>Ga0209023_10000002_pt1 | contig 1081078 bp, 913 predicted proteins | sample LakOneMetagenome_FD_187468 | JGI IMG/M metagenome (GOLD analysis project Ga0209023, IMG submission 187468) | Freshwater and sediment microbial communities from Lake Erie, Canada (SPAdes) (version 2) | ecosystem: Environmental > Aquatic > Freshwater > Lentic | place: Lake Erie, Canada... | reverse complement strand
GTTGTGTTGCCGGTGGTTTTAGTTATTTAAGTCAGCCAGGCATCGGGTTGAATTATGTACTGCAGGCGCAAAGCGTGGGCAATAGCGTTGTGACCAATTACGGTTCGACCTATGCGCTTGCGGCATCCATGGGTGTGCCAGCGTATGTAGCAGAAGATTCTGATAGCGGTAATGGCGGAACCTTTACATCCCGCTTAACCGATGGCACTACGCCAGCGTGGAGTAGTGGTGTTATGACTGTTACCAGCACAACTGCCACTGTATTGCGTGAGCTTGCAACGGGGGCGCGTGAAGCTCCCATGACCAGTTTGCAATGGGGGTTAAGCGTGGTAGAGACCTTCGATGGTGGGCGTACGTTGACCGGTCAAAACATGAAGGCGACCACCACAGGCGCCTGTGGTGGGGCGTGTACAGCAGTCAGTATTGGTTCACCCTTGGTATTGCGTTATGGTCGCTTACGTTTGGACGGTGCATCTGGCCCAGAGACAGTGAAGTTACCCGTGATATTTCAAACCGAATATTGGACAGGTAATAATTTTGTGCTGAATGCCAATGATTCCTGCACGATAGTGCCTCTTTCGGCAATCACATACCCAAGTGGTACTTTAGCTACAGCTGGCAATTTCAATGTACCTTTGAGTAGTGGAACGACTACAGGTACGTACACTAACTCTACGGGCGGTGTACATTTTAGTGCGGGGACTGCAGGACATTATTTCAGTAAGCCAAACCTATTCGGGACTGGCATTTTTGTGGTTGGTATTGATTTAACAACCCTGACATGGCTCGGTTATGATTGGAACCAGAATCTCAATTACTCCGATGATACTCGTATTCCAAATAGGACGTATAACTTTGGTTCTTATCGTGGCAATGATCGGATAATTTATTGGCATGAAAAATGGTAGTAACCTATATTAACCGCCGTTAATAATCGATTACTGCAATCTTAAGAAGCCTTTTATGGAAATGACTATTACCACGCCCAGCCTGTTGTTTCCGGCTATTTCGCTGTTATTGCTGGCGTATACCAATCGTTTTGTTGTCTTAACGAATGTTATTCGCCAGCTTAGCGGTATGGAAAACGCGTCGTCGCAAGTATTGGTTCGCCGTCAAATTGATAATTTACATCTGCGCATACAGGTTATTCGTCGCATGCAGGCGTTTGGTGTGCTTTCATTTGTGCTCTGTACTTTGTCCATGTTTTCATTGTTGCTGCATTGGTATATCGCAGGGCAGTTATTGTTTGCGAATAGTTTGATTCTGCTGGTGATCTCATTATTGTTTTCGTTTTATGAAGTTAATATCTCAACGGAAGCGATTAATATTGAATTGCAGAAATTTAATGAGCAGGTAACACAGCGTGCATCTGAAGAGGTTAGTTCACAAAAAAATCAACCAGAAAAACAACCAAAGCAAGAAAGCTGGATAGACAAAAACCAAACACCGCTTTAAGCGGTGTTTTTAGTTTTAAGGGGTGAGCTTTAGTGATGTGTTTCCGTTGGCGGAGCTTCAAGGCGAATATCAATGGCAAGCTCATCAGCAATCGTATCCAGTTGTGTATAAAGCTCGTCCATATCCACTGAACTGGGTACTTCAATCGAACCATTTGCTTCAAATAGCGGTTCTCCTGACCAAGGCATACTTGAGCAAGCAGTTTCCAGCTCTCCCATGTTAATATTACGCCCCGCGAACGCCTGAGCAATTTCATGGACAATACCGGGGCGATCATTACCCATTACGCTGAAGTAAAATTCCTTTCCGGCGGGTTTAATGGTACTAAGAGCGGTTTCGACCACAACTTTTAAACCTTGATCGGCAAGTGCCATTAGTGCGCCAACTAAAGCTGTATGTTGTTCGCTGCTGACGGAGACTTGCAAAATACCAGCAAATTTACCGGCTAGATGCGCCATGCGGCTTTCCAACCAGTTACCTTGGTATTGTGTAATGGTTTGTGCCAATAACTCAACAACACCGGGTTTATCATCGCTGATAATGGTTAATACTAATTGTGTTTGCACAGGATATTCCTTGATCAGAAATTATTAGTAGATGTTTTAATGAGAGCCAGCGTAACTTTTTCAAGCGTTATGAACAAGCACTCAGGCTTTATGAACAAACGAAATGTGTGGCGCCACTCCTCATAGGCTATCACAAGATGATTATTTTTTAAAAAGGTTACCCATGATTATCCCACACAACCAAATATCGCCAGAAGCTTTGCAAGGTCTTATTGAAGAATATATTACCCGCGATGGGACTGATTACGGTGTACAAGAGTTTTCATTAGCGCAGAAAGTAGAGCAAGTTCAACAGCAGGTAGTGCGCGGCGATGTGGTTGTTGTTTTTGATGTCGCAACGGAATCTGTTTCTTTACTGAGCCGTCGCGATGCGCGCGAATTTATACAAGAGAATAATTAGACTTTCATAGTATTAGCTGTCTTGAATGTTTAATAGCTTATTTATCCTAAAAATCGAGATTAAATTGAATCATTTATTTTTACATTGCCGTTCCGGGTTTGAAAAAGAATGCGCTGCTGAACTCACTGAGTTAGCCGGTGAAGTCGGTATCTATGGTTACAGTAAAGTTAAAGACAATTCTGCTTATGTATTGTTTGTAACTCATGAAGAAGATGGCGCTATGCGCTTGCAAAAAGAGCTGCGCTTCAAAAAATTTATTTTTGCACGACAATGGTTTGTGACTCAAGCACCTATTACGAATTTACCAGTTACTGATCGTGTATCACCACTGTTAGCGATAGCGGAAACTTATCCTGCTACGCGTGAATTAGTAGTTGAAACCGTTGATACCAATGATGGCAAAGAATTGTCAGGTCTCAGTAAAAAATTTACTGCACCTTTTAGTCAGGCGTTACGCAAAAAAAATCTTGTTTTGGATAAAAGCCAATGGAATTTACATTTGGTATTTATTACCGGCACAGAAGCTTTTATTGGCGTTAGTCTGGTTAATAATAGTTCGACGTGGCCAATGGGTATTCCACGTTTACGTTTGCCCAAAGAAGCGCCGAGTCGCGCAACATTAAAACTTGAAGAGGCGTGGCATCATTTTATTCCTGCCGTTGAATGGGATCAGCGTTTAGCATGCAGTATGCGTGCAGTTGATTTGGGAGCTGCTCCCGGTGGCTGGACATGGCAACTGGTACAGCGCGGCATGTTTGTAGAAGCTGTTGATAATGGCCCAATGGATCAGAAACTCATGGATACAGGCCAGGTAACCCATAGGCTTTCTGATGGTTTTTTGTTTGAGCCGAAAAAAAATGTGGATTGGCTTGTGTGCGATATTGTGGATAAGCCAGCGCGCGTATCGAGCTTAATAATTAAATGGTTTAGTAAAGGTTATTGTCGCGAAGCGGTGTTTAATTTAAAGCTACCCATGAAACAGCGTTACATGGAAGTTAAAAAATGCGAGCAACGTATTTTGGGGGAATTAGAATCGCTAGGTTTTACCGCAACGATTCAATTTAAACAGCTGTATCACGATCGCGAAGAAGTGACTGGGCATTTGCGTGTGTTTTAATTTTAATGGTGCGTATTAGGCGCATACTTAGCAGGCGCTTAGTGAAGTTTATGGTTGGCAGAGTTTTTTAAAATCCACTCTGTCAATTGCACCCAGTCATCAATGAGTTTGCGCAGTATGCTCACATACTCTATGGATAAATTTTGTTTTTGAAGTGCTTGTTCTCCAAGCTCAATTAAGGCGGACACAATTTTTCCTATGGTGTGAGCTTGTAACGCTTCTAATAATTGAGCGTTAAAATACATTTCACCTAGAAGTGTTGTGTGTTTTAAGTGCGGCGGCACTGGGTTGATTTGATCCATTGCTTTTCTAATGGCGCTCGCAAGCCCAGGGTTGCTGTCAATTATCATCTCCACGCTCAGCTCTAATGCTTGATGGCTAAAAAAATCATCGGGTAAGGGTGAGTCATTAGGGAGCTGAAACATTGAAGCATTTTCCTGCGTAATTGGCGGCGAGCTATTGTTTTGTGATGTATCGAATGCCCTCACTGTATTGTAGCTAGTGCTATTGTTTGTGCAGTTTGTTTTTAGACGAAGAAATACTATGGAAATACCGATTGATAAATATTTAGATACCTCTGGTTTACTTTGCCCTGAGCCAGTGATGATGTTGCATAAAACAGTGCGTGAAGTGGCGGTAGGTGATGTGATTGAAGTAATCGCCACTGATCCCTCCACAGTGCGAGATATCGCTAAGTTTTGTCATTTTTTGGGTCATGAATTATTAAGTCATGAAGAGAGGGATAAAAAATATTTTTTTTATATTAAAAAGAGTAGTGAAAGGTAATCATTAAATTCTAAAGCGAAAAGTTCTACTTACGTGAATTACGTAAAAATGGCGGGGAGAATATAAAAACGCTGCGTTGACAGCGTTTTTAGGGATTAATTGTCATCTACCAACAGCGAAATCGCGGCAAGCGCTTCTGGATCTTCCGATTTCAGTTTGTTTGCGATTTGATGTTGGAAGAAATAACGGAAATTCTCATTAGTTTGCGCTGCGTATAAGCAATCATCGCCGGGCAAAACCGGTGTGCTAACAATCTTTGTGTGATCGCTAAGCATGCCGTAAATACTCCCGCTATGAAGCAAGCGCCAGCTAACAACTTCGACTAACGACAACTGATTTTGTCCCGGAGTTGCCAAAACCGCGTGAGTGCCGATGGTGTCAGGAATTTCCTGAACCACGTCATCTTCATTTTCGCACTCTATTTCATAATATTCGGCTGCAGTTTCCAGCTCGACTACTTTATGTAAGGGTGCATCAAAGAAGACATCATCAATTCCTGAGTCGTAATAGCCTTCAAAATGACCATTAAGGGGATCGCAAAGCTCAGGGCAGGGGACAATATCGTTTAGCCAAGGAACCAAGCCCACAACGTCGCCGTTAGCTCGTAATCCCCAGCAGAGGATCTTTAGGCTAAACAGTTTATCCGCGCTGGTATCATTGGAGTAAAGCATTTCGAGGCCATCGAGCTCGGGCGCCAGACGGATAAAGCGTTCATCATGTAGAGTGGTTAATGTTTTCCCAGTGAAGAAGTCGACCACATTATCCGTGTTGTGGGTTGTGTCTGAGGTCTTCATAATGCCACCCCTCTGGTCAGCGGTTTATAGATGGGCCAGTGGTACAGATGGTTTTCATGCCATCGTCATTTTAAGTATATGCTATAGAAGTAAAGCACGACACCTTTTATACGAAATATATGAAATCTATTGCTTTAAATGCAAATATATTTTTTAGAGAACAAATATGAAAATTGTGGCGGATGAAAATATTCCCCTTGTGAATGAGTTTTTTCAGTCAATGGGTACGGTTGTTACACGTCCTGGGCGCACTATGAGCGTAGCCGATGTGCGTGACGCAAACGCATTATTGGTGCGGTCTGTCACTACTGTTAATAAGTCATTAGTGGGCGGCAGCCAGCTTAGTTTTGTCGGTACTTGCACAATTGGCATAGATCATTTGGATCAGCCATGGCTGCAAAATAATCATATAGAGTTCTCCAGTGCCCCGGGCTGCAATGCTAATTCTGTTGTTGAATATGTCTATGCTGCGCTATGCCATTTGGATGTAAATTGGCTAGGCAAAAAATTTGGTATTATTGGCTGCGGTAATGTCGGCGGCTTGCTCTATAAACGACTGAAGCTGCAAGGGGTAGATTGTTATTGTTATGATCCCAAATTAACCAAAGAACAAAATCCCGATCTCACTACATTAGAAGAAGTGTTAGCGTGCGATGTGATTAGTATGCATACGCCGCTCACGCAAAGCGGCAGCTTCCCCACATTCCATCTTATTAATCTGGCCGAACTGCAGCAATTAAAATCAGGCGCAGTCTTATTGAGTTGTGGCCGTGGGCCCGTCATTAATAATAAGGATTTATTGCAGTTTTTACAGCAGCGCGATGATGTAAAAGTTGTATTGGATGTATGGGAGCCTGAACCTCAAATTTTGCTAGAATTGCTTGATAAAGTTTCTTTAGGTTCTCCGCATATTGCTGGATATAGTTACGACGGAAAACTGAAAGGCACAGAAATGATTTATCAGGCTTTGTGCAAACATCTTCAGAAAGATGCTACTTTAACCTTGTCGCAGCTTGTGCCTCCGCTTGCAAATAATCGTTTGCTTTTACAACAAGGCATACCTTTATGGGAGCAAATAAAAAATCTTATTGCGCAAGTGTATTCTATTGCTGATGATGACAAACGTTTGCGAGCACTTGCAGAAAATTCGCGTAAAAATCATGTGAATTTTGCAGCAGGGTTTGATGAACTGCGCAAACATTATCCTATGCGCCGTGAATTCAATAATTATCAAGTTGATAGCAATTCCATTCAAGATGAAACCACCAAACAATGGCTCACTGTTCTAGGTTTTAAGATTCAATAATGATCGCATCGCAATTTAAACTAGGCCTTATTGTTAACCCTTATGCGGGCATTGGTGGCAGTGTTGGTTTGAAAGGTAGCGATGGCGATGATATTCGCGCCGAGGCATTTGCTCGCGGTGCAGAAGTGCGTGCATCGGCGCGAATGCAGCGTTGTTTGCAGATGTTGGAAACTTTTAATAATGATATTTATATTTACTGTTTTGCGGGTGATATGGGAGAAAATATCGCGCGCGATTTACAGTTCCCGTATTCCGTTGTAGGAAATCCCGTCGCACAAACAACAACTGCACAAGACACAATAGCTGCGGCAAAAGTGCTGGCCGAATTGCAAATGGATCTCATATTGTTTGCGGGGGGCGATGGTACTGCGCGCAATATTGCTGATGCTTTGTGCGAAGCAAATGCTGAATCACAAGTCGTATTAGGTGTTCCGTCTGGCGTAAAGATGCATTCTGGTGTTTATGCTATTACGCCTGAGGCAGCAGGCGAAATCATCCTCTGTTTGCTGAAAAAGCAAATGGTAAATATCGAAGATTGTGATGTTAGGGATATCGACGAAGCCGCTTTTCGCGAGGGAATAGTTAAAACGCGTTTATACGGAAAAATGCGTGCTCCTATGTTGCCACAATTCTTACAGCAGGTAAAAAATAGCGGTGCAGCGCAGGATGAACTGGTAAAGCTCGATATAGCCAATAGCTTGATTGATAGCCTGGATCCTGAAACCTTATATATTGTCGGCCCAGGTTCAACGACTTATGTTTTTTTGCAGCAATTAGGTGTTGAAGGCACATTACTCGGTGTGGATGTTGTTTTAAATCATGTGTTAATTGCGGCAGATGTCAGTGCGCAGCAGCTGCGAGAGTTAATGGAAAAACATTCGGGCAGTATCAGTATTATTATCACCGCTATTGGTGGACAAGGGCATATTATTGGTCGAGGAAACCAGCAGCTTGCGCCAGATATTTTGAGAAAAGTAGGGCGACAAAATACGCAGATCATTGCTACAAAAGAAAAAATCCTTTCACTTCAAGGTCGGCCATTGTTGGTCGATTCCAATGATCCTGAATTAGATAAAAGTTTTTCAGGATATCAATCTGTGCTTGTAGGTTATAACGAATTTATTTTGTATCCAATAGGCGTTTTTAATTCGTGATGATGTTATGACCGTGCTTTTTGAAAAACTCTCGACTTTGTTAAATCTGCTGGAATCCAATGCTGAGCTTGATAGCTTTCGTGTTTTGCACGGCCGCGGTCGCTGCTTTGAAGGCTTTGAATTTGTTAATGTTGATTTTTTCCAGCCTATTTTATTGCTGACATTGTATAAAGAACCGACTGAAGGCTGGCTTGAGAAAATCGCAGATTTTTTGCGTGATAAATTATCGCCACAGCTAGCCGCTGTTTTAGTGCAGCGGCGCCATTTGCCAAATGCACCTTCAGATATTTTGTTAGGTGAATTACCTGAAGTGGTTTACGCGCGCCGTGGTAATTTACGTTTTAATTTACATCTTAATTCACAGCAAAATTCTGGTTTCTTTTTGGATATGGAATCAGGGCGGCAATGGATTGAAAAGAATGTTGCGGGTAAACGAGTATTGAATTTGTTTGCATACACCTGTGCATTTTCCGTGATTGCGGTAGCGGCAGGTGCAGAAAAAGTGGTTAATGTCGATATGAGCAGCAGTGCACTTAATCTCGGGCGTGCTAACCATCAATTAAATGGATTGGCAAAAGAACGCAGCGAATATTTGGCCGAAAATATTATGAAGTCGTGGGGACGCATTAAAAAACGTGGCCCTTTTGATGTGGTGATTATTGATCCACCGTCTTACCAGCCTGGTAGTTTTATTGCGGCAAAAGATTATGCAAAAGTGATTCGTCGCTTGCCGGAATTAATGCCCAATGGCGGTTTGGCATTGGTTTGTTTAAATGCGCCAGAATTGAGTGATGAATTTTTAAAACAACAGTTTGATGCACAGTTGCCGGAAGCTAATTTTGTTGAGCGAATAGAGCCTCACACTGATTTTCCTGATGTAAATCCTGAGCAGCAATTAAAGCTGTTGGTTTATAGAGTTCCTGCCAATCTTGTCAAAGATAATTAGGTAACATACTTAAGCAAAGTGAATATCAAAGATGAATAGTAAAAAAGCCCGCAGATGCGGGCTTTTTTGTGCGTTGCTTGAAAAATTATTGCGAGTATCGCGACAAAAAATCACCAAAACGATGAATCGCTTTAGTGAGATCATCTTCGCGCGGCAGGAACACTATGCGGAAGTGGTCTGGTTTTGGCCAGTTAAATGCTGTGCCTTGCACCAACAAGATTTTTTCCTGCAGTAAAAGGTCGAGCACCATTTGTTGGTCGTCTTTAATGTTGTACATGTTTAAATCTATTTTGGGGAACAAATACAAAGCGCCTTTTGGTTTTACGCAAGAAATGCCTGGGATTGCTGCCAATGCGTTCAAAGCAACATCGCGCTGGTCGCGTAAGCGTCCACCGGGAACAATTAATTCATTAATGCTTTGATATCCACCCAATGCGGTTTGTACCGCGTACATTGCCGGTACGTTTGCACACAGGCGCATGGAAGACAGCATCTCCAGGCCTTCTATATAACCTTTGGCGCGATGTTTGGTGCCGCTGATGACCATCCAGCCGGAACGGAAGCCAGCAAGGCGGTAAGCTTTGGAGAGGCCATTAAAGCTTACGCAAAGAACATCTTGTGCGAGGCGAGCCATGGGCACAAATTCGGCGTCTTCGTACAAAATTTTGCTGTAAATTTCGTCAGCAAAAATAATCAAATTATGATCGCGCGCCAATTGCACAATTTGTTCAAGCATATCTTGGCTGTAAACCGCACCAGTAGGGTTGTTAGGGTTGATAACCACTATGCCGCGTGTTTTTTCGGTGATTTTGCTTTTGATGTCGGCAATATCAGGAAACCAGTCCGATTGTTCGTCACACAAATAGTGGCGAGCTTTTCCGCCCGCGAGGTTTACAGCAGCAGTCCATAACGGATAGTCTGGCGCAGGCACTAAAATTTCATCGCCATTGTTTAACAATGCTTGCATCGCCATGACGATTAATTCGCTGGCGCCATTGCCGAGGAAAATATCATCAATTTCGACGTTGGGTATTTGCAAGCGTTGGCATTCTTGCATAATCGCTTTACGCGCTACGAATAATCCGCGTGATGCGGTGTAACCTTCGGCATTGGGAAGGTTGTAGATGACGTCTTGAATAATTTCGTCAGGCGCAGAAAATCCGAACGGGGCAGGGTTGCCAATATTCAATTTAAGAATACGATGGCCTTCTTCTTCAAGGCGATAAGCATGTTCAAGTACGGGGCCACGAATGTCGTAGCAAACGCCGTTTAACTTGTCGGATTTTTTAATGGTGTTCATTGCGGTAATATGCCTTAATCTAATGAGTGTCTAATAAATCGCTAATTAACTATTAATAATCCGTGTTTGTAACCAGTTGTGTCAAGGAAATCATTATGTCTGAATCACAATTTAACGATGATGCTTATTGGCAGAAGCATTTAACACCTGAGCAATATCGCATCTGTCGGCAGAAAGGTACCGAGCGGCCATTTACGGGTGAATATTGGCAAGTATTTCGCGATGGTGTTTATCATTGTCGCGGATGCGGCGAGCCTTTATTTGAGTCTGAAACAAAATTTGATGCAGGTTGCGGCTGGCCAAGTTTTTTCGCTCCTGCAAACTCTACGGTTATTAAAGAAGAGTTTGACGAGTCTCATGGTATGCGCCGTACAGAGGTGGTATGTCGCAAATGTGGTTGTCATTTGGGACACGTATTTTCCGATGGTCCAGCACCTACAGGGTTACGTTATTGTATTAACTCTGCGTCAATTAATTTGCACGAAAAATCAGCAGAGTAAATTGATTTAGTCGTAATTCTGCTTTTTCTTCCAGCTAGTATCGGGTTCTTTAGTAAATTGCTCCCACTCTTTACTGACTGCTTGGACCGGCTCTGCAGCTGTTTCCGGTCTTTCAGCTGCCTCTGCTTCAATTTTCTGAATCACGCCATCCAGTTGAGCAATTTGTTTATCGTAAATATGCGCAGAGTTTTCGTCAGTAAGTTGTTTGCGGGCAAGCGAAAAATAATGTGCTGCAACTTTTAGTTGGCCACCTTGTTGCGCTACTTTTGCTTGCAGTATGAATTCATCAATCAGCATCTGAAAAGTAATGCGGTGTATTTGATCCAAATAAGACTTTGATTGAACCTTGTTAAGAGGCTGTTGTTGAACAAAATCTTGCAGATCTTGAAGGTGTTGGCGAACCTCTTTCATCTGCTGCTGATCCCTAAGTGCCACTCTTGGTGTTGGTGCACTTTTCGCTAGCGCACTGAGTTGACTATTAATGCGAGTCATTTCGTCCGTATATTCTGAATTGTTCGGCTCCGCGGCGTTAAGTTGTTGGCAGATATCGAGCTGCGCGCGATAGGCCATACCTATTAAGTCGTTGGGTAAGAAATGTGGCGGGAAACCGCTAACCATATGCGAGATATTACGAAGCTTGGTTTTAAACCCCATTACCATGCGTATTTTTTGTGCTCGTTGTTTTTCAAGGTATTGCGAAATAAGCACACAAACGACGAGGCCAATTATAAGACCAACAATAGGAATGACGACGTAAATAGACATATAGATCCACTATAAAAGGTGATTTTAATGAATTATAGCACTAATAAAAAAGTGCAATAGATTATGTAGTGAACAGCTTGTGTTACTTTGCTAAGTGCTTGTTTCCAAAGTTATAAAATACAGAATAAAAGTGTTGACAGAGTAGGGCTTGCTACTTAGAATGCGCCCCACTTCTGCTGGCTATGTCACAGAAGGTTTCTGGGTCCCCATCGTCTAGTGGCCTAGGACACTGCCCTTTCACGGCGGTAACAGGGGTTCGACTCCCCTTGGGGACGCCATTTTTTTGCGGGAATAGCTCAGTTGGTAGAGCACGACCTTGCCAAGGTCGGGGTCGCGAGTTCGAGTCTCGTTTCCCGCTCCAATTTTTATGTAATTTAGTATTCTGTTACCAAAACAGAATGTCAGTTTTGTCCCCATCGTCTAGTGGCCTAGGACACTGCCCTTTCACGGCGGTAACAGGGGTTCGACTCCCCTTGGGGACGCCATTTTTTGCGGGAATAGCTCAGTTGGTAGAGCACGACCTTGCCAAGGTCGGGGTCGCGAGTTCGAGTCTCGTTTCCCGCTCCAATGTCTTCTTTATGTCGAACAAAAACATTTATGCCAGCTCCTTGGCATTTTGTCTTTATCAGTGCAATCCAAATTTCACCGCGCGAGCATTTTCATAATTGAATGGTGTGCTGGTTTCTTTAGCTGCTTGACGCTGTTCATCCAAAGATTGAAATACGCTGATTTCTTCATCTGGCATGTAGTGCAGGCAATCTCCGCCAAAAAACCACAATAAATCTCGCGGTAATAGATGCATAAGTTGCGGATAACCAGCTACAATTTTGCAAAGTAATTCTTGCCCTTGAATTAATCTCGCGGTACCCCCAATTGTAGGTAACTGTTTCAGGCTTGTTAAAAACTCCTGGTCATCTTCACTGCAATCTTGTGAGCAAAAGGGAAGTTGTTGAGCTGCTTGTTCAATAAATGCATTTAACAATCGCAAGTGGAATTCAATATAGTTTTTGTCGTATTCATCGATATACATTACGTTATTTTCCCATTTCTTTATTTATCAATTAAATTGAAATCGAGGCCCCATGTCAGCTGCACTTTCAATTCGCAACTTAACTAAAATTTACAACAATAAATTTGAAGCGTTAAAGGGCATTTCTTTAGATGTTATGCCGGGCGATTTTTTTGCGGTACTCGGCCCTAACGGTGCAGGTAAGTCTACCACAATTGGTATTATCAGCTCATTGGTGCGTAAAACATCAGGCGATGTAGAAATATTTGGTCGCAATATAGATACCCACTTTTCGGAAGCAAAAAAATTCTTAGGCGTAGTGCCGCAAGAATTTAATTTTAGTATGTTTGAAAAAGTAGAAGACATCGTATTGCAGCAGGCTGGGTATTATGGCCTCCCTCGCGATTATGCTAAAGCTCAAGCTGAAAAATATTTACGAAAATTAAATCTCTGGGAGAAGCGCAGTACACCTGCTCGGATGTTATCGGGCGGGATGAAGCGTCGCTTAATGATTGCGCGCGCGTTGGTGCATGAACCGAAGCTATTGATTTTGGATGAGCCTACGGCTGGTGTTGATATTGAGCTGCGCCGTTCTATGTGGGAATTTTTGCGTGAGATTAACGAGGCCGGCACTACGATTATTTTGACAACACATTACTTGGAAGAAGCTGAAAGTTTATGTCGGAATGTGGCAATTATTGACCAAGGCTTGCTGATAAAAAATACCAGTGTAAAAAGCTTATTGCAGGGTTTAAATAAAGAAGTATTTATTTTTGATGCGGCTGCTGATTTGCCACAAGCATTGCAGCTGAGAAGTTTTTCAGTTCATATGATAGATGCGCATTCCTTTGAGGTTGAAGTAGAAAAAGGGCAGCATTTAAATGATGTTTTTGCAGCTCTATCGCAACAAGGAATCAGCATTATTAGTATGCGCAATAAAGCGAACCGCTTGGAGGAAATGTTTGTTTCCATGATTGCGCAATCAACTACAAAAGAAAATGAAGTGAAAAAATCCGGAGCTACATTATGAATCTGCGTGAACAATGGATTGCTTTTTCAACCATTCTGCGTAAAGAGATAAAACGCTTTACGCGTATCTGGATACAAACATTGCTTCCTCCTGTCATTACTATGGCATTGTACTTCGTTATTTTTGGTACATTAATTGGTGGGCGAATTGGTGAAATGGGTGGGTTTAGTTATATCCAATTTGTAGCGCCTGGTTTGATTATGATGGCGGTATTAACAAATGCATATTCTAATGTTGTGTCTTCATTTTTTAGCGCGAAATTTCAGCGCAGTGTAGAAGAAGTATTGGTTTCGCCAACACCTAATTACATTATTTTGCTTGGTTATACCATGGGTGGCGTTGCACGTGGTTTGGCTGTGGGTGTTCTTGTGACGGTGGTAGCGTTGTTGTTTACTCGCTTGCATATGCATAGCTGGTTAATTACTTTCACGATTGTGTTATTAACATCCATGTTATTTTCATTGGCTGGTTTTATTAATGCGGTTTATGCAAATACGTTTGACGATGTTTCCATAGTGCCAACGTTTATTTTGACTCCGTTGACATATTTTGGTGGTGTGTTTTATTCAATAAGTTTATTGCCTGAAATATGGCAACATATTTCACGATTGAACCCCATTTTGCATATGGTTAATGCGTTCAGATACGGCATTCTTGGTGTGACTGATATTAATATCACTTATGCGATATCGGGCTTGGTGATTGGTGTTGTTGTTTTGTTTGTCATTAGTTTGCATTTATTAAAAACTGGCAAACGTTTACGTGCTTAGTAAATTGTTTGTAATCGAGGTGATGTAATGGCGCATTCTATAATTTCTAGCCCTTTGGGACAAAAGACAGCTTATGTTTCGAGCTATGATCCATCATTGCTTTTTCCAATTGCACGACAAGAATCGCGCGCTTTTCTTGGTGTAATAGATGCACTGCCTTTTTATGGTGTAGATATCTGGACTGCGTATGAATTGTCTTGGTTGAATTCAATGGGCAAGCCGCAGGTAGCGGTAGCTGAGTTTACAATTCCTTGTGATAGCCCTTTTATTATTGAATCAAAATCATTCAAGCTGTATCTAAATTCTTTAAATCAAACGCAATTTAATTCTTTTTCTGATGTGGCTAGATGTTTGGTTAACGATTTATCTGCGGTAGCTGGTGCAGCTGTAGATGTAAACTTACAGTCATTGCAAGAGTCATCGTTGATGATCAGTAGGGCAGATGAAAGCGTTTGTTTGGATGAGTTAAATATTGCTGTTACGGTTTATCATCCTGAGCCTTCACTGTTGACCGTCGGCAATGAGCAGGTCAGCGAAAAGCTTTGTAGTCATCTATTAAAAACTAATTGTCCCGTTACAGGTCAGCCTGATTGGGCGAGTGTATTTATCGAGTATAAAGGACAAAAAATAAATCACGACAATTTGCTGCGCTATATAATTTCTTTTCGCGAGCATCAAGATTTTCATGAGCATTGTGTAGAAAGAATTTTTATTGATATTTTGCAGCGCTGTGAGCCAACAGAGCTGTCTGTTTATGCGCGTTATACGCGTAGGGGAGGGTTGGATATTAACCCTTTCAGAAGTACAGTTTCCATAGCTGAGCCCACCAGCGGACGCCTATTGCGTCAGTAGCTGGCAGGTGCGGTAACGGGAGGAAATTGTAGGTTGGTGAGGGTGAGCAAGCTAAGTGAGATAAGTAAATAATTAAACGGTTTGGCTAAGCGATTAAAATTAAATATTAGGTAATAACTTTGTCGCGTAATCGCTCGGCAGCTTTTTCTAAAGAATGAATAACTTTTTCTTTGTCATAGTTGCGTACCTTTTCAAGATCAAGGTACATAGAGAAGCCTTCTAGGCGATCCTCAAAATGACTTTGGTTCTTGCCTAAGTCTTTGCGGAAGTCAGCTACTTGATACACCTTAACCGGTTGGGCGAATCCTTTAACCTGAACTTCACCTTTATCGCGCGACATAATCACATCTTTGGTGAGGGACCAGGTTTCTTGTGAAATAAGAATTTCATCTGGCTCGGCAGCACTTTCAAGCCTGCTGGCAAGGTTAACTTCTGTGCCTAAAACAGTGTAATCCAAGTGGCTTGATGTACCAAAGGTACCGACAGTGCAGTAGCCGGTATTAATACCCATGCGAATTTGTAGCGGCTTTTTGATGCCTTGATTGAACCATTCTAATTGCAGAGAGCGCATTCTTTTCTTCATCGCAATCGCCATGGATACACAACGCAAACAATCTGCTTTAACACCTTGGCTGTTGCTGTCGCCGAACAATACCATAATGGCATCGCCCATGAATTTATCGATGGTGCCACCGTGTTGAGTTACGATTTTCGACATTTCTGTTAAATAATGATTCAGCAACTCATTGAGCGCTTCTGCTTCGATTTCTTCCGCTAGTTCACTAAAGTCTTTGATATCTGAAAAAAATATACTTAATTTTTTGCGCTCAGCCTGAAGCGTTTCATCTTTACCTTGATTGATTGCTTTCCATACGGTTGGTGGTAGGTAACGTGAGAGTTTGTAAGCGCGAATTTTGTGCCATTTTTGCTCTTCTTCTAGTTTCTGGTGAGAATCCTGTAGGCTCTTGAAGCGATTATGCATGTAAACGGCGTAAATTAAGAAATAGGTTGTGATGCCAATAAGGCTGGCAAGGCTGATTTCTATATTGTTTGATAATACTGGTGGCGGCGCATTAAACAGGAGACTTATGAGTACGCCTAACGCAAACGCTGAGTTGTCTTCCATGAGTTTACGTACGCCACCACTTATGAGGGCGTTAAACTGAATCATCGTAAGGAATAACACGGAAGGTAGGATCATAAAATTAGCGATCCCCAAAACTATGCCAATAATTCCTGCATCAACATAGGAAAGCCAGCGAGAAGATTTTGCTAACTCTTCAGGAGGAAGTTTGTGTGTAAAGTGGTAGGTGGCATAGGCATAGGTTAATAAACTTATAATAACAGAGGCGTAAATTAGGCTGATATTTGACCAATTTATCATCGGGGCCAAAGTTCCAGCCGCCGCGAAGCAAATTAATGCGCGAAAGTAGTATTGCTGCAGTGGCGACTCAGATTGAATTGCTGTGGTCTCTTGCTCGCTGGTCATGTTAAGGCGGCCTGAAATACTCGTTGTTATTTTTCAGTGTGCAATCTTCTTTAAAGATGCGTGTTTACTAGGTGTGCATTAGACGTCTTTTTTCTCTAAAAGTCCATCCGGTTTGTGTGTGCATTGCGGTCTTTTGAAGCTTTAATCCTTTATTTTTTATCGAAATATAGGCTATTTGGTTGATAGTTTATATTTTATCGAGCCGAAGCCTTGCTGCGGTTTAATTGGGGCATTAACTTTTTAAGTCTGTTTGTTGGTTATAAATCAATCCCCCATTTGTAATGCCAAATATTTTTCTTCCAGATCGGCGTACTGATCTTGTAAGTCCTTTAAATATGCCTCCATCTTTTTATATTGGCGGATGTCGATATCGGTGGAGGTTGTTGCGGTTTCTTCTTCTTTGTTGTTCTCGTTCTCGGCGTTTTGCTTGAGAGCATTATTTTCAGCCTCAAGTAGCTGAAGCTTAGCGGTCAAATCTTTGCTTGCTAGGTCAAGTCTTTGTAATGTTGCTTTTAAACGTTGGTTTTCTGTAGCAATCGCCGCTTGATCGCTCTGTGCTTTTTCTTTGTCAGATGCTTCTTTTTGCAATTTAAGAAGTTCGTCGCTAAGAATTTTTACGCACGTCTCTGACTCTTGCGTAGCGCGAGTTTGCTGTTGTAGTTGCTGTTGCAGTTTTTGAATGGTGCCATCTTTTTCTTCGCTAGGTGCGGCTGCAATAGTTTCTATTGGTTTTAGGCTTTCTTTAACTTTCGCGTCACTTACTTGTTTTTCTTGTTTGAGGGCAAGATTTTCAGTTTCAAGTAACTGTAGTTTTGCAGTCAACTCTTTGCTTTCTAATGAAAGCTTGGCGAGCGATTCTTTTAATCGTTTGTTGTCTTCATCATTTAATGCTTGATCTTCGAGTATTTTTTCTTTTTGCGATACTTTCTCTTGAGTCTTGAGTAGTTCATCGCTGAGAACTTGTATACATGCTTCAGAGGCTTGCGTAGCGCGAGTTTGATTTTGCAATTGTTGTTGCAGTTCGGTAATCGTTGCTTGGTTTTCTTCGAGCGTTACCGTTGAGCTTTCAATCTGTTGTTGAATTTTTTCATTGCTGTCATCAAGCTCTTGTTTAAGCGTAATATTTTCTGTTTCGAGCAAGCTAACCTTGACGACAATCTCTTCGTTGTCGGCTGTAAGGTTGTCCAATGTTCTTTTCAGCTGTTGGTTTTCTTTATTAACTAACGCTTGCTCTGCAAGTGTTTTTTCTTTTTCGGCCATGTCTTCTTGTAGCTTCGTAAGATCTTCTTTTAGAATTAACATGGATGTTTCCAGCTCTACAATAGAGCTGCGTTGCTTCTCTACTTGTTGCTCTAATTCATAAATAATTAATTCTTTTTCAATGGTCACGGCTGCAGCACTTTCGACTCGCTTTTTGTAAGCATCTAATTTGCTTTCAAGTTCTTCCGTATCAATTTCGGCTGTGGTTTTCTTCGACGATAATAATGGCTCTAATGTTTGTTGAAATTTGTTCCAATAAGAGTCTGACCCCGTTTTTTCATTGGCGCTTAGTTTTTCAGCTTGTAGAAATGCATAGCGAAGCGCAAGAACGCGCTGAGACATGGGGCTGTTGTCGTCTTGTTCGGAGCTAATATTGCCTTCTGGAGCAATAATGGAGTACTGAGATGTGGTCGTGTCGATCATCTCGGTCAAGTAATCTTTATACTGCCGTGTTGGTGCCGGTGGTGGTACATTTGGCGGTGGTGCAGCGGCTGCTCGCTCAAGGCTTTTAATTTCATTGAGGAGTGTTACTAATTTTGATTGCTGTCTTTTGGCGAGTGATCTGAGTTTGCTGGTATAGATGAACAGAATTATGCTGCCTATGAGTAAGGCTGCAGCTAATTCGGCGGCGACAATAACAATGGTGGAAGATACCTGCATTTACTACACTCGTTGGTGAAATTATTGCTAATAATAATGGAGTATGCCAACGACATTATTACGTTTAATTAATGATTACATGTTGGGTTTTCGCTATTTGAAAAATAGGTTTTTAAACCCTAGATAAAACAATTTTACAGTATAAAGAGGTTCCGTGAATCAATTACATATTCTGCAACAACGAGTATCAGTCTCCAAGCTACAATCCCCCGCGCCTGATAAACAGGTACTGCACGAAGTATTCAAAGCAGCAATCCGTGCCGCTGATCATGGCATGCTGCGCCCTTGGCGATTCTTGGTAATAGAGGGCGATGGATTGCACGCTCTAAGTCAAGTGTTTGTATCTGCAGCAATAAAAGGTAATCCCGGCATATCTCCAAGTGTAGTTGAAAAATGTAAGAATATGCCAAGCAGGGCGCCCATGATCATAGTGGCCATCGCTAAATGTCAGTCTCATCCAAAGATCCCCAGAGAGGAACAAGTGATTGCTTGCGGTGCGGCAGTACAAAATATGCTCAATGCATTTTTTGCTTTGGATTTTGGCGCCATTTGGCGCACAGGTGAAATGGCACGTGATCTGTATGTGAATCAAGCGTTAGGATTAATTGATGGGGAGGAGATTATTGGCTTTATTTATGTAGGTACACCCACGCAGCCCTTTGCGAGCCCGCCTGCTGTAGATGCCACTACATTTTTTAAAGCATGGCCTCACGAATGACATTGCGTTTTTGAAGATGCTTGTGTACATTGTCGCGCCTTCAGCTTGTCGCCAGTTATCTGTTTTAAGCGACAAGTTAGTGCGACGAAGAGTGCAAGCTCTTAAGTTGTCAGAAGAAAAGTTTTGGTGAGGTGTCCGAGTGGCCGAAGGAGCACGCCTGGAAAGTGTGTATATCGCAAGGTATCAAGGGTTCGACTCCCTTTCTCACCGCCATATAAAATAAAAACCCCAGTTGGCGTGAGTCTTCTGGGGTTTTTCATTTTGGCTATCCTTCAATTTATTTCCATCAATATTTATATAAACAAATTTCTCACTCATGCAATCCGAGGTTTTCTTGTGCGCCTTTCTCAATTTTCCGACTTGGTTTTATTCTGTCTCTATTTCCTGATATGACGTTACGCAGTTACAGAAACCATAAATAATTGGCGCGCTATTCTATTTTTCCGTGGAATTTTATTTTTGTAGATTTTAATGACAGGTTATTTTTCTAATTGATTATTATGAGTTTTATTTTTTATTTATGCGAAAAAATATCAATTTTTCAAAATTTCATATTAATTTTTAGTTATATGTAAAATTGATATTTTGAAATTAGTTATGAGTGGTTGATGCTTTAACGGCTTTTTAACGTTTTAATCTACTAACTACATTTAATAAGGCAGTTATTTATTAATTTATGAAATAGAACATTTATGTTTCAAGGAGATATTAAATGAAGATTATGATCAAGTTTGTCTTGGTATTAGTGCCCGCATTGTTATTGCTGGGATGGGGATCTACTAATGCCACTGAGTCCATCTCGCCACCGCCTAACACAACGGCTGCAGCAAGCCCGCAACCCAATGTCCAAGTACAAGAACTTGCCAAGCGCAAAGCACCCTCGCTTTCGGGTAAAGGTGAGGTGGCGAAGAAAAATGCGCTCGCTTTTATTGATTGGGCAAGTGCTACTACTAAAGATCAAGATGCTGCAGTGCGAAAAGCAATTGCTAGATCGCGGAAAAATGTCGATATAGTGGAGGCAATTTGTAATGAAGCGTTTGCAAAGCAGGGGAGCGATTACAGTAAGGCATTGGTTGCACTTAGTTTAGTCGGCGAAACAAAAAGTCCTACGGGTATGGAGTGTTTAGCTAAATTTGTTGATCAGCCTCTTCCTGAAAAAGGTACTGTTGTTGATGGGGAGATTCTTGAGCAAACCTCGCTTGCGATGTTACAGGCAAAAGCTATTGATGGATTAGCTTATTTGCATGACGAAAAAGCTGATCAGTTGGTGCTAAATGCTGCAGGAAAAAGTTCATCGCGCATTGTGCGTGCAGAAGCTATAACTGCTTATTTGTGGAATCACAATTACGATGCAAAATCGCAAGAGGTATTAAAGTCTTTTGTTCGTAAAGATGAAGTTATTTTTATGGATCGATTAGTAAAACAAGCGGATGAAACAAAGGATTCTTTCAATCGAAAGCTTGCCGCCTATTTGAAGAGTCATCCGGAAGTTGCGCCTCCAGCCCCTGAAAAAGCCGAGCCACATCCTGATGTTCAATTGGCTCAGCCACCAAAATTTTAAGGAGAATATGATATGAAACTCTTTTTTGAAAAATTTATGCTGCGTGAAAATTTTATGGTCCGTAAATTTTTTACGGTTCGCCTATTTTTTATGAGTATTATCCTAGCGTTTTCTTTTAATAGCGGTATAGCTCTGGCTGTGTGCAATCAATCTTCAGCCAGCACTGCTGATAGTAATTTATGGAATACGCACGGTTGTTGGCAGGCATTTTTTCTGTGGTCTTATAAAGCGTATGATCAGCGTCAATCGGATTGGAATAATCGCGGTTGGAATGATGCCTGTAATGTGAATCTGGAATTTCCCAAGCATTGGAATGCAGCTTATCTGGTTACTTATGGCTTGCAAGATTCCAATAGTTCCTCTTGGCACGGCACAATCGATTATCGCGCATTAGGTGAAGCGGCAAGTAGCAACTTTCATACGAGTTTGTATCACAATGCTGGTGATGGAACGAGTTTGTTCGGAGGTTTTACGCCTCATGTTTTTGGTGCAAATGAACTGACAACTTATTGCCCTTTGTATAATGCAAGCTCGGCTAATGCAAACCCTGCAAGTCGCGCAGGTGATTTTATGCATGAAGGATGGCACGGTTGGTTGAGCAAATATAATTGGAATAATGGTTCCTGTGGTGGTCACCGCTGTGGTACTCCGGGTGCTTGCACTGCGAAAGATGCCTGTGATTATTTTTATTTTCACGGTGTAGGTGCTTATGCGTTTGGTGCGCTTTATCAAACTGACGGTACGGCAAATCGTTTTCACTCGCCCAACCAGGTGCAGGTTGAGTTTCTTTGCGATGTAGCGGATTTTCCAAAATCCTGGGTGCCGAATAGTGTGCGATTGGCGGCAAGGGCTGATGCCGATGCCCGGGCAGTAGCTCGTTTTATTAATGGCCCAGGTTATAAGTGCGGTAATCCACGGCCTTGGTAAACGTTGAATAGGTTTTTAATAATTAGATAATGTAAAACCCCAGGCTGCGTAAGTGATCTGGGGTTTTTTATTGTTACAACATCCATGAAATCTCCTGTGCGTAATTAACAACAGTTGCCTAATCAACTTTTGCATTGCTACGTGATGTTTTATCACCAGTTTTGATGTTTTTTCCCACCTCAAAGCCCATATTTGCGCGTCAGAACATTTGGTGCGCTTATTGCTAAATGCCCTTTGTTTCACCTCCATCAATTATCTGTTCGGCTTTCAGCTTGAACAACAAGAGCATCAAGTCGCCAAGCCATGTGGATTGTTAATATTGCCTTACGTCGCCCGCACACATTTATTGTTGCGGCGCTACTCATTCTGTTATCCATGCCTTATGTATTAAGCAAAATGGCAACGGATATATTGCCTGCTATTGAAATCCCTGTTATCGCACAATTGTGGGAATACAAAGGGCTTACCGCGAAAGAAATGTCAGAACGCATAACGTCCCAAGCGGAGCGTGAGCTGGGGCAGGCGGTAGATAATATTGAGCATACTGAATCCATGTCAGTGGCCGGGCTTGGAATTGTTAAAGTATTTTTTCAACCGGGCACAGATATAAATGCAGCAATGGCACAAACGACGATGAGTGCGAATGGTGCTGCGCGTTCTATGCCGACAGGAACCCAGCCGGGAAGGGTGCGACGTTACTCAGCGTCAGAATTACCTGTTATTCAATTGGGTATTTCAAGCGATACATTATCGGATATCGACATTAGCGATGCAGCAAGTACTGTTTTACGCCCAATTGTGTCAGCGAAAAAAGGTTTATCGCTAACGTTTCCGTATGGCGCAAGAAGCCGTCAGGTATCAGTTGATTTGGATTCTGCGTCGTTGATCGCTAACAATTTAACTCCCGCCGAATTGGTTTCTGCGATGGGTGCGCAGAATCTGATTTTACCGACGGGCACCATGAAAATTGCTGATAGCGAATACGACATTAAATTAAATGGCGCTGTACCCAGCATTGCACAAATTGGCCAGATTCCTATCCGCACCGATAACGGTAGAACGTTATTGGTGCGCGATGTTGCCAATGTTCACGATGGTTTTTCTCCAAGCACCACGCTTGCTCGTCAAAACGGTGATCGCAGTGTTTTAAATTCTGTGCTTGCTTACGGTGGTGTTTCCACCATCGAAGCTGTCGAATTTATTAAAAATGCGATTCCGGAAATGCTTCGTAAAATGCCTGAAGGCGTTAATATCAAGTTGATGTTTGATCAATCCGTGTTTGTCAGCTCGGCGATTAATAACGTAGTGCACGAAGGTTTAATTGCGGCCGCACTCACAGCGGCTATGATTTTGTTGTTTTTGGGCAACTGGCGAAGTACTTGTATTATTGCTGTATCCATTCCGCTGTCTATTATGGTTTCGCTTATCTGTCTTTATTTGATTGGCCAAACTATTAATTTGATGACGCTGGGTGGCCTTGCATTGGCGGTGGGAATTTTGGTAGATGATGCCACGGTAGAAATTGAAAATATTGAACGGCAATTAACGTTAGGTAAAGATCCGCTGCAAGCTATTTTAGATGGAGCACAAGAAATTGCGGTGCCTGCGTTTGTTTCTACATTGTGTATTTGTATTGTGTTTGTGCCGATGTTTTTCTTAACGGGAATGGCGCGCTTTCTGTTTGTGCCATTGGCTGAAGCGGTTGTGTTTGCCATGCTCGCGTCTTACATCATCTCGCGCACATTGGTGCCCACGTTGGTGATGTTTATGATGAAGGGATATCACCAACGTCAGGCGAATCCTGCTACTAATAAATTTGCTGTAAAATTTGCGCGAGTCCACCATGGATTCAATTATGCGTTTGAAGTGTTTCGTGGTCATTTTGTAGTGGTGCTAACCAGTTTATTGCATCGCAGAAAACTATTTTCTGCAGGATTTTTTGGATTTTGTCTTTTATCCTTAGCAATTTATCCGATGTTGGGACAAGACCTTTTTCCAACTGTTGATAGTGGACAATTGCGTCTGCATATTCGTGCTCCTTCTGGTACACGCTTGGAGCAAATGCCACAACTTGTTGACCAAATTGAACGTGAAGTTCTCGCTAGTATTCCGCGTGAGCAACATGGAGATATTCTCGATATTCTCGGCGGGCCTTACAGCACCATCAACACGCTTAACGGTAATTCGGGTACTGCTGAATCATCTGATTCGGAAATTATGATTAGCTTTAAGCGAGGCAAAGTAAACAGCGCCGATATTATGAAAGATTTACGCGCACGTTTACCTGCACTTTTTCCGCATGTGGAATTCTTTTTCCAGCCGGCAGATCAGGTGAGTCAAACTCTGAATTTTGGTATTCCTGCTCCCATCGATGTGCAGTTTATTGGCGGAAAGCCCGCTGACATTATGCCGCTCGCCGCAGCGCTTAATAATGAGTTACGCCAAATTCCCGGCATTGTGGATGCGCATGTTTATCAGCGTTGGAGCAAGCCTACTTTATCGTTTGAAATGAACCGCACACAGCTACAACAGTTAGGTCTTACTGCGCGTAATGTTGCGGGAAATATGTTGATTTCTCTTAGCGGCAGTATGCAAACATCGCCTACTTATTGGTTGAACGAGTCAAATGGAAACACATACAACATAGGTGCTCGCAGTCTTGAAACTGACCTTACGAGTGTTGATGACTTAATGCATATTCCCGTGGGTAAAGGGAGTGATGGTAAACAACAATTGCTTGGTAATGTTGTGACTTACAAGCGTACTGCACAAACCTCCGTCGTGAATCGTTACAACACGGTTAGCATGATTAACCTTCACGCCAATATTCAGGGGCGTGATTTGGGTTCGGTGAGCAGAGACATCGATAAAATTATTGCGAAAGCGCGAGACAATTTACCGCGTGGCGTAGATTTGCAAGTGCGTGGCCAAATCCAAACTTTAAAAGCTGCTTATGTTGGTTTGGGCATAGGGCTCATAGTCGCGATTGTGTTGGTTTATTTACTTGTGGTGGTGAATTTTCAATCATGGCTTGATCCTCTCATTATCATCAGTGCGTTACCGGCCGCATTAGCGGGCATTGCCTGGATGTTGTTCTTGTGCGGCACAACACTCAGTGTGCCGGCACTGACGGGCGTGATTATGACGATGGGCGTCGCCACAGCTAACAGCATTCTTCTGGTTTCGTTTGCACGTAGTCTTTTAAGCGACGGTATGCCACCTTTGACTGCTGCACTTGAAGCTGCATCAACTCGTTTGCGTCCGGTACTTATGACAGCGTTCGCGATGATTGTTGGTATGTTGCCAATGGCGCTCGGTTTGGGTGAAGGCGGCGAACAAAATGCGCCGCTCGGTAAAGCAGTTATTGGTGGACTTTTGTTTGCGACAGTTTCAACACTTTTGTTTGTCCCGGTTGTGTTCGCGGGCTTGCACCGTAAATTAATGCAACGTCCTATTCAACACATGGGCTTTCCTATTTTTGCTGAGTAATTTTTAATGAACGATTTATATATTCATGACGTCGACTTGCCTACAACACAAGGCAAGCGCACGTTTATTTACACAAAGCGCATAATTTTTTTTGGTTTTATCGCATTGATATTAGGTGCAGGTATTCGTGTGATCATTAATGCGCAAGAAGCGAACGCATTAGAAAATTACACAGCTAAAACATTGGAGCGTACTGTTCTTATCACAAACGCTAAGCCAGGTGATTTGCAGCGCAATATGACATTGCCCACTACTTTGCGGGGCAATACTGAATCCGTGATTTATGCGCGCACGACAGGTTATCTTGCCGCATGGCACAAGGGTATTGGCGATCACGTTAACAAAGGTGAACTATTAGCAATCATCGATGCTCCTGAGCAAGAGCAAGAACTGGTGCAATCTCGCGCGCAACGCGAACAAATTGCAGCACGAACAGAATTGGCCGAGCAAACGCTTGCTCGTTGGGAAACGCTGCAAGCGCGTCAAAGTGCAATTTCACAACAAGATTTAGCGGAGAAGCGCAGTGTTGTCAGGCAAGCAAAAGCAGATCTTGCCGCTGCTGATGCTAACGTTAAACGCTTGCAACAGTTGGAAAGTTTTCGCCGTATTACAGCACCTTTCGCAGGCATTATTACTCGTCGCAGTGTTGAAGTGGGGGATTTAATTACTGGTGGCAACAAAGAGTTATTTGCTATCACGCAAACTGATTTGTTGCGCCTTACTATTTGGGTACCACAAACTTATGCCGATTCACTCGCTATCGGAACTCAAGTTGATGTGAATTTAACGGAGCATCAAGGTGGAGGGCTGAAAGCCACTATTGAACGTATCGCTGGTGCTATTGATTCCAACACACGCGCTCGTCAGGTGGACTTAGTATTGCAAAATCCTAAAGCCAAATTGTTGCCAGGCGCTTATGCTGAGGTCAATATTAAACTGGTTAGTGGTATTCAAGCATTGGTTGTACCTGCGGCTGTTCTTATCATCACCGATCAAACCCAGCGAGTAGCAGTGGTAGAAAAAGATAATCACATACGTTTTCAAACCGTAAAACTAGGCCGCGATCTCGGCCGCGATGTAGAGATCCTGGATGGCATTACGGCAGAAGACACACTCGTCGTAAGCCCAGCAGATCAACTACAAGATGGTGAATTAATAAAAACCTTGCTGTGGCAGCCCGTCGCGAGCGAAAACTCAAACAAGCCAAAGAAAAGTGCAGGCTAGGGTAAATACTCCACTTCTTTAAGTAGAAGGCTACATTTATTGTTAAGGCTGTTTGAAGGTCGTCAAAAACATCAAGCGGTATGGGTTTTTGGGGGTTGCTTATTAAGTGTTCAGATTGGTCGATTTGTGTATTTCATTGATTTTAAAAGTAATAATTTTGAAAAGTTTCACGATGTTTTGAAATTAGTGCTTGACTCAGAGGTTCTTGATCAATAAAATGCGCGCCTCTACAAAGCACTCATAGCTCAGCTGGATAGAGTACTCGGCTACGAACCGAGCGGTCGGTGGTTCGAATCCACCTGAGTGCACCATATTAAAAAGCCCGCCTATTTTTAGGCGGGCTTTTTTTTATGCTAAAATTTTTACACTCTTTTCATCTGCATTTCCCCCTCGTTATTCCTATCTATCATCTGACAGTTTTTTTTTATATTAAAACTAGCAAAGACTACAAGCTGAACTATTATCAGCATATGTACTATCAAAATTAATGAGTGAGGCTTCACCGTGAATTTACATAATTTAATAGATAATGCTCAAAAGCTGCCTAATATTCCCAAGGTTATTCAAGAACTTATTGAAAGCTTTAACGATGATGATGTTAGTAATAATGAAATTGCGAAAAAGATCAGCTCGGATCAAGTGCTAACCATTAAAGTGCTTCGCGCGGCTAATTCGGCTCATTATGGTGGAAACCGTAAAATAGGCTCTGTGAGTGATGCGGTGTTTTTATTGGGTTTTAATGCGGTGCGCACTTTGGTATTAGCGTCAGGTTTAACGGGTGCTTTTAAGGCGCCTGAAGGCTTTGATATAAATAAATTTTGGCACAGTAGTTTTGCTGTTGCCGCAACGAGCAAATGGGTTGCTCGCTTTTCACATGATGATCCTGAAACGGCGTTTACCTGTGGAATGATTCATAATATTGGTGAGTTGCTTATACATATATTGATGCCGGTTGAATGTGCTGAAATTCAAAAGGTTGTTGGTAAAGGCGCTAGCAATATTGAAATTGAAAGAAATTATTTAGGTTTTGATTTTGCGCAGGCGGGTGCTGAATTAGCAAATCGCTGGAAATTTCCAGATACTATGGTAAATGGTATTCGCTATCAATTAGAGCCGGATAAAGCAGAAATATTCCCGCGTTTGGCGGGTGTGATTAACATTGCTTTATATATTAATAAAATGAATGAAGAAGGCGCTGATAACGCTACTATTTTGGCTGGTTTCCCTAATCAATTGGCAACTGAGTTAGGTATTAACTTAGTTAAGATGATGGAAAAAATCGAAGATACTAAAGAGTTGACTACCGCTGTAGATGAGTTGTTAGCGTAAAATAAAAAAACTATTTTAGTTCATTTGTAATACTTATAAAGGCGATGCCAATTGGCATCGCCTTTTTTATTTTCTACGTGATTTTTACCCCACGTCTAATTCCTTCTGTTTTCCTCTTTGTTCTTTTTCCAATATCATTTTTTTGGCACTAAAAGTTGGTTTTTGTTAGTGGATTCTTCTTTGAAATAATAATTAACGCCAATTTATTATTATTTTTTTCGTTGTGTTATTCATATTTGTCGCCTGAATAATTTTTATTGTGAGTTGAGCTGCCATATTGCATTGAAAAAACTGTAATGGGTTTATGTGTGTTGAAAAATCCGCTAGCATTAAATATGACTGTTCAGAATGTGTTCTAAATATTAATAATAATTTAAAAGGAATCGCTATGAAAAGTACATTAACGTCAAAACGTTTTTCAAAAAAAATTCTCGTGTCACTTATCTGTACTGCAAGTATTTCCCTTCTTCCTCAAACTGTGAGTGCGCAAATTGGCAGTGCCAGTGTTCATGGTGTTATTGCTGCACAGATGGTGCCGCAGCAAGGGCTGGAAGTTGTCGCTAAAAATGTTGATAACGGTTATACCTTTCGTGCGGTAACTCAAAAAGATGGAACTTATGTTTTTAAAGGTTTATCGCCAGGAAAATATCAAATTTTATTGCAAGATAAAAAGTCATCAGAAGTTGTTGTATTAAAAGTAGGGCAATCAGTTTCATTGAATTTTGAGTTAGAAAAACCGGTTGATGAAAAAGTTGAAGAAATTGTTGTTATCGGCACGCAACTAAAAAATAAAAATGTTGGTGGCGAAATTGATACAACTGTTTCTCTCGAACAAATTAGTAAATTGCCGCAAACCACACGCAACTTTTTAGCCTTCGCCGATTTGGCTCCTGGCGTACAATTTCAGCAGGGACAAGATGGCAGCACCAGTATTAAAGCTGGTGCGCAAAGTGCGAATGCGGTAAATGTTTTTATTGATGGTGTTGGTCAAAAAAATTATGTATTAAAAGGTGGCGTTACTGGTCAGGATTCAAGTCGTGGCAATCCATTCCCGCAATCTGCTATTGGTGAATATAAGGTAATCACGCAAAACTATTCAGCTGAGTACGATCAAATTAGTAGTGCAGCGATTGTTGCAGTGACTGCTTCCGGAACCAATGAATTTCACGGCGGATTATTTTACGATTTCAGCGATGAAGGCATGCGCAAAATGACCTTGTCTGAAATGGAGAGCCACAAAAAAGTACCTAGCGAACAAAAACAATACGGTGTACATGTTGGCGGCCCGATTATTCAAGATGAGATGCATTTCTTTTTTGCCTATGAGGGAAAAGATAACTCTGATCCAAAAGATGTTATTCCCAGTGGAGGATATACCTCCAGCAATCTTCCCGCATTTTTACAGACGGAAATTGGTGGCCGTTCTGCTACTTTTAAGGAAGATTTATATTTTGGCAAAATCGACTATCTGATGACCGAGGAGCAAAAGCTTGGCTTGGCAGTAAAAGTTCGTAAGGAAACTGAGCTGACCAATATAGGGGGAGTGAGTTCAGTTTCTTATGGTACGGATAAAAAGAATGATGAAACTCGTATTGATTTAAGTCATAACTGGCGCATGGATAATTGGTTAAATGATTTTCATCTTATCTGGGAGGATGCTGCTTATAATCCTCGTCCACATACCTCTGGTATCGGCAAGATATACAAAAATCAAAATTCAAATTGGGACACGATATTAAATACTGGTGCAGGCCCTGACTATCAAGAAAAAAGTCAAAAGGGATGGGGGTTACAGGAAGATTTTACTTATATGGCTATTAGCAGCCATGTGATAAAAACCGGATTCAAATTTAAATCTATCGATCTTGTTGCCGCTGAACAACAACCCTATAGCCCACAGTTTGAATACAATATTGACTATCTTGATGCTCCGGCTACTGTTAGCTGGGGTGCTCCTTTGTCTACCATTGGCAACGGTAGTGCGGAGGCCAATAACAAACAGTATGGAATTTATGTGCAAGATGATTGGTCGGCTACTGATCGCCTTACTATCAACGCAGGTGTGCGCTGGGATTATGAGCGCTCAGACAATTTCCTGAATTATAAAACGCCGGATGATGTTGTGACTGCGCTGCAGAATTGGAGCAATCTGCAAAATTCCGATCTTCATATCAATGACTTCATTAGCACTGGTGACAACCGCAAAGCGTTTACAAATGCTTGGCAGCCACGTGTGGGTTTCACCTATAACTTAACTGAAGACAGCGATGCGGTTATGTTTGGTGGTGTAGGTCGTGCTTATGATCGCAACCTATTTGATAATCTGCAGGTAGAAACTACGAAAGCTACTTTTCCAACCTATTCAAGAAAGTTTATGAATGGAGATCCTAGCGTTAATATAAATCCTAATAATCGCAGTTGTAGTCCCGTAGGTCCGGATTGCGTGCTCTGGGATCCTATCTATTTAACACCTGAAGGCCTCAACCAATTATTGACCACCAATACTGGCGCTGGTCGTGAAGTGGATTTGGTTAATAACAAATTAAAAACGCCTTACTCTGATCAGTTTAGTTTGGGTGTGCGCGGCAGTTTGAATGATGACTGGAAAGCAGAAGTTAGTCTTTCGCGCATTGTCAGTAAAGATGGTTTTGCTTGGTTGTTGGGTAACCGCCGTGTTGATGGTCAATTTTTTGAGTCTGGGAAAAATTGGGGTTCCCCATGGGGTGATGGAATTCCTGGCTTCGGTAGTTTATTGATCGGAGTGAATGGAATTGAAACCAAAACTAATTCGTTATTTATAAAGTTGGAGAAACCAAAACAGGATTCAAATTGGGGCGCGACTATTGCGTACACCTACAGCGATTCAACGAGTAACCGCAAAGCGGGCGAAATATATTCCTTTGATTATCCAACCGTGGATGCCTATGGTGTCCATCCCTCCACTGATTTACCTCGTCAACGTTTGGTGATTGCTGGCTTGGCAGATTTACCGATGGGAATTGATTTTTCCGCTAAATTAAATTTGCAAACGCGAGAAACATTTTACGGTACTGACTGTACGGCAGGGGACAATGTTTGTGTTTACAGAACCTTCAAGCCGGATACGATAGGTGTGTTAGGTTATCGACAACTCGATGTTGCATTCAGTAAAACGATTGCTACAGGCACTTGGTTGCAATCGAGTAATTTAACGCTGCGATTAGATATTCTCAATTTAACAAATGCGGTTAATCACGATGGTTTTGAAGATTGGATTGGCGGCTATAAAGTTGCTGATCAAGTAGCAGACCCAAACCCCAACTTTCAAAAACCAACTAATGCATTGGCAGGCCCAACCAGAACGGTTAAATTAGGAATTAAATGGGATTGGTAATCGTGTGAATTTGTAATCGTAAAAATAAAAAAGGCGATGTAAAAATACATCGCCTTTTTATTTTCGGCCGAAAAATTTTAAAAATTTATTTAGCCGCTTGCTCACGTGCAATTGCACGGTAAGCAATATCATTGCGATAAAACATGCCATTCCAGCTGATTTTTTTCGCGAGCACATAAGCGCGTTGTTGTGCTTCTGATACTGTATTACCTAAAGCAGTTGCGCAGAGCACGCGGCCGCCATTGGTGACAGCATTTCCATCTTTAGTTGCCGTTCCTGCGTGGAACACTTTTTCACCGGCAACATCGATACTGGGCAAACCAGAAATCACATCCCCTTTGCTGTAAGCGTCTGGATAGCCGCCAGCAGCGAGTACAATCCCAATGGATGCACGTGCATCCCATTCGGCAGTAATCTTGTTTAAATCGCCTTTTAGGGCTGCCAAACAAAGCTCAACTAAGTCTGATTTCAAGCGCAGCATGATTGGCTGAGTTTCCGGGTCACCAAAACGGCAGTTATATTCAATAATTTTTGGTATGCCGGCCGTATCAATCATCAAGCCTGCATACAGAAAGCCGGTGTAAACATTGCCTTCTGCTGCCATACCATCTACGGTTGGGCGAATAATCTCTTTCATCACGCGGTCATGCACCGCTTGCGTCACAACGGGGGCGGGAGAATAAGCGCCCATACCGCCAGTGTTGGGACCTGTATCGCCATCGCCTACGCGTTTGTGATCTTGGCTAGTTGCCATTGGCAAAATGTTTTTGCCGTCGACCATCACGATAAAGCTGGCTTCTTCGCCGTCTAAAAAGTCTTCAATCACTACGCGACAACCCGCATCGCCAAATGCATTACCAGAAAGCATATCGCGTACGGCATCTTCAGCTTGCTGTAAGGTTTCTGCAACGATTACGCCTTTACCTGCAGCAAGACCGTCGGCTTTGATAACAATCGGTGCGCCTTTTTCACGTAGATACGCGAGTGCAGGTTCAACTTCAGTAAAGTTTTGATAATCTGCCGTAGGAATTTTGTGACGCGCGAGAAAATCTTTAGTGAACGCTTTTGAACCTTCTAATTGCGCTGCGCCTTTAGTGGGGCCGAAGCAAGGTAGTTTGCGCTCATTGAAATAATCCACAACACCGGCAACTAAAGGAACTTCTGGGCCAACAATTGTTAAACCAACGTTATTGTGTTGTGCAAACTCTGCAAGTTTTGCAAAATCTAAAATATCAATCGCAACATTTTCAACATTCTTTTCAAGCGCTGTGCCCGCATTGCCTGGAGCAACAAATACTTTTTCTACTTGGTTACTTTGTGCTGCTTTCCATGCGAGCGCATGTTCGCGGCCACCGCTGCCGATAATTAAAACATTCATAAGGCTTACACCGTAGGTTGGGCAGCAATGCCCAACATATATTTAACGAAGAATTTTAATGTTGGGCATTGCTGTCCAACTTATAATTAATAATGGCAATTAATGGCGGAAATGACGCATGCCAGTAAATACCATCGCCATGCCGTGTTCATCGGCTGCGGCAATAGTTTCTTCATCACGCATTGAGCCGCCAGGTTGAATAACCGCTGCGATTCCCACTTTTGCTGCGTTATCTATACCATCGCGGAAAGGGAAGAATGCATCAGAAGCCATCACTGAACCTGCAACTTGCAAGCCTGCGTGTTCTGCTTTAATGGCAGCGATACGTGCAGAGTTTACGCGGCTCATTTGGCCTGCACCAACACCGATAGTGTGTAAATGTTTTGCGTAAACAATGGCATTGGATTTTACAAATTTAGCAACTTTCCATGCGAACAATAAATCTTGAATTTCTGCTGCGGTTGGTGCGCGCTTGGTGACGATTTTCAAATCACTTTCAGTAATGATGCCATCATCGCGATCTTGCACTAACAAGCCACCATTCACGCGTTTGTAATCCAAGCCTTTAACGCGAACAGTGCTCCATTCGCCAGTAGCGAGTAAACGCACATTTTGTTTTGCTTTTACAATTTCAATCGCTTCTGCAGAAATACTTGGAGCAATAATCACTTCAACAAATTGACGCTCAACAATCGCTTTAGCGGTTTCTGCATCCAGCTCACGGTTGAAAGCAATGATGCCGCCAAACGCTGATTCGCTGTCAGTTGTATAAGCTAAATCGTATGCATGTTTAATGGTTTCTGCTACGGCAACGCCGCAGGGGTTTGCGTGTTTAACGATAACGCACGCAGGTTCGCTAAATGATTTAACGGTTTCAAGCGCTGCATCAGTATCAGCCACATTATTGTAAGACAATTCTTTGCCTTGTAATTGTTTCGCTGAAGCGATACCCACTTCTTGTGGATTTTTTTCAACGTAAAACGCTGCTTTTTGATGCGGGTTTTCACCGTAACGCATTTCTTGTGCTTTGATAAATTGCGTATTGAATGTGCGCGGGAAATTTTCACTGCCGCCATCAACTAAACGGCCAAAATAATTGGCGATAGCACCATCATAAGCTGCGGTGTGTTCGTAAGCTTTAATCGCTAAATCAAAACGAGTTTTGTATGACGTGCAGCCGTTGTTGGCTTTTAGTTCTGCAAGAATATTCGCGTAATCAGATGCGTTAACCACGATGTTTACATGCGCATGATTTTTTGCTGCAGCGCGAACCATGGTTGGGCCGCCGATATCAATGTTTTCTACGGCATCTTCGAGAGAACAATTTTTATTGGCAATCGTTTTTTCAAACGGATATAAATTTACGACAACCATATCGATATTATTAATGCCATGCTCTTGCATAACAGCATTATCAATACCGCGACGAGCAAGAATCCCGCCGTGAATTTTAGGGTGTAATGTTTTTACGCGGCCATCCATCATTTCAGGAAAACCGGTGTAATCAGAAACTTCTATTGCAGGAATCTTGTTTTCGGTGAGTAATTTAAAAGTGCCGCCAGTGGATAGAATTTCAACGCCTTGTGCGTGCAATGCTTGTGCAAACTCAACAATACCGGCTTTATCAGAAACGCTAATCAGAGCGCGTTTTACCGCAACAAGATCAGAAGTAGTAGACATGCTTATTTCCCGTAGAATTCAAAAAAATATCTGTTAAAAAGCAAAAGGGGCGGAAACGAATTGCCACCCCTTTTTATTTAGCTGTAAACGCTAGGTTTAGCGGTAAACACTGTGAATTACAGTAAACCGTATTGCTTTAATTTTTTGCGCAAAGTGCCACGGTTTAAACCAAGAACTTGTGCTGCACGAGTTTGATTGTGGCGAGTGTACTTCAATACGATTTCAAGCATTGGAGCTTCTACTTCTGCCATTACCATTTCATAAACATCGCTAACCGATTGGCCATCAAGATGTTTGAAATAGTTTTCCATAGCTTGCTCTACACAACCTCGAAGAGATTGTTGTTGCGCAACCTGGTTAAAGTTTTGCGTAGCGGGTGCAGTAGTAGGTTGGGTAATAAACGTTGCTGTGTTCATGCGGCTTGTTCCTCTTTCTTAGTGATCTGGTTCTTAATGATTTGGTCAAAAAAATGTTGCACTCCACTCTCTTGCGCTTCTACTGTTTCCATTCGGTTGAATTCTTTGCGAAAAGATTCGCTATCCGGGACTGTTTGCAAATACCAGCTCACATGTTTGCGAGCGATACGCGGCCCCATAAATTCACCATAGAAGCAGTAGAGTTCACGTAGGTGGGTGCTTAATATTTCTCTTACTTCATGCAGAGAAGGTTCTGGTAATTCTTTTCCTGTGCGCAAGTAGTGCTCAATTTCACGGAAGATCCAAGGGCGCCCTTGCGCTGCGCGGCCAATCATCACTGCCGCTGCTTTGGTGTGATCTAACACTGCTTTTGCTTTCTGTGCAGAATTGATATCGCCGTTACAAAAAACCGGAATTCCAACGGCTTGCACGACGGCGGCAACAGTGTCGTACTCTGCTTGGCCGGTGAATCCGCATGCGCGGGTTCGGCCATGTAAAGCAAGGGCACTAATGCCTGCATCTTCTGCTATTCGCGCAATACGTAGGGCATTGCGTTCCTCGGTGCTCCATCCCGTGCGAAACTTTAGTGTTACGGGTATATCAACAGCTGAAACAACTGCTTGCAAAATCTCAGCCACTAACTGCTCATCTTTAAGTAATGCTGAGCCAGCAGCTTTTTTACACACTTTTTTGGCGGGGCAGCCCATATTGATATCAATTATCTGAGCGCCGTTGGCTGCATTTAAACGTGCAGCTTCTGCCATCATATGGGGATCACCGCCTGCAATTTGCACCGCAATGGGTTCAATTTCGCCAGTGTGATCCAAACGTAAACTGCTTTTGCGACTGCCCCATAGCTCAGAATTAGACGTTACCATCTCAGACACTACCATCCCCGCGCCTAATCGCTTACAAAGCTGGCGAAAAGGGCGATCGGTAATTCCTGCCATAGGAGCAAGAATTACTTTACTATCAATATGATAGGGTCCAATGCGGAACATCATCTGCTCCTAAGGTAAGCAATCGCTGTGTATTAAGTAGTTTGTGCGCTTGCGTAAAAGGGGCGCCATGATAACCGTTCGAGACAGGATTGAAAACGAAAAAACGCCTTTTTTTGGCGTTTTTTTGAGCGAAAAAGTGATGAAAAGGGGTTGCATTTTTGCGCCCTAAGTGCGTACCTAGGGAGCAATGGACATATGGTAATTAACAGCCTGTGGTCCTGGATCAGAAAGTTCTAAGGTGATGTGCACAGGTTGTTTTGATGGCATGCGTTCCATCCCTGCTAATTCACCGCCTAAATATTCTTTTGGGGTAAATCGGCGTGCGGCGACAGGCTTTTCATCCATGGTTGTAAACGCCAGGATGAGGTCGGGGAATGGTTGTTCGAAAAGCGCATCGTTGCGAATCATCACGTCTAACAGCAATGCATTTGCAGTGTCGGGATGGTTGCGTAGAATTAATTGATAGGCAATGATTTTGGTGGGATCTACCAACCCGGGTACTTTGCAATTAAGCAGAGGGCATGCCCACACATAGGCTGTGCGGTAGGGTTCAATTTTGCTTAACTCACTAAATTTAAAATAAGCAATTTGCAAAATTAAAATGAGCGCCGCCACTATTGAAAGGCTAGGCCAGTGCGTTTGTTGTGACCAGCTGCGAAAACGTTGCGCCGTTAATTCAATAGGCGAGGGTGCAATGTTCATGAGCAATGTTGCGCGTGAATCTGGCGTGGCATGTATTGCTGGTTGGCTTTTTAATGGATGCTTGTGAGTTTGTGGTAACTCATGGTGATCATCTCTATGTCGAAAAAATCCCGTTCCAAACGTGGTGGTTGTGCTGGTGTTGCTTTCATCGCTTGAAACAGGTTCTTTTTCATCTTTGATTGCATTGATAAAAACTTCATCTGTTATCGCTGATGATTCCGCTGCAGGTTGAGTGTCTTCATGAATGCCATCATTTACGATGCTAAACAGCGGTGTTTTGTAAAGGTTTGAAAATTCCTGATTGATTCGTGCGTATTCATTTGCATCTGGAGTTTCAATGGAATGGCGTTCCATGATTGCGCGACTTATATCTTGCTGCGTGAGATGTTTTTCTGTTGTCGTAGATGAATTTTCATCATCTTCGTTTTCATTTTTGTCTTCGTCTATGATGGGTGACGTGTGTTTGTAGGGTGCATCATTTTTTAATGCGTTGAGAAATTCTTGATCTTCTCCGAGTAATTCTTCTGCCCAAGATTCGTCTACAGTTTCTTCTTCTTTTTCGGGTTCAGGTTGAATGTCACGTTCAAAGAGCGATAGCGTTTGCTTGGGGCGCAAATCAATATCCATATAGCCTTCGAATTCATAACTGAACTCATCTTTTATTGGGTCATCCATATCATCGCTGATGAGAATGTCATCATCGAGATCGATATTTGCATTAAAAGATGTGTGTTCATCAGCTGATTCCTCGAGCTCGACTTTTTTCACGTCGTTGACTTCAAGTTCGATTTCTTTTGCTGCAGGCACGGTACTAACAAGATTGTCATTTGCTTTGAAAATATGAAGGCAAGAACCACAACGAACTGAACCTTTGGCAGATTCCAGTTGGGTTGTGGTGATGCGAAAAGCAGTTGTGCACTTGGGGCAGCGAGTAACCATATGGGTCATAACGGTTTGTATTCCTCAAAATACGTGCTGGTCAGTGTAGTCTTCACCTTGTGTCGGTAAATTAATCTTATTATGTATCTTACCTGCAATTAGCCGTATTTATAACACATCGCCGTTTGAGTGTGTCACTGGTCAGCTATCATTGGTACATCATTGCCGAACTTTTGTAGCCGTTAGGCGAACCCATTCTTCTTGATGTGCGGTTGGGTCAAAGTCAAACCACTGGCTGTAAGCGATTTTTACTGACTCAGCTTGCACCGCTAATATACCTGATAAACAAATCTTGCCGCCGAGTTTTGTTAAGCCGCTGAGTGTAGGTGCGAGTTCTGCTAATGGGCCGGCAAGTATATTGGCTAGCATGATGTCTGCTTCAACCTTGGGGCAGCGCGGCGGTAGATAAACGGGCATGGCGTCTGCGGGTAAATTGTTGCGCTTGGCGTTCTCGGTGGTTGCCAATAATGCTTGTGGATCGATATCAATGCCGATTACTTTTTTTGCGCCCATCAATAAGGTGGCGATACCCAAAATGCCAGAGCCGCAGCCGTAATCGACGATGTCTAAATCTGTGAAATCCTGTTGATCAATCCACTGCATGCACATGAAGGTAGTGGGGTGTGTGCCGGTGCCAAATGCCAGGCCTGGGTCCAGCATTAAATTCACTTTGTCGGGTTCTGGCGGTTGTTGCCAGCTCGGGCAAATCCACAGGCGTTCGCCGCAGCGAATTGCATGGTAGTTGCTCATCCATTCGCGTTCCCAATCTTTATCTTCGAGAAGCTCCCACGCATGTTCTGGCAGTTCATCGCCAAAAATGCTTACCGCCATTGCAGTGGTTTCAGCGGTATTGATTTCAGCATCGTAAAGGCCAGTAATGCGCACCATATCCCACAGTGGTGTTTCACCTAAGCCGGGTTCAAAAATAGGCTGGTCTGCGTTGTCTTGTAAGGTGACAGATACCGCACCACTTTCTAGGAGTGCATCTTCAAGGCGCTCAACAAGTTTGCGTGGTGTGATGATATTTAATTGTAGCCAAGGCATAAGTGAACTCTTTGATATCAAACGTGATGCGTAAATGATTATTCGACAACGCTTTTATTGTAAGCATAAAAAACGGTATCTCTTGTCCAGCCTAAAGATTCATAAAGTGATTGCGCAACGGTATTATTTTTTGCGGTTGTTAAGTCCATGCGTGCAATATTGTTTTCCTGCGCGTGCTGGTGTGCGTATTCTAATAACATTTTACCTGTGCCGGATTTTCGCGCATCAGGCGATACAAATAAATCAGACAGTACATAAATAGGTGCAGCGATGACTGAACAAAATGTTGGATAAATTTGGCAAAATCCAAGCGCTTGTTGCGATTCATTTTTAGCGATAAAAATAATCGATTCGTTGTGTTTGATGCGATCGCTGATAAATTGTTTTGCGAACTCAAGATCAGATTCTTGTTCGTAAAATTGTCGATAAGCATTAAATAAAGGCGACACAGATGTGATGTCGTCGAGCTGCGCGCGCGTGATTGAAATATTGTCCATGTATTTCTCCAAATAAAAACGCTCCAGTGCTGCGGGCAACACTGGAGCGTTTTTGCAAGGCTACTATTTATCGCTAGCTAATTTCTTTTCTAGGTAGTGAATATTTACACCGCCTTTACGGAAAGCTTCATCGCGAACCAACATTTGTTGTAACGGAATGTTAGTGCGAATGCCATCCACAATGGTTTCATCCAATGCTTGACGCATGCGGTTGAGCGCGATTTCACGGGTATCACCAAACGTAATGATTTTTGCAATCATTGAATCGTAATTTGGCGGCACTGAGTAACCGTTATAAAGATGCGAATCAACACGTACACCCAATCCACCTGGAGCGTGGAAACTTTTTACCAAGCCAGGGCAGGGCATAAAGGTTTTTGGATCTTCAGCGTTGATGCGGCATTCAAATGAGTGGCCGCGAATGATAACGTCGGATTGTTTAATAGAAAGTTTTTCGCCTGCGCACACGCGAATTTGTTCTTTGATTAAATCAATGCCCGTTACCATTTCTGATACTGGGTGTTCTACTTGAATACGGGTATTCATTTCAATGAAGTAGAAACGGCCATCTTCATAAAGGAACTCAAAAGTACCTGCGCCTTTGTAACCAATATCAATACAGGCTTTTACACATGCGGCGTAAGTTGCTTCGCGCACGTCTTGTGGGATGCCGGGAGCAGGAGCTTCTTCTAATACTTTTTGGTGGCGACGTTGTAAAGAACAATCGCGGTCACCTAAATGAATCGCATTGCCTTGACCATCCGATAACACTTGCACTTCAACGTGACGTGGATTTTGTAGATATTTTTCCATGTACACAGTGTCATCACCAAACGCCGCTTTCGCTTCGCCTTGAGTGATGAGAATGGAGTTAATAAGTGTATCTTCCGAATGTACAACACGCATACCACGACCACCGCCACCTGCTGCAGCTTTGATGATAATCGGGTAGCCAATACGACGGCCAATTTCCATACATTTTTCAGGATCATCTGAAGGCACTGCACCGTTAGAGCCGGGTACTGTTGGAACGCCCGCTTTAATCATCGCTTTAATGGCTTCTACTTTGTCGCCCATCATGCGGATAACATCTGGATCCGGACCAATAAAGGTAAATCCACTTTTTTGTACGCGCTCTGCAAAGTCAGCATTTTCAGCAAGGAAGCCGTAGCCTGGATGCACAGCATCCGCATCGGTTATTTCCATTGCAGAGATAATTGCAGGAACATTTAAATAACTTTTTGGCGAAGGGTTTGGACCAATGCACACAGACTCATCAGCAAGACGCACATGTTTTAAATCGTGGTCGACCAATGAATGTACGGCAACGGTTTTAATGCCCATTTCTTTACACGCACGTAAAATTCGCAATGCAATTTCGCCACGGTTGGCGATAAGAATTTTTTCAAACATACTACGAGTCCTCAGCAGTTAGCTGTTAAGCCACAAGGGATAATTAGGCAATAATCACTAACGGCTGATCAAACTCAACAGGGCTGCCATCAGATACTAAAATGGCTTGGATAACACCAGCTTTATCAGCTTCGATTTGATTCATCATTTTCATTGCTTCAATAATGCAAATGACATCGCCGACTTTTACTTGCTTGCCGACTTCAATAAAGTTAGCTGAGCCAGGGCTTGGTGCAAGATAAAAAGTACCGACCATCGGAGATTTTACAGAGTGACCTGCTTGCGCGGCAGGTGCTGCTGCAGCGGCTGGCGCTGGGCTAGATGCTTGTGGCGCAACTGCTGGTGCAGGCGCTTGCATTTGCGGTGCGTAGGATTGCATTGGTGCTGAAACATATTGGGTTTTATTGCTATTGCGAGCAATGCGCACAGACTCTTCGCCTTCTTTTATTTCAAGTTCATCGATGTTTGATTCTTCGAGTAATTCGATGAGTTTTTTAATTTTGCGAATATCCATAGGATCCTCTCTTGCAGCGGTTGTGAATTTAAAATAATGAGTTGTTATTTATTGAGCAATTTGAACGCGGCGCGCAGCGCTAGTTCATAACTGTTAGCACCAAAACCACAAATAACGCCTTCGGCAATATCTGAAAAATAAGAGTGTTGGCGAAAATCTTCGCGTTTATGCACATTGGATAAATGAACTTCTATAAACGGAATGCTTACAGAAAGCAGCGCATCGCGCAGTGCAATACTAGTATGTGTAAATGCGGCAGGATTTATAAGAATGAAATCGATACCTTCTTTACGGGCATCATGAATACGATCAATCAATTCGTATTCGGCATTGCTTTGTAGCGTTTGAATATGGTGACCAGCATCCAAACACAATTGTGTTAGCTGCTGGTTGATCGTGGCCAATGTGGCTGCGCCATAAACATCGGGTTCGCGAAGGCCCAACATGTTTAGGTTGGGGCCATGAAGCACCAAAATAGTCGCCATAGTGAGTCCTATTGTTGTAAACAGCGGTGATGTTCGCCGTTTGACTCTGGTTTATAGGTACAAGTTTATTGGATTTCCAAAAGTGGCGGGAGTTTGCCGGAAAATAGCCCCTATGTCCACGATAACAGCGAAATTTCTTTAGATTGGGGGAATATAGCAGCACGATTGATGAAGTTGTAATCAATCTGTGCATTGTGAGGGGAATAAGGCGGTTTTCTAAGAAGTTACTGTGTATTTCTTGGCTTTTAAGCTTTTCCAAGAAATACACAGCACGTTGGCTAAAAATAGTGGTTTGATTTGCGCGTATTACTGTAAATCTTATTTCTCGCCTTTGATCGTTTTAATCACTTTTGATGGCGTTAGGATTTGTGGCAAGAGATCCGCTTTGCCAGGTCTATTCGCTGGGAACCATAAGTATAAAGGTACTCCACTGCGGCCATATTCTTTTAACAGTGCGCTGATTTTAGGGTCACGGTTAGTCCAATCTCCCTTCAAAGTCACCACTTGATACTCATCAAACACTGCTTCAACTTCTTTTTTGCTTAGGGTGACGCGTTCGTTGGCAAGGCAGGTGAGGCACCAGTCAGCCGTTAAATCAATAAATACAGGATGACCTTGCTGACGCAGAACATCTACCAGTTCTGCTGAGTAGGGCTGCCAGCGCGATGGTTTTTGGTTTTTTTGTAGCAACTGCCATGGCAATAAAATAGATATTGCGAGGCATATAAGGATTAATACTTGATTGACGCGTAAGTGCCATGATGTTGCTTGTCTGCCTAATAGCCAGCACGCAAATGCAATAGCTACAGCACCGATACAAACCGCAACCATAAGGTCTGCGCCTGATTGATGGCCTAGAACCCATAGCAACCACACTGCGCTCAGGTAAAGTGGGAATGCTAAAAATTCTTTAAGATTTTCCATCCATGCGCCGGGTTTTGGTAAGCGTTCCGCCATAGAGGGGGTATAGCAGAGCAATAAAAGAGGTATGGCCATCCCGAACCCGAGAGCAGTAAAAATACTTAAACAGCTAATTGCAGGTTGAGTAAGCGCAAAACCAAGTGCCGTTGCCATGAAAGGAGCTGCACAAGGGCTCGCGACAAGTGCTGCTAAAATACCGGTAAAAAATGATCCTGCAAGGCCTGATTTTTGAGTAAGTGCTTGGCCTGTACCCATCCAGCGTGCGCCAAAATGAATGACGCCAGACATGCTTAAGCCCATCACAAACATTAAGTAGCAAAGTGCGGTAACCATGCCGGGTGATTGTAATTGGAAGCCCCAACCAATAGCTTCGCCACCGCTGCGTGCCAAGAGTAATACTGCGGCGAAAGCAACAAAGCACAATATGATACCAACCGTGTAAGCCCAGCCGTGGATGCGAATACGCTCGCTGTCCGCTTGGACAAGGCTCATGACTTTGATAGAGAGTACAGGGAAGACGCAAGGCATTAAGTTTAAAATCATGCCGCCGAGCATTGCGAAAATAATCGCTTGCCATAAAAAGAGCTTTTCAACAGGCTCTGCAGGTAATGGCGTTGACTCTGGTGTAACTTCTTCTGCAGCAGCATTAACAGTTTCTGAAATACCTTGGGTTGGATCTATACGCAATGTTTGTTTATGCGGAGGGTAGCAAAGGCCTGCGTCAGCACAGCCTTGAGAGCTGATGTTCAAGTCAAATGCGGGCGTTTTTGCCGATAAAGCAAAATCTATAGTTACTTGATCGTGAAATACGGTGGTGTTTTTACCTGTGAACTCATCAAACTTAGATTTGCCTTCGCTATAAACAGGTTTTAATGGGAAAATAGGTACTACGCTGAATTTGAATCTTTCTTCGTAAAGAAAATAGCCTGGAGCAACTGTCCACGTGAGCCTAAGAGTCTTAATATTCGTGGCGGCATCTTTGGATACAGTAGCGTTGACTTTGAATGCTTCAGTGACAGGTAAGAATTCATCTTGCTCTGCAAGAGGCTCTGTTGTACTGACGGCGGGGCTTGTTGTTCCATTTTTTGCTGAGGCATTAAAGTCATCAGCGTTAGTGAGTGAAATTTGTCCAAAAATTGCCGCTATTAACAAACTGCGAAAAAGGTAATGATTTATTATTTGAAATACGTGAGATATCGGCATAATAGGCGCTCTAAATTGAGTGACTGAAAGTGACACAAGTTTACTCTAGCGTTTCGAAAAGCAACCAGTAGTTCATCACAGTTTATGAAGATTCAGCGTCAAAAATGACTTATTTTAAAGAGATTGTTTGCCATGTTTATTACTAAAAGTAACACTGCTTTATTTTATTCTTTGATTCAATTAATAGGATTAAGTTCTTTTTTGACTGCGTGCCAATTTTTTCATTCTGCAGAAACAGTTCCTGCCGCGAGTGAGAATATTATTCAACCTGTAGTACAAGAACCTACCGTATTAACACCGCAAGAAAAAGTGATAAATGTCATGTTGGGTGAAGCGGATTATGCGCTATCACAAAATAAATTATTAAATCCTATTAATGATAATGCGCACGATCGTTATCGTTCTGTTTTATTGCTTAATCCAACCAATGAGCGTGCTAAGTTAGGTTTGCAAACAATCGCATTGCGTTATGTTGAACTTGCTCGAGCTGCAGCGGTGCGTGGTGATGTGGCGGGTGCGCAATCGATGATTAAATATGCGCGCGGCATCGATAATAATGCAGTAGTGCAAGATGCGGCAGAAACTATGCGCAGACAAATCGCAAGTATGCCTCCTGCAAAACCGTATCAAGCAGGAGAAGGCGAACAAATACTTGATGCCGCGTTATTGAAAGCAAAAAGCCCCGTTATTATTGCGCAGCTTCATGGCATGGCGCAAAAGGCAAAGCAAACAGGAGATTTTGTGTTGATTGTTGCGCGTAACGATGCAGAAGGTCGTTGGGTTTATCAGCAATTACGTACAGCAGTGCCGGGATTTTTAGTTCGCGGCGATATAAAAGTAGGGCAGCCTGCACGCGTTAAACTCGTTAAGTCGCTTGATTAACATACGAATATTGAATGCGATAAAGTGGAGATTTATAATGTTAAAACGCAAATGCTTTTGCTTAATATTTGTTGTGTTTAACGTTTGTCTCCACTCTTTATTTGCTTTTGCTGCGACCACAGATGCAACTATAAACAATACAACTATAGATAGCGCACATAAATCGTTACCGCTCATTCGTATCACTGACGCTGTTGTTTATGTGCCGCTTGGTTTCAGTCAATCTACAATTGCTTTTTTCACATTGCAAAATAAAAGCGGCGTTGATATATCTATAACGCAGGTTACATCATCAACAATTACTAAAATCGAATTAGTGCCTGCGATACCTCGCACTATAAGTCAAAGCACAACGAAAGCCACAGTTAACACCATCGAAACGTCAAATCATTGGTTGATCCCTGCAGGAAAAACGCTTGTTTTACATCCTAACAAACAATATTTGCAATTAAACGGATTGAGAAACTCGCTCAGAACTGGTGACGAGCTACAATTAGAAGTAAGGCTTAGTGATGGACAACAATTGTTAGTAGTTGCGCAGGCAAAAAGTGCGTTTGATCAGCCTCATAGCCATTAACAGGTTTAACTATGAATTTATTTAAACAGCTTTGGGTTCGAGGGTGGCGTCGTGCACGGGATGAATATGAAGATGTGCAGGATGACATAGGTCGCCGTCGCCCATTACTGCGTCCGCTCGTTATTTGTGGTTGCATCTATTTGTTGTTTGCGATGTGCGTGGGTATTTATTGGAGTTTTTCTCCTCCCGTTGCATCCATAAAATACGCGACGCAAAATGTATTGCAAGAACAGCATTTGCTACCTAATGCGCACATGCCTGCAGGCACAGCCACAACTGCCAGTTTGATTGCTGTTGCTGAATCACTGTGGAAAAAGCCCGGTGGTTATATTAGCAACGACAGATTGCCTCCAGGTATTTGGCTGGACAATATGCCTCATTGGGAATTTGGTGTTGTGTTACAAGTGCGAGATATGACTGAAATGTTGCGTGCATCGTTTAGTCAATCATCTGCGAATATATTTATGGATGAAAATTTACAAAAAGCAGAAGCGCGATTCAATTATGATAATAATTCATGGGCTTTTCCTGCTACAGAATCGCAATATTATTCTGGGGTTGAGCATTTAAAAAAATATTTACTTCGTTTGTCTCGTCCTGACAATACAGATACCTATTTTTTTGCTGATGCTCAGCATTTAAATGATTATTTGGCGGGTGTTGAGCAGCGCTTAAAAAATTTATCGCAGCGTTTAACAGCAAGTGTAGGGCCTGAAGTGAATACTGATGGCGCCGCTATGTTGGTTGAAGACGCCGATGCGAATGCAAGCGGGTTATATACTCAAACACCTTGGACACAATTGGATGATGTTTTTTTTGAGGCGCGCGGGTCTTCGTGGGCGTTAATTGCTTTGTTGCAAGGGATAGAAGTTGATTTCTCTGGCGTGCTGAGAGAGAAAAATGCACAAGCAAGTTTTGATCAAATTATTCGTGAATTAGAAGCTACACAAAAAAATATTTATAGCCCGATGATTTTAAATGGTAATGGTTTTGGTTTTGTGGTTAATCATTCGCTTGTGATGGCTTCTTATATCTCCCGCACCCAAGCTGCTATAGCAGATTGTCGTCGTTTATTATTAAAGCCTTAACGTTCTTTCGTTTCTTGTTCGTTTTTTTAGTTAGCCTCTTTTTAGCCAACCTCTTTTAGTCAGCTTATGATAAATGCCTTTTTATTAACTCGCCAATGGCGCGATACACCTACGGGTGTTGCGCTGGATTTCTGGTGGGCGACAGAGCAGGGCGCGTCTTATACACAGATTACTGCACAAGAGATTGTTTTATTTGTTGCGCGTCAGCAGAGTGAAAAAATTCAATTATTGCTTAGGTCTATTCGCGCATGGCGCATGGCCGATGTTGAATTAAAAACATTTCGTAATCAACCGGTAAACGCACTTTATTTTAAAAGTCAGCGCTCGTCACGCGATGCGCAGCAATTACTTGCGCAAAATAATATTGATGTGTGGGAGGCGGACATTCGCCCCCACGAACGTTATTTAATGGAGCGTTTTGTTACTGCTGCTGCACAAATAGATTTCACTCCAGCCCATATTGTTAAATCCAATGATGTGAAGATGCAAAATGTGACGCATCTGGTTAACCCTCGCTTTTCTCCCTGTGAATATCGCCCCGTATTAAAGGTGGTCTCTATTGATATTGAAACATCGATGGATGCACAGCAATTGTTTTCTGTTGCGGTGTGGGGAGAGCAAATTCGCAAAGTGTTTATGGTGGGGGAAGGTGAATCCACCGATGAACTTGAGTATTTTTCCACGCAAGTTGACTGCATCAATGCGTTTATTGCGTGGGTGCGATTTTATGATCCCGATATTTTTATTGGTTGGAATGTCATTCAATTTGATTTTTGGGTTTTAGAAAGTATTTGCCAACAATCTGGCATTAAGTTGGATCTTGGACGCGGTAATCAGCCTATTCATTGGCGACAAGAGGAGGGCGATGGCGGGCGGCGATTTGTGGTTATCCCAGGGCGTGTTGCGCTGGATGGTATTGAGTTATTAAAAGCATCGAATTTACGTTTTGATAGTTACTCGCTGCAATTTGTGGCAGAAGCCATATTGGGAAAAGGTAAGCTGTTACAGGGCGGTGATCGCGGTGACGATATTGCTCGTTTGTTTGAAGAAAATAAAATCGCATTGGCTGAATATAATTTACGTGATTGCGAATTAGTGTGGGATATTTTTGATGTAAAAAAATTATTGCACTTTGCGATTGAGCGCAGTCAATTGACCGGTTTGTTGCTAGATAGAATTGGTGGGTCTGTAGCTGCGTTTGAGTTTTCTTATTTGCCGCGTTTGCATCGGCATGGTTATGTGGCGCCAAACTTAGGCGAGCTTGAATCAGATGTGATTAGCCCCGGCGGCCATGTGATGAGTTCGCGACCAGGAATTTATGATAATGTGCTGGTGCTTGATTTTAAAAGCCTATACCCCAGTATTATTCGCACGTTTTTAATTGATCCTTGTGCATTTTGGTTGGCTCAACATCACAATTTAAGTGCGAATGAGTTTGTTGAGGGATTCAATGGCGCTTATTTTGCTCGCGAAGGCCATATTCTGCCAAAGATGATTGAGCATTTATCGCATGCTCGTGATCTTGCCAAAAAAGAAAAAAATGCACCGCTTTCTCATGCCATAAAAATTATTATGAATTCATTTTATGGCGTTTTAGGATCGACAGGTTGTCGTTTTTTTGATCCTAGAGTCTGCAGCTCAATTACATTGCGAGGGCATGAGATTATTCAGCGCAGCCGCGACTGGATTGAGCAGCAAGGTTATGCGGTAATTTATGGTGATACAGATTCTTTATTTGTGTGGCTGGAAAATAATTGTGTTGGCAAGCCGCCAAAGTCGCAAGAACAATGTCATAAAATCGGCGTGCGCTTGGCGCGTGAACTAAACCAATGGTGGACAAAAACAGTGACGCAAGAATTTGCTGTTGCTAACCATATGGAAATTCAGTTTGAAACGCATTACGTACGATTTTTAATGCCGACTATTCGTGGTTCAGATGTGGGCACCAAAAAACGTTATGCGGGTGTTGTGGATATTAACGGCAATCGCGAATTGGTGTTCAAAGGTTTAGAAAATGTTCGTACGGATTGGACTCGTTTAGCAAAAGATTTTCAAGAACAGCTTTACGGTAAAGTGTTTGCCGGTGAAAGTTATGTGGAGTTTATTCGTGCAACAACAGCTGATGTTTTGGCGGGTAAGCGCGATGAGGATTTAGTCTATCGCAAGCGTTTACGTCGCCATCTTTACGAGTATGAAAAAAACATTCCGCCTCAGGTGCAAGCGGCACATAAATATGTTCAACGAACAGGGAAATCCTTGCGTCGCGGTGATTGGATTGATTATGTGATAACGCTTCAAGGCGCGGAGCCAGTTGCTGCTCAGCAGGGGGCGTTGGATTATCAGCATTATGTTGATAAGCAGCTTCGCCCGGTGGCGGATAGTATTTTGCATTTTATGGAACAATCGTTAAACGAATTAGTTGATAATCAATTATCATTGTTTGAACGTTAATATGTATTTTACATTTTATTAAAGGGTTAAAGCGTGGAAGAGATTCTGGATTTATTGCGTGAATACAATGAAGAAGTGCCTGTACCGTTGGATTTGCCCGATGAAGATCAATTGGTGCAAGTAGAAGAGGAACTGTTGCTGCCGATTCCGCGTGATATGCGCGAGTATTTATTAAAAGCAAGCGATGTTGTTTTCGGCTCGTTAGAGCCAGTGACGGCAGCAGACCCTAATTCCCATACGTATTTGCCAGAAGTGGCGGCGGTTGCTTGGTCGTTAGGTGTGCCACGTTATTTGACGCCGCTGTGTGAGGTGAATGGCGCCTACTATTGTGTGGAGCCTGAAGGTGAAGTTGTATTTTGGAAGGATGGCGAATTAACCGATGATAATTGGTTGACGATTTGGTATTGGGTGAGAGAGGTATGGTTGGAATATTAATGTTCTAACCGATTTACTCGAACAATAAAAAAAGCCCGCACTGCGGGCTTTTTTTATTGTAAATATTTTAATGCAATTTTTTATTGAGTATTTTTTAAAAAGACTTAATAAACGTATACGGCACCTGATGCTTCGGCTGAGTTATTCGTTCTATCACCATTAACGCCTGTTGCATTACTAGATTCGCGGTGAGCCCCAACAACAAGAGTGTCTCCGCTATTATCTAATTTTACCGAGTTAGCGAAACGATCATTAGCATCTGTATTGGGCGCTTTCACATAACTTTTTTGTTCCCATGTAGTGCTTGATGCTTTAAAAATATAGGCCGCTCCAGATGCTTTTGCAGCCATATCTAATGGATCACCATTAATTCCTGTGGCTTGGCTTGCTTCGTAAATAGAACCTACCGCGAGGGTACGACCATCTTGTGATAAAGCTACGCTGTTACCAAAATGATAGCCAGTTTGCGCATTGGATGCTTTCAGATAGGTTGTGGCTGCCCAGGTTTCTGCTTCTTTAGCGAAGATATATACAGCACCCGTTTCATAAGTCGGCGTATCAGCTTCAAGATTATAATTGCCTGCGAGTGGGCCTATAACACCTGCAGTAATATTTTCAACTGCGCTGCTATTAGGCAGAAGGCTGCTCCAGTCTCCAGGTGTACCTACGGCAAGTGTATTGCCATCACCAGAGAGAGCCACGCTATATCCAAATTGTAAATTGATACCGTTGTTAAGTGATTTTACTTTTGCCTGTTGCGTCCACGCATCATTTGCATGTGCAAATATGTAAACACCACCATTGTTTAATGCATAGGCTGTTCCCTTGACGGTTACACTGTCATTGGTGGAGCCAGAATCTTTACTATCTTCGCCTACTGCGCCAACGGCCAAAGTATTGCCATCATCGGATAGTGAAATACTACCGCCAAAGTAATCATTGGCTTCAGCATCGGAAGCTTTGATGAATGATTCTTCAATCCAGCCTGCGTCAGTTTCTTTAAATAAATACACTGCACCAGAGTTGGCTCCGCCAACCACGCTTGAGCTCGAAGATGAGCTAGAGCTGCTGCTGGAAGACGAAACACTGCTAGCAGAAAAATTAATACACTCGCTGCTAGATGAATTTCTTATGTCGTGAATACCTGCGAGATAAGTGCTTTCATTCATTGTGGCTACGGCAAGTGTTTTTCCGTCGGCAGAAAGCGATAATTCGCTACCGAAATAGGCATTTAAGGCGGTGTTGTGTGGCTTAACATAAGTGGTTTGCGACCATTCATTTACGCTGCGTTTAAAAATATACACAGCGCCACTGTCGAGACGTGCATGTGCCGTTATAACGCTACTTGCGCTGCTAAAAGTATATGAGTAATCATTTTGATCGCAGTTAATACCTTCCGATGGACTATCCTCTAAAACGGCACTGACTGCTAATGTATTTCCATCTGCACTAATTGCCACTTGATAGCCGAAGCGATCATTTGCAAGTGTTACATAGGGATTGTCATTGGATTGTTCAGTATTGGATGCTTTTAAGTAAGCTTGCTGTTCCCAGCTACCATCTTCATTTCGTGTGAAAACATAGACTGCCCCAGAGTTTGGGCTGTCGTTGCTCTTACTGCTTGTGCTGGCGGATTGATCTTGATTCACGCCTGTATAACTGCTGTCTTCTGCTGGTGCGCCTACTGCTAATGTTTGGCCGTCACCTGAAAGGGCAACACTCCAACCAAACCAATCATTAGTTCCTGTGTTGGAGGCTTTGAGGTAAGTGATGGCAGATAGCATAGCGCTGTTAGTGACAATTTCTGTTGAATCCACACAGCCTGAGTCGCCACAGGCTTGGATTTTATAACGGCTATTTACCCAGTCGGTAAGGTGAACGCTAATAGCATCTGAGGCACTAAACAGATCTGTAGAGGTTGGGGTGGTAATGTTTGCGCCAACTTGTTCGTAACTACTCGCAGCATCCGCTTTTCTCAACAATTTGTAATAGGTTGTTGTGGGTGCGGTACTCCATTCAAAGTTGAGTTTTTTGGCGCCATTTGCGCTGACTTTTATGTCTGGCCAAACACCACTACCAGAAAGCGTGATAGGAGTGGGAACGAATACATGCGTGCTTGAAGAGCTACTGCTTGACGATGCTGTAGTACTTTTTTTATCGCTGCCACCACAGGCGCTAAGGACTAGGCTTGAGCCTAATAATGAGAGTAATAACAGGCTGTGTGTGAGTTGGCGCGGGATTCTAACAATATTCATTCAGCTAATTTCCTGATGTTTCTACGAAGCCGGCGATTTTGTGTGGCGCGGCGCTTAGTGTCAATCTAAACCCACTTTCTTTGTTATTACTTTGTTAATGTGGGGTGTGTTCATGGGAGGTTTTAAAAGCAGTTTTAGGACAATCGACTTTTATGGAGGTTCCTATTGCGTCTGCAGGTTTTTATAGTCATATCTTCGAGGGCAAGTTTATGAACAATAAATGCGCGAACATTTTGTGTTCATTTAAACTCTGTGAAGAATAATTTCCAGCACAAGTTTGCTGCCAAAATAAGCCAGCATCAAAAACAAAAAGCCTGCCAATGTCCAACGAATAGCGATATTACCGCGCCAGCCTAATTTGTATTTGCCAATTAATAAAAATGCGTACACAAACCAAGCTGCCATCGAAAAAACGGTTTTATGGACAAGGTGTTGCGCAAAAATATTCTCGAGAAAAATAAAACCGGTCACTATTGAAAGCGTTAATAAAATTTCACCAACCAGCAAAAATTCAAATAGCAGCGCTTCCATAGTTTGAAGCGGCGGTAAGTAGCGCAAATAGTGCAGGTTAGCTTTGGCTTTCAGTTGATGATTTTGATAGGCGAGCAATAGAGCTTGAAGCGTTGCAATGGTAAGTAAGCTCCATGCCAATATAGACAGCACAACGTGAGTGCCAAGCTTAAAATTGAGTTGCAAAATTGAGCTTTGGCTGTGGCTTGTTACGGCACCGATTATGGCAAGGGCAGAAAGCGGCAGTAGAAAAATAAACAAATTATGCAGCGGTTTCTTGAGGCTGCTGAGCAGCACTACGGTATTAATTACCCAAAATGTCAGGGATAACATAGCAAAAAAGCTCAGCTGAAACCCATCTTCCTTAACGCTAATGCCATAAATCCCCATGGCATGAAAACCCAATGTGGCAGCAATACCACCCAGAAAATAATGTAAATTATCGGTTTTTTGGCGGATAATTTGTGTTGCCAGAGAAGCAGCCAAGGCAGCATATAAAAGTGCAGCGATGATGTTGGCAAGGGTAAAAATCATGATGGGAGCGACTCTCTCAAATAAAAATACTGAGCTGAATGATAAATAAACTCAATTGCGAGTGTGTCATAAGGTTTCCCTAAATGCTATTACCTTGCATAATTAACAAAAAATTACGCCTAAAGCTGCTCCTGCTTTGCCTTAACAGAGGGATTTACGGTTATAATCGCGGCCATTTTTTAGCAACTACCCCATATTCCCAGTGTTAATTGAGAAAAGTTATGTTTGAAAATCTAACGGATCGTTTGTCCCACACATTCCGCAGCATGACGGGCAAAGCTCGCCTCAGTGAAGACAATATTAAAGATGCGCTGCGCGATGTACGCAAAGCGCTACTGGAGGCGGATGTCGCCTTGCCAGTGGTTAAGTCATTTATTGATCAAGTGCGCAGTAAAGCGCTTGGCCAACAAATCAGTAAAGCGCTGAATCCCGGCCAGCAATTTCTTAAGCTCGTTGAGAAAGAACTCGTTGAGATGATGGGGCAGGTGAATGAAAGCCTCAATCTTGCACAGCAGCCTCCAGCGATTGTGTTGATGGCGGGCTTACAGGGTGCTGGTAAAACCACCTCGGTTGCCAAGCTGGCAAAGTTCTTAAAAGAACGCGAAAAGAAAAAAGTGCTCGTTGTTAGTACTGATATTTATCGCCCAGCTGCGATTCAGCAGTTGCAGACGCTTGCCGGCGAAGTTGGCGCTGAGTTTTTTCCTTCGACAACAGAACAAAAACCGGTTGATATTGCACGTGCAGCGATTGATCACGCTAAGCGCCAATTCTTTGATGTAGTGATTGTGGATACCGCAGGTCGTTTACATATCGATAGCGAATTGATGACTGAAATTCAGAATTTGCATGCGGCTATTAAGCCTGTGGAAACTCTGTTTGTAATCGACGCGATGATTGGCCAAGACGCAGTCAACACCGCCAAAGCATTTAACGATGCATTGCCTTTGACGGGTGTAATCCTCACCAAAGCTGACGGCGATGCTCGCGGTGGTGCGGCACTTTCTGTGCGTCACATTACGGGCAAGCCAATTAAGTTTTTGGGTATGGGCGAAAAAGTTGATGCGCTTGAACCTTTCCATCCTGATCGTATTGCGTCGCGTATTCTCGGCATGGGTGACGTGCTGTCATTGATCGAGCAAGTTGAACGCAATATCGATAAAGAAAAAGCTGACAAATTAATTAAGAAAGTAAACAAAGGTCAAAAATTTGATCTTGAAGATTTGCGCGATCAGTTGCAGCAAATGCACAACATGGGTGGCTTGACTTCTATGCTCGATAAATTGCCGGGCATGGGTAACATGGCGCAAATGGCGCAGTCGTCCAACATGAATAAACAATTCAAAATCATGGAAGCTATTATTGGTTCAATGACTCCTGAAGAGCGTCGCAATCCGGATGATCTTTCTGGCTCACGTAAGCGCCGCATCACCTTAGGTTCTGGCACACAAATTCAGGACTTAAACCGTTTGTTAAAACAGCACAAACAAATGGCAAAAATGATGGGCAAAATGAAAGGCGGCGGCATGGCAAAAATGATGCGCGGCATTGGCAGTGCGATGCCTGGTGGAATGAGCGGAATGCCTGGTGGCGGTTTACCTCCACGCCGTTAATCTACACATAAAACACACGCAAACATGGATGTTTGTGTGTGGCATTAACAATAATCGCGTGCTTTTTATTCTTACAGCATTCCTTGCCGTTTCAGTATTTATTTAATAAAAGTATTTATTTTCTATGGAAATTAATCCGCTTCTCAATGCCTTAAAAGATCTTACCGAGCGCACCAATGTGCTTAGGGGGTATCTTTGACTACGACCTTAAAAAAGAACGCTTAAACGAAGTTGAATTAGAGTTAGGCGAATCCAATGTGTGGGACAATCCTGAGCGCGCACAAGCTTTAGGTCGCGAACGTTCCAGTTTGGAAATGGTTGTAAAAACCATTGATGATTTAGATGCAGGTGTTAGCGATTGCCGTGAATTATTAGACATGGCCGTCGAAGAAGACGATGAAGCCAGCGTTGCCGATGTGCAATCTGAAATTGAACGCCTCGATCAACAACTTGCCGCATTAGAATTTCGCCGCATGTTCTCCGGCGAAATGGATCCCAACAATGCATACCTCGATATTCAATCCGGTTCTGGCGGTACAGAAGCGCAAGATTGGGCTGAAATGGTATTGCGCATGTATTTGCGTTGGGGCGAAGCTAGAGGCTTTAAAACAACTCTTGAAGAATGTTCAGCGGGTGATGTGGCCGGTATTAAAAGTGCGACCATCAGCTTTGAAGGCGAATATGCATTTGGCTGGCTGCGCACAGAAACGGGCGTTCACCGTTTAGTGCGTAAATCGCCGTTCGATTCTGGCAATCGTCGTCATACCTCATTTTGTTCTGTGTTTGTTTCGCCAGAAGTTGATGATAGTTTTGAAATTGATATCAATCCATCAGATTTGCGAATCGATACTTATCGCGCGAGTGGAGCGGGTGGTCAGCACGTTAACAAAACCGATTCGGCGATACGTATTACTCACGTGCCAACGGGTATTGTGGTGCAGTGTCAAAATCAACGTTCACAACATCAAAACCGCGACCAAGCCTACAAAATGTTACGTGCTCGGATGTATGAACACGAAATGTTAAAACGCAATGCAGAAAAACAATCGCTGGAAGATAGTAAATCTGACATTGGTTGGGGCAGTCAAATTCGCTCTTACGTATTGGATGATTCGCGCATCAAAGATCTTCGCACCAATGTACAAACCAGCAATTGCCAAGCCGTGTTAGACGGTGCTCTGGATCAGTTTATTGTAGAGAGTTTAAAAGCAGGTTTGTAATAAAAAAAACCGCGCAGAAAAAGTAATTTTTCTGCGCGGTTTTAGTATAAATTTTTTTATTCTTACTCAGTAAGTTTCTCAAACGCGGTGATTACCGTTTCTTCATCCTCATCTGAAAGCCCTGCTAAATCCATAATACTTGGCTCATTTACACCGAGCATATTTTCTATTTCTTCTTTGTCTAAACTGGCGGCTACGGACTGTAGCCAAAACAGTTGAATCGCATCTTGTAAAGCAGCTGAGTTCCCTTGCGCACTTTTTAGTGCCGCCACCGTTTCTTCACTCAGCCATTCCTTAAATTCAGCGCGTGTTTCGGGGGATGGATCAGAGAGGGCGTTATAGTCCATGGGATTGCTCTTATAATATGAATGGTTGTCCCCAAGATGCCTTGCTGGCGCCTCGTACCGCATTGGCTCGCTCAATTTCATGCGCTAAACCAATCCCGCGATTGTATTTTAAGTGCCTCGGTATATGCAATCGGGATTAACCTTAACCTATTCAAATTGTAGGTTGGGCAGCAATGCCCAAGAAGATCATATCCCACAACAAGCGTTAACTTATTTAAAACACGTTGTGATGTTGAATTCTAATGCGGTAGTTGTAATGGCGAATGTTGGGCGTTGCTCTCAAGTAAACAGGTTATAGATTGATGGATAGCTCCGCTTTATTTCATTTTAAAAAGATTTCTTAAGGCTAGACCCAATAAGAACAAACTTAAAAGCATGATCAACTTATGAATAAATAAGATTACTATTGTCCATGTATTAAGGTTTTCGCTTTTGAATAATGGATATATAGCATCTAGAGATATTTTTTCAAATCCAGGAATCGCAAATAAAGAAAATTGTAATAATGTTCCAAACATATCGCACCCATTTGAATTTGGATTGCAAAATTCCAAATCTGCTAAAAGCCCATAAGCAGATGTTGCTAGAATGGTACTTAGTAGTATTAAAATCAATGGTCTCCCTATGCTAAATCCGAAATCGCTAAGCCAGCTAAATAAAATGGATATAAAATACTTGGAGGCTTTGTCGCTTTTTAATTCTTCTAACATTTCAAGCTTATAAAAATTTTGCTCTTGACGTAAATCATATTTTTTTGAAAATGCGAGTTTTAAGGTGCGATAAGCGCGTGCCGCTGAATCATTTCCAGAAGGGGGTGGGAATCTCGCTTTGTGAAATGTGGTATTTTGATGAAATTCACATTCATGAAAGTTGGGGGCATATTTAAAAATAGTTGCCCGAATATTTCTTTCTTCTACTAGAGGGCCGAAATCAGTAGGGCCAATAAATTTTCTTCCTTGAAATGAAGTGTTACCATTAAATTGAGCTCCTCTAAAGTCTGTAGATGCTAATTTTTCAGTGCTGACTCCATGTTGTTCTGACCATTTTTTTCTCTCGGCATATCGCTCTCTGTAAATAGGTTGCAGCGAGTTCCAGTGGCTTATGTTAAATATTGCATCACTGTGAAATAGAGCACCTGAAAAATTTATTGCTGAATCTTGATGTTTTTCGTGTAGTAATTCATCTGAAATGAATTGTGTTGCACGAAAATCAGCAATTTCTGTAAAAATTGCTTTCTCAAAATTAGTTAATCCTCCAAATTGAGTGTATTTAAAATTAGATGATTTTAGAAATGAGGTGTTTGAAAAATCAGCATCTCCTCTAAATTCTGCTGCTCTAAATATAGCTATGTCTTGAAAATTTACGCCTCTAAAATACGCCGTGGATTCAAATCGTGTTTTTGCAAATAATGCTGCTTTTTCAATTTTAATGTTTGAGAAATTGGCTGTTTTGTGAAATATACAGTTTTGAAAGTCTGCGCTACCTGTAACTATAGAAGGCGAATAAATTGCGTCATCAAAAAACTGTGAGTTAATAAAAGTATTTCCTTTGGAGAATTTAGAATTAGAAAAATTCACTTTCCCATTAAATTGACAATTAATAAATTCAGCATTGCTTTTGAATTCTATTTGTAAAAAGGATGATTCTTTCTGAAATTTCACTCGTTCAAAAAAGCATATTTGGTAAAAAATTACGTTATTAAATGTGGCATTGTTTGCAAACGTGCAGTCGTTGAAGTGTACTGCTTTTTTAAATGTGGTGTTATTGAAGTTACAGTTTTCATCTGTTCCAAATATTGAGTTTTTAAAACTTACTCTGGATTCAAAGATGAAGTTCGAAAAATTGATATTTTTTGTTTCAAAATCAATACCTGAAAAGTCCACAAAGTCGATAGGTGTATTTTGTTGCCACTCATTCCAGGCCTTTTTGCCGAGTTGAGCCATTTTCAAGCACTCTTCTTGTGTTGCTTGGGGCTTGCCATTGTCTACCGAAGGATTGTTATCTGTTGTCATGATCTAGTCGCAGGGTTAATTTATTTGTTTTGCTGTCTAAGGGGCAATCGTCAAAATGCGCGCCAATTAATTTTACTCTGCATTTGCTCTTAAAAATTATAATCAGAGTAAAATTTAACATGGAATGTAGTTACTCTGACGCTTATTTTTTACATATCCGCAAACCGTTCCCATTCCGCTTCATATCCTGCAGAACGAAAGTAAGCCATAAACGTGATGATCACTTTTTCGAGTAGATATTCACATCGGTGCTCGTTTGCTTCAAATTGAATCTCATTAGATTTATTAACCATAATCCAAAAAAACTCAGCCAAGTGAAGTGCTTCTTCTTTGTTGTTGATATCGCCGTGTTCAATAATTTTTGTTGTTAACGTATCATTAAGTATATTTGCATAAAATAAGACAATTTCTTTTTCTTCAGCCATTTTCCACGGAATCATTTGAACACCTTTGATACATCACGGATTACTGTCATTCTATCTGCAACCCATTGTAATTTTTTCACGAGATCATCAACAGTCATTTTTTTAGTAACGGTTAAAAAATAATGACGATCATCTTTATTGTCTGGTACAAATTTTAAATCCGTAGGAATGTCTGCTTTTTCTAAAACCCAATAGACATCCACGCTTTTTCCGATATTTTTGACTGATTTAAGTTTGTAAATTCCCTTGAGGTGGTTCCAATTTGCTGAAAATCTCAATCCCATTTGGTTGTGTGGCTCAACCCAATTTAGGCAGCTTGAAAAGCAATAATCCCCAACCTGAATGCCTCGAACGAGTGTTGTGCCTTCCCTAACGTCAGTCTCTCTATAAAAAACTGGGCTGCCGCCATTTGGAGTAGGGCGTGCAAGTACTCTGCCTTTCTGTTCCTCTAGGGTTTTTATGTAATCTCGTAAGTCCGTTAGTATTTTAAATTGCTCCAAGTGTCCTCCTATGTATGATCTACCTTGCGTTTCTGTTATGGGTATAGTTAAACAGGTTGATAGGCTGTCAATCAACTAATTTCGCCATAAATAATTATGAGGCTCGGGAAAAATTATATTTTGTGATTGAGGTGATTCGCGTTTATTGCTAGGCACTCGGTTGGCGGGTTTACAGTTTACTTATGGCAATTTCAGTGGTTATTTGGGATTTGGTTTTGCGCTGATTTTTAATTAGGTTTTGCTGGATGTATGTTAATTTTTCTGTTTAATGTGTAAAAAACAATGCCGCTTTTACGTTTAAAGCGGCATTGTTTTTTTATTTAACAGTAACCGTAATTTTTTTAGACATAATCGGCGCGTCACCCGCTATGTGCGCATAGTTACCTAATACTAATTGCAGGGTATGTTTTCCTGGCGTTAGCGTTAACTGAGTTTCAGTTTGGCCTTTGCCGAAATGTATCGTCGTTGGTGTTGCTGGCAATGGGCTGTGCATATCTGGCAATACATCGGTATCAATTAATAAATGATGATGGCCTGAATGTTCTTGATTAGTACCTGCAGGCACTATGTCTACACCGCTCGCGCCAAATTTAACGGTAAATGTTGTTGGCACTGTGGCGCCATTGGCCGGTTCAAGAATAGTTACTGTTTCTTTTGTTGCAGAGCTTGCTTTCGCATCCGCAGCTTGTGCGCAAACATTAATGGTCATTGCGGCGATAAAGGCTAAAAGAACTTTAAAAGTCATTTTGAAACTCCTGTGGTCAATGTGAGTAGTTGTTTATGAAACGAACCGAGTCTACCCGTGGATATAAGTTAAGGCTACGCTGGGTGCCGTCGAAATGGTGATAATGGCGCCGGAATTTCAAAGCGCTTCTGTGTTGGGCGCCGCAACGTATTTAGCCGAACTGATGAGATATGAAGCTACGTGCTGTTCGGATATAAAATTATAAGGTTAGTCATTCCCTGTCATGGGCAAAATCCGTACAATGCGCGCCACTTCAACGTCGTTTATTGCCTCTCTTGTTTATTGGCCTCGACGTTATTGACCATGATGCCTTTCGACTTTGAGTTACTGCTATGAATGAACCACACGCTCGCCATGATCGCTTTGAATTTAACAAGCTGCAAAAGCGCCTGCGACGTTTAGTGGGTACCGCCATCGTCGATTACAACATGATTGAAGAGGGCGACAAGGTAATGGTTTGCCTTTCGGGTGGTAAAGATTCTTATACCATGCTGGATATTTTGTTGAGTTTGCAAAAAACGGCCCCCATCAGCTTTGAGATTGTGGCTGTGAATATGGACCAAAAGCAGCCAGGGTTCCCGGAGCATGTACTTCCTGCATACCTTACGGCCTTGGGTGTACCTTTCCATATCACCGAAAAAGACACTTACAGCATTGTGAAAGAGATTATCCCGGAAGGTAAAACAACCTGTGGATTGTGCTCACGCTTGCGTCGTGGGACGTTGTATAGCTTTGCCGATGAAATAGGTGCGACGAAAATTGCGCTTGGGCATCACCGTGATGACATTATCGAGACGTTGTTTTTGAATATGTTTTACGGCGGTAAGCTCAAGGCGATGCCGCCAAAACTGCTGTCAGATGATAAGCGCAATATCATTATTCGCCCATTAGCTTATTGTAAGGAGAGCGATATTATCGAGTTTTCCGAACAAAAAGGTTTCCCCATTATTCCATGCAACCTTTGTGGCTCTCAAGAAAATCTGCAGCGTCAGGTAATTAAAGACATGCTCCATGGCTGGGAGAAACAATATCCCGGTCGCACTGAAACACTTTTCTCTGCCATAAAAAATGTATCGCCATCGCAGCTTGCCGATAATGCGTTATTCGACTTTGTGAGGCTGAAGGTTGATGCGAATGCCAGCGTAGAAGTAGAAGATGATTCTTGTTCAACTATTGAACCTTTTGTTGCTAATACAGGCGTTGTACAGTATTTAGATGCCAGCGACATAGTGTGATACAGTAGACATTATTCGTAATAAGCAGGTCTCATTTGTTACTTTTATTAGCAACTTTAGCCACTAAAAGAAACAAAAGTGTTTGATTTTTATACGAATTTGGCTGTTATAGCGTTTTTTTAGAATAATATGTATCGGCCATTAAAACATTCTTGAATTGAGATGTTTTCCGCGTAGACTTCCCTCCATACAAAGCAATAATCTTTAGTATCTGCCAGTTAATTTGGTAAGTCTAAAGAGATATTCAACGATCAAATGAATCGTTGAAATACATAATAAAAGCTAAAAATTCTCTCTACGTTAGAACCGTAATCAATAGGGGTTGCTTGATGAAATTGCCCAGCTCGTTTGTTAGCCTTGAGTTAGAAAACCGTTTAGGTCAAACCATAAAATTGGCCGTACAACATGTCCAATCATTTGGTCGTGAATATGTATTCGTAAAATCCTTAACTCAGCAAGTTTCCAGTTTGGTTGCTAAAAATGCAGAGCATTTCGCCTATCAATTACGTGAAGTGTTTCAGTTGGATGCGCGTCGCTTTGAAATGATTGAGGTGCGTGATTTTACGGAGGAGCCTAATTTGTGGCGTTGGAGATTTGAGTGGATTGGCGCATCGCCCGTATCACCACGTTGTGAAGCTATTTCAACTGTTCACCAGCAAACTCAAATGTTAAAACTGCTCAATCCGGTAAATGAGTTTCAAGCAGCGTCTGCATAATAAAAAATAAAAATGAGTAAAACGATATTAATTATCGTCTGCACCCACCGTCAAAGCTTTGCGTTTAAATGAACGCAAACGCAAACTCAGTAACAATACAAAACTTATCACGACTACCGGCAAACTACCCCAGCGCATAAAAGGGGTAGAGCCGTTGGTTGCATAAACTTCTGAACTAAGTATTGCGCGCTCGAAAGCTTTGGTTTTTACTTGTATATCACCTTTGCGGTCAAAAATAGCACTGGGGCCGTTATTGGTGCTATAGGCAAAATAATGTTGGGTTTCCAGTGCGCGCATTTGTGACATTTCCATAAATTGGTGTCGCCCAAGTGAATCGCCAAACCACCCCAAATTACTAACTGACATTAATAGTTGTGAATCAACAGCACTTTTTGCGACTAAATCAGGGAATGCAATTTCGTAGCAGACGGAAGGCGAAATCAGCATGTTATCGATTTTTAAACCGTGCTGATCTTGCGGCCCTAAATTAATAATGGAAGTCGGTAAATCAAAAAATCCCATCAAGCCACGCAGCCATTCTCCAAAGGGAACATATTCTCCAAACGGAACTAGGCGACGTTTGTGATAAATGCCAATAGCATTGCCGAATGTGGCAACAGAATTGTAGTAGCGGTCTTTCGCTTGATCATCAAAAATAATACCGGTAATCAAACCCGCGTGATGATCAGACGCTTTGCGATTTATTTCATTGAGAAATGGTAAAGCTTCGCTGTACATCAACGGAATGGCTGCTTCAGGCCAAATAATAATGTTGTGATCCCATAGCGGTTCAGTTTGTGCTCGCAACAAATCCAGTGTGGGGGCTTGAAAGTTTTCTTGCCATTTATCTTCTTGCGCAATATTGGGTTGCACCATCGCAATGCTAACAGGCTCTGTGGATGCTTCGGTCCATTCGATATGTTTTAAACCAAAGCCTGCGCCCCATAACAGAATTGTCATAGTGCTTGCGATAATCAATCTGCGTGATGTATGTGGCGTTAATATTGTTTGTGCGATAACGCCAGCTGTTATCGCACAAATTAAGCTGATGCCCATTACGCCTGTTAATGGTGCCCAACCGGAAAGCCATGTGTGTAAATGTGCGTAACCAATAAATAACCACGGAAAGCCAGTAAATAGCCAAGTGCGCAACCATTCACTGAGTAACCATATTGCCGGGAAAGCGATTAACAACGCTAGATTATGCCGACTAAACCAGCGGCCAAAAATATAAAACGGAGTCGCAAACATTGCCGCCATGAAGAACACAAAAATGCTAACTAACATCGCGGCTAGTGGAGCAGGAGCGCCGCCAAAGCCATGAATGCTCACATAAATCCATGAAATCCCTGTTGCAAACATTCCTACACCAAAAAACCACGAGCGCCAGAGCACCGTTTTAAGTGTTTGTTGGTTTAACAATAATGCGAGTGTTGTGAGCGATAAAATACTGACAAACCACAGATTGAATGGGGCAAAACTTAACGGAATTACTCCGCCCGCCATTAGCGCGTACAAACAAGCGAGCCAATGCGGTATGTGTGGAAGATAGCGAGCAGTGCTAGAAACAGTCATAAGAAATAAGTGTGGGAGTAGAGTGCTAAAAACATGTAAATAGGTTTCATTTATTATGAAACCTATTTAATTAATCAACAAGGTTATGGTGATTGCCCAATTAGAGCTTGGTCAATCTTACTAAATGGATTTGTCGATTATCGGCGTAGAGTACGCGAAATTGATACTCATCAATGATCGCGACTTCGTTGCGTTTGGGAATGTGCCCAAACTCTTGCATTAAAATGCCACCGATAGTGTCGAAATCTTCTTCACTTAATTCTGCTGAAAAGAATTTATTGAATTCTTCGATAGGTGTGAGGGCTTTGATAATGTAATCGTTATCGCTCACACGTTTTATAAAATTATCGGTTTCATCGTCTTCATCAGTTTCATCTTCAATGTCGCCGACAATTTCTTCAAGAATATCTTCGATGGTTAGCAGGCCTGAAATGCCACCGTATTCATCCATCACCAACGCCATGTGGTAGCGATTTTCGCGGAATTCGCGCAGCAAAATATTAACTCGTTTACTTTCAGGTACAACATTGGCGGGGCGTAAAATAGTTTCCAGATTAAAATTTTCTGTGCCATTAAGCGCAAGCGGCAATAAATCTTTAGCGAGCAAAATGCCTTTAATTTCGTCGATAGTTTCGCCAATAACCGGAAAGCGTGAGTGGCCAGATTCAATCACTAACGGTAAAAATTCTTGCGGCGTATCATCCATGCGTATGGCGATAATTTGTGAGCGCGGGATCATAATTTCGCGTGCTTGAAGAGAAGATACATCGAGTGCACCTTCAATAATGCTTAGCGCTTCTTGATCGAGTAAATGATTATTAGCGGCGTCTTTAATAATATCGAGTAATTCATCGCGTGATTTTGGTTCAGTGCTGAATGCATGAAGCAATTTATCTAACCATGATTTTTCGTTCTTTTCAGTAGCGTTACTACTGGGATAGTCTTCCGACATGTTATGTCTACCTAAAAGTGTCATTTTTACTAGAGTATTATTCTGCTAATGTGTTTTCTGTTGCTGTGTTTTCTAGAAGTGTTTCTGCATAGGGTGCAGGAAAATTCATCTTCGTTATTAAATGGGTTTCGAGTGATTCCATTGCGTCGGCAGTGTCATCTTCAAGATGGTCGTAACCTAATAAATGTAATGTGCCGTGTACTAGCATGTGCGCCCAATGTGCATCAAGACTTTTGCCTTGCTCTTCGGCTTCGCGAGCAACAACAGGGGCGCAAACGACTAAATCACCCAATAGGGGAACGCCAACTTCTTCGGGAATGTCGGCGGGGAATGACAGTATATTGGTGGGTTTGTCTTTGCCGCGATATTGTAAATTCAATGCCTGGCCTTCAGCTTCGTCGACGATATAAACGCTGACTTCGGCTTCTATGAGTTCATCACTTTTGAGTGCGGCGCTTATCCATTGCTCGATTTTTTCGGCGCTGGGAATCGTTGCGCTGGTGCTGTTGATTTCAATATCAATTTGGTAAGACATCTTGTCTGTTAATCCTGCTTAGGCTGTGATTTTTCAAAAACATCGTAAGCTTCCACAATGCGTTGCACGAGTGGGTGGCGAACGATATCTTTTGAATTGAAGTGCGTAAAACTAATTCCTGGTACTTTACTTAATACTTCAATGGCATGACGCAAGCCAGACGCTTGGCCACGCGGTAAATCTATTTGTGTTGGGTCGCCAGTGATAACGGCGGTTGTTCCAAAACCAATACGCGTCAAAAACATTTTCATTTGTTCGCGTGTGGTGTTTTGGCTTTCATCCAAAATAACAAATGAATTGCTGAGTGTGCGACCGCGCATAAAAGCGAGTGGGGCAACTTCAATAATGCCGCGTTCCATCAATTTGCCGACGGTATCTAAACCTAACATTTCAAACAGGGCGTCGTATAACGGGCGTAAATAAGGATCGACTTTTTGCGCTAAGTCTCCCGGTAAAAAACCGAGTTTCTCTCCAGCTTCAACCGCAGGACGCACAAGCAAAATACGTTCAACTTGTTCTTTCAATAATGCTTCTACAGCACAGGCTACCGCGAGGTAGGTTTTGCCTGTACCGGCAGGGCCAATACCAAAATTAATATCGTTGGATTGAACCGATTTCACATAGCCAACTTGGTTTAGTCCGCGTGGTTTGATCGTGCATTTTTTGGTGCGAATAAGTGTTACACCTGAACTTGAATCGCCATTGCTTTCGTGATCATTAGTTGATTCAAGCGGTGTATGTAGTTGTTCCATAAGAGCTTCAATACCAGAGGTTTGCAGTGCCAAATGAATTTCATCCGGCGTTAATTCGGTGGATTGTGTTTCGTGATAAAGGTGGCGTAGTAATTCGGCGGCAGTCTGGGTTGCTTCTGCAGAACCCACGAGAGCAAATTGGTTGCCGCGATTGTGAATTTCAATCGCAAAGCGTTGCTCTATTTGATGGAGATGCTGTCCAAGCAGGCCGCACAAATTTGCAAGGCGACGGCTATCGTTAGGCTCCAACGAGAGTTGCTGGGTAACGGGTTCCAAAATGGTTGTAGAGTTGCTGTTCAAAGTGCTTAAAAAGCTCGTGTTGCTAGGGATAACTAAAGCCTAAACTATAAATGCTTCAGGATAAAGACTTACCTGCAACTTGTTACGAATAATAACAGTTGCAGGTGGCATTTTATTTAACCCAATCCGCATCCAGTTCTGAGCCAATAACGCTGCCGCGCAGTGAGTTGGTGAGTGCTTCTTCAATCAGAATATCGGCAAACTTGCCAATCAGGGCTTCATCATCATGACGGAAGTTAACCACGCGGTTGTTTTCCGTTCTGCCTGAGAGTTGGCCTGGGTCTTTTCTGGAGTAGCCAGTGACCAGTACGCGCTCAATGTTGCCTACCATACGACGGCTAATCGCCATGGCTTGTTGGATTAGGCGGTCTTGCAAGATTGCAAGGCGTTGTTTTTTAACGTCTTCCGGTGTGTCATCAGGCAAGTCTGCAGCAGGTGTTCCTGGGCGCGGGCTGTAGACGAAGCTGTAAGATGTATCGAAATCCATATCGTGGATGAGTTTCATGGTCGCTTCAAAATCAGCATCGGTTTCACCGGGGAAGCCAATAATAAAGTCAGACGAGAAGCTGATGTTTGGGCGATTCTTTTTAATGCGGCGTAACTTGGACTTGTACTCAATTGCAGTGTGGCCGCGTTTCATCGCCATCAAAATACGGTCTGAGCCGCTTTGTACGGGCAAATGAAGATGGCTTACCAATTCTGGCACTTCGTTATACACATCAATTAATGCGTCGCTAAATTCAACGGGGTGCGATGTGGTGAAGCGAATGCGGTCGATGCCATCAATCGCAGCGACATAAGTAATCAGTTCGGCTAAATCGACGATGGAGCCATTGGCGCCTGTGCCACGGTAAGAATTAACGTTTTGACCGAGCAAGTTGACTTCGCGCACGCCTTGTTTGGCCAAGTGAGCAACTTCGGTTAATACGTCTGCCACTGGGCGGCTTACTTCTTCACCGCGAGTGTAGGGCACTACGCAGAAAGTACAATATTTGGAGCAGCCTTCAATAATAGACACAAAAGCGCTAACGCCATCGGCATCGGGCTGGGGTAAATGGTCGAACTTTTCGATTTCAGGAAAGCTGATATCCATTACCACGGCGCCGTTGCGACGCTCGGTTTCCATCATCTCCGGTAGGCGATGCAGGGTTTGTGGGCCAAAAATCAGGTCTACATAGGGCGCACGCTTGGCAATAGCGGCACCTTCTTGGCTGGCCACGCAACCGCCAACACCAATCACTAAATTGGGATTCTTTTTCTTTAATTGCTTCCAGCGGCCAAGTTCATGAAATAAACGCTCTTGCGCTTTTTCGCGGATCGAGCAGGTATTAATCAGGATTACGTCGGCATCTTCGGGGTTTTCGGTGGAAACCATGTTGTGCGATTCGCCCAGTAAATCACGCATACGTGAAGAATCATATTCATTCATCTGACAGCCGTGTGTCTTGATATACAGTTTTTTGATTGGCTTTTCAGTAGCGACAGGGGTTGTGACAGACATGGAGCGATACCTGATTAAAATACATGCAACAACAAAGGCGCGCATTATAGCGAGGGGAGGGATGAAAGCCTATAGCTAAAGAGCACTAACACTTATTCACGTGGGTTATGGCTTTGCGTGGGATCTTCAATGGTTTTTGCGTAAAAGGCTGTAGCGGTAAATCTTTGCCGCTTGTGTTGCCGCTTTTCTCTGTTTTTCTGGTGTTTGCCGCTTCACTTAATATTTAAAATTCCAATAAAAACAATGTGTTACGATTTATTTTGCTTTTGGCATAAGGGTTGCATTTGTTCATGTAACAAAGCTCATTACTGTTTTTAGTAAGCGAGCAACATTTATAACTGCGCTTTATTCTGGATGTGGCTATGTCAATTTCGTTCGAATCAGCATTAGGTGTCCATGAATCAGCCCTGCGTATTCGCGGTCAGCGTGCCTCAGTCCTAGCGGGCAACCTCGCCAACGTGGATACCCCGAACTATAAAGCCCGCGATTTCGATTTTAAGCAGATGCTGACGCAAAACCTCTCTCAACCGAGCGTTTTTTCTACGAATCTGACCAATGACCGTCATATTGAAGCCAGTACCATTACTGATGACGATTCAGGTCTGTTGTACCGTACCCCGCAACAACCTTCTATTGATGGCAACACCGTGGAAGATCAAATTGAACACGCCGAATATATGAAAAATGCATTGGCATTTCAGGCGAGTTTTCAATTTTTAAACAGTAAGTTCCAAGGTTTGAGAACTGCTATTCGCGGTGATTAATTTGCTGCGATAAATTTGCTTAAAACACATTACCTAAATGCATTAACGACGCGAGAAAAATCATGGCACTGGGAAATATTTTTGATATAGCTGGCACGGGTATGAATGCGCAAAGTATGCGTTTAAATACCACGGCAAGTAACCTGGCGAATGCGCAATCTGCGAATGCAAGTATTGATCAAGTTTATCGTAGTCGTCAGCCTGTTTTCGCTGCGATTAAGCATCAAGTAATGCAACAAAATTTAGATGGTAATCACATCGATAATGAAAGTGATGCGAATGCGGGTGTGCAAGTATTAGGGATTGTAGAAAGTAATGTTCCGCTTGAGCGTCGTTATGAGCCAACACATCCTAAAGCAGACAAAGAAGGTTATGTGTATTACCCGAATGTAAACGTGGTTGAAGAAATGACAAATATGATTTCTGCATCGCGCTCATTTCAAATGAATGTTGAAGTGATGAATTCCGCCAAGCAAATGGTGCAACGTGTTCTTACCTTAGGTCAATAGGGAGAAAAATAATGAGCGATGTAGCCAGCACAAATACGTCAGATGTTTTAAGTAGTTATGGTATTGATAAAAATACTAGCGCTGCTGCAACAACTAAGAAAAAATCTAATGAGTTGGGGCAAGATGCGTTTTTGCAATTAATGATTACGCAAATGAAAAATCAGGATCCATTGAGTCCGCAAGATAACTCTGCATTTGTTGCACAGTTAGCGCAATTCAGTCAGGTGCAAGGTCTTGAAAAATTAAATACCAATTTTAATTCGTTCAGCAGTGGCTTCCAATCCAATCAAGCATTGCAAGCATCTTCTTTAGTGGGTCGTTCTGTCAGCATTGAAGGTTCAACCAGTATTTTATCGACCGGTGGAATTATTTCTGGAGATATTACTGTGCCTGCATCGACCTCCGATTTAAAAATTAATATTTATGATTCCAAAGGCGCGTTGGCCGCGCAAGTTCCTGTTGGCGCAGCAGAGAAAGGCGATACTACGTTCCGTTTTGATGGCCACAATATGGAAGTCAATGGCGAGCTTATCGATTGGACTTCTGGCGATACAGCATTGCCTGCAGATACTTATAAATTTGAAGTGTTGGCCTCGCAAGATGGTAAGTCACAACAATTAACCACTAGCTTGAGTGCCAATGTAAATAGCGTAACTATCGGTGCCGATGGCAAATTAGTGTTGAATTTGGCAGGCCTTGGTGCTGTTGATATCAGTAAAGTAAAACAATTTAATTAGAAGTATTTCTAGCAGTTAGTTGCTAACTGCTAGCCACTTAATTAGGAGCATGTCATGTCATTTAACACAGCACTTAGTGGTATCCGCGCTGCAAACACTGATTTAAGTGTGACCGGTAATAATATTGCTAACGCCGGTACAATCGGTTTTAAAAGTTCGCGTGCGGAATTTGGTGATGTATATGCAAGCTCATTATTGGGCGGCGGATCTACAACACCGGGTAGTGGTGTAACTACATTGACATTGCGTCAGGCTTTCGGCCAAGGCAATACGAAATTTACGCAAAATGCGATGGATTTATCGGTTAACGGTACTGGCTTTTTTGTATTGCAAGCAAGCGAAGGCCAAGTGTTTTCGCGAGCAGGGGCATTTGGTCTTGATAAAGATGGCAAGATTGTTAATAGCACCGGTGCTCAGTTGCAAGGTTTTATTGCTGATAAAAAAACTGGAAATGTGGGTGGAATTTTAACCGGCTTAACAGTGGATGCGAGTACACAAGCACCGCATCAAACGTCATCGGTTGCATCATCTTTTAATTTGGATGCAAATCAAAACGTGATAGAAACATCTGGTAATAGTTTTGTGTCGGATGGTTCTGCTATTGGCCTTTCCCAGTTAGGATTAAAAACAGCAACAGTCACTACAACAAATTTGGGCAATCTAGGTGCTACAGCGGGTTTACTCGCAGCTCCTATTAATTTTACAACAAGCCCAACAACCTTTACGTTAGCGCTTGCAAATTCAAGCCCCACTCCTGGCGGCACTATTTCTGTTAACGTAAATTCATCAAATGCCACTAAATTACAAGACATTGCCGATTTAATTAATAGTGCGATTTTTACCTCTACTACACCGATTAATGTGGAAGCCGTTGTCAACGGTTCTAACTTGGAGTTTAGAGATGCGACAACAGGTATTGGCTCGAATATTACGATCAGTGCGGTAACCGGTGCCAATGCTTTATCGACAGCATTAAGTGGTGCTCCAGCATCAGTTGCTGGTATTCCTGTAATAACAAATGGCTATGCACCACAAACGCTAACAATTAAAGGGCCGACGGGTGTATCACTTAATTTCACCAGTATTGCAGGTGATTCAGCCGCACAAACTGCTTCAAAATTAAATGATTTAGCGGGCGTAAGTGCAACAGCAACAACGACTGCAACTGTTGCAGCGTCAACGTTTGATAATACAAATGGTGGATTGAAGTTGAATGGCGTGAAATTAAATGCGCTAACGTTGCAAACTCTTGTAACGCAAATTAATGCATTAACAACGTCTACGTTGCCAGGAATCAGTGCCAGCATTAATTCTTCCGGTGATTTGGAAGTGGTGTCTAAAGTAGGTAGCGATCTTAATTTTTCTTTTGTAGGGCCTGTCACGACTGATAATCTGGATATTACTGGCAAAGCGGGCTCAGCCGTGCAAACACTTAATAGCCTATCGGATGCTGCTGTTGTTGGTGGCGACCTTAAAATCGTTTTGGACGAAGGCTATTCTGTTACGGGTTCAACCCCAACTGTTGGCAATTTATTTGCGCCAATGTCTGCCTCAAGTTTTACACCCGTAGTGATTGGTGCATTTGATCCTACCGATCCAAAAACCTATAACCATGCCACCTCAGCGACTATTTTCGATAGCTTGGGAAATTCGCACGTAATGCGTTCATATTTTGTAAAGCAAAATTATGATGTGAGTGATACGACAACGTCGCCTAATCATTGGAAAATGTATGTGCAGATTGATGACAGGAATGTGGGTGATCCTGATCCAAGTTTGCCTTCGCCAGAAAATACCTTGCCGAGCATGGCTAGCTACGATGTTTATTTTAAAGCGGACGGCACGCTTAATACGGATTTGACAAAGGCTATGTTGGTATCCAACTGGACACCGCTTGGTTCTGATGGAAGCCCTCTGGGTACCTTTCAACCATTGAATGTATTGCAAGGCGGTACAGTGCCAGTGGTTGAGCCATCTACTACTTCTAACTTTCAAATCGATTTAGACGGTTCTAGCCAATTTGGCAGTACCTTTGCCGTTGAGAGTCTTGCTCAAAATGGCTACACCACGGGCCGTTTGGCATCGCTCGATGTTGATGAAAAAGGTATGATATTTGCGCGTTTTACCAATAACAAAACCCAAGTATTGGGTCAGGTTGCCTTGGCGAACTTCACCAATATTGGTGGCCTTAAGCCAGTGGGTAATAGTATGTGGGCGCAAAGTAATGAAACCGGTGAGGCGGTGATAGGTGCGCCACAATCGGCATCATTGGGTGGTATCACTGCTAGCTCTTTGGAGGAGTCTAACGTTGATCTTTCCGAGGAATTGGTAAACTTGATTATTGCGCAACGCAACTATCAGGCAAATGCCAAAACTATTGAAACAGATAACGCCACAACGCAAACCATTATTAACCTTCGTTAGTAGAATGGCGTAATTAATCTTCGTTAGTAGAATTGCGTAGGTTGGGCAGCAATGCCCAACCAGTATTCCCCCAGATTTATATTTTCTCAGCGGCAAACCAGCGGAAGTTGTTTGCCGCTTTCCGCTTTTTTCTTTCCTCTGTTGTAATTGCGCATCTGAAAAATAATCCTTTATTTTTCATTGGCTTATATCACTATTGCCCCTCATATTGCTCTCGCCACTGACTTGGCACCCGTCTTGCAAAACTCTACTTAACGGCAAATCTGCCAAAAAAATAGCGGCAATAACTGCGGAGAGTGCATTGTGGACAGAGCCCTTTATATCTCAATGACAGGCGCCAAAAATAACATGATGGCGCAGGTTAATCGCTCTAACAATATGGCCAACGTGAACACAGTGGGTTTCAAAGCCGACTTTGAACAGTCGCGTAGCATGGGTGTTTATTATGGTGATGGCCAGCCTACGCGCGCCTTTGCGCTGACTGAAAACCCCAGAGCTGACTTTACCCAAGGCCCCAATATCACCACCAATAGCCCTATGGATATTGCGATTCAGGGGGAGGGGTTTCTCGCCGTACAAGCTCCTGATGGCAGCGAAGCTTATACCCGTGCAGGCAACTTGACTCTGGATGCCAGCGGTAATCTGCGTACCGCCAATGGTTTGGCAGTATTGGGCAACTCTGGCCCTATCAATTTTCCTCCGTTGGACAAAATGGAAGTAGGCACCGACGGCACTATTTCCATTATTCCTACCGGGCAGGGCGTCGAAACGATGGTAGATGCCAATCGCCTTAAGCTGGTGAATCCTGATTTTAAAACCTTGGAAAAAGGTGCCGATGGATTGTTCCGTCAACGCAATGGTTTGAATGCTGATGTGTCGGCTAATGTTCGTGTTGCCAGTGGCATGTTGGAAGGTAGTAATGTGAATGCGATGAGCGAATTCACCGATATTTTAATGCTCGCTCGTCAATATGAAATGCAAGTGAAATTAATGAAAGCAGCAGAAGATAATTCAACGGCTTCTGCGCAAATGTTGCAAATGTCTTAATGGTTTTAAACAAAAACTATTGTTGAAATTACGATAAATATTAAATGAGCTAAGGCTCGAGAGGATTCCCACATGATTTCTGCACTGTATGTTAGTAAAACAGGATTGGGAGCTCAAGATAAACAGCTATCAACTATCTCGAACAATTTAGCTAACACAAGTACTGTTGGTTTTAAGCGCGATCGTGCGGTATTTGAAGATTTGATTTATCAAATACAACGTCAACCCGGTGCAAAAGAAACTCAAGATTCACAACTACCTTCCGGTTTGCAATTAGGTACCGGTGTGCGTGTTGTCGCAACACAAAAACAATTTACCCAAGGCAATTTGCAAGTTACTGAACAGCCTCTCGATGTAGCGGTAAACGGCCGCGGCTTTTTACAAATACTGCAACCTGATGGAACAATTGCGTATACACGCAATGGTCAATTGCAATTGAACAGTGAAGGGCAGGTTGTGAATAGTGATGGTTTGGTTTTAGAGCCAGCAATCACCGTTCCTACAGGTACTAATAAAATCACCATTGGTAAAGACGGTACTGTAAACGCATTTTCTGAAAATGTTGCCGCACCACAGCAAATTGGCAATATTACATTGACTGATTTCGTAAACCCGTCTGGTTTGCAAGCGATTGGCGGTAACTTATTTGTTGAGACTGCCGCGAGCGGTAATCCAGTGCAAGGTACTCCCGGTGAAAACGGAATGGGTTCTTTGCTGCAAGGTGAATTGGAAAGTTCAAACGTGGATATCGTAGAAGAAATGGTCAATATGATTACCACGCAACGTGCTTATGAAATGAATTCAAAAGTCGTTTCAACAGCTGATCAAATGTTGCAATACATTTCGCAAAATCTTTAATCACTGAGTATTTCATCATGAGCCTGCAAACAACGTTTATTGCTCTTACTAAAATCACCATTGCGCTTACAACTTTCGCGTTAATGAATGGTTGCATGAGTAACGATAAGCCAACTGCAGGCGATCCTTATTACGCACCGACTATTTCTGCCGCGCAAGCTACACCACAGCGTACCGATGGTTCTCTATACCAGGATTCTTATGGCTTGGCATTGTTTGGAGATCGTAAAGCACATTTTATAGGTGACATTCTTACTATCACACTTAGCGAAAAAACCGTTTCGACTAAATCATCCAAAGTGAATGTGAAAAAAGATAATACAACTGTATTTAATAGTGGTGCGGGAACATTATTGGGAACAAACCCCAGCATGAAAGGTTTAAATTTTGGGACAAACATCGCTCAAAATAGACAATTCGGTGGCGATGCAGGTGCAGACCAAAGCAATAGTTTGCAAGGTAATATTACGGTAACGGTTGCAGAAATATTACCTAATGGAAATTTAATTGTGCGCGGCGAAAAATGGATGACATTAAATAGTGGTGATGAGTTTATCCGCATTAGCGGTATTGTTCGCCCTGATGATGTTGCACCAGATAATACAATTGCGTCCACTCGATTAGCCAACGCAAAAATTTCCTATAGCGGCAAAGGTACCTTGGCTGACTCACAATCTATGGGTTGGTTATCAAAATTCTTTAATAGCAGCCTCTGGCCATTTTAAATGAACGTTAATTTGCATGAGCAAAAAATGATGAAAATTACACGCTTCTTAATGGTTATTTTATTACTTAACTTTTCGTTTAGTGCACAAGCTGAACGCATCAAAGATTTAACCAGTGTTGCCGGTGTACGCGCTAACCAGTTAGTAGGTTATGGTTTGGTGGTGGGTTTGGATGGCACTGGTGACCAAACAACACAATCACCTTTTACCACGCAATCGTTCAACTCCATGCTTAAACAATTTGGTATTGCCGTTCCGGAAGGCGCACGTATGCAAATGAAAAACGTCGCGGCGGTAATGGTTCAAGCAGAATTGCCACCTTTTGCAAAACCAGGTCAAACCTTGGACGTGACTATTTCATCTATCAGTAATGCAAAAAGTTTACGTGGTGGAAGTTTGTTGGTTGCACCACTAAAAGGTTTGGATGGAAAAGTTTACGCTATTGCACAAGGTAATTTGGTTGTGGGTGGGTTCGGTGCGCAAGGTGCAGATGGTTCTAGCATTAAAGTTAATATTCCCAGTGCAGGAAGAATTCCTAGCGGCGCTATTATTGAACGTGCAGTAGAAAATAATTTTTCGGCGGGTCAACCCATTGTATTTAACTTAAACCGTGCGGACTTTACTACCGCTAATCAAGTAGCAAAAAGTATTAATGGTTTATTGGGCCCAGATGTTGCGCGTCCATTAGATTCAGTATCAATTGTGGTGGATTCTCCACAGAATCCGGCTCAGCGTGTTGATTTTATTGCCATGCTGGAAAATCTTGACGTTACTCCAGGTGAAGAAGCCGCAAAAGTTATTATTAATTCACGTACTGGCACCATCGTCGTTGGTAAAAATGTACGTGTTTCTCCTGTTGCTATTACACACGGTAGTTTAACTGTGACCGTGGCAGAAAGTTTAACTGTTAGTCAGCCTAATGCGTTTGGTGAAGGTAAAACTGTTGTTGTGCCTTCTAGTAAAGTACAGGCTTCAGAAAAAATAAATCCAATGTTTAAATTTGCTCCTGGTGCATCACTGGATGACATTGTTCGTGCAGTTAATAATGTTGGCGCGTCTCCTAGTGACTTAATGGCGATACTTGAAGCGTTAAAACAATCCGGTGCACTCAAAGCAGAATTGGTGGTGATCTAATGTTACCTATTGATGGCAAATCATCTGGCATGTTACCCACTACTTCACTGTTAACAAGCGCTGGTGCAGGCGCATCTGGCAAAGACACAACCGTAAAAGATACGTTTCTTGATCAAAATTCTTTAAATTCTGTAAAAGCAATGGGTCGTAAAAATGATCCAGAAGCACTTAAACAAATTGCCAAAAAATTTGAAGGTATGTTTGTACAACAAATGTTGAAATCCATGCGTGAAGCAAATGAAGTTTTCGCAGAAGGCGATATGTTTTCGAGCGAAGAAGAAAAATTTCACCAGGATATGCTTGATCAGCAAATGGTATTAAATCTCACCAGCGGTAAAGGCATAGGTTTGGCCGCTAGCATGTATCAACAAATGCAAAAAATATACGGTAAAGGTTCTGTTCCCGCTGCTGATGGTAGTAGCCCAGAGATTAAAGCATTGATGCCTAATGTAAAGCCTTTAGCGGAAAGTGAAATTAATACAAATACTCTATTAACTGGCGGAGCATCATCAACTGCAACATCGTCAAGTGCAACTGTGTCAAATGCAAAAGTGAATGTGCCACCAGCATTAATTTCGCGCGCTGCAATTACCGCTAATGCTAGCAATACGAAAGCGAATAAAAATTCGAATGCACAAACACCTGATGAATTTATTGCATCCTTAATGCCTTTCGCTGAAAAAGCTGCCGCCGATCTTAATGTTAATACCGATGTGATTTTGGCGCAGGCAGCTCTGGAAACAGGGTGGGGTAAACACTTGCTGCAAGATGGTCAGGGTAATAGTAGTTTTAATGTGTTTAACATTAAAAAAGGTTCATCGTGGGATGGCAAAAGCGTTGCTGTAAGTTCTTTGGAATATAAACAAGGTGTTGCACAGAATGAACATTCTGAATTCCGTCAATACGAAGGCTACACGCACAGCTTTTCAGATTATGTTGATTTGTTAAAAAACAGCCCGCGTTATCAACGTGTGCTTGATGCAGGTAGTGATTCACAGGGTTATGCAGAAGAGCTGCAAAAAGCAGGTTATGCGACTGACCCTGCTTACGCCGATAAATTAAAAAGTTTACTCAATAGTGATGCTATTCGTTCTGCAGTAGATGGCAAAAACACAACTGCATCAGCAGTTAATTCTACGCGCGGATAATGGAGAAAAAATATGACAGGCGTTCTCTCTAATGCCATTTCCGGTCTACAGGCAAGCCAAGTTGGTTTGCGTACGGCTGGCAATAACATCTCCAATGCGAACACTGCTGGTTACAGCCGACAAGATGTTAATTTTGCTACGCGCCAAGAACAACAATACGGTGGCACTGGGTATTTAGGGAATGGCGTTAGCGTAGAATCCGTTAAACGTATCGTGGATAGTTTTGTAACAACACAATTGCGCTTGGATACTTCAACGTTTAATCAGTTAGATAAATACAATACTAACATCGGTAAAATCGATAATTTATTATCTGATGCGAGCACAGGTTTATCCGGTGGCTTGCAAAATTTTTTCTCGGCGTTGCAAAACGGCGCGAGTGATCCAACATCTTCACCTGCACGGCAATTAATTGTTACACAAGCACAAAGTTTAAGTTTACGTTACAACACCTTGTACGATCGCCTTGCATCAGTAGAGAGTGGTGTCAATGGTGAAATAGGTACGGTAACGGCGCAATTAGGTTCTTTGGCAAAAACAGTTGCTAACTTAAACTTGTCTATTGCAACAAAAAGCTCTACAAGTGGTGAACCTAATGATTTACTTGATCAACGCGATGAGGCTTTGCGAAAAATATCCGAGCTTGCATCGGTTCAAGTTGTTCAGGAAGATAGCGGCGATATTAATTTATTTATCGGCAATGGTGAGCCTTTGGTTGTTGGTAGTAAGGTCAGTAATTTTAATGTAAGTACTGATGGAAAAATATTTATCAATTCCCCCGGTGGTGCTAAAGACGTTACGACAGGAATTACCGGCGGACAATTGGGTGGATTGCTGCAATTTAAAAGTGACGTATTAGAGCCATCATTTAATGACTTGGGCCGCATTGCGATTGTGATGAGTGATTCATTCAATGAATTGCAAACCAAAGGTTTGGATGCCAATGGAAGTTTTGGCAGGAATATGTTTCAGGATATTAATGATCCAACTATTGCGTCGGCCAGAGTAAAACATGGCAGTAATGCAATGCCTGACGATCGCCAAATTTCAGTAACGATTGAAGATACAAACAAAATTACATCCAGCGATTATCAATTTTCAATTGTACCTGGCAGCACAAATTATGTGATCAAACGTTTATCTGATGACAAAGTTGTTAACCAAGGTATTTTGACCGGTGCTTATCCGACGTCAATTGAGTTCGATGGTATAAAAGTTAATTTACAAGGTGGTTCATTTCAAGGCGGCGATACATTTACATTACAGCCTACTCGCAATGGCGCGCGCGATATTAAATCGACATTAGCACTGCCAGAAGATTTGGCATTTGCGCTTCCTATTCGCAGTGGAGCTGCTAGTGGTAATAGTGGAACTGGAAAAATTGTTTCAGAATCCGTATTAAGTTTGGTTGATGCGAATAATAATCCCTTAAAAGCATTTGCTACTCCGGGAAAATTAACACCGCCGATTGCAATTCGTTTTACATCTGATACCACCTATGAAGTATTGGATAATACTGACCCCAATAATCCAGTTCCATTGAAGCCTGCGATGCGCGAGCAAACATTTGTGCCGAATCGCGATAACGCTATTTTTTCAACCGATATGGGCGAAACGAAAATTATTGGTAGCGGTGCACGCGTTGGTTTGCCTTCGGGTATATTAGCATCTTCACCTGTGTATCCTATTACTCAAGCTCAGGCCAATGGTTATCCAGCAGAGCAATATACATTTACGTTTAAAGATGCGACGACAGGTTTAACTTCATCGCAAGTTATGACCACATCTCAAAATGCATCAGCTGCACAAACTGCTGCGCAAATGAATAATATTCCCGGCGTTAGTGCGCATGCTTTTACAACGGCCACTATTACGGACATTAATATTAATTCGGCTGCTTTTACTGCGCCTTTGCAAATTCATGTCAATGGTGAAGATTTACTGGCTTATTCTGGCGGTCTTATATTGTCTGAAGTGCCCGATCCTAGTGTTAGCGGTAACGAAGGTGCATTTAACGATTATCTTGCGAAAAAAATTAATGCAAATCCTAATTTAAAAGCATTGGGTATTCGTGCGGAAAGTGGCAGTAATTCAGTAACTGGTTTACCCGAATTACATTTAACGGCGTCATCCGGTGTGAATCTAGATATTCGTTTCACGGCGAGTAATGCTACGACCAATAATATAAGTGTGAATGATGGTACCGGTAATCCAAATGTTCGTTTAGATGGTGTTGATGATGGTGTCCCCGGCGGCAATGAACAAAGTGCTGTAACCGTAGGCGGTAAAATTGATATCACCATGGCAGATGGCGTGACTATAAAAACAGGGCCTGTTAATAGCCAACTTCTCGGTGATTCTTCCGATGCAAATTTTGTACGCTCATCGTATATGGGATATCAGATGACGCTCTCTGGTGCTCCAAAGAGTGGCGATATTTTTACGTTAGGGTTTAATACTGATTCCAAAAATGATAACCGCAATGGTTTGGCATTAGCGGCGCTAGATACGACTACTACAATGCAAGATGGCACTATGACCTTTGGTCAAGGTTATGGTCGTTTAGTGGAAGAGGTCGGCACCAAAAGTAATTTGTCAAAAATAAATACGGATGCTAGTAAAAGTTTATTAGAACAAACTAAAGCTTTACGTGAAGGTGTGTCAGGTGTAAACCTTGATGAAGAAGCAGCAAATTTAATTTTGTTTCAACAAATGTATACCGCTAATGCCCGCGTTATATCAGTATCTAAAGATTTGTTTGATACGCTTATACAGTCTATAGGTTAGTTTTTAAATAGAATTATATTGAATTGTTTTTAATGTTTAGTTATTTTTTTGTGGAGAATAAAAATGCGTATATCAACATCGCAAATATATAGCGTCGCTAATATTGGTATGCGTGATGCGCAGGTCGCTGTCGATCAAACTAACAATCAAATCAGTTCTGGCAAGCGTGTACTATCACCTGCTGATGATCCTGTGGCTGCCACAAGTATTTTGTCAGTAAATCAAGAGCTGTCGCGAATTACACAATTCAAAAAAAATATTGATACTGCTGATAATAATCTCAGCCTGGAAGATACAACCTTAAAGTCAATTACAAATACTATTCAACGTTTGCGTGAACTTGCTGTATCAGCAGGTAATACGGCAGTGCTTACTGCCGCTGATTATAAATCTATCGGCGCTGAAATCGATGCTGGTTTGCAACAATTGGTTAGTTTACAAAATACCAAAAATGCATCAAGCCAATATGTTTTTTCTGGCTTTCAAAGCCAAACTAAACCGTTTGAAAGTGATACGGGTGGTAATTTTATTTATAAGGGTGATGAAGGGCAACTGAGCATTCAGGCATCTACATCGGTAAAAGTTACGGTGAGCGATTCTGGCAAGCGTTTGTTTATGGATATTCCCAGTAGCCAAAATACATTTAATACCTCTGCTAGCCCACTTAATAAATCTTCGCCTCCTGCGGTTATCACGATGGGCGATGTGGTTGATCAGATAGCCTATGATAAATTTTATCCGCAAGATATGAAGGTGACTTTTAACTCGGCGACTAACGTTAACCCTCCAGCATCTAATTACACAGTAACGGAACGCGCGACTGGAAAAGTTTTGGTGGCAAATAAAGTATTTATTTCCGGTGAAGATATTGTTGTTAATGGTGCAAAATTTTCTATTTATGGCCAACCTAATGGTGGCACAGCAGCAGTGCCCGCTGCTTTAAATTTTGGCGCGTTTGCAGCAACGGATTTTTCGACAGGGCCGGTGGGAACACAAACATTAACACTTACCGTCGGTGGTGTTACGGAGACATTAACACTCGATCAAAATATTACCAGCGCTGCTGATTTAGTTAATGCATTGGGTGGCAATTCTTTTTATCCTGACCCGGCTACTTTGCCTATATCGGCATCGCCAAGTGCAATTGCAAACCATGCAAAATTACAAAATCTTGGTTTGAATTTAACAACATCAGGTTTTTCTTCTCCTACAGGATTAAATATCACACTAAAAAATGGCACCACTGATATAGATGCTATGCTCGGTGGTGTTTCTACACAAGGTGCAGGAACAACAACGGTTAATTTACCTTTTACGTTTGGTTCTGCTGTTGCTTTTTCTGCTGCACCAAAAACAGTTGATATTACTGTAAATGGAAAAACAGAAACATTAACACTCGATACTGATGTTACTGATGCAATAACGCTCGCCGCTGCATTTAATACACCTGCCAATATGAATAAATTGGTAAAGCTTGGTGTGACTGCAACGCCAGCGGGTTTGATTTCTAAAAATAATGCAGTGATTACCTTGAATAAGGGCGATGCTACGATTGATCAAGTAACAGGTGCGAAGACACAAGGTGTGGGTACATCATCAACCAAAGGTGTATTGGCTACGCCGGGCGATAGTTTTTTAATTGAGTCAACGGGTAAAGAAGGTTTATTGACAACTGTATCGCGTTTTAATCAAGCGTTAAAAGATGTTGTTAACACTGCTGATAGTAAAGCTGCACTTGCAAAAGTTGTAACAAAAACATTGGCCAATTTGCAAAATGCAATTGATAGCATTTCAGTTGCTCAAGGTGATGTTGGTGCACGACAAAATATGTTGGAAAGCACGAAAGATTTGCATACAGATACTGAAGTTTATGGAAAAACAATTTTGTCGCAATTACAGGATTTGGATTACGCCGATGCTGCCACGCGGTTACAAATGCAAACTATGGTACTAAGCGCGACGCAACAAAGCTTTGTAAAAGTTAGTCAGCTTAGCTTGTTTACCTATTTGTAATTTTATAGCCTTGCTGTTTTTAATCGCGTTGCAGTTTGGTTACAGTCGGGTTGCAGTTGGGGTTTGGTCGGATTACAGCTGGATTGCGGTGGAGCGGGGCGTATGCTTCTCATCCTGATGCAACTACTTTCATTGCATTGCAAATATCCCTACACTCTACCTCTTTATATACATCTTCATTTCTATTCTTCCTGCCATTCCTTCGCTTGCGTGTGGGAATGATGACGAGGTTAATCCCATGAGCACAGAAAATTTATTACAACCCCTTGAGCAACTCTTAGTACAGGCTGAGTCCTTATTGAGTTTGACGCAAGAAGAAGATTGGTTTTCTTTGGCGGCACAGATGGACGATTACCTGCAAAAAGTGGCCTTGGTAGAAGATCAAACCTACTTGCAGTCATTAAAAGATGCTGGTCTTGCTCTTGAAGCTCAGGGTTTAATATTGCAGATTCACGGTATTAACCAAAAAGTGGATGAAGTCGCGCAAGATTCTCATGAAAAAATAGCGTCAGAATTGCGTCATATGATTCAATCTGGCAAGGCAATGGATGCTTATAGTCGGTAAGCCGGCTTTTTGTGAGGTAAATCACACTGCTTATAACTCACCGCAATACAAAACCCTAATATCCGCCGTAAATGTTTTAAGTTTTGCATAAAAATCTCCTCAAGCTCTGAAAAAGTCGGACGATAACCTTTACAGAAGTGCTGATAGTGCTCTGTTCAGGCTCTTCAACTAACCGACCACTACAGCACAAATTCTGTAGTCAGAACTTACCTCCTAGGAGATTCATCATGTCTTTAGTCATCAACACAAACACAGCTTCACTTGGTGCTCAACGTCAACTTACTGGTTCTGGTATGGCTCTTGATCGCGCTACAGAACGTTTGTCATCTGGTTCACGTATTAACTCTGCAAAAGACGACGCCGCCGGCCTCTCAATTGCAAACCGTATGACCTCTCAAATCCGTGGTCTTGACCAAGCCGTTCGTAATGCGAACGACGGTGTGTCAATGATTCAAACTGCTGAAGGTGCGTTACAAGAATCAACCAACATTCTGCAACGTATGCGTGAACTAGCGGTACAGTCTTCGAACGGTATTTACTCTGACGGCGACCGTAAAACACTTGATGCAGAAAGCAAACAACTTATTTCTGAACTTAACCGTATTGCAGGCACTACTTCTTTTAACGGCCAAAACTTGTTGGACGGTAAATTAGGTACTGTGAAGCTACAAGTAGGTTCTGAAGCTAACCAAACTATCGGCATTAAAATTGGTGCGATGGATGCTAAAACACTTGGCTTGGGTGCAACCAGCTCTGATATGGGCGGCACGCATTTTAGTCAAGCTATTTCTTCAACCACCTTTAAAGATGGCGATGTGTTGATTAATGGCATTAGCGTCGGCGCGTTTGATGGTGCTGGAACGCCAGCAGATAAATTGTCTACATTAATTGACAATATCAATAGTAGGGTAACAGGTGTTACTGCTAAGGCTTTCAATGAGGTTACTTCAACAAGTGTGGGTCTTGGTGTTACTACAGACAACGCCTTGGTAATTGACATCGTTAACCCAGATGGCAGCAGTGGTCAATATTCTATAAGCGGTACTAACAATTTGGATGAGTTAATTTCTGCAATTAACACTCAATCAAATGGTGCGCTTGTAGCCTCTAAAACCGATGATGGCCGCTTCACCATGAGCAGCGTTACCGGTGGTTCTATTAAGTTTACTTCTGCTACTTTGAATGCGGATATCGGTACGGGCTTTACTACCGCTACAGCAGTACAATCTGAGTTAGGTTTTTCATCTTCAGATGGTAAAGGTATCACTGTAACTACAGGCCCTAATGCTGCTGCAGGTCTTTTGGCTAAGTTAGGTTTACAGGAAACTCGCACTAATGGTGATGTAAAAGGTACTGGTATTTCTACAGTAACGGCATTTGCTTACGGTGATGTAAAAATTAACGGTACAGTGATTGATGGTACTAACTCAGCTACTTTGTTAGGTACCGTAAATGCTATTAATAGTGCGAGCACTACAACGGGCGTAAGCGCAGCCTTGAAAGCGGAAAGCACTACTAAATTCAATACCACCGCTGCTTCACAAGAGCTAACAGGTTCTGGTGCGGTCGGTACAGTTGTTGCCGGTAACTTAACTCTTAACTCATTTGACGTTGCACTTTTGGCTACTGATTCTGCTGCAGGCGTTGCTACAAAAATCAATGCTGCTGTGGCTAATACCGGCGTTAAAGCTTACAACGATGCTGCTGGTAAAATACATTTGTTCTCTGAAGGGCAAATTAACATCACTACTTCAGCCACTATGACCTCCTTGAACTTAACAGCAGCTAACACAGCAGCAACAGTACCGGCAAACGGGGCTGGTTCAGTAGTATTAAATGGTACTAGCGTTTCTTTGACCAATATTGCTGACTTGAAAACTGTTGTAAGCGATGTGAATGGTTCTCAGGCAACTACAGGTGTATATGCCACTATCAGTGATCAAGGCCAGTTAGTATTGCAATCAAATGCTACTTTCTCAGTAGACGTAGGTGATACTAATGGTGCTCGGTCTTTGTTCCAATTGGGCTTGGATACTCGTGTGAGTGCGGGTTCGCCTATGTTTAGTAGTCTTGCTGCGGATAAAACCACTGTTAACGCGGCTATAGGGTTAACGTCAGCTAATAAAACCCCTATTAGCATCGAAGTAACTGCTGCCGGTACTACCAGTACAGGCTTGCTCTCTCAAAACGTAGCGTCTAACGGTGCTGGTTTTGGTAGTTCAGTATCAACCTTGAGTCTTGCAACTCAGGCGGGTGCGCAAAAAGCAATTAAAGTACTTGATAATGCCTTAACGACTATCAATGATACTCGTGCGTCACTCGGTGCGGTAAACAACCGTTTGGACTTTACAGTATCGAACTTAAGCAACATCTCTGAGAAAACATCATCTGCGCGTTCACGCATTATGGATGCTGACTTTGCCTCAGAAACATCTACCTTAAGCCGTTCACAAGTATTGCAACAAGCGGCGCAAGCGATGTTGGCTCAATCAAATGCCCGTCCACAACAAGTGTTGTCTCTTTTAAGATAATTAAAAGAGTAATCGCTAGGGGGTTATCCCTAGCGATTTTCTTCATGAGGGTTTAGTTATGAACAATATTACTCAACAAGTTGGACCCGTAGAAGTGATAAAACCAGCAATGGTTTCTGCCGCTTCTTCAGGTGCCAAGCCAGGACAAAGCGGCAATTCCTTGCCGCCTGTTCAGCAAGCGGCAAAAAATGATGTTGTGGACCCCAAAGAATTTCAGATGCACGTTGAAGCCGCTGTCGCACAAATGAATGAATTTATTCAATCAACGCAACGCGATTTACATTTTACATATGATCGCGATGCAGGTGAGACGGTTGTTAAAGTGCTTGATCGAGAAACACAAGAAGTGATTCGCCAAATTCCCGACGAAACTTTCTTGAAACTCGCTCGCAACAAGGACTCCAACGGTGGTTTGCAATTATTAAACGCTCAAGCATAGTCGTTAATTTGATCGTTTAAATAAGGGGTTTTTCCCGAGAAAAAAGAGGCTCAGCGTTTGCTGGGCCTCTTTTTTTTGCATTTTTTTTACCGTAAAAAATAGCGCTTCTCATTATTTTTAAAAATCGTTGATCGTTTTTGGCACAGTCTGTGCACCACTTGATTTAGGCAAAGAAGTAATAAAATCCTGACACATTTACAGTTGATTATTTTCCAGGGTTTGCCAAGAAGTTCTGATCTGATGTCGCAGACTTCATCAAACGACTTGTCATAGTGAGTTACGACTCTGACAGTAAAAATTATTAGGAGATAGATCATGTCTTTAGTTATTAATACCAATCTTGCGTCTCTGAACTCTCAGCGTCAATTGATGAATTCTGGTGGTGCTTTAGATAGAGCAACTGAGCGTTTGTCGTCTGGCCAACGTATTAACTCTGCAAAAGACGATGCTGCAGGCTTGGCCATTTCTAACCGTATGACTTCTCAAGTCAGAGGTCTTGATCAAGCTGTCCGCAACGCGAATGACGGTATATCGTTAATTCAAACCGCTGAAGGTGCGTTGCAAGAAACAACAAACATTCTGCAACGTATGCGTGAATTATCCATTCAATCCGGTAACGGAATTTATACAAATGCTGACCGCAAAACATTAGATGCGGAAGTACAGCAATTAATTTCTGAATTGGATCGTATCGCAACGTCAACCTCCTTCAACGGACAAAAATTGTTGGATGGTACGCTTGGAAATGTTGATTTGCAGGTTGGCGCAGAAGCCAATCAGACCATTGTGATGAAAATTCCAAACATGGATGCCAAAAATCTTGGTTTGGGCTCACTCAGTGGTGATATTGCCGGTACGCATTTGGGCCAAGCGATCACAACGACCAGCTTTAAAGATGGTGATATTTTAATTAATGGTAAGAGTATTGGCGCTTTTGATGGTACTAAAACACCGCCAGATACCTTTGCCACATTGATTGCGAATATCAACTCGAAAATTACGAATGTTACGGCGGCTGCTTTTAATGAAGTCACCACAACAACAGTCGGCACCGGTGTTACATCGGCGGCTTCGCCCATTATATTTACGCTTACCAATCCTGATGCGACCTCGACAGTGTTCACCATCAATAATACAAACAATATTGATGAGTTAATCACCGCGGTTAACGCGCAATCGAACGGTCTTTTAGTGGCTACTAAAACGGAAGAGGGCTTTGTAACCTTATCAAGTGCTGCGGGCGCTACTATCGCTGTGAGCGGTGCCGCTCAAACAGCCGCGTTGGGTGTTGTTAGAACGCCAAGTTACGGTCAAATAGCGTTAACAGCAAAAGATGGTGGCGACATACTGATTACGCAAGGGCCAAATGCAGTATTGGCAACAACCGTTTCAGCCGGTCCTTATATTGCTGGTGTGGCGGGTAACTTGGTTATCAATGGGGTGAACGTTGCAGTCGCAGCGGCTGCTCCAATCGCTACTGTAATTACCAATATCAACTTAAAAACAGCGAATACAGGTGTTGTTGCCACTAACGTAGCCGGTAAAATTGTACTGACTGACCCGAAAGGTCGCGATATTACTGTTGGCGATTCAACGGGTGGTACGGTTGTCACTGGTTTAGGCTTAACAGTCGATACAACGGTAGCACCTAGTTTATTAAATGCGTTGGGCTTTCAGGAAACGCGAACCGATGGAACTGTAGTCGGTCAGCATATTCCCGTATTACATTCGAACAATACACTTGCCTATGGTGATTTGAAAATTAATGGTGTGACCATTAGCAATCAAAACACATCAACTCTACAAGGCAAAGTTAACAATATTAACGCTGTAAGTGATAGCACTGGTGTTCTAGCAAGTTTGAAAGCTGAAAGTGTTACCACTGCAAACCAATTGGGCCTTACTACAGAAATTGGTGGCGGTACTTTTGGCCCAACAGTAGCAGGTAACCTTACGCTGAATGGAACAAACATTGCGGTTGGTGCTGGCGCTACTATTGCTGCGGTTATTACCAGTATTAATGCCGTGTATGCCACAACGGGTGTTATGGCCTATCAGGATAGTTTGAGTCAGCTGCATCTTTACTCATCTGGCCAAATCAACATTGCGCAAACCGCAACCACGGCTGCCAGTCTTGGTCTTCCAGGTGTGTTTCCGCAAACGAATGCGCCATCAGTAGGTACTACAGGTAGTATTAAACTGAACAATACGGCAGTTGCACTGACAAATATTTCCAGCTTGCCAACAGTTATTAGTGAGATCAATGCAAAACAGGCTAGTACAGGTGTTTATGCATCGTTGAATGATTTAGGGCAGTTAGTGCTAAATTCTAATTCGACATTTAGTATTAATGTTGGTGATACCAATGGCGGTAAAACATTAGCTAATTTGGGCTTGGATTCAAGCTTGATTGGTCCAATTGGTGGTACTGCTTTGAGTGTGCTGTCTTCTATCCAGTTGGATTCGCTGAAAGATACGCCGATTAGTATTGAAGCTACAACGGCAGGTACTTTGGCAACTGGCTTGTTTTCGCAAAATCAGGCATCGGCTGGAGTGGGCTTTGGAGCGTCTTTGGGTAGCATCAGTATTGCTACGCAAGAAGGTGCACAAAAAGCACTGGGTGTTATCGATATTGCTCTTGAAACGATTAACGATGCGCGTTCACAACTGGGTGCGATCAACAACCGTTTGGAGTTTACCGTTAGCAACTTATCTAACGTTTCGGAAAAAACATCAGCAGCACGTTCACGAATTGTGGATGCTGACTTTGCGGCGGAAACTGCATTGTTAAGCCGTGCACAAGTGTTGCAACAAGCTGCCGAAGCAATGTTGGCTCAGTCTAATGCAAGACCACAGCAAGTGCTTTCTTTGCTGAGACAGTAATTAGCTAGTTAATACAGTAATAAAATAGTTCAGATAGTATTAAGAGTTAGCAATAATAATAAAAAATAATAAACCCATAAAAAAACCGCTGATAATATCAGCGGTTTTTTTATGTAGTTTGTATTTAAGGCGGCTAACGTACTTTTCTTTCTTTCTTCTTCCTTTGCTGCCGCTAGGCTTAACTTTTCTTTTGACACCAAAAGGCATACATACTGGCAAATAATTTAGGATATTTTATCTCAACATTATTCCATAATGTTAAATCATGAATATTACCTTCTGAATATTCACTCCTAAAAATATTTTGTTTGTCTAAATCGACAAACAATGTAACGAAAGTAAGATTTAAGCTGTGAATTGTCTCTTTAATTTCTAGAAGTGTGTATTGCGTTTCTTGGGTGTGAAATAGTAGGTCGCGAAATTCACTGGTGTTGTAAAAATCACTAAAATCATAAAATATATTGTCATTATTTTGCGAAATCATCGCGCGCCTGAAAATTCTTAAGCTATCTAGCGATGTGCCAATATTAAGTTGGGATATTTGATTTTTTCGCTCAGTAATTTCGCGTCGTGCATATTTAGAATATAGATCAACTCGCATAACCCCATTTGGTTTCAGACGATCCACTAGTTTTTGCCAGCCTGCCATAGGGTCTTTTAAGTGATGCAAAACACCGCAACACTCAATGTAATCAAATTGTCTTATGTCATCTGACAACTCTAAAATATCACCATGAAAAAATTCGATATTGCCGATGCCATATTCCTGCGCTTTAATTTGCGCATAACCCAAACTGCGCAAACTAATATCAAACGCAATAATTTTACTTTCTGGATAGAGTAGGGCTGCATCTATAGCTTGCTTTCCTGTGCCGCATCCAGCAATTAATATGGACATGCCTGGTTTGTAGAACTCTGGGCCCAAGGGTAGATCAGAGTGAAGGTAATTGATGTAATGCCCAAGGGTATGAGATGGGTTGCAATAAGTACCTTGCCAGCGAGGATAAGGATTTTCTTCGTATTGCGAATTAACCAATGAAGGCGTTTCAAAACTAATTTTGGTTAATTTTGGTGTTTTTTTACCCGTTTCTATTTCTAATAGTGGTAAAAATAAGGTCTTTTGTGCAATCGACTGTAATGTTTCTGGCCAGGTTTGAAGCGAATGTTCTGCGAGCGCATCCGCGAATGGCATTGCTTGTAACGGCATATACATCAATAAAATATGAAAAATGGCTTCGCTATCCGCAGGCTTCCAGTCGGGCGCTTGCATGTTCAATGCGATTACTTGTAGTAAGCCTTCAATAATTTCTTTTTCGGTAGCATCTATATAATGAATATATTCATTGAGAAAGTTTTGTGCGGATAGGCTTTGGCAAACTAGTAAAAAATTATCTTCAATTTCACCCTTTTCCATGAGATATAACAAAAGATTTTTTCTCGTATACATTAAAAAAAGATCGATTTTTACATCGCCAATACAAACCTTGCCAATAATTGACCACATCAATGGAGTATTAAATAAACGACTATTCAGTGTAATATCTTCGGGAGAATTTAACTCTGGTAGATATTGAAGAAGTAATTCACCGGCTTTGCCTGTTAATAATCTTCCATCAAATTTGGGGTTGCTAAGAATATGGTCTATGTCTGCAAGAACAATTTCAAATCCAGTTTGAACATTGATTCTTTGGATGGCATAGGCAAGCGAATAAAATTGCTCTAGTGATAATGGCGCTATTGCCTTTAATGTCTTTAAGGTTAAATATTTATTGATGTGATCATTTGTGCGCGTATAGCAATATACCAAGCCTTTTAATACTTCAATATTATCAGGTGTTGTGGCATGAATTTCATTGAATATGGCTATCGCATCTGCATAAGCGCCATTGTTTGCAGCCAATTCTCCGGTATATATTTTATAATGCAGGCTTTGTTCAGTCGCAGGGCTTTGTACAATTATTTTATAGGCTTGCTGAATGTCGCCATTGTTTTCGTAAGCTCTTGCTAATACTTCATAGCCAGCATAGTGGGCAGGATTTATTTTTATGGCTTTCTCTGCCCACTCTATCGCTGCAGCAATTTTTTTATTTTGTAAAGCGTCCAGGCTTTTATTAACATATTCCATATAGGGTGTTTGCGTATTTTTTGTTTTATTTATTTTGTAGCTCATTGCCAACACCTTTTTTAATCATGTCATCGTATTTTTTATTGAACACATGGACCTGTTACAGCATCCACACCTAATTTGATGGCTGTTTCTTTTTCATATTCTGTATTAACACCTTCGGCAATAATTAGCATACCAAGTGAATTACCAATTTTACATAGCGCTTGTAAGAACGTTTGATTACCTTGGTTTGTATTAATATCGCGAATAATGGCGCCATCTATTTTTAAATAATGCAAACCAATATCCTGTAATTCACGGATTTTAGTAAACTCAAGCCCTACATGTTCTAAACCTACGTGACAACCAATGTTACGCAGTTCCAAGGTGAAATTACGCAATTCAGCTAAATGGCGCAATGCACAAGATTCTGGAAATTCTAACCATAAATGATTAGCTTGTGGTAAATGTTTAGCAAGCAGAGCTAAAGCTTGTTCACGGAAAGTGGCATTGCATAACGCATCGGCAGATATATTAATAGCAATAGGTGTGCGAGAGTTTTTTAAGGTTTGCAGTGCTGTTGTGATTACCTGCAAATCAATAGCTTGCATAATACCTAAGCGTGAAGCCCACGGCATAAAATAACCCGCTGGTTGTAATTCATCGTCAAGCAGTAAACGTACTGGTGCTTCGTAATGGAGTAAATCACCATTGGCTTGTTTTACTGGGAATTCTGCTAGCTCCAACTTATTTTTTTGCAGAGCATCAGTAATAACGTCACGCCATTCAACCAAGTTCCGATAGGGTAGTGGGCGTTTATTGTTGGTCAGTGTAATGAGTGCATTGTTGCCTTTTAATTCTGCTTGTGCGAGCGCCCCATCCAGCATGTGCAATAAATCGTTACGTTTTTCTCCCGCAACATACGTACAAGTTGCAATAGGCAATTGTACATTTGTTAAATTACATGATTTTAATTGAGCATTTAATTTTTCAGATAATTCAGTTCCCACTACTTCTGCAGATGGATTCCCAGTAATCACCAACATAAAATCACTGCCATTTAAACGGCCTGCATAGCTTCCTGGGTATTGTTCAAGAAATTGATGAAAGACGCCAGCAACTTGTAACAGCGCATTATCCGTTGCATTACGGCCTAATCGATTATTGAGCTCGGTAAGATTTACGATACGAACTAAAGCAATAACGCCTGCACTGCCACTGTCTTCGCGAGTTAATAAACTTTCTAATAAATTTAAAAAGTGACTGCGATTGGGTAAATCGGTTAGCGCATCTAGTTGTGATTCTTTGCGCATTTGTTCGAGCTTTTTCGTTTCTTTTTCCAGCATGACTTTTACGCTTTCTGAAAGCGAGTTCATTGCGCGCACTAAACGTTGAAATTCTGTGGTTTTGGGCTCATTCGAGGTTACAAAGCGACGTTCACCAATGGCCTCAGCTTGTTTAATCACAATATCTAATGGGCTGGAAATAAACTTTAAGATGATTGTGCCGACGGCGCCGCACAGGATGGCCGCAATAAAAAACCATCCCAATAATTGTGTTGCGCTATTCCATAAAGCTTGCCATGCATAACGTGATTGGCTTTTGATCGTCAATGTACCGTATTGTTGCCAGCCATCTTGTACTTGAGCTATGCCTGGCTCCGCTTCCAAATTAATAAATTGTGTAAACCATTGCGGAGCATCATGCTGATCTTGCGTATTTTTTTCTTCAGTGTATTGGCGTGATACGATAATTTTTTTCTGGGGATCCGTTAGCACAATATATTCGTAATGGCCGGTATCAAATTGAGCACTGATTAGTAACTCAAATGTGACAGGGTCTTTTTCCATTTGTGATAAAGAGAGTGCAAGCGAATTTGCATTGTCCATATTTTTCACATGGAGTTGTTCTTCCAGATATTGTTTAGCACTGTACAGGCTTATAAAAAAGCTGCCTCCCATTGCAATCAATAACATGATGATAATACCAATCCACAATTGTTTTATTAAGGACATAATCAAAAGCCTTCCTGTTTCATTCGTGTTAATACATCTCGCCAACGTGATAAGCGCGCTGTAGGGTCTATTTGTGGTTGTGCTTGATTGCCCACCCACAAACCTTCGCTGTTAAAACTAAATACGGGGTGTAAATCGTTGCGTTGATCGGCAGGTTTAATATCAGATATCAAACTATCCAAAATCAAAGGAATTGCATTCGGTTGCGAATAATAACCAAGTACCATGTGTGCTTGAAATACTCGGCTTGAAGGGCCACCAATTTGCGCTTTAACATAAATAAGCCGCAAACGTTCAATAGGTATCCCAAGCTGAATTAATGAAACATATTTAGCAATTGTATAATCTTCACAATCACCACTACCGCTACCAAGAGTGTCTAGAGGTGTTGCCCAGTAGTCATTTTGTTTCCAATGTATAATGTCATCTTCAAAACGAATGTGTTGATTAAAAAAATCATTCACACGTTGAATTTGTGTTTCTTCAATCTGGGTTTCTTCAATTTGAGTATCTACGTCGGCTGCTTGTTGAGGTGGGCGCTGATTTTCGCTTAATAGTTGCTCCCATGCTTGCAGTAATTTAACGCCTTCTGTGCCGTATCGGGCTTGCATAATAGTTTCTGCTTTTTCATGATTGATCGCAGCTGCCGACCACAACACTTTGCAAAAAACGCAGACGAAAAAAATCGACCATAAAAAAATAGCAGTCTTTGAAAGCAGGTTTCGTTTCAATTGCGATACTCGCAACGAACGTAACGTAGGGGGATGTGCTTATTCATTAAATAACTAAAAAGCCAATCTAAGTAATGTTTTTCTTAGTATAGATGGCTATTTGTAGAGTGATGTATTAAATGCTGAGCATTAATTTTTTTGTTGACTTTGGCGACGTTTTAACGCGTTAAAACTACGTTGGGTGCAAGTAAGAAGTTGATGATGAATTAGTGTGATTGAATTTTATTCAATGTGGAGTCTCATTTTTTAATCTTGCAGAAAATAATTTCTTTAGATAACCAATATTGCCTTCATTTCTTCGTCACACAGTTATGTTTACTCTGCTGTTGTAGTAGTTGCGTAGTTGCAAAATATAAAATTTTGAAAAGCCGAAGAAATTGATCGTTTGAAGATGGCGTATTTAATTGCATAAAATATGTGACATTTAGCTATTGTTTTTTTTACATACGTATTCAGTCGTTTAAAAAAAAGAATCATCACGTATATCTTGCAAAGTTATAAGATATGGTTTCTTATGCAATTTCTTCATCACCATTACTTTTTAAGGAGTTATTGCTATGAAATGTAAATATCTATTAATCGCGTTTTTACTTAGCACTTGTGCAAGTGCAGCAAATGCCGAATGGTTTTTGCGTGGCACTCACAATGCGTGGGCAGCTGCGCAAATGGAGTCTGCAGGTGCAGGCACTAACACCGTGCAACTAAAAAATGTTGTTTTTACGTCAGCAGGCAGTATTAAATTTGATCGATTTGGTGATTGGAAAGAAAGTTACGGTATAAATGGCGCTAATATTCCTGTAGCAGCAGGTACGTGGGATATTAAATTTTTTACCGATACAAAGAATTGGAACATTTCGGCGTCAGTATCTAAATCTTCTATTAGTAGTTCATTCAGTAGTTCATCGGTTGCAGTGAGCTCTTCAGTTGTAAGTTCAATTAGTAGCGTAGGTGTTTATCATATTCGTGGCACCTTCAACTCTTGGGCTGAAGGAACATTAATGCCGCGCGTTGCTTCATCTAATGTTTACGAAAGCTGTATTAATTTTGTGGGTGGCGATGCCGCGGGTGGCCCGCGTTTCAAGATCGATCCTAATGGTGGTTGGGGTGATGCAGTTCCTGCGGGAGACTTTATGGTTACTGCTGGTTGGGTGAAAGTGTCTTTTAATAGCGCAACCAAAGCAATTACTGTTATACAAAATTTACCTGCTAATTGTGTAGTTTCTTCTGCAAGCTCCTCAGTAGTGAGTTCTTCTTCTGTTGTGAGCTCGTCAGAAGAAAGTTCTTCTGTTGTTAGTTCCGCAGTAAGCTCAAGCTCTAAAGCAACTGTTTATCATTTGCGCGGCACCAATAATGGATGGACTGAAGGCACGATCATGTCACGTGTTGGCATCTTGGATCGTTACAGAGTTTGTGTACAGTTTATAAATGGAGACGCTAATGGCGGTCCACGCTTCAGAATTGATCCGAATGGTGCTTGGGGTAATGATGCTCTTCCTGCATCTGGCGATTTTAAAATCCTTCTAACGGGTTGGACGTTGGTAACTTATGACATTCCTACAGGCGTTATATCTGCAGAGCAAGATATGCAACCTAATTGTGGTTTAGCTGTATCGAGCTCAAGTTCTACTTCAAGCAAATCATCTGTTGCAAGTTCTGTGGTGTCTGTAAGTTCTATTGTTTCCAGCTCAAGTAAATCATCTGTAGTTAGTTCTAGTTCTGCTGTAAGTTCCAGCAAATCTTCAGTATCAAGCTCAAGTGTTGCGGCAACCGTATATCATTTGCGCGGTACTATGAATGGTTGGGCTGAAGGGACATTGATGAAGCAAATTGGTACCACTAACACTTATGAAAATTGTGTAAATTTTGTTGCAGGTGATGCAGCTGGTGGCCCACGTTTCAAAATTGATCCAAACGGTGCATGGGGTGATGGTATTCCTTCAGGCGATTTCAACGTAGCTGCAGGTTGGGTAAAAATATCTTTCAACAGCACAACAAAAGTTATTACTACTCAACAAAATTTACCGGAAAACTGTGGTGTTGAAGTATTCCACCTACGTGGAACTCAAAATGCGTGGGCTGAAGGTGATTTGTTTGAATCTGTAGATGGTATTCAGCCTGTGTGGAGCATCTGTCGTAATTTTGGTCCAGCTGATGCTGCCGATAAGCCACGCTTCAAAGTGGATCCAAATGGTGGTTGGGGAGCTGATGCTTTCCCTGCGGCTGATGTTCCTACTAGTGGTTGGACCTCCATCGTTATTGATGGTGCTCGAATTGTTACTATGACGAAAGATATGGCTCCAAACTGCGTTGCTCAATAATTGATGACTGTTATGCATGCGTTGCTTCTGATGTTTTGTTTCGACAATAATAATGAAGCTATAAAGTGTATTGCATAAAAATTAATTGAGTCGCGTAACATAAAAAAGGCGAGCTGCTTCGGTAGCTCGCCTTTTTTATTGCTTTTTTATTGAAAAATACGGATAGAAATTACGGCAATTTTATTGTGCTTTCCAAAGTTTCTGCATTTCTATAAACATAAATGATGCAGTCCATGCAATTAAAACCAAACCTGTTAAGGCTTCAAGCCCGCTTAAAAAACGTAAATTACCAATAGGGTGAATATCGCCAAATCCGAGTGATGTATAACACGTAAAAGAATAGTAAGCGCAATCGAGAAGGCTGTTATTAAAGTCGCCAATGAGTTCACCAAATTTTTGTGTGTTAATCATGAAATAAAATCCGAAAGCAAACATCCATATTTCTAATATGTGTGCAATCAAGGCTCCAAAAACACCCAATAAAATACTTAAACGGCGTTGGATGGGTAGGCGCGGTATAAGGCGGCTTAATAAGTTAAGTACTTCAAAATGTACCATTACGACCATGGCGATTAACAAGCTATTAATGATTAATGTGAGCCACATAATATATATCCACGAGTAATTGATGACTTTATTGTATTAACGTTTACTGAGGTGTTTATTGAAGCTTTTGTTGAAGGTGTCTGGTCAGTGCGAAATCAATATGGCGATAATCTAATCAAGTTTTGATGTGAGAAATTAAGGCGCCATTTTGTATCTGATGATTTCTTAAACAGCTTTGCGAATCTAGAGTATGGGTAAAAGCATCTACTAACGTCAAAGATATTTAATTATAAAAATTTTGTGTCATAAATTTGACTCGCGTCACATCCTCGTCTAAACCTATGCATTAAGAGTCATACTCTCGCCATATTCGCGGAGTGTCGTTGAAGGCGGTTTCATCTGCCAAACCAATAATAACCTAGGGTTAAAAGTGCATGTGGCGCAATAATAAAGTGCTCGTCATTGACGATAACGCATCACGCCGACACGATTTGAAAGTGTTGCTGGATTTTTTAAACGAAACTACGTCTGTATCCGCTTCTAATGAGTGGCAAAAACTCATGGAAGAAGAGCCGAATAAAAGTGATTATGTCGCCATATTTGTTGGTGATACTTCGAACAGCAAAGAGTCCTTTGAGCAACTGCTTAAAAATATTCGCGATTGGAATGATGAAGTTGCTGTCGTGATGGTGGGGGAGAGTAATCCCAGTGAAAAGGGGCTTGAAGATACTCTTCGTCACATGATCATCGCTACACTCGCTATCCCTCCGACTTACAACAAATTAGCAGACACCCTGCATCGTGCTCAGCTTTACCGCGAGGCGCAAACTAACAGCAAGCGTCAGCCGCAGCGCCGTTCGGTTAATTTGTTCCGCAGTTTGGTGGGTACAAGTCGTGAAATTCAACATGTTCGCGAAAGCATGGGGCAGGTTGCAGATAAAGATGTCTCAGTGCTTATTACAGGCGAATCTGGCACTGGTAAAGAGGTAGTTGCACGAAATCTACATTACAACTCCCCGCGCCGTGATAAACCTTTTGTGCCCGTTAATTGCGGCGCAATCCCGGCAGAATTATTAGAAAGCGAATTATTCGGTCATGAAAAAGGTGCATTTACGGGCGCGATCAATACGCGAGCAGGGCGTTTTGAATTGGCCGAAGGTGGCACCTTATTTTTGGATGAAATCGGCGATATGCCGCTGAATATGCAAGTGAAAATTTTGCGTGTGTTGCAGGAGCGCTGTTATGAGCGTGTCGGCAGCAATAAAACCCAGGCGGTTGATGTGCGTATTATTGCTGCGACTCACCGCAATCTTGAAGCGATGATTGCGGCAGCGACGTTTCGTGAAGATTTATATTATCGTCTCAATGTATTCCCTATTGAGCTGCCATCATTGAAAGAGCGCGCAGAGGATATCCCGCTATTAATCAACCAATTGGTTGAGCGTATGGAAAGCGAGCAGCGTGGCTCAATTCGTTTTAATTCCGCTGCGATTATGTCGCTGTGTCAGCATGAATGGAGCGGTAATGTGCGCGAGCTTGCCAATCTTGTTGAGCGTATGGCGATCATGCATCCTTATGGCGTTATTGGTGTTCAGGATTTACCGTTAAAGTATCGTCACGTGGATGTAAGCGATGAGGATTTTGCGCCTGCGCAACCACAGGCAATAAATGGGCAGGCAAATACAAGTTTCGTCAACATGAATGACAACCCACTCTTGCCCGCGCAAGGAATTGATCTGCGTGAATACATTACCAATCTGGAAATGAGTTTGATTCAGCAGGCGTTGAATGATTGTGGTGGTGTGGTGGCAAGGGCGGCAGATAAATTGTGTATCCGCCGTACCACCTTGGTAGAAAAAATGCGTAAATACGAGCTGCAACGTTAAGGTTGCAGCGCTTTTGTCCTGTTGTTTGTCCTTCTTGTTATTCTTCTACGTCAGACTCACTCACGCCGTTTAAATCCATCAAAACAGTCATTTGTTGCTGCAAGCGTTTAACCTGCGCTTCAAGGCTTTCTATTTTTTGCTCCAATTTTTGCTCCAGTGCAGGAATACGATCATCCTCTGTGGCTGAGCTGCTTCTTGTCGATGCGGATGACGATGTCGAATTAGCCATCGCTGCAATGGCCGCTAAATCCGGCTTCCCGCTTAACAAATGCATGTAGCGATCTTCACGTTGTCCAGCCATTCGCGGGATATGTACAACTACTGGCGATGTTTTTGCGCAGAGTTGTTCCATCTTCTCCTCTAACCCCTGCAAATTGCCAAACTCAAACATGCGTTGCGTGCGTGTTAGCAGTTCTGCCAAGGTTTGCGGGCCTCTTAGCATCATTACATTCAACAATGCTTGTGTTGCCTTATCCACGCCTATAACGCGAGTAAGGCGCTGGCCGTAACGTGCCGCGCGCGATCCATAATCGACATCGAGTAATTTACGGTCTTGCATATCGCTTACACAGCGTTGAACTTCGCCTGGTTCATAATTGCTGGTAGGTTCGCGGCTGGTTTTTTGGTTGCATGCCAGCACAAGGCTGTTCAGTGTTAGGGGGTAAGCGTCTGGCGTGGTGAGTTGTTTTTCCATCAGTGCGCCTAAAATTCGCACTTCTATGGCGGTTAGCATGGGTTCTGATTCTGTATTGTTATTCTCTGGCAGTTCCATAGGTTTACCTTTGTGTGTGAACATCGCCCCGATAGTATCGCAAATTGGCAGTGGGGCTCGCTTTAAATTCTAGTCTAGTCGACCAATCCACACATTTGAGGTTGTGATTAAACCGCTCCATTTATGGAAATTGCCCTCCTGTTTGAGGTAGAATGCGCGACTTTTTATTTATAAAGCACCATAAAACCTCCAATTTCCGTCATCGGTTTGGAGGGGTTGACCTTACTTTGATGTGCGATTAAGCAGATAACCCATTAAGCAGATTATTATGAGCAACGACACTACTTTAGAACCGCAAGCAGCAGCACAAGCGCACGACGAAAATAAACTCATCGCTGAACGCCGTAGCAAATTGGATGCGATTCGTGAAAAGGGCAATGCCTTTCCTAATGATTTCCGTCGCGACCATAAGAGCGTGGCGTTGCAAAACGAATTTGGCGAAAAAACCAAAGAAGAATTGGAAGGATTAAATACTATTGTTAGTGTTGCTGGCCGTATTATGGCAAAGCGCGGTCCATTTTTAGTGTTGCAAGATGGCGAAGGCAGCATTCAATTGTATGCCGACAAAGCTGCGCAAGAAGATGTCAAAAATAAATGGGGCGTGTGGGACATTGGCGATATCGTCGGTGTAAAAGGCGCGCTGCATAAATCAGGTAAAGGCGATTTGTATGTGAACTTGGAAGAGTATCAATTGCTCACCAAAGCTTTGCGCCCTTTGCCAGATAAATATCATGGCTTAAGCGATCAAGAAATTCGTTATCGTCAACGTTATGTTGATTTGATCGTAAATCCAGAGGTGCGCGACACTTTCCGTTTGCGCTCACAATGCATTAATTTTATTCGCCAATACATGGTCAGCCGCGATTTTATGGAAGTAGAAACGCCCATGCTGCATGTGATTCCTGGCGGCGCGTCTGCTAAACCATTTATCACGCATCACAATGCGCTTGATATGGAAATGTATTTGCGTATCGCACCAGAATTATATTTAAAGCGTTTGGTTGTCGGTGGTTTTGAGCGTGTGTTTGAAATCAACCGCAACTTCCGTAACGAAGGTGTATCAACTCGTCACAATCCAGAATTCACCATGATGGAATTCTATCAAGCTTATGCAGACTACAAAGACTTGATGGATTTAACCGAAGATATGCTGCGTAAAATGTGCCAGTCAGTAATGGGCACTACCACGTTGAAATATCAAGAAAGCGAATACGATTTCGGTAAACCTTTTGTGCGCATGTCAGTGGTAGATTCTGTATTACACTACAATCCAACAATCACCCGCGAGCAGTTAAGTACCATTGAAGGTGCAACCAAAGTTGCAAAAAATTTAGGTATTCACATTAAAGATTCTTACGGCCTCGGAAAAATTCATATCGAAATTTTCGAAGAAACCGTTGAGCACAAGTTGGATCAGCCAACTTTTATTACTGAATACCCAATCGAAGTTTCTCCATTGGCGCGTCGCAACGATGAAAACCCAGCAGTTACTGATCGCTTTGAATTTTTTATCGGCGGTCGTGAATTGGCAAACGGTTTCTCTGAGTTAAACGACGCAGAAGACCAAGCCGAACGCTTCATGCAACAAGTTCGCGAAAAAGACGCTGGCGACGATGAAGCTATGCACTACGATGCCGATTTCGTTCGCGCATTGGAATACGGCTTACCACCAACCGCAGGGCAGGGAATTGGCATCGACCGTTTGATCATGTTGTTTGCCAACGCGCCATCCATCAGGGATGTATTGTTGTTCCCTCATATGCGCCCTGAGTAAGTAGATGAAATAAAAATAGCGCCGTAAGGCGCTATTTTTTTGTCTTTATTTTGATTGTTGATGTTTTAATTTCTTGATGACTATTTAATGGGAATTGCTTCGCCCCATCCTAACCAACACATGCTCCGCCATTCCATTCGCTAATTGCTGTTCACTTAAAAATATTTTGCCGATATTTTCCTTTGTCCAAAGTTCGGCTTCTTCTTCATTGTGAGTGCGAATCACAGTTTCAATTTTGGGGTTGAGCCTGCGTGAAACCTCAATCATGGTGCGAATGTGAAAAGTGTTTGAGGTGGCGGCTATTAATAAGCTCGCATGGGTAATATGTGCCTGAATGAGCACATTTGCATCGGATGCATCGCCACAAACTGCAGGAATATTTTGTGAGCGCAATTGTTCGACAACATCGCGATTTCGTTCAACGACTACAAATGGAATTGTATGTTCGGTTAAGATTTTCGCGATACGGCGACCCACGCGACCATAGCCTACAAGAACTATCTGGCCAGAGAGAAAAGATTCATCCACCGACATCGGAAGTACAGCAAGCGGATCAGTTCGCATTTCTAATTTACGTGCATACTCTGACTTTTTACGAATCCATTTTTGTAAAGGTTCAACTGCTGCAAACATAACGGAGTTGAGTGCAATGGATGCCAGTGCGCCGGCCAAAATTAAATTTTGTGTTTTGATATCCATCAATCCCACTTCAATACTTAAGCCGGCAAGAATGAAAGAAAATTCGCCAATTTGTGCAAGGCTGACGGCGACTGTGAGTGCGGTGTTTAATGGGTAGCGAAATGCCAATACTAAAATTATTGCTGCGAGGGTTTTACCAAACATAATAATGGCAATAACAGTCAACACTTTAAGGGGTTCGTTGATTAGAATTTGCGGATCGAACAGCATGCCAACAGACACAAAAAACAATACAGCGAATGCATCACGTAGCGGCAGAGAATCATCTGCTGCTCTATGGCTAAACTCTGATTCGCGCAGCATCATGCCCGCAAAAAATGCCCCTAGTGCAAAAGAAACATCGAACAACATGGCTGAGCCGTAAGCGACGCCCACAGCTGTTGCAATAACGCAGAGGCTGAATAATTCGCGCGAGCCAGTTCCCGCGACGGCCCATAATAATTTGGGTAATACACGTTTACCGACAATGAGCATAAATGCAATAAATGCGATGACTTTGCCGAGCGTTATTAAGATGGTGACTGTGAGGCTATGTTCGCTGCTGTGGTGAAGTTCTGCTGCGCTGTGTCCGCCAAGCAGACTGGCGAGCGGCGGTAATAACACTAGCACTAACACCATGATTAAATCTTCAACGACTAACCAGCCAACTGCAATGCGGCCGTTAATGCTATCGAGAACGCCTCGTGCTTCTAGTGCTTTTAAGAGTACGACCGTGCTCGCAACGGATAAGGCTAAACCGAAAACCAATGATTGCCCGAACTCCCAACCCCAAAATAGTCCAGCTCCAGCACCAAGAAGAGTGGCTAATAAAATTTGGATAATGGCGCCGGGAATGGCGATGCGTTTTACAGAGAGGAGATCAGCAATCGAAAAATGTAAACCAACGCCAAACATTAATAGCATGACGCCAATTTCCGCTAATTGACTCGCGAGGCCAACATCAGCAACAAAACCAGGTGTTGTGGGGGCAGCAATAATACCGGCGACTAAATAGCCCACTAACGGTGGCATACGCAAGCGTGCAGCAAAAAATCCAAGAATCATTGCCAACCCAAGGCCGACAGCAATAGTAGTAATTAAGCTAATGTTGTGCGGCATCTTTCACCTGACTATGTGTTGTTGATGTCCTGATTAGTGGTGCTGCGAAGTACTGTAAATTCCATCCGACAATTACAGTATGAACTGTAATTGTTTATCAAGTTCAATCACCAAATCCTGTCCGCTAAACGGGCAAACAAATTCCAATCGATAGGCTAACAACTGCAAACCTGTATTCGATTTTGTGCCATACAATTTATCGCCTACAATCGGATGGCCTATGTTGGCAAGGTGGCGACGGATTTGATGTTTCCTTCCTGTTTCGATATGCACATCCAATAACGTATTTTTATCGTCATAGCCGATTTTTTTGATGTGAGTAATGGCAGATTTTCCATCGAGATCATAGCTGAGTGTTAATCCTGTGTCGGGTATTTCGCAATCGTCGATCACCCAAGCTTGGTAATATTTTTTAATGTCGCGGCCTTGGAATAGTTCGGATAACTTTGCAGCACTTTTGCTATCGTGTGCGATTATCATGAGGCCTGCGGCGTCAGCATCTAATCGATGCACTAAAAAACATTCATCGTTGGATTTTTTATTGTCGGAACGTTTGCCTAATATAGATTCGCCATTCACTTCAACCCAACGTAAAATGCTACAGTGGTCGCCCCATTGGGAGCCTTGCGATAACATGCCAGCAGGTTTATACCAAATGCTGTAGCGGCCTGCGTCGTAAACGAGTGTGGGCGTTTCTGGTTTGCGAGCGAGCACTTGTTCGTCGTAAAAGAATTGAACCTTAGAGCCCTTGTAGAGCACTTTGGTGGCGCGGCGTAAGCGTAATGTTTTGCCTTTGAGTGTCCACCACACGGCGCCTTTATTCATCGCATCCTTAATGCGCTGTTTGGAAAGTCCGGTACCTTCGGCTAATAAATCCAGCGCGGTTTGCTCAGCTTGAGCGACCGTGAATTCAAATTTTTGTGGCATTTCATATTTGTGAGTGTCAAACGAAGTATCAGTCATTTTGTCTATTTTTTAAGTGAGAAAAATTGTGGCAGAGAAGCCTACTATTCATAAGCTAAATCTTACCTTGTCCGATATGGATCGCAATGTTTATGGCGATTACAACTTAACTATCGCATTGCATCCATCCGAAACCATTGAACGCATGATGGTGCGTATTCTAGCCTTTTGTTATCGTGCTGCGGAAAATTTAAGTTTTGCGCGTGGGTTATCGGCCGCAGAAGATCCTGATCTTTGGCTTAAGCACGATGATGGTCGCATTTTAGAGTGGATTGAAGTGGGGCAGCCAGCGCCAGATCGTTTGAAAAAAGCTTCGAGCCAATCAGAATCTGTAAAAGTGTTTAGTTATGGCCGCGGTATGGATGTGTGGTGGAAAACCAATGCCACCGCTATAAAAGCATTGCCCAAGGTGAATATTCACTACTTTGAAGCAGATGAATTACAACAGCTTTGTAAGTTGGCGGATAAAACCATGACCTTTACGGTCACCATTACAGAAACAATTGCCTATGTGTCGACAGCAACAGAAAACGTTGCGGTGACGTTGCGAGAGATGGAGCCTGTGTAATGAATATTGTTGAAATCACGTTAGAAAATGCCAAAGAGTTTCTGATTGATGAATCCTTCAATCGCCCTGTCGTGATAGATTTTTGGGCTGAGTGGTGCGCGCCTTGTAAAAGCTTGATGCCCATTTTAGAAAAAATTGCGACGGAATATGCGGGCGCATTTTTGCTGGCAAAAGTGAATGCGGATGAGCTAAGTATGATCTCATCGCAATTTGGTGTTCGCAGTTTGCCAACCGTTGTTGTTATGAAAGATGGCCAGCCCATTGATGGCTTTAATGGTGCCGTGCCAGAAAAGCAAGTGCGTGAATTGCTGGAAAAACATTTGCCCAAGCCGTGGGAGCAGCCATTTGCTGAAGCCAAAGCCTTTATGGAATCTGGCGATTACAGCAGTGCATTGCCGTTGTTGCGTCGCGTTTATGATGAGTCAAAACATCTTGCTGCAATTGCGTGTGTGTTGGTGGAATGTAATCTTGAATTAAATCGCTTGGATAATGCTGAGCAAATTTTATCGACGATTAAAATGGTGGATCAAGATGCTCACTACCAACAGCTTTTGGCGCAAATCGAATTAAAAAAACAAGCGGCAAAGTCACCAGATTTGGTGGCTTTAGAGGCGGCTCATGCAGCAAACCCTAATGATCTGGAAGTTTGTTTTCAGCTTGCGGTGCAATACAATCAGGAGCAAGTATATCGCCCAGCACTAGAGTTTTTGATTGATATTATTCGCAAAGAAAGAAATTTTGGAAATGGACTTGCCCGCAAAACCTTAACGGATATTTTGGTGGCGTTAGGGAAGGGCGATCCATTGGCGATTGAGTTTCAGCGTAAATTGTTTACGTTGTTATATTGATGTCGCCCGTAGGGCGGGTTCGCGAAGCAACCCGCCGTATCCTGCCGTTTATCGCGATAATCACATACGGCGGCTTGCTTCGCGAAGCCGCCCTACCTAGTTTGTTACACCAACATACCTTTGGAAGGTTATCTGCGATTTTTTTTGGTTTTCAAGCGACGGATTCTGTCGGACTCTTCTTTCTCGATACGTTTTTTTTCATCAGCTTCTTTTGCATCAATCACTTCTTTGGCGGTCGTCTCTGGCGTTTCAAAGGTGATTTTACCTAGCAGTCCTTGTCGTAATTCATTAATCAATAATGACGATGTTTTTTGAATGTCAACGCCGCCGCCTTTGCTTGAGCAGCCGCGTTTTCTGCCAATCGCTTCAAGTAATTCGATATCCGATTCTGGTAATTCTTCAATGTTGTAGCGCGCTTTGATTCTTTCCGGATAAGCCGCTAATAAATATTCAGCAGCGAATAGTGCGATATCACCATAATCAAACGCTGTTTCTTTGATTGCGCCGGTAATTGCTAAACGATATCCACAGGTGGGTGGCGTAAGTTTTGGCCACAAAAATCCGGGTGTATCCGTTAATAAAATTCCGTTTTCTAATTTAATTTTTTGTTGTGATTTTGTGATGCCAGCTTCGTTACCGGTTCTTGCCACTACACGGCCAACCAACGTATTGATAATGGTTGATTTGCCAACGTTGGGTATGCCCATAATCATCGCGCGAGCAGGGCGCAGCGCTAAGTTACGATGCGGTAATAAAGATTCACATACCTGCAGCAAGTGGCGAATATGATCTGGTTGTTGTTGACTTACCGGTATCGCTTTTACACCCGATGTTTTTTCCATCTCTGCGACCCAGAGTGCAGTAATGTCTGGGTCTGCCAAATCAGCTTTGTTTAATAATTTTATGCAAGGTGTGTCGCCGCGCAATGAGGGGACGAGTGGGTTTTCGCTTGAAAATGGAATGCGCGCATCAATCACTTCGATGATGACATCGACTTGCGGCATCACTTCGGCGATATCTTTTCTCGCCTTGTGCATGTGTCCGGGGAACCAATTAATTGACATGAATAACCTGTTGTTAAATGTAGCTAGCGATAAAAATAATCGAAGAGAATAATCTGATAAAAATTACATGAGTTTGTCGATTTTTTCGTTTTTATCAAAATGATGCAGCACTAAAAAGCTATCAGCAGCGTGCTTGTCTTCTGATTCACTTTCGCAAACAGCAATTGAAATAGGGCTAATAATCTTGCTGTATTCACTGTTGTTATAGAGCGCGGTTTGTAAGTCTTGCCACAATTGCTTAGGGCGCTCAGTGAAAAAAGTAAATTGCAAATAACGCTCGCCTTTTTGTTCAAATTCATCAATTTCCGGTGAGCGGCCAACGCCTCTAACGCGAGACAAGAACTCCTGACGATCAAAAGTGGGCAGAAATTCGGGCTGAATTTGTATGCTGATAAAGTGCATGTTTAGGCTCGAAAATGAGTAGTTGAAAATCAGTAATATAAGAAGCTGGGCTATTCTAACCTGAAATACTCCACAAATTATCATTAAAGTAGGGTTTGGCTGTCGTTAAAACCCATCTATTTTGCCCAATTCTTAGAGATTGGCCAGGGATTGGCTAGAGATTGGATTGCGTGACTGTTATACTGCGCGCCCTCGGCGAGAGGTGTTTCCTTAATGGACATCTGCGGCCACGCTCTTTCACAATCCACTCCCTCTAGCTATTTGGTGCCCTATGGAACCCATGTTGACGATTGCTTTGCGCGCAGGCCGTAAAGCAGCTGAATTGATTGAACGCGCATTTGAACGCATTGATTTAGTGACCTTTGAAGCAAAAAGCCACAATGACTTTGTTACTGAAGTTGATAAAGCTGCTGAAAAAGAAATTATCTATCATCTCCGTAAGGCTTACCCAGACCACACCATTCGCGGTGAAGAGGGCGGTGTTCAAGAAGGCAAGAATCCTGATTATGAATGGATTATTGACCCCCTCGACGGTACTACCAATTTTATTCACGGCATCCCACATTTTTCTGTTTCTATTGCTTGCAAATATAAAGGCCAATTAGAACACGCTGTGATTATTGACCCCATTAAACGTGAAGAATTTACAGCAAGCCGTGGCCGTGGCGCCAAGTTGAATGATCGCCGTATTCGTGTATCGCCTCGTCGCGGATTGGATGGTGCGTTGATTGGTACCGGCATTCCTTTTAATGGTTATTCGTTAGAAAACATCGTTCCCTATCTTGCGTGTGTGCAAGAAATTGCGGGCGAGACTGCAGGTATTCGTCGCTGTGGTTCTGCGGCATTGGATCTCGCTTATGTTGCGGCAGGCCGCTTTGATGCATTTTGGGAAATGAATTTGCAGCAGTGGGATATTGCTGCGGGTGTTTTGCTGGTAACTGAGGCGGGCGGTTTGGTAAGTGATTTTAATGGTGGTTCTGACTATTTAGACTCGGGCCATATCGTTGCAGGCGGGCCAAAAGTATTTAAACCCATTTTGCAAATCGTGCAAAAGAATTTGGGTAATTTGAAGTAGTTATTTTTTAAAATAGTTTTATCCAAAAAGAGCCCATGGTATTTTCCATGGGCTCTTTTTTATTGTCTCTTGGTTTTTCACTTTACGTTTTATTGGCCTAAAAATTCATTTAATGTTTGAATTAAACGATTGATATCAACAGGCTTGGTGAGGTATTCATTAAAGCCTGCTTTTATTCCCCGGGCGACATCGTACGGCATCGCATTGGCTGAGAGGCCAATAATGGGAATATGCTGCGTGCTACTATTATTTTTAAGCACTTCTAATACTTCAAAGCCATCCATGCCAGGTAAGTTAATATCTAGAATAATTAAATCAGGCTGAGTGCTGCGTGCTTTATAAATGCCAATAAATGGTTCTTCAGCAACATCAAAACTTATATTGTGATGTTGCGCAAAAAAGTGTTCAAGCAAGCGAATGTTAGTGGGGTTGTCTTCAATGTACAGCACTTTTTTGTGATTATTAAACGTTAATTGTGTAAGGCTGTATTCTGCTGACTTGATATTTTTTTGCTGCGATTGATTCCATTCATTTGCTAAAGGTAAATCAATCCAGAATTCTGTGCCTACGCCTTCTTTACTTTTAAAGTTTAATTGGCCATTCATCATTTCCACCAGTTGTTTGGTAATGACCAAGCCGACACCGGAGCCTTCAATTTTACTAAACTCTGCATTTAAGCGGTTAAATGGTTGGAAAACTTCTGCTTGGCGATGTTCAGGAATTCCGTGGCCATTATCGCGAACGCTAATGCGCAGATTATTGTTATCTAACAGTTGCAAGCGCACTTCTACCTCACCGCCCATGGTGTTGTATTTCACGGCATTGCTCAGTAAATTAATTAACGCTTGTTTAACCCGAATATTATCGGCAACAACATAATGCTTGTCGAGTTCGCCAATAGTGGAAAATAATTTAATACTTTTTGAATCTGATTGAGGTTGCACGAGTGTAAAAGCTTCTTCAATAATGCGCGATACTAAAACAGGTTCAAGCGAAATAGTCATTTTTCCTGATTCAATTTGCGCAAGATCGAGAACATCATTAATCAGTTGCAATAAATGATCACCAGCTCTACGAATTTCTCGCACATGATTCATTTGTGTTTGCGTTAAATTTAAATCGTACTCAAATAATTGCGCGTAACCTAAAATGGCATTAAGCGGTGTTCGTAATTCATGACTCATGCTGGATAAAAATTCTGATTTTGCCTGATTAGCTTTTTCAGCAGCTTCTTTTGCCTGAATAACACGTTCTTCTGCACGCTTAATCCGTGTCATATCCATATTAGAGCCGGACATGCGCGTAGCTTTTCCCTGATTATCAAAACAGGCTCTGCCGCGTGCTCGCACCCAATGAATATCGTTATGTTTTCCGATAAGACGATATTCAATATCAAACGGCGCTTTGCCTTCCATGTGATCGCGGAGTGCGTTATCAAATTTAGCTAAATCCTGCGGATAAATATGGTTACGCCATATTGCTAATTTATCTTCACCGCCAATAATTTGGTCGTCATCTGCATCGTAACCAAGTACTTCCCAGCAGCGATTTGAAAAATGAAATCCCCCTTTGTCTGCATACCATTCCCAAATTCCATCATTGGTTGATTGAATGATGCGTTCTTGACGTGCATCTGATTCACGCAATGCATCTTCAGCTTCTTTTAATGCAGTAATATCAAAGTTAATACCAAACATGAAAATAACGCGACCATTTTCATCGCGAATAGAATCAGAGCGCACTTGAGTCCAAATATAGTTACCTTGTTTAGTGCGAATGCGATAGCAGGTATCTATGGGTTCGCCTGTACGAAAATGCTGCTTTGCCAGCAGGGTGGTGTGTTCATGATCATCAGGATGAACGTAAGACATCATCTTAGTCGCATCACTAATGTCTTCTTCATCTTCTGGCCCATAACCGATCCGCTCCCAAAATCCTCCGGACCAATCGATGTGCTGGGTATTCAAATCCCATTCCCAAAACCCATATCCACCAATATTAAAAATACGCTGAAAACGCGTAATCGTGCCATGCAACAAATCAAGGTCAGTGGAGTTTTTAAAGTCGGTACGAATGCTGATGTTTTTGGTCATGATGATCACTAAGTGCGCGTTATTTGAAGTAATACTTATGTTATTGAAGATAAGCTAGAGTGAGCCGAATTGCTAGGTGAGATTAATAAACTTTATAGATTAGAGGATTTTGTAAAAGTAAAATAAAGTCTTATTGTTGCGGAACATTGATTGACTTTAGGTGACATGCCGATTACTTTACCTCAATAAAGGCATTGAAAGGACTTTGCGGACATACGTAGCTTATTGATACTTATTAATGGCTACGCCTCTTCCGATTTATCCCTTCCTTAGCAAAATCATTATTCTCGTTTTATTTTTATCCCCGCTTAAGCTTGGAGGCATTATGTTGCGTCGTATGTGGTTAGTTCTCGTATCTGTTATTTCTTTATTTACATTCACGCAATATGCTAAGGCGGCAGAGCTAAATTCATCTAATTATAATATCTATATTGGCGATATTAATAATGATGGGCTTCAGGATTTTGTCTTCAGCGCCAAGAGAGCTTTTTTAATTCTACATGGTGATATTGCGACTCCCATTTTATTTGTAAAGGACATGGATCTTGTTGTTTATAGAGATGGAATGAGTTATTCATCGCCTGTGGCATTTGCACTAACTCAGGCCGATATTGCTGCAAAAGTATCAGCAGGTACATTAAAGCTTGCGGTTGAGAATACGGATTATTTTGTTTGGAAAAATGGGGTGTCAACCCAAAGCAATTTGTTGTTAAGAGGAGCTGATTCTGTATCGCCAGCGTTGCTGTTAACAAGCTATTCTGATATTTCATTCCCTGCTATAGCACAAATCTATTCACCTGAACGTTTTAAGGGAATCAGTACTTCCACAGTAAAATTAACTATTACAGATAATAACGGCGATGGATTAAAAGATATTTTACTGGAAGATCAAACGGTAGCTGCTTGGAAAACCGCATATCTTGCTAATTCATCGGCTGTGCCCATTAATTTTAAAGAAGTGGCAGCATCAACTACTAAACCTGTGATACCGCTAGTTACAAAGCCGGTTGAAGGCGCTGTTGCGGTAGGCTCCATTCCTTATTCTGCGGGCGTGGATAATAAAGGTGCAGCGACTATTTCTATACCTATTCGTATTCCGCAAGGCATAAATGGCATGCAGCCGCAGCTTAGTTTAAATTTTAATAGTGGTGGTTTGGCTTCATCCGCCTTCAATCAAACGACTTCAGGTTGGTTGGGTTTTGGATGGGGTCTCAGTGGTATTTCAAGCATTAACCGCTGTACAGCGGGAAAACTGGATATTCAAATTTCCAAGTCTTATCTAAGCTTGCCTGATGATAAAAGCATTACTAAACGGCCACCTCTTGCCTATAACGACACTGATTCATTATGTTTGAATGGTGAATTATTAGTGCTTGTGAGTGGCAGTAATCTTCAACCGGGTGCGCAATACCATACATTAACGGAATCCTTTAAATTAATTACCGTTAAAGGTACTGCAGCTGAACCTTGGTTTGAAGTAAGAAACCCCAATGGCAGTGTTGCCAGTTATGGACATCGATTGTATTCAAGTGCTCGTAAAATTATTGATAAAAACACAACCAATTTGACTCCATATTTTGAGTGGTCTATTGATAGCGAAACGGATAGTTTTGGAAATAAAATAGACTATTTGTATAACAAAACAAATGAAGCGTTCAGTTATCAATCTAATAAAACACGTATATTTCCTGCGTTGATTGTTTATCCGGGAGGGGCAGTAGAGTTAAATTACACAACCGTTATTCATATTCCCCCTACTACTGGATACGTGGATTATGGTCCTATCCTAGGCGTCGATCATTATGACGGTGACGTTGATGTCAGCGATCAATTAGCGTCTGTTCGTGTCAGTTCAGATGCAGATCATGCTGACAAGCTGTATACCTTGGTCGGCAATATCCAAACTCCAACAACTGCACCGACACAAATTGATTGGCGTGGATTACAGCTAAACTCGATAACAGAATGTAATTATTTAAATTCCACCACGGTGACAACCTGTCTGCCAACCCTCAGCTTTAATTGGAATTCAAATCTCATTTTCGAAATTGTTAATGGTTCCCGCATTGAAACAGCGTTTACCTATTCAACATTTATCTCTTCAGCAGCGCAGCCAAATGCTACGGCGACTGGTGTTTTCAATCCCTATCGCGGTCGTATCGGCATTGATCAAATTAGATATAATCGATTTTTAGATACGCCCTACGATATTCCTGAGCTTATTAAAAGTGCGATAAATAATAATACTCCTCTTTCTGCTAATGCTAAGTGGGAGCTGCCAACAAATTTAACCCCGACAAATCCAACTCCATTAACATTAGTAGATCAGTCTAATACAGTTGTAGCTGTCATGGAGAAAAATTCAGGCTTAATAAACTCTATTGATCCTAATACATTTATTCCAATTGAACAGATGGTGTTACCTACAGGTAATACCGCGCTAGTGCTAACTGACCGTCAAATTATGTCTTACAGTTATGGTTATAGTGCAAAAAGCAAGCTTGGTTTAGGGGCGCTTGGTTTTGACACTATGCGAATTACCAACCATACAACTGGAGTGGTTACCTACAATCAATACGGTTATGGCAGTGATTGGGATATAAATTATTATCGGCCAAGCAAGCTTGCTGCTACCTATCAATACAATGGTTTTTATAATTATACTATTGGTGATACTAATCTTATTTCTAAATCAGAAACGCGTCAGAGTGTAGTGCCTATTACGCAAGCCAATGGCAATAAAACCTATTTGCCAGTCGTTAATCAAATCACCAGTTCAACGTATGAAAGTGGAACTTTAGTTGGCACAACGATAAAAAATAATGAGTACCAATTAAATGCGGGTTTAATTACGCAAATTAAATCTACAGTGGTAGCGGGTGGCGCTATAGACGCAACTTCTATTAAGCCGCAAATCTGGTGGGGTTTGTGGGATGTTAGTGTGCCATTAAAATTAACAAATGGCAGTATTAAAAGTACCGAGGTAACTACATCGAATTTTACCAATTCTACAGCAGCGAATGATTGGCGAATTGGATTTACTAATAGCAAACAAAAAGTCTTGTATAACGGCGCAATAGATACTGCGACAGACACGAAAACACAAACCGCAAGTTACACGCCTAAAGCGGGCACTATGGCTATTGAAACGGCTACGCTATTTAGTGGTGATGCAGAGAATCAATTAACAAGTAGTTTTACTTACGATGGGCAGGGCCGCCAACTGACGTCAGCGGTTAGTGGCGCTAATGTGGAAGCACGAACTACAACAACAGATTCATTTGCCAGGTCAGTCAGCATGACTCCTGGGCGAATAGTTAATGCATTAGGTCATGTCGTTACTAATAGTGATATTGATCTACGTTTTGATCAACCCAAAACCATTACCGACGCAAATGGGTTAATTGCCAAACAAGAGTTTGATTCTTGGGGGCGCGTTGTGATGGTAACGGATGTGAATGGCGTGCCTGCCACACAAACGTATAAAAATTGTGGCGGATCGGGCGGCGTAACCTGTAATACCGTAACTGGTAAGTTGGGTGCCATAACGCCAATGTATCTAAAAGAAATTGTGTCTCCCTTAAGCCCCACCATTAGAGAGTATTACGACACTCGTAATCGCGTGATTCGCACGGAAAAAGACGGTTTTATTGCCGGTGAATTATTTCGAACTGATGTTCAGTACGATGGTGCAGGGCGCGTCTATAAAACCAGCTTGCCGTACAAGTCGACGACTACACCGCAATGGACAACCAATACCTATGATCTGTTGGGTCGCGTAATCTTAACCACGTTGCCAACGGGTGGTACCGTCACCACTGCGTACACGCTGTCTGGCACTGGTGGACAACAACAATTGGTTGTGACTAAAACAGAAAAAATTCTAAAGGCAGACGCTACTATAGATTCAACCTCAGCGGGTACGCCTAAAAAAATAAGTTACTTCAATAGTATTGGCCAATTAGTAAAAACTGATGATGATATTGCAACCACGAGCTACGAATACGATGCGCTCGGTAATGCGATTAAAACGATTGTCAATGGCGGTGCCGATGGTTCAACTACCAGCACAACAACGTATGACAATGCGGGCAATCGCACATCTATAACGGACCCTAATGCCGGTACCATCACATCTAAATATACTGCGCTGGGTCAATTGCGGTGGATGAAGGACAACCAAGGTAATGAAACCTCACTTACATACGACAAATTAGGCCGTTCTTTAACACGCACGTCGGTGGATGGTACCAGTAATTGGGTTTATGACCCTGTGGGTGCAAAAGGCAATTTGTGGTACACCACGAACAATAATGGTTACACGCAAACCTATTTTTATGAAGATAATTATCGTGCAGCGCGGTTGAGCCGTATTGAAACAACTATCTCTGTGCCAGAGGTAGGTTTGTCAGGTAAAACTTATACGGAATATGTTAATTACGATGTGTATGGCCGCGCACAAAAAACCGTATCGCCCTCAGGTTTTGGTGCAACACAAAACTATAACGCGCAAGGTTATCCATCGACGCTTTATCGCGGCGATAATGCTTCACTCCTGCAAACAACTCAGCAAATAGGCGCGTTTGGGGTTGAACAGGAATCATTGCCAGATGGTTCAACAACACAACGTGTTTATGATCCTAAAAGTGGGCTTATTAGCTCTATTAAAACCAATAATGGCGCAACTAAAGTTCAGGATTTAACTTATCAATGGCGTACTAACGGTTCATTGGAAAGCCGTACCAATAATAAATCAGGCACACCGATTATTGATAATTTTGCGTACGATAATCTGGATCGTTTAAAAACGACTGAAACAAAAATTGGCAGCGCGATACAAAGAACACTTACTCAGGACTACAATAATCTGGGTAACATTACGTCAAATATATCTAGCCAGACAGCGGATGCGCAAGTAACGGGTTATCAGTATAAAACAGCAACCAATACGCGCCCACATGCCATTAGTACAGCCACTATTAGCGGTATTGCCTATTCATTTACGTATGATCAAAACGGTGCAATTACAGTCTATGATGCAGCGGGTACAAATCCGGATAAATTTATAGCGTACAACGCCGCTAATCAGCCAACAAAAATCACCGTGGGAACATCGTTGAATGATGCCAGCCCAATTGCGCGTGATGAATTCCGCTACGCTCCAGATGGTGCACGTTACTACAAAAAAACCACCTATAAAGAAGGCACAAGATTACGCGCTGAATATACGTTTTACGTCGGCGGTTATGAAACAACGTATTACGATGCATTCTCTACGCTTAAGCAAAGTGAAAAAACACAAGTAGGTGCTTCAATACTTAGTATTCGTAAAACACCTTACTCGGGTTTAATTACAGAAAGCTTAGAAGTTTTACATCGTGATCATTTAGGTTCTGTGGATGCAGTAACAGTCGGCACTGCGACAGTGGCGAACTTGGCATTTGAACCCTTTGGTGCTCGTCGTAGTAGTAATTTGCTAAGCAATATTACAACCACAGAGATGACTAATTTATTAGCAAAAACCGATGTGTTAAATTCACAAGGTTACACCGGTCATGAAAGTTTAGATCGCACCGGTTTGATCCATATGAATGGCCGTGTGTATGATCCTCAACTGGGAAGATTCTTATCGCCCGATCCTATTGTGCAATCGCCGAGTAATAGCCAGAGTTGGAATCGTTATAGTTATGTTTTTAATAACCCACTGAAGTATACGGATCCGACGGGGTTTCAGTGTATTCAAACTGTTCACTATACAAGCAACGACGGCGATCATTGGAGACAAAACGGAGCGCCTTCTTTTTCAGGTGATTGTCAGGTGGATGAAGTTGATCATCGAGGATCAAGTGATAATGGAGATGGTTGGAAGCCACCAGAAACCTATAAGCCTGAAAATTCCGGGCAACAACAAGAACAGCAGTCAATTACTCCAACAGGAGAGCGTGGTGGAGAGTCTATTATGACCACACTCTTGGATGAATGTAGTGCAGGCTCTTTAAGTTCGTGTTCTCAATTTAATGATTTGCGTGTTGCAACTGGTGAATTTCAGGGAGTTTACATAAATCTTGCTTTGCAAGATTTTTACAAAACTTCTTTAAGCCAAGCTGCAGGAGGTTTGTTAGGAAGGATCGGAGGTGCTTTTTCTGCATCAAAAATAAAAGAGCTATGGATGGCATATAAGGCAGAAAAGTTTTTTGCAAATACGACGCTCGCCCCCCGAGTTTTAAAACAAATTAGATCTGGAGATAATCATGCATTCCCAGGTCTTGTTGATGATATTGCAAAAAAAGCAGGAAAAGTCGAAAGTGTGTTGGATTCCAGAGGAAATTCTGTACAAATGTTAACATTGAACGGTGAACGAAATGGAGTTTCAGGGACGTATGAGTATATTAAAAATAACGCTAATGAGATATATCATCGTTTTTTCAATCCTAAATAAAAGTGGTGTATGAAATGAATAATGTCGAAGTTGATTTAATATTAAATAAATTTTTGATGGAGCATGGCATTCACTTGGAGCAATTCGGTTCAGCAGAATATGGATTGTCAAAAAGTAATGCATTAGATTTTATAAAATTAGTTCGTATTAACAATAGATGTGTACTTGGTATAGAGGTGTGGAATTTGATTCAAAATAAGTATGTAATTTATTCATTGGGTGGGTGGTATTGTAAAAGTACAAATATTATAAATTGCTATGATGATGCGATGGAGTTCATTATGACTGAGCACTTCGAGTCTAATGCTTTGGTTACTATACAATTTGACTAAATTAATCTTAAGGAAATCTGGGGTCAGAGTAAATTAAATTCAAAAAACTTCAAGGAGGAAGTATGGCAAGGTTAAATCGTTTGTGTCCTATTGGCGTTGCGCAACATATTATTCAATGTGGTAACAATCGCCAGGTTTGCTTTAACGGCGATGAAGATATGGCGGCTTACGCTAATTGGTTGGAAGAGTTTTCTGAGAGATATCAAGTGCAAATTCATGCATGGGTTTTAATGACAACCATGTACATGTGTTGGCAACGCCGCTGCAAGAAAATGCGTGTCAAAAATGATGCAGGCACTTGGCCGACAATACGTTCGTTTTTATAACTACACCTACAAGCGTAGCGGTACTCTTTGGGAGGGGTGATTTAAATCTTGCGTGGTGGAGTTCTCAAATTATTTGTTGTTGTGTTACAGATACATAGATTAAACCCTGTGCGAGCTGGGATGGTGAATCATCCAGAAGAATATAGATGGTCAAGTTATCACGCAAATGCATTAGGAAAAGAGTCGAGTTTGCGAACGCCTCATAGTGAGTATTTGAGTTTGGGGCGGGCTAATGAAGAAGGATTTATTTGTTATCGAGAATTATTTCGTACTTGTATTGAGCCGAACTCATTGATTGCGATTCGGGAGTCTGTAAATAAAAATTTAGCTCTGGGCGATAATCGATTTAAGTTGCAGATTGAAGAAAATTGCAATCGTCGTGTTACCCCCGATGATGATGGGTAGGCGACGAAAGAAAAGTTTACTCTGACCCCAGTTTTTGAGTTTTTGCCGTACCCTTAAACCGCATTGAAATAACTGTTTCGTGTGCTGTTCTAAAATAAAAAGCCCCGCATCCAATCTCTTGAATGCGGGGCTTTTTGTTGCTCGTACTTAAATTGCTTTAAATACTACGATAGCCCATGGATTTACTCCATAGTTACCATTTGCTGGCCATGCTGTTGCGTCTGTCCATGTGTTGTATGTTTCTTTTTCTGCCCAGTTAGCGGTATCAATAATTCTTACCCATTTTTTACCGGCTGGTGCAGAGGGGAAGCTGAAGTCGACTTTATCTGTCTTCATGTTCATGAATAAAACGTAATCACTGCCACCTGCTTTAGAGCCCTCAATATGCATGCGACGTGCGCGAGCACCGTCAGTAAGACCTACGCCAGTTTCTGACGCATAATTGATGGGCATATTGTAGTTAGCTTGGCGTAAAGCTGCATCGCCTTTGCGACGTTGCATAATTTCACGCGAGAAAGCTAATAAAGGGTTGAAGGTTGCATTTGTATTAGTAGCTGTACCTAAATTGTTGTTGTATTTAGCTGTTGGGTAGTCAGGGTGAACAGCTACGGTTTGCGGCGCATTGCTAGCCAGCATGGCGTAGTTGTTCCATGTTGCTGGCGTATCAATGCTGTATGGATTGTTGTTACCATTTTGCGTGCGGCCGAATTCATCACCGTAAACAATCATAGGCACGCCACGGCTAAAAAATTGGAATACCCAAAAGTTTCTGAGGCGTTGGCGACGGAATTGCTCAACAGTTAAGTCAGCGGGTTTGGCTGTGCCTGTGCTGTCCCAACTTTCGTTGTTATCTGCACCGCCATCAGTCGGGCCGAAGGGGGCTGCTAAGGAGGCATTTCTGGTTACATCTGTATTGTAACTTACCAAGTCCGCTAGATTTAAACCGTCGTGCGCAGCAATGAGGTTCACACTTTTTTGTGGGCCGCCATTGTCATTAAAGTGATCAAAATCGCCATGAAATGCATCGTTAAGTTTTACTCCATCGCTGCCTGACGCATCACCTTTAAGAAATTTGCGCGTAGCATCGCGGAAGCGACCATTCCACTCAGCCCAGCCACTTTGGAAGTTACCTAGTTCGCTTCCCCAGTTATCCCAAGGCTCAGCTGTGATTTTAACGTTTTTGGTTAAGGCTAAATCACGTATAGCGCTGATCGCAGGACTGTTTGAGCTGAAAGTTGTCGGTGTGCGACCAAGAACAGTGGCTAAATCGAAACGGAATCCGCTGATGCCCATGTTGTCAGCCCAGTAGGTTAAGCTATCAACAACAAGATTTGTATTAACTGCATTGGCAAAATTCAATTGATTATCAACGCCAGTAGCGCCTTTATTGAAAGAGCGTTTATCTGTATTCAAAAGATAGTATTCAGTAGTATCAAAGCCACCGAAACTATTGAAGCCAGCAATAAACGATTTGAAACTTGAATCCCAGTTTCCGCCTTCACCTGTGTGGTTATAAACTACATCCATCCAAACTTCGATACCTTGCTTATTGAATGCTTCAACCATTTCGCGGAATTCGCGTGTTGGGCCGCCTGGTGTTTTATCGCTGGAGTAAAAACGGTCTGGCGCAAAGAACCCACTAGTTGAGTAGCCCCAAAAGTTAGCCTTGGTTGGAGAGAGATCATTGTTCTCATTGTTATTTGCTTCTTGCATTGGCAAAAATTCAATAACATTAATACCTAATGCTTTTACGTAAGGAGCCATCATACCGGCACCTTTGTAAGTACCGCGAAGTGCTTCAGGAATATCTTGTACATCATCAAAGTTGGCGAACCAGCTTTTGTAGTTGGTCAATAGGCTACGTAAATCGCCTGTTGATGGGTGCTTTGTTAGGCCACGAAGATGAGCTTCCATTTGAATGGTACTTTCTTGTGGAATGTTAGGTTTTACGGCTACATATGGCGTTACTTTTAGTGCGATACTTTTTGGTGCCCATATACCTGTATCGATGTTACGACGATCTATAGCAACATTGCCGGTAATTGGACCGCTGTATTGGTACGGGAATTTTGGATTGGTTACAGTGATCGGTATGTCTTTGACTAAGTCAGCCAAGTCGATACCACCTGTACCATAGATACCACCGTTGTCTTTTGAGGCCAACAATTCTGGGTTTTCTCTATCGTGTGATAGCTCTAATGCATAAGGGTCGATTAGAACTTTGTTAGGATTGTAGCGGTGGCCTGTGTAGCTACTTGCAACATCAGCTGGGCCGGTACGGCTTACGTCTGAAATATAACCTGCGGCCGTGTTACCACGATGCCAGGTTTCATTCCATGTCCAGTTTGGCCCCCAAGCACGGAAAGCGTATAGAGTACCCTCAGGAAGGTTAGCTAATTTGCCGCGCCAGATGTTATCAGGGCCTTTTACTAGCCAATAATCCTGACGAGCTTGCGCAGCTTTTTCATCTTTACCTGCTTTTTTAGCATCGGCTAAATGTTTGTACGAATAAACCTCAAGAAGAATACGCTCCGCATTTTTTGAGAAAACGCCAACTTCCAAGTCGCTACCATTGAAACGGCCACCAAGTTTCCAGTTAGCATTGCCCCATGTGTTAGGAGTGACTGGCGCCAAGCTGCCGGTTTTGGGGTGTTGATAACCAGTAAGATTTACTTCTGTGCTGTTTAATGGATTTGAAAGAGTTGCGCCTTTTGCGGCAAGGATTTGGTACACATAACCATTCGATTCAAAACTGTTCACGCTAGCATCTACATAGCTAGTGGTATTTGCGGGCAAGGTGTCAGATAACGTAACCCATGTGGTAGGCGTTTCTGAAGCAGCACGTTTAACTACATAACCGGTTTCATTATCGGCGACATCAACCCAACTTAGGCTTACACCAACGCCAGCTTGACGAGTAGATGTTAAATTCTTGGGTTGTGCTGGGACAATTGCTATCGAGCTTGAGCTTGAACTGCTAAATGAGCTACTAGAGCTGGATAGTGAACTGATTGATACAGAAGATGAGCTCTTTGATGAAAGTGAAGAGCTACTTATAACAGCAGTGGTGCTGCTAGATACAACAGCTGAGCTTGAAGCTTTTGAACTGCTGCTCGCATTGACAATGGAGCTACTGGTTGAGCTACTGACTGTGGTCAATGAGCTGCTGGAAATAACAGACGAACTACTTGAAACCACTACCACACTACTAGCAGAGCTTTTAACTGAGCTGCTGGATTTGCGGCTGGATGATGATGCCGGTGCTGGGTTTGGCGCCGCACTGCTTGCAACGCTGGATGTTTGAGTGGTACCACCACCTCCGCCACCACCACCGCAAGCACTTAATGCTACGGACATTATTACAGCGCAAAAAATTCCACGTGAGTGAAGGTATGAGGTTTTCATAGTTTTCCCGTTGTTATGTTTTATTGAGAGATAGCTTTAGAGCAACGTTTTTATTTTATAACTTTAATGATGAAATATGTGCCATAAATGTATCAGACTTAGCCATTGAAAAGAATATCCAAAGAAATAAGCACACTACATATTGACGACTAAATTTAGAATTAATCGACTGGTTCACACATTTTGGGATTTATTAATTCTGGTCTGCGAGCATAGCTAGCTAAAGGTGTGTCAAATAGAAACAGCGCACTAGTGAGTTGCTAGGCGCTGTTTTAGTGATGGTGTTGGATTGAGGCCAATTAATTATGGCGCTGAATCGGCTTCCGCACCTTCTTTCACTTGTGGCATTAAATCTTCTTTAGAAATACCCATAGCAACAGCGGTATTGGCTGCAATATAAATAGAAGAGTAGGTGCCAAACACAACACCAATCATCATGGCTTTCGAGAAACCTGCCAGTAATTCGCCACCAAAAACATACAACACTGCCATTACTAAAAACACGGTTACGTGAGTCATGATTGAACGCGCGAGTGTTTGGGTCATAGAAATATTCACGATTTCGATGGCGTCCATTTTGCGCAATTTGCGGAAGTTTTCGCGGATACGGTCAAAGATTACGATGGTGTCGTTAATCGAATAACCAATCAGTGCGAGAACTGCAGCGAGAACGTTTAAATCAAAATCCCATTGAAATAAAGAGAAGCAACCCAGAGTAACAATAGTCACATGGATTAAAGCAACAATAGCGCCCACTGAAAATTTCCATTGGAATTGAATCGCAACGTATAAAAAAACCATTGCGAACGCACAGAGAATTCCCAAGCTGCCTTTATCACGTAATTCATTGCCAACTTGCGAGCCAACTGATTCGCTGCTGCGAATTTGAATTTTGGCACCCGTTGCAGTTTCTATTTTGCTTTTAAGATAATTGCTGTAAATAGAACTCAATGAGTTAGCAATTGCAACCGTAACCGTTTTATCTTTTGTAACATAAGATACTTTGCCAAAACGTTCGGCATTAAAAATATTGGCATTAACCAGTTGTTGTTCAGTAACGTTATCAATAATGATCGTTTCTAAAAAGCCTTCCTGATCGCGCGGTGGATTGCCAACGCTTTTTAATTCTGCACCATTGCCTAATTTCGCAACTTCTGCGGCAATGTATTCCTGGCCTTTTGTTTTCATTTCATCTTGCGTGCGAATCATCACATCGTTCGCATCACCAAATATAACGGCAACAGGGCTACGTAAGTGTTCTTCTTCGAGTACGGCGCGAATTTGAGGAATGTCAGCAGGTTTATCCAACAACATTTCTAATTGTGTGCCGCCTGTAAAATCCAAGCCAAATTTAAAGCCGTGAAAAGCGATCGATAAAATCGCGATAATACTGATGATAATGGAGAAGCCCGATGTGTACTTTCGGATTCCCATAAAATTAATCACTTTCAATTCTCTAGTCATGATTGTGCGTTCTCTTAAACTGAAATGTGTTGTAAGTTTTTACGACGACCGTAAACCAAATTAGCCAACGCTCGGCTTATCATGATTCCGGTGAACATGGAGGTTGCAAGACCCACACAAAGTGTAATCGCAAAGCCTTTAACAGAACCTGTGCCCACTGCAAACAAGATAACGCCAATAATAAATGTTGTTACGTTTGCATCGAGAATAGTGATAAATGCGCGTTCATAACCGGTGTAAATAGCTTGTTGTGGCGATGCACCGTTTCTAAATTCTTCGCGAATCCGCGAGTAAATCAAAACGTTCGCATCTACGGCGATACCGAGGGTTAATACAATACCGGCAATGCCGGGCAAGGTGAGGGTGGCGCCAAACAAAGAGAGCACTGTCACCATCATAAATAAATTGATGGTAAGTGCGATATTGGCAAACAAACCAAATACGCGATAAAAGAACAGCATAAATACAGAGACAACTAACAAGCCCCATAAGCAGGAGTGAATACCTTTCTTAATGTTCTCGGCGCCGAGTGATGGGCCGATAGTGCGTTCTTCAACAATATGCATGGGCGCTGCTAATGCACCGGCGCGCAACAAGAGCGCAAGTTCAGATGCTTCACCTGGTTTATCCAAGCCAGTAATACGGAACTGAAATGACAAAGCAGATTGAACGGTTGCAAGGCTAATAATTTTACGCTCAATATATTGCGTAGCTTTTTCTTCTTGCTCGCCTTTTTCGTTGGTTATCGTTTCTGTGTGGGTTTTGTATTCAATAAACAAAATACCCATTTTGCGGCCAATCGCATTGCGAGTGACATGATTCATTTTGGTTCCACCAACACTGTCCAGTGTGATGTTTACCTGAGGTTGATGTGTTTCATTATCGAAGCTGCTTTTTGCATCGGTAACTTGGTTGCCCGTTACAATTAATTGACGTTCAAGATAAGCTTGAGCAAAACGTGAATTGCTTTCATCGCGGAAAGAAAATTGTTCTTTTTCTGACGATGATGCATCTGGTGCAGCTTCTAAACGAAATTCAAGATTGGCAGTTTTACCAATAATACGTTTTGCTTCTGCTGGATCTTGCACGCCCGCTAATTCAACAATAATACGGTTGCGGCCTTGGCGTTGTACGATGGGTTCTGAAACGCCCAATTCATTAACGCGATTACGCAAAGTTTGTAAGTTTTGTTCAAGTGCATAAGTTTCGTATTCTTTTACAGCGATTTCACTCAATACGGCTTCGAATATAAAATCATTAGCATCGGCTGGATTTTCAGATTTGGTGAAAAGATGTTGCTTGTAAGTACCACGTAATTCACTGATGGCTTGATCGCGCGCGTCAGCTGTTTTGAAGTGCGCGACAATAGTATTGTCTTTGCCGTTGGTAACGGATGAATAGCGAATTTTTTCTTTGCGCAATTTATCTTTAAAGTCATCGACAGTTGTTTCTTGACGTTTTTCAACAGCAGATGCTGTATCAACTTCTAATAAGAAGTGAACACCGCCGGCCAAATCCAAACCGAGTTTCATGGGTGATGCGCCAATATTGCTTAACCACGCAGGAGTGGTTGAGGCATTTTTGAGTGCAACGACGTAGTCATCACCCAATGCATGCTGTACGTATTTGCGTGCAAGCATTTGTTGATCGCCGCTATGCAAACGTACTAATGCGGTTTTGCCATTTGTTTCGCTACCAAAGTAATCGACATGGCTTTCGCTAAGGGCACTTTCAGCTTTGGCGAGTACCGCTGCATCAATTTGCACATTACCGGAAATACCAGAAATTTGAATGGCGGGCACGGGTAAGTAAAAGTTAGGTACTGCATAAACCAACGATAAAATAGTCGCGGTTAACAGCAGAATATATTTCCAGAGCGGGTAGCGGTTTAACATAAAGATTCCCGTGGCGAATGGATGTTTGGATCTAATTTTTTATAAAAGTAGACGGCGGCAACGAAACGAAAGCGCCGGATTATACCGATTTAATGCGCTGCAACAATGGCTTAGAGCGCATTAATCGGAGTGATTGCCTATTGTTGGGGCGCTTCTGGTACTTCCAACCCTTGCTGGCTATAAAATTCGTTTAAAAATGCATCAAAAGTACCTTCGCTCAAGGCTTTGCGCATTTTGGCCATCAAGTTTTGATAAAAACGCAGGTTGTGAATGGTATTTAACTGCGCGCCGAGCATCTCGTTGCATTTATCCAAATGGTGAAGATAGCTGCGGCTGAAATTTTTACAGGTATAGCAATCGCAATTGGCATCGAGCGGGCTGGTGTCGTTGCGATATTTCGCATTGCGCAATTTGAGCACGCCTTCGGTGACGAAAATATGGCTGTTGCGCGCGTTTCGCGTTGGCATTACGCAATCGAACATATCAATACCGCGACGCACACCTTCTACTAAATCCGCTGGTTTACCCACCCCCATTAAATAGCGTGGTTTATCGGCTGGCATTTGTGGTGGGAGGTGATCGAGGATGCGGATCATATCGTCTTTAGGTTCGCCGACTGACAAACCACCAATCGCATAACCATCAAAACCGATATCAGTTAAGCCATTTAAGGATTCTGTGCGCAAATGCTCGTACATGCCGCCTTGCACAATGCCAAATAGGGCTGAAGGATTGCCTTCATGTGCTGCTTTTGAACGCGCTGCCCAACGTTTGGATAATTCCATCGAATCGCGCGCTTGCTTTTCGGTGGCGGGATAGGGCGTACATTCGTCAAATATCATTACGATGTCAGCGCCTAAATCGCGCTGCACTTGCATGGAAATTTCCGGGTCGAGAAATACCGAGCTGCCATTAATAGGCGATTTGAACGTAACGCCCGCTTCGGTGATTTTACGCATTTTGCCCAAACTGAAAACCTGAAAGCCGCCAGAGTCGGTGAGGATAGGGCCTTTCCATTGCATAAAATCGTGCAGGTCGCCGTGGGCTTTAATCACTTCGGTACCGGGTCGAAGCATCAGGTGGAAGGTGTTGCCGAGAATGATGTGCGCACCGATTTCTTCGACATCTTTCGGCGTCAGGCCTTTGACTGTGCCGTAGGTGCCAACGGGCATAAACGCGGGCGTTTCCACCGTGCCGCGCGGGAACTTCATTCGTCCACGACGTGCGCGGCCACTTTGCGCATTTACCGGGGTATCTAATTCAAACTGCATAAACGATTGGGTCACGGTGCTTATCTCGAATAAAAAATGAACAGTGAAAAATTAATGATTTGATGGGGTTACAGCAATAACTTCATGTTTTGCCGCAGGATTATTAGTCACAAACATAGCATCGCCATAACTGAAAAAACGGTATTCGTGGGCGACGGCTTGTGCGTAAGCTGCCATGGTATTTTTGTAGCCTGCCAGTGCAGATACCAACATCAAGAGGGTCGATTCCGGTAAATGGAAATTCGTCACTAGTGCATCTACCACGTTGAAGTGATAGCCAGGGTAAATAAAGATAGCCGTTTCGCCTTGATAGGGATGAATTTCGCCTTTGTGACTTGGATTGTTAAAACCCTGTGCGGCAGACTCCAAACAGCGAACACTGGTTGTGCCCACGGCGATCACGCGTTTACCCGCTGCTTTTGTTTGGCGAACTAACTCGCATACCTCAGTGGATAATTCCATCACTTCAGAATGCATATGGTGTTCGTGAATGTTATCCGCGCGCACTGGTTGAAAGGTACCAGCTCCCACATGCAAGGTTACAAACGCTGTTTTCACGCCTTTGGCACGGAGTTGCTCCAGCATTAGTTCATCAAAATGCAAGCCAGCGGTTGGTGCGGCAACGGCACCTTGTTTTTGGCTGTACACAGTTTGGTAGCGTTCGCGATCGCTCGCGGCATCTTCACGGTCAATGTACGGCGGCAGTGGCATATGACCAATGCGATCCAAAACCGACAGCGCGGTTTCTTCGCTCTGAAATTCCCACTCAAACAAGGCATCGTGGCGGGCGACCATTTTCAGGCGTGTGCCGTCTTGCAAGATAACGATCGAATCTGGTTTTGGCGATTTACTGGCGCGGGTGTGGGTGAGTACGCGATGAGTATCCAAAACGCGTTCGACTAAAATTTCCACTTGGCCGCCGGATTCTTTTTGCCCGAACACTCTGGCTGGAATTACACGGGTATCGTTAAATACCATTAAATCGCCTTCATTGACCAAGTTTAATAACTCGGGAAATTGGCGATGTGTTAACTCGCCGTTTGTTCCATCCAAACACAATAAACGACTGCCACGACGCTCAGCGGTGGGCGCGCGGGCGATCAAATTATCGGGAAGGTCGTAAAAGAAGTCTTGGCGGCGCATAACAGGGGTTTTCAACGAGATAAATAAGGGCGGCAAGGGTACCTTAAAATGGACAAAGATGAAAATTTTTGCGACCTTTTGCTTTACTCAAACCAAACAAATCCTCATTAATTGGTTAGGTTTTTATCTCGAAAGAGTGGGTTGGCGTTGTGCAGTTAGGCTTATACTTTTTACAAGACAGTAGAGGGAACATGTATGCGTAACTACATTCGCCACCCCACCTCAATACCCATTCATGTGAATATGGGGGGCTATAATATTGATAATTTAGCCTTGCAGAATTTAAGTGCGGGCGGCTTATGTTTTATGACGGACAAAGCCATTAAAATTGGTGAGTTTATTGATTTTTTAATCCCCGTGGTTAAGCCAGATTATATTGGTAAAGGCATTGTTGTGTGGCGCCGCAAACAAGCCCCCAAATTGTTTGAAGTGGGGTTGCGCTTCACCAATGATGACGAATTTTTCCGCACGCGTATGGTTGAGCAAGTTTGCCAAATCGAAAACTATCGTCAAGAAATTGAAGAAAAAGATGGCCGAACATTAAATAGCGAAGAAGCCGCGTTGGAATGGATCTCCAAATTTGCAGAAAATTTTGGCAAGGATGAGGATAGTGAAGAAAATGATGCAGAAGAAGGTGAGGATAAGTAGTTTTTCTTTTCTTTCTTTAACATGCACCTAAGATAAACCCCCTCTTTTTAAAAACGTAAAATGTTAAATGTAAACGTGCGCACTTTTTATATGCACCTTTTGAATGCACACTCTTTTTTTGTCGGATCAGATTTGTTTTCACTGGTTGTCATTAAGTGTCGGATAAAATTACATCATGTATATTTGTTTGTAAGTTTAGACGCCTTTTGACTAATGTATGCGTGGTTTCATGGGGTTTGCGGATGTTGGCTTGCTTATTGCTTTTTTGAATCTAGAGTAAGAGAAATATTTTGTATTTTCATATGCCCTTCATTAATCAATAGGACTTTATACATGAACTATCTCATTAAAAGCATTACGGCAGTTGTATTGGCCGCGATTGTTAATACTGCACATGCGGGCATTATCAACTTTATTAGTTTGACTGAAGCGGTTGGAGGGTATGGTGAAGGCGCTTGGACTAGTCTGAATCTTTCGTCTGGTGGCGCGAATGTTACCATCACTGGCCATGCAACGAATGACAATGATCCAACGCAATATGCTTATTTGGATTGGGGTACTGCTGGTTTAGGTAGTTGTAAGGATGTATTAAATACATCAGCCGTTAATACTATTAGTTCAGGTAGCAAAGCAAACAATTGCGCACCGAGCAGTGATGACAATGTGACTAGTAAGGAATTTTTGAGTTTCGTGTTTGATAAGAATGTTGTCATTACCAATATTTGGTTTAACAACAATCACGATGGTGGTTTTGGTGCTGGTGATAAGGTAAGTATTAATGGCGGTTCATTTGATGTGGCTACTGGCTATGCTGGCGGGGCTAATGGTATTGGTTCTTTCTCAGTAAATGCGGGTGACGCGTTTAATGTGGGTTATTTAAATGAACAGTTTTATATTAGCGCTATCGAGTTTGCAGCGGTACCAGAATCAGGTTCTTTAATGCTTATGTGTATTGGTTTGTTGATGGTTTTTGGTTTGCGCAAAAGTCGTCGTTAATTAATACAAATCCTAAAAGGTAGTTCAAAAACCCCAAGTACAGAAAGAAACTGTGCTTGGGGTTTTGTTTTTTTGTTCTTTTGTTCTTGTATCATGCTGCAAACATATTGTTTTCCTTAATATTATTTTCCTGAATATTGCTTTTCTCTTCAACTCGGCACGTCTCTTGCGATAGAGCTTTACAAAGCGTCTTAGCGTCAAGAAACCGTAGATTATGGCTATTCCAACTTTCAGTCAGTTAAACAATGTGGGCGGTAAATCCGCGATTCAATCATTGCGCGGTGTTGGCAAGGGAAGTTTCGGTATTCCCGTATTGCTAATGATGATTTTGGCGATGATTGTGTTGCCAATTCCTGCGTTTCTTCTCGATGCATTTTTCTCATTCAATATTGCGCTCTCATTAGTCGTATTACTAGTGAGTGTTTACGCTATGCGTCCATTGGACTTTGCGGCTTTCCCGACTGTATTGCTGGTGGCGACGTTGTTGCGTTTGGGGATGAACGTGGCGTCCACGCGTGTGATTTTGATCAATGGCCATGAAGGTGGCCATGCCGCAGGTAAGGTAATTGAGGCGTTTGGTAAAGTGGTTATTGGCGGCAACTATGCCGTCGGTATCGTTGTGTTCGTGATTTTGATGATTATCAACTTTGTGGTTGTGACCAAAGGTGCTGGCCGTATTTCAGAAGTAAGTGCACGTTTTACGTTGGATGCGATGCCCGGTAAACAAATGGCGATTGATGCGGATTTGAATGCGGGCTTGATTGATCAGGATGAGGCGCGTACTCGTCGTAAAGAGGTTTCAGCAGAGGCAGACTTCTACGGTTCTATGGATGGTGCGAGCAAGTTTGTGCGCGGCGATGCGGTCGCGGGCATCATGATTATGTTTATCTGTATTTTTGGCGGTTTAGCGGTAGGGGTGTTGCAACACGATCTTGCGTTTACCGATGCATTGCAGAAATACACCTTGTTAACCATTGGTGACGGTTTAGTGGCGCAGATTCCGTCGCTATTATTGTCTGTTGCTTCTGCGATTTTGGTGACGCGTGTTAATACCTCACAAAACATGGGCGAGCAAATGGTGTCGCAAATGTTTGCGTCACCTAAAGCCTTGGCGGTAGCCGCAGGCATACTCCTTATTATGGGGCTTATCCCAAATATGCCTCATATCGCATTCTTGGGCTTGGGCTCCATGTGTGCGGCCTTGGCTTATTACATTTACTGGAAAAAAGAGCAGCCGGCATTGGTGGATGATGGTTTTACTCCTTCTGGTGGTCGCGTTATTAATGAAGGCAATGCTGGTGGTTCAAATGGTGCGAATCTGGCGCCGCAGCGTCAAATGAGCTTGCCTCCTGGCGCGCCTGAAGCTGCCGAGTTGGGTTGGGATGATGTACAGCCTGTCGATGTCGTGGGGCTGGAGGTTGGTTATCGCTTGATTCCGATGGTGGACAAAAATCAAGGTGGCGAGTTACTGGGGCGCATTAAAGGTGTCCGCAAAAAGCTATCGCAAGAAATGGGATTTTTAATCCCGTCGGTTCATATCCGTGACAATCTTGATTTGATGCCTACCGGTTATCGCATCAGTTTGATGGGCGTTGTGATGGCAGAGGCAGAGGTGTATCCCGATCGCGATTTGGCGATTAATCCGGGACAAGTATTCGGTAGCCTTGATGGCGTTAAAACCAAAGATCCCGCTTTTGGTTTGGATGCAATCTGGATTAACAGCAGCCAAAAAGAACAGGCGCAAACATTGGGTTATACGGTGGTTGATCCGAGTACTGTTGTCGCCACGCATCTCAACCAAATTTTACAGCAGCACACGTATGAGTTGTTAGGGCATGAGGATGTGCAGAAATTATTGGACATGCTGGCTAAAACTTCACCAAAATTGGTTGAAGAATTGGTGCCTAACACAATTAGCTTAAATGTTTTGTTAAAAGTGTTGCAAAACTTGTTGCGCGAACGGGTACCAATACGCGATATTCGCTCTATTGCTGAAGCTTTGGCGGGGAATACAAATAAGAGTCAAGATCCCGTCGTTTTAACGGCCTTTGCAAGGGCGGCATTATCGCGGCAAATTATCCAGAACATCATAGGTTCCGAGCCTAATCTGCCTGTAATCACGCTTGACCCCGCATTGGAACAGTTATTGCTGAGTACCGTACAGCAGGCACAAAAAGCTGGCGCTGATGATGGCGCGTTTATTGAACCTGGCTTAGCCGATAGATTGCAACAGTCGCTGGCGCAAGCCGCACAAAAGCAAGAGTTGGCAGGCAAACCGCTGGTGTTATTGGTTGCAGCTCCGCTGCGGATGATGTTGTCGCGCTTCTTGCGCCATATCGTTCCCGACATGCGTGTACTGGCTTATACCGAGATACCAGACAACAGACAAATTACGATAGATGCAAGTGTGGGGGCCGATCACTAACGGTGTAAGCCTCCCGCTTAACAGAGTTGCCCTTAGGGCAGGAGCAGAGTATGCAAGTTAAACGTTTCGTAGCTGCTGATATGCGTCGTGCGTTGGAACTGGTGCGTCAGGAATTAGGTCCTGATGCAATTATTCTCTCAAGTAATCGTATCCCTGATGGGGTCGAGCTACTGACTACCATGGGTTCAGATAACGAACTCATGCAGCTTCAAAAACAGCCTCTCGACAAGATGGCGCTGTTCAGCGAATCGCCCATGATGAGCGACGGTGCTTGGTCGCAAAATGAGCGCCACACCAAAAAACATTTTGAAGCTCCTGCTCTTCATTCCGTTCCTGCTATTGCGCAAGCTCCTCAGTCCAAATTGGGTAGGAGTGGCCAGCAATTAGCGGATGAAATAGAACAAGCTCGTGCACGCATGTTGGCAAGCCGTAAAGCAGAAGAGTCCGCCAGAGAATTTATGGTGGGCAAAAATACTCGCGTGAATGCTGGTATACCGAGGAACTCGGGAGCTTTTAAAGAAGAGTCGAGGCACTCGGGAGCTGTAAAACAAGAGTCTAGATATGCGGAACCCGTTAAACAAGAATCGCGTTTTGCGCCATCCAATTCAAATCAACAAGCCCATTCAGTTCAACAAGCTAAGCCAGCTCAAGTAGATACTCGTTACGCAGGATCAGTTGCGGATAGAGCTCGCAGCGCAACATCGGCGAATCCAGGTCGTTCCGATAGAGACGACGTACATTATTCTGGATCTATTGCTGATAGAGCGCGCAGTGCGACAACGGCAAATCCAAAAGCGAATTCACTTCGTTCAGAAAACTATTATCGTGATGAAAACGCCAACGCAGCCGCTGCTGCTGCCGCGAAAGAAGATTCACTTCGCCCGCAATCAAGCCAAGTCACAATTCCTCCACGCCGAGTGCCTGTGCCTCGCCCAGTGTTGTCTGAGAAAAAGCAGCAACAGCCTGCACCTGTTAAACAACAACCTGTTATTAAGCCTAAGTCGCAAATGACGGCTGCCGAGCGTTATCCTTTAATTGATGATGAGCCAGAAGAAATAATGACTCCTCGTTTGATGCAGCAGGCGGTACAAAAAGCGGTACAAGAAGCAATGCAGCAGGCAGTAGAGCAAGCAGTAGAGCAGGTAGTACAACGTCAAGCTCCCGTCGTTATTCCAGTTGCGCCTGTGGTTGCAGAAACTCCAGCTCCAATTGTTTCTGAACTTCCTCTTCCTGTGAGCGCTGTGAATACTGATGTTGTTGTAGGTGCTGAAAAAGCTGTAAGTAATGAAGCTATTGAGAATACTGCTGTAAATGCAGATGTTAATGGTGGTGATGCAGGAGCTGTTGAGGCTGCGTTGGCTGTTGCGACCTTTAATTCTCAAGTGGTTGAGTCTCAGATTGCAAACAGTAAACATTTATTGGATCTTCAATCTGAACTTGCAGATATGCGTTCTTTGTTGGAGCAACAATTTAGCAGTTTACGCGAAATGAATACGGTGGCGTCCATTGCTACTATCACTAACACTCGTGCAAATGAGGTGAGTGAAACAAAACCTGAAGAAGTCATCTCTGCAGCGCCAGTGGTAGAGAGCATAAATGAAGCTGTTCAAGTTGAAGACTTCCTGGTTGAAGACGTTGCAGACGCAGAAGTTGTAACAGAAGAGTTAGTGCCAGTTACCTTGAGCCTTGATGCAAAAGTTGAGATTGACGATATTGCATCGGTAGTGGGTGCTTCAGATGCATCAGTCGTTAATAGTGTTAGCGCTGAAAGTTCTGGTGCGCACGCTGAGAACAGCAATGAATATTTGTTAGAGCTTCAAACTGAGCTTGCCGACATGCGCTTTTTGTTGGAACAACAATTTAATCGTTTAAGCGAAGCCGATGCTCCTATGGCCAGCTCGTCTATTTTAGGTGGCATTACTCGTCGCTTGGGCCGTGCGGGTTTACCAGAAGATGTTGTTAATAAAGTCATTAGTAGTTGCACCAAAACGAATAGCATGAACGAAGCTTGGCCAGAGGCGTTGGCGAATCTTTCTCACCAAGTACCTGTTATCGACCGCGACATTGTTGATGAAGGTGGCATATTCGCGTTTGTCGGCCCAACAGGCGTTGGCAAAACAACAACGATTGGTAAATTAGCGGCGCGTTACGTGTTGAAACATGGTGCTGATAAAGTCGCATTAATCACTACCGATACTTACCGCATTGCATCGCATGAGCAATTGCGTTCTATTGCTCGTATTCTCCGCATCAGTGTCAATGTGGTCGATGAAAATAATTCGCTAGAAAGTTTATTAAAAAGTTTGAGCCATTGTTCTGCGGTGTTGATTGATACCGCAGGTTTCCGTCATGGCGACCCGCAACTAAAAGCGCAATTGGCGACCTTGGCTGCATTGCCGCAAATTAAAACTTTTGTGGTGTTATCAACTACGTGCCAAGCGCAAATGTTAAAAGCATCTGTGCATGCTCACGGTGAAGCGCGCTTACAGGGTTGTGTATTAACAAAGTTGGATGAAACCACAAGTTTGGGTGAAGCCTTAGGTGTCGTCATTAAAGGATGGTTACCTGTTGCCTACACAACCGATGGGCAAGATATTCCGGCGGATATTGATGTAGCGCGAGCTCACAGTTTAGTTGCAAAAGCCATCGCAATGATTAAAAAGAATACAGTGTCGGCGGTTTCTTAAGCGGTAATAGAGGAGATGTTACAACAACTGTTAAATAAATGGGTGAGCTGAAAAATCCTATCTATACTGATTTCAAATGCTTTTGGTTGTGTTAATGACTCGCTCCAAAAGCTCGTGCTAAAGGGCTTCCTCTAAGGGTAGTCAGGAGATAATAATTAATGCGCCCAGTACAAGTTATTGCCGTGTCCGGCGGAAAAGGCGGAGTTGGTAAAAGCAACATCTCCGTCAACCTCAGTATAGCCCTAGCCGAAATGGGCCGTCGGGTTGTGTTACTAGATGCCGACTTGGGTCTTGCCAACGTTGATGTATTACTCGGTTTAAAAGCAACCTATACACTTGCTGATGTGCTTGCGGGTACACACTCTCTTGCCGAAGTACTTGTCACAGGTCCTGCTGGCCTCAAAATTGTTCCTGCATCTTCTGGCGTTCAACGCATGGCTGAATTAGGCCCCGCTGAACACGCCGGTTTAATCAATGCGTTTAATGAATTAAGTGATCAAGTTGATGTGTTGATGATCGACACCGCCGCCGGTATTTCTGACACCGTTGTCAGTTTTGTTCGCGCGGCAAATGAAGTGATTATCGTTGTGTGCGATGAACCTTCGTCGATTACCGATGCTTATGCACTTATTAAATTATTAAACAAAGAATACGGTATGCAGCGCTTTCGGGTTATCGCCAATATGACGCGTAATCCACAAGAAGGCACGAGCATGTTTAATAAACTCAATACGGTGTGCGAACGTTTTTTAGATGTCACTCTGCAGTTTATAGGGCAGGTGCCTTTTGATGAAAATGTTCGTAATGCGGTACGTAAACAAAAAGCGCTGTTAGATTTTGCACCAAGTTCAAAGGCAGCATTAGCCATTCGTGGCTTGGCGCAGGTGGTCGATAAATGGCCATTGCCAAGCGGACCAAGTGGACGCTTAGAGTTTTTTGTAGAGCGTTTACTTCGTGCGGCTAATGATCGTTACTGAGTTTGAGTTATGTCCGCCGCTGATAGGTTAGCCATGTACGATAAAACGGAGCAAAGCATCCATAATCTTCGTATAGAAGAGCATGCGCCTCTGGTTAAGCGAATTGCTTACCACATGATGATGCGAATGCCTGCGAGTGTGCAGGTAGATGATCTTATTCAAGCTGGCATGATTGGCTTGATCGAAGCTGCGCAAAAGTATGATGGTTCGCGCGGTGCTAGTTTTGAAACTTATGCTGGCATTCGCATTCGCGGTGCTATCGTCGATGAAATGCGTCGCGGTGATTGGGCGCCACGTTCTGTGCATCGCAATGCTCGTCGAATTTCCCAGGCAATCCGCGCAGTAGAAGCTCGCGTCGGCCGCGATGCACAAGATGCAGAAGTGGCTTTGGAATTGGGAGTGAGCCTCAACGATTATTTCGCAATGTTGCAAGATTCAAACGGCAGTCGTTTATTTAGCTACGAAGAAACGTTTGGTGAAGAAGACAGCAATATTGATGCAAGCGAAGCCAGTGATGATTTTGTAAGTCCCTATGACGGATTGCAACGCGATGGCCTCAAAAAAGCATTAACTGCTGCGATTACACAATTGCCAGAACGTGAGCGCATGGTGTTAGCGCTGTACTACAACGAAGAGCTAAATCTGAAGGAAATCGGTTTGGTGTTGGGTGTAAGTGAGTCACGCGTCAGTCAAATTCATAGTCAAGCTGCTGCACGTTTAAAATCGCGCCTATCGGGTTGGCAAAACGCTTAATATTCTTTCTAAAAAATGCGCAATTTTAGGCGTCATTCTTTAATCATCAATTTTTCCCCCTAAAAAATAAATTCTAATTGCTCTGTATTTTGTATGGCATTAATTAATGCTAGAAGTAATTAAAAATTATTTTATGTCAAAAAACTGGCTAGATCTGCAAGTCTGACTAGACTAACAATAAGCTAAATCCCTGTGGTGTGACGGAGGTTCCCTTTGGATAAGAATATGAAAATCTTAATTGTCGATGACTTTTCGACAATGCGGCGGATTATTAAAAATCTGCTTAGAGATTTGGGTTTTACAAATACGCATGAAGCCGATGATGGTTTAACAGCTCTGCCCATACTTAAAAATGGTGACTTTGATTTTCTAGTGACTGACTGGAACATGCCAGGTATGACCGGTATTGACTTGTTGAAATCTGTTCGTGCAGATGAAAAGCTTGCAACCTTACCTGTGCTGATGGTGACTGCAGAAGCCAAGCGTGAGCAAATTATTGAGGCAGCACAGGCGGGTGTAAATGGTTATGTTGTTAAGCCATTTACGGCTCAAGCCCTTAAAGAAAAAATTGATAAAATCTTTGACCGCGTTGGGTAATTGTTTGATGTAGGTGGGTGCGCCCAACTCCAAACAATTCCAATTCCAAATAATTAAAGATGGCATAACAATTAACAAGGCGTAGCGATGGACTCTGTAGACTCAATTGATCCCAATAGTGAATTGGTTGCTGAATTAAAAGCATGCGCCAAATTGTTAACGGAAAAATTACAAAGCAATAAATTTGAAGAAGCATCTGTGCTTATTCAAACAATGACTCAAGCTCGCGATCGCCACATGTTTCAGGCGGTGGGTAAATTAACACGCGGTTTGCATGATGCTATTGTGAATTTTCATGTTGATGCGGATTTTTCTAAGCAGCCTGCAATAATTCAAGATAGCCATATCCGGGATGCCTCAAGTCGTTTGAATTATGTTATTGAATTAACGCAGCAAGCCGCTGAAAAAACAATGGATATGGTTGATGCAGCATCACCTATAGCAACTAACTTAGGCCAAGAAGCGAGTGCGCTACGGGCTGAATGGTTACGTTTAAAACGTCGCGAAATGAGCCCTGATGAATTTCGTGGTTTATATGATCGTATGAATGAATTTTTGGAACAAATGGAAGTGGGTACGGCGACACTAAGTCATAGCTTGCAAAATATTTTGCTTGAGCAGGGTTTTCAAGATTTAACCGGTCAAGTATTAAAGCGCGTTATTGGTTTAATCGGTGATGTAGAAAATGATTTAGTACAGCTTGTACGCATGGCCAGTCAAGTTGAAGAAATTACCGGCATCGTCACAGGTGATGGCGAAGAAGAACAAGAAAAAATAGAGGCGTTAATAGAAAAACGAAAAGTTGAGGCTGAAGGCCCTCAAATGAATAAAAATATTAATAATGTAGTTTCCGGTCAAGATGAAGTGGATGACCTTTTATCGAGTCTCGGTTTCTAGAGGATAATGGAATGAGTTTTGGTGATGACGAAGATATTCTTCAAGATTTTTTAGTTGAAGCCGGCGAAATTATTGAGCGCCTTTCTCAACAATTGGTTGATCTTGAACAGCGCCCTGATGATTCCAATTTATTAAATGCTATTTTTCGTGGTTTCCATACTGTTAAAGGTGGAGCAGGATTTTTAGGGCTTAACCCTATGGTTCAATGCTGCCATCTCACTGAAAACTTATTTGATATTTTACGAACTGGAAAACGCACTGTAACACCTGAATTGATGGATGTTGTGTTGCAAGCATTAGACAGTGTCACAGCTCAGTTTGAAATTGTCACTGCGCGTGGTGAATTACCGCCAGTTGATCCAGCCATTATCGCCGCGCTTGAACGTTTAGTTTCTCTTGAAGATTTAAAAGAGGGTGCTTCCGCCGCTAGCGCGCCGCAACCTGCTGACACGTCGGTAGTAGAAACACCTACAATAGAAACACCTGTTAGTACTGCATCTGTAACACCTTCAGGTGATATTACTGATGATGAATTTGAACAGTTGTTAGATGCCATTAGTGATGAGCCAGCTCCACTGGTAGAGCATGTAAGTTCGCCTGCCGCAGCTGCATCACATTCAAGTTCAGATGAAATTACCGATGATGAGTTTGAATCATTACTCGATCAATTGCATGGTAAAGGTAAATCGCCAACGGTAGCTGCTCCAGCAACAAACGCACCAGCTGCACCTGCTACAGCTTCACCCGTTGCTGGAGCTGGCAATGATATTTCAGATGATGAATTTGAGTCATTACTCGATCAATTGCATGGTGCTGGCAAAGGCCCTACAGCCGTAACAAAAACTACGGCAGCACCTAGTCCAACTCCCGCTGCTCCAGCGAGTGCACCAAGCAATAATAATTCTGATTTTATTGATGATGCTGAATTTGATTCACTATTAGATCAGCTGCACGGTAAAGGTAAATCTCCTACTGCTGCCGCTGCAAAACCTGCTGCGCCTGCAAAAGTAGATGCGCCTAAAGCACCTGAACCCGTTAAAGCTGAAGTACCTAAAGTTGAAGCAGCGAAAGCAGCGCCTGCGAAACCAGAAGCTGTGAAAGCACCAGCGCCAGCACCTAAGGCAGAGCCAGCAGCAGCGGCTGAAGAAACAACAGTACGTGTTGATACCCAGCGCCTTGATGACATTATGAACATGGTTGGCGAATTGGTATTGGTGCGAAATCGCTTAGTGCGTTTGGGCAATGCATCGGCTAATGAAATTTTAGTAAAAGCTGTCGCGAATCTGGATGTAGTGACTGCGGACTTACAAACATCGGTAATGAAAACCCGCATGCAGCCGATCAAAAAAGTGTTTGGTCGATTCCCTCGTGTTGTACGCGATCTTGCGCGCACGCTGAAAAAAGAAATTAATTTAGAGTTGGTAGGTGAAGAAACCGATTTAGATAAAAATTTGGTTGAAGCGCTTGCGGATCCTTTAGTGCATTTGGTGAGAAACTCAGTCGATCATGGTGTTGAGCTTCCTGACGTTCGTGCAGCGAATGGTAAAGATCGCACCGGCTTAGTTGTTTTATCAGCAGAGCAAGAAGGCGACCATATTCTATTGTGTATCAGCGATGATGGTGCAGGGATGGATCCTAACAAGTTGCGTCGCGTTGCGGTTGAAAAAGGTCTATATGACGAAGATGGCGCAGCCCGTTTATCTGATAATGAAGCGTTCAATTTAATTTTTGCGCCAGGTTTTTCAACCAAGAAAGAAATTTCCGATGTGTCTGGTCGCGGTGTTGGTATGGATGTGGTGAAAACCAAAATCAACCAACTTAACGGCACAGTAGAAATCAAATCTGAGTTAGGCAAGGGTACTCGCTTTATTATTAAAGTACCGTTAACACTTGCGATTATGCCAACACTGATGATTATGGTTGGCAATCAAACATTTGCATTGCCGTTGGTTAGCGTAAACGAAATTTTCCATATGGATTTATCAAAAAGCCATGTGGTGGATGGGCAAGATTGTATTGCCATTCGCGATCAAGCCATACCTTTGTTTTACATGAAGGATTGGTTGGTGAAAGGTTTTGTTGAGCATACACACGAAGGTTTTGCGCATGTTGTCATAGTGACTGTGGGTACACGCCGCGTAGGTTTTGTTGTCGACCAATTAATTGGCCAAGAAGAAGTTGTCATTAAACCTTTGGGGAAAATGCTACAAGGCACTCCAGGTATGGCGGGTGCAACTATTACAGGCGATGGGACTATAGCCTTAATCTTGGATATTCCAAGTCTATTGCGTCGCTATGCAAAAGGTACAACATCGTGGGGGCACACCTAAGTTAGGGTCTCCCTAAATAGTGGTGTTATTCCTGAAGTTATTCTTGAAATAATATTGACATATTTTTTTCATTTTCGAAATTTCATCATCATTAATTTGTCGTCGATGTCAGTGACGTCGGAGTAGTATTCATGCCATTTAGGGTGTTAGTGGTTGACGATTCTAGTTTTTTTCAACATAGGTTGAAGGAAATTATAAATGAGAATCCAGAATTAAAAGTTGTTGGTATTGCCAGTAATGGGCGTGAAGCTGTTGATAAGGCAAAAGACTTAAAGCCCGATATCATCACGATGGATTTTGAAATGCCTGTGATGGATGGCGTTACTGCTATTAAACATATTATGGCAGAACGCAAAACACCAATCCTAATGTTCTCCTCGCTTACCTACGAAGGCGCAAGAATCACACTTGATGCTTTGGAAGCGGGCGCGCTTGACTTTATACCCAAAGATTTCGCCGAAGTTTCGCGCAACTCTTCTGCATTAAAACAAAAACTTCATGAGCGATTAATTACACTGGCAAAATCAGGGCAGAGTGGTTCTGGCTCTGCGGCATCGAATAAAGCCTCGCCTGCTATTACTGCGGATGCGCTAAAAGTTACCGCTAGTACGTCGCACGCTTTTGCGTCTGCGACATCAAAATCGCAACCTGCTACATTTTCAACGGCGTCATCTTCAATAACTTCAGTGGCGAAACCTTCAGTATCAACGGCATCGTCTGATACTTATCGTTTAAAAAGACAGCCAAAAGTATTGGTTATTGGTGCATCCACTGGCGGCCCTGTTGCGCTAACAGATGTGTTGATTCAGTTACCTAAAAACTTTCCTATTCCTATTGTTCTCGTTCAGCACATGCCAGAAAATTTTACCAAGGCATTTGCAGAGCGTTTGAATCGTCAGTGTAATATTAGTGTTCGCGAAGCAGTAGATGGTGATATGTTAGAGCCTGGTCTGGCATTGCTTGCGCCAGGTGGAAAACAATTGATGCTCGATAAGCGAAATGGTGGGTGTGTACGTGTGTTTGCTGATGATGATCGCACAACGTATAAACCTTCTCTCGATATTACCTTTGGGTCGGCAGCAAATAATTTTGGCGATAAAGTTCTCGGTGTGGTACTAACCGGCATGGGATCTGATGGGTGCCAAGGTGCGCGTTTGTTAAAAGAAGCTGACTCATCACTGTGGTCACAAGATGAAGCAAGTTGTGTGATTTATGGAATGCCAATGGCTGTTGCAAAAGCTGGGTTAACCGATCGTGTGTTAAGCCTCAATGACATTGGTCTTCGCTTAGCGCGTGAGGTTGTATAATGGATATTCTAAGTATCCTCGGAATCATTTTTGGTTTTGCCGTTATTCTCGGTGGAAATTTTATTGAGGGTGGGTCTATCCATTCTCTGCTTAATAGCTCAGCTGCACTGATTGTTATTGGTGGGACTTTTGCGGCTGCTATTTTGCAAACTCCCAAGAAAAGCCTTGTGCGTGCATTGGCAATATTTAAATGGGTTTTTCAGCCGCCGCAGAATCCGTTTAAAGAGGGGATTGGTAAACTTGTTCGCTGGGCTAATGCTGCACGTAAAGATGGTTTGTTAGGTTTGGAAAAAATTTCAAATTCTGAAAGCGATCGTTTTGCGAGAAAAGGTTTGCAATTATTGGTGGATGGCTGCGAGCCAGAAGCTATACGCCGTATTTTAGAATCGGATCTTTTGATTGATGAACAGCGCGATTTAGATGCGGTAAAATTTTATGAGAGTATGGGCGGCTATGCGCCCACTATTGGTATTATCGGTGCTGTGATGGGGCTGATACATGTTATGAATAATTTAACCGATCCTGCTTTGTTAGGGCCGGGTATTGCCGTCGCTTTTGTCGCAACAATTTATGGTGTGGCCTTAGCGAATTTATTTTTCTTACCTATCGCGAATAAGTTGCGCATGTGTGTGAATGAGCAATCGCAATATCGCGAGTTAATCATTGAAGGAATTATCGCCATTGCTGATGGTGAAAATCCTCGTTCTATAGAAATTAAATTAAACGGTTACTTGCTTAAAGGCTAGTTTGATTTGCACGGTGAAGGCTCATGATTCGTCGCAAAAAACAAGAAATTCATGTCAACCAAGAACGCTGGTTAGTTTCTTATGCGGACTTTATTACGTTATTGTTTGCATTCTTTGTGGTGATGTATTCCATTTCACAGGTTAATCAAAGTAAATATCGTGTGTTGTCGGAAACCTTTGTGCAAGCATTTAATCCAACGGATGCTCAATCGCCTACCACTGCCACTGAAGAAAAAATAAATCCTTCAAGCTCGTTAATTACACCTATTGATTTAGGGAAAACTGCCACAGTAGAAGCAGATAAAAAACCGTCTATCACGATTGTAGAAAATGAAGCGCAAACAGAATCACCAGGAGAATCAACTACAGAATCAACCACAGAAGTTCCTCCTGTTGAGCAGTCAGAAGTGCATGATGAGACAGCAAAGATATCACAGCAGGTAAGCGAAAAATTTTCGCAACTTATTAATGATCAATTGATAAAAGTCACCAGCAATGAGTTTTGGCTGCAAATAGAATTGAATGACAGTATTTTATTTCCGTCAGGCGCCGCCGAGCCCAGTCAGCAGGCGCAAGCTATATTTACGGAAATTGCGGGAATCTTAAAAAATTATAAAAACTCCATACAAATAGAAGGGTTCACGGATAACATTCCGATTAGAAATGGTCGCTACCCGACCAATTGGGAATTATCATCGGCACGGGCGACGGCGATTGTTAAATGGCTTGCTGCTAATGGTGTTGAGCCTGAGCGATTGGCTGCTGTCGGTTATGGTGAATTTCAACCTGTTGCCGCTAATGATACAGAAACAGGGCGCGCACAAAATCGTCGAGTTGCAGTGATGGTCGCCAAACGACCACTGGAACGACCACGAGCACTGCTTGAGCAATTAAAATAAATTATTTTTTAATTCGCCCTGTAAAATCGTTACGCATTTTCCTATCAAATCAACTCTATCGTTATGTATTATCAAGTCAATAATGCCGCGACGCGATGAGAGTTGTTCTGCACGCAATGTGGTTTTCCCCAGTTTTTCACTCCATAAGCTGCCAAGGCTGCAATGTGCTGAACCTGTTACTGGATCTTCATTGATTCCGGCTCGTGGAGCAAAAAAACGCGATACGAAATCTCTTTCACTGGTCGCACTTTGCGCGGTGATGATAACGCCTCGAGTTTTAATGTTTGCGATTTTTAGAAAATCAGGTTGATATTGTAAAACTGCACTTTCATTTTCCAATTCAAGAATAATATCTTCTCCTGCATGATAAGCATTGCGTTGATTCAATCCTAGCGCAGTAATGTCGCTTAACTCTTTTTCAATGATGGTGCATGGAATTCTTGGAAAGTCGAGTTTAAGGCGAGAGTCATGTGCTGTTGCTTTTAAATCGCCACTCAATGTTGAAAAAATAATCTCGTTGTAAGGTAGTTTCAATTCGTGCAGTAATACATGTGCAGATGCCAATGTGGCATGACCGCATAGCTTAATTTCGCAGGTAGGTGTAAACCAGCGTAAGCCCCAATAGTTTTCATTGGTTGGTTTTATAAATGCTGTTTCTGACAAATTAAATTCGGCGGCAATTTGTTGTAGCCACTTAGTAGGTTTTTCTTCGCTTAGAATACATAATGCTGCTGGGTTTCCACCAAATGCGTTTGGTGCAAAAGCATCCACAATAAAAGATGCTGTGGGTGTATTTAACATTTTGTGATCCTTGTAAGTGTAAAGATGTCGTGAGTGCAGTAAAATTGAACCCCGTTACTGCTGCATTGTCTGAGTTCAGGTTTTAGGTTTGCATCGATTTGCATCAATGTATATGTGTTAAATTGATCATCACATATTTATAGAATTTATTGAATAGGAAGCTTCGCAAAATGCCGAGCACTTTTGGTAACAAGCTGGTTATAGCCATTTCCTCACGCGCTTTGTTTAACTTGGATGATAGTCATCAGGTTTATATCAATGACGGGTTGGAGGCGTATGCACGTTACCAAATTGAACATGAAGATGAAGTTTTGACGCCAGGTGATGGTTTCCCTATGGTGCAGAAATTACTGCGCATGAATGAGCGTTTGGGTGGCGAACCGCGTGTTGAAGTTATTTTGTTGTCGCGAAACAGTGCGGACACTGGGCTACGGATTTTTAATTCCATTCAACATTATGGGTTAAATATCACGCGGGCTGCGTTTTGCGGTGGTACATCACCTTATGGTTATGCATCAGCATTTGGCTGCGATTTATTTTTATCAACCCATGCTGATGATGTACGCGAAGCGCTCGATCATGGAATAGCTGCCGCAACGTTATTGGCATCTAAAACAAAAGTTGATAACGATGGCCTGTTGCGTTTTGCATTTGATGGCGATGCGGTTTTATTTTCTGATGAGGCCGAGCGAGTCTATAAGCAAGAAGGATTAAATGCATTCACAGAAAGTGAAAAAAGTTCAGCAAAATTGCCATTAAGTGGCGGTCCGTTTAAAGAGTTTTTGGCAGCGCTACAAGGGTTGCAGAAAGAGTTTGGTGAGCGTGATTGCCCCATTCGTACAGCGTTGGTGACTGCGCGTTCAGCGCCTGCTCATGAGCGTGTTATACGCACATTACGTGCATGGAATATTCGAATTGATGAATCCTTATTCTTAGGTGGTTTATCAAAAGGAACGTTTTTAAAGGCCTATGGCGCCGATGTGTTTTTTGATGATCAGCGTGTTCACTGTGAGTCAGCAAGTGAGCATGTTGCTGCTGGACATGTACCTCACGGCATCGCAAATCAGCTTTTAGTGCCGCCGCTTAAAGTGGAATAAAAAATTCTCCTTAAAAACTATAAAAATCGTGGATATAGTCTAAAGTTGTAAGAAGTACCATTAATGAAATAGATAAAAATAAATTGGAATTATTTAAAACGTTGTCTATTCTACATTAGTATAAATAAATAGTTTTTTTATAACCGTTGGTCACTTAGACCTACGTGAACCTCCGATCTAATGAGCCATCCTGGAGGGCTTATGAAGCTGCAACAACTGCGTTATATCTGGGAAGTGGCCCATCACGATTTGAACGTGTCGGCAACAGCCCAGAGCCTTTACACCTCTCAACCAGGCATCAGTAAGCAAATTCGCTTACTAGAAGATGAGTTGGGCGTTGAGGTTTTTTCACGAAGCGGTAAGCATTTAACACGTATTACCCCAGCGGGCGAAGCTATTCTTAAGAAGGCAGGCGAAATCCTGCGTAAGGTTGAGAGTATTAAGCAAGTTGCACAAGAGTTTAGTAATGAGCGCAAAGGTACATTGACCATTGCCACTACTCATACACAAGCTCGCTATGCGTTGCCGCCTATTATTGGCCAATTTATTAAACAATACCCGGAAGTTGCTTTGCATATGCATCAAGGTACGCCAATGCAGATTTCTGAAATGGCTGCTGATGGTACTGTTGATTTTGCAATAGCGACAGAAGCGATGGAATTGTTCAGCGACCTCATTATGATGCCTTGCTACAGCTGGAATCGTTGTGTTGTGGTACCTAAAAATCATCCTTTAGCGCAGATATCTCACCTAACATTAGAAGATATTGCCAAGCATCCTATTGTAACCTATGTGTTCGGTTTTACCGGACGTTCTAAGTTGGATGAAGCTTTTATTAGCCGTGGTTTGGCGCCTCGCGTTGTATTTACCGCTGCGGATGCTGACGTTATTAAAACTTATGTTCGTCTTGGTTTGGGCATTGGCATCATCGCGCAGATGGCCTACGATCCCGCGGTGGACTCAGATTTGGTTTGCTTAAGCGCGAGCCATTTGTTTGAGCCTAGCATCACTAAAATTGGTTTCCGTCGTGGCACCTTCTTGCGTGGTTTTATGTTCGATTTTATCGAGAAGTTTGCTCCACACTTGACTAAAAGTATTGTCAATGAAGCGTTTGAACGACACTCCAGAATGGAGTTGGATGAACTTTTTAAAGATATAAAAATACCCTCTCTGTGATCCAAACCTAAAAAACCGACGTAAGTCGGTTTTTTTTATTCTTTTATATTTCACTGATACCATAGATAGCACACCTTAAGTCTTTGCCTGTGTGTATGTGCATTTTTTGTATTTACAAGCATCTATAGTTCGTGATTATTAAACAACTCTGGATCAATTTATGAAGAAAATTCCAATCGGCGTGAGCGAATGCTTGTTAGGTGCACCCGTTAGGTTTGATGGTGGGCACAAGCGCAATCGCTATGTCACCGATGTGCTTACAGATTATGTGGAATTTCATCCTGTATGCCCAGAAGTTGCTATTGGCTTGGGGATTCCGCGTAAACCTATTCGGCTGATTGTCACTGATGGGCAGGACCGTATTCGCGGTGTAGAGAATGCTGCTCTGGATGTAACTGATGCGCTGGTGCAAGAAGCTGAAAGTGCGGCTGAAAAAATGCCGGATATTTGCGGCTATATTTTCATGCAGAACTCTCCTAGCTGCGGCGTTTATGGTTTGAAACGTTATGGCGAAAATGGCCACAGCATTGATAGCAGTGGTCGTGGTGCTTACGCAAAACGTTTTATGGAGTTAATGCCGTTAGTTCCGGTAGAGGAGGCTGGGCGATTAAACGATGTAGGATTGCGCGAAAACTTTATAACCCGAATTTTTGCTTTGCATGATTGGCGCCAAACGGTTGCGCCAGCGCCGACAGCTAAAAAACTGATAGGTTTTTATTCGCGTTATAAATATCAAGTGATGGCACACCATGTTCCCAGTTATTTTTTAATTGGGAAATTTCTGGCCAACTTAGCTAATCGATCAATTGAAGACATTAGCAAGGAATTTATTAGTTTGCTGATGGCCGCACTTGGCCATCAAGCTACTCGCAAAGGCAATGCAAATGCGCTTATGCATCTGCGCGGTTATTTAAAGTTACATATCACCAAGCAAGCAAAAGAGGAATTAAGTAATTTAATCGAATCTTATGCAAAAGGGATGGTTCCTTTGGTTGTCCCACTTACGTTACTTAAACATCATTTGATGACATTAGATGATCCTTATTTAAAAAGCCAAACCTTTTGGGCACCTCATCCTGAAGCGTTAGGATTAAGAAATTTTGTAATGGAATAAGTACTGATGTTTAAACGGATAATGTGGTTTAGAAATGATTTACGTATTCACGATAATCCGGCACTTTATCGTGCGGCGGAAGATAAAGAAGGTGTGCTAGCAGTTTACTTTATTTGTCAGGAGATGTTAAAAAACCATGATGTTGCACCAGTGCGCACGGATTTTGTTCGGCGTAATCTTGCGATATTATCTGAGGATTTAAAAAAGCTACAGATTCCTTTGTTAATTATTAATATTGAAAAAACAAAGGATATTCTGTTGCACTTTCAGAAGATTATTAAAAAATATAAAATTGAAGAGTTGTTTTTTAATGCTGAATATCCTTTCGATGAGTTTGAGCGAGATAAACAGGTTTCAGAGGTTTTACGTAAACAAAGTGTCCTTGTAAAACGTTTCCATGATCGTGTAATTATTCCTCCTAGCATGATTCGTAATGGAAGTAATGAGCCGTATAAAGTATTTACTGCCTTTAAAAATAATTGGCTAAAGCAGGTGAGGGGATTACCACTTACAATTTTAGGTAAGCCTGCTAAACAGCCTCTTACAAATGCAGAATTATTTGTGGATGTAAAATCTATTGATGACGTATTTGATGGAATTGAGTTGCGTGATTTATCCAAGCTTTGGCCAGCCGGAGAAAAAGAAGCATCCAAACGTCTTAAATATTTTATCGAACATCATATTAATGATTACCAAGTAGATCGCGATTTCCCTGATCTCGACGGTACTTCTACTTTATCCCCCTATTTAGCGATGGGTGCGATTTCTCCCAAGCAATGTTTAACGGCAGTGCTGCAATCTAATTATGGTGAGTGGGACTCGGGTAATATTGGCGTTACAACCTGGATTAGTGAAATTATCTGGCGTGAGTTTTATCAACATGTTGTGGTCGACTTTCCTCGCGTGTGTAAACATAAAGCGATGCAGTCATACACAGAAGCATTTCCGTGGCGCCATGATAAAAAATTATTTGCAGCTTGGTGTGATGGTAAAACAGGCATCCCAATTATTGATGCTGCCATGTTGCAATTAAAAGAAACCGGGTGGATGCACAATCGATTGCGTATGGTCGTTGCTATGTTCCTTACCAAAAATCTGCAAATGGATTGGCGAATGGGCGAGCGTTATTTTATGTCGCAATTAATTGATGGGGATTTTGCGGCAAACAATGGCGGTTGGCAGTGGAGTGCTTCTACTGGCACTGATGCGGCACCTTATTTTCGGATTTTTAATCCGGTAAGCCAATCGCAACGTTTCGACCCGGGCGGGGCATTTATTCGGCGTTATTTGCCAGATTTGGCAAAATTGCCTGCCAAAGTGATTCACAATCCACCGCTTATGGATTCCTATCCCGCGCCCATTGTGGATTTATCATTAACTCGAAAGGAAACTATTGCGTTATTTGGTGCACTAAAACATTAATGCGGCTTGGCGGCATTCCAAATGCTATAGAAATAATCTGAAAGGACTTATAATGGTCGCCAACGTAGTTTTTCATGATCACTAGTTAGTGATAGTTAGTGATAGTTGGTTATTGTTTTTTTGTAATAATTTTTAGGAGTTCATCATGTCGACCAAGTCGTTTTTGCGTCTAAGTAATTTATTCTCGCTGGGTGTTTTTTTGATGGCGGTCATTACAGCGCATGCGGATGAAATATATGCAGTTTCAGGCACCGCTTACAATCTCAAAACTGGCAAGTTATCTTACCGCGAGCTTTTTTCGAAGTTGGATGATAATCATCAAGTTCATGTTAATTATGCAAAACCTGATGGAACTGTATTTGCGCGCAAAGTTTTGGATTACACGACTGAAGTTTTTCAACCGGGAGTGATGTTTACTGATGATCGTGATGATGAAACTGTTTCTGCTGCATTTGATGCGGGTCGTTTATTGTTAACACATAAAGTTAAAGGTGATTCGCAAACCAAAACTCTCTATGAAACATCTAAGTTAGTTATTGATGCTGGTATAGATGCTGTTATACAACAGCAATGGGAAAAGCTAATGGCAGGAAAAAAAGTGGATATTGAAGTGGCAAATCCGCGTACGCTTTTAGTGGAAAAATTAGTCATTGCAAAAATTAATGCATCAGAATCGTCTTTGGCTTATAAAGGATCTCAAGACTCGTGGAAATATTTTTTTGTGGAACCTGCTAATAAGTTTTCTTCTCTTCTTTCAGAGCCTAGCTTTTACGCCTATGAGGCTAACGGAAAGTTTTTAATGCGTTATCAAGGGTTGGCTAATATTGATAACGATAAAGGTGAGGCGTGGAATGTAAGGATTGAGTATGAATATTGGTAATTGATATGAATTACCAATCTCCTAAGTATTAAAATAAAAAAGCGCTTAAGGCGCTTTTTTATCGAACAATTTTTTAGTTTTAGTTTTAGAGCTGAGCGTCGGCAGTTTTTGGTAAATAACTACACCAATCACTCCAGCTTCCGGGATAGAGTTTTGCTTCAATCCCGCACAAATATAACGATAAAATATTTACGCAAGCTGTAACACCAGATCCACAATAAACAACAATATTACCCTGCGACGCCAAGTTTTTCCAATGAGAAATTTGCCACTCAATAGGGCGCATAAAACCTTGCTCATCAGTAATTTCCTGCCATGGATAATTCACCGCAGACGGTATATGCCCAGCGATTGGGTCAATAGGTTCTTCTAGCCCTTGGTAGCGCCGTGCTTCACGCGAATCAATTAAAAGCATATTGTTGGTATGTAAAATATCCTTGCGATTCACTACATAATTATCTTGAACACTCGCTTTAAAATTGCCATATTTTGCAGGTGGCTCGCGTTTATCCAGCGCACCTTTAAACGCAACCCAGGCTTTAAATCCGCCATTCAAAATAAATACATTGTTGTGCCCAAGGTAACGCAATAACCACCAAGCACGTGCTGCATAAGCTAAGCGTGAATCATCATAAAGTACAACATTTGAATGTTGATAAACGCCGGCACGACGCAATGTTTCTTGGAGTTGTTCAATATCGGGTAAAGGATGGCGGCCGCCATGAGATTGGATGGGGGATGAAAGATGTTTTTCTAAGTCAAAATAATAAGCGCCAGGAATGTGGCCTTGTTTGTATTCGGCCAAGCCTTGCGTTTTATTAAGCAGGTTGAAACGACAATCAATAACAACAGTATCTTTACCTAATTGATTGTGCAGTTCACTCGCAGATATCAGCGCTGAATTCATCATGGCATCAATAACTTCGTTGAATATTACGCCAATGTTGGCATTGTTCGCGTGAGCTGTGAAGCACTTAAATGAGAATTTGTGAGTCAGTTGTACAATCAGTTCGTTTGGGGGGCCTTTAGTGCTTGAAAATTTAGACTCTACTCCACGCTTGAGGTTCCTTGCCTTCTAATTGATACGCAAATGCAATGATATAAGCGACTGCTAAATAAAGTGTTTCTGGGATTTCATCACCTAATTCTAATGTGACTAGCAGTTCGACAAGAGCACTGTTGTCACATAGAGGAACGCCATGTTGCTCAGCGATGGCAATAATATCATCTGCAACAGAACCTATACCTTTGGCAGTGACCGTAGGCGTGTTAGTGCCATCATAAAAGAGGGCAACTGCTTTTTGAATTTTTTGTTCTGAGTTCATAATTAAGTCGATATATCTATCAGTGAATAACTTAATGCCATAGGTTTTTCTGGTGGCATACCTTTCATACATTGCAATTGTTTTACCTCAATGCCTTCTTTTTCTAAATTCTTTCGCAATGTATTCATTTTATCGCGTACATGAGCAAATGTTTTTTCTTGGGTTGCCCACAGTGTGGCGCTAACAGTGGTATCGACAATTGCCAATTGTGCACAAAATTCACCAAGCGTTGGCAAATCAAAGCGAAGCGTTACTGACCATTGTTTTACTTTTGTTGAGGTTTTGTTTTCTTCGGGCGAAGAATGTTTTTCCTCTGCCCAATCACGATCAATGCGTACATGAACGTGTTGAATATCATTGTGATGCTTTACCGGTATGTCAACTTGCCATGATGCACTGGGCTGGCTGCTATCTTTGGTATTGAGTTCGTGATTTAAGCTGGCTAATTGCTGTAATTGAATTTTTGCCAAACCGTGAATACTGTGTTGCTGCATTAAGATTAATAATTGTGTGCGCAACTCTTTGTTGGAAAGCTCTTTTACCGGTTTATTCATCAGCTCTTGCATAAAGAGCTGAATATCTTGGGCGTTAATTTTATTGGGTTCAGATGTGGATGCACTTGTATTTGCTGTTGGGGCAGTAGGAATATAACCACTGAGTTGATGAAGCAATTTTGCTGTTTGATCTGTTGTGAGTGGTTTATTGCTGCCATTTAATTCCTGGTTGACTTTGCTGAGTAACGTAAGCAACGAACCTTTTAAGTCATGTGAAAACGTATGTGCAATAGTTTGAGTGTTTTTGTTGTCTGCTGTTATTTCTGCATGAACTGCATTAAGTTTATTTTCAAAAAACACGCCTGAGTCTTTTATTATCTGCGCTAACTCTTTTGGTTGCGTGAGCTGTAAAGGAGAGCGAATTTGCTCAGCTAGGCTTTTTAGTGCTTGTTCTATAGTTGCTGGAACAAGACGCTGTTGGTTGGCGGCAGGTATTTTTTGCCATTGTTGTACGGCTGAAAATAAAACATTAGGTGTATCTTTGTGAGGAAGTAGTTGTCGCAAATTGTCAGCAATGATTTTTTTTATCTGTTGAGCGTTTACATCTGTGGTTGTGTTTTTTTCAACCTGTGATTTATAAAGCAATGTTTCTGGCGCTATTTTTGTTGTCGATGAGCTGCTTGATGTAGCTGCTGTCGGTATTGATGCTTCTTTGCTTGTATTTTTTGTTGCGATTTCACCTAATGTATTTTGTAATTCGTTTAATACGGTTTGGGTAATAGATTTGGCGGAGTAGGTGGGCGATGTATTGTTTGCCTCTCCTGTTGTTGGGCTGCTTGTGGTTGAATTATTTGTCAGTGTGACTTTTGTGGTATCACTTGTGCTGTTTGTTTGAGGGAGCTCCAGTAATACTAGTTTTTGCGCGGTCACTAATTGCACGGGCAGGGCTTGTCCTACGGAAATAGGCTTATCGGTATAAGTGAGTACAGGGCGATTATTTACAAGCAAGTTTACCCATTTTAAATCCGGTGATTTGATAAGTGCTTGCTGGTCTTGAAGTTGTGAAATTTCTGCTTTTAGCGCAGGTGTTGCTTGTGCAGGATTACTGGCGAGTTTATTCAGTTGTGCTAATGCATCGGTTGTTTTGTTGAGTAATTCTTGGCGCTCTTGTGGCGTTACGGGTGCGGTTTCTGTCACGTTGGCCATTGCTACTTTCCCTATAGCAACATTTAACGCTCGGCTCAATGCCGCCATTTCAGCGTTATTTTTTTGCTCTAAACCTTGAGCTAGGTGTTGAGTAAGTTTGCTGATATCCATTTTTTCAAAAGTCTCTGTGGGAAGCTGCATGAGTTGTACTAGTTGTGCACGAGCTTCTTTATTTGACATGTCAGTGTTTGGTTTAGTTAACAGCTGTTGAATAATTTTTTCAATATCTTGTACTTGATCGTTTTGGTTCTTTGACGTTGCTGTTGTTGTATTAGTATTGATTACTATTTGATTGGTTGTTTGATTTTTAGCAGGTTGGGGTTTTTCTGTTTGATCTGTTGTTTGGTTTGTTGTTTCTTTGATGTTTGAACTTTGAGTTTTTTCTACGCCAGAGGCAATTAATTGTTGAAATAATTTTGCAGTTAGCTCTGTTGAAAGTTGTTTATTGGTGCCATTGAGCACCTGAGTAACCTCATTCAATTGTTTTTGCGCAGCGTTTTGTGAGGTCTGTGCAGTTGTTGATGCACTTGCTACATTAGGTACTTTTTCTGGTGCAGATATAGGCTGCTTAGTGGTTGCTTGGTTTTTAATCTCATTGTCAGAGTTTATTGTATTGCTAGTGGCAGTTTTTGTTTGGGTTAACTCTAACTGTAACCGTATTCTTTCTGCAACGCTTTTTAGTGCCTGCTCAAGGGTTGTTGGTGTCAGTATTTGTTGAGTTGAACTGGGAATATTTTTCCATAGATTTTCTACTGGAAATGAAGCAACAAAAGTCTGTTCTAGTTCATCCGCATCTATCGGTGGCGATGATTTATCAGGTTGATCAGGCTGCGCACTATTTTTATGTGTAGTAACGGCATTTGTTTTACTGTTTGCCTGATTTACTTCTTCTGTGTCGAGGATAACCAGTTTTTGTGCTGAAATTACTTGCACAGGTATTGTTTGCCCTGCGACAACGGGTTTGTCGGTATAAGTTGTTATGGACTGATTATTTACGGAGAGCTGCAATGATTTTAAATTGGGCGATTTAATGAGTGCTTGTTGCTCTAGTAATAAAGTAATCACTTCTTTTGCGCTGGGTATTGACTGCGCAGAGTTGCTCGAGAGCTTATTGATTTGAGCTAACTCTTCTGTTGTTTTCTGTAAGAGTTCTTGGCGATCCTGCGGTGTAACGGGAGTGGATTTTATCACAGTAGCAATTTGTACATTTGTAGTAGATATATTTGTTGTTATGGGATTGGTTTTTGTTGTTGGTGTTGTAGCTGGAGTTATGGTCGGTGTTGTGGTTGTTGTTTTTTGCACAATTTCCGTTTTACGTGTGGATTCAATGGCATCATCTTTTACGATGGTTTGATTAGCTGCAACTTGTAGTTTTACTGGTTCTGTTGGCAACGCTAATTTTGCAAAATAGGTTGGCGTGGAGTTTTTCTGAGTAACTGCTCCGGAATTTATATTTTCAATGAATGTTTTTATTTTCTGTTCTGTATTGTTTTGGCTTTTGCTATTTTTTTCTACGTTATCTGAAGCTTCTGTGGTATTTGAAGTTTCTGGAATGTCTGATTTAGGTAAATCCAGCAAGACGATTTTTTGTGGGCTTACTACTTGCACGGGGACTTTTTGTCCAGTGATAAGTGGCTTATCGGTATAGGTTAATAAGGTTTGGTTGTTAACGGTTATATGTATCCATTTTGCATCCGGCGATTTAATAACAGCTTGTTGTTGCTGTAACGATGAGATCGCTTCTTTTAATCCTGGAATTGGTTGCGCGGTAACACGAGCCATTTTATTGAGCTGCATTAATTCTTCGCTTGTTTTATTGAGCAGCTCCTGACGTTCCTTGGGTGTAATCGGTGCCGTTTCTGTAACAGTTGCAATTTGGATTTTAGCTGCGGGTGTTGTAACTGTTAATGTCGTTGTATTTTTTACTGGGATGGCATGTTCAAGATTGTCCTCAGGTATTACGGCGTCACCATTGTCTTGTTCGCTCAATACTGTTGGTAAAGCTAGTTTTGCAAAATATGTCGGTGTTGAATTTTTTTGCGCAGTCAATGCCGAATTTATAGTTTCAGTTAAAACTTTTATTTTGCTCTCTAGTGTTTTGTTTTCTGGGCTATCCGCAAGCTCTGGATTGTTTAACTCGGGTAAATCTAACAGTGCGATTTTTTGTGGGCTTACTATTTGTACTGGGACTTTTTGTCCAGCGATAAGCGTTTTATCGGTGTAGGTTAATAACGCTTCATTGTTTACCAGTATATGTATCCATTTTGCGTCGGGCGATTTAATCACTGCTTGCTGTTGTTGTAGAGCAGCTATAGCGTCTTTTAATCCAGGAATGGGTTGTGTTGTAGCGCTTGCTGCTTTGTTGAGCTGTGCTAACTCTTCGGTTGTTTTATTGAGTAGCTCCTGGCGTTCTTTTAGCGTAATAGGTGCTGTTTCAGTGACTGTTGCAATCTGAATTTTAGGTGGAGGTGTTGTAGTTGTGGATGCTGTAGTGTTTTTTGTTGCAATTGGATTTTCAATATTTTTCTCCGTTGTTTCAACGGGAATATTTTTTTGTTCAGCCTGTGCTGTTGTTAATGCTAATTTTGCAAAGTAGGTTGGTGTTGTATTTTTCTGCACAGTTAGTGCAGCGTTGATGGTTTCAGTTAATACTTTTATTCTGTTTGCATCTGTTTCTGTGTTACCTAGGTTTTCTAATTCAGGTAAATCTAACAGCACAATTTTTTGTGGTGTAATAACTTGAACAGGGATTTTTTGCCCGGCAATAAGTGGTTTGTCGGTGTAGGTTAATAAAGATTGATTATTAACAGTTATATGTATCCATTTCGCATTGGGTGATTTAATCACGGCTTGTTGCTGTTGCAGCGACAATATTGCTTCTTTGAGGCCGGGAATTGATTGCTTTGTTGCTCTTACTACTTTATTAAGCTGTAGTAATTCTTCGGTAGTTTTTTTCAGTAACTCTTGGCGCTCTTCTTCAGTAATGGGTGCCGTTTCGGTAACTGTTGCGATTTCAACTTTAGCAGTCGACGTTGTAGTGGTTAATGTTGTTGGATTTTTCGTTAAGATTTTATTGTCAATATTAGTGTTTGGTTTTTCACTGGATATGTTTTTTTGTTCGATTGATGTTGATGTTGATGTCGTTGCTGATGCTGATGTTGTTGCGCTGTTATTTGCAGTGGTTGTTTCTGGTAAATCAAGCAACACTAATTTTTGCGACATTGATAATTGCACGGGTACTGTTTGCCCGGCAACAAGTGGCTTATCGGTATAGGTTAATAACTGTCGATTATTCACCACTAAAGTTGCCCACTTTAAATCAGGCGATTTAATGATTGTTTGTTGTTCGAGTAATCGTGAAATTTCTTCTTTTGCCGCTGGTGTTAATTGAGAGGTGCTGGCTAACTTGTTAAGCTGCATCAATGCTTCTGTTGTTTTATTTAATAGTGCTTGCCGTTCTTGTGGTGTTACGGGGGTTGTTTCCGTGACTTGTGCCATTGTCACTTTACCCAATGCAACATCCAGCACTCGACTTAATGCAGTCAGTTCGGCGTTGTTTTTTTGCGCTAAACCTTTCATGAGGTTTTGGGTAAGGCTACTAATATCCATTCGTGCACTATTTTGTGATTAATTTAATAAAGAGTCGTGATGAATAAGACGTGAAAGACAAGAGTACGAAGGCTATAATCGCGCAGCTACTATAATAACGTCAATGAGTTAGCTAAATCGGCAACCTCGTTTCAGTATAGCGATCTCTGAGCTTAAACTCTGAGTTATTCCTAATTTACATGTGGATAATATTTTGTCTGATACCCAAGCCCTGATTGAACTGCGAGACTTTGCTTGCGAACGAGATGAGCGATTGCTTTTTCGTGCGCTTAACGCGGTATTTACTGCCGGGCAGGTGGTACAAATCCTAGGGCCAAATGGCAGCGGTAAAACTACGTTATTACGAATTTTGGCTGGCATATCCCATGATTATCAAGGTGAAATTCTCTGGCGAGGTCAGGCACGCTCTAAGGTTGCTTGGGAATTCGCGAATGAGCTACTTTACCTTGGCCATTTACCTGGCATCAAAAAATCCTTAACACCGTTGGAGAATTTGCATTGGTATGCCGCTATTCAAGGTGATGTTGACGATACGTTGCTATTAAAAGCCTTGGCTGAGGTAAATTTAGCGGGATATGAAGACACCCCTTGTTACCAATTATCTGCCGGCCAATTGCGTCGTGTGGCGTTGGCGCGTTTGGGGTTTAGTCGTGCAAGCGTGTGGATATTGGATGAGCCTTTTACTGCGCTGGATAAAAAAGGTGTTGAACATTTGGAAGCTCGATTGGCAAATCATGCGGCAACGGGTGGGCTGGTATTGGTGACGTCGCATCAGGATATTAATGTCCCTCATTTACAACAACTTAATTTGCAGGATTTCCCCGCCGACTATTCAAGTGTGTGGGATAGTGCTGGAGTGCGAGCTAATGACTAATTCGCCTTCGCTATTTTGGTCTACATTTAAACGAGATCTCACGCTCGCGTTTCGCCACAAAGGTGAAATGATCAACCCACTGGTTTTTTTTCTGATCGCTGTCAGCATGATTCCTCTTGGTATGGGCCCGGAAAAAGCGCTGCTTATGCGTATCGCTCCGGGAATTTTATGGGTGATGGCATTATTGGCGACCTTGCTGTCGCTCGATAATTTATTTCGTAGTGATTTTGACGACGGTACTCTGGAGCAGTTGTTAATTTCGCCGCATCCTTTGTATTGGAGTGTTTTAGCAAAAGTTCTCGCGTTTTGGCTCGCCACGGGTTTGCCGCTTATGTTGCTATCACCTTTGCTAGGTGTGATGTTGTCGTTGCCATCCTCGGCGTTTATTGCATTATGCTGCTCGTTACTGCTGGGCACGGCTGCGATGAGTTTGATTGGTGCAGTGGGTGCGGCTTTGACGGTAGGTTTACGTAAAGGTGGATTACTCATTTCGTTGATCGTTATGCCACTTTATGTGCCGATTTTGATTTTTGGCGCGAGTGCAGTGCAAGCGGCTGCACTCGGTGATGTGTTTAGTGTGCAACTTGCTGTGTTGGGCGCAGTCTTAGCAATAGCCTTAATATTGGCACCGCTTGCGACGGCTGCTGCGTTGCGTATTAGTGTCAATGGATAATAATAAATAGAGGTAATTATGAATTGGCAATGGTTTCATCGTTTGGGTTCTCCGCGCTGGTTTTATGAAAAGACTGGTTCATGGATTCTATGGCTTACGGTGTTCGGATGGGGTTTGTTATTGGTTGGCGGAATTTGGGGTTTAGGTTTCGCGCCGATGGATGCAAAACAAGGCAATAGTTTTCGTATCCTTTATATCCATGCTCCCGTCGCATATGTTTCCATGTCTTGTTATTACATTATGGCGGTTGCCGGTGCTGTAGGTTTGATCTGGAAAATGAAGCTGCCATTTATGGTAATGAAAGCGGCTGCGCCTATTGGTTTTGCACTAACAATTGTTGTGTTGTCCACCGGTTCGATTTGGGGAAAGCCCACGTGGGGAACTTGGTGGATATGGGACGGGCGTTTGACCTCTTATTTGATTTTGTCATTTTTATATTTAGGCATTATTGCCCTGCAACAGGCTTTTCAAAATCGCGATACAGCGGATAAAGCTAGTGCGATTCTGGCTTTGGTTGGTACTGTAAATATCCCAATCATTTATAAATCGGTGGACTGGTGGTACACACTTCATCAGCCGGCCACGCTTAAAATTGTGGGTAAATCGACAATCCATATTTCTATGCTGTATCCGTTATTTATTATGATTGTTGGTTTTTATGTATTTTTCACATTGGTGTTGATTTTGGGTACGCGCACTGAAATTTTACGCCGTGAAAGCCGTACGCAATGGGTAAAAGATTTAGCTGTTGGTAAAGCAACAGAAGGTGAAGGGGAATTATTAAAATGACATTTCAATTTGAATCTTTGGATGCATTTATAGCGATGAATGGCCATGGCATGTATGTGTGGCCATGCTATATCATTGTCTACTCGATATTAGTCTATTTAACGCTTAGCCCTGTACTTCAAAAAAGAGCTTTCTTAAAACAACAAAAAAAATTAATTCAGTTACAAAAAAACTCTCAAACACTGTAGTACCACTTTTACTGAAGAATATTTATGCATCCAGTTCGCAAACAACGTTTATTAATCGTCCTCTTCGGCGTTTTGTTTTCCAGCGTCGCTATTGGTTTAATTGTTTATGCCATGCGCGAAAACATTAACCTGTTTTATCCTCCTAGTAAAATTGCCGCAGGGGATGTGCCGCACAATCGCAATATTCGCGGCGGTGGTTGTGTTAAGCCGGGAAGTATCGTGCGCGCTACAGATTCGCTTGATATTCGTTTTATTCTTACCGACGGCACTGCTGAAGTACCTGTGGTATTTTCTGGGATATTGCCTGACTTATTTGCAGAAGGCGAAGCCGCCGTGGTGAATGGTGTGATTGACGATAAAGGTGTATTTAAAGCTGAGCAAGTATTAGCAAAGCATGATGAAACTTATACGCCGCCAGAAGTTGCTGAAGGTATGAACGCCGAGGGCGATCATAAAAATGATCAGGCGGTTTGTAAGGGGATGAATTATGGTTCCTGAATTAGGTCAATTTGCGTTAATCCTTTCGCTTTGTTTAAGTATCGCGCTGACGGTATTGCCATTGTTGGGCGCACACTATGGCAATAATTTATTAATGCACAGCGGTCGCTCATTAGCGGTTGGTTTTTTTGTTTTTGTCGCTATCGCTTTTTTCTGTTTGTCTTATGCCTTTGCGCATGATGACTTCACTGTAAAATACGTTGCCAGTAACTCTAATAGTTTGTTGCCTTACTATTATAAAATTTGTGCAGTATGGGGCGGACATGAGGGTTCGTTATTATTATGGATTTTGATGTTGTCAGGCTGGACATTAGCGGTTGCCGTATTCAGCCGGTCTCTGCCACTTGATATGCAGGCACGTGTATTAGGTGTACTGGGATTTATCGCTGTTGGATTTTTGCTTTTTATTATTATTACTTCAAACCCTTTCGAAAGAATTTTGCCGATATCTCCACAAGATGGCAGCGACTTAAATCCATTGTTACAAGATCCTGGTTTTATTATTCATCCTCCATTTTTATATATGGGTTATGTTGGTTTTAGTGTGTGTTTTGCATTTGCGATTGCTGCTTTGTTGGCTGGTCGATTGGATAGTGCATGGGCACGTTGGTCGCGTCCTTGGGCAACACTCGCGTGGGGTTTTTTATCGGTTGGTATTGCGTTGGGAAGCTGGTGGGCGTATTACGAATTAGGTTGGGGCGGTTGGTGGTTCTGGGATCCAGTTGAAAACGCATCCTTTATGCCGTGGCTAGTGGGTACCGCGTTGTTGCATTCTTTAGCGGCGACTGAAAAGCGTAGCCTCTTCAAAAGCTGGACTATTTTATTAGCTATTTTTACTTTTTCGCTAAGCTTGTTAGGTACTTTCCTGGTTCGCTCTGGCGTACTCACGTCTGTACATGCTTTTGCGAATGATCCTGAGCGAGGTGTTTTTGTTCTTGCGTTTTTGTTTGTGATTGTTGGCGGGTCACTTACGCTTTATGCGTTTCGTGCGCCCGTGGTTAAAAGTGAAATTGGTTTCAATTGGTTATCTCGCGAAACGTTTTTACTTTTCAATAATATTATTCTAAGTGTGGTCATGATAACCGTGCTGTTGGGTACTCTGTATCCTTTGATTGCAGATGCGATGCACTGGGGAAAAATTTCCGTAGGCCCGCCGTATTTTAATTTCTTCTTTTTACCATTAATGGGGCTTTTGTGTTTGCTCATGGCGCTTGGACCAATTTCAAATTGGAAGCGTACCACGGTTAAACATCTTATCAGTATGCTGTGGAAGCCTTGGGCGATCAGTCTTGTGTTCGCTATAGCATTCCCTAAGTTTTATCGTCCTGAATATAGTGTGGGAGCTGCAATAGCGGTGTTTATTGCCAGCTGGATTGCAACTGCATTGCTGGCAGATATTATTTATCGTTTACGTAATAGCTCATCGCTTAGCAGCGGCCTACAAAAATTAAGCCTCAGCTATTATGCGATGGTGGTTGCGCATTTAGGTATTGCCGCCACATTGATTGGCGTGACCTTAACCAGTATTTATAGTATTGAGCGCGATTTGCGTATGGAAGAGCATCAAACGATTGAGCTCAATGGTTATGCTTTCACTGTGCAATCCATTAAAAAAATACAAGGCCCCAATTACGTTGCGGATGAAGCGTACATTACGGTTAACTATAACGGTAAAGCGCTGAATGATATGTATCCACAAAAACGCCGTTACACAGCGCGCGGGAATGTAATGACAGAAGTTGCGCTTGATGTAAGTTTATTTCGCGATATCTATGTCGCTATGGGTGAGCCTGTGGGTGAAAATGCGTGGGCGATGCGGGTACACGTAAAGCCTTTTGTCCGGTGGATTTGGTTGGGTGCATTAATGATGGCATTCGGTGCGTTTTTATCGGTATTGGATAAACGCTACCGCAAAAAAAACGTTAACGCAGTAGAGTCGAGCGTGTCATTGACAACATCATCAAAGGTGCTTGTTAATGAATAAGCAACGCGTAATGTTATTTATCCCTTTAGCTATTTTTGCGGTGCTTGGCGTATTGTTTTGGCGTGGTTTATCGTTAGATCCCAATAGCATGCCATCAGCTTTGTTGGACAAACCTGTTCCAAAGTTTTCATTGCCACGATTGGGAAATCTACAAGAAACTCGCGATGAAAATATATTCAAAGGAAAGGTAAGCATATTGAATGTGTGGGCGACTTGGTGTGAAACCTGCCGAATTGAGCATCCATTTTTGTTGCAATTAAAAGCGCAAGGCGTGCAAATTATTGGTGTTGATTACAAAGATAAAACGGAAGATGCCCAGCGCTGGATTGCGCAACTTGGCAATCCTTATGAAGATGTCATCATTGATGAAGATGGGCGTTTAGGTTTAGATCTGGGCGTATTTGGCGCACCAGAAACCTATGTGGTAGATAAAGAAGGTGTTATTCGTTACAAACACATTGGCGATTTAAACCAAAAGTCCTGGGATGAAAAGATTAAGCCAGTGTTCGATAAATTGTGATCGAATAATGGTTAATTTATTTGTCGGTTTTTTGTAAGAATGAAGCAACAAGTTTTAAAAATTCATCAGGTTGATCAACCATCGACATGTGTGCGGCATCTTTAATTACCGATACGCTCGCATGTTGCATTTGCTGTTGATATTTAAGTACATTGCTTTCCTGCATTTCATCGTATTCGCCAACAATAAATAATGTCGGTGTTTTGATGTGAGATAAGCCTTTTGCTGCATTAAATTCTTTTAAATTTCCCGATGCAAAAAACTCAGAATTACCCCACATGGTTTCATAAATAGTTTGATTCCATGCGCTGTCTTTGCATTCAGGTGGATCGTTATGAGGCTGACGATACAAAAATAGTTTGTAAAATTCTTCGCTCGCAATTTGATATTCATCGGATTCTGTTGTCCCCGCTAATTCATGTTTGCGTAAAATCGCTTGAGTTGCAGGGGAAAGTTGCTGGCGCAATGTGGTGGTGCTTTCTGTCCAGTCTTCAGTGCTGAGGTATGGCCCGACAAAAATAACGGAAGCTATTCCTTTGGTGCCTTTATTCAGTAGATATTGCCCTGCGATAGCAGCGCCCCAGGAGTGTGCTAACAAGTGCACTTTTTCTAAGTGAAGAGTTTTGCGCACGGTATCCAGTTCTTCTACAAATCTATCAATATTCCAGAGTGATAAATCATCAGGCTGTTCAGATTTCCCAGCACCTAATTGATCGTAAAAGATGACTTGTCGATGTGTGCCAAGCTTGGCTAGCGAAGCAAGTCCACAAGAGCTGCCACCAGGGCCGCCGTGAATAAGGAGAAGGGGGGTTGCATTGCCAGAGCCTACGATGTTGTACCAGACTGAACCGCCGGTCACTTTGATAAAACCTTCGCGGGATTTCATAGGTTGAGCTGTACTGTATGAACTTATTGCGAAACAACCGATCAGTAACAACTTCAATATAGCGAAAAGCGGTGCAGTGAAAAAACGTAGAATGAAAAACCGTGCAGTGAAAAACTTCATATATCACCTGCAAACAGACTTGTTACTATAAATGTAGGCGTAAAAGAGAGGAATGTAAAACTAATAGATGTAAAAAAAGCCCCTTTTGGGAGCTTTTTGAAATTAGTGGCGGACCGGACGGGGCTCGAACCCGCGACCTCCGGCGTGACAGGCCGGCATTCTAACCGGCTGAACTACCGGTCCGCAAAACTTGAAAAACCATTGCTTCAGAATAAGAAGCTACTTGAAAGTAAACATGGTGGGCGGTACAAGACTCGAACTTGTGACCCATGCCTTGTAAGGGCATTGCTCTACCAACTGAGCTAACCGCCCGATCAAGTGAGGCGCATTTTAATGATATGAAACAACAGGTCAACACATTTTTAAAAGATTTACTTATTTTCTGGAAAAAAACGAGATGTTGATTAAATAACAATCGCTCGCGTTGTTTTTTTGCACGCTGATTGCTTTTGTTTACCGTCTTTCGAAACAGTTGTTATACTCGCGAACTGATTTTTTATGAGGTTACTCTATGCGCTCCCCAATGATGTTGATTGTGGCAATGCTAATGTTCTGTGCGTTCAGTTTGCAGTCGCATGCGGCTATTGAATCACATAACTTTGATAATGATGTGCAGCGCCAACGTTATCAGAGTTTTATTGAAGAGATGCGTTGCCCCAAATGTCAAAACCAAAATTTGGCAGGAAGCGATTCGCCCATATCTGCAGATTTGCGTCGTGAACTTTACGAGATGATCAAAGATGGGAAGGCAGATAAAGAAATTGTTGATTTTATGGTGGCGCGTTACGGCGAATTTATTTTATATCGCCCACGAGTAACACCGGTCACTTATGTACTTTGGGCTGCGCCTGTATTATTGCTAATTACTGGGCTTGTTGTGGTGTTGGTTATGTTGCGTCAGCGTCGTCGCTTAGCGTCGCAGAAAACAAGTGCCGCATTAACCACCGATGAGCAAGCACGTTTGGCATCACTTTTATCTACTATTAACAATTCAAAAAATAATAAGGACTCACAATAATGATGCCTCTATGGTTATCTATTGCTGCGCTACTGTTGATTGCGGCTTTATTTATGGTTTGGCCTTTATGGCGCTATCGTCAGTCTTGCGCGCAAACTAATGTGCTGAGCGATGATGAACTTAATTCTCGCCTTGCAGAAAATGTGCGTTTGTATCGTGAACATTTGCAGGAGTTGGAAAATAATCTTGCATCGCAATTAATTGATGCCGAACAATTCGCACAGCTTAAGTTAGAGTTGGAGCGTAACTTATTGGATGATGAAGTTAGCTTGCGCGGTACTGCTAACGCCAAATCATCTTCTTTTTTAGGTTTGAATGTTGCAATCGTTTTTTCAGTAATTGTTTTACTTTCGGGTGTGTTGCTCTATCAAAAATTTGGTAGTGCAGATGATGTGGCGTTGCAGGCATTTCAAAAAGAGAAAAACGTATTGGATCTGTTAGATATGCAAGCGGGGCGCAACCCTGATCCTGCACGAGCGCAAGCATTAATCGCCGAATACAAAGAGCGTGTTTCCGCTAAACCAGACAATGTGCAATATTGGTTTTTACTCGCGCGAACACACATGGAAGTTGGCGATTATGCGCAAGCAATACCAGCCTACCAGCAAATCCTACAGCGTGATCCGCAATCGTCAATGATTATGGCCGAGTTAGCGCAGGCGATGTTTTTGCGCGATGGCAACAAGGTCACTCCGCCAGTGGTTGATTTGTCGAAAAATGCGTTAACTATCGACCCCAAAAATCTAACGGCATTGGGTTTGTTGGGTATTAATGCTTTCAATAGCAAAAACTATAAAGAAGCAATTCAGTACTGGCAAAAAACCGTGGATTTAATGGGGACAGATTCGCCTACTGCGCAAACACTAGCGGCAGGCATTGAGCGGGCTAAACAAATGTATGTGCAAGAGGGGGGTAAGTTAGAGGATTTAGCGGCGAAGTCGGTTTATGCAGTAACTGTTAAAGTTACTCTTGGCGATGTAGTGAAATCCTCGCCCGATCAAACGGTGTTTATTTACGCTCGCGCATGGAAGGGGACGCCCATGCCGTTGGCGATCGCACGTGTAAAAGTGTCTGATTTGCCTACAACTGTGACGCTTGATGAGTCCATGGCAATGTCGCCCATGGCCAGCCTTGCCAATGCTACTGATATAGAAGTGGTTGCACGGATATCGACCGATGGCACAGCGCAAACCAAAGTGGGTGATTGGCAGGCCAAACAAGGTCCCATTTCGATGAAGGCCGTGCCTGAAAAAGTGGATCTTACTATCAATGAGCAAGTTAAAGCTGAATAAGTAAAACCCATTTGGTTAAGGCCAAATTCAAGTCTATTCACCTATGGAAGACTTGGATTTGGCCTTTATTTTTTGGCGTGCATCACACTTTTGACATTAAAACGCATATAAATCGTTGTGACTCCTGTTAATTGTTCAATCTTTATCCTCCCATTTGGCGCGTTATTTCACGCTCATCCAGTAGTCTGTTTAAAATTCATCCAAGTTAAGAACGTTTGTGCTTTTTAGCCCCATATTGGATGCAAATGCCTTTATTAAGCCCTCCTCAAGCGTGTAGAATCCTATTTTTTACAGATTTGCTGAGCCTATGTTGTTCTGACCCAGTTGGGTGGAAATAATAATGAAATCAAATGACTAGCGTGTTCTGGCTTTAACCCTCGCGCTAGATCGTTTTGCATAGCGTTAAGCAACCTTACTTTTTTAGAGAAACATCAAACATGCGGCTAAAGTGCATCAAGCTGGCAGGCTTTAAATCATTTGTTGATCCCACTACGGTCAACTTCCCTAGCAATTTGTGCGCGGTGGTTGGGCCAAATGGTTGTGGTAAATCTAACATTATCGATGCTGTGCGTTGGGTGATGGGTGAGTCGTCGGCGAAAAATCTGCGCGGCGAAAATATGACGGATGTTATTTTTAACGGCTCTAGTGGACGCAAGCCTGTCGGCCAGGCATCTATCGAACTTATTTTCGACAATAGTGACAACACATTGCTCGGTGAATACGCTGGTTTTGGTGAAATTTCCATTAAGCGTAAAGTAACCCGCGATGCGCAAAATCATTATTATCTCAACGGCACCAAATGCCGCCGCCGCGATATTACCGATATCTTTTTAGGTACGGGTTTGGGGCCGCGTAGTTATGCGATTATCGAGCAGGGCATGATCTCTCGTTTGATTGAATCCAAGCCGGAAGAGTTGCGCGTTTATATTGAAGAAGCTGCGGGTATTTCCAAATACAAAGAGCGTCGCCGCGATACCGAAAGCCGTATGCGTCGCACGCAAGAAAATCTTGAGCGTTTAACTGATATTCGCGACGAACTTGAGCGTCAATTATCGCGTTTGCAACGCCAAGCACAGTCTGCTGAAAAGTATACTGAATACAAAAAAGAAGAGCGTTTATTTAAATCACAATTGCAAGTGCTGAAATATTCACTGTTGGATGAGCAAGCCAAAGCTAAGCAAATCGGTATTCGCGATTTGGAATTGCGTATGGAATCATTTGTTACTGAGCAAGTTAACAAAGATACGCAAATCGAAAAGTATCGCAGCCAATACACAGAAATGGGCGATAAGTTTAACGAAGTGCAAGGTCGTTACTACGCAATAGGCGCAGACATCGCGCGCATCGAACAAACCATTCAGCACACGCAAGAACGCGCTCGCCAATTGCAAACTGATTTGGATCAAACCAATCGTGATTGCAAAGAAGCTGAAGAAAACTTATTAATTGACGCGCAAAAAGCAGAAGGCTGGCAAGAAGAAGTTTTGGAATTAGAGCCAGAACTCGAGATGGTTAAAGCTGCTGAAGAAGGCTCCAATACATTATTGATGGATGCTGAAGAATCTATGCAGCGTTGGCAAAATGAATGGGATACATTCAACCAGCGTGCCGCAGAGCCGCGTCAAAAAGCAGAAGTTCAACAATCTCGCATTCAGCATTTAGAACAAGTTCAACAGCGTTTATTGCAGCGTATTGAAAAATTAAAAGACGAAAAATCGCAACTGCAAGATGATGGTATCGATGAAGAAATCGGCCAGCTTACCGAGCAGCTTGCAGAATTGGATTTAGTTGCCGACGAAAAGCGCAACAAAATTGAAGGCATTACTGAGCAGCTCGATCAACGTCGCAATGACAACACGCGCATCAGCAATGAACTCGATCAAGTTCGCAACCAATTGCAAACCATGCGCGGTCGTCACGCATCACTTGAAGCGTTACAGCAAGCAGCATTGGGCGAAAAAAATAAAGCCGTTACAGAATGGTTAGCTGCGCAATCCTTAACAAATAAACCACGTCTCGCGGAATCTATCTCTGTTAATGATGGTTGGGATAAAGCATTAGAAACCGTTTTGGGCAACACACTGCAAGCAGTGTGTGTTGATGGTTTTGATGCAGTCACAGGCGTTATCGGTAATTTAACCCAAGGCGAATTGGTATTGTTTGATACCAGTGCCAAAGCAAGTGCAACTGATTCGAAAAAAGCAGCATTGCTGAGCAGTAAAGTCAGCGCATCCTGGGATGCTGTTGGTTTGCTCAATGGTATTTATATCGCCGAAGATTTGGCTGCGGCGCTGCAATTACGCGGACAATTATCTGCGCACGAATCTGTTATCACTAAAGACGGTATTTGGTTAGGTGCACATTGGTTACGTGTTGCGCGTGATTCCGATGCAAGCTCTGGTGTGATTGCGCGTCGTCAGGAAATCGAAGAGTTAAGTGCAAATATTGTTGCGGCTGAAGAAAAAGTTGAAGGCTTAAGTGTTCAATTAGAAGAAGGCCGTGAACAGATTAAAGCCTTGGAACAATCGCGCGAATCTGTGCGCCGTGAAGCGGATGAACAAAATCGTCGTTTCGGTGAATTGCGTTCGCAGCTCAGCGCAAAACAAGTGCGTGTTGAGCAGGTCTCTATGCGTCGCGATCGTGCTGATTCTGAAATTCGCGAAGCGCGCGAACAGCTTGAGCAAGAAGCAGAACATCTTTCAGAAGCGCGCATGATTTTGAGCGAAGCGATTGAAATGATGGGGCAGGACACAGATCTTCGTGAAAATTTATTGCAACAACGTGATGATATTCGCAGTGGTTTGGATTCTGCACGTCAACGTGCTCGTCATGACAAAGATAAATCTCACGAGTTGGCTATGCGTTTCCACTCGTTGAAAACACAATTGGATAGCATTCGTTTAGGTATAAGCCGTTTACGTGAACAAACTGCGCGTTTGCAAGAGCGTCGCGAGCAACTCATGTTGTCGCTTAGCGAAAATCGCGATCCTATTGAAGAATATAAATTAGAACTTGAAGCGAATTTATCAAAACGTCTTTCCGTTGAAGCTTCGTTAACAGAAGCGCGCCGTGCACTGGAAACCGTTGAGCATGAATTGCGTAATGCAGAGCAAAGCCGTAATCGTGCAGAACAAGATGTACAAGCCGTGCGCGCGCATCTTGAGCAAGAACGTTTGGCTGCACAAATGTTTGAAGTGCAGCGTGCCGGTATCGCACAGCAGTTGGAAGAAGATGATTTAAATCTGCAAACTATTTTGGCGGAAATGCCAGAAGGTACAGAGGTTAAGCCGCTTGAAGATGAGTTGGAAGTAATCGCAGGCAAAATCACGCGTTTAGGCCCAATCAATCTTGCGGCAATTGACGAGTACAAAACCGAATCTGAGCGTAAAAATTATTTAGATGCACAAAATGCGGATCTAAATGAAGCACTGGAAACGTTAGAAAATGCGATTCGCCGCATCGACCGTGAAACGCGCACTCGTTTTAAAGAAACGTTCGATCAAGTAAACAAAAGTTTGCAGGAGCTATTCCCGAAAGTGTTTGGTGGTGGTCATGCTTACTTAGAGTTAACGGGCGAAGATTTGTTGGATACGGGTATCACCATCATGGCGCGTCCGCCAGGTAAGCGTAACAGTACAATTCATTTGTTGTCGGGCGGTGAAAAAGCATTAACGGCAATTGCCTTGGTGTTCTCGATTTTCCGTTTGAATCCAGCACCTTTCTGTATGTTGGACGAAGTGGATGCGCCGCTGGATGATGCCAACGTTGGTCGCTATGCACGCATGGTTGAAGAGATGTCAGCGCAAGTGCAATTTATTTATATTACGCACAACAAAAATGCGATGGAAATGGCTCACCAATTACTCGGTGTGACGATGCATGAGCCTGGCGTGTCGCGCTTGGTAACGGTTGATGTAGATGAAGCAGCGGAATTGGCTGCTTCTTAAAAGTTTTGTAAAAGTAATAGAAAAGTGTGTTCAAAAAATTAATTGATCAAAGTAAAAATAAATTATTAGAATCCTGATCTGTGTGGGATTTTTTGAATGAGTAGAGTGCTTGGCGTATGGTAGTTATCACAATATGCGCGCTAAGTTTTTGAATAACTTTATCTAAGGAGTTTTAAATAAATAGTTTTGCGTTTTATATAAATAACGCGAGCTTTTTATTTATTAACTTCTCTAATTATTAGTGGATAACCTTATGAGCAATTGGATAACCGTAATTGTCGTATTACTTATTGTTATTATTTTAGCTGATGGATTCCGTCGTAATTATAAGATTCGTCAGAACCGACTTGGCGTTTCTCCATCATTAAATAGACGCCAACAAGAATCTAATGATTCAAATGAGCTCGATAATTTCAGTAGTGAGCTTCCTAACGGTGGTGCACGCGTTGTTGCTCATCGTGATTCTCGAGGCTCATCGATTGCTGCAGATAAAAAATTAACAAATAAAGAAAAGCGTGAAGTCCGTCGTCGTGAAGATGCAGCTAAGCGCCATCCTGAACAAACAAAGTTGGACTTGGAAAAGTCTGTGCCTATTTTGATGGAATCAGTAGAGTCTCAACCTGCATTTAAAGAAACTGAAAGTAAGCTTTCTTCTCGTGAGCGTATTGAGCCTACGTTTTCTGCTCGTTCATCTGTCGTTGAAGAGGAAGAGGATGAATATTTTGAGCATCATGCAGAGCATGAAGATGCTCATTATGGTGATGAAAATGAAGAGTATGACGAAGAAGGTTATGACGAGGATGATGAAGATTACGAAGATGAGGATGAAGAGTCCGAAGAGGATTATGAGGAAGAGCTAGAAGAATCTTCAGCGCCACAAGTTCAGCCAGAAGAAGTGTTTATTATTAATGTCATGGCTCACAAAGGGAAATTTTTCCACGGCGCTGATTTGTTGGATGCCACATTAAAATGCGGTTTGCGTTACGGGAATATGGATATTTTCCATCGCTACAGCACAACCAAAGGCGAAGGCGTTTTATTGTTTAGCATGGCGAATATGGTAAAGCCAGGAACATTTGATTTGGATGCTATGGATGAGTTTGATACTCCCGGCGTTAGTTTGTTTATGACCTTACCGATTGAAGCTGATTCAATGAAATCGTTTGATTTGATGGTAGATACTGCGAATGTGTTAGCGGACGCGCTTGATGGTGAATTGAAAGATGAGCAGCGCAGCGCAATGACTCGCCAAACAATCGAGCATTGCCGTCAACGCATTAGCGATTTTGAACGCAAAAAATTATTTCGTCGTTCACGGTAATAATAAGGCGGGTGTAAGGCGGGTGAAGGGAGTTATACCCGCCATATAAAAATCGTATAGATAGTAATAAATAAGTAAAATATTCAAGGCATGAACTTTTTAATCAAAAATTCGGAACCATTTCATGTCTAAGCTTGCTGTATTTTCTGAAGTTACCTCTGAGTTGGAAAAACTCCGCAGTGATATTAACTATCACAATCATCGTTATCATTCGTTAGATGATCCGCAAATTAGCGATGCTGAATACGATCGCTTAATGCAGCGCTTAAAAAATCTTGAGGCGGATCACCCTGAGCTAATCACGCCTGATTCTCCAACGCAACGCGTTGGTTCTCTGCCACTGAGCGAGTTTGTCACTGTTGTTCATGAAATGCCTATGCTCTCACTCGATAATGCATTCAGTGATGAAGATTTATTGGCATTTAATAAGCGTGTACAAGATCGTTTAAAGTCTACTGAAGAGATTGAGTTTGCCTGTGAAGTAAAGCTTGACGGTATTGCGGTGAGCTTAATTTATCGTGATGGTGTTTTAGTGCGCGGCGCAACGCGAGGTGATGGCACTAATGGTGAAGACATTACGCAAAATGTCCGCACCATTGCTTCTATTCCTTTACGGTTACTCGGTAAAAACTATCCAAACGTTTTAGAAGTGCGCGGCGAAATTTATATGCCAAAAGCCGGGTTCAACGCATTTAATGAAAAAGCGCGTGAATCTGGCGAAAAATTATTTGTAAATCCACGTAATGCGGCAGCAGGTAGTTTGCGACAACTGGATTCGCGTCTTACTGCTGCGCGTCCTTTAGAAATGTGTGCCTATAGTGTGGGTTTGGTTGAGGGCGGTGAGCTGCCAGGCCGACACACAGATATTTTAAAAGCGCTACAAGGTTGGGGCTTTTTAATTAATCGCGAAATGGCTGTAGCAAAAAGTATTGATGAATGTTTGGATTATTATCGTCGCATTCAAGATAAGCGTAGTGACCTTGCCTACGATATTGATGGTATTGTTTTCAAAGTTAATTCGCGTGAATTGCAAGAAACATTGGGTTTTATTTCACGTGCACCGCGTTGGGCGATTGCCTACAAGTTTCCTGCGCAAGAAGAGATGACGGTTTTGCAGGATGTGGAGTTTCAAGTTGGTCGCACAGGCGCAGTAACGCCGGTGGCACGTTTGCAGCCAGTATTTGTGGGTGGCGTAACCGTATCCAATGCAACACTGCACAATCGCGATGAAATAAATCGTTTAGGTATAAAAATTGGCGATACCGTTGTTGTGCGTCGTGCTGGTGATGTAATCCCGCAAATTGTTGCTGTGGTTGATTCAAAGCGCCCTGTAGATGCTCGCGATATTGTGTTTCCAACGCATTGCCCTGTGTGCGGCTCACCCGTGGAAACTCTTCCTGACGAAGCTGTAGCTCGTTGCGATGGTGGATTAATTTGCGCTGCGCAACGTAAAGAAGCGATTAAACATTTTGCCTCGCGCAAAGCCATGAACGTAGAAGGCTTGGGCGATAAGCTTGTTGAGCAATTAGTAGATTTAGGTTTAATTAATAATCTTGCTGATATTTATTATTTGACACGCGAGCAGCTTGCAAATTTAGACCGTATGGCTGAAAAGTCAGCGGATAATATTTTGGCGGCATTGGACGTCAGTAAAAAAACTACTCTCGCAAAATTTATTTATGCGCTAGGCATTCGTGAAGTAGGTGAATCCACCGCGCGCAATTTTGCTAAACACTTTGGCACCTTTGAAGCGTTTGCGGCGGCGGATGAATTAAATTTACAGCAAGTGACGGATGTTGGCCCTGTGGTTGCGCATTTTGCTTTCGAGTTTTTTCAGCAAGAAAATAATCGTATTGCCATTGAGCAATTAAAAGCGGCGGGTATTCACTGGCCTGATGAAGTAGCCACAGCAGTAGATGCACCGTTGTTGGGATTAACCTATGTGCTAACGGGTTCTCTTGAAATATTTAGCCGCGATGATGCTAAAGCGCATTTGTTAGCCTTGGGCGCAAAAGTGGCGGGTAGTGTTTCCGCTAAAACCGATTATGTGGTTGCAGGGCCGGGCGCTGGCTCTAAACTACAAAAAGCAGAAGAGTTGGGTATTGCAGTGCTCACGGAAGAAGATTTGTTGGCGCTGTTAAAGCAACATGGGCAATTACCAGCATGAAATTAGTCTCGCTGGCAGCGCTGTTTTTTTATGTTGTTGTGTTGAGTGGTTGTGCGACAACCAAACTTTCAAACCCCAACAATATTTGCGACATCTTTGGCGATAGATCGGATTGGTACAAATCTGCGAAAAAGTCTCAAGATAAATGGGGTTCAACAATTCCTGTGATGATGTCGATCATGTATCAGGAATCCCAGTTTGTGCAAAAAGCGCGGCCAGCGCGCACGAAAATATTGTGGATTTTCCCTGGGCCTCGCCCGAGTAATGCTTACGGTTTTGCACAAGTAAAATCGGATACATGGAAAGATTATCAGCGTGATGAGGGTGGTATTTGGGCGCGGCGTGATAGTTTTGATGATGCTATAGATTTTATAGGTTGGTATAACTATCAAAGCCAAAAGCGCAGCGCCATAAAACAAAACGATGCGTACAATTTATACCTTGCTTATCACGAAGGGCATGGTGGCTTTAATAAAAAAACATACAATAGCAAAGCGTGGTTGAAATCAACGGCGCAAAAAGTTGCTACTCGCAGTGCGCAGTACACAAAGCAGTTGCCGCAATGCGAAAATGAATTGCAAAAAAGTGGATGGTGGCCGTTTTAAATCTTATTCACCAATGGGGGAAAGATGGATCAAGAGTCAATTGTTTATGGCTGTATAAAAGATACTCCAGATTCGACAAACTATTCAGAGCGTTTGCGTATTAATCGTGAAGCTATGTTGAGTTTGCCGTCTGCTGATGAGTGGTCGTTTATTTGCCAGGAAATGTTCGCCATTCCTGAAGCTAATGTTTTAAATAATAACTATCAAACTGAAGTTATGCATTTTGGTGCGTCCTATAAAGCAGTTGAGCACGAATGGGCGCAATGGATCGAACAGTTTGAAGCTTTACTTAGAAAAATGTATTGGGTGTCTGCCACGGTACATTTAGAAACTGAATTGTGTGGAACTCATACTTTTACATGGCGAGCGGGCGGCAATTGCCATGTGCCAGGCTCAGATGAGTTGCAAGTGAAATGCGAATGGACTCAAGAAGGTTCATTGAGTTTTTGATTTTCCTGCAGTCGTCATGCTCGCGTAGCAGGCATCCAGTAATTGATGATAGCTGTAAAGTGTAATGAGAAGTGTAGCGAGAAAAATTTCCGTATAATTTTTTTAAAACCTCTGGATCCCCGCTACGCGAGGATGACGACTCCCAGTATGAATTGGTAAACATTATGTCGAATCAATTAGCAGCACCTGATTTTCGTTTTCGCCGTTTACGTAGAACAAGTGCGTTGCGTTCATTAGTGCGCGAAACGCATTTGCAGATGACCGATTTTATTTTGCCCATTTTTGTAGAAGAGGGTATTACTGAAGCAGTTGCGATTAAAACGATGCCCGATGTATATCGCTACCCAGAATCGCAACTCGCGGACATCGTAAATCGTGCATGGAGTAAAGGTGTACGTGCAGTACTTCTTTTTGGTGTATCCACCCATAAAGATGAAATTGGTTCTGATACCTGGGCGCAAGACGGTTTGCTCGCGCGTATGATTCGCATCGCAAAAAAAGCGCAACCAGACATGTTGGTGATTAGCGATAATTGTTTTTGCGAATACACAACACATGGCCACTGTGGTGTTGTCGATGGCAATGATGTCGATAACGATGCAACCTTGGAAAACTTGCAAAGACAAGTTGTTCTTGCCGCGCAAGCAGGTGTCGATATGGTCGCACCATCCGGCATGATGGATGGCATGATCAGCGCTATTCGCCAAGCGTTGGATCACACTGGTTTTACGCACATTCCAATTATGTCTTACTCCACAAAATTTGCCTCTGCTTTTTACGGCCCATTTCGCGATGCGGTAGATAGTACTTTTAAAGGTACACGTAATACTTACCAAATGGATTTCGCCAACGCCCGCGAAGCGCTCGCAGAATCACTGCAAGATGAAGCTGAAGGCGCCGATATATTAATGGTAAAACCCGGCACGGCTTATTTAGATATTCTCGCGCATATCCGCGCAAATTCTGCACGCCCTTTGGCGGTTTATCATGTAAGTGGCGAGTACGCGATGATAAAAGCAGGTGCATCAGCTGGCGTGATTGATGAGAAAGCAATTGTGTTGGAAACCATGACCGCGTTTAAACGCGCCGGTGCGGATTTGATTATTACTTATTATGCGGAAAAGATGGCTGAGTGGTTGTAGCCTACATTTATATGTTATGCGGAAATTAAGGATTGACTATAAATCCTAAAATGGAAAGGTAAATGTTTATGTCATACCCATATTTAAGCGATTTAATTAATCATTTTTTTGGAACGCAATTGTATGTTCCAATTGGAATGTTTGGTGTTTTTGTTGCTATTGCAATAATTGTTTCTACATTTGTAGCAAAGAAAGAAGTTATTAGATTTGAAGATTTAGGTTTTGTGCCAAAATTTATCTCATCTAAAAGAGGAAGTTTACCTACTCATGAAATTTTAAGTGATCTGGCTATAGTCACTGCATTTTTTGGAATTATCGGTGCGCGAATATTTCATATTCTTGAGTATCCTCAAGAGTTTATGAATGATCCGGCGTCTATGATATTTTCCTCTAGTGGATTTTCATTTTATGGTGGGTTGATAGTGGGCGCTATTGCGGGTGTTGTGTTCACCTTGAAACGTGCTTTGCCCATTATTCCAATGTTGGATGCATTGGCACCCTCATTGATGTTAGGTTATGGTCTTGGTAGAGTTGGATGTCAAATATCCGGTGATGGCGATTGGGGTATTACCGCTAATCTGGCGTTAAAACCAAATTGGTTGCCTGATTGGTTTTGGGCGCAAACCTATGAAAATAATATTGCTGGTGTAGTTATTCAAGCGCCGGGTGTTTATCCAACACCGCTTTATGAAGCTTTCGCGTCTATCTGTATTTTTCTGTTTTTGTGGTTGATAAGAAAAAACAATTACGCTAAAGGATTTTTATTTTCAATGTATTTGTTGTTGAGTGGTTTTGAACGGTTGCTGATTGAAAAAATTAGAATTAATAGTCAATACCATTTTTTAGGAGAAAATTTTACTCAGGCCGAATTAATTTCCACTTTGTTAATTTTGTTTGGCTTGTGCGGAGTGGTGAAAAGTATACGCGCGAAAAATACGGTAAAAGTGGCTGTTTCGCTGTTGGTTTTTGGGATGTTATCTGCTTGTACAAGATTATAGTTCGTAGGTTGGGCAGCAATGCCCAACATTCGTAACTCCCGTTGGCACAAGTCCTTAATTGAAATAGGGTGCATATTTTGGTTTTCGGTTTGTACGGATGGATGGTCGTGTTGGGCATTGCTGCCCAACCTACGGTTAAAAATTAATAATCAATATATTTAATGTAAATACGATTTTGAGTGTAATAAATACCTAATGTTTTTCAGTGATTCCCGTCAGCACTTTTTTAATCCACTTACAGGTAAATACCGTGAGCTGGTTGCTGAGTGTCTGAGTCTTTTGTATCAGCGTCTTTATACTGATTTGCGTGATTATGGTAATGCCATGAGTCGCGAGCAGTTGGTGGATATTTTTAAAGAAGCGATTGCGCGTTCGCCGATTTTGGATGCGGATAAAGACGATGAAAAAAATGATGCTGAGCTTGGCGAGCAAAATGATTTGCTTGAGCAGGAAGGGCGCTTTAAAACCCAGCGTGATCTCGCCAGCTTTGTGATTAACCGTTTGGTAGAAAACGGTTGGATTGAAAAGCAGGTTGATGAAACCAGTTTACAAAGCACTTATGGGTTTACCCGTATGGGGCGTTTGTTTACACAACCGTTTGCGGATAACCAGGCAAATCACATTCGCACACGCAACCGCAATACACGTAACACGCGCAATAGTTTACAAGCATTTTATGAGCAGGGTGAAATTCACGACTTGCTGGATGCTTACGAATATTCTGAGCGTATTATCAGTGACTTTACTGATGTTATTGCCGAGCTGGAAGAGCGTAAGCGCCAGTTAGTGCGTGAGGTTGAGTCCCGTCAGTTAATTCAACAAGCCAGCGACGAATTTTTCGATTTTATGGAAACGGTATTTAAACCAGATTTGGAAATTCGTTTATCTGCGGATAGTGTAGAAAAATACCGCGATCAAATTTCTGACATTATCACCAAAATTCGCCGTAAGCGTAAATATGGTCAAGGTGATGCCGAGACTGCCGCAAAAGATTGGCGTGCAGTGATGGAAATTCGTTTGCGCAAAGCGTTGCCGCAGCGCGTGATTCAAGGTGTATCGTTGCTGGATACTTTATTGCAAGCCATAGAGTTACGTTTAAAGAATGCTTGTGAAATTATGTTGCCTGCACTACGCCGTGCATTAAATACCTTTACGCAACGTGCCGATATTATTATTCGTCAGCTCAGCTATATAAATAGCCGTGGGCAAGATGATTTTATGGATATCTACCGTTCGCTGGCGCAGCTTTCACAAGATGATCAAAACAAAATTTTGCAGCAACAGGCTGAACATTTGTCTGCTATGCAATTAGGGTTTGTTGACCCTGCACAAATTCAATTGCGTGCGCCGCGCCAGCAACAAATTGTTCGTTCGGCATTGGATAATGATAAGCCGTTAGATGTTGAAGCGCAAAAAGAAATTTACGTGCAGCAAGTGTTGGATAAAGCCTTTATTTTACAGGGCAGTGCGGTGCGTGATTATGTCCAACAGTCGCTCACGTCAAAAGGCGAAATTAATAGCCGCGAGCTGAACGCCGCTAACATGCAAGAATTATTAAATCTTGCCCACGCGGTTGAAGTTGGCTCGGTTGATAACTTGTCATCACGTTTCCGCTTTACGATTACGCAAGAAGCCGATTGGTTGCACACATCCCCCAATATTCAAGATGATCATTATTTCAAGCAGCGCGATGAGTTTGTCATTTCGTTGATTGATGGCGAGCAATAACATGAGTGATATTTTTAGCACGGCTTTAAGCGAGCAGTTAGATAAGCACAACATTAGCATAGAAAATTGGCGCGAATTAATTCAGCGCTTGCTCGACTATGGTGTGCTTTGCCGTGATGACAGCCAAGTTGAAGCAGAAATTTACGACCGCTTTGTTCGCATTGCAGAATTAGTAAATGACTATTTGGCGTTGATGGGCGTGCGTTTTCAACACGATACCACGTTTCATTTCGTTCGCATTTTGCCACCGGGCGCGCGCTTGGCGGGTATGGATGATGAAACGGATGAGCCGTTCAATGGTGGGTTCCGCAGCCGACTAAATCAACATGAAATTGCTTTGATTTTAGTGTTGCGCGCTGAATACGATAAGTCTTTACGAGAAGGCAGCATTGATGAAAAAGGTTGCGCCACTCTTTCGCTGGAAGCAATTTCTTTGGCGATGAAAAGTTTATTGCATCGTAATTTACCTGAAAATATCAGCGAGCGCCGCCAAGCATTTAAACGTTTGCGCCAGTTGCGTTTGATTCATTTCTTTGCTGAGTCTGATGTCGATTCTGGTGAAAGCTGGATCAAAATACGTCCACTTATTATTAATTTAGTTTCTAACGAATGGTTAGATCAAATACGTACCAATCTTGCGGATAATTTGTTGCTGGTTGGTGAAGAGCCAGAAGAAGAACAAAATCTTGTGGAAGAAAAAGCTAAAAAAATAAAAACCGCGCCCAAAATAACTAAATCAATATTTGAAGTTTAATATGTTTCTAAAAAAGTTTATTTACATTAATTGGGGTAATGTCCCTAATACCGAATTTGAATTTGGTCCGATTAATTTATTTTCGGGCGGTAACGGTTCAGGTAAAACAACGGCTGCCGATGCGATTCAAACCATCATGACTGCTGCACATGATAATTTGTTTCACTTTAACCCTGGGCAAGATGAATCTAGCCAGCGTGGTCGTGGTGGTAAATTAGTGCGTACTCTCGCATCCTATGTGTTGGGTTGTGATGATGGTTCTTATGCGCGTCCGCAAGGTTGCGATGGTTATTTGGCTGCTGTTTTTCATCCGACCCAAGGTGAAAGTGCTGAGCCGTTCACTGCGCTCATTGCTATGCGTGCTTTTTTAGAAACTACAGGGCAAGGCGCTAACCAACAAAAAGTGGCGCGTTTGGATGCGACTGATTTTTATATTTTAAGTGATGTTGTCTTGAGCTTGCAGGATTTGCTTAAGCAAGAAAAAACGCATAAATACGTTGTACCTATTGATAAAGTTTACGCTGCATTACGCCGTCAATTTGGCCATGATCAAGTTGAAAAGTACGATAAGAAAAAATCTTACCTCTGTCGTTTGTACGGAATTTTGCGCGGCAAAAAAGATGCAGTATCTGAACGCGAAGCAATGAATGCGGCGCGTGCCTTTTCACGTTTTATGGCTTACAAACCTATTAAAGGTATTGATGAATTCGTCGCTAATGAAATTCTCGAATATCGTGACTTGGGTGAGGCGATTCGCAATGTATCTGCGATGCTTAAACGTATTCATACCATGGAAGCGGATGCGCGCCAATTGCGTCAATCTATTGATCGTATGGCCACAGGTCGCGATCTGGCAGATCAATTTATTGGCAATTGGTTAGAGCAGCAGCTGTTGCATTATTCGGTAGCTAAGCGTCGCTACATGGATTGCCAAAATTATTATTTGGCCGCTAAGCAGAAACAACAATTGTTGCGTGAAAACTCTGCCAATCATACGCAAGCCATTAATGCCTGTGACCAACGCCGTGAAGATATTAAAGATTTGATGCTAGCGGTAAAAGCACGCCGTTTAGGTGTGCCTGCATTACGAGATAAAGATCAGTTAGAGCAAGAAAAATCCGCACAAGAAAAATTGATTCAAAATCAAGCTGTCGAATTATTAAAACAAGATCAACAATTGCAACAAAACATTACCGCTGCGCAGCAGTTTTCCAATACGCTGAAGCAAACCTCTATTGCGCTAGAAATACCGGCATTGGCAAATAACAACATTCAATCATTATCAAAAGCAATTGCCAATGATGCTGAGCGAATTGATATTCATCAATTACTTAACCGTGATTGGATTGATGTAAGCCCGCTATCAACGCATTTTGATAAAGCGATTGAGCTGCAAAAAAATCATAATTTATTTGTGAATAGTTTGTTTGCATTGGAAGAGGCCGGTTTTGAACATAAACTCAATGTACGCGATCAAATTGCCCAAGAGCGCGATAAACGTCGAAGTACGGCTGAGCGTTTACAAAAACAGTTGGAAACTAAGCGTCGCGAAATCCAAACGCTAGAATCTCATCAAGTAAGTTACCCAGCGTTTGTGCGTATGGCGTTAGATGCAATTGCTGCACAATGCCCCAAAGCAGATGCTCGCGTATTGTGTGATTATGTTGAGGTGACCAATACCGAATGGCAAGCCGCCATTGAAGGTTATATTGGTGCGGCGCGCTTTGGCATTATTGTTTCACCAGAATATGAAGCTCAGGCTATTGCAATAGTGCGCAACATGGCGGGGCAGGCGAACCGTGCGCGAATTATTCAGGGCGATAAAGCGCGTAAAGACAGCGAAAAAATGTCAGATCTTCCGCGCGATTCTATTGTTGAGATTATGCGTTTCTCTCACGCCACCGCCGACTATTACATCAAAGCCAGTTATGGTTCTGTACAGCGCGTTGAGACTGCAAATGATTTGCGTAACACGCGTCGCGGCATTACAAAAGATGCAATGGGTTCTGGCAATTACGCCATGTTCCGCTGTGATATGGGCGATGCTGATTTAGTGTTTGGTCAACATGCGCGTGAACGCGCGCTGGAAGCTAAGCGCAATGAGTTTCATCAAGTCATGATTGAATGGCAATCTGCAACGGATTATGCCAATGAAGCGCAGCAATTATTGTTGTCGATTGATAAGTTGCAAGTATTAACTTATGCCGATCAATTACAAATTATGCTTGCAGCACAAGAATCCATTCAAGCGATAGATGCAAAACTACAGCAATTAGATTTAACGGATACCACATCGCTAGATGATGAAATGCAACAATTGCAAGATCGCCTGCAAGAACAAACCAAACTGTTTAATGAGCTAAATAATCAGCAAATTGATTGCCGTGCAGAGTTAAAATCAGCCGATGCTGAATGTAATAAATTAAATCAAGAACAAGATAAAAACTTGGCTGCGGTAGATGAGTGCGAAGCCAACATACAACTTATTGGTGGTTTCTGGCCTGAGTTTAATGCGGAAGTGCGTTTACAGGCTGCTGACGAATCGGTTAACCATCAAGGCTTGCCATATTTTGATGCGAGTTTGATTACGCTGAGTGGCGAAATGAAATCCACATTGCATCGTATGCAAACAGCGGTTATGCAACATAACCAATTTTGTTTGAATGCAGATTCAATTTTGTTAAATCTTGATTATAACAACGAATTTAGCTCAGACAATTTCCGCCATGTATGTGATATTCGCCGTCAGTTTGATAGCTTATACAATCGTGATAAAAATCATATTCTTGCGCAGCGCCATCAAGAAATTGAATCGTTACGTTTAAGCTTTAATAACGCGTTTGTAACTAACCTTTGCCATTCTATTTATCAAGCCATTAATGACGGCAAAAAGATTTTGGAAGAACTCAATAAAGAGCTGGAGCATCATCGCTTTGGTGCTGATCGCGAAAGCTTCCGCTTTGATTGGGAGTGGGTGCCAGAATTTAAAGAGTATTGGCAATTCTTTAAAGCCGTTATCGATAGCCCCACCTTGGGTGATGGTGAAACGCTGTTTGAAATGAAATTAGAAGAAAAACATCAGCGCGTGCGTGAGCGTTTAATGAGTATGTTGCTTGATGAAGACGAACAAAAAGCACTACGCGATTTAACGCGCATTGCAGATTATCGCAATTATCGTCGTTATGAAATTTACAAAGAACCGGAAGGTAAAGCGCCTATTGCCTTAAGCCAATATGGTACGGGTTCTGGTGGCCAGTTAGAAACGCCTGCTTATATTATTCGCAGTGCGGCTATCACCTCGGCGTTCCGTTTTAATGAAGGCAATAGCCATTTGCGCATGGTATTGGTGGATGAAGCTTTCTCTAAAATGGATGAAAACCGTTCGCGTGAAGTAATAAATTATTTAACAGAAAGTTTAGGTTTGCAGCTTAATTTTATTATGCCAAGCAGTAAATCTGGACCGTTTATGGATTTAATTTCCAATCAATTTGTATTCAGTAAATGCCCAACGTCTGAACCTGTTGGCGAATTAAAAAGCCGCGTAGTATTGGATAGACAAGTGTGCGATCAAGAAAAAATTCAAAAGCTCATGGCAAATCATCGTCGTGCTATTCGTCAGCAGGCGAGTTTGGATTTTATGGTTGAGGTAGAAGGCGTTTAAATGCGAGAGTGATCTGTTGCGTGTGTGATGTTATGCATTTTCATTGGCAGGATTATCTACATGGATTGCAGGAAACTGTTGTGCGATTTTTTTGATAAGCATTTCTCTTTCAATGGGTTTGGCAATGTAGCCATTGACTCCGCTATTAATGGCCTCAAGTTGGGCTTCTGTTACGGCGGTAACCAACATAAAAAATGCATCTGCACAATGTTCATTGGCGCGCATAGCGCTGTGAACTTCTAGCCCATTTTTTAAAGGCATGTTCATATCGCAGAGTACTAAATCGTAAGGAGGGTTTGCATCATAAAGCATGCTAATCGCTTTTGTGCCATCCTCTGCGACATCAATTTTTTCAATGCCTACTGATTGTAAAATCATTTCTAGCAATGACAAAATTATATAATCATCATCAATAACAAGAGTTTTTATCTGCTCAGGCTGCAGGCTTTGGCATTTTTGTTTTGTTGAAATGCTCACCATAAACTGCTTTCCCTTACGTTTTTTATGTAAAATATTGGCGTCTAATAACTGATAAACTCAGAATCTGTTAAAAATTATAGCCCATGCATAATGAAAGCTATAAATTTGTCACTATACATTCATGCATTCACAATTAATGATTAGGAATATACATGACACAATTCGATCACCTTATTTCGCGCTTAGAGCATCTTATTGACCGTGTTGAACAGATATTGCCAGTGGCACCGCCAGTGATAGAGTGGTCTGCAGGTGCATTTCGTTGGCGCAGCCTTGCGGGCGCTAAAGGGTATTTGCAAGCAGTCACGCATCCGCATCGAGTTGATCTAAATTCTCTACAGAACGTAGAAGTACAAAAGCAGGCCATTGTTCGCAATACCGCGCAGTTTGTTGATGGTCGCTCAGCCAATAATGTATTGCTGACGGGGGCTCGTGGTACGGGTAAATCGACACTAATCAAGGCCTGTTGGAATGAGTTTGCGGGAAAAGAGTTAAAGATTATTGAAGTCGATAAAACCGATTTAATCCAATTGGCGGATATCGTGGATTTAGTTAGCCAACGTCCTGAAAAATTTATTATTTTTTGTGATGATATGTCTTTTGAGGAAGGCGAAAGCACCTATAAGGCACTGAAATCGGCGTTGGATGGTTCCATTTCGGCTCCTTCAGATAATATTTTATTTTACGCCACATCCAATCGCCGACATTTGCTGCCGGAAAAAATGCGTGAAAATTTAGATGTTAGTTACGAAGGGGGAGAGGTTCGCCCCAATGATACGACAGAAGAAAAGGTGTCACTTTCAGAGCGCTTTGGTTTGTGGCTGAGTTTTTATCCTTTTTCGCAAGAAGATTACTTGGTTACCGCACGTTATTGGGTGGAGTATTTAGGTGGCACTTGGCGTGAAAACAGTGAGTTTGAGGCGCTTCTATGGCATCGCACCCGAGGCGCACGCAGTGGCCGTATTGCATGGCAATTCGCGAAGGATTATGTTGGAAAGCTGTGATCGTTTCATGATGATTCATAGTAGAAATTACCAATAGTTGACAATAAACACTTGTCTTTACAGGTCGATAAAGAATAGTTTGTAACAAGTGGCCTGTTAGACATTCTCCATTAGCTGCGAGCTGAGTTTTAGCGTAAACATATTCGGTATAGAGCAAAAAGGTAAACGATGATGCAAACAAGACAAGGGGTTATTCGTCAAGAACGGCACTTAAAGGATGTGTCTGCTAATCAGCAACCATTGTTTATGCGTACGCCTAATTTGCAGCTCGACAATACGCTTGCTATGCGCCAGCAATTGCATGAATATTTTGTTACAACGTTTGATCGCTATGAATCCTTATTTGAAACGCTTGCGTGTGATGCTGCCTATTACGAAAAATCTATTTCATTGCGCCATCCGTTGATTTTTTATTTTGGTCATACCGCTACTTTTTTTATCAATAAACTACTCTTGGCTCACATGATTGATGAGCGAGTTAATCCACGCTTTGAATCACTATTTGCAGTTGGTGTTGATGAAATGAGTTGGGATGATCTTAATGACTCTCACTATCAATGGCCTACACCTGCTGAAGTAAAATTTTATCGCGATCAAGTGCGTGCTTTGGTCATTAATGTTATTGAAACAGCTCCGCTGCAATTGCCTGTGGATTGGAATAATCCCTGGTGGGCAATCATCATGGGGATTGAGCATGAGCGCATTCATTTAGAAACATCATCAGTATTGATTCGTCAGCACAAACTTAGCTATGTGAAAAATAATCCACAATGGAAACCTTGTACTGAAACAGGTGTTGCACCCCAAAACGAACTGGTAAAAGTAACAGCAGGTGAAGTTGTACTGGGTAAAGATAAATTCAATTCGTTTTATGGTTGGGATAATGAATACGGCACTCATACCGCGAATGTGGGTGAATTCCAAGCTAGCCAATTTTTAGTTAGCAATCAGGAATTTCTAGCGTTTGTTGATGCAGAAGGTTATAAAAATCCCAGCTATTGGGAAGAAGAGGGGAAGAGTTGGCTTGCTTTTTCTCGTGCAAAAAATCCGACATTTTGGCTGAAAAGAAATAATCAGTGGCATTTGCGATTAATGACGGAAGAAGTTGCAATGCCGTGGGATTGGCCAGTCGATGTTAACTATCACGAAGCTAAAGCATTTTGCAATTGGAAAAAATCTGTAAGTGGTTTGGCTGTACGATTACCGACGGAAGATGAATGGTATCGTCTTTATGATGTTGCAGATATCCAAAATGTTGATGCTGAAAAAGCTAAGGGTAATTTGCATTTAGATTATTTTGCATCATCTTGCCCTGTGAATAAATTTTCGCAGGGTGAATTTTATGATGTGGTTGGCAATGTATGGCAATGGACAGAAACGCCGATTTATCCATTTGAGGGGTTTGATGTTCATACTATATACGATGATTTTACGACACCTACCTTCGATGAACGCCATAATATAATAAAAGGTGGTTCATGGATTTCTTGCGGCAATGAAACATTACGTGAAGCACGCTATGCATTTCGCCGTCATTTTTTCCAACATGCGGGTTTCCGTTATGTTGTTTCAGAGGAATTAAAACCAGTGCCAGGTTCACATTACGAAACGGACAAATTATTATCGGAATACGCTGAGTTTCATTATGGTGATGAATATTTTGGTGTCGCCAACTTTTCTAAAAGCTTGGCGGAACTAGCAATTGAGCTTGCAGGCGATGCACTAACGGGCAAAGCCTTGGATATTGGTTGTGCTTCTGGGCGAGCTACATTTGAACTAGCCAAACACTTTGATTTTGTTACTGGTATAGATTTCTCTGCGCGTTTTATCGGGCAGGGTGTGCATCTTGCTCAAGGTGAAACACTGCGTTATACCTTGGCAGATGAAGGCGAACTAGTGCAATACAAGTCGCGCAGCCTCGCTGATTTAGGTTTGCAGTCTGTAAAAGATAAGGTGGAATTTTTTCAGGGCGATGCTTGCAATATGAAGCCTCAGTTTACAGGCTACGATTTTATTCTTGCCGCGAATCTTATCGACCGTTTATATAATCCTGCAAACTTTTTGCAAAGTATTCATGAACGTTTAAATGTGGGGGGATTATTAATGCTTGCATCGCCTTATACTTGGCTAACAGATCATACCCCGCGCGAAGATTGGATTGGCGGCTTCAAAAAAGATGGTGAAAGCTTTACTACCTTTGATGGCTTAAAAGCACATTTAGGTGAACATTTTGAATTGGTGCAACCACCGATGGACGTGCCTTTTGTCATTCGTGAAACAAAACGAAAATTTCAACATACCTTGTCTGAAGTAACGTTTTGGAAGCGGATTAAATAATAAGGTATTGGTGTGATGGAATTTGATTTTGATACACCTATTTCCCGCGAGGGAACTGGTTCAGTAAAATTTGATGGTCGCCAGCATTATTTTGGTACGACGGATGTAAGCCCACTTTGGGTTGCCGATATGGATTTTGCAGTGCCAGAGTGTGTAACTCGCGCATTACAAGAGCGTATTAATCACCCAGTCTTTGGTTATACGCTTTACCCTGACAGCCTTTATCAATCTGTTATTGATTGGTTTGAGCGTCGCCATCAATGGAAAATTGAGCGCGACTGGATTCTTATGGCGCCGGGTGTTGTGCCTTCGTTATTTGCCGCTGTGCAGGCGTTTGCACAAGAAGGCGAGGGTGTTATAGTTCAACCACCTGTTTATTTTCCGTTTTTTGCTGCCGTCACAACGAATAATCGAAAATTGATTTTAAACCCGTTACATGAAATTAACGGCCACTATGAAATAGATTTTGCACATTTAGAATCTTGTGCACAACAAGGCGCGCGTTTGTTAATGCTCTGCACACCACACAATCCTGTAGGGCGTGTATGGACTGAGCAAGAGTTGCAAGAAGTGTTACGCATCGCGCGGCAATATGATTTAACTATTTTATCTGACGATATTCACGCCGACTTAACTTACTCCGGAGTGACTCATACGATGCTTGGCCGTTTGGCGCAATCACAAGATAAAATAATCACGGCAATTGCACCCAACAAAACATTTAATATTCCCGGCTTAGGTTTGTCCGCATTAATTATTCCCAATGTAGAGCAACGCAAAGCAATTAAACACATTTTTGAATTGTTGCATGTTGGTAATACCAATCCATTAAGTATGGTGGCTTTCGAAGCTGCTTATCGCGAAGGTGATGTTTGGTTAGATGCGTTAATGAAGTATTTAGAAAAGACTTGTGATTTTGTTATCGATTATCTTAAAAAAAATATTCCAAGAATAAAATTAATTAAGCCAGAATCGACTTATCTGCTCTGGTTAGATTGCCGTGAGCTTGGTATGAGTGATTCGCAATTACGTGATTTTTTTATCAAGCAATGCAAATTAGGTATGAACCCAGGAACGGTATTTGGTGAAGGTGGTAGTGGTTTTATGCGAATGAATATTGGAACCCACCGTTTGCGCATTGAGCAAGCACTTAATGCTATTAAGGAGCAATTAGATCAGGCGAAGTGATATAACATATTTATCTGTTGGGTTCTTTTAATACAAAAAAATATTTTTTAGCGGTAGGTAAGACTAATAAATTATATTAAGAGGGCATTTCGTTTACTAATTTTATTTATACGACTAACCTTTTTGTGAGATAGCTTTTTTTGAAGTATTGCTAATCCAGAGGTTTGTATGCAGGAGTCACATAAATCTACTCGTCTTGGAAATTTGTTGGTTGAGAAAGGTAAAATCTCACGCCAACAATTGTTTGAGGCGATACGATTTCAGCAGGATCGACGTTTATTAGAAGCTCAGAATAATCTTTCACCCTCAGAAAAAAATGATTTAGGGGCGATTCTTATTGAGCTTGGGTTTATATCGCACGATCAACTTAAACGCTGTTTGAGTTGGCAAAAAAGATTAAGGAAAACGACGCTTGCAATAACATTTTTTGCGCCATTGCTAACGGTAGCGTGTGGCGGTGGTGGTGCAGGTGGTTCGTCAGATGCAGCGGTTGGAGTGACGGAGACAAGCTCTTATTCTTCATCTATTAATCACAACACAATTCGTTCTTCTAGCTCTTCTAGTCGTGCGACGCTTTCAGCGTCATCGGTTTCTTCACGTGTCTCCAGCTCCTCTTCATTGCGATCCTTATCATCAGGTATTATTGATGGTTCTGTGCTTATCAATTGGACACCTCCAACCCGCAGAGAAAATGGCGATTACTTGGATATTGCTGATGTTGGGGGGTATGCATTGCGCTATAAACTAAAAAGTGAGTCGCAGTACACCAATATCAAAATTGATAATGGGTACACCGATTCCTATTATTTTAATTACTTGAAGGGGGATTATCAGTTTGAAATTGCCGCTTTTGACAGTAATGGCCTGTATAGTGAGTTTGTATCTATTAAGTAATACTGGCTTTTAAAATAAGGATCTAGTGCTTAAGTGCATGCAAAAATGCCGCTAAACGCCTACAATGGCCGCCTTTTTATTCAGTACTTAATTCTGGCCTTATCTTATGACTTCCAACTCTTCCGGCAATCCTACTATTGGCTTTGTTAGCCTTGGCTGCCCCAAAAACCTCGTAGATTCTGAGCGTATCCTTACCCAGTTGCGCATGGAGGGGTACAACATCGTCCCCAGCTATAACGATGCCGACATGGTGATTGTGAATACTTGCGGATTTATTGATAGCGCTGTGCAAGAGTCACTAGGCGCTATTGGCGAGGCTTTGAATGAGAACGGCAAGGTGTTGGTGACGGGCTGTCTTGGCTCAAAAGCCGATGAAATTCGCCAAGTGCATCCAAATGTATTGGGTATCACTGGTGCTCACGCCTATGAAGAGATCCTGATTCAGGTACATGAGCATTTGCCGCCCAAGGCTGACCATGACCCTTTTATTGATTTAGTGCCACCGCAAGGCATCAAACTGACTCCGCGCCACTATGCTTATTTGAAGATTTCAGAAGGCTGTAATCATTCCTGCAGCTTCTGCATTATTCCGGATATGCGTGGCAAGCTGGTGAGCCGCCCGATTGGCCAAGTCATGGGCGAGGCGGAACGTTTAGTGAAGGCAGGCGTGAAAGAGCTATTGGTGATCTCGCAAGATACCTCAGCCTATGGTGTGGATATTAAGAATCGCACCGACTTCTGGGACGGTCGCCCGCTAAAAACCGATATGTACCAACTTGCCGCCGCATTGGGCGAGCTGGGTGTGTGGGTGCGTTTGCACTATGTTTACCCTTATTTGCATGTCGATAACGTAATTCCGTTGATGGCGCAGGGCAAGGTTCTGCCTTATCTGGACATTCCATTCCAGCACGCCAGCCCAACCTTGTTGCGCAAAATGCGTCGCCCTGGCCAAGTAGAGCGCACTCTGGAGCGTATTAAGAGCTGGCGCGAGCAAGTTCCCAACCTCACTATTCGCTCAACATTTATTGTCGGCTTCCCCGGTGAAACAGAAGATGATTTCCAGCAATTGTTGGATTTCCTGGTTGAAGCACAATTGGATCGCGTAGGCTGCTTCCAGTATTCTCCCGTTGAAGGTGCGAAAGCGAATGATTTGCCTGACCATGTACCTGATGATATCAAGCAAGAACGCTATGATCGCTTCATGCAGTTGCAACAAGGTATTTCAACTGAGCGTTTGAAATTAAAAGTAGGGCAGACGTTACAAGTTTTAATTGACGAAGTCGACGACGAAGGTGCAATTGGCCGCAGCTTTGCGGATGCCCCAGAAATTGATGGCTGTGTATATTTGAATGGCGAAATGAATGTGAAGCCCGGCGATTTGGTGAATGTGTTAATTGAACATTCAGATGAATACGATTTATGGGGCACTAAAGTCTAGCCACAAAAAAGGCTTTATCTAAAAAGATAAAGCCTTTTTTGTTTGTCTATTAGTATTGTTTGTATTTTCTAGTTTATTTTATTGTCATAATAATTAATAACATGTTTTTGATGTATCAAGGAGTTATTTAACTTGAACGCTATATCTTCTGTTTTTTTTCGCCTCTATCGTTCAACAGTTCTACGAGTTGTAGTTGTTTTATTGGCCCTAATTTGTCTGGCTTATTACACGTTCCTTTTACCGTGGCTTAATCGTGCTATTTCTGAAAATTATCAGCAGCAAACGGGTCATCAATTACAGCACGACAAACTGAACCTTCATCTTTTCAAATGCAATGTGGATCTTAACCATTTAAAAGATTCTGCTAATTTATGGCAAGTAGAAGCAGTGCATCTTGATGTTGCTTGTTGGCAGTCGCTGCGTCAGCGCAGTTTGGTTGTTAATGACATTACCATTTCTAAGTTTGTTACCAGCCCACATCAGTTGGAAAATGGTCAGTGGAGTTTTTCTGATATTCTTCAGCATATAGATAAAGTAAATAAAAAATCTGCACCCGAAAAATCAAATAATAATGCCATTCCTGTGGCGATTAAAAAATTTACTTTAACTGATTCAATCGTTAATTCGAATGTGTTGGCGTTGAATAATATGCCGTTGGCACTCACACCACTTAATATCACGATTAAGGATATTGATTTACGTAAAACCCAGCCTGCAAATTTTTCACTGAAAGCCACTATTAATCAATCAACACCAATAGAAGTGTCAGGAGCGTTAAATTTATTGTCGCTTACGGGTGAGTTTGATATTAATGCGCAGAATATTCCATTTGTTTGGTTTAATAGTGCATTAAAACCTTATGTCGCACTGGAAGTCTTGAATGGTGCATTCGAGCTTCATAATCATGTTGTTTTAACCGCTGGCGTACCGCAAAAAATTATATCGAGTGGGAAATTAACCGATTTAAAACTTCGCCCAACCACAATGGATCAGGATGCCGTTAAATGGAAAAGCTTGGCGTGGGAAAAAGCGGAAGTTCTTATCAATGAAAAAACAATTCATTTACCGCTGCTAACGCTTAATGAATTGGATGGTCAGTTTATTATCACGAAAGATCGTACTACTAACGTGCAAGCGATGATTCTCAAGCCAGTGGTAAGTGAGCCGGCAAAACAAAACGAAACAGCTCTGGAGCCTGCAAGTCAACCTTGGCAATTTAATGTTGATCGCTTGGCTGTTAATAATGCCGCGATTGGTTTTTATGATCAGTCATTAATTCCATCATTCACAGTGATTGTGCAACAGTTCAGTGGTGAGGTAACCGATATTTCATCAGATCCACAAAAAACAGCCAAGATTCATTTGGAGGGCAATGTGGATGGCTATGCGCCTGTTAATTTGGATGCAAAGGCCAAGTTTTTTATTGTGCAGCCACAGCTCGAAGCTTTATTTAGTTTCAAACAAATGGATATGGGCGCTTTGAGCCCATACTCTGCTGAATACGCTGGCTGGCGAATTAAAAAAGGATTAATGAGTGTTAATTTAGATTATCACTATGACGAAGGTAAAATTGTCGGCAAAAACCATGTGGTTATAGATCATTTGGAGTTTGGCGAGAAAGTTCGCGGCACACATGCAATCGATTTGCCCTTACGCCTTGCACTTTCGTTGTTGACGGATGAAAAAGGGGTTGCGGTGTTAGATGCAGAAATTGCTGGTGAACCCAGTGATCCAAGTTTTAATATCAGGGAAACACTTTGGCGTGCTTTACGTAATACGTTGAAAAAAATTATTACTGCACCCTTCAATATATTGTCTAATTTAGTCAATACAAAAGAGGATTTGGGAAGAGTTGAATTTACTCCTGGCGAATCGCAACTCACAGAATCTGCAATTACTAAAATAAAACTATTGAAAGAAGCATTACAAAAGCGCCCCATAATGCGTTTGAGCATTCAAGGACGTTATGATGAAAAGGCTGATTTGCTTGCCTTGCAAGAAGAACAAGTGAACAGTGTGCTACAGAAAGAAGGTTTAACGCTCGAGACCATTAAAGCTAAAAACATTACATGGGTAAAAGCTATTGGCGCAAAATATCAAGCTAAGGGTTTAACAAATGTTGAAGCGCAGCCAGAACAAAAATGGCAAGAATTAGCAGCATTGGAAGTTGTAGATCCAGAACGCTTTAATAAACTGGCGCATGAACGTGCACAAGCGGTAAAACAATATTTTGTGATACAACTTGGTGTTGCGAGTGAAATGTTATTTTTAGACTCTGAAACGCGTTGCGATAAAGCCAATAAATGCACCAGCAGTGAAGTTGTTTTTACGTTGGAAGATTAATCTAATCGGTGAGGTTTTATCATGGACAATATCCAGAATTTATCCGTTGAGCATATATCTGCGGAACATAAATTTGTACTTACATGTGATAAGTTTACAGCTATTTTGCAGTATCGTTTATCGCAGGGTTCAAATAATGTCACTGCAATTGATTTTACCAGTACCTTTGTGCCGCCAGAGTTTAGAGGCAAAGGTTTAGCTGAAAAGTTAGTGCGCACTGGCATTGCGTGGGCTAAAGAGCAAGGTTATGAGTTACATGCTAGCTGTTGGTATGCGGCGAAATTTATTCGTTAACCTAATCAACTGGAGAAAGTTATATGCAACGAAAATATTTGCGGGGCTTTACTCTTATTGAAATGATGGTGGTGCTCACAATTATTGGCATATTGTGTTTTATGGCGCTGCCGTCGCCGGAAGCCGGGCTCACTCGCAAACAAGTAATTGAGTCGCTGGAATTAATCGAAGACTTTAAAAAACTGGAAGCTGCGGAATATAAAAGTTTGTCCGCACTTCCAAGTGATAATAAAGATCTTGGTATACCGAAAGCAGAGTTGTTAATTGGAAATTACGTAACGAAAATTGAAGTCGAGCAGGGCGTATTTAATATTTACTTTGGCAATAAAGCGAATTTGCCGATTAAAGACAAAATATTAAGCATTAGGCCTATTGTCGTAAAAGGTTCACCTGTAAGCCCTATGTCGTGGATATGTGGCTATTCAGCGGTGCCTGATGGTATGCAGGCTATTGGGGATAATAAGACAAGCGTTGAGAAAAAATATCTGCCAATGGCTTGTCGTATTTGATTAAGTCTGAGGGCGTAAAAGAAAGCCTGACGACGTAAAAGAAAGAGTTGGCGCCATCAATGGATAGCGCCTAAAAACAGCTTACAACTATTCGTATTTGCAGAGGTAAGAGGTTTCTACGTCTGCAGTCACTTTGAAGCGTTGGTTTGCTTCAACAATAAAAGTTTGACCTTCTTTGAAGGTTGCCGCTTTATCGCTACCTGGCAATACTACGGTCAAGCTACCGCTTACGACGGTCATGTATTCTTTTTGGCTGGTGCCAAACTCATAATCGCCTTGCGCCATAACACCAATAGTGGCTGGCAGGGTTTCAGTCTTAAACGCGATAGATTTAACTGAGCCGTTGAAGTATTCATTTACTTTAAACATGGGGCATCTCCGCCAAGAATGTGGGGCTTAAAGAGCGACATAAAAAAGGCCGCATAATTTTATGCGGCCTTTTTCATTTTATTCTGGCTCCGCCTGCTGGACTCGAACCAGCGACCCAATGATTAACAGTCATTTGCTCTACCGACTGAGCTAAGGCGGAACGGTGACTTCCTATGTGGAAGTGGGGCGCATGATATAGGTGGTAGTTTGCTTGGTCAACCCTTTTTAGTAAAAAAATCATAGATATAGGGGTGTTTGGCTATTAAATCCACAAGCTGTATTCCGCGTATCCAGTTTGTATTGGGCGCATTAATTGTGGCGCAATTCGACGATTTTAAAGCTCTTATTTTGGGCTAACACCTTAACGATTTTAAAGTGCACAAGTGCCTTTTTTTCCAAGGGGATAAATTGGTTGACCACAAAGTAAGCGACACCCTGTTTTGCTAGTAACTGCTTAGCGCTGCGCAAAAACTTGTCGGTTAAATCACCATCGACACTAAAGCCCTGATGAAAGGGTGGGTTGCATAGGATCAGCTCAAACTGGCTGGTCAATTGCTGCCCAGCATCGCTAGCAATAATCTCGGCGCTTAATCCAAGCTGCGCGCAGTTATGGCGGGCACTAATCAGAGCCGCAGCGTTATTATCGGTTAACACACGTTGTTGAATGGGTAAGTGGCTGCTGGCGATACTTAAGAAACCGTAACCGCAGCCCAGATCTAGCGCGCTCGCAATGGGCAATGTTTGAGCCGCTAATTGCTGGTTAATTTCTGCTATCAAAAAGTCGCTACCCTGATCTATTTTATTCCAGCCAAACTGACCAGGCTTACTGTAAATCTCTTGCTCATTAATAGTAAGACATGCGCGAAGCTGTGAATAATCGTAGTCATCGAGTGGCTGATTAGTCATTGCTAGTTTTTGTATATTACTGAAATAGTTCGCACCATTTTTTTGTATGCTTTTTTGCATGCCGAAGAGTGCGCACGCTTTTTCAATGTAGGTTTTTATTCCTTCATTTTTTTGGCCGCAAATCCATAAAGTTCCTTGCGGTTTAAGTACTCTAAATGCTTGGTTGATGAGATGATGAGTGACTATTTTTTCTTTTGATATGCGATAAAAAAAATGATCAATCCTGTCATCTGCAATTGCACTTAAATCAAAATCGTTAAACTCACTGTTAAATCCCAGCTGTATGGCTTGCTGTGCGATATCCCAACGGTTGCTAATGAACTGAGGCTTGTTTGGCCATTGCTGTGCGTTAGGTATTTGATTGAGCACATTCTCATCGCAACACCAAAGGTTATTTCCTGATGGGCATTGTTGCAGTTGTTGAATAAGCCATTGGCTAGAATTGTCGATCATTTTTATAACCTGTTAACGAAAGCTGGCAATTTCTGTTGGTGTTAACGTGCGATATTCGTTAGGTTTTAACTGCGCATCAAGTTCAATAATGCCAATTTTTTCGCGATGCAACGCAATCACTTTATTACCGACAGCGGCAAACATGCGTTTAACTTGATGGTATTTACCTTCTTGAATTTCCAGAGTCGCAGTATGTGAATCAATTAGCGTCAAGGTTGCGGGCAAGGTTGGTTTGGTTTCGCTATGTAATAAAACGCCAGCGGCAAAAACAGATGCTGTATCGCTACTAATCGGATCAGCAGTGGTGACAAGATATCGTTTTGTGCAAGCGCGCTTAGGGGCGGTTACAAGATGATTCCATTGCCCATCATCGGTTAACAATACTAGGCCTGTAGTATCGATATCTAAACGCCCGGCAATTTGCAGGGTTTCTTTGCGCGGTAAGTCGAGTAAATCTAATACCGTTGGATGTTCGCTATCGGTATTGGCACATACAAAACCTGTAGGTTTGTGCAACATTAAATAGCGTAACTGAATAGATTGAACAATCTCGCCATTTAATTTAATAACATCATCAGGATTCATACTCGAATTGGTTTTGCTAACGAGTTCGCCATTACAGGTAACACAGCCCTTTTTAAATGCGACATGAATTTGTGTACGGCTTAAATCGGTGTTGTTACCGATAAATTTATCAATGCGCATAATCAATATCTAATAAAGTGTGTGAGTTATTTAATACGTTTAGCCAACCAAATTTTTCAACAAGTTGCAGCATGCATGTATCAAGCGGTGCTGTGATTTTTATTGCCTGTTGCGTAAATGGATGCGTAAACGTTAATTCAGTCGCCGCTAATAATAACCGATGAGCATTGAACTGGTGTTGAAAAAAGCGATTGTGATTGCCTTTGCCATGTTTTGCATCGCCGATAATAGGATGACTAATGTGTTTGAGGTGGCGACGTATTTGATGTTTGCGCCCTGTTTGAGGCAGGCATTTTACAAGCGAATATCGGCTCTGCGGATATTTATCGACAGAGTAGGGCAACTCTATCTCAGCTAGCCGATAAAATTGCGTTATCGCTTCTTGTGGTAATTTAGGTGATGCTTTTGCATCGGTATATTTATCCACTTCTTCGGTGAGCGGATGATTCACCAGAATCGATTCTGGCGCTACGCCACGCACAATCGCCAAATAGATTTTTTGCGCTTGATGTGCCGCGAAAATAGCGCCCATTTTTGTTGCCGCTTCTGCTGATAATGCAAAGATCAAAACGCCTGAGGTTGGTTTATCCAAGCGATGCACAGGAAAAACATGCTGACCAATTTGATCGCGCAATATTTGCATCGCAAAACGCGTTTCATGGCGATCAATTGCGCTGCGATGAACTAATAAACCGCTGGGTTTGTTAATCGCTACCAAAAACTCATCGCGATACAGTATGTCGAGTTGATCATTCATAAAGTTAAACAAAGGGAAGTGCATAAATAAAAACAGGCGCTTGTGCGCCTGTCATTAATCTCAATATTGATATTATTTATTGAGCAATGCTTTCATTTTTTTCTCGCCAGAGTCAACGCTTTGATAAATCAGCGTGTTAATTGTCATGGGGCCTACGCCGCCAGGAACAGGTGTATAAGCCGCAACGCGATCTACCAATGGCGCCAATTCGATATCGCCAACACCGCCGGGATGATAGCCAGCATCAACTACAACAGCGCCATCTTTAATCCATGCGGCTTTGATAAATTCTGGTTTACCAACGGCACCGACAATAATGTCAGCTTGCTTAATGAGTTCCGATAAATTTTTGGTGCGTGAATGACAAATCGTCACTGTACAGTTTGCATTTAACAACATCATTGCCATCGGCTTGCCAAGAATGGGGCTGCGACCCACAACAACAGCGTGCTTACCAGAGAATTCAATGTTGTAAGCTTCAAGCAAACGCATAATGCCTTTTGGCGTTGCGCAACCATAAGCTTCTTCTCCCATACTCATGCGACCAAAGCCCAGGCAAGTCACACCATCTACATCTTTTGCGGCGCTAATAGCATCAAAACACAAACGCTCATCAATTTGTTCAGGTACTGGGTGCTGCAACAAAATGCCGTGCACATTTGGGTTGTTATTTAATTCGTGAATTTTGGCGAGCAATTCTTCAGTAGTAGTGCTGGATGGCAATTCAACTTTCAATGAATCCATACCGATGCGTGAGCAGGCGTTGCCTTTCATTTTTACATAAGTCGCAGAAGCTGGATCATCACCGACCAAAATAGTAGCCAGAATGGGCGTTTGGCCGTTGGTTGCGCTTTTTAACGTTGCAACGCGTTGCGATAATTCTTGTTCAGTTTTTGCAGCAAGGGCTTTGCCGTCCAATACTAATGCAGACACAGAAATCTCCTGGAAGGATAAAAAGCAGATAAGGTAAAAAGCAGACTAAAAATATGCGCGCATTTTCACACAGCAACTGGCGATATCCAAGTGCTATAACACTCTGAAGCATTTAATTCGATGTTAGTCTCTGGATAATCTGCAAGATAAGGATATTAGGTTGATGGACACCGATTGAGTTCTCAGGAATAAAGCCAAGTAAAACACTCTAAGTTGTCGTCTTTTTTTACATTTCACTGAGGTTTATCTCTAGCTTTTAAGGCCGTATTATTTTATTGCTAGTAAAATCAATAAGTTAAATGATTTCTATTAGGTTGGCGCGTAAATTGCTATTTTTAAAGAGTTATTTGGGAATCTATCAATAATTCAATAAGGGTATATAAAATGCGTCGTAATATTGTGAAAGTCTTCTGTGGTGTAGCTGCGTCTTTTTTCTTTTCTGTTGCTGCAAATGCAACTTTATTAGATAGTAAAACTATAAATTATGAATATTTGTTCCCATCAACCGATATGGCAAATAATTGGTACGGTGCTGGTTCATATGAAGTTGGTGCTGGTGTTGAAGCTGCGGTTGGCGATACATTTAGTACAGATTTTTCGGATACGAATATTCTCATGGATTTTAGTTCGTCTGGGCAGTGGTGTGGTTGTGATTTTGAGACATTTAACGGCGTTCATTTTTACGACGCGCTGGATACGATTGACGACTTCACATCGGTAAGTTTGAATGCCCTAACAAATATGGTGGGTTTAACTCAGGCAAATATTTCGTTTGATGCCAATAATATTTGGATTGATTGGCAGGATTTGTATTTTGACGCTAACACACTTGTTTCAATAGATTTGCAAAACGCTACAGTTGATGTGCCTGAACCATCTTCTTTATTGATGATGATGTCAGGTTTATTTGCGTTGGTGTTTTTCCGTCGTCGTAGTTAAGTATTTTTGTAGGCTTGTAAAAAAACCCGCTTTGGCGGGTTTTTTTATGTGCTTAATTTGAGTCAGGAGAATTTTGGTCGTGAAGGATTAAAAATCATCTTCTGAAATTAGAAAAAATTAGGAGATGTTAACGCGGAAGCGTTGAAGGTAATGGGGTGGCTGATGGGGCTCGAACCCACGACCACTGGAATCACAATCCAGGGCTCTACCAACTGAGCTACAGCCACCGTAGCGTTTAAAACTTTGAAGCGAAGAAATATTACTGAATGGTGCGCCCGGCAGGGCTCGAACCTGCGACCACCCGCTTAGAAGGCGGGTGCTCTATCCAGCTGAGCTACGGGCGCGTACTGGAGCTTTGATTGTTTCAGGTTCTAAAAATATGGTCGGAGTGGAGGGATTCGAACCCCCGACATTCTGCTCCCAAAGCAGACGCGCTACCGGGCTGCGCTACACTCCGAAGACCTGTCATGCACTGCATTTCAAGTGGTGCGCATCATATCGACGAGAGCCTAACTCGTCAATGTAAAATTGAAAAAAATTCAAATTATTCGAGAGCTTAGCTATTTTACAATCAAGTTGAATGGTTACTACGCTAAATAAATAGTTTTACTTGTTTCATGGCGAGTCTCTGTTCAAAATGGCGTTCTTAAATAAGGGGTAAGGGCAAGGGGAGTATATGCACACTAAATCTATTAGCGATGAAATGAGACTGGGAATGCGCCGTTTAGCATCGGGCGTCTGTGTTATTTCCGCGAATATTGATGGTGAAAACTTTGCGATGACTGCTTCTTCCGTGACATCAGTTTCAGATAGCCCCGCCTCTTTGCTGGTGTGCATTAATAAAATGGTTTCACAGCAGGAATACTTTTCCAAGCAAGGTAGTGTTTTTTCCGTCAACATTTTGGGTGATGAACATCAGGATGTTTCTAATTTATGTGCGGGTGGTGAACCTGGGCGAAATCGTTTTAGCTTAGGTAATTGGGTGGTCGATACGCCATCGCCGTATCTTGCTGACGCGCAAACTGTATTTTTTTGTGAAACCGATATGTTGATCAGTTATGGTACGCACCAAATTGTGATTGCTCATATTAAACGCGTGGATATAGGTAATGTTGCTTTCTCACCCTTGCTTTATGCAGATGGTAGCTATGGCCGATTTGTACGAAAATAAATTTTATTTATCATGATTTTGCTTTTGCCAACTTTTCGTGCACGACTATTTTTTTTGTTCAAAAATAAACATCAATAAGTCTTGCATTGTAAAACTTTTACTTCTACAACGGATTTCAGGTTAATGACCACTAACCTTTTATGCACACGGAGAGTGCATTGATTGAGAGTCAATCAGAAAAGTTAAAAAAAATACAAAAATGATTATTTGATGCTTATATAATAAGATAACACCTTGATAAATAAGAATATTTATTTGAAGGTTAAAAAATATCCAATCTAAGTGTCTGTCAGATTTTATAAGGGTTTGCTATAGCTTCCAAAAAACTATCCACTAAGTTATCCACAGAAAATGTGGACAGTTTCAAATTCAAATTCATGCGCCATTTTTTTAAAAGTTCTCTTTTTCGAACAAGTTTTTTTTACAAAACACAACAAATATTTTTACAATTTTGCATATTTTTATTTAGGTTTTTTCTCTATGAGAGCACGTTTAACAGTCACCGTTTTGGGTGGCGGAAGTTTTGGTACCGCTATTGCCAATATCATTGCGCATAATCAACACAATACTTATTTATGGATGCGTTCGGAGTCGCGGGCACAAGCTTGCCAGCAGGCTCGTGAAAATATTCATTATCTACCGGGGTATCGTCTAGCCGATAACTTGGTGATTACAGCAGATTTAGCTCTTGCTATCAGTGAAAGTGACTTGGTGTTTGTTTCTATTCCCAGTCATTCATTTCGAGCGGTGGCGCGTAGTATCAAATCATTGCTTCGTCCTGATGCCATTGTTATCAGTACAGCAAAAGGTATTGAGCCGGAAGGGTTCACCTTAATGAGCCAAATTTTGGAGCAAGAGTTACCTGATCATCCAATCGGCGTGTTGAGTGGGCCTAACTTTGCAAAAGAAATTGTTCAGCAGCAACAGACAGGCAGTGTGATTGCAAGTGATGATGAGCAAGTGATTAGTTGCGTGCAGCAAACGCTTTCTTCGGCGACATTTCGCGTTTATGCCAACCATGATCGCTATGGAGTTGAATTGGGTGGCGCGTTAAAAAATATTTATGCGATTATTTGTGGCATGGCTGCCGCTTTAGGTGCCGGGCAAAATACACAGGCGATGCTTTTAACTCGAAGTCTCGCCGAAATGGGGCGTTTTGCTCATGTGATGGGCGCTAACCCGATGACATTTTTGGGGCTTGCGGGTGTGGGTGATTTGATCCTAACCTGTACGTCTGATTTAAGTCGAAATTATCGCGTAGGTTTTGCACTAGGGCAGGGCAAACCTCTTGATGAAATAGTTGCTAATTTGGGGCAAGTTGCTGAAGGTGTGAACGCACTTAAACAAGTAAAACATAAAGCAGATGAAATGGGAGTTTATATGCCGCTGGTTTCAGGTTTGCACGGCATACTCTTCGAAAATAAATCAATTGCAGAAGTGGCTCGTGGCTTAATGATGGGCGAGCAAAATACCGATGTAGATTACATGAGAATTTAATAATGAATAACGATCAACTAAAATCTAATTTACAGTCGAGCAAACATTGGTTGCGCCTTGTTTTTATGTTGTTATTTGCTGCTATTTTACAAGTTGCCAGTATCGTGATGTGGGTATTAGTAATAGTGCAATTTCTTTTCTCGTTGATAACCGGCGCGGATAATTCCAATTTGCGCAAATTTGGTTATTCGTTGTCTACTTACATATTTCATACATTGAAATTTTTGACTTACGCCAGCGAAGAGAAGCCTTTTCCGTTTGCAGATTGGCCGCAGTCAGCGGATGTTGATGTTAACGTTCCCCCCACAATAATTGATAAGCAATAAGCTGCGGTTAAAAGGATATTAAATGCAATTATTTATTTTGCGTCATGGTCAGGCAGAATCACAAAAAACCACCGATGAAGCGCGCAATTTAACTTTTGTTGGCCGCCGCGATGTGGCCGCGATGGCCGCGCGTTCATTAACAGAATTAAAAACCGTGCAGCAAGTTTGGGTGAGTTCGTTAGTGCGTGCCCAACAAACTGCGCAAATTGTGTGTGATGAATTACAAAAATGCGATGTAACCTTTACGCGTAGTACAACAGACCTACTCGTGCCTGAAGCAAATCCACTTTTATTATTTGACGCTCTTCAGGCAGCAGAAGTTGAGTCAATTTTATGGGTAAGTCACCAACCATTGGTTGGGCAATTGATTGACATGTTTTGTGGTAGTTACCCAGGTTTTCACGACATGGGTACCAGTTCAATGGCATGTATTGATTATGAAGTTGCAGCAGTGAATATGGGAACGCTGCGCTGGCTGAGGCATGCCAATGGTTGATAATAATGAGTTAGCGGTTGTGAATCCAAAACAACGTTCTTTTATTGTTAATGAATTGCATTTTGCTGCACAGGAGTGGGGGCAAGAGGGGCAGTTACCTGTACTTGCCTTGCATGGATGGCTTGATAACTCCGCCAGTTTTTTTGCGCTTGCGCCAAAGTTAAAAAATCTTCACATCATCGCGATTGATATGGCTGGTCACGGCCAAAGCAGTCATCGACATGGTGTCGTGCCCTATAATATTTGGGAAGATGTTGCAGAAATTTTTGCTATTGCCGATGCATTGGGATGGAGAAAATTTGGATTGCTTGGCCATTCTCGCGGAGGAATTATTTCCGCGCTTGCTGCAGGAACTTTTCCTGAGCGAATTACCCATGTGGCGTTGATTGAGGGGCTTTTGCCTGAGCAATCTCGCGCAGAAGATGCGCCCAAACAATTAGCGCTTTCTATTCGCGGTGTGAATACACAGCAAAATAAACCTTTAACACTATATCCCACAGTTGAGGCTGCTATTGCAGCGCGTGAGCGCGGCATGTTTCCGCTTACTCATATGGCTGCGAAAGTATTAACGGAGCGTGGAATAAAAGCTGTCGACGGTGGTTTTAGTTGGAGTACGGATCCACGCTTGTTTGCACCTTCTGCGATTAAATTAATACCAGAGCAGATGACAGCTTTTATCACGCAAATAAAAGCACCTATAAAATTAATTTTAGGGCAGGATGGTTTGCCAAAATTATATCCGTTGTATGAAGTGCAGCTTGCAAAGTTTTCACAAATAGACACAGAAGTTATTTCTGGTAATCATCATTTGCATATGGAGAATGAGGTGGATGAAGTTGCGGATATTTTGAATGAATTTTTTGCAGACAAAAAATAAGCTTCAAAAGAGAAGCTTATTTTTCAATATTACAGGAAGATTTTATTACTTTACCAACGACAAAAACTCCATACGTGTCGCCTGATTGCTTCTGAATGTTCCAAGCATTGCTGATGTTTTCATGGAGGAATTTTGTTTTTCGACGCCGCGCATCATCATGCACATGTGTTTGGCTTCAATAATTACGCCAACACCAGTTGCTCCGGTGATTTGCTGAATGGATTCAGCAATTTGCATGGTAAGTTGCTCTTGAATTTGTAAGCGACGTGCAAACATATCGACGATGCGAGCGATTTTTGAGAGGCCTAATACTTGACCTGTTGGTATATAGGCTACGTGTGTTTTGCCGATAAATGGCAACATGTGGTGTTCGCAAAGTGAATAGAGCTCGATATCTTTTACGATGATCATTTCATTCGAATCTGATGGGAATAGAGCGCCATTTACCACATCATCCAAGGTTTGGTTGTAACCGCGAGTTAAAAATTGAAATGCTTTGGCGGCGCGCTCTGGTGTATCCACTAAGCCGGGGCGGGTTAAATCTTCGCCAACGCCAGCAATGATATTCGCAAAATGTTCTTTCATGGGGGCTCCTCGAGTCGACATCCCAAGTTGTATTTAACGCTAAAAACAACAACTTAATAAAGCGCGCAGTCTACCTTGTTAGGTGATTTTGTACGAACATGATTTTATAAAATTGCATTTTCTGAGCAAATTCTTAGCTAATTATTGTAGAAATATGCGTTCGTTCTTGTGTGATTGGGTAGAATAACCAAATATTTTAAGTGGATCTTCTTATGTTCAACATGACGTCAAGTGTTTGCGATGAGCTGGTTACCCTGCGCGATTTTATTCGCTGGGGCGCAAGTGAGTTTGCGGGAGCCGCATTATATTTTGGGCATGGTACTGATAATGGCTGGGATGAGGCTGAGCAATTGGTGCTTCACGCCATACATTTGCAGCCGCCATTGAGCGATGAGTGGCTGGGTGCGCATTTAACCCGCGTTGAGCGTGAGCGTATTTTGAACAATCTTCAGCGTCGTATTAATGAGCGTATCCCGGCGGCTTACATTACAGGGCAGGCGTGGTTTGCAGGGTTGAGTTTCAAGGTTGATAAGCGCGTATTAGTGCCAAGATCACCTATTGGCGAGCTTATTCAGCAGCGTTTTGAGCCTTGGCTAAAACATCAACCTACGCATATTCTTGATTTATGTACCGGTAGCGGCTGTATTGGTATTGCCTGCGCACACTATTTTCCTGATGCGCAGGTTCAATTGTCTGATATTTCGTTTGAGGCGCTAGAAGTTGCCGAAGAAAATATTCAGCAATATGGTTTGGATGATCGTGTATTTGCGATGCAATCGGACTTATTTGATAATTTGGCAGGACAAAAATTCGATTTAATTGTATGCAATCCGCCTTATGTGGATGCGGATGATTTGGCGCTAATGCCGGACGAATATCACGCAGAGCCAGAAATCGGTTTGGGCTCTGGTGTCGATGGCTTGGATTTCACTCGTCGCTTGTTGCGCGAAGCGGCTGATTATTTAACTACTAATGGCATTTTGATTGTTGAGGTGGGGAATTCTTGGGTTGCGCTTGAGGCGGCATACCCAACACTCGCGTTTACGTGGATCGAGTTTAAGCGTGGTGGACATGGTGTATTTCTGCTAACTGCACAAGATTTGATCGCTGCGCGCAAGGCGGATCTACTTTAACGCTGCGGTGCAGGAGTTGTTTATCTCACGTATAATCTGCGCACTTTTTTTGAATTTTTATCTTAGAGATTTTTATGTCTGGTAATACTTACGGAAAATTATTCACAGTTACTTCCTTTGGTGAAAGTCACGGTCTTGCGCTTGGCTGTATTGTTGACGGATGCCCACCAGGGCTGGAGCTGACAGAAGCTGATCTGCAAATTGATTTAGATCGCCGTAAACCAGGCCAATCGCGCTTTACCACGCAGCGTAAAGAAGAGGATTTGGTAAAAATTCTCTCTGGTGTTTTTGAAGGCAAAACCACTGGTACACCGATTGGTTTGTTGATTGAAAATACCGACCAACGCTCTAAAGATTATTCCAACATTAAAGATCAATTTCGCCCAGCGCATGCAGATTACACTTACATGCAAAAATACGGTGTGCGTGATTATCGTGGTGGCGGTCGTTCATCTGCGCGCGAAACTGCAATGCGGGTTGCTGCTGGATCGATTGCAAAAAAATATTTAAAAGATTTTTACGGTATTGAAGTACGCGGTTATTTATCGCAGCTTGGCCCCATCAAAATTGAATCCGTAGATTGGGATCAAATTGAACAAAATCCTTTCTTCTGTCCAGACGCCAGCAAAGTGGCTGAGATGGAAGAGTATATGAAAGCGCTCAATAAAGAGGGCGATTCTATCGGTGCAAAAATTACCGTTGTTGCAACCAATGTCCCACCCGGTTTAGGTGAACCTATTTTTGATCGTTTAGACGCAGAAATTGCACACGCATTAATGAGTATTAACGCAGTAAAAGGCGTAGAAATCGGTGAAGGTTTTGCTGTTGTTGAACAAAAAGGCAGTCAGCATCGCGATGAAATAACGCCAGAAGGTTTCTTGTCAAACAATGCGGGCGGTATTCTGGGTGGAATCTCTTCTGGTCAGGATATTATTGCCAACATCGCCTTAAAGCCTACATCAAGTTTGCATATTCCAGGTCGCAGTGTAGATGTGCATGGCAACGCTGTTGAAGTGATTACCAAAGGCCGCCACGATCCTTGCGTTGGTATTCGTGCAACACCGATTGCAGAAGCTATGTTGGCGATTGTGTTGATGGATCACATGTTGCGCCAACGCGGACAAAATGGCGGTGTGCATCATTCTGTTCCAGTGATTCCGGCGACTGTTAAAAAATAGTTAATTATAAAAGGAATGCTTGTGAGTTTAATTGCCAATACGCCAGAGCCACCTTACTACGCGGTGATTTTTTCAAATCACCGCACGCAAGTAGATGAAGGCTATGAGGATATGGCAATAAGAATGGTTGAGCTTGCTTCGCAACAACCTGGATTTTTGGGTGTTGAGTCAGTGCGGGAAGAGCTTGGTGTTACAGTTTCTTATTGGAAGGATCTAGATTCCATCAAAAATTGGAAAGCAAATGCTGAGCATTTGGTAGCGCAAAAACTTGGCCATGAAAAATGGTATTCATCATTTAAAACCAGAATCGCAAAAGTTGAACGAGATTACGGCATTTAATAATGATGCCTGATACTTCTACTTCTCATCCTCTGCCTTATTGGCGATTATCCAGCTTCTATTTCTTTTACTTCGCCGTCGTGGGTGCACTTACACCTTATTGGGGCGTTTACTTAAAATCCCTTGGTTATAGCTCTAAAGATGTTGGTATTATCAGTTCGATAATTTTAGCAACGCGTATCGTTGCGCCTAATTTTTGGGGTTGGCTGGCGGATAAAACTCAGAAACGTTTACGTATTATTCGACAGGGTAGCGCAATTGCCTGTATATTTTTTGCGGGAATTTTAATTGATCAGCGTTATTCATGGTTATTGGTTGTTATTAGTTGCTACACTTTTTTTTGGCACGCAGTTTTGCCACAGTTTGAAGTGCTTACACTGTCTTATTTAGGTGGCCAATATCAACGTTACAGCCAAATTCGTTTGTGGGGTTCAGTAGGTTTTATTGCTGCAGTGGTTGGTTTGGGTTTGTTGTTTGATTATTTTCCTATTCGTTTTTTACCCATCGCACTACTAAGTTTTTTATTATTGATTTTCTTCTCAAGCTTAACCTTTGGTGAGGTTGATACGCGCAAACCTGTTGCACCCAAAGAGGGATTTTTACGATTAGTGTGTAAGCCTTATATGCTCTGCTTTTTATTGGGTAGTTTTTTATTGCAATTAAGCCATGGCCCTTATTACACATTTTATAGTTTGTATTTGCAGGAAAATTATGGCTACAGCAGTACAGCAACTGGTTTGTTGTGGGCGTTGGGCGTGTTGGCTGAAGTGGCAATATTTTTAATCATGCCGAAACTGATGCATCATTTTAATGTGCGGAATTTGTTATTGATGTGTTTTTTAATAACAGCATGTCGCTGGTGTTTAATTGGCTATTTCGCGCAGTGGGTTTGGATATTGCTATTTGCTCAGTTATTACATGCGTTTAGTTTTGGTGTGGCTCATGCTGCTTCTATTGAAATTGTTCGCACACAATTCAAAGGAGTTCACCAAGGGCAAGGTCAAGCGCTTTATAGTTCATTTAGTTATGGGGTGGGCGGTGCAATCGGTGCATTGATGGGCGGCTTATTGTGGGATCATCACGCTCACGAAACTTTTTTGATCGCGACTGTCGCTGTATGTTGTGCTTTCGTTATTTGTTATTTTGGATTACATTTAAACGACGCTCCCGCACATATTCAAGAGTAATTTCCTAATCTTAAGTCTCTCAGAGTAATAGTTATGCAAAATTTAACGATTGCTTTAATCCAGCAAGAAATAATCCCCAACAATCCCCAGCAAAACCTCGCCACGTTTGGTGATGCCATGAGTAATTTGCAAGGCTGCGATTTGGTGGTTCTGCCAGAAGTTTTCACCACAGGTTTTTGCAGTAATGCACGCAGTTATGCGGAGCAAGTTGATGGCACTGCTTATCAGTGGATGGCGCAACAGGCGCGCAAACTTAATGCAGTGGTAACTGGTAGTTTGGTGGTACTTGAAAATGGCACCTATTTTAATCGCTTGGTATGGATGCGCCCCGATGGTAGTTATATACATTATGACAAGCGCCATTTATTTCGTATGGCGGGCGAGCATGAGCGTTATGCCAGTGGTAATGAACGCATATTGGTTGAATTAAAAGGCTGGCGAGTTTTGCCGTTAATTTGTTACGACTTGCGCTTCCCAGTATGGAGCCGCAATCGCAACGATTATGATTTGGCGATTTATGTCGCCAATTGGCCGAGCGCGCGCAGCTTGCATTGGAATCGTTTACTGCAAGCAAGAGCAATTGAAAATTTAAGTTATGTTGTTGGTGTCAATCGCGTCGGTATGGATGAAAAGCATCAACACTATTCTGGCGATTCTGGTATCTACGGCCCAGCAGGCGAAGTGTTAGTACACACACAAGAGCCGGGCGCTTTTGTGTTTGAGTTATATCCTGAAAAATTAAAACAGTACCGCGAGAGTTTTCCGGCTTATATTGATGCGGATGATTTTGAGTTGAAAGTTTAACAATGGGCTAGGCTATTATTTCAAGTAGTAATGGGGCACCATTGCCAGATCCTGAATTTTTTAGTGAATGTTTTTGCATCGAATCAGTAACTGACTGAAAATATTTATCTTTTGTGCGGTCATAAAATCTTGAGTCTATCTCTCCGTAATCAATGCTGATGCAAGTGCATCAGCATTGATTCCACAATCACAACCTTGGTATTGGATTCATATGATATTCCGCTCGCTATTTGCTATTTACTCAGCTCATGCAATTGAGTTAAGCAGCTAGAGAGGTGCAATCTTGACCTATAATATGTAAGTACTTGGACAGCTTGTTAAAATTTTAAAAACCACAGAAAACATCACCAAGACATATATACGTAAATGTTTCGGCATTATTAAATGTATCGCAGAGCCCATTGCCGCTAACTTTAACGCTGGTACCTGCCATCATGGCGGCCAATAATGAAGATTGTGTTAACGCGAAATGCGGATTGTTTGTGCTTTTCATGACAAATCTTTGCGTAGCATTACACGCAATAGGTGCATTACTGGTAGATTCAATATCTATCTTAATGAAAATGGCATCAACGCCGCCCACAGGAAACGGTAATACGCCAGTTATTTTTCCACTAACATTCGTTGCGAAAACAGAGTGTGATGAAAGAATTAATGTGAGTACAACAAGTATTTTCTTCATTTGTATTATCCATAGTGACTGAGTATTGAGCTCTTGAGTTACAGTTTACTATCAAACTAAATACACCGGAATAAATATTTTAGTTAATGCAATACCTTAATATTAATTGGGTAGATTGTCTAAAAATAAAAAGGAAGGAATTGCAGGAGTAAAATAAATATTCCAAATAGCCTCTTAATTTCATAGGTAAAACTACAATAATTCCTAACTTAAAGCCAATAAATAATTCTTTATATTCGATATTTGTTGCGCTTTTGAGATCTAATCGAACCCGGGCGGGTCGTGACCCGTGCGGATGAAGCTCGGTAATGTTAAATTTTTGTTTTTATATTTCACTTATGTGCGCAAGTAAAATGCAAATCGTGAGCTACGCTTTGGCTAATCCGTCCTACCTACTGCAATGTGTTCGAGAGTATTTCATGAACAAATTCTTTAAAAGCATAAAACTTAAGTTCATGATGGCAATTATAATACTGCCAACATTATTGGTATTAAGAAAGTTGGGTGTTGAAAGAAGTACCATAAAATTGTTTATTTACAGTGCAGCAATAATATATATTGTAATTTTCGTTATTGTATTTGTTATTTTTTGTTATCGAATGATTCAAGCCGATAGGGCTGTTAAAAATCTTAAAGCTAAAGCTTCTAAATATGAACAGTATATAAAAAGCCTAGACAAAAAGTAGAGTTGGGCATTGCTGCCCAACCTACGTTTTGCATTAACAAAAAATCTTAAGACGCTTTAAAATCTATTCTTTTTGTTCCGTTGCTATTTTTTCTCGGTGCGCTGTTGCCATTTGGTTTTGCGCTCGAGTTGCCGCCGCCATTGTGCGAGCTACCAGCAGGTTTATGAGCTGGTTTTCCTGATGATGTTTTTTGGCTGTTGCTACCTGGTTTTGGTTTTGCGCCGAAGGAAGGTTTGTTTCCGCTTCTGCCATTACCGCCGCCGCCATTATTTCTACCGATAGTCATGTTGCGACCAAGGACGATAGGTTCAGGGCGGATGGTTGGGTCTGGCTCAAAACCGTTAAGCACTTCTTTTTCGATATCGCGTTTAATTAATTTTTCAATATCGTGCAGAAATTTTTGTTCGTCGATGCACACTAATGAAATCGCAATACCTTCGCTATCTGCACGGCCAGTACGACCAATGCGATGTACGTAATCTTCTGGTACATTAGGCAATTCATAATTCACAACGTGTGGCAGTTGATCGATATCAATACCGCGAGCGGCAATATCAGTCGCAACTAGTGCACGAATTTTTCCGCGTTTAAAATCTTCAAGCGCTTTGGTGCGTGCGCCTTGGCTTTTGTTGCCGTGAATTGCAGCGGCGCCAATGCCAGCTTCCGCAAGCTGTTCTGTTAAACGATTAGCGCCGTGCTTTGTGCGCGTAAAAATTAAAACTTGTTGCCAATCGCCTTCGTTAATTAAATGCTTTAACAATTCACTCTTACGATTGCGATCAACTGGGTGAACACGTTGCGTCACACGTTCGGAAGCGGTGTTGCGGCGTGCGACCTCAATAAGCGTTGGCTTATTTAAAAGCTTATCGGCAAGGTCTTTAATTTCATTTGAAAAGGTTGCAGAGAACAATAAGTTTTGACGTTGCTTTGGCAGCATCGCCAATACTTTTTTGATGTCATGAATAAAGCCCATGTCGAGCATACGATCTGCTTCATCAAGAACAAGTACTTCAACTTCTTTTAGGCTAAGAGCGTTCTGGCTTACCAAATCGAGCAAACGGCCTGGTGTAGCAACGAGAATATCGACACCGCCGCGCAACTTCATCATTTGAGGATTAATACTTACGCCACCAAACACTACAGTTGAGCGCAACGGTAAATATTTACCGTAGGTTTGGACGCTTTCAAATACTTGCGCTGCAAGTTCACGTGTTGGAGTGAGAATAAGTGCGCGCACCGGGCGACGGCCAGCTTGCGGTTTTGTGGTTTGTGTTAGTTTTTCAAGCAAAGGCAATGTAAAGCCTGCTGTTTTACCGGTGCCAGTTTGGGCACCTGCCAAAATATCTCCACCTTTTAATACGGCGGGAATGGCTTGTAATTGGATTGGAGTAGGGGTGCTGTAACCTTCATCGGCAATAGCGCGCAAAATATCGGCCCGTAAACCGAGGGATTCGAAAGACATAATGATTTCCTGTGGCTCGGCCACCCAGACAATTGTGTGGGTAAGGTCTGGCGAGCACTAAGAGCTAGCATGTTGCTAGTTAAGGGAGGGTGATGCTGACCTAAGCGCATCGGGGCGGCATACTACAGGGAGTTGTCGCGAGTTGCTAGTGTTTATTTTTTGTTCAGTTTGCTGGTTTTGTGAAATGTTGGGCATTGCTGCCCAACCTATGCTTGAATCTAGGTTTAAATCTGTGCCAAATGATGGCAAATCAAATTCGTATTATTGTGATTACAGCAAGGGTTATAAACAATACGAATGCCGCTTTGCGAGCAAGCGCAAGAGGCATGCGCTGCATCAGCCATTTGCCGGCGAAGATCACTGGGATATTGGCTAGTAACATACCTACGGTTGTACCCGCGACCACCCAGAAGGTGGATTGGTATTTTGCAGCAAGAATAATCGTGGCGATTTGGGTTTTGTCGCCAATCTCTGCCAAAAAGAACAATATACAAGTGGCAACTAAGGGGCCAAATTGGCCGAACTTGCCAAGATCATCGTCTTCTTTGTCAGGAATGAGCAGCCAAATAGCCACGGCGATAAAGCTGGCACTAATAATCCAAGGGATGTATTCGACGGGCAGTTTTTCGCCAAGCCAGGCACCAAACCAAGCCGATAAGGCATGATTAAGTATTGTGGATAACAGTACGCCCAAGCTAATAGTGAAAGGTTTGCCGTAGCGAGTTACAAGGAATAGTGCGAGAAGCTGGGTTTTATCGCCAATTTCGGCAATGGCAACGGCTAGGGTAGAGCTGAGAAAGGCTTCCATAAAAAATACCGGCGGGATTTTTAGACAAGAGGTACGGACACCGTCCCGCCAAAAGCGGTAGCCGTACCTCAGGTCTCATCAATCCACGATGGTTTGTGGACGCTGCTGCCATGCTCTTATGAGCAAGTATGTTGACAGTAGCGCTGGCTAAATATCACTGACAATAAATCAAACCAGTCATAAATAAATAGCTCAGCAGATTACTCCCCCGAGAGAGTGAAGCAATTGTAAAGGCATTGTTACGATTGCTCAATCCTTTTATGAAAATTTAAGCGAAACATTGTTGCTGTTTATTAATACTTCATCTTCTAATTTTTGCTATTCCCTCTCTACTTCTATAAATACCAATTCAGCGATTAGTAAGCTCTGTACGTTTGCGCACCGACCTTTTACGCGCATGAAGTCAAGCTGGCTTATCTACCAAAAAAGTAATGGAGGTTTTTATGTCATCTTTAAATGCATTAACAGATACGAATGTTTTGCGCAGTGAAGCGCGAAAAAATATTCAGCAAGGTGCAGTTACTGCAACTTATGCAGCTAATCGAGTTGAGGTGGTGAAACTTCTCAATGATGCGCTTGCAACAGAACTTATTTGTGTATTGCGTTATCGCGCTCATCATTTCTTGGCGCGTGGTATTCATGCAAAAAGTGTTGCAGCTGAATTTCTGGCGCATTCCAATGAAGAGCTTGGGCATGTTGATTTATTAGCAGCGCGTATTGTACAGCTTGGTGGTGAGCCAGATTTTTCTCCCAACAGTTTGGTGGGGCGCAGTCATGCAGAATATCAAGTTGGTACATCTTTAGTGGAAATGATTGAGGAAAATTTAATTGCTGAACGTATTGCTATTGATAGTTATCGCGAGTTAATTACTTATCTTGGTGACCAAGACTCCACTACTAGTCAAATACTCAAAGGAATTCTTGCGGTAGAAGAAGAGCATGCCGATGATCTCGCTGATTTGTTAGATGGATTGCCAGTTCAGGCGTAATTTTTCTATTTTCTATTTATTAATTGTTTTCTTATTAATTTTTTTCATTGATTGCTATGGAGTTACATATGAATTTAGGTACGGTCGCATTAGTAGTTCTTATTTTATTGTTAGTAGGTGCGTTTCCTGCGTGGCCACATAGTCATAATTGGGGTTATGCGCCAAGCGGTGGATTAGGTTTGTTGGTCATTATAGTTATTATATTTTTGTTGTTCGGTAGACGATAGCGGGTTGCCCGTAATTTTACAAACTACATAGTAGTTTGATAATACTGAGGCTGCTTTTGAGCGCTATTTTTTCATGTGGGGCGAATAATGGAAACAAATAAAAATTCAGTGCCGAATAACGGTGGCTTGAGTCATACATTTAATTCTTTGTATAGTTCTAATGAATCGCCTCGCGCTGTCATTCATAAAAAACCTTCTATCTTTGATTCTACGCTTGATTTTAATCAAGCTGTAGGAGTTTTCATTGCTAGGTCAATGAAGACAATAGCCTTTAAGTTAAAAGATAGCGCAGGAAATTTATTGAGTAACTATTTTTCTGTTGAAGATGATCCTGACCTTCCCCCTATGCGCGCTGAATTATTTAGTGCTGATCAAATGGAGCAGCATGGGAAATTTTTAGCGGCACAGCATAGCTTAAGTCGTTTTGGGCAACGTAATTATTTATTAAATCGTTTGGATGAAAACGAGAACTTATTAATAAAAAATTGCAATCTGTTAACGGCTGCTGTAAATGAAAAATCTCGGATTGTCCCTGCTGGTGAATGGTTGCTTGACAATTTATATCTTATTAAAGAACAAATCAGCGCAGCACGTAAACATTTGCCTAAAGGGTATAGCCGTGAATTACCTCGCTTAGCAGAAGGTAAGTCCCGCGGATTACCTCGTGTTTATGATCTTGCGTTAGAAGTTATCGCACACGGTGATGGGCGCATTGATGCAGAAATGTTGAGCCGGTTTGTGACGGCTTATCAGTCTTTAACGCCTTTAACCTTGGGGGAATTGTGGGCAATTCCTATTATGTTGCGGCTAGCGTTGATTGATAACTTGCGTCGTGTTTCTGTCAATATTGCTGCTGCGCGCATTCACGTAACAAAAGCCCAGGTATGGGCAGATGCAATGATTGAGGCTACAGAGTCGGATCCGAAAAGTTTGATTCTTGTGATTGCAGACATGGCCCGTTCTAATCCAGCGTTGGCTAGTCCATTTGTTGCCGAGTTAGCGCGGCGTTTGCAAGGGCATGGCCCTTCATTAGCGTTACCACTTACATGGGTGGAAGAGCGTTTGGCTGAATCCAGTATGACTATTGAACAGATGGTCTTGGTTGAAACACAGCAGCAGGCTGCGGATCAAGTTTCTATTAGCAATAGTATTGGAAGTTTACGCTTTTTAGGTGCGACTGACTGGCGCGTATTTGTTGAAAGTATGAGCGTAGTCGAAAGAGTATTGTTAACAGATTTGGGCGATGTTTATCGCCATATGGATTTTGCAACTCGAGATTCTTACCGTCATGTTATTGATAGGCTAGCAAAAAAAATTCGCCTTAGTGAAGAGGAAGTGGCACGAGTTGCGATTACCTTAGCTGAAATTAATTATGCAAGTCATGGCGAAAATGATCTTGATCAGACCATCAAAAATAACAGTGCAAGTATTGAACACGATAGTGAGACTAAAACACATCGCGCACATGTGGGTTATTATTTAATTGATAAAGGCATATCGCGATTAGAAAAAATTGTAAAAGCTCGGATTTCATTTGTGGAGCGAGTTCGTCGCAGTGTTGCACGTTTTCCCGTTGCACTTCATCTTGTGCCTATCTTTATCCTTACCATTTTTTTTGCCAGTGTTATAACAATGCAGGCGCAAAACAGTGGCGTTACAGGTTGGCAATTGTTGCTGCTTGGGTTCATCTCCATGTTGGCGGCAAGCCATTTGGCATCAACACTAATTAATTGGTTAGCACTTTTTTGGGTGAAACCAAAACGTTTGCCTAGGATGGATTTTTCATTAGGTCTACCGCCAGACATGCGCTCAATGGTGGTTGTTCCTTGTATGCTTACAAGTAGCACCAGTATTGATGAATTACTTGAATCGCTGGAAGTGCGATTTTTAGGTAATCAAGATGAGCATTTACACTTTGCTTTACTCACAGATCTTTGCGATGCGCAGCAGGAAGTATTAGAGAGCGATGAAGCCTTAATCGCTCAAGCGCAAAAAGGGATTGAAGCGCTTAATAAAAAATATTACAGCGTAGAAAATACTCGCTTTTTTCTCTTTCATCGCCCTCGTCGTTGGAACCCTGCTGAAAAATTGTGGATGGGCTATGAACGCAAACGTGGCAAGCTAGCTGATTTAAATTTTGTATTGCGACATGGCGATACACAAAATCGTTTTTCATTAATTGTGGGAAATATCTACGCATTAACCAGTGAAAAGTGTTTATCAAAAGTTAAATATGTCATCACACTTGATGCCGACACTCAATTGCCGCGCGATACTGCACGTGAGTTAATTGGTACGATGGCTCACCCGTTAAATCGTCCTCGTTACAGTGCATCTGGTTTGTGCTTGGTGGGTGGCTATAGCATTTTACAGCCGCGTATGGCGGCTAGCTTGTCTGGAGCGAATCGCTCTCACTACGTGCAATTGTTTGGATCTGATCCTGGTGTTGATCCTTATACACGTTTGGTATCGGATGTATATCAAGACATGTATGGCGAAGGTTCATTTATTGGTAAAGGTATTTACGATATTGATGCGTTTGAACTTGCACTCAAAGATCGTTTTCCGGAAAACCGTATTTTAAGTCACGATTTACTTGAAGGTTGTTATGCGCGATCTGGTTTAATTAGTGATGTGCATTTGTATGAAGAATATCCTGCAACGTATTTAAGTGATGTAAATCGACGTGAACGTTGGATTCGCGGTGATTGGCAAATTGCAAGTTGGCTATTTCCTCGCGTGCCAGGCGCAAATAGTAAGCGTGTGCGCAATCCTCTCTCATTACTTTCCCGATGGAAAATTTTTGATAATCTTATTCGCAGTTTAGTGCCTATGGCGCTATTGCTTGTGTTATTAGTGGGATGGGCAGTTGCAGCATCACCTTGGGTTTGGACTTTCACTGTGATAGGAATTGTATTAATTCCTTCATTTCTTATGATGCTGGTAGATGTATTTTTTAAGCCTGAAGAAGTTCCTTTTACTCAGCATTTAACGGATGTTATCAATTCTGCAAAACGTAGCTTTGGGCAAGTGATTTTTCGTATGGCTTGTTTACCGCATGAAGCCATTTATAGTATGGATGCCATTCTTCGCAGCACGGGTCGCGTATTATTTACACATCGTTTGTTATTGGAGTGGACTCCATCTTCTGAGCGTACACGACAATCATTTAGTTCTGAACCGGTTGATCCATCGTCCGTCTTGCACAGAGGGATTTGGTGGTCGCCGATACTCGCTGTTCTTGTCGCATTGGCGTTACTGTTCAATCCTTCTGCTTTTTTTGCTGCCGCGCCTATCCTTATTTTATGGGTAATTGCTCCACAAATTACTTATTGGATTAGTCGGCCATTAGTGCGAAAAAAAGTGCAGCTCGATAATGAACAACTTATTTTCTTGCGAAAAATTGCTCGCAAAACATGGGCCTTCTTTGAACGTTTTGTAACAGCAGAAGATAACTGGTTGCCACCTGACAATATGCAGGAGCTACCAAGCCAGATTATTGCGCATCGCACATCGCCTACCAATATAGGGTTGGCGTTATTGGCAAACTTATCTGCATATGATTTTGGCTTTATAGCATCAGGAATATTGGTGGAGCGTACTGCAAATACTTTACGTACGATGCGTTCAATGCAACGTTATCAAGGTCATCTTTATAATTGGTATGACACACTTACGTTGCAACCATTGCCACCACGTTATATTTCCTCAGTGGATAGCGGCAATCTTGCTGGCCATTTGTTAACACTGCGCGCAGGTTTAACCGCATTGCCAGATCAAAAAATTGTTGAAGTTCGTCTGTTTGAAGGTTTGAAAGATACATTAGCGGTACTGACGGATTACACACATGAACGTGTTCAAATACCTATTGCATGTTTGCATGTCCAACTCACGGCCGCTTGTGTAGGTGGGTCGATTTCGCTTACAACTTTTGCGCATCATTTTTCCACTCTAGGTGTTAGCTCCACTGAATTGGCTGCCAGTTTTGATCCAACTGTTGAAACTGATGTGGCTATTTGGGCACACGCATTCGTTAAGCAAGTGCGCGATAGCAATACGGAATTAATGTTTTTAGCACCTTGGTTGGCGATGGCGCCTGCACCATCTGCGTTAAGCCAATTTACATTGTTGGATGCTATTCCCAGCTTGCGTGAGTTAGCGCATAGCAAAGAAAAATTACTGGAGGTTATTGATCGTCACGAACAATCAATATCACCTGAAGTACTTGCATCACCAGACGTTGCGGCGTGGCTAACAGAACTGCGAGATTGTGTAAGTGTGGGTTGTGACCGCGCCGTTGAGCGCATGAATGAAATTCAAATTCTTGTAGAGCAAGCTAATCATTTAGCTGATATGGAGTATGAATTTTTATATGACTCTTCTCGTCACTTGCTTGCTATTGGTTACAACGTCGATGAATTTCGTCGCGATAATAGTTTTTACGATTTGCTCGCATCGGAAGCGCGTTTAAGTAGTTTCGTTGCCATTGCGCAAGGAAAAATTCCACAAGAAAATTGGTTTGCATTAGGACGTTCACGCACCACGGCTGGAGGTAAACCGATTTTGCTGTCGTGGAGTGGTTCAATGTTTGAATACCTCATGCCCAATTTGGTTATGCCTAATTATGATGGCTCTTTGTTAGATCAAACCTGTCGTGCAGCCGTTGATCGACAAATTGCTTATGGTGGTCAGCGCGCATTACCCTGGGGAGTGTCTGAATCAGGCTACAACACAGTTGATGCAAATTTTAATTATCAATATCACGCATTTGGTGTGCCTGGTCTCGGTTTAAAGCGCGGCTTATCGGAAGATTCTGTAGTAACGCCTTATGCATCGGCGTTAGCACTGATGGTTGCACCTGAGGAGGCGTGTGAGAATCTTCAGCGGCTTGCTCAAGATGGATTGGAAGGGCGCTATGGTTTCTATGAAGCTATCGATTACACGCCAGCACGATTAGCGCATGGTCAAACCAGTGCAATAATTCGTTCGTTCATGGCTCACCATCAGGGGATGAGCCTTTTATCGTTAGCATATTTACTCCTTAATCGACCTATGCAGCGGCGTTTTGAATTAGATCCAGTATGCCAAGCTACTTTGTTGTTGTTACAAGAGCGAATTCCTAAAAGTTCTGCGATGCACACACATGTTGCTGAACAAGCAGAGGGCATCGCCTTTTTTGAAAATGATGAGGCGAGGGTGCATAGCCCGATTGAAGCTGATACGCCTTTACCTGAAGTACAGTTACTCTCTAATGGTCGTTACCATGTGATGGTCACAAATGCCGGTGGTGGCTATAGTCATTGGAAAAATTTGGCAGTAACGCGTTGGCGCGAAGACAGCACTCGTGATAATTGGGGCAGTTTTATTTATGTGCAAGATATAGAAAGCGGTGATTTTTGGTCCACGACTCATCAGCCAACGCTCAAGCGCGCGGATACATATGAAGCAATTTTTAACGAGTGGCGTGCCGAATTTCGTCGTCGCGATCACGATATCGAAACTTATTCTGAAGTTGTGGTTTCACCTGAAGATGATATAGAGCTGCGTCGCGTCAAAGTTACTAACCGTTCGCGTAGGCCGCGCGTTATCGAACTGACAAGTTATGCTGAAGTTGTATTAGCAACACCTGCTGCAGACATAGGGCAAACATCGTTTGGTAATTTGTTTGTTCAGACTGAAATTATTGAAGATCGTCGCGCTATTCTGTGCACGCGTAGGCCGCGATCTGTTGAAGAACATACGCCTTGGATGTTTCATCTGTTAGCAATGAACGGGATAGACCCTAGCGCTGTTTCTTACGAAACAGACAGAATGAAATTTCTAGGCCGTGGCCGTACAACAGTTGCACCACATGCGTTAACTAGCATGGATATTTTATCGGGTAGCCAAGGTTCTGTACTTGACCCTATTGTAGCAATTCGTTGTCGTATTACGCTTGAAGCGGAGCAAACCATTACGCTTGATTTTGTATCGGGCACTGCAGATAACCGCGTGGCGAGTATGGCGATGGTTGAAAAATATCAAGATCGTCATTTTGCCGATCGAGTTTTTGATCTTGCTTATACGCACAGTGGTGTAACGTTACGGCAAATCAACGCTACCGAATCGGATGCTTTGCTTTATCGTCGTTTGGGCCGCTCTGTAATTTATGCAAATGCTGGGTTACGCGCTGATGCCAATATATTAATTCAAAATCGTCGTGGACAATCTGGTTTGTGGGGTTATGCAATTTCTGGTGATTTACCTATAGTACTGCTCAAAATTGCTAGTAGCGAAAACATTAATCTCGCCCGTCAAATGATTCAATGCCATGCCTATTGGCGACTAAAAGGTTTGGCTGTTGATTTAGTTATTTGGAATGAAGACCACGTTGGTTATCGTCAACGTTTACAAGACCAAATTATGGGATTAATTGTCACTGGTTCGGAAGCACATGCCATAGATAGGCCCGGCGGCATTTTTGTTCGTTCAGCAGAACAAATTTCTATGGAAGATCGTATTTTATTGCAGACAGTCGCTCGCGCAATTATTGTTGATAGTCGTGGCAGTTTATTGGAGCAATTAAACCGTCGAATGTTAGTGGATAAAAAAGTAGCGCGATTAACCCCCACTAAGCAGCCGCTTTCTATTTTTAAACGCGCTGAATCAATCGTACAAGAAAAACCTCGTTCTCAATTGCAGCTTGAAAATCATTTGGGTGGTTTCAGCAGTGACGGGCGTGAATACATTATCACTACGGATTCACACAAGCTTACCCCTTTACCATGGGTGAATGTATTGGCTAATCCTAATTTTGGTTCGGTCATTACTGAGAGCGGTCTTTCTTATACGTGGAGTGAAAACGCGCATGAATTTCGCTTATCACCTTGGAGTGACGATCCTGTTGGTGCCAGTGGCGGTGAAGCTATTTATTTGCGAGATGATGACAGCGGCTATTTTTGGTCTCCTACACCTTTACCGGTATTTGATGGTTCACATAAAACGCATACTCCTCATACTTATACAACGCGACATGGTTTTGGTTATAGCGTATTTGAGCATGAACAAGGCGGCATTCATTCTGAGTTGTGGGTATATGTGGACGCAGAAGAAGCGGTTAAATTTTCAGTACTTAAAATTCGCAACCAATCTGGCCGAGCGCGACGATTATCTGCAACAGGATATGTTGAGTGGGTGTTAGGTGATTTGCGCTCAAAATCCTCAATGCATATTGTGACTGAAATTGATCCCAGCAGCGGTGCATTGTTTGCACGTAATGCTTACAACACGGAGTTCTCTGGGCGAGTAGCTTTTTTTGATGTGGATGATAATTCACGCAGTTTAAGTGGTGATCGCACAGAGTTTCTAGGCCGCAATGGTTCTATTGCTAATCCTGATGCGCTGACTCGCACGCGTTTATCCGGCAAGCTTGGTGGTGCACTTGACCCTTGTGGTGCAATTCAGGTTCCTATTGAGTTGAACGATGGGCAAGAGCGGGAAATTATTTTCCGCCTTGGTGCGGGGCGCGACTTGGAACAAACTCGCGCACTTGCTCAGCGTTTACGTAAACCGGGTACTGCACGTAATGCTCTCAAAAAAGTTCAAGATTATTGGCAACATACGTTAAGTGCTGTTCAAGTAGAAACACCAGATGAAACATTAAATTTACTAGCAAATGGTTGGTTGGTTTATCAAACCATGGCTTGCCGTTTGTGGGCGCGCAGTGGTTTTTATCAATCGGGTGGTGCATTTGGTTTTCGCGATCAATTGCAAGATGCAACTGCTCTGATTCATACAAAACCAACATTGTTGCGTGAGCATTTATTGCGTTGCGCACAGCGTCAATACCCTCAAGGTGATGTACAACACTGGTGGCATCCTCCAGCTGGGCGTGGTGTGCGTACTCGTTGCTCTGATGATTATTTATGGTTGCCTCTTGCAACATCACGCTATGTTATTGCAACGGGCGATAAAACTGTTCTCACTGAAGTTTTACCTTTTCTTGAAGGGCGTGAACTCGCAGAGATGGAAGAGTCTTATTACGACTTACCTGGCCATAGCACTGAATCAGCCAGTTTATACCAGCATTGTGTTCGTGCCATTGAGCATGGTTTGCGTTTTGGTGAGCGCGGGTTGCCGTTAATGGGCTCTGGCGATTGGAATGACGGCATGAATTTAGTCGGCATAGATGGCAAAGGCGAAAGCGTGTGGTTAGGATTCTTTTTGTTTGATGTGCTCAATGCATTTAGCAAAATTGCGCAATTACAGGATGATAATGTTTTTGCAGAACGTTGCTTGGTTCAAGCCGAGCAGCTGCGAAAAAATCTTGAACAGCATGCATGGGATGGCGAATGGTATCGCCGGGCTTATTTTGATGATGGCACGCCACTGGGTTCAGTTATTAATGATGAGTGTTCAATAGATTCTATTTCACAAAGTTGGTCAGTGCTGTCGGGTGCTGGCAGTAGTGAGCGCACAAAAGTTGCTATGAATTCACTGAATCAACATTTAGTGCGTCGTGATCGCGGCATTATCCAATTGCTTGATCCTCCATTTGATGTTTCAGAAATGAATCCCGGTTACATAAAAGGTTATGTTCCTGGTGTACGCGAAAATGGCGGGCAATATACACATGCAGCAGTCTGGGCAGCTATGGCATTCGCAGCGATAGGGGATAGCAAAAGTGCATGGGAATTAATGGCGATTATTAATCCGCTTAATCACACGCGCAATGAAAAAGATATTTCAATTTACAAAGCTGAACCTTATGTTGTTGCTGCTGATGTTTATGCAATTCCTCCTCATACTGGTCGAGGTGGTTGGACGTGGTACACGGGTTCCGCTGGTTTGTTTTATCGGCTGATTGTTGAGTCTTTACTAGGTTTAAAACGTGAAGGGAATATATTACGTATTTCTCCTTGTCTCCCTCAGGATTGGAAAACCTACACAATATCTTATCGCTATGATGAGACAGTTTTTAAACTTGAGGTAGAACAAAATGCAGAGGGCGTTACGCAAAACTATATAATTGTGGATGGAGTTAAACAATCAGATAGCTACATTACGCTGATTAATGATTATCAAGAGCACTTGGTGAAGGTTTATATTAAAAGCTAAAACTAAGCGAGGTTAGTTTTTTTAAATAATGAGGTCACGTATGCATATGCATAAAAAAATAACTGCTCTTGTAGGTTTTTTATTGTTGCAAGGTTCTGCGCACTTGTTCGCAAGTGATCTAGGAATTAACGTTATTCTATCAAGTGAAGTAAGGCCTGGTGTATATGGGCAGGTGGAGATTGGAAATATGCCTCCGCCTAGAGTTGTGTACACTCGACCCGTAAGAATTGTTGCAGATAAGCGTTATTACAGAGCCGAACCCGTATATTTAAATGTTCCACCAGACCATTCAAAAAATTGGTCCCGACATTGTCGTGAGTACCAAGCTTGTGGTCGGAAAGTATATTTCGTTAGAACTCGGGAATATGATTCTGATTACCAACGTTATGAACGTGAACGAAAATACTATGATCATCATCCGCGTAAAGAGTATCGTGACGAACGTGATCATAGGGATGATAAGCATGACAGGGATGATCGAAACAGATAATCACAATTATCAATCCCTTATCAATCAATAATCACACTTTTTATATAATTATTGATTGATTGATTGATTGATTGATTGATTGATTGATTGATTGATGTGTTTGTTTATTGAATAGTGGGAGAGTATTAGTCTACTTATGAATAGGCAGCCAAATTTCCATGCCGCCAAGTCCAGTTTCCGGATTATAGTTTTCAGTATAACGTTCAAAAAAATGTAATGATTGATTCGCATGTGTAACGGAGGCTTGTGGAAGCCATTCATCAAACACGGCATCAATAGTTTCTTTAATGCGTGATACATGTTCATTGTGGGGAAACACTGCATAGCACTGAGAAGGTAATATCAAAGGACTAAGCTCTTGTGGTAAATGCGTAAAGTCTGAAACTTCAATGGCGGCCATGTAATAAAAAATCTGTTGACTCGCATCACTAGCTCCACATATACCAAAGCAGGTATGGCCCACTTGATGTGGTGTTGTGCCAATAAAAGGCACAAATTTTTGCCACAACAATGGAATAGTTTGAGCTGCATGCTGATCCATGGTTTCACGTAGACCAGCTAATAACAATGGTTGTGAATTTACAATACGTGGCTCTATGAGTATTAAAGCGTCCATAATTTTTATCCATTAATCACATCAAAACGTTCATCTTTTTGTGGGTCAAGTTCACGAACAGGTCTAATTTCAATACAACCTAAGCGGGCAGGAGGTATTTTGCTCGCAAGCTGAATTGCTTCATTTAAATCTCGGGCTTCTAAAATATAAAATCCTGCAAGCTGTTCTTTCGTTTCGGCAAAAGGTCCATCAGTAATCATGGTTTTTCCATCGCGCACACGTAAGCTCGTGGCTGTGGTCGTTGGGTGAAGGGCATTGCCGCCTATCATGTGTCCACTGCCACGCAAAGACTCACCAGATGCTACACACTCTTCATTCAGTGATTTCCATTCAGATTGCGTCATTGCATTAATATTTTTTTCTTCATAATAGACAAGACAAAGATATTTCATGGTAATTATCCCAATTAATGCGCAGATGTTTTTTCAATGTTGGTTTTTAGGTTTAATAAACCTTCTTCAAAATTCTTTCCAATCATTTTATCCATATTGCAGAAAACAGACATTAGCTTGCTAATAAACAAGTTTTTACCTGACATAACCCAGATAACTTCCGTCTTTTGGTCATGACTAACCAATGTAAATTCGGCATTATTTTTTGCTTCGAAGGGTTCAAAAAAATCCAGATTAATATAAATATTTGAAGGAAAATCCGATTTCACAATTTGCATGCGGCCACTACCTACATTTTTATTGCCTTTCCATTCATAAATAGCGCCAATACCTTCAGTGGCACCACTATATTGGCGCTCTAAGGCGGGGTCTAGTTTCTCCCATGGCGACCACAGCATCCATTGATGAAAATTATTGATGAGTGGGAAAATAGCCTCTGGTGCAGCATTGATACTAATTCGACGCTCTATTCGAAAGTTATCCGGCTTGGTTGTAGCATAAATAATAATTATCGCAATGATTATGAAAATGAATAAAATAATTTTTAAAATCATGTATAGCTTCCTGATAGATGAAAAGATGTAAGAGATTCTAAGCGTATTGAATATGGCTAGTTTCCATATTAGCGGCCTCAAAAATTATAATGATTTTCCATCATAATGATGAGATGGTACGGTCAGTGGGTCTATTCCTTCGATACAGCGTATATTAACGGCGATTATGGCATTACCCTTGGGATCCACTCCCTCACCAAAAGGCTGTACACCGCAAACAGCACAAAACTGATGTTTAATCACATGCTTATTAAATGTATAAGTAGTTATATTGCTGCGTGGGGTCAGCAAGGTAAAATTAGCACTAGGAACAAACCATAAAAGCGTGCCTTTACGTGAACAAATGGAACAATTGCACGATATTGCTTGGGTTAATTCGCCTTCAGCTTCAAAAGCAATATTTCCACAATGGCAGCTACCTTTGTATTTCATTTCAATATCCTCAATTGTTAGTAGTTGTACTAGATAGTCGTTTACGAATTGATGAAATCGACATGACCTTTAAATTATTTTAATAATATTCTCAGATTATCTGGGGAGGTCGTTGATTCTGGCTTGTAAAAACCTTTTTTCTGGTTCTTGTTTGGTGAGCCGCAAGGCTTGTTCATATGCTATTTTAGCTTTTGTAAATTGTCCCAGCTGACGGTAAAAATCCGCGAGGGCTGCATGCATTAAATAATAGTCCTCTAAATCCCCTTGTTTAGCTATAGCGTTGACTAATATCAATCCGGCCTCTGCGCCATCGCGCATTGCAAATGCAACAGCGCGATTTAATTCAATAATAGGTGAGGGGTTCAAACGCAATAAGATATCATAAAGCCCTATAATTTCTGCCCAATCTGTTTCTTCATAAGTTGTTGCTTCGCCATGCACGGCTGCAATAGCCGCCTGTATGGAATAGGCGCCAAACCCACCCATACTTAATGCGCGTTGGATTATCTCAGAGGCTTCTGCAATTTGTTGATGATTCCATAAAGCTCTATTTTGATACTCTAAGGTAATTAAGTCACCATTTTCATCAGCGCGTGCAGCGGCGCGTGAATCTTGCACCAACATAAATGCTAATAAACCTAGCACTTCTGCGTGTGGTAATAATTCTTCAAGTAATCGAGCAAGGCGAATAGCTTCTTTTGCCAAGCTTTGGCGAGTTATTGTTTCGCCTGATGATGCAGAATAGCCTTCATTAAATACTAAATAGATTACCTGTAATACAGAGTCTAAACGTGCTGACAGTTCATGTGAGGCGGGAATTTCATAGGGGATAGCGGCATCACGAATTTTATTTTTTGCCCGCACTATACGCTGAGCAATAGTTGATGGCGTTGTTAAAAAAGCACGAGCAATTTCTTCTGTTGTTAAACCGCACACTTCACGCAGCGTTAATGCAAGTTGCGCCTCGGGTGAAAGGCTAGGGTGAGAGCAGGTAAATATTAGACGCAACTGATCATCTTCAAGATATTCATCTGCCCAGTTATCGCTGTCGCTTATTGCATCTTCTAACTCTTGAGCTATATGTGTCAACGAAGCATTAAAACGTGCATTGCGACGTAAGTGATCAATAGCCTTAAATCGCCCAGTAGATACCAGCCATGCACGTGGATTTTGCGGGATTCCATCATTTGGCCATTGTATCAATGCTGCAGCAAATGCATCGTGCAATGCTTCTTCTGCCAAATCAAAATCACGTAATAACCGAATTAGAGTCGCAAGTACTCTACGCGATTCACGTGAATAAATATCGCTAATAACTTTTTGAAATTCTACTGTAGTGATAGGGTGCAATTTTTAATCCAATCAATATTAAACGTAAACCTAAACTTTACGTGTTTTTTGAGGAAAAATGCAATGATAATCTATTGGTTAACAAGGGAAAGTATAAGCAGGGAGGAGAACCTTAACATTAAACCAAGTAATGATTTAATGAATATGCGAAAAGTAATTCCACAAAGAAACGTAGCGTTGATTACTATAAATAATTAACGCTACGTTGGGGGCTAATATTGTTAACTCTAAATAACTATTTAATGAGCTATTCAGTTAATGAATTAGTAAATCGCTCCAGCATATCGATACTTAAGCAGCTTTCTTTTTACGTAATCCTGCAATGCCAAATATGCCTAATCCTAATAGGAGTAATGAGCTAGGTTCTGGCACTTTGCTGGTTTTTACATCATGATCTTTATCGTTTAATTTAGTTAAATCATTCACATTATTAAATTCAACATTACTATTGAAGTCATCTTTCTTGATTGATATTTTTTTTAATAATGAATTTAAAGATTCTAACGCAATATTTTTAGCTTTCGCATCCTGATAAACACTTAATCCATGATTTTTTAAAGAAGTATCATTTAATGGGCTTAAATATGAGTTTAGAGTAGAGCCACTAGAAGTAATTGGCATGGCTTGAGCTGAGACAGAAGCAAAACTAATAGCTGCTGTCGTGATAATAAATACAGTTTTAACATTAAATCTTTTCATATTCTATCTCCTATATTAGAACCATAATCACGGTGCGGTTTTACACTAGATCATAAAGTTACTAGATAAATTCTATGTGGATTTTTGTGTGGGAAAAATTCACGTCAAGGTAATGGCGTAGCAGTAGAATCGCATGAAAGACATAATGGATCTGTACGTTGCCCAACATTATTCTTATTTAGGCGACATTGGGGTTTTTTAGGTGAAAACAGATAAGAAGGGAAATTTTTCTAATTTCTATCGAAAATAATGGGTTTGTTACAGGTTGAGGGGAAATAAAGAGTGATTATGAAGTGAAAAGTGGCATCCTTGCACTCATCGTGTATATGTAGATTGAGCAGTTTTACCGTGTTTTCATTACATTTTAGTGCGCTTTGAAATTAAAAAGCCAGCTAGAAAACTAATTCCCATGCTTGCACCAATTACAGCCCATGGCTTTTCATGCGCATAATTATTTGTAATTTCTGCCGCTTTTCTAGTTTGGCGTGAAATGGATTCACTTACATGTTCAATAGATACTTTTGCTGAGTCTATACGCTCGTAAAGTTTTTCTTTAGCGTTTATTAAATCTTGTCCACTCAGTGAGGTGGTAGATTTAAACAAATTTTCTACGTCAGTAATAAAGTTATGAAATTCATTAGCAACAATTGAGGATGCTTTATGTGTTAATCCTTGGCTTTGGTTGTCTTTTGAGTTGGCAATATTAGATGTGGTTGGCATGGTTAATTCTCACTTTATGTCATATTAATAGTTAGAAGATAACTTGACAATATAAAAACCATTTAAGCCTTATTTTGCCGAGTTGGTATGAGTTATCACAATAATCTTTGCTCTTAATAAATTCTGTACGCAAACGCACGGATCTTGATGAATTTGTCGCATGGAAATTTTATGAAGGGTGTGATAGCTAACTGATTTTCACTTATACATCATGGATTATGTAAGGGATTTACAGGTATTCTTTGGTGGAGTAAATAATATGTTAGAAATGATCGGAATAATTTTTGTGTGTATTGGCATTATTAGCTTTGCCTTTACTCATGCAATGACAGCAGCTATTTATCCTTTTGTAATGTTAGGTGTTATTACAGTTTTATTGGGAACTGTTAAAAAAACACCTAAGACAAAATAATCATATAATGTAAGAATGATTCATTGTGTAAAATAATTTTACACACTAGTAAATACTCTATTGGATATTCATTGATTTCTATAATACCTAATAGAGTATTTATTTTAGAGTAGTGCTTTTACAGTCGTCCGGTTAATAATAAAACGATAAGAATAACCAGTAACAACCCAATCCCGCTACTCGGGCCATAACCCCAGCTACGGCTATGAGGCCAAGCAGGAAATGCACCAATCAATATCAATACTAAAAAAACTAATAATATAGTTCCCAGCCCCATAATGTTTTCCTCTGTAATTTGAAACTAAAAAAAAGCAGGGAAAGCTTTAAGCTTCCCCTGCACATTGCTTTACTGCATATTATTGAGCTGTTGTTGTATCTGGGTTTGCAATAATAACTTCAACACGACGGTTAAGTTGACGACCATTAGGCGTGTCATTATCCGCAACTGGAACTCCTTCACCTTTACCAGTTGATACAATACGGCTTCCCGCTACTCCCTGATTAAGTAAAAAAGCTTTCACTGCATCTGCACGACGTTGAGATAATGCATAGTTAGAACTTTCGCTACCTACGCTATCGGTGTGGCCTTCAATGATAACGCTGCGATTTTGGTATTTGTTAAGAAATGCTGAAAGCTTGCTAAGATTATTCATCGCATTGCTTTTCAGATTGGCACGACCTGTTTCGAATAACAAATCGCCCAAGGTGACCACTAGGCCGCGTTCAGTTGATTTCGCATTTAACTCAGCAATTTGACGTTGTAATTCGTCTGCTTGTTGTTTTGCTGAATCCGCTTCATTGCGTGCTAGATTTGCATCGTTACGTGCAAGATTAGCATCGTTATGTGCGTTATCCGCTTCCAATGTACGAGAATCAAGACGTGCATTAGCAGTTTGTTCGCTTAGTGATTTTCGTTGATCTTCCAGAAAATACGCTTGTGCTTGGGCAGTAGCGGTATCAACTTTACGGTCAGCAATCCAAACATTATGAGCTTCTACTGCTTTGTCTTTATTGGGTTTCTCGGCTTCAGTTACTGCTTGCTCCGCATCTTTAAGAGCGACTGGCGCACGGGTTGCGAGTTGTGGATCTGATTGTAGTTGGGTAAGTTTGCTGCGAACTTCTGCTGAACCTTTTGGTGCTTTTGGTGTTGAAGCACAAGCGGTCATTAATAAAGCTACAGCGGCTACCATACTGATACTTTTCAAATCAGCTAATGATTTTTTCATAGTAAATGATTTCATTATTTAACTCCTGTGTTTCGTTGCATTTCTTGTTTCAATGTAGAGATGCTTTTTTGCATTTCATCATTGATTGCTTTTGCTTTTAAAGCGTTTGATTTAGCTAAGGCAAGCTCGGCATCTATACGTGATTGTTCTGCCAAACGTTGCGCTGCAACCATATCTTTCTTTTCAACAGCTACACGTGCAGCAGTAAGTTTTTCGCGTGCCTCGCCCAATTCTGGTGATGCGTAATCCGCAACGCGTGCTTGCTCTGCTGTACTAATTGCTACATCAGCTGCTTGTAAAGCTTCTGTAGGTGCTTTTGGTGTCGATGCACAAGAAGAAAGCATAAAGCCCTCAAATACAATGCCTGTGATCATCAACACTGTTATAGATAATAAGCGCGAGCATGATATTGAACTGGAATTATCATTGGCTATTTTTTGTAGAATCATGGTAATGCTCCTCGTAGATAATATCGGTGCATTATGGCGCCGACTTTGATCATAATCGCGGATATGGTGAAAAAGTTCAGTGTGTTAGCGTACTAAGTATTTTTTTAACAGCGGGATATATTTTTATGGGCGGGGAATGTTGTAAATATGGTTAATTGTATTGGATTTATAAATGTTAAGATTTTATAGATATTAAGTGAGGTAATTAATGGCAAGAAAATATTTTTATATTTATTTGAATAATATTTTTTAAAAAATGTAAAAATGGATGCCATTTTTTTTTGAGTATTTATTTTTTGTCTCTCCTATCGCCAATGATACGAGCAGGGTTTCCTGCAACAATATTATATTCTTCAACGTTACGCGTAACTTGGCTGCCCATCCCGACAATTGCATTATTGTCAATACTGACACCATCCACAACACCAACATTTGCGCCGAGCCAAACATCACAGCCAATATGAATGCCCAATGAGCGTGTCGGCTGCTCACTAATTAATTGATCGGCCTGCATGCCATGATTAAATGCATATAACTGACAATAGGCTGCGATACGTGTGTTGTTACCTACATAAATACCTTTACTTCCTCCATCCATAGTGACGTGGTGATTGATGGAGACATATTCACCCAGTGTTACAGGGCCATGAATAACAGCATCAGCAGCAATAAAAGAATTATCGCCAATGACAATAGGTCGCCCAGGTTCTGCAAACAGTTTTGCTTCAGGTGCAATAAAACAATTTTTACCGATCTGAATAGTTTCCATCGCTTGAAAATAGGTTTGTATATTTAATTGCCAAGACTCAGCCCATTCTCTATGAGCTGGTTTAAGGGTGGCATACAGCCAAGGCATATAGCTCAAGCGCAATTTATGTTGTTGTCGATAAAATTCAACGGATTGTTCTTGCGATGGTGTGGTAAGTGTGGATTGTTGCAGGGAAGGGAAATCATCAGGCATAACTAAACACGACATTGGTAAATGATGCCGTAGTATAAAACTTTACATGTGTTTATGCAGGAGGAGGTTATACAAAAAATAACATATTAAAAGAAAAGAGTACTCACAGGCTGTGGTTGTTGGGTAAATTCTTGGTTTTCACGCCAGAATTTAAGGAGCGCCGAGATAGGTGCTCGTAGGGTCGTACCGTTACAAGCAGCACTGTGAGTACTTGATTGTTAGTATAGCTAGCTACATTGCGTTCGTGAATATAACGATAGTTTTTTATAGCACATGAATAGGCTGGGTTAGATGATTATTTTATGAATACACTATTGTTTGTATGCAGTGAAAAAACATTTCAAATAAAAAGTGTAGCTATAAAGAATAGAAATGAGAGGGTATTAAAGAGGTTCAATCAAATACAGTAAAGCTTTGTCCGAATTAAATTTAAAAAATGAAAAGCTGGCATGAAAGTTGAAATATTAAATATAGTGAAGATTTATTCCTGTTTTTTAAAAAATAATGCTTCATTTTATGGCTTCACTTTAACGGATAGATAGATGATTTTGCTGAAGAATGTGGCGCAGTTTAAATACGGCTCCGCATAAAGTTTAAAAAACAAATTTTTGAAGATTTAGGCGTCAATATTGAGGGGGATGTTGATTTAGGTGAAGAAAATTAGTTTTATTTTGTAGGTTACTAATGTTTTGCACCAAAATGTCACCTAAAAATGAGAAATGCATCACAAATCATCTTTATTGAATAGTACAGCAATTGGAGAAATGATATGAACGTTCCTTTTTCGGTTGTATTTATTTTTATCATGGTTCCATTTTTATCCGTTGTAACGATGGTTGTCGCAATGGTGAATGCCAAGCATCGTGAAGAAAAATTATTTAGAGTTGGAATTTTATATCTCAAGGGGCTGCGCTCTCTGTTAATGCACATTCAACAGCATCGAGGGTTAACTAATAGTTATCTGAATGGTAATACACAAACAGAAGCTGAAATTGCACGTTTGGAGGCCATTACTCGAAAAGAAATTTTTGATGTTGAAGATATTGATGCGTGGCTTATTACGAATCCAAAATGGGAAAGCATTATCGACCATTGGTCTAGATTAACCATCATGTTCAAAACAACTGAACCGGAAAACAATTTAAAGCAACACAATAATCTTATCGCCAATTTATTATATTTAATTGATGATCTAGCTTATGCCCATCAGTTAGGGCAATTGGGAATGGTGGATTCTACAGACTCTGATTGGAGGCATTTATTGTCGCTGGCGGAATATATTGGGCAAGCTCGGGCGCTGGGAATGGGGGCAGTTAGTCGTGGGCAATGTTCAACATTATTACGTACACAATTAAATCATTTGCGCGTAAAGATTGAATCTAATATCAATCGGAACTGGGCTGAAATTACTCAACATGATTTCCATCAATTGTTAACGGCGATTGAGAAGCAAGTCGTTGTAGAGAAAACCAGTATTTCACCAACAGAATACTTTGCATTGGCAACGCAATGCATTAAACATGTATTAATGGAATTTGATTTACAAGTTGAAAAAATGCAATTTCAACGCAAGTAGGCACAAGTATTAATGTAATGACGGTTTGTTAATAGGTGCGAATGTGCATCAGTGCAAAAAACATATTAACGTTTCTTGCGGATGAGAATGCACGATAGCAACCGAGTGCTCCTAAATGTTTAACTGACATGGCGGCTAGTTCCCACGCAAGATATTCATCAGCTTCAAACGCTTTATCTTCACCGAAGATAATAAGATCTGTAATCTCTTCAAGTTCTTTTAGGCGAAGTGATTGCTCTTTTAAAGATGGGTTGATCGATTCGTATGCCCATGCCCACTTCCAGGTGCTCGCACTTGGCGAATAACTTCCTATATCAATAATACCTGCTTCGATAACAAGCTTGTCATCTGCATCAAAAAACTGCAATTTTGCTTTGTCATCATTTTCAAACATCCAGCGTTTATGCGTGCCAAAACCATAAGTTTTAGTTAAAGTTTCTTGTTTGGATTTTAGTTCTTCGGTAGCGGCGCTCAAAAAAACATCAAAATCAGCATCGTTCATAGAGGTACCTGATGGATATAGCCTTAAATTTAATCGCGCGACTATATAGATTTCCCCGCAATTTTCCTACTAGTTTTTGCGTGCTATAAACCTGAAACAGTTTGCTATAGTGCCCGGGATCGTAGCTTCGTGGATCATAGCTAATAGAGAGTAAAAATCCTTTCCTTATGTTAACTAGGGGACTGTTCTTAATGGGTAGAATGGGGCAGACTTCTTCAGGTTGTATGGCAATATATTAATTGCTGTAACCATTCGTCACCCACAAAAGAGGAATAATTTATGAAAACCAACAAAATAACCAAAGCAGTTGCCATGAGTTTAACCATGGTAATGGTGTTTGAATTAACAGCTTGCGGGACGATTTTTTACCCTGAACGTAAAGGGCAGCGCGGTGGGCATATTGACCCAGTTGTTGCTGTGGCTGATGCGGTTGGATTGTTGTTTTACTTTATTCCGGGGATTATTGCGTTTGCAGTGGATTTCTCCACTGGCGCTATCTATGAGTCCCATGGCCGTCATTCAAGTTTGACGCCAGATGAGCTTAAGTCTGTTACTGAAAACGGCAAGGTTAATAAGCAAGCATTGAATAAGATATTGAGCCAAAAATTTGGTCAGCCAATCAATGTTGATGCATCCAATGTGCAGGTTAAGAAGTTTTCCTCTACCGATACGTTGTTAGCTTATTTCTCTACAGTAAATATGCAAGTTGCATCTGTAAACACTAAGTCAAAAAATATGTAAATATGGGATTTGATGTTAGATATACCATCATTACTTGTGAAAGTAACGATGGTATTTTTTTAAGTTTAAGAAATGTTAACTATGTTCAGAATATAACGTTTTTAAAGTAGAGGATTTGTTTGCTGTTTTTTTCTGTTTTCTGAATTCATTCATTATTTTTAATAAATGACTTGCATCCCAGTTATCATTTTCATGATCGCTGTATAGAATTTCATCTAGCTCTTTAAGAGCTGCTGTTAATTCATCGTTCTTACCCAGCTTGGCGATATCATCAAGTGTGTTGATTTTTTGTGTTGGCCACTGAAAACTTGCCCAGCCTAATACTGCCTTGCGAAATGCAGAAGCATCTTTATTATTGGCTGCTGTTTTTAATGTATCCCATATATCTTTTTCTTTTTCCTGTAACGCAATATCTCGGTCGTGTTGATCTTGGTGTAATTGATGTATCTGTTTTTTCAATTTCCAGATATAGGTTGCCAACGCAATTGATAAAAGTACAAATAACCCAGTAATTATCAAAATCCAATAGGGTAGTGAATTTTCTTTATTGCTAGTAGGTGGTAGAGGCAACTCTTTAGTGTCATCAGTATTAGACGATGCAAGATTTTGTGGTGTTAATACAGTTGGCGTAGTGGATGCATCACCTAAAACATGAATAATTTTTTCAGGTAGGCTCGCAGTTTCCATTTTTTGCGTTGCAGTATTCCACCACTCTACATTGATAGCGGGCAATGTAAAATCGCCACCGTGATTAGGTACTATTGCTATCGTTTCTGTGCGAGTGCCTTGTACACCTTTTGCATTTTTGTTGTCTTTAGTTTGCGCTTGATCTGGATAAAATGTTAGCCCATCAATAGAAGGATTTTGTATGGGGGCAATTTGCCCTGCTGTTAATCCATCGGTATTAATAGTGATGGTGCGGGTTACGGGCTCACCTATTTTTAAATGATCTAGGCTACTGCTCCAGGTTTCATTCAGTGAAAACTGTTTCGCTGGTTGCCATGTTGTATTAGCATTTTGTGCTGGGGCTGGTTTTACGCTGATATGTTGTTCATCTGTTTTTAAACGTAAAATATTGCTGCGGTTGCGGCCAAATGGGTCACCCCATACACTGCGCATGTTATCAACGGCAACAGTATATGTCAGGCTAGGTATTGTTATGTCGCCACTTTCTTGTGGGAAAACAGCGAAGCTTGTTTCCACGACTAAATGGGGCTTTTCATTGATTGTAGTTTGGTATTGCTTTTGATCCAGATTGACAACTACTGCATTTTTTATTTCCAATGGCTCCATATCCGCTTGGCTTAGATTGACTTCAGTAATTAATTTAATCGTTACTAAAATTTGCTCTTGAACATAAGCAGAATTTTTGCTGATGCTTATGGATGTTTTAACCTGCTCATCATCACTATCAGATTGTTGAGTTTGGTTTTGTTGCGATACTTTAACTTCAATCGCATCACTGACTGCATTATCCACATTAAAAGAAGGAATTAATAATGTGCCCGCATGTTTGGGGGCAAGTGTTAAATACCAATCTGTAGTGGATTCTCTATGACCATTAAAGACTTTAGTCGATGAACTACGTTGATTGCTTAGGATATCAAAGTCATTCTTTAGTCCCGAAAAATCGGGAGTATTTTTTGTTGAGTCATCAATAGATAATGTCAATGTTAAGGTTTCTCTTAAACCTATATCATCCCTATCAACACTTGCGGTAAGGCTGCCCGCTTGAGCGAGTGATGCAATAACAAGCATGCCAAGTAGCAATAGCGTACGAATAACTTTGTAGTGGGTAATTTTTTTAGTAAACATAATCTTCATCTTGTTGATGGTTATTACCAGCGTTGATCAGCATTGTTTTTAGGTGGCTCAAATTCACCATCTGCTTTTTTCTGACGATTTTGTTGATATTGCCAACGGAATTTATTGCGTAATAATCCGCCCGGATCATCTGGCACTCGGCGTAGCCATTGTTCAAGTGCCTGTTTCTGTTCATCTGTTAATTTATTAGGATCAATCTCGCCAGCTTGCTGCGCGGTTTGATCTTCATTTTTGCTGTTTTGATCGTTTGAGCTACTTTGTGAAAGCTGCTGATTATTAGCAGATGAAGCAGCCGCTGACGATTGCTGTTGCCCTTTTTGTGCAGCAGCGGATTGTTGCTGGTCAGCGCTAGAGGTTTGACTTTGCGCTTGTCCATTATTTGTAGATGAGCTTTGATTATGCTGTTCAGCATTTTGATCTTGTGCTGAGTCAGATTGCTTGCTGCTATTTTGTTGATTCTCGTTTGAGTTTTCATTTTTGTTTTGTTCGTTCTGGGAGTTTTTATCATCCTGGTTTTGATTGTTTGAATCTTTTTGTTCTTGAGAGTCGTTTTTGTTTTGTTGGTCTTGGCTCTCTTTGTTTTGGCTATCTTTGTCTTTGTTGTCTTTGTTGTCTTTGTTGTCTTTGTTGTCTTTGTTGTCTTTGTTGTCTTTGTTGTCTTTGTTGTCTTTGTTGTGATCTTGTTTATTATCGTCTTTTTTGTTTTTGTCGGAAGACTGCTTTTGATCTTTTTGGTTTTTTTGAGCAGTTTCAACGATAGCACGATTCTTTTTGGCATCTTCAAAATTAGCGTCGCGTTTCAACGCTTCATCATAGGCTTTGATTGCACCATCAAGATTGCCTGATTTCGCCAATGCATTCCCACGATTATAGTGCGCGGATGCCGTGTCACTTTTGGCAAAGCTCTCAGCTGCTGCAGCGTAATCGCCAGCGCGATATTGTGCACTGGCTTTCCAGTCTGGCGATTCAAACTCTTCAGCGGCTTTTTTAGCGTCTCCGGCGGTTAATGCTTTTTGTGCGTGTTGATCTTTTGTGAGCCATGCATCGTCCATGCTGAATGCGTAAGCATTTTTCGGTGTTAGGCTCAGCAACGGAATGCACACTAACATTAAAATAAAGCCACGTTTAAAGCTAAAAAGTGCAATTGGTAGCAATAAAAATACTAGCCAGTAACCTTGATCAAACCATTGGTCAAAATCTCGTTTTAATGTTTGTTGATCTTTTTTGATATTCTCATCATGAATCATGAGGTTATTAATATCACTATTGGTATTAGCGATATCGCTATAACGTCCGCCAAGTTGTTGTGCTAACTCTTTAAGTTCATTGCTATTAAGTTGCGTGGTAATAATTGCACCTTTTTTATCACGAATAAACCCGCCATTGCCACTGGCAATAGGTGCAGGTTGGTTAGTTCCTACGCCTAAAATATTGAGGTGAATATTTTTGTTTATTAGCAGTTGATGGATGTTAGGAAATGCTTCGGGCACAACGCCATCGGTAATTAATAACAAATCACCTTGGGTAGCTCCAGCATCATGTAAAAGTTGAACTCCGCGTTCAATTGCCGCTTCTGTATTGCTGCCTTGCATGGGCATTATGCTGGGGTGTAAGGAGGGTAAAAGGCTAATAATGGTGGCGCTATCATCGCTTAAGGGGGTTACGGTATGTGCATCGCCAGCGTAAACCACCAAAGCAGTTTGGCCATCTTTTCGCTCGCGTAGAATATCGGCAATTTTCAAACGCGCTCGGATGATGCGTGATGGCTTAATATCTTCGCTAATCATGGAAATTGATAAGTCGAGTAAAATAACTAATGCATTTTGATTTTTTTCAATGGGAATAGGGCGCTTAATCCAACTCGGGCCTGCTAATGCAATTGCACAAATACACCAAGCGATAATCAAACCCCACAATATTGATTTTTTAGCGACAATCGTTTTGCCGTCAATCAAGTAAGGCAATAACTCTGGTGCAATAATATGTTGCCATTGATGGCTGTAACGTTTTTGTCGCCACAATAAAATAGTTAACAATACAATAGGAATAAGGCTAAGCAACCACAAAGGACGTAGCCAATGGAATTGTGTGCTGATTAATGCAAGCTGTTCGTGCAATAAACTCATTGCGCTACTCCACTTGTTGTTGTTTTAGTACTGTTAGTAACTGTGTTGGCATTGTGCTCTTTTAAAAGAGTCAATATCGCCCAACCAATACTTAATAATAATGCGAAGCTAAGTGGCCAATAAAATAGATTTTTTACAGGACGAAACATTTCTTGATCTGATTCAATAGGCTCTAAACGGTTTAACTCTTGATGAATTTCACCGAGTTCTTCCAGATTGCGTGCGCGAAAATATTGGCCGCCAGTTTTGTCGGCAATACCACGCATCGTCGGTTCATCTAAATCTTGTGATGGGTTGATTTTGCGTGCGCCAAAAAAACCATCATTAACAATCATTTCATCGGCACCAAAACCTATGGTGTAAATTTTTACATGCTCTTGCGCTGCTAACTCTGCAGCTTTAAGCGGTTGGAGTTCGCCGGCGGTATTAGCTCCGTCCGTGAGGATAATCAACACGCGCTGTGCGTCAGGGCGAGCGCGTAAACGTTTTACGGCTAAACCAATTGCATCGCCAATAGAGGTGTTTTCGCCTGCAAAACCAATTTCAGTTTCTTGAAGCAGGGCATTTACAGTTTGACGATCATAAGTAAGTGGTGCTTGTAGATAGGCTTGGGTGCCAAACAATACCAAGCCAAGTCGATCACTTTTGCGATTTTCAACGAAATCACCAACCACTTTTTTGACTGCGGTTAAACGGTTAATTTCTTTTCCTTGATAGTGCATATCTTCAAGTTTCATACTGCCTGAAATATCTACCGCGATTAATAGATCGCGCCCGCTATTGGGCTGGCTAATGGGTTCACCAGTCCATTGTGGTTTTGTGGCTGCGAACAGTAGGCTAAGCCAAATTAACCATAAACAAAGCGAGCGAGTGCGATGTGTATGACGAATGCTATGATTCGTTACGTTAATGTTTTTTACTTGATTAAAAAATGGAACTTGTAATGCAGCCTCTTCTTTTTTTTGCGCAGGTAAAAGCATAATTAAAAAAGGTAGCGGTGCAAGCGCGAGTAGCCAAGGCCATTGCATCTCAAACATGTTGCTCGGCCTCCTCATACTGCTCGGTTTTTTGTTTTGTATTTTTGCGTTGCCATTGATTGCGGTGTTGCTGAATCCATGATTCGACGATTTTATGCAATTCTACATGATCAATAGCTGGATGCTTTTGATAAGGGCCAATGAGTAGTGCGCGCCCTGCATCGGAATCAAAACGAAGAGTAGATTTACCATTCTGTTCATCAAGCCATTGCAGCCATTCATCCCCTTTAAGGCTGGTATTGAATTGTGAGCCAAAACCACTTAGGGCAGTGCGGCGCAATAGAATACTAATTGCTTGTAAATAATCTGCTGGTCGTTCGGCGTTAAATCGTTTTTGTATAGTGTGCAATTCTTTCAAGGCGAGTTTGCGATAAGCATTGCGTGATATTTTTCTACGAATGAAAAAAACCGTGGTGCCGATGATTAAAAGTGTCGCTATTAGCAATAACCACCATCCCCAGGCTAATGGCCACATGCCAATCGTCGGGGGTAGGTGAATATCTTGAAGTTGGGCAAGTGGATCTTGCGCTGGCATAATATTTTGTGGATTCATAAAATTATTTTTTTGTCGAAAAGCGTTCACGCAGAGCTTGCTGCACATTATCAGTGGTGGCGTAAGACAGTAACGCAATACCTAATCGCTTGCTGCTGGAAACAACACGATCCAATCGTTCGCTGAATGCTGTTTGATACGCTTCTTGAAACGTATTTTCATCTGTCGGTAATTGTAAACGCGATTGGCCATTACTCACAGTCAGGCGGGTATTGCTCGCAAGATGTTTTTCTAGCGGATCATAAACGTGAATAAGCGTAACGTCGGTATGGCGCGCCAGCTCAAATAATTGTTGCTCGCATTCATTCGTATAATCATGAAAGTCGCTGATAATAAATAATGCACAACCAGGTTTTGCAATTCGGCGCGTATCCGTCAAAACTTCTCGCAAACTTTTACTGCCGTTTGGTGAAATAGGAGAACGCAATTGTTGATTAAAATCTTGTATATGGTGCAGCAACTCCAATACAGCATGTTTACTGCGACGCGGGCGTATATCGCGTTGCTGCGTATCACCAAACAACATGCCGCCAACGCGATCGCCATTGTTGAGTGCTGCCCACGCTAAGTTTGTGCCTATGTGTGCAGCGAGTACGGATTTAAAACATTGCTGGCTGCCAAAAAATAAAGGAGAGCGTTGATCGATCAGTATAAACACGGGGCGCTCACGCTCTTCGCGATACACTTTGGTGTGAGGTACTTGTGTGCGCGCGGTCACTCGCCAATCAATGCTGCGAATATCATCGCCCGCTTGATAAAGCCTTACTTCTTCAAAATCCATTCCTCGACCACGAAAGCGCGTGCGCTCGCCGCCGTTTAATAAACTTTTTACCGGGCGCGGTACAAATAAACGTAAATCCTGCGCAGCAAAACGCAAGCGCAACAGGCTCGCTAAATCAATATAGGCACCCTTGGGATTTAGGTTTGCAAGTACGCTTTTGAGATTTAACCCAGAAAGCGTTGAACCCCCACTGTTGAGTTGGCTCATTGTCCAGCTCCCTTAGGCTAAAGGAACGACAGCAAGAAGCTTATCAATGATTTGATTGCTGTTGATGCCATTTGCTTCTGCTTCAAAACTCAAAATCAATCGGTGACGTAAACAATCGTGAATAACAGATTGAACATCATCAGGGCTCACAAAATCTTTACCGCGTAACCATGCTTGAGCGCGGGCACAACGATCCAATGCGATGGTTCCGCGTGGGCTTGCGCCATATTCGAGAAGTTGTTCTAAATCGGTACTGTATTGCCCTGGGCGACGAGTTGCATTAATTAGTTGAACAATGTATTCCTCTACGCTGTCCGCCATGTAAATACCTAGAATTTCTTGGCGCGCAGAAAAAAGTGTTTCTTGAGTCATTTTTACCGGTGCTATGGTTGCAATAGAAGCGGCTTCATTGCGTACTAATTGCAGGATGCGACGTTCAGCAGCAACGTTTGGATAATCGACATTTACATGTAACAAAAACCGATCAAGCTGTGCCTCTGGAAGAGGATAGGTGCCTTCTTGTTCGATAGGGTTTTGCGTCGCCATCACCATAAAAAGCGCTGGGAGCGGATAGGTTTTACTGCCAACGCTGACTTGGCGTTCGGCCATCGCTTCTAATAAAGCAGATTGAACTTTTGCCGGCGCGCGATTGATTTCATCAGCCAATACTAGGTTGTTGAAAATAGGCCCAGGCTGAAATTCAAACGTTCCTTGTTGCGGGCGATAAATATCCGTCCCTGTTATGTCGGATGGAAGTAGGTCTGGAGTAAATTGAACGCGGTGAAATTGACCTTCGATAGCTTGTGCAAGGGCTTTAATGGCTTTGGTTTTTGCAAGGCCGGGAGCCCCTTCAACGAGTAAATGACCATCAGCCAAGAGGGCGATTAATAAACGCTCAACCAAATGTTCCTGACCAATAATTTGATCGTTAAGCCATAGCTTCAAAGCTTCTATTTGTTGAAATGTACTCATAGATAATGCAGCCTTCTCTTATTTGTTCAATATTTTCGTTTTCTGAATATCTTTTAGTGTTTACGGTGTTAATTTTTTACTGTGGGTCGACAAGCACAGCTTTAGGCGCCAATCATAATCAATACAACAAGTATCTCACGATGCGGCAGGCTGCGAATAGACCGCTTTATATAGTGGCGGTTCCTTTGGCTTTCAACTTTTTGCTGTAGATTTTCATGTAATACCAATAGCAAATGCACTCTTTAACGACTACTTGCAGTTTATGAACTAACCTTAATCATATTTATAGCAATCATGTATTAATACGTTAAACGATTTCCATAAGACAAAACTCTTCATTCCGTGAATAACTCTAAAAGATAGGAGTAATGTGGTGAATAACCCATTGATATTAACTCATGAATTAAGCACTTTTCTCGAAGACTTTCGGGATTTTTCTGCTGAAAAATTAACCAGCGAAGAGTTGGTAGGGCTCATGAGTTTTGCCGAAAGCTACTTCTCAAGGTATCCCTTGGAAGAGCTCGTCGGGCGACACCTCAGCGATATATTTGGATGTGTTTATCAATGTTGGCGTTACCTCCATGCATTTGATGGCTCTCAAGCCAAGGTCTATTTATTTAATCCAAAATTAGATACCGATGGCTGGGTTTGCCCGCACACAGTGTTGGCAGTGTTGCAAAAAGATATGCCATTTATTGTGGATTCAATTCGTATTGAGTTAAATCGCCGCAATATTGGTATTCACACCATTAAAAGTACAGTCCTTAATGTAGAACGCGATTCATCGTTGCAATTAGTTAACGTGATGAATAACGGTGATGTAAACGAATCTACCCACAAAGAAGCTTTCGTTTATTTAGAAATTGATTTGTTAACACGGAAAGAAGAATTAAATAATATTACAGAAAGCCTGTTGTCAGTATTGGCGGAATTAACGGCGGTAGTACGCGATTTTCAGCCTATGTTACAAGCTGCAAAAGAAGCGGAAAACGCCTTGCATAATGCTAAAGAGGCGGTGGAAATTGGGCATGTTCATGAAAGCCAAGAATTTCTAGCGTGGCTACAAAATAATAATTTTACGTTTCTTGGTTACAGTGAATATGATTTCGGTGAACTCGATGGCAAAAAATTCTTACGCGAAAATGTTGAAAAACGCTTAGGTATTTTCGCCCATAAAGGCGGCAAACAAAATTATTCTGAGTCGCTGGACTTAAATGCAGGGGTGACGCGTTTCCACCTTGTGCCTCATGTAGTGACATTTTCAAAATCTTCTGTTCGCTCTCGTATACATCGTCAAGCTTATTCCGATTACGTGGTAGTTAAACGCTTTAATGAAAAGGGCGATGTGATTGGGGAAATGCGTTTTCTCGGGCTCTATACATCCAACGTATATACCATGCAGCCGAGTAAAATTCCCCTTATTCGCAACAAAGTAAGCCAAGTATTTGAGCGTTCCGGATTAACGCTTAATAGCCATGATGGAAAAAGCTTACAGCAAATTTTAGATACATTCCCTCGCGATGAATTATTTCTAAGCAATAGTTCAGAGCTCTATGAAACAACAACCGGTGTTGCACGCATTAATGAACGCTACCAAGTGCGCTTATTTATGCGAAAAGATCCATTTGGTAAGTTTGTGAGTTGCTTGATCTATGTTCCTCGCGATGTTTTTACAACACAAATGCGGCTGCAAATTCAGGAGTTGATTACTGATAAAATACATGCCACCGAATGCGAATTTACGACTTATTTTTCAGAATCAATTTTGGCAAGGGTTTATTTGGTTTTTAAAATAGACACAAAATTACCTCTTGAATACGATCAAGAGAAGCTGCAAAACAATATCCGCGAGATCACCCGTTCGTGGGAAGATCACTTACAAAGTTCACTTATTGAATATTTTGGCGAAGAAAAAGCTATTCGTTGTTTAGCTGAATATCGCAATGCTTTTTCTTCATCTTATAAAGAACACTTTGAATCGCGAACCGCGGTTCACGACATGTCGTCTATTGCAGAGTTAAAAACGGATAACGATATTGCTATGAGTTTTTATCAGCCTGTAGGCGCTGAATCTCATGTGGTTAGATTTAAAATATTCCGCAAAACAAAAACTGTAGAGTTGTCAGATGTTATTCCCGTATTGGAGCACTTAGGGCTAAGAGTATTATCAGAAAACCCTTATGCGATACAACGAAAAGATGAAAGCATCGTGTGGCTGCATGACTTTCAGTTGAGCCATAGCTTTCCTCATGCGATTGATGTGCATCAAGTAAAAGAACTTTTCCAAGATGCTTTTTCGGCGATTTGGCACAAGAAAACAGATAGCGATGCGTTTAATAAGCTGGTGCTCAGCGCAGATCTTAGTTGGCGAGAAGTATTTATATTGCGCGCTTACGCAAGTTATATGCGACAAACGTTATTTAATTTCAGTGAGCAATATATTGCCAGTGCATTGGTTTCCCATAGGGAAATATCTCGCCAATTAATTCAATTGTTTAAACTAAAGTTTGACCCAGCTTTAGATTTGACGTTGGAGCAAAAAACATCTCAATTAGACCAATTACATGAGCAGATCTTAACTAGCCTTGATGCAGTTGAAAATTTAAACGAAGACAGAATATTGCGTCGTTTCTTAATGCTGATGGATGGAAGCCTTCGCACTAACTATTTCCAAATGGAAGCAGATGGCAGTGAAAAAAATTATCTCTCTATAAAATTAAGCCCGCGTACGATTCCGGATATTCCTGAACCACGCCCACTCTATGAAATATTTGTTTACTCTTTGCGTGTAGAAGGGGTGCATTTACGCGGCGGGAAAGTAGCACGCGGCGGTTTGCGCTGGTCTGATCGGATGCAGGATTATCGCACTGAAGTATTGGGCTTGGTAAAAGCACAGCAAGTAAAAAATGCTGTTATCGTTCCGAATGGTGCCAAAGGTGGTTTTGTTTGTAAGCAGCCACCACAGGAAGGTGGGCGTGAGGCGATTCAACAAGAAGGTATTGCCTGTTACAAAATATTTATTCGCGGCTTGTTAGATTTAACCGATAACTTAGTTGAAGGGAAAATTTCGCCGCCGGTAAATGTTATTCGTTACGATGAAGATGATCCTTATTTGGTAGTAGCGGCAGATAAAGGTACGGCAACATTTTCAGATATTGCCAATAGTATATCGGCAGAATATAAACATTGGCTTGGCGATGCATTCGCATCGGGTGGAAGCCAAGGTTATGACCATAAAGGTATGGGAATTACTGCTCGTGGAGCGTGGATTTCTGTAATGCGCCATTTCAAAGAACAAAATATTAACATTCAAGAACAAGATTTTACGGTTGTTGGTATCGGTGATATGGCGGGCGATGTATTTGGCAATGGAATGATATTGTCAAAACACACCTGTTTAGTGGCTGCATTTAATCACGCACATATTTTTATTGATCCCAACCCCGATTCGGCAAGCAGTTTTATTGAGCGGGAGCGTTTATTTAATACACCTAAAACAGGGTGGGGCGATTATAACAAATCACTCATCAGCAATGGTGGCGGCATTTTTAATCGCGATGCAAAATCCATTATTATTTCGCCAGAAATGAAACAGCGTTTTGATATTCATGAAAACTCGTTAACACCCACAGAGTTAATTAATAATTTATTAAAAGCACCCGTTGATTTAATTTGGAATGGCGGTATAGGCACTTATATTAAATCGACGAGCGAAAGCCATGCCGATGTGGGCGATAAAGCGAATGACAGTTTGCGTGTAAACGGCAATCAATTGCGTTGCAAAGTGATTGGCGAAGGCGGCAACCTTGGTATGACACAGCGTGGGCGCATTGAATATTGTTTGCATGGCGGCGCTTGTAATACAGATTTTATTGATAATGCGGGCGGCGTAGATTGCAGCGACCATGAAGTGAATGTGAAAATTTTGCTAAATGAAATTGTTAGTAATGGCGATTTAACGCCTAAGCAACGAAATCAATTATTAGCGGACATGACGGACAATGTCGCGCAACTTGTATTAAAAAATAATTATCGACAAACACAATCAATCAGTATTGCCGAATCAGAATCGCTTGCGCGCACCGCGGAATATCGCCGCTTTATGAGCAGTCTGGAATCCCAAAAACGCTTAAAGCGCACCTTGGAGTTCTTACCCACTGATGAAGTTTTATTAGAGCGCCAAACCCATAACAAAGGTTTAACGCGTCCGGAATTGGCGATTTTAATATCCTATGCAAAAGCTGTATTAAAAGAAGATTTAGCTGCTTCCGATATTGCTGATGATAATTATATGGCCGCTTCTATTGAGGGTGCATTCCCGCAAAAAATTGTGGAGCTTTATCCCAAGCCGCTTTATCAGCATAGATTGCGCAGAGAAATTGTCGCCACTCAAATTGCTAATGATATGGTTAACAATATGGGTATCAGTTTTGCGCAACGCTTGATTGAATCAGCGGGAGCAAAAGTAGGTGATGTTGCTAAAGCTTATGTTGTTGCGCGCGATATTTATAAAATGGAAAATTTCATTCTGTCTTTGCAAGAGTTGGATTATAAAGTTCCTGCAAAACTACAAAATGATTTGATGGTCGGCATGATTCGTCGCGTTCGTCGCGCTACACGTTGGGTGTTGCGTAATCGCAGAAGTAATATTGAGCCTGCAAATGAAGTTGCTTTTTTTGCGCCAGCCGTGGCAGAAGTTGTTACGCAATTACCACTGCTGCTAAAAGGCGACACCTTAAAAAATTGGACGGATAGTGCAAATAATCTCCGTCAACACGGCGTGCCTGAAAATCTGATTGCACAGGCTACGGAAGTTTCCTATTTATATTCCGGCTTAAGCATTGCGGAAGTGGCCAGGCGCAGTGAAAAACCCTTGGCTGTTGTGACACATTTATATTTTTTATTGGGCGATTATTTAAGCTTGCCTTGGTTTGCCTCGCAACTTGCCGATATTCCTGTAGAGACTTACTGGCAAGCAATGGCTCGTGAAACCTATATGGATGATTTGGAGTCACAGTTACGGTCACTTGCTATTTCGTTGGTGAAATCTGTCAATGATAGTGTTTCTGTAGATACCGTAATTCGTCGGTGGAGCGAACAGCAATCTGTATTAATTCAACGCTGGAAAATTATGGTGAATGAATTACAGGCAAGTAGCGGTACAGACTTTGCCGTATTTTCTGTAGCGTTGCGTGATTTGTTGGATTTGGCTCAAGCAACACAACATTCCGATGCTGTGTACGCTAAGTGAAATTCGAGCTAGAATCGAAAACATTGATAGAGTTACTTTAGGTGCTGTGTTTTGCGTTCAATTATTGTGCGATTACAAATTAGCGTAACTGATTTTCAACGCATGTACGAAGGTACCGTGAAAGATGTGACGGCGCGCTGCCAGGAAGGGCGGCGCGTACGTTTCCCAGCCAATATACTGCGTCCCTTCATTACCCATAACGGTATTTTGGGTACATTTCATATCCATTTTGACGATGATAATCGCTTCAAATCAATAGAAAAAATCGACTAGCCCCTCTGATTCCAGTATTCTGCGCGCATTATTATTTAGTGTGAGCAGACACCTTATGTATCCCCTTATTCGCGATTTACTCTTCAAGTTAGATGCTGAAACTTCCCATGAATTTAGCTTGGATTTGCTTGGTGCGGCTGAGCGTCTAAAGCTCCTTAATCTATTTTTGCCGGTTATTCCTGCGAACCCTGTTTCGGTGATGGGTTTAACTTTCCCCAATCCAGTGGGTTTGGCTGCAGGGCTTGATAAAAATGGTGATTTTTTCAACGCGTTAGGTGTAATGGGTTTTGGTTTTGTTGAAATCGGCACCGTTACGCCTAAACCGCAAGCGGGAAACCCGCAGCCGCGTTTATTTCGTATTCCTGAAGCGCAAGCAATCATTAATCGTATGGGGTTTAACAATAAAGGCGTTGATCATTTAATCGAACAAGTAAAGCGCCGCCGCTATCAGGGAATTCTTGGTATCAACATTGGTAAAAATGCGACGACACCGGTTGAAAATGCGGTTGATGATTACACGATTTGTATGCGTAAAGTTTACGCGCACGCTGATTACATCACTGTAAATGTGTCCTCGCCAAACACTCAAGGTTTACGTGATTTACAATTTGGTGATTCATTAAATCGTTTGCTTGAAACGATAAAAAAAGAACAGCTCGCATTGCAGCAAGAACACAATTGCTACAAACCTGTTGCCGTTAAAATTGCACCGGATATGGATGATGTTGCCATTCAGCAAGTTGCTGCAACGTTGTTAGAGCAGGGTATTGATGGCGTAATCGCAACCAATACAACGATTGGTCGTGAAGGCGTTGAACAATATCCTACCAGTAAAGAAACTGGCGGATTGAGCGGTTTGCCTGTGCGGGATAAAAGTACGCACGTTATCGCGGCGCTTTATGCTGAGCTTGGCGATAAATTACCGATTATTGGTGTAGGTGGAATTTCTGATGGTGCTAGCGCTGCAGAAAAAATTAAAGCGGGTGCGAAGTTAGTACAAGTTTACAGTGGATTTATTTATCGCGGCCCTGCTTTAGTTAATGAAATAGCTACGGCGATTTCAAAAATATAATGGTAAAACGTGAAATTGAAAGACATAAAAAAAGCCTCATATTTGAGGCTTTTTTTCGGTTACACGAATTCGCCAATCGGCAAATATAATGTGTTTTTCAGAGAGTATAAAAGTGTTTGCAATTTAGTGTGTATTCAAATGGCTTCTGCCATTGGTTGAAGGTTAGTGAGCTTTTGAATTTGCGCCATTCGGTTCAAACCATCCCATTGATCGGTACGTGACTCTCGCCAGCCGTTTAACCACTGCTGTCGAGCATCGCTAGCCTCATGCGGGCAAATACTTCTCGATCGACCATCAATTCCTGCTTGATAACCTTTAATAAATGCGCGTTCTGCTGGATCTCGTTTCTGACGTTTCATCCGATAAAGCACCTCATTTTGTTAGATACAAATTACTTAGAAAAATTACTAATGTTATTTTGAAATCTACTCGGTACATCTACAGCTTTACATCTACACGGTACAATTGAACAACAGCTTGGTACAATACTCCTCTTACGACGTTTGTTAAGTTAAAAGTGGGTGTTTCTATTAAGCTAACATTCAGTTGGGCTAGTAAACCAAATAAAGGTTCCGCTTGTGAACTACTAAATTCTTCTAGCAGGCTTTTTCTATAGCACTTTAAGCTCTAGTCGATAAATTTGACAAAATCATTCGTTCAACCATTGCAACATATAGCGCCACTTTTGGCGATTTACGTTATTAATTTTGGCCTTATCCATGACTGAATACCAACTTTTTGCCACCTGTCCTAAGAGCCTTGAAGGTTTATTATTTAATGAAATCACACAGTTAGGTGCTACCGATGTGCGTGAAACCGTAGCAGGTGTGTATTTTAGTGGCACTCTTGAGACTGCTTACCGCGTATGTTTATGGTCTCGCTTAGCGAACAAAATACTCCTGCCACTAACCAGTTTTGACGTAAATAGTCAGGAAGATTTGTACGATGGAACGCGAAAAATCGCGTGGCAAGAGCATTTAAGCCCCACAGGCACGCTGTTGGTGGACTTTGTAGGCACCAGTGATGCCATAAGAAATACACAGTTTGGTGCGGTAAAAGTTAAAGATGCGATTGTAGACTGTTTGCGCGATGCAACGGGCGAGCGCCCTTCGGTTGCTAAACATGACCCGGATTTGCGTGTTAATGCCCGTTTAAGCAAAGATAAAGTGGTTCTCAGCATCGATCTTTCAGGCGATAGCTTGCACAGGCGCGGATACCGCTTAAAACAAGGCCATGCGCCCATGAAAGAAAACCTTGCCGCAGGGATTTTATTGCGTGCAGGCTGGCCGCAAATTGCCGCAGAGGGTGGGGCACTGCTCGATCCTATGTGCGGCTCCGGCACTATTCTTATCGAAGCAGCTTTAATCGCCGCGGATATCGCACCAGGATTGGGTCGCGTTAATTTTGGTTTTGAACGCTGGTTAAAACATTCCCATGAAATTTGGCAAACGTTACGCAATGAAGCGCATGAACGTCGTCGCATTGGTTTAGAAAAAGAGCTTCCAGAAATTCGCGGCTATGATGCGGATTTAAAAGTAATTCGCGCCGCAGAAGAAAATATTGTCACCGCAGAATTGGATCATTGGTTGCGCGTGAGCCGCAAAGAGCTCGCAGAATTTAAAAAACCAACGCACACATTATTAAAAAATGGTTTGGTATTAACAAACCCACCGTACGGTGAACGCTTGGGCGAAGTTGAATCTTTAAAAATGTTATACGCGCATTTAGGTGAGCGTTTACGTAATGAATTCCAAGGTTGGCGTGCGGGTGTGTTTACGGGCAATCCAGAGCTTGGTAAACAAATGGGTTTGCGTTCCGATAAAAAATATAAATTATTTAACGGCACTATTCCCAGCGAATTATTAATGTTCAGTATTGATGATAATGCTTTTGTGCAAAGCCGAATTGAACAAGATGGTCGCTTTAGTCAGGATTCTGAAGAGCGAAAGGCTGCTGAAAAATTAGTACAAGAAACCAATAAACAAGAACAAGAAGCAGCGTTGTCTAACGGTGCGAAAATGCTGGCGAATCGTTTGCAAAAAAACTTTAAGACGCTAGAAAAATGGGCAAAGAAAAATAACGTCCATTGCTATCGCCTGTACGATGCCGATATGCCTGAATATGCGGCGGCAATTGATATTTATCGCGGTACGCCGCTTCATGGCCGCCATGAACAAATGTATATAAATGTACAAGAGTATGCGGCACCAAAATCTGTTGATGAAGATCGTGCAGCGCAGCGCTTTGCTGAAATTGAAGCTGCTATTCCTTTTGCGTTAGATGTGCCCATTCAAAATATTAGCTACAAACAACGTCGCCGCAACAAAGGCACTATGCAATATGAAAAATTAACCGAAGTACCTACTGGTGAATTGTTTAGCGTCATAGAAGGCGACTCTAAATTGCACATTAATATGTGGCAATATTTAGATACAGGTTTGTTTTTGGATCACCGCATTGTGCGCGATATGATTGTGGATAATGTAAAAGATGCGCGTTTTCTAAATCTCTTTTGCTACACCGCAACAGCCAGCGTTCGCGCTGCTATGGCGGGCGCTCGTTACACAGTAAGTGTGGATATGTCTAACACCTACCTAAATTGGGCACGCAAAAACTTTGCGCTTAATGGTTTAAGCGAATCCCGCAACCGTTTAGAACAAGCAGATTGTTTAAAGTGGCTAGAAGAAAATGAACAGCAATTTGACGTGATCTTATTAGATCCGCCAAGCTTTTCAAACTCGAAGCGCATGGAAGATGTATTGGATGTACAGCGCGATCATGTCAGCATGATTAATAACTGTATGCGTGTACTTTCAGAAGATGGCACCTTGGTGTTCTCCAATAACTTGCGTACCTTTAAATTGGATACTGAAGCATTAAGTGCTTATACGATTAGAGATGTAAGTGCAGAAACGATTGATGAGGATTTTAAACGGAATCCGAAGATTCATCAGTGTTGGTTGATTTCGCATTGATTGGTTTAAAGTGTATTTGTGTGTGCCCCCCTGAATTTATATATAAATTATTGCCATATCATTATCAAATAATTTTGCGCGTACAGGAATTCATATTAAATGGCGGATAAATACTCTGGGAAACAAGTTATTAAAGCTGGTGAAAAACTTATTAGTAATGAAATTTTTCATAATGATAATGAGTTTAATGCGGCATTTGATGTTTTATCTTATTGGCGATTCAGTCATGAAGTCCCTCTGGAAAACGCGTTTAATATACTTCAAAAAATTGTTTTAAAAAAAGATAAAAATGCCATATTTGCAAAGCGATTGAAGCGTTATGTGTCTATTGTTAGAAAACTTAGGCGCTTTGGAGATATGAAACTGAAAAATATGCAGGATATTGGGGGGTGTCGGGCAATAGTTTCTAATCCAAAAAAACTTAAACAAGTGGTTCGTGAGCTCAAAAAAATGGTTGAGTTTAGAAACGGTAATGGAAAAACTCGCTATAAAGATTATATAGATAACCCAAAAGATGATGGCTATCGCGGATTTCATCTAATAGGTCAGTTTAATGATGGAACTGGCGGAAAGAGAAATATAGAGTTACAAATTCGTACAAATCTGCAGCATGACTGGGCAACAACGCTTGAAATCGTAGATTTATTTACTGGGCAAGCCCTTAAGTCAAATCAAGGAGAGCAAGATTGGAAAGAGTTTTTTTTAAATGTGAGTGAGCAATTCGCAATAATGGAGGAGATTCACCTATTTGATACTTTGAGCGAACCCAAAAAACGTGATGAATATGTAAATAGACTATTTAAAGAAAGTAAAGAAAAGGAAAATAGAATTAAATCTTGTATTTCCGCTCAAGAATATGCCAGAAAATTGGATGTAGTGAGATTGCTTGAAGCATATTCTCATTCGTTAAAAATTGTTGATGGTCGGATAGGTGAGACCTCACTTGATGGTTATGCCCTATTAGAGGTAGACACAGAAGAAAAAATAGTTACATCTTCTTTGTTTAAAAAGGAGGAAAATGAAGATGCAGAAAAAATGTATGCAGATGCCGAAAAAAGAGCGGCTGAAAAGAAAAATGTAGTCGTTGCCTTGGTTTCTACAACAGCTGTTGGCGGAATCAAGGAGGCATATCCAAATTATTTTGCTGACTCCACTGAGTTTTTAATTCATCTTCTATTTATTATGAGTTTCCAAGCTGAAAAAAAGAGAGGAATGCTTTCTGGACTGTTTGTGTGATGTGAACACAGTGCGTAGGTTGGGGTAAGCCTGCGCACCCCAACATATCTGACTTATTAAGCACCGTTTATTCGAATAATAATATGAGCAGCAGTTGCAGGGTTTGTTGGGCATTGCTGCCCAACCTACGGTGCAGGATAATAAATAAAAAAAGATTTTCAGCAGCGAGAAAATTTACGAATTACTTTTTGATAGGCTCATCGGAATAATGTACGTTGCCGTTACTGTCGATTGAGCGGTAAATGGTATCTCTTTGTGTTTCTGCTTCTATTTCTGCAAAGGAGCTTTTCTTTTTAGCTGAAGGTTTTTCAGTGTTTTGTGTTTTTTGGCTTAGGTCTTCAAGATATTCACTTGTAAATTCTTCAGCGCTTTTGTAATCATTGCTAAAAATGATATCAGTTAGCTCTTTAAGTTTTGAGTTCATCATCAATGCAATCTTATTGGGTGAGTTCAATTGTTGCTGGAACTCTGAGTCATTAATAATTGATACAACACGTGGGTCATTTTTAATCGCATCTGTGCGGCGCCATGCGTCGACCATTTTTTCTGCCGCAGCTTCTTGTGAAAGCTTGCCATTTTTTGTATCGTCGGAATTAACGAGAATCGCCTGCATGTCTTCATTGTTCATGAGGTGTTGAAATTTCCAGTCTTTTAGCAAGGTTTGCGTGTCACCATTTTTTAGCAACGTTTGCACCTCAGTATCGGACATTAATGCTTTTAGTTCCGCATCTTTTGATAGTTGTTGTATGTGTCCCAGCATTTCTTGTGGATTTTCTGCAAATGCTTTTGTGATATATGTTGCAGTTGTGTCTTGTAGTGTTAATTGCATGGCAGTAGATGCTATTGTGCTGACAAATGTTTTAGCGCTGGCTTTGATAAACTCATCACTGAACGAGTCTTCTTTTGACGTTATTTGAGCACTTAAATTATCGTTTTTCGGTTTGGGAATTAGGTCAATAACATACACCGCTAGCAAACCAAGCGTAATGCCTAAAAATAGCCCAAGAGTAGTGCCGCCTATTTTTGAGCTGTTATGGGTGAACTCGTTGCTTGGAACTGTGCGTGCGATTCCTTTTATAATCGTAGTGACAAGAAAACTAACAATAAAAAATATTACACTGCCCGATACAAAATAAACCAGCATCCCTGTAAATGACGTATACGTGAAAATAATATTAGCCAAAGGATTGGTTAAAAAAATAGCTGCAGGATAAGCGACTATTAGGCTGACGATTGGTGCCAGTGAATTAGTAAATCCTTTTCGATACCCTCGCCATACAAAGAAACTGACGATAACCAAAAACACAATGGTAATAATGCTCATAGATTAATCCTTATACTTTATTAGTTTGTATTATCTAAATGTGTAGCTATTAATAAAGGCAGCGACGGAAAAATCCAACAGCCATTTGATAGCCTAATAATTGTAGTTCAGCATCGTATCTTTCACCCTCATCACGCATAAAAGCATGCTGGCCATTAAACTCATGCCATGAAAATTTAATATTGGTTTCACTAAGTGTTTTATAAACCAATGCTCTGCCTTCTGCGGGGATGTGCGGATCTTGCTTGCCCCACACCATTTGTAATTCGGCACGAATATCTTTGGTGCGTGTGCGACTGTCGTTGCCTTCTTTGGAAGGAATAAAACCATTGTGGATATCGGTAGGATAAAAACAACTGGCAGCAAGAATCGCAGGATTGAGTGCAGCGCGATAGGCTAAATGCCCGCCAAGACAAAATCCCATTGTGCCGACTTTGCCGCAATAAAAGGGAAGGGAGTTTATATATTGAAGCATTGCTTCTGTATCAGAGTCGTGCGCTTCCAGCCATTTTGCCGCTTTGTCTGCATTGCCTTTATCGCGGCCTGCATCGTCGTAGCCTAATACTGTGCCAATAACGTTTAGCTCATGGAAAACTTCTGGCACAACCACAATAAAGCCATGGCCAGCCATAATTTGTGCGCTACGACGAATGGGTGATGTTTGCTGAAAAATTTCTGAATAAAACAAAATGGCAGGATATTGTTTGCCGGTATTTTCTGCATCCATTTTGGGGTGATAAACATAACAACGCATAGTGCCGGTGGCGGTTTCTAGATCGACTTGATAGTTTTGAATGAGCATTTTTTTCTCGACAAAGTGTATGGTTGATTATTTAGTTGATGAGCTAAAGTTTTTTTCAAGTGTATCCATTAAGACTTTTACTTTCGCAATACTCTCTTCGTATTCTTGTTCTGTGTTTGAGTCCGCCACTATTCCGCCGCCGCCCCAACAATGTATTTTTTCTTTATCGCAAACCAATGTGCGAATAGCAATACTGGTATCCATGTTGCCGCACGTACTGATATAGCCAATGCTGCCACAATAAAGTGAACGGCGCGTGGGCTCCAGCTCTTCGATAATTTCCATTGCGCGAATTTTTGGCGCGCCGGTAATACTGCCGCCGGGAAAGCTGGTGGCCAATACATCGAGTGCATGTTTATTGGGTTTAAGTTTTCCGGTAACTGTGCTGACAAGGTGGTGAACATTCGCAAAACTTTGCAGGCCAAATAATTCTGGCACATTGATATCGGTGCAGGTTTTGCTGAGATCGTTACGTAACAAATCGACGATCATAAGATTTTCAGCGCGATCTTTTAAGCTGGCTTCCAATGCGTCGGCATTGAGTTGATCTTGTTGTGGCGTTTCGCCTCTCGCTATGGTTCCCTTAATGGGCTTTGTTTCTACGTGATCTCCGCTCACTTGAATAAAGCGTTCAGGTGAAAGGCTCATCACTGCGCCATGTCCAAGCTGTATATAAGCAGAGAAGGGTGATGGCAAAGCAGAGCGCAATGCAAGGTAAGCGGCGAAGGGATCACCGGAGCAAGTGGCGCTAAACCGCTGCGCATAATTTACTTGGTAGCAATCACCAGCATTGATGTAGCCTTGAATGCTCTCAATAGCATTGGCGTATTTATTTGCATTAAGATTACTTTCGAACTTATTGATACTAAAGGGAAAGTACAAAATGTTAATTGCTTTTCTAGCTTCGTGGAACGCTATTATTTGCCTGATTTTCAAAAAGTTATAAGCAGGCGATACGGTTTTATTGGTGACCAACCATGCGGTTTGCCGTTGGTGATCCTGAATAATGGCCCAAGGGTAAATGCCGATTAGCATTTCAGGTAATTCAATATCATCCGTGGCAACTCTAGGTAGCTGTTCAAGGCGACGGCCAAGATCATAAGAAAAATACCCTAAAGCTCCACCTAGAAATGGAATGTCATCGATGGGCTGAGTTTTGGGTAAATACTGTTGTATCAGTGCAAATGGATCGTCTGTGGAGATCTTTGCAATGCCCTCATATTCAGAAAGGAGGGTGTAAACATCCTGCGTTTCAAGCGTTACTGCTGGTGCTGCACTCAGGATATCAAAGCGACCATATTCACTTTGCGGGCGGCCAGAATCCAGCCAAATTGCCTGTGGCAAATGCCTGATACGAGCAAACCAGTCAGCGGAATTTGCTAAGTAGGGGATTGCGGTAAGCTGAGCTGTTGGAAGCATTAAGATGTAATCAGTTGATGTCAGGCGGGTATTTTAAGCTTTTATGTGTTTTGATTGCGATAGCGTTTTTAGATTTGCGATGCTTATAAAATAAAAATCCCCAGCGTGAGCTGGGGGAAGCGTAGCGCACTTACCTTACTTACCTCTTACTTACTCGTTTTTACTTGCTTACCTTTTAATTGTCTTTTTAAACTACGGTACTTGTCTTTTTAAACTAAAGTGCTTTGTTCTGGCATGAGCACCAAAAATTTTTAAAGCTATTGATTCTCTTCTGCTATTACGTTGTGAGTTGTTATGAAAGGGGCCTTGCTCACAAAAAATGATAGTTGCGATTTTTTGAGTCGTTGGTAAAGACGCTATTTTCATGCAGGCACCTAAATATAATTTGGTGTTGAAAAAATAGCGGGGTTTTTACATAAATGCGAATTATTTTTGAGTGCTATTACAAATAATCTATAAAAAATACTTTATATATTTTTGCTTATATCGACATGCCGTATTGCGAGGTAAATAGGTTTTTTAATGCATTTATTAATAGTTAATAACGCAGATAAATATCTGTTTTATTGGATTATTCAGTGCCTTATAACTCTTGAGAGGCAAGCTTGCGGGTGGCGCAAAAATCTACAAATTTAACGTGAAAGATAGAAAAGCTTAACTATACTGCTCATTAATTGGGCTAATTGTTGCGGGTTTGGTTTTTATTGTATGAATAGTGTTGGTGATTTCTTAGGGTATGGCTCCATAGGTTCTGCATATATGCGGCCTTTGAATCCCCCTGTGCGGGAATCCGTCACTCTTGAGGCAAAGGTTAATCCTGAATCGCCTCATGAATACTCTGTTCATATGACGCCAGAGCTTTTTAAGTTACAGCAAGATCATGCCGAAGCAGAGTATTCAGCGAAAAAATCACATCAAAATCGTGACCCGGCTAGCCAAGCTTTTTTAGGTGTAGCCGATTACAAACCGGTTAAACATAATATTGATATTTTTGTTTAAATCGTTTTTATGTTGGAATTTCTTTCGGCGCAGCAGCCACTTTTTTCGCCTGCGTTCCCTCTGGTGCTTGATACCAAGCGTGCTCGCCTTTTAAACCATCATTATTTAGCTGATCGCGAACTTTAATTAACGTGAACATTCCGCCCATTTCCAAATTTCCGTAGCGACCTTTGCCCATCATCATAGGCAGAGTATTGTCTGGCCCCTGCATAGTCATTTCGGATGACATACCTGTTTCGCCCATCGCCATATAGTTTGGCAACACTTTATTGATGTGCGCTTCTGGCTGCTTAACGCCAATCATATTCGGGATGCCATGCCCCATAGCATTCATGGTGTGATGGCTCATGTGGCAATGAAATGCCCAGTCACCGGGCACAGCTGTGAATTCCAAATCGCGTGTTTGGCCAACGCCGACAATTTCAGTTACTTCTTTGCGCCATTGATTTTGTGGCCAGCGCCCACCATCAGAACCAGTCACTTCAAACTGTACGCCGTGCATGTGAATAGGGTGATTCCACATTGAAAGATTGGCGACGCGAATGCGAACACGCTCACCAGTTTGCGCAACCATTGGCTGAATGGCGGGGAACACTTTACTGTTCATCGTCCACAAATCAAACTCGCTCATGATGCTCGGGTCTGGTCGATAAGTGCCGGGATGAACTGCCCAATTGTGTAACAAAATCGCGTAGTCGCGATCGATTGCTGGTTGCACAATGTCTTTCGGATGAATAATAAAAAGCCCCATCATTCCCATTGCCATCTGCACCATTTCATCGGCGTGTGGGTGGTACATGTGAGTGCCGTGTTGTTGCAGCGTAAATTCGTACACATAGGTTTCGCCGGGATTAATGGCAGGTTGCGTTAGCCCGCCAATACCATCCATACCCCACGGTAAAATTATTCCGTGCCAGTGTACGCTGGTGTGTTCTGGTAATTTATTGGTGACGTAAATTCGCACGCGGTCACCTTCGACAACTTCAATTGTCGGCCCTGGTGTGCTGCCGTTGTAGCCCCAGGCTTTAATTTTATTGCCGGGTGCAAATTCATGTTCAATTTCTTCGGCGATTAAATGAAATTCTTTCACCCCTTCATGCAAACGATAAGGCAGAGTACGGCCATTAGGTGTGATAACAGGGCGATAGCCATTTGCGGTTGTAGGCGCGGTTGTAGGCGCGGTTGTTTGTGCTGTCGTGCTTTCTGCTTGCTTATGTTCTGTGTGCGTAGTTTGCGACATATTAGCCATGTTATGGCCTTCATGTGCCGTCATGTTTTGTGCTTCTAACGGCATATTTATAGCCAAGAGTCCGGCAGCGCTGCCAAGTAATAAGTCACGGCGATTAATCATGTTTGTGCCCCTTGTGCTGTTCGCTGCTTGTTTCGGGTGCTGAATGGGTTTGGTTATGATCATGTATATTTGTGTGCTCTGTTTCAGAATCATTTTGCGCTTCAATTGTTATACTTTTACCCAGCGCCAATTCTAATTGACTGCGTGCCTGCCAATAAGAAAGCAACGCAGTAGTTTGCTCTTGTTGTAGCTGTATTTCCCGGATTTTTAAATCAATTAAATCGAAGGGGCTGGCAAGCATAAAGTTTACTTCTCTCTCTGTTAATTCGACGCGCCTTTCAGCGGTTTTTTGCGCTTGCTTAAGTTGTACACGATGCGTATGTTGCAATTGAGCTAATGCTTTTTTTATGTCGCGGATGGTATGTAATTGCGCATCAATAATTTCCGCATCAGCGGAGGTAATTTTCGCATCAATAGTCGCCAATTTTGCTTGTCCACGATCAAATAAAGGTAATGCCAATTCCACTTGCGGGCCGACGCTTTTGGTTCCATCAGCTTCTTTTTTGGCTGCAATACCAATGCTGGAATCTGCCAAGCCATATTCTTTACGAATTAACTCTCGCTCTTGCATAAGTTGTTGTCGATGCAATTTGGCAAGTTGTATATCAATGCGTGTTTGCATCGCCTGCTGTGCAAGTTTTTCTTCATTAAATTTTTCATTGGGTAGTGCAGGTAATTGCTCTGGTAGTTCTGCGTTTTGCGAGGCATTGAGCCCAAGCAGATAATTAAGTTCTGCCTGAGTTTCAGAAACCTGCTCCTGTTGATGCGCAAATGCGCGCTCTTGCTCTTCAGCGCTACTTAAATGCGCTAAATAATCCAGCTCAGAAATATTGCCTGCGCTAAATAAACTTTCTGCCAGCTTTTGTTTTGCTTGGGCTGCATCTAATAGAGTTTTTTCAATCAATAAATTTTGTTTTGCCGCAATTGCCGCAAAGTATTCTTGCTGTAATTGGTAAATATTCAGTTGCAATGATTGAGTGACTTTTAATTGAGTGGCCATCCATTCGCTAGACGCTTGTTTTTCTCGGGCTGAACGGGTCAATAATTCCAGCAAGGATTGCGTTAATCCTAAATCCCATTGCCAAGGGCCGGAGCGATTAGAAGAGAGTGCTGCTAGAGATAGCTTTGGGTTACTAATGACACTTGCTTGCAACCGCGCAGCATCAGCTACACCCAGTCTCGCCAATTCAACTTGTAAATGTGGCGAGTTCAATAGCATTAATTGTGTCGCTACTTGTGGTGTAATGGGATCACGTAATAGCGTGTCAGTTTGCGTTGCTCGGCTTTGGGCGCTGGGTTGGTCAATGCTTATTTCTGGGTGGTTTTCAGCCAATTGAAGCTGCACCTGCTGCATGCTGTTAGTATTCTGTGGTTGATGACTACAGCCAGAGAGAGAAATTGTGGATAATAGGCTTAAAAATATGCCTGACTGTATAAATGCTCCCATAAAAAAATGTGGTCTCATAAAAAGAATGCTCAGCTCAATTGCGCAATAGAATTTTAAAATGCCAGGAATAATTATGACCAATATTATTGAGTTATGGTCAGTATTGTCGAGAAGGCTGCTAATATTATGATTATATCTTACCAATAGCTGCTGAAATGCTGCCCATTATGAACGACTTATATGATATAGCTGTCATAAACAGGCACTCTGCTATTTTTGTTTTATTGTCTTTTATACTAATTTTACGAGTAAATTATGATTACTTATCTATACTGGATTGCGGTAATAGCGACAACTATTATTTTGAGCTTAACAATCACCCGCTTTGTTAATTGGAGGGTAGGGGCGTCATTTGGAGCTGTTATTCTTTTGATAGGTTGGGGCGCTTATTATTTCAAATATGAGCAATTATTCGTTAAAAATTATGGCGGGATAATGTCTATTGCCACCCCTAAAGGGCAAATACACCTTTCGGCGACGTGGAAAGAGGATCATTTGTGGGTAGAAACCTATGATCCTAGTGAAAATAAATGCTATTTCACTGAGTATTCCAAGGGGCACATTTTGCAAGGGCGCGTGGTTATCGAAAATTGTAATCCTATGCTGCCAAGCGTATCTCAACCGTAAAAAGTAATTTTTTAAAAAGTAACATGTAAAAAGCAATAACCATCATTAGATATTTTGTGAAAAAAGTGAATATCACTAGATACCGCAGAATATCTGTTTATGTATAAATTTTATAGATTTTTGTTAGGGGTGTGTAATGAAAGCAAGCAGTATGTTGCTTCGTGGGTTATCAGTTGTTGTTGTGTCTTGTATTTTTATAATACCGCAAAGCCAAGCAGCAATTGTAAAAGGTAAAACGTGTGATGCCATCCAAAAAACAATCAATAAATTACCGGATATTGGTGGCGAGGTTTTTGTTCCCGCTGGGCTATACACCTGCACAACGCCCATTATTTTAGATAGAGATAATGTTATTGTTCGTGGGGAAGGCGCTGCAACTTTATTGCGCGTAGCGGATAACGCTAACATTCCTGTATTTGTTATGGGGCAAACTATTCGTACGCCTACTATTACACGCCGTTATGTGCAGGTGAAAAATTTAATGATTGACGGTAATCGCACAACACAAACCTCTGAATGCATGGGCGGCGAGTGTAGCGATGAATTCCCGTTGCGAAATAATGGAATCACTATTCGTCGCTGTGAAGATTGCATGGTAGATAACGTAACTGTGTTCGGTGCCATTTCAGGTGGCTTGGTTACTGAGCTGGGTTGTTATCGATTAATGATTCGCGACTACACATCGTATGATAATGAATACGATGGTTTTGCTGGTTATGAAACTGAAAATAGCACTTTCTCTGGTATTAATTTATATAATAATAAAGGCGCTGGTATTTCTACCGACATCCATTTCGACAACAATAAATTCAGCGATGTGACAATCACCAACACAAGAACTGTTGGTATTTTTATGCGTGACTCATCTAATAATTCATTTACTAACGTTCATATCCGCAACTCAAAACAACACGGTATATTTTTAGCGCAAGTGGATGATGATTTTACCAAGCCAGCCGCGGGAAATACGTTTAATAGTTTGGTAATTTCAAATTCTGGCGGCTATGGTATTTTGATTAGTGATGCATCGTGCACCAATAATTTGTTTGTTGCTAGTCAATATGTTGATAACGTTAAAGGTTGTTATGGTGAAGCAGCATCTAATTTGATTGAAGGCGTCGGCGCTATTTGTCGTTAATCTATATAGTTAATTATATCAGTTAATATTTATCTCAAAAAATCCATCACGTTTAAAGCGTGGTGGATTTTTTATGGCTAACCGATTCAAGTCTTATGAGAAAGGCGAGGTAAGCCAAGTGACAATAGTGCAGCGGCACAAATAAATAAAACAGATACCCACAAGCAGACAACAAATCCAGAACTTTGATACACCCAGCCGGATAATAATGTGCCTATTAGCCTACCCATTGCATTGGCCATGTAATAAAAGCCTACATCAAGTGAAGCACCATCTTCTTTTGCGTAATGCACAATCAAGTAACTGTGAAGTGAAGAGTTAATCGCGAACACAACCCCAAAGATTAACATTCCTGCTATTAATAAACTTGAAGAGGGTTGAGTATTACTTAATGTAACTGCAACGATTGAAGTAATTATTGCGAGAAAAGTCGCCCAACCAAAAGCTGATTCGCTCTGTGGTATTGTTCTATAGATTGTCTTGATGATATTAGGAGCAAACGATTGCACGATGCCATAACCTATTATCCAACTCGATAAAAATCCACCTACCCACCAAAAACTCCAACCTAATTGGCTACTCAAATAAATGGGGAGCGCCACAACAAACCAGATATCGCGTGCGCCAAATAAAAATAAACGTGCCGCAGAAAGAATATTAATGTCCCGACTTTTTGAAAACATTTCAGAAAATTTTGGTTTGTTTTTGGTTTTTCCTAAATCTTTCTTGAGTAAGCTTAAACTTACAAGCCAAATTATGCCGAGTATTGCGGCCATAATGGCGACAGAATATTTGAATCCACACAAGACTAACAGAGCACCACCCAGAAAAAAACCTACACCTTTGAGTGCATTTTTAGAGCCGGTTAATAAGGCAACCCATTTAAATAATTGCCCATGCTGTTCACTAGGAACTAAAGATTTGATAGCACTTTTTGCACTCATCTTGTTAAGGTCTTTAGCGATACCAGATAATGCTTGCGATCCCATTACCCAAGGTATAGTGAGGAATGCGCTAGGCACTGCCAGCATTAGTAAAGCGGCTACTTGTAACGCTAATCCAATATTCATCGTGCGATTAAGCCCAATGCGCGCCCCTAAATACCCGCCAATTAAATTGGTTACAACGCCAAATATTTCATAAAATAAAAATAATGTAGCAATTTTCAACGGGCTAAAACCTAGCTCATGAAAATGCAATACAACTAGCATGCGCAAGGCACCATCAGTTAAGGTGAATGCCCAATAATTGCCTGTTACAATTAAATATTGTTTAACATCTGCTGATAAATTCACTATTTTCTGTCTTTATAAAGTGTTGTTTCAATTTATTATTCGGCGTATCTGTGGTTAAGTTTTTATATGGTTAGCAACAAAGATTAGCTTGCAAGCCCAACCATTTTTGCTAATTCAGCGGTGCGATTGGCGTAGCCCCACTCATTATCATACCAAGCATAAATTTTTACTTGCGTACCATTAATGACCATGGTTGAAAGTGCATCAACAATAGATGACAGTGGATTGCCACAATAATCTACAGAGACTAATGGGCGCTCTTCATAACCAAGAATATTTTTCAATTCATTTTCGCTGGCGGCTTTAAGTAAGCTATTTACTTCTTCCGCACTAGTAATACGCTCTACTTCAAACACGCAATCAGTGAGTGATGCATTGGCAAGCGGCACACGAATCGCATGACCGTTTAATCGGCCACGTAATTCTGGGAATATTTCTGCAATTGCAGTTGCTGAGCCGGTAGTAGTTGGAATTAAACTTGTTCCAGATGCGCGTGCGCGGCGTAAATCTTTATGAGGCTGATCAAGAATGCTTTGTGTATTGGTTAAATTATGAATGGTTGTTATTGATCCGTGACGAATGCCGAGCTTTTCGTGAATAACTTTTACGACAGGAGCAAGACAATTGGTAGTGCAAGACGCTGCAGTTACAATGCGATGCTCAGCAGGATTAAATAAATGCTGGTTAACGCCCATCACTATATTTAATGCACCTTTTTCTTTTACGGGTGCACTCACAACGACACGCTTAACACCTTGATCCAAATAGGCCTGTAAAATTTCAACAGTTTTCATTTTTCCGCTAGCTTCAATGACTAGATCACAATCAGACCAATCAGTATTCGCAATGGCTTTGTTGGTAGTTACTCGAATAACTTTACCATTAATAACGAGTTGCTCGTTTTCACTGCTAACAGCTTCTGACCAAGTGCCTTGCACAGAATCAAATTTTAATAGATGTGCATAAGTGGCTGCATCCGCAGCTGGATCATTAATATGTACAAATTCAAATTCCGGCCAGTACCATGAGGCTCGCAATGCCAAACGACCTATGCGTCCAAAACCATTAATACCTATTTTAATTTTTTTCATAAATATACTCAGTGATCAATATTATAAATTCGCTAAAAACGATTTGGGTTGTTAACAACAACGCATAGGTCGATCAACCATTTTTCGTAATCGTTTAACATTTTCATCTAGCCAGCTTTTATTGGCATTTAGCATGGTGTGAAGAGTGGTATTTATCCAATCAGGCAGATTGGGATTTAATTGGTAATAAATCCATTGCCCTTGACGGCGATCAATAAGCAAACCATTGCTACGCAGTTGCGCCAAATGACGAGAAATTTTAGGTTGTGTTTCATCAAGCGCACAGGTGAGTTCGCACACACACAGCTCATTTTCCTGCACAACTAATAGGGTAATACGAGCGCGAGTTTCATCGGCTAGACACTTACAAAACATCTCGGGTGTGAGTTGAGCCATTTGGGTTCCCGGTAATGTTGGCGATATATACGTGATAGCGTCATTGTTTGTATATATGGAAAAACGAATATATTTAAAATAACACATACAAGTCAAGTGAATATGAAATCGTAAACCCGCCGATATAGTCGGGGCACTTTATATTTCAGGGTTCAAATCCAGATACTTTGTTTAACTCATCAAATTTCTTTACCGACAATTCAAGTGCCACAAGCTTTTATAAAAATAATATTAGTTGTTTTATTTCAATGGGTTATAAACTTTTAAATTGATTTATTTTACACAAGGAATCTTCCCCTTCATTTTGTTGATCTTGCATAGTTGTTGACTCCCTCAAACATTAATGATAATTATTCTCATTAAGTGAAGTGAAGTAATTTTTGAGAGGTGGTAATGGGGAAGGTAATGACGACAAGCGCAATTGATTGTATTGACTGCTATCGCGAAGAGTTACTGATTTATTTGGTGCAGAGATTTGGTTCGCTCGTTTTTGCTCGCCGTGTATTTGAAGAAACTCAGCGGCGGCTGAGCGATTCAAATATTCTTGATTGCGTCGCTAATCCTCATATTTATCTCATCAGTTATGCGCTGTCGTTGGGATTGGAATATATACAAGCTGACTTACTGGATAACAAACAAGCGCTTCACCTTAACTCCGCATCAAGCGCACATGTTCATCCTTATGTTCAACAAACAGTAATGACAGGAGGGGAGTCATGGCATTCTCAGCCACTATCTATTCTGCATTAAGTGCCCGTGCTTATGCTCAGCAAAGCTGGCCAAACATAGGTTTCCATGATCACGCAGCAAGAGCGTTAGCAAAATTATTAGGTGTAACGGCGCCTTTAAAAAATGACCCCGTTTGGGAGCGACATTGCTTGTTACGCAGCCAATGGTTTGATGAGCGCTGCCGTCAATTTTTTAAACGTTATCCGCAAGCTATGTGCATTGATCTGGGGGCTGGATTGAGTACTCGTTTTCATCGCTTAAGTGAATCAGATGATTGGCCGCGTTTTAGTTGGGTTGATGTGGACTTGCCAGAGATTACAACACTCAAAGCTAAAGTGATTCCGCGAATTGATAATTATTGTTTGATATCAGCCAATATTGTTAAAGATGATTGGTTAACGGCGTCGGGTTGGCATCCACGTACTCCGTTAATTATTACGCTGGAATCCGTGTTAATGGAGATGAATTTAAGCGATATGTCGGCAATATTTTCGATCATTACTAAACATTGTACAGCGGCTAGCAATATTGAAATTGTTTTTGATTATCCCAAACCAAAAACACGTTGGTATCAATGCTTAATGTTTGATACGCATGCTTTTCGTTTGCAAAAGCTTAGCGATTGTATGTCTGCAGTGGGTTTAGTACTGAAATATACGGACTCTGTGCAGACAACAACCCATTCAAAAAATGATCAGTTTATTGTTTGCAGTGTTGCGGCCAGTAAAATTCATCTGCGATCCCATTAAAATATTTCATCTGCTTTCCCTTTCAGTATCTACTTTCAAGAACATATTTATGGTCACTCACGCATTTACTTTTAGTTCGGAAACACTTAAACGCGAACAACTTGAACGCTCCACCAATGAGTGGAGTGAAAATCTACATGAGGCACGCAAATCTTTATTTAATGAGCAGTGGCCAATAGCGGTGATCCGCTATTGGAGCGCCTACGGAATTGCCAACCGTTTATTAAAAGAGTCACTTTGTAAGAACTGTGCCATCAAGGGTTATATTAGAACTTTGGTAGAGCTTGCTTACGTATTGAGAAAAAATAAACAACAGGAAAAATTATCTGCCATCATCGATTTGGCAAGGCCAGCATGGGAAATACATTTGTCATCGACATTGGCGCAAGAGTTGATCGCCATCGTCACAAATATAGCTTATGCTCCCGTTGTGCAAATTGATGCTTGGATTGAAGGTCTATTTGCTATGGATAGCACCGCAGCTCAGCCGTTACATTAATAAGCGCTGTGGCGCGCATAGTGTTAATAGATCGATGTAATCTGCGATCCTTAGCGATATGTAAATTGATTAATAATGAAGGTGATTAGCATGAATGATGAACAAAAAAAATTGGCGATAGAAGCATTAAATCGAATTATGGAAATAGAATTGGCTGGTGTGGTTCGTTACACACATTATTCATTAATGGTGTTTGGCTATAACCGAATCCCTATCGTTTCCTGGTTGAAAGGCAATGCTGTTGAAGGTTTAGGGCACGCACATAAAGCAGGTGAATTGCTAACATTATTAGGCGGTCATCCATCGTTAAAAATAGGTTCTTTACTTGAAACTGAAAAGCATGATATCGGTGATATTTTGCGTGAAAGCTTAGAGCATGAAAAAAATGCTATTAAAGCCTATTACGATTTGCTCAAGGCTGCGGAAGGCAAATCAATTCTATTAGAAGAGTATGCACGTGAAATGATTGTGCAAGAAGAGTTGCACTTAGATGAAGTTGATAAAATGTTGCGTCGCCCAGGCGAATTAACACCTTATTCAACGTAATTAACAATATGCCATAATTTATAGCGCGAGCGAGGTTATTTTCTCGCTCGTAAAATTTTATAATTCCGCACGTAAATATCCAAATAGTTTTTTATTTCAAAACACTTCAATAAAATTTTTACGAAGTTGCACCTTTATCATTCCCCACTATTAAAAAATCTCTGTCAATACTACCCCTCGAGTGAGTTCATTTGTTATTTTTTTACTTATGGGAAAGTTAAGTGCCATTATTGGTTGTTTAGCTTGTTAGGTAAAAAATATTAACATAGAATAATTTTATAACTATTTGCATGTCATTAAGTGCTTTTTATATTCTACTATTTATCGTGTTTGTTGCCTGAATAACACTGAAGTTTTTTGCGTTATAGTGGCGGGTGAATTAACAAAATAATTTGTTAATAGAGTTAATTGATGTACTACTTATGCTTGTAATGAGGTGTGATATAAAATTTTAAGCTTAAGGTGTAAGATGAATCGAATAATAAATAATATCATCACTATGGAATGTGCTGTCGCCTTAAATGGTCCGTGCGCAATAAAATCACATTGGAAACTTACACTGTGTGTGACCTGCCTTTTTTTAAGCATTAACCCAAGCTATAGCGCTGAGCGTGCACCAATTGCTCTTTACGATTTATCACTTGAAGAGTTGGGCAATGTTCAAATATCTATTGTTTCCAAAAAAAAAGAACGCTTGGTTGATGCGGCAGCTTCTATTTATGTTATTACCGAAGATGCCATTAGACGTTCCGGTGCACGTAGTTTACCGGAAGCCTTACGCTTAGCTCCCAGTTTGCATGTTGCACAAATCAAAGCAAACCAATATGCCATTAGCGCTCGTGGATTCAATTCCAGTAGTGCTAATAAATTATTGGTAATGATTGATGGCCGAACTATTTATACGCCACTTTATTCTGGTGTTTTTTGGGATGCGCAAGATGTATTACTGCAAGATGTAGCGCAAATTGAAGTAGTTAGCGGCCCTGGAGGAACCTTATGGGGAGCTAACGCTGTGAATGGTGTTATTAATATTATTACTAAGTCGGCCAAAGATACAGAAGGCAACTTAATCCATGCAACCTCCAGTAATAAAGAGCAAGGAGTTGCTATGCGACATGGCGGAAATTTTAGTGATAATCGCGGTAGTTATCGTGTATACGCTAAATTCGATCAATGGGGGCACAGCGTTAGAGCTAATGGTATGGCAGAGCCTGATGCATGGGATCGAAGTCAAATTGGATTTCGCTCAGATTGGAGCGATGATCGTAATGATCTCAAAGTGCTGGGAACATCTTACCGTAATTCAATTGATCAGCTATTGCCTGGGCAAGAATCCAATACAGGAACTAACGTACTTGCACGCTGGAAAAGGCATTTGGAAAATGACAGTAATCTTTATGTGAGAACTTATATTGATCACAGTACTCGTGATTCCCCTGGCAGCTATAGCGATAAGATGAATATCTTGGATGTTGATATACAACACTCACTGCCGGAAAAGGATAATGCGCAATTTATCTGGGGTGGGGGTTATCGTATTGCAGATGATCATGTAAGTAATACAGCACTCTTCGCATTTCTCCCCGCAGATCGCCAATTACATTGGGCTAATCTTTTTGCACAACAAGAATATAATTTGTCATCAAGTTGGCAGTTTACGCTTGGGGGCAGATTAGAAACCAATGAATACACAGGTCTTGAGTTTCTTCCTAATTTGAAGCTGTCGTGGAAGCAATCTAACGATAGAATGTTATGGGCCACATTAGCACGAGCAGTGAGGGCACCATCACGTATTGATAGAGACGTTTACGTCCCTGCAAGCGCGCCTTATTTGTTGGCAGGCGGCTCTGGTTTTAGCTCAGAAATTGCCAATACAGTAGAGCTTGGCTGGAGGGCAAAAGAAGAAGCATTTACCTATTCTATTGCCCTCTATCATAGTCAATATGACCATTTACGCAGCTTGGATAGCCAGCCCGGAGGTGTATTTGTATTTGGTAATCAAATTGAGGGGGATACAAATGGATTGGAAGCATTAGTTAATTATCAATACTCACAATTCTGGTCACTCGAAGCTGGTGTGTTCTCGTTGGATGAACATTTCAGTGGTGCTGATTCTGCACAATCACAACAAGGAAATGATCCTCGTTCCCAGTGGACATTTACCTCTATCTGGAACTTAAGTTCTAATAAACAGTTTAGTGTTTCCTTGCGTCATGTTGGTGAATTACCCTCTCCCGACGTGCCAGCCTACACATCAATTGATGCACATTTTGGCTGGAGCCTAGTAAAAAATGTTGAACTGACTTTTACGGGACGAAATCTTGATGATCCTTATCATCAAGAATTTGATTCGGGTGGTATGCAAGCCCTCAATCCACTACAAGTGGAGCGTGAAGTCGATGTAGCGTTAACGGTGAAATTTTAATGCGCTTCTTTAAATATGTATTGCTGTTAATTTTTTTACAATCTTGTGCTGAGTCAGTGTGGGCTGTCTCGGATTCTGCGCTCAGCGAAAATCAAATTAAAGCTGCTTACTTGTATAAATTTGCAACTTATATTGAATGGCCTGCCTCTGCTTTTTCTACAACAGATTCGCCCGTTGTGATCGGTATTGTTGGTGCGGATGAGATAGCCACAGAGCTTAATAACCTCATCACCGGCCGCCTAGTGAATGGACGTATGGTACAGATAAAATCTTTATCCGTGCGCGAACCGCTATCGGGTGTACATATTTTATTTATTGGTCAGCATGAACATTTAAGTTATTTATTGGAGAACCTGGAAACACAGCCTGTGCTGACTGTGACAGATTCAAGCAATGCGCTCGATATGGGGAGTATTATTAACTTTGTGCTTGTTGATAATCATATTCGCTTTGAAGTGTCGACAGTGCATGCTGATCGTTGTGGCCTTAAAATTAGTGCGCGCTTACTCGGGGTTGCACAGAAAATCGAAACGGGCAGACCATTATGATGGTTATGCGTCTTCGTTCCGTTCGTGACAAATTATTAATGATGGTGCTCGTTGCGAATATCGTCACGCTGGTTGCTGCGGGAGCAGCATTGTTTTATCACGATTTACAAGAAAATCGCACAAAAGCAGTGAGCGAATTAACTGCGCTCGCTGATATTTTGGCGCAAGGTAGTGTCATAGCATTAGAGTTTGACGACGATAAAGTCGCTAATGAAAATCTAGCACAATTACGCGCCAACCCTAACATTGTTGCTGCTGCAATCTACACTGCGCAAGGTAATTTATTTGCGCAGCATATCTATGATAAAAATGATGGAATTGTTTTACCTAGCGAGCCCGAAAAAAATGGCTTTCATTTTGATGTTGGTGAGCTTTCAGTATTCAAACAAATTACATCAAATCACAATAATATAGGCGTTATTTATCTTAAGCAGCGTTATGAACTTTCTGCATGGTTAAGAGATTATCTGATTATTCTTGCGTTGGTGTTGGCGGCTAGTCTTGGGCTTGGCTTGCTTATTTCATCGCGTTTGCAACGCTGGATATCTGTGCCAATAGAAGCTGTGAGTTCAGTTGCACGACAAGTGATGGAACAACGTAATTATCATCTGCGCGCTGTTAAAAGTACGGAAGATGAAATTGGGCAATTAGCTGATGCATTTAATGGCATGCTACAAACATTAGAACATGAAATTGCAGAGCGAAATGCAGCAGAACAATCAATACTCAAACTTAATGCAGAACTTGAAAAGAGAGTGGCTGATCGCACTCTCGAGCTGCAAATTGCTAACAAGGCGCTCATTGCGCGCACAGACGATGCAGAAGCAGCAAACCGCGCTAAAGCTGATTTTTTAGCAAATATGAGTCATGAAATTCGTACTCCAATGAATGGAATTTTAGGGCTTGCCTATTTGCTTGAACAAAATAATTTGGATTCAGATTCGGCTGATTTAGTAAAAAAAATACGCAATGCTGGCCGTTCGTTACAATCTATTATTAATGACATTCTTGATTTTTCCAAAATTGAAGCGGGGCGATTGGATATTGAACACACTTCTTTTCGTCTCATAGATATACTAGATAATTTGTCTGGGATTATGTCTGCTAGTGCGGGAGACAAAGATCTTGAGCTCGTTATTTCTCCTGCTCCTGATTTTAGCGGGCAATTATTAGGGGATGCACTGCGATTGGAGCAGGTGCTAATTAATTTGGCAGGCAATGCCATTAAATTTACAGATCATGGTTCAGTTGTACTGAACATCGAGCTTATTTCTCGTAACGATAAAATCGTAACGCTACGTTTTTCAGTAAAAGATTCTGGTATCGGTATTCCGATTGAAAAACAAGCTCAAATTTTTTCTGCATTTTCTCAAGCCGATATTTCCACAACCCGACGTTTTGGTGGAACAGGTTTAGGGTTGACGATTTGTCGTCATCTTGTCACTAAAATGGGTGGAGAAATTGGTGTCATTAGTGAGCCAGATCGCGGTAGCGAATTTTGGTTCACGATTCCTTTTGAGTGGGAAGCAACTACAGAATATTCAGCGCCGAATATGGCAACGCTTGATGTGCTTATTGTTGATGATAGCGATATCGCACGTGAAAATCTTTCGCTGACGGCGCAATCGGTTGGCTGGAATCCTACTAAAGCTGAATCTGGCGAAGTTGCTATTCAGGAAATGGTTAATAAAGTTGAAAATAAAGGATCATTCAATGTCTTACTGGTTGATTGGAAAATGCCGGGCATGGATGGCTTGGAGGTCGCAACAAAAATCCGCAATACATTTGCAGGTGACTCAGCACCTATTGTCCTCATGGTAACTGCATTTTCGCGCGAGGAATTGCTCAAGCAAGAAAAAATTGATGTGATTGACGGTATTCTTACCAAACCAGTTACGAGTTCCACTCTATACAATTCTGTTGCAGAAGTATTGCGATTGCGTGAAAAAAATAGCTTTGCCGCTGGCCTTCGCTCATCCATCAATCGCAAACAAAAACGCATCCCTGGGGTGAGAGTATTAATTGTTGATGATAGTGAAATTAACAGAGAAGTTGCAAAGCGTATTTTAACCATTGATGGAGCTTCAACTTTTATGGCTGATGATGGTAAAGCTGCGATTGATTGGTTGCAAAATAATCCTTCGGCCGTAGATATTGTACTGATGGATGTGCAAATGCCCATCATGGATGGTTATGAGGCTACTCGCAAACTGCGCACAATACCCGAGATCGCCCATCTGCCGGTGATTGCATTAAGTGCTGGCGCCTTTAAGGCACAACAGGAAGCGGCACAAGAAGCGGGAATGAATGCTTTTGTCGCCAAACCCTTCAATGTCGATCAACTTATAACAGCTATTCAAGAACTTACTGATTGCCAGCCAGAAGCTGTAGCAGAAGAGGGGGGAGGATTAGAAGAGGTCCGGCCGGTAAAAGGGCCAAATTTAGCCACTTCGCGTATAACTAATTGAAAATATTGAGTTTTTACTGATTTTATAGATGCAGGTCAAATACCATGGGTTTTACCTGCCTAGACATATCTAACTCGAAGCTACCGAGCCTGCCCAAGTGCTCAGTATGGTAAGGCGAAAAGTTTGCCATATCAGCGGTGGTGACTTTGTACCCTTCATCGTTCAACTGATTGAACACTTCGGTCATGGCATTGACGTTATACAATATGGCAAAGTTGGCCAGTAAATGGTTATATTTTACAATTTTGCTTTGTTCATGCTTTAGGTTTGCAGCGATTTTCCCGCCGTTAGCAAAGAATAGCCATCTAGCAAATTCGTTAAACTCTTCACTTTTGCACGTGGCAGCTTGGATGGTTTTGCGCAAATCAACATCGGTAATGTACTCCAGCAGGAACATGGTTCTTACAACCCTACCCAGCTCACGAAACGCAAAATACAATTTATTCTTACGATTCTTGGTGCCAAAGCGCCGTAGAATTGTTGATGCTGTAATTTTACCCGCCTTAACAGACATCGCTATCCTCATCATATCATCGTAATGCTTTTCAATAAGGTCCCACTTTATGGGCTCACTGAATAATGAGTGAATATGATTAAGTACCATTTGACGATCTGGCTTGTAAAAATTGAGGTCTTTAATATTGCGTATTCTAGGCATTAACTTTATGCCCAATAAAAAAGCTAATCCAAATACGGGTGTTGACTGCGCTTGGGTATCGCCATGTACGGTGTCTGGATTAAAGTCAGACTCATCATTAAGAAGACCGTCTAAAATATAAATGGCTTCATACACACCGCAAGGTATAAAGCGGCTAAACAACGCAATGTATGTATCTGAAACATGGTAGTAAGCGATGCCGCCATAACTGCCGTATCGGATGTGATATTCAGACAATAAATTGTCTTCGTAAAGATCCCATAACTTACCATCAGCGGAAACGCTCTTCCCCGAACCCCAGCACTCAATTAAGCGATATTTTTTATACGCGTTATTGACCTTTGCAATTACCTTGTCCAAGCGCTTTTCGGTGACCCGCTTTAAGTTTAGCCATGCAATTTGTTTTCGGGAAATACCCTCTACAGAACGAGCGGTTTCAACGGGCCCAATGTTGGTGCCAAAACAAAAAAGAGTTAATATAAAGCGCAATGCCGGATCATCAATGCGAGAGTCAAACCCCGATAGTGGGCCAAAGTATTTGCTCAGATCTAACCACTTTTCCACATCAGTAATAAGGTCGAGCAGGTTTATTTTTCCCATACGCTCACGCAGTATTTCGCCCAACTTTTCTATTTCGGCGGATGGTTCTTCTGTTTTTGCCTTTCCAATGATGAGCTTTCCGTTTTCTATTCTCACCAATTCATCATTAGGAAAGTGATTGTCTGCTTTTTTGCAGGCATTCGTCATACTCTCTTTAAGGCTGCGGGTGAATTCATCGGCTCCTTTAGCCAACCCAACCTGTTCACAATACGACGGAAGTTGATCCTCGTAATCTTCCCAAGAAATCATTTGTTCGCGGCAATCATCAAATTTTTCACTATAAGGGATAAATAAGTCGCCGGTACCGAGTTCTTCAGCAATACGTTCAAACACGCATAGTTCGAAGTAAGCTTTATTCACATGAGTTACTTTTGCACTTTTGGTTGCTTTACCTGTGATAAGTTTCCACCACTTATCTCGTATCCAGCGTATATCAATCTCATTTTTGGATGCGTCAGAACTCGCGTCCTTTTGCAGACTCAAGGTATCTGTGCGACGATTTTTATGTTTTAAAATAAAACGAAACGCATTGAGTAAATCTTTGTCGCCGGTGGCCGACTCTAAATTAAGTATTTCAATAGTTCTAAATAATGTTGAGCGTTGCTTTTTATATAAGATCACCATAAAGGGGAAGTAATTGTCATCTGCATATGCCATATACTGATCACACATTTGCAAAATATTTTTACCTTCCTTCTCTAGGATTGGATCAAATGCGCTGAGTGAATCAGGCTTATCCAGATACACTTTTACCGTATCGGACAAGATACCAATAAGACGATCTGTTTGCTTGCGCTGGTTAATGAGATATTGTTCTAATTGTTTTTGTGCGGTTCTATCCATCTTCAAGATGAGTTTTATAAAAATATCGGCGGCGTGATCTAAAGTTTGTGCGTATTGATGTCTAATGAGCACAACGATCATGGCCGTTCGTTTGCTCGCCTTGAGCTTCATTAACTCTGCATAATCAAGCGCTTTAGCCTCATCAATGAATTGTCGGTGTTTAACGGGAGGCAACCCAAAATCAGCAGGAAGAATATCTTGTAGCGATGTTAGCCATTCCAGATAGTTAATGTAGCTAATGATGTTGCGTGGTGTGGGTCGTTTGGGTTCACTTTTTAATGTGCTCCACCCAAACCCTTGCGCGCCGCCAGAGGATGATTGCAGAATTTGAGCAATTAATAGCGTGCCTTCCTCACTGAGAAAGCCACCGAGCTGTTGGTAGAATGTGTTGTTAGTGTCAGCGCGGGCAGTTTGACTAATTCGTTCAAGCTCCCTGAACGTGGGTAATTCATAACTTTCTTTGATTAAATGTTCGATAGTGACATTGATAATATCGGCTAATGCTTCTTTTGTTTTGGCGGCATTCAGCGCCCAATTTCTGACGAGTTGAGATGTGAGTTCGGAGTGATAAGGTTTAATATTCAGATATTGACGAATTAATTTAACGTGTCGATCTTTTGTGCCGGATGAATAATAACTTTGCAATTCTTTTAGTGTTACACGTGATCGAATATGTTGTTTTATATGCGCGATAATCGGTGTAGGCACTTCTGAAAAAGTCACGAAGCGACCCAAGCGCTGAAGCATTTTTAATTGCACCAATAGCCCTAAATGTGATGCACCTAATCCTTTACAATGCTTCATTGCAAATTTCTTTTCCTCAGGTTTAGGCGTGTAAACGTCTGCCAACTCCTTAGCATTAATATCTTCTTTTAGCCGAGGATAAGCCGTTTGGTATATGGCAACCATGAGATTATTTTTACGCTACTGACGAAGTAATAGTGGGTAGTGCCAATATCTGAGGCAGTCGTTGTTCGATATTATTTTGTCCATACGGATCTGGGGCATCGATATAGCGCATGGCCGATCCTATATCTTTCCAGCCGACATACTCCATCAAGCTTTTGATACTCCAGCCACTGGTGTTGGCCCAAGTTGCAAATCCGCGACGTAATGAATGGCTGGAGTATTCCGATGCATCAATAACGCCAGCAGCATTAAACAGTGCACGAAGAAGTCTCGCATAACTGGTTGGAATAATTGCCTTATTGCTCAGTTGTCCCCAGCGATTGATAGAACAAAAAACAGGGCCATGAGTCAGTTGGGCTAGAGCTATCCATTGCTGATAAGCGCTCACGGGACATAACCGGCTTAATACTGGAGCCCCAAAGGTGACACCCTGGGGCTGAGTTTTAGTTTGAGAAAGATAGATGCTCATGCCTTCGCTAGGCGCAACCGAAATGTTTTGGACTTCTAGGCGGCTGAGTTCGTCGCTGCGAAATCCCCTCCAAAATCCTACCAAAACAATAGCGCGATCTCGCGTAGCTTTTAACTCTAGGGCTATATTGTTAGATGTTCTGGCATCCTCAATTTGCTTTGATAGCCATTGGTCGATTTGCTCTACTTGGGCAAGCGCAAGAGGCTTGGCTTGAACAACTTTGTTAGGATGTAATGCATTTATACCTTTCAGCACTTTTTTAATCATGGGTGCTTTGGTTGGATCAGGGAACCCTTGATCGATGTGCCATTGGGCAATCGCTGCGAGACGTTGGCGTAGCGTACTGATAGAAAGTGTATTGGCGTAGTCTGCGAGATAGCGCGCTACCGAGTCTGCTGTTGCTGGCAGAAAGCCACCCCATGCTGACTCGAAGTGCTCGATGGCTGATCGATAACTGCGACGCGTGTTATCTCGCGTGGCAGCATTGATATAGGTATCAACAGAACTCATATAAAGCACACGTTAAGAAAAAATATATCCAAATAGTGCGTTAGATTTACGGCTCAATCAAGGTAGCTATGTGCTCAGATATGAGTTTGATTGAAAAATCATTGCACTCACAGCTGGGTTAGCCTGTATGTGTAACATACTTCAAATAAGTATCTCTTCAATGCTTGCCGAGCGCGACTCAAGCAGAGGTGGATTATCAGCACCACGATACGTAAACACCATAGAAAACTTTGTTTGCGTGGTCTGATTGCAGCCTGCCGCGTGAAATAAATTGCTGTGAAATAATAAAACATCGCCTGCGCGTAATTGAATACTAACGGCTTGCTTTAATAGCTTTTGATTTTCTTGCACATCAGTTCGGAAAAATTGATCAAAATCAAGTTGATTAGGGCTGATGAGCCAGTGATGCGAGCCTGGTAATAATTTCAGACAGCCATTTTCCGGTGTTTCGCGGCCCAAGGCGAGCCACACCGACACCAAATCAGGGCGTTCAAAATTCCAATAACGACTATCACGGTGCCAACCAGTGACACTAGAGAAGCGCGGCTGTTTGGTCATAATGCAATTGTGATGCGCTTGCGATAAGTAAACACTTTCACCCAGTAACTGAACTAAGCACTGCCTCAATCGCCAGCCTTTAGCCCAGTTCATGATTAAAGGGCTTCGTGATGCAGCTTGCAAAATACGACGCGCAGTTTGGCCGCCCTCTGCCTCGCGGGACTCAGGCGCGCCTGGGTAATGTGTGTCGGCTTCGTATTCAATGGGTTCTGCATGTTCACGTAAGGCGTGTTGCGCAAACGAAATAACGGTTCGGCAATAGGCCGCATGCGCCATCGCAGGTATAACCACATAGCCTTGCGTGTGAAAGTGTGTAACTTGGTTAGCTGTTAGCATTGGATGAAAAGCCTATTGGAATACTCTACTGTAACGTCGAGCTATCTATGAGAACACATGCCAAAGGAACACCTTTGGCTTTCCGCCGTTAGTTGCGACGGTTTTTCGATGGCGTTACATCGCGTAAATTAAAATGCAATTTCCGCGATGCTTGCGGAGCGCGAACCTTTAATCGGCGGGTTATCGGCGGCGCGATACGCAAATGCTAAGGAGTACATAGTTCTATGGCTTGTATTGCGCCCAGCCGCTTGAAAAAGATTGCTGTGCATTAAGAGCAAATCACCTTTGTTCAATACAATAGGAACAGCATTTTTAATAAGATCAATATTTCTATCAAAATCCGTTCGTAGAAATTGATGCTTATCAAGTTGATAGGAATCAATCAGCCATTTATGGGAATTAGGGATAACCCACAAGCACCCGTTTTCTTCGTGCTCATTGGTTAATGCTAACCACGCAGTCACCAAATCAGGGCGCTCAAATGTCCAATTACGATTATCACGATGCCAACCCGTACTGCTAGAAAATTTTGGACTTTTTACCATAATGCAATTGTGGTGAGCTTGCGATAAAAATAGATGCTCTCCCAATAGCTGGCGTAAATTTTCTTTTAGGGGGTCACTGGTTGCCCAATCCATCAGTTGTGCACTGCGTTGTGTTGCACCCAATAAGCGCCGTGGGGTATTGCCACCGTCCGCTGAACGCGACTTGGGTGCTCCAGGGTAATGGGTATCTGCTTCATACTCGATAGGTACAATTTGTTTTTTTAGCTCACTTCGTGCCAAGGCTACAGTGATTTCGCAATAATCAAGGTCTGCGAATTCGGGAACAACCACATAACCAAAGTTTTTAAATTGAACAATCTGTGAAGGTGTCAGCATTAGGATAACCTGCTCAAAACGGCGTCTGTAAAATCTGTTGTTCCATGCGCACCACCTAAATCCCTCGTGGTGCGATCACCTGTGGCGATAACGTCACGCAGTGCGACCATAATTTTATTGGCTTCGGTGAACATGCCTAAATGTTGCAGCATTTGAACGGAGGCTAAAATCATAGAAGTTGGGTTGGCAATGTTTTGCCCTGCGATATCGGGCGCGCTGCCATGCACGGCTTCAAAAATAGCGTGTTCTTTGCCGATATTGGCACCCGGTGCCATGCCTAAGCCACCCACTAAACCCGCACACAAATCTGAAAGAATATCGCCAAATAAATTGGTGGTAACAATCACATCAAAGCGCTCTGGGTTCATTACCAGTTGCATGCAGGCATTATCAACAATCATTTCTGTCGTTTGTATATCGGGATAGTTTTTAGAAATCTCCCGTGCCACTTTTAAAAATAAACCCGAAGTAGATTTTAAAATATTGGCTTTATGAACGATGGTGACTTTGTTGCGTTTTTCTTTGCGTGCTAGCTCATAGGCGTAGGTGGCAATATCCGCAGAACCTTTGCGGGTTACCACGCTGCTGGCTTGAGCAGTTTCACCATCATCCGAAATAATTTGCCCCACACCGGAATACATGCCTTGGGTATTTTCACGCACGGTAATGATATCAATATTGTCGTAGCGCGCTTTTGTGCCTTTAAACGAAACGACGGGACGAACATTGGCATAGAGTTGATACAACTGACGCAAGGTCACATTGATAGAGGTAAACCCTTCGCCCACGGGTGTTGTTAAAGGGCCTTTTAAGACAATATTGTTGCGCGAGATAGAATCGGTAGTGGTGTGCGGCAGTAAATATCCCAATGTGTCTAATGCGGTTATACCGGCCTCAACATATTCATAGTTAAAATCACACCCCACCTTGTTCAGCACCTGAATGGCCGACTCAACAATACTGGGGCCAATACCGTCACCAGGGATAACCGTAATTGTTCTGCTCATAACCACCTCTTTGTCAATAGGACTACAGGAATATCTAAGGAATTAAATCTTCGAGCTTTTGAAATAAGGGTACGAAAGGCGTGCTTAACTCCGCTTCCATTTTTATGATTTTTTTCATTGCTCCCTTAACGTCAATATTTTTTGACTTGGTCGCAAATAAAATGTAATTACCCATCTCACCTGGGCACACGAAGACTTTGGAGAAGTGTTCAATTAATGCATCAAAAAAGAGGGATCGTACATGGGGTAAGTTGTGGAAGTTAATCACTAACCAGCCATCGTTATCGAGCACACGGAAGCATTCAGACACAAATTTCTTCTGCGTCTGAATAGGGCTCATAAAATACGCATCAAACAAATCGGAAAAAATAATATCGGTGCTAGCATCCGGTGCGGCGCGCAGCTGAATTTTTGCATCTGATATGGTGTATTTCACTCGCCCATCAACGGGGATATCGAAATAATATTTCGCCACTTCAAATACTTTTGCGCGCAGCTCAACCACATGAAAATGACACTTATCTAAATGGTGATGGATACTGCGCAACAAACTGCCGCCACCCAAACCTAACAAGGTGATATGGCGTGGATTCGTAAATCCAAGCACTAACATCATAATGCGGATATATTCGTGCACCACTGAGTGTGGTTTTTCAAGCGAGTAACCGCTCTGCTCGTAGACAGAATCAAACGTGAGTACACGATATTGCCGATAATCCACCACTAATATATTGCCAATATGATCGCTGGTGCTAAGTACTATTTGTCCGCGAGTTCCCATAAGAAGCCTATTGAATCTGTTGATGAGTACCATTGTTCTGTGCTTAAAAAATAACGGTTGCTTGCCTAAACCCAAAGGATTTCAGCATATAAAAAAACTGTGTTGTATCGGTTGATCGTATTAAAATATCGTCATCGCTGGAGAGCATAAAACTCTTGCCCGATGACTCGCGAATCCATATCAACCATTCGGTTAATTCGGCGGGATTGCGCATGACTTCTGCAACTAATTCTTCGCCTGACATGAGCCTTTCTTTTACTTCGGTAATATTCATAAAACGTGTTTTTCTCAACGGGGTGGGAAATCTCTATTCAGAGATTCGATGGCTAATTCAAGATTTGGATACAGTCGAAATACCCCTTCAATGGGTACCACACGGCTTTTGGCGAGTGCATTAAGGGGTTGGGACTGAAGGTCGGTTAAAACCAATTGCGATTGCGTTTTTATGCAATGAGAAATGAGTTTGTTGAGTGCGGATACGCCACCGGCATCCAACAGGTTTACGCCATCCAGATAAACGATAACGCCTTTGTCTTTTTCACAGTACAGCGTGAGTTCAGCAAATATTTTATCGGCGGCGGCAAAAAATAACGGGCCGGTAATTTTAAACACGCGCCATTTTTTAGGGCGTGAATTCGGCAATAAATGTCTGTCATGTGTTATCTCGACTGCACGTGTCATGTCGGCCATTTCTTTCATAAAAAGAATCGCGGCCAAAATAATACCTGCCGTAATCGCAATGACCATGTCGAATAAAATCGTGAGTGAAAAACAGCACAGAAAAACCCAACGGTCGCTGGATTGTGAGGTTTTAACCATGTGAATGCTTTTATGGGCTTCGCTCATATTCCACGCCACCACCATCAACAACGCGGCCATCGCAGGCATGGGTAAATAACCGAGCAAGGGAGCCAGTGCAACCAAACCTAAGAGCACAACAACGGCATGAATCATGGCGGCTACAGGAGATTCTGCACCGGCCTTAAAGTTTGCAGCGGAACGCGCTATCGCGGCGGTAGCGGTAATGCCACCAAAAAAGGGCGTGATGATATTGCCGATACCTTGGCCGAGTAATTCACTGTTCGCGCTGTGACGTTTACCGGTCATGCCATCCAGCACGACCGCGCAGAGTAGTGATTCAATGGCACCCAACATGGCTATCGCAAATGCCGCTGGTAATAAATCTTTTACCATTGCCCAGCTGAACACCATGGCGTTACCGTCTGCACCCGCTTGCGCCCATGGCCATTCGAAGCTTGGCAATATGGGCGGAATGCCGTGTGCCAAACTGCCATCCGCAGCGGTATAGCTAAAGCGAGAGTCAATAGTATCGACTTCAAAACCGGCATGGCTCAGCGCCAACGCAATCAAGCTGCCCATCACCACTGCGGGTAAGTGTGGCGGTATTGCGGATTTCAAGCGTGGCCAAAGCAACATAATAGCGAGCGTTAAGGCGGCCACGACGAGGCTTGGCCAATGAGTTTGACCAAAGGTGCCTGCCAACAAACTGATTTTTTCGATGTAATGTTCGGGCATTGCCTTAATAGGCAGGCCTAAGAAATCTTTGACTTGCAGCGTAGCTATCACTACACCAATACCACCGGTAAAGCCGAGTGTTACAGGTTCAGGGATGTATTCAATTAAGCGCCCAAGCCGGAAAGCGGCCAGTCCAATCAAGATCATTCCTGCCATCACGCTCGCCATGAGCAAACCGCTGAGCCCGTATTTTTGCGTAATGGGGTACAAAATAACGACGAATGCAGCGGTTGGGCCGGACACACTAAAACGCGAGCCGCCCGTGAGTGCAATCAGAAAACCCGCTATTGCAGCGGTATAAAGCCCGTACTGTGGCGCAACACCACTGGCGATTGCCAGTGCCATAGCCAAGGGAATGGCAATAATGCCTACCGTCAAACCTGCCAACACATCCTTTCGCAAGCGGCTACCGGTATAGGTTTCCTGCAAGCAGCTTTCCCGCACGGCATGACCAATGCGTAATGAAAACAAATAGGCCCTGTGCGACATGGTATAGCCCTCCGTAACGAGTCACCCTGGAAATCAGTACAACCAAATGATAACACTATTATAATGTTATTGTAATTATGTTATCATTTTTACATTGAAGGTCAGTTGCGTGCCGCGACTATCTGCGATGAGTGGATGAGCCCGCGATTCCGAGCCGTTAGAATGGTGAGGGGATAAACACGCTAGACCGATCGGCGTTACTGCAACGCCAATGACCGATAACACATACCTACACTGAGACTGATGCCATGGAACAAAAGACCGCGCGCTTAACCGTATTAATAGACCCGACTAAGAAAGAAGCCTTCGAGCGCCTATGCAGCTCTCAGGATGTCACCCCATCTCAAGTGGTACGTCAACTGATTCGCGAGTATCTGGATAAACATGGTGCAACTTACGCCAACCAGCCCCAAGTCGCACAGCTAACTAGCTAACTAACGCCATTGTTTTATCCCCTAGCGCAGCAATGAAGTTGACGTATGAACACGATTAATTGGTTGTACCTGAGTGACTGCTTTGGTGTGGTGGTGTTTGCGATAAGTGGCGCACTCGCGGCTGGCAGGCGCTCGATGGATATTTTTGGCGTACTGGTGATTGGGTTTATCACCGCATTGGGTGGCGGAACCCTGCGTGATTTACTGCTAGGTATTCATCCAATTAGTTGGATAGGTAACCCTACCTATTTGTTTCTGGTTACCTGTGCCGTGATTGCCACTATGCTGGGCGGTCGTATCAGCCATCGCTTTGATGAGCGCTTATTTATAGTGTCAGACGCATTTGGGCTGGCGGTGTTTACCGTCATCGGTGTTCAAGTCGCTTTACAGCAAGCCTTTATCACGCCACCTGTCGCCATCATTATGGGTATTCTCACGGGTGCTGGTGGCGGAGCCATTCGCGACATTATTTGCAACGATATTCCCTCCATTCTTAAGCGTGAAATTTATGCCACGGCAAGCGCATCGGGTGGTATTAGTTATTGCCTGCTTAACTCGCTTGGCGTTGATACCTTGATCAACACGCTGATCAGCATCTTGTGTGTCTTGCTTATCCGGTTGATTGCCGTGCGATCACACTGGGCTTTACCCTCGTTTCGTATTAACCCGTAAAAATTCAGATTTAATTCATCACCACGAGGTCACGCCCATGAAAAAACGTGTGTTGTTTTTATGCAAAGGCAATTCTGCCCGCTCACAAATGGCAGAAGCTCTGTTGCGTCATCACGCGGGGGATAAATTTGCCGTTTTTAGTGCAGGCACACACCCAGAACCCGTGGATACACGCGCACTAAACGCTCTTAATAGCTTTGGGGTTTCAACTGAAAACCTGAACTCAAAAAATGTCTCTGCATTTGACGATGCTGCATTTGATTTTGTTATTGCGCTCTATGATAAATCGTCAAAAAAACATAACCCCTTTATCGCTGAATATGAGCAGATAGCTTGGCATTTTGAAGATCCCAAGCGACGGCATTGTGCACAGCCGTTTGAGGCGACACTGAAAGAAATTAATGAACGACTCAAAATGTTTCTATTAATTCAAGCAAAAGGGGAAAGACGGCATGATCGAACCACTGGCATTTTATAAAAACCTAGCCAATGAAACTCGCTTGAAATGTTTGCTGCTGATTCAGCAGGAAGGCGAGCTGCACATGAGCGAACTGATGCAGGCGCTACACGAATTACAGCCCAAAATTGCACATCACATAGCCCCTTTGCTCAAAAGCAACTTGCTCCTAGGTAATCAAAAGGGGCAATGGATTTATTATCGGCTCAATCCCAATTTGCCTTTGTGGGTGAAAACAGTATTGGCGCAAACGGCAAAATCCAATTTCGCGTTTGTGGAAGAGAGCTTGAAGAATTTGTATGCCATGGGAGATCGGCCACGGCTGGTAAAACGCTACCGTGATTAATACTCCCTTTTTTTTCATTTACACCGTCACTATTAACCCGTTAAACCGAGAATGAAACATGAGCAACCTACCTAACTGCCCACAATGTAAATCTGAATATACCTATGAAGATGGAGGCATGTATATCTGCCCTGAATGCGCCCATGAATGGTCTAAAGATGCCGCAGAAGCCAGCCCGGAAACCAGCTTCATTGTGCGCGACGCCAATGGCAATGTATTGAACGAAGGCGACTTTATTACTGTTATCAAAGATCTAAAAATTAAAGGATCTTCATCAGTGGTTAAAGTGGGGACTAAAGTAAAAATTATTCGTTTGGTTGAAGGTGATCACGATATCGACTGCAAAATTGATGGCATTGGCCCCATGATGCTGAAATCAGAATTCGTTAAAAAAGCGTAAGGCGTTGACTAATCCCGCTATCTATTCGGACATGAGAAATGGCTAAAAAAAGCATGGTTTTTAAATCATTCTGCACTTGGGATGATACCGTATTGGTCATTAACATTCTCGGAAAGCCAAGCGCTAAAGTTGATGCCATTGGAAAAGTGGTAGGCACACAGCTTAAGGTCAGCGTAACGGCTAATCCCATCGCAGGGAGAGCGACCGATCACATGGTTCGATTTTTAGCGGGAGAATTTGGGGTAAAAGCCGGTGATATTGAAGTCGTCTTTGGACGAATGAATGTCAATAAACAACTCCGTATTCAATCACCCCAAAAACTGCCCAGCGTCATCGCGAACCACTTCGCTGCCATCAAAAAATAGGGTTGAGAAATCCCGCCTAGCGACACAGCAAAAACTCGTTGATCCTGTTGCGCACGACATGTGCAGCATCAGGTATTGAGTCATTATCCTCATGGGTAAAGGGGCACCTAATTGAATAACTACACCATTCGCGTTATGACCATCGATGATTACGATGCGGTTATGGCATTACTGCAAACCACCATCGGCGTTACCTTACGAGAAGCAGATTCTAGAGAGTCTACCTTACGGCATTTAGACAGAAATGCAGGCCACAGTTTTGTGGCAGAAGTGACCGGACATATTATCGGCTGCGTTATAGGCGTGCATGATGGGCGCAGAGGTTATTTACAACATTTGGCAGTCGATAAACACTATCGATGTTGTGGAATTGGTACCGTACTTGTTAATCAATCGGTAGCCTCATTGAAACAAGTAGGCATTTACAAGATGCATATCTTTGTGCTCAACGATAATAATGAGGCAAAAATATTTTGGGCTAAACGAAACTGGAAAGTGCGAACTGATATTTCGTTGTTTTCATATTATGAAGACAATTATGAGAACGCTTAATGGTGCATTGCTCTTATTGTTCCATTGCGTAAATTGATTTTATTAAAATGAAATAGAATCCCTCCCGATAAAAACATCGCAATAGCTACAAACCAAAAAGCCGCATCAACTGAACCCGTGTAGTGTGCCGTAATCCCTAAACCTAATGCTCCAACTCCATAGCCCAAATCGCGCCAGAAGCGGTAAATGCCAATAGCTGTGCCGCGCCATTCTGGCGGTGTTTGATCTGCGATGGCTGCGGATAAATTGGGGTACAGTAAAGCCATGCCAAAACCACTTGCTGCTGCTGAAATTGACCACCAGATAACACCATCATTTAGCATCATCATGGCGACGCCTGCGCCACAAATCCACATGCCTGCCACGTTGGGAATTTGGCGGCCAATATGGTCAGATAATTTTCCGGTGAATAATTGCGAGAAGCCCCACACCAAGCCGTAAGTGCCGGTGATCCAGCCTATATTGGTTAGGCTAACGCCGCGTTGGTAGAGGAATATTGGATAAAAAACCCAGACAAGCGCATCCACAAATTTTTCTACCAAGCCTGCCTGACAAATCGCCATTAGCGATTTATTTTTCCATGTTATCAGCCAAAATATTTCGCTGGTACTTAGAGGATTTATTTCAGGTGTTGTGGCGGCAATAGGCGAATGTAAATGAATCCATGACCGCGTATCCTGTATCCAAAAAAGTGAAATGAAAAGTGCGCTAAGAATGGTACTCAAACCGAAAATTAAAATGCCAAGACGTGTACCTATTGTGGTCGCAAGATAAGCGGTAATCACTCCGGCCAATGCCAAACCTGCGTAGCCAGAAAACTCATTTAAACCCAAGGTTAAGCCGCGTTGATCGCGACGCGTAAGATCCAGCTGCGAGGTTTGCGTCATAGACCATGTGAGACCTTGATTTACACCCAGCAATAATGTTGCAGCTACAATCCAATTCCACGAGGGTGCGAAATAAATTAAAACTGGAATGGGGATGGCAAATAACCAACCCAATACCAACACACACTGCCTGCCAATATTTTCTGACAATTGACCCGCAACAAAATTAAGTGAGCCTTTTACAAAACCAAACCCGACCACAAACGCCGTGAGTAACATAAAGGAATTACGCGGTACACCAAATTCAGTTTCGGCGAGCGCGGGCAATGCGGTGCGCATCATGCCGATGGTGAAACCCACCAGCATGACTTGCAAAAGTTGATGCAGAAATTGGCTGAAATTGGCTTTGATGCCGAGAGTGAAAGTTGTTTGATAATTCATAATTACGCGCACGTATTTGCGGCAACTATTTTGTCCATATCCGTTGGGCGCGGTGGGATATTATTTATCAGTTGTTCAATAAATGCGTTCTTATCCAAACTGAGTGCTGCATTCCAACGCTTCTCAAAACCTAACGTGGATGAAGGTTTTCCTGACAAGCCTGCGCCACAAGCACTACCAGCTTGGTGGCCGGGAAATATTTCTAATTCATTAGGTAAGGTTAAGAGTTTGCTGTGAATACTGTCGTAAAGTATGCCTGCCATTTCTTGTTCTCGGCCTGCTAAATCTGGGCGACCAGTTGCACCTACAAATAGCGTATCGCCCGTAATCACAAACCATGGCTCATCGCCACGGCGTTTATCGGTAACCAGCAAACAAATACTTTCTTGGGTATGACCTGGTGTATGCAGCACTTTCACTACCACGTTACCAACATCCAATAGCTGATTGTCATGCAGTGGTTCTATGGGAAAGTTCAGCACAGTTTGAGCGGATTCATGCAATGCGTATGGCACATTCAGTAAGTCTGCAAGTGCCCGCCCACCTGAGTAATGGTCGGCATGAATATGGGTATCAATCACATATTGAATGGTTACATTGGCTTTTTGGGCCTCATCTATAAACCAGCGCTCATCGCCCGCGACTACATCCACCGCTATAGCTTTACCTTTTCCAGCACAGCCAAAGAAATAAGAAAGGCTGGCGTCTTTTACATGTAGTTGTTTGAAAAACATAATTGTCCCCTTAAAACACGAATACTTTATCGGCCCACACAGTCCATTCAGCTAACTGCGCCAAACTGCCACGATTGCTGCCTTCTGTGAGTTCTGCATCGCTCATACCGCGCGCTTCCATACAGGAATGGCAAGCGGACACTTTCCCCGCTTGCGATATCACCTTACCCAGCATTGCTTCGGTGTTGTAAAAACCTTCTGGCACTTTTTGGTGGTTGTGCGCTGTAGTTACAGCATCACCCATTAAAAATACACGAACCTCGTTATCTGACTCTTTTCCCAATGTGCCGGCTAACCGCAATGCGTTATAGGTGCGTTCACCGCCATAAGGGGCATCATTCGGTAAAAATAAGGTTTTCATCGGTAGCTCCAAAATAATACAATCTAGCAATTGCTAGATTGATTTAATCATTTGATGGATATACTGTCAATTGGAATAGGTTTTTTTCGTTGTATACTGAACAATCTATGATTTTATGGACTATTACCATGAGTAGTGATGCACGCGTCATCAAAGATAGCCTTTATGAGCAAGTCGCCAGAATGGGTAAGATCTTCGCCAGTCCCAAACGCTTGGAGCTGATAGAGCTGCTATGTCAGAGCGAGAAAACGGTGGAGATGCTGGCTGAGCAAGCGGCAATTAGCATGAAGTTGGCCAGCTCTCATTTGCGTGAATTACGTGAAGCGAATGTAGTAGCGACAGAGCGTCAGGGGAAAAATATTGTCTACCGCTTAGCGGATAAAGCAGTTGCTCAAGTGTGGGTGCATTTGCATTTACTCGCCGAAAGCCGTTTGGTCGAGCTGCAATCTGCACTGCAAAAAATATCTGCCGCACCCGATGATTTGGTGCCAAGCGACCGCGAATCTTTGTTGAAAATGGCGCGCCGAGGTGAAGTGGTGGTGTTGGATGTTCGCTCCACAGAAGAATATCTAAGTGCGCATTTACCCTTTGCTCGTTCCATCCCTTTGGCTGAGCTGCGCGAGCGTTTGACCGAGTTACCGAAAGACAGGCCAATCGTGGCTTACTGCCGTGGCCCTTATTGTTTAATGGCAAAGGACGCCGTCGAGTTATTGCGCGCAGCGGGCCTTCAATCAGTACATTTACGCGATGGTGTTGCTGAGTGGAATATAGATATAAATGTCTAAGCTGCGTTCCATCCAATAATAATCATTAATGTTTAAGTGACAGTGCAGCCGATTAATCAAATACTGTATTACAACAGGGCGTTCAATCCTTGATAACCCACATAAAGTCCAACCAATAAAATCAATCCGCCCGAAAAATACGGGGCTTTACGGGCAAATTCACCAAACCCAGACCAGCGTTTTGTTGCGTGACGAATACTCACAGCGGCAACCACGCCAGAAAACACTAATGTAAGTGCAAGCCCAATACTGAAGCACAACACCAGTGTTGCGCCCAGTGCAATTTTCTTGAGTTGTAGGCACAGCAACAACACGGTGATAGACGCCGGACAAGGGATTAAGCCGCCGGTTAAACCAAACAATAAAATTTGGCCGTTGGTAACTTCACGATTCGTGAAACGGTTGCGAATATCGTTGGCGTGCGCCAGCTCATGCGGGTCTTGGTAACCCGGAGCAACTGCATCCAATCCGGCGTAATCCTTAATAGCATGTGCGTGATTGTGCTCGGTAAATTCCACATCGTAATCGTGCGTATGATCGCCGTGCCCAAGACTTAAGCGCAGAACAAATTCATGCGGTTCTGGAATCTCATCGATGGATTCTAAATACCCGTCGCGCTGCACAAGGGCGAATTGGTGGCGACTACCATCTGGGCGCTCAGTCGTAATGAATGTTGTAGCAGGAGTCCAATTTTGCTTGCCGGTATTTTCTTCAAAAAAACGAAAACGCGGCGCTACGCCCTCTTCAAATACTTCAATGCGCACAACACCGTGGCCAGTATCAATTCGTTTGATTTCAGATTCGTGGGTATGGCTGTGGCTGTGGTCGTGAGCATGATCGTCATGGTTGTGCAGGCAGCTACTTTGTTGCTGCCATGTGCGCCAGATCATCCATAGCGCGACCCCAATAATTAAAATGGCGGAGGTGACCTGAAAGTAAGGTTCTATGGATTCGGCATCCCACTGGCTGCCTAAATACATTCCTCCCATCGCCACCGCCCAGACAACCGCTGTGTGGGATAAGGTGGCGGCAACACCTAACATTATTGCTTGGCCAACAGTGCCGCGAATGGCCACGATAAAGGCAGCCATCATCGTTTTGGAATGGCCGGGTTCTAAGCCATGCAGTGCGCCCAGCAATATAGCGCTTGGAATGAATAGCCACGCATTATTGGCACCTTGTTGCAGTAATGTAGCAAAATCGAGCATGAGGATTCCTTACAGGTACTTGGTGATTTCTTTAAATTCGCGAACAGCGTCTTCTGATGAAAGATCATTTTTACTGACAGCATGTTCAAGACAGTGGTCAATATGGTCATGAACCAACGTCTTTTTTGCGTTAGTAATAGCTTTCTCTACTGCTTGCAATTGCTGGGCAATCTCCAAGCAGCCGCGCCCCTCATTTAGCATTGTAATAATACTTTTGAGGTGGCCTTCGGCACGCTTGAGGCGTTTGATAATATCGGGGTGTGAAGTATGTGTGCTCATGGCTGCACTGTATCCCCCTAGGGGGGATATGGCAACCAGTAATCTATATTGAAAATAAGTTATAAATAAGGCTTTATGGCTTTGTTCGCCGCAACAAATAATAAGCCGCAGGCAATACAAACAGCGATAACAGTGGTGCTGTAAGCATGCCACCAATCATGGGGGCAGCAATGCGACTCATCACTTCAGAACCTGTTCCGCTGCCCAGAAAAATAGGCATTAATCCCGCAACAATTACAGCGGCCGTCATTGCCTTGGGGCGAATCCGCAGTGCTGCACCTTCTTGAATAGCCGCATTCAAATCGGATTCGTTTGTAGTATTGTTGTCGATACGATGCTGCCAAGCCTGTTTGAGATACAGCAACATAATCACGCCGAATTCTGCCGATACTCCCGCAAGCGCAATGAACCCGACACCGGTTGCAACTGATAAGTTGTAATCCATTAAATACAGCAGCCAGGCTCCGCCAGTGAGTGCAAATGGCAGTGTGACCATAATCAGTAAAGCTTCATCGAAGCGTTTAAACGCGAGATACAACAACACGAAAATAATGGCGAGTGTCGCCGGTACTACCCATTGCAAACGAGCGTTGGCGCGCTGCATAAATTCGAACTGGCCTGAGTAACTTAGGCTCACGCCAGCCGGAAGTTTTACCTTGCTTGATACCGCTTCGCGAAGTGATTCCACTGTCGATGCCAGATCACGACCACGCACATCGATATACACCCAACCGCTTGGCCGTGCGTTTTCACTTTTGAGCATGGTCGGCCCATCGTTGATTGCGATAGTGGCAATGCTGCCTAACGTAATTTGACTACCCAGCGGCGTGATGATGGGTAAATTGCGTAGCTTTTCGATGCTATCTCGCCATTCTCGCGGGTAACGGACATTGATAGGAAAGCGCGCGCGGCCATCCACAACTTCACCAATATTTTCGCCACCAATCAAACTACTCACTACCGATTGCGCCTGCGTAATGCTCAGCCCATAACGCGCCAATGCTGCGCGATCCATTTGAATATCCACATAGCGCCCGCCGTTTAATTGCTCGGCAATGGCAGAGGAAACACCGGTGACCGTTTTGGCAGTTTGCGCAATGTGTTGTGCAACCTGATCTATTTCGGTGAGATTGTTGCCAGCCACTTTTACACCTATCGGACTTTTAATTCCGGTGGCCAACATATCAATGCGATTGCGAATCGGTGGAATCCAGATGTTTGCCAGCCCCGGAACTTTTACTTTTGAATCCAGCTCGGCCATTAATTTTTCCACGGTCATACCTGCGCGCCATTGATCGCGTGGTTTGAATTGCACGGTGGTTTCAAACATCTCCAGCGGTGCCGGATCGGTTGCGCTATTGCTGCGCCCAGCCTTACCAAATACGCGAGCCACTTCCGGCACAGTTTTAATTAGGCGATCCGTTTGCTGTAAAAGTTTACTGGCATTTTGCGCGGTAAGCCCTGGCAAGGCGCTGGGCATATAGAGCACATCACCTTCATCCAATTGCGGTAAAAACTCACCACCTAATTGGCTAATCGGCCACGCCGTTGTGAGCAGAAGTAGGCTTGCAATAACCAGTGTGAGTTTGGGTTTACGCAGCACCTTGGCGAGTAACGGCTGATAGACCGCAATCAACCAGCGGCTAACAGGATTGTTTTTTTCTGGCGGAATCTTGCCGCGAATCCAGTAGCCCATAAGAACCGGAATTAACGTGATGGATAACCCCGCAGCCGCAGCCATCGAATAGGTTTTGGTGAACGCCAACGGCCCAAATAAACGGCCTTCTTGCGCTTCCAACGTGAACACCGGAATAAACGATAACGTAATAATCAACAGCGAAAAAAACAGTGCGGGGCCGACTTCTACCGCTGCATCCGTAATCACTTGCCAGCGCATTTCACCGTGAAGTTTTTGGTTGGGATGTTGATGTTCCCAGGCTTCAATATGTTTGTGGGCGTTCTCGATCATCACAATTGCGGCATCGACCATAGCGCCAATCGCAATGGCAATTCCACCGAGCGACATGATGTTGGCGTTTACACCTTGGTAGCGCATGACGATAAACGCCACCAATATCCCCAAAGGCAATGAAACAATAGCGACTAAAGAAGAGCGTAAATGCCAAAGGAATAGCACGCACACCAAGCCCACCACCAAAAACTCTTCAATGAGTTTATGGCTTAAGTTTTTCACGGCGCGGTCAATTAATTGGCTGCGATCATAAGTGGTAATCACTTCCACACCGGGCGGCAAACTCGCTTTGAGTTGTTCCAGTTTTACCTTTACCGCCGCAATAGTGTCGCGCGCATTACCACCTGAGCGCATGATCACCACACCACCGGCCACTTCACCTTCGCCATCCAGCTCGGCTACACCGCGCCGCATCTCCGGGCCAATGTGTACAAAGGCAACATCGCCTAAAGTGATGGGCACTCCATCCACTAATTTGATAACTACCGATTTAAAGTCATTGAGCGTTTTAAGGTAGCCTGTTGCGCGCACCATAAATTCAGCTTCGCCCAGTTCCATGACGCCACCACCGGTTTCCTGATTCGCTTGGTTGAGCGCCGCAATAACGTCTTGGTGGCTCAGTTGTCGGCTTACCAGTTTCACTGGGTCCAGCACTACTTGATATTGCTTAACCATGCCGCCAATGGCAGCCACTTCCGCCACATTGGGCAGAGGGGCTAGCTCGAAGCGCATAAACCAATCTTGCAAGGCGCGTAGCTGCGATAGGTCATGGTTACCGGTTCTATCGACCAATGCGTATTGAAAAATCCAGCCCACACCCGTCGCGTCTGGCCCCAAGGCGGGTTTTGCATTTGCCGGTAACTGAGCTTGAATTTGGCTCAAATATTCCAGCACCCGTGAGCGCGCCCAGTACACATCCGTACCGTCTTCAAAGAGGATATACACATAGCTATCGCCAAACAGGGAGTAACCGCGAACGGTTTTTGCGCCGGGTACCGAGAGCATTTTACTGGCGAGTGGATAAGTCACCTGATTTTCCACCAACTGCGGCGCTTGGCCGGGGAAGCTGGTGCGCACAATCACCTGTACGTCTGATAAATCGGGCAAGGCATCAATCGGTGTGGTTTTAATCGCCCACATACCCCAGCCTGCAATAATCACTGCACCGAGTAAAACCAGTAAACGGTTGCTGACTGACCAGCGAATCAAACGCGCGATCATGGTTGCATCTCCCCAACTGGTTCGAGTTCGGGTTCTAGTCCCATAAGCGAAGCTTCCGAGTCCAGCAGGAATTGGCCGCTAGTCACTACCTCCTGACCCTCCTCAAGACCCTTGGTGATAACTGTTTGATCACCGATTTCCTGCCCAAGGGTTACGACCACGGAGCGAAAATGGTTCTCGGTGTCTGCCACCATCACCAGCGAGCGCTTGCCGGTGCGTATCACTGCCTCCGTTGGTACGAGTAATCCCCTAAGTTGTAAATCGGCAGGGGTTTGGTTACCACTCAAGACCACGCGGCCACTGGTGCCGGGTTTCAAGAGGCCATTTGGATTGGGCAATACAACGCGGGCGGTAATGGTTCGAGTTGTGGCATTTACAGCCGGCAAGAGCGAATCAATTTTGCCAGTCACCGGTGATGAGTTGGTGTTAGCGGCATAAAAGGTGGCGGTATCACCCGCATGTAAACCTGATGCTTCCGCCTCGGGAATGGCGATATCCAACCACAGAGAATCAATACTAGTAATGCGTGCGAGTGTTTGCCCGCTGGCCATCGACATACTCGTTTTTATCTCTAATGACTCGATAACGCCATTGATGGGCGCGGTTATGGTGACCCGTGTTTCGGGTTTGCGAGATTCCTCAACCTTCGCGATCAATGCATCGGGCATACCTAACAGTCGCAAGCGAGTACGTAACGTCTCTAACAGCCGTGGGCTATTAAGCGTTTTCGCGGCCAGCAATTCATTTTGGGTGTTAAGCCATTCGGGAACGTAAAAAGTCGCAATCGGCTGACCGGCAGTAACGCGATCCCCCGGCGCTAAAGGCCATGCTTTTTCAACAAAGCCGCCAGCACGCATTTGGATGATGGCTTGGTTGCGTTCGTTAAAACGCAAGGTTCCAGGGAGATCATGCTGCGGGTGTAAGGGCATACGCATCACCTTCGCTTTGCGTAATCCTAAGTTTTGCACTTGAGCGGGGTCAACCTGAAGGGTGTTTGTGGCCGCACCGGATTCGGCGTATTTGGGTACTAACTCCATATCCATAAATGGCGATTTGCCCGGTTTATCAAAATGTTGGGCGGGCGCCATGGGGTCATACCAATAGAGCACTTTCGGCTCAGTATCGGCCATTTTCTGTTCAGTAACAGGTGTTACTTCTGGTTTTACGGTGAACACTTTGAGGTGCTTTACACCAAGGCTAATAGCCAAACCAATGCCAATACCCAGCACGAGTACGCCCAGCGTACGAGGCTGAAAAAAAGAGGAAGACATAACAAAACTCCATAAATGAAAGAGACGAAAAAGCCACATCCGCTAACCCAAGTCAGACAGACGTTATCGCAGCAATCAGGAGTTCGTTGGAGGGCGCCACACCGAGGCGGGATCGAATAAGCCCAGCGCGGGCGCATTCATGGATAAGTGAAGGTTTGAATCCGAAGAAAAAATAAAAGCAGTTATGTGGGAGGTAAATAATTGGCAGCTGAAATTACAGCCGTGGCAAGTTTTCATTTGTTGGCAATCTATCAACTTGTCTGGCTCATCGCAGCAATCTGGAGCAGCTTCATCAGAGGGCGCATCGGCAGCCATCGCCGATTGTTCGGGGCAGGGTTGCGCCGACAATAACGTACTGGCTGCCACATGCAGGGGTAGCAAAAAGCTCAACAGTAAGATAATGACTATGGGAAATCTGTGCATAGTGAAACCGTAGCGTGGTGATGATCGCATGTAATGAGCATAGTTCAATCACCTTCAGCACGTCTAGCCATATGTAAAACGTCATTTGTACCTGAAGCGCTTATGATTTAACCACTCCACATTCATAACTGTGTTGAATACCGAACCGAAGATTGAAGCGCGAAGGCTAGAAATACATATTGATCTTCACGTTATTTGATCTTTGTTGATATACGTTGATGAGTAAGTGCGGCCCTAAGTCATCTGCGTGATCATCATCACACCCTATGGAAAATGATATGGAAGAGAATTTGCCGAATGAAAGTGGAGTTCATAGTCGTTGTGGTCATGAGCCGAATGGCCCTCCTGCCACTAGTAGCGATAATCGCTTAATTTATCCTGTTTGTGGAATGGAAGTGGCTGCTGATTCAGCTAAATCAGTGCAGCATACTGGGGCAACTTTTTACTTTTGTAGTCAGCGTAGCCGATCCCATCAAAGCTACCTCGCGTGAAGCCATCGAGAAATTACACGCCGCTGGTTTAAAAATTATCGTGCTCACAGGTGACAATGCCACTACCGCCGCCGCTGTCGCTAAACAACTCGGTCTTGATGATTTTAAAGCGGATGTCTTGCCTGAGGATAAATTGAATTATTTAAAAGAGTTGCAAGCGAAGGGTCGCATCGTCGCTATGGCGGGCGACGATGCGAATGACGCCCCCGCGTTAGCTCAAGCAAACGTGGGAATAGCGATGGGTACAGGAACTGATGTAGCCATGAACAGTGCGCGCATTGTGCTGGTTAAAGGAGATTTAAGAGGCATCGCAAAAGCGCGCTTGTTAAGCCAGCACACCATGACAAATATTCGCCTGAATTTATTCTTCGCATTCATTTACAATTTCATGGGTGTGCCCATTGCAGCAGGAATTCTTTATCCTTGGTTTGGCATTCTACTCAGCCCGATGATTGCGAGTGCCGCAATGGCGTTAAGCTCAGTGTCCGTTATTGGTAACGCGCTTAGATTACGGAATAAAACATTGTAAAAACGCCAAAGCAACGTGATTTCTTTATGCTTCCAATCCTGCTGAGCCTCAACACTGGAGCCGTAATAGCTTGTCCATCTTAAACGCACGAGGATGATAGTAAATGCCGCGCAGTGGCACGTTTCTGGATTCTTTGCAAACCTTGTCTACCTATTTTTTTCCTCCTGCAAAATCAAAAGTGGTAGATGCCTATTAGCCGCTGCATTGTTATTGCAGAGGAGATTGTCTTTGCGTTATTTTGATAATGATTATCATTCGCAGGCTAGTTGTTGTTTTTTCTTCCGCCTGCAACTCTCACTATCAAACGTCAGGAATAGAAAAGATGCGCAGAAATACCATGGTCATTCCATTCGCTTCATCCTCAAAATCACCTAAATACAATTCTTTAGCGCTCGCACTCGCTCAAGCGGTGCTTGGGATAAATATGTTGGGTGCTATGGCCTGCTACGCTTTAGCTGCTGAGCCAACCGCGACTGAACCGACCAGTAGCACTGCCAAACTTCCAACCGTAAAGGTCACTGCCGATGTCGAAGCCGTTGAAAGCTATGTGGCTAAGCGTTCTACCACGGCCACTAAAACCGACACCTTACTGCGTGACGTTCCACAATCCGTGAGTGTAATAACCCGTGAACAAATTCGGGATCAAGGTGTTCAGGGGTTAGCGGATGCTGTGCGTTTTATTCCCGGTCTTAACATGAGCCAAGGCGAGGGTAATCGCGATACGGCGGTGTTCCGAGGCAACGCATCAACCGGTGACTTTTTTCTGGATGGCGTACGCGACGATGTGCAATACATTCGCGATCTTTACAACATTGAGCGAGTAGAAGTATTAAAAGGTTCAAATGCCATGATTTTTGGGCGCGGTGGATCGGGCGGTGTGATAAATCGTGTTAGCAAAGAAGCTAATTGGAACAATGAGCGTGAAGTATCGGTTGCGCTAGGTTCATGGAACAATCGCCGTGTTAGTGCCGATATCGATCAGGCAATTAACACCGATGTCGCCGCACGCCTAAACCTATTGTATGAAAGCTCCGAGAACTATCGCGATGGGTTTAATCTGGAGCGTTACGGCATTAACCCAACTGCAACATTCAAATTGGGCGATAGCACCCTAGCAACGCTGAGCTACGAATATTTTAACGATGAGCGCGTGGCAGATCGCGGCGTTACATCCTGGCAAGGCAAGCCTGTTAAGGTAGATTCCTCTACTTTTTTTGGTGATGCAGACAATAGCCTAGTTACGGCGCGCGTGAATATTGTTAATGCGCTTATCGAACACGAGGTTAATGAGACAGTGCACTTACGCAATCGCACGCGGGTAGCGGATTACGATAAGTTTTATCAAAATGTTTTCGCCGGTGCGATAAATACTACAGCAGTAGGCGCTAATCCAGCCGGCTCATTGGTTGCCATTTCTGCGTACAACAATAGCGCTGAGCGCACTAATCTTTTTAACCAAACGGATCTTACCGTAGAGCTGCAAATAGGCACGATCAAACACAAATTATTAACCGGTGTTGAGCTTGGCAAACAGAATACTGATAACTTTAGGGAGACCGGATACTTTACCAACCCTGCGAATCCAACCGGTACGCAATTAACCTCCATTCAAGTGCCGCTCGCCAATCCATTTGCAACCCCTATTGATTTTCGCCAAAGCGCTACTGATGCCAACAATACGAGTGAGGCAAAAGTTGCTGCTATTTATCTGCAAGATCAAATCAGTTTTACGCCGCAACTTCTTGCCGTAATAGGCGTGCGTTACGATCGTTTTGAATCAGACGTTACTAATGATCGCACAGGCGCTGAGTTCTCAGCAGAGGATCATCTCGTATCGCCGCGTGTTGGCTTAACTTATAAACCCATTGAGGTCGTTTCGGTATATACCAGCTACAGCCTTGCCTTTGTCCCACGTTCTGGCGATCAGCTGGCCTCTTTGTCGCTGAGTAATCAGGCGCTTGATCCAGAAAAATTTACCAATCTAGAGCTAGGGGCGAAGTGGGATATTGGCCAAAAAATTTCTGCAACCGCCGCCGTCTATGACTTGTTGCGCAGCAATGTGGCGGTGATTAATCCAGAAGATCCAACGGAGTTGCTGTTAACGAGTGGCGATAGCCAGCGCACCAAAGGCGTTGAGCTAAGCCTTACCGGAAACATAACCGCATCATGGAATATGTCAGCAGGATATTCACATCAAGATGGTGAGATCACCCAAGATATTCGAGCCTCGGCAACCGCGATTACTCATGCAGGCAGCGTTTTGGCAAACACGCCCAAGCAAACGCTTTCATTATGGAATCGTTACGATCTTAATTCGCAATGGGGTTTCGGGGTTGGGATAATCAATCGTAGTGAGGTTTTTGCATCGATTGATAATAAAGTGACGCTTCCTGATTTCACGCGTGTAGATGCTGCCGCCTTTTATAGACTTAGTAAGGAAATAAAAGTGCAGGCCAATATAGAAAACCTCTTGAGCCAGGGCTATTACGTTTCGGCGAATAGTAATAACAACATCACCCCAGGTTCGCCGCTGGCAGTGCGTGTTGCGTTAACGCTTGGGTTTTAGGTGAAGGTAAGCATTACGAAATCGGTTACGCAATTCTTGTCGCCTTTAGCCAACTAGTCAGCGATTTAGCGGTTGGCAAAGTGTAATGAGATTAGTCATTACATGTTGCCTCAAGTAGCTGCTTTCAGCAGTCGGCGCCGAATATCGCTAATCGCTTTCATCGGGTTGAGCCCCTTGGGGCAGACCTGGGTACAGTTCTGAATGTCGCGGCAGCGAAACACGCTGAATTGGTCATCCAAGGCCGCCAGTCGTTCGGATTCAGCAGTGTCTCGACTGTCGTTTAGAAAACGCTGAGCTTGTAGGAGGACTGCGGGGCCCAGATACTTGTCTGGATTCCACCACCAAGACGGACAGCCGGATGTGCAGCAACCGCAGAGGATGCACTCATAAAGGCCGTCAAGGCGGGCACGTTCCTCGGGAGACTGCAGCCTCTCCTTAGCGGGTACAGGATCATCGTTGATAAGCCAAGGTTGGATATGACGATATTGGTCAAAAAAGAGAGTTTGATCCACCACCAAGTCTCGAATCACTGGCATGCCAGTCAGCGGGCGAATCACCAGGCAACCCTCGGTATTCTTCGCGATCAGTGACGACCCGCTTTCGTAATTCTTTTTTTGGGCAGTCCAAATACCTGCGAGTATCTCCGACACTGAAGTGATGCAGGCCAAGGCATTTTGGCCATTGATGTTCATTCCATCGGAACCGCACACACCTTCACGACAGGAGCGGCGGTAGGCCAAGCTCGAATCGCGTTCCTTCAGGTGCTCCAACACATCCAGCACCATTTGTTGACGAAACCTATCTTCCACTTGGTAACTTTGCATCCGAGGTGCGTTATCCACCTCTGGGTTGTAGCGGTAAACCTGTACGTGAATCATTTGCTCGTTCCTGCATGAACTGGATAGCAAAAGCCAAAAGTGCTTAAACCGTTTCGGCAAGTGAGTGAGCCATCAAGGGTAGTGAAATCCTTTGCTGATTACAGTCTATTTATGCAGAGAATCTGGTCTGTACGTTATTTAACGGACACTCTTCGGTCAACGCCGAAATTAAGAATTAGCAGCGGGATGCTAATAGCATTACTTGTATCAGTAGCTTGTGAAGCGTGGCGGATTAGGAAGTATTAAATCAGGATGGTTGATAGTTTAGTCTTTAAATCGTCAAAAACATCTTGACGCCAGCGGTAATTAACACCACCCCTAACAGTTTTAAAATGATAGGATTTTTTAATCGTTTGCTGCCCATTTCCGCACCTAAGTAACCGCCGACCACCACCGCAAGAATCCAATAGGGGGCGACATCTGGTACGCTCGCGCCGTTTGATAGTGCGCCGAGTAGACCGGCTATGGAATTAACCAAAATAAATGCTGCGGCTATACCAGAAATAACTTTGGGTTGTTCAGCGCGCAAAAATAATAACAGTGGGCTTAAAAATATTCCGCCGCCAACGCCGGACACACCTGATAAAAAACCTAACAAAACGCCAGTAATCAACAGGTGAGGTAGTGCAATACTCTTAGTTTCAATAAGGTTATATTTGTTAGATGTATAAAAAGATTGTAGCGCTGCGTAAATAAGTACTGCGCCAATGAGCGGCTTATAAATGTATCCCGGTAGACTAATAAGCCCGCCGATATAGGCGGAGGGGATAGAAGTAATAATTAACGGAATAAAAATGTGTTTTGAAAAAGCGCCTGCGCGATAGAATTTAATGCTGGCGATGGCTGCTACAAATATATTTAAGGCGAGTGCGGTAGGCTTCATGGTGGCAGGGGCGAAGCCCATAAACGCCATAACCGCGAGATAGCCTGATGCGCCTGCATGCCCAACGCAGGCGTAGAGTAGGGCGACTACAAAAAATAAACCTGAAATAAGGATAAGACTAGTTTCCACTCGGTTTACGACTCCTGCGTGCTGGTAATATCAGTAACGGCAATAGCGTTTTTGTTGCGGTGGATAATAAATTCTGGCAGGAATTCAAAATAAACTTTCACCCCACCATCGGGGTTGTTTTGAATTTTTAGTTCGCCACCAAGATGTTTTCCTCGTTCATTCATAATGGCTAAACCGTAGTGATTAAGCTTTTCTGGCGCTTCCGGCATACCTACGCCGTTATCTTCAATCGTTAGGGCTATCTTCTTGTCAGAATTCTGTTTTAGCTGAATCAGCAGGGTGTCGCCTTTACTGTGATGTATGGCATTTTGGCTGGCTTCGCGAATAATTTGTAACAAATGAATCTCTTCATTGGGTGTCAGCGGAATATTAAAGACATTGAATTCTAAGTTGATTTTTAAGTTTGATTGCTCACTTAATTGTTTAACGGTTGCGTCTAGCGCACTTTTCAACCCACCGCCATCTACCTTTAATCTGAAAGTGGTTAATAACTCACGCAGTTGACGGTAGGCGTTATTAAGACCTTGTTTTAATTCATCGGCAACATCCGCCATGGTAGATTTATCTTCTTTGCTGATGGCTGAATTCAAGCGAGTCACTTGAATTTTCAAATAAGAGAGGGCTTGTGCTAAAGAGTCGTGAAGTTCGCGTGCAATCGCATTACGCTCTTGCAAAACGGCGACACGACGTGATTGCTCTTCATCACTTTTTAAGCTCAAACCAATAGCGAGTTGATCTGTGACAGATTGTATTAATTGTTCTTGCCATACTGATAAGGTTTGCGTGCTGGGCAATTTACAAATTATTAACCCAAAATGGCGCTGTTCGCGATTTAATTGGAATCTATAGGTCGTGGCACTTGTTGATGTCTCGATCACGCCTCGGCTTGAGATACACTTTTCACAATTTTTGGCGGCACATAATTCTTGATTTACCTCGGCAGCCGGTTTTATCTGCAGATAGGGACTGTCGCCTGCATTGGTCATGAGGCATAGCTCTATATTGTGTACACCAGTGACTGAGGATAAGCGCGAAATTATTTCGTCGAAATTTATACCTTCTGGGTTATGTTCAATAATAAAACGCGCACTGTCGTACAAAAATTGCAAAGCGGTATTGGATTTTTGCAGTGCATCAGTTTTTTCATCTACCTGTTTTTCAAGGTTTTCGTACATATAACCTATGGCACCATTCATGGTGTTTAAGGTTTCTGCCAAAACGCCAAGTTCATTGGCTTCCATGGGGGCTATGCGATAATCAAAATCTCCCTGTGAAATACGTTTGGCTGCATTAGTTAATGTAGTGAGTGGTTGCTCAACTTTTACTTTTAATGCGTACATAACCAAAACAGAAACAAAGAGGGTAGTAAAGAGTGCGATTATTTGTACCAATCTAAAACTGCGTACCTTTTGCTCCGCATCTACTTGAATGGCGGTAACGAGTTGATCTAAGAGCAGCACTTGTTGATCTAAAATACGCTGCAAATCAGGATTTGAATGAGTGCTGTTAATCGCAGGGGCAACATGTTCTTGCCAGTTTGAAAATGCCTTATCGTAAAGTTCGCTAGTGTGTGGCTTTTCATTGCGAATGCGTTCAAATACAGGGTGTCTCCAGGTGTCATCCATTTTACGTCTGGTTTGCGAAAATTCAGCAGCATTAAGATTACCATCAATAGACATAAGCCCAATCTTGTAGCTCTGCATGCGCAATGAACCCGCGATATTAATGGCCAGCGAATCATTTTCAGCTTTTTCAGAAATCCAATAGGAAATAAGCATAGTCGTCATACCTAATAAAACTATGCAGGCTAATGCGAGGCTAATACGCACAACGATAGACGATTTTTTCTGCGAAATTTTCATGGGTTCAACAATTGGCATTGGAAGGCAAGCGGCATGATACCTTGCTTTTTGGGTTTTGCACCATCTATCTCTTTGTGGGTATCTCTGATGATTATTTGCTAAAAATCTGAAATTGAACGATAAGTTTATTCAAGAGCTGCCTTTTTTATTCGTCATCTCAACAGCTTCATTAGGAGAATCTATGGCAATGCAAACAACAGCGTTATCAGCGGGTGATATTATGACGCCAGATTTGCTGACTGCGTATGAGGGGTGGACTATCCATCGCCTAGCAGAGTTTTTTATTAAGCATCAAATTTCAGCGGTGCCCGTGATTGCATCTGACCACGAATTGGTCGGTATTGTTAGCGTGGGTGATGTGTTTAGATTTAATCATCTTGAAGACGGCGATAAAAGTGCAGTCTTGCGTAATTATTATCGGGATAACACTGGGCAAGATATCAATGAAGCGGATTTACGTCAGTGGGCAAAAGAGGCTGATAAAAATTGCACTGTACATCAGATAATGACATCAGAAGTTATTTCAGTTGAAGTAGATGCACCGATAAATACCGTATCGGCTGTGTTATTAGATAGGCATATTCATCGCGTGTTTGTAACAGATAAAAAAATAATTGTGGGTGTGATTACCGCGATGGATGTACTGCGTTCTTTGCACGAAAATTGAGTTCCCACATCCGCTTTTAAGTAGGAGCCATTAAGTCTTCACTTTATTGAGTTCTGGTAATTTTTTTATCGCCACCGATCCCCCTTTCGGTGGCGATTTTTTTTGCGTTCTAATTGGTTTCATGATCCCATATCTTGGTGGTACTCCTTTAAGTTTATGGATATGTTAAAAGCCATGCGGTAAGTCGTTACTTTATTTAATTTACAATAAAAACAATAGCTTAAAGGAATTGTCAGCTACCACTTTGTGGGTATTTTTAGTTGTTTTTACTAAATATCCGCTACTGGTTAAGCGCTAACTAATGTCGCACTATTGAGTTGCAAATTGTCTTGTGATTGCAGGCAATTAATCCTAACGCGTTTTCAAGTTTGTCTTTTTTCGCAAGCGGCGCGCGATACATTAGTTAAGGAGTCGTCCCACGATGAGTCATCTTCTCGATAAATTACGTTTCTTTAAAAAGCGTCAAGAACCCTTTGCCGATGGGCATGGCGTTACCACCAATGAAGATCGCAGCTGGGAGCAGGGCTATCGTCAGCGCTGGCAGCACGACAAGATTGTTCGGTCCACTCACGGCGTAAACTGTACGGGTTCATGCAGTTGGAAAATTTACGTGAAGGATGGTTTGATCACATGGGAAACGCAGCAAACTGATTATCCGCGTACTCGTCCCGATCTTCCTAATCATGAGCCGCGTGGTTGTCCACGTGGTGCAAGTTACTCGTGGTATATCTACAGTGCCAATCGTTTGAAATATCCTAAAATTCGCCAGGCATTAGTTGAACTGTGGCGCGAAGCCCGCGAAGAGTTTAGTGATCCTGTACTTGCGTGGGAATCTATAGTACAAAATCCAACGCGCTCAAAAAAATACAAAGAGCGTCGCGGTTTAGGTGGCTTTGTGCGCGCTCATTGGGACGAAGTGAACGAAATTATCGCCGCCTCAAACGTATACACGGCTAAAACCTATGGGCCAGATCGTATTTCTGGTTTCTCGCCTATCCCTGCAATGTCGATGGTTTCTTACGCGGCAGGTTCGCGCTATTTATCCTTAATTGGCGGTAACTGTTTAAGTTTCTACGATTGGTATTGTGATTTACCACCCTCATCGCCACAAGTTTGGGGTGAGCAGACAGATGTACCGGAATCAGCTGATTGGTATAACTCTGCGTACATTATTGCGTGGGGTTCTAACGTTCCACAAACACGCACACCCGATGCGCATTTTTTATCTGAGGTGCGTTACAAGGGTACAAAAACTTGCATCATCACTTCAGATTATTCGGAAGCCTCAAAATTTGGTGACACTTGGTTAGCGCCAAAGCAAGGTACAGATTCTGCTTTGGCCATGGCCTTTGGTCATGTGATTCTAAAAGAATTTCATATTGATAACCCCAGTAGTTATTTCACCGGTTATGTAAAACAATATACCGATATGCCTATGTTGGTGATATTGGAAAAAAATGGAGACTTATTAACTCAGGGCCGCTTCTTGCGCGCTTCTGATTTGGTTGACAATTTAGGGCAAGAAAATAACCCTGAATGGAAAACCATTATTTTAGATTCCAATGACAATCAATTGAAAAGTCCATTAGGTTCTATAGGTTATCGCTGGGGTCAAAGCGGAAAATGGAATTTAGAAAATCGTGAAGGTGGCACGGGTGCAGACATCAACTCGCATCTCTCACTGAAAAATAATTGCGATGTAATTGCCGATGTTGCCTTCCCGTATTTTGGTGGCCAAGAACACGAATACGATTACTTCAAACACACTGACCATAAAAACATCCAACTGCGCAAAGTGCCTGCACGTAAAGTGCAATTGGCAGATGGCAGTGAAGTATTGGTAGCAACCGTATTTGACTTAACTATTGCCAATTACGGTGTGGATAACGGATTAGGCGATGCTAATTGCGCCACCAGTTTTGATGATGACAAGCCTTACACGCCTGCATGGCAAGAAAAAGTGACCGGCGTAAAACGCGCTGATGTGATTCGTGTTGCCCGCGAGTTTGCACGTACCGCTGATAAAACTCACGGCCGCTCTATGGTGATTGTAGGTGCGGCACTGAACCACTGGTACAACATGGATATGAACTATCGTGGCCTCATCAATATGTTGATGATGTGTGGTTGCGTAGGCCAAAGCGGTGGCGGCTGGGCACATTATGTTGGTCAAGAAAAATTGCGCCCACAATTAGGTTGGTTACCGCTTGCGTTTGGTTTGGATTGGCAGCGTCCACCACGCCAAATGAACGGCACATCATTTTTCTACAATCACGCGAATCAATGGCGTTATGAAAAATTGGATATGAGCGAAGTAATATCGCCACTCGCCAATAAAGAAAAATGGTCCGGCAGTATTATTGATTTTAATACTCGCGCTGAGCGTATGGGTTGGTTGCCATCCGCTCCACAATTAGCAACAAACCCTTTGCGAATTGCAACAGCTGCCGCTGCGGCAGGTAAAGAGCCTAAGCAATATGTGGTGGATGAATTGAAATCGGGCAATTTGCAATTTGCCTGTCAAGATCCAGACTCGCCACAAAATTTCCCGCGCAATATGTTTATTTGGCGCTCTAATTTATTAGGCTCAAGCGGTAAGGGTCATGAATATATGCTGCGTCATTTACTCGGCACTAAACATGGTTTATTAGGAAAAGATTTAGGTGCAGATGGCAAACACCCACAAGATGTGAAATGGCATGAGCAAGCTGTTGAAGGCAAAGTGGATTTGTTGGTGACTTTAGATTTCAGAATGTCTACCACCTGTTTGTATTCTGACATTGTATTGCCTACTGCAACTTTCTATGAAAAAGACGATATGAATACCTCGGATATGCATCCGTTTATTCATCCTCTCAGCAAAGCGATTGACCCTGTGTGGGAATCGCGCAGTGACTGGGATATTTTCAAAGGGCTTGCTAAAAAATTCTCTGAACTTTGCGTGAGCAAAACTGGCGTTGTGCATTTAGGTGTTGAGACGGATGTGGTAACACAACCGACCATGCACGATACGCCAGAAGAATTAGGCCAACCTTTTGGTGTTAAAGCGTGGTGGAAAGGTGAGTGTGAAGCCATTCCCGGTGTAACCATGCCGAATATTGCGGTGGTTGAGCGCGATTACCCTAACACTTATGCACGCTTTACCTCGGTTGGCCCGCTGTTAGAAAAATTGGGTAACGGCGGTAAAGGTATTAAGTGGGATACGAAAACAGAAGTTAAATTTCTGGGTGAATTAAATCGCATTCATCACGAAGAAGGCGCTAACCAAGGCCGCCCAAAAATTGAAACAGCGATTGATGCCTGTGAAGTTATTTTATCGCTTGCGCCAGAAACCAATGGCCATGTTGCAGTAAAAGCATGGGAGGCTCTGAGTGTTATTACGGGCCGCGAGCATGCGCATTTAGCGAAACCCAAAGAAGATGAAAAAATTCGCTTTGCCGATATTGTGGCACAACCACGCAAAATTATTTCTGCACCTACGTGGTCTGGCTTGGAAGATGAGCATGTTTCTTACAATGCCGGTTACACCAATGTGCATGAATTAATTCCATGGCGCACCATTACTGGCCGTCAACAATTTTATCAAGATCATGAATGGATGCGCGATTTTGGCGAGCAGCAATGTTTGTACAAGCCGCCGGTTAATTTAAAAACCATTGATCCGGTAAAAGATAAAACGCCCAACGGCAATAAAGAAATTATTTTGAACTGGATTACGCCGCATCAAAAATGGGGTATTCACAGTACTTACTCCGATAACTTGTTGATGCTTACGTTGTCGCGCGGTGGCCCCATTGTGTGGATCAGTGAAGTGGATGCAAAAGACGCGGGTATTGAGGATAACGATTGGATTGATGTGTTCAACGTGAATGGTGCAATTTCTGCGCGTGCTGTTGTCTCGCAACGTGTGCCGCAGGGTATGAGTTTGATGTACCACGCACAGGAACGCATTATTAATATGCCAGGTTCATCGCTCAGTAAAACACGCGGCGGTATGCATAACTCAGTAACACGGGCGATTATGAAACCTACGCATATGATTGGTAGTTATGCGCAACAATCTTACGGTTTCAATTACTACGGTACTGTGGGTTGTAACCGCGATGAGTTTGTTGTTGTGAGAAAAATGAAAGAAGTGGATTGGCTAGGTACGCCTTAACACTGGTGCAGCGCAATTCCGATATTTATTTCGAGACACGCCGTAAATACGTCCTTGTAGGCTCAACGGAAACATCCATGTTTCCGATGGTCTCGAAACAAACATCGAAATCGCTTAGCTAGACATGATTGAAACTTCTTTAATGATTCGATCTCGATTGGAGAGATAAAAATGAAAGTACGTGCACAAATAGGCATGGTATTAAATTTAGATAAGTGCATTGGTTGCCATACCTGCTCAATCACTTGTAAAAATGTGTGGACATCGCGTGAGGGTGTTGAATACGCGTGGTTTAACAACGTAGAAACCAAACCCGGTGTTGGTTTTCCTAAAGAGTGGGAGAATCAAGATAAATGGAAGGGCGGTTGGCTACGCGATAAAAATGGCAAGCTCACGCCAAAAATTGGCGGCAAGTTACGTGTGCTCGCCAATATTTTTGCGAACCCAGATTTGCCAGAAATTGATGATTATTACGAACCCTTTGATTTTGATTACGAGCATTTGCACACAGCGGGCAATGTTCAACATCAACCCACCGCGCGCCCACGTTCGCTGATTAGCGGCCAGCGTATGGAGAAAATTAATTGGGGGCCAAACTGGGAAGAAATTCTTGGCACCGAGTTTGAAAAACGTAAAAAAGATAAAAACTTTGATAACGTTGTGCAAAAAGATATTTATGGGCAGTTTGAAAAAACCTTCATGATGTATTTGCCCCGTTTGTGTGAGCATTGTTTAAATCCTGCGTGTGTAGCGTCTTGCCCATCGGGTGCCATTTATAAACGCGATGAAGACGGTATTGTGCTGATCGATCAAGACAAATGTCGCGGTTGGCGCATGTGTGTATCGGGCTGCCCGTACAAAAAAATCTATTACAACTGGAAGAGCGGAAAATCAGAAAAATGTACCTTCTGTTATCCCCGCATTGAATCTGGCCAGCCAACTGTTTGCTCGGAAACCTGCGTGGGTCGCATCCGTTATTTGGGTGTGTTGCTTTATGATGCAGACCGTATTGCAGAAGCCGCGAGTACGCCTAACGAAGCCGATTTGTACAAAGCGCAATGCAGTATTTTCTTAGATCCAAATGATCCAGCGGTCATTGCAGCGGCGCAAGCTGAAGGCATTCCGCAAACCTGGTTGGATGCCGCACAGCGTTCACCGGTGTATAAAATGGCGATGGATTGGAAAGTCGCGCTGCCATTGCACCCTGAATATCGCACGCTGCCAATGGTTTGGTATATCCCGCCATTGTCGCCCATTCAAAATGCGGTAACCGCTGGGCATGTTGGCTTGAACGGTGTTATTCCTGATTTGAAATCGCTGCGTATTCCGTTGCGTTATTTAGCAAATTTATTAACCGCAGGCGATGAACAACCGGTTGAGCATGCGCTAGAAAGAATGATTGCTATGCGTGCCTATATGCGCAGTAAACACGTTGATGGCGAACAAGATATTGCCGTGTTAAAGCATGTAGGTTTGACTGTGGCGCAAGTTGAAGATATGTATCGCTACATGGCTATTGCGAATTACGAAGATCGTTTCGTGGTGCCAACAAGTCATCGTGCTTATGCAGAAAATGCCTACGATATGAAAAGTGGTTGTGGTTTTAGTTTTGGCAACGGCTGTGGCGATGGCAATAACGATGTGAATGTATTTGGTGCAAAAGCCAAAGGCGTTCGTCAAGTTATCCCCGTGACTATTCAGGAGTAAGGTGATGAAACTATTACAAGTTATTTCGCTGCTCATGGATTACCCAACCGAAACGATTGATCAATCGCGTGCGGAGCTTTTGGAGATTGTCGCGGAATCAACACTTCCCGAGGCATTAAAGAAATCGCTAAGCGATTTTATTTATGATCGTTGTGCAATGCCCTTATTGGATTGGCAGTCTCAATACGATGGTTTGTTTGAGCGTGGTCGTGCGGTATCGCTGCTATTATTTGAGCACATTCACGGCGAATCGCGTGATCGTGGTCAGGCGATGGTGAATTTACAGCAACAATATCAAGCTGCCGGTTTGGATATTGCTGCTTTGGAATTGCCCGATTATATTCCGCTGTATTTGGAATTTTTATCCACACAAGGCGATACCAATGCACAAATTGGCTTAGAAGAAGTTGCACATATTTTAGCGGTGCTCGCGTGCCGCTTAGATGAACGCAACAGCAACTACGCAGCGCTCTTTCACAGTTTGTTGCATTTATCGCAAGTGCACGTTGACCTCAGCGATATTCAACAACAAATTAAACATGAGCAGCGCGATGACACGCCTGAAGCTTTAGATAAAGTGTGGGAAGAAGAGGCGGTAAGTTTTACCGCCGAATCCGATGCAGACGCCTGTGGTATTAGTATCAAGCGCCCCACACAAGCTCAAAGCAAAGACCATCAAGAGTTTATTAATGTTGAATCGCTGTTAAATTTCCATGCGGGTACTCGCGTTCAGGAGCCACTATGAATTATCTCAATATGATTGCCTTCGGAATATTTCCGTACATCGCTATAATTGTGTGTTTTATTGCAACATGGGTGCGTTACGACCGCGAGCAATACACATGGAAAGCAAGTTCTAGTCAGCTACTTGAAAGCAAAATGTTAAAGCGCGGCAGTAAGCCATTTCACATCGGCATTATTATGGTGCTGATGGGGCATTTTGTGGGCTTATTAACACCGGTTGAGGTATGGCATTTCTTGGGCGTTCACGCTGAGTTTAAACAACTCATTGCGATGGGTATGGGCGGATTTTTTGGATTAATTTGTTTATACGGCATGGTGATTTTAATTGTGCGCCGCTTAACCAATCCGCGTGTACGTGCTTCTAGCAGCACTATGGATATAGTGGTATTGCTCATGTTGTTTGTGCAGTTGTTGTTGGGCTTATCGTCTATTTTTGTGTCAGCACATCATTTAGACGGTGCGGAAATGATGATGTTAATGAGCTGGGCGCAAAATTTTGTAACCTTCGATGCCATTTCTGCCGCGCAAGCCATAGAGCCAGTGCATTGGATTTATAAGCTGCACGTATTTTTTGGTATGACGTTGTTTATTGCCTTTCCTTTTAGCCGCCTTGTGCATATTGCCAGCGTACCGGTTAAATATTTTGGTAGAAATTACCAAGTGGTTAGAAAGAAGGCGTGGAAGTAATTCGATAATTGTTTTTGTTGTAGAAGCGGCTTTAGTTGGGAATATTCTGGAGGTTCTCGGCTAAAGCCGTTTTTTGATTAATCACTATGTAGGTGAAAAATTATGATTCAAGTAAACCAAGCCGTTATCACTGAACAAATTATTTTGTCGGAAATGCAATATCACCCTGCAGATTCGCAGCGTGAAGCCATGATTAAAGCGGCCGAGTCGTTAATTATTTCTGAGTTGTTGCGCCAGCGCGCGCAGGCTTTGGGGTTGGTCGTCACAAGTGATGATGAAAACACCTCAGACGATGATTTCCTAGAAGCACTTATTGCGCATGAAGTGGCTATTCCCAATGCAACGCTTAAAGAATGCGAGCATTATTTTCAACAAAACCAAAAGCGCTTTACCAGTTCGCCTATTCTTGAGGTACAGCATATTCTACTGGCAGCTGAACCCAGTGATGACGAGGGGCGCATTCTTGCTAAGTTGGATGCAGAGAAAGCGATTATTGATTTAATGGCAGGCGCTGATTTTGCCGAGCTTGCATTGAAACTCTCTGCGTGCCCTTCAAAATCTGATGCCGGTGATTTGGGGCAAATTAGTCGCGGTCAAACGGTGCCAGAATTTGAGCGTCAATTATTATTGGGTTCGGTTGGCTTAATGACTAAGCCGATAGAAACCCGTTACGGATTTCACGTCGCAAAAATCAATCGTATTACGCCCGGAAATCAGTTGGTGTTTGCGGATGTGCAAGAGAATATTTCAAACTATCTCAATGAGAAAGTAAAACGTAAAGCCATTGCGCAATATATTCAGAATTTAATTGCAGAGGCTGATATTGAAGGTTATGACTTTAATGTAAGTGCTCAGCCGCTTATTCAGTAATGCCTGCTATTCCCGTTCTCCCTCGCCAAGGATGGCGATCCTAGCTTAAGGATACCTTGGTTGGCTCATGGATTCAGCGGCAGAAAAGTCTGCTGGTGTATTAATATTAAAGAAGGGATCTTGATAAGTGTTTTCAAACTCTACGCACATATGCTGTTGATATTTTATCCATTCTTGCATTTTAGGGTTGCCATTATTATGCAAATGCTGTTCTAGTTTGCTGAGTAATGAAATATTCCACAGTGCAAATAAAGGCTGAATTTCATTTTTATGCGTTGCCACTATGACCTCATAATTATTTCCTTGCGCTCGCTGCAATAATTTTTTAGCTAAGTTTTCAGGAAAAAAGGGTGTATCCGCTGCAAAGCTCACCAACCACTCTGCGTCAGGTTGATATGTAGCCATCCAGCTTAAGCTGGCATGTATGCCGGCCAATGGGCCACGCCACCCATCAAAAATATCTTTCACTAAGGGTAGGCCGATAAAATTAAAACGAGCTTTGTCGCCATTACAATTAAACAATAATGTGCTTACTTGGCTCTTCGCGCGTTCTATGGTGCGTTGAAGAATTGATTTTCCGTTTATAGGCAGTAAGCATTTATCACCGCCACCCATTCGGCGCGATTGGCCACCGGCCAAAATGACGCCAACACACGTCGTTTGATTTAGCACATTAAATCCTCATTTTATTTCTTTTACAGTGTGCATATAAATGTCATGAAATTCACTACTGCTTAGTGGGTAGTTGTGTGCCTACAAAGCGCAGTATGAGTATTCCTATTGGCAACTATAACGCATTGAAATTTTCGCTATCCTTTAGATGAATGATTGATACCTATCACGGGTCGTAATGTTGGAATGATGTTAGGAGAGATACATGAGTTACCTTGATAAACGCTTAGGTTTTATCGCAAAAACTATACCCGGTGCCACAGGGGTGTTTCACAAGTATCAACTAGATTTCTGCTGCGGCGGAAATAAAACCCTAGGAGAGGTAACTGCGAATAGCCGTATTGATCCGCAAGTAATCAGCGCCGAGTTGGATGCACTTTTGGCGCATAGTGATACTCAGCGATCGTGGAATGAAGCCTCTAATCTTGAACTGATTGATCATATTCTTATGCGCTATCACGATGTGCATCGCCAACAGTTGCCAGAGCTTATTCGCTTGGCAAATCGTGTAGAAACAGTACATTCCGAACACCCTGAATGTCCGCTTGGCTTGGCAAATTATTTGGAGAAAATACAGGCAGAGTTAGAGCAGCATATGTGCAAAGAAGAGAATATTCTTTTTCCCATGCTTAAAGGTGGCGCTGGTCAAATGGCTACTGGGCCGGTATTTATGATGCGCCGCGAGCACGATGATCATGGCGAGCATCTTGCCATGCTAGAGCGTATAACCTATGGCATACAGCACCCTAAGGGTGCCTGTAATACGTGGCGCGCGCTCTACTTGGGGTTGCGAACGTTTAAAGAGGATTTGATGGAACATATCCATCTTGAAAATAATATCTTGTTTGATCGGGTAGATGGTCAAGAAGCTAGAAAGCCTGTAGTAAAAATTGTTGACCCATTAACGGAAACTCCGGTTACACATAAAGATTGCTGCGGCCACTGCTCATAATTAAATTTCACTGGGCATTAGTGCGTGTGAGAGAGGTACCTATAGCAGTTCCTCTTTTTAATGAAGGGGAATTGAGCCTAATCAAAAAGCTTTAGAAAAATATTCAAAATTCGTATTTCTTTGCTATACCCAGTATTTAGGGGATAGGGGGCGTTGCTATGAACTACACTAATGATCTTGTATTAATTGTTCGTGTTAATGAAGATATTAAATCTGTAGTGAAATTGGCTCACAGTATTAATCTCTTGGCAATCAATGCTATTTTATTGTCTCGTAAAGCTGGTAATGTTGCCTTGGGTTTTGGTGTTATTTCTGACGAATTAAGAATGTTTAGTAAAACGCTGACTAAAAACATGGAGGCATTGATGCAACTGTCCTATGCATCGATACAAACGATAAGTTTGCACCGGCGTTACCTTCGGATGAATACCCTAATGGCATCGGCTGCGGAGCAAATAACGGAATCGGCCTATAGGGATTATCTACACTCTAGTACAGAGCAGGCTATGCTATTACGTAGTAACACATTGCAGGCTTATGAGCGCTTGCAGAATCTATTACGCGATGCTGAAGATACAAGTCGTTTTGGTAGTGTAATCTCTCGGTCATTAAAAATTGAAGCTACCTATGGCGGTAGTTTTTCTAATATGCTTGCTCAAATTGCGGCAGATTTTGGTTTATTCATAGATGCTATTCCTGAAATTATTGATCGACTAAACAATACTATGCGTGGAAAAAATGAAAAAGGCACAGACAATTTATCAGCAGGGTAGCCATACTTGGCGGATTATAGCGCGCGATCCTGATCGCCCCAATTATTTAATCGACACGAATGAGTATTTAATTAGCTACGGCGGTAAATCCATATTAACTGACCCCGGTGGTATGGAAATATTCCCATCGGTATTTACGGCAATCTGTGCGGTATGCAACCCCGAAGATATAGTTGCGCTGTTTGCTTCACATCAAGACCCAGATATTATTTCCTCGTTATCGCTTTGGTTAGAATTTAACGCTGAATTGCCCTGCTATATACCTTGGCTGTGGACAGGTTTTATCCCACATTTTGGTGGTAAAAAAGACACCTTTATTCCTATACCAGATTCGGGTATGCCCATTGACCTAAATGGATTGCAATTAAAAACAATACCCGCCCATTATTTACATTCATCGGGAAACTCTAACTTATATGACCCAATTGCAAAAATATTGTTCTCGGGCGATATAGGTGCCGCACTTTTACCGCCTGAGGAAACGAATATCTTTGTGGTTGACTTTGATAGAACTATTAAGGCAGCAGAAGGATTTCATCGTCGCTGGATGGGTTCTAATAGCGCAAAACTAAGCTGGTGTGAGCGGGTAATTAAACTGGATATAAACATGCTGTGCCCACAACATGGCGCCATTTTTCAAGGCGCCGACGTAGAGCGATTTATCAATTGGTTTGCAGAGTTGGAAGTGGGGGTTTTGCAATCCGAAATGCATGGATAAGCCGGATTTTACATGCGTGGTTTAGTCAGAATTGGGTAGTAGAGAATAGTAAAAAATCCAAATGCGACTATCCATGCAATAGTAGTAAGTATTAAACCTATCTGAAAATCAATCCAACTTAATGCGACTAGTAGCCGAGTAATTGCCGCCACGCTAATGGCGAGATAAATAACCACACCAAAACGCGGCAGGCTTAGCGGGCGGCCTGTGTGGCCTAGAGATACACGTGTCATCATGCCAAGAATTAAACTGCTCATAGCGCCTAGCCCTAGTGCATGCTGCCAAACACTGGGAGCAATCCACAAATTAAATGCCGCCATACTTTTTAACACTAGCGCTACCACAATCCATGCATAACCCACATGCAGTATCCACAATAAAGGCTCGCGTTTGGTGGCTAAGCTGGCCCATTGCGCTAACCGCACCGTATTAATAACCGCTGCGCTTAAAGCTACTATCCCGATCAGGATTGGGTATTGCGTAAAAAAATTAAGGGGAATCAATAGTGCGGTGCTAGCGATAGCGAGTGTGCTGAGCAGAGAAGAGTTCTTTATTTTCTCAACATCATAACCTTGGCTGCGTAATCCATTAATGGTGAATAGGGGAATAATTCGCCCCGCAATAATCACCATAATTAACGTGATAAGCCCAAGTGCACTTGTTTCACCTGCCCACAGCCAATAATAATTGTTGGTATAGGCACCTGCGTGCATTGAGATATTGCAGATAGAGAGCAGTGTAAGAATAACCGCTAAAATTAAATTTCGTTTATTGCCGTGCTTCAATAAAATGTAAGCAACATAAGCAGTAACAACCGGCAGAAAAATAGCATCAACTAAAATAACTAACTCAGTAGGTAACGCATTGCCCACCCACATAACCACTCGCCCAGCTACCCATAAGCTCACTAACCCGAATAAGCCTAAGCCTTTGAGTGGTTGCGCGCCGGTCCAATTGCACATGGCTGTTAATAAAAACCCACAAATTGCAGCGGTAACCACGCCAAAAATCATTTCATGGCTGTGCCAATAGAGTGGCGTCCATGCAAGTGGTAGATTGAGCACCCCTAGAAGAATGGCTAGCCATGCAGCAATAATAAAAATTGCATAAATGCCACAGGCTAAAAAGAAAATACGAAATGGATAGCTGAGCACCGCCAGCGAATTAAATAGGTTTGGCATGGAGCGTATCTCGTGTAGGTAATAGCCTTAACTCATTTCTAATGACAATAATTCGCCATCGCGATTAAACGCCAAGTATTGGCTAACCATGCCGGCATTGATGGAGGCAATCATAGAATCCAAAGGTTTATTCGCGTCTTCACTGCTTGGCATGTCTCCATTGCTGCCTGAAAGGCAAGCGGCAAACATTACTGACCAGGCTTGTTCGGTTTTATCGGACTCGGCTACCAAGTCTTCAAAGTTAGTTAGCTCATCAATGGGTTTATCTACACACATTATGGGTTTTAATAATCCACCTAGGCCCTTATCAAACGATTTTTTTTGTGCTTCATTGGCATCGCTTTCAATTTCTGCTTGCGTAAATACAAACAGTAAGCGTTGAGGATTTTTTTCTGTGCGTGCAATTTTAAGTAAGTCTGCATAACTATCAATAGTGAGGCTCATAAGGAAATTCCTGGGTGGCTATAAAACCTTAATAGTAAACGCTTGAATGTTAATAAGCATGCGAACTACCTATTGGGGGGTATGGATATACCACCGCTAAATTAAGCAAAATATCGGTTATTAGAGTAAATAAAGAATCTACTATCAACCGTTGTTATCTTCAGCGATAAACCAATGAATGATGTATAGAGTGATGTGATGTATGCAAAATGTGTTCGCTAGAATTCGTAAACAGCTATTGGTACGGCTTCATGATTTTGGGCCTAGGACGGTTGAAGTAAATAATAAAGAGCGGTTTAGAGCTACTCTAGGTGCATTACTCGGCATTTTTATAACGGCCGTCCTGTGTTATTTTTTTGTTGCACCGCAAACTATTCTCTATGTAATTGCGCCAATGGGGGCTTCTGCAGTATTGCTGTTCGCTTTACCCTCTAGCCCTTTGGCACAACCGTGGTCGGTATTAGTTGGAAATATGGTATCGGCAGTGGTGGGCGTTGCCTGTTTTTCATTGATCGCTAATATTTCTATGGCTGCTGCCGTTTCTGTTGCTGCAGCAATTGCATTTATGTTTCTTACGCGTTCATTACATCCTCCTGGCGGTGCTATAGCCTTATATGCCGTGCTAGGTGGGTCAGATATTCATACGTTAGGGTTTGGCTATGCGCTTGTGCCTGTGGGGATAAATTCTTTAGTGCTCATCATTACCGCAATGGTATTTAATAATCTCACGCGTCATCCCTATCCGTACAAGCAGCATCTTGATCAAATAAATATGCACAACACGCATGATGTTGTACCGACAAAACGAGCAGGCGTTAATTCTCATGACTTGGATGTTGTATTGCAGCAATACAACGAAGTGCTGGATATTAGCCGGGACGACCTTGAATTTTTAATTAGACAAACTGAAATGGAATCGTATCGTCGTCGATTTGAGCAGATTACCTGTGGGGATATTATGTCAAAAGATATTATCAGTGTGGAGTTTGGAACTTCATTGGAGGAGGCATGGATAACGTTACGAAAGCATAAAATTAAAGCATTACCGGTGTTAAATCACGTGCGCCGTATAGTTGGTATTATCACGCTGGTAGATTTTATGAAGCATGCTAATTTAGATGTTTATGATAGCTTTGAAACGAAATTACGTAATTTTATACGTTTAACCCGCGATAACTATTCTAGCAAGCCCGAAGTGGTGGGGCAGATTATGACCACGGGGGTACGAACTGCCCATGTCAATGCTCACATCGTTGAATTGGTACCGCTTTTATCCGACGCAGGCATGCACCATATTCCCATTGTGGATGATGAACATAGAGTTCTAGGTATTGTTACCCAGTCAGATCTTGTAGCCGCCTTGTATCGTGTGAAATTAACTGAACATATAAATCCGCAGGCTAATACAGCTTAAACAAGAGTATTATAAATCATTATCATGCCTAACTATGTTGCTGAGCGCATGACTGCTGAACCAATATTATTGTTGTATGTCTAGTAATTTAATGAGGGCAGGTTGTTTTTGTTTCGGTAGCAAATCAGCCAGCGTATATTGATCTAACGCTTTAAAGAAGGCCTCAAGTGCTTCTTTAAAAACACTTTTAAGATGACATGCGGGCGTGATGCTACAGCTGTTGTTTCCAGAAAAGCATTCTACCAAGGCGAAGTCTTCTTCAGTATCACGCACTAAATTTCCAATGTTAATATTTGCTGCTGGGCCATTTAATCGCAGTCCGCCATTCTTACCTCGCAGAGCAATTAAATAGCCTTTTGCATTAAGTTGTTGAACAACTTTCATTAAATGGTTTTTTGATATCCCATAGCTGTCTGCAATTTCACCAATTGTCGATATCTCATCACCTTTGAGTGCCACATACATAAGTACGCGCAAGGAATAATCGGTATAGCGGGTTATATACATGTGATTCTCGGATCATCAGAATGACTCTCAGCTTATAAGTAAGAATCAACCATAAATTGAAATAGATACAACAAGGTCTGGCGCTGTCTTTCTACCAACAGGTGTTACTGTCGATTTAGATATCAAGATTAAAGGCTGTGGCAGGCTTGATCAAGCATAAGGTGATATTTCAATCATCTTTGAGCTGTAAAACTGGGTTATGGAAAGCCTCCAGTTCGTAATTTATCACTTACTTCTCTAATCCAGACTCAAAAGCAATTTTTTTACATTTAAAACATGTATTTATTGTACATCTTTAAAAGATGCATTTACAATGAATGTTAAGAAGGTTGCTTGGCAATATGCCAAATTATCTTCAGATCCCACAAATTGTCCGTAACAGGAGAGACCGTATGACCATTATCGAACAAAGTCTCGGTGAGATTGCCCGTAATATTCCGGGCGCTACCGCTATTTTTCATAAGTATCAATTAGATTTCTGTTGTGGCGGCAATAAAAGCTTGCGCGATGCAACCGCAGGTAGGTCATTGAATTCCGATGCATTAGTCGCTGAGTTAATGGCGATGCAGTCACGGCAGTCTGCTGAGCAAGATTTAGCGGTGCTACCAAACCTAGAGTTAATTGAACATATTCTCACCCGTTATCACGATATTCATCGTCAACAACTTCCAGAGTTGATTCGTCTTGCCCAACGTGTAGAGCTGGTTCATGGCAACAAGAGCGATTGCCCTAGAGGCTTGGCGCACCATTTGGAAACTATGCAGCAAGAATTGGAAAAACATATGCAGAAAGAGGAGCAGATTTTGTTCCCGATGATCAGCAGCGGTATGACCCATGTAGCCGTTCAACCCATTTTGATGATGCGCGGCGAACACGATGATCACGGAGCCATATTGGCAGTGATCGATCGTATTACTCACAATATTACATTACCCCAGGGGGCGTGTAATACCTGGCGTGCGCTTTATTTAGGATTAGAAACATTTAAAACAGATTTGATGGATCACATTCATCTTGAAAATAATATTTTATTCCACCGTATCGATAATCAAAAAGTAGGTGTAAATCATGCGTGAATACCGCAAATTATGGTGGTTATTAATTGCCATACTCATAGTCACTTTTTCAGCACTTGGATATTTTGGTCGCGAAGTCTATCGGCATGCACCACCCATTCCAGGGCAGGTTGTCGCGGATGATGGACGTATTTTAATGACGCATGACAGCATACTCGACGGCCAAACCGCATGGCAGTCTGTAGGCGGCATGCAATTGGGATCTATCTGGGGTCATGGTGCTTATCAAGCTCCAGACTGGACAGCAGATTGGTTACATCGCGAATTAACCAATTGGTTAGAAATAGCGGCACAGGAATCCTTTGGCAAACCTTACGCTGAACTAAATGGTGCGCAACAAAATAGTTTGCAGTACGAACTTAAAACCACATATCGCACCAATACTTACGATTCTGCCAGCGATAAGGTAGTGGTAAGCAAACGTCGTGCTCAAGCTATTCAAAAAACCACAGCCTATTACGCCAGCTTATTTAGTGCAGAGCCTGAATTGCGCAGCACTCGCAAAAGTTTTGCAATGAAAGAGGATACCTTGCCAGACCCAGAAAGGCGCGCGCGCTTAACGGAGTTCTTCTTTTGGACCGCATGGGCGGCATCCACCGAGCGCACTACTGGCAGCGCAACTTATACCAACAACTGGCCCCATGAGCCTTTAATTGGCAATAAACCCACCGCAGAAAATATTATTTGGTCCATTGTGAGTGTGATTTTATTAATCGCTGGCGTGGGCGGCTTAATTTGGGTTTGGGCATTTTTACGCAAAGAAGATGAGCACGAATTCGTAGCGCCTGAAAAAGACCCTATCTCTTTGGTATCGCTGACCCCCTCACAACGCGCCTTAGGAAAATATTTATTTTTAGTGGTCGCGCTATTCTGCTTTCAAGTAATGTTAGGTGGTGTCACCGCACACTACACGGTTGAAGGGCAAGAATTTTACGGTATTAATTTGTCAAAGTGGTTTCCTTACTCGTTAACCCGCACATGGCATATTCAATCTGCACTTTTTTGGATTGCTACAGGATTTCTTGCAGCTGGATTATTTCTCGCGCCGATCATTAACGGTGGTAAGGATCCTAAATTCCAAAAGTTAGGTGTGGATATTTTGTTCTGGGCATTAGTGGCTGTTGTGGTGGGTTCTTTTGTTGGGAACTTTTTAGCGATTGCACACATTATGCCTGCCAATTTAAATTTCTGGTTGGGTCATCAAGGGTATGAATATGTCGATCTTGGTCGTATTTGGCAGATTGGCAAATTCACCGGCATCGTGTTGTGGTTAGCGCTTATGTTGCGTGGCATAGTGCCTGCACTATATCAACCCGGCGATAAGAATTTACTGGCATTGTTAACGGCATCGGTCGCGGCTATTGGCTTGTTTTATGGTGCAGGTTTCTTTTACGGTGAGCGTACACCTTTATCCGTTATGGAATATTGGCGCTGGTGGATTGTGCATTTATGGGTAGAAGGGTTCTTTGAGGTTTTTGCCACCGCAGCCCTCGCGTTTATTTTTTGTAGCATGGGCTTAGTGTCACGCCGCATGGCTACAACGGCTAGTTTGGGTTCTGCGTCACTCTTTATGTTGGGTGGTATTCCGGGCACTTTCCATCACTTGTATTTCTCTGGTACCACAACGCCCATAATGGCGGTAGGTGCAACCTTTAGTGCTTTGGAAGTTGTTCCATTAGTGGTGCTGGGTTACGAAGCATGGGAAAACTGGAGCCTGAAAAAACGTGCACCATGGATGCAAAACATTAAATGGCCATTACAGTTTTTTGTTGCTGTGGCTTTCTGGAATATGTTGGGTGCAGGGGTATTCGGATTCATGATTAATCCGCCAATATCGCTTTATTATATTCAAGGCCTTAACACTACACCGCTCCATGCTCATGCTGCATTGTTTGGTGTATACGGATTCCTCGCATTGGGATTCACCTTGTTGGTGCTACGTTATATTCGCCCGCAATTTGTGTTCAATGAGCGTTTGATGAAGGTAGGCTTTTGGTGGCTGAATGGCGGTTTGGCATTAATGATTTTCACGAGCTTAATGCCCATTGGATTCATTCAGTTTCACGCTAGTGCTTCCGTGGGTTTGTGGTATGCGCGCAGTGAAGCCTTTATGCAGCAAGATCTCTTGCAAACATTACGTTGGGTGAGAACATTCGGTGATGTAGTATTTATCATCGGTGCATTCTCGGTTAGCTGGCAGGTGTTGTTGGGTATATTCTCTGGCTCACGCATGAATGCAATACCTATTGACCCTACCAAAAACGGTAAAGAAGCCGATGAGGTTTGTTGTGGGAGTTGCGATAAAAAATAACCCTCTTAAATTTATATTGCGCAAACAATAGATTAAAATAATAAATTATTAGACTTAAAAAAATGCCGCTTAAATTAAGCGGAATTTTTTTTGAATATACTTTACCTCTTAAGTGGTACAAAACCTATATTAGGATTCTATTTTTGATTTAAATCAATTTTTCTATCCATAAATAGCATAATCTCAAAAAGCTATATCTGGATCAATGAATTAGCCAATATCAATAGTCTTAGCGTACGACAGTATTAATCACAAACGACTCACACAATAAATCTTTTGCTCGGAGTGAAAATGAACACAAATAAAATTAAAAAAGTTGTTATCGCAGGCGGTGGAACGGCAGGATGGATTACAGCAACGGCTTTAGCAAAAAAACTGGGAGAACTGTTGGATATCACGCTGGTTGAATCTAACGCTATAGGAACTATAGGCGTTGGAGAGGCCACGATTCCAACGTCAAGGACATTTCATAAACTAATTGGTATAGATGAACAAGAGTTAATGCGTGCAACAAATGCCACGTTTAAGCTTGGTATTCAGTTTGAAGACTGGAGTAATTTAGGCGATAAATATTTCCATTCATTTGGCTCTACGGGCCAAGATAGTTGGCTGGCTAATTTTCAGCACTTTTGGTTGCATGGGAAAGAAAAAAATATCAGCGGAGACTTTGGTGAGTATTGTCTAGAGTACCAAGCCGCACAAGCGGGTAAGTTTTCATGCTTGCCAAGTATGGATATTAACTATGCCTATCATCTGGATGCGCTACTTTATGCGAAATTTCTAAAGAAAATTTCTGCCGATAACGGTGTAAAGAATATTGAAGGTAGAATTTCTACCGTTACAAAAAATGAAAAAACAGGTTTTATTGAATCCCTTATTCTTGAGTCGGGTGAAGTGATTGAAGGCGATCTGTTTATAGACTGCACTGGATTTGATGCGCTTCTGATTGAAAAAACTCTCCAGACTGGATTTGAAGATTGGTCGCACTTGCTACCCTGCGACGCTGCAGTCGCGGTGCAAACAGAGCAAACAAGTTCAATTGTAGATCCATTTACGCGCTCTATTGCGCTTGATGCTGGTTGGCGATGGTGCATTCCCTTACAAAATAGAATGGGAAATGGTTACGTATATTCCAGACGTCACATATCAGATGACGAGGCTATCGCAACCTTGCTTAGAGAGGTTGATGGGCAACCTCTTAACGAGCCTAGAATAATAAAGCATCGGCCTGGTGTTCGCCGCAAGGTCTGGAATAAAAACTGCGTTGCTATAGGCTTGTCGGGAGGCTTTCTAGAGCCGCTTGAATCAACGGGGATTCATTTGTTTATGATGGGTGTGGTAAGGCTTATCCAGCTATTTCCATTCAATGGCGTAAATCAATCACTTGAGGATCAGTATAATGATCTTACTGTTGCTGAGTTAACCAGCATTCGTGATTTTATTGTTCTTCATTACCATGCGACACAAAGAACGGACACTCAATTTTGGCGAGATTGTAAACTCAGAAAAATTCCATCAACCTTATCGCACCGAATTACGTTATTTAAAGATAACGCCCAAGTTTACCAAGGTCCCCATGAATTGTTTAGAGTTGATTCTTGGGTGCAAGTAATGCTTGGCCAAGGTATTGTGCCGAAACATTATCACGATAGTGTTTCAATGATGAATGATAGTAATTTACATAAATTCTTAAGCAGTATTAAAACGCCTATTAATGAAAAAATGGCATCTATGCATAGCCATAGAGATTTCATTAATCAATATTGTCGATCTGAATAGATATTTATTGGCTGTACAGCAGAGGGTAAAAGCGTGACATTAAATATCGGTATAAAGCTTTGGCTGCTATTCATGTTTGTTTTTACATGCTGTGCAGCCTTGGCGGGGGAGGAAAACAAAAGTAAAGATATCAATGCAATTATTGACCTGGTGAAAGAACGTTGTGGCGCATGCCACAATGTTCCTTCACCTGCACTATTGCCCAAAAAAAATTGGCCGGCCGTTGTTAAAATTATGTCAGAAATGGCTACCGAAAAAATGGGTCATGAGTATTTATCTAAAGATGAGTTAAACGATATCACCGCGTACTATTATGGCAGCAGCCCAGCTGAATTACCAAAGTTGCCTTATAACGATGAGATAAATCATGGCTTAACATTCACTATGGAGGATGTTGGCATAAAATCCAAAATCCCTTTTATTGGCAACATAAAACGTGTAGAGCTAGAAAACAATAAGGCTCTTGAGTTCTTGGTCAGTGATGCTGAAAAGAAGCAAGTAACCTTGCTAACTAAATCAGCTAATGGGTGGAAAGAAACAAAGTTGGCAGATATTGAAATTCCTATTTATACCGATGTTATCGACTATGACGGCGATGGTGATAAGGATATAGTGGTTACTGATTTGGGGGCTTTTCCGCCCTCTAAAAAAATGGTTGGCCGTGTATTTTTATTGAGAAAAAACAAAGCGGGTATCTTTGAAAAGGAGCTGTTGGTCGATGGGATTCCAAGGGCAACAGAAGCGAGAGCGCTAGATGTGGATGGAGATGGTGATGTGGATTTGGCTGTTGCTGCTTTTGGCGGGAATAACATAGGTGAAATATTTTGGCTAGAGAATCAAGGTAAGAGCGGAAATGTTAAGCATGTTTTATTGAGCCTAAGCGGCGCGTTAAATATTACTCCAGTTGATATTAATGCCGATGGGAGAATGGATTTTGTGAGTTTGGTTTCGCAAGAGCATGAAATGCTGGTTGCTTTTATTGCTACTGAAAATAAAGAATTTAACACGCATGTGATTGCGCGTGCGCCACACCCTATGTTTGGATCTACCAGCATGCGAATGGTAGATATGGATAAGGATGGCGACCAAGATATCTTGTTTACTAATGGTGATGCCTTTGATACCCAAATGGATCCAAAACCTTACCATGGTGTTCAATGGTTAGAAAACAAAGGTAATTTAGCCTTTACGTTTCATGAAGTAGGGCGCTCCTACGGTGTGGCCAGCGCAGAGGCTGCGGATATAGATGGCGATGGCGATATGGACGTGGTGGCAAGCAGTTTTATCAATTATTGGGAGGATAAAAATCGTAAAAGCCTTGTTTGGTTTGAAAACGATGGGCACCAAAATTTCCAACAGCATAATTTCGTTTCGCCTCCACCGGGGATAGTGTCATTTGAAGTGGGAGATTTTACCGGGGATGGTAAATTAGACATACTTGCCGGTGTGTGTCGGTTTGATATCCTAAAAATCCTAATGTCAAATGATGACAAAGCCAAAGCGGCAGCTCAAAATAATACTGAGTTAGGGGCGCGTTTTATTTTTTTAGAAAATAAATCCTTCATTAAAACCACCTACTAATATTTAGTGGGTAGCCTGTGCATACCACTACTGCTACACAACAATAGTTATTGTTAAGCAAATGTTTCGCGGCGCATCATCGAACTGTAACAATTAATCGAGGTGTGAACGTATGAAAAAATTTGGATTAGGTTTAGCGGTGATGATGGGCTTAGCGGCTAACACAGCTTGTGCAGAGGTAAGCGAACTTAAGCAAGCCATGAATGCCAGTAAAGTTGATGTCAGTTTTCGCTACCGTGTAGAAAATGTAGATCAAGATGGCGTGGCTGATGATGCACTGGCATCCACACTGCGTTCGCGTGTCGGCGTACAAACAGGGTCAGCATTTGGTTTCTCGGGCGTGCTAGAGGTAGATAATGTTGCCGTTATTGGTGGCGAGCTTTACAACAATAGCCTCAACGGGAAAATAAATTATCCTGTCGTAGCTGACCCTAAAGGTACAGATATTAATCAGGCACTTATACGCTACCAGTCAAAAGATACTAAGGCGCAGGTAGATGTTGGCCGCCAACGCACTAATCTGCTTAATCAACGTTTCTTGGGCGGTGTCGCTTGGCGGCAGAACGAACAAACTTTAGATGGCTATCGCTATCAACAAAAATTACTCAATAATATCTCTCTTGATATTTCGCATTTTTACAATGTGAATCGCGTGTTCGGGCCTGTGGGTGTAAAAGCCGATGAGCATGGGGATTTTAATAATCTGCTCGTACACTGGGTGCCCACTAAAACACAGCAGCTTGCACTGTTTCATCACGATCTTAATTTTGAAAATTGGGCGGTGCGTTCTAGTGTTACCAGCGGTGCAGATTATATCGGTTCATTCATCAATACGGCATCGCAAAAACTTCAGTTGCATCTTGCGCTCGCCAAACAAACTGAAGGTGATAATTCCCCTCACAACTTCTCTAATAACTATTCACGCTTAGATGCCAATTGGAAAATGAATGCATTTAATGTGGAGGCCGGTATAGAGGTATTGGGTGGCGATGGAATAACAGCAGTACAAACACCCTTAGCAACCTTGCATGCGTTTAACGGCTTTACCGATATGTTTTTAAATACACCGTTAAACGGTTTGCAGGATAAATGGTTTGGTGCCGGTTACTTGCTGCATGGCCATTGCCAATTTGCTGCGCAATATCATCAGTATGAGAGCGACAAGAGCTCCATTGATTATGGCGATGAAATTAATTTTACAGTTACGCACAATATTAATAAACAATTGCAATTGATGGGAAAAGTTGCGCGTTATTCAGCGGATGGGTTTGCAAAAGATACAAATAAATTGTGGTTGGGTGTGAGTTATACGCTTTAATTTTAAACGGAAAATCATTAACCAAATAAATGCCGCTCCTAGTAAGCGGCATTTTTTTTGTGCTGGCTTTTTATTCGCTATGGGGGAGCCTTACCCCCAAAGTGGTAGTTGCCGTTGGCAGATGTTTTTATTTGATCTAGATCAAATCCTCTTGCCGAAAAAAGCATAACCTCAAAAACCATATGTAGTTAGAAAATATTTAATAAGCACAATATATGGTGTTTTATGCTGGAGTCATTAAGATTTACGGTGGAGCAGGTGGTGTGGCAAGAGGTGCCTGGCGATGTGTCTTTGGCGTTTACCGTCAGCGGCTGTCCGTTGCGTTGTAAGGGGTGTCATAGCAGCGCAGCGCGCAACCCAAGTGCTGGGCAATTATTAACACCAGAGTATTTTTTGGCGCGATTAAATCAATATCAAGGGTTGATTAGCTGCGTTTTATTTTTAGGTGGCGAGTGGCTCCCCGCAGAATTAATTGTGTTGCTGCGCATTGCTTGCGAGCAGCAATTAAAAACGTGTCTTTACACCGGCTTTGAAAATATTGCGCCCAACCTTTTACCCTATCTTACCTATTTAAAAACCGGGCCTTGGGTTGCGGAATTGGGCGGGCTAAATAGCCCTACGACGAATCAACGTTTTATAGATGTACGTACACAAGAAAATCTTAATTACAAATTTCTTAAAAATCATAACCACCACAACAATCTCTAAGGAGTTGCTTATGTTGCGCCTCAGCCCCGAACAACTTAATGAAAAAATGCAATTTATTCAGGATTATCTTTCAGCAACTAATGCTGCTGATGGTTCAAAGATGGATGCCAATGCCAATGTGACGCAAAAAAATATTGCGACCATGGAATCAGAAATCATGAAAGATTTCTTTGTGCAGGTGAATCGCACGCAAGTCAGTAAAAAAATCACTGACTTATTTGGCGATGATCTTGCTAAGGAATATCTGCGTCAAATAGACCAACATGAAATTTATGTACACGATGAAACCAGCTTAAAACCTTATTGTGCCTCACTCACCATGTATCCATTTTTATTGGATGGTTTAACTAAGTTAGGCGGTGAATCCAAAGCACCGAAACATTTGGAATCATTTTGCGGAACCTTTGTAAATTTTGTATTTGCCGTAAGCTCGCAATTTGCGGGGGCCATTGCTACCGTAGAGTTTCTGACTTATTTTGACTATTTTGCGCGTAGAGATTTTGGCGATAATTATTTGCAAACTCATGAAAAACTTATTGCTAATCACTTGCAGCATGTTGTGTACGCATTAAATCAACCTGCGGCTGCGCGTGGTTATCAAAGTGTGTTTTGGAATATTTCGCTTTACGATAAACACTACTTTGAGTCTATGTTTGGCGAGTTTGTATTCCCTGATTTCACCAAACCGGATTGGTTGTCGGTAGATAGGTTGCAACAATTTTTTACCCGTTGGTTCAATCAAGAGCGTACAAAAACGCTACTGACTTTCCCTGTCGTTACAGTTGCCATGCTCACTGATGATGGTAAATGCAAAGATCAAGAATTTGCCGACAAAATGGCGCAGCACTTGGCCGATGGCAGTTCATTTTTTGTGTACCTCTCTGACAATGCGGATTCACTCGCTTCCTGCTGCCGCTTGCGCAATGAAATTAGCGATAACACCTTCTCTTACACGCTGGGTGCAGGTGGTGTGGCAACAGGCTCCATTAATGTCATCACCATCAATATGAATCGGTTGGTGCAAGATGGTCGCGATTTGGCGGGCGAAGTACGAAAAATTCAACAGTACCAAGTTGCCTATAGAAAGTTAATGGATGACTATTTGGCGGCAGGAATGTTGAACGTCTATGACGCTGGATTTATCAGTTTAGATAAGCAATTCCTAACCATTGGCATCAACGGCATGGTAGAGGCTGCGGAGTCACAGGGCTTGGTAGCGGGTAATAACCCTGCCTACATCGCTTTTGTGCAAGATCACCTAAAAATTATTTTCAATGAAAATAAATCCGCTAAAAAGGAATTTGGCTACTTGTTCAATACGGAATTTGTTCCGGCTGAAAACCTCGGCATTAAAAATGCGAAGTGGGATAGGGCAGACGGCTACAAAGTAAACCGTGATTGCTATAACTCATACTTTTATGTGGTAGAGGATGAGCTGAGCAACCCGTTGGATAAGTTTATTTTGCATGGCCGCGAACTGGTGGATTATTTGGATGGTGGCTCGGCACTGCATTTAAACTTGGATGAAGCTTTAACGAAAGAGGGTTATACAAGTTTATTGAATATTGCGGCTAAAACAGGTTGTAATTATTTCTGCATTAACGTGAAGATTACCATTTGCAATAAATGCCAGCACATTGATAAACGCACCCTACAAGCCTGCTCGGCCTGCGGCTCGCGCGATGTAGATTACGGTACGCGGGTAATAGGCTATTTAAAACGGATTTCTTCGTTCAGCTCAGGGCGCAGAACAGAGCATAACTTGCGCTATTATTATTTGGATTCAGCTGAGCAATCCTCTCAAGAAGATCATCCCTTGGTAGAAAATCAAACCCCATTGCAAAAAGTGGGTTAATGGTGCTTGCATAACTATTGCTCGTCATCCCGTAGGGATCCAGCGTCTTTCACACGGTAAAGTCACTGGATCCCTACGGGATGACGATTCCCTTCTTAAGTAAATATCATTCCGTTTAAGTTGGTTTTTAGTAAACATATTGTACATGGAGCTTCTGCCAGCGTTTGCTGGCATTTTTTCGTGTTAAGTAACATTTTTCTCGTAAACGCTATCCGCTAAACAGTTTATCCATTTTCTTAATTGCGGTGGTAATTGCTGCATTAAGTCTAAGCTGGCTAATAAATTCTTAATGTATAGGCCTAAGTCGGTATCGCCTTGTATCCTCAGTTTTCGCTGAAAGAAGAGTGTATCTGGGTCAATTTTATTGAGCGCCAATAACAATAAATAATCGCTGTGGCTAGAAAAAATTAAATCGGGTTTTCTGGGTTTAAAATCAACGGCTAATTGTGGTTTGGATGTGTTTTTCGTCATGCTTATGTCAACACTAAAATCCATATCGATAACGGATATTCTTACCCACTTGTTTTTTATAAAATCCAAATCTCCAGTTTTAATTTGTTGTTTAAAGAGCTGGTTTAATAATACTTGTAAAATAGGTTTTAAAATAACTTTAGGCGTATGTTTGGAAAGTTTATGCAGTGCTAGCGGTGTGAACTCTACCACTTTGTGGTTAAGGCTTTGTGGGTATGACATTTTAAAATTTCTCGTTTAAAAATACGTTAGTATAAATGTCGAGCTTGCAAGAAATTATGTTGCTAATGTTATGCGAAATGCAATCATTAATTTCAACGCTTAAATATGTAGAACCCAAACGCCTAGAAAGAGAAACCACTATGGAACTCTTATGCCCAGCTGGAAATATTCCTTCTTTAAAAGCCGCTGTTGAAAATGGTGCAGATGCTGTTTACGTGGGTTTAAAAAATGAAACCAATGCGCGCCATTTTTCCGGTTTAAATTTAGACGCCATAAAACTCAAAGAGGCTGTGGATTTTGTGCATGGGCAGGGTTGCAAACTGCATCTTGCTATCAACACTTTTGCGCACCCAGATACTTGGCGGCATTGGTCTAATGCGGTTGATGAAGCATTGCTTGCCGGTGTGGATGCGTTAATTATTTCTGATCTCAGTATTTTAGATTACGCCGCCAAGCGCTATGCCGATGCAGAATTACACTTATCAGTACAAGCATCCGCAACCAATGCAGCCGCTATAGATTTTTATACCCAAGAATTTAATGTGGCGCGGGTGGTTTTGCCGCGTGTGTTATCGCTCGCGCAAGTTAAAAATCTCGCGCACACGTGCAAAACGCCGTTAGAAGTTTTTGCGTTTGGCAGCCTTTGCATCATGGCAGAGGGGCGCTGTTATTTAAGTTCTTATTTTACCGGCGAATCACCCAATACCGCAGGTGCCTGTTCACCTGCCGCGTTTGTGCGCTGGGATGAACGCGATGGCGTTTTAGAATCGCGCCTCAACGGCGTGTTAATTGATCGCTTTGCGGCTAATGAAAATGCGGGTTACCCAACGCTCTGTAAAGGCCGCTTCACGGTAGATGATTCGCTCTACCATGTATTAGAAGAACCCACGAGTTTGAATACGCTGGATGTGTTGCCCGAGTTGTACGCGCAAGGTATTTGCTCCGTAAAAATTGAAGGCCGCCAGCGCAGCCCTGCCTATGTAGCGCAAGTGACTAAAGTGTGGCGAGCGGCAATTGATGCAGTGAAAAAATCACCACAGAATTTTGTAGTGAAAGAAAATTGGCTGAGTGCTTTAGCGGCTTTATCAGAAGGGCGACAAACCACATTAGGTGCCTATGATCGCCAATGGCGTTAGGCAAACACATACTAACGGGTCACAAGTAAAGAATACTGTTTAATTCAAAACCGTATGCGGCATGAATGCCGCGTCCGAGTTTACAGGGATGTATTTACGGCGAGTTTTGAATTGAACAGTATTCTTTGCTGCACACACATTAGGAAAAATTAACTTGTTTGATGTTCTAAACAGGAGTCATTATGAAATTTTCACTCGGCCCCATTTTGTATTTTTGGGAAAAAGAAAAAGTAGAGCATTTCTATCGCGATGTTGCAGAGTCATCCGTAGATTGTGTTTACCTCGGTGAAACCGTTTGTGCAAAGCGCAGAGAGCTACGCTTAGATGATTACCTGGCGATAGCCCATCAACTGCGCGAGGCCGGTAAAGAAGTGGTGCTCTCTACCATGACGTTGCTGGAGTCACCCGCTGATTTGCGGGAATTGCGCCGTTATTGCGATAAAGGCGAATTTTTAATTGAAGCTAATGACATGGGGGCAGTGGGTTTGTTGCACGAGCAGGGCATGCCCTTTGTGGCTGGCGGTGCGTTAAATTGCTACAACCAACACAGCTTGCGGCGTTTACTGCAGTTAGGTTTACAACGCTGGGTGTTGCCCAGTGAATTATCCGCTAATTGGATTCGCACGCTCTTAACGCAGCCCGAAATTGCTGATGTACGCGAATGTTTTGAAACAGAACTCTTCGCCTTTGGTCATTTGCCCTTGGCGTGGTCTGCGCGTTGCTTTACGGCACGCTCAGAGAACAAAGCGAAAGACGATTGTGGGCTTTGCTGCTTAAAATATCCTGAGGGCCGAAAAGTTATCAGTCAGGATAATCAGCAAGTGTTTGTGCTCAACGGTATTCAAACCCAATCCGGGTATCGCTATAACCTCGTAAATGATCTTGCTGCGCTGCACGATATTGTAGATATTATTCGGTTAAGCCCGCAACTAGAAGGCACCTTTGATTGGTTAGAAAAATTTAAACAAAATCAAACGGGTGTTCATCCTATCGCCTTGACTGCACCGGATTGCAACGGCTATTGGCATGAGTTGGCGGGCAAGGATTTGCTGATTGCATCCAGTCGCTAAACTTACTGAGTACCCACTAAGAGTTAGACATTGGTTTATGTGCTCATCAAAAAATGTAACCGCTGTGAATACAGTGGTTTAATAGAATTGTTTTTACCTACTAATAGGTATTTTTTCAAATCCTCTCCTTAATCCTAATCTGGTTATATAAATTATTGCCATTTACACTCAAAGATGAGAACTGAAAATTCAGGAGGCTGATTTTTTGTTTGAATTTGAGTGATATTGGGAGATAAATAATTATGGCTACACAAGAGTACAAAGCCTGGTCTGTTGTTACGGCGAGCACAATTTCTTTTACCATTTGTTTTATGGTATGGATGATGTTCGCGGTTATCGGTATTCCTATTAAACAAATGTTGGGGTTGAATGAAACGCAATTTGGTTTATTGATTGCGATGCCGGTACTGACTGGCTCCCTGATTCGTTTGCCTATGGGCATGTGGACCGATAGATTCGGTGGCCGGATTGTATTTTTTATATTAATGCTCTCTACCGTTATCCCTATTTGGCTTATTTCATCGGCCACAGAATATTGGCATTTTTTAGTATTAAGTTTATTTGTGGGTGTGGCGGGCGGTTCATTCACGGTAGGTATTGCCTATTGCGCGCGTTGGTTCCCTAAAAATCGCCAAGGTTTAGCCATGGGCATTTTCGGCGCTGGTAATACCGGTTCAGCGGTAACCAAATTAGTTGCGCCCTTGATTGTAGTTGCCTACGGTTGGATCGCAGTGCCGCATGTGTATGCGGTGCTTATGTTAGTCACCGCAATTCTATTTTGGTTTTTTACCTTTACCGATAAAAGTCATCAAGCGGCTTCAACCGTCAGTATTAAAGAGCAGCTACAAGTATTAAAAGACCCTAAAGTGTGGCGCTACAGTCAATACTATTCCATTGTATTTGGTGGTTATGTTGCGCTCGCCTTATGGATGACAAAATATTATATTGCTGAATATGGTTTTGATTTAAAACTCGCCGCACTTTTGGCCGCTTGCTTTAGTTTACCCGGTGGAATACTACGTGCATTAGGTGGCTATTTTTCCGATAAATTTGGTGCACACACAGTGACATGGTGGGTGCTTTGGGTATCGCTCGCCTGTTTATTCTTTTTGTCTTACCCGCCTACCGATTTAACCATTAACACTATTCGTGGCCCCGCAACATTTCATCTTGGTCTTGGCCCTGTTAGCTTCACCATTATTATGTTTACCATGGGTATTGCATTCGCAGTAGGTAAAGCATCTGTCTTTAAATATATTTCTGATGACTACCCAAAAAATATCGGCGTAATCTCAGGTATTGTTGGATTGGCAGGTGGCCTAGGTGGCTTTTTAATGCCGATTATGTTTGGAGCCTTGGTTGACATAACCGGCGTACGTTCATCTGCGTTTATGTTGATGTTCGGTGTGGTGTGGACCTCACTCATGTGGATGTATTTTACCGAGGTAAGACCTCTGCACGCCGAACAAGAAACCAAGCGCGTTCGTTTAGAAACCGAATAATTGCAAGGATTGTTTGATACGAATCAATAGCGAAGATCATTCAATTTCTATACTGGTGATTAATGATCTTCATTCACACTTTCGTATAGGTGGCAGTATGAGCCGTGAAAGAAACAGCTTGCCTTTAGTGTACTCATGCTCTGGTTGTTCCAATGTTGCGCAATTGGCTAATGATTTAGCAGTTGTGTTAGACCGCGAAGGCCATGCGCAAATGTCGTGCATTGCCGGCGTAGGTGGGGATGTAAAAGGCCTAGTAAGGTTAGCGCAATCAGGTCGGCCGATATTGGCTATTGATGGTTGCAAAATTGAGTGCGTTAAAAAAACATTAGCGAAACACAATGTTTCGCCGCAATGGCATTTAGAGTTAACAAGCTTTGGGATTAAAAAGAAAGACGGTGAAGCTTGCCATTTTTCTGATATGAGAAAAGTCATGTTTGCGGCACATCAGCTAATTGCCACAGACAAAGACACTCCCTCACATCAGCACGACACACTACAAAATGATGCATTAAACACGCTGCATTACAAATAGTAGGGTAGCTAAGAGGTGGTTTGATGACCGCATTAATCCATGTGCCGCTTGCAGAGCTTGTAGCGACTTATCCTGATCTTAAGGCCGTTTTTCAGGTGCATCACATAAATGTACATGAGCAAAAGAATGTAAACCTAGCGCAGCTTATACAGGATAACAATATACCGCGTGCCGATTTTCTCGAAGCGTTGAAACGTGCACTCATTGTGTCTGCATGTGACCACTATAAGGCCGTAGACGTTAATGCGCTGACTCATGACATTATTAAGCGATTTCATGAGCCACACAGGGCGCAAGTGCACGGCTTAATAACCGACGCGCGCTATATAGAGAAAAAATATGCAGAGCACCCTCATTGCCCGCAAGGTTTAAACGCGCTGTTGGTCAGTTTGTTTAATGATTTAGATGGTCATATGGATCAAGAGGAATTATCTTTATTTCCTGCCTTGGTGTCGGCCGGCAGTTTTAATATGTTTCCCCAAATTGCCGTAGCTCATCATAGTCATGATCGTCATATAAATATGATGGACAAGCTAAATATACTCACCAATAATTTTACCTTCCCTGCAGATGCTTCCGTGCAGTGGCAAGAGCTCTATGAAAACCTATTGGAGTTTATGCTGCAGTTAACTATGCATATAGCTATTGAAAATCGATTTTTACTGAATAATTAGCTGCAATTTCATTGCAGGCTACTCCCTTAGGGGTAGCCGCTTTCCCCCTTCATGGCAATAACACTTCCACCCCTTAGCCGTTATGATTAAAACACGCCGAGCTTAATGGCCTAACCCCACGATGTTTTTAATATTTATGGGTATGGATATTAAGCCGTGGCATTCCGCCACTGGGTTTATTTAGAAATGAATAAGCCTCCCCCACATTGGAAAGGTGTTTTATGCAGTTGGATAGCCACAGGCTAATTGTTCGCAGCCGTTTTAAGGGTGATACACTTCAATCTCATGTTGTTCAACCGCAAGCCGCGCTAGTCGATAAATTTGAACGTCGTTTTAGCTACTTGCGTTTATCCATAACCGAAAAGTGTAATTTTCGCTGTACCTATTGCTTGCCCGATGGCAGTGAATGCCATTCCCATGACGGCGAATTATCGCTCATTGAAATTGAGCGCTTAGTCAATGTGTTTGCGGCTTTGGGCACTAAAAAAATTCGCATCACCGGTGGTGAGCCGAGTTTGCGCCGCGATCTCTGCGATATTATTTCGCTGTGTAAATCTATTCCTGGAATTGAAACTGTAGGTTTAACCACTAACGGCTTCCGTTTGGAAAAAGATGTTGTGCATTGGCGTAGCGCAGGGCTGGATGTGCTCAATGTTAGTGTGGATAGTCTCAACCCCAGTGCCTTTCACATGATTACGGGCAGCGAGAAGCTTTCGAGCATTTTACGTGGCTTAGATATTGCGCAAACCTTGGGTTTCAAAAGTCTAAAAATTAATACGGTATTATTGCGTGATCAAAACGCCCATGAATTAAATGATTTTCTTGCCTTTATAAAAACCCGAAAAATTACCCTGCGTTTTATAGAGCTAATGCGCACTGGCGATAATCAACAGTTTTTTAATCAACAGCATGTGAGCGGCGAAAGCATTCAGCAAAGCCTGCTCAACAGTGGGTGGGCAGAGCGCTTACGCAGCCAACAAGCTGGCCCCGCCAAAGAATTTATTCACCCAGATTACCAAGGTTCACTCGGGTTAATCATGCCCTATAGCAAACACTTTTGTGATGATTGCAACCGCTTGCGGGTATCCAGCAAGGGGCAATTATTTTTATGTTTGTTTGCAGATCTGCATCAACATCTTAGAGAGCATTTGCAGAGCGACAATATTCAACCTGCCATTGAATTTTTGCAAAAATCCATTGTGCAAAAAAATAGCGGCCACAATTTAGTAGAACAAGTAACAGGATCTACTCGCCATTTGGCGATGATCGGCGGGTAATATCTAGATCGACGGGTAATTATTTTTTGGAGTTCTTTATGGCACACAACACAACGCAAGAATTATCGCCACTGGCTATTGCGGTACTAACGGTTTCAGATACGCGCAGCCTTGAAACAGATACCTCGGGCCAATCCCTGGTAGATCGTCTAACAGAAGCAGGGCACCAGCTAGCGCAGCGTGCCATTGTTAAAGATGATATTTATCACATTCGTGCGGTATGTTCTGGTTGGATTGCAAATGACGCCGTGCAAGTGATTTTAATTACCGGTGGCACCGGCTTTACCGATAGAGATTCAACGCCAGAAGCCATGGCGCCGCTCTTTGATAAACAGGTTGAAGGCTTTGGTGAATTGTTTCGTCATCTTTCACTGCGCCACATTGGCACCTCTACCATTCAGTCACGCGCACTTGCAGGTTTAGCAAATCGTACTTTGATTTTTTGTTTGCCTGGTTCCACCAATGCGTGCAAAACCGCGTGGGACGAAATCATTAAATATCAATTAGATTCGCGCCAAGGTCCGTGTAATTTTGTGCCCCATCTGAAGAAAACTGATCGCGCTGCCTGCGCATCACGGGGTTAAGTATGAGCCAAGAGTTTACGCATTTAGATGCAACGGGCGCGGCCAATATGGTGGATGTTGGTGACAAAAACCCAACCAAGCGCACTGCAAGAGCTATGGCCAGAATTAAAACGCGCCCTGACGTTGTACAACTTATGTTGGATTCTGGTTTAAAAAAGGGCGATGTCTTTGCAGTGGCAAGAGTAGCCGGCATTATGGCCGCAAAAAAAACGGCTGATCTTATTCCTTTGTGTCACAGCTTATTATTGTCAAAAGTCAGTGTGGATTTTGAATTCAATCAACCGCTAGGTTATGTCTACGTAAAATCCTACGTTGCACTTACCGGACAGACGGGCGTAGAAATGGAAGCGCTCACCGCCGTGAGTGTTGCAGCCTTAACTGTTTACGATATGTGCAAAGCTGTTGATGCGGCGATGATTATTGATTCTATGCAATTGGTTGAAAAAACCGGTGGCAAAAATGGCCATTGGTTAAATGAGCCTGCCGTTTTGAATGCGGATATTTCATTATGATAAAAGTATTATTTTTTGCGGAACTGCGCGAACGTTTGGGTGAATCAGAATTTATTATTAAAGATTTTATGGGTTCGACTGCGGCAGATGTATTGCGCGACATTGAACAATTAAACCCGCACTGGCATGCCATATTGTCTGAGCAAAAAGTATTGATTGCTGTTAACCACACCATGTCAGGTCTTTCTGCGCCAATAAAACTGGGCGATGAAATTGCATTCTTTCCTCCCGTAACCGGCGGTTAAGATGCTGAATGTACAGCGCGAGGATTTTGATCTCGCTAAAGAATATGCCTGTTTGAGAATGCGTTCAGATAATGCGGGCGGGATAGTCATGTTTGTAGGGCTGGTGCGCGATTTGCCAGATGGTTTATTGCAAATGACCCTTGAACATTACCCGCAAATGACAGAAAAAGCCTTGGTAAACATAATTGCAGACGCCAAGCAACGTTGGCCGTTGCAAGCCGTACGTATTATTCATCGCATTGGAAATTTACAACCTTGTGATCAAATTGTGTTTGTGGGCGTTGCTAGCGCCCACCGTGCCGCCGCATTTTCGGCGGCAGAGTTCATTATGGATTATTTAAAAACCCAAGCGCCTTTTTGGAAGAAAGAAACGCAAACGAATGGCGAACAGTGGGTAGCGGCGAAAGCATCCGATGAGCAGGCGTTAGAAAAGTGGGCGTGAAGAGCCTATTAGGCTCTCTGATCTTTCCCTCTCCCGTGGGAGAGGGCTAGGGTGAGGGAGTTTTGAACGTATTACTGCAAAAACCGATCAAACAAAACTACATTGACTTTTTCTCCTGCTGTTACCGCGCCGCGTTCTTGTTCAAGCACAATATAACAATTAGCCTGCGCAATTGAGCTGAGTACGCCGGAGCTTTGACTGGATGTTGCGACTACTTGGTTTTCGTCGTTCTGCATGCTTAATTGCCCACGTTGATAATCGGCGCGGCCCGGTTGTTTTTTGAGATTGGTTTTTGTGCTGACACTTAATGTTGGCGATGGCTCAAATTTTTCACCGGCCAAATACCGCAACGCAGGTACCACTAATTGATGATACGTTACCACCGCTGATACGGGGTTGCCGGGCAAACCAAAAAACCAACCTTTGGCGCTGTTTGATTTTTGCTCTGCTGAATGTTGTTTTTGTAAAACGCCAAACGCAAAGGGTTTTCCTGGTTTCATGGCAACTTTCCAAAAATTTATTTTTCCCAGTGTTTCTAATACATCTTTAGTGTAATCCGCATCGCCTACTGAAACACCGCCACTGGAAATCACCACATCTGCTTGTTCTATGGCCGTTGTAAAGGCTGCAGCAATTTTTTCTGGGTTATCTGCGATACAACCCATGTCGATAACCTCCACATCCAAGCGTGAAAGTAGTGCGATTAGCGTAGGGCGGTTGCTATCGTAAATATCACCTGCCCGTAATCTTTCGGTGAGTGGTTTTAATTCGTCGCCGGTTGAAAGTACGGCCACCTTTATGCGTTTAAAAACACAGGCTTCGGCAATGCCAAGCGAGGCGAGCAAGCCTATATCCACTGGGCTAATACGTTTTCCTTGTTCAAATACGAGTGAGTTGATAGCAATATCTTCACCTGCACAGCGAATATTTTCACCAAGTTTTGGCAGTTTATTGATGTGAATAAATTCGTTTTGGGTATGCGTATGGCTTTGAGTGCGCACATTTTCTTGTATAACAACTGTATCGGCGCCTTCAGGTATAACCGCGCCCGTCATAATACGCACGCATTCGCCTTGGTTCACTGCGCCCTTAAATGGGTGCCCCGCAAGTGAATGACCAATTAATGTTAAAGGCGTTTCAGTGCTGATGTCTTGATGGCGCAGAGCGTAACCATCCATAGCGGAGTTGTTATGACCTGGAACATTAAGCGCAGAATACATGGGTTCGCTTAATATGCGATCCAGCGCATTAGCCAAACTGATTTTTTCAGTGGTGGTGACTGGTGTTATAGCGTCGCGCATTAGGCTAATGGCTTGGGCTACTGGTAATAAACCGGGTTGTGAACAACAGTCCATTTTTTTATTCCTGAGTTTGTTGGTTAATCATCCATACGGCGGCTTCAACGCGCGAACGCAAATGCAATTTTTTGAGCAGATGTTTAACGTGAACTTTTACGGTACCGTCAGAAATATCCAATTCACGCGCTATAAGTTTATTGCTCAAGCCCTTGGCAATTAATTTTAAAATTTCCAATTCACGCTGTGTGAGGGTATCTATTTCGCCTGAACTTTTATTGTTAGGGTTACGAATTGCAGTGGCAAGAATTTGGGTTACGGCTTCACTTAATACCATCTTGCCATTGAGTGCGCGTTTAATTTGCTCTAAGAGCTCTTCGGGTTCCATATCTTTGAGCAAATAACCATCTGCACCTAAAGAGATGGCCTGCAATACATCTTCATCCGCATCCGATACTGTGAGCATCACAATGCGCGAGGTAACGCCTTGATCGCGCAAATGACGCAAGGTTTCTAAGCCGTTCATTCCTTGCATATTTAAATCGAGCAAAATTAAATCTGGGTCTAGCTCTACTCCTTGAGTAATCGCATCGGCCCCGTTGCTCGCTTCCGCAATGACTTCAAGCTCATCATCCATAGAGATGAGCTGACGTAGCCCTTTGCGAAGTAGTGGATGGTCATCAACTAACATAATGCTTGCAGCGTTGCTCGACATAGCCTTGCTCCGAATAGATGTTGTGAACATTTTACCTTGTTTGGCAGATTAAAACCTAGGTGTCGTTTAGGCATCTAAAACACATAGGGTGGCTTCTTACTTAAAGTGCTGAGTATTAGCGTGTTTTGAAAATTAAATCCCTCTTTGTAGGTATGCCCACTAACTACACTGCTTTGGGTGATTAATACTGAAGATGAATGGTGCATTTTACGTTTACCTTGCATAGTGAATATCGAGCCAATTCTATGTGGAGGAAGCGCCATGACGTATTTAAAAAAATGGGAGCCAGAAAATCTAAGCTTCTGGGAAACGGAAGGTAAGACAATTGCAAACCGAAATTTGTGGATATCCATTCCAAGCTTATTGTGTGGTTTTGCAGTGTGGATGCAATGGAGCATTATCACTGTTCAAATGCTGAATTTAGGCTTTCCTTACCAAGCCAGTGATTTGTTTTCGCTCAGTGCTATTGCCGGTTTGACCGGTGCAACTCTACGTATTCCCTCTAGCTTCTTAATTCGGCTATGCGGCGGGCGCTACACATTATTTTTAACAACATCCTTGTTAATTATTCCTGCGTTAGGTACTGGGTTGGCGTTACAAGACCCTTCTACACCTTTGTGGGTATTTCAATTAATGGCATTGTTGTCAGGTATCGGCGGTGGAAATTTTGCAGCGTCTATGTCAAACATTAGTTTCTTTTACCCACGCAAACAACAAGGTTTAGCTTTAGGTCTTAATGCCGGCTTGGGAAATTTTGGTGTGACCACTATGCAAATTTTGGTTCCATTAGCGATGACTTTTTCTGCGTTCGGACATTTTGGTGGAGATCCGTTGATATTAAAAACAGCGAGTGGAACATTAATTGGTTCTATTCCTGCAGGTACTGAATCGTGGATTCAAAATGCTGGCTTTTTGTGGTTGTTGCTATTGATACCCTTAGCGTTTGCGATTTGGAATGGTATGAGCAATATAAACACCGAAGACGTGACGCCAAAGCTAACCGGGCCGTTGCGTTCATTTAGTATTATTATCGCTATGTTATTAATAGGTTTCGTTACGTCGGCAATTGGGCTCTGGCTCATATTGCCAGAAAAAGTCAATGGTTCCGGTTTTGGTGTTCCTAAAGAACTGGTGCTGGTGTTGGTGTTATTTGCAACGGTGTTGTTATTAAAAATGTTACCCGGTGCTATACGCACAAGCTTGGATCGTCAATACAAAATATTTAATAACAAACATACGTGGGTAATGAGTGTACTGTATGTGATGACCTTTGGTTCATTCATTGGATTTTCGGCGGCTTTTCCTCTCTCAATACAAGTTATTTTTGGCTATAGTCACATCAGTGTTGATGGCATTATGACCCACACCACGGTAAACCCCGGCGGCCCCAGCGCATTAACTTACGCATGGATTGCGCCATTCATTGGTGCATTAATCCGCCCCGTAGGTGGTTGGATTTCAGATAAATTTGGTGGCGCATTAGTCACTCAAGTTTGTGCAATTGCCTTGGTGGTTTTATCTTTAGCTGCGGCTTATTACATGCGTCTTGCTTATCAATCAGCGCATCCAGAACAATATTTCGTTCCCTTTTTCTTATTGTTTTTAGGTATGTTTGCGGTGAGTGGTTTAGGTAATGGCTCCACGTTTCGCACCATCGCAGCAGTATTCCCCAAAGAGCAAGCGGGCCCGGTATTGGGCTGGACTTCAGCCATTGCAGGCTATGGTGCTTTTTATATTCCCCAAGTATTCGGTGAGCAAATAAATGCCGCAACCCCAGAGCATGCGATGGTAGGTTTTGCAGCTTTTTACTGTGTATGCGTACTGTTAAATTGGTGGTTTTACTTGCGGAAACAAGGCGAGTTTTATAATCCTTAGCCATTAATAGTCATTATTATTTGAGGTGTTGTGTGTGACTTTATTTTCGCTACCTCTATTGTGGGATGATGCGCTGCTGAGCAAATATGATTTGTCTGGCCCGCGCTATACATCCTACCCAACTGCGCCGCAATTTCGCGATAATTTTTCAATGCAGGATTTTTATGCAGCGGTTGCGCGTAGTAATGAAAGTGTTCGGCCATTGTCGCTTTACTTTCATCTCCCTTTTTGCGACACACTTTGTTTTTATTGTGGCTGCAATAAAGTTGTAACCCATAATAAAGCACGTGCTTTGCCTTATCTTCAATGCATTGAAAAGGAAATGGCGGCGAATTCAGTTCTGTTTGATCAGCAGCGTATGGTTACTCAATTGCATTGGGGCGGCGGAACCCCTACCTTTATTAGCGATGATGAAATGTCATTACTGATGAATGCAACCCGACAACATTTTCAATTACTCGATGACGATAGTGGTGAGTATTCCGTTGAGATTCATCCTGGCCGAGTATCTAGTAAAACCATGGGGCATTTGCGCACGCTTGGGTTTAATCGCGTAAGTATGGGCGTTCAAGATTTCGATCCTAACGTGCAGAAGGCCGTTAATCGCTATAACACTCGCGATGAAGTACATAGTTTAATGCAGGCGCTGCGCCAGCAAAATTATCACTCTATTAGCATGGATTTAATTTATGGCCTACCTAAACAAACCCTAAAAAGTATTTGTGAAACTTTGGCGCAAGTGATAGAACTTTCGCCAGACCGATTGTCGCTCTTTAACTATGCGCATATGCCACATCTGTTTAAAAGTCAGGAGCTTATTCACGCGGCTGATTTACCGTCAGCCATGCAAAAACTCGAACTGTTACATATGGCCATTGAGCAATTACAGCAGGCTGGGTATGTGTATATAGGGATGGATCATTTTGCAAAACCAAATGATTCATTAGTAATTGCCCAACAACAAGGAAATCTGCAGCGCAACTTTCAAGGCTACTCTACCCATGGGGATTGTGATCTATTGTCTTTTGGTGTTTCTGCCATTAGTGCATTTGGCGGGACCTATATTCAAAACACTAAAAATTTACAGGATTATCAAACGCGTATTCACCTACAGCAACATGCTCGTATTCGCGGTTTACAATTAACGCCGGAAGATATAATTCGCAAAGATGCGATTAATCAATTGATCTGTCATTTTGAGTTGGATTTTTTCGTTTTAAATAAAAATAACGGAATTAATGCACTGGATTATTTTGCAGATGAATTAAAGGCGTTGCAGCCAATGGTAGAGGACGGTTTACTGCAAATAGATGCTAACAAAATAAAAGTATTAGATAGCGGCCGATTATTAATTCGTCGGATTTGTATGGTGTTTGATTCCTATTTAAAAAACAGTACACAGATTCGATATTCAAAAGTAATCTAACTAAAGTGAAACGCTGCTTTAATTTCCATTATGATTCCATGCTTAGTCGATACACCTTAATAGGTAGCCAATATTTATAGAGGTAGTTTTCATTTCACGACATTTTTACATGATAAGGTTACTGCTTCTAATTTTTTAATGGAGTGGTATTTGAATGAATGATGTAAATATTGTCGATGTCGTGAACTCAACTATTATTCCTCTGCAAGCTGCATCGCTGGATATTTGGGATAAGAAATATTGCCTGAAAGATATGCAGCAACAACCAGTTGATGGCTCCATTCAGGATACCTATGCACGCGTAGCCACCGCCTTGGCTGGCGTGGAATTAAAGCCTAAGCGCAATTATTGGCGCGAACAGTTTTTATGGGCGCTACAACAAGGCGCTATTCCCGCAGGCCGCATTATTTCCAATGCGGGTGCACAGGCTTACAAACCGGCTACCTCCACCATTAACTGTACTGTGTCCGGCACTATTCCCGATTCCATGCAGGGCATTTTGCAAAAAAATTTGGAAGCGGGTTTAACGCTTAAAGCGGGCTGCGGAATTGGCTATGAATTTTCCACCCTGCGCCCGCGCGGTGCTTATGTGGCAGGTGCCGGCGCACACACCTCTGGGCCGTTGTCGTTTATGGATATTTTCGACAAGATGTGTTTTACCGTGTCCTCGGCGGGTGGGCGGCGCGGTGCGCAAATGGCAACCTTTGATGTGAGCCATCCCGATGTGTTGGATTTTATTCGCGCTAAACGTGAAAACGGTCGTTTGCGTCAATTTAATTTATCGCTCCTCATCACAAATGAATTTATCGCGGCAGTAAAAAACAATAACGATTGGTCGCTGTCATTTCCTATTAATGAAAAAGATGTTGTTGCGCAAGGTTTGGATATTCATAACTCAAAAGCTGTTTTGTGGCGCGCACTGGACAGCAGTGCAGAAGAGTCAAATTTCTTAGTGAATGAAGAAGGCTTAGTGGCCTGCAAAATATATAAAACCTTACCCGCTCGCCGCCTATGGGATGTGATTATGGCATCCACCTATGATTTTGCAGAACCGGGTTTTATTCTCATAGATCAAGTTAACGAATTAAATAATAATTGGTTTTGCGAACAGATTCGTGCCACGAATCCCTGCGGTGAACAGCCCTTGCCGCCCTATGGCAGTTGTCTACTGGGCTCTATTAATTTAACCGGTTTTGTAGAGCAACCCTTTACCGAGCAGGCGTATTTCAATTGGGAAAAATATCGCAAGGTCATCGCCATTTTTACCCGCATGCTGGATAACGTGGTTGAACTAAATGGCTTGGCGTTGCCGCAGCAACAGCAGGAAATAACACATAAACGCCGCCACGGTATGGGATTTTTAGGCTTGGGTTCAGCGCTTGCGCTCTTAGGTATTCCTTATGGCAAGGCAGCGTCAGTTGCGTTTACTGAACAAGTTAGCCGCGAGCTGGCGCTCACCGGTTGGCAAACAGGTTTAGCGCTAGCGCAAGAAAAAGGCATGGCACCAGTATTAAATGAAGATTTTGAAATAACGGCACAAATGTTGCGCCAGCGCCCAGAAATGCTACGCGATGGCATAAGTTTAGGCGATAAAATTTCTGGGCGTATATTGCATGCGCGCTACAGTCGTTATATGCAAAAAATTGGCGAAGAGATGCCAGAATTAATTGCGCAGTTGTGTGAGCACGGCTGCCGCTTTACACATCATTCATCCATTGCGCCCACCGGAACCATTTCACTCTCGCTCGCTAATAATGCCAGCAATGGCATTGAACCTAGTTTTGCGCATCACTATGCACGCAATATTATTCGCGCAGGGCGCAACACCAAAGAAAAGGTGGATGTGTATTCCTACGAATTGCTCGCGTATCGCACTTTAGTAGATGCAACCGCCACGCCCGATAATCTGCCCGATTATTTTGTGGCGGCCGATCAAGTGAGTGCGCGTGAACATGTGGATGTACAGGCTGCTGCGCAAAAATGGATTGATTCGTCCATTTCAAAAACCATTAATGTACCTACGGATATTCCCTACGAAGATTTTAAAAATATTTATCTCTATGCCTATGATCAAGGATTAAAAGGCTGTACAACATTCCGCTTTAACCCAGAAGCATTTCAAGGTGTATTGGTACGCGAAGAAGACCTTGCTCAAACTACTTATGTATTTGATTTGGCTGACGGTTCGCAAGTTGAATGTAAAGGCAATGAAATGATTGACTACGATGGTGAAACACACAGTGCCGCCAACCTTTACGATGCGTTAAAAGAAGGTTACTACGGTAAACTTTAATTGCAGCGAGGTCTTGCAATGAACACAAAAATAGACAGAAAAATTATTGGCTACAGCGTAAAAAAGTCAGCTTCAGCCGAGCTTTCAAACGAGCTACCAGAAAGTGCAGATATTGAGCAGATGCATGAAAAAGTAGGCCGCCCAGAAATATTAGTGGGCGCAACCTATAAAATTAAAACGCCACTATCAGATCATGCGCTTTACATCACCATTAACGATATTGTATTAAATCAAGGTACGGAGCATGAGCTGCGTCGCCCCTTTGAAATTTTTATCAACTCTAAAAATATGGATCAGTTTCAATGGGTGCTTGCCCTAACGCGCGTAATTTCAGCCGTATTTAGAAAGGGGGGGGACGTTACGTTTTTGGTAGAAGAATTAAAGGCCGTGTTTGATCCACAAGGCGGTTACTTTAAAAGTGGTGGCCGCTTTATGCCATCGCTAGTCGCCGAAATTGGCGACACCATTGAAACCCATTTAAAAGCTATAGGATTAATAAAGCGCGACCCCATGCACCCAGCGCAAGTGCAAATTTTAGCCGAAAAAAAAGCTGAGTACGATGAACAAAAAGGCACGTTAACTCCCGCAGACGAATTTCCTGCTTCGGCGCAGCTTTGTATGAAATGCCACACCAAGGCGATGATTTTATTAGATGGCTGCTGTACGTGTTTAAATTGCGGTGACTCTAAGTGTGGATAAGAATATGCTAAATGTTAGTGCATTCTGAAATACATAAATTACCTGTTAAAGCTGAATAGAGGTGAATAATGAGCAGTAAAACCCCTAGTGATTGGAACCCTTATTCTGAAGAAATATTGCAAGATCAAATGACCGCGTATGATCAAATGCGAACTCATTGCCCTGTGGCATATAGTGAAGAAAATCAGTGGTCACTGTTTGGATACGACGATATTTATAATGCGCTACATGATCACAAAGTTTTTAGTAATAAAATATCGAAGCATTTATCTGTGCCCAATGGAATGGATCCACCACAACATACCCCGTATCGAGAACTTATAGAACCGTATTTTTCATCAGCGGCTATGGCTGAATTCGAGCCAAAGTGTCGTCGTATTGCTAAGGCTTTGGTTGCAACGCTTCCTCGTCACCAAAATGCAGAAATCATTACCACTTTCGCACAAAACTTTGCACTACAAGTTCAATGCACATTTTTGGGCTGGCCGTTTGATATGCAAGAATCCTTGCGCCAGTGGTCACACAAGAACCAAGCGGCAACGCTCGCACAAGATCGCCTAAAATTAACGGCTGTGGCTGACGAGTTTTCTTGCTATATAACTACGCTTTTACAACAGCGACGAGATGCGAGCGATCAGGCTGTAAATGATGTTACAACAAGTTTGTTGCATGCCAAAGTCGCTGGAAAATTACTGACTGATGAAGAAATTGTGAGCATCCTTAGAAATTGGACTGCGGGAGAAATTGGCACAATCGCCGCTTCCATTGGTATTCTGATTCACTTTATAGCGGCTCACCCAGAGTTACAGCAGGAACTGCGCGATCAACCAGAAAAGTTGCTAGAAGCCATCGACGAAATTCTTAGAATTCACGGACCCTTGGTTGTTAATCGCCGTAGGACTACCTGCCCAGTTACTTTAGGCCAGCGTAATATCCAAGCCGAAGAACGTGTTTCACTTTATTGGGTTTCTGCTAATCGAGACGAAAAAGTATTTGAAGATGCGCAAAACTTTCGCTGGGGGCGGGATCAGAGCAAAAATTTACTTTATGGCGCCGGCATTCATGTATGTCCGGGTTTGCCATTAGCGTGTCTTGAGCTTCAGATTGTAATGGAAGAATTGCTCGCACATACAAACCATGTGAAATTGAGTGAGGTTTTACCCACTAATGCCATCTATCCAGCCAGCGGGTTCAGCAGCCTTATTGTTTGGGTAGAATGATAAACATAAATGCTCAGTAATTAATAGCAAGTGAAAGCAGAGTAGGCGTAAAATAATATCAGCATCCAATGTAAATTTTCAAATTGCGGTGATTTTACGTGCGGGTAAGAATCTGCACGCTTCCTAACGGGCAGACTTCAATACAGGTAGGGTTGGGATAATAGTGTTCACAGCAAATGCAGGTTTCCTGATTGATTTGATAGTGCGCACCTTGCATGCTAATTGAATCGCTGGGGCATTCCGGCACGCACATATCGCAATTAATACAGGAGTTATCAATTTGCACATAATGCTTATCGCTTAATAATATTGCCGTATGTTTGCTCAATGGGTTTTACTCTATTTAATACTACATAATAATTTTTACTAACATAGCTTGAGAACCCACAACTGCGAATGGCAACCGAATATAGACGCGGTGGCCAGAGCCTGGTGCTACATCAATAGGCTCATGCTGCTCATTTAATAATTGCACGAGTTGTAATGGGTAATTTCCGGTAGGCGTGAGCAGCAACAATTGATCTTGTACTTTAAAATTATTTTTTACATCAATCAGTAAGTAGTCATCAGCTAATTGCTCAAGCACTTCACCGACTAGTTGTTGGCTGGTTGCGTGACTATTGCCATGTTCATAGTTTTGCAGCTCTTGCTGTTTGTGACGCTGTAAAAAACCTTCGGTATAACCGCGGTTCGATAAGCCATCCAGCTCTTGCAAAAGTGCTGAATTAAACGCTTTACCTGCAACGGCATCATCTATAGCGCGACGATACACCTGAGCTGTACGTGCAGCGTAATAGGGTGACTTGGTCCTGCCTTCAATTTTTAAAGAGTCCACACCGATAGCGACTAGCCGCTCCACTTGAGCCACAGCGCGCAAATCTTTTGAGTTAAATAAATAACTTCCATGTTCATCTTCTTCCAGCACAAATTTTTCACCTGGGTGCTCCGCTTGCTCTACAAATATGGCCTGAGTTTTTACTGGTATGGCGGGGATTAATTCCTGCTGAATTTCGACGGCGCTCTGAGCGTTATATTCCCAACGACAGGCATTGGTACAAGCGCCCTGGTTGGGATCACGCTTATTAACATAGTTTGAAATTAAACAGCGCCCGGAGTAAGCCATACAAAGCGCACCATGAACAAATACTTCTAATTCCATTTCAGGGCAGCGCTGTTTTATTTCGGCAATTTCATCCAAGCCCAACTCGCGCGATAAAATAACACGCGCTATACCCACTGCTTGCCAAAAGCGCACGGCAGCCCAATTAAGTGTGTTGGCTTGTACTGATAAATGTAACGGCATAGAGGGAAATGATTCGCGCATTAAAGCAATCACCCCAGGATCAGATACAATCATCGCGTCGGGCTTAAGCGTAATCACTGACTCCATTTGAGCTACAAAATTTTTTAATTTAGCATTGTGTGGCGCAATATTGGCAACCACATACAATTTTTTATGTTGTGCGTGAGCCTCGTTAATGCCGAGAGCAAGAGTATTTAAATCAAACTCATTATTGCGTACGCGCAAACTGAATCGTGGTTGCCCTGCATAAACGGCATTGGCACCATAGGCAAACGCTAGTCGCATTGCTTTTAAACTTCCTGCTGGAGAAAGCAGCTCGGGAGCTTGCATAGAGAGTGCCTCGCTATTTTTGCTAACAAATCACGAATGCTAACCAAAATAGCTTTGCATCATGTTGATTTCGCTCAAAGGGAATCGTCAATATCGACAATTTAATACAGATTTAGTAAATTAGTTTCCGCTCAATATTTGTCAGAGCTTATATTGTCGAATTCGGTCACACAAAACAGGCATGGCTGAAGCTCTATCGACACTTTGATGCGGGAATTCCCTCCGACGACACCATCTCACGAGTCATGCCAGCATTAGATCCTGAAGAATTGATTACCTGTTTCATCAGCTGGGTTAACGATGTCCGTGAAATAGAGCCGCGCGACTTTATTGCTATTGATGGCAAAACGTTGCGCCGCTCGTTTGATCGAGGGGATAAAAAAACCGCATTACATGTTATCTCCGCGTGGGCGCATATCGCCCATGATAATGAAGTTGGAAAAACACAAAGACTTTTCAGCCCAATGGTTCAACCCAAGCTAAAGGCAGATGGATACACTGGACTCAGAAAGACTACACGCCTGACGATTGGGCAACCTTATTTTTTAGCAAAACAAACCGCGTAGTTTTAACAAAAAGTACACAGTCCGATTAATCTTAACTGACTTTACTTCGCCATAATTTTTTCACGGTTAACGAAATTGCCAATGCATCATGGTCTGCTCGATGTTGCGTTAATTTATGGGTTGTAAATGTCTTGGCAAGCTCGCCAGAAAAGCCTTCGCGTTGTTTTTTGCCGATTAACTCGCCAATATCAGCGACGCGAAAATGAAATGGTCCCAACCGTCGCAACCATAAACTTTCCCACTCCGGGGCATCAGAATAAATTACTCCATAGCCAACCAGTTTATCCATCATTTCTGCATACACTTGGTGAATAGGAACACCATGCTCCTCGATGTAAGAGCGCTTTAATCCATGTATAGCCTGACTTGGAAGTGACCAGTCAATCCAATCGGGTTCGGGCTTTATAATCCAGTAATAAACCTGACCACACACCACTAACCCTGCACTGATGGGATAACTGGTGTCGGAAAGACTGCTTGCCTCAAAATCGATTATTGGGGGAAGCTCTGTCATAAAATAAAGGCCTTAAAAATGTACGCCTGCTGCCATTTGCGGATCGACAGTTTTCCGATGGCCTTTGCCAACCAAAATGTATACCGTACTGCGGGTGATAAAAAAACAATTTTGCTCAAAGGCAACCAACGCTGAGGTTTTTACATTCCACCCCTCTGGCCAGCGATCACGACTGTCCCAGATCAAATAATTTGCAAAAATAATCGCAGGCTGAAAACCGCTCGCCACAAAACGATTTTTGTCATCGTCTGAAATGTCGTAATCCCACCACATCCACTGCTTAACGGTGCTAATGCCTTTAGTGGGGTGTGACGCACGAGCCTGTTCGATCATTTGCGGCAGACACGATTCGTCTACGCCAAAGTCGCAAGCATCTCCTTTGCAGTAAAGTAAATCCGCGACTTGTTTAACGGCCTCTTGAGGTGAATTCATTAAAATAAAATTTTCCAGTTAAGCGCAAAGTCGATGCAGGGTTAATAATTCCTGACGGAAGCGACCAAACATATTGATATTGGCTTCATAGTAGGTCGCTAACAAAGAGCCTTGCGGAATAGGATTAACATCCTGCGAAGAAAATGATGGGGATGGATACTCATTGAAATCAAGATGCAATGCATTTACCCCACCGCTTGGCGGCTCACTCTGGTCAGGCGGATTTGCGTCATCTGCTACCAATACCGAAGGCATAACATCACGACGAAGCGTACCGACATCAGGAATTTCTTCAATGATACGTCCAGCATACTCAGCCAGACTGGGTTCGGCGGGAACATACAGATAGCTATCGCCGGGATGGATACCATCCATACGTAAAATACGGCCCAACACTTGTCGGAAATGCAACTCCGTTTTAACGCGCGTCAAATGACAGCACACGCGTAAACGAGGAATATTGGTACCTTCGCTCACCATACCGACAGAGATAATCCACGGTTCGCTGCCTGCTCTGAATGCAGCAATCGCCGCTTGCGGATCATCTTCCATGTAGGTGGCAATCACTGCTGTTTCACCAATACGGCGCTCCAAAATTTCGGCAATTCTGTAGGCATGCTCCACCGTTGCAGCCACAATCAGCCCACCGGCATTGGCATGTTGTTTGCGCAATGTATGCAGCTTTTTGGAGGATTGTTCAAGCATGTAGGCAATCAAGGCTTCGTTGCCTATGAGTTCCTGATAGGAACAATCAGACTGCTTCAGGAGGTCAGCAAAGCAGGTAAATACTTTTTCTTCACTTCCCTGATTTACGCAGATGCGGTCATTGTCTATAAGCGTAATTGCCGGAGCGCGGCATACCTTGTCCAGTACCGCTTCTCGCAAACCGTACATAAAATCACAATGGACTTTATCGTCTTGCGTGTAGCTCGCTAATGAAATAGGAATGCGGTCAGAGCGCCAAGGTGTTCCCGTCAAGGCCAAACTAAACGTTGCGCGCCCCTGAATACGCTGAATAATCTGTTCACCCCAAGCATTAGCATTTTCTTGGGAATCACCGGCGCAGTGATGAATCTCATCAAAAATGGCGAATATGCGGTATCTGTCGAACAGCGCCCAAAACTGATCATCCTGATGCAACATGGATTGATAAGTCAGTGACTGGCCTTTTGACCCCAGCCGACCATCCATTGGTTGATGGATTTGTTCCTCCAATGCAATTTGAAAATCGATGGCGACGATAACGGAAGGGGAAAAACACAGCACCAAATCAATTTTATCTTTTTGGAGAAGCAGTCCTGCCAATGTAGATGCCATTCGCGTTTTCCCCGCAGCAGGCGTTGCTAGACAGAGAAAATGATGGTGGCCGTTATTGTATTTAACTACGGCTTTACGAATGCAGGTTGACTGCCACTGGCGCAAACTCATGGGTAACTCGCTTCTGTTACCAATAAGCTCTCCAATGCTTTTACCCGTCCCAATAATCGTGAACATCGCTCGCGCGACTCGTTATAGCGCGGCTGTGCAATCTCGCGCAAATCCGGTATTTCTTGGCAAATCGCTTCGTATTCTTCCATTTCGCCCATCGCAGTCAAGACTTCTTCCTGATGGACTTTCAATCTTTCTTTAAGGCTTGCCAGTGGATCAATTTGCAGTTGCACGGTAGCCTCAATAAGAGCAGGTGGAGTTGATTGGGTGGATTTATATAAGCGAAGAAATTGCTGCGTCAATGTGTAATGCGGCCATCTACCATTCACCTTTGAACGCTCCATATACCCAACTTTCATCAATCTTTGCATATTGCGATACACAAATTGCCGGGCCGCTTTTTTTGACGTATGCAAACTAGAAGGGTGCTGGAGATACGCCTCTGTGAGTTCATCCACTGTAAACGAAGTAGCATAGATATCTTTCAGTACACCAAATAGATCTGATTTCAAAACAACGCCTATAATGTTAATTGTTATCATCTGTGCCGCGAATTTCGCGCCATTCTAGCTTGTCTCTATCATCGAGACAATGAAATGCTCTCCTTATTCACCTCACTATGAAAAACTACAAACTTGGCTGAAAGAGCAGCGGGGAAAGAGCGGCTATTCGCAGCGTGAAGTATCCGATATCATGAATCGTCATCATTCGATTGTTGGCAAGATAGAGCAGCGCAGAAAGAAAATTGAGTTGCTGGAGTTTGTGAAATACTGCGAGGTACTGGGTGCAGATCCATATGAAGGACTTTCTCTACTAATAGAATCCCTTCATGAGGAAGATTAGCCGTGGCTCACTCCGCCAAGTTCATTCTCAGCTGCCAGCAACACATTTCAGGTTCAGCGCGCAATATATCCTGAGTGCGCTCACCACCGAGATATCCATTCGCGACAGCAAACCAATAAGCCATTCCCCAGTTATTTTTCTTCCCGTCAAATAGTATCAGGATGGCTTGCAGTCCAGCGCAATGTTGCAGTTTATCGTCGGTAAAAGCGTAAGCCGGAAACAGTTCAGCTCTTTCATGAGACACACTAAAGATCATTTTCTTTTCCTTCAATGCGTGCAACTGCACTTCTAAGTCAGGTGGGGATACCCCGGTCAATCTTCCTAACTCTGCCTAGGTGAGCAAGGAAGTAGCATTCGTCACTTTCTGCTTTGCTATCGCGATCATTTGCCTTTCAATTATCATGGATCTTTCTCAAGCTCATTTATGAAGCAGATGGAAGTAGACTCATCAGTCTGCTTATCGTACTGATTTTATTCCATAAATAATAAAAATCACCACTTAGGACAGATAAACCAATATTATCTATCCTTATATCTGTTGATTTTAAGGTGTAACAATTTGACAATATAGTATGTATTTACATAGTATGTACTACAGTACGAAATAATCAGGTGAGATTGATATGGCTAGAGGCGGCATTAATAAGGCATTGGTTAAGATGGCGATAGAGCGATTAGTCGCCAGAAATGAGAACCCCAGCCTCGACGCAATCCGAATCGAACTGGGAAATACTGGCTCAAAAGCAACCATTCATCGTTATCTCAAGGAAATTAATGAGGAATCCGACGCCGCTAGCACCGGCAAAAAGGTATCTATTAGCGATGCATTGACTCGTTTTGTAGAAAGTTTGGCAAATCAACTGGAACAAGAGGCTCAGGATGTCATCATTCAAAGCAATGCGCGTCACGAAGCCACACTAAACACGTTGAAATCACAGCTCAACGCCTCAGAGCTCTCCAATAATCAAGCTGCCAAGCAAATTGACCAGCTCACAGTACAGATCAAGGAATCAGAAGAAGCTCGAACAGAACTCTCATCTAGCTTTCAAACGCTATCCCTTAAAATGGAACGAATGGAGCAACAACTCATTGAGAAAGATGTACAGCTCCACGATAAAGAGGCGCATATTCGCTCTTTAGAAGAAAAGCACCTTCACGCTCGTGAGGCGCTTGAGCACTACAGAACCTCAGTTAAAGACCAGCGCGACCAAGATCAGCGCCGCCATGAGCATCAAGTCCAGCAGCTTCAGGCCGAACTTCGTCAATTAAATCAAACTCTATCCGTCAAACAAACTGAAATTACGCAACTCAACAAGGATAATTCGCAATTATCTACCGAGGTCAGAGAGTATCGTAAGCAGCTAAATAGCATTGAAAACAAAGTACATACGTTAGAATCTCAATTAAGCGCCAGCGAAGAAAAAGCTGCTATTGCCACGCATAAAGTCACCGGCTTGGTAGACTCTGAAGAGAGATCATTACAAAAAATAAATGATTTGATCGAACAGCAAGAGTTAATGGAGCGGGCGTTCAAGGCAATTGAGGTTGAGCTAATAAGCACAAAAACGGAACTCAATGTAAAAAGCCAGCTACTGGATACTATTACTGGAAAACTGAGACCTGAAGGGCATATAGTAGAGGCTGCAAATCAGCAGGAATAATCAAATTAGGTAGCTGCACGCTTAGCGCAAACAGCTACAGCTCCCGCCTCAAATCGGCATTACCAAAAAACCATTTTTCACAATAAAATCAAAGTGTTATAAGCCAAGTGGCTAAATTTGGCGCTTTTACCGGCCGGACCTCAGAAGATGATATCGCGGCAAAAAAAGATCAAAAAACAAACGACATCGAAAACAGGATCTATACTAATAATTCTTATCCGGAAACTGCAATCACCGACGTACAAAGTTTGCCAGGTATTGCTGTTGCAAAAGGATTAACGGTGTGGACTGATGTCACCGTTTATCGCAAATTTTTACTGAAATTTGCAACTGATTATGTCGATAGCGTTAGAAATCTTAGCCGTTATTTTAGTGAAAAAAATTATACAGAGGCCAATGCATTAGCGCACAAATTAAAAGGAACTGCAGGCAACTTAGCTCTTCCTGAGATAGCTCACATTTCGGGTGAGATTGAATCTGTAGGTTTGAATGTAGATACGAGTAATTATCCGAGTGATGCATTAGCGCGTTTGCAAACAGCTTTAGATACGGCGATTGTATCAATTTTGTTATTCGCCGTTGAAAAAAATAATCAAACGATAATCGCACCGGATGTCGTTGATGTAGCGCAAGCAACTAAGCTTTTACCTGAACTAATGCGAGCACTTGATACTGATGCTCCAGATCAGGCGCTTACGTTGTTGGATGATTTAGCAACTGTATTTCCACTCGCTGCACTTGATTCTGTGCGAACCCGCATCGATGATTTCGATTTTCGGGGAGCGGAAATATTGGTTCGCCAATTGGCTAATCAATGGGGAATTACTGTTGAGGAATAATTCACATGCCTGCCAATTTAATTTTAATTGTTGATGATGAACCTAGTAATCTTGCTACGTTAAAACAAATCTTGGGCAGTATTTATCCTTTAGTGTTTGCACGCAGTGGTAGTGAATGTTTAACGGCTGTAAAAAAACATCAACCCTCGTTGGTTTTACTCGACATTCAAATGCCAGACATGAATGGTTATGCAGTTTGTCGAACACTTAAGGCTGATCCTTCAACAGAAAACATACCTGTCATTTTTATTTCTTCTCTGAGTGATATTGGCGACGAAGCTGCCGGTTTTGAATGTGGTGGCGTAGATTATATTATTAAACCTGTATCGCCTTCGCTAGTGCGTGCCCGCGTGCGCACACATTTATCATTAGTGCATGCAAATACGCTTGAGCGTTATGTGAAGCGGCTCGAAATTGAGCAAGCAAAAACGGCACGCTTAAGTCGCATACATTCAGTATTGAGTAATACCAATTCTGCGATAGTGCGTACCCAAGAGCCGCAAGCGCTTTTTGAAGATGCCTGCCAAATTGCGGTAGATCAAGGTGGTTTTGGTATTGCATGGATCGCAGTCGCTTCAGATGAAGGAAAGGAGCTATGGGTAACTGCAAGTAAAGGTGTTGAACCTGAAGTGCTCATGGAATCTTTATTGTTTGCTGAAGATGTAACGCCAACAGGGCCAGATATTCCTCACCAAGTATTAAATAAGGGTAAAACAGTATTCTGCAATAACGTTCGCATCGCTGCCGATTACGACAGAACCTGTAGAGATGCACAAAGCCGCGGTTATCGCTCTATTGTCAGCCTTCCTTTAATCTCTACCGAAAATATTAGCGGGGTTATGGTGCTCTATGCTCGTGAAGCAAACTATTTTGATGATGAAGAGTTGAAGTTATTAGGGGAGCTTGCAGGTGACATTTCATTCGCGTTGCAATCGATTGAGAACGAAAAACGCGCTAGTTTTCTTTCTTATTACGATGCGTTAACTTCATTACCGAATACTACATTATTTCTTGACCGTGTAGACCAATTAATACAAACAGTACGACGAGAGCATTCTGCAATATTTGTCATCGCGATTAATATCGATAATTTTAAACATATGAATGATGAGTTTGGTCGACATGTTGGTGATCAAGTACTTAAAACTATTGCCAGGCGTCTTAATGAAGAGCTCAAACGCTCTTGTAGTGTTGCGCGCATTGGTGCAGATAATTTTGCGATAGTAGGCGAGCAGACAATAAACGAAGATATCAATACTTTTTGTGACGATATTATTAACTTATTGAGCAGCCCTCTTGAGGTTAATAATCACAACTTGAATTTATCCGCTCGTTTAGGCGTTGCTGTTTATCCCGGTGATGCGGAAAATGGTGAATCTTTATTTAAAAATGCTGAAATCGCTTTAAAGCAAACTAAATTGACCAAAGCACGCTATTTGTTTTATTCGCCAGAAATTAATGCTCGGATTGCAGAAAAACTTGAAATGGAAGGCATGGTAAAAGCTGCCTTAAGCAGTGGCCAATTTATCTTGCACTACCAACCTAAAGTTGATTTAAATACAGGAAAAATTGTCGGTGCAGAAGCACTTATTCGTTGGCGTCATCCTGAGCGAGGCTTAGTGCCTCCCATTGAATTTATTCCTCTAGCGGAAGAAACGGGTTTGATTGTTCCTATAGGCGAATGGGTTATTCAAGAGGTTTGCGCTCAGCAAGCTCAATGGATGCGCGATCTTGTTCCAGTGGTACCAGTTGCGTTGAACTTATCGTCATTGCAATTTATCGATGGTAATATTTTAACCACTATCAGCGATGCATTAGCGAAACATCAATTGAATGCAAAGTGGGTGGAATTAGAGCTTACTGAATCGTTAGTGATGCAAAACCCAGAAGAAGCAGAAAAAATTATGCGCGCCTTTCGCAAATTAGGGCTGCACTTGTCGTTGGATGATTTTGGTACGGGCTATTCATCTCTTGCTTATTTAAAACGTTTTCCATTTGATGCAGTTAAAATTGATCGCGCTTTTGTCATGGATATTACGCAGAACCCGGAAGATGCTGCTATTGCTTCGGCAATCATCGGTATGGCTCACAGTTTACGGATGCAAGTTATTGCTGAAGGTGTTGAAACGGATGCGCAATTAAATTTTTTACGTGCGCGAAACTGTAACCAAATGCAAGGTTATTTTTTTAGTCGCCCGGTTCCCGCTGAAGACTTCAAAACTATGCTAACCAATGATAAACATCTTGAGTTTATATCTGATGCGGACATGGCACAGCAAACACTACTTATTCTGGACGATGATCAACAACTTCTATCTGCGCTCACATTGGCGTTACGCGGACAAGGTTATCGCATGTTGATTGCAGGAAATAGCAAAGAAGCTTTGGATTTGTTAGCAGTCAATCAAGTACAGGTGATTTTGTGTAATCAACGTATTTCTATGATGAATAATATTGATTTTCTTGCGATCTCCGCAAAGTTGTATCCCGATACTATGCGCATTGTTCTTAGTGGCTCTACTGAGTTGCAATCTATTTTGGATGTTATCAATCGTGGCGATATTTATCGCTTTCTCACTAAACCGTGCGATGATGATTTGCTTAGACAAAATATTAAAGAAGCATTTAAACGTTATCGGCCAGCAGCCTAAAACAAACTCACAATGAGCGCACCATTTAATGCGCTCATTGTGGATGTGAATATAGTTGAGGTTGTTATGGCGATAGTTTTTCTTTCATCGTATTAATTTCAATACTAAAACTTTACGTTTTACGCTTTAACGCTCGCATTACTTAATGATGAATAAATAAGCGTTACATAAAGATTTAATATGTGAGGTGATTGCTGCATAAACAATTCAAGATAATGGATAGAGTTGGGGACATTATCTTTAAATTTTTCAAGAGCGTAATTTTTAGCGGCGCGATCAAGCACTTCACTAAAATTAATAGGGTCTGCAAATGTAGACGCAGGATTATTGGAGCAGTATTGAGTGAATGCATATAGCGCTTCAATCACTGCACTTTTGTAGTATGCAGGATGTAATTGTTGCGTTAACTGATCAATCAAATGCGCAAAGCTTTCTTCTCCCGCCGTCATAGATCGACGCGTTATTTTGCAGTCTAATATATAAAGTGAAGAACCTTCCTGATTGAAAATTAACTGATTTGCCTGACCCAGGCTATTCCAGATTTCTTTAAGGAAATTATTGTCAAAATGCGTTATCAATCCTCTTGCTAAACGCCATTCCATCCAATCAGTATTTGCAATGTCGGCGGTAGTGGCTTCATTTGTCATTAAATTATCATCAAGATAAATTTTATGCGCAGCAATATGATTCACGCCTTGAGCAAATCCTTTGGTGCGAGAAATCAATACATTCTTTAATTTTTTGTAGATTTTTGCAGGTGATTGCAGGCCAATCCACTCAAGCATACTGACATCATCAGCATCCTCTTTATCCATGGCAAACAACATTAAAAAGTTACGCAATTGAATAGAGCGAAGGCCATCAAATAACTTAGATTCAGCGCTAATAAGAGAGCCTATAGCAGAAAGAAGCTCCATGACTAATGTGCGTTCTAATGGATCTTTAAAGTTGTCATCTATGCCATGGAAGAACTCGGCATTAGAAAATGATTGATCCACTTTTATTTCTGTATCGTTATTGTCACCAATCGTTATAGTTAAATTGCGAGCTGCGATAAGCGTCAAGCTATCACCCAAATCTACTGGTGAATAATTTAATTTTGAGAAGCAGTAGCGCGCAAGTAACCAATTGTTTTTACTTTGTGCGCGGTTATAAATTTCTTTTATAAAATCTTTAATCGTAATATCGGTATTTAATCCATCAATACCATAATCCATGGGGCGAGCATCAAGGTGCGCTACTGTTTTGCGGAAAGAAATAATATCACTCTCTACATCAAAGCTGCTTAAAATACTTTTTACTTGTGGCTCTAGCCATGTGCAATCCAGTCCACTTTCAATGCCGCTGTTTTTATCTGCTCTTGATATAATTGAGTCAACATGAAAGTAGGGGATAGTTAACTGATTTACACAGGACGCGCGATAAGCCAAATTGGCTGAGGCATAGCCAACATATTCATGCTCTGTTCGTAATTGATATTCGCGGAGCATCGAAAAAAGCTCATTAACACAGGGGATTTTACACAGTTTATCGTCGACTAAAAATGTAAATACAGCAACATTAGAGCTCAGCCAATGTTTATGAATATATTGAATTTCTTGCGTTACATATTCGATTAACATTTGCGAATCAAACATGCGGTAATCTTCTTTTTCACTTTGCAGCCAACTTAAGCACAAATAAATTTTGTTGTTAATTTCATGTGCTTGAGATGTTGTTAAGCTTTGTAATCTGCGGCGAGGGCGACCGGTTAAACCTAGAGCTTTGTTTTCCCCAATGTGCGCATAAGCTTCCATTAAGCTTGGCGCGGATACAACGGCCATTGGTTTAATGTCTTGCAATGTTTCAGCAATAATACCTTGCTTAGTCAAGGTAGCTTTAACTTCCTCCGTTTCTGCCAATATAACTAAAGCAATTTGTGATTTTATAAAGCGGGTAGAGCGCCTACGCATTCTTAATGGATCTAAATCTTCCGTGCGCAACAAACCTTCATCCATCATTAAACCCGTTAAATACAAACTTTGCGCCCACACGAGAGGTACGTTTTCGTTAGGAACACGGGTTTGCGAACGAGGATTTTTCTTTTCAGCTTCAATATTTTCTTTTGGCAAATAATACAGTTCAGGTAACAAGCCTATGCCATCAACATGAACCATTAATGCTTCTAATTTTTTGCGGTAATGTTTTGCAGTTGCTTCGCTGCCATCAAACAATGCGCTGATATAAAGATACGTAAAAAATAATGGCCATTCTGATTCAATATTTTCAAAATTTGCCACTTCAGTTTGCTCGTAATAAATACGAGAACTTTCTTCTAATACTGTTTGGTGGCCATCCCACAAAAATCTCTTGCAGCCGTAATTTCCGCCCAGTTTAGTTAACACTGCATCGCGCGTTTGGGTGGCAAGAGTTTCTTTGCCTACTGCAAATGCCGGGAAGCCAATAATACTTAACAGCGCACTATCAACTTCTTTAGAAAGTGATTCGCGTGGAAGTAGTGAGGCTAGGGTAGTTCGCGCTAAAGAAATTGCATCGGCAATAACGTGGATAACCGCGCGTTTAGGGCCGTGTTCGCCATATAAATTAAAGCCATCAAGTGCTTGCATTGCTGCTTTAGCCATACCCACAGAGCTGGCATTAATTTCTGTGCGGCCATTATTAACTTTGTTGCCACGCTCCCAAATTCCATAATCAGGGATTCGATAAGCACTAGAAATGTAATAAACAAGATTTTGAATAAAATCAACTTCATCTGTAGTACAAATAATTCGCAAGCCAGATGCACTCATCTGTGCAAGCATCAGCAAATAAAGCGATGTCGCATCAATCTGCAAGTGGCCCCATGCATTATCAGCAACAACCGGTAAGCCAGTTGCGGTATCGTATTTTGCGTGAAGGGCATCGATATTATTAAGGCTGAGTTTAAATTTTTCGACCTTATGAGCTTGTCGCATCATGGACTGTAACAGGCCGCGCATAAGTTTGATCGTGGCTTGTTCCAACTGATCGCATTTACTGGTTTCACCTTGACGGCGATAGGCCAGCGCCAAACCCCACACACAAATAATTGAATAAACGTTGTCGCGCACCCAAGCATCTGTGTAATCACCATGTATGTTGACACTGGTGCTTGCAGGCAATAAACCTGTTACAGGATGTTGTCGACTGAGAATGACTGTCTCGACTTCAGCGTATATTCGCTCTAACAGCTGTGTTTGCTTCATATTTTACCGCAGTAGTAGTTTAAAGACGGCCTTAGGCATGTTTGCTTATTTATGTTATGCATGGCAGGCCGAAGACGTAAATATTCATACATCTAACTTATTGAGATTTCAGTGATTTATCAACTTTAATTTGAGAAAAATTTAATAAATTCATGCACTAGCCTACCTATTTTTTATTTTTCTTTATTTCGGTGCAAATTAAGTAATCATTCATTTAGGTTGCACAATTTACGTGCCTTATTTAATTTTATTTGAATGTTGCACTGCGATTTATTATAGCAGAGATTACATCAGCCACTGATGGCGCAAAAAGCATTTATGGTTTAGTTATCAATCGATTAGCATGTTATTTGATAGCTGATTAAGGAATTATTACGGCAACGTAATTGTATCTATATCGACACTGAGCCATGTTCGGCAAATGTTGTTACTAGACAACGGGCGATCGAGAAAGCGGTTAATTGGATATAATTTGGAGGTAAGGCTTTTAAACTGGGAACCAATGTAGTGCATAAGATCAATATTCTGAAAGCAAAACTCAATACTTTTCAAATCCGCACTTTTCAATTCTGCAAATGCTACACAAAATAAATTACACCATACGATCTAACTAAGTCGATTGCAGGCTAGGGCTAAGTAGGTAGTAGGCCTGTCGCCGATAATCCGATGCCCGCTGGTATATCTTATACATTGTCAATTTAACATAATATACATTATGCGAAGTTATGGTTGTGATAGGTAATCCGTAATTTATAGAACATCTAAGAAATCCGTATTGATTTGTTTATAGTTATTCAGGATCGCACACAACGTGCGCCATCAGACTTACAGGCGCGCAATATAAGCACAAAGTTACATCTCATGGAATTATGAGAACGCCATTTGCGTTCCACTAATGAGAGCCGCAGTAGCTCTCTGGGAAGCCTTATCAAAACCTACGCGAAAGATGCGAGTGCAACAGAAATTGCTGATAACGCAATCTTGGCATGGTGCGATATCTACAATGCGTTGTCACCTATCATTGGGCAGCGTGGTGTTATTGCACTTACCAAGCGCTGCCTTCACTTGCAGCAACTTAATTACCCATCGCTAAAAATAATACGCAATGTGCGCCATCAGACTTACAGGCGCGCAATATAAGCACAAAGTTACATCTCATGGAATTATGAGAACGCCATTTGCGTTCCACTAATGAGAGCCGCAGTAGCTCTCTGGGAAGCCTTATCAAAACCTACGCGAAAGATGCGAGTGCAACAGAAATTGCTGATAACGCAATCTTGGCATGGTGCGATATCTACAATGCGTTGTCACCTATCATTGGGCAGCGTGGTGTTATTGCACTTACCAAGCGCTGCCTTCACTTGCAGCAACTCAATTACCCATCGCTAAAAATAATACGCAATTCAAATATTTTTCCCGGCGAATTCTCTTCTCTCCATGCAGTACTTGTCAACGAAACCAGCACAAACGCTGCATTAATAAGTAGCGCCCTTTTGAATACTTTTTATGAGCTACTGAGTAATTTAATTGGGGAGACTCTAACGCTTCAACTGCTTCATTCTGTTTTTGATGCGCCATCTAACGGCGACCCCGTACAGGACACTTTGTGATGACCAATACCAAATCGCTATTAAATAATAAAGCAACCATAAAACGGCTGAAAACAGGCATTGAAGGATTTGATGAAGTATTAGGCGGAGGCTTACCTGAATTCTCTTTTAATTTAATTGCTGGTGCACCTGGCTGTGGAAAAACAACACTCGCACACCAAATGATGTTTTCGCTTGCAACGCCTGAGCGCCCTGCACTTTACTTTACTGTATTGGGTGAGCCGCCATTAAAAATGTTACGCTACCAACAGCAGTTTGATTTTTTTGATAGCAATAAAGTGAATTCATCCATTCACTTTATTAACCTTGCTGAAGAAATTTCTGGCGGTGATCTTGATAAAGTAATGGCTAGAATTACATCTGAAGTTGAAGCACATAATGCAGCTTTAGTGTTTGTAGATTCGTTTCGCTCAGTGGTACTTGCAAGTCACAATGAAGGCGAAAAATTTTTTGGCCTACAAGAATTTATCCAGAATTTGGGCATATTGATGACAGGCTGGCAGGCCACAACATTTTTGATTGGGGAGTATTACACCGATAAAGAAGCTAATCCGGTTTTCACCGTTGCTGATGGTCTAATTTGGTTAAGCCAAAATGTATTTAGGAATTCCGTTGTGCGCAAAATGGAAATTATGAAAATGCGCGGACAACCATCTTTATCTGGATTACATACCTTTCGAATAGATAGCGCCGGCATCAATGTGTTTGCGCCACCCCGCATTAGTGTTCCCAGTAAAGAGCCCGTATCGCCGCTTGAAAATAGATTGCAAATGGGCGTCATCGGTTTAGATGAAATGATGGGCGGCGGATTACCGAGCGGATACTCACTACTTGTTGCCGGGCCATCAGGTTCTGGCAAAAGTATTTTAGCTCACGCGTTTTTAGTGCAGGGCGCGCGCAATGGCGAAACTGGAGTCATTGCAGCTTTTGAACAGCGGCCAAAATGGTCTCGAGGGCGCGAGATGGCAGACCTTATAAATAACGATCAAATTGGCATCGTTAATACTCAGCCATCATCTTTATCTGTCGATGAAATTTCGCGCTTAATTATTGCTGAAGTCATTCGATTAAAAGCCAACCGAGTTGTTATAGATTCCCTTTCAGGTTTTGAATTAGCGTTAGCGCCAACTTTTCGCGAAGACTTTCGCGAATCACTCGCACAAATGGTTTCCGCTATTGCCAGTAGTGGCGTTACGGTATTGATGACTTCGGAATTAGAGGATCGCTACACCGATCTTCGCTTTAGCCCTTATGGCACTGCGTTTCTAACTGACGCAATTATTGTTCAGCGTTACATCGAAGTGGATAGCAGGCTGCTGCGCGTGATGGCAGTGGTTAAAATGCGCGGTAGTGCACACTCCAATGAACTACGTTTATTTCATATTAATGATCAAGGTATTCAGATAGATGATATGGTAAATGATCTTGAAGGACTTTTAGGTGGGCGCCCTACTCAACCACTGAATCACAATATTGAAAAGGATTCCAATCATGACTGACGTTAATTTACAAATTGCATCTGAAACCAGAATCTTAGCGTTATTAATCGCGCAAGCTGATCGCATGCGGATTGAATTAACAAAATTACGCCAAGAAGTTGCTAATGCGCGACGTGATCTAGATAGAGTGCAATTAGGATTTATGGCAGCCTGCAACACTCATGTGCGTGATGCTAATGAGCGTCTTGTAATCGCCGCCATTGAATCAGACATAAAAGCTGAAGTCGCCGTTAATGATTTAGATGAATTGTCACGTTCGAGTCAGCACGACGCTCTAACAAATACCCCCAATCGTATTTTGATGTTAGATCGACTACACAAAGCTATGTCAAGCGCGCGCCGTAGAGGAACACGCATAGCCCTGCTTTTTCTCGATATTGATAAATTTAAAAATATTAATGATACCAAAGGACACTTGGTAGGTGACGAAGTTGTGCAGTATGTGGCGCATCGGCTTGAATCAGTCGTGCGCGAAGTAGACACCGTAAGCCGTTATGGTGGCGACGAATTTTTAATATTACTTGCAGATGTTGGACAATTATCAGATGCTGCAAACATTGCAGAAAAAATATTAACGACGATTGCCGAACCCGTTTTCATACAGGAACATAAGCTTATTATTTCAGTAAGTCTAGGCATTGCCATTTATCCAGATAATGGCGACGATGCAGAAACACTTATTAAGCATGCTGACGAAGCGATGTATTTGTCTAAACGCACGAAGCACGGAGGATTCAAGTTTTATGAACAAATTTAATAATACTTATTTAAGCGATTAGGCTAACTACAATTAATGCGACTAATACGCAATTTTGGCGTATGAGTTGCTAATTAAAAAATGTATATATCATAATTATTCCCCACCCTACACATAAAGAGAATAGACTAGAGGTCGCCTCATCTATTGAGCCCGCACCTGCACCCTTTTCGCCGGCATAACGCAATTATGGCAATTAAAAAGGATAGTAAACAACGCGTAGCAATTGCGCCCATAGCACCGTTGAATACCCAATCCATTGAAACAAATGAAGATAAATCTCGCACAAATTTTCCTATTGTGGGAATTGGAGCTTCCGCTGGTGGCTTGGCTGCATTTGAAGCATTCTTTTCTGGCATGCCTGCCGCTGCTGAACCCGGTATGGCTTTTGTGTTGGTGCAGCATCTCGCTCCCGATCATAAAAGTATTCTCACTGAACTGGTACAACACTACACTCGCATGAAAGTATTTGAGGTTGAGGATGGCATGGAAGTGCAAATTAATTGTGCTTACATAATCCCTCCTAACCGCGATATGGCGTTTCTGAACGGTACACTGCAATTGTTGGAGCCGGCAGAGCCACGGGGTCATCGCTTACCGATCGATTTTTTATTTCGTTCGCTGGCACATGACCAGCGTGAACGCGCTATAGGAATAATACTTTCTGGCACAGGCTCAGATGGTACTTTAGGTGTGCGCTCTATTAAGGGCGAAGGTGGCATGGTGATGGTGCAGCACCCTGATGTGAGCGAATTTGATGGTATGCCGCGCAGTGCTGTGGCTACCGGTTTGGTAGATTACGAACTTGCTCCGGCAGAAATGGCAAAGAAACTTATCGCCTATGTTGCGCATACCTTTAGACGCCCATTAGGGCTTACCACATCGTCGCTACAATTTAACGAGAACTCGCTTAAGAAAATTTTTGTATTGTTGCGCGCTCAAACTAGTCACGATTTTTCACAATATAAACCCAACACAATTTGCCGCAGAATTGAAAGACGTATGGCGGTTCATCAAATAACGACGATTGAAAACTATGTAAAATATTTGCAGCAAACACCAGCCGAAGTTGAAGCTCTATTTCGCGATTTATTAATAGGTGTTACTAATTTTTTTCGTGACTCAGAAGCTTTTGCGGTATTAGAACAACAAATTATTCCTAAGTTGTTTGAGGGGAAGCCTGCCAGTTCTAGTATTCGCGTTTGGTCTACCGGCTGTTCTACCGGTGAAGAGGCTTACTCCATTGCTATATTGTTGCACGAACGTTTGGAGGCGCTGAAAAAAAATTACAAAATCCAAGTTTTTGCCACAGATATAGATAGCCGTGCCATAGCCATTGCACGCACTGGACTCTACCCTGCCATCATTGCCGATGACATTTCTCCTGAGCGACTTGCGCGTTTTTTTACCGCAGAACCTGATGGTAGCGCTTATCGCATCCACAAAAATATTCGCGACATGCTGGTTTTTTCTGAGCACGATCTTATTAAGGATCCACCTTTTTCCAAACTAGATATGATTAGTTGTCGCAATCTTCTTATCTACCTAAGTTCAGATCTGCAAAAAAAAGTTATTGCCCTATTCCACTACGCACTTAATCTTAATGGCGTGTTACTTTTAGGGACATCTGAAACTGTGGGTGAGCACGTAAATTTATTTGGTTCGATCGATCGTAAAGCGAAAATATTTCAACGAAAAGAAGATTTTCAAGGCGCAAAACGCGCAGCACTAAATCGTTTTTTACCCTCAATTAGAGCAAAAGATAACGTCACCGTGCCAGACTCTTTTGCTGCTATGGGTGGTAAAGTTCCTGCCTCAACAAAGTTTTCATTGCGCGAGCTAACTGAGCAAACGCTATTGCAATGCATCAATCCTGCATGCGCGTTAGTTAACAGTAACGGTGATATTTTATATCTGCATGGCCGCACTGGTATGTTTTTAGAGCCTAGCCCAGGTGAAGCTGGTATTAACAATATATTGAAAATGGCACGCGAAGGTTTGCGCCGCGAACTCACTACTGCGCTGCATAAAGCAATAAGCAAAAAAGAACCCATCCATGTGCTCAATTTGCGCGTTAAAACCAATGGCCATTTCACTCCCGTCAATTTCACTGTATGCCAAGCCCATACAGAATCAATGGAATCACCGCTATTTTTGATAATTTTGGAAGAAGCGTATATATCTGATACACATTCAAATTTAGCAACAACATTACCCATAATGATTGATGCGGGTAGCAGCAACAAAGATGCTGCAGTACAAATTGCAGAACTCAATGAAGAGCTCCAAGCCAAAGAGGAATATCTCAATGCTGCTAATGAAGAGCTGGAAACTTCTAATGAAGAACTGAAATCTTCTAACGAAGAAATGCAATCTATTAACGAGGAATTGCAATCTACTAATGAAGAGCTCGAAACCTCTAAAGAAGAGTTGCAATCCATCAACGAAGAGTTGGCTACGGTAAATACCGAATTACAAACTAAAGTTACCGATTTGTCGCGTGCTAATAACGACATGAATAACTTGTTAGCAGGCACCGGCATCGGCACTATTTTTGTGGATCACAGCTTGTGTATTTTACGTTTCACACCGGCGGCCACATTGATTATTAATTTAATTCTTAGTGATGTAGGTCGACCCGTCGGGCATATTGTTTCTAATTTAGTTAACTACGATAGTTTGGTGGTAGACATACAAAACGTATTAACAAATCTCACGCCAAAAGAAGTCGATGTACAAACTATTGAACTAAAATGGTACACCATGCGCATGCTGCCCTATCGCACGCTCGAAAATGTTGTTGAGGGCGCGGTCATTACCTTTGTAGATATTACTGAAATGGTGACAATTCGCGAGGCACTGCGCAAAGCCAACGAACAGGCATCGGTTTAACAAATTACCACCAAATAATATTATTAATGGTTGCGAAACCATAGGGCTTAAAAATGGAAAATCCACTCATTGATAATAACGTGAATGACGCATCCTCAATAGCGCTGAAACGCATGGAAGCTGGCGCGTTAGATATTCCTCCTGAAAGAATTAAAATTAGAAGTTTTGACGCTGAATCGCCACAAAATATGCAAAAAATATTGCAGGAATTACAAGTTCATCAAATAGAGCTTGAAATGCAAAATGAAGAATTGCGTCGTACCCAGTTTGAATTAGAAACAGCTAAGCAACGTTATTTTGATCTGTATGATTTAGCTCCTGTGGGATATTGCGCATTGAACGAACACGGATTAATTTTGGAAGCTAATCTTATGGCTGCTAAAATGTTTGATGTTCGTCGAGGTGACTTAGTCAAAAAATCTATTTCGAGTTTTATCTTTAAAGGTGACCAGGATATTTATTATCTTCATCGTAAATGTTTGATTGACACTGGTGAACCACAGTCATATGAGTTGCGTATTCAAAATACTAAAGGCAAAACCATTTGGGTAAATATAAATGCAACCTATGAAAAAGACACTAATGGCGTATCACTTCTGCGCAAGGTAATCACCGATATTAGTGAGCGAAAACGCGCCGAACAAACTTTACGGGAATCAGAAGAGCGCTATCACAGGGAGCAGCATCGGCTTGATCAAATCCTCCAAAATTCTAATATTGAATTAAGTCGAGCAACTGTAATAGCAGAAAAAGCCAGCGCTGTTGCTGAAAAAGCTAATTTGGCGAAGTCTGATTTTCTTTCCAGCATGAGCCATGAGCTGCGCACTCCTTTGGGCGCCATTTTAGGCTTTGCACAACTCATTGACTCAGGCACACCAGCCCCAACACCTATACAAAAACGCAATTTGGATCAAATTTTACGTGCGGGTTGGTATCTACTCGATCTGATCAATGAAATTTTAGATTTAGCGTTGATTGAATCTGGAAAACTATCAATGTCACTGGAACCTGTTGTGCTATCAGACGTCCTGCGCGATTGTGAAACCATGATTGAACCACAAGCAGAGAAGCATGGAATTCACGTTATTTTTACGGACACCAAAGTAGATTTTGTTGTACAAGCAGATCGAACTCGGCTTAAACAAGTATTAATTAATTTGATGTCTAATGCGATCAAATACAATAAACCAGATGGCACTGTGGTGGTGAGCTGTACTCAATTTCCCGAGCGTATTCGTATTTGTGTAAAAGACAGCGGGCAAGGCTTAACGCCCGAGCAAATCGCACAATTGTTTCAACCATTTAATCGTTTGGGGCAAGAAAATAATGCTGAAGAAGGTACGGGCATTGGTTTGGTGATGACCAAACGTTTAATCGAATTAATGGATGGCGAGATTGGTATGGAAAGTACCATTGGTGAAGGCAGTACATTTTGGATTGAAATAAAATTACTCACTACAAAAAATGTAACCGATACCGAACGAAAGCTGACTCCAAATCCTTCTGAAAATCTACCTGTGCAACACAATACAGCACCCCATACCTTACTCTATATTGAAGATAATCCTGCAAATTTAATGCTTGTGGAAGATATTATTGAGCGGCGGCCAGATATCCAATTGTTTACCGCACAAGATGGTAGTAGTGGAATTGAACTTGCGCGTAACACGCTACCAAATATTATTTTAATGGATATTAACTTACCCGGCATAAGCGGTATTCAAGCGTTAAAAATTTTACGGCAAGATCCAATCACTACACACATACCGGTTATTGCACTAAGTGCAAACGCCATTCCAGCCGATATACAAAAAGGACTTGATGCAGGTTTTTTTCGCTACCTCACCAAACCTATAAAGATTGATGAATTTATGGATACAGTTGATTTGGCGATAAAAATGACCACAAAAAAATAGTGTTTACAGATTCAGCCTAATATTATCCATGCCGATATTTTCCAAACCGGATAAAAACCTACAGCATTAATCATAAAGCAGCATCAATCATAAAGCACATTGGCACTGAAAACCGAAACAACAAACTCAATACTGTTTAGCTACGATATTACATTATTTTAATAAAATCATAGTGGTATGAACATTCTGACAGATTCCATTTAGTTATTGGTCAATCCTCTTCATCGCTTAAGATTCACTCCCCCCTTCAAACTCTACATCCTGTTGGTTGGTTAACGTACATATCTATTTTAAAAATTAAGCCAAGCTCCCATTCAATTTCAGAAATATTAATTTTCCTGATTCGCAATATTCATTTTTCATATATTCATTATATTATTCTTTAATCAACTCTATGGAGGTTTGTATGTCAGAACGCAAAAAACCAACTGAAAAAAATGTAGGTGCAGGTTCAATTTTAAGCACTGTTTCTGGCCCATCCTCAACTAATCCACCAACAAATCTTGGTACAAAAAATACTACGGCTGAACGGTTATTAGAAAAAACTGTAGCCAGTCAGGCATTATCCGCCGATCGAGTAAGTAATGAAGGTAAACCAAATGAATATGGCGAAGCTTCACGCTGCCCTTATACAGGTTCCATTTATGAGCCTCCATCTCTAGCTGCAACAGGCAGCACTGCCTCTGAAACTATATCCTCAGCTAAAGTAGGAACAGGCATACCCAACATTGGAACTAATCCAACAGTAGCAGCGCTTGACCGTGTACGTGTTGATAGTAGCGATCAAATATTAACAACTAACCAAGGCGTTCCTATTGCCGATAATCAGCACTCGTTGAAAATTGGTTTGCGTGGCCCCACGGCGTTAGAAGATTTTATTCTGCGCGAAAAAATTACGCATTTTGATCATGAGCGAATTCCTGAGCGTGTTGTTCATGCACGAGGTTCAGCAGCTCACGGGGTTTTTGAAGCTTATGAATCTTTACGTAAATTAACCCGTGCAGCACCTTTTAGCGAAGCACATAAAAAAACACCTGTTTTTGTACGTTTTTCGACGGTGGCCGGTGAGCGTGGCTCCATTGACACTGCGCGTGATGTGCGCGGTTTTGCCGTGAAATTTTATACTGATGAGGGTAACTGGGATTTAGTTGGCAATAATATTCCGGTATTTTTTATTCAAGATGCGATGAAATTTCCTGACCTTGTACATGCTGTCAAAGCAGAGCCGCATCACGCAATGCCGCAAGCGTCTAGCGCACACGACACTTATTGGGATTTCGTGTCATTAATGCCAGAATCTACGCATATGCTGTTATGGCAGATGTCAGACCGCGCTATTCCGCGCAGTTATCGCACTATGCAAGGTTTTGGTGTACATACGTTTCGTTTGGTAAATGACAAAGGCGAATCTGTGTTCTGTAAATTTCATTGGACTCCACTTGCGGGTACGCATTCACTTGTATGGGATGAGGCCGTTAAAATTGGAGGAGCTGATCCAGATTTTCATCGTCGAGATTTATGGGAAGCAATTGAGGCGGGAGCATTTCCAGAGTGGGAACTGGGCTTGCAAATATTCACAGAGGAAGAAGCAAATAATTTTTCTTTTGATGTTTTGGATCCTACAAAATTAGTGCCTGAAGAAATGGTTCCGGTAACGCCAGTTGGTAAAATGACATTGAATCGCAATCCTGATAATTTCTTTGCAGAAACTGAACAAGTTGCATTTTGTACTGCTCATGTTGTTCCTGGAATTGATTTCACTAATGATCCGCTTTTGCAGGGGCGAATTCACTCTTATGTTGATACGCAAATCAGTCGTTTAGGTGGAGCAAATTTTCATGAAATTCCCATTAATGCACCCATTGCTCCGGTCAACAATAATCAACGTGATGGCATGCATCGTCAGGCGATTCATCGTGGTCGTGTAAGTTATGAGCCTAATTCGCTTGCAGGCGGCTGCCCTTTCCAAGCCGGTATGTCTGGATATCGAAGCTATCCGGAACCTATTGCTGAAGATAAAGTGCGTGGTAATCCAGAATTATTTTCTGATCATTATTCGCAAGCGCGTTTATTTTGGCAGAGTCAAACGGCAGTTGAAAAGGCACATATTATTGCTGCATTTCGTTTTGAGTTAACACGTGTACAAATACCGGCAATACGCCAGCGTGTAGTGTCATTACTGGTAAATGTTGATGCTGAATTAGCACAAGGTGTTGCAGATGGCTTGGGAATAAATTTACCACCAGCCATGCCACTCGCGTCCAATTTACCTATCCCTGAATATGAAGCTTCACCTGCCCTCTCGCTATTGTCTCGTCCGGGGCAAACTGGTGTTAAAACTAAACGCGTAGCTATTTTAGTTGGCAAAGGAGCGGAGGCTCAGGCAATCACCGCAATTTATACTGACCTTCTTACTGATGGTGCAGTACCACGATTTGTAGGGTGCCAACTTGGTAAAATACCGACTGCCGATGGCGGCGGATTAGATATTGAGATTTCCCTCGAAGCTGGCCCGTCAGTTTTATATGATGCAGTAATTATTGCTGATGGTGAAAGTTCGGCTCAACAGCTAATGAAGGATGCACATGCACTTGATTTTGTTCGCGAACAATATCGTCACTGCAAACCCATTTTAGTGCTTGGTCAAGGTATACACTTATTAAGTAAAGCTGGTGTGCCGACAGTATTGCCAAATGGCTATGATGATCCTGCAATTATTATTACTAATGAACGTTCAATGTTAAAAGAAACTGTGAAGCAATTTAAAGCTGCGCTTTCCACGCACCGTTCTTTTGCTCGAGAAATGGATCCTCCTGCGGTTTAATCAATACGCTGTAAAAAAATATCTACATCTCGCAATGAGATGTAGATATTTTTATTCTTTTGAGCTTTCCTGATAATACTTTATTTAATATGTGATTAGGGTTCATTAGTATAGGCAAAAAATATGTTCTAATTCACCAACAGTAACGGGTTTAACCACATGGCTATTAAATCCGGCATCAATCGCTTGTTGAATATCTTCAGGTTTACCATAGCCAGTTAAGGCAACTACTCTCTTAGTAAATCCACTTGTGCGAAGCCGTTGAGCAATTTCATAACCATCAATGTCAGGCATCCCTATATCAAGTAATATAATGTCCGGATTAAAGCTTTTAGAGAGCGTTAACACTTTATTGGAATTATAAACAGCTATGGTTTCATGGCCTTTGAATTGTAATAGCAGCTTAATTGAATTAGCTGTTTCTACATTATCGTCAACAATCAGAATACGCATTTAGGCAGGGTCCAAACAATAATTTTAAATAGGATTTAAAACGTCAATTTTATTGTGCTGACTAGGTTTCAGCATCTTAAACTAGATTCAACATCTTAAATTTGCGGAGGGGGATACTAAGAATAATCACTGATTGCCATCTGTTCGCTGTCTAACAATCGGTAAGTTATTTGTTTTGTAGCGAAAATGAAAGATAAGCGACTGTTTAAAATGTCAGATTTAACTAAATGGTCTGCTAACACACAGAACTCAGGGTGTACTTGCTATAAATTACTAATGACAGTATTTGATTTTCATTTTTAAAACACTTCATATTGAGGATATTTACATGAATCACTCATCCCAATCTCAACACCAAGAGTATTCGGCTCGTTATGGCCTTAAAAACTCTCACGATAATATCGAAATAGCGCAACAAATCGCCGAAGCTAAATATCGTGCGCTTGTTGGTCGAGATATTTTATTCAGTGAAATTATCAACATCAATCAATTCATTAAAGAGCTGGATGGTTTGAGTGTTCCGGAAAATGTAGAACATAAAAACTCTGTTATTGATTGCCTTTAATTATTATTTCCCGATAAGCTTTTGAAGTAATTGTGTATTTTCTAACGCGCCCTCTATTGTGTTATTAAAGTATACGTAGACCTCTTTTCCCTTTTCACTCCAACTTTTAATACGTTCAGCATATGCTTGAATATATTCAGGTGTATAGCTACCTTTATAATCACCTAATGGCCCATGAAACCTGGAATAGATAAGCTGGCCGATCGGCTGGTCTAATGAAATTTTTGATGTGGGCATATCATGGAAAACTAACGAAGCCCTATATTTATCGAGCATTGTATAGGTAATATCCTGATACCAACTTACATGCCTAAATTCTATTGCGAATTTCCATTGTTGTCGTTGATCCAGCTTATGCAGTTGCTGCAATATTTTTTCTACATGGGCTCGATATTCAAACGTAATACTCGCCGGGAATTGTATTAACAAACAGCCCTTCTTAATCCCCAGATGGTTAGCAGAATGCATAAAAACATCAATATCATCGATATTGAATTGAAGTTTCTTTGCATGAGTAATGCCTCGCCATAGCTTTACAGTAAAAGTAAAGTCATCTGGCACTTCTGTTGCCCATTTTGCAAAGGTGGAAGGTAAAGGGATTTTATAAAACGAACTATTCACTTCAAGCGTATTAAATAAAGAACCGTAATAATGAAGCCTTGTTCCTGTTTTAAATTCTTCAGGAAATGTGAGCTTTGTGCCTGGAACAACAATGCCACTAGTACCTATTCTTATAATTGTATTCTTCGCCCTGTCAGCCATAGTGACGCCTTATTTGTATACTAGTATTTGTATACGGGAATAGTTTTCGAAATTATTATTAAAATAGTCATAATTTTTTAAAATGACTGTACGCTTCCCCACGGAATGTATTTGGATGTCGTTTTTTTCGTTGCATCAATTTGTTGCATCCATTTTTCGTATTTATTTAATAGGCATTTTTTATTGTGCTTTAGTGAAAACACAAATTATCTTTTTTTGTTACCCATGCTAATATTCATTTATGACTGATATCACCTTATCTGATGAACTACGTCGCTTCATCCAATCAATAGAATCAATTCCGCATTTGGAAGCAATGTTGCTGTTGCGCCAAGGATCGATTCAAGTGTGGGATGAAGATATGATTTCACAGAGGCTTTATTTAAACGCTGAGAATGCCAGGGTTATGTTGGCAGATCTCTGCGCATCTGGTATTTGTGCCCCTACCTCTGCTGGCGATAGTTTTATATATGCTCCCGCAGGTAAATTGGGCGAGTTAATTGATCAGCTCGCCATTTACTATTCCCACCATTTAATTGAAGTTACAAATATGGTTCACACAAGAAATGATGCCGGTCGACGCGCTCGTTTGTTTGCTAACGCATTTAGATTTAAAAAGGAGGACTAATAGTGATAGCCGCTATTATTTATACCCTCTGCACACTAACCTCACTTATTTGTGCAGTTCTATTATTACGTAGTTATGCAAAAAGCAAGTACCGGCTCTTATTGTGGGCGGGAATATGTTTTGTAGGGATAACATTGAATAATGCATTGCTTGTGGTGGACAAGCTAATTTTCCCAGGTCCAGATGTAGATTTACTGACTATACGTTTAGCGGTGGCGTTTGCCGCATTAGTGTTTTTACTCTACGGTTTAATATTCGACGAATAACGGGATTCTTATGAATGAAATGTTGATTGGCGCTATTGCAACGGCTTACTTCGTGATTGGATTATTTTTTCTGCGATTTTGGAAAAGCACAGGCGATAGATTTTTTCTTTTTTTTGCACTTTCTTTTTTAATAGAATGTGCAAATCGGGTATGCCTCTACGCGTTTTTTGATCTTAGAGAAGCATCTCCGATTTATTATTTAATTCGCCTGCTGGCGTATAGCTTTATTATTATCGCGATTGTCGAAAAAAACAGAAGACAAAACCGTGCAAAATAATGTGTGCGGGAGAATAGAGTATTAAGGATCATCAAGTCATAACTGACAAAATTTCAATAAGCTGTGGCATATCAACTGGCTTAACGAGATGGTAATCAAAGCCGGCATCGATAGATTTTATTCGGTCACTACTTTGCCCGTAACCTGTGATGGCAACCATAAGCGACGAGGCGCACTCAGGCCGTTCGCGTAATCGGCGTGCGAGAGCAGTTCCATCCATATTGGGCAGCCCGATGTCGAGTAAAAATGCATCCGGCGTTTCGATGAGAGAACTATTGAGTGCCGCTAGCGCGCTATGTTCGATACTCACTTTATAACCCGCCATTTCCAAATACATACCAAGCATATTTGCCGCATCAACATTGTCATCAACAATAAGGACTTTTTTTAACGCTGCAACTGAACCAGCGTCTTCGAGTGTGGATGCGTCAGCGGAAGTGACATTAAAAACGCGAGGGAGAATGATGGTAAATTCACTGCCTTTACCAAGGCCGTCACTGTAGGCGTGAACAATGCCGTGGTGCAAATTTACAAGGCTTCGTACAAGAGCAAGCCCTATTCCCAAGCCTCCTTGTGAACGATCAGACGTGCGCTCAGCTTGAGCAAACAAATCGAAAACATGCAACAAAACATTGGGTTCAATACCGATGCCATTATCCTCGATTGTGAATGATATATTCGTTTCATCTACTCTCACGGTTAGAGCAATGTGACCTCCCGCTGGTGTGTACTTTGCCGCATTGTTTAAAACGTTGGCGACAACTTGGATGAGTCGCTTTTTATCGCCTTTTACAAAAGCAGTTGAAGGCGATTGTGTTATGGTTAATTGATGGTTACGTGAATCGATAAGCGGCCGTACTTGTTCTACAGCGCCCGATATAATTTGATTTACATCAAGCGTTATTTCTTCGAGCGAAATTAATCCACGTGACACTCTTGAAACATCCAATAGGTCGTCGACCAATCCCGTCATATGTTTCACCTGGCGAGAAATAATTTCGCTGGTCTCGCGGATTTTTTCACGATCCAATGAGGGAATACTAAGTAAGTCGGACGCTGCACTGATAGGCGCTAAAGGATTGCGAAGTTCATGAGCGAGCATAGCGAGAAACTCATCCTTTTGCCGATCAATCTCTCGCATTTCATACTGTCGTTTGCGTGCGCGCAAGGCGGACGTGGCAACATTAACTAAGGTATCGCCTCTAACGGGGCGCTCCAATAACGTCACGTTCCCCAATTGAAGATAACGAGCACGCATGTGTTGCGGGCTATGACCTTCTCGCCGCAAAACAAGAAATGGAAAATCCGACCAACTTTTTTGATTTTTAAGAAATGGATAAATTGCGTTCAAAAAATCAGAGCTTAACGCCTCATCTGCAACCAACAGAGCTCCAGCTCCCATATTGAGTTGCTCAATGACATCTGCCGTATGTATACAACGGTGACATTCCAAACCGGCGCGAAGGAATACCCCTTCAATGAGTCGGCCATCTTTGCCTGTAGGCGCATGAATTAATAAGCGATTTTCCACACATATCCTTCACAAAAAGGTTGATATTTATGGTTTATTTATACAGCTGATTCGAGAGCAGGCAGAGAATTATTATTATCTTCCAATACCGTCGGAACGCCAGTTAGTATGCCTTGAAAGTTATCTAGCACTGGGCCTACATTAATGCCCTGCGCTGTTAATATACTAAAGCGACGCAACGTAGTTTCATGTGCACTACCGCGTTTTTTGAAAACGGAAATTGCTTTTTCAACCTGACCTTTTGCTTCAAAATATCGCAGCACTAATACGTTATCTGCCATATAACTAACGTCTATTCCTGTGGTCATTGCACCCACGATTCCCTGCTGTACGCCAATTAAAAATGTTGCCACACCTCGTTGGCCAAGATACTTGAGTAATTCGTGTAAATGCGTCGTGAGGAATTTTGCATCCGGCATCGCATTTAAGTAGCCGGTTAAACTATCAATAACGATAACCTTGGCACCATTATCAGCGGACTCACACACCGCATGGGTGAACTCGCCCGGCGACATTTCAGCCGGATCAATTTGATGCACATCGAGTAAACCAGATTCATAATAAGGGCCCACATCCATGCCTACGCCTTTGCTTCGATTAAGAAGTGTATTAAACGATTCCTCAAAGAGGAACATAGAAGCTTTTTCACCGCTCTGGATTATTGATCTTACAAATTGTAATGCCAGTGTAGATTTTCCTGTTCCGGGTGGCCCAGAAATTAACGTGCTTGAACCCTCTTCAACACCGCCGCCCAAGAGTTTATCCAATGGATCAAGCCCACTTTTAAGTTGGCCGCGCGCGATAAGTTCACGCGATTCAGCGGCTACCACTTTGGGGTATACAACAATCCCTCCTGTGATAATTGCATAATCATGAGGGCCGCGCCGAAATGCAATTCCGCGATATTTTAAAACCCTGACAATACGCCTTTCACCGCCGTAATCGGAGTCGATGTTTTGTAAAGAAATCACACCGTGCGCGATGCTTCGCACTTGTTGATCGCCGCGAACAGACGTTTTGTCATCAAGCAAAAGCGCTGTGCATGAGCGTTTAGAAAAATATTGTTTAAGGCCTAACACATGTCGCCGGTAACGTAATGCACTGCCTGATAAAAGCTGTAACTCTGATAACGAATCCAACACAACTCGTGATGGCCGAATTTTTTCAATCATCTCCAGAATGTCGCTATTCGTTTCGCCAAACTCTACTTCCGAAGGATCAAGAACCGTATATTGTTCATCGGGGTTGGACAGGCTTTCTTCAGGAATAACTTCATGAACCGTAACGCCCTCCATTGAAAAACCGTGTGCAGCAGCCACTGCACTCAGCTCGATATTATTCTCAGCAAGCGTTATGTAGAGAACACTTTCACCGCGTGCAGCGCCCTCTACCAAAAATTGCAGCGCCAGCGTTGTTTTGCCAGCGCCAGGATCTCCCTCCAAAAGATACAGCCGTTCTTTTGTTAAACCGCCGCCAAGCACATTATCAAGGCCTGGGATTCCTGTAGAAATAAACGCTGTACTTAAGGTGTTCTGTGGGGACATGTAGATATTCCAATAGTGTTAAAGGTGTTACGCGGGTGAAGTGAAGGCCAATATACAAGGGAGAAATTGACATGAGAGGTTATAGTTAACATCACTTTACAACGTACGATCCGTCTATCAATGTAAAATAAATATGTAACATTGAATGTTCGCTGAGCCACATATCTCTTTTATTTTACTGCTGATTACCCAAAGAAGCGGTTTCCGCATTAGCGGATTTGTTGTATCAAGCGCAAAAGGTAATTGGGAAGGTTAGTAAATAACATAAAGTAAAATAAAAAAAGCGGCTGAGAGGCCGCTTTTTTTATAAACATAAAATGCAAATATTACATCCCGGTGCGTGACATAACGTACTGACCCTACTCCATAATTGTTCAATACTAAGTTCATTATTATTCGCCTTGCAGGAAAAAATATGAACTGGAAAAATTGTGAACTCCGCTACATCGACCACGCCGGTTTAGCCGACAAAGGAGTCATTGTACCTGCAACACAGCCCTACCGTTTCAATGAAGAAACCTACCCCAAAATTAATGACGAAATGCGCAATGGATTAGCCGCAAAATCCGAACGGGGATCGCCAGTGTTTACAGTGAAAGCCATTTATGAAGAAAAGCGAGATGGTGAATCCGTAAGTGTTGCAGAGCTAGAATTTAATCGTATTGAACCGACACCTTATTCTAAAGTGCCGGAGAATGAGTGATGTGAAGTTACAGCTCTGCACCTATTTAAATCCTGATTTTGTCGATTACGTCAAATATTTAATAGGCATCAGCCCATACTATTGACTGCAATAACCATTCAACTTTTCGTGCCACACCGCATGAGCAAGTACACATTATTTACAGGTACACCATGAAACATCTATTTATTAACTCATATCGACTGTTAGTAGCAGTATCTCTTGCCAGTATGCTGAGTGCATGTGGAGGTTCATCAACGGTACCTTTGATAAAACCTACTAACAATAATATTTCATCGCCAAGCACGGTAACCCTATCTTCCATCAGTACTGCGTCTTCAAAAAGTAGTAGTTCGGTAAAAAGCAGCTCGATCAAAAGTAGCGCGGCGAATATCAGCAGCACTGGGGCAAATGAAGTGCCAGAACAATCTTCATCCATTCAATCGTCGTCTACATTTTCCTCAACAAGCTCAGACATTATTTCGCCAGAACCGCCACTATCGGAAAGCTCTTCGTCAACCAGTAGCACCGCAATAACCATCAGCTCAATCGTAACAACGAGTAGCTCAAGTAAAATAGCAAATTCAAGTCGTAGTTCTGTCGTTAGCTCCTCCCCTATTCTCAGCAGCTCATCAACTAGATCATCTAGTGTTGGAGCCGCCGGTATTTATTATGTTCGTGGCACTCATAATAATTGGGATGAAGGTTGGCCAATGACGCGAGTAGGCACAACGAATAGCTATCAAAGTTGCGTCAATTTTACAGCGACAGATAATAATAGTTTTAAAATTGATCCCAATGGCGGCTGGGGCGATGATGCTGTTCCTGCGGATGATTATCCAGTTCAAAGCGGTTGGGTGAAAGTGTTGTTTGATAGCGCAACACAAAAAATCACAACTGAAACACAACAAACTGTTAATTGCGGTGCTGCCATTTATTATTTGCGCGGTACACAATCTGCCACAGCATGGGATCAAAGTGATTTATTTGTGCCAATGGATGATGTAACAAAACAGTATGAAATTTGCCGCAATTTTACAGTTGGCGATAATGGTGGAGGCCCGCGTTTTAAAATAGATCCGAATGGTGATTGGGGCGCTGATGCATTTCCAGCGGAGAATAAATCCGCTAGCGGATGGACAAAAATTATTATCGATATTTCAACTAATTTAATTATCAGCCAGCAATCTGATTTGGCGCCCTACTGCACTAACTCACAGTAACGCTAGTTATACATTTTCTACCACAGCGAATGTTGGGCATTGCTGCCCAACCTACGGGCTGAGATCCTAAGCGCATTAGCCACGCTAGATAGTTTTCAGTCACGCCAGATAGTTTTCAATTAAGGTAGATAGTTTTCAATTAAGGTGGATAGTTTCAATCGCGGTAGATAGTTTCAATAAGGTGAAAACCAAATTGAGTTTTAATAGGCCCATGCACCACATGCAACGGCAGCTTAAAAACCACATTATCGAATGCTTTAACCATTTCGCCTGGGCTAAACTCGCCAAGGTTTCCGCCTTTTTTTGCAGAGCTGCAAGTAGAGTACTTCCTCGCCATAACACCAAAATCAGCGCCTTTGGCGATAAGTTGCTTTATTTTCTCCGCTTCACTTTTAGTCTTAACTAAAATATGCCGAGCTGACGCAGATTGCCTTTTTGAATTCATGATGGACTCTTGTGTACTCGTATTGAATCTGAACAATTGAAATTAAAGTGAAACTTAAGTGTATTGTGAATTTAATTATCTTTCGCTTTGGTATGGACTTTGAATTAGTTATGGAACAATCAAAACACTAATGGCTTGTACAACCGTTTTAGCTTCTGAGCGTTCAATCATTTTTACCAATGCAGATTGAATCATTTCATCTTCGCGCGCATCTGTTTTACTGGTGAATTTTTCTGTCTGAGTTTCGGCGCCTTCCTCCGGCACAAATTCAACTATTACCTTATCGGCAACGTTAGCGGTTTTACCATAGTAAGCTATGGAGATTTTAGGATAACCTTGAAAGCCCATTTTAGATTTTTTTGCGATACGCTTTTTTGATTTATCTAAGTTCATACGTTTCTCGGTAGGTTGCGGAAAATAGATACAGTAAGCTATTTCGATGCGAAGTTTCCGCCACGAAAACTTCGCAAGGCTAGCCTGGAAGCTTTATCAACTAACGTAAATATTTTATCAACATCATTTTTTTCATGTCGGGGCTTATGCCCATCCACTTTAATAATGTGGCAATCATATCGATCTATAATGTTATAAAAATGTTGATAAATAGTGGCATTCTTTAACCGTTTTCCACTATTCGTATAATAATCACGCTGCTCTAATTTTTTTCTTCGCGTTAATAGGCCTACAATATTTTGTGAGTCAGTATAGATTATTAATTTTAGTGTTTTTTCTTTAGTTGAAGAAACTCCATCATCGATAGCCCACAACAAGGTTTGCACCTCCAGCACCGTTGATGATGTATTTTCAAACTGTTTGGTTTTTACCTTCGCGATTAAATCAACAGCAGGTGTTTCTACATTCTCGATTGCAAGATAAGCACCAAAACCAATATGGGTTTTGGTATCTACACTGCCATCTGTAAATAGGATTACATTATTCACTCAAATCTCTCGCTGTTGCCTGCATCATCCTCTTTTAATACGCACAACTTTCATAACGTCAAATGTGATACCCGCGACAACTTGCTGTTCCGGGTAGTAGGTAATGTTCACTCTGGCACCTTTTAAACTTTGGTATTTATCTTTGCGCTTGAATTTAAAAGGCACATCACAACCTTCCACCATTAGCGTGTGCAAAATCCATTCACCTTGCTCTCGTTGAATATGTGATACCACTTTCAACAGTTCGGAGTGATTGAGATTGTTGTGTTTCTCTACCAGTTTTTTGGAGTCTGATTGCATAATCACATTCATAGATTAAAGTTTGGCACGGATTAAAGTTTGGGGTGCGTTATGTAGACCGGTCCAATTTAGACCGACTTAAGCAGGCATCGTCTGCGAGTTTACTCAGTTTAGCGACCATGTCAGGTGTAGCGCGTAAACGAAAAAATGCACCCGCCGCATCAGCACGCTCTTCAAGCACGTCGCAAGAAGCAAAGATTTCGCCGCGTAATTCTTGTGCTGACCATGGTAAAAAGATTTCTGACTCAATCAAATCCTTTTGAAAAAATTGCACAATGGTTTGATGCAAATTTTTTATATCGTCCTCACGCTGCGCGCTCAACACAATACAACCGGGATAATGTATGTGCAGCTCTGCGGTACGTTCTGCTTGTGCGGCGGCATCAATCAGATAATCAATTTTATTGAACACGCGAATGCGTGGCACTGTATCGGCGCCAATCTCGGCTAACACTTTATCGGTGACTTCTAACTGCGCCTCAAACCCGGGATCACCAGCATCAATAACATGCAACAACAGTGATGCGTTAAGAGCTTCGTCCAAGGTTGATTTGAAGGAGGCCACCAAACCATGGGGTAAATTTTTAATAAACCCCACAGTGTCACTCACCAATACTTTGGGCACACTTTCCGGGTACAAGGTACGAACTTTAGTGTCGAGTGTGGCAAACAATTTATTGGCGACTAATACGTCTTTGCCGGTCAATGCGCGCATCAAAGTAGATTTACCCGCATTCGTATAACCGACCAATGCGACTTGGGCTAGCGCCGTTTGACCCTGACGTTGCGCTCGCTGAGTTTCGCGCCCAGCTTCCATCGCATCAATTTCTTTTTGCAGCTCGGCAATACGGTCGCGCACCTTACGGCTATCCATTTCGCTACGCGACTGACCTGAGCCGCGCCCACCGGTGCCGCTGCGCTGCCGGCCTGAAGGGCCTTCGCGCTTCGCCGCCTCACGCAAACGCGGCGCCATATAAGTCAAGCGTGCGATCTCAACTTGTATCCTTGCGGCATGTGAGCTGGCGTTACGATGAAAAATCTCGAGGATAACAACCGTGCGATCCATCACCTCGCAACCCACTTCGTTTTCAAGATTGAGCGCTTGGGACGGCGAGATTTCATGGTCAACAAGAATAAACTCCACCGCATCTTCTTGTTGCGCCTCAATGAATTCGCGTATTTCCTGTCGCTTCCCAACGCCCATATAGGCCGTCGAATCAAAAGACGCACGCTTTTGGGTAAATTGGCCAATTACATCTAAGCCCAAGGTCTTAGCCAGCTCGGCTAATTCTGTCAATGACGAATTAAATTCAGTATCGCTAACACCGTCTAATTGCACAGCCACGAGTAGCGCACGCGGAAGACGTAGTTTTTCAGGGTTTAACATCGAGTAATTTCTCTAGGGATAGGATCGCGAACGCTTTCAATAGCGCTACACAGGTTGAATTGTACACGGCCTAACCTACCAGCGTTCAACTGTCTAATTCAGTGAGCGATACGTATAATGAAAAATAATTCCATCTTAACAGCAGGCCATCACATGAGCGACGACATCAATTTTGCAAACAACCCGTTACACGGGTTGAGCTTGGTAAAATTATTAAACGAAATAGTCGATCATTATGGTTTTGAAATCCTCTATGCCTACCTCAATATTAATTGCTTTAAAACCAACCCTAGTATTGAATCCAGCGTGAAATTTTTAAAGAAAACTGACTGGGCACGAGAAAAGGTAGAAGGTTTTTATTTGTATCAATATAAAAATTTGCCCAAAGCATCCGCGCAAGAATTTGAACATGCGCCCAGAGATCGCATCGTTCCTGAGCATCAAAAACCGGGCGAACCGGCCGAATTAGATTTAGCCGATGCGGCACGGCTGCAAGAAAAACGAGATCGAAAAACAAGCAGTTACGGTAGTGATAGAAGGCGCTAACAGGCGTTAAAATGCTGCTAATATTTTATCGTCGTAATCAGCCACCGGTAAGGTTAGGTGGAATTTTTCTGCTAGGCGATCAAGCTCATGTTGCTTGATCGCCAACTCATCCAGCGTGAGCGTATTGTCGTCTAGCTGCCACAACAAACGCGAACCGGCATAACTGTATTGCATCGCCAACAACGCATTTCTATTACCGTCAAGCGCAGCAGCTTCCAGCTTTCGCATTTTCCGGTTTATTTTATTCAGTGCCTGCTTCAACTCCCAAACGTAAGTAACCTCACGCATAAAATCGAGCTGACGATATTTATTGAGTAGCCAACCAATAGTAACTGCGCTAACTGCCACGCCCAATAAGTTCCAATGAAAATGGCTGCCACTTTCATCGGGGAAAATAGCAATCAGCGTTTGCGATACAGCCAAACTCCCCACGGCTAAACTAACGGCGCAGCCAATAAACACTATTTTTAAGTGCTTGCGATAACGCGCTTTATCAATATCAATGAGCTGCATAAAATCCCGAATAAAGAATTGAAAATATAACGAGTGCGCGAATCTCTACCTAGTCGAACCACTTAGCCAAACCGCTTAGCAGAACCGCGTATTTAAAAACTGAATAATATCGTTAAACTCATATGAGCGTGAGATTCTAATGTGTGTGCCGCGATGCGGCTGAGTGGAGTGCGCAGCTATGCTGAGTGGTGCCTTGTTCTACCTGCAATGTGCAATGATGAATATTGAATTCATGCTTTAGATCATGCACGATCTCATCTATTGCGGCATCGCCGGGATAGCCCTCTGGCATAACCAAGTGAGCTGTTAAGGCGCTTTCGGTGGTGCTCATTCCCCAAATATGTAAATCGTGGATATCGCTCACACCTGAGCGCGCACGTAAAAAACTCTCAACTTTTTCAACATTGATCTGTGTTGGTACAGCATGCAGTGCGAGCTGAACAGACTCTCTCAACAAACCCCAAGTACCTATAATGATAACAATCACAATGACCAAACTGGTAGCAGGATCGAGCCAGTACCAGCCGGTAAACGCCATCGCCACACCCGTCACGGCAACCCCAAGTGAGATCGCTGCATCTGCTGCCATATGCAAATAAGCACCGCGAATATTCAAATCACCTTTACTGCCTTTCATAAATAACCAAGCAGAAACACCGTTTACGGCAATACCGACAATAGCTACAGCAGATACCATAAGCCCAGCCACGTGCGGTGGCTCTGCAAAACGCAATATGGCTTCCCATGCAATTGCACCACAGGCAACTAGCAAAAACATTGCATTAGCTAATGCGGCAAGAATAGAACTACTGCGCAAGCCAAACGTGTAGCGTTCATTGGGTACTTTGCGGGCAAGAATCGTTGCAGTCCACGCCAATATCAGCCCCAACACATCGGAAAGGTTATGCCCGGCATCAGCCATAAGCGCGGTGGAGCTGGCGAAAAATCCATAACCAAACTCAATAACGACAAACACAGAATTTAGAAGAAGTGCTGTGACAAACGCTCTATCGTAATTACTGGGTACTGCATGATGATGTCCATGCTTGCTGTGATCGTGATCGTGTAATTCATGTGGCATAAATGGGGAATCCATTGTGATGTGTAATATTCAGAGGGATTCAAAAAAATCCTAGGGAAGAAATTTTATTGTCAGTCATAAAGTTGCGCATAAAATCCTTTTAATGAACATCTAGTATGTCCGTGTCATATACCGTTTTTTTATGCTCCCTCCCGAATGTGCCACAACACACCTGAGGGATCTGTGATTTGCATCATGCGGCCACCTTCTTGATCATGCGGCATAGAGAGCACTTTGGCAGTATTACCGAACTTATCCTCGATATTGAGATTATTAATTTTGGACCACCAAGATTCTATATCATTAACATACAAACAGAGCATGAAGTTGTTTGCCCATTCCTCAATATAATAATTTTGCAACCAAAAACCGCAACCATCCTTCTGTAACCGAGTGGCATTTTCTATTTCAACTACTCTCGAGAAACCTAAGTCACTATAAAAGAGTAATGACAATTCATAATTTTTAGCGGGCACAAATGGGGTTATGCAATTGATTTTTGACATTTAATAAATCTCGACTGAGGGGACTCGTACTGTCGGCCAGTAGCGGACATTAAGTTAACTTTACGACATGCACGCTTTTATCCTAGGATCTTAAAATATTTCAAAAAATTCTGATCATTACATCTAGATTCCTTTCCCAAAACATGACGCAAAAGTCAGCATAATCTAGGCAATTAATTCAAGCATTATTGTATTGGCTCAATTCGAGTTTTGTTTGAACTTATGACTACGGGTCGAACCGCTTAGGGCTTCGGTGCGTCATCATGATGCGATTGCATCGTCAGGCCGATCAAGCGGGCAACCACGCCCGCCAAGTAGAGCAAGCCGACAAACATTTCAACGCTGGCCACCGCGCGTGCATACGGGGTCAGCGGTATAACATCGCCAATCCCGGTACTCGACAGCAGCGCAAAGCTAAGATAATTAAGCTCGGTCCAAGTACGCATGTCTTGGGGATTGATGGCGGCGGCATAAGTGCCCGGCTGAAGTATTTGGATCAGCATGTACAAGTGAGTAAAGCCCCAAGCCAGCAAGGTAAAGGTCGCGCCGGCGGCAAACAGTTCGTCGGTCGTGGCACGCAGGTCTTCCAGCATGTAGGCAATCAGACTGCCTGCGGCATAGAAGTAAAAAATCGTTTCCAGCCCCGAACTCCAGGGCAGCAACTGACTCATCGAAAAAAACGTTTGTAGCACTAGCAGCACGATGATCGCCGCGGCCAGGCTGCCGCTAATCCAGGTTGGCCCCGGGGTGCGCCGCACCATGTGCGTGGTGAGCGTGAGCACCGTCACGCCAAAGGCGTTGAAGGCAACCAGCCCCGCCTGCGTTCCTTCAAGGAAGGGGTACAGTAGCATTCCCATCAGCTGAACCAGCAACAGAATTGCCGACGGGTGGCGCGAGGTGAGGTGCAGAATAGGAAGATGTGCCATCGATAACGCCAGGTAAATTATGAAAGAAAAAAATGATTGGATAATCAGTCCGGCCTGCAAATTCTTACGTCGCGAGGCAGCCCATTAGTTTAACTCTACACTGCCCCCAATTATTCTTTTCTGAGAAAAAATTCAATTTTAAATATGTAAAATATTAAATACCTTCAGCATTAGTAAATCTTCATTTTCTTACTATACCAAGCTATATATTCAGAGATAGAAATCCATGTTTTATTTAGAAATCTTGTTCTATGATCTGTAGATATACCCTTACTATTACCATGCCGTTCAAATCCTCCATAAAGTTTTATTTCATTAAATGTATCGTCATCCATGGAAATTATACTTCTAAGCTCCTCCCACTCTTTAGATGTCACTTTAGATGAAGTTTGATTGGTGAACACAATATGGTGGACTAATGATTCAAGCGCACGTCTACAATAAAATGCGGTGTTGAGAGGATGCTGTGTCGCTAGCCTAAAATCCACTATCGCAAATCTAATAAGCCATGACTTCTCACCTTTACAAGTTTTAATTATAAGCCCGTAGTGAGACAACCACCCATCTGAATCAACTTTTTCTATTACTGGCTTTGGACGCTCAAAAATTAATTGATTATTTATATTTAGTACTCGCGTAATAGCTACCGTAAAATTATGACCTGAAGTAAAGGAAAATATATCAAGAAAATCTTGAACATACCCCTCAACAAGTTCAATCCTGTAAGGTAGATCGATCGGATGATCTTGTGCCCATATAGTTGCTATAACAGCATTATTAATGATTTCGATATCTAACAATGCATTAAACTCATTTTGATCGAACAGTGGCTGAACTATAGAATATGTAGACTTCTCAAGAGAAAATGCATAGTGATCGGGGTATATATTTCCTACGAATATTTGACATTGTTTATCTATATTTTCAGCTGCTTTTATTTTAATATTTTCAAGAATATTTGATTTAATACTTTTATTTATATGAGACTCCAAAAATGGATAATTAGAGATAAATCCATTTTTAAATTCTATGCATATAGAGTTGTTAAATATTTCGGCACATTTCACTAATTTTTTATAGCGATAAGCATGCGAGAATTTTTCTTTTACGCGTTCCGTTAAAATGGTCATGAATAAAGGATTACCACTATTGAGTGAAATCACTATTCGGCTGCTATCATGAAACCAAAATATCAAAGATTTAAACTGAGAATCATATTCGAGCTTTAAGTATTTTGGAATATTCGTGTCTGATTTCTTTAAATCCATTTTCATTTCACCATGCAAATACTATGGGCAATATATAATTGATACCGATTATATTTTATGAAGCCAAGATACTTTTGAAGTATGAAAACTTCGTATCAATTTCTCGAGCAAGCCTATGATTAAATGTGCTAAATAAATCATAAGGGACTACACACAGGCTGTGTCGATGCGTCTAAGCTAATTACCAAGTGCGGCGCAACGCATGCGGAATGAAAATGCTGAATACACCTACCAACAAAAGCATGATAGATGAAGGCTCAGGAACTGAAATATCAAAAGCGGTTATATAGTCTGATGCATCATCACTGCCTATCAATATATAACTAACATCTGTGCCAAAATTAAAATAAGAAGTAAATTCCCAAAAAGTGCGATCACTTGAGTCTATTTTAGTTGTTTTGTTCGAAAAAGGAGTATTCGTAGTTGTTTTAATATAATCGCCGTCTTTATTAAATAAAAACAATACAAGTCCATCTCCAAATCGACTCACATCCTTTAATCCAAGTGATTTAATTGGCTCAGACAAACTGAGCAAAATTCCACCGAAATTAATATTAACTAGACTTGGCTCTGCGGCTGAATCGATATTATCAAGTGAGCTAAGAGGATTATGATGACCCAAAAAATTACTTAGGAGAAGGCTAAACCTATATGTGGCATTTCCAAAATACTTATGCTGCTCTGGATCAAATGTCAATTCTTTGATTGTGCTTTGATAGTGTTCTGAGGTTGATGATCCACTTGCTTTTTGAATACCTTCAATTGTAACTCCTGATAGCTGGCCAATAGTTTGGCCAGCTAAAAAATCATCGGCAGAAATCCAGTTAGCTGAAACACTGGAGCTGCTTAATAAAACTAATAGTAAAGTAAGTATTCTATTTTTCATTTGATATCCTTTTTGATTTTCATTAATTTAATAATAATTGGGGTCAGAGTAATTAATTGGGGTCAGAGTAATTATTGGGGTCAGAGTAGAGTTAATCGTCCGCTTTGGGCACACAACAGCCCTTCACAAACTAAAAACACAGATCTTACCTACGCAACTTATTTTTGCCATTACACAAACTAACAGAAGAACTGGGGTCAGAGTAAAATAAAATAAAATAAAATAAAATTAAATCGAACAATACTAACTTTACTCTGACCCCAGCTTCCAATATTCAGTACCAAAAATACTCAATATGCCGAAAGTTGGCAGACTGTCGTAAAAGAATTGCAGGTGTGTGAGCACGAATAATTTGAATGTTGAAAAATAATTGGGGTCAGAGTAAAATTAAAATAATTGGGGTCAGAGTAAAATTAATTTATACATATTTCCCAATTTTATTTTTACTCTGCCCCCATTATTCAATTATTAGCCAATAGGATTAAGGCTAGGACCACCGCCCTCTATTTTTTTAATCTCATCTTCCGTAACCGCCATTAGTCTTTGAAGATATTGGATATCATTCTGAATTTCAGAAAACTCATCATCATTGCAATCTTCATATTCAATTTTTTCTAATTTGGATTCATAAACCTGCAAGGCGGCACGAATATAGGTTAGATCTTTGTATGTAAATGGCATATTAAATCTTCTTCATGTAACGTTTAAGGCATTCTAATTTGTCTAGATATTCAGAGATTGGCATATCCCTTTCAGCCTCTATTGAATAGTGAGTATTTCCTTCTTTATCTTTCACTACATCTTTGGCTATAACCAGACCATCTTCCAATGTTGCATTTTGAGTAATTACCCACCAGGAATCTTTTGGCCCAAGTTTTACTTTACTGCTGATTCCGTCAAAAAGTGATACACCGCCTGACTTGGCTAAGACATATACTTCATCTTTTCCTGTAACGCGATAAGTTACGATATCGTTTTTCTTTTCTACTACCGCTTCCAGCCTTTTATCATATATCTTTTGAGGCCTATGATCCTCTTTATATCTAACATTGCTAATTTGCTCGTCATCCTGTTTTCCTTTTCGAAAAACCACATCGACGTCAAATTTTTTCATATAAATCTGTCCAGGCCTTTTATTTCTTTTTAGATACGATACTGCTTCATCTTTACTGAAAGTAAGTAAATTTAATTTCATATATTTTCCCTGTATTTACATATTTTAAATGTCTACTTGGGTGTAAAGCAGACGTAACTTAATAGAGTTAATCTGGATGGCGCTCAAAAGTCAATGACACCAAATTACGCAAAAACCACCTCTACAAGCACTTCTTAATAATCAGCAACAAAACTTAAACAACCCTCCGAAGCCATTATATTATGGTTGTGAAGGACTCTACTCAGTTAAATTAATCATCTTTTTTACGAGTATGTTCAGCTAAATTTTTAGAAGAGCCGAGAGTTTTCGCTTCTTCAAGTTCACGCTGAACATCGGCAGGCTTTTTCTTGAAAGTTTCAGCAGACGATTTCTTAAGTTGCTCTTGTATCTTTTTAAGTTGCATATAAATTCCTTCATGTCCGTAATGAGCTAAGCGATATTTTTAAAATAGTTGCAACGTTAATCTGTAAAGCTCCTAAAAGTCAATGACACCAAATCACACATAAACGGAATGAACAATTATTTCTTGATAACTGGTGGTGATGATTTAAACGACTTATCGATTGAATGTTGGTAGGCTGTCGTAAAAGAGTTGCAATGCGCGTCGGTGTAATCTTGAGGTGTATTCTGATAAATCGAGTTTTGCTTCTTCACGTTCACGCTGAACATCGGATGGCCAGTTACGAGTGAGTAAGTGGGTAAGCACGAATAATAATTACTTATACTGCCAAAAACCTATTTATCACAAATAGCATAGCCACTCACTTCACTTATTATGAATGGAATAATTCCTAGGAGTTTATACGGTTGCTTATATGAATCATGACCTACACCTTCGGTAACATAATTTTTACCTTTACATGCTTTTTTTGCATGATCTTGCCAAGATTTATGTGCAGCTCCAAAATTTTCAAACGGTGCAGCATTTGTTTTAACAAAAATTGAATATCGCCCAGGTTCAACTTCCAACACTCTGTAGCCGCCGCCAAATGCACTATCGCCGCCCTTCTCTAAGTTTTTACTAGAAACACAAGATGCAATAGTGAATGCACACAACATCACGAATATTAGTTTGCGGTAATAGTTCATATCCAATACCTTTAATATTGAGTTCAATAATAATTTTTATAGCGCACATCACCAGGTTTCATTCGCCATCTTTTTGCGGCGGGCCAACTCTTTCTCGCTTGGCTCGCTACTCGGGAATGTGCCGGGTTTGATATCGCCGTTTGGTACATAGGTAGCCATCACAACGCCGGTGCTCGAAACCTGAGAGCGAACAAGTCGCAACGCCGATGGTTTGGCTGTCTCGCTGAAAAGGCGCTTGCCTCGCCCAAGCACTACAGGAAAAGTCCAGATGTTGTATTCGTCGATCAGCGAGGCGGCCTGGAGCGTTTGAATTAAATTGCCGCTGCCAATTATTTGCAGGTCGGGGCCCGGTTGGGCTTTGAGTGCGGTGATTGCTGAAACGATATCGCCTTGTAGCAACGTCGAGTTATTCCAGTCGAGTGTCGTTAACGTGTGCGAAGCAATATATTTTTTCGCTGCATTGAGCGTTTTCGCAATCGGGTGATCATCCGGCTGATAAGGCCAGTAGGCTTCGAATATCTGATAGGTTTTGCGCCCCAGTACCAGCTCACGACCTTTGCCGTCGAAACCTGATGCTGAGATGTCCATGCTTTTGTCCGTGTAACCGAACATCCAACCGCCACAATCAAAACCGCCTGTGGGATCTTCTTCCCGCCCGCCGGGTGCTTGCATGATTCCATCAAGCGATGCAAACGTAGATGCGATAAGTTTTCTCATAAAACACTCCCTTTGTGAGGCGGTTACGTAAATTTATTCACTACGAGGCCGTATATTTCTTGAGGCTCTGCAGTAAAAACTCAACCAATCTTTCGATACAACCCATACCGAGGCGATATTGTTTTGTACTGCGATAGAAAAGAGACAACCTCATTATATTCAGTGCCAAAAATACTTAATATGCCGAAGGTTGGCAGGCTGTCGCAAAAGAGTTGTAGTGCGCGGCGGCGTAACCGCGAGGTGTATTCTGATAAACCGCCGCGACAAATAATTAATTCGAATTCATTAAACGATGAGTCGGTGCCCAAATTGTATTGTGCCCAAGTGACAATGCTAGCGAGTTCTTGGTGGAATGCCGCGGTGGTTTCATCGAGTTGATGGTAATAGTTTGCTAGTGATGCTGTGCCGCCGGCGCGTAAATAATTTTCTTCATACTGTGCGATATTTTTCAGTAAAAACTTTCCGTAGCGCGCTTCGTTTAAGAGTATTGCATTAGTGCTAGTAGCGAAGATTCGGGTTTTATGAAACAGCCCCTCTTCCATTAATAAAATGGCCATGGTGTAAACATCTTCTGCCGCCGTGCATTCGGCTATCCAAATGTTGGGTGCGGGGCAAGAGCGCAGCCAGGGTATTAATACTTTGCGTAGTTCGAGAATATATTCCGGGTTATCGAATAAGCCTACCAAGCGCCCATCCAGTGTGCGCAATAGTGCTTCTATGTAAGTGCAATCATGCAGTATTTTATTTTGTAATTCGGATATGGTGGCGATGTTATGGGCGAGCATAAACCCGCGCACTTTTCGCTGAATAAGATCTTTTTGATGATTGCGGAAATCATCGCCGAAGCGCTGGAATATAGCTTCCAGCAACAGCGTGATTTCCAAGTCCTCAAGTTTTGTTGAAGTGTCCATCGTGTTAGTCTTAATGTAGCCACACTCGCATTAGCGATAATAACTGCGCAACATCCACCGGTTTAGTAATGTAATCTGATGCACCTGCGGCAATACATTTGTCCCTATCGCCTTTCATCGCTTTTGCGGTGAGCGTGATAATGGGCAGCGATTTAAAGCGGGCAATTTTACGGATGGCGCGCATGGTGTCGTAGCCATCCATCTCCGGCATCATGATGTCCATCAGTACTATTTCGATGGACGGATCTTTTTCCAGCATTTCAATTCCATCGCGGCCGTTTTCCGCAAAAGATACTTTCATATTTTGCCGTTCCAGTACTGAACTCAGTGCAAAAATATTACGCAAGTCATCATCGACAATTAATACGCTGCGCCCTTCAAGGCCACCATCCGGCGCTTGTATTGAATCCATCATGCGGCGCTGTTGTTCCGACATGCTGGAATGGGCGCGGTGTAAAAATAATGAGGTTTCATTGAGTAGGCGTTCAGGTGAACGTGCATCTTTTACCACCACCGTTTTACCAATGCGTTTTAATTTGGTAATTTCTTTGCGAGTGAGATCTTTCGCGGTGTAAATCACGACGGGCACATCGCGCAGCGCTTCGTCTTTACTCATTGCATCCAACACATCAAAGCCATTCATGTCGGGCAAGGTGAGATCGAGCACCACGCAATCGAAATGACTTTTCGCAAGGACTTCCAGCGCTTCTTTACCACTGGCGACGGCAACAATTTGCACATCAGAGGTACCGATCAATTCGACAATATTGTCGCGTTGAATTTGGTCATCTTCCACGATTAATAGGCTACGTTTGCCGTGCACTAGATATTTTTGTATACGCAGGAATTCTTCTTGCAAACGCTCAGTATTTATTGGTTCTGCCACATACGAAATAGCGCCAAGTTCAAGACAACGCTCACGTTCTTCTGTGTAGGTTGCAGAGTCTGGAGAAACACTTGAAATAATGTGAACTGGAATATGGCGTGTTGTGGGATCGCGTTTTAAGCGTTCCAGAATTACAAAGCCATCGATATCAGATAATTGTAAATTCAGCAAAATCGCCGATGGCAAATAATCGCGCGCGAGTGTGAGCACTGCATCGCCTGTCGTGGTGACAATACCTTTAAAGTTGTGTTCGCGTGCGGCATCCAGTAATAATTTTGCGCGCTCCTGATTGTAATCAACAATTAAAACTGCCGGGTCACCTTCTGCGGTGAGTGCGCGGTCATCAAAATTTTGTTCTGACGGCACAACCGAAAGTTTGACGGGATTTTTTTGTACCGCTTTATATTCAGCGTCCTCTATTGTTTGCGGAATAGCGAAACGTTTAAAACTGACATTGGGCGGTAGCGCAGGCATGTATAAACTATTTGCATTCGTCATATCATTTTCGGACGCTTGGCGATTGTAGGGCAGGAACAAGGTAAAGGTACTGCCCATATCCACCACACTTTCCACACGAATTTCACCACCGAGCAAACGCGATAGTTCGCGGCTGATGGATAGGCCAAGGCCGGTACCGCCGTAACGGCGAGCGGTACTTCCGTCTGCTTGCTGGAAGGCTTCAAAAATTAATTGCAGTTTATCGCCGGGAATACCCACACCGGAATCCGTTACGGAGAATGCGAGCACTGCGTCAGCCTGGGATAAGGTGGGATGATCTACTGACCAACCAGAACTCACTAAACCAATATCAAGAGTTACCTTTCCTCGGGTGGTAAATTTAAATGCATTCGATAGCAAATTTTTCAGAATTTGTTGTAGTCGAGTAGTATCGGTCATCATTGCTGTTGGCAGAGTATCCGCAAGCTCGATGGAGAATGCCAGTTGCTTCGCTTCGGCCATATGACGGAAAGTACGTTCAACATAATTGCGGATAGTTTGGAAGCGGTACTCGCTCATTTCCAAACTAACGGTACCCGATTCAATTTTAGATAGATCGAGGATGTCGTTAATCAGCGTTAACAAATCACTACCGGAACCGTGAATGGTTTTTGCAAATTCAACTTGTTTATCCGATAAGTTGCCGCCGGGGTTATCGCCCAATTGCTGCGCGAGGATTAACAAACTGTTTAACGGCGTGCGCAATTCGTGGGACATATTCGCAAGGAATTCGGATTTGTATTTGGAGGAAAGCGCCAGCTGGCTAGCCTTTTCTTCCAATGCAAATTTCGCCTGCTCCACCTCGGTATTTTTCCGCTCCACTTCGATATTTTGATCTGACAACAGACGCGCTTTTTCCGCAAGCTCCTGGTTTGTTTGTTGCAACTCTTGTGCGAGGGATTGCGATTGCGTTAACAAACTTTCTGTTCTGCTGTTCGCTTCAATGGTATTCAATACCGCACCGATTGATTCCATCAACTGATCGAGGAACGACAAATGGGTTTCAGTAAAACGATGGAAGGAGGCAATTTCAATAACCGCTTTTACTTCCTGTTCAAACAGAATTGGCAATACCACAATATTATTTGGTGGTGCCGAGCCCAAGCCTGATGAAACCTGAATGTAATCGGCGGGCACATCCGTAAGCCAGATGCGTACTTTTTCTAACGCACATTGCCCGACCAAACCTTCTCCTGGTAAGAACGAAGTCGGTAGTTTTCGGCTGGAGCGATAGCCATAACTGGCGATCATTCGTAAACGAGCATCGTGATCGCGAGCATCCATCATGTAGAACACACCGTGGTGCGCAGAAACGAGCGGCGCTAATTCAGAAAGAATTAACGAGGTTACGGTTTCCAAATCACGCTGACCTTGTAGCAATCGTGTAAATCGCGCGAGGTTGGTTTTGAGCCAATCTTGCTGCGCATTTTTCTGTGTGGTTTCTTTTAAGTTGCGAATCATCTCGTTGATGTTATCTTTCAGATCCGATACTTCACCGAGCGCCTCAACCTGAATCGAACGCGATAAGTCACCGCGCGTTACCGCGGTTGCTACTTCCGCAATCGCGCGCACTTGCGTTGATAAGTTTGCTGCAAGTTGGTTTACGTTTTCAGTCAAATCTTTCCATGTACCTGCTGCACCGGGTACGCTCGCCTGCCCGCCGAGCTTACCTTCCACCCCTACTTCACGGGCTACCGTAGTCGCCTGATCGGCGAATACGGCGAGTGTGTCTGTCATTTCGTTAATGGTGTTGGCGAGTGCCGCAATTTCACCTTGCGCTGCTACGGTTAATTTCTTTTTCAAATCGCCGTTAGCTACGGCGGTTACCACACCAGCGATACCGCGCACCTGTGCGGTCAAGTTTGCTGCCATGAAGTTTACGTTATCGGTTAAGTCTTTCCAGGTACCTGCCGCACCAGCTACTTGAGCCTGTCCGCCGAGTTTACCTTCAGTACCTACCTCTCTCGCCACACGCGTTACTTCCGATGCGAATGACGAGAGCTGATCCACCATCACGTTGATGGTGTTTTTCAATTCGAGAATTTCACCTTTTACATCCACGGTGATTTTTTTCGATAAGTCACCACGTGCTACCGCTGTGGTTACCGCCGCGATGTTACGCACTTGGCCTGTTAAGTTTGAAGCCATGAAGTTTACGTTGTCGGTTAAGTCTTTCCAGGTTCCCGATGCACCGGGTACGTTTGCCTGACCACCCAAACGACCTTCAGTACCCACCTCCCTTGCCACACGCGTTACTTCCGATGCAAATGAACGCAACTGATCCACCATCGTGTTAATGGTGTCTTTCAATTGCAGAATCTCGCCTTTTGCATCCGCAGAAATTTTCTTGGACAAATCGCCGTTTGCCACCGCGGTAGTTACGTCGGCGATGTTACGTACTTGCGATGTCAGGTTGCCCGCCATCGAGTTTACTGAGTCGGTCAAATCTTTCCAGGTTCCTGCAACACCGGATACATTCGCCTGGCCGCCGAGTTTACCTTCGGTACCTACTTCACGAGCCACACGGGTTACTTCGGATGCGAACGAGGAGAGCTGATCCACCATCACGTTGATGGTGTCTTTCAATTCAAGAATTTCGCCTTTCGCATCGGCGGTAATTTTTTTCGATAAGTCACCACGTGCTACCGCGGTGGTTACGTCGGCAATGTTACGCACTTGACCGGTTAAGTTCGAAGCCATGAAATTTACGTTATCGGTCAAATCTTTCCAGGTTCCGCCCACACCTTTTACTTGCGCTTGCCCGCCGAGCTTTCCTTCTGTACCCACTTCCCTTGCCACACGCGTTACTTCCGATGCGAAAGAGTTGAGCTGGTCCACCATCACGTTGATGGTATTTTTCAATTCGAAAATTTCACCTTTTACGTCTACCGTAATTTTTTTCGAGAGATCGCCATTTGCTACCGCGGTCGTTACGTCCGCAATATTTCGCACCTGCCCCGTCAAGTTACCCGCCATCGAGTTCACCGAATCGGTCAAATCTTTCCAGGTACCTGCAACACCTAATACGTTTGCTTGACCGCCGAGTTTTCCTTCGGTACCCACTTCCCTTGCTACACGCGTTACTTCTGATGCGAACGATGACAACTGATCCACCATCACGTTGATCGTATCTTTCAATTCGAGAATTTCACCTTTTACGTCCACCGTGATTTTTTTCGACAAATCACCACGCGCTACCGCCGTGGTTACCTCGGCAATATTACGCACCTGACCGGTTAAGTTCGAAGCCATGAAATTTACGTTATCGGTCAAATCTTTCCAGGTTCCGCCCACACCTTTTACTTGCGCTTGGCCGCCGAGTTTACCTTCAGTACCTACTTCCCTTGCCACACGCGTTACTTCCGATGCGAAGGAGTTGAGCTGATCCACCATCACGTTGATGGTATTTTTCAATTCGAAAATTTCACCTTTTACATCCACCGTAATTTTTTTCGATAAGTCACCACGGGCTACCGCTGTGGTTACCGCGGCAATGTTACGTACTTGACCTGTAAGGTTACCCGCCATCGAGTTCACTGAGTCGGTCAAATCTTTCCAGGTTCCCGCAACACCCAATACGTTTGCCTGCCCGCCGAGCTTACCTTCAGTACCTACTTCCCTTGCCACACGCGTTACTTCCGATGCGAAAGAGTTGAGCTGATCCACCATCACGTTAATGGTATTTTTTAATTCGAAAATTTCGCCTTTTACGTCCACCGTAATTTTTTTCGAGAGGTCACCGTTTGCCACCGCTGTGGTTACCTCGGCGATGTTACGTACCTGACCGGTTAAGTTACCGGCCATTGAGTTCACCGAGTCGGTCAAATCTTTCCAAGTACCGGCAACACCGGATACGTTCGCTTGCCCGCCGAGTTTTCCTTCAGTACCTACTTCTCTTGCTACACGCGTTACTTCCGATGCGAACGAGGACAACTGATCCACCATCACGTTGATGGTGTCTTTCAATTCAAGAATTTCACCTTTTACGTCCACCGTAATTTTCTTGGACAAATCACCACGCGCCACCGCTGTAGTTACCTCGGCGATGTTACGTACTTGGCCTGTCAAGTTTGATGCCATGAAATTTACGTTATCGGTCAAATCTTTCCATGTACCACCCACACCTTTTACTTGCGCTTGCCCGCCGAGCTTTCCTTCGGTACCTACTTCCCTCGCCACACGCGTTACTTCCGACGCGAACGATGAGAGCTGATCCACCATCACGTTGATGGTATTTTTTAATTCAAGAATTTCGCCTTTTACATCCACCGTAATTTTTTTGGACAAATCGCCAGTTGCCACCGCGGTGGTTACGTCGGCAATGTTACGTACCTGCGAGGTCAAGTTACCGGCCATGGAGTTCACCGAATCGGTCAAATCTTTCCAGGTTCCTGCAACACCTTTTACTTGCGCTTGTCCGCCGAGCTTTCCTTCCGTACCTACTTCCCTTGCCACACGCGTTACTTCCGATGCGAATGACGAGAGCTGATCCACCATCACGTTGATGGTGTCTTTTAATTGAAGAATTTCCCCTTTTACATCCACCGTAATTTTTTTCGAGAGATCGCCATTCGCCACCGCGGTAGTTACCTCAGCAATATTTCGCACCTGCCCCGTTAAGTTCGAAGCCATGAAGTTCACGTTATCGGTCAAGTCTTTCCAGGTACCACCTACTCCCGGTACGTAAGCTTGTCCACCCAACTTACCTTCGGTACCTACTTCACGCGCTACACGCGTTACTTCTGATGCGAACGAACGTAACTGATCCACCATCGTATTGATCGTATCTTTTAACTGCAGAATTTCGCCGCGTACGTCCACCGTAATTTTTTTCGAGAGGTCACCATTCGCCACCGCCGTTGTTACGTCAGCAATGTTACGTACTTGCGACGTTAAGTTACCGGCCATCGAGTTCACCGAGTCGGTCAAATCTTTCCAGGTTCCCGCAACACCCGGCACGTTTGCCTGGCCACCGAGCTTTCCTTCCGTACCTACTTCCCTTGCCACACGCGTTACTTCTGAGGCGAATGAGGAGAGCTGTTCTACCATCGTGTTCGCCGTGGACGCTGCACGCAGGAATTGTCCTTTGAGTGGACGGCCATCAACATGCATTTCCATCGTCTGCGACAAATCACCCTTTGCCACCGCACCGATAACGCGAGCCATTTCTGTGGTCGGGCGCACGAGATCGTCGATCAATGTGTTAACAGAATTTACGATGGTTGCCCAACCGCCCGCCATGGATGGAATTACCGCACGTTGCGTGAGTCGACCTTCGCGCCCCACCACTCGGCTTACATCGGTGATGCCTTTTGATAGCAGTTCATTGGATTCAATAATTTCATTTAGAGTGTCCGCAACCTTGCCCGATAATCCAGTCATGTCCGCCGGCATACGCGCGGAAAAATCACCTTTTTTCAAAGCGGTGAGAACATGCAGCAACGCTTTTATGTCGAGCTCTTCTTCTAAATGCACAGCAGTATCCATGTGGATCTCCGAACTATTTTTATTAATGGCTAATAGTAATGACTAATAGTAGTGACTAAGGAATTAATGAATAAAAAAACGCTTTCACGCAATCATGCAACGTGCTTTGCTTGCAAACGATGAAGGAGATCATCGGCCTGTAATGGCTCGCTAAAAAACTTACCTTGATACTCATCGCAGCCCAATAGTTTCAATGCCGTAAATTGTTGTTCCGTCTCTACACCTTCAGCAACAACACGCAGACCAAGCGCATGCGCCATAGATAATAAAGCTGAAACAAGGGATGTATCGGCGGGAAAATTATTGGTGGAGCTAATATCGGTGGAGACAACATCGGCAGCTGAATGGCCATCCGCTTGATTCGTATTGCCCATAAAATAAGGGTCAATTTTTAACGTGCTGACCGGCAATGTTTTCAATACAGCAAGCGAGGAAAAACCAGCACCGAAACCATCGATGGCGATGGCGATACCCATCTCTTTAAATTTGCGGAATATGGCATCAACTTTTATTACATCGCGAACCACCATAGATTCTGTGACTTCAAGTTGAATGCAGGAAGGTTGAATATCATGCTGGCGCAACGCATTTTCAACGGTTAGAAAAAGTTCTGGATTAAGTTGCGAAATATCAATATTGATAGCAATGGGTAATGCACAAGGTTCCTCTATATTATTCCAATGCTGCGCCTGTGCACAGGCTGCAACAATCATCCATTCATCGAGATGCCGCGCTTGCCCACTTTGTACTGCTTTAGATAAAAATTCGTTCGGGCCTATTAAACCTAAGCGTGGATGATGCCAATACAACAGCGCTTCCACACCGCTGATATTACCTGTCGCAACTTCAATTTTAGGTTGATAGTAAAGTTCAAATTCGTTGTGCTCCAACGCATGTTGTACTTCTTGTTCAAATTGATCGCGCTCATGTTGATAGGCATTTAATTCTTCATGAAAAAACTGAATGGAGCCACGTTCGTTCTGCTTGGTATGGTACATCGCAGTATCGGCATGTCTGAGTAAATCTACCGCAGTGCCGCCGTCTTGCGGGTAAAAACTGATACCAATAGAAGTAGATGCTTTAATTAAATGTGAGCCGATAAGGCGCGGCTCCATACTGGCAGTGACGATTTTTTTCGCCACGGTAAGTGCGTCATTGGTATCGGGGGAGCCTTCAAGCAAAATGACAAATTCATCGCCGCCAAGACGGGCTACCATATCGGATTCGCGAACAGCTATTTGTAATTGGGATGCAGCATGTTTGAGGAGTTCATCGCCAACTTCATGACCAAAGGTATCGTTAACATTTTTAAATTTGTCTAAATCCAGAAACATAACCGCCAGAGTTTCTCCGCGACGCGCGGCGCGGATTATCGCTTGATCTAGACGCTCTAAAAAAACACGGCGACTGAGCAGGCCTGTAAGCGTATCGTAAGTGGCGAGATTTGTAGCCCGCTGTTCAGCTAAGCGACGTTCGGAAATTTCAGTATTCAATGCTGAATTAACACGCTCCAAATCTTGCAGTCGCTTTATGCGTAAATCTGCATTAATTTCTTGAAGTGCTGCTGTTTTTTTCTCGAGCTCCAACTTTTTTTGATGTAGCTCTACAAAAATACCAACTTTTGCTTGAACTATATTAGGGATAATAGGTGCGAACAAATAATCTGCCGCGCCCTTTTGATAACCTTTAAGTTTATTAAGTTCATCACCAAAATAAGCTGTAATGAAAATAATCGGTACGGAAGCTGATTTGGGATGTGAATGAATTGCATCAGCAGTCTCAAAGCCATCCATCCCAGGCATGCTTACGTCTAACAAAATTACCGCGAAATCATGTTTAAGTACTTCACGTAAGGCTTCTTCTCCTGATTGGACTAAAAAAACTTCATAAGTAGATACTTCTGATGGGGCTGTTAGCACGCTTGATATTGCTAATAACGTGGAGGCATCGTCATTAACAACAAGTACTTTTGAGAGCGGTACGAAATCACTCATGTAACATAAACCCTTAGAAAGTAAATAATTATTGATAGTACAAAACTACATTAAGGTACTTGAGTTGCGAATTAATTACCATGGGAAAATATGATGTTATATTTCACCGCATCAGGGAAGATATTTTTACTTCCACTATGGCTTTTAGCCTGATATATCTTCTCTAATTTATATTACTAATATCCTTATTCAAGAATACATAAGTATCCGTTTAGCCTCCACCTTTAGCGTTTTAAATGTGTTTTACTTAGCTTACAATAATAATTTATGTGTCATGTATCAGATTATTTACATTAATCTATCCATATATAAATGCATGCCCTTCCCTTATCTTATTTGCTCATTGTCTAGCAATGTTTTGATTATCTCGTACAAACTTTTTACTGGGATTTCAAACCAATCAGGGCGATGGCTTGCTTTAAGAATTTCTCGTACACGATTATCAATACATAGCAATGTCAGCGTAGCATCTTCACCATCGTGTTTTTTCCATGCATGGGGCAATTCGGATGCGGCAAAACGATAAGCATCATAAAATGCTGTGCGAGCCAGACTGTTATACGTCGTCGTAATATGACGAATTTGTTCAGTTTGTGATGAAACATCGGTGCTTTGTGCACTAAGAATAGCCATTGCAGCTGCATCATCGAAAGAGCACAACATATCAGCAACATCTTTTAAAGGGCTATGCTTTAAATAACTGTGTTTTAAAGAGTTATCTTTTAAAGAGCTATTCGTTAAAGAGCGAGATTTTAATGCTGTGTTGCCAATATCAGGCTCAAACACATTATTTGGAATTTCATCTTCAAAGTTAACAAAATAAGCATCACTAAGCACTACTAACACTTGAGCCAAATTAAAATTACCGTGAATTCGCATGCGAATACCACCCACAGTGCGTGCGGCTAAATTTTTAATGAGTTTGATAATTTTTGCTTTATGTGAAACCAACCAGATACAGTCTTTGCTTGTGGACTCTTTTTCATGATACTCACCCAGAATATCAAATACTTTTTGCAATCCATCACAAATGCGTTGTGCTGCCGTAACTGATTCTGCTGTTGTAATTTCAACACAACCAAACCGCGGATTTTTTGATGGTTTTGCCAAGAACTTATGCATTTCACCCAAACGACTGCCAAGTGTTTTCGCGCCACTTTCCAATTCAGCCATTGCTGGATATTGAATATCCATTGATGAAGTCCCTGCGGTTAAGCGATCACGCAATGCACGCTCCAGAGTATTTTGTGTCCATTGCCATGCATCGCCTTGATTGCTGACATAGCCCTGAAGAATCATTAACGTATATTGCGCGCCCTGTGTATCAACACGCCTTACTTCGCCTAATAATGGAGCGATATTAGCGAAGCCACATTCATTTAAATAATCACTAATTTCAATTTCAGAATGTATACCAACAGTCACTTTACGAATAGGTTTTAACACCATGGTTCCATCAATCACAACAGAGCCATTGGCGTCTATCGTTGCCGCTAATTCGATATCATTATCTGCTTTTTCTTCGATGTTATTTAACAGAGGGCTGGCAATAAATTGAAGTTCGCCACCATCAAAAGCTTGAACCACTTGGTTGTGCAAGTTGTGAATAACTTTACGGCTAAATTTCGGCAAGGTGAATGCGTCAGTAAGCAAACCAACTGTGCGCCGCTGGCGCAAATGTGCGAGTGCTAATTGTTGTGATGGAGTACCCGCCAAATGTTCAGCCACTACGCCGAGTGGCAAATAATAATGTTCAATATTTTCTTCTCTGATAATTTCTACTTCCGTTAAAACCAATAAATCATTTGGCTCACCAAACGGAATAGCATAAAGCAAATGCACATCATCGATAGATTTTGCAGTATTAGTAAACCAAGGGCATTTCGATAAATAAACAGGTAAAGATTCTTTTTCTAAAATAATACGCGCAGGTGCCTGCATTAAATCGAGCAAGCCTTGTTTAATAATAACGGTCGTCAGTTCTGGCATACGCTCAACAGGTACTACATACCAACTAGGCATTTGTGTTTCATCGGCCAGCAAAAACCAATAGAAGCCATAGGGTGGCAAGGTTAGTAAATAATTAAGTTTTGTGATGGTGGGAAATGATGTGCCACCAATCATTTCAACAGGAACTTTTCCGGCATAATTAGAAAGATCTAACTCCCCTGCTTGTGAAGCACGCGACATATTCGCAACACAGAGAATAATTTCTGTAACACCTTCAGGATTTGTATATTCGCGTAAGTAAGCAAGAATCCGTCGATTGGCTGGGGCTAACATTTTTAAATTGCCCCGACCAAAGGCTTTTTGTTGTTTACGTACCGCTAACATACGTCGTGTCCAATTCAGCAACGAATGTGTATCGTGAGTTTGCGCTTCTACATTAACAGCCTGAAAGCCATAAAGTGGATCCATAATAGCTGGTGCAATAAGACTGGCAGGATCTGCACGGGAAAATCCACCATTGCGATCGTCTGACCATTGCATAGGTGTGCGCACACCATGACGATCACCTAAAAAAATATTATCGCCCATCCCAATTTCATCGCCGTAATAAAGTGTGGGCGTTCCCGGCATTGATAGGAGCAAACTATTCAACAATTCAATACGACGGCGATCTCGCTCTACTAAAGGTGCTAAGCGACGACGAATACCCAAATTAATGCGAGCGCGTTTATCCGCTGCATAAAAATTCCAAAGATAATCTCGTTCCTGATCTGTCACCATTTCCAAGGTGAGTTCATCATGATTGCGCAAAAAAATTGCCCACTGACAATTCTGGGGGATTTCTGGCATTTGTCGAAGAATATCAATAATGGGAAAGCGGTCTTCTTGCGCAATTGCCATATACATACGTGGCATTAGTGGGAAATGAAATGCCATATGACACTCATCACCATTGCCAAAATATTGTTGAATATCTTCTGGCCAAAGATTGGCTTCTGCTAACAGCATGCGATCAGGATAATTTGCATTGAGTTCAGCGCGAATTGCCTTAAGTACTTCGTGAGTTTCTGGTAGGTTTTCATTGCTAGTACCTTCACGCTCAACAAGGTATGGGATTGCGTCCAAACGTAAGCCATCAACACCAATATCAAACCAGAAGCGCATAATGCTCAGTACTTCTTTTAGAACATCTGGATTATCAAAATTTAAATCGGGTTGGTTGCTATAAAATCGATGCCAAAAATATTGGCCAGCAATGGGATCCCATGTCCAATTAGAACTTTCAGTGTCGGAAAAAATAATGCGGGTGCCTTCATACTTTTGATTGGTATCAGACCACACATAAAAGTTTCTGGCTTTTGAGTCCTTTTTAGCGAGCCGTGATTTTTGAAACCAGGAATGCTGATCAGATGTGTGATTAATAACCATCTCAGTGATAATGCGTAGGCCACGTTTATGAGCTTCGCTAATAAAACGACGCGCATCTGCCATAGTGCCATAAGCGGGGTGTATGCCGCGATATTCTGCGATATCGTAACCATCATCACGCATTGGCGACGGATAAAAAGGCAATAGCCATATAGCATTTACACCAAGGCTGGCGATGTAATCCAGCTTATCAATCAAGCCAAGAAAGTCACCTACTCCGTCGTCGTTTGCATCAAAATAAGATTTCACATGAACTTGATAAATAATCGCATCTTTGTACCAGGTGGGATCATTTAGAAAGGCATCGATTTTATTTTTTTTAGCCATAATGTGCCCGCTCTATCTACCCATATCAAGATGGCACCTGTGCTTAAAAGCGACATTCACTGCCAATCTATATTTATAACGGCAAATGAAAATTCAGAACTGTACGCTACCTAACATAGCGTAAAAGATATTAGGTTAAGTAACGAACTGAAGAAGCTAGTTATATATTATTTAATAATCTGAATATAACTCCCAATCTCCTCTAGGCCTAATATAATATAAGCACTATGCCTCACCCCAAATTTACGTTGCGTGAATAATTTTTATCTTTAGGTATAAACAATGAAAACAATTAACATTTTATGTAGCAGTGTATTTTTTATAGCTTTTGGAGCACTGCTCACAACAAGCTCCTTTGCAAAAGATAATATGTCTACGCAAGATATGTCTGAATTAATCGATTTTGTTAATGAGGCCTCTGTAAGTGGTCTTGCAGAAGTTGAAACAGCAAAATTAGCGTTGCAACAAGCTAAATCGGATGAAGTTAAAACCTTTGCTCAACATGTGATTGATGGCCATACCGCATCAAATAAAGATTTAGCTGCCATTGCAAAAAGGAAGCATCTGAAAATAGCTGATGAGGCAGAATTATTACGCAGAGTGAAGATATTAAAAATAGAACAAGGTGACAACGAATCTTTTGATGAGACCTATATTAAAAGTCAAGTCAAAGCGCACCAAGATGAGATTGAGCTTTTCAATAAAGCTGCCGTATCAAAGGACATAGAATTAGCTGGGTATGCAACAGAAAACATCCCTAAGCTTCAGCATCATTTACATTTTGCTGAGCAGTTAGCAAAAGATTTTGAAAAGAAACAGTGAGACGTCAATATGACTCAAGGTAGCAAACAAAAATATACTGCAAAACAAAAAAGAAAAGCAGAACATATCGAAGCCAGCTACGAGAATAAGGGAATTTCCTCAAAAAAAGCTGAAGCAATCGCTTGGGCAACAGTTAATAAGCAGTCTGGTGGTGGTGAACGTTCTGGCTCAGGTAAAAATAAGCCTGAAGCAGAAAAAGTAAAATCGCGTAAAGATTCAGCACAGCATGCAGTCACAACTAAACAAGAAAAGGCTAAGCCTAATTCACTTGAATCCCAAACAAAACAACACTTATTGGAACAAGCTCGTAGTAAACATATTGTGGGTCGTTCTGCGATGAATAAACAAGAGCTTATACTTGCGTTACGGAAACCTTAATTTTCTGTGCCATTATTAAAATTTATACATGTGTTTTTCAACTCTCCCTGTAGCATCAGTTTCACGCCGCCAATATATAAACTGCTCATAATCCAATTGAATGAAGCTATCTGTGGTTGTACTTATGTACGTTTGCACACAGAACCTAAAATACGGAAATGATTAACTACACCTTATAAATGTGTCTATATCACATATAGGTGATTCAATAATGACAATTGATTGGTCGCAATATCTCCCTGAACTTCAATTATTGCTAGGTGCAGTTATTACTGTGCTAATCCTTGCTGTTGCCGCACCGTGGCTTACGCGTTTATTGTTACGTTTTATAAACCCTCTTTCTTTTACGCATGACTTAATTGAACGCATTAAAGAACCAATACATTTCCTTATTCCGGTAGTGGGATTACAAGCTGTACTCAGCTCTGCATCAGATAAATTTCTTTTTATCGATAATGCGCGCCATCTCACCACGCTGGCCATTATTACAGGGATTACCTGGTTAAGCCTCAGGATCGTTTCGGCCGGAGAGGAAGTCATCCTGAAACGCCATCCCGTCGATGTGAGTGATAATTTTGCGGCACGTCGTATTCAAACTCAAACAAAAGTATTGGTTCATACTTTATGCTTTTTTGCGATTTTATTTGGCATTGCTGCAATGCTAATGACATTTCCGAATGCGCGTCAATTTGGCACAAGTTTATTGGCTTCAGCAGGGTTGGCAGGTTTAGCATTAGGTTTTGCCGCTAAACCCGTACTTGGAAATCTTATTGCAGGATTACAGCTTGCTATCACGCAACCCATTAGTTTAGATGATGTAGTAATTGTTGAAGGCGAATGGGGGCGCGTAGAAGAGATTACGGGTACTTATGTGGTAATCCGCATTTGGGATGAGCGGAGGCTGATTGTTCCATTACAATATTTTATTGAGCACCCCTTTCAAAATTGGACTCGAAAAACATCTAATTTAATTGGCTCTTTATTTTTATGGGTAGATTATTCAATGCCTCTTGAACCTCTCCGTAAAGAACTTGATGCTTTATGCAAACAGTCTCCTACTTTATGGGATGGGAAAGTCAGCGTTTTGCAGGTAACTGACGCCACAGAAAAAGCCATACAATTACGTATATTGGTAAGCTCACATGATTCTTCCCGCAATTGGGATTTACGTTGTTTTATTCGCGAGAAACTGATTAATTTTATTAGTTTGCATCATCCCGAATGCTTGCCTCAGTTGCGTGCTAATTTACATGAGGAAACTCCAAAAGCTGCTCCCGCAGAACAACAACTTAGCGCGCCAGCACATCAACCAGCAGTATAGTATTTTACGATTAGCAATTAAAAATATTTTGTAAATTACTTATTTTTAAAATAATTTATTTTTCTAAAATAAATTTGCAACTTATGAATAGATGATTAGTCTTCATCTACACCACATGATGTAAATTGCCTTGTGAAAACACACACAGGAAGAATATTAAGCGACATATTGTTAATAAATGGTTAAATATTTACATTTATAATTAGTCGCTATTTTAATAGATGTTAATGTAATTGTATTTCCATTATTAACTGCAAAATCATTAATTAGTAGCATTAATATGAAGCGGCTTATGACGCCATATCATCGCACAAGTGATGTTGTAGAATTCATTCACTGGAGCTTCTATGCGAAACGCTATTAACACGCTTAAGGTCATCAAATCCACCTCTTCAACGAGATCGAGTGACTCTGTTAGCAGCGAGATTAGTAGCGAGCAGCCCACACGGAATATTATCCAAAGAAAAAAACGAAACATTCTTTTTGTTACTTCTGAATATGCTGATTTGATTAAAGTGGGTGGCTTAGGTGATGTATCAGCTGCACTGCCAAAAGCACTGTCGACACGACATGATGTTAGAGTATTAATCCCAGGCTATAAACAAGTTATCGATAGTGGTCATTCCATTATCTTAGTTGACACAATTGATGCCTACGCAGGTTTACCAGCTTGCAAAATTGGACGTATGCAAATAAATAATGGCCCCATTATTTATATTGTTATCTGCCCTGAACTATACGAGCGCGAAGGCAATCCCTATGGAGATGCCGCAGGTAAAGATTGGAGTGACAATCATATCCGCTTTGCGCGCTTGGGGCTTGCAGCCGCAGAGATAGCGCTTGGCCGCTCGCGACTTGGATGGCGTCCAGAGCTTGTCCATGCTAATGACTGGCCTTCTGCATTAGCGCCTGCATATATGGCGTGGCGAGGACAAACAACTCCCAGTATTTTTACTATTCATAATCTCGCCCACCAAGGATTATGTGAACCTATATGCAGCACAGCGTTAGGTTTACCGGCACACGCTTTTACTATTGAAAGCATGGAATTTTACGGAAAACTTTCTTTTCTTAAAGCTGGCATTGTTTACTCCAGCCATATCACAACAGTAAGCGAAACCTATGCGCAAGAAATAACAATGCCCGTGTTTGGTTGTGGGCTTGATGGATTATTAAGACATAAATTTGAACAAGGTTTGCTCAGTGGAATTACTAATGGTATTGATGAAAGTTGGGAGCCTGCATCTGACCCTAATATTATTGAGAGTTTTGCTGTTCGTCAGTGGGAGCGAAAGCAAACCAACACGCGGCACATTGAAGAATTATTTAATTTAAAGAGAAGTTCAAGCCCATTGTTTGCCGTAGTTTCACGGCTTGCTCATCAGAAAGGTTTGGATCTTACGCTTGGTGTTGTTGACACTATTATGAAAGCAGGCGGCCGTTTAGTGGTGATGGGTTGTGGCGAATCAACTTTAGAATCAGAAATGATACGCATAGCAAAACGTCATCCTCAAAAAATTGGCGTACATATCGGTTTTAATGAAGCAGGCGCACGACGAATTTTTGCAGGCAGTGATTTTTTGTTAATGCCTTCTCGGTTTGAACCTTGCGGTTTAAGCCAAATGTACGCGCAATGTTTTGGCTCATTGCCCATTGCGCGCCGTACTGGTGGCTTAGCCGATACCATTGAAGATGGATTAAGTGGTTTTTTATTTGATGATGCAACGGTGGAAAGTTATCGCAACGCAGTGCAGCGCGCATTGAATGTATATGATCACCCTAGCCTACTTAATGCTATGCGCTGTCGCGCCATGGCGTCGCCATTACATTGGCAAAAATCTGTGCGACCTTATGATGATTTGTATCGTCGATTGATTGGTCAGCCTATTGCCTTTCGAAAAATAACTCCTACTGATATGAGGCCATTTTAATGTCTGTCTTAGATAAACATCATGGTGCTTTTCTCAATAAAGATGGCACCACACATTTTGCCTTTTGGGCACCGGATGCCATTAGTGTTGAAGTGAAATTAGATAATGATAGTGTGTATAACCTTAATAACACTGATGGCGATGGCTGGTTTACAAGTACTATCGAATGCGGTGCCGGAACAGCTTATAGTTTTATTATTGATAGTAGATTAGAGGTCCCCGACCCTGCATCGAGGATGCAGCGTAATGATGTTCATGGGTTAAGTTGTGTTCTCGATCAAGCATATCCTTGGAAAACTGTTACATGGCAAGGGCGACCTTGGCATGAAGCCATTATTTATGAACTTCATGTAGGATTAATGGGTGGCTTCAAAAAAGTGGAAGAATATCTTCCCTCTTTAGCCGAGCTTGGGATAACCGCTATTGAATTGATGCCAATCAACGAATTCCCTGGCACTCGTAACTGGGGTTATGATGGTGTTTTACTCTTTGCACCTGAATCCTCTTACGGCACTCCGAACGAATTAAAAAGCCTTATCGATGCTGCACATAGTTTAGGTTTAATGGTTTTTCTGGATGTGGTTTATAATCATTTTGGTCCCGATGGAAATTATATTGGCCACTATGCGAAAGATTTTTTCCGCCACGACACAAAAACTCAATGGGGATCTTCTATTGATTTTCAAAAGCAAGAAGTTAAAGATTTTTTTTGTGAAAATGCACTTATGTGGGTTATCGATTATCGTATCGATGGCTTACGAATTGATGCTGCACATGCCATCAATGATAAAGAATTTTTAATTGAATTAGCTGAACGTGTACATCACGCCATATTACCTAGCCGCCACGTTCATTTAATACTTGAGAATGAACATAATAGCGCGAACCTTTTAGAAAAAGGATTCAATGCGCAATGGAATGATGATGGACATAATGTCATTCATCATTTACTTACTGGTGAACAAGAAGGTTATTATGCCGATTTTGTTGAATCCCCCACTAAAAAATTAGCACGTTGCTTGAGCGATGGTTTTATTTACCAGGGTGAAATTACTCAACATGGAGAAAGTCGTGGCGAACCAAGTTCACATCTACCACCTACAGCTTTTGTCCTATTCTTACAAAATCATGACCAAGTTGGAAATCGCGCTTTTGGTGAACGTTTAACAAAGTTAGCTGATCCCAATGCATTAAAAGCTGCGGTTGTATTATTACTACTTTCACCGATGGTTCCACTGTTGTTCATGGGAGAAGAATGGGGTTCAAAAAAACCGTTCTTATATTTTACAGACCATAACGATGAACTAGGTAAAGCAGTATGTGAAGGTCGGCGAAAAGAGTTTTCTCATTTTTCGTCGTTTAACGATGCATCCGTTAGAGCAATAATTCCCAATCCTAATATTCTGAGTACGTTCGAAAAATCAATGCTTGATCATTCACAGCATGACCAACCAGAGCATCATAGTTGGTGGAAGTACTATCGGCATTTACTCGAGATACGTCGCACAGAAATCATCCCTCGTCTTGTGGGTGCTCATTCAGAAGGTGTCATTATTCTAGCCGAGGGTGCTGTCTCTGCTGCCTGGCAAATGAATGATGGAAGTGTGTTGCGAATTTATCTTAATTTTTCATCCAGTCCTGTTGATGCTACTCGCAATTGGATAAATGCTCGTTTGCTATTTAACCATCAAGTAGAAGAAATTGATTATCAAGAAGGAATTTTGCCACCATACAGCGCGTTTGTAACGATAGAAGAAAAAGCCTCTATGACAGTAGAAGAAAGTGAATTAATCGCAATTAAAACTTCCACTTCGGTAGACGAACCTATTTTTTCAGAGGCACCTATTTTTGTGCCTGCAGAAGAAAGTATTTAAGTTCCTCATGAAATAGTTTTTCCTCGCCAATATGTTTTTAAATGTTAGCTATCCAACAGACAAGAAGTCACATATTTGAGAAAAAGAAGAACAATACAAATCGCCCCCCATTAAGAGCAAACAACTATGCCTGAAGTTCGTGCCACAGTGCGTTTGCAATTTCATAAAAATTTTACGCTAGATCAGGCAGTGCCTCTTGTTGCTTATTTTAATCAACTTGGCATTAGTCATATTTATTCATCGCCTTTATTGAAGGCGCGTTCGGGTTCTATGCATGGTTATGATGTTATAGATCCTACTTGTGTTAATCCTGAACTTGGTGGTGAAGAAGCACTGTGTCGGCTTGTTACTGAACTTAGACAATACAATATGGGGCTTATAGTCGATATGGTTTCTAACCATATGGCCGTTGGCGGCAGCGATAACCCATGGTGGCTAAACGTTTTACAGTGGGGTTTAAAAAGTCCCTACGCACAATTTTTTGACATTCAATGGAGCTCTCCGGACCCTTTATTAAAAGGCCAACTATTACTGCCTTTTTTGCGGGATGGATATGGCGAAGTACTGGCTGCTGGTGAAATCACGTTGCATTTTGATGCAGAACAAGCAGTATTTTATGCGCACTATGCTGATCATCGCTTTCCGCTCTACCCTCCCAGTTATAGCGATATTTTATGCAATATAGACAACAAGTCTTTGTCTGATTTAGCACCTTTATTTGAAGCTTTAGAACAAGATCCAGAAGGCTGGAATACATCTAAGATCTTACATGAAAAACTACGCGTTATTGCGCAATCAAAAGAAGCGATAGCAAGCATTAACGAAGCCATTAGTGACTACAATGTAAAATTATATTCAGATAGACCGGTGCCAGATATGCCGGTGAATGCCACCCTTAACCAACAAACGCATGAGGATAAAATATCTCAACAAGAAAACATTCAGCAGGAAAAACTTATTAAAGATTCGCATGCTGGCGATATTCACCCTGATTGGCAATTCAATAAAAACTTATTGCGCTTACATAATTTACTTGAAAGACAACACTATAGACTTGCCAGTTGGCGCACGGCAGCGGATGACATTAATTGGCGACGTTTTTTTGATGTAAATGAGTTGGGTGGTATTCGCGTAGAGTGTGCGGATGTTTTTGAAGCTACACATGCAAAAATGTTTGAACTAATAGAAAGAGGTTTAATTGATGGGCTTCGCATTGATCATATTGATGGCTTGGCCAATCCCCGTGCTTATTGCAGAAAACTACGTCATCGCGTTAATAATGTAAAACTTCAGCGTCCGCCTGAATTAGCAGCTAACCATTTTTCAATTTACGTAGAAAAAATATTAGCGCACGAAGAAAAATTATCTAAAGCTTGGAAAACTGATGGAACCACGGGTTACGAGTTTATGAATCAAGTTTCTCTCCTGCAACATGACGCGATGGGTCAAACCACACTTTCCAACTTATGGAGTGATGTGAGTGGCCGTACAAGTTCTTTTGAAGAGGAAGCAATAAATGCAAAACAACTCGTATTAGCGAGCAGTTTAGCGGGTGATGTTGACATGGTTGCTCAGGGATTGTTATTGGTAGCTCGTACCGACATTGCTACGCGTGATTTAACCTTGGGTGCAATTCGTCGAGCCCTCATTGAACTTGTCGCACATTTTCCAGTTTATCGTACCTATGTTGGTGCATGCGCGCGCTCACCACAAGATCAAAAATACTTTAATGAGGCCATGGCCGGAGCGCGAGAAACCTTGTTAGAAGCTGACTGGCCACTATTAGAGTATCTTGATCGTTGGCTCGGCGGCCAACCACTACACTCTCTTCCCCCTGGGCCAACACGTAAATTGCGCAAAAAAATTCTTGCTCGATTTCAACAATTAACATCTCCAGCGGCTGCTAAAGCGGTGGAAGACACTGCATGCTATCGCTCTGCCGTTTTGTTATCGCGGAACGATGTAGGTTTTGATCCACAAAATTTTACTGCATCGATCGCTCAGTTTCATCAACAAAATATAGATCGTGCCGCAACCTTTCCCAATAATTTATTAACAACAGCAACTCATGATCATAAGCGCGGTGAAGATACTCGTGCCCGCATGGCAGTCATTAGTCAGCGTGCGGATTGGTTTGCTGAAAAGGTTCACTATTGGCAAAATTTGGCTCAACCATTAAAAGTTAATCTTGCTGATGGCATTGCCCCCTCACCAGGGGATGAATTAATGCTGTATCAAATTTTATTGGGTAGTTGGCCATTAGAACTTATATCAAAAGAAAACCAGGATGCAGACAACAATTCACAAGATATGTCACAAGATATGAAACATTATCTTGAGCGTCTTATACGTTGGCAAGAAAAGGCTGTGCGTGAAGCTAAATTGCGGAGCAGTTGGAGTGCACCAAATGCAGAGTATGAGTCGACTTGTAAAGATTTTTTGACATGCTTACTTACCGGTAAAGACACAAAAGAACTACGGAATGACATCGCGTCCGCTGTAAATTACTTGGCACCAGCAGGCGCATTAAATAGCCTTAGTCAATGCGTATTGCGAATGACCGCCCCTGGCGTGCCAGATTTGTATCAAGGTACAGAGTTTTGGGACTTTAGCCTTGTCGATCCTGATAATCGCCAACCTGTAGATTTTAAGGCTCGCGCTGTCGCGTTAACAAACAAAAAAAAGGTAAGTGAATTAATCAATCATTGGGAAACTGGCCACATCAAGCAATGGTTAATTGCTCGTACACTTGCCTTACGTAATATTCACGCGCCATTGTTTGCTCTTGGCGACTACAATGAGCTTGTAGTTGAAGGCAAACAAGCAGAACATATTGTGGCTTTTGTACGGCATTATCAGGGTGAATACCTTCTTGTTATAGCTCTACGCTTAACTGCCTGTTTATTGGCAGATAAGAACACACCGCATATTCCATCCATTATGTGGGAAGATACTAGAGTTGTAATACCGCCCGTGTTAAATGACGTCAATTTAGAAAACAGCCTGACTGACAATTATATACGTGCGTCTCAAGGTCGTATTGCTTTACAAAAGGTTTTAGAATATTTTCCAGTCAGTATTTTATTTTCAAAAATACCTAATAATTAAATCAACATGTAACTAGGAGACAATAACGATGAACATTAATGAAGAACGCATTCGGGAATTTGCTTACCAAATCTGGCAGTCAGAAGGAAAACCTCATGGACACGCCAAAAGACATTGGGAAATGGCTTGTAAGCTGGCCGAGTCGAACGATGTAAAAAACACCAAACAATCTACACCGGCTAAGACTTCAAAAGCAGCACCAAAAATTAATGCTCAGCCTGCAGAAATCTCAATGGATTCCGAAACAGCAGCCTCAAATAAAAAAACGAAACCAGTCGATAAAAAAATAAAAGAAAATAAAGTAGCTGACAAAAAACCAATTGAGAAAAAACCCGTTGAGAAAAAAGTAACAGCAAAAAAAACACCTACTGAAAAAACACTTAACAGCATAGAAACAAAAAAAACTGCAATCGCCAAAAAAACGAAAGCAGTCGAAAATGAATCTATATAAATTGAATTGATCATTTACTTTACGGGGGGATATGCATGAGCGTGCAAGAAAAAGGTTTTGATAGGATTGCATGTTCACGGATAACAGAGGGGCATCCCTTTCCATTGGGTGCAACTTGGGATGGATCAGGCGTTAATTTCGCGCTGTTTTCAGCTCATGCCACTAAAGTTCTATTGTGTTTATACGATAGCGAGGGTAAAAACGAACTCGAACGGATTGAGTTACCAGAATACACTGATGAAGTTTGGCATTGTTACTTGCCGGATGCGAAACCCGGGCAAGTATATGGCTATCGTGTTTATGGCCCCTATGATCCAGAAGCCGGTCATCGCTTTAATCACAACAAATTACTCATTGACCCCTATGCTAAACAGTTGGTAGGTGAACTTACATGGTCGGAAAGTTTGTTTGGTTACACGATTGGATCACCTGATGGTGATCTCAGTTTTGATGAGCGAGATAGCGCACCATTTGTTCCGAAAGCCAAAGTCATTGATCCCACATTTGATTGGCATGACAAACAATCGTATCGAGTACCTTCAACAGATACTGTTATTTATGAAGCACATATTCGTGGCATCAGTATGCGTCATCCATCAGTGCCAGAAAATGTACGCGGTACTTTTGCCGGCTTAATGAATAAAGACTTATTGCACCATATAAAATCTTTGGGTGTTTCCAGTGTTGAGCTATTACCTATTCACGCCTTTCTTCATGATAATCAGCTATTGGACAAAGGTTTAAAAAATTATTGGGGCTATAACACTATTGCTTTTTTAGCACCTCATTGTGGCTACATGGCAAATGGTCATTTTAATGAATTTAAAGAAATGGCAGCTGCGCTTCACGAAGCTGGTTTAGAACTGATACTCGATGTGGTTTATAACCATACTGCTGAAGGAAGCGAACTAGGCCCCACTCTCTCGTTACGAGGTATAGATAACGCAACTTACTATCGATTAATGCCTGATAACAAACGTTATTATATTAATGATTCTGGCACCGGCAATACACTTGATCTTACTCATCCTTGTGCTTTACGTTTAGTGACCGATTCATTGCGTTATTGGGCAACTGAAATGGGGGTAGATGGTTTTCGTTTTGATTTAGGCACCATACTTGCGAGAGAGCATGATGGATTTAATGAGCGCCATGCTTTTCATATTGCCTGCCGTCAAGACCCCATTTTAAGTCAACTTAAACTTATCGCCGAACCTTGGGACTGTGGCCCAGGGGGATATCAAGTTGGCGCCTTTCCTCCTGGTTGGCTTGAATGGAACGATCGTTTTCGCGATACAGTGCGTGCATTTTGGCGTGGCGATAAAGGACAGTTACCGGAGTTAGCCAGCCGCTTTACCGCTTCTGGAGATTTATTTAACTGGGGTGGACGAAAGCCTTTTGCGTCAGTGAACTTTATCACTGCTCATGATGGTTTTACGCTACGCGATGTTGTCAGCTACAACGACAAGCATAATGAAGCTAATGGAGATGATAATCGCGATGGTAATGATAATAATCTTTCATACAATCATGGTGTAGAAGGCTCTACTGATGATCCCGAAATTTGCGCACTGCGTTTGCGACAAATTCGCAATTTACTCAGCACATTACTTTTATCACAAGGAACACCGATGTTAGTGGCGGGCGATGAATTTGGCCATAGCCAACAAGGTAATAACAATGTCTACTGTCAAGACAATGAGCTGAGTTGGCTTGATTGGAATTTAGATGAAGAAGCTAAAGGGTTACTTGAATTTACTCGGCATTTGCTCCAACTTCGTAAAACCTACCCTATTCTTCACCGTGGCCGTTTTTTAGTTGGTAATTATAATGAAGAGATTGGCGTAAAAGATGTTACATGGCTTGATACAAATGGCAATGAGATGACTTCAGAGCTTTGGGGTAACAGCGATGTTGAGTGTCTCGGCGTAATAATGGATGGACGCGCCCAACCTACAGGCATACATCGTATTGGTAATGATGCAACATTATTATTGATTCTAAATGCTCATCAAGAGGCAGTAAATTTTATATTGCCAGAGGTTGCACAAGGCGCAGGATGGATAGGTTTGCTTGATACTAATTCGCCAGAGCAATTTTCTGCAGAGTTATTTCAGTTTGGTCATGAGTTTGTTGTAACTCAGCGTTCTTTCTTATTATTTGAACTTCACAAAAACAAGCAATAAAATTACTTTAGTGAACTATATTATCAGCTATGCACCGATAATATAGTTCACATCACTCATAGACTTTGAAAAAATATATTGATTAATTGCATAAAAAAGGCCGAACATATTGCTATGTTCGGCCTTTTTTAGAATATCTAAACAGATTAGAAGCGGTAAGTTACACCACCAAATAAACCTTGCACATCATCTTTACGGCCAGCTGAATCTGAAAGATCTCTATAATCTTGATATTCAAGACGTAATGCAAATTGCTCATTCAGATTAAACTTAACGCCAGCGCCCCAAAATGGACTATTACCATTTTCATCTTTAACTGGAACACCTTCTACTGTGCCTGAATTGTTAGTGTCATAGCGTGCATACCCAAAACGACCATAGACAGCAAACATTTCATTTACAGGAAGAGTTCCTATTACGCTCAATGTTACCGCGTTTGATTTTTGTGTAAGGCTTATTGAATCACTTGATGTTTCTACAAACTTACCAAAGCTTGTGTAGCCCAATTCAATACCTACGTTTTTGTTAAAATCATAGCCTACTTCAAACTTGGGGCCATTATCAGAATCACTGCAATTTGTAATATTTTCACAATATTTTTTAGCTTCAGTGCGGCCATAATCAATACCGACATTAAAACCATTATCCTCAGCAAATGCTGCTGGCGCAAAGCTTAAGGTAGTAAGAGTTGCACAAAGTGCAGTTAAGTAAATTTTACGATTAGTCATAGTGTATTACTCCAGTAAGTGATCGGCCTAGCTGTAGCTCCGACGGTTTACATGTGACAAAAAATAACCACATGAATTAAAAGGCAAAAAATTAAAGGAAAAAAATTCCATTCTTATTGATTATTAACTTAAAAAATGAACATCTCCAATAAGATCTTTAGGTTATTCTTTTTCAATATCAATGTATGTGCGGCACCGTACTTTTATATTAACTATTTTTATTAAAATTATTTCTGAATTAACAATAATTAAATTTCCTTAAAAATAAAGTAAATATATTTATATAAATAAATATTACGAATAGGAAAATAGGAAAATAGGAAAATAAATATGTGTTACGTGATGTTATGAAAGGCAAGAAAGTGAGGGTAAGTCTATAAAAATTAGAAGCTAGAGTATAAACCAAAGCCCACAAGCTGCAGACTTTGGTTTATTAATCTATATTACGATTTTCTGCTTACCGCCAACAACAGAACACCTGCAGCAAAACCTGCAATACCAGCCCAAACAGGAATATTCACATGTTTCTGCTCTTTAACTTCCATATGTAGAGGCCCTAAATCAGCTTCATGAGTGTCTTTGGTGTAAGTGAAACCGCCATAAGCAACTCCAAGCGCACCCAATACGATAAGTAAAATACCAATAACTTTTTGTGCATTCATTTTGTTTTTCCTTTAATTAGAGGGTAGTACGTAAAATATTTTGTTAATAGCTAGTAAGTGGATTTAAAACTATCATGTTTTTCGGCCTTTCACTGCACCGTTAAAAATCACTATTATGGACATAATAAATAACGCATAAAAGAATCCGGCTACAGAATAAATTATGGTTAAAATTATAGAGCTCACAACAATTAAAGAAATTATGATTTTTTCAAGCATGATAATTCTTCTTCTCTTATTCTTTCAGTGATCTCTTTAGACTGCCAATAAAATAATTATTAATTTTGTGGTGTGCTTTCTGGTTTTGGATGATTCCAGAAATTTAACGACCATCCATCAGAATTACCACAAAACACATAGCCTTCTGTATTTGGGCAATCAGTGTTAATTCCATAGATGCAGAATACAATTAACAATATTAATGCAACAAATAAGACAATGTGAAAGAATTTAAATGTTTTCATAGATTTTTCCTTTGCGGATTCACACGAAACTTTGTGAATAGTTAATTACAATTACAATTACAAAGCACTACAGTTTTTTAATGGTTAAAAATTAAAGTGCTGTAATAATTTTTATGTCGTCAAAAAATACATACTTTACAGCATCTAACGTCCATAAAATTCCGCCTATTTAGATTGAACTCAAGCAACATTTTAGTCTGTACGTTAACCCACATTGCTACAATGAATACAAAAAATTTCTTTTTCCAATAAAATTTATAAACCTAAATACATTATTGAAAGCTAAAATATAGATTTTTCATCGCGCAACTTCATTCGCACAATATTTTTGTTTGCTTTTCTTTTGTAGATATGACTGTAGCTATGGCGGTTATTTTCAATTCCATCGAACTCATCATCGACGTTATCAAAGGTTTCTAGTTTTTTATTCTTGCGTAAGGTAGATTTTCTTGGCTGCTCACCAACGCTATAACGATAAGCATCAAAATCATCATTGCTCCCTATATTTTTGTTCATAATAACCGCCTATTTATATATTAAGTTATGTGATTGCGAGCCATTGGAATTGCTGCGACAATCAAACATTAATTACGAAACATGGTAGGGTCAGTGCGCCACCCCTCATACCGGCGCAAGAAGTAAGTTAATCAAAAAATGATGGTTTTTTATTCGTGCGGTGACGTACAGACTACAACTAGTGCAGTGCTTATTGTTAGCTCCCAGATCAGATTTCAGTAGTAAGCTTCCTGCTTTTCTCTGAATTTGAAACTGCTTTAACAAATGTAAACTTCAATAACATAGATAGAGGTATTAATCATGTCACTTTCAACAAATTCAATTAAATCAGACTTCAATGACAGCAAAAAACACCTTCAAAATGTATCAACAGACATATCAAAAGAATTTAAAAGTTTTCTTTCTGATATTGAAAGCTTGGTAAAAGAAACAAGCTCACTTACTGGTGATGACTTGGCTAAAGCTAAAGCTAAATTAAACCAACGTATTGAAGCCGCCAAAGAACAAGTTGGCGATGTTGGTGGCACTCTTGTACAGCAAGCACGTAAAACCGCTGCAATCACTAACAATTATGTCCACGAGCAACCTTGGTCAGTAATTGGCGCTGGCGCAGCAATTAGCTTCTTGTTAGGCTTTTTACTTGCACGTCGTGATTAATTTTGTTAGTTAAAAAAAATAGAGCCAGCAGTGACTTAAATATTCCTACTGGCTCTTTTCTATTTCTGCATTAGCCACTATTTCCACATTCAAACACTAAAACCCAGGCTATTCATTTTACTTCATCATTTCGTGTACACGCATCTTACGAAAGCCTGCCCCCTCGTTCTACCCCCTACTTTCTGTAAGCATCTAATTGATTGCCTGTCTTTTACACTTCTCGTTAATACATTGAAATAACCATATACCTCAGGTAGATACATAATTACTGTTGTGCAGTAGAGCAAAATAATATTGGAAAGTTATTCGAAGAATAATGTATCTATTTTATGAGGAGGCTGAATGTTTGAGGGAAATATGCATTTAATAAATTTTTATTGCATGAGTCAATTAATTCATATTGAACATTTTGATGCAGCAGTCTTCAATAAAAAATCTTTTGCATCTTTCTCAAAAATCTAACAGAGAGAATAGATGCAAAAGATATATCAGTTAAATCTACTTAATAAAGTAAATATTACATTACTTTAAGCGAATATCGTTTTTAACTGATTTAACGCCACCAACCTCAGATGCCACTTTAACTGCAGTACTGATATCGGAAGCAGTGTGTACAAAACCACTCAATTGAACAACGCCTTTAAAAGTTTCAACATTAATTTCAGAAACTTTCAATGTGGGTTCATGCAATATAGCTGCTTTCACTTTTGTAGTGATGACGGAATCGTCAATATATTCTCCAGTACCTTCATGCTTAGGTGAAGATGAGCAAGCAACAACTGACGCCAAAGCGAACACCATAAAAAACATAGAAAAATATTTACTTAAATTTTTCATAACTAATATCTCCAAGATTGAATAGAAATTTTCTAATAGGGCTACATTTGCAACCTTGACGAAACTTTAATCTTAGAAAAAGTCTTGGTCGGTACGCTGCCGCACTTACCTTTACACCTTACTTACCTTTACATCCCTTTACATCTTACTTAAAAGATACGTGGGTTTAATTAATTACTAGCTTTACCTTTATATTATCCAAAATAATATAGCGACAGATGTGCGAATATTTTCGCTATTTTTTTTAAAATTAAATTTACTTAACATAAAAATAAGTAAATTAATAAATCTATGTTAGTTTTCGCACAGACCACCATTTCTCCACAACCATATATTGATCTTGAAAGCGTAAGACTATCAGTCACGTTATCATTAAATCCTTTAATACAATAAGCAGGAGATCCAAAATGAACTATGAATCTAGCGATACTTACGGCATGTATAAAACAACTCATCATAATGGCCCAGGCCCACACTTGATGGGTGCCGATACCTTAATTGGTAATGATGTTTATAATCTCGAAGATGAAGACATCGGCAACATCAAAGAAATCATGTTAGATGTATCTGGTGGGGATATTGCTTATGCAGTATTGTCTTTTGGCTCGTTCCTTGGCCTCGGCGAAAAACTTTTTGCAGTACCTTGGAGCGCGTTGAAATTAGATACTGAAAATAAACGTTTCATCCTCAATGTTGACAAAGAAAGACTGAAAAATGCTCCTGGCTTTGATAAAGATAACTGGCCAAATTTGGCTGATCCGACATGGGCAAATGATATTCACTCTTATTATGGAGCAAAACCTTACGGCAGTCGCCTTCGTAATTAATAGAATATTTATTGTTTTTGTTAAAAAAATCCCTCACCTAGATGAGGGATTTTTTTATTACTAGATTATTAAAATAAAAATATTTTTTAAATAAATTTATATTTAAAACGTACGCTAACGTACTGAAAATGAATTTAATTATTTTTAATCTAAAGTTGTTCAATCGTTACTTCTCAATCGAGGAGTGCTTACATAACTGGAGGTCACTATGGAAACAACATTTACACATAATGCAACAAGCGATTTCAACAGAGATATTTCAACCAACACTGCACCTACTCTATCCGCAGTATCTTGGGGAGCAATTTTTGCTGGTGCTGCCGCTGCCGCTGCACTCTCTCTTATTTTATTGTTATTAGGTACAGGCTTAGGTTTATCTTCTGTATCACCATGGTCTAATTCTGGCATCAGTGGAACAACTTTTGGTTGGAGCACTATATTATGGATCACCCTCACCTCATTAGCAGCATCAGCAATAGGTGGTTATATTGCTGGAAGATTAAGAACCCGATGGCTTGCTACTCATGCGGATGAAATTTATTTTCGCGATACCGCACACGGTTTTTTAGCATGGGCAGTGGCAACGTTAATTACAGCAACATTGTTAACCTCTACCATCTCATCAATTGTTAGTGGTGCTGCGCAAGCAGGAGCAACTATTGCAGGCGGCGCTGCAGTTGCTGCAACTACTACAGCTGCAGCGGCTACAACTGAGATATCTACATCTAAAGCAGGCACTGATGATAAATCAATGTCATATTTTTTAGATTCTTTATTTCGCAAAAGTGCCAACTCTACTGCCGTGATTGACACCAATAACACTCCTTCTACGTCACAAATCAACTCGCCAGAACCAGGTAGCACTGCCTCTAAAGCAGAAGTTGCACGCATTTATGTAAATGCTATTTCTGCAGGGGCTTTGCCAGCAGAAGATGTGAAATATGCAGCTCAAGTTGTCGCTCAACAGACAGGGTTGACTCTACAGGAAGCAGAAAAACGTGTTACAGATACCTATAACTTAATACAAACAAAATTGCGTGAAGCCGAAACTGCAGCTCGTACAGCAGCAGATCAAGCTAGAAAAGCAACAGCTTATGGCTCTTTATGGCTGTTTATATCGCTTCTTATCGGCGCCTTTATCGCTAGTTGGACAGCTATTGCTGGCGGCCGTCAACGTGACTTTTAATCATTACTTTACTATTTAGGAGAAATAACTATGCGCTCAATACTTTTATATTTAATTGGTATCCCAATCCCTATCATTATCCTAATTGCTCTATTCGTGCGCTAGTTGCGCACGATATTTAAGCTCTACATTTTTAATATTACCGATAAATTTTAAGAGGAAATAATCATGGCAACTGCAATTAAAAAAACTTTGCACGATGAAAAAGTAGCATCAGTCAATAAGTCGATGTTAACCAATAAAGAAACAACCAGTAAAAAAAATGCAGCTATTAAGCCTATTAAAAAGCCAACAGCAGCACAATTGAAAGCTAATTCAAAGCCTCAAGATGCTATCGCTTTGCTGCGCGCAGATCATAAGCTTGTTAGTACTTTATTTGATGAATACGAATCGGCACGATCAACCAACAAGAAAAAAGAACTTGTTACCAAGATATGTACAGAGCTAACAGTACATGCCCAAGTTGAAGAAGAAATTTTTTATCCTGCAGTAAAGCTTGCCTTAAAGGATAAAGAGTTGATTCCTGAAGCTACCGTTGAGCATGCGACACTTAAAGATCTTATCGCTCAAGTGGAGGGTGTGGAGCCAGATGGGGAAATGTTTGATGCAAAAATTAAAGTAATGTCTGAATACGTAAAACATCATGTTAAAGAAGAGCAAAATGAAATATTCCCAAAAGCTAAAGCTACAAAATTAGATATGCTAGAGCTAGGGGAAAAAATTGCTCAACGTAAAAAAGAATTACTTGCTGCTCACAAATAGTAGCAATAAATGAATAGTTATTTTCAATATGCTATAACGTTTGATCTACTGTACATGTCAAGATGGTGCAGTAGATCAAACCATCCGTTTAAACTAGTTATTTAACTGAAGGATATTTTCTTAGCTATAAAATACCTAAGAAGATCCTAAGAAGATATAGAGTTAGAAGTGTCACTAATTGCCAACACTCACCTGAATTGCTTGTCCTGCCATAATAGTTTCTTCTTTCGTTAGTGTTTCTACGACTACAACACTTTGCCCTGCCACTATTGCATCATGAACCAAATCAGATAAAGGTTTAGGGTTTTCTGCAGCACCAACACTCGCACCCACGACGCCACCAATACTTGCCCCCCACCCTAACAATGCCAAAGGTGCTATTAATGGGCTTGCAATAAATAAAGTTACATTCGCTGCCACAAGAGCCACTTCAACTAATAAGCCTAAACCAGTTCCTATAGCGGTTCCAATTGCTCCATCAACCAGCACATCTTTTAATACTTCATCACTACTATCTTTAGTTGTATCCGAAATTTTGCTTGTATCTGAGCGGGCAGCAGAATTTTTATTAAAGAGGTGAACGCGCTCCGTCGGTATACCATTGGAAATAATTTGCGAAATAACTTTTTCAGCGTCTCGTTGATGTACAAAAAAACCTGATACATGATGATGATAGTTATTCATTTTTATCTCCCTGCACCTAATTTAGTAGAATAATTTTAAAGCGTTATGGAAAGTATTTACTTTTATAGTCTACTGAAAATATCGGTTAGATTCCGTGCGACTCCGTACTTATAGTGAATGCAAATAAGATTGGTGCGCTTTACGTTTGTTAGCGTACAGATTCATGGATGCATCAAAAGTAATCTCAACACATACACCCTATTCTCGTTTGCCTCAATCCAATCCAATCCAATCCAAATAAATACTGGATGACTGATGCAAATATATAAATTTGTAATTTTTTGGAGTTATCATGAAAACATATAACATAGTCGTTATTGTAGGCAGCTTACGACACAATTCATTCAACCATTTTCTAGCCAATGCGCTTGCACAATTTGCTCCAGCCGATTTTTCCTTAAAGCAGTTGCGTATTAATGACTTACCTTTATATAACCAAGATGATGATGTAACTCCATGCCAAGCGGTTCAAAATCTTAAAAGCGAAATAAAGGCGGCGGATGGCGTAATTTTCGTTACACCTGAATATAATCGCTCAATTCCTGGCGTTCTAAAAAATGCAATTGATCACGCATCACGCCCTTATGGCGAAAGCGCATGGAGTGGTAAACCCGCTGGTGTATTGGGCGCATCCATTGGCGTTAATGGCACTGCCATGGCTCAGCAGCACTTGCGTAACATTTTGGCTTATTTGGATATCCCTACCCTCGCTCAGCCTGAAGCATTTATTCATGTCAAAGATGATTTATTGGCATCAGCCGAAACCATTGCACAGGACAATCGCGAACTACTGCAACGCTGGATGGATCACTACACTGCATGGGTCAAAAGCCATAATCACTAACTATTTCTCTCGGCCGTTACTTTAGAAATTCATATAGGCTATTTTATGACCAATCGCTATGTGGGCTAACAGACAGAAGGCTTTGACCAAAAAATAGATTATTAGACGTCGTAAATGTAGTTTTTAGATATGAAACGAGCATATTTTGAACACAGCCGCTTGTTATGTATGATGCTAACTTCCACTATCTAGCCGTTAATATCATACAAGCACAGTAAATTATCAAAGCAGGACACTACCTGATGCAGTTTTTAGTCACCGCCATTTGCGGGATAACAATAAGAATTAGCTTATCTATAGGTGTAGATCATTGTAGCCGTAGGATAAATTTTTTATGAAGAAGGCTACCCGTAAAAATATATTTTTACTTTCAATTCCAACAATTGCGGTGTTGATGATAGCTGCAACGCTGTTCTGGTTTTTTGATCGCATGAAAGCGGCAAACAACATGCACAGTCAAACGCTGCAAACTATAGATACCGCCCAAACTTTATTAATGAAAGTTGTCGATAGTGAAACATCCGTACGAGGTTATTTGCTCACTGGCGACGAGACCATGCTAAAACCTTATATGGATGTACGTGATAGTATCCCTACCACCTTAAAACATTTACGTGAAATTTCTGTTACCCCCGCTGCCATAAAAAAAGTCGATGTAATATTTCCCCTTGTTGAAACAAAAATGTCTCGACTAGCTCGCAGTATAGAGATGAAACAAAAAAATGAATTAGATGCACTTATTAATAGAATTCGTTCTGGCGAAGGTATGCGAGCTATGGATTCGATTCGAGCGGAAATACAACGTTATAATCAATTGCAAAATCTACAGCTTAGTTATTACGATAACGAATACCAAAAAAACATAAATTATCTATTTATTCTTATTATTTTTGCTAGTGTTTTTATGCTCTTATTTGCGCAAGTATTTGCTTATGGCATTTACAGAAATATCCACCAGCGCCTTATAAATCTAGTGCATCAAGAAACCAAGCGCTCTCTCGACAAACAAGAAGCAATGAATGAGCAATTAAACTCAGCGTACATTGCCGTACAAGACAACGAAAAAAAGCTTGATGTTACCCTAAACTCCATTGCTGATGCAGTTATTGCTACAGATAAGAGAGCACGCGTAACATTAATGAATCATGTTGCTGAACAGTTAACGGGTTATTCACAAGATGCAGCGATAGGCAACCCTATTTCTGACATATTTCATATTATCAATAAAGATACTCGCCAACCTATCACTACACCGGTTGCAGAAACATTAATGCATGGTGTAGCACAAGGTTCCAGTGACAGCATATTAATTTTAGAAAATGGCAAAGAGTGCAATATTGCTAATAGTTGTGCCCCCATTCGCGATCACGATGGACAAGTTATCGGGGCTGTCTTAGTCTTTCGCGATATCACAGCTGAAAAGGTGGCAGAGCAAGCACTACTTGATAGTACGGAAATGGTTCAAGCAATTCTTGGAACCGTGGCCGATGGCATAGTTACATTTAATCCACGCACTAATAAAATAGAAACAGCGAATACTGCAGCAGAAAAAATGTTTGGTTACAGCAACGAAGAATTAATTGGGAAAAGAATTCACGAGATAGTACCAGAACTTAATGATGAAGAAGGTAAATTTTCTTATTACAATTTAAGCGCAGGCGAACGTGCCAATGGAATTGTACGTGAAGCAACTGGCCAACAGAAAGAAGGCTATACATTCCCTATAGAAATTGCAGTAAGTGAAATGCGCTTAGGAGGGCAACGCTATTTTACCGGCGTATTACGTAATATTACTGCACGAAAACATGCTGAAGCTGTGATGCGTGAATCCGAAGAACGCTACCGCAATTTATTTGACACGATTGATGAGGGATTTTGTGTTGTAGAATTAATGTATGAAAATGATAAACCTGTTAATTATCGCTTTTTAGAAGTAAACCCCTCTTTCGCAAAACAAAGTGGTATTTCAGCGGTAATAGGAAAAACTATTCGCGATATTATTCCTAATTTAGAAACAGAATGGTTTGATATTTATCACCAAGTAATACAAACCGGAGAGCCTGTTCGCTTTATAAAAGAAGTCGCTGGGTTAAACCGTTGGTTTGATGTTTATTCATGCAGGCTGGGTGAATCAGGTAGCAAAAAAACAGCTATTTTGTTTAATGACATTACTGAGCGCAAACGTTCAGAACAAGCCTTACTGGAAAGTGATGAACGTGTTCGTTTAGCAACCGAGGCAACTGGTGTTGGAATATGGGAGTGGAACATAGATAAAAACTTTATGCGCTGGGACGCTCAAATGTTTAGAATCTATGGTGTAAAACCTACGCCAGACGGAATTGTGGAGCGGGAAGTATGGACTGAACACCTAATGCCTGAAGACCGTCGCTCACAAAAGGTATTGGATCAAGCCATTGCATCGGCCAAAGGAAGTACGCGTGAATTTCGTATACGCCGTAAAGGCGAAAAAGAGATTCGCTACATTCGCTCTGTAGAAACTATGCGTACTGATAGTAAAGGGCGTGTTGAATCTATTGTGGGAACCAATCTTGATATCACAGACCTTAAGCGCACTGAAGATATTTTGCGTCAAAGCGAGCGCCACCTACGCTCTGTTATAGATGCATTGCCCGTAGCAATTTATACAACCGATGCTGAAGGACACCTTACACATTTCAATCAAGCTGCTGTTGAATTTTCCGGCCATACACCTGAGCTAGGTACGGATCAATGGTGCATAAGTTTGAAACTCTACCGCCCCGATGGTTCTTTTTTACCACACGGCGAATGCCCAATGGCAATCGCGCTAAAAGAAGGACGTCAAATCTTAGGAGCCGAAGCTATTGCAGAACGCCCCGATGGTTCTCGTGCTTGGTTTATAGCCCACCCAACTCCTTTGCACGATACTCACGGCAATCTTATCGGTGGTATTAACATGCTGATAGATATTACTGAGCGTAAACGCATGGATCAGATAATTTTAGACAGCAATATTGAACTTAAAAAAGCTAAAAATGTAGCCGAGAGAGCTAACCTCGCCAAATCAGATTTCTTATCTAATATGAGCCATGAATTACGCACTCCGTTAGGTGCTATTTTAGGTTTTGCACAATTAATAGAAGCGAGCAACCCACCGCCTACGCCTGCCCAAAAGCGCAGTGTGGATCAAATTTTACAAGCAGGCTGGTATTTATTAGAGTTAATTAATGAAATTCTTGATCTTACATTGATCGAGTCTGGAAAATTATCATTGTTTATCGAGTCCGTATCGCTATTTGAACTCATACGCGAATGTAAAACGATGATAGAGCCTCAGGCACTAAAACGTAATATTACTTTACATTTTCCTGATCTGAATAATAAAGTAATGGTAAACGCCGATCACACTCGCTTAAAACAAGTATTAATTAATTTATTATCCAATGCTGTAAAATATAATTGCGAGAATGGCAATGTTATAGTCACCTGCTTTGAATGCTCTCCCGGAAGAATACGGATATGCGTAGAAGATACAGGTGAAGGCCTCTCTGCTGAAAAAGTTTCTCAATTATTTCAACCATTCAATCGTTTAGGTAAAGAAAACAGCTCTGAAGAAGGCACAGGTATCGGTTTGGTAATGACCAAACGCTTAATTGAATTGATGGGAGGGAAAATCAATGTGGCAAGTACCGAAGGTGAAGGCTCAGTGTTCTGGATAGATCTAGATATGAGCACACACAAGCAGTATATTGAGAATGATGTAATAGAACACAGTGGTGTTACATTAAAACAAATTGCTAACGGGGCATCTAAGCATACACTTCTCTATGTTGAAGATAACGCCGCAAATTTAATGTTGGTTGAAGATATCGTTGCCCCTCGTTCTGACATTACTTTCATCACGGCAACCGACGGTTATAGTGGTATTGAACTCGCCCGCACAACACAACCAGATTTAATTTTAATGGATATTAATTTGCCTGGCATAAGTGGCACAGAAGCACTGAAAATACTTGCTGCAGACCCTATGACTACACACATTCCTGTTATTGCACTGAGTGCGAATGCTCTACCTCGCGATATTGAAAAGGGATTGGAAGCTGGGTTCTTTCGTTACTTGACCAAACCTATTAAGATCAATGAGTTTATGAACACGCTTGATGTAGCCCTGGAATTTGTTGCCAGAAAACCGATGCAAGCAAATGAAGAGAGAATAAAATGAAGTTAACAAAAGAAGATATTTTAAATGCGAGCATTTTGATCGTAGATGATCAAGAAGCTAATGTACTTTTACTGGAGCAATTGTTAAGTGAGGCAGGTTATACCAACGTTCACTCAACCACAAATCCAGTTGAAGTCAGCGCTCTACATCGTAAAAATTACTATGATTTGATTTTGCTCGATTTGCAGATGCCTGAAATGGATGGTTTTCAGGTTATGGAATGCTTGAAAACTAACAATCAGGATAGCTACCTTCCTGTTATAGTTCTCACTGCACAGCCAGGTCACAAACTGCGAGCATTACAAACAGGCGCAAAAGATTTTATTAGTAAACCATTTGACATCGTCGAAGTAAAAACACGTATCTACAACATGTTAGAAGTGAGACTGCTTTACAAAAAAATGGAAAATTACAACAAAATTCTTGAAGAAACAGTGCAAGAACGCACGGCAGAATTGCGTGAAAGTGAAGCCCGCTTTCGTAGCCTAACCGAGTTAGCCTCAGATTGGTATTGGGAGCAGGATCAAGACGGAAAATTTACAAAAGTGTCAGGCCCTGTGTTAGAAATGCTTGGTATTCAAGTTGATTCTTTGGTTGAGAACAGCTTAGCAGGAACCGCACAATCAACGCCTGACATTAATGGCTGGAATGAAACAGAACGCAACGAACTGCAAAATATTATTGCTGCTCGCCAACCCTTTATTGATTTTTCTTTTAGCCGTATAAGCCCCGAAGGAATACCACAATTTTATCGTGTAAGTGGTGAACCTATGTTTGATCAATCAAGTCGTTTTATTGGTTATCGTGGCATCGGTATTCAATGCAAAGAAATCCCTAAAGCAAGCAATAAGGATAGAAATGCAAGCCAATCATAGCCCCCAACAAAACCATCTTCTTGCGGCCCTCAGCAAACCAGAAATTGATCGTTTGACTGCACGCATGGAATTGGTGGCATTGCGACTAGGTGAAACCATTTATGAACCTAGCCAGCAATTACAATATGCCTATTTCCCTACTACAAGTATCATCTCTTTACATTATGTCATGGAGACAGGTGCATCAGCTGAAGCTGCTGGTGTAGGTAATGAAGGCATGATCGGTGTTCCTTTATTTTTAGGCGGCAACACAACACCTAGTTCAGCTGTAGTACAAACTGCTGGCCATGCATATCGCTTGGAACGCAGCATTTTAAAAGCAGAATTTAATTGTGCTGGCTTAATGCAACGTGTACTTCTACGTTATGCACAAGCATTGATGACGCAAATGTTTCAAACCGCCGCCTGCAACCGTCATCACACGGTAGAACAACAATTATGCCGTTGGTTATTATTAACCGTTGATCGTATTCCTACGGGCGAATTGGTGATGACTCAAGAATTAGTGGCAAACATGCTGGGGGTACGCCGCGAAAGCGTTACAGAAGCTGCAGGTAGTTTGCAAAACTCTGGTTGTATCCGCTATCGCCGTGGTCATATTGCAGTAATTGATCGCAGCAAATTAGAAACTCGTGCTTGCGAATGCTATGAGGTAGTTAAAAAAGAATTAAACCGTTTAATGACCAATGTGCGCTAATTAAAAAGTGTAGTTAGCGTACATTTCTTTATTAATCTGATAAATCACCTTTTCAACAATTAAATCTAGTCATTTTTACGGTATTTCCTCTTTTACACTGAAGACTACGCTATAGTGCGAACACTATGTTCGTTATCGCAAACATAAAACCTTTAAAAAGCTAAATACTTCTCAATGATTAACGCTTGGCAATTTGTTGCTTTACTCTTATTGCATTGTTAACTTTCTTTTTTCTTTAATAGCTTCCCTACCCTCAACTGTGCCAGCATCACTGCTGACAGATGTTGTTCACTTAGAGATCACATCTGTATGCGAATCACCTTTGGAATTTTTAGCGGTTTGGCCTGTGCCGTCGCATTCATTATATTAGGATTTACAATATCACTCTGGCCTACAGAGCATCTCATCTACACATCCGAATTTCCAAAGTACACTCCAGCGCTGCTGGCAGTACTGATTATCTTGTCATGTACCTATTTAATTTATCGCCAATCACAACACCCTATCAAAAACATTGTGCCTTTGAAAACAAAGAGCTTGCGCCAAAGTCAAGAAACTGAAACAACTTTACTCAAAGCAGGGGCTTTGCAAAAAGCAATTTTCAATAGCGCAAACTTTTCAAGTATCGCAACTGATGCCAATGGTGTTATCCAAATTTTTAATGTCGGCGCAGAGCGTATGCTCGGCTATGAAGCAGCTGAAGTAATGAATACTATTACTCCGGCGGATATTTCTGACCCAAAAGAATTAATTCTACGTGCGAATGCGCTAAGTGCTGAATTCTCCACATCAATTACTCCTGGCTTTGAAGCGTTAGTTTTTAAAGCTTCTCGTGGTATTGAAGATATTTATGAACTAACTTATATCCATAAGGATGGCAGCCGACTTCCTGCCGTTGTATCGGTAACTGCTTTACGTGATGAACACGATAACATCATTGGCTATCTGCTTATTGGCACAGATAATACGGCGAGACAACATGTTGAGGCAGAACAAAAAAAGCTAGATCAACGTCTTCGTGATCAACAATTTTATACACGTTCGCTTATCGAATCGAATATAGATCCACTCATTACCACTAATCCATCCGGCATTATTACTGATGTCAACAAACAAATGGAGGCGCTTACTGGTTACACTCGCGATGAGTTAATAGGTGCGCCTTTTAAAAATTATTTTACGGATCCAGAACGGGCTGAAGCAGGTATCAAGCGTGTATTGAGTGAAAATAAAGTCACTAATTATGAGCTTACGGCCCGTGCCATTAATGGAAAAGAAACCGTAGTCTCTTACAATGCTACAACGTTTTACGATCGCAATCGAAAACTTCAGGGGGTATTTGCCGCAGCACGAGATGTCACTCAGCGTAATTTGTTGGATCAAGCGTTACAGGAAAATAATATTGAGTTGAGTAAAGCGAAATTAGAAGCAGAAAAAGCTAACCTCGCAAAATCTGATTTTCTTTCGAGCATGAGCCATGAGTTACGCACGCCACTTGGTGCTATTCTCGGTTTCGCTCAGCTTATTGATTCTGGGATACCACCACCAAACCCAGCGCAAAAACGTAGCGTTGATCAAATTTTACAAGCAGGTTGGTATCTTTTGAAATTGATCAACGAAATTCTCGATCTTGCGTTGATTGAATCGGGCAAGCTTTCGCTATCAATGGAACCTGTATCTCTTACGGAAATCATGAGCGAATGTCAAACCATGATAGAACCACAAGCCGTTAAATATGGTATTAGTGTTAACTTTCCTACGCTTGAAACCCTTTATACGATTCATGCAGATCATACCCGTGTAAAACAAGTTCTGATTAACTTATTGTCTAACGCGATTAAATACAACAAACCCCACGGAACCGTGGTACTAACTTGTCATATAAGCAGCGAAGGGCGAATACGAATTAATGTGAAAGATACTGGCGAAGGTTTATCACCCGATAAAATAGCACAACTATTTCAGCCCTTTAATCGTCTTGGTCAAGAAAATAATATTATGGAAGGTACAGGAATTGGTTTAGTAATGACCAAACGGCTTATTGAATTAATGGACGGTACAATTGGAGTAGAAAGTGTTGAAGGTGAAGGTAGTGTGTTTTGGATTGAAATGAATCTTACAACACAATGTGCGACAGTAACGGATAAAGTAGAGCCCACATACATTCCACAAACATACTCAGAAATTGAAGCACCACTATATACACTTTTGTATGTAGAAGATAATCCTGCCAATTTAATGCTCATTGAAGATTTAATTGCACGTCGACCTGATATCCGCCTGTTAACAGCGCGTGATGGCACAAGCGGTATTGAGCTTGCTTGCAATACTCAACCCGATGTTATCTTGATGGATATTAATTTGCCTGGCATTAGCGGAATCGATGCGTTAAAAATTCTTACGAATGATCCCCTCACCGCATATATTCCAGTAATAGCCATCAGTGCAAATGCTATTCCTCGCGATATCGAAAAAGGACTACAAGCAGGATTTTTTCGCTACCTTACCAAGCCTATTAACGTAAATGAATTTATGAAAACCTTGGATGAAACACTTAATATGGTCAAACCAAAAGCATTGGCTACTCTTGTTATAAAATGAAAAATCTACAGCCTTGTATATTTATTTTGACCTGCCCATAATAAATCACCCACGACTATTTATTAAAATAGTCGTGGGTGATTTATAAAATAATGCAACTGCTATTATATAATAGGAGCAAATACAGACAAATAATTAAGGTGCCCTACCCTGAATTACTCTAACCAAAATAATGATGATTGCGGCCACTAATAATACATGGATAAAACCACCAATAGTATAAGCAGATACAAGCCCTAAAGCCCATAGAATAAGTAAGATAACGGCAATTGTTTCTAACATGATAGTTCTCCAACATTTTAAAGTTAACAACAAATTTTTTTGAATTTACAACAAATACAAAACTCAAACATCCAAGCTTAAAAAATTACCTCTAACTGACTATAAAATCATTACGTCTGATTGCCCTGACATTATTATTTTATGTGCTGTTACTCGCCAAACTATGTTTCCTACATCATCAGCGACCATTAAGGCACCATCTTTATCCAGCGCTACACCAACAGGTCGCCCATAAGCCTCACCTTTTTTATTAACAAACTGGGTCAGCACATCAATCGGCAAACCTGTGGGCATACCATCCTTAAAAGGAACAAAAATCACTTTATAACCACTGCGCGGTTTGCGATTCCAAGATCCATGCTGGCCGATAAACATCCCATTTGAAAATAATGGTGAAAGACTGTTGCCAGCAGCGGACACTAAACCTAACGATGCTGTATGGGCACCTAATGAGTAATCTGGCTCAATCGCTTTGGCAACTAAATCTGCTCGTTGCGGCTTTACTCGCTCATCAATATGCTGACCAAAATAACTATAAGGCCAACCGTAAAAACCACCATCCCGGACAGAGGTTAAATAATCAGGGACTAAATTATCTCCAAGCTCATCGCGCTCATTCACAACAGTCCAAAGTGCACCAGTCTTCGGCTCCCACGCCATTCCATTGGGATTGCGCAAACCTGATGCAAAAATACGATGTATACCATTACTGACATCTACTTCCCAAATTGCAGCACGTTCGCTTTCAACGTCCATTCCATTTTCAGCAACATTGCTGTTGGAACCTACTGTGACGTAGAGTTTGCTTCCATCAGTGCTCGCAATAATATTTTTAGTCCAATGATGATTAATTTTGCCCGCTGGTAATGGCGTTAATCTCACACCAGGTGTGGCGATATGTGTATCACCAGAATGATAAGGAAAGCGGACTATTACATCAGAGTTGGCAACATAAAGATCATCGCCAATCAACGCCATACCAAAAGGAGAATTAAGACCTGCAATAAAAACTGATTTGAAATCTGCAATACCATCGTGATCTGTATCGCGTAGCAACGTAATACGATTAGCGCTTGACGTAACTGCACCCGCACGCTTCATCACTAGCCCCATCACCCAGCCGCGAAAACCTTTTGCATCCTCTGGCTTTGCTGGTGCATTAGTTTCTGCAACTAATGTATCGCCATTAGGGAGTACATATAGCCAGCGAGGATGGTCGAGGCCAGAAGCAAAAGCGACGACATCGAGTTTATCTGCCGGTAAAGGCGTAGTATTAGCAGGCCAACCTTTAGCGGGAGCAATGTTTACAGTTGGAATTAAACTTTTTTGTGGCGCAGGTAATTCTGGATGCGGCCCGACTTTTGACTCAGCTATAGGCAAGCTAGTACAACCTTCCCAAATGGCGGAAGCTAGCACTACTGCAGTTATTGAAAAAGCCTTTAAATAGCGCCGCATCGAGTTACCTTGTCAATATCATCAATAATTTTTTATATAAAATCTATTAAACGTCCACATTCAGTTTTATGTAAAACACTAAATCCTACCCATAAGTACAAGTACGAGTAAAATAATAAATATCAAACCTACACCGCCACTTGGCCCATAACCCCAGTTGCGACTATGTGGCCATGTTGGAATGGCACCAATTAATAACAAAATTAAAATAACAAGCAGTATTGTTCCCATGTTTTTCCCCTAGAGATATTTGATTAAATAAAAATTATTCCGAAAACAACAACTCACAAATAAACTTCATTTTTCTGTGTTGTGCATGATTGTATTTAAAAGCAATCTAGAAACTATATTCGCTGAAGGCAATGGCAAGTTCGGTGCGCTAACGAACCTTAGATTTAATTAATGGCATACAAAGTATTGGCAATAGAATATTTAGTCGAAATATTGTAAATTTATATATTTCTTACAATTAACTTTGCTATGAAAATTTGGTTTATACAATGAAAAATACCCGTGCTATAAATAGTCACGGGTATTTTTTAGTGTTGTTTTATGGCAAAAAAATCAGAATATTAAAATACCAGATTTTTTGCATCAACGCCTTTCACTCCACGTATATTTTCCACCAGCTCAATTGCTAATGCGCGCTCAGCACCACTGCCCACCTTACCTTTTAATGTCACCACTCCGCTATTGGTTGCGACTTCAATATCTGATCCATCGACGTTAGCTGAGTAGAAAAAATTAGATTTTACTTTTGTAGTAATCCAAGCATCAGCCACTGTTTTTTCAACTTTATGTGCAGCAGCTTTAGCATTTTCGCCAGTGGTAGATTTCTCACCACTAACTGTAAGTTGATTGCTAACTGCCACTACACCGCGAGTATTAGCGGTCAAACGATAAGCCAACTCTTTTGCATCTGGAGATTCTACGGTACCGGTTAATGTAACGCGTCCTGATTTAGTCTCAACTTTGGTTGACATATAAGAATATCGACTCCAAATTAATCGTGACTTAACTGCTGCCGTGATAGTCACATCATCAACTACTTCACCATAACCTGGTGAGGACTTTGGATTGTAATCTGACTCCACCACAATTTGATTATCAACATCTCTAATGCCACTAACGCCTAATGCGATTTGCTTGGCTAGCTCTTTATTAACGTCCTCATCTACTTTGCCCGATATAACAGCCCTGCCATCATGTACTGTAACTTTAAGATCATTAGCGCGAAGATATGGGCTTAACGCATAGGTAGTCCAGATTTGGGTTTCTTGGCGCGCATCAACAAGATCTTGTCGTGCATCTGCACTTGCCATGCTGCTCATTGCAACCATCGCTAAAACAATGCCTGGTTTTACAAGTGATTTAAAAAATGGTTTATTCATCGTTTTTCTCCATAATTAAAAAATAGCTATATCGGTTTATTAAGTTATTAAAGTAAGTTCTGATTTATTGATAAAAAATAGTAAAAATTATTTATATATCGAGCTGTCTATTTATCAAGTTGTCTATTTATCTAGTTTTATATAGGCTGGTGTATTAAGAATAGGTTTTTTGCAGAAAAGCATGCACTTGTCTCTGCGCGTCTATGCGCGAAATGGCATAACGCTCTTGTACCAATCCGGCCAACCTTTCCACATGGCCTTCGCTTTCTAGGAGCTCATCTTCGGTTAACTTACCCCATGCAATTTTGGCATTGCCTACTTGCTGTTTCCATTTAGCTTTAAGCTGATCCATATTTGGAAAGGAGTAATCTCGCAGTAAATCCCTTTGAGCTTTTAATCTATATTCTTGCTCACGTTCTTGTAATATTGAAAGACTCATAAAGTTCTCCTTATTTGATATTTTGAAATAGCTCCCTTACAGTAAATAATATGCAGAGAGCGTTGGCTTACAATAAGCGTAAAGAGCATATAAGTCTGTGCGTTCCCGTACTTTATTACTCATTCCATTTCCACATTAAAACTTATTACTTAATTAGCTTGTTATTTTCTATTCATTAAAAAATATTGCGTACGGTTGCGCACAGACGTATAAACTTTATAAGCACAATATTCACTCACATTCACATATCAATTCTGACAAAAATCAATAATGAAAATTATTTTCTGTCGTTTAATTGCACAGCTATTCGTGAATAATTTTTTTATACGCATAAATTTTTGATCACAACCTCATAGGAATTAATCATGACTACTCGCTCAAATACTCGCAGCCAACTTGTAAAGCCAGAAGTTACTACTGAAAAGGTAGTTAATGCAGTCTCAGAAGAGTTTCAAAACTTTTTGGCGGATATAGAAACACTCATTAAATCCTTAGCATCACTGACTGGTAGTGAGCTAGAAAATGCCAAAGCTCAATTGAATCAACGCATTGCGGCAGCTAAAGTGGCTATTGCTGAAGTACGCAGCAATGTTGCCCAACAAGCTCGTGATACCATTGCCTTTACAGATACTTACGTGCATGAACAACCATGGAAAGCTGTGGGTGCTGGTGCAACCATTGGGTTTTTATTAGGTTTCATCCTCGCGCGCCGCAATTAATGCTGGGGCGCTGAACATGAACTGGATTGCTCTTCTAGAAAAACTATTTGCATCACGATACTCAGCTCAATCCAATAATGATTCTGTTATTGTGGAAGTATTAGATGCTGCGCGCTTATTGCGCTCTGCAGGTAGCGCTTTGTCTGCTCAAGCTGCGCTGCACGGACAATTGGCGCGAGTGGAATGGGCGGAAGAGAAAAGTCGACTTTTGCAAATGGCTGTTATGATGCTATTGGGCTTTACTTGCGCCCTTTGCATCATGATATTCACAGGTGTATTAGTAATAGCATTTAGCTGGGATACCCCATATAGAATCCACTCCTTAATTGCACTTATTGCTATTTATGCCACAGGATTGGGCATCGCATTACACAAATTACAAGTTCTTGCCGCTCGCAGCAGCCAAGCCTTTATTGCAACCAGAGAAGAGCTTGCAGCGGATATAGCATTATTGAGGAGTAAATTATGACTTTAAAAACTGATGTCCCTCTCAATGAACAACGTCGATTATTGCGCCTTCAATTACAGGCGCAACGTTTACTTATTGCCTCTCAGCTGGAACAAAAAGCTGCGGAAACAGCTGTTGCAAAAGATAACTCTCCGCGTAGCATGATCATGCGTTTTTTGACGCAGCAAAATGGAGCTAAAATAATTACAGAAGTTGCTGCCGTTATGATTGGCACTCGCTGGCTTAGATCTACTTACGTACAATTATTCGCGAAAATCGCCAAACCACTGATACTCAGCAAACTTAAAGCTTAACTTTTACCTTACCGCACCTCAACGCTAGCGTTGTCCACCCTCATAACACCCCACCAAAAAATCAAAATAACAAAGCTCGAGCCCGCTTTGGAGGATGCAAAGGATTAATACCTGCGCAACCTTAGGATATTTATTGTTTTTATGGCATTAATAGTGAAATACATCTACAAAAAGCTATTTTATTAAGTAGAATAGCCTCTGAATTGATCAAAATGACGGAAAAATATAATGACTGATGCTCTCGTAGATGACCTGAATGTGGTATCGCAAGAATTATTGATATCACCAGCAGCTCTGAAGAATGAATTACCTTTAAGCAACAAGGCTCGCGACGTTGTAACTGAAGGCCGTGCGGTTATTCGCAATATCCTCGACCGTAAAGATAACCGTATTTTTGTGGTGATAGGCCCCTGCTCCATCCATGATGTAGAAGCAGCTAAAGATTACGCCCAACGCCTGAAAAAGCTGTCTGACGAAGTCAGCGACACTATTTATATCGTTATGCGTGTCTATTTTGAGAAACCACGTACTACCGTGGGCTGGAAAGGCCTGATTAACGACCCTTACTTGAATGACTCATTCAAGATTCAGGAAGGATTACATATTGGCCGCAAGTTATTATTAGATATAGCCGAAATGGGTTTGCCAAGTGCTACAGAAGCACTGGATCCCATATCACCACAGTACTTGCATGACCTTATTAGCTGGTCAGCAATTGGCGCGCGCACCACAGAATCGCAAACCCATCGTGAAATGGCCAGCGGCCTATCATCAGCGGTAGGCTTTAAAAATGGTACTGATGGCGGCTTAACAGTAGCCATCAACGCACTTCAATCTGTGTCCAAACCACACCGCTTTCTCGGTATTAATACCGAAGGCCAAGTGGCGATTATCCATACCCGTGGCAACTCTTACGGGCATGTAGTATTGCGCGGCGGCAATGGTAAGCCTAATTACGACTCTGTCAGCGTTGCAATTTGCGAACAAGAGCTGGCCAAAGCCAAAGTAACGCCTAATATTATGGTTGATTGCAGCCATGCAAACTCCAACAAAAACCACGAGCTGCAAACGCTGGTAATGGAAAATGTGGCCAATCAGATTTTAGAAGGCAACAAATCTATTATTGGTTTAATGGTGGAAAGTAATATTGGTGCTGGCAATCAAAATATTCCGGCCAATTTATGCGACTTGAAATACGGTGTTTCTGTAACAGATGCCTGTATTGATTGGGAAACCACAGAAAAAGCTATTCGTAAAATGCGCGATACCATTAAAAATACGTTAGCGCTGAGATAATTTTTAAAAAACACTTGTCCAAAATAAGTGAAAGAACAACGCAAAGACGGCTTCGGTCGTCTTTGTGGCATCTAAAGCACATGTTTACAATGCAACACCTATATTCAATTCTATAGATTAATACATACGATATGGCTGCGGCCTATTACTTACGTTATAGTAAACCCCCTGCTAGCAGCATCAAGCTGTTGCTTTATATTGAGATGTTTTGATATGCAACGTTTGTTTACGCGCACTTTCCGCGTCACCGTTTTCACGAGTTTGCTTTTTGTTTGCCTTAACACTCTTGCTCTTGAAACAAAAGTTGAAAAACTAAAGCCGGAAGCTATTCAATCAAAAACAACTATTGAAATAGTTAGCCAGCTAACCAAACATCACTATCGCCAATTGGAACTGAATGATGCGTTAAGTTCGCGATTTTTGGATGAATATTTAAAAACGCTTGATAGCTCAAAAAACTTTTTCATCGCATCTGACATTGCTGAGTTTGATGCTTATCGCAAATCATTTGATGACGACTTTAAAGCCGGTAAATTAGATAACGCCTTTACTATCTACAATCGTTTTAGCGAGCGCTTCATGCATCGCTTGGATGACGCCATTACAATGCTTGATAAAAAAGATGCCGTATTTAATTTTGATGTGGACGAGTCAATCACCATCGATCGCAAAAATGAAGCATGGCCAGCTAATCAAGAAGCTGCAGATAAGCTGTGGCAACAATATATTAAATCTAATTTACTAAGCTCGATGTTGTCTGGCAAAACGCTTGAAGAAAGCAAAACAACATTGCGTAAGCGCTATGCAAACCAATTGCGCCGTATGAAGCAACAAACTGCAGAAGAAGCCTTCAGCATTATGATGAATTCTCTTGCGTTACTTTATGATCCACACACAAATTATTTATCGCCCGATAATTCGCAAAACTTTAATATCAGTATGTCGCTTTCACTACAAGGTATTGGCGCTGTATTACAAAGCGATGAAGACTACACCAAAGTGATCAGTCTTGTTCCCGGCGGGCCAGCAGACAAGCAAGGCCAGCTAAAGCCAAATGATAAAATTATCGCCATCGCTCAAGGCCCTAAAGGTGAATTTGAAGATGTTGTAGGCTGGCGCTTAGATGAAGTGGTGAAAAAAGTTCGCGGCGAAAAAGATACCGTTGTTCGCTTGGAAGTTATTCCTGCCAATCCTGCCACCACTGGCAACAAAATCATTTCAATTAAACGCGAAACTGTGAAGCTTGAAGATCAAGCAGCGAAAAAAGCAGTGTTTAGTGTTAAGAATGGTGAAAAAACCTATAAGTTAGGCGTGATTGATATTCCAACCTTTTACATGGATTTCGAAGCCTACAATCGTCGCGATCCAAACTACAAAAGTACCACACGCGATGTTTATAAATTATTAGACGAGCTGCATAAAGACAATGTGGACGGTGTCATTATCGATTTGCGTGATAATGGTGGCGGTTCATTGCCAGAAGCTGCAATGCTCAGCAATTTATTCATCAATCCAGGCCCAGTAGTGCAAATTCGCCAAAGCGATAACACTATTTCACGTGACTATCGTGCCACTACGCCTGCCGTTTATCGCGGCCCGTTAATTGTGTTGACCAACCGTTTAAGCGCATCTGCATCAGAAATTTTTGCGGGCGCAATACAAGATTATGGTAGAGGTTTAATTGTAGGCTCGACTACGTTTGGTAAAGGCACTGTACAAACCATGCTGCCTATCGACAAAGGTGAAGGCGATTTAAAAATCACGCAATCGAAATTTTATCGCGTATCAGGTGACAGCACGCAGCATCGCGGCGTTATTCCTGATTTGGAATTTCCCACATTGATCAACACCAAAGAAATCGGCGAAAGCAGTTACGATTCTGCGTTACCTTGGGATCAAATACATGCAGCTCCGCACGATGTTTATTTCAATGTAAGTAGCCTTATTCCTCTACTAAACCCAACGCATCAAGAGCGAATGAAAACAGATCCTGACTTTGTATATTTAAAACAGCAATCTGCACTCTTCGAAGAGCTAAGCAATAAAAAAGTAGTTTCATTGCGCTTAGCGACTCGCCAAAAAGAACAAGAAAAAATTGAACAGCGCACACTGGAAATGGAAAACCAGAAGCGTAAGGCAAAAGGCCAAGCTGTTTATGCTAACTATGCTGACTACAAAGCAAAAGAATTGAAAAAAGATGACGATGATGAAGCCCCAGAACCCAAGAAAAAAGAATTGGAGCCTGAGAAAGATCCTTATTTGATGGAATCAGGAAGAATTATGGGTGATTTTATTAATCAAATCGAAAGTCAGTCTACTAAAAAAGTCGCCAATCAATAATCAACATTGTATTAGCGTTGACAGAACCCGAGCATTGCTCGGGTTTTTTATCGTAGGGTTAAGTGAAAATTATGAAAGCAGTCTCTTTTAATGTGAACAGCCTAAGAATGCGCTTGCATCAACTACAAGCTGTCATTGACACGCACAATCCAGATTTTATTGGATTGCAAGAAACCAAAGTGAATGATCCGGATTTTCCTATCGCTGACATAGAAAAATTGGGCTATCACTATGAGTTTCACGGGCAAAAAACTCACTATGGCGTGGCCTTGCTCTCTAAACTTCCCTTCAAAAAAGTCATTAAAGGTTTTCCTTCTGACGAAGAAAGTGCGCAACGTCGTTTTATCGGCGGCGTATTTGATTCGCCTTTTGGCGGAGAAATTTCCGTATTTAACGGTTATTTTCCTCAAGGTGAAGGCCGCGATCATCCCGTAAAGTTTCCTGCGAAAGAAAAATACTACGCTGATTTAATGCAATATTTACAAACAAACTTTACGCCGGAACAACAAATTATTGTGATGGGCGATATGAATATCTCTCATCAGGATTGTGATATCGGTATTGGTGAAGAAAATCGTAAACGCTGGTTACGTACAGGTAAATGCAGTTTTTTGCCTGAAGAGCGAGTGTGGCTAAATTCGTTAATGGCGTGGGGATTAAAAGATATTTTCCGTGAGTACTATCCTGATACTACGGATCTTTATAGCTGGTTTGATTATCGCAGTGGTGGCTTTGAAGATAATCCCAAGCGTGGATTACGTATTGACTTGATTCTTGCTACGCAACAATTGCAAGCTCGGTGCGATGGTACTGGAATAGATTACACAGTTCGAGGAATGGATAAACCATCAGATCACTGCCCTATTTGGGCAAGTTTCAAATAATCATTTTATTTACAAATTTACTCCATAAAAAAACCTGATTATCTATATAGTCAGGTTTTTTTATTTTCAAATACGCATATTTCTTGAAACAACTGTCGTTAAAAGTATCAACAAAAAATATAAATATGATCAAAATACAAACAAAAAATACATAAAAAACTATTGCAAATAGGTTATTTATCAACCATAGAAACGATAACCGTTTTAATAATGAAGCCCAGCAACCCTAATCCAAGCGCAAAAAAAAGAATAAAAGTACCAAACTTACCCGCTTTCGATTTTTTGGCTAAATCCCACACAATAAAAATCATAAAGCCTATTAACACGGTTACACAAAAATAAAGCACCCAACTTTCATATTGTTGCATTGCTATTTCACACCCAATTTGTTCGAAAATGATTCGATGCCAATTAAATTCGTCAATTTATTGCACTATTATAGCGAAATAAAGGTCTTACTATAGCAAACCCTCTGTTCATCTTGTTTGCAAATATATACACTCTTTTCACGGGTTTGGTTTTAATCTAAAATTCTATAAATAGCCCGGTAAATTCTTAAATTGTCCATACAGACGGAGCACACAATGAAAACTTCTCATATTCTTGCATCACTTGTTTTAGCTACAACTTTGTTGAGCGGCTGTTCAAAACCAGCTCCAGCTCCAGCTGAATCAGCAGAAAAAGCTGCAGATGCTGCAACAGAAGCAGTACAAGCAGCATCAGAAGCTGCAACAGCGGCATCAGAAGCTGTTCAAGCTGCATCAGCAGCTGCAGAAGCTGCTCCAGCAGAAGCTGCGCCAGCAACTGAAGCTCCAGCTCAGTAATAGCTACACAGTAAGCATAAAAAGGCCGCATCTGCGGCCTTTTTCATTTATGTCGCTAAAGAATACAAATCATTCCCCTCCCACAATAATAATTCCTTTAATTTTTGTCGCCAAAATCATATTTAAAATATAATTTCTGAATTAATTGCTGACTTACTTCCTTTATAATGCGTAGCAATATTAAAGAGTGAAATAGGATTATCATGCCACGCGAACAAATGCAGTATGACGTTGTTATTATTGGTGCCGGCCCAGCAGGACTGGCCGCAGCTTGTCATTTACGCCAGCTCGATGCTTCTATCAGCGTATGCTTGTTAGAAAAAGGCGCGGATATTGGCGCACATATTATTTCTGGCGCTGTATTTGAACCTAGAGCCTTAAATGAACTGTTCCCCAATTGGCAGCAACTTAATGCTCCGCTCACCACCAACGTAAGCGCGGAAGATTGGTTTTATCTTTTCGCCGAGCAAAGCGCTCAAAAAATTCCCAATGCACTTTTGCCCACAACGCTACACAATCAAGGTAATTACATCATCAGCCTTGGTCGCTTATGCCAGTGGCTCGGCGAACAAGCCACAGAACTAGGTGTCGATATATTCCCAGGCTTTGCCGCTGCAGAAGTTCTCTATCGTGAAGACGGTAGCGTAGGTGGCGTTATCACGGGCGATATGGGCCGCGCAGCAGATGGCGGCGAAAAAGGTGACTTTGTTGAAGGTATAGAACTACACGGCAAATACACTATTTTTTGCGAAGGCTCACGCGGACATCTTGGTAAAAGCCTCATTGAGCATTTCGCGCTTGATAAAGATAAAGACCCGCAACACTACGCACTTGGTATCAAAGAAATTTGGCGAGTACCTGCCGCGCAACACAAAGAAGGTTTAGTGGTGCACACCCTAGGTTGGCCACTCGAAGAAACCAATACCAGTGGCGGCGGATTTTTATATCACCTGCACGACTCACAGATTGCCGTAGGTTTGATTACTGATCTTTGCTACAGCAATCCACACCTAAGCCCTTACGATGAGTTTCAGCGCTACAAACATCACTCGGTGATTTCGCAATATTTGCAAGGTGGCGAAAGAGTTTCATACGGTGCGCGCGCGATTACAAAAGGCGGATTGCAATCTCAACCACAAATGTTTTTTAAAGGCGGATTATTACTAGGCGATGACGCAGGCACATTAAATTTTGCCAAAATCAAAGGCAGTCACACCGCGATGAAAAGTGGCATGCTGGGCGCAGAAGTTATTGTACAAGCGCTCGCCGCTGGCCGCGCAAATGATGAACTAAGTGAATATAAAACAGCATACGAAAACTCGTGGGCGTACCAAGAATTATTTGAACAACGCAACATCGGCCCTGCACAACAAAAATTTGGAACAAAGCTCGGCAGTGCTTACGCCTTTATTGATTTAATGTTGCGTGGAAAATTGCCGTGGACGCTTCATAATAAACATGCGGATCACACCCAATTAAAAATGGCCGCCAGTAGCAAAACTATTAACTACAAAAAACCTGATGGCAAATTAAGTTTTGATAAAATGTCCTCCGTGTATTTATCAAACACCATGCACGCAGAAAATCAGCCATGCCATTTGCACTTAAAAGATGCGACTGTACCCATTAGCATCAACTTAGCGCACTATGATGAACCAGCACAACGCTACTGCCCTGCTGGGGTTTATGAAATTATTACGCAAGAAAATGGCATAAAACAGCTACAAATTAATTCGCAAAACTGCGTGCATTGCAAAACCTGCGACATCAAAGACCCAACGCAAAATATCCAATGGGTAACGCCAGAAGGCGGCGGCGGGCCAAACTATTCAAATATGTAAACAATTTCAGGCAAGTAAATTATTAATCAGAAATGAAAAGCATCGAAGATGTAAATTGAAAAAACCAACAATAAACCCGCGCTATGCGGGTTTATTGTTGCTTGGAGTAAAGCGATTCCCTGCGCTCCATTTAAGCACCACTACCAGCACTACAAACAACACACAACAACAAAAAGCGACGAAAACTTCATAAAAATTCGGCGAAAAAATAACAAAATATCCCTGATTTTTAATCAATGCCGCAAAACTAGAAACTGCAAATGGCATCCAATACAGCCTAAATGTTTGCCAATAATCTACCCTGCCCCCACGTGAAACGCTCAATATCAACGCAGTACCAATCACTACACTAATACCAACAGAGTTTATCCATAACGTAAGCGACGAATCAAAATGGTAATACAGCGTCACGAAATACCAGATCAAATAACACCACAGCACCACCCTGCCGGGTTTGATCTCCACAAAATAACAATAAATTACTGACATATTTTTCGCTGTACTGATTATCTTTACTAAAGATACAGCATGAATAGTGCCAATTTTATTACAGTGGATTGATTAGAGAAAAATGGCAGGAAGTAATGCAAATTTAAGTGGGGGGATATATAGTCTGCTATTTCATAATAGCAACTAGGCAACAAATGAAAATTTTATTAATCTTTATGTTAGTTTTGCTTTCAGGATGTGCGAGCCATGAAATAATTAACAATTATCATCCTATTGGGGAAACCAAAGTTGGATACAAAGATACATTTTTAAGTGTTGGTCAAGAATTTGAAGTTAATGCTCAGTCTTTCATGTCTGCTGCAAACACAGAGATGCTAGCTTTATATAGGGTCAGAAAAATTTGCAATAATAGTTTTATGGTGCATGACATAGAATCTGGGTTTATTGTTCAAGTACACAACAAAGATGAAAGATTAATTTCTTATTCAAATCTGAAAGCAAGCTGCTTTTAAAGCCTTTCCTGACAGCAGCTTAATAATTTAAAATTAAATAACAGCTATCATTTTTGAAATTCGGAAAATCAAATTATGAAAATCACATCAAGAATTAATAATAAAAATCAAGAAGTTGTTATATGTGCAAATCCAGAACAGCTTGAGCAATTAGGAAAATGGCTAATCATTCAAGCCAACACTATGAAATCTAATTCTCACTATAGTCATGAGCATTCAAAAGGCAATATTGCAAACTGGCATGAAAATTGGCCGGACATCATTGTTTATAATCCTAAAAATATAATTTAATATTAACGGAACAGCTTTATGACAAGCACCCCACTCTACGGATTCTCCGATAACTCCTTCAAAGCCGCAGGCGAAGAAGCGGGGATTCGTAAATTGGTGGATGATTTTTATCAGTTTATGGATGAACTGCCCGACGCAAAAATCATTCGTGAAATGCACAAAAGTGATTTAACTGGTTCACGCGACAAACTTACTTTATTTTTATGCGGCTGGATGGGCGGCCCTAAGCTTTATCACGATAAATACGGTAGTATTAATATTCCACGCGATCATTCGCATCTGCCTATAGGTGAAGCTGAGCGCGATGCTTGGTTATTGTGTATGGAGCATGCCATTGCGCTGCAAGATTATTCACCTGAATTTGGCCAGTATTTATTAACCCAATTGCGCATACCTGCGGAGCGCATTTTTGCAGTTGCTAAAAGGCCGTAATAATATTCATTACAATTCACTCAGAAAAATAACCACTCAAAAACAACCGAGGAAAGCAACATGAAAATATTAGCCATTTGCGGCAGCTTGCGTTCAAAATCAACTAATATGGGGCTTTTGCGTTTTGCGCAAGCGAACGCACCTGAGGGGATGGAAATTGAGATTGCGGATTTATTAGCAGTGCCTTTTTATAATGCTGACATCACTGAAAAACCTGCTGCGGTGGTAAAGTTGCTGGAACAAATTGGCAAAGCAGATGCCTATATTTTTGGCTGCCCGGAATACAACTATTCGATTGCACCAGCACTAAAAAATGCATTGGATTGGGCATCGCGTGAGCCAGACAATCACTTGCTGAGTGGTAAAGCGGTTGCATTAATGGGTTCTGCAGGTGGTATGGGCTCATCGCGTTCGCAGTACCATATGCGCCAAGTCTGTGTATTTTTAAATTTGTTCCCACTCAATAGACCAGAAGTATTTGCAAATGCATTTGCGAATAAATTTGATGCGGATGGCAACTTAACTGACCAAAAAATTAAAGACAATATTAAAGCGCAACTCATCGCCTTAGAGCACTGGGCTACAAAAATTAAGCCTTAATATTATATTCACTCATTCATTATACAAAGCGAGTTTACCAATGTTTTCATGGAGCTGTGACTCTAGCAATACCATTCATACGCTGCTGATCGCAGAAACAAGTGATACAGAAATAAAAATGGCTGTTGAAGCCAGTGCAGGAAAAATCATTGGTTTATTAGCTGACAATATTCTTGATGACTCACTGTATTTGCTCTTTGAATGGGATCCGGCCAATGCGGTATTAACCGCCTCGGTCACCGATGCAGACAAAAAGCAAGACTCGCCACAACATATACGCTGTGAGTTTTCTGGCATTAAAGCAAATTTTGAAAGGCTAGACGCCGCGCAGCGTATTGAACAACAAGTCGATTTAACCGAGTGCGTGAAGTTTTGGCTGCATGATTACCTCACTACATGCACCGCTTTTTTCAAGTTTTCATTAGTTGCTATTTTTCATGCTGATTCACGCTCTAATACCGAGCTTTTATAAAAGAACACGTAGAAATAGCATCTAGCTGTTAGCAACAACACCAAGCTTTTATGGACTACACTGTATTATTGTTATGTTTTTCAGAATTACATGCAGGTTTTACTTATGAACAATTACAACACAAGCTTAATTTTGATTGGTATGCCTGCATCAGGCAAAAGTACGATTGGTGAGTTGCTGGCCACCTCATTAAAGAAAGATTTTATTGATACAGACCGCCTGATTGAGCAGCGCCACCAAAAAACATTGCAAAATATTGTAGATGCGCAAGGTTATGCTGCGCTTCGCGAAATTGAAGAGCATGCGCTACTGAATACCATTTACCCGAACCATGTTATTGCTACGGGCGGTAGTGCTGTGTATAGCCCAAAAGCCATGAGCCACCTCAAGCACTTTGGTCTTATTGTTTTTTTAGATGTTGAATTACCTGAACTAGAAAATAGGCTGCATAATTTTAACAGCCGCGGCCTTGCACGACGCCCAGATCAAACCCTGGCAGATTTGTTTGCTGAGCGCCGCCCGCTTTACCAAGAATATGCCGACATTATCATTAAGTGTGCAGACAAAACACAAGAGCAAATTATTGATGAAATCATTGGCGAAGAAAGTGAAAGCTACTCCGAAATGGATGCTTAATAGTTAGAGTGTCCTCGGTGTATTAGTCGGTTGATTATTTTGATCTTTTGCCGCATCAGGTTTAGTACCCGTACCACGCAAACGTACCAATGTTTTTAACACATCAAACCAAAAAGGCGCTCCAAATAAACTAGCAGATGCCGTTATTAGCCACCCAAAAATAGTTGAAGGCTTGATGGCATCCATTGAAAAGCCATTAACCCAACCAATAGGCAATATTTGCAACTGAGTATACGCCTGAGTTGCCATCATCGAATTTGCATTTAAAACGCTTATCTGTGCGGTGGATGAAGAGTGCAGCCATAGTGTTTTAAATAAATGAATACTATCGATATTGAGTGTAACCGCAATCACAAGCGAGATAACAAAACACCACATTTGCGACTGTTTTTTATAGGCGCCTGAAACCCGCCCCATTCCCGCATCAAACCAATTTGCAACCTCATGTTGAAAAAGTTCTATATTATTTGCGGCCTTGGCATATAAGGATGTTAATAAAGTACGTAACTGTTCATCCTTCACAGCATTTATATCACTGCTTAAATTTGAAAAACTTCCAGGTGCTGATTGGATTGAATGAATAAGTGAAAGGGCAAAATCTTTTGACGGGATATACGATGGTTTATTCTTTATAGTCTTAACAGAAACAGCATTGCCACTTCCGGTAGGATGAGCTAATGCATTATTGTAAATTTTTAACAACAGCTCCTTCCCTGCATCGTCTTTGGCATTAAGTAAAACAGTAATGCCACACAACAATGTTGATGCACGAAGATTTAACCAAGACGCTATGGCTTCATAAACAGAACTGGCAATGAGTGCCACGGATGCATAACAAAAAACCAAACCTATGACGACTTCTAATACTGTGCTATTAAACATCTTGCACCTCCTTTTATGTTAGTTTGAATTTAACATTTACTTATAAAGCACCTCTTAAAATCCTACTGAAGCAATTTAAGCTTTTCACAAAAGACATCTCGTCCAGGATTAGAATACATCCTTGCATCAATCAATATTTTTTTGCCGGACGTAATCCTGAAAATAAATACTTTATTTTTTATAGGTGAAATTTTTTCTATTGAGGCATAATCAACTCTTATGATCTTACGTAAAAAAACCATAAGAAAATATTCATCTTTAAAGATCAAGATATACTTTGACTTATTAACGAGATTAAGCAAATACCCAAAAAAGAATAATCCAAAAGAATACACAAGAAAATTTTTTACTGATGAAAAATATGCAGAATTTTCATATGCATCAAAGAAACCATAAATTAAAAAAATTAGAAGTAATACTGCCACATAAAAATCTAATCCTTGTCGCAGAGTTATACCATTTAACTCTTTCATCAATTTTTCAACCCTCAGACAACCACAAAAAATAACAGCAAATGTATCTATGATTTATAATACGCACATATTTACGCCATCACGCCGCTATGAAAACGAAACTCCGTATCGGCTGTTTCGATAAGCGTTTTTTCTAGCGCCAAAAATACATCTATGCGCTCTGCAATATCTTCACCGTCTGCGGCTTTGCGCGCAAGGTGTAAATAATCTTCGTAATGCCTTGCCTCTGACTTAAGCAATGACAAATAAAATGCTTTAAGCTCATCATCCAAGTGTGGTGCTATTTTTGCGAAACGCTCACAAGAGCGAGCCTCAATAATAGCACCTACAATTAATGTATCAACAAAACGGCCCGGCTCGTGAGTGCGTACAGGTTTACGCAACTCTGAAGCATATCGGCATGGCGTAATTTGCTCGTAAGCAATACCGCGCGCCTCCATAATTTGCATCACTTGCTCATAGTGGCGCAACTCTTCACGCGCCAAGCGTGACATCTTATGCATCATTTCAAAATCACCGACATAACGATACATTAATGTAATCGCCGTAGACGCTGCTTTTTTTTCGCAATTTGCATGATCAAGCAGTAACAACGCTTGATGTTGCTTTGCTGTTTCTACCCATGCGTCAGGTGTTTCACAATGTAAGAATTGTTGGATTTTAGAAATTGCGTTTGTCATAGAATGTAAATACTGGTTAAGCGCCCTACTTTATTTAGTATGGCTTAGCTCTAAATTAAAATGTGGATTAATATAGCGATCATGATAAGCGCAGGACAGCGCATAAAAATCCTGATCTATTAAGTCGCGTATTTCTGTAAGTGGCGTATCTTGCCATGCTGGCAATAATCGCAAACCATAAATTTCGAGATCGTCAATTTGGCTAGCGCCTGCGCGCAACAAATCAAATACCCAGCAGTAGGCATTTTGCTCTGCTTTAAATTGTATTTGCTGATGTTTTATTTGTTCGAGCAATAGGTGCTCATTAACGATTTCAATTCTGATTTGAACAATTTGCGTTAAAAAACTTTCTAAGCGTTGAGCAATGATAAGACGCTGCTCATGCGTGTAGGCGTTCCAATCAATTACTTCATGAGAGAAACGTTTACAGCCACGACAGACTTGATCGCCAATTCCTGTTGAACAAATCCCCACGCAAGGGGTTTTTACAGATTTGTACAATTGCATAAGAATAGCTTTTTACTTCTGTTGATTTAAAAGATTATAGAAAGCAATATCGACACCATTAGTCCAACCAAATCCGTCCTGATTGGGATAGTTACCGCCACCCGCTTTAATATGTGTATCAACCACATTATATTTTTCCATCATCTTGCCTTCTTCGCGATAAACACGCTCGTTTAACGCTAGCCAGCGCTTAGCAATATCCAGGGCCAAAGGTTTTTGATTGTACTGCAGCAAGCCTTCAACCGTTATGTATTGCATGGGCGCCCAACCATTGGGGTAATCCCATTGCTCACCAGAGGCAGTTAACGTAGTCACTACACCACCGGGCATTAACAATTTTTCTTTTATATGCTTGGCAACACTTTTAGCAGCTTCTGGTGTTGCTGCGTTAACGAATAATGGAAAAGCCATTGCGATAGACAGTTGCCCCGTGCGCTCCCCTGTTACAAAATTGTAGTCCTGATAAGTGCCTGTCGCCGCATCATAATGATAAGTTTGGATAAACACTTTACGCTGTGCTGCGCGTTTACTGTAAAAATCAGCGCGTTCTTGTTGATGTTTATATTGATGCAATTCTGCAAGTATTGATTCCAATGAATACAATAAGCTGCTTAAATCAACGGGAATTAAATCCATTGTGTTGATGGTTGTTTTGGTTTTTCCATCCGCATACCAACGGCTGCTAAAATCCCAGCCAGACTCACAGGCAGCGCGAAGATTTTTAAAGAAATTCGCCCTATCATTTTCCGCAAGATCTTGCGCCCATTTTGTTTCTTTATTAAATGCTTCTGCACGAGGCACATCTTGCGCACCAAAATAGCGATTCACATAATCACCATTACCAAGAACAATCAAATGATTACCCTTGCTATTTTTTGCAGGAATCGTTTTTTGATTATCCATCCAAAATGTATATTCTTTTTCAAGCTGCGGTAAATATTCGATAACAGAATCCATGCCGTGCTTTTGCGCATAGAGCTTTAACATTGCCGCAAAAAAAGGTGGCTGTGAACGCGTTAAAAAATAGGTGCGATTCCCATTGGGTATAAAACCGTATTGATCAATAAGATACGCAAAATTATCAATCATATCTTTTGCTAACTGATCTTGATCCGATTGCAGCAAACCGACAATTGTGAAATAACTGTCCCAATAAAACATTTCACGGAAGCGCCCACCAGGAACAATATACGGATGAGGCAACTGCACCAAGGTTGAGTACTCGCTGGTTTTTTGCGGATTGCGCAATAAATTTATCCAGTGCGCCTTCAAGTGTTCCTGCATATTGGTTTCATTACTAACATGCGTGACAGGCAGTGCTGCTGGCAACTCAAAGTGCTGCTCAACAAATGTTTTTAAATCAAAACCTACACGATCTTTTTCAGCTGTGTATTGCTTCATAATACTGGCAGGTTTTTCTTTAGGTATGGCATCTACAAATGTTTTTGAATCCGGGTAAATCATTTCAGTTTGCACGCGCGCAAACAATTCAGGAATATCAACATCTGGCCTGTACACAATGGCAGGTTGAGTTGCAGCTATATTCATCCCGTTCCCATCATTAATTGCCGACTGTTTTTGGCAACTCACCAATAAAAGTGTTATTGCCAATCCCATAAAAAATTTGCGTTTCATGCAGTACATTTTATTTACCTTTTATTATTTTTTTTACCACAGAACTTAATAAGCCGAACCGGTAACATCCAAATCCAATTTCCACACGGAACCAGCACCGGTTAAATACAAGGTTTTGCCTTCTGCGCCACCAAAGGCAGCATTAGTGACATTGGCATCGACTTTAATCGTAGCAATTTGTTTTCCTGCTGGCGTAAATACCCGCACCTTATGCGCGATATGCTCTGTGACATATAAATTGCCATGACAATCAACCGCCATACCATCAGGCACTGATAAGTCTTTAACCAAATCCGTTCCATCTTGCGGTACGCCATTTACAATTGGATATGCACGCAAAAGGCCTTTTTCACCACCACCGTTTACATAAAGCACATTTCCCGCACGCGATAATGCAATGCCATTGGGATTATCAATACTGTCATCGACAACGGTAATGGTGCCATCAGTTGCTACACGATACACGCTGGTTTTACGTTGTCCACCGGGTGCAGCATCGCGCTGAAAAGAAGGATCTGTGAAATAAATAGTGCCGTCAGCAGCAACCGTTAAATCATTGGGCGAGTTAAATACATTATTGTTGTATTTTTCTGCAATCGAAATGCGCTCACCCGTCGCAAGATTGAAGCGCGAAACACTTTTATAGCTGTGGGTGCTGCCCACGATGTTGCCTTGCGTATCAATCGCCAAACCATTACTGCCGCTATTTTCAAATACGGTCGTCATTACGCCATCGGTATCCAAACGTTGAATACGAGAAGGAAAGCCTTTACTAAAGGTAAAGTCTGAAAAATACAATGCGCCGTTAAGCCATATCGGCCCTTCATATAAGCCCGGTTCGTTGCGCGTGGAATTTGCGCCGATAATACGTTCTGCGACTAACTCACCGCTAGGCGCACTGCCTGAACAATGATCAATAGTGACTGAATTTTCATCCATCGGTACAGGCGTTTTTGGTTTGCAGCCTTGCAAGCCAAGCGCGGCCAGTAAAATCAAAACATAAGGGGATGTATTCATAGAAAGCTCCAGCGCGTTTGCCGATGGTCGAGTAAACATTATCGTTATCTTGTTTTTAGGAAGGTTGCCATTGTACTTATTATTCTGCGTAATCACACGGCCGCAAACATATCACATAGACAATTGAAAAACTTACACTTGCCCCGTAAAAAAGAGTTAACGCAAGATCAACTTAAGGCTAGACTGATGGCGTGTTGAAGTAAGTACTTCGTGTTAACAGCAATTCACACATCATGTATACTTCGCCCCTAATTACTTCTCTTGCGAGAGTTTTAATTCATCCCTAATTTGCTTCGGCATTTAGCGACATCCATGAAGGTCATGGATAGCCTCTCAACGCAGAGATCCTGCAAAGAGAGTAAACAACAAACTAATGAGGATATAATCGTGCTTGAAGCCTACCGTAAACACGTCGCCGAACGCGCCGCTGAAGGTGTTCCACCAAAACCACTCAATGTTGAACAAGTTGCTGGATTGGTCGAACTACTAAAAAACCCACCTGCTGGTGAAAAAGAAGTTCTGTTAGATTTAATCACCAACCGCGTTCCCCCCGGCGTTGACGAAGCCGCCTATGTTAAAGCCGCTTTTTTAAGCGCGATATTGAAAGACGAAGCTAGCTCTCCCCTCATTAATAAACCTCTCGCGATTAAACTGCTCGGTATGATGCTCGGCGGTTACAACATCGAAACTCTTGTAAACCTCTTGGATAACGCTGAATTAGGGCAATTGGCCGCTAATGAACTCAAACACACCTTGTTGATGTTTGATGCATTCCACGACGTTGAAGAGAAATCCAAAGCGGGCAATAAGTTCGCCAAAGAATTGATTCAATCCTGGGCTGATGCTGAGTGGTTCACCAGCAAGCCTAAAGTGCCAGAAAGCACCAAGCTCACCGTATTAAAAGTGACCGGTGAAACTAATACTGACGATTTGTCGCCAGCACCTGATGCTTGGTCTCGCCCTGATATCCCACTTCACTCTCTCGCTATGTTCAAAATGGCGCGCGAAGGTTTAACTCCCGATGTTGATGGTTCTATCGGGCCGATCAAACAAATCGAGCAATTAAAAACCAAAGGCTTCCCATTAGTATTTGTCGGCGACGTTGTGGGCACCGGCTCATCACGTAAATCAGCCACCAACTCTGTATTGTGGTTCATCGGTGAAGACATCCCAGGCGTACCTAACAAGCGTACTGGCGGTGTGTGCATCGGCAGCAAAGTCGCTCCCATCTTTTACAACACGATGGAAGATGCCGGCGCATTAGTATTTGAAGCTCCCGTTGAAAAACTCAATATGGGCGATGTGATTGAAATTCGTCCATACGAAGGCAAAATTCTTAACCAAAACGGCGAAGTGATTTCTGAATTCAGCTTGAAATCAGACGTGTTATTAGACGAAGTTCAAGCTGGCGGCCGTATTCCATTGATCGTTGGCCGTGGTTTAACGACTAAAGCTCGCGCCTCTTTGGGCTTACCAGCAAGCACCCTATTCCGCTTACCAGAATCGCCAGCCGATACCGGCAAAGGCTACACGCTCGCGCAAAAAATGGTGGGCAAAGCTTGTGGCGTTAAAGGTATTCGTCCGGGCACTTACTGCGAACCCTACATGACTACCGTAGGTTCACAAGATACTACCGGCCCAATGACTCGCGATGAACTGAAAGATTTGGCGTGTTTAGGCTTCTCTGCCGATTTGACCATGCAGTCGTTCTGCCATACCGCGGCTTATCCAAAGCCAGTGGATATTGAAACCCAACACACCTTGCCTGACTTCATTATGACTCGCGGCGGTGTTTCTTTGCGCCCAGGCGACGGCATTATCCACAGCTGGTTGAACCGCATGTTGTTGCCAGATACCGTGGGTACTGGTGGTGATTCACACACACGTTTCCCTATAGGTATTTCATTCCCAGCCGGTTCTGGCTTGGTAGCCTTTGCTGCGGCAACAGGCGTAATGCCATTGGATATGCCTGAATCTGTATTGGTTCGCTTTAAAGGCGAATTGCAACCCGGTATCACTTTGCGTGATTTGGTTAATGCAATTCCTCTATACGCCATTAAGTCTGGCTTGTTAACCGTTGATAAGAAAGGGAAAAAGAACATTTTCTCTGGTCGCATCCTAGAGATTGAAGGCCTGCCAATTCTTAAAGCTGAACAAGCATTTGAACTTTCTGATGCATCGGCTGAGCGCTCTGCGGCTGGCTGTACCATCAAATTGGACAAAGAACCCATCATTGAATACATGACCTCCAACATCACTATGTTGCGCTGGATGATCGAGCAAGGTTACGGTGATGTTCGCACCCTTGAGCGCCGCGCACAGAAGATGGAAGCGTGGATTGCCAACCCAGAATTGATGGAAGCCGATAAAGACGCAGAATACGCAGCAATTATCGACATCGATTTAGCGGATGTTAAAGAACCAATCCTCGCCTGCCCTAACGATCCAGATGACGTGAAAGTTTTGTCTGAAGTTCAAGGTGCAAAAATTGATGAAGTGTTTATCGGTTCGTGCATGACCAACATCGGCCACTTCCGTGCTGCCGGCAAATTGCTCGCATCGACTAAAGATGAGTTGTCGACTCGCCTGTGGATTGCACCGCCAACCAAAATGGATCAACACCAATTGGTTGAAGAAGGCTATTACAGCATTTTCGGCAGCAAAGGTGCTCGCACCGAAATGCCAGGCTGCTCACTATGCATGGGTAACCAAGCGCGCGTTGCACCTAACTCGACTGTAGTTTCTACCTCTACACGTAACTTCCCTAACCGTTTAGGTAATGGCGCGAACGTGTATTTGGCTTCGGCAGAATTAGCAGCAGTTGCCGCGGTATTGGGCAAACTGCCAACACCAGAAGAGTACTTAAGCTACGCGAATAAGTTGAACAGTATGAGCAGCGAAATTTATCGCTACTTAAACTTCAACGAAATCGAAAGCTACCAACACGCTGCCGATGAAGGCAAACGTATTGCTGCTGTAGAAATTCAAACTGTTGCACTGTAATTGTAAGACTGGATTAGTGTAATCCTGAAAAAAAACCCGCCAATTGGCGGGTTTTTGTTTTTGCGATTTTAAAAAATGCAAACTCTACTCAACCTCAAACCATCTCAACACGTCACATTATCTCAATAACACAAGCACTTGTTGTGGCCTTGAATTAGCCTGCGCGAGCATCGCGGATGCGGCTTGTTGTAATACTTGCGCTCGACTTAATTTTAATGTTTCCTGTGCAAAATCTGTATCCATTATGCGCGATAACGACGCTGATGTTTTTTCTGAAATATTACTTAAATTAGCAATAGTAAAATCTAAACGATTATTGACAGCACCCAAGTTGGATCTCACTTCATTAAGGCTCTTCAATGCATTATCTACGACCTTAATTGCTTTTTGTGCAGACGCTAAGGTGAGAACACTTACGCTACTTAACGATGAGCCAATCTCGCTGATTGCTGAACTATTTTGCTCAAGCAAACCTGTCGCACTGGCACCATTAGCAGTAACATTCACTTGAATTGCAGTGTTGTTTTGAGAAACAAGATGAATACGTGAAAAAATATTTACTGCCTCATCTTTTAATTGATCATCACTGTCAGTATCGGCAAGGTCAGTTCCTGTTGTGCCAAAACCTGTGCTAATACCAAGCGCAGAAAATGTTTTTAAGCCGTTAGTATCACCGAGCTTAAGTGAAAAAGATGAACCGCTGCCAAACTCTATTTGATCATTACTGTTAATTTTTGCAAAGACACCCGTTGCAGCCTGACTCGCATTAATATCTGCAACAAGCGCATTTTTATTATAAATATTCGTCAGCGATACTTGTGAGCCATTAATTTTTATTGAGCCGCTCGCGGTATTATTTGCAGCCAAGCCAATGTCGGTAAAAAAATTAGCGGTTTGGCCAAAGATGAGGGGTGATCTAGAAAAAATATGTAAGTGCCCGGCATCATCCACATAAGCTTTTGCGCCGTGTCCTGCGTACGCATTATTGATAGCTGCAGCAACTGTATCTAAAGAATCGCCAGCTGAAATATTAATGCCTGCACCATCAATACCAATAGTGTCATTTGCTAATACAGCCGTGACTGTGGCACCAACATATTCTGTCGTAGCAGTTGCATTAGTGGTATAGGTAGCTTTAGCAAGCGTTTCAGCGCGCACACTTGTTTCACTGGTATGCGTATTAATCGCAGCAATTTTTCCGGCTAAGCCATCTGCTGCGCGTGTCACACCAATATCAATGCCATTTATTTTTAAATCTCCAACGGTAAGCGCAAGTGCTTGATCCGTTGAGTTTAATGTAGTGCCAATTAATTCGGCGGATGATGTTTCAACAAAGCCTATACTTTTTAAAAGATCATCTGTACCCGCACTTCCTTTTGTGATTGAAATTGGATCGCTTGTTTTTGACGTTAAAATAATATGAGCATCCGCTGACAAACTACCGCCACCATATTGCGAAGGCACAATCAAATTAAAATGTTGTGCAGGCAATCCTGATGTATCTGGAATAATACTGATATTTGTTTTCGCACCCAAACCAAAATCAGAACCTGCGATAGATCCTGTATCAAGCTCATCAACACCAACAGCCTGTAAGTTTACGGTGCCTGCCAAATAAGCGCCCGTCATAAAATTATAGCCAACGGTGTCTACGTGAGTATTGAATGTTGCCAGATTATTCCAGAGACCACCCATACCGTGCGCCGCACTAACGGTTTGTAACGCCTGATCAAAAGTGTTGCCTGCTTTCAACTCATCAAATACTTCTGAAATACCAGCACCACCGGCATTGATAATTTCTTTGTGCATCATTTTTACAGCGAGATATCCTACCGAATAACCAAGAGCCGCGGGATTAGGAACAGCAGCGGCTGCATACGCAGCACTAAATGCTGCCTGGTCAGGTAAAAGACCAGCATTAATATCATTCTTGAGCCGTTCATCCGCACCTTGAATAAATTCTGCGGTGCCCTCTTTAAACCAACCGGGTAATCCTGCCATATCCATATTGCGAGTCATCACCGCATGTACCATTTCATGCGCGACAATACGATCACTGTAAATTAAACCTGCCACTAAATTTCCATTAGGTAAACTCGCGGGAGTAAAATCATCCATATCAAGGTTGAGTGATAAGCTGGTTCCTTTTCCACCAGGGTTTGCAACCCAGGACACCCACGCAATTTTATTTCCAGGCCCATCGGATAATGGATCGCCAATCGGAATTAAATTTAATGTGATATCAACATTGTCACCCGTCATGCCAAGATAAGTGCTAATCAATGATTCAGATTCTGAAATCCAACTGGTTTGTAATGCAGTAACGATAGATGCAATATTGGTATCGGAATTCGTACCAACACTAATACCTGTCGCCGTACCGCCAGAACTATCAACAGCAGACATCGTTGACATCATCGAACTGGTTAATATTAATTTTCCATCATCGCCAACACTTGCTTGCACGGCATTATTGGTTTGATCACTAATTTTTTGCGCCAACTCAACTAATGTCGTCGTGTTTTGAATCGTATAAGACTGCGATGTGCCATCAAGATTTACACCAGAAATTGTGAGTGATGCGCTACCGGTTAACAAACCAGAGCCAACACTATCTGCATTTAAATTTAATGATGACGATGCTTCAATACCATCGATTTTTGTATTAATTGCACCAATAATATCTTTTAGCTGTGAGCCTGCAGGAATTTCTGTGAGTGATTTTCCATTTATTTTAATAGCATCCGTAGGAATGGCAGTGATTAATTGGCCAGAATTCGAAAGCGTTATTTGTGCACCAGCTAAATCACCCGACGTAGAACCTAAGCCCAGTGATTTAGTGTCTACTTGAGGAATTTTAAAGTTGATATTCTGATTTGCATCGGCGCCAATTTGTAGCGCAACATTTTTTGAACTGCCATCTAAAATAGACTTGCCATTAAATTCTGTATTTTTACCTATAAAATCTATTTGCGAGAGTAATTGTTTTACTTCTGCATTGAGAGTGGCGCGATCGCCATTTGAATAAATTCCGTTTGCCGACTGCACCGAAAGCTCACGAATACGCTGCAACATATTGTTGGTTTCATTGAGCGCACCTTCAGCCACTTGAATTAAAGAAACGCCATCATTAGCGTTGCGGATTGCTTGATCTAATCCGCGAATTTGAGAGGTCATGCGATTGCTGATAGTAAGACCGGCAGCATCATCAGCAGCAGAATTAATACGCTTACCAGAAGATAAGCGCATTGTCGCTTTATCTAATTCATCGCCCGCACGCACGAGTTGCCTCTGCGCACTTAAGGATGCGGTATTAGTATTAATCACAAGTGACATGTGGTCGACTCTACCTGCTTATTCCAATGTTGGTATATTTCATTGAATTTTATAGATATTGTATCGGCCACAATTAATATTTCTTAAACAGGATTTTTAATGCATTTATATCGTAATTGAACAAATATCTCGCCTAAAACAACAAAGCCCGCAATTGCGGGCTTTGTTGTTTTAACTTGATTTAAAATTACATCGCTAATTATTTTTAACTACTTGTATCACCTGACAGCGCTTTAAATGCACCAGTCAAAAAAGAACCTGTGGATTTCAAGCCGCGAACAATACTTTCCATTGCGCTGAACTGTGCCTGTAAGCGCGCGCGATAAGATTCACTGCGCTTATCTAAAGCAGTTTGAGCTGTTTTAACTTTATCAACTTGTTGAGAAATACTGGTTTCATGCGCTTTAATCATGCCGCTTGTTTTTAGGAAATCATCAATTAAGTTGGTAAATGTTCCTGCAAAACCGCGTGAAAAAGTAATTGTGCCTGATGTCGTTCCAGGAGCAATGCGCATGCTTAAGCCTTCGGCCTTACTACCAATGGCCGGCAACAATACATCGCCAAAACCAAATGCTGCAACACCACCCACAGTGCCCCCCACATCAGCACCTGCAGTACCGTTGAGATCACTAATCCCTAAATCTGCCATATCTGGGCTAGTAGCACTAAAGGACACATTTGAACTACTGCCAAAAGCATTTGATGTAAACTCTAATGTGTTAGTAAGTGTATTGTACGCGACAGAAACACTGACTTTTCCCGCTGTGATATTAGCATCTGAGTTAATGCGCGTTTGTATGTCAGCAGCAAGATCCGCGCCCGTTGCATAGGTTGTTGTTGGCAACCCGATAGTGTTAGTGTCGACACCATCAATAGTAGCTATAAAACCGTAAACTTTACCTGTGGTGTCTAATGGGAAAGTTGCTGGCAACACGCCCCCTATCAAACTACCTTTTGCTGGCTGTTGCGTAATCACAACATCGTAACTACCCGGCGTACTATTGGCACTATTTTTAGTAACTTCTATTTGCGCGCTGCTAGAGCTGGTTTTGGCAATAAAAAGATCGCGCACAGCATCATAATTATTATCCATCGCAGAGCGAAAGCTCGTAATGGCCGTTGTATCATCAATTTTTAACGTGCCATCTAATTCAGTATTAATACCGAGATTAGATAAATTGACAAACGTGTTGCTCAGCCCCGTAACAGAAGAGTTAAGTTGAGTGCGCACTTGCTGTATCAAATTTTTTGCCAAAGGATCCTGACGCAAACTTCCGTAATCATTTTTCTCTTTATCGAAGCCAACCAATTTGTTACTTTCAGATAAAAAAGTATTGTAAGCCGCCACAAAATCCCGAATCGCTTTTTCAGCAACTGTTTTATCTGCAGTCACAGTGATGTTAACGGTTTCCGTAAGCGAGCTATTCGCAAGGTCAATTTCTAGCCCTGGGATTACATCCGTTACATGGTTACTTGAACGAGTTAAAGCCATACCGTTAATATGAAGAAGAGCATCTTGACCACCCTGCTGCTGGGTCATATTCCGCGTCGTTTGGTTGAAGTCAAAACTTGTCAAACCCGGAGATCCGACAGCTTCTGTTGCGGTTATCTCTACTTCGCTTGACGCGCCTGAAGGGCTAGTCAAAAGCAACTTATATTGCCCTGCATTACTGACAACGCTGGCAGTGACACCAAGGTTTGCCTTGTTAATAGCATCGCGCACGCCAACAAGAGAATTATTACTATCGTCGATTGTAATGGTTCCGCCCGTTTTCGTGCTGTCAACGGTAAAAGCCGTAGCGCCTGCATCCCAAGTACCAAAGCGAATAGCCAATGTGCCTTTACCTACGGGAGCGGTTTGCGATGCAAAGTCAGCAGAGCTAACAGACTGAGCCTTGGCTACCTGGTCAACATTCATGCTGTAAGTACCCGCCGCCGCCGCCGCTTCGAGCTTGGTAATACTTAATAGTGTTGTGGTAGGAATAGAAACAGACTTTGCATTAAAGGAATCAGCATTAGATAGAGCGCTCGCTGCAGTTTCCAATTTACTGAATGAGCTGCGCAATAGGCCAAAATCTGAAATTTGGCTTTCTAGTAATGTTTGTTTGGCAGTGAGGCGGTTAGATTCAGGTACTTTACTGATATCAACTAACTGGGTAACTAATGCGGATGAATTTATCCCGGAGCCTGACCCTAACGCACTAATAATGCTCGACCCTGTACCCGCCGTCGAGGGGGCAGCAGTAGAACTAGTTGTAGTAGTCACGATAATACCTCCAAAAAACAATCACGCTATAAGCTTAGCGGCAATCATTGAGTAAACTTTAATCTAGTTTACCGCTTTGTCTAAAAAAATGGCCGAAAAGAACAAGCAGGCGACCAGCGGTAAAGAATTGCCATGTGGCGGCAACAAATTGACAAAATATCAGTCAACACGCAACTTTTGACGACCATTTAGATCTATTTGATGCTTTTACATGCCTCATTGAGATATCAGCATAGACCATACCAACATAGAATAAAAAACATGATTAACTATAAAAATTTAAACCACGAGTAATAAATAAATACATGCAGCTTAATGATATTATGCTCCGCCCTTAACCACTCAAGACGCTATATGTTGAATACTTCAGTCTTAAAAAAACTTACTCCACTTATTAGTCTAGCGTTATTTGTAGCGGCTGCTATTGCCGTTCATTATCAAATTGCAGATTACGGCTGGCAAAAGGTTATTAAAGATTTATTCAACAGCCCTAGTGAAACGCTTGAGCAGATGCTGCTCATGACCATCTTTGGTTACATTACGTTGAGCGTTAGCGAATTAATCGCCATCAAATATACTCAAGAAAAACTCAGCTACAACTACATTTTGTTTGGCTCATTTTTAAGTAGTGCTATTAGCCATAATGTGGGTTCATCACTTATTTCTGGCGGCAGTATTCGTTATCGCTTTTATAGAGATTGGGGCTTAACCAAAAGTGCTATCGCTAAAATCACAGCATTCAGTACCATTAGTTATTTTTTAAGTGCATTCACTTTACTGTTAATTGCAGTAATGGCGTCATCTCACACTCTGACGCTAAACACTATGCTGGCAAATGGCCCGCTCAAAATACTATTACTCATCGGCAGTTGTGTAGTGGGCGGCTGGATTGTACTCAGTGGATTTAATAAGCGTTATTTCCAGATTGGCAGTATAAAAATTTCACCCCCTACGCCGACCATTGCATTGCAACAAATAATAGTAGGTACTATTGAGCTGGTTATTGCAGGCATAGTGTTGTACATACCATTACTTAATATTACTGATATTAGTTTTAGTGAGTTTTTAATTTATTATATTGTCGCCCAACTTATTGGGCTTGTTAGCCAAGTACCGGGCGGCATAGGTATTTTTGAAAGCAGCTTTATGTTATTGCTGGGCGATAAATTTCCACCTGAAAAACTATTAGCAGCGTTGATCATTTATCGAATTGTTTATTACATAGTGCCGCTTATTATTGCTGGCTTATTGCTTATTATGTACGAAACAAAAAGCCATCATTTTCTTGAACGGCTCAAACTTCATTATTTGTTCAAAATTTTACAATTAGCCACGCCCAAGATTTTTTCCATATTACTATTAATTGGTGGTGGAATATTATTGGTTTCCGGTGCGACGCCTGCGATACAGAATCGTCTCGAATGGCTGAATTTTTTCATCCCCTTAACCCTGATTGAATTATCTCATTTGGTTAGCAGCCTAGTGGGGCTTGGGATGATTTTTCTTTCTCGAGCGGTAAAACTCAAACTAGATTCTGCTTATTTTGCCACGATTATTCTATTGTCTGTCGGCATAATCGCCTCCCTAGCCAAAGGCTGGGACTTCGAAGAAGCAAGTGCCCTTTGCTTTATGTTGATTGCATTTATTCCAACCCGCAAACTTTTTTATCGAAAATCCGCACTTATTAAATTGGAAATTCCTATTGAGCAGCTGATTATTGGCGGCATTATTTTAGGTATATCCACTTGGCTAGGATTTTTTTCCTACAAAGATATCGCCTACTCAAATGACCTATGGTGGGAAGTGAGTTTGGAAGGCGATGCACCGCGTTTTCTGCGTTCGTTATTTGTTATTTCTGTCGCTTGCGGTGGCTTACTGCTTCATCGTTTACTCATTAAAACCCATTCTGATTTAACCCTACCAACCAAAGAAGATTTAGATATTGCCACCGAGATTGTGCACAACTCTAACTCAACGGGACACCACCTAGTCCTCACTGGTGATAAATATATATTGTGGAGCAAAACCAAAAAAAGCTTTTTAATGTATGGCATCACCAATAAATTCTGGATTGCCATGGGCGACCCTGTCGGCGACCCAACTGAATTTGAAAGCTTAGTCTGGGAATTTCGCGAAAATGCAGACAAAGTTGCTGCCCAAATTGCTTTTTATGAAATTGGTATAGATTACATCCCTCTTTACCTGAATCTCGGATTAGGCCTTATCAAGCTTGGGCAACAGGCGTTAATTCCACTGAATGAATTTGGCCTCGAAGGTAAAAAAAGACAAAACCTGCGTAGTGCTATCAATAAATATCAACGCGAAGGTTTTGTGTTTGAAATTGTTTTTTCTGACAAGGTACATACCATACTGGCCAATCTGAAAAATATTTCAGATGCATGGCTTGAAGAAAAAAATGCAAAAGAGAAACGATTCTCTCTTGGTTTTTTCAATGAAGAATATCTAAAGCACTGCGATATTGCTGTAGTTAAAAAAGACGGTGAAATTTATGCCTTTTGCAATATTTGGGCACTCAATAACAAACATGAGATCTCCATTGATTTAATGCGTTATTTACCTGACACACCCAACGGCATTATGGAATTCTTAAACATTAGTTTGATTCTGTGGGCAAAAGAACAAGGGCTTGAATATTTTAACCTTGGCATGGCTCCCCTATCGGGCTTGGAAAATCATGAGCTTGCTCCGTTATGGCATAAAATAGGCAGCACCATTTTCCGTATTGGCGGTGATTTTTATAATTTTGAAGGCGTGTATTTTTACAAAGATAAATACAATCCAGAGTGGCAACCTATTTATCTTGCTGCACCACCTGGGCTGCAAACCGCATCCGCGCTACTCGCAGCAACAACATTAATTTCTGGCGGTGTTAAAGGGATTTTTACCAAATAACGTTTACTCTTTAACATTATTTGTTTAATGCTTTATTTAACGCTTACATCAACAATAGAATCGACTAATTAAATATGCAATCTATATTTAAAAACAAGTTCACTTGGCTTTTTTTGCTCAGCATTATCACCATTACCTTAATTGCTTTAATATTAAAACACACAAAACAAAAAACAAGTGATGAGAGCAGTAACGACGAAGTTGTTACCATCGACAACATTCATACCACTGAAAATCTCAACATCAAACTTTTCCATACCCCAAAACCTGAAAAAGGTTTGCTTATCTACATTGGGGATAACAGCGCAACAAGCGAGGCGAATGCCAAGCAGTTTGCTAGCTTGAGTTACTATGTGGCGCAAATTGACAGCCAATCGCTGCTATCATCGCCCAGCAAAAAAGACACGCAATGCGTCAACATTTCCGAACAATTAACAGAACTTACAGAACAATTACAAAAAAATAAAACCATTGAGATTGAAGGCTTACCTATTATTGTTGGCGATAACGAAGGCGCAGCGTTGGTTTACACTGCACTAGCACAAACAGAAAAAAACCATTTTCACGCCGGCATTAGCATAAACTTTACGCCACAAATCACAAGAAAACTGCCTCTTTGTGCGCAGCATAATTTCACTAGCAGCACCAACAATTTACAAACTGATATTTTCCCTGCAAAACATTTACCTGCAAGCTGGTATATATTTCAAAATAGCACTACAGCGACGAACACAATCAGTAATCAATTTATTGCTCATATTAGCAATGCAAAATTAACGGCCTCTGAAAGCACTCCAACCACGTCTATTGAAGAAGCGATGCAAGTGCTGCAATGGTTAGACCCTCGTTTAGCCGATCAAATATCATCGGACAATGGCGACACTGATTTACCTTTAATTGAGGTTACAGCTGATAGCAATCAAGATACACCAATGGCCGTGCTTTTGACTGGCGATGGAGGCTGGGCAGAGATTGATAAAAATCTCGCTAAACTTCTTGCGGAAAAAGGTATCCCTACCGTTGCTTTAGATTCGTTAAGCTATTTTTGGAAAGCACGCACACCGGAAACAACAGCTAAAGATGTGGATGACATTATTTCTTTATACTCTGAAAAGTGGCACAAAAAACAAGTCATACTTATTGGTTATTCATTTGGCGCAGATGTTTTACCCTTCATTGCCAACAAACTATCGGATGAGAATAAAAAACATGTTTCTCTTGTTGCTCTACTAGGAATGGGAATAACAGCAGCATTTGAATTTCATTTATCCAGCTGGATGGATGCCGACACCAATGCACATCGCCTACCTATACTGCCAGAAATAAAAGATATGCAATGGGCTAATAGCGTTTGTATTTATGGTGTTGAAGATGAAGAAACAGCATGCACAAAAACAAGTGAATTTGGCGTGAAAGTAATTAGTATGAGCGGCGACCATCACTTTGATGAAAAGTATGATGTATTAGTACAGCATATTATTGAGAATATAAAGAAATAGAGAGTAAAACACGCTAGCGCATCGTAGGTTGGGCAGCAATGCCCAACACAACCATACTTTCGAAAAACCTAAATAAAAGTGTGTAATTTCTTATTTACAGCAGAGCGCGATTAAACAAGGACGAAATGTTGGGCATTGCTGCCCAACCTACGTATTACAAACTCAACTCGCGATTACTCGCTTTGATAAATTCCTTTTTCAAATCTTCAAATGTGTGAACTGCCGGGAATTGCGGAAATTGTTCAATAACATTTTTCGGCGCATGAAATAAAATACCTTGGTCAGCTTCGCCCAACATCGTAGTGTCGTTATACGAATCTCCGGCAGCGATTATGCGATAGTACAGCGTTTTTAACGCGAGTACAGATTGACGCTTTGGATCTTTTTGACGAAGGGTATAGCCCACCACCCTTCCACGCTCATCAATATTTAAACGGTGGCATAATAATGTAGGGAACCCAAGCTGACGCATCAACGGTTGAGAGAATTCATAAAACGTATCTGAAAGTATAATCACTTGGAAACGCTCGCGTAACCAATTTACAAATTCAATGGCACCGTCCAAAGGCTTCAACGTAGCGATTACATCCTGAATTTCTTTCAGGCCTAAATTGTTCTCTTCTAAAATACGAATACGTTGTTTCATCAACACATCATAATCAGGAATATCACGCGTTGTTGCCTTAAGCGATTCGATGCCTGTTACTTTAGCAAACTCAATCCAAATTTCCGGAACCAAAACACCTTCCAAATCAAGACATGCAATTTCCACAACAACCTCCAATAATAATTAACATAACTACACTCTGATGTAGCAACAATTTGTATGATTCCAAATAATAAAAAGCCGACACATGGTCGGCATTTTATTTACAGCAATAACGTTTTTTAATGCGCAGCCCAAACAAAACCAGTTAAAGAGGCAAGAGAGATTAAAGGTGTGGGATAAATACCTATAACCAGTACAAGCAAGGCAGAAATTAATACCATAATACCGCCAGTCCGTTCGCCCCAATGCAATTCAGCATCAAATTTTTGCATATTTTTCGAAGCCAAAAACATACTAACAATAGTGCGCAGATAATAGTAAATACTAATGGCTGAGCCCAACACCACAAAACCCAACGCTATGAAGCCGACAACCCCTTGAGAAATACCCGCCAATACCACATAAAGCTTACCAATAAAACCAGCGGTAAGTGGGATACCCGCCAGAGAAAAGAGAGCCAACGTGAATAGCGATGCAAGGAACGGACGACGCCAGAACAAGCCGCGGTAGTCAACCAATTCATCTGCATCTCTGTCAGCTTTAGCAGTAGACATAAGAGTCACTACACCAAAAGCTGCTAAAGCGGTAATGACATAAATAGTGAGGTATACCGCAAAACCTTCCAGACTAATTTTCAAGCTTGGATCGCTGCCAGCTAACAACACCAACGCTAACAAATAACCAAAATGAGCAATAGAAGAATAACCTAACATGCGTTTAATATTGTTCTGCTTGAGGGCGAGCAAGTTACCTACAAGCATCGACAGACAGGCAATCGCCACCATCGTCAAAGCAAAGGTAGTAGAAGCTAATATACTGGGAGCCTCAATAATGGCAAACCGCACCAACACAGCAAACACAGCCACTTTTGCGGCAGTTGCAAGGAATGCCCCAACAGGCGCTGGAGCCCCCTCATAAACATCAGGCGTCCACAAATGGAAAGGCGCTAGAGATAATTTAAACAGCAAACCAATAATCACCATCATCCCGCCAACCATCACTAACAAGCTGGATTGCTGGCTAGCTTTTTGGCCAATTTCAATAAACGAAAGCGATCCGAATTCTGCGTATAGCAAAGCAATACCAAACAACATAATCGCTGAAGCTGTAGCTGAGAGAATCATGTACTTAATGGTGGCTTCCAATGAGCGAGCGCGATCATAGGTGTAAGCGATCATGCCATAGAGTGCAACTGACATCATTTCCAAACCAATAAACAACGAGGCCATATGGTGAGCCATGGTCAAAACAATGCCGCCAGCCGCTGCGATAGTAATCAACAAATAAATTTCTTCGCGATTGCGCTTGGAAGATTCGACATAGGCGTGTGTCAGAGTTGTTGCTCCTAACGCCGCAATTAAAATCAATCCGGTAAAAAACAGCGAAAAGCCATCCACTACAAATAATGGGGTAATGGTTTGCAGTAACATGCCTTTGGGAAAGTTTTCTGGAAAAAAATATTGACCTAAAAAGACATAGCCAATGGACAACAGTGCCAGATTTAAACCCACCACAGTCACAGTGGCATTCCACCAATGATTACGGCGAATGGCAATAGCCAACATCACAAACACTGTGGTGAAGACAGTGATTAGTAGAGGTAATAACGCTTGTAAATTTTCGAAAGTCAGTGTCATCACAACCTCACTGCGCAGCAGGTAATGTGGGAGTTATTAATTGCGAAATGCCATTCATAACTGCTGCCGATGTATCTAACACAGGTTGAGGATACAGCCCCAACCACACCAATAAAAACATTAAGCTCAACATCATCGCTATCTCACGAGCATTCAAGCCCGCAATAGTTTCAGTACTCTCTCCCGTACCGTGAAGTGAACGCTGAATCATAATCAACGAATAGACTGCGGACAGTACCAAACCAGATGTTGCAAACAAAGTAACGCATTCGTTAACTTTAAATGTACCTACAAGAATAAGCAGTTCGCCAACAAAGTTTCCTAACCCTGGCAAACCTAAAGAGGCTGCCGCAAAGAACATTGCGATGGGCGGTAAGCCGGCCATGCGCGATGAAAGCCCTCCCATCTTTTTCAGGTCACGGGTTTTCAAGCGCTCATACAACTGGCCAGACATAATGAACAAACCAGCTGCGGAAAGACCATGCGCTAACATCTGCACAACCACACCTTGTAAAGCAATTTGATTAAAAGAATAAATACCAATCAGCACGAAACCCATATGGGAAATTGATGTGTACGCAATCAAACGTTTGATATCGTCTTGACCATAAGCAACAAACGCACCGTAAATTACGCCAACCACACCTAACCACATTGCTACAGGCGCAATTGCCTCTGACGCATGCGGAAAAAATGGAATCGCAAAACGCAACATACCGTAAGCTGCTGTCTTCAATAGAATACCCGCCAAATCTACAGAACCTGCTGTTGGTGCTTGCGAGTGAGCATCCGGTAACCAAGAGTGAAAAGGCACCACAGGGAATTTTACGGCAAAGGCAATAAAGAATCCGAGCATCAACACAAACTCAACACCAGCAGTCATGTGAGTATTAAGCAGAGCTGCATAATCAAAAGTAAGAATGTTGGTTTGCAGATAATGCTCATACACCAAACCTACGATTGCCAATAACAACAATAAACCTGAAGATTGCGTGTAGATAAAAAATTTAGTCGCAGCTTCAACGCGCCCTTTTCCTTCGTCAGATTTGTGCCCCCACAACGAAATCAGGAAGTACATTGGGATAAGCATCATTTCCCAAAAGAAGAAGAATAAAAACATATCCATCGCTAAGAACACACCGACAACGGCGCCGATAATCCATAGCAAATTCAAATGGAAGAAGCCGATTTTTCGTTGCACTTCACTCCACGAACAAATAACAGCAAGCATCCCCAAAAATGAGGTAAGCACGAGCATCAAAAGCGAAAGACCATCAAGCGCCAAATGAAAACTGATGCCAAAACGCGGAATCCAGTCCATCTGGAATTGATCAGCCCATACGGATTGCCCTGCACCTACACTAGCAAGCGAGTAATCGTGGGTTAACCATAAATGAAGCGTTAAAACGAATAACACAAACATGGTAATAAGAGCGATCCAACGCGGAGCTCTTGAACCAAAATATTCGGCTAACCATGACAGAAAGCCGCCGATAAATGGGATGAGTATGAGCCAGGTAAGCATCTTTTCTCTGGTTCCTTAAAGTCTTACAACAAAACGAGCGCGGCGAGGATAACAACAACACCGGCGGCAATTGTGGCAGCGTACCAACGTACACTACCGGTTTGAGTGGCACTCAATAATCGATGCGCAAGAGTTATTCCAGCGGGAATCAAATTGAATGTTTTATCAACAGGGTCTTTGCGCAACAGTTTTACAATAAACAAAAACGGTTTTACAAAAATAAGGTCGTACAACCAATCAAAGCCCCAAGCAGCGAACCACCACTTAGTTAATAAGCGACCAATAGAACTTGACGCAATTGCTTTTACTAATTTGGTTTCGCCAAGGAACAAGAAAGCCGCCAATATAATACCCACTACAGCGATAGTGCCAGACACTAATTCCACATGATGCTTCATGGCTTCTTCGCCTTCAGAGCTCATCGGCAATACTGCCTGCAACGGAGGATGAATAAGCGCACCAACAAATGTAGAAAGCACCAAAAGAATTCCAAGAGGCAGCCAATAAGTGACGCCATGAATAGCATGAGCTTTTGTTTTCTCTTCGCCGTGAAAAGCGATAAAAATTAAACGGAAAGTATAGATAGACGTCATAAACGCACCTAACAATCCAGCATAAAAAAGTTCTGGATGTTGCGTGGTAAATGCTTGCCACAAAATTTCATCTTTTGAGTAGAAACCCGCAGTTAAGAAAGGTAGTGCTGCAAGTGCTGCACCGCCCACTAAAAAGCACGCATACACAAACGGAATCTTTTTACGTAATCCGCCCATTTTGAAAATATTTTGTTCATGATGACATGCAATAATCACAGCACCTGACGACAAGAACAGCAATGCCTTAAAGAAAGCATGTGTCATTAAATGGAAGATTGCAGGAGCGTAGGCCTTTACACCAAGCGCTAAAAACATATAACCGATTTGACTCATGGTTGAGTAAGCAAGAATACGTTTGATGTCGGTTTGTACCAGCGCCGCAAAACCCGCAAGCACCAACGTGACTGCACCTATTACGCCGACCAAATACAACACATCAGGAGCCAATTCAAACAACACATGAGTACGTGCAATTAAATAAACACCTGCGGTTACCATTGTTGCCGCGTGAATCAATGCAGAAACAGGTGTTGGACCTGCCATCGCATCAGCCAACCATGTTTGCAATGGTAACTGCGCTGATTTACCAACCGCACCACCGAGCAACATCAAGGTTGCAAACGTTATTACGCCTGAACCTACAGCAAATTCTACAGGTGCTCGCGTCATGATTTCGTGAATATTTAATGTGCCGAAGTTTTTGTAAATAATAAATAAACCCACAACCATAAATGCATCACCAACACGAGTCACCACGAAGGCTTTACGTGCAGCGGCACCATTGGCAGGATCACGGTAGTAATAACCGATCAACAGATAAGAGCAAAGCCCTACCCCTTCCCAACCAAAATACAAAGAAACCAAGTTATCGCCAAGCACCAGAAGAATCATGCTCGCCAAAAACAAATTAAAGTACGAAAAGAAACGCGCGTAATCTTCATCGCCTCGCATGTACCAAGAAGCAAATACATGAATCAAAAAACCAACGCCGGTGATAACGCCCAGCATGGTTAAAGACAATCCGTCTAGTTGCAAATTGAACTCAGGTGCAAAACCAGCAACATTAACCCACATCCACAAAGGCTGAATAAAAACGCCAGATTCCGGTGTGTGTTGCAAGAAATCCAAACCTGCCAAGCCAGCAAATATTGCAGCTAACCCTACTGAACCTACACCGACAATTGCCGCTACATTTTCAGAGAGGCGTTTGCGCCCGCTAACAAGAATTAGAAAACCTATGATAGGAAATAAAATAGTTAGATAGAGTTGGTTCATCCGCGCATCTCACTTGCTGCATCAATATCCAAAGACTGGTAGCGACGGTAAAGTTGAATAACAATTGCCAAGCCGATAGCGGCTTCAGAGGCAGCCAAGGTAAGAATCAAAATAAACATGATTTGACCATCAGGTTGAACCCAACGACTGCCCGCAATCACAAAAGCTAATGCGGTTGCGTTCATCATGATTTCAATACTCATCAGAATGAATAACAGATTGCGACGAACTAAAACGCCAGCCAACCCCACAACAAAGAGCATTCCAGCAAGTGCTAGGCCATGCTCCATAGGTACTCCATTCAAACTAAACATTCTTATCCTCCTTATCTGCATCGCGACCTAAATGCCATGCTGCAACCATCGCAGCAAGCAACAACATAGAGGCAAGCTCAACCGCTAATACATAAGGACCAAAAAGCGCGATACCTACTTCTTTAGGGCCAACAGTGGTAGCGCTAATTAAGGTTTCAAGATTCGGCTTAATGGTAATCATTAATTCAACTAGCAACGCCAATGATAAAAAAGATGGGCCTATCCACGCACGCGGTGAAAGCCATTTTCTTTCTTGTTCATCTATGACTGAGCCCAAATTAAGGATCATCACCACGAACACAAACAACACCATGATCGCGCCAGCATAAACAATCATTTCAAGCGCACCCGCAAAAGGCGCACCTACGGCAAAAAAGATCATCGCCACAGCGAGCAATGAAACAACCAAGTACAAAAGTGCATGTACTGGGTTGGTATTAGTAATAACTCTCACCGAAGCAATCAGAGCAATCGCGGCGGCGAAGTAAAAAGCTATTGCAGTTCCCACGTCGTATTCCTGTGCTGGTTAGTGTTACGGTAAAAGACTTTTCACGTTGACAGGTTGTGCTTCATTTTGTGCACCACCTTTTGGTTTGCCGGCGATGGCCAAACCTGCAACGCGATAGAAATTATATTCATGGTATTTACCTGTTCCAGAAATCAACAGGTGTTCTTTTTCGTATACCAAATTTTGACGCTTGAATTCAGCCATTTCAAAATCTGGAGTCAACTGAATTGCCGTTGTCGGACAAGCTTCTTCGCACATGCCGCAAAAAATACAACGCGAAAAATTGATACGGAAAAATTCTGGATACCAACGTCCATCTTCACGCTCTGCTTTTTGTAGAGAAATACAACCTACAGGACAAGCAACTGCACAAAGATTACACGCAACACAACGCTCTTCACCATCGGGATCGCGTGTTAACACGATACGACCACGGTAGCGTGGCGGAATGTAGGGCATTTGCTCTGGATATTGAATCGTGTCGCGTTTGCGCCATGCATGCGTAAAAATCATCCACAAGCTGCGGAACTGGGTAAAAATACCGTGTAAAAGCTTAATCATTTCAGTACCTCCAGCTTAAACAGCAGTCTTATCTAACAGCAAAATAACGGCAGCTGTAGCTATTAGGTTAAAAAGTGTGACCGGCAAACAAATGCGCCAACCGAAATCCATAATTTGATCATAGCGAGGACGAGGTAACGCCGCACGAACCAAAATAAACATCATAATAAAAAATGCAGTTTTGCTCGCAAACCAAAAGAATGGAGGAATGTAATCAAATACAAACCACTCAAAAGGAGGCAACCAACCACCAAAGAACAACACCGTAATAAGTGCAGAAACAAGAACAACACCAATATATTCACCAACGAAAAACATACCCCATTTCAAACCAGAGTATTCGGTGTGGTAACCCGCGGCGAGATCTTGCTCAGCTTCAGGCGCATCGAAAGGTGAACGGTGAGTTACCGCAATACCAGCAACTGAGAACGTTAAAAAACCTAAAATTTGTGGAAAGACAAACCAGCAGCCTTTTTGTGCATTAACTATGTCGGTCATATTGAATGAGCCGGTAATAGCAACAACACCCATTAGCGATAAGCCCATAAATACTTCGTAGCTAACGGTTTGTGCGGTTGCACGAACACCGCCTAACAAAGCGTACTTATTGTTTGAAGACCATCCACCAAACATGACCGCATAAACGGCTAAGCCTGCCATTGCGAGGAAGAACAATAAACCGATATTCAAATCGGCAACAACCCAACCAGGAATAACCGGGATGATGGCAAATGAAATCAGCAAACCGCTCATCGCGATAGCAGGTGCTATCCAGAAGGTTAATCTATCAACGAACGGTGGAGTCCAATCTTCTTTAAAAAACATTTTGATCATGTCAGCAGGAAGCTGTAACAAACCAAAAGGACCTGCGCGATTCGGGCCGTAACGATCTTGCCACAGCGCCAACAAACGACGCTCAACAAAACTTAAAAACGCCGCGCAAATCACAACACCAAATAAAACCACAAGTGATTTAAAAATAGAAAATAAAACCGCTAACAACTCAGGCGTAAAAATATCCATTAAACACCCCCTCTTAAGCTAACGGTTAATCCAGAAATCACTTTAGGAATGCCATCGAGAACAGGAATACCAACAACACCAGCGGCAAGCTCGACAGAAACTTTCACCGGCGCAACAAAACGTGCATCACCGATAGAGACTTCCGCAGATTGACCATCAGCCAATCCAAGATGTTGTGCATCACTTTGCGAGACAGCAACATAAGCAGCCGGTACACGTGTTGCAACAACTTCTGAGCGTGCTGATTGTTCATCACTACCATAAAGATGATACAGCGGTGCTGATTGCAAACCAGAAATAGACGCTGGAACTTGTGTGAAATATTGCGCTGTTTGTGCAGCTTCGATCAAACGTACGCCAGGGTCACCAGCACGCAATTGTCCACCAACTTCAACTTGGAATTTATTCCACGCTTGTGGTGAGTTCCAACCTGGCGCCCATGCAAATGGAATTAATTGCGAATCATTGGTTGGACCAGAAATACCTTCCATAGAGAAAGACATTGCTGAATCTTGATCTTGTGGCTGACGAACTTCATGCACAGATAAATTTGCGCGCATCGACGTACGGCCAGAATAACGGCGCGGTTCACGTGCTACTTTTGAACCATGAATACGCAATTTTGCATCTGGCGCAGCGTCAACAACGGCTGACAATAATCTATTTGAACTTGCGAGCTGTGCCGTCACATCATCCAGAATTGACCAATCAACGCCTTTGTTATCCAAAGTCGCTTTGATGGCATGTAACCAACGCCAACCTTCACGAATTAAATTTGCAGGGTTGTAATAAGACGCATCAAATACTTGGAAGAAACGTTGTGCACGACCTTCCATATTAACCAAAGTACCATCGCCTTCAGCAAAGCTGGATGCAGGTAATAATAAACTTGCACGATCAGTTGTTGCAGTTGCTTGATGATCCAACACTAAAACAACTTTTGCTGCTTTTAATGCTGCATCAACTAACTCAGCAGGAGCGCGTTGGTAAAGATCATTTTCTGCAACGATCAACGCATCAGCAGCGCCGTCACGTACTGCAGTCAAAATCGCTTCAACAGATTCGCCACCTTGAGTGTTAAGCAACGCAGTACCCAAACTATTGGATTCTAAAAGTGTAAGTGCAACACCAACATCTTTACCACGACCTTTAAGCGCGTAAGCGATATTTGCAGCCGCTTGAATAACTGCTTGCGATTTCAAACCTGTACCGCTGATGACCAATGGTTTTTCAGCGGCAAGTAAACTATCAGCGATAGCTTGCGCTTGTGTCGCTTGCTCAGCAGACAAACCTTCAACAGCCGGAGACGTTGAATCAATAATATGTGCAACAGCAAAACCTAAACGCGCAATGTTTGCTGCTGATGCGCGTGATGTTGCGGTTGCAATATCATCTAAACGTGTTGCATCAACACTCGCAATAAACACTGGGCTTTTTTCTGACTGCACAATATTTTTAATGGGTGCCGCATTCCACTCTGGAACTTTTTTCGCAGCAGCCATTTTCAGTGCAAGTGTTTTAGACGCTTGACGAACTGCTAATGCGATACGCGGTGCAGTTTGAGTAATATCTTCACCCAACACAAACACAGCGTCAGCTTCTTCGATATCACGCAAACTTGGCGTGCTTACATTACCTTGAGAAAGCACTTTATAAACAAGTGAATTCAATGCTTGCTCTTCAGCGGCAACGCCGTAAGAAAAATTACCTGCGCCAACTAAATCAGCCAATGCAAAGTTAGTTTCTAAAGAAGCACGTGGTGAGCCAATACCTACAACACGTTTTGCACCGCGCAATAATTCAGCGGCTTTATCCAATGCAGTATCAATGGTAAACGTTTGCGTACTTGACGCTAAACGTGGAGCGATTGGTCGATCGGTACGATTTACAAAACCATAACCAAAACGGCCGCGATCGCACAAGAAATAATGGTTTACTGAACCGTTGTAACGGTTTTCAACGCGACGAATTTCACCGTAACGTTCGCCCGGGCTAGTGTTACAACCGACTGAACAGTTTTGGCAAACGCTTGGTGCAAATTGCATATCCCATTTACGGGTGTAATGATCCGCATGAGTTTTATCGGTGAATACACCTGTTGGACACACTTCAGTTAAGTTGCCAGAGAATTCACTTTCAAGATCGCCACTTTCAGGGCGACCGAAGTACACATTATCGTGTGCACCATAAACACCAAAATCTTTTCCACCTGCGTAATCATCGTAGTAGCGAACGCAACGATAACAAGCGATGCAACGGTTCATTTCATGATTAACGAAAGGACCTAAATCCTGATTAATATGAGTGCGCTTGGTGAAGCGATAACGACGAGTGTTATGACCTGTCATCACCGTCATATCTTGCAAATGGCAATGACCACCTTCAGCACAGACTGGACAGTCATGCGGGTGATTAGTCATCAACCATTCAACGACGCTTTTGCGAAATGATTTCGCTTCTTCGTCTTTGATAGCGATATAGGTTTTATCGTTTGCGGGCGTCATACACGACATTACCAAACGACCACGGGTGTCGTTCTCGTCGTTGAATTGCTTTACAGCACATTGGCGGCAAGCGCCAACAGAACCTAAAGCTGGATGCCAGCAAAAATAGGGAATATCGAGCCCAAGGGTCAAACATGCTTCGAGCAAATTGTTTGAGCCATCGACTTCGTATGTTTTACCGTCTACGTGAATGGTCGCCATTCTGCGTCTTCACCTATACCGTCTTGCGGTCGTCTAAAAAATAAAAGTGATCAACAGATCACCGTGAAAATTACGCTTTAATTCCTTCAGCAAACTTCGCTGGGAAAAATTTCAAAGCGCTTTGGAGTGGCTCCATAGCACCAGGTGCATGGGCACAAAACGTTTTGCCTGGACCGAGGAAACGCGTTAGTTGCTGCAAGGTTTCAATGTCACCTGTTTGCCCTTCGCCTGCTTCAATCGATTCGAGAATTTTTACTGTCCATGGCAAACCATCGCGGCATGGTGTACACCAGCCACAAGATTCGCGCGCAAAAAATTGTTCAAGATTGCGCACAACAGAAATAATATTTTGCTTATCATCAACCACCATGATCAACGCAGTACCCATACGGCTACCGGCTTTACCAATGGTGTCGTAATCCATCGCCAGATCAAGATGCTCGGGCATCAAGAAGTCAGTAGATGCACCACCAGGTAACCAGCACGACAATTCATAGCCATCAGCCATACCGCCGCCATGGGTATAAAGTAATTCACGGCCAGTAGTGCCAATCGGCAATTCCCACAAACCAGTGATTTTAGCTCTGCCAGAAATACCGTACATTTTTGTACCGGAATCAGGACTTTTGCCTTGCGACAAACCTTTGAACCAATCCGCACCGCGCAATAAAATCGCGGGGATATTCATCAAGGTTTCCACGTTGTTAACGATGGTGGGTTTGCCCCAAGCACCAGCTTGCTGTGGAAATGGTGGCTTGGTGCGCGGATTCGCGCGGCGACCTTCCAAACAGTTAATCAATGCAGTTTCTTCACCGCAAATATAACGCCCTGCTCCCAAGTGAACATGAAGTTCAAAATTGAAACCGGTGCCTAATAAATTATCGCCAATGTAACCCGCTGCTTTAGCTTGTTCGATGGCTGCAGTTAAACGCTCACCAGCAAGAATATATTCTCCGCGTAAAAAGATATAACCTTTGGTGGCACCAATTGCATAGGCAGCAAGAACCATCGCTTCAACTAATTGATGCGGCAACTCTTCCATTAACATGCGATCTTTAAAGGTGCCCGGCTCCATTTCGTCAGCATTGCAAACGAGATATTTTTGTCCGGCATCTGGCCCCATTGGGATCAAAGACCATTTGATTCCAGTTGGGAAACCTGCACCGCCACGGCCACGCAAATTCGATGCTTTAACTTCTGCTTGCACATCAGTTGGCTGCATAGCGACAGCTTTCTTGAGTGCGGCATAACCTTCAAGCGCTTCGTAATCTTTGATATCTAAAACCGCTTTGCCGGCGTTCGTGTAGCGCCACGTCAACGGATGGGTTTCAGGGCCAACATTGGTTAAACCAAGATTCACATTAGAGGTCATTTATATTGCTCCAATATTGAATCAATGTTTGCTAGCGACACATCGAAATGCGTCGCGTCGTTAACCATCAATACTGGCGCTTTATCGCAAGCTCCTAAACAAACAACAGGCAATAATGTAAAGCGATCATCTGCTGTAGTTTGACCGGGACGAATCCCTAATTTTTGTTGCAATGAACCATATAGCTCATCAAAACCCATCAGAAAACAACCAATGCTATCGCATACGGCGATTACATGGCGGCCAACAGGTTGACGATAAATACGGTTATAGAAAGTCGCAACACCTTCAACATCACCAGCACCAATGCCAAGCATCTCGGCAATAGCATAGATGGCGCCATCAGGCACCCAGCGACGCTGACCTTGCACGATTTTCAAGGCATCAATAGTCGCAGCGCGTGGCTCCGCATAGTGATGAATTGCGTGTTCAATTTGCTCACGTTCGAAGTCCGTGAAAACAAAATCATCGCGACGATCAGTAGCGATTGTTTGAGTAGTATTAGCGGTCAACATCGGCCATCACAAAGTCAATTGAGCCTAAGTAGGCGATAAGATCCGGAATCATAGATCCACGAATCACCGATGGGATTTGCTGCAAATGAGGGAAGCTCGGCGTACGAATACGTGTGCGATAACTCATGGTGCTGCCATCCGAAGTAAGGTAGTAGCTATTGATGCCTTTAGTCGCTTCGATCAATTGGCAACTCTCATTCGCAGGCATAATCGGGCCCCAAGAGACCGATAAGAAGTGCGTAATAAGCGTTTCAATATCCTGCAATGTGCGCTCTTTTGGTGGAGGGCATGTCAGAGGGTGATCTGCTTTATAAGGACCAGCAGGCATATTTTCCAAACATTGCTTAATGATGCGAACACTTTGATGCATTTCTTCAAGACGCAATACTGCACGATCATAAGCATCGCCGTTTTGTGCCAATGGAACATCAAATTCAAAATTTTCGTAGCCGGAGTATGGACGTTTTTTACGTAAATCGAAATCTACGCCAGTGGCACGAAGGCCAGGCCCTGTCACACCCCATGCTAAAGCTTCGTCTTTGGTATATTTTGCAACACCAATAGAACGGCCAACCAAAATTGAATTTTTTAACGCTGCTTTTTCGTATTCTTTTAAACGGCCAGGAAGCCATTCAACAAACTCACGAACCAAACGGTCCCAACCTTTCGGCAGATCAGAAGCAACACCGCCAATACGGAACCATGCCGGATGCATACGGAAACCGGTGATAGCTTCAATCACATCGTAAGCTTTCATACGATCGGTGAACATAAAGAACACAGGTGACATTCCACCCACGTCTTGAATATAAGTGCCGAGATACAACAAATGCGATGTGATACGGAAGAATTCAGTCAACATGACGCGAATCGTTTTAACGCGATCCGGCACTTCAATGCCTGCCAGTTTTTCAACAGCCAATACATAAGGCATGTTGTTCATTACACCACCGAGATAATCGATACGATCGGTGTAAGGAATGTAACTATGCCACGATTGACGCTCAGCCATTTTTTCAGCACCACGATGGTGGTAGCCAATATCGGGAACGCAATCAACGATCTCTTCGCCGTCTAACTGCAACACAATACGAAAAGCACCGTGCGCAGAAGGATGGTTAGGGCCGAGGTTCAAAAACATGAAGTCTTCGGTGTTATCTTCATTAGAGCGTTTCATACCCCATTCTTCAGGGTTGAACAATAAAGCTTCTTGCTCTAAATCTTGTTTAGCGGCGTTCAACTTATAAGGATCGAACTCAGTCGCACGTGCAGAATAATCTTTACGAAGCGGATGACCTTCCCATGTGCGCGGTAACAAAATACGAGACAAATGTGGATGGCCCTCAAATACGATACCGAATAAATCCCACACTTCACGCTCATACCAATTCGCATTCGGCCAAATACCGATTGAGGTTGGCAATTTTAAATCACTTTCTGTTAACGCAACTTTAATACGAATATCGCTGTTACGATCGATCGAAATCAAGTGATAGAAAACGGTGTAATCAAGGCTTGGCATTCCCAAACGGTTTTGACGTAGGCGCTCATCTGTCGCAGAGAGGTCATACAACATAACGTAAGGGCGAGGTAATTGACGCAAGAAAGCTAATACATCAATTAGCTTTTCTCTCGGCACCCAAAGTGTGGGCACGTTATCCAGAGTAGCCTGAAATACGAATGCATCGCCAAACCGCGTATGCAGTTCGCGTACAACTTCGTGTTCAGCACCTGCGAAACTTGGCGTATCGAGGCTTGGGCTAGGTGTGACGTTTTCGGTCATTATACGGTCGCTTAGGCTAATTATTTATTGGGTGAACAATTTATCGGGTGAACAATAAATGATTGAACACATTAAACGTCATCAGGTGAACGTAGTTCAGTCACCGCAATACGCTCTGCTTGTTTGCGGTCACGCTCTGGTTGCATATCAGCACGATATACACCTTGCTCACCCACAGTCCATGACAACGGACGACGCTCTTTGCCAATAGATTCTTGCAGCAAGGTTAATGCTTGCAAAAATGCTTCAGGACGAGGAGGACAACCAGGAATATAAACGTCGACTGGTAAAAACTTATCGACGCCTTGTACAACAGAATAAATGTCGTACATGCCGCCAGAGTTTGCGCAAGCACCCATGGAGATTACCCACTTTGGCTCTAGCATTTGTTCGTAAAGACGCTGTACAACAGGCGCCATTTTTATAAAGCAGGTTCCTGCAACAACCATCAAATCTGCTTGGCGTGGCGATGCACGAATTACTTCAGCACCAAAGCGCGCCAAATCGTGTGGCGATGTAAATGCAGTTGCCATTTCTACGTAGCAGCATGACAAACCAAAGTTGTATGGCCATAGAGAATTTGAGCGCCCCCAATTCACAACACTGTGAACCATATCTTCGAGGCGACCCATAAATACTGTTTTATGAACTTCATCTTCCAGTGGATCGGCAACAGTCTCTTGCGTTTCCATCGGGTAACGTCCATCGGGACTGTCGGGGTTAGCGCGAGTAAGCGTATATTTCATTTACCAAACCTCATTTGTTTTGTTGGGCTGCTAGAGCTGCTGCACGGCGGCGACGCTGTTCTGGCGCCCAATCCAAACCACCAATGCGTATTAAATAAACCAAACCAGCCAACAAAATAAGAATGAACAACACTGCCTCAGAAAACCCTACCCACCCACTTTCACGGATAGATACCGACCAGGCATAAAGATACAGAGCTTCAACATCAAAGATTACAAAGAGCATGGCAACTAAATAGAATTTAGCCGAGAGCCTTAATCGCGCTCCGCCTTGAGAGACGACACCAGATTCGAATGGGTCATTTTTTGCTCGACCTACAGCTCTGCCACCAAGCAGCCACGGAATGCCAAGCATGAACGCTAAGAGGAAAATCACACCGCCTGCGTAGGCAGCGATTGACCAAAAATTCGTTATATTTTCTGGGGATAATGACAAGAGAATCACCCTAAATTACGAGAAGAGAAAACAAAATGCGCAATCAGTATAAAAATCAACCTATTCGCGGCATATCCTTAAAAAGCGTAGGTAATATAGCAAAGATGAGAAATAACGACAAATTGTTATTCTTTAAAAATGCCATTATTTAATGCTAAATAATTATTTGTCGTCAAAAAATTATTTAGCATTCGTTTTGTGAAGCAAAGTGTAAGCTCTGTTATTATCCTTAATACATTCCACCATTCATCACATTAATCAACAGACGTACTACTATGGCCTATCCACTTATTGATATCGTCGATATAGAACAGCAACTACAACAGCAATCACCGCAAAAAATTATCAAATATGCGTTAACGCAATTTGAAAATATTGCTATTTCATTCAGTGGCGCCGAAGATGTTGCGTTAATAGAAATGGCTCTCAATTACCGCACCGATATTAGTGTGTTTTCCCTCGATACCGGCAGGCTTCACCCAGAAACATATCGTTACATCGAAAAAGTACGCAAACATTATGGTATTAAGATAGATGTTATTTCTCCCGATGGAGAAGCCATACGCAGACTAGTCACTGAAAAAGGGCTGTTCAGTTTTTATGAAGATGGCCACACTGAATGCTGTGGAATTCGTAAAACACAACCTTTACGAAAAAAACTTGCCGAAGTCGATGCATGGATTACAGGCCAACGTAAAGACCAAAGCCCTACCCGTGCAGAAATTCCTGTGATTCAGGACGATAAATTATTTGCGCGCGAAAACGGTAAATTAACCAAATTTAATCCGCTCGCAAATTGGTCATCAAAAGAAGTGTGGGATTATATTCGCATGTGCGAAAGCCCTTACAATGAACTGCATGATAAAGGATATATTTCTATCGGCTGCGAACCTTGCACTCGCCCTGTTGGCCCAAACCAGCATGAACGAGAAGGTCGCTGGTGGTGGGAAGAAGCCACCAAAAAAGAATGCGGGTTACATGCAAGCAATAACAATTAATTCATCAAGCCACTTCATGGCATATGAAGTGCGCTAGGATGCACAATCGGCCAATAACTATACTCAATTCATAAATTGCGTATAGAAAATTGGTGGCGCATATAACTTCAGGCATAATGCGCGGCTCTGGATAGATAAACTGTGGTTACAGAATGTCACGATTCTCTCTTAAAAAACTCATGCCAACACCGGAAGCCGTAAAAAGCAGCAAGTCTTTGCGCTTTTTAGGTGACTTGATTCATGACCCCAATTTATTCCATTTAAATCGCCGCTCTGTATCACTCGCATTTTTTTGGGGGATATTAATTGGGTTGTTACCTCCGATACCCATTCATACGCCTGCCGCAGCCGCAGCCGCACTATTTGGGCGCTGCAATTTACCTTTGGTATTAGCTATTGTATGGGTCAGCAACCCCGTAACCATTCCTTTTATTGCTTATGAGCTTTATCACTTGGGATGTTTTATTCTGCAAGTTGCTCCCGTATCAAAGCTCGAATTATCTTGGAATGCCCTACATCAAATTTGGAAACCTTATTTAGTGGGTTCTTTAATTGGATCATTAGCTGCAGCAACCGTTGGCTATTTTGCTTCCAATTACGTGTGGCGATTAAACGTCAAAAGAAAATGGAATGCTCGCCATAAAAGACAAGAAAAAATACGCCAGAAACACGAATAAAAAATCTAAAAAATGTTTAATAGATAAACCCATCAACAAAATATATCTCGCCTACATTATAAAATCGTTACTGCAAATTTCAGACAAAAAAAAAGCCAGTCGCGCAACCAACTGGCAAAAAGGGAAAACGTAAACTGTATTATGGAAGATATAAACGGCTGCTAGAAATTTCCGTCGGTTGTTTGAGCGCTGCCGGTATTGAATTGATTGTTCGCGCCCGGCTCCCACACTACTGACGCAGCCGTAAAACTATCTTCGCGTTTGATGCACTTCCATTCAACATTCACACTCGCAGGCAATGTAATGGTGCCTCTCCAGGTAAAGTTAGATTCTGGAGTTAATGTAATTGCCGCTGCTGGAATCCAAGACCCCAATTCAGGAATATTACCTACCACAAGAACTTTCTGCGTTCCTGTAGTAACACCGTTAAAGCAGTTAAACTTTACGTCCACGATTTTTTTAATGGTGTATTGCTTGGTTTGATCGTTAAACGTAATTTTGTAACGGCCTGCGCCTTGCGATATGTTGATGTTGCTTTCATTTGAACCTGCAATACCATCAGCATTATTATCGCCGTAGTTCACGCTCCAATCGCCTGCAATATCAAACTTGAAAGAACCAGATTGTGTGAGTGTAATTTCACTTTCCCATAAATTATTTCCTACCAATGTCATGCCGCCACCATAAAATTTCCAATCATTAAAGGCGCCGCGTAAGTTGACCCATTTTGAATTTTTAGTGAATGGTTGCTGCAAATAATAATGAACCGATGATTCGCCAGTCATAGTGGTGTTCCATAAAGCGGGTAAATTACTGCCACTTGTTCCGAAGGTTACGACGTGCGCCGATGGCGACAAGGTTGCATGCCATTGCGGAATACCGTTCCACACATCTCCTGTTACTTTGTCTGTTGTGAGTAAAGTATGAGTAGCCGTGTTTACATTGTACAAACCGTAAGCATTAGGAGAATTACCATTGAAGGTAGCGTGATAAACGCTATTGTTGTCATAGTATCCTTGGCTGCGGAATAAAATAATGCTGCCATCCTGATTTGTTTCCAGCGGTGAAGGAATGCTGTATTCAAGTTCAGTCGTTGTTAGATCACTTGTTTTCACGTTGTATGACATAAGCGCATTATGATTTGAATGCGTTTTTCCTAAAAAGTGAACCTTGCTACCATCATCTGCAACATCATAAGCCAAATCTATAATATTCGTAGAACCTGCATGACATACACCTTCATTTAATTTTATGTAGGTATTTGTTTTTCTATTAAGCACATAAACGTGATATCTGGTTGGCTCATTAAGAGGTGAAACACAAGCAGAGCCAGCAATATTTGGGGCACGTGATGCGAATGTAACAATATTACCGTCTTTAGAAACACGTGGATTTACACTTTGCCCGGCGAATGATTGACTAGTTGCGGGATTACGCGTGACTAACTCAATGGTTTTAGCGTCAATATTGTAAACAAAAATATCAGCAACACCGTTGGTGTCGCCAGCCACTAAATTTGAGCAACTTGAATAAAAAAATAATTGTTTATCGCCAGCAAAACTGTCTTTTCCCCAGTTGTGTAAAGAGTTTCCAATAATGGATGAGGCAGCAGTACAATTCTGCAACGGCGATCCATCAACACTTTTTTCAACCGGGCTTAAGGTTGCATTGGACACATCATACAAATACAGAGACTGCTTTTCTGGGCCAAAATTTGTCGAGGTCGTCATATCAGATGGTCGGATCGCGATATAACGCCCAGAAGGCGACATGGCTACAAATACTTGAGGCTGCGAAAGCACTACGCCTAGATTATTTTTTAAGTAAGTCGTTTTTCGCAATTGCATGTCTGTTAATGCGACAGTGCCAGTCACATTCGTTGCGGAGCCTGATATAGACTCAACAACAAAACGCCCATCGTCTGACATAGCAATGTTACGCGTATCATAGGAAGGGAAATCCGTACCGTTATCTTGAACTCGAATAGTGCTACGATCCGTGACTACAGCAACTGCTGAAGCGCTTACATAGCATGAGATGCAGAGGAGCGTATTAAATAGATGTTGTATTTTCATTGATGCAATACCCTTATCGTAAAAATAAAAATGATTGAGGAATATAAAAATAAAGGAACAGATTCAGCCCTAAGTATGAGAGCTGAATATATCTTCCTTGCTTTTACATACGTTCATCTTGTTACGTAATGCTCATGCAACAAGCGCCCGGCACTATGAACAAAAAGAGAAAAAGTTGACATCAAATAGCTATTAATAATACATTAATTTATTATTGTCTTTAAAATCAAAGAACTATATCGAAGAACTATGGATTTATATGAATGGAATTATCGAGATGAAATTTAGTTTTGGTGATGTTGTCGTCGACCCTCAAACTAATATTATTAATATTGCAGGCAAAGAAAAGCGGTTAGAACCCAAATTAATCGCGCTGCTAACTTATTTAACTCAAAACGCTCATCAGGTTATCACTCGCCAACAAATTACTGAGGCCGTATGGCCAAACGTTGTAGTTGGTGAGGAGTCAATTACGCAAGCAATTTTTGCATTGCGCAATGTACTTAATGATGATGCCAAGCGCCCCAAATACATTGAAACCATCCCCAAAAAAGGCTATCGCTTTTTAGCAGATGTCGAGATTATTCAAGCGACAACCAAACAACCATCTGCCCTTCCCTCTCACACATATGACAAACGCAAACTCGGCATTTTTTTAGGGCTGAGCTTATTGTTTGTACTCATACTGTTATTGGTAGGATATAAATTTAAGCCGCATTCGCAGTATGAGATTGCCAACATATTACCCGTCACCACAATGCCTGGCGCAGAATGCTGCATGGCAATTAATAGTAATCGCAAAATGGTATTTATTAATGTGCTAGGAAACGTGAAGGATTTATATGTAAAAGATTTAACGACAGGAACACAAGAACGCATTACTCAAGACAATTGGCAAAAAGGTCTTCCTTTATGGCTGGATGACAATACAGTTATTTATCCACGCTGCTTAAATACCGAATGCCAAATTGTTCGGCAAAACCTGCATCAATCCGCTCAAGTTATTTACAGCACATCCCACTTTATCGGTGAAATTGCACTCACCTCCAAGAATCCGAACCTGCTGATTTTTAATGAAGAAAATGGAACATCAGAATTTATAGCGTTTGATTTACGCTCTGGTAAGTATGAACCATTACGCAACCAATATACTGATTTGCCACCGCATATACTGCACCCTATTTTTTCAAAAGATGGCGATCGTTTATATTTTGTAAATATAAACCCAAAGCCTGTGTTAATGGCACTGACTTTATCTACTAAAAAGATTGAAGCAATAAGCGATCAGTTTGATGAAATAAATAGTTTCAGTGTAGATAACCAGCAACAATTAATTATTGCTGGCGCGCACAAGTCTACCGTGGGGTTGTGGTTGCTGAGTAAAACTAACGCGCAACCAACGCTAATCGTGCGCGTATCGGGCGAGGAAAAACTTCAATTTCCGTTAGTAGACCCTATGGAAAAAACACTTTATTACCAAAGTGTAGAGTTCGATCAGAATATCGGCATGGTGACTAACGACAATAAAATCACCGATGACTTTTCTGAATTAAATTCTACAGGCGTGGATAATTTGGCCGTGCTCTCCAACGATGAACAGTTTCTGTATTTTATTTCCAACCGTACTGGATTTTCTGAAGTCTGGCGTTATGATTTTGCTACAAAACAAACAAAACCTATTACCCACATGAAGTTGGCGACGATAAATTCCATTCTCGTATCCACCGATGGGCAGCGGTTTTGCACAACTTATATCGACAATAGGCAACCTACGCTGGGAGTTTTTTCAGTTCACAATGGAGAGTTATTAACGAGCACAACATCACAATCACGCCCTTTTAGTTGGAGCCGTGATAATAAATATATTTACATGGGTGAGGAGCGTAATAATATTCCAACATTAATGCGTTACGATAGCCAAACATTAATCGCTACAGAAATACAAAAAAATGCGGGGTCAGTTGCACAAGAATCAAAGGATGGAAGTTCGATAATATTTTTAGATCTCGAACACAACACTTTGGTCGAACGAAATATAGCCACAGGTCAAGATCAACCATTACTAAATTTAATGAATATAAATACAAAATTAAATGGGGAATGGACAGGTTTATTGCGTATAGATTCAACGAATACATCAGCACTTGTGATTACCAAAACTAAAGACCTTCGCCAGCTTTGGCAATACCCTTTAAAATCACAAGACCCTACGCCACACAAGCTGATGGATTTATATAACAACACTTTTATTACCTTTATTAATACCACCGGCACTAAAGTGTTATACGACAAAGAAATGCCACCGACCGGCAGCATCATGAAAATTAACTTTCAATAATGACATGTTAAAACGGATATTTATTTTAACGACTATTCGTAACGTAAAGCTTCTGCGGGTTGAATACGGCTTGCTCGCCATGCGGGGTACAAAGACGCAAAAAAACTAATTACTAAGGCAGTGAGCAACACTTGAAAAACATCTGACCATTGCAAGTCAGAAGGTAAATAACTGATTGGATACACATCCGAATGCAAAAACTGAATATGAAATAATTTTTCAACACCACGAATAAGATCGGTAACAACCAACGATAGCAACACGCCTAACACGCCGCCAATTGTTGTTCCAATAAAACCAATCAGCCCGCCTTGCACCATAAATATTCCAATAATTTCACTACTGGTTGCGCCCAACGTGCGAAGAATTGCAATATCGCCCTGCTTATCCACCACCACCATAATTAATGTAGTAACTATGTTGAACGCGGCAATGGCAATAATTAAAAACAACAACATTCCCACTAATTGCTTGGACATATGGATAGCGTTGTACACATTACCGTAGGTTCGCATCCAATCAGAACCAAAATAACCGCCCGGCAATTTATTCACTGCATCAATGACAATATGCTGCGCTTCAAATAAATCATTCACTTGTAAGCGAACGCCGGACACTCTGCCCTGCATTTCTGCTGCTTGTGATGCCGCAGCGAGATTCATCAACGCTAACGATTGATCAACCTCAGTATTACTTTTTAAAATAGCAATAACTTCCAGCATAACGATATTGGGCGCGCCATTAACATCGCCGTTGCGTGGAATAATTAATGTAATTTTTTCTCCCGCAAGTACATGCAATTTATCTGCAATACCCTGCCCTATAATCACTGCTTGCGGATTTGCAGAAAGCGCAACAAAAGTACCGTCAGGCAAATACCGTTCTAAAATACTTAATTTTGATTCTTCGACAGGATTAATACCAAACAAATTAATCGGCGAAACACGTTTTTGATAAGTGAGTAAACCCTGAATTTGTACAAAAGGTGCTGCTGCTAAAATACGTTTATCGGTTTTTAGTTCAGCAATAAGGCTTTGATAATCGTCTATACCTTCACGATGATAAACCATCGCTTGCGGCATAATACCCAGAATGCGTTCACGCAATTCACGATCAAAACCATTCATGATCGACATCACAACAATCAGCAACGCAACACCAATCACTAAACCTGCCGTAGAAAGCCGCGATATAAATGAAACCAATTGGCTGTGCTTGCGCGAGATGCCGTAGCGCGCCCCCACCATAAATGTAAATTTATTAAAAATGGAATTTATCACGATGATGCAGACTCACTTGATACTAGTTCGCCATCCGATAAGGTTAATGTGCGATCCATTTTTGCAGCAAGGCGCAAATCATGCGTTACCACGATAAAACTTGTGCCGATTGATTGATTTAATTCCAACATCAATGCTTGAATGCCTTCTGCCGAATGCGTATCCAAATTACCCGTAGGCTCATCCATTAATACACAGGCTGGTGACGTTACCAATGCACGAGCAATCGCAACACGCTGACGCTCACCTCCCGATAGCTCTGAAGGTTTGTGCTCTATACGATGACTAAGACCAACGCGTTGCAGCATTGCTTTTGCTTTTTCTTGCGCTTCATGGACAGGTGTTTTACCAATGAATAATGGCATAGACACATTTTCAAGCGCCGTAAATTCTGGCAGCAAATGATGAAACTGATATACAAATCCTAAATTACGATTGCGCAATTTACCGCGCTCATCGGCATTCAACTCTGACAGCACATGGCCAACAACAGCAACGTCGCCAACATCAGGAATATCCAAACCGCCCAAAATATTTAACAAGGTAGATTTACCAGAACCAGACGCTCCCACAATTGCAACGCGCTCACCTGCCAATATGCTCAAGTTAATATCGCGCAACACATGCACGGATAGATTACCTTGTCCATAATGCTTACTCACATTACGACAGGATAAAACCACATTTTGGATATTGTTAGTTTGCATATTATTAGACGCTTGATTATTCATAACGCAGGGCCTCAGCAGGCTCAATTTTTGCGGCACGGTAGGCCGGATATAAAGTCGCTAAAAAACTTAAGATAAGTGCAGTACAGCAAATCACCACGAGATCTTGCCACAGCAAAACCGAAGGCAAACCGCTAATAAAATACACATCGGGGTCAAAAAAATGTAGCCCGAAAACGGTTTCAATTGCCGACATAATTGGATTAATCGTTAACGCAATAATACAGCCCGCTATTGTGCCAATAATGGTGCCAACAAAACCTACCGCACAACCTTGCACAATAAAAATGGCCATCACCTGCCGCGCCGTTACACCGAGCGTTCGTAACACCGCGATATCTGAACGTTTGTCGGCAACCATTAAGACCAAGCTAGAGACAATATTAAACACCGCAATAAAAATTAAAATATTTAATAAAACACCGGTAACAATTTTTTCCATTTTTACCGATTGAAATAAATTCCCCTGCGTTTTACTCCAGTCAGATACCGAATAATCTGAGCCAAACTGTTGTGATAAATCACTCATCACCGCTGAGGCTTCATACAGATCCGTCATTTTTACATGCAAGCCTTGCGGCCCTTGCATACGGAAAAATTTTTGCGCATCGTTCAAATGAATAATGCCAAGCTGCTGATCAACCTGAGCGCCCACTTCAAACACACCAACTAACGTAAAACTCTTCGTGCGAGTATAAACACCTGCCGGTGTGATATTAATTTCAGGCGATGTAATCACGACTTTATCGCCCATTGCCAAACCTAAAGAGCTCGCCAGCAAGCGTCCCATCACAATGCCAAACTCACCGGGGCGCAAGTCATCAGGTGACCCCATCAACATGTGCTGACCTATTACAGAAATTTTTTGCTCTTCTTCCGGCAAAATACCTTGCAACTGAATACCTTGCACATCGCCAGCATTCGTTGTGATCAATACATCGCCCGAGATATAAGGAGCCTCCCCTAAAACCTTAGGATGTTTCTTCACCTGCTCAGCCGTATGTTGCCAATCTTGCAGATAGGGAGAGTGGTCAATATAGCCATGGGGGACAACGCTAAGCAGCCGCAATTTCATTTCGCGCTCAAAGCCATTCATCACCGACATAACAATAATGAGCGCCATCACGCCCAGCGCCATGCCCACCAATGAAAAAGTGCTGATAAAGGAGATGAATTGATTGCGACGCTTGGCGCGCGTGTAGCGCAAGCCTATGTAAAAAGGGATGTTTTTAATCATGGGCGCATTAAACCTAAGTCGCCGTCAGAGCACAAGTAAACGACTGAAAATACCTCGCTATTGCTGACAAATCGGTGCATTGTGCTATGTTTATGTGAGACCTTTTAGGGAAGTTGCTGTTTAAAAAGCCCTGTTTAGGAAAGCCCATCAATGAGATTCGATCATGTCTGAACGCCGCAGTTTTTTCCGAATTGGTGAAACCATTGCCCTTGAATGCAAATTAGTCGAGGCAAGCGCTGCCGAATCAAGTCATCCAGAAGCTTTTTTTAATAATATTCACTCGCTTCAGCTTTACAGTGAGCTTAAAAAAATTGATAGCGAAAATATCCACTACCTACATGAAATCAAAGAGCTTAGCCGCCCGCTTGCTGAATATTTGCACAACCTAAATCGCAAAATGGAGCTTCTAGGGCAAGAAGCAATGGCCGAACAAATACCGCAACCGCCATCCCAAACCATCAAACAGGTCAATTTAAGCGAAGGTGGGATTTCGTTTGGTAGCACCAATGCCATAGAGCCAGCTCAGTTTATTGCGCTCCATATGATTTTTTTACCCTCTCATGCAGGGTTAGTGCTTTTTGGAAAAGTAATTCGCTGCGAGCCGACTGATAATGGCGAATTTCAAATAGCTACCAGCTTTCACAACATTAACGAAACTCAACAGCAATTGATCGGTCAACAGATTATGCGTGCCCAAATGGCTGAAAAACGCCGCCTTCAACAAAATTTATAGTAAAAATTAATAGTTGGAAAATTAATAGTTAGGAAATTATAGAGAACAGCATGAATACAACGCTTATTCAATTCATCATTTTAAGTATGATATTTTGCGGACAATCGCTGCAAGCCGATCAAATCAAAATCCCCGTAGGTTCGCAATCCGCAGAAATGAATAATATTGCTCGCCCCAGTTTGGGCATGAGTAAATCACTCGTAAAATCACAATATGGCGCACCCATTACAGAAAAACCTGCAGTAGGAAAACCACCTATTTCCAGCTGGGAATATGCACATTTTATTGTTTATTTTGAATACGACCATGTGATTGATAGCGTATTAAAAGCTACGTATCACGAATCCACTACAACGGTTGTGAGAGAAACTATTATCGAAGAAGCAGCTGCAGAAGAAACTAAACCAACGGAGCAAAAAGCATCGGGGAAAAAAGAAATGCCAGAAGAGGATTTGGATTTAAACGCGAAATAACAGAATAACCTACATTGTCGTGTTGGGCATTGCTGCCCAACCCTACATAATATCAAAATGTATTTAAATTAATGGCGACGAATTCGATTCATGCCATCCAACGCCGCAACACGATAAGCCTCAGCCATGGTTGGATAGTTAAACGTCGTATCAAGGAAATATTGAATACTATTGCCTTCACCTTTTTGGCTCATGATCGCTTGCCCAATATGCACAATCTCTGCGGCCTCAGCACCAAAACAATGTACGCCAAGCACTTGAAGTGTATCCACATGAAACAGCAGCTTTAGCATTCCCACATTTTCGCCAGAAATTTGCCCACGCGCTGTGTTTTTAAACAATGCACGCCCCACTTCATAGGGTACTCGTGCTTGCGTTAATTCTGTTTCGGTTTTTCCTACAGAACTAATTTCTGGCAATGTATAAATACCGGTTGGCACATCAGAAACTTGCATGCAGACATCGCCAGTAATGCCATCCGATACAGCGCGACCTTGGCCATAAGATGCACTTGCCAAGCTTGGCCAACCAATAACATCTCCCACAGCATAAATATTTTCAATACTGGTGCGATAACATTCATCTACTTTTAAATTGCCGCGATGGTCTGCTTTCAAACCTACAGATTCAAGATTCATCGTGTCGGTATTACCACTGCGACCGTTACACCATAAAATAGCATCGGCTTTTAAACGCTTACCAGATTTCAATTGCAAGGTTACGCAGCTTTCATTCGCTTCAATCGATTCAAATTCTTCACTGTGACGAACGGTGACCCCGCTATCGCGCAAGTGATAACTTAGAGCATCTGAAATTTCATCATCCAAGAATGACAACAAGCGATCGCGGTTATTAATCAAATCAACACGCATCCCCAAACCAGAAAAAATAGATGCGTATTCGCAACCGATAACACCTGCTCCATAAACAATGATATGACGCGGGCTGTGTTGCATTTCCAAAATAGTATCGCTGTCATAAATGCGCGGATGATTAAAATCAACATCATCAGGGCGATAAGGGCGAGAGCCAGAAGCAATAATAATATTCTCTGCGGTCAACACATCAGAAGCGCCATCCGGCAATAACAACCGCACCGTATGACTATCAACAAACGATGCATGGCCAATATGAACTGTAACGCGATTGCGCACATAAAAAGCAGTGTGTAGTTCGACTTGTTTAGGAATAACTTGCACAGCCGACTGTAAAACCTTCGGAAAGGTTAAGCGGCGGCTATCGCCAATCTCACGAAACAGGCTATTGGCTTTAAACTGAATAACTTGTTTAACAACATGACGCAGGGATTTTGAAGGAATAGTGCCTTTGTGCGCGCAACTACCGCCAACAACGCCTCGATTTTCGATAATACCAACACGTTTGCCCGCTTTAGTCGCCGCAATCGCAGCACTTTCACCTGCAGGCCCAGACCCAATCACCAGCACTTCATACAAATATTCTGCCACTTTTTAGCCCTCGTAATTAGGTATTCTGCACACATTGTAGCAATGAAATACTATCACCGCTTCCCAAACCCTTCTACACACGCTATTACACATATATCCAGGACTATATTACGTAATCATATGCAAGTATTGTTCATATTTTACCAGCGCGAGAAGTTCTGGAAATACATCCACTTTTAAACACACCGCAGGTACAATGAGCCCCACTCAAAATCCACAGTTAGAACTTGTAACAATGACACGTATCACCTCATTTGCACCACCAGTTTCTTTTCGCTCTGGCAACAAACAAAGTTGGGGGCAATTACAAGGCAGTGCCCAAGCACTGACTATTTTACAGGGCGCCTACCAAACCCAAGGCCTCAATTTAGTAGTGACGGCCGATGCAAGCAGTGCTTTGCGACTTGAAACAGAACTGCAATTTTTTAATCAGCGCAATGATTTTGAGATTCTTCATCTTGCCGACTGGGAAACATTGCCTTACGACACCATTTCCCCGCATCAAGATATTATTTCTGATCGATTAAAAACCCTGTATCAATTGCCGTTCACAAAGCATGGTATTTTGGTTGTTCCTATAACCTCACTATTGCAACGTTTAATGCCCTCTGACTATCTATTAGGCAATAGTTTGATGGTCGAGTGTGGTCAAAAAATTAATATTAACACCATGCGCAGTAATTTTGAAAAAGCGGGATACCATTTTGTCGACACCGTTTATGAACATGGTGAATATGCAGTACGTGGCTCGTTAATTGATATTTTCCCCATGGGAAGCGAGCAGCCATTTCGTTTGGATTTATTTGACGATGAAATTGAAACGCTGCGCACCTTTGATCCAGAAACACAATTAACGATTGAGCAAGTTGATAGCATTCAACTGTTGCCCGCCAAAGAATTCCCGCTGGATAAAAATGGCATTAGCCGTTTTAAACAACAGTGGCTGGAAAAATTTGACGTTAACCACAAAGCCTGCCCCATTTTTCAAGATATTAGCGCTGGCATTTCACCACCAGGCATTGAATATTATCTACCTTTATTTTTTGAAAAATGTAGCAGCTTATTTGATTACCTGCCAGACACCACGCAAATTTATGCAATCGGTGATATTGAAAAATCTGCCGAAAACTTTTGGTTGGAATTATTGCGTCGCTACGAAAATCGTCGCGTTGATCCGCAGCGCCCTATTTTGCCGCCTAAAGATATATATCTACAAATCGATGAGTTCTTTGGCCGCATCAAAAATTACAGCCGCACTTTTGTGCAAACAGAAGTTCTCGAAGAAAAGCAAGGTAACAGCAATTTTGCAACACAAACGCCACCCAACTTGCCCATTCGTTCGCAAGCAGAAAATCCATTAGGAGCCATAGAAGCTTTTTTAATGGAATATGTTTCACCGAAAACATCAGGCCGTGTTTTATTTTGTGCAGATTCAGCAGGTCGTCGTGAAACATTACTAGAACTGCTCGGCCGTATTCGTATTTCGCCTGTATTATTAGATGATTGGAATAGCTTTATTAATGGCAAAGATCGCATTGCTATTACTGTTGCACCGCTAGAACAAGGATTAGTACTTAACGATCCTGAAATCGTACTTATTACAGAAACACAATTATTTGGCGAACGTGTGCAGCAACAACGCCGTCGCAAACAAGCACAAGATAACTCTGATTTAATTGTTAAAAACTTAACCGAGCTAAAAATTGGCTCGCCAGTAGTGCATATTGATCATGGTGTTGGCCGTTATCGCGGCTTAGAAACCATCACCATTGATGATCAAACCAACGAGTTTTTAACACTCGAATATGCCGATGAAACTAAACTCTACGTTCCAGTTACCAATTTACATTTAATCAGCCGCTATAGCGGCGGCGATGAAGATTCAGCACCGCTGCATAAATTAGGCACAGAGGCCTGGCAAAAAGCAAAACGTAAAGCTGCTGAACAAATCCGCGATACAGCGGCGGAATTGTTAGAAGTGTATGCGCGCCGCGCTGCACGTAAAGGCTTTGCATTTGCTGACCCAAAAGAAGCTTATTTAAATTTTGCCAACAGCTTTCCGTTTGAAGAAACACCCGATCAACAGCGTGCTATTGAAGCTGTTATTGCCGATATGCTTTCACCTAAACCTATGGATCGCTTAATTTGCGGCGATGTGGGCTTTGGTAAAACAGAAGTAGCAATGCGCGCTGCATTTATTGCCAGCCACTGCGGCAAGCAAGTTGTAATACTCGCACCAACAACACTGTTAGCACAGCAACATTACGAATCTTTAAAAGATCGTTTTGCAAATTGGCCAATTACTATTGATGTGTTATCACGCTTTAGAACCGCAAAAGAAACCGAAGAAGTTCAACAGCGCCTTGCGGAAGGCAAAGTCGATATTGTAGTCGGCACACACAAATTATTATCGCCAGATGTAAAATACAAAAATCTCGGCTTATTAATTATCGACGAAGAACACCGCTTTGGTGTTCGCCAAAAAGAACAACTTAAATCGCTACGTGCTGAAATTGATATTCTCACACTCACCGCAACCCCTATTCCGCGCACACTAAATATGTCGATGGCAGGGATTCGCGATTTATCAATTATCGCAACACCACCGGCAAAACGTTTATCAGTAAAAACCTTTGTTCGCCAAAACGACGAAACCATTATTAAAGAAGCCGTGTTGCGTGAAATTTTACGTGGTGGCCAAGTTTACTATCTTCACAATGAAGTCAGCACCATTGAAAAAACGGCGCGCGATTTACAAGAGTTAGTACCTGAGGCGCGGATTGTTATTGGTCACGGCCAAATGCCAGAACGCGATCTTGAACGCGTAATGTCTGATTTTTATCACAAACGTTTTAATGTCATGGTGTGTACGACGATTATCGAAACCGGTATCGACATCCCCAGCGCAAATACGATTGTGATTCATCGTGCGGATAAATTTGGCTTGGCACAATTGCATCAATTACGAGGTCGTGTTGGCCGTTCACATCACCAAGCCTATGCTTATTTAATGACGCCAGATAAACGCTCAATGACAGCCGATGCTGTTAAACGTTTAGAAGCTATTTGTGCCGCTGAAGATTTGGGCGCAGGTTTTACACTTGCGACTTATGATATGGAAATTCGCGGTACAGGCGAGTTGCTCGGCGATGAACAAAGCGGACAAATTCAAACCATCGGATTTTCGTTGTATATGGAAATGCTGGATCGCGCTATCAAAGCAATTCGCCAAGGAAAAATCCCTGATCCGAATAAAGACTTTGAAGGCATGGTCGATGTCAACTTGCGTATTCCCGCATTAATTCCTGCGGATTATTTGCCGGATGTGCACTTGCGCTTGGTGATGTATAAACGCATCGCCAGCGCAGAAAGTGATGAAGCCTTGCGTGAGTTACAAGTAGAAATGATCGACCGTTTTGGTTTGCTACCAGAGCAAATTAAAAACCTTGTGCGCGTTATGCAAATAAAATTGAAAGCGCAAACCATTGGCATCACAAAACTTGAAGCGAATGCTCGCTCAGGGCGAATTGAATTTGCAGGCGATACACGTGTCGAACCATTAACCATTGTCAGGCTGGTTCAAACCGCACCGCAATCTTATAAATTGGAAGGTGCAAATCAATTGAAATTTACTTTACCGATGGAAACAGCAGATCAACGCTTACAACAAGTTGCCGACCTGTTATCCAAATTAATGAATTAGGAATTGAGTATGTCTACCCAATTACAGATTAAACAATATTTTTTATTGCTATGCCTTTTGATAGCTGCCTTCGGCACGCAAGCACAAAACCTTCAAAATGAGCCAGACAACTCAATACCTGATAACCATGAGCGTTGGTATCAGGTCGAGATGATTGTTTTTTCACGCAATGAAAGCAGTGCTGCACAACAAGAGGCATGGCCTAAAAATATTAAACTCGCCTACCCTTTAAATCTTGTCACCTTAAAATCAGCGGATGTAAATGATCCTGCTGGTTTTACTATGTTAAAACCCAATGATCGCCAACTGAATGCACAAGCCGCTACCATTGCAAAAAGCGGCAGCTACACACTGTTGTTTCATCAAGCATGGCGACAAATGATTTATGGCAAAAAGACGTCTATTTTAATCAACGGTGGAAAAACCTTTAACGGCCATCAAGAGTTAGAAGGCAGTATCGATTTAAGTGTTGCGCAATTTTTAAAATTTCAAACAAATTTGTGGTTAACGCAATTTGTTTCCGCACAAGCTGCATCAACTATTGGTAACGAATTAGAAGGCTGGCCAGAACTCCCCGCAATTCCCAACGTCGAATCAACGACAAACGACCAACCTGCAGATTTTGTAACCAAACGTATTGTAAAAATAAATCAGCAACGCAGCATGCGCAGCGTAGAAGTCCATTACATTGATCATCCATTGTTCGGGATCATTATCAAAATTGTGCCTTATGACGCGCCAAATCTATAATTGCTCTATTATTTAGTTCGACCTTAGACGACTTTTAGCTACAATGAAGCCAATAAAAATCAACTTATTCTCAAGGAGTCATTAATGACACTCAGCCCATATGCAGGAAAGCTGCTGCCTCATGACATGCTTGTGGATGTTGTAAAACTAACGGACGCTTACTACAGCAAAAAACCTGATGCCTCGATACCAGAACAACGCGTAACCTTTGGCACTTCAGGCCACCGCGGTAATGCATTTAACTCCAGCTTTAACGAAGACCACGTATTAGCTATCAGCCAAGCGATTTGTGATTATCGTGCGCATGCAGGCATCACTGGACCATTATTTGTTGGTATCGATACTCACGCACTTTCCGAGCCTGCACAAATTAATGCGGTGGAAGTATTTGCGGCCAATGGCGTTACTATCATGCTTGCGGCGGGCGGTGAATTCACACCAACACCTGCGATCTCTCACGCAATCCTTACCTATAATCGCGGGCGCACAAGCGGCCTTGCGGATGGTGTTGTTATTACCCCATCGCACAACCCACCGGATAACGGTGGCTATAAATATAATCCCACCAATGGTGGCCCAGCAGATTCTGATGTCACCAATTGGATGCAAGCGCGCGCGAATGAATTACTTGAAAATAATTTACGTGATGTAAAACGCATGGATTACCGAATGGCGCTACATGCAATGACCACTCACCATCACGATTATGTAAACACTTATGTTCGCGATTTAATTAATGTTGTGGATATGAATATTATTCGCGACTCAAATGTGCACATGGGTGTAGATCCTCTCGGTGGCGCAGGCTTGCATTATTGGAGTGCGATTGCAGATCACTACAAACTTAATTTACATTTAATCAGCCAAAAAATTGATCCATCATTTGCGTTTATGACTGCAGATTGGGATGGAAAAATTCGCATGGATCCATCATCAGCTTACGCGATGCAATCTATGGTTGCAGGCCGCAATGATTATCAAGTGTCGTTTGCTTGCGATGCGGATCACGACCGTCACGGCATAGTAACGCCTAGCGCGGGATTATTACCGCCCAATCATTATTTATCAGTCGCTATTGATTATTTATTTCAAAATCGCCCACTCTGGAATGCAAAAACAGCGATTGGAAAAACTGTCGTGAGTAGCGCCATGATCGATCGCGTCAGTGAAAAACTAGGTCGTCGCTTACACGAAGTTCCCGTTGGATTTAAATGGTTTGCACCAGGGCTTTATGATGGCTCACTCGGTTTTGGTGGCGAAGAAAGCGCGGGCGCTTCTTTCTTACGCATTGATGGCAGCGTATGGACAACCGACAAAGACGGATTAATTCCAGCGTTATTAGCAGGAGAAATTACGGCTAAAACCGGACGTGATCCCGGCGAGCATTATAAAGATCTCACCGCTTTATACGGTCAAACTGCCGAAAGCCGCGTAGAAGCGCCTGCGAATACCGCGCAGAAAAAAGCGCTTTCTAAATTATCACCAGAACAAATTACGTCTAAAAGTCTGGCCGGAGAATCTATCGAAAAAATTCTCACTCATGCTCCAGGTAACAATGCAGCATTTGGTGGAATTAAAGTAATTACGAAAAGCGGATGGTTTGCCGCAAGGCCTTCTGGTACAGAAGAAATTTACAAAATCTACGCCGAAAGTTTCCTCGGTGAAGATCATTTGCAAAAACTGATTGCCGAAGCTCAAGTTATTGTCGACAAAGCAATTAGCTAAACTCTAGAGCAACCATAAAAAATCCCCGCAACCTTAATAAGCTGCGGGGATTTTTTTCAAATAAATACAAAAATATTCAAATTAATACTTTACCAATTATATTTTCTCATCCTTTGCTTGTTGCTCACCATCTTTATAAGTACAAGAATCAATTTTAGACACCTTGGGCTGTACACAAATTCCATTGCCGTCTCTTTTTCCATTCTCAGCAATGGAACCAACAAAATATGTGCCATTTATCTCTGGCCACACATAAGCATCCTCGACCCATTTACCTTGCAATACAGTTTTTTCATCCTGACTAGTAAAAGTTCCGCTGCCATCTTTATATGAATATGAAAAATCACCTTCATATTTTCCTGCTTTAGATATTTGAGTGCCTTTACCAAAAGGGAATGCATAATAAACATCTCCTTCATAAAAAGTAGACTTATAGTTTTCAGGATAAGAAATTTTTGCGTGACCACGGGCAATACCCTTTTGAAATTCGCCTTCATAAATAAAACCGCCATACGTGACAATTTTACCCTGTCCTTGCATTACGCCATTCACAAAAACACCTTCAAAATAACTACCATTGGGTCGTGTTATTTTTCCTTTACCCGTAGGATTACCCTTTTCAACGGCACCGGTATAAATCGCACCACTTTTAAACTCTAACCCTTCAGCAGTTATTTTTTTATCTGTTTGATTAATATCATTAAGCATTTCAAGGTTTTCATAAATCAGCGAATATGGGGACAACTCTTTATTTTTACTGTATGCAATAGTACTACGCACAGAAGGCAATGCATCAATTGATTTATCCATACGAATATAGATATCGGCAAGCTGACCAAATGTTCTCGAATTGGGGATAAGCAATGTAGACGTATTGAGGCCTAAAATTGCCTCCTGAGATAACTCATTTGCCGACACAAACTCATAACTATTACCCAAACCTATATACGGCAACATAAATGATTGATCAGATTTGATAGATTTTCGATAATTATTTCTTGCAAGCTTCATGGTTTCTTTCCATGAACCCACCCCTGCTGCCCGTAAAAAATTTGCCGCATTAGCAAGTTTATCTGCTTTGTAAGTTAAAAATATTGAATTTTTAGGATTAGTCGCCTCAACTTCACGCTCTATTTTTTCTGGATCTTTTGCAAATCCATAATGTAATAAGCGTGATTTGATATCCGCATTATTTGGGTTTAATGCAATAGATTCTTCAAGAAGTTTAGTTTTTGTTTCATTATCGAAAATACTAAACTCAGGCAGAACCTCACTTAAATTCACATAAAAAGAAGGCTTATCGAGCTTAGTAACAATTACCTTAGGTTTCTGATAGGTAGATTTCCCTTCATTTAAACTAATAATATGTCTTACCATATTATGCTTTAAATAGGCCTTCGTATTCTTATCAAGCTCTTCATATGTAAGATTAAATGCATTTTTAAAAGCATAATTTTCTGCATAGCCATTATTAAGAAGCTGAATATAGTTTTGTAGCGAGGCCCACAACTCTGGAGATGATTTAAAATAATGCATTAAATAAAAAGACTGGGCATAAAAATCAAACATAACATTTTTGTCGGTATCTTTTTTAGAGGTTAACGGCAATTCTTCTGTGCTGAATATTTTTTTGGAGTCCAGAATCAAACTCCCTTGAGGATTAAACATATCTGCTGTTCTATTCTGCAACATATCACCAATATAAATTTTATTTTTATCGACCTTAAATGTAGCCATATACTCAGCCAACCCTTCGTTATACCAAAGAGGGTATTTCTGAATATTTCCCGAAAAGCGGATTAAGAAGTGATTATATTCGTGAAATAGAGTGTGGCGGCCTTCATTGCTTTTTGTAATATCCACACTATAGCCATCCAAATTGGCAATAGCAGAGTAACCAAAATTTGTGGTGCGAAAAACTCCAGCCCAAAGATCAGGAAGATCCAACTTCCTAAAATTTGAACTATTGCTAATTGCTATTACTTTCAGAGGCTTTATATCTTGTATTAGTGCTAAGCCCATGACTTCAGTTGAAAAGTAACGATACGCCTCCAAGTCTTCAGCAAGGTTACGTCCTTTTTCTTCATTTAAATCGGTGATGATTTCAAAATTGTTAGTTTTAACTGATATCCAATCATCATCTGCAAGTTTTTCAAAATTTACAGCAAAAACTGACTGACTGAATAAAAAAGCAGAGAAGATAAATGAGAGTGATTTTAATAGCATGTTAATTTCCTTTTTTTGGTATAACTCTTTTATGTAGAAGAAGCACTATTCAATTAAATAAACAAGAAAATAGTGCAGCAGTGTATATAGAAAAATTTTAACTTATGAAATATTTGGTATTAAATTGTAAGGCGCAATCTACATTACCGCACTGACAATTTAACCTTCAACATTCTTTGTTAGCACAGCAACAAACATAGTATCAGAATCCTGTAAAGGCGCACCTAACAAGGTTTGTGATTGCAATGTAAATTCAGAATTATTTTCCAAAAACCATTTCACTTGCGCTTCGTTTTCGCTGACTTGCCAGCTACAGGTTGCATAAACCAGGTAGCCATTTTTGCGAACAGCTGGGGCAGCATTGGTTAGAATTTGTTGTTGGAGTGCAATTAATTCGGCTGTATCTTTTCCATTAAAACGCCAACGTGCATCTTGGTTGCGACGCCAGGTTCCCGCTGAACTGCAAGGTGCATCCACCAATACCCAATCAAAACCTTGTTGTTGCGCAATTTCTTTTGGCAAACGTAAAGGCTCATCGCCAGCCCATTCAAATGCGCGTACATTAAAAATTTCAGCGCGTTTTGTGCGGCGCTTTAATTCTTCTAATTTATAACCGTGCAAATCCGTCGCAACCACAACGCCTTTGTTATTCATGCGCGAAGCAATCGCTACTGTTTTACCGCCAGCACCTGCGCAACAATCCCAGACTTTATCGCCAGCTTTAATATTTACCGCTAATGCAATTTGTTGGCTCGCTAAATCCTGTACTTCAACAAAACCTTCTTGAAACAGTTTTGTAGCGCTAACGCCCTTCCCGCCTTGTGCGGAAATATGGCCATCTTCTGTAATACTGACATTTACACCTTGGAGCACTAAATCATTGTAAGCATCGCGTATCGGCTTATCGCGTTGCACACGCAACCAAATCGGTGGCGATTGATTTTGTTGCACAATAAAATGTTGCAATTGTTCAGGCGACCACTGACTAACTTCAGCGCGCTCTTGCAATAATGGATACCAGGATGGGCGCAATCCATTCCACAATAAAAACTCAGCTGTTTTTTCCGGGTGATTCATATGCTCAGCAAAGCGTTTGAAAAACTCTGCGCGAGGTTCTGCATCGCGCATTTTACGCGGCAGGGGTTGATCGCTGCCCTTTAAGCGCAGCTCAATCCAAAACCAGAAGTTGGCAACAGGAATTTTTTTAACTTGCTCAAACTTCCAATCCAAATCCCAGGCTTGCACATCAACGTTGATGTTGCCTGACACTATGATTTGGTCCAGTTCTGTTTTTTCATATTGTTGATAACTATGCTCAAGCGCACAGGCAAGTTGCAAATAACGCACACCAGCAAACAAGGCGGCTGAAAGCCCAAGTTGCTGCTTAAAAGACTGGTCAACTTTACGGACGTGCTTTGCATATTGGATTTTATTGCGGCCTTTTAGCCAACGATCAAGCGCAGGTAATTGCTTTTCGGACAATAATTCACGCCACGCCGAAAATAATTGCTGGCTAAACTCATCGTTGGTAAAAAATCCGGGGGTGGTATTGGTCATTAAATAGCTCTTACATAAATAAATTAGGGCACCAGCCGATGCTGGAGCCATATGATAACAGGATACGCCGCAAGCCAAATCCAGAAAAACCGATTTAAGCCAAATAAACAGGCATTTGCCAAATGAAACAACGCCGCAATCGCCAGTGCAACAAGCAATGTGATGTGATTTAACAGCGTCAAAGGGAATATCAACTCAAATAGAATAACCGCCCAACTCATCCCCCGCATCAATCGTGGCGATTGTGCCAATTGCCGTAGATGAGTACTTACAGGATAAGCCGTAATCGCAAACACATCCGTTAATGCCCGCCCGCTACGCCACTCAGGGTTTATCACTTTAATATAACCCGACTGAAAATAAGAAAAGGTTAACTGAAAAGCCAAATAACCCAGCGCAATTTCTTGCCAAAAACGTGTTGGTGCAATGTGAGATAAAAACAAACACAGCAACACCAACATACTCATGCAATCACTGCCGCCATTGTACGGCCCTTGAAAGCGGCGCAATAACAAACCAGAAACTACCAGCAAACCCGCTTCCACATAAACGGTTTGAAATCCAATAAACAACAACACTGATAATACTAAGCCAAAAGCACCTAAGATTTTTTCAGGTTTTAAACCACGCACATACTCAAGGCTTTGCTGCATATACGCAAACGCCAAGATAATTTCTGCAATATAAACAGCCAGCTCCAAACTCATAATGCACCGCCTTTTAACACGACAGGCTTAGAGATAAAAACAACAGGCTGTGTTATTTCATTCCCTTCACGAATAACTGCACTAATACGAAACAGCAAAAACATGTCATTGGGTTTTACTGCTATTTCGCCAGAACTTATCGCCGCCAAAATCCTGCGCATAATTTCCTGCTCACGCATTGCAGAATATCCTTCAAATAATCGCTCCGCACAAGAGTTCATATATAAGGTTTCATTCCATTGCGGGTTATGCAATAAACGATGCAAGCCCTGCAAAAAAGAAACACGCGCAGGCTTCGGCCTAAATTCCTGCCAAACTTGTGGTTCATCCGTTTCATTTTGCAAAAACGCAAACTGAATACGCGGAGACGGGCCAATGCTGCTAAAAAAGCGCCATGAAGGAAAAATTACAGGGAGGATTAGTTTTAGCATTTTTATTTTTCGTAGTTTATTTTTGGCAAAATAGTAAAGCTATCGTCATCAACTTTTATTATATACTCTGAACCACACTTCAAAAGCCCCATAGGTAATTTATTCTTTGCAAGTGGATTATGTATAATGGAAAAATCGCTTCCAAACTTTTCGCGAGGCATTGGATTGCATGCATTAGCCCAAGAATAAATAACTGCACTAACATGAGAATATAAACCATCAAGAAAGTAGCCAATAAGAACAGGAATTGTAGAATCGTTTTTTACTTTACCTATATTCTCTCTATATAAATATTGCCAGCCATCAAAAACCTTTGTTTTATGGTTAAACAAAGCTTCCAGTCCACCAATAGGAAAAAGCACCTTAAATATTTCTGGCAACCCACCATCAGGATGCATAGGCAAAAACTCTGAAAGGCCACCGCCACTTATAAAAATAACAATGGGTTGGTGCACCTCAACCAATCCTTTTTTAATATCATCACAAGCTTTTTTTGCCTTTTCCTTGAAAGAGTTACTTAATCTTAATAAAACTTTATTTTCAGGATATTGGTAACAAACACCCTCTTCTCTATCAGGTATAGAATTTATATTGCCCTTGTCTCCATCCGTAGCAGTAACCACCTCAACCCAACAATTAAAGTCGTCCATAAAAAAATCAAGGCCCTTGTCCGAAGGATGTGATATTTTTATGGCCAACCGATCGATGCACGTAGCAGCAAAATACATCTCACTGCATCGTGAATAAAATTCATGTTTAATTTTTTCTTTGAAATCTTTATCCAAGACCTCAGAAGCAATTGAATATAAAGCTTCAACATGGATTCTTGCAGGAATTTGCCAACCTGAGTCTTTTTGTATATTGCGATATACACAATCTTTAGCTTTTGTATCATTCACTAATAAAACCATGTAATTCCCTCTTATTTCGACATCTGGTCTATATTTGTAAAATCACAACGCCTGTCTCTTCAACTTATCAATCTGATCCCGCAACTTCGCTGCCATTTCAAACTCTAAATCCTTCGCCGCTTGAAACATTTGTTTTTCTAGCAGCTCAATCGATTTCCATAGGTTTTTAGGGTCTATCTCGACGTTGTACCTGCCCTGCTTTTCAGCGATGGCGGCGCGGCTGCGGGAGTTGCGGCCGCCTGAACCTGGGGTTTGATTACCTTCCATAATATCCGTAATACTTTTGCGAATACCTTTAGGCGTGATGTTGTGCTCAAGATTGTGTGCGATTTGTTTTTCGCGGCGACGTTCAGTTTCTTCTATAGCGCGTTGCATGGAGCCTGTAATTCTATCTGCATACAAAATTGCTTTACCATTCAGGTTTCGTGCAGCGCGGCCAATGGTTTGAATAAGCGAGCGGTCTGAACGTAAGAAGCCTTCTTTATCCGCATCCATAATACAAACAAGTGATACTTCCGGCATATCCAAGCCTTCACGTAGCAAGTTAATGCCGACAAGCACATCAAATTCGCCAATGCGGAAATCGCGAATAATTTCTACGCGTTCAACAGTATCAATATCAGAATGCAAATAACGCACGCGAACGCCGTGTTCTGATAAATAATCCGTTAAATCTTCAGCCATTCGCTTGGTGAGCACAGTGATAAGCACTCGCTCATCTTTTGCAGTGCGCAACGCGATTTCTGATAGCGCGTCATCCACTTGCGTGCCCGCAGGACGAATTTCTATTTCAGGATCAACTAAACCTGTCGGGCGAACAATTTGTTCAACCACCTGCCCTGCGTGTTCCTTCTCATAATTGCCGGGAGTTGCCGATACAAAAATCATTTGTGGCGCAAGACGCTCCCATTCATCAAAGCGCATGGGGCGATTATCCAACGCGGATGGCAAACGAAATCCGTATTGCACCAGCGTTTCTTTACGCGAGCGGTCGCCCTTGTACATTGCACCAATTTGCGAAACGGTTACGTGGGATTCATCAATCACCAACAGCGATTCTGGTGGCAAATAATCAAACAATGTCGGTGGCGGCTCGCCCGGATTACGGCCAGATAAATAGCGCGAGTAGTTTTCAATGCCATTGCAGTAACCCAACTCTTGCATCATTTCCAAATCGTAACGTGTGCGTTCTTCTAAACGTTGCACTTCTACTAATTTATTATTTTCACGCAACACTTCAAGGCGATCTTTTAATTCTTCTTTGATGTTATCAATGGCTTCTACGATTTTTTCGCGTGGTGTTACATAGTGCGATTTTGGATAAATGGTAAAGCGCGGAACTTTATGAAGAACTTCACCCGTTAATGGATCAAAAATAGAAATTTTATCAATTTCATCATCAAATAATTCTATGCGCACCGCTTCGCAATCCGAATCGGCAGGATATATATCAATCACATCACCACGCACACGATAATTGGCGCGATAAAAATCCACATCGTTGCGGGTGTATTGCATTTCTGCCAAGCGACGCAAAATTGCGCGCTGATCCATTTTATCGCCACGCACCACATGCAACAGCATTTTCATGTAGGACTCAGGATCACCCAAACCATAAATAGCTGACACAGTAGCCACTACAATGGCATCCTTACGTTCCAACAGTGCTTTCGTAGCCGACAAACGCATTTGCTCAATGTGTTCATTTATCGATGCATCTTTTTCAATAAATGTATTTGATGAAGGCACATAAGCTTCGGGCTGATAATAATCATAATAAGAGACGAAATATTCAACGGCATTGTTAGGAAAAAATTCTTTAAATTCGCCGTAAAGTTGCGCCGCTAGAGTTTTATTATGAACCATGATTAACGTTGGACGCTGCACGTGTGCAATCACATTTGCAACCGTAAACGTTTTACCTGAACCGGTTACACCTAATAGAGTTTGGTGCGCCAAACCAGCTTCAATACCTTGAATTAAACCTGCAATGGCAGCGGGCTGATCACCCGCTGGCGCAAATTCACTTTTGATAACAAATTCTTTCGACATATTTTTTTGACAACGTAAAAAATAAAATAGAAGTTACTGATAATTGACTGTTAATGTAACAGATTAAATGGCAGCTTTTGTCAGTAGTTTACAGATGTTTTCCTTCACATGCTTTTGGTAAATGTTCTTTTAAAATTTCAGCTAAACGACGTGTTGCTGGGCCAGCAAATTCTTTATCGGCGAAAGTAATATAAGTCGCCACTTCACGCTCTGCTCCCACTTCAACCGGCAGATATTTTAAGCGGCCGGCTTTGATGTCGTCTTGCATATAAGCATCGGGCAACCATGCATAACCAAGCCCCATGCGTATGGCATCAAGCGATGTGCTGATGTGACTTACCGTCCAGCGCTGCTCAGCCTCTTGCCAGCCTTCTGAGTGACGACGATATTGACCAGAATCGCGCACAATAATTTGCCGGTGGTGACGCATATCTTCAAAGGTTACCGGGCGGCCAAGATGCTGCAATGGATGATCTGGGCTTGATACGCCATGCATAGTCACATTCATTAATTTTTCGCCCATAAAACCTGTTGGCACCCGCCCACCAATAGCAAGATCAGCATGACGCTGTAAAAGTGCGTCTTCTGTACCACTGAGCACAGACTCAAAAATTTCTATGCGAGTATCAGGAAAATCTTTGGCAAATAGCGCCAAACAGTGAAGTACTTTTATGGGGGGAATAATAAGATCGGCAGCTATTTTAACCAAAGGTTCAACATGTATAGCCAAACAACCTGCTGACTTTTCCAGCCGATCCGCCTGCTCCAGCAATAATTTCGCACGCCTGTACAACAACTCCCCTACGGGAGTGGCCGCGGCTTTACGCCCTTGCAGATTAAAAACCTTCACATCCAGCGCCTGCTCCAGCTGAGCAATGGCGTAGGAAACGGCTGACTGGCTTTTATCCAGCTGTTCAGCAGCCTTGGCATAGCCGCCCGCGTCAATCACCGCAAGCAGTGCGCGCCACTGCTCTAAAGTGACCTTATTACTAGTCGTTACGAGGCTGTTTGGGGTATTCATAAGCTATCAATCCAATTATTCGATCAAATTGGACTAAATATCGCTATTTATCATTCGTTCGTCAAATCATTTAATAGGTTCATGGCGATTAAGCCTGAAACAAACCCAAACCTATGAGGAATTCGACATGAGCACTCTCTTACAAATCAACAGCAGCTTGTTTGGCGATAACGGTAACTCCAGCACATTGAGTAATGAATTCGTCCAAAACTGGTTAGCTAAACATCCAGATGGCAAAGTCGTGGTTCGCGACCTCGCTAAAGAAGCGGTTCCACACTTAGACGCAGCACGTGTTTCAGCATTCTTTACACCAGCAGAAAGCCGTAGCGCTGAACAACAAGCACATGTTGATTACTCAGACGCCTTGATTAACGAACTGAAAACAGCAGACGCAATAGTGATTGGTGTGCCTTTGTATAACTTTGGTATTCCATCAACACTTAAAGCTTACTTTGATCAATTGGCGCGTGCTGGTGTGACGTTTAAATACAGCGAAACCGGCCCAGTCGGTTTGCTTGATGATAAGCCTGTACATATTATTGCGGCGCGCGGTGGCTTTCACCAAGGCAAAGCATCTGATACACAAACTGGATTTTTAAATACGTTTTTAAATTTTCTCGGCCTGAAATCAGTCAACTACATTTATGCAGAAGGCTTGAGTATAAACACAGAAAAAGATCAGTCGCTTAATTTAGCACGCGTAGAAATTGAGCAAGCCACAGCCGCTTAAGTGTTTTATCATGATTGTCATTTTTGAAAATTATCAGAGAGGCAATCATGAAACCACTTAGCGAACAAACTTGCAGCGCCTGTCGAATTGATGCGCCACGAGTATCAACTGAACAGTTAAATGCTGGCCTAATAGAATTGCCAGAATGGGCACTGATCAAAGTTGACGACATTGATCATTTAACACGTGTTTATCCTTTTAAAAATTTTGTGGACGCACTGCAATTTACTCAAGCAGTTGGCGCGTTGGCTGAGGAATACAATCATCATCCAGCACTGTTAACTGAATGGGGAAAAGTGACCGTAAGCTGGTGGACTCACAAAATTAAAGGCTTACATGAAAACGATTTAATTATGGCTGCAAAAACTGAACAGCTTTTTAAGTCCATAACTTTTTAAATCCATGACTGTTTAAAACGACAACCATTTAACATCTCACAAGAGAGGTTCCAAAATGCAAAAACAACTCCAGCACATAATTCAAGGTCAAGCTACCAGCGATGGCGCTGGTGTTAAAATTAAACGCAGCTTGGGTCAAACACAACGTTTACGTCTTGATCCTTTTTTAATGCTTGATGAGTTCGGCTCTGAAAGCGCGACGGATTACATCGCGGGATTTCCTTCACATCCACACCGTGGATTTGAAACAGTGACCTACATGCTTGAAGGCCATATGCTTCACGAAGATCATATGGGAAACAAAGGCCACTTAAAAAATGGCGATGTGCAATGGATGACAACCGGTCGCGGTATTATCCATTCAGAAATGCCACAGCAGGAAGAAGGTTTAATGCGCGGCTTTCAGCTTTGGTTAAATTTACCTGCAGCTGAAAAAATGAAACCCGCAGCTTACAAAGATATCCCAAGTAAGGATATTCCCGTTGCAAACTTGAGCAATGGCGGCTGCATAAAAGTTATCGCGAATACCGCTGTTATTGATGGAAAAGTGGTTGCAGGGCCGATTCAAGGTTTAACAACAGATCCCATTTATTGGGATGTACATTTGCCGTTAAACACTGAGTTCTCACATGCAATTCCGGATACACATAATACGTTTTTATATGTCTATGAAGGCGAAATTGCGATAGGTGAAGATGCACGCAAATTAAAAGCAGGTAGCGCAGGCTTGTTGGGCGCAGGCGATGAAATTCATGTGCGCGCACTTGCCGAAGATACTCGCTTTATTTTACTTGCAGGCAAACCACTTCATGAGCCAATTGCACAATACGGCCCTTTTGTAATGAACACGCAAGAGGAAATTGAGCAAGCGATTCAAGATTATCGTAGCGGAGCTTTAACTGCTTACTAACTGTAAATAAAATCGGCCTAGGATTCTAAAATCCTAGGCCGATTTTTTTATTTATCTTGTTTATATTCTATTGGCCTTGGGCGTAAGCCTGAATATATTGCTTCAACAGTTTTTCATTGGTTTTAACAAAGCCGATATCAGCCGCTGAAACTGCTAACACCGCAGGATCAGCCTTTTCACGCAATGCCTTTTTTTGTTCTGCATTTAAATTCGTCATAGAATCCACCAAAAAATACGCTGCGATTGCATTACCCAGCTTAGTACTTAAACGCATATATTCGCCGACTGATTTCCAGCCATGACTAGCCGAAATACTATTAGCCGTTTCCAGCATATTCTTTTGCTGTAAAAAATGATTAATTTTTTTATCTTGCTCAATAGCAGGTAAACTATCAAATAATTTTATTTCTGCTTCAGTTTTATGCATACCATCCACCGCTTGCACAACTGCAGACAAATCGCGATTGGAGTCCATCCAGCGTTGTACAGACTGAACATTGAGCGTTGTATTGTCTGGTAAGAATTGCGCATACGCTACACCACAACAACAAACAGAAAAGAGAAATACTATTTTTAACAATTTCATTGCATCACTTACCTTGCCAATTTAAGGGTAATACTGGTAGCCAAAGCCCATACCCACCAAAAAAATAAAACCACAAAAGGTGTTAAAACTCCAAGCGATAAACCTGCGAAGCCTTTGCTTTCATAAAAGGGAAATATAATAAATAATTGCACAAAAGCTGGAATCAAACACAGAAGAAAACTACGCATAACTAAACTGCTTGACAGTACTGACAGCAAAAACACAAACCCCCACAAACCGCCCCATACAATTCGTGGATACATCCAATAGGGTGAAAATGAAGCGCCCATCTGCACTCCAAGGCTGTGTATTAAACCGTAATGCACTGCTAAATTCATAGCGAGAATTTGTATCAATGCGCCCAAACTACCGGCAGCAAAAACCACTAATGCATTTTTCATAACGTCTCACAAAATATAAATAGCCAGTAAATGAATAACAATCATGATAACTGTCATTGATTGCAAAGTTTAGGTAAAAATACGCACCATCACGATTCCTGAAATGATAGAATTGCGTCTATATTTTGAACAACATCAACAGCAGTGAACCTCATGTATCGTTTTTTCGAATCGCTTATAAAACCATTCCCACCCGAAGCCCCAAAGCAACCACCCAAGACGCTATTCGCATTCTGCCGTTATTATGCACGCGGCACAGAGCCGTATTTAATTCTGATGGCAATTCTAACTGGCGGCATTGCCATGATGGAAGTGTCGCTGTTTGGTTTTTTAGGACAATTAGTGGATTGGCTCAATACCCATTCACCGCAAAATGTATTTGTCGAAGCCAAAAATAAATTATTACTGATGGGCGCAATAGTGTTGTTAGGCTTGCCATTAACCGTATTTTTTCACGGCTTAATCATGCACCAAACATTGCTTGGTAATTTTCCCATGCGCATTCGCTGGCAAGCACACCGTTATTTACTTGGCCAAAGCTATCAATTTTATCAAGATGATTTTGCTGGCCGCATCGCCACAAAAGTGATGCAAACATCACTTGCCGTGCGTGAAACCATTATGAAGTTACTCGACGTGCTTTTGTATGTGTTCGTTTATTTTTCAGGGATTATTGTTTTACTCAGCACGCTCGACTTTCGTTTAGCGATTCCATTAGTGCTCTGGATTTTTGCTTACGCCGGTTTACTGTATTATTTTTTACCTCGTCTCACCAAAGTATCTACACGCCAAGCCGATGCTCGCTCTGATATGACGGGGCGACTTGTCGATACCTACACAAACATATCCACTGTGAAATTATTTTCACATTCAAATCGCGAAGCCGAGTATGCAAAAAAAGGCATGGAACATTTTTTAAGTACTGTTCACCCACAAATGCGATTAGCGACAGGTTTAAGTTCTTGCGTGTGGGCGATTAATGCATTACTTATATTTTCCGTTGCATTTGTTTCTATATGGCTATGGAGCAATCTCGCCATCACTACAGGTGCTATTGCCGCAGCGATAGGCTTAGTACTGCGCTTGAACGGCATGGCGCAATGGATTATGTGGGAAGTTTCCGCGTTATTTGAAAATATAGGCACCGCAAAGGACGGCTTGAATACACTGTCAATCCCTTGCCAAGTACAAGATATTCCAAATGCCCTACCTTTACATCCCACAAAAAGTAACATTGATTTTAACGATGTTAACTTTCACTACGGTAAAGGCAGTGGTGTTATTAATCATTTTAATTTACATATTAATGCTGGCGAAAAAATTGGTTTAGTCGGCCGCTCTGGCGCAGGAAAATCTACACTCGTAAATTTATTACTGCGTTTTTATGATGTAGAAAGCGGCACCATTTTAATCGATGGTAAAAATATTGCGCAGGTGCAACAAGAAAGTTTGCGCGCGCACATCGGCATGGTGACGCAAGATACATCGCTTTTACATCGCTCCATACGTGAAAATTTACTTTATGGAAAACCAGATGCTACAGAAGCCGATATGATTGAAGCCGCAAAGCAAGCAGAAGCTCACGACTTTATAATGCAGCTTAGCGATAGCCAAGGTCGCACTGGTTACGATGCTCACGTTGGTGAGCGCGGTGTAAAACTATCGGGAGGGCAACGCCAACGTATTGCCATCGCGCGCGTGCTTATTAAAAATGCACCGATTTTAATTATGGATGAAGCAACATCTGCTTTGGACTCCGAAGTCGAAGCAGCCATTCAAACCAACTTAAACACATTGATGCAAGGCAAAACTGTTATCGCTATTGCGCATCGCCTATCGACCATCGCAGCATTAGACAGACTCATTGTGCTGGATCAAGGCAATATTGTTGAACAAGGTTCTCATGCAGAGCTGATTGCGCAACAAGGAATTTATGCGCAATTATGGGAAAGACAATCAGGAGGATTTTTGGGGGAACTATAACTGGATTAAAAACTGGGCAAAAAAATGTGGGCATATAGCCCACATTTTTTTGATAAAGCGATAATTATTTCTCTACAAACGCACGCTCAATTACATAATCACCTTGCTCACCAATGCGTGGCGATATTTTAAAACCACGAGCATCTAACAGTGCGCAAGTATCGCGCAACATTTCCGGGCTTCCGCAGAGCATGGCACGATCGTGCTCTGGATTAAACGGAGGCAAACCGATATCGTCAAATAATTTTCCGCTTTCCACCAAGTCAGTCAAACGGCCTTGATTTCGGAATGGTTCGCGAGTAACGCTTGGGTAATAAATTAACTTATTACGAACTTCTTCACCAAAGAATTCATTATTGGGCAATTCATTCATAATGAAATCCATGTACGCCACTTCACTAACGGTACGCACGCCGTGAAACAGTACAATTTTTTCATACTTTTCGTAGGCAGCTGGATCGCGAATTAAACTCAAGAACGGAGCAAGACCAGTACCTGTACTGAGGTAATATAAATTTTTGCCAGGCTTTAAATCATCCAACAACAATGAACCTGTTGGTTTACGTCCCACCAATAAATCATCGCCTACTTTCAAATGTTGCAAGCGTGAGGTTAAAGGACCATTAGGCACTTTAATACTAAAAAATTCCAAATGCTCATCGTAGTTTGCACTGGCAATACTGTATGCACGCAATAACGGACGACCATCCACTTCAAGACCAATCATTACAAATTGGCCACTTTCAAAACGCAATGAATCCGGGCGAGTGGTAGTAAAGCTAAACAGTGAATCATTCCAGTGATGGACACTTAATATTTTTTCTGGAGCAACGGCGGCCATGTTTTTACCTTATGAATATCAATAGTGATAACGTATTTTAATAAATTTATTAATAAGATGCTGTGATTTGAGCTGTGGTTTCAAATAAATCAGCCACCAAACCATAATCAGCCCATTGGAAAATCTGCGCATCTGGATCATGATTAATCGCAATAATCGTGCGGCTATCTTTCATACCAGCAATATGCTGAGCCGCGCCAGAAACACCAATTGCGATATAAAACTCTGGTGCAACCACAGTACCGGTTTGACCGATTTGCCATTCATTAGGCGCAAAACCAGCATCAACTGCAGCACGAGTAGCACCAATAGCCGCATGTAATTTATTAGCAAGTGGCACCATAACCGCATCAAATTTTTCTGCGCTACCCAATGAACGACCACCCGTCACAACAATACGTGCGGTGCTCAAATCAGGATGTTCATTTTGTTGAATTTGTTCACTTACAAAACGTGATAAATTTTTATTTGCCACGCCTATCGCTGCAACATTTTCAATTGTTACAGATTGATCAGTATCTTCTGCAGTATCAAATGCCGTGGGGCGAATAGTTAACAACTTAATCGCTTCATTGTTTTGTACCGTTGCATTTAAATTACCGGCATACAGCGGACGAACATAAGTAGATGCGTCAACAATATGAGTCACTTCAGACACCATATCAACATCCAACAAAGCCGCGACACGTGGTAAAAGATTTTTACCAAAGCTCGTAGCCGCTGCAAGGATGTGTGAATATTGATTCGCAATACCATGAACTAATGGTGCGAAATTTTCTGCAAGCGGCTTAATATAAACTTCATTGTCCGCTACTAAGACACATTTTACACCTGCGATTTTTGCAGCCTCTTGTGCGATAGCATTTACATTGCTACCAATCACCAATACATCAATATCCGAGCCCAAAAGTTGAGCGGCTGATATTGCAGAGCGTGTTGCAGCTTTTAAAGATTGTTGATCAAATTCGGCAATAACTAAAATCGACATTTAAACCACCTTTGCCTTTGCATGCGTGTGTAACACATCAATTAATTCCTGAACATTATTAAGCATTTTGCCCGGCTTACGCACTGGTGGCTCAGCAACATGTGTTGTCACAACATTACTGGCAACGCTCACACCTAAATCCGCAAGCGCGATAGTTTCTAACGGTTTTTTCTTCGCCATCATTAAATTAGGGAGTTTAATATAGCGCGGGTCATTCAAACGCAAATCAGCGGTGATAACTGCAGGTAAATTCAATTCCAGAGTTTCCTGGCCACCATCAATTTCACGCACGACCGTAACTTTGCCATCTGCTATTTTAATGGCAGATGCAAACGTACCCTGCCCTACATTTAATAACGCAGCCAGCATTTGACCCACTTCAGCAGCATCATCATCGATAGCTTGTTTGCCAATAAGAATGAGTTGTGGAGCCTCGCGCTTTACAATTTCATGCAATACTTTTGCGGTAGTAAGCGAGCTTAATTGCGCGCCTGCATCCACTAGAATCGCACGATCAGCGCCTAAAGCCAGTGCATGACGCAATACATCCTGAGCATTAGCGGCACCCGCAGTTACCACGACAACCTCAGTTGCTATACCGGCTTCTTTCAAGCGTACAGCTTCTTCTACCGCATGCTCATCAAATGGGTTGATGCTCATTTTGACAGAATCTATGTCTGCGCCAGACCCATCAGCTTTAGCGCGAACACGAATATTGTGATCGACTACACGCTTGATACCCACCAACACCTTCATGACACTACCTCTAACTTTAGTTTTCTTTGAGTTGTGGCAATTATAAATAGTCCACAAGCATCTGTACAATTGATTAAATTGATATTATTAATCTATTATATTGATATAGATTTTTCGTCTAAGCCTGCAATCCGACGAAAAGTTTACGCGACATGGAGATAAACACGAAACACACTGAATTACAGAGATAACTGCCAATGAAATTTACACTCAGACAATTAGAAGTCTTAGTAGCAGTTGGTCGGGAAGAAAGCGTATCGCGCGCCGCCGCCGCTATTTCATTAACCCAGTCCGCAACCAGCATGGCCTTGGCAGAGCTAGAAAAACAGTTCAACACACGTCTTTTTGATCGCCAAGGAAAACGCGTGCAGCTTAACACTATAGGCCGCCAAATTCTGCCTCAAGCCATAGAATTATTGGATCGCGCCCAACAACTTGAATCACTTCTGGAAGGCAATATCGGCGCCGCCTCTTTACGAATTGGCGCGACTTTAACCATTGGCAACTACTTAGCAACTTTATTGATTGGCGAGTACATGCAACAAAATCCGGGAAGTCGTGTGGAGCTTGCTGTACAAAATACATCCACCATCATCGACCAAGTCGCTCACTTCAAATTGGATGTAGGATTAATTGAAGGTGAAAGCTATCACCCGGATTTACAAATCACCCCCTGGGTAGATGATGAGCTAGTGATTTTTGCGGCGCCAGATCATCCACTAGCCCAGAAGAAAAACCTAAGCCTGCAGGATTTATCTAACGAAGCATGGATTTTGCGCGAACAAGGTTCAGGCACACGCCAAGTATTTGATGCTGCCTTACGCCACCAATTAACGCACCTCAATATTCTTCTCGAGCTTGAACATACCGAAGCGATAAAACGAGCGGTTGAATCCGGGCTTGGGATTAGCTGTATATCGCGCCTCGCCCTGAAAGATTCTTTTCGACGTGGCAGTTTAGTACCACTTGAAATTGCTGGGCTGGATTTAAAGCGGCGCTTTAATTTTGTGTTACACAAACAAAAATTTATCAGCAGCGGTGTATTTGCGTTTCTTAATTTATGTAAGAAAGTAACCGAAGGTGCCGCGCGCAGTGATTTAATTATTATGCGGCGCCCAGATGGACAACCCGTTAAGTATCGTTAGCAATTAAGTAATTTTTAATATTTAAAAAATTTGAGTGGGTAGAAATTTAAAAATCGGGGCGATCTTGCAGAGATAATGGACATTGGAAATATTGAAAACAGCTATTCGTTTTCATTTGAAACATGTACCTCCGGTTCTCCGTCATAACCGATAGTGACATCTACATTGATTGGACGACAACAGACTTGGCAATCTTCAATATAATTTTGTTCGGGGATCGAGCAGTCGATTAAAAGCTCAATAATTTCTCCGCAATAAGGACATTGCACATTACGGTTATCGATTGTATTCATAGCAAAGTACCACGCTGCTTCTGGAGAATGTGCATCGATTTAAAGACACGATTATTTTAAAAACAAGATTATTCAGCGACTGCCACTGCTGGCAATGGAGTATTTTGTGCTTTTGGTATAACTCGAGCGTTAATCGCTTTACGAATTCGCAAATCTACCCACACAAATACAACCGAAAGTGAGAGCGATATAGCGCTAATAACAAGCACCGATACTATTGGCTGACATTCTTTTAAAGCTGGCGTCGCAACCAACAGCCTATAGATTGGAAAGTGAGTTATGTACAGCGGATATGAAATATCACCAAGAAATTTACAAACATCAACCCCTTTCCCTGACACCTCTACTTTTGCCGCCAATGCAATTAAGATAGGCGCAAATACGAGAGCGTTTAACAAACCAATTTTGGCAATAGAGATAAAAAAACCGATTGTAACTATGCTAAAAACAATAACCACATACCGTAGATGCTGGGCTTTATATTTATCCTGCAATTGATAAATCAACATACCAAGAAAAAACTCAGCAATGACTCTTGGAAAACCAAGAAGAAAATTACTTGCACTCCAGCCCGGATTTATAATTTTAGTAAAATAAGTACCTACAACAAAAATACAGGTGGCGAACACAACAAGCCATGTAAGCTTGATTTTTCTACCCCAGACGATATACGCAAAAAAGAGTATGTTAACAAAGAGTTCAAAGAATAATGACCATGCTGGATCATTAAATGGAAAGATTGGCCCCGTAACATTCACCGAACCAACAGGCCATGAAATATTATTAAAGAACGGCATAAAGAAGAGATTAAGAAAACCTGCGGCAACTAGACTTGTCGTTGAAACATCAAAATCTGTACGGTCAACACTAGTGTATATCAACGCCAGAATGCCGATGCCAAAACCAATAAAATACAAAGGTCCCAGTCTAATAACACGAGAATACATAAAAGTCTTAAGACTCAAACCTTGAATAATTTTATCGCCATAACTGTGAGCAATAACAAAACCGGAAAGAATGTAAAAAATATCGACGGCAACCCATGAGCCCGTCAACCAATGTAAATTATTATATTCTGTGTAGTGATAGAGCATAACCGCTATGGCGGCAAGGCCTCTCAATCCATCTAGAGGGTGAAATCTAAAAGAAGATTTTTTCATTAATGAAATTCCATGTACCTATCAGGTCAATTTATAGCTAATTATGGCAAAAGAACAAACGACTAAATAATACATGCAATCATGAGACCATATCATCGGAATTTATAAACAATAGGGGGAAAACAGGTAGGTTTTACAGAAGGGATTTTATGATTAGGCATTCCCTGCCCACTCATATTACACAATATCTAGGTCAGCCATTAGCCGATTTATTCGATTTTTGGGTAACGTGTGAATCGACGACCTGATGCCCTAGCAATAAATTGCTAAAGAAGTCTGCGTGTTCAGCGGTAGAAATATCTAACTCGGCACCAAAACCATTATTACGTTTGTGCGTGATTAATGCAGGTATTTTTATTCGCTTTGATTTAGATATTGCTTTTCGGTTGTGTAGAATTTCGAGCGAAATTTGATGCTCACAATCAATCTCTGTAAATTCCGTCTCAACAAAAACACCTGTAAGGCTAGCATTTTTTATTCGCCCCAATGCAACAGGTAGTGTGTGTTGATAAATTTGAATGTTTAAATCACTTACATATCGGTTTGCACATCGATGTTCCATAATACCTCCATTAAATGTATGACGTTATTATTGACCTTTATACGAATACTGCGCACGCCACTGCATAAAGGTCTTTATGGTTTAAGGCAAACGGTCGTAGCGTGCTAAATGAGTTTTTAATTTATTGTTAAGATCCTGAGGAAATTGTTGCCATGAAAATTGCCAAGTCCAATTTATCCCTATAGTGCCGGGTACATTCATGCGATGGTCGCCATTCAACTCCAAAATATCTTGCAATGGAATAATGACCATAGGCGCAACAGACGACAATGCTGCATCAATTAATAACCACGGCATTGTTTCGTTGCTAGAAAATAAATAATTTTTTGTTATTTGTTGTTGATCTTCTGATAGTGATTCATACCAACCTAGGGTTGTGTCGTTATCATGCGTCCCGGTATAAATAACATCGCTTCGCGCATGATTGTGCGGCAAATGTGGATTTTTTGTATTGCCATCAAATGCAAATTGCAACACTAGCATACCCGGCAAATTAAATTGATGCCGAAGCGCTTCCACCTCTGGCGTTATTAACCCTAAATTTTCTGCAACTAAAGGCAATGATGGATAAGCTTTAAAGCACGCCTTTAAAAAAGCTTCACCAGGCGCTTTTACCCATTGACCCAACCGCGCATCCACACTATTACCTGGAATTTCCCAAAAGGCTTCAAAGCCACGAAAATGATCGATACGAATTAAATCAAATTGTTTTAATTGTGTGCGCAATCGAGCGATCCACCAACTAAAACCAGACTCCTCCATAGCTTGCCAGTTGTAATGTGGGTTGCCCCAATGCTGCCCTGTCTCTGAAAAATAATCTGGTGGCACACCGGCAACCGTAAGTACATTACCGTCATCATCCAAATTAAAAAATTGTTGTGCGGCCCACACATCACTACTGTCGTGCGCAACAAAAATAGGCATATCACCAAACAATGATATTTTTCTTTCAGCTGCATAATGACGCAATTCATTCCACTGCTCAAAATAAGCGAACTGCTCAAATACATAGAGTGAAATATCAGCGGCTAAAAACTCACGATATTCTTGTAAAACATCAGGCAGACGTTTTTTTAATGCTTCGGGCCATTGATTCCATGGGCGATTTTCGTAATGTTTTCGCAGCGCCATAAACAATACAAAATCATCTAACCAATATTCATTATCGGCACAAAACTGACTGAGCTTGTGCATTAATTCTGTGCCGCTTTCGCCAATTAACTTTTCATAAAATTGGTTTGAACATTCTTGGCGAATAATCTGTAAATTGTCCAATGAAGCAACTGATTCACCCCATGAAGAATTTGGGTGAACCCATTTTTTCTCAATGAGCCAATCAATACTAATAAGTTCAGGATTACCTGCATGAGCAGACACAGATTGATAGGGAGATAAATCGGCATGAGTAGGTGTTGTTGGCAACATTTGCCATACCGTCACACCAGAATCGGAAAGAAAATCTATAAATGCGTAAGCATCTTTGCCCAATGTTCCGTGCATTTGCGCAATAGGTTTTCCCTGCGAAAATGACATTTGATTAGGCAGCGATGTGGGGTGCAGTAGCACCCCCGCACGTCGCGTTAAAAAAATAGGAGAAACACTTGCAGTATTGTGGTGCATAGTGCTCTACCTATTATTGTTCATGACCTTGACGCATTACGCCACCAGCTGAAGGAGCACCACCACCAACGCTGATTACATCGTTTAAGTATTCTGGCTCTGGCGTTTTAATAAGAATGTAAAGATTTTTTAAATGCTGGCGATACAAGTATTCAAAATCGCTAACGCTTTGCGATGGGTTGTAGTCACCGAACCACCAAAACCAATCTGAACCCTCACATAACGCAAGTTGCTTTTCAATTTTTGCCAATTGATCGGCTTTAAACTTTTTAGTTGATATCGCAAGATCTGTAGCGAGTTTTGCTTCGCACAACATGTCCCAGCCACGATTTTTATCTTTGTCACCAATCCATGTTGAGAAATTGCCATACACCCAACTACCTGCAACCAAATGCGGCATTGCGAGCGGCTCTGGTTTTTGTGTTTTGAGTAATTCACTATAAGTCGTTAATTCAAGCTCTGGATGTTCACCGATGCGACGATATAACGATTCCAAAAAGTAGTAGGCATTTTCCGGAAAATATTCCCAGGCATTTTCACCATCCATGATCACAGAGATCACAGAATTTTTACGGTTGTCGCACGCATTGGCAATAGAAACCATGTGATTAATTAAATCACCCACGGCATCTTCTGCGTGCCATGTAGCATATTTAAAACCGATTAAATCCGAGAGCCCATCATCGCGGAAGAAACAATTAATATTGCTATGCGCAAAATTATACGGGCGATGTAAACAAGATTTATTTGCCGCCAATTCATCTGCAATGGCCTTGTTATCACCGTGCCTTAAACTGTTATGTAGTACTGAATCACCTGTAGCAGCCCAACTAAACCCAGCTTCACCTAATAATTTTAAGGTGTCATCACTGAGCGCACCTTCTGATGGCCAACAACCCGTGGGCGTATGACCAAAATAATGTTGGAAGGATTTGATACCTTGTGTCAAATGCCATTTTGCACGCTCTTCACCACCAGCATAATGCGTCGTTGTAGGCAAAGTAACATCTGGCCACGCTTGGCGCGCAGAATTAATATCCAGCAATAAAGGAACAATAGGATGCGCATAAGGGCTCATGCACATTTCGATTTGGCCTTTATCGTAAAGCGCTTTGTAACGTGGGCCTATAGAGCGAACTTGATCGCCAATAAGTTGCAATAATTGCGTTCTATCTTGCAATGTAAAACCACGACCTTTATTTTGCCACGCTTGCACATGTACATCGGTGCGACGCAAGGTTTCTGCTAACCAACTCAGGTGATACCAAAAACCTAAATCAATTAAAAATTGTTCATTTAAATAAGACGCAAGCCAAGGCTTCTCGTCAAGCGAGTTAACAGTATCTGCCAGCTCACGAAAAATGGGGAAACGCTCAATCATACGTTCGCGATTTGCACGCAAATATTTTTTAGCAAGATCAAGGTATTCTGGCGAGCCTGCAACGGGGAGTTTTTTCTCCACTAACGATGAGAGTACCGCATCTTTAATTTTTTCATCTTTGGTAAAATAAAGGTCAATTTGTTGGCCGTAATCATCCAGCTGCTCTAACAAAATAGGCGCAAAATTAAATACCGCACGCGCTTTTGGCTGCGCTTCTAAATGCGCAACCATGTCCACATAATCTTTGAGTGCGTGCAAATAAGTCCAGGGGAAATAATATTCGCCTGTCATAATATTGCGATAATCTGGTTGGTGCATATGCCAACAGAAAACGACTTTCATTTTACCCTTAGAGACCATGTGAATACCCTTCAATCAACATTTCAGGAGTTACCAATACAACGCCCTTAGGAGACACAAAGAAACGCTTACGATCCGCTTCTTCATCATAACCAATCACAGTTCCGTCAGGAATAATGCAGCGCCTATCAATGAGTGCTTTACGGATTTTACAATTGCGGCCAACTTCTACACTGGGGAAAAGTACAGAGTCAGTAATTTCACAGTAAGAATGAACACGTACGCGCGGAAACAATAACGAATGACGAATCGCAGAGCCCGACACAATACAGCCACCCGCAATTAACGAATCGACAGCAAAGCCACGGCGACCTTCATCATCAAATACAAATTTTGCCGGTGCTACTTGTTCTTGATGAGTCCAGATTGGCCATTCTGCATCATATAAATCCAACTCTGGTGTTACGTTGGTTAATTCAAGGTTAGCTTCCCATAGCGCATCAACAGTACCCACGTCGCGCCAGTAGCCATCGCCACCGTTAACCGGATCGCGGAACGGGAATGCAGTAACGCGATGCGTCTTGATCATCGCGGGAATAATATCTTTGCCAAAGTCATGGGAAGAATCAGGATTTTTTTGATCTTTTAATAATTCACTGAAAAGCACTTTAGTACTGAAAACATAAATACCCATTGAGGCAAGTACTTTATCTGTTTTGCCTACCATGGGTTCTGGATTTGCTGGTTTTTCAGTAAAACGTACGATGCGATTATTATCATCGATATCCATCACACCAAATGCGCTTGCAATTTCAATGGGTACTTCTATACAACCTACAGTGATATCTGCACCACGTTCAACGTGTGCCGCAATCATGGTGCCGTAATCCATTTTATAAATATGATCGCCGGCAAGAATCAACACATATTCAGGATTGTGACGACGGATAATATCAAGGTTTTGCATTACAGCATCTGCAGTGCCAACGTACCATGATTCATCAACACGCTGTTGCGCTGGCAACAATTCTACAAACTCACCAAGCTCGCCACCCAAAAATCCCCAACCGCGCTGAATGTGACGGTCAAGCGAATGCGATTTATATTGTGTGAGGACACTGATGCGACGAATACCAGAGTTAACGCAATTAGATAAAGGGAAATCGATAATTCGAAATTTTCCGCCAAAATGAACAGCAGGTTTTGCGCGCCAATTTGTAAGCTGGTGAAGGCGTGATCCGCGACCACCTGCAAGAATAACAGCTAACGTTTTTTGAGTTAAACGACTTACAAAGCGACCAGAGGTCTGGTTAGTACTCATTAAAGCTCCTTTGTTATTGCATTAATGGGAGTTTGAATTGGATAAACTGGCATTTGATTTTTCATGGAGCAACATCGATGCCAAAAGAAAATCATTAATAAATTATTGTTCAGGATACTTTTGGCTACCATTTTGAATATGGTGAAAATCAATTGTAGAGTGTAGCTGCTTAATAGTATGAACCTGCAAATATTTTATTTGTATGTAATTATTTTTTGCTCTATTTTGTGTCATATCGCCGCCACTATGTTGCGCTTCGATTATGCACGAATGTGTTGCGCGGTAATGTAGCTATTTTATTGTTTAATACACAAGCTACTAATTTCACTTTAGGCGCCAAAATAAAAGGCTTTACCTCTGCAGGTGTTTTTTAAGGTAACCTGAGAGTATATAAATCAACTTTACAGGAAAACCTTCATGCTCAGCGCCAAGCACGAACAACCTTTATCAAGTGATCTTCTTCGGATTGTTTCAGCGACACACCATGATCCTTTTGAGGTTCTTGGTAAGCATCCACTGGCATCTCCCACTCTTACCGCTAACACTGTCGTTCGCTTATTTCTACCTGGCGCTCGCGGTGTATCAGTAATAGTCGATGATGGGCAAGTACAAGCAGCAGAGCGCATTGAAGGTACAGACTTTTTTGAATGGCATGGCCTCAGTATACTCATTAAAGGCCACTATAAAATTACCTGGATTGATCGCCACGGCACGTCTCATACGGAATATGACCCCTACTGTTTTGCACCACAGCTGGGCGAATTGGATATGCACTTATTCAATGAAGGGCAGCATTGGAACATTTATGAAATACTTGGCGCGCACCCACATCAAGTGGATGGTGTTGATGGGATACTTTTCGCCACTTGGGCGCCCAGCGCTGAACGTGTCAGTATTGTCGGTGATTTTAATAACTGGGATGGTCGCCATCACCCCATGCGAGTGCGCGGTGGTAGCGGCTTATGGGAAGTTTTTATTCCCGGCTTAGCCGTTGGTTCTTTTTATAAATTTGAAATACGCAATCGCAACACGCACAGCGTATTTGAAAAAGCAGACCCTTACGGCCAAGCATTTGAATTGCGCCCCAAGACATCCTCTATCGTTACCGCCAAAAGCACCTATCAATGGCAAGACACAAAATGGATGGAAAAACGCACCCATTGGGACTGGCAACATTCACCCTTCTCTGTCTATGAAGTTCATTTGTCGTCGTGGCGCAAAGGCGATGGTAATCAATTTTTATCCTATCGCGAATTAGCGCATCAATTAGCTGATTACGTTACCAACATGGGATTTACCCATATTGAAATTCTTCCCATCACAGAACATCCCTTCGATGATTCTTGGGGGTATCAAACTACGGGCTATTACGCGCCTACCAGTCGCTTTGGCACACCGGATGATTTCCGTTATTTTGTCGACCACATGCATCAGCATGGCATTGGTATTATTCTCGATTGGGTTCCCGCTCACTTTCCCAAAGATGCGCATGCCCTCGCCCGCTTTGATGGCAGCGCTCTCTATGAGCATGAAGACCCACGTTTAGGCGAGCACCGCGATTGGGGCACACTTATTTATAATTACGGCCGCAATGAGGTGCGCAACTTTTTGTTAGCCAATGCTCTATTTTGGCTAAAAGAATTCCACATTGATGGCCTGCGAGTTGACGCTGTTGCCTCTATGCTGCACCTGGATTACTCGCGCAACGAAGGCGAGTGGATTCCCAACATTCACGGCGGCAATGAAAACTTGGAAGCTATGGCCTTCTTAAGTCAACTCAACGTGCTTTGCCATGGCCAACACCCAGGCACCATTATTGTTGCCGAAGAATCTACTGCATGGCCACAAGTCACTCGCCCAACATGGGTTGGCGGCTTAGGGTTCTCCATGAAATGGAATATGGGCTGGATGCACGACACATTGGAATACATCAGCAAAGATCCTATTTATCGTAAATACCAACACAACCAACTTACCTTTGGAATGATGTACGCCTTTACTGAAAATTTCCAATTGCCCTTCTCTCATGATGAAGTTGTGCACGGCAAAGGCAGCATGATTCGCAAAATGCCAGGCGACATGTGGCAACAATTCGCAAACCTGCGTTTGCTCTATACTTACCTCTATACTTATCCGGGTACCAAATTATTATTTATGGGTTGCGAGTTTGGCCAGTGGGATGAATGGGCTCATAAAAAATCGCTGGATTGGCATTTACTCGGCGAAGGCGACTTCCACTCTGGATTGCAATTGCTAGTAAAAGACCTGAATAAACTTTATACCAGCTCGCCTTCGCTCTATGAATATAGCTTTCAACACGAAGGCTTTGAGTGGGTAGATTGTAATGATTCAGCCCACTCCGTCATTAGCTATCTACGCAAAGGCAGTGACGGTGCAACACTGGTTATTTTAAATTTCACACCGGAACCACGTGAAAATTATCGCCTTGGAGTGCCACAAGCGGGCACCTTCAAAGAAATTTTTAATTCGGACTCTGCGTATTACGCAGGCAGTAATATGGGCAACGCAACAGAAATATCAACATCGCCCATTAGCTGGATGGGACATGCACAATCTATTGAGTTAACGTTACCGCCTTTAGGCGCAATTTTATTAAAATGTAATTAATATCGGGCAGGATTTGTTGTAGATGAGAAAGATTTTATTTGTTGCCAGTGAAGTTTATCCACTGATTAAAACCGGCGGCTTAGCTGACGTTTCATCTAGTTTGCCAAGGGCACTTTTAAAATTAGGCCATGACATTAAAATTTTAGTGCCTGCCTACGGTAGCTTATCAACAAAGCTTAACGATATTGGTGTTAAAGAAGTAGCGCAATTGTCGGTGTTAGGGCACGACGTAAAAATATTACAGGCTCGCCTGCCCGGTTCGCGCGTCACTGTACTACTCGTCAATACACCACTTTTTTCTGATCGACAAGGAAACCCCTATTGCGGTGCAGATGGCAGCGACTGGCGCGATAATCATTGGCGATTTTTTCTGTTTGCAAAAGTTGCCGAAGCTATAGCGCTCAATCAAGCACAACTACACTGGCAGCCCGATATTGTACACTGTAATGACTGGCAAACCGGTTTAGTACCTGCCCTGTTATCACAAGCTACGGTAAAACCAGCCACCGTGTTTACAATTCACAATTTAGCCTACCGTGGATTATTCTCTCAGCAATCTTTTTTTGAGTTAGGCCTGCCTAACGAATTTTGGCACCATGAAAAATTAGAATTTTATGGCCAACTTTCTTTTATTAAAGGCGGTCTTGCTTTCGCAGATGCTATAACAACCGTTAGCCCCCGTTATGCGCAAGAAATTCAAACCCCTGAATTTGGTTGTGGCTTAGATGGCCTATTACGCGCTCGATCGCAACACCTAAACGGTATCTTAAATGGTATCGATATGGATGAATGGAACCCCGGAACTGACAAATTAATCCACCAAACTTACAATCGCCGCACTATTAATCAAAAAAATAACAACAAAATGCACCTACAAGCGCAAATTGGCCTTCCTATTAGCGAATTAACGCCTATGCTTGGTTTTATAGGTAGGCTTGTTGAGCAAAAGGGTGTTGATTTATTACTCAACCAAATGACTCAACTACTAGCATTGGATTGCCAGTTGGTTATTTTAGGTAGCGGAATTTCTCATTATGAAGAAGCCCTGCTACACATTGCACAACAGCATCCAAATAAAGTGTCGCTCACGTTAGGTTACAACGAAACATTTGCTCATCAAATAGAAGCAGCTGCCGATATATTTTTGATGCCCTCTGTTTTTGAACCTTGCGGGCTTAATCAAATGTACAGTTTACGCTATGGAACATTACCTGTAGTGCATTCAGTCGGTGGATTATGTGACACGATTATTGAGCAGCGCTTAGATGTAATTGATGACACAAGTAATGGTTTTGTATTTCACCAAGCAACAGCAGAAGATTTACACGACGCAATTAAGCGCGCACTTAATTGTTATCAACAGCCAGAAAAATGGAAAAAGCTCCAACAAAATGCCATGAAACAAGATTTTTCATGGGAAAAAAGTGCAAAAATGTATGAAAAAATTTATGAGCAGCTTTTAGAGCCAACAGAAGTGAAAATGTAAAGTTACTGTTCGATGTATATTGCTAAAGCCACCATAATAAAAATAGCCACAATGAGAAATGCGTTTAAACGCTTCATTGGCAATATTTAAAAATTAATTATTGGAAGGGTATATATGAATTTATTCCGGACACCAACACTATTAATTGTTGGCCTTATTATATTAATTGCCGAACGTATATATTATGTAAATAAAAATGATTCGCATATTAATAATGCGGAAAACATTAATACTGTGCCGCAAGATGCAGCCTATGTTCAATACAATGAATTCACCAGAAGTCAAAAATATGGTCAAAATGGTACTGCAAACGTTAATAGATTTGCAGGAGACGACAGTGAAAAATATATCGTTCACATTCCTGGCTCAAACTTGAAATTCAATGCCAGCAATAGAACAGTACAAAAAGGTACTGATGATGTATGGCAACGATATAGCGATCAAATGCCAAAAGTATTTACATTAAACAATGCCGCAAAAAAGGGCGTTGATTATTCTGAAGATAACATGGGACATATACAGCGCTTAGCCTACGACGGTGACATTTTGGCAAAGTTTTTATATGGTTATCATCTCAGCAAACAACTTGAAGCAGATGGAGCAAAAAGCAAAGGAGCGAATGATCCTATTTTCTGGAATAGCCGGATTACTGAAATTCGTCAGCTTTATATTGATTCTGCATCTCATGGGCTTCATTCAAGCGCCCACGAACTCTCTCGACTGTATTCCTTACCTCAATTTCGCGACACCGTAGAAGCTTTAAGCTGGGCATTTATTGCTGATGCGATGAGAGAAGAAGGAGACAAGAGTCTCGGCATGATCTGCTCTGACAAAAATTATGATGCATGTACAAGTGATGCGTTAATAAAAGGACTGGATAGAGCTAAAAACTATCTAAAAGTTTATTCTTTTAAACTTGAGAATTAATATATCTCTACGAATATAGGGGCGGCTTATCAAACCACCACTGCAAGTAATACCTGAAGAGAATACTCTTTAGAACATACGATTAAGGATTTATTTATACCCGCACCTGCAAGCAATTTATAAGGTATGAACATCACTTCTTCTGCTGCTAAGCTAAGCTCATCATCCCCAATTAAAACACCGCAAACATTGCCAATCGGCATTAATAAGCCATAGCTATTTTGAGACTCCACACAGTATTGTTGATTCGCGGCAAGAGTAATGCTAATTACTCTGAAATCATCAAATCTTGCGACCTCTTCGACCAGCACACCTTCATGTGCAGATAAAACAACAAGTGCTGCCTGCTCAGGTGTTACAAGCTGTACTTTTTCGAGTGCAGATTGAGTATCCCAGCTATCTTGAGTAAGAACTTTTTGCGCAAAAGATAATATTTTTCGTTCAAAAACGGGCGTTTGAAACTCAACCACTCGCACACCGTGTTGCAATGCATGTGGGACATAACAAGGAACCTTTACAACATCACCTATACGCAATGACTGAATAGCAGAAAAACTATTTTTATAGTCGCGAGCCTGCTCTTCTCGCTCAACCAACTCTTGGGGTATTTGCTTCTCCCACAAACCTAGAATTTTTGAGTCGACGGGCGAGGTTAACGAGATGTTATTTTTTATTCGCTCTATATCGTACAGGTCATCAATAGTGCGGCGAATCTTTTCGTACTCACTAACAGCGTTTAAATAAGCCACTTTAAACTCTTCATCACTTTTAAATTCTGAACGCTTTTTTTCATCAAAACCTAAACGGATGGCACCTATATTATTTTTCCATGCTCGCGAATCAATATGCGTAACCACATAAACTTCTTGTTTTTGTTCATGCAACTCAAAATATAAATCACCATAAACTTCATCCGGCAACGGGTCTAACGTTTTTAATAGGATAATTTTTTTATGGGAATCAGAGGCCAAATAATCTGGCATTAAGGACAACACCCAAGGTAACGGAGTAGAAAAACCTTGTGCAGTAACGTTAGATTGACCACGAGCCTCTATACCGGTATACCAAATTTCCTGCCCCCACGGCTTAGGAATTTTTACAGGTTCCAGCATTAAGGGAGCTGATAAAGTTAGCCAAGGTGTTTGATAGTTATTTGAAAATATTTGTAGATCGTTATCGGTAGTATCCAATTGTTCAATTGCGTTTTTGATAGCTGAATCAAGAGGAAAAATCGCAGCAGAAATTGAAGTATTTTTAGCAGTTTTCTTTAGCTCTATGAGCGCAATTAATTCAATGGCTTTTGGTTCAGTTAAATAATATTGCTCAAAGGAAAACTGTACCGCAAATGCAACCCGAGTATTGTTCTCCGCCAACAATATGGATTCTTGTTGATTGATAATACCTTCGGGATGGTTAGATGCAAAAATAATCAACGCGGTTACTCGTTATTGTAAAAATTAATGGCTGTAAAAAATCATGACTGTAAAAATTGAATTGCAGTTTACCAGAAAATAAAAAACTCGACCGAAGCCGAGTTTTTTATTTTCTGGTAAAATTTCAATGAATTAATTTAGACGCTCAATTACCGTAGTAATCCCCTGCCCTAAACCAATACACATTGTCGATACACCTAAAGTTGCATCCTTTTCTTTCATGACGGTAAGCAATGAACCGGTAATACGTGTGCCAGAGCATCCAAAGGGATGGCCAAGCGCAATCGCACCACCGTGGAGATTTACTTTCTCATTCATTACATCAAGTAATTTTAAATCTTTTAATACAGGTAATGCTTGTGCGGCGAAAGCTTCGTTCAATTCCACGACTTGAATATCATTCATGGTTAAACCCGCCGCCTTTAGTGCTTTCTCAGTCGACGGTACGGGCCCGTAACCCATAATGGATGGATCAACGCCTGCGATGCCTAATGAGCGCACTTTTGCGATAGGTGTTAAGCCTAATGCTTGCGCACGCCCTGCAGACATCACCAGCATTACGGACGCACCATCAGATAATTGCGATGAACTGCCCGCGGTAACCATGCCATTTTTAGGATCAAACACAGGAGGCAATTTTGATAACGCTTCTACGGTTGTCTCAGGACGAATCGTTTCATCCTGATCTACCATCACCATAAAACCATCAGCATTGTGCCCTTCAACAGCGATAATTTCGCGATCAAAACGCCCTTCTGCACGCGCCTTAGCAGCGAACTGATGCGAACGCGCACTGAACTCATCCATTTGCTGGCGATTAATGCCGTGCAACAGCGCTAAATATTCCGCTGTCATCCCCATGTTGCCCGCCGCTTTCGCGACAGATAAACCTAGCAGTGGATTGATATTGATAGATTCATACATCGGCAAATGCCCCATATGCTCCACACCACCGATTAAATATACATCGCCCAAACCTGCACGAATGTTTGCAGTTGCAGTGTGCAATGCAGACATAGATGAACCGCACAAACGATTAATGGTTTGCGCTGGGACTGTGTGTGGCAAACCTGCCAACAATAAAATATTACGCGCTACGTTAAAGGCTTGCTCTTCGCGTTGCATAACACAGCCCCACAACATATCGTCGATAGTTGCTGGATCTAATTGCGCATTACGTGCGAGCAAACCTCTAATAATCGCAGCAGAAATATCATCAGCACGAACATTGCGGAAGCAGCCATTTTTAGAACGACCCATTGCACTGCGAGCATAATCGACAATCACGGCATCTCTTGGTTGTAAACTCATTATTCTTCTCCTAGCCGTAAAAAGATTTGTTGTTAGCGATTTGAGATTTTAAGCTTGCAGGCGATTCATACAACGCGCCCAAACTGCTAAATTTTGTAGCCATTTCACAGAAGGTTTTTGCACCAAGTGAATCAACCCAACGGAAAACTCCGCCGCGAAATGGTGGAAAACCAGTGCCATAAACTAAAGCCATATCTGCTTCAGCAGCAGTTTCAACAATACCCTCTTCCAAGCAACGCGCTAACTCAGTTGCCATAGGAATCATCATGCGCGCGATAATATCTTCATCGCTAATGTCAATATTATTGGTAATAGTTGGCTTAAGAAGTTCTACAGCTGTTTGACTTGGCACTTTGCCAAGCTTACCTTTTTTATCCAACGCATAATCATAAAAACCTTTTTCGGTTTTTTGCCCTAAACGGCCTGCAGCAAACATCGCATCAGTGCAAGATGTAAAATTGCGTTGCATACGATCCGGGAAGCCTTCTGCCATCACTTTTTCGGCATGAACAGCGGTATCAATCCCCACCACATCGAGCAAATAAGCAGGACCCATTGGCCAACCCCAGGTCTCCATAATTTTATCGATGCGTTGATAATCCACACCATCGCGAACCAATAATGCGAAGCCTGCCAAATACGGGAACAACACCCGGTTCACCAAAAAGCCGGGGCAATCTTTTACCACAATCGGTTTTTTGCCCATGGTATTTGCGTAAGCAACGGTGCGCGCAATTGCGTTATCCGATGTTTTTGCACCGCGAATAACTTCTACTAACGGCATCATATGTACGGGGTTAAAGAAATGCATGCCGCAAAAGTTTTCAGGGCGCTGCAACGCTTCGGCAAGATATGTAATAGAAATGGTTGATGTATTTGATGCAATGATAGTATCCGCACTCAACTTGGCTTCAGCTTCCGCTAGCACACTGCGTTTTACTTTTGGATTCTCAACAACAGCTTCTACAACGATATCAATTTGATCAAAGCCATCGTAGGTAAGTGCAGGCTCGATGCGATTTAATACATCGCCCATTTCACTTGCCGTGAGTTTTTTGCGCTCGACACGTTTACTTAATAATTTATTCGCTTCAGCCAAGCCAAGATCAATGCCTTTTTGCGCGATGTCTTTCATCTTAATCGGCACGCCTTTTAAGGCAGATTGATAAGCGATTCCACCACCCATAATACCTGCACCTAACACAGCCGCGCGTGCGATTTTTTTATCGGCTTTTTTCTCCCAGCTTTTTGCTTTTTTGCTGAGCATTTGTTCGCTAACAAATAACCCCACTAATGAAAATGCAACCGGTGTGGCCGCCATTTTTGCAAACGTTTCTGCTTCAATTTGTAGCGCTTCATCGCGGCCTTTATCAGCAGCTTTTTGCATGGCTTTAATTGCAGACACTGGCGCAGGATAATTACGCCCTGCTTGCGCACCGACAAATGCTTTTGACGTTTCGAACGCCAACATAGATTCCATAATATTTAATTGCAGCGGCGCTTTTTTCTGTGCGCGACGCGCTTGATAATCAAACTTACCACTCATTGCTTCGCCCAAGGTAAAGAGCGCAGCTTCACGCAATTTTTCAGGTGCAACCACGGCGTCCACAACATGCGCCGTTAAGGCTTGTTCTGCTGTGTTTTCTTTACCTCCAGCAATCCACTCCACCGCGGTATCCAATCCTGCAATACGCGGTAAACGCACAGTACCGCCCCAACCAGGAATAATCCCAAGCTTGGTTTCAGGCAAACCGATTTTAGAAGCGTTTGTGCTGGCAACACGATAATCGCACGCTAAACAAAACTCCAATCCACCACCTAGTGCGATGCCATTGATAGCGACGACTGTTGGAAAAGGTAAATCTTCCAAACGGCAATTATTACGGTTGTTTTTCGCTAGATGCCCAATAACTTGCTCTGCACCAGCAGAGAAAACGGCGCCAAATTCCATAATGTCGGCACCGACAATAAATACATCTTTGGCGCTAGTAACTAACAGGCCTTTGATGTCGGTTGCTTTTTCTAATAGCGTTAATATCTGCTCAAGCTCAGTTACTGCCAGCAAATTAAATTTATTAACGGACTCGCCCTGCAAATCAAAAATTAACTCAGCGACCGCATTGGGATGTTTAACGAGGGACAGTGCTTTTCCTTGAAACATAAGCATTTTCTCTTATAGGTTTAATAAAATGATCATAGGATAAGTGTAGCAGGCAAACACAACGCAACACAAAAACAGAAGGTAAAATAGTAGAAATAGAAAACAACAAAAAAGGGAAACTACGCTTCGCAGATTAATAAAACACATTCATGCGTTGCTGAAAGATTACGCAATCGATAAGGCTGATGCGGCGAAAGAGAAAAAGCATCATCAACATGCAAAATAGAGACATGCATATTGGCTGTGAGTTCAAGCTGACCAGCGACAATAAAACCACTGATAGCGCGATGAGAGAGTTGGGGTATCGCACCAATATCTGCGCCAACACCTAAAATAAACTTCTGAAATGTAGCGACGGATTGAGGATTTTTATGGGGAATATCTTGAATAACAACCGCAGAATTTTGTTGCTGATGAATAGCAAGCTCACTGGAGCGATAAACAACTTGGGAGGCGTTAAGAGGGTCGCATACAAAAAACTGCGCCAGGGTCATCGGGATTCCGCTTAAAATTTTCTCAAGGGAACTGACTGAGGGGCTATTTTGCCCCTGTTCAATCATTGAAATACTGCTGTGGGTTACACTAGATCGCTTGGCTAATTCTCTTTGTGAGAGGCCATTCTGCTCGCGCACCACCTTCAATCGCGCTCCTATCTGCAATCCCACCTGCAACCCAACATCTACAGGTGCGCTTGTGGCGACGGAAAGATAATCAGCGGTGGGATCAATCATCTTTTTGCAGTTTTATACGCTCAGCATCAGGCAAATTAGTGACGATCAAATTATACGAATGATCAATCATGTCGTAAATTTCTTCGTCGGGAACACTGCCATCAAAAATCACCGTATTCCAGTGTTTTTTGTTCATTTGGTAGCCAGGTTGAATAGCATCATATTGCGCACGCAATTCAAGCGCGAGCTCAGGATCACACTTTAAATTGATGCGTGCGTAAGCAACGCCGGACGTTAAAGTGGCAAACATTTTATGACAAACTTTATAAACACCGACTGTTGGATCTGCGGGAAATGTTTGTACAGCTTGTTTTTTACTTAAAAGGTATTTTTGTGCAGAAGAAAAATCCATCATGCAGTCCTTTAAACATCTTGAAAAGATATACAGTTAAAGAATATTCGCGGTCTCAATAAAGACGACGGGTTATACGTATGTTTACAACAATAGTTTACAAGATGATAAATTAAACAGGTATTACATGTATTTACGCATCAACTGGCCAACTTTGCCATAACTTACTATTTGTTCCGGTAACTGATGAAAGATTCGCTTAAGGTCATCTAACGTTGCCCCGTTACTGCGGGCATACTCCGCATCAGCCACGCTAGAAATGATAGAAAGAGTGGCGTCTATTTCATCATAAATCGTGTTTCTGATTATAGCAGGAACCTGCTCTTTCGTCTGACTATCTTCTAAAAAAAAGTTCCAGAATTCCTGGCACACAATAAAGCCTTGCATGAACCCTCTTGCCCACTGCTCAATATTTGTTCTATCCGATCGCAACTCGGCATATTCATTGGCACAAGGTAATTCACAGGTATTGCTCAACAACTGAACCATGTGTGCATTGTAAAGCGAATTCAATGCATGAGTAATCATTAATTCTTGTTCTTTGTCGCTAAAATTAGGATTTTGATCAACAAATATCAAAGCCAGCCATTCTTTAGGGTTAGTTGTTTCTGGTCCCACTACCCTTGCCCGCACATACCCATCCAATTGGTAAAAATTCATAGTGAATTCCGGCCTATCGGGAGAGCTTAAAAATGCGTCTAAAACCTCTTTTGTTTGCTCTTTTGGTAATACAGGGGTTGTTACAGCTTGCGCTCTAACGTCTTGATTGGACGACATTCTTACCTTTCCTGCTACACAATTATTGTTATAAAACTAAACCGAGAACCTAAAACCAGAAACTAAAATCCGACACTCACTAAAATGAAGTCCGGCGATATTCGCGGTATTCCGGATTCCAAAAATTGTCTTCTATTTTTTCAATCATCAACTCTTCTGGAATCGGCATCGCAACGCCATCTTCTATAGCTTGCTTGAAAACAGCCAAAGCAATAATTTTGCTCACCTCACGAATATCTTGTAATGGCGGCAATAATGCCCCACTACCGTGCTTAACTATAGGCGATGTATTTGCCAGTGCGCGACTTGCCGCCATCATCATAGTATCGGTTATACGTCGCGCCTTCGCCGCAATAACACCCAGCCCCAACCCAGGAAATATATAACTATTGTTACACTGCGCAATTTCAAAATGGCTACTGCCCATATCCACCGCCGCAAAAGGGCTACCCGTTGCAATCAAGGCTTTACCCGATGTCCAACGCAACAAATCAACTGGCTGAGCCTCAGCTTGAGATGTGGGGTTGGATAAGGCTAATACAATGGGACGCTCGCAATAACTTTGCACAGATTCCATGATTTTTTTAGTGAATAAGCCTGGCTGCCCCGATACACCAATAAGGATTGTTGGCTTGGCATTGACGACCACATCCAGAAAATTGATCACATCTTTAAACTTGCTGTGGGTTAATTTCCACTTGGCGACCACTTCGTCGGGAACACAAAGTGGTATTTGAAAGTCGAACAAATTTTTAGAGCTGGTTTGCAGCAAGCCATCTTTACTGAGAAGAAATATACGAGAATGAGCTTCTGCATCGCTCAAACCTTCATCCAGCATTTGCCGTATAATGTGGTCAGCGATGCCGGTACCTGCCGAACCTGCACCGGCAAACATAATGACTTGATCACGCAATCTTTCGCCTTTAGCAGCACATGCCGCCAATAATGTTCCAAGCGTTACGGCTGCCGTGCCCTGAATATCGTCGTTGAAGCAGCACAGCTCATTGCGATAGCGATTTAACAATGGCGTGGCGTGATCTTGTGCAAAATCTTCAAATTGTAAAATGGCTTTAGGCCAGCGCGATTTAATCGCTTGAATAAACATATCGACAAATTCGTAATACTCATCGCCGGTAATACGTGGATGTTTCCAGCCCATGTACATAGGGTCGTTAAGTAAAGATTCGTTGTTCGTGCCTGCATCTAACGTAACGGGCAAGGTGTATGCTGGGCTAATGCCACCGCAAGCGGTATAAAGTGAAAGTTTACCGATCGGGATACCCATCCCACCAATACCTTGGTCGCCCAAGCCCAAAATACGTTCGCCATCGGTAACAACAATCACTTTTACATTTTGCTTGGTCGCGTTTTGCAGCATATCGTCAATGCGATCGCGGTCGGGATAGGCAATAAATAATCCGCGCTTACGACGATAGATTTTAGAAAACTGCTGACAGGCAAGCCCCACGGTGGGGGTGTAAATTAACGGCATTATTTCTTCAAGATGGTCATTCACCAAACGGAAATAAAGCGTTTCATTGGTGTCTTGTATATTGCGCAAATAGATATGCTTGTCGATATCGGTTTGAAAAGCGCAAAATTGTTGATACGCGCGGGCTTTTTGTTCTTCAATGGTTTCAATTTTATAGGGCAACAAGCCTTCCAAATTAAACTGTTGCCGTTCACGTTCACTAAATGCACTACCTTTATTGAGCAAAGGCGCCTCAAGTAAAGCGGGGCCAGCGAAAGGAATATGAATTGGTCTTTTTTTAATCATTGCCGGCTCGCCTATTGTGCTGTATTTATCCAACATAGCCCAAATTAGTAGCAATAGCTACCGTAAAACCGAAATTCAATACCTGTTTAAGCCGTGACTCAGGCAGGTTTAAAACGTAAAATAACACTCAATCAAAGATGACCTAAAGAGACGAACATGCAGCTAGCCGAATTTTTAAATAAAGTATCTACTGACCCACAACAAATAAACTTTCAAGATACTATTGCATTGATAGATGCACATTACCATTTCACACCGACTGCTTTTCGCAACGGTGATTTTCATAATGATGTGGGTCAAAATTCTGGCTCATGTAAAATCTTTTCGTTTGCACATTTAAACGCATTAACACCAGAGCAAACCTTACATTGTTTTGGTGATTACTATCGTGTTGATGTACTGCAAAAACCGGATGAAACCAATCACTTAAATATTCGCAACTTTATTCGCTTTGGCTGGGAAGGAATTGCTTTTTTAGACTCAGCACTGGCTGAACGCACGCATTAAAAATTATTACTGATGATAAGGTTGACGTTTTCAACTTTTCTTCCAAATTTTTTCAACGCTATATTTTTAAGAGCTAACATTATGCGTCATTTATTTTCGGGATTGCTCATCGTGAGCATACTGCTTTCCGCCTGCAGCAGCACACCTAAAACACCAATAAGAGGTGCGGATTTAGATTCACTAGAAGGTCAGGCAAATTATATTACCAGCAAAAATGTATGCAAAAAAATTGCTGGATTACATATTGATTTTGAAGAAAAGCCTTTCCTGTTGGGTGCATTCGACATCCGCGATGGCATTGCCTCGCGAGTGCCGGAAGATAGCTATAATGCATTATTGGAAGAGTCTAAGGCTAACGCATCACCAATCGCTAAGCTAGCACAAGCCCCTAGCAATACCGATGAACCTGAAAATGAGTTCCCCAATGGCTTACGTTCAGTTGATGAGCGAATCAGTTATTTAACGGCGCGCGAGATTGCAAAATCATTTGGTAAAAATGGCATTCCTGTATTACCTACGAGCATGGCCATAGGTTTAGCTGACTCTCAAACGAAAGAGGCACCAAAAATTTCAGCAGTCGAAGAAAAAGAAATGGTAAAAGCTATTCGAGAAAAAATAAGCAATACGGACGACGTGTGGGCTGAAAACCGTAAGCATTATTATATTACCGAAGAAAAATCTTTTTTTGCTAATAACATTACCAAGCCTAACGTTATGTCTTTAGATTCCGGCGTGCAATATATTATTGTTAAAAAAGGTACAGGGAAAATCCCTAAAGCAAATGACTCAGTAGTTGTTAACTATAAAGGGCTGCTGCTGGATGGCAATGAATTTGATAGCAGCTACAAACGCAACAAGCCTGACACCTTTAAATTGAGCAATATGATTGTTGGCTTTACACAAGCGATGACGCAAGTTCCGGAAGGCTCTAAAGTGATTATTTATATCCCATCCGCATTAGCCTATGCTGAAAAAGGAAATGTCGGCGTACCGCCTTTTGCTGCCATTGTATTTGAAGTTGATTTTGTGAATATCAAGAAAGGATTTTTTTAATTTGTAGCTTTTTGCAATCCACTAAATGTATTCATTATTATTGACGCATTTAGTGGGTGTTTTGCAGAAATCTCAGCAAAGCCAAGAACGATAAATTTAAATATTCAAATCATCGTCGCCATTATCAAGTAACTCCATTCCCTTACGCTGCCCACGCAATTCACGACGCGACAGCAATTTTTTCTGCGCCGCTTCTGGCAAGTCTGTAAAACGAATCGTACCCTGATCCACCAACAAATTAACAACGTCATCCAATACGCGCGTCATCGCTTGATCAGAGCGCTCTAACGTGAGCAATTGTGAATCTTTCACACCGTTTAAAAAAACATGTAGCTCTATCGAATCATCTGAAATAAATTCATTTATATCGCCTTCAACAACAGAACTTACGGCTGTTATTTTCCCTTGCGAATTACGTTTTATATACATGACCATTCCTATTAACGTTACTACAATTTAACTACAACTTAACCATATAAAGCTAAAACATAGTAGACATACAGAATTATTTCTAATTCTTAGCACGCACACTTATCAGCATCAACACGATTAACATAATTAACACAGCAAAAAATAAGGGAGTAAATATTTTACTCCCTTATTTTTTAATTAATCCGTTATTAAATTTCCGTTAGTTTTAAGCTGATTAATAATATCAGTATCTGTACCCGTTAAGTTAACGCCACTTAACACAATGGTTTGATCTGTTGATGTTGAGAAGTTGCTGCCATCAAAATCACCTGAGCTACTGATTGAAATCGTTGTATCTGTGCCATTAGATGTAAAATGTAAATAGTTCGAGAGGTTATCGCTATTTTCATTTTGCAATAAATCTTTGATATCTAATTTATCGCCACTTGCACCAGTAGTAAAATCAATAATAGTATCTGTTGCAGGTGCAGCTGTAGTGCCTTTATCGGTTAAGTGCCATACAAAAGTATCAGCCCCTGCTCCACCCGTCAGCTGATCATTGCCGGTGCTACCTTCTAATAAATCATTGCCAGTGCCACCGTTCAAACTATCGTTGCCAGCACCGCCGATTAACGTATCGTTATCACTACCGCCTTCCAGTGTGTCATTACCAGCTCCACCCTTGATTAAATCGTTACCAGAACCGCCCACGATAGAGTCATTACCAGCACCGCCATCGATGAAGTCATTACCACCAGCACCAAAAATAGTGTCATTGCCACCAAGCCCTGCAATGGTCTCACCAGAATCTGTTCCGCTGATTGTGTTTGAGTTTCCATCGCCATTAATGCCTGCAACCATTACATCAGCAGTTGCCGTGCTAGATCCGCCATGATTGTCACTGATGGTGTAACTGAAGTGTGCTGTTCCTGTAAAACCCACTACGGGTAAGAACATAACATCGCCATTTGCAATCCACACAAAACCATTTACCGGTGAACCAACACTGGTGATCGATAATTTATTACCATCCGGATCAGTATCGTTTACCAACAAATCAGATTGTGGAATTGTGATTGCAAATTCATTAGAGCCCTGAGCCGCGGTATTTTTCGCAGCAATTAAAATATCACTGTTAGCTTGAGGCCTATCATTTAGCGAAAGCACATCAATTGACACTGTAGCGGTATCCGTGCCGCCATGGCCATCACTCACAGTGTAATTATAACTGGCCGCACCACTATAATTAACATTAGGCGTAAAGGTCACAGTTCCATCATTATTTAACTGTACAGAGCCATTAACAGCATTTTGTACACTGACAATCGATAAAGCATCACCATCTGCATCTGAATCATTGGCAAGCAATTCAGCAGACGTTGCAGTCCAGGTAGAATCTTCATTCATCAAGTGCGCAGAAACATGCGTTGTCGTTTCTGAAGAAAGAATACTGTAACTCGCTCCTCCGTTATTACTTATTTCAACTTTAAATACTGCCTGAAGCCCCTGATCCCAATACAAAATTTCTATTTGATGTAAGCCGCCATTATCAATCGTAAACGCGCTATGCACTGTGGTATTAGGTGCTTGATTTTGATTAACTTCAGCAACAACTTTTCCATCAATTTTAATTTGATAGCCATCATCACCATACACTCGGAAATTATAAGTACCTGCTGCTAACTGGACAGCACCTGACATACGGATAATCGCATCGCTACTATCTGCTGGATCATTACTTAACGTTGCAGCATCGGCACCTAAGAATTTTTGCAGGTTAGTGCCATTACCCAAGTTATTGGCAAATAAGTTTGCATTACCATAATCAAATTTAGTCGCCACAAATACAGCGTCTGGGCCATGATTAGCAATAAATGTTTTTGCTTGATCAATGTTGGTAAGATTTTCACCATTAGGCCCTTCAAAATACGAATAATATTCTGCATGAAGACCAACATTGTTAATCACTGTATCGCCCGGATCATCAACCGCAACTGGTGCAGTATTAACGTGTGTTACAGCCACTGCTACAGTTGCTGTTGAAGTTAAATGACCATCAGTAATCGTATAAGTAAATGATGCAGGGCCACTGTAATTTGCTTCGGGTGTAAATACGACATCGCCATTTGCATTCAACGTAACGGTGCCATGCGCTGCATTTTGCACAGAGGTAATAGTAATTGCATCGCCATCGATATCACTATCGTTAGCCAACAATTGTGCAGACGTTAATGTTACGGCAGTATTTTCTGCTGTAGTGACATTGTCATTAACCGCAACTGGAGCATCATTTACGGATGTAACATTAACGGCTACCGTTGCTGTTGACGTCGCGCCGTGTGTATCGGTAATTGTGTAAGTAAACGATGCAGGACCGTTGTAGTTTGTCGCCGGTGTGAAAACAACATTGCCATTACCATCCAACTGCGCTGTGCCATGCGTGGCGCCTTGCACTGTCGTAACAGATATAGCATCACCGTCAACATCGCTGTCATTTAATAACAGTTGTGATAATGGAATCGTAATCGCGGTATCTTCTGCAGTCGTGACGCTGTCATTAACCGCAACTGGAGCATCATTTACGGCTGTAACATTAACGGCTACGGTTGCTGTTGACGTCGCGCCGTGTGTATCGGTAATTGTGTAAGTGAACGATGCCGGACCGTTGTAGTTTGTTGCGGGTGTGAAAACAACATTGCCATTACCATCCAACTGCGCTGTGCCATGCGTGGCGCCTTGCACTGTTGTAACGGATATAGCATCACCATCAACATCGCTGTCATTGAGCAACAATTGTGATAATGGAATCGTAATCGCTGTATCTTCTGCAGTAGTGACGCTGTCATTAACCGCAACTGGAGCATCGTTCACGGATGTAACATCTACTGTTACAGTTGCTGTTGACGTCGCGCCATGCGTATCGGTAATTGTGTAAGTAAAGGATGCAGGACCGTTGTAGTTTGTTGCAGGTGTGAAAACAACATTACCATTGCCATCCAACTGCGCTGTGCCATGCGTGGCGCCTTGCACTGTTGTAACGGATATAGCATCACCCTCAACATCGCTGTCATTTAATAACAGTTGTGATAATGGAATCGTAATCGCGGTATCTTCTACAGTAGTGACGCTGTCATTAACCGCAACTGGAGCATCGTTCACGGATGTAACATCTACTGTTACAGTTGCTGTTGACGTCGCGCCATGCGTATCGGTAATTGTGTAAGTAAAGGATGCAGGACCGTTGTAGTTTGTTGCAGGTGTGAAAACAACATTACCATTGCCATCCAACTGCGCTGTGCCATGTGTAGCACCTTGCACTGTCGTAACAGATATAGCATCATCAACATCGCTGTCATTGAGCAACAATTGTGATAATGGAATCGTAATCGCGGTATCTTCTGCAGTCGTAACGCTGTCATTAACCGCAACTGGAGCATCATTCACTGGCGTTACACCAATCTTAATTGTGCTTGTCGTTGTACCGCCGTAACCATCAGAAACGGTAACTACAAAACTATCTGAGCCGTTATAATTTGCACCAGGTGTATAAGTAAAACTACCAGTAGTTGCATCTACATTAACGGTTCCATGCGCAGTATCTGTGGTAACGATATAGCCAAGCGTATCACCATCAGCATCTGTCGCAACGATGCTTCCAGATATAGGAGTATCTTCAGGAGTTGTAAGATCCTGATTAGTAGCTGAAGGTATGTTGTTAAATTCTCTTACGTTCAGTGAGACATTTGCAGTTGAGCTACCACCGTGACTATCGCTAATGGTATAGGTGAAAGATGCATCACCGTGATAATGATCAGCCGGTGTAAATACAACTTTCCCATTTACCAATTCAACGCTGCCATGCGTAGCATCTTGCACTGAAGTAATTGTTAGCGCGTCGTTATCGGTATCTTTATCATTATTGAGTAATTGATTTGCGGTAAGAGTCAGCGTTGTATTTTCTACAGTGCCAAAACTATCTGCTACAGCGATAGGGGCATCATTTGTGCCTGTAATTGTTACGGTTACGACATGAGTTGTACCATCAACACTTGCTACTGTGAAAACTTCTTTCGGTAAAGTTTTACCCTCACCTAATGCTTGAACAGCTGGATCAGCATTATTTAATTGATAGCTCCAATTACCATTGCCATCAATAGAAAAACTACCGTGCGCACCCGCAACGTTATTTTGTGCTTGGAAAAATGCTTCACCTGTATCAACATCAATTACCTTAAGTTGACCACTAGTACTTGTTACAACATCTTCTTTAACTGCACCAATATCTGAAGAACCTACCGCAGGCGTAATGATGGCGGCATCATTTGTACCAGTGATAGTTACTGTTACATTATGAGTAGTGCCATCTATGCTTTTTACGGTAAACACTTCATTTGGCAAAGTATCACCTTCACCCAATGCTTGAACTGCTGGATCAGCGTTATTTAATTGATAACTCCACTTACCACTGGCATCAATAGAGAATGCACCGTGTGCACCCGCAACATTCGTTTGAGATTGGAATGCAGATTGATCATGGTCTGCATCGACAACTTTAAGTTGACCACCAGTCGTCAGAATTACATCTTCTTTAACAGCACCGGTATCTCTGGAACCAACCGCTGGCGTAATGATGGCCGCATCATTGGTGCCCGTAATCGTGATGGTGACATCATGGTTTGCTGAGCCATCAGCACTCCACACCTTAAATACTTCAGGAGAAAGCCTCTCACCTTCATTCAGCGCCTGAACAGCGGGATCATTATTATTGAGCGTATATGTCCACTTACCATCAGCGTCAATTGAGAAAGTACCATGAGCACCCGCAACGTCTGTTTGCGTTTGGAAATGATCCTCGCCGATATCTCTATCGCTAACAAGAAGGCTGCCTTTCGCAGTCAGCACAACATCTTCTTTAACTGCACCTTCATCGTTGCGAGGCTGCGGAGCTCCGGGGCCTGGCACCGACATAGTAGGTTCAGGGATAATCGACGCTATGTCGTTCGTACCTGTAATAGCGACTGTTACCGTTGTGGTTGAACCATCGACGCTTGCAACCGTAAACACTTCATTGGGCAAGTTAGCACCTTCCGCTAAACCTTGTACCGCCGGATCGTCATTGTTAAGTGTGTACGTCCAAACTCCATTTGCATCAACTGTGAAAGTGCCATAAGTGCCACTGATCGAGCCAGCCACAAATACTGCCTCAACAGCATTAGGATCAACATTTTGTAGTTGTCCGCCCGTGGTGGTGGTTACATCTTCTTTTACTGTACCGCTGTCAGTCGTAATTCCTGCAGGAGCAGGTGCCGCAGCAGAATCTACGATAGCAACACCGTTTGGAGCATTGCTAACACCAAAGCTAAAGGATTCACCGGTTGTTGATTCAACAACTCGAGTCAATTGTACAAAGCTATGACCTTCATCAGCACCGCCCCCGGCAAGGCCAGCCGCGGTTGCTTCAAGGTTATCGTTATTGGTTAAGTCACCGCCATTATTCAAAACGGTAAGCGCTTCCTGAACAGAGGCATCTTGCACTGCTGCATCTTTAGGGTCGGATGCTAAATCTGTCCATAAATCAGGGCTCATCGCTATTTCTTGCCCGCCGGCAATAACCACTGGGTGACCATCGCCAAAATCAAGGGAGATTCGCCCGTCTTTCGCGGTGATAACAATTTCTTCAGGAGTCACGCTATCGCCAACTTTAAGTGGACGCATAGTACCGTCAGGTGCTTTTGCCCAAGCTTGACCTTCAAGAGATGCAACAGTGGCGATAGTAGCCATAACAAAACTCCGACATTAATAAAATATAAACGTATAAAAGAGGCCGGAATAAAACCGGACTTCTAGATGTAAATTAATTGTAGCGGGAAGACGTAAAATATCTATTGGACTGAAGGACAATAAGCAAACTTATTAAATGGCTTTACTGCTAATGAGTAACTCATTGCAAACCGAGCGGTATGGTTATTCCAAAAAAGCAAGAATCGAATCAATAATGAAAAATTCAGTAATTAGCGCTTGGCAAAATGCTTTTATTTACCAAGCATTTATTTGCGGGACATTACCAGCACTAACTGCAATCGATCGCGCACCTGTAATTTTTCAAACACAGCACTTAAATGCGCTTTCACAGTACGCTCGGTGATATCCAAATCGCGGGCAATTTCTTTATTGGATTTTCCACCGGCAACTGCTTCTGCAACCGATTTTTCCCGCGCAGTCAGCACATCTAAAATAGGAGCGGTAATAGTCGGCTTAAGAATAGTCGCAGCGCCAAACACTAACTGCCGCATTAAATCTGCGCCCAACCATAAACCACCCATGCGTACAACGTGATGAACTTGTTTTAATAACGTTGTTGCCGCCAAATAATGTAGATATCCGCTAGCACCTTGCTCGATAACTACTTTTGCTTCACTAGGATTTTCATATTGAGTAAGCACGACAATGCATGCATTAGCTTTTACCCAAAGCGGAATGTAATGCATTAAAGCAGTATCAGGCAGTAAAACCCATAGCGTTACACCCGAAAGATTTTCTGGCAAATTTTCCGCTTGCTCAAGTATTTGAGCCGAGGGAAATGCTTCGTGCCAACGGGGTGATATCGCTGTAGGTTGAGTCAAAAATATATGGCGCATCATCGCTCGGTTAAGGCATTTTGTTTTGCCCGCAACACGGGTTTCAATATATACGATAGAACAGTTTTCTTACCCGTCAAGATATCGACTTGCGTGGTCATCCCCGGAATAATCGGCAGAGATGCGTCAAATCCTGAACGAACTGTTTTTACACGAACAAGATAATATACATTTTCTTTTTCATCTTTCATGGTGTCCGCACTGATATGCTCAAGCGTGCCGGTTAAGCCGCCATAAATGGCAAAATCATACGCGGTAAATTTTACAATCGCTGACTGCCCAGGATGTAAAAACGCAATATCCTTAGGCGATACTTTTGCTTCAATAAGCAACTCATCATCTAATGGAATTATTTCAATAACTTCATGGCCCGGCTGCACAACACCACCCACGGTATTGGTATATAAACGCTGAACAGTACCGTGAACCGGCGCGCGAATTTCAGCAAGTTTAATTTTGTCAGCCAAACCTGTACTCGTTTCCGTCAAGCTCGACAATTTTGCCAACGTCTCCGATAACTCAGCACGCCATTTATTAATTTCCGTTAATTCAACTTCGCGCAATTTTCCTTGGCCTTCTTCAACGGCAGAACGCAAACGCTGCTCTTGCGCCAAGGTTTGTTGTCGGGCGCCCTGTGCATTCGATACAGCGCCTTCCAATTTTAAAATTTCAACTTCTGATACAGCACCACTTGCCAACAAAGGTTTGGTGACCGTTAGCTCTTGATTCGCTAGCGCTAAAGCACTGGTAACCTGAACCAATTTTGCACGCACCTCTTGCAACTCTTGCTCGCGCTGCTCAAGCTGACTTCCCGATATATTTAATTGCTCATCCAACTCTTTACGATTCGATAAATAAAGCTGAGATTCATGCTCAGCAATATCAGGTGCTAATTTGATAATTTCATCTGGCAACACAAACAGCTTTTTGGTAGTTAATGCTTGCAATCGCGTCGCTCGCGCTTGCAAAGAAAAATATTCCGCACGATTCTCACGAAAGGTAGATACAAATCGTGTAGAGTCAATGCGCAACAACAAATCACCTTTGTGAACTTCTTGCCCTTCGCGCACTAAAATTTCTTCTACAACACCACCATCAAACGATTGAATAACTTGTAATTGTTGCGCAGGGATAACACGCCCCTCACCTCGCGCAACTTCGTCTACTTTGGCAAACGCAGCCCACACAAATAAAATAAACAATACAATGGCAACGCCGTATAAAAGTGCTCGCGCTCGCAAAGGCTCTTGTTGCACTTGCGCCCAATCAGCATCATCAATCCAATCATGGGTTTGCTCTTTAATAGGTAACAGCCAACGTTTGTAAACCTTGTCAATAAACGCACTGGCAGGCACGCCAATTTTTTCTAGCCATTCGCCTAATTTTTGAAAATAATGTTGTGCACGAGATGAAGTCATTATGAAGCCCTCCCGATGCGACCTTGACGTAAAGCTTCTACAACTTGTTCTTTAGAGCCATCTGCAACAATTTTTCCGGCATCAACAACAATAATGCGATCCACCAACTCAAGTAACGATGTACGGTGTGTGATGACGAGCAAGGTTTTACCTTCTGCAAAATCTTTAATATTGCGTTTAAACTCTTCTTCGCTGGAATGATCCATTGAGCCTGTTGGCTCATCAAACAATAACACTGAGGGATCATTTAATAATGCGCGAGCAATTGTCACACTTTGACGCTGCCCGCCTGATAATAATTGACCATGCTCACCCACAGGCATTTCCAGACCTGCCGGGTGTTGATTTACAAATTCAGACAAACCACTTAAACGAACCGCCTCCAGTAAAACATCATCACTTGCATGAGGAGCACTCATCACAATATTTTCGCGCAAGCTACCAAAAAATAAATTTACATCTTGCGACACATAACCAATATTGCGACGCAGTTCGGCGGGGTCTAATTGATTAATATCAATACCATCAATCAATACCGTTCCTTCCGATGGATCATACAAACCTGCAATTAATTTTTCGATTGTCGTTTTACCTGAACCATTGCGACCTAAAATAGCAACATGTTCGCCAGGCTTAATCGAGAGAGAAACATTGCGTAAAATTTCACGTTCATCATTAGGATATTTAAAACCAACTTGTTTAAATTCAATACCGCCCTGTAAACGTGAACGACTAATCCAATGAGCTCCTGCTGGTCGCTCAACCGGCTTATTCATAATAATATCTAAATTAGCCAATGCCGTTGATGCATGATGATACTGCATCAACAATGCAGCCGTTTGACCAATTGGCCCCATCACACGCGCAGATAACATATAAGAAGCAATCAATCCACCTTGCGTTAAATTACCATCAATAATTTGATACACACCGACGATAATAATAACCACTGAAACAATTTGTTGAATCCAGGATGTGCCTGCTGTTACAGAGCCGGACAACATTCGCATTTTTACTGAAGTACGAGATAACACTAACGTGGTTTTTTCCCACATCGATTGCATGCGCCCTTCTGCACCTAATGTTTTTAATGTTTCAAGCCCCTGCAAACTTTCAACCAAAATTGCATTGCGCTGCGCACTGGCTTGCATACTGCTTTCTGAAAGGCGATGCATTTTGTGTTGCATCGCAGACGCATACAAAAACACCAAAATAATACCCACCAAAATCGGAAATATTAATGGCCATGAAATTAATAAAATAACCACAGTAAAAAGCAATACGAAAGGAAGATCGACAAATGCCAGCACCGTTGCTGAACTTATAAAACTGCGAATCGATTCAAACGATTGCAAACTCGCGGCAAAAGATCCCACCGAAATCGGGCGTTCGGATAATTTTAGCCCTAACACGCGCTCCATAATGCTTGCAGACAATGTGACATCGGTACGGCTTGCCGCCAAATCGACAAACCAGGAGCGCATCATGCGCAAACCAAAATCTGCCGTGATCATCAAAGCAATGCCTAATGCCAATACCCACAAAGTATCTGTAGCATGATTAGGCACAACACGGTCATACACATTCATCACAAATAACGGCGATGCAAGTGCGAATAAGTTAATAATAAATGCCGTTAGTAATACATCGCGGTACAGATTGCGGTGCTCTGCAATCACACTCCAAAACCAATGCCCCTTCTGCTCTTTATTAATAGTGGTAGCGCGTGCATCAAAATGTAGTTGTGGTCGCGAATAAATCACACGGCCAGAATAACGCTCAGCAAGATCAGCTAATGGAATCTCGGTTGACGTAGAACCCAAATCGGGAAACACAACCGTAGCCGTTTGCGCTTCTTGATGAAGCTCTAACAACACACATGCGCTATTATTCTCCAACAATAAAATGGCAGGAAAAATAGCGTCATTAAGATGCAACAAATCTCGCGAAACAATTTTACTAGTAAAGCCAGCGCGCTTAGCAGCACGAGAAAAGGAAGACGGTGTTAATTGACTGTGTTGTAAAGGTAAACCCGCCAACAATGTTTCTGCGGTTGTTTTGACGCCGTGCGCTCGCGCAAGAATTAGCAAGCATTCCAACAAGGGGCCGCCTTTGTCATAACGGCTGTGATCTTGCGGTACCATGAATTACCCCTACAGAACTTGATCTTATAAAAACAGAATGTATAGATTTGCATTTACTATAGTCGCCATAAGGACTATTCGCAATTTTCAACATGCCGCTAGAGTAAATATCAACACCAAAAATCAGACATAAAAAAGCACAGTGCCGTTACCAACACTGTGCTTTTCAACGAAGCTCTACTTTTAATGTGGAGTTGTTATATCCACACGGCGATTCTCGGTGCGACCTTGCTTAGTATTATTATCACCTACAGGTCGCGTAGAACCATAGCCTTCCGCCTGAATAGTCAAATCACCTAACCCATTTGCAACAAAATAATCACGCACACGTTCAGCGCGCGCATTAGATAAAGGGATATTGATTTTATCAGTACCGGTGTTGTCAGTATGACCTTCGACTTTTATTTGTTTGATATTAGGGGTTGTTTTGGTTTGCTCAATAAATTTATCCAACTTTTGCATCGCTTGAGGGCTAAGCACAGAACTACCTATATCGAATAATGCATCGCCGCTTAAACGGGCAAGCACTATATCAGGCTCTACATGCACAATTTCTGAAATCAAATCTTTGCGCGAAAGTGCTTCATTAACATCAACTGGACATGCGCTATCAGAATCAACTTTCATTTTATCATTAACATCAGCATCTTTAACTTGAGTTAATGTATCGCGCGCTATATTCAATGTTGACAGCAAACTGCCCATCGAAAGCAACGTGCGTGCATGAGCAACATTCAAAGTACTCATACCCGTTACATAAGCACGGCTTGCTTCAAAATATTCATTTTCAGCATCGAGCATATCCAACAGCGTACGCTGACCGATTTTAAATTGCTCACTATACGCAACACGAACCTTATCACTCGAGAGACGATGTTGTGCTAAAGAGGCTAACTGCTCTTTCAAGCGTAGCGAATCATTGAACGCAATTTGTGTAGTTTGACGTAAATCCACGCAAGCCTTATCGCGCAAATCTTTTGCTTCATTTACGTCTTCTAAAGAGCGACGAACTGCTGCACGAGTACCGCCACCTTTGTACAAATTATAGGTAAGCGATAATTCAATAGCATTGTCTTCGCCGTAACGCTTTGGATCAATTTGATCATCAAAACCATTGCTATTACGGCTTATATTTTGACGAGCACGTAATTCTGCTTTTGGATAATAACCAGATCGTTCAACGGTAGTATTAGCTTTAGCCGCAGCAATATTTTTAATCGATGCATGAAATCCCGGATTACCTTCATAAGCCAAACGCAACGTATCGCGAATATTGGCAGGCAATTTTGTGTCGGCTAACTTGCTGGGAGTTAAATCTTTCGCAGGCAAATTACCTACAACACGCAAATAACGCGCAGTAACATCATGCAAATTTGCAGCTTCTGTTAGCAAATTATTTTCAGCTAACGCCAAACGGCCAGCAACTTGCTCAAGGTCAACTTTACGACCAACACCTGAAGTCACTCGAGATTCAATTTGCGCAAAAACATCTTGATGCTTTGTATAATTATCGCGAGCCAATGCAACCAATGCACGCTCGCGCGATACATCTTCAAATGCGCGAACAGCTTCAAAGCCTGTACTTTCAACGCTATTTAACAATTCGTAGTACCGCGTCAAACGACCACCTTCAAGATGATCAACTTGACCGGAAGTTCTAAATCCATCAAACAACATTTGTGTTAATGAAACTTGTGCTTGCGCTGTGTTGTAGCGGTCACGAGTATCGAAATCACGAGATTCATTACCTACAGTAGCAGCAAGATCTACAGAAGGTAAATAACCAGCACGAGCCTCTCTCACTTGATAGGCAGAAGATTTAAAGGTATGCCAGCTCGCCTGTACATCAGGATTGTATTCAATCGCTTGTATAACAGCATCATGTACATTATTCGCAGCATCTGCAGCGCTAGCAGCTTGAGATGTGACGCTTAAACATCCGAATAGTGTTATCCCACACAAAGCACTGGGCTTTACACGCATTCTTAAATTCATCATCTGACATTCCTCATAAACCAAAATTGTACGCAACTTAAAAGATAACGTAGCTATTGCCAAGTAATATTTGACCAGCAACCCTATAAAGTCGCTTTAAATAAGAAAACAAATCCAGAACTTTGTAATTCGACAGCAAAAGAAAATTTACACGCCATACTGCGCAATTAATTTGGCTTCAAAATCATTTATCGCACTAATAACTAAACATGCTGAAACATAAGCTCTTTAATAAGACGCTTCATAAGTATCATCATAGTTAACATTTTCGGAAGGTACAGTAGAAATTCTAAATTTGTCAGCATAATTGCCACCTCATTAACTAAAGCAACAAACATCTGACTCATACTGAATATTTTTTAAGCAAGTTGATAAACGCTCAATTGAAAATCCGCAGTATCTTTCAATCCATTGGCAATAATTTGCTCGCACATCGCAGGTTGCAATCGCCACGCAAAAGGAGTCATCTGCAACAAAGCATTCGTGTGTTCACCAGGAGGTACATTAAGTGCAAAGGTTAATTGCTGCTGAGAGAATTCTATAAAGCCAGCAGGTGGCTGTGGTTTTGGATGAGGCCTTAATTCTTGATAAATATAATTACGCAAAGCCAATAAATGATTTTCGCCAGGAGTGATAATAATCAGCTTGCCTTGCGGCTTTAAAACTCGCGCTAACTCTTCATCCTTACTCGGTGCATAAATTCTGGTAATAATATCCATACTTGAATTCGCGACCGGCAGCGTGTAACTCGAGGCCACTATATAAGTAATGTTGTGATTGGTTTGCTTTGCCGCCAAACGCACACCCGCTTTAGCAATATCAAGGCCGTACAAATCAGCTCCACTAAACGCATCACTAATACCTTTCGTAAAATAACCTTCGCCACAACCAATATCTAAAAAAGACTCAGCCTCAGCCGGAATTAACTGCAACAAAGCTTGTAGTAATGGTGAAAAAAACTCAGCCTGCAAAAAATCACGGCGCGCTTGCAATTGTTGTTTTGCATCGCCTGGCTCGCGAGAGTTTTTATGCTGAACAGGCAGTAAATTAAAATAGCCTTCTTTCGCACGATCATATTGATGGCGATTACTACAACTAATTCCTTGCGTATTAATAGAAAGCGATTCAGCACATAAAGGACAAATAAGATATTTCATTGGCAGGCTACAAGTGGCGGGACTATGAATTAAGGACTATGAATTAAGGAACAGAAAGCGAATAAAGAAAAAATGGCAAGCAACAAAAAAATAAAAACTAATAAAGGACAGAATGCCAACCTTGAAAATATTTAGCAAGAGAAAATCAAAAACAATAAACAGCCTTGTACAAAAAATACGTGAACGCGAAAATAAAATATGATGCTAAAAAAGGTGCGCTGTACATAATACAGCGCACCTGATTTTGTTATTCAGGTATTTCGTAACGATCTATAATTTCACGAACCAAACCTGAACGCACAATGTCACCACGTGAAAATTCGTGAATATACACATCAGACATCTCAGTTAAACGAGCAATAGCGTCAGCCAAGCCATTGGGGCCTCGGATATCACTTTGCTGCACGTCACCATTAATCACTACTTTACAATCCTCACCGATACGAGTGAGGAACATTTTCATTTGAGCCACACTGGTATTTTGTGCCTCATCTAAAATAACAAACGTTTTACTATTAAACGTTTTACCGCGCATAAATGCTAAGGGCGCAGCAACAATACGACCATGACGTAAACAATAGTCAACTGTGCCAGCACCTAAGCGCTCATTGAGAATATCGCGGAAAGCGTCAATATAAACGGAGAATTTTTGATCCAAATCCCCAGGTAGAAACCCGAGGTTTTCACCCGTCTCAACTGCAGGTCGCGTAAGAATAATACGTTCAATACGGCCAGATTCCAAAGCCTCAGCGGCTAACGCACCAGCACAATAGCTTTTACCAGTACCGGCTGGGCCAATACCAAAAGTTAAGGCGTGAGTATTAATGGCGTTAATGTATTCTTGCTGGGATTTGTTTTTTGCACTGAGGGGTTGAGCCGAACGAGGGGGAGAGTATGCTGTTTCGATTTTTTGCGAGTGGGATTTTAATTCAACTATGTTGCTGTCGGTTCGCTGTTGTTTTCGTGATGATTTATGATGCGACTTTTTGTTATACCCGTCATCATCCGAAAAACTGCTATGAGAGTTGCTGTGTCTAGTTTGGTTTCTTCTTGCCATAAATGGTCACCGCCTATAAGGTTCAAAGTTAACAGCGTAAGCTATCTTTGATAGAACATATTCATGTACGTTCATGGTTAACTCATGGATCAGCTATGTAACTCTCTTAAATCACCTCGCATTTGATAATGTTTTGATTAATAACACTGTGGCATTAGGCAGTACTTATAAGAACTTAATCACACGACTTATAAGACCTAGGTATTAAAAACGACCGCTACGAAAAATCTGATTACTACGTTGCTACATTTTTAACCACCTTAATTAGATGCTAGCTCTAAACATGAAAAGGGTCAATAGCATTTTTAAAATAAAACCGCTATTGCGGCTTTATTTTAAATACAGAAAATCCATCCCCTAAATCGTTAGCGGGCGGTTTGGTGTTTTCACTGGGAGCTCTGCGCTTGCCTACATTCTTTTTCACTTTATCGCGCACTTTAATTTTTGTATCTTTTACAGAAGATGGTTTTTTATCGCCAGTCGTAGCTTTCTTTTTTGTACCTGCGGCTTTACCGGACGATTTTATTTTTTGCGGGCCTTGATATTTTGCTGAGACACCAGGAATGGAAATTAATTCAAATTCAACATTTAAATAACGTTCAATACTTTTGGTGAGATTCCAATCATTGGCAGACACAAACGATATAGCCTTGCCTTCAGTGTCCGCACGACCTGTACGGCCTATACGGTGTACATATTCATCGCCAGAGTGCGCCATATCAAAGTTGATAATGAGGTCGACACCGGAAATATCCAAGCCCCGTGCAGCAACATCCGTCGCCACTAACACTTGCGTTTTACCTTGGCGAAAAAAGTCGAGCGAAATTTTGCGCTGATCCTGCGCTATATCGCCATGCAATGCGCTTACGCGATATTTGTTATATCGCAGCACACCATCAAGCTGTGCAGCTTTCACTTTCGTATTGGTGAAAACGACTACTTTTTCAAAAGGTGTTTTTGCTAAAAGAGCTATAAGTAATTTTTCTTTATGCTTAACGTCATCAGCCAATATCATTTGCTGGGTGATCGCATTTGCAGCTTCTTCCACATCAATTTGTTCAGCTTCGCCCAGCATCACTTCTTTAATAAGATGACGTAGACCTTTTTGCTCCATAGTGGCCGAAAACAATAGTGTTTGCCGTTCAGCGTGGCAGGTTGATGCGATGGTTAATACATCCTCGTTCAAACCCATTTCCAACATGCGGTCAGCTTCGTCTAGCACCAAAAATTCTAGGCCGGAAAAGTCCGTTGCCTTGTGCGCAATATGCTCAGCCATTCGCCCGGGTGTAGCAACAACTACTTCAGGATTTTTACGCAACACCGCTTTTTGGTATTTCAACTCTTCGCCACCGCAAATCATGGCGACTTTTACCGAGGTGAAACGCAGCAATTGCTCGGCGTTCTTGACGATTTGTCGAGCCAATTCACGGGTCGGGGTTAAAATAAGGATACGTGTACTAGCAGGATTAACGGCCGGATTACTTAAGATTTTTTGCAGACTAGGCAATAAAAACGCAGCTGTTTTACCGCTTCCGGTTTTAGAACTTACCAGCAGGCTTTTACCCGCCAATATCTGTGGGATGGCTTTTAACTGCACCGGTGTCGGCTGGTCATAGCCCAAGGAGTCTATTGCCTTGCGTAATTGCGAATCTGCAATCAGCTCATGAAACTGGGGGGTCGTCATAGAAAATCCTCGAATAGCCTAATTATCGGCAATACTGCGCAAAAAAACAGGCAAACAGCACATATCAGTGAAAAGGGGCGCAATCTACGCAGATTATGCGTCTTAATCAATCAAAACCGCCTGCATTCTCTCTCTAGCATAGGTAAAATACCGGCCTTTGTGACTTGCGATACCCTTTTTGAGAAGCATCTTAGCGTATGAGAATCATGTTAGCCCCAATGGAAGGTGTTGTTGAGCACCATGTAAGGGATATTTTGACACGTATTGGCGGTTTAGATGGATGCGTGACTGAGTTTGTACGCGTAACTGACCAAAAACTCCCCTACCGTGTTTTTTACAAATATGCGCAAGAGCTCGAAACAAACTCCAAAACGCCCAATGGCACCTTGGTAAAAGTACAGTTGCTCGGCAGCAAGCCCGAGCCTATGGCAATCAATGCACTGGAATTGGTGAAGTACGGGGCAAAATCCATTGATTTGAATTTTGGTTGTCCGGCGAAAACCGTTAACTCGCACGAAGGTGGCGCGTGCCTGCTACGCAGCCCTAATCGCGTTTACGACATTATTAAAGCTGTACGCGATGCGGTACCTAAAGAAATCCCCGTATCTGCCAAAATCCGCTTAGGTTACGAAGATAAAAGTAGCTATCTCGACAACGCCAATGCTGTAGAAGCCGCAGGTGCAAATGAACTCACAGTACATGCACGCTCCAAGGCCGATGGTTACAAGCCCCCTGCTTATTGGCATTACATTGCCGATATCAAAGCTCAGCTAAAAATCCCTGTAATTGCCAACGGCGAAATATGGACGGTAGATGACTATTTACGCTGTCGCGATGAATCGCAGTGTGAGGATGTGATGTTGGGGCGTGGGTTACTCGCCTGCCCTGATTTAGCACGGCAAATCAAAGCGCATCTTGCTGGCGAAGAATACAAGCCGTTAACCTGGCTGGAAATCTGCGACATGCTGTTCGCCTATTACCAAACAACTGTGCCGCTTTATCACGAAAAAAATTGCGGCAATCGCGTTAAACAATGGCTGATGTATTTAAGCAGGCAGTATCCACAAGCTGGCGTATTTTTTGATGATGTAAAACGCAAAAGCACACCAGCAGATATTGAAAGCTCATTCTTAACGGCATTGAACAGCGCGCACTTTGCACCGCAATAAGTTTTAAGGATGCTGCCAACCACCACCTAAGGCTTTATATAAATCCACGGTGGCTTTTAAGCGCGCAAGGCGTTGTTGTACTAGCGAGTCTTGCGCCTGGAACAAACTGCGCTGCGCATCCAGCAATGATTGCAAATCATAATCACCTTCGCGGTAACGCGCTTCGGTAAGTTTCAAACTGCGCTCAGATTGCGCAACAATTTCCTGCTGATTAATTTCTTGTAGCTGTGTAATCGTAGTACGATGCAGAGCATCATCTACTTCTTGTAACGCCGTCAAAATTGTTTTTCGATAATTTTCTAACAATTCTACTCTGCGCGATTTACTAAGGCTCACCTGATTTTTATATTTGCCACCCGCAAAAAGTGTTTGCGCTAGGGACAAACTCCAACCAGTTGATTGCAACGCAGGGCTTAATGAAAATAATTCACTCGCTGATTTCCCCATATTGCCACCGAGTTGAACACTAGGCAGCAAAGCCGTGCGCGCAGCGTAAACATCTGCAGAAGCGGCTTGTAATTGAGCTTCCAGGCTACCAATATCAGGGCGGCGAGTAATCACATCACTTGGGATTCCTGCATCTATATTGGGAAGCTTTAAATCCATTAACTTTTCAAGTGTAAGCTGAAAATTTTGTGGCACCTGCCCTTCCAATAATGCAAGTGCTGCGCGTGTTTGATCAAACTGCAACTGCAAAGGCAAAAGGGCTGCTTGCTGAGTTAACAAATTGGTTTTTTGCTGCGCGACTTCAGCCGCTGTAGCTACGCCATTTCTATATAGCGAATCCACAATTTTTTGAATTCGTTCAGCAATCACAATATTTTTTTGTGCGGTTTCAATACGTTCATGTAACGCTAAATAATTAAACCAAGCAGTAGCAACACCAGCAGAAATACTTAAACGCATTGCCTCATTAGAAAATACCGTAGATTGGTAAGTTGATTTACCAGCATGGCGATTAGCCATTGCGCCGCCCCACAAATCAACTTCATAGCTAGCACTTAAGCTTGCCCTCGTCGAGGCATCGCCAGACCAATTACCATCTGTATTTTTTGTATTTGATTCACCGCTCGATGCATTCAAACCAAACGAAGGAAACAAGCTTGCATGGGCAATGCGCATTTGCAACTCAGCTTGTTTTACATGCTCAGCAGCAATACGCACATCAGGATTTTCTGTTTGCGCCACATCAATCAGCTGTTGTAATTGTGTAGACTCAAACGATTTCCACCAGTCTTTTTCTACTGCAATCGTATTGGCAGTTTGCGGTGCATACTCCCAGATTGCTGTATAAGTAACAGGCACGGAAGGCACTTCATCCATAGACGAGCATGCAGCGAGCAGCAAACAACTTGCAGTAACAGCGAAATAATTTTTTAGACGTATAATTTTTTTCAACACATTACTCCGCAGCTAATGCAGTAACAGGGTTTAGTCCTGCCGCTTTACGAGCGGGCAAATAACCAAAAACCAAACCGGTAAAAAATGCGCAACTAAACGCAAGAACGACAGGAGACAATGAATAATCAACAGGCATTCCAAAATGATTAATAATAGCAGCCGTCAACAGCCCTAATATCACACCAATAACACCACCCAGTGCAGATACTGTTAATGCCTCAATCAAAAATTGCTGCATGATATTGCGTTTACGTGCACCCGTTGCCATGCGCACACCAATTTCACGGGTTCGCTCTGTAACACTCACCAACATAATATTCATTACACCAATGCCACCAACCAACAATGAAATTGCAGCAATCGAACCTAACAAAATCGTCATCGTATTTTGTGTTTGCGATAAAGTGTCAATCAGCGAGGCCATGTTACGGATATTGAAATCTTCCACCCCATGTCGCTCAGCCAATAATGAGCGAATAGATTCCTGCACATCATCCATCAACTTTTCATCCGTGACAGAAATAGTAATGTTGCGCAAATAGCGCTGACCAATAACACGCAAACTGCCCGTTGTAATAGGTACAAATATTTTATCATCTTGATCCTGACCGCTAGGGTCAGCGCCTTTAACAGCCATTACACCGATAACTTGAAATAGCACATTATTAATAATAATGTATTGACCGATTGGATCGTCTTTATCAAACAACTTTGTCGCAACGGTATTCCCCAACACAGCAACCGTTGCATAGGTATTTTCATCTTCTTCTGTAAAAAAAGTGCCTGAAGCAATATCCCATTTTCTCGCCTGCGGATATTGATGCGAAGTTGCATTCACATCCGTAGTAGCATCTGCATTGCCATAACGAATTGTGTAATTGCCGGTCATTTCTGGAAAAGCGGCGGCGATATTTGGCAGCTTACGAATCGCGTCTACATCCGCAGGCATCAGTGTGCGAATATCCATAAAGCGACGCTGGTTTGGCGGCCCCGAACGCACCAACAACAAATTACTGCCCATTGCACTGATGCTATCGACTAGCGATTTTTTTGCACCATCACCAATCGCAAGCATGGCAATAACAGAAGCAACGCCAATCACAATACCCAATAACGTCAATATGGTTCTAAATATATTTCCGCGCAACGAACGAAAAGCAGTTCTTGCACCTTCTGCTAATTCTGTCGATAACGGAGGTTCGCCTGTGAGTTTTCTCTCATTCAGAGGAGTATGTTTAACATCGCTAGGGCCGGGATCTGCGACAATAGAACCATCGCTAATTTCAATAATACGATTTGCATGATGAGCAACATTTGCATCATGCGTAATAAGAATAATAGTGTGACCCTGCTCCGATAATTGCTGGAGCAGCTTCATAACTTCTTTACCGCTGTTACTATCTAACGCACCTGTAGGCTCATCTGCCAAAATAATCTGGCCGCCGTTCATTAATGCACGAGCAATAGAAACACGTTGCTGCTGACCACCCGACAATTGATTGGGGCGATGATCCAAGCGCGCATACAAACCTAACGATGTTAATAATTCAGCGGCACGGTCACGACGATCATGAGGAGTCATACCTGAATAAGTTGCGGGCATTTCAACGTTTTCACAGGCTGTTGCACCAGCGAGTAAATTATAACTTTGGAAAACAAATCCAAATGCTTCACGACGCAATTGCGCCAGACCATCTGCGTCAAACGTGGAAATTTCTTTACCGGAGAAATAATAATTTCCAGTGCTAGGTTTATCCAAGCACCCAAGAATATTCATGAGTGTCGACTTGCCAGAACCCGATTGCCCCATAATGGCTACAAATTCGCCCGGATAAATTTCTAGATCAATACCGTGCAATACACGCGTAGACAATTCGCCATTGGTATAGGTTTTTGTAACGCCGGCAAGTTTGATAATGGGTTGTTTCTTCATTACATTACATCAAAGTGATTAAGAGTATTGGTTTAGAATACGAAAAATTTATCGCATCATGCGTGATGCGCCAGCACCCGCTCCGGCCATACCTGCAGCACCGGGAGCAGCCGCAGTTGTCGGTTTCTCTAACTGCTTCATACCTGATACAACCACATCACCTTCATTCAAACCATCCAGCACTTGCACATCGACGCGATTACTAATACCAATTGTAATATTGCGCTCTGTTAAACGGCCTTTTTCATCCATTACTTGCACAGTTGCCGGACGAGATACAGGCTCAGTATTGTTTGGCAGACGTGGCTCACCGCGCGGTCTTTTTCGTTTTGAATTTCCAGCCACAACCTCATTCGCTTTTTCGTTTGTTTTTTCATTAGCTTTTTCATTTGATGGCAGTGAACTATTTTTATCATCTTTTGGATTAGACGTTTGCGTTACCACAGTTTTCGCTGCATTTTCAGGATTTGTTTGCAGCTCAGGCTTTTGTTCTGCTGCAACTTTTTTGCTTGATGTAGATTCTTTATTTTTGTCTTTCTCTCTACCCGCTTTGTGAGGCACAAAATTAACTGCAGATGCCGGGATGACTAAACTATCCTTTGCGCTCGCTGCAACAAAAAAAACTTGTGTGCTCATTTGCGGCATAAGAAGACGATTTGTATTAGGCACTTCAAACAATGCGTTATACAACACAACATTATTTGTTACCGTTGGTGTTGGCTCTATACGATTTAATTTGCTATACCAGCGAAAATCCGAGCTACCCAATGTAGTAAAATAAACAGGCATATCTATTTTTAGTTTTCCGATGTCTGCCTCAGAAACTTGCGTCTGCACAGTCATAGTTGATAAATCTGCGATGCGCATAATCGTCGGTGCTTGTTGATTAGCGTTTAAGGTTTGTCCTTGGCGAGACGTAAGCGTAACAACAGTACCGCTTATAGGTGCATAAATGCGTGCATAATCTAGATTAGCTTCTTCAACACGCAAACTGGATTCTATTTGTTGAATTTGCGCTTGAACAGATTGCAACTGCGCTTGAGCAGAGCGCAAAGTAGCTTCCGCTGTTTGTACAGATTCTTTCGTAGTGGCATCATCAGTTTGTAGATTTTTTTGGCGATCAAAACGAATTTGTGCAAGCGTCAATTGCGCTTGCTTATCCAGCAATTGAGCTTTTTGATTCAGTAATTGCGCACGGATACCATCAACTTTTGCTTTATAGACAGTGGCATCAATTTCAGCCAACAAATCACCAGCCTTAACTTCACTACCAATAGCGACATACAATTTTTTTAACTGGCCGGATACTTGCGCGCCCACATCAACATAATCGCGCGGCTGCAAAATACCAGTAGCGGTTACTAAGTTTTGTATGTCTCCTCGTTCAACATGTGCTGTGATATAAGCAGCACCTTCGTCACTTTTACTGAAAACAAATTTCCACAGCAAAAATGAAATCAGCAACGCCAATAACATCAATACCCTTACAGGGTGACGCCAAGGTGAAAAAAAACTACCCAGAGGAGTCAAAAAATTAGACATAACAAACTCTCTATAAACTTAAAAAATAATACGGCGCACAAATAATTTTTTACTTACAAACGCACATTAAAAACCGTGTAGCCCATTATAAAAAAATCACCTGCTACGACTATACAGATATTTTGTATAGTCGTAGCAGGTGATTTAGTACATCCTTAATTTTTCCACATTTGGAAAAATTATTTATTCAGGCAACACCTCAAAAGTAGCACTATAGCTGCCATTGCGAATTGTTGCTGGTTTTTGTGCTTTGTTATCTTTATAACTGGCACCCAACCAATACAATCCTGCACTCTGCCATTGAATTCTGACAATACCTTGACTATCAGACTCAATTTGTAATTCCTGGGGTGATGTGCGATAACGGCTGCCGCCTGCAATTATAGTAACTTTTGTACCAATTGCGGGTTTTCCATCAATTAAAAATTTAAATTCCGTAGGCTCGTTGATACGCAAATCATTCGGATGAGTGATGGGCAACAACTCCAAACCTTGATTAGTCGGCTTCAACACTTGTGCTGTTGGCGCACCGAGCGTAACAAATGTTTCTACGCGACGAGAGTTTTGCGACACCTCTACATTTTTTGCATTGGCAGGTACTGCTGTTGCAAAATCAGCAGGGCTGGCCTTAGCGCCACGCTCTGGCCATGAAGCACGCTTACCGTCTTCTGTTTCCCAACGAGCCATCAAACTATTTGACGCAATCGCAACCTTGTAAGTACCTTGCTGCGTAAGATTAATATCAACACTGGTACGCATTTGACCAGCCAATATATTTTTTGGTTCCTCAGTTTTACCATCTGGGGTTAATACATCAACTTTTTCAACACGCGGACCAGCATGATCAATTTGAAAAATATCATTAGATACAGCAATATCAAATGTCACCCAAGCGCTATCGCCAGCAATAACCGTTTCATAAGGTAAAATCCACATTCGATGCGCTTGAGCCGTTAAAGAAAGGCTCGCTAACAAACTAACAACGGCTACTGATAATATTTTTTTCATAACCATACCCCATTAAGGATTCAATGTAAGTGTGACCGCACCCACTTCTGTGCTGCCTTGAGCAGAAAGTGTTGCAGCGCTTTTAACTGGCCATGTAAATGGAACCTTTACCACTTCACGCCCACCAACTTCACGCGCCATTTCTACCATCAATTGATACTGGCCTTTTGGCAAATCGCCAAGAGGCGCTTGACCAGCAGTAAATGTCAATTCATGGGTACCGCTTAATTTTGTTGCGCCAGCAACGCCATCAATTGGCATGGTCAAATCGCGGCCATCACGACGCCACCATTGACGCAGATCTTTTAACCACTTTTCACCTTCCTGATTTTTCTTTTTTGTGTCATACCAAACACCCAGTGTTTTGGTAAATTTTTTATCTCCTTCACCAACACTCTCAAGCCAAATAGCAGTATAAGGCGCGTGATATTCCGCAACGGTTAATTTGGGAACCTCAACAGAAACCACTAGACTTGCGGCATATGAAACAGGCGATAACATAACAGCACCAAGTAGTACAATTTTTTTCAGCATTTTACATTTACCTATTCAGCCAATTTTATTTATGAACTAAAAACATCATGAAAACTATGGGCACAACTAATCCTGCAATCAACAGTGGCCAGGTTTGTTTGCGGGTATCCGCATAACGTTGTAACAATAAGAAACCTGTGATAGAAAAAATAATGCAGGCAATGGCAAATAAGTCCATAAAATAAACCCATGCTTTGCCTGTATTCCTGCCTTTGTGTAAATCATTAAAATAAGAGATCCACCCCCTATCCGTAGACTCATACTCAAATTCCCCACTGGCTATATCAATGCTTAACCACGCATCGCCACCAGGACGTGTCAATGGAATATAAAATTCACCATCATTTATTTCAGCATTACTATCAGCGATAACTATGTGCTGATTTTTTTCAAGCCAGTTACGAATTGACAATGGCAATGAATGTTGTTTTGTTTCCGTATCAACATTGAGATCAGCCAACAATTCATTAGGCAATGCACCATCTATACGCGTTGTAGCAGGCTTTGATTCAATATCACCAGCATGATTCAACGTAATGCCTGTAACCGAAAATAGCAGCATGCATACAAAGCAAATAGCAGAGCTCATCCAATGCCATTTGCGAATAGTCATTAAATTTACGGAAAACTTACGCTCTTTTTTGAGCGGTCGTTTTTTACTATGACTCACACTTGGCCCCACTGACGCAACAAATTATGGTAATGGCCAGTAAGGCTCACTACTTCTTCACAATCACCTACTTTTTCACGCAATTGTTGAATAGTAGTATCAAGCTCATACAACATATTGCGCTGCCAATCATCACGCACAATACTTTGCGTCCAAAAAAAACTGCATACGCGTGTACCTCGAGTTACAGGTTCAACTTTATGCAAGCTTGTGGATGCATACAAAATTAAATCACCCGCTGGCAATTTGACGTCATGGCTGCCATAAGTATCCTGCACCACCAATTCGCCGCCATCATATTCATCAGGTTCTGATAAAAATAATGTTGAAGAAACATCCGTGCGCAAACTTAAATTGCTGCCGGAAACTAAACGAATGGCGCCATCAACGTGTAAACCGTAATGTTCACCACCTTCGTAAGAATTAAATAATGGAGGTACTGTCCGCAAAGGTAATGCTGCGGACATAAAAATCGGGTTGCTATAAAGAGCCTTGAGAATAATTTCGCCAAGCTGTCGTGCAACAGGATTATCTATTGCCAATTGACGATTGCGCTTTACTTGCGCGCCTTGTACGCCCACAGTAGCGCGACCATCAACCCACTCTGCTTTCGCCAATGCTTCGCGAAACTGAGTGATTTGTGTTTTAGAAATTACTTCAGGAATATGAATTAGCATCGTGATTACTATCTAGCTCGTAGGCAAAAAAATCAGTTAAGTTGTAAATAAAAACTACTTTTTTAAACAAAAAAGACGAGATGTCAAAAACATCTCGCCAAAAGAGAAACTAATGTAGCTAATTAAAAAGCAAAGTTAACACCTAAACGTGCAGAACGCTCAACACCTGGATAATAGCGCGAAACACCATTATTCAAGCTAGCAATGTACTCTTCATCAGCTAGGTTAAACACATTCAATTGCAAGGTTACATTTTTGTTGATTGGGTAAGAAGCCATAGCATCCACTACCCAATAATCTGGTAACTCCACCATTGAGCGACGTGAAAGCGCTTCCTCATCAGTCAAACTGGTACTGGAAGACGAATCAATATAACGCGCACCACCACCAATAATTAAACCACTTTTGAATGTATAACTATTCCATAAGGTGAAGGTAAGCTTTGGTGACCACTGAATAACACCACCATCTGTACTTGCTGCCGCAGTAGCAAGGTTACCACGCGTGATTTCTGAATCCATGTAAGCTAAACCAGCATTAATTTGCCAATTTTGCATCACAATTCCAGAAGCACCCAATTCGATACCTTCTACTTTGCGCTCGCCCACTGCTGTGGTTGTGCTATCAGGGTTTGATGCAAATTCATTTTTATTTGTGCTACGGAACACTGCAGCAGTCAATGCAAGTTTATCGCCGTATACATTCCATTTAGTACCGACTTCTGCATTAGTACCTTTTTGCGGATCAACATTTGGCGAGTTCGCACCAAGAGTTGCACTTGTGCTTAATGAAAAATTAGAACTGCCTGGTGGCAATTCTGAAGTGGCATAAGACACATAAATAGAACCATCTTCAGTAGGTTTGAATACACCACCCAACTTCCAACTAATTAATTGGTCATCGGCATGCGCAGACGAGCCCAACAATGTACCCACTGGAATATCTTGCGTTGCTGGTGCAGTAACTGCGCCCTGACGAGTAATAATATCTGTACGCGTGCTGAAGTTTTCAGCACGAATTCCTGCACTTACTTCCCATTGATCGTTAAGTGTAACGGTATCTAAAACATAGAGCGCAGATGTTGTTGTTTCACCATCCGTCTTAGTACCATCGCGAACCACTGGTTGAAATGCATCATCAATATTTGGATTGTATAAGTTAGCGTTAACTTGCGTAGCACGTGTTGGTGATGACGATGAAAGATAAGGAGCTCCAACGGTGTAATTCAATTGGCTTTCATAAATGAACTCTATACCACCACTTACTTCATGTTTAATACCAGCGGTATCAAATGATGCTGTAAGGTTAGTTTGGTTAGTAAGAATTTGGTTAGTCTGATCTTTACCCTGACGGGAACGGGAAACTGTCCATGAATCAGGATTTGCTGGAGTGACGAAAGTTATTGCGTTAACACCCGTTAAGACTTGATCCTGATTAGTGCGACCATAACGCGAGGTATTGCGCAGAGTGACACTGTCAGATAAATCATGCTCTATACGCACAGTCGCCATAGTTGCGTTCACATCATTGTGATCAGCAGTTGAGCCATAAAAATTTGATGAATCTACTTTCTCAGGCACTTGTCCTGCAAGAGTACCGCCGGTTGGGAAAGTGATAGTTGTTGGGCGCGGATCAAAAATAGCATTGTAATAACCATCAAGGCCAATAGTTGGAACACCGCCATCAGGAATACCTGATTGCTGCATCGACAATAAATTGAAATAGGTACGAGTTTCAGTTCCCAAACCTAAACCGAGCGAAGATGCAAAACCAGTGAAATTACTTTCCACTTCATCGCGACCGGCAATACCAGAATCTTGTTTAAGCAGGTTTATACGAATTGCCGATGTAGAATCCAAAACACGATTTACATCAATAGTGCCGCGTTTGTAATCGCCAGAACCAGCGCTCACATTACCAGTGATGGCATTTTCAAGATTCGCCATTTTACTACTGAGATTAACGTAACCAGATGCAGCGCCACGTCCGTTATCTACACCTGCTGGGCCTTTAGCAATTTCAACTTGTTCAGTGTTAAATGTATCGCGGGAGATAGAACCAAGATCGCGAATACCATCAACAAAAATACTACCTTGCGTATCAAAGCCACGCATAAAAATAGAATCGCCAGTCGCTGTATTGCCGTTCTCACCCAATAACATGGTGATGCCGGGAGTATTGCGTAACGCTTCGCTCAACGTAGTAGCAGCTTGCTGTTGAAACAATTCTTTTTTAACAACAACGATAGTTTGTGGAGTATCAACTAACGGTTGGGTAAATTTATCGGAGCTAACTTTTTCTGCTTTGAAATCGTTAATAACATCAGCGCTTACTTTAACAGTACTTAACTTACCAGCGGCTTCGGTTTTTTTAGCATCTTTTTGCGGCTCGTCGGCAGCAAAGGCTGAACCTGCAGCCAGTAACATCATTGACGATAATGCGGAAACTTGGAGTTGACGTTTTTTGGCAACGATAAAAGGTGACTTACTTTTGCTCATATCTACTTCCTATTAAGATCTCATCTCTAGCGTTAATGAGAATTGTTTCTGTGTGTTTACAAAAATAATCCCTCTGAGAGGGATCGTTACTATTTATTACTTGTTACTATTTTTATTACTCGTTTAAGGACCGAGATTTATAATGTGAAACAAATTTACATCAAGTGATTTTAATTTGCAATTGATAATTAATATCATTTAGGAAATATTTACTGCATTGCTTATCGTGAAACCAAAAGTCACCCACCTGGCTCACTAACAAAGCCCAGCTTCAAAATACCGGAGCGCTGTACAGCAGACATCACTTTTAACACCTGCTCGTAATCCACTTTGCGGTCGCCACGAATATGAACTTCAGGCTGCGGCTGTTTAGCTGCCTCCGCAGTTAAACGCTGATCCAACTCTTCAGCGCTAATGGTGGCTTGATTCCAGTGAATCTGGCCATCTTTTGTCACCGACAAATTGATGGTGTCTGGTTTCATATCGATGGGGGTATTGTCCGCCCGCGGCAAATCCACTTTTACCGATTGAGTAATCACAGGCACCGCAATAATAAAAATAATCAGTAATACCAACATAACATCCACAAGGGGTGTCATATTGATATCGCTCATAGAGCCTTTATCTTCTTCAAAATCGCCGCCAAAAGCCATGATTGCACTTCCTATTCAGACTGCGCATTTTTGCGGATGGATTTGATGTATACACTATTAGTTTTGCTACTCGCCGGTGGTGCGCCGGTTAAAAAGTAAGCGTGTAATTGATGCGCAAAACGGTTTAGTTTGCTATTGATTGTACGATTGCCGCGATTAAGCGCGTTGTATCCCAACACCGCAGGAATGGCGACCACCAAACCAAATGCGGTCATAATTAGCGCCTCACCCACAGGCCCGGCAACTTTATCGATACCCGCAGAACCCGACACGCCAATACTGACCAGGGCGTGATAGATTCCCCACACGGTGCCAAATAAACCTACGAAAGGCGCGGTTGAGCCAACCGATGCCAATAGCGCTAAGCCACGCTGTAACTTATCGTTGCTGTTGTCGATAGAGTCTTTTAAACAAGCAGTAAGCCAATCAGCCAAGGGCAAATTGCCGTGCAAGTCAGTTTTATGATTTTGATGATGATCTAAAGCCGCCTGCCCCTCTTCCGCCAAATGGCGATAAGGGTTGTCCGTGCGGTCATCGCCCAAAATATGCAGACCTTCCACAAAACTTTGCGAATGCCAAAAATCCGCGAGCGCACGGCTAGGCTTACGCAAGCGAATAAGACCCCAGGTGCGCAACACAATCACAAACCAACTGGTGATCGACATCACCAATAAAATCATGGCGACGATTTTGATGGCAGGATCGCCCTGCTGCCAAAGGGACGCTATACCGTAGGGTGAACTCATAAAAACCTCTAACTACTTTTAATGTATTAATAATGTGTGTGCTGAAAATAACGTAACTAACTATTTATTTAATGAAAATTCAATCGGTAATTCATACCAAAAATCGATAACTTCATCGCCACGTTTGGCCGGCGTAAAGTGCCACTGTTTTACCGCACGAACCGCAGCGTCATCGAGACGCTGATAACCACAGGATTTTTTAACGCGCAATTCACCCACAGAACCATTGGTTTTCACCAGAACCTCCAACAGCGTGGTGCCCTCTTCCCGCAAACGCCTTGAAATAGTGGGAATAATCGGTGCTGGATTATTACTTTGACTTGCATCCACGACGGGCTGCACGACAGGTGCTGGCTCAGCTGCCGGTTTTTGTTCAACCGGCGCTGGCGGTGTCGGCTCCTGCTCTACTTCTTGTTTAACAGCGTGCTCTGAAGGCGGTGCCTTTGGCAAAGGTATTTTAGGTTTCGGTAGAGGCTTTGGCTCCGGCGGTTGTGGCGGAGGAGGAGACAAAGGTTCAGGCGGTTTCTCAATAGGTTTTACAGAAACAATCACACCTTGAATAGTGGGCGGAGCAACCTCTACTGCGGTAGGCGCTTCTGGCGCAAACAGCACTGCCGCCAAAATGCCTAGATGCATTAAAACAACCAGCAGAAAAGAGTAATAAACGGTGTATTTCGATTTCATGAAGAAAAACAGCTACCAAAAGGCGAAGACGAAAACCATAAAAGACACTAACGATTACGCTAATGATAGTACTTCTCATTATCAATAGCAATAAATGTGTCGTCACATCACTGCTTTTGAAAACCCCATCACACTTATAAGCCACTCATTAATAAAACGAACAACAGAAAGCAAAACACCGCCATAAGGCGGTGTTTGAACAAGCAGATAAAGATAATCTATTACATGTAAGCGTTAGAGCGATCCGTATGGTCAGTAACATCGCGGATACCTTTCAGCTCTGGCAGCTTATCCATTAACTGCACTTCAATCCCCTGCTTCAAGGTAATAGCTACCGACCCACAACCCTGACAGCCACCGCCAAACTTTAGAATGGCATACATATCTTCGGTCACTTCCACCAAACTCACATTGCCGCCATGGGATGCCAAACTTGGGTTTACATCGTTATAAAGTACATAATTGATGCGATCATCGAGTGAGCTATTTTCAGTCACCTGTGGCATTTTGGAATTAGGCGCGCGAATTGTGAGCTGTCCACCCATGCGATCAGAGGAGTAATCCACTTTCGCATCTTCTAAAAACGGCAAACTACGGCCTTCAAAGTAAGCCTTAAAACCTTTTAGGTCGACAATCACATCATCCGGCTTTTCATCGCCAGGGCGGCAATAAGCAATGCAGGTTTCCGCTTGCGATGTACCTGGGTTCGCAACAAACATACGAATACCAATGCCATCATTGTCTTTTTGCTTGTCCAGCAAGCCTCTCAAATAATCCTGTGCTGACTCAGTAATATCAACATTAACCATGTTTACGCTGCTCTCTATGCCGATTTGTGAGGATTTATACGCTCACAAACTTATACCCGATTAAATTACTCGGGTATTCTACTGCAATTGATAAGAGAGATAAACGTCAAATCCGCATAAGGTGACAAGTCACATCATTCCCTCTACCCGATTTTTTCATACCGCTAGACTCGTAGTCCAATATACACCGGTAAATTCAGCTATTAGGGATTAAGCTTAGTAGCCCTACGGATTTTAGTCGCCCGGCCCTTACAGGTCTGGTAGAATTCGCGCAATTCTTCTATATCAATAACTTTTGATATAGATTTCAAAGCACTTCGATATGAAAGGTTCTCCATGAGTAACAGTAACGCACGCCAGGCCCGTATCCACGCCCTTAATGAAGCCATTCGCCAGCGCATCCTGATATTGGATGGCGGCATGGGCACTATGATCCAGAGTTACAAACTTCAGGAAGCGGATTATCGAGGCGCACGTTTTGCTGACTATCATATGGATATCGCGGGCAATAACGATTTGCTATCCATTACCAAACCAGAAGTGATTCGCGAAATCCAGCACGCCTATTTAGAAGCCGGTGCGGATATTCTTGAAACTAACACCTTCAACTCCACGCGCATTTCCATGGCCGATTACGACATGGAAGATCTCACCTACGAATTAAATTTTGCATCAGCAAAACTCGCGCGCGATTTGTGCGATGCAATGACAGCGAAAAACCCAGCAAAGCCGCGCTTTGTATCGGGCGTGCTTGGCCCAACCAGCCGCACCTGTTCAATTTCACCTGATGTAAATGACCCCAGTGCGCGTAACGTTACTTTTGATCAACTGGTTGAAAACTATTTGGAATCGCTCGATGGTTTAGTTAACGGCGGCGCAGATTTAATTCTGATTGAAACCATTTTCGATACGCTCAATGCCAAAGCTGCAGTGTTTGCGGTGAAAAAATATTTCGACGATGTTGGTTTTGAATTGCCTATTATGATTTCCGGCACCATTACCGATGCATCAGGCCGCACACTCTCCGGCCAAACAACAGAAGCTTTTTACAATTCGCTTGCACACGCAAAACCTTTAAGCATGGGGTTAAACTGCGCACTCGGCGCAAAAGAATTGCGTCAGTATGTACAAGAATTATCGCGAGTTGCAGGATGCTATGTGTCCGCACATCCAAATGCTGGCTTGCCCAATGAATTTGGCGAATACGATCAAACGCCCGATGAGATGGTGGAGATTGTTGAAGAGTTTGCTGCGAGTGGATTTTTAAATATTATTGGCGGCTGCTGCGGAACAACGCCTGCACACATCAAAGCACTTGCCGATGCCGTCGCAAAATATCCACCGCGCAAAATTCCGGAGATAGAACCTGCCTGTCGTCTCTCCGGCTTAGAACCATTCAACATCACTAAAGATTCACTTTTTGTAAATGTAGGCGAACGCTGCAACGTCACCGGTTCTGCACGCTTTAAAAAATTAATTGTTGAAGAAGATTATTCCACCGCGCTCGAAGTTGCATTAGAGCAAGTTGAAAACGGCGCACAGATTATCGATATCAACATGGACGAAGGCATGCTCGATGCCGAAAAAGCCATCGTGAAATTTTTAAATCTTATCGCGGGCGAACCAGACATTGCCCGCGTACCGATTATGGTCGACTCGTCAAAATGGGAAGTAATCGAAGCCGGTTTAAAATGCATCCAAGGCAAACCGATTGTTAACTCCATCAGTTTAAAAGAAGGCGAAGCAGAATTTTTACACAAAGCCAAACTTTGCATGCGCTACGGTGCGGCAGTCGTGGTGATGGCCTTTGACGAAAAAGGCCAGGCCGATACTCAAGCGCGTAAAAAAGAAATCTGCGAACGCTCTTATCGCACACTGGTAGATAAATTAAACTTTCCACCAGAAGATATTATTTTCGATCCAAATATTTTTGCGGTCGCAACTGGTATCGAAGAGCACAACAACTACGCAGTAGACTTTATTGAAGCTACGCGCTGGATTCGCGCAAATTTACCGCACGCAGGCATTAGCGGCGGCGTTTCAAACGTATCGTTTTCATTTCGCGGCAACAATCCAGTACGTGAAGCAATCCATTCTGTATTTTTGTACTACGCCATTAAAGCTGGCATGAATATGGGCATCGTTAACGCTAGCCAGTTAGCGGTATACGATGACTTACCCAAAGAACTAAAAGATAAAGTTGAAGATGTTATTCTCAACAAATCTGAAAACGGCACTGAAGCATTACTCGATATCGCCGAAAAATATCGCGGTGATGGCTCCACTGGTGAAGTGAAAGAAGATGCAGAATGGCGCTCTTTGCCCATTGCAAAACGTATTGAGCACTCATTAGTAAAAGGTATTTCAACCCATATCGAAGCCGACACCGAAGAAGCGCGCTTGCACTACCCTCGCCCACTCGATGTGATCGAAGGCCCGCTGATGGACGGCATGAATGTGGTGGGTGATTTATTCGGTGAAGGAAAAATGTTTTTGCCACAAGTTGTAAAATCAGCGCGAGTGATGAAACAGTCTGTCGCCTATTTGCAACCCTTTATTGAAGCCGAAAAAACCGAAGCCTCAAAACCTAATGGAAAAATTTTGATGGCCACAGTAAAAGGCGATGTGCATGATATCGGCAAAAATATTGTGGGCGTTGTATTACAGTGTAATAACTTCGAGGTTGTTGATCTCGGCGTAATGGTGCCTTGCGATAAAATTTTAGATACAGCGATTGAACAAAACTGCGATATTATCGGCCTCTCAGGTTTGATTACCCCATCGCTTGATGAAATGGTTTTTGTCGCCCGCGAAATGGAACGCCGTGGCATAAATAAACCACTCATGATCGGTGGTGCAACAACCTCAAAAGCGCACACCGCCGTAAAAATTGATCCAGCTTTTAAACTTAATCAAGTGGTATATGTGGCCGATGCTTCGCGCGCGGTAGGTGTTGCTAGCACTTTATTGTCCGATGAATTACGCCCACCCTTCGTCGAAAAATTAAAAGCAGAATATATCGATGTTCGCGAGCGCAATGCCAACCGCAAACCACGCGGCACAGTACGTACTTACCCAGAAGCTATCGCCAAAGGCTTAAAATTGGATTGGGATAATTACACACCGCCTACTCCAGCCTTTACGGGTATAAAAGTATTTGAAAATTATGATTTAAATACACTAGTTGACTATATCGACTGGACACCATTTTTTATCAGCTGGGATCTCGCCGGAAAATATCCGCGCATCCTAGAAGATGAAATTGTCGGCGCCGCTGCGCGTGACTTATTTGCTGACGCACAAAAAATGTTGCGCAAACTCATCGATGAAAAATTAATTAGTGCTAACGGCGTTATCGGTTTCTGGCCAGCCAACACCATCAATCATGATGATATCGCGGTCTATGACGAAACTGGCAAACACATAAATACCTTGCATCACATTCGTCAGCAACATTTAAAACAAGGCATGGAAAGTAAACCCCATTACTCGCTCGCTGATTTTGTCGCGCCAAAAGAAACTGGTAAGCAAGATTACATCGGCGGCTTTGCGGTTACCGCAGGCATTGGTGCAGAAGAGCTCGCGAAGGAATATCAAAACGCAGGCGACGACTACAACAGCATCATGGTAAAAGCCCTCGCCGACCGTTTAGCGGAAGCATTCGCTGAACATTTGCATCAACGCGTACGCAAAGAATTCTGGGGTTATGATCGCGAAGAAAGTTTATCAAACGAAGATTTAATTCACGAACGCTACAAAGGTATCCGCCCTGCCCCAGGCTATCCTGCCTGCCCGGATCACACCGAGAAAACCCAATTATTTGATTTATTGGATGCTACAAATAATACCGGCATTATCATGACCGAACATTTTGCAATGCTTCCTACCGCAGCCGTTTCTGGTTGGTATTTTTCACATCCACAATCTGAATATTTTAATACAGGGAAAATTGAGAAAGATCAGGTGGAGAGTTTGGCTGAACGTAAGGGCGTGAGCGTGCAGGAGATTGAAAGATGGATGAGCCCAGTATTGGCGTATGAGCCTGGAACGCCATAAACTTGCTTTACAACTTGAATAATAATGTTCAGATATTTTCAACGACAACATCCTTCAATTTTACTAAAATGTACCTTCTGTGTGTTTTAGTAAAATTATCTTCCCACGTCTAATGATAGTTATAAAAAAGATCACTGTATCAGTGAATACTGTTACTCAACAGCTCTTCTTTACATACTTCAAGTTGTACACCCAACCCCCACACATTAATTTTATCTGGTGCATTCACTTTAGGAAAAATTTTACTTTGTTTTTCTCTAATATGTTCTTTTACATGCTCAGTAAGAACTTTGACTTTTATATCATATACGTCACTATCAATATCCATGCTTTCAATTTCTGATACTAAATAACGTAAAATCTTATGATTCATCCTTGCAAAGGAAACCATGCCTTTTTCTTTTAATGATATTTGCATAACAGGATGGAAAATTTCTTCTTCAAGCTGCATATTGATTATTAACGTTCTACAGATTTTTTCGGTAGTTTTCTGTTTTTCAATAATGGATTGCGAATGTTCATAAGCTTCAAATAAATCAAAAAGCTTTTGATGCGCCCCACTTAAAAAAGCAGTTGCATCCGCAATTTTAGGTGGTGTTTCAAATGTTATGTCAGTGGTAATATTTGTCATTATCACGCCTAAATAAGAGTACAACAGAAATAAATCAGCTATTTATTTCACAAAAATGAAATCTCTCAAAATATGGTGTCCCATTAATCTTAAAAGCTTAGAATAAGCCTACAATATCTATATGGAGGAAAACTCTCTGTTCGTTGGCGCACAAATAATAATTATTGAGCCTCCTGACACTAGGGGAAAGTAAGCTGACGAATCAAGAGACCACAAAGCAGTCAGCAATTCTCAACATATCCGACCTTCAAATTATGAAATTTTTAATATGACGCCCGCCATCAAATCCCTACAAAAAGCCAAAGTAGTTTTTAAAACTCACGAATACCACCACGACCCAGCGGCAGAATCTTATGGATTGGAAGCGGCGGACAAAATGGGAGTTGAAGCCACGCGCGTATTTAAAACCTTGGTGGTAATGCTGGATACTAAAGATTATGCCGTGGGTGTACTGCCTGTTTCTGAGATGCTGAGCATGAAACAAATTGCTAAAGCTGCAGGTGCCAAAAAAGCGGCGATGGCCAACAAAACGGATGTGGAGCGAATTACGGGGTATGTGTTGGGTGGCGTTAGCCCTATTGGACAAAAGAAAGCGTTAAAAACGTTTATTGATAAATCGGCTCAACAATTCAATACGATATTTGTAAGCGCTGGTCGTCGTGGGCTGGAGATTGAATTGAATCCTGAAGATTTAAAACAGCAAACTCGCGGACAGTTTTGCACACTAACGCAAGAATAATGAATTCATATTGAGTATTTACTGTCTTTAGACAATATTAACTCTACTGAAAATCAAGGATACCTATAAATATGTATTACAAAACTCTTTTGCTTGCTGTGTTTATTAGTTTTATCACCATCAATGTGAATGCACAAGATGAAACACAAACTTTCAACTATAAAACCACATGGCGAATTGTTTATTTTAAGGATGACAGTCAGTTTATAAACCAACGACCTAATGATGAATACAACAAACAACAAGGATTTATACAACTGTATGAAATACTTATTAAATATGTTTATTCCATGCAGCCATTGGATGAAACAGAAGGCCACATTGACACAATAAAATTAGGTATATGGGATGAAATATTTTTGATTAATGATGAGGGATATCAAAGCCTGTTAATTGGAAATCAAATACTCAGCGACGGCAAAGGCTGGGCACTTATGAATGAAAACGATTATGGAAAATTACGCAATATATTAGTTGAAAGAAGCAGCAATAAAGACAACCTATACGATGGCGATAAAGTAAAAGCACTTAACTCATTATCATGGGCAAACACTGAAGGAGCATCACTCGAAGACTTTGATACGCACTTCCAACGTTTAAAAATTAAAAACAATAAAAACGCCGACGAAAACTCACAAAACCAGAAAATACACTCAGAAAAACAAAACACTGAGAGCATCTTGCCAGACACAGATGAAAAAATATCAGCGCCAAACCAAAATCCAAATAAACCAACATCAACCAATAATTCAAACGTATCTCAATCAACAGCTTCTCACAAAAAAAGCCCATCCGAGAAAACAATTGAAACACAAGCTATTAACGCAAACAACAATATAAAAACCGACCAAGATATTGAAAACACAAAAAATTACTTTATCTCTACCACCTCAATAATTTTTATACTCAGCCTGCTGTCAATCAGCTATTATTTTTGGCGAATTAAAAAGTAGCAATAAGACAAATAAAAAGCCCCTAGATCGAAACCTAGAGGCGTAAAGGGGGTATTAAGAACTACACACGGGGTACACATGAAAAAAAATAACACTACATAACTGCACATCCATGTGACCTCACTCAACAACCTCCAAATTTATTTACGCATTAATTGTAAAAACTTGTTTCTAATGCGACCAAAAGGTAAACCAAGCAATCCAATCAACAATAGCAAAGGTGATGCAGCACCACCTCCTGAACCTCCTGAACTTGAAGTACTTTCACTGTTGGCTTTTACATCATTGTCTAAAATTGAAACTTCTGCCGCTAATTGAATACCTAAACCAGCACCTTTAGCATTTGATAAATACACACCAAAGATTTTTAAACTTTCAGCAACATTATCATCAATAACAGTGAGTACGATTGTTTTGCTAGTTTGGCCATCAGCAAATGAAAGCGTACCGTTGTTGCCATTAAAGTCTTGACCGCGTAACGCTGTACCATCAACGATCGTGTAAGCCACAGTTGCTACACCACTACTACCGCCTGTTCTAACCACTGTTAAGGTAATAGTTTTATCGCTCTCTGTTGCACTGTAAACGATTGAATCGAATTGTAATGCACCGGTTGGTTTAGCTGGTTCGGCAGGTGTTACGGGTGTTGCTGGCTCTACAGGTGTTACCGGCGTTGTTGGCTCCTCAGGTGTTACAGGTGTAGATGGTTCTTCAGGCGTTACTGGCTCTTCTGGATCAACAACAACTGGTGGCTCTAGAATTACTGGAGGTTCTACAACTACCGGAGGCTCAACGTTAGCATCAGATGATGAGCTTATAGCTGAACTTGAGCTTGAGCTGGATTTAGAACTTGAACTCGAACTCGATTTAGAGCTGGAACTTGAACTAGAAACTGAACTCGATGCAACTACAGCAGCCACAGTAATAGCATGCGTACTTGCGTTAAAACAGATGTGATACGTAGCATTCGCACCCACTACATAATCCGCACTTGGGTAGCTTTCAGCCCAGTTAGCCAAATGATCTATTTTAAAACGTGGATTTGTACTAGCAGCACCAAATTGTTGATTGGTACAGAAAAGACCATTTTCTACTGTCATTACTGTTGTAGCCCAATCATTAGGCGTACCACGGAAGTACCATTTATCAGTAGTAGCAGAACTAGAAGTAGACACGCTAGACGCAGTAGAGCTAGAACTGGTAGACGTTGTAGTACCGCCACAGCTTGTGCAAGGCACACCCACTTTAGCACCTACATGAAATGCAACTGCATCATGACTACTTACTGAAAAGTTAGCATTACCACTTCCATCAACAGTCACTGTTGCACCGCTACAAGTTCCAGCTGCGTAATTAAAGTCAGCGTGAATAATGTCGCAATAAGTACCTGCTGGCATACCGGTTGCAAAAGTACGATTCAATGTACCGCTATCTTCACGGTTAATGGCAACGTAACCTAAACCACCACGTCCCCATGCCATTTGATGATTACCATTATCCCAATAATTAGTGTTTGAAAATTTAGCGCTGGTATTGTTTCTAAAAGCGACCATGTTTTTAATCGCGCGGATGCGATGCTCACACAACCAACCATTTGTACAAGAACTTGCACCAGAAGTTGGTGGACCTTGGTCATGATTGTCCCAGCTGTAGCTAGACATAACTTCTGGATAACCATAAGCCCAACCCAACATAAATACGTGAGCAAGTGTGTTTAGGTTTGCACCATCTTTATAGGTAATAATATTGCTGGTGTTTTGACGTTGGTTATCGTGATTCTCAACAAACACTTGCGCGTCAGAACTTGCTAACCAACCGCTCCAAGAACCAGTACCAATATTTTTGATTTCTTTAAGAGCACCCTTACCTTTGAAGTAGTAACCCAAGGTATTAGAAAAATTAAATTCAGTTACATTACCAATGTAAGTGTATTGGCTAGTTTGTACTGGCTCGCCTGCTGCACCGATAACTTCTTGGTAAATATAAGGGCTTCCTGTTAAGCGACCAATAATGTTAGAAATATCTGCAGGAGCAATATGTTTAGCCGCATCGATACGGAAACCCGCCACACCCATGCTTAACAAATCATTCATATAAGTAGCAATTTTATTGCGTACATATTCAGATTCAGTTTTTAAATCATCAATCCCTGATAAAGCACAGTTTTGAATTGACGAAGCATTGCTGTAATCAATTGCTGTTGCGCAAGCATGAAAATCAGCATTACTGTAAGGAACTTCTGGATAGGTTTTGTTCCATGTAGACATGTGATTGATAACAGCATCAACATAAATAGAAACACCCACTGCTTTACAGCGGCTTACCATATCAGCGAATTGCGCACGAGTACCCGAACGGCCTTCAATGGAATAACTTACTGGTTGGTAACGAGTCCACCATTGGCTACCAGAAATAGATTTTTGTGGTGGTGATACTTGTACCGCTGCATAACCATCTGGGCCTAAATGGTTTTCACATTCACTGGCAATATCCGTCCATTGCCATTCGAAGAGATGAACAAATGCCGTTCTAGGCACAGCATTCGCAGAAACAGAAAGTGTGAACATGAGCACAAAAGAGAAAAGTGATGCCGTTAATTTTTTCATAGTAGTTACTCACTAGAATCGGCCATTAATTATTGTTGCTTTATTAACTCCACGGGTACTGCATCCCTTGAAAATAGAATGACAGTAAAAGGCTAAAAAAAACGTCATGAAATTTAAAAGTATAAAGAGGCTATTTTTTTGACTGATTGATCGTATCGAAAAATCAAAAAACAACGATTAATGAGAACTACGTAGTATTTGGCGTATGGAATGGTAACAACGTGTTGTTACCTGCCACAAAGAAATCTTACCTGTTATGATAAATCACTATATACAGGAAATGTTCAGGGGTTATTTGCTGATTTTTTAAAAAACTGCAGCACAAGATAAGTGTGATTGAGTTAGCGTTTCTTTAACCTTTTTTGATATAAAACAGCAGCAACCAAGCGGCTTACAAAAGGACAACTATTTTTCGACAGGGAATGTTTGTTAGCTACTTCTTAAAACCCAATACATTCAATTGATGTACTGCGGAACAATGATGTCAATTTACAATACTTATCCGCACATACAAAAAATACAATCGAAAATCGATGCTATACTTATTAGCCCAGCCTTTACCCCAACAACAATACTAAGCATAAAGAGCTTATCGATGTTTATTACCCGCACGCACACTCATCTTTTATTGCTAGTTATTCTGGCAATCTGTTTAAGTATTTCTGGATTGCATCCTTACGACCGAACCACTTGGATTTTAGAAACGTTTCCCATTTTTATTGCCACACCTCTATTAGTTGCCACTTACAAAAAATTCCCACTGACAAATTTGGTGTACTGCTGCATTTTTTTACATGCCCTGGTGTTAATGGTTGGCGGTATTTATTCTTACGCTCGCGTGCCATTTGGCTTTACGGTCGCAGAGTGGTTTGATTTATCGCGCAACCCCTATGATCGCTTCGGTCATTTTTTTCAGGGTTTTGTTCCTGCATTGATTGCGCGCGAAATTTTATTGCGCAAGCAAGTTATTAACGGAAAAAAGATGTTAGCGTTTATTGTTGTCTGTATTGTGCTAGCAATTAGCGCGACTTACGAATTGATAGAATGGGCTGCGGCATTAATACTTGGGCAAGGTGCAGATGAATTTTTAGGTACTCAAGGCGATATGTGGGATACGCAATCCGATATGTTTTTTGCAGTCGTTGGTGCCGTATTTTCTTTGCTAGTGTTTTCGCACGTTCATAACAAGCAATTGCGTAAGATAACAAGCTAAAGACCATCAAGGACACACTAAAGGCCACCTAAACCTAAACTTGCTGCTTTCTCACGCAAAAAAGCCAGCTGTGCTTCAGATGTGCTCTCACCTGTGTACTGCAGAACTGTCCACAACTCCCGAGCACTCATAGTTTGATTTTCTGCCAGCGTTCGATAAGGTGCATGCACTTCAAGCTCGAGAAAACCTTCTTCCAACTTATTAATATTAAAATCACCATACAGTTCGATTTGCCCTTGCTCAGGATGGATAGCTGATTGCGGTTGGTGCTCAAATTGAATTATAAATAATTGATCTCCACGATAACTCGCCATCCAGCCATGCGATGGTTGAATCAATACTTTCCCTTTACGTTTATTTTTTTCAACGGGATGTGTTGTGACGTCCAACTTAAAAATCCCATATGTAAGCGTATATGCTAAAGGATCATTTAAGTCACTATCAAAGGGAACTTCTCGCACATCCTTTACATCGGCGACAGGAATGTAAAGCTGTGTATTAGCATCTGTTCGCGTGTTAAACCAAACATCCCATGCAACACCCTCTCTACGAATATTTCTCGCTGACACATTTAATTCAAGGCTGTTTTTTTTATTTTTAATCAGCGAATAACGTTTAGTAAACTGCAATCCGGATATAGGGCTGCCGGGGCTTTGCAGAACAACCGTATGAGAGGATTTTTCAAGAATATTATTTTTGGCGAGCGTAACATAGGGGTCAGGAGGCCACATTGCCTTTTCAGCAGCGCGTTTAGGACTTAGAGTTTGATGCGCCCACCACTGGCTTTGGGGGCCTGCCCATATTTCATGACCAAGATAGCCAACATATGGCGACTCTACATCAATAGCCGGGTGAGGATTGCTAATAATAGCCTCCCCTACATTTAATAAGTTATTTTTTTTTACTAATGAAAACGATAATAACCGCCCGCCAATATCGGGAGTTATTTCAGCTTGGACAGTACCATTATTGAGTATAATTTTTTGAACTTGAGCATGTGTTATCACTGAAGAAAAAGTGGCCATTATTAACAACAATACTTTCATGGCTACTGTTTTCACAAGGCAGTTCTTTTTGTAAAGTATTTTATTTCTACAAAATCGCTATTACTCACAATGAAGTTCCTTTTCTTGATAATCATGATAAAAATTATTAAAAAAGTTATGTGTTTATGTGTGCTTTTTTATTAAAACAACTCATCAGCCTGCTTTAACAAGAACTGATAGCGAGCATATTGTGGATCATTTTCTTTTACATGAGAAATTCGCTTTAAGGATTTCCGGCAAAGATCAACATAATTAGCTTGCTTGCCATTCTTTTTCACTTCAGCCACGACACACTGTACAAGGTTTAGATTAAGGCCAATGTGACCAGAGAAAATAGCCAGTGCGCCTTCAAACGTTTTAATCGCTTCAGAATATTTTCCAGCCTCATAAAGGCCAACGCCGACTTTAGTCATATCCGCCACTTTTTGATGACCTTCTTTACTTTTCGGCGTATCAGACATAGCATCGGCTTTTGCAGACAGCTCAGTATTATCAGGAAACTTTTCCACCAAGTGATGCAGCAATGCATCCGCTGTTTCTTTGTTACCGCTTTCAATTAATGCCTGAGCCATATCCAACCCAGCTTCAGAGCTCACTTCATTTTTTCTTTTCTCAAAAATTTCAGTGGCTTTTCTAAGGTAGGACTCTGCCTCTATTTTTTTATCCTGCCCCATTAATGTACGATATTTTAGTGAATTGGTTTGAATATTGGCATTCACATCATAGTAAGGCCTTTTTTCCAAGCGCTGCAATACGTCAAAAATTTCTTTAGCATTTTTATCAACATCACCGCCATTCGCAGTAGCAGCCGTTAGCTCACGGGCAAGATTAAAATAATCATCTGCCGACTCATAGCACGAATTTCTAGCGGTTTTAATAACGCGACGATTTGCTTCAATAGCAACATCCAGATCATTATTATTTTTTGCCAAGGTCGCTAATCGACGTTGGCGCATCACCGATTTCGGTGATACTTCAGCTGCATTTTCTATCGCTTTTTGCGCCGCAACATTATTGCCTTGCGCAAGATAAGAGTCAGCCAAAAGATCATGCGCTTCTACAACGCGGCGATCCATTTTAATAACTTCTTTTAAAATGACTTCTGCTTTGTCGAATTCTTTCTTAGCAATTTGTGTTTTGCCCAAGCCTAATTTGGCCCACAGCACAGGCCTCTCAGCCAAAATGCTGGTATAAATTTCTTCAGCACGTTTAAAATTATTTAACCGAAAATTCATTTCAGCCTGAATTTGTAAGCAAGTATTTTTATAATGAGTATTTTCGTTTAAGCGATCCTGACAAAGTTTTTCAACTTTCACGAAATTTTTTTCATCCAGTGCTTGCTTAATTGTATACAATTCTTCGTGACGTATTACGACTCTATCCAAACGCTCACGCAATAGCACTTGCGTAAAAGGTTTAGTAACGTAATCATCGGGCTGACATTCAAGAGCACCCAGCACCATATCGCGCGACGACTCAGCAGTGATCATGACGAAAATACTGGTATTTTTTAAACGATTTAGATAACGCAATTCCTCTAAAATCTGTTGGCCATCCCTACCATCACCCAAGTTGTAATCGCAAACCACCAACTGATAATCATTATTATTGCAGGCTTCAATAGCTTGATCGCCATTGGCTACAGCATCTATCTGCTTTACACCAAATATGCGCAACATTCCCGATATAGAGACACGAACATCTGGCATATCATCGACAACCAAACAACGTTTCGCACCGTAAATTTTAATTAAATCAATTTGTCGCATCGAAAATCTACACCGGCAATATATGAGTAAACTTTGCACAAAATAATAGTGCAAATACAAGCTTTCGATTTTGAGTTTAGCAGGTAATAATAATTTTGTTATTCGGGGCAAAATAAAGAATTATGTAGAGACTAAGTAGTAACACCTACATCATTAGGTTTTAAATAAGGAGATTAGATTTTACAGAAAGAAAAAAGGGCTTATTACTAAGCCCTTTTTAATGACGATTTTATGACGCAAATCTAACGCCCTAAAGTGGCGCGCAAAGCAAGGACAATATAGCCTTACGGTCGTATTTGCCATTAGGCGTACGAGGGAACTCATCTGTGGCAAGCTTGATGATACCGGGTACCATATAAGCCGGTAAGCGCTTTTTGATAGCCGCTTGCACTTGATCCAGTGCATAGCCTGGCTGTAAAGAAATCATCGCGGCAATCACTTTTTGGCTTTCATCGGGGCTATTGTTGTATACAACGACAGACTCTTCGATGCCGTCTGTTGTGCCGATAATGGCTTCAACTTCTCCTAACTCGATGCGATATCCCATAAATTTAATCTGAGTATCCATTCTGCCGATATAAAGAACATTCCCTTCATGGTCGAGTCGCACCAAATCTCCGGTGCAATACACAGGGTCATGATAGAAATTGTGTAATGGGTTTTGAATAAAAACCTGATTTGTACGAGCCTCGTCGCCTAAATAACCATAAGCAACTGATGTGCCACGCACAAGCAACTCACCTTCAGCTCCCGGAGCCTGACTAATACTGCCATCTTCTGCACGTACTAAAAAGCTCATATTAGGGCGAGCTTTGCCAATTGGGATATTAGTGCAATCTGCCCCCGGCGGCGTTTGGATAATATGGTGGCAGCATGTCACCGTAATTTCGGTAGGGCCATACATATTGGTAAATTGTACATGTGGATAAAGCTTCATCCATTCAGCAGTTACTGCCGGTGGCAACACCTCACCCGCACAAATAACATGCTTAAGGAGAGGGAAGCTTTCTGGTTTGAGTCGACGCGATTTATGCAACATGGTTAATACAGATGGCACACAGAAAAACACTGTGATTTTTCGCTCTGACAGCCATTTCACCATCAGCGGCAATACCGAATTTAATTCTTCATGCACCAGATGTAAAGTTGCACCGGTTTTAAACGCGGTGTAAATATCAAAGGTAGAAATATCAAAATATAACGGCACATGATTGGACACCTGATCGTCAGCCGTAATCTTAAAAAACTCAACGCATTCATCAATGTAATCAATAATCGCTTTATGCGGCAGCATCACACCCTTTGGTGTTCCAGTAGACCCTGAGGTGAAAAGCACATACGCCATATCGATAGATAAATTGGCGTATTCGTGGGGAGACGTATCGCCACCATCAAAGGTATCCACATTAATCAACTGCACAGTGCTGTTAGGCAACAACTCTTTAAAGCGCGCCTCGCTTGCATTATCGACAATCAACACACGCGCATTACAGGCCAATAAAATAGCGTCTAAACGTTGTGCAGGCGAATTGGAATCAATCGGTACATAAGCACCATCTGCTTTTAAAATACTTAAAAACGATTTAGCAGAGTTGACACTTTTCTTCATGAAAAATGGCACTAGCTCACCCGGTTTTATGCCAGCTTGCTTCAGACGATGCGCAAAAGCATTTGAAAACAGCTCAAGATCCTTGTACGTAATACTGATATCTTCGCAAGATACTGCAATTTTATCGGGATATTGTTGTGCGCTTTGGCTGAAATACTGCTGGACAAGATAAACCATGGTGGATCCCTTTCTGTCATTACACGATGTTAAATAATACGTAATGTTAATTAAATAATTATTGCTTGAATAATTAGCCGTTTACATTATTGGCAACTTAAATTATCGATAGTCTTTCGTAAATTTTTGATGAATAAATTTCATTAATTCATTACGGTGCTGAAAACCTGAAAAAGTATGATTCGCACCGGCAAATATTTTTACGCGAATAATGCCGGACGCCTGCCCTTTTTTCAGCGTTCGCCTTGCTTGCGTTTGCACAATCTCAAGTCCAGGATCACTGGCGGAAATCAGCAAACTCACGGGAATATTCGCACGTGTAATACGCAACAAATCAGCAGAGAGCGGCGTGTGCTGATCAAGTAAAGCTTCACGTAAATGTTTTGCTTTTACTTTTACTTTTTCACACAACCGTTTTTTAATAAATGAAAGAATATAACCCGTAGATGCTTTACCTGTGAGTAATTTCATCCATTTTTTAGGATCACGCATTGAGCTTGAATAATATTTGGCATCGTGAGCGACTTGGATATCGCTAGGAATATCCAACGACATTCCCTCTTGCCAATAAAATGTTAACGGGTTAATCAAAACAACTTCACGTACATCTGGAGTACTTACCGCCAAGGCACTATGGAAAGCACCATGCGCACCAGAGCAAATTCCCATCACAATAAATTCTTTTGCTAGTCCAAGTTTTTTTAAGCAAGCGATAGCTGTTGCAAAGTTCTTTTGCGTGCTCGATTGGAACGGATGATTTTCACGAACTAGATCAGGCTTAAAACTATCGCCCAAGCCTTCAATATCTAAACGTAAACAAGCTAAGCCAGATTCAGCAATAGTGCGCGCTAAATGCGTGTAAACACGATTAGGGCCAACATGATGTACAGCACCGGAATTCAGTAAAACAACTAACGGGCGAGTTGCATCAAATGCTTTGGGGCGACTTAAAATACCAAAAAGACGATGCTGTTTGTGATGATTAATTTCTTCAACATCTTCAAACTGGTCGTACCAAATCCCTTGTTCTTGAACGCCACTATCAAGACTAATTTCATTGAGTTGTTGTAAAGGTTTAACGGCTGCTGTGCTTGCGGTGGTTGATTCCATTAACCACTCAACCGTCGCAGCGATAGCGTTGTGCGGTACGACTGTTTCATGGGGTAATGCCAGCATGTCTTCATAACCAGGCAGGCATTGCACATCAACCGGATTACCCTGCTCTTTTAACCAACCCGCAAACTTATCATCTGAATTACCTTCTTCACGATATACACACAGCACACTCGTAAAAGGTGCCAGCGGCAAATCCATCAACGTCACTGCTTTTAATGCTTCACTCGTTGCATGCGACATTAAAAAGCCGGCAAATTCTGTGTATTCTTTTTTTGTATCATCGCTATCGGCTGCAAATTTTGAGAGCGCTTGCAGTTCGCGAATATAGCGCCTGCCCTGCACTATCGGCTCCCACATAATGAGCTGCTCAGCTTGTATAGTTTGCGCAACCAAATAAGCCAAGGTTGCACCCACGCGCAAACCAGCCAAACATAACTGACAATCGGGATGTTCTTTACGCGCTTGCTCTGCAATAGAGGTGATATTCGCCAACCACAATGGCAATTGGTTATCCGGTAATTCGCGACCGGGGGAATCGCCCGCGCCAGAATAATCAAAGCGAATCACTAAACAACCCGCTGCCGCCAATTGGTCTGCCCAGTGTTGATATGAACGATGACTGTGCGTGTATTCGTACCCCATGGGATAACACATAATCACAATCATTTTGCGCGATATAGCTGCGGTAGAAAAATGCTGCCACGAAAATACGGGTTGCGGTTGCGCTGGTAAATAACCAAATTGCCGTGCAACAGCAGGGCACGTTGGCGAGAATAAATAGGATGGCGACATAATGGAAACCTGCCCTACTAAGCGGGGTTGGAGAGCTGCTTTTGCGTCATCAATGTTTATTGATTGATCGCCTATTATTTTTTGCTCTGGCGCTAACATTTTATTCTCAGCGCCTCCTGAAGATTCATCGCTTCCAAATAGCCCTTTAACGGAAGCGGTTGCGAAGAATTTACACTGCGCACGTGAATGCTAGTGGGTGTATGTGGCGCAAGATGAAAGTAATTATTACTCAATAAAAAACCGGGTAAATCCAGTTTAACCCATTGTAAAAATACAGGGCTCGTCAGGCTTATCGTATACTCACCTGCCGCTGTTTCAGCAACATTAATATCGACCGTGTTATAGCGGTGCGGCGCTAATAACTCGCGGTGAGGAACATAAAAATCTTCGCTTATTAACGCGTTTGTATTTACATCATATAAACGGCCATGCACAAGCCGATGTTGGCTTGGACCAAATTTATAGCTGTGAGTTAGGTCTGCAAAATATCCCAACAAATCATTTACCATTAACGTTTGTTGGTTGCGCGATGCAACGCTTACCTCATGCGAATGCACAAAGGTTTCTGCATCGTGCGCATTGAATCCGCGCAACTCCAAGCGCACATCTAACGTTTCAGCGGTTTCGTTAATCAGCTCAACAGCCAATCCATTCAAACCGCGATCCAACAAAAATAACGCACAAGGTTGGCTTGCGCGTTTCCAACCATAATAAGCTGCTTTAGGCTGACCAAGGCTATCAACAATACCCCAGCCAGCACCCAAACGAAGATCGCGCCAAAACCACACTAATGCGCCTTGGCACGTACTAAAATTTGATCGAAACAACGCGAGAGTTTGTGACAACACTTCTGTGGTGACTGCGCGCGAAGCATCGAGATAACGCGATGTATCAGAAGCGCGCAATGCAACGGGATCTATGCCGTACAACTCTGTTAAATAAAAATCCCGCACATCTTCAAAATCATAACCAGAACCTGCATCGCGCGGCACACCTTGTTTCCAGATAGGGCTATGCGTGACAGGATTTTTACCGGCAAACATTTTTTCGATCACATTCGCTTCTGGCACATGCGAAAAACCGAGACACTCAGTTGTGAATTTTACCTGCGCTAATTCTGCATCAGCGAGCGGGCGACGATAAGCGCCCACACCGTAATAATGGGTGATTCCCGTATCGGGAACAAAAGGCAATGCGCCTTCACAAGGTGACGACACAAAATAAGGAATACCGGGATGTAAATTCGCACACTGCGTTGGCAATTCTTGATCAAAAAATACATTCGCATACACGTCAGGAGACACACCCATCATCGCCGCTTGCTGATGAATTTCACTACCACCACAATAAGCGGCAATACACGTATACGCCGATAACCTTCGTAACTGATATTGAACTTCTGTATTCAACAGCTCGGCAAAATCAGGATCTTGTGTTGGATAATCCATATTGGCGAACATAAAATCTTGCCACACCAAAATACCCAACTCATCACAGAGGCGATAAAATTCATCGCTCTCATAAACCATAGTGCCGCCAATGCGCAGCATATTTAAACCAGCATCGCGCGCGAGTGTTAAATCCTGTCGCAATTTCTCTGGCGATAACGACATACCCAGCATGTCTTGTGGTGTCCAGCAGGCACCGCGGCAAAAAATGTCTTGTCCGTTAATCACAAACGCTACCCGTCCATCATCTCTGCAAATGCGAACCGATTTAAAACCTAATTTTCCGAGAGAAAAATGAGTGATTGCCTCATTGATAACAATCTGCAAACTGGCTTCAATGAGCGCAGGTTCGCCATGAGTGTGCGGCCACCAAAGATCTACATCATTTAGAGAAGTTTTAATCTCAGCATGCCAACAACCAGACGGCTGATACTGAAATAAAACCGGAATAGCTTGCTTGCCAATTAAAAGTGTTGCTTGCAGTGCTTGTAAAAGTGTTGATTGCGTTGATTCCACACTAAAGCGAGCATGAATCCATCCAGTTTTATTGTCAGTATCAATGCCAGTAACAATATTTTTTTCACGCAAAAATACATCTGACTTTTCGCAGCCTTTTTCATAACAACGTATCGCTTTCCAGGGACCAACAATCGGCCAAGGAGGAGTCCAACTCGGCATGCGGCCTAATAAACTGGTGCGAAACCAACGCAGTTGTTGTTGATCAATAAGTTGTGTTTTCCAGCTGGGGCGAGGACGACGTTGAGTGAGTGCTTGAGTGAGCGAACGAAAACAAAGATGTAAAGTATTCAACCCTTGCACCAGTGGCGCAGGAAGATAAAGCGGCACAAACATAGATTGACTTGTCGCGAGCAATTGACCATTCAGCCAAACCTCGGCAATGGTAGCTAAGCCCGCAAATTCAATTTCTAACGCCGATAAATCTACACCATCAGGCACATCGCATTCAGCGCTGTACCACCAATCAACATCTTCTATAGCGGAAATATCTATGCCGATTGCAGCACCTTGGGCGATGCAATGCTGTGCAACAGTCCCGGGGACTGTTGCAGGCAACCAAGCGGTATCGGGTAATTGGACAGGTTGTGTTAAAGCGCCCGCAGGTGTGTGCTGAATGCGCCAATTATTAACACTTATTTCACGATGTACGCCGGGACTGAGAAGATGAACTGTAGAGTCCTGAGAGTTCATAGTGTGGTTCCTTCAGTAAATTCAATGCCGATTGTGGAGTTTTACACCGGTAAATAACGACGTAACAACACATCCATCCCCAACTGCCAATCGCGCCCCATTTCATCAATCGCCGAGCTATCCAAATCGCGCTTACGCGACATAGCTCTGGCCAATTGAAACTGGAACGTTTTAGCATTGTTGTTGATGCGACTAAAAGCATCAATCGCTTCTTGCAACCCGCCTTCGCCCTGTTCTTGTAACCAGAGCAAATAAGTTTGCACCAACTCAAAACAAGCGCCGTACTGACGTAAATTTGAGAATGAGTAAAGATGGAACACTTCAATGTCTTGCGTTTGCAACCACGCAAAATCTTTCGCGAAATTTTCTTTGAACGCAATAAATGGATTTTTTTTCGGAATAAGTTGGAGCTGTTCTTTAAGCGATTCAATAGATGCTTGCAGCAACTCAGCGCCGGTTGGAATGGTATGCAAATGACGACGTTTCACGTATTCAATGTAGGTTGGCAACATGCGCTCATGCACCAAACCATCTAATTGAAAAACCGCGCGATAATCGTCGCCCGATAATTCGTAATAGCCTTGATTGTGAAAGTAACCCATGATGTGATTTTCACGATCAATTTTGTTCACCGCCACGGTAGATTTAACGTGCGCGATTTTATAAGCAGTGCCCTGCGTATCAGGCAAAAAATAAGAATCCATTTCAATCAATACAGGGCGACCGGCTTCTAATTGATTTTCAAGCAACAGAGGCAAGTCACGCCAAGGATTAAACTCCTGAATTTCCAAACCAAAAAGCGCATACATATCTTTATGTTGGAATTTAAAAAATCCCCACTGATCAACTTCATAATCAATCGTGAGCGAAAAAGCACATGCCGCTTTGGGTTCATAACCCAAACTGTGAATCAGCTCAACCAACACATCCACATAGCAATTGGTTTCTGCCCAGTTGCGTTCCCTTTGATGAATATCATGTTTGATATAAGTTGCTGGATCCAGCGGCAGGACTTCTCTCATCGACCATCCCTCACCATAATTTGCATTGTCGAGTTATGCGTGCGAATACGATCATTGTTAACCATCAAAGCCGCACCGTAAGCATCGCGCAAATGGCGGCCGAGACTGATTGGCGAATCATTTTTGTAACCCATAATACCGACAATCATCATAGCTTCTGACACGATTTTGACGAGCAATTCCGAGCTACACAATTTCAAATTATTTACGCCTATCGCGTAGTTGAAATTAGAAAATGCATTTTCTTCTGTGCTCAACAATTTACTTTCGTATTCTTCCATGGTCATCATTAAATTCGAACGCATATTGTAAAGCTGCTCGTCGACTTCCGTTAAACGCAGTGCAGAAATTGGTGGCGTATTTGGATTTTTACGTGCTGCGGTACGCACAGTTGCTCGCGCAATTGATACTGCATCCTGAGCCAAACCTACCCATAAAGAACTCCACACTAAGTGCGCAATTGGGTGCATGGTTTTTGCCAAAATATCCGCAAAAGGTACAGGCTGAATTTGTTGCACATTGCCGCTTGAGCGCAAGTGGAAACCCATACTGCAGGTGCCGCGAAAACCGAGCGTGTCCCAGGTAGAAATTGGATCGAGTGTTGCTGCTCGACGATCAATCAATACTTGCAACTGATCCGATGGCATAGCGTCACTATTTTTGCGGCAGGTTACTAAAATGTAATCTGCTTGCGCGCCGTAAGAAATAACCGGCGCTTGCTTTTCCAACGTGAATTTATCGCCATTTACTTCAACAGCACATTGGCTGCTGCGCAAATCGCCGCCGACACCTAACTCGGTTGTTGCAGACGCTAACAAATATTGTTCACGAACGAGATCGCGTAAAAAACCTTTAAAATAATCTGAACCTTCGCAGTGCTGAACAATGCACGCCACTTGAATTTGGTGCATCGCAAAAATCATTGCGGTAGAGGCGCAATAGCCGCCTAACACTTCGCAGAGTTTACATACTTGCGTAATGCTCAAGCCCATACCACCAAGGGATTTTGGAATGTACACACTCAATAGTTTGAGTTTTTTAAAGGCATCAAAGGCCTCAATGGGAAAGCGAGCATCGCGATCAACATCCACCGCCACAGGGCGAATAAGGTCACGGCCAAGCTGCTGAACTTGTTCAATCAGCGTGTTAAATTCCTGTTCTTCACTGATACTCATAGTGCGATCTCTGCGATTTATAGGGTCAGATAAACGTAAAGGGCAAAAAAATAAACGCTTAAGCGTTTACTAATTCTGTAACGGTTTCCAGCAAAGACTCAATAGAGCTAAACGTTTTACGATTCAGTTTATTGTCTGGAAACTCGATATCAAAAGCATCTTCAATCGCTAACATAATGTTAACAGTGCTAAGAGAGGTAAGGCCGTTATCGTACAGATCATCGGTTAATGAAAGGGTATTAACATCTTGAGGAAGTCGCGCGTGCTTGGTCAAAATGTCTTTAATTGTATCTACATGCATAGCAAAGTCTCGTCATAACAAAAAATAATGGGAATGCTTGTGAACATCAACATCTAACGCAGTAAGGCCATTGCCATTATGTAATACACAATGTCCTTAAAAACTAAAATCCAGCGGTAAAAATATGCTAGATAAAATAAGTTAGGTAAAAATAAGCTAGATAAGTAGTAGCTTAGTTCTGGCGAAAGATGAAATTAATGGCCCAAAAAAGCTTGGCCATATATCAAAAAAACGCACTTTATCATTTATTTATGCAATTTAATATTGGATTTGTACGCGAATTATACGTATCCATCACAACACAAATGTTTTTATTGCTTGAATAACATCCCAAAAGGTAACAGTGTTAATAGCAACACAAACAACGCCGCAACAAGAAATCCCGCAAAGCGAAATGGCGCTGCGCAAAAGTTTTGCCACAAGCTTGGCGCCTGCCCTTGCTCCACTAATTCCACGTAGGATTTATGCTGGCTTTCTGCGCGCTCAAGCTGGTAAGCGCGAATCAATTCCCTCGCTTGCTCGGCATGAGTGTCATCGACTAACCATATCGCATCAACACCCAAGCGCCAAAAGCCGGCATGAGTTTCATAAAAATAAATATCCTGTGCAGTTAAGAGTTCGCGAACATCCATCGCTTCATCGTCAGGCACATTATTGAGTCTGAATAATAAGATAGCCATTAGCGCGAAAACACCACGGTTTTACTACCATTCAACAATACGCGATGCTCCGCGTGCCAGCGCACCGCGCGATTAAGCACCACCGCTTCAGTGTCGCGACCGATTTCAGCCATATCTTCAGGTGAGTTGATATGGGAAACACGCTCCACCGATTGCTCAATAATGGGGCCTTCATCCAAGTCAGCGGTAACAAAATGGGCCGTAGCACCAATTAGTTTCACGCCGCGATCAAATGCTTGATGGTAAGGTTTTGCGCCTTTAAAGCCCGGTAAGAACGAATGGTGGATATTAATAGCGCGACCATTGAGCTTCTGGCATAAATCATCGGACAAAATCTGCATATAACGCGCCAATACTAAAAACTCAGCGCGTTGGTCTTGCATCAACTGCCACAACTGCCCTTCTTGCTCAGCCTTGGTCGTAGAAGTGATGGGCAAATAATGGAACGGGAGCTCATACCATTCGGTCAAATCGCGCATCACCGTATGGTTTGATACAACGCCGACAATATCGATGGGCAATGAACCGTTCTTCCAACTATTTAACAACGCATTTAAACAATGCCCCCATTGCGATACCGCGATCAATACACGCGGCTTGCAGTGGCTATCAAAAATTTCCCAATCCATTTGGTATTGATCGCCCATGGATTTAAAAATCGCGCGAATTTGCGGCAAGCTATAACCCGCCGGGCATTCAAATACGGTGCGCATAAAAAAGCGTTTGCGCTCGACATCTTCAAATTGCGATGACTCTTTAATATTAAAACCCAAAGTCGCAAACAAAGTGGCAACAGCAGCCACAATACCTTTTGAATCTTGACAGCTAAAGGTTAAAACGATTTCTTTAACACCGGATACACCTGACATAACACGTCTCTAATTATACAAACATGAGTTACACAAACATGGAATTTTACAAAAACTAATCCTTGATAGCGGCTTATAAAATCGCCATCAACAAAAACGGCAAGCCTATAAAGGCAATGACCGTAGACATTAATACCATAGCCGCCACTTCTTCTGGATGACGGTTATAGCGCAACGCCAATAAATAATTAAACACCGCGATCGGCATGGCTGACTGTAGCAACACGACACTGCGCGAGACACCGGTCAGCCCCATTAATAGGCACACAATATAACCGAGTATTAAGCCCCCGAATACCCGCGCAAGGCTAAACCACAAACTACGCCGCCACGAATGTATCTTTAAGGTAGCTAATGACACACCTAAAGCAAGTGTCATTAGGGGAATGGCAATGCCGCCGAGTAAATCCACAGTATTACCAACCCAGCGCGGCAAGCTGGTGTTCGTGAGCAATAAGACGACGGCAATTAACATCGCGTAAATAACCGGCTGTTTAGCAATCGATTGTACGCGCACCCACCAACTCAGCTTTTTGCTGCCCACACGCTCATCGCTCACCAACAGCAACCCTACCGTAAACGTCGCGACCAGCATCACCATAAAAGAACCCAAGGCTAACGCCAACCCCGTTTGCCCAAATGCGAACAAACACAAGGGCAAACCCATGTTGCCGTTATTGGGGAAAATCAGCGGTGGTAAATAGGTGCCCACATTCAGCTTATATAGACGAAGCACAAGCCAGCCCAACAAACCCATCACTGTCATAACAATAGCGGTCGCAAGCGCGACGCCTCCCATCACTCCAGCATCCACCTCCACTTTGGACATGGCACTAACAATCAGGCAAGGCGTACCAACATTCATGACAATGCGCGAGATAAAATCGGTAGGAAAATCAAAACCGCGTTTCCCCCACACAAACCCTATTCCAACGGAAATCATAATCGGCGCCAGGATGGCAACTAGTTCATTCAACATAGATTATTCAACTTAACCAACCATCGCAAAAAGCCACCATAATTGCAGCCCACAAAGAGCGGCATATTAACAGGACACACTTTAGTTAACAGGCGTCACACAGCAATTGTGACGAGGTTCAAAATTTGTCACCTTTGTTGATTAAAAAATCAACTTGTCGCAAAAAAAGCCAAACACAACATGTAGCGATAAACAGCACGCGCAACTAGAAGAAAAAAGTCTAACCTGCGCCACATTCATCAAAAAGTAATAAAGGGGCTTAAATACTAGTGTTTTAACGGTTTTACCCAGTTTTCACACCGGCTACGCACACCTTATCCACAGCAAATAAGCCTTGTAAAATACTTGCAAAGTACCCAAAACCGCACTATCTTGTATTCCATCCACGGATTACCCCTATATATAGGGCCTGACTGAAACTGTAGTGTTTGCTGTAAGGTCTTGTTCACAGAGCTTTTCACTGTGAACCACCTTTGCATTGTGGAGTCCGATAGAGGGTAATTTCTCGCAAAAATCCTGTATTAGCGGCCAAAATGGCTTGATTTACGTTTTTTTGCCCCTCTAAGCCGATATTCCGCAATCACTATGCAGCCACTATATATAGTGTTCAGTAGATTAAGGATTGTGCGTCGCGCGCGATACATGCAGGCGACACCATGTTCATCCGGTTTTTACACAGGGTTCAACACATATTTCAATATGTCTGACGACCAAAACAAAAATGATATTTTAATAACGATTACGGTTCAGACCTCAACGCGGAGATGTCCATGCATACAGATACAGACTTGACCAGCAGCACCCAGCCACAAGGTGATACTCATTCAGCCAGCTTCAGCGCCACAGCGCCAGGCCAATTGCGCATTATCAAGCGCAACGGCACCGTTGTACCGTTTGATGCGAGCAAAATCGCTATCGCTATGACCAAGGCCTTTTTGGCCGTTGAGGGTGGAACTGCCGCTGCGTCAACTCGTGTGCATGAAACCGTGGACAATCTGACCAAGCAAATCACCGCAACCTTCAAGCGCCGCATGCCTTCTGGCGGCACTATCCATATTGAAGAGATCCAGGATCAAGTTGAACTGATTTTGATGCGCTCTGGCGAACAAAAAGTTGCCCGTGATTATGTACTTTACCGCGAATCTCACTCGCGTATGCGCGCCGAAAAACGCGCGACTTCACAAGCCGCCTCCGATGCAGACTACCCCAGCATTAACGTGATTCATGCCGACGGCAGCCGCGCGCCTTTGGATATTTTACGCATGCGCACTATCGTGTCTGAAGCTTGCTCTAACCTGAAAGGCGTAGACGAAAAAGCCATCCTCGACGAAGCCATGCGCAACTTGTACGACGGCGTAAACGAGTCTGACGTAAATACATCTCTCGTGATTACTGCCCGTACGTTGGTAGAAAAAGAACCAAACTACTCGTTCGTGACCGCTCGTTTGTTGATGGACAAACTCCGCGCTGAAGCCCTCGGTTTCCTCGGTATAGCACAAGAAGCTACCCAATCTGATATGGAGCTTTACTACGCACGCGCCCTGCCCGTGTACCTGAAAAAAGGTGTAGAGCTGGAGTTGATCTCCCCTGAATTATTAAAGTTCGACCACGAAAAACTTGGCAAAGCTTTATTAGCCGATCGCGATTTGCAATTCACTTATTTAGGTTTGCAAACCCTGTACGACCGCTACTTCATTCACAGCAATGACGTGCGCATCGAATTGCCACAAATTTTCTTTATGCGCGTGGCTATGGGCTTGGCGATTGAAGAAGAAAACCGTGAAGACCGCGCGATTGAATTCTATCGCTTATTGTCATCGTTCGATTACATGAGCTCTACCCCAACACTGTTCAACTCAGGCACCTTGCGCCCACAGTTATCATCGTGCTACTTAACCACTGTACCAGACGACCTGCACGGTATTTACGGCGCAATGCAAGACAACGCCATGCTCAGCAAATTTGCCGGCGGTTTGGGCAATGACTGGACGCCAGTTCGCGCACTCGGCGCTTACATCAAAGGCACCAACGGTAAATCACAAGGCGTTGTACCTTTCCTGAAAGTAGCCAATGACACCGCTGTTGCAGTAAACCAAGGCGGCAAGCGCAAAGGCGCTGTGTGTGCTTACCTTGAAACCTGGCATATGGACGTTGAAGAATTTCTGGAGTTGCGCAAAAACACCGGTGATGATCGCCGCCGCACGCACGACATGAACACTGCCAACTGGGTGCCTGATGCATTTATGAAGCGCGTGTTCGACGATAAAGAGTGGACTCTCTTTTCACCAAACGATGTACCGGATTTGCACGATCTTTACGGTCAAGCATTCGAAGAGCGCTACGCATTTTACGAAGCAGAAGCTGCTGCTGGTCGCGTGAAAGTATTCAAAACCGTTCGCGCGTTGGATTTGTGGCGCAAAATGCTCGGCATGTTGTTCGAAACAGGTCACCCATGGATCACCTTCAAAGACCCATGCAACCTGCGCAGCCCACAACAACATTGCGGCGTAGTGCACTCGTCTAACCTGTGTACCGAAATTACGCTTAATACCAAGGCAAACGATGAAATCGCGGTATGTAACCTCGGCTCTATCAACTTGGCGCAACACATTGTTAACGGCAAACTCGATCAAGCAAAACTTGAGCGCACCGTAGAAACCGCAATCCGTATGCTCGATAACGTTATCGACATCAACTACTACGCGGTAGCAACGTCTAAAGCTTCAAATGCTCGTCACCGCCCTATCGGCCTCGGCATCATGGGTTTCCAAGACGCACTTTACATGCAACGTATCGCTTACAGCTCTGATGAAGCCGTAGCGTTTGCAGACACTTCAATGGAAGCGGTCAGCTACTACGCCATCAAAGCATCAAGTGCATTGGCAGCAGAACGCGGCAAGTACTCAACCTTTGAAGGTTCGTTGTGGAGCAAAGGTGTATTGCCAATCGACTCGATTGAAAACCTCGTGAAAAATCGCGGCGAAAAATATATCAAAGTTGATCGCAGCCAAACTCTCGACTGGGACAGCTTGCGCGCGCAAGTAAAATCTCAAGGTATGCGTAACTCCAACGTGATGGCGATTGCTCCAACTGCAACTATTTCTAACATCACCGGCGTAACACAATCGATTGAGCCGACTTACCAAAACCTGTACGTGAAATCTAACCTGTCAGGTGAATTCACCGTGGTAAACCCACACTTGGTACACGACCTAAAAGCTCGCGGCCTGTGGGATACCGTGATGGTTAACGATTTGAAATACTACGAAGGTTCGGTGCAAAAAATTGATCGCATTCCTGCTGACTTGAAAGCGATTTACTCAACCGCATTTGAAGTAGAACCAAAGTGGATTGTTGAAGCCGCAAGCCGCCGTCAAAAGTGGATCGACCAAGCACAAAGCTTGAACCTTTACATCGCTGGCGCTAACGGTAAAAAACTCGACATCACCTATCGCATGGCATGGTACAGCGGTTTAAAAACTACTTACTATTTGCGCGCACTGTCTGCAACCACCACTGAAAAATCCACCATTAACACCGGTGCATTAAACGCGGTATCAGCAACAGGTGCAGGCGGTTTATCAGCAGCGCCAGTCGCAGCAGCAAAACCGGTAGTGTCAGATATTGAAGAAGCAAGTTTCGGTCAAGCAGCACCAGTGCCCCTAGCCTGCTCAATCGACAATCCAGATTGCGAAGCTTGTCAATAAAAGCTTGCCAGTAAGATCGCTCTTGTAGGGCGGAGTCGCCGCGCAGCGGCACCCCGCCGTATTCGGCGGCTTGCTACGCGAAGCCGCCCTACGCAACAAATGAATTAACGTAAAAAATACGCAAAAAATAACGAGGAACACCATGTTAAGTTGGGATGAATTTGACTCAGAAGAAGTCGTAAGAGAAGCGGCAAAAGAAAACGCGCGCAGTGATGCACTCAGCGCAAAAAATGCCGCGCCTGTTGCAGCTGCACCCGTACAACAAATCGCACAAAGCGAAGCGCCCGCCGCAACCTTTACCGCAAGCGCTAACGAAGCTGGCATCAGCCCAGAGTTAGCCAAAGCGCGCGCGGCATTGTCGCAACTTGATCCAACCCCTGGCATTCAGGAATTGGAAATGGGCGCAACGCGTATTCAAGTTGATGAAAAACAAATGATCAACTGCCGCGCCGACCTCAACCAACTCGTACCATTTAAATACGACTGGGCATGGCAAAAATATCTCGACGGTTGCTCCAACCACTGGATGCCGCAAGAAGTAAACATGACTGCCGACATCGCCCTGTGGAAAAACAATGACGGCCTCACCGAAGACGAGCGCCGTTTGGTAATGCGCAGCCTCGGTTACTTCTCTACCGCCGACTCATTGGTAGCGAACAACCTCGCCCTCGCGATTTACCGTTTAATCACCAACCCGGAATGCCGCCAATACATTTTGCGTCAAGCATTTGAAGAAGCCATCCACACCCACGCCTATCAATACTGCATTGAATCGTTAGGCATGGACGAAGGCGAAATCTTCAACATGTACCGCGAATTGCCATCGGTTGCCAACAAAGCATCGTGGAGTTTGAAACACACGCAAGCACTCAGCGATCCAACCTTCAACACCGGCACACCAGAAAACGATCAGGAATTGCTACGCAACCTTGTTGCATTCTACGTAGTCACTGAAGGTATTTTCTTCTACTGCGGATTCAGCCAAATTTTATCAATGGGTCGCCGCAACAAAATGACCGGCGTTGCAGAACAGTTCCAATATATTTTGCGCGATGAATCCATGCATTTGAATTTTGGTATCGATGTCATCAACCAAATCAAACTGGAAAACCCGCACTTGTGGACAGCAGAATTCCAACAAGAAGTTATCCAAATGATTTTGCAAGGCACTGAACTGGAAATCCAATACGCCCGCGATTCAATGCCACGCGGTGTACTCGGCATGAACGCCGCCATGATGGAAGAATACCTCCACTTCATCGCCAACCGCCGCTGCTCACAAGTTGGCTTGAAAGAACAATATCCAGGCGCACAAAATCCATTCCCATGGATGAGCGAAATTATGGATTTGCGTAAAGAGAAAAACTTCTTTGAAACGCGCGTAATTGAATATCAAACTGGTGGGGCGTTGAGCTGGGATTGATTTTTAAAGAACTGCGATGAAGCAAGTCTGTGGCTTGCTCATCAAAGAGGAGTGCTTGAGTGTTCATGCAAGCGGTGCTTGTTCGTCGGCCTACGATATGGCTTGAACGCAAGAGGTTCGAGACTCCGATGCTGATATTCGAACTATCAGCAACAATCCATAAAAGAAGCTGCAAACTTCCAAATGGCGTGGTGGCCGACCACGTAAAATTATGGGTAATTTTTCTTATCCTGAACCGGTTTTGGACTAACTTGAGAACTTTAAAATGTTCACTTTTAGAACCAAAAGTTTTACGGTTACTATTGACCTTGCTGCGATTATTAGAGCACTTGCTTTTTTAATTTTGGTTTGTGTTTTGTAACCCTTGAAAGGGCAGCTCACGCTGCCTTTTTCATTTTTCTCTACTGCCCCGCTCGGAAAATTCGCACAGGACTTGAGCTAAGACTTCAGACATTTATTAATAATACGGAATATTTATGAATCCTTTTCCTGCAAGTATGAATCGCACAAATCCCAGAATGATGATTTTTGTAGATGGAGAAAATCTTGCAATTAGATTCAAAGAACTGCTTAACCAATATGAATTACAAAAACCAGACCATATTGTAGAAATACCTAATGTTTTTGTTTGGTCGGAAGTAATAAATAAATTTTTAGAACATCGCAATATCATACGAAAATATTACTTCACATCCTGTGTTGGCGATGAAAACAAAATACAAGAAATAGAATCCTTTATTAGAAAGGAAGGCTTCGAAGCACCTAGAGTTTTCAAAGGGAGTAGAGGAAGAAAATCCAAAAGAGTTGATATTGCAATGGCAACAGAAATATTACTTCATGGATTTCGAGATAATTATGACTATGCACTAATAATAACTGGGGATGAAGATTTCATTCCCGCAATAAAAGCCATATCAAATGAAGGAAAAAGAATTTTACTTTGGTATCTGAACTCAAGTACAAATCAATCATTAATTCGATGCGCAGATCATGTTTATAATTTGGAGCCCTTTTTAATAGCTAAAGAAGCTGAGCCATGGGGGCATCTTAGAGGTGAAATAGAACATAACTAATTCCAAAGCTTCACGTAAGTTAACATACGGTGCGCTTTTTTGGATTTTGGTTTGTGCGGAGACATAATCGTGTGGGGTGCTGCTTGCATTCGCAAGCTTTACCGCCAACCTACGATGGAGCGGTGATGTAGTACGTAGGCTGGGCGGCAACACCCAACATTTCACAATCATGGCTGACACAAATTGTCGACTAACATACGGGGCATATTTTTAATTTCAGCTTGTGCGGATGCATGTTTATGTAGGGATACCTTCAGGAATAATAGGTTCAGAATAAAATTAGTTAGTGGGTTATTTTGGCGATTAATGATCACAATTATATTTTCTCTCTACCCACACTCGACACTTAAAGCCACATCAACCACATAATATTTTTAAAATATGGTGAAAAATATGGAAGAATTAAGAAAAAATATCATCGCCAACATCGAAGAATTAAAAAACCAAATAAAACATTTCATTACATTTAACGAAGAACAATCTGAAGAAATCACACCAAAGACAAAAAATAAAAAAATCGTTGAACTATTTGAATTTATAAAAAATGACATAACACCAATTCATTTAGATGAATTACTTATCTATGCAAATGACATGTGTAAAAAAATAGCTTATGCTCACAACACACTAACACATGAAGAAAATATATCCATCACCGAAAAACTCATACTAAAAAACTTAATGCAAACCACAATGGTTTTAAAAAATTACTGCGAAAAAATGGAATCAGAAATTAAAAAATCATCATTTGCAATAGAAGAATATACAAACAAGATACTAACCCTGGAAAATTCAATTAAAAATATAGAAGCCGACTTCAAAAACACAAAGTTAGGTTTTGAAAATATTAAAATTAGCATGGAAGGAAAAATAGAAGAAACAAAAGACTCATACGATAAAACGATTAACGACTTAAAACAAAAAGATTTAGAGGTGTCAGAGCTAGTAAAACTAGTAACTGAAAAATCAATATCAGGTGACTTCGAAAAAACTGCTATCGATGAAAAGAACATTGCCAATAAATTTAGGGCTAGTGTGCTTACCCTTATGGCATTCATGCTGGCGATGGCTTTATATACTTTTTTCGAGACAATCGGACAAGATTTTGATTTTAAACATTCGTTATTCAGAATGTTTTTAGTTTTTGTAATGTTAATTCCAATAACTTACCTGGCGAAAGAATCATCAAAACACCGCGACCAGCAACAAAACCATCACGAAAAAAACCTTATTCTTAAAGCTGTTGACCCTTACATAAGAAACCTACCAGAACAAGAAAAATATAAAATAAAATATGAAATAGCAAATAGAATATTTTCCGTTAGGAACTCAACAACAAGTTTGCATGACACAACACAACAACTCCCACACTTAATTGATTCAATCATTAAAGCACTGAAAAAGTCAGACGAAAAATAGCGCGCAGATTGGCACTTTTGGTTTGATCGGATGGATGGTCATGCTGGGGTGCGACTTGCATACGCAAGCTTTACCACCAACCTACAATGGAGCGGTAATGTAGGTTGGTGGTAAGCTTGCGCACCCCAACATTTCTGACTCGTTAATGGCATATTGTTGAATTATGGAAATATTTAAGTAAAATTGTTGCACGTTTTGGTTTTTGGTTTGATTGGATGGATGGTCTTGTTGGGGTGCGGCTTGCGTATGCAAGCCTTACCGCCAACCTACGTTCAAGTGCAGAATAAATTACATGGAGGGTTTATGGATTATCGGCGGGCTTATGTGAATGGTGGATGTTATTTTTTTACGGTGACGTTGGAAAATCGTAAAAGCGATTTACTCACGCAACATATTGAAGCGCTGCGCAATGCATTTAAATATGTCAAAGAACGTCATCCTTTTACGATTGATGCAATGGTGGTGCTACCCGATCATTTGCATTGCATTTGGACATTACCGGAAAATGATTGCGACTACGCCAAGCGTTGGGCGCTTATTAAAATACATTTCTCAAAGCAGATTCCTAAAACCGAACAAATAAATACAAGCCGCGCTCAAAAAGGAGAACGCGGAATTTGGCAAAGGCGTTTTTGGGAGCATGTGATTCGCAATGAACAAGATTACCTAAACCATATTGAATACATACATATAAATCCTATCAAACATGGTTATGTGCAAAACGCGCTTGATTGGCCATATTCATCCATTCACAAACCATAAAAAAGGCGGCCAATGGCCGCCCTCTTCTACTTTATATACTTGCCACAAACTCCCTGTATTCGATAAAACAAATCCGCCAATTCTGCTACGGCTTGTGCGGGGAGTTTTATGTCGTGGTTGATATTGCTGAGCAAGCACTCGATTAAAAAAATGTACTCTTTTAAACGAGCGGCGGCGGTTTCTGTTTCGGCTTGTTTAATAATGTGACCGATACATTCCAACAGCCTGCCGTCGGGAGCGAGTATATCGATGTGATCGGATTGATAGAAAAAATACTGCGGGAAATCGAGCGTGATAACACAGTTGCCATTATCGTTGAGAAGCGGTTGTTGTAATTTTTGGTGTAAAGCTACATTAGCGTCCATAAAAATAAGCCTTCTAGTTTGAGGAGTTAGATCCGCCCCATGAAGTACGAAGTCATGGGGGCGGACTGAACGGGGTTCGTACCACCGGCCTCAAACCAACACCGGCCCACCCGAAGGTGGCCCCGCCCAGCCCGCCATAACAAGGACGTAGCTGTGCGAGGACACAAAACGCAAACGCGCTCTGAGCCAGTCTGAGGAAAACCGGGGGTACGAATCCCGACAGCGGATTTTGCCGCTGCGCAGGCAGAGTAGTAGATGGGGTTTTGACTGTCAATGTGTAATAGCGTGTAACCTATATATGTTCATGGCACATACGATATGCGCGCAGTAAGCTTTTGAGCGGCCTGCCCTTCCATTCATTAAATTAACCGATAAACTATGTAACCTACCAAGTACAAAATTGCGCCTACGAGTAAATATACTGGCCTATATGTGGAAAACAACATTATGAACCGCAAGAAAAAACTGAACGAAGATTTTAATAAAAAAATCAAAAAACAAAATGCTAAATTAAACACCAATAAAAAACCTAAATACATTTCAAAAGCTGAACGTGAAAAAATCGCCTTAGCCGAGAATCAACCACAGAATTAAATGCATGCGAATGATTTTTTTAAACAATCAAAATCATTGCTAACATATGGTGTATATTTTAGTTTCGGTTTTTACGGATACATGATCATGCTGGGATGCAGCTTGCATTCGTAATGCACTACACCAATCAAAGCTGATGCGAACCTATTATGCAAGACCTAAGATCTCACCTTATTGCAACAGGTGATATGAACATTTGGAAAAAGGAATCTGACAAGATTTAAAGGTTTTCTATACATTAAAAATATTTTAGGAAAAATATGAAATTAAAAATAATACTTATTGCATTTACCATTTTGACTGGCTGCCAGAATGTAAACCGGCCTTACAAAGGCAACAGCGGTTATTTAATATACCAAACCAAAGAAAATCAGTTCCAAGTTGAAGTGCATGGGATGGATAAAATTGAAACAAGTAAAATGTGGGAAATGAAAGCAGCAGAAATATGCCCAACAGGCAAGGAAACTATTTATACAAATGTAGGACATAAAAATGAGGAAATTAAATACGTAGTTAATGGCATGCAGCAATCCACACAGAAACAGTACCTTGTATTTTATGGTGAGTTCAAGTGTAACGGCACAGCAAATAAAAATATTGCCATTGATAATACAGCATGGCAAAAATCTGAGTCCCAGATAAGTAAATTAAAACCTGTAAGCTCTTATTTAATCAGCACCACTTTAAATGCAACCCCCCGCGAAATTCTTATTTTAGAACACATTCAGAAAAATTCACCATTAGAAACATTCACAAAAAAATTCGGAAAACCCAGGCGATCCATTAAAGAAAATGGAACAACCTATCATGAGTGGCCTATAGGAGAAGATTTATGGCTACTAAGCCACTTTTATGCTGAATACGAAGGCTCTTGCCTTAAACAAATCATAATACTTCCGCCAGCCATTCTATCACCAACTATTTTATTAAACCTCAAAATCACATTTGATGATGGAGCTGCTAATTTTAATTTTTATGTAAGAAAAATTGATAATTGCATCAGCTGAAAATAGAAACCAAAATAATTAGAGATTAACAATAATGAAAAAAACAAAAAAATACGCGCATTTACTATTGTCCGGCGTATTCGCACTCATAATTTCCTCATGCGCCCCTGAAGTTGGCAGCGACAAATGGTGCAGCAATATGAAAGAGAAACCAAAAGCGGATTGGACGGCAAACGAAGCCGGTGATTTTGCCAAGCATTGCATTTTTAAATAGCAAGAGGCGTTATGAATAACTTATCTGCATTTCCCATCACGCAAAAATGGCCAGCGCAACATCCGGAATTGTTGCAACTTTATTCATTACCTACACCCAATGGCGTTAAAGTGTCGATCATGTTGGAGGAGATTGGTTTAGCCTATGAGCCACATTTGGTGAGTTTTGACAGCAATGATCAACTGTCGCCCGAATTTTTATCGTTAAATCCTAACAATAAAATTCCTGCGATTATTGATCCTAACGGCCCCAATAACCAACCGCTTGCATTGTTTGAATCCGGTGCGATTTTGCTTTACCTCGCCGACAAAACCAAACAACTTATACCTGAAGATTTGGCAGGCCGTTACCACACAATTCAGTGGCTGATGTTTCAAATGGGCGGCATTGGGCCGATGTTTGGGCAAGTGGGATTTTTTAATAAATTTGCAGGAAAACATTACGAAGACAAACGCCCACTTGAACGCTACGTAACAGAATCAAAACGCTTACTGGCTGTACTCAATCAGCAACTCGCAAAAGGCGAATGGATTATGGGCGACACCTATAGCATTGCGGATATTGCTACTTTTCCGTGGATACGTAACTTGATAGGCTTTTATGAAGCTGGCAATGTAGTCGGCATTGAAAATTTCCCGAACGTAATGCGCTCGTTAAATACTTTTCTCACTCGCCCCGCTGTAAAAAAAGGTCTCACAATTCCACACGCCAAAGCCTAATTAAATTTAAAAAAACGACGCAAAACCGCCCTGGATTATTCACTCTGTATTATGCAAGGGCGCGTGATTTATTTGATGCCGTGTTTTTATCGGTTATACTGCAAAACGCGCAGTTCGTTCAAAAAATAGTAGGACTACACGCGACAAGAAAATGGCTATTAAAAATAAATAATTTATTGCTTTTTAAAAGCATAACCCGTTTTCTGCAACACGCTATATTCAAAAGAGGGACTGCTAATTTTGCCGCCACTATTTAATATATATTTTCATCGCATGATTGTTGCCACCACAATATCTTGTTGTGGTATTGCGGCAACTGCCTTTGCACAAGAGGATTTATTGGCGCTGTCGCTGGAAGAATTAATGCAAGTAAAAGTTATCTCTTCCACATTAACAGAAGAATCACTCAAAACTGCCCCCTCCTCCATTACCGTTTTCACCCACAAACAAATTCAGCAACTGGGTATCAATACACTCGAAGAACTGATGAACCACGTGCCGGGTTACCAAAGCTATCGCTCTGATAATGGTGTTGCCAGTTACTCTGCGCGCAGCCGTCGCATTGCCAACGGTAACCGTGAAGTGTTGATATTGATGGATGGGCAGCGGCTTAATCGCGATGCTCTTGGCATCCCCGCCGTATTAGATTTTGCGACCAGTAATATTGAACGCGTTGAATTTATCCGCGGGCCAGGTTCAGCTATTTATGGCGCCAATGCGTTTTTAGGTGTGGTTAATATTATTACTGCTCGCGATCAAAATAATGTCACCCTGAGTGGCGGCAACTATCAACAGGCGCGTGCGCATATTAATGCCAGCCACAAGTTTGATAGCGGTTTGCAAACGTCGCTGGCACTCGAAAGTACAACGGCTAATAGTGGCCAAGCGCGATTGTATGATCCACTCAGTCATGCATTTGCAGATGACCATCTGCAACAGACAGACATCAACAGCATTTATTGGCGTGCACAATGGAATGATTGGTCGCTGCAAGCGCGACATATTGATTTCTTAGTTAACGATGGCTATGTGCTCGGCAACCTAAGTGACGACGCCACCAAACGTGATAACTTTTCTAATTTAGTAGCGATAAATTATGAGCACGCGTTTAATGAACAATGGACGCTGGATAGTCGCGCTTATAACACGCCTTATAAAATGCAGTATGAATATAGAATCAATACTACACCCACAATATCTACTTTAATATTTGCCGGCAGCGAAGCGGGAATGGAAAACCATCTTGCATGGCAAGAGGATAACGCGAAATTGTTGCTCGGCGCAGATATGACAACATTTTCATTGCGCACCGGGCTGTCGCAATTAAGTACTCCTACCACGATTGAGCCAGCCGTTGATGCCATCGACAAAAAAGATCGACGCCTACAAGCGCTGTACGCGCAATGGCAAAATAATATTACGAATGATATTAGCTATACGCTCGGCATCAGATACGACGATTACTCCGACATCGGCAGCCATACCAGCCCCAGAGCTGCGCTCATTTATCAGTACGATAGCGAAAATTCTTTGAAGCTTCTCTACGGTGATGCATTTCGCTCACCAGCACGCAATGAGTTGTATATAAAAAATAATGCGGCACAAATTGGCAACCCAAACCTGCGCCCCGAGTCAACCGACACCACCGAATTAGTGTGGATACAAGCCGCGCAACATCATTACCTCGCTATCAGTTTGTTTGATACCAACATTAGTAACCCAGTGGTGTTAAGCAATACCGCTCCGCCAAAACCTTTTGTTAATGCTGATGCGCAACACATCAGTGGTTTGGAAATGGAACTGAAATGGTCTCTTAATGAAACATGGTTACTATCCACCACCGCCAGCCATATTATCGATTCCGCTTTTACTATTAATCCGGATGCAGAAGATTTGGCCAGTGCTGACCTTATTTATACTCACAACCAATTGACCTTAAGCTTAAGCGGAATTTATCACGGCCCCGCACGCGATGCCGATAACTCAGCGCTCGGCTATCATGCCTTAGGTGGCGTCACTACGTGGAATAGCCACGCAAATTATCAAATCACTCCCGCATGGAATATTTACGCCAGCTTACGCAACCTTACCAACAAACAATATTACGCACCCGCCACCCAAAATAATGCCAACATTTATGGCGTACAAGGCACCGGCCGCGAATTCGAAATGGGCGCGCGCTGGAGTTTTTAGTAAGGTAAATTAATCAGCGTCATTCATATTTTTCTATAAAATAAATTCGCTAATCTTGCTACTTATTCAATCACTTCTTCTTTTACTTTTACTGGCAGCGGATTAGGGAATTTTGTTTTATCGTTATCAGTCGCAATGTCATTACATTCGCCAGTAAGCTGTATAACACCCCTGCGATTTTTTTTGTCTAACTGTTTATAACCTTGCTGACAAAAACCTGTATCGCTGAGTTTTGCGATTAAGCTTTCATTAAACATAAAATTAAAGTGATTCTCCTTATCATTTTCTTCATCGGGATGTTTCTCTCCTTTTGGACGATCATGATCTCCACCCGGTGGCGGACCATCTGGATGACCGCCATGCCCACCGCGAGGACCGCCATGTTTACCACCATCACGTTTACCGCCTTTCGGCATTTCCATGGTCATAGCGTAACTAAATTGTTTTACGCCATCACGTTTGATCAAGGTTGTAAAAAATTCCTGTGTTTTAGGTGGCTTAGGTTTATGGCTTGCACAGGCAACCAATACAACACTCACAACAAGAATAACTATTCGCAAAAAATTCACTTTACCCTCTCCACTTTACATTTATGAACAAAAGTAGACCGTGAAAAATTGCAAAATTCCGTAATAAAAAACGAAATCACATTGTTTGAACAATCAGCGCCTCACCATAAAACTATACATTTGAATGCCGATTAGCTGACAAAGCCCACGTCCATGCTACGACATTGATCACTTATAGCAACCGGCTTAATATGAACGCCGACACATTTTGTTGCCATCCAATGCCATATGATTGCCCTCGGCGATATGGATTAACTCCTATATCAACACCTATAAAATAAAAATACAGCCAGGGAGTTTTTATGAAATCGATCACCGTTACTATTCTTGTGCCTTGTATTAACTTGCCATAAAACAACAAATCCATAACGTAACTCTTCCCAAAATAAATCAAACATAGCGCGCAGCCAAATGTATCGCGCTCTATCACAAATAAGGAAAGATATTTATGAAAATCAAAACTATTGCGTACGCGTTGTCCTTAATTTTTTTGTCTTCTTGCGGAGGGAGTTCATCTAGTGACACTAACATTGTAGACCCAGTGACTAACAAAGAAGTGAGCGTAAATACAGCAAAGAAAACCTTGGATGACAACAAAGAAAAGTGGGCGCTAAAAAATATAAAATCTTACCAATACCAATATAGTGTGGGTTGTTTTTGCATGGAGGAGATGATGATGAACAAACAAGTAACCGTATCTAATGGTGTTACTACCGAAGCGTTTTTTCTGCAAACATCTGAATACTTGACCCCCGAGCAATTGACGCGAGTTAAAAATGTTGGCGAATTATTTGATGTTGTTGAGCAGGCAATTAACCTGAAAGCAGATAAGCTCTCGGTTACTTACAACAAAGACTACGGATACCCCGAGACCATAAGTATTGACTACAACACGAAGGCGGTTGACGATGAAATTACCTACTACGCACATGATTTGATGTAAGCCCACAGCCTACAGCGCAGTCCATAGATTGGGCAGCAATGCCCAATCACTTAAATAAGAAAATGTTTTTACCCCTCGAAATAGGTTCACATTGCCCCCATAAAGTGGATGTGAAAGTTGTTTGAAGCAGAGTTTTTCCAGCCAAATACCCTGCCCGCGCTTGAAATTGTTGAAAAGAGTGTCAAAGTCGCTCATTTCATTCCTTTTTCTTAGGGCAAACCTGAATAAAATCCTGTATATTGCAGCGCTATTTTTAACCCCCAGCTTATAGAGAGTCCTATGACTGATTTAAACCTTTACAGAAACATTGGTATCTTCGCCCACGTTGATGCCGGCAAAACCACCACTACCGAGCGTATCCTTAAGCTCACCGGTAGAATCCACAAAATCGGTGAAGTTCACGAAGGTGAATCGACTACCGACTTTATGGAACAGGAAGCTGAACGCGGTATTACCATCCAGTCAGCAGCGGTTAGCTGTTTCTGGAAAGGTACTCGCTTCAACGTAATCGATACCCCCGGACACGTTGACTTCACCGTTGAAGTGTATCGCTCATTGAAAGTACTCGATGGCGGTATCGGCGTTTTCTGTGGTTCTGGCGGTGTTGAACCTCAGTCAGAAACCAACTGGCGTTACGCGAACGACTCAAAAGTAGCTCGTTTGATTTTCGTAAACAAACTTGACCGTATCGGCGCTGACTTCTTGAAAGTTACTGCACAAGTACAAAAAGTATTGGGCGCTAAGCCATTGATCATGACTTTGCCAATCGGCATTGAAGATGACTTTATCGGCGTTGTGGATTTGTTGAGCCGTAAGGCTTACATCTGGGACGAATCTGGCCAACCAGAAAACTACAGCGTTCAAGACGTACCAGCTGATATGGCTGACGACGTAGAAATGTACCGCGATCAGTTGGTAGAAACCGCTGTTGAGATGGACGATGACTTGTTGATGGCGTACATGGAAGGTGAACAACCTTCTTTGGAAGACATCAAGCGTTGCATCCGTAAAGGTACTCGCGAATTAGCATTCTTCCCAACCTACTGTGGTTCTGCGTTTAAGAACAAAGGTATGCAATTGTTGTTGGATGCTGTTGTTGATTATTTGCCAGCTCCGCACGAAGTTAACCCACAACCATTGACTGACGAAGAAGGTAATGCAAACGGCGAATACGCTATCGTTAATGCTGACGAGCCTTTCCGCGCATTAGCGTTCAAGATTATGGATGACCGTTTCGGCGCCCTGACCTTCGTTCGTATTTACTCAGGTAAGTTGGATAAGGGTGACACCATCCTCAACTCGTTTACCGGTAAATCTGAGCGTGTTGGCCGTATGGTTGAGATGCAAGCAAACGAGCGTAACGAATTAAGCCATGCTGAAGCGGGCGATATTATCGCGATCGTGGGCATGAAGAACGTGCAAACCGGTCACACCCTGTGTGATCCAAAGCACCCATGTACTCTTGAAGCGATGGTTTTCCCTGAGCCAGTAATCTCTATCTCGGTTACGCCGAAAGACAAAGGTTCTGTTGAGAAAATGGGTATTGCTATCGGTAAAATGGTTGCAGAAGATCCAACGTTCCGTGTTGAAACTGATATCGACTCAGGCGAAACTATTCTTCGCGGAATGGGTGAACTTCACCTTGATATTAAAGTAGACATTCTGAAGCGTACTTACGGTGTTGAATTGGTAGTAGGCCAACCACAGGTTGCTTACCGCGAAACGATTACTCGCAAGATCGAAGACAGCTATACCCACAAGAAGCAATCAGGTGGTTCTGGTCAATACGGTAAGATTGACTATACCATCGAGCCAGGCGAGCCAAACACTGGCTTCACCTTCACCACCTCTTGTGTGGGCGGTAGCGTTCCTAAAGAATTCTACCCAGCAATTGAGAAAGGTTTCCGCTCAATGATGTCTACAGGCACATTGGCTGGCTTCCCAGTATTGGACGTTGTAGTTGACTTGAACGACGGTGCATTCCACGCCGTTGACTCCTCGGCAATTGCGTTTGAAATCGCTGCAAAAGGCGCGTTCCGTCAATCAATGCCTAAAGCCGGCCCACAATTGCTTGAACCAATCATGAAAGTTGATGTGTACAGCCCAGAAGATCACGTAGGTGATGTTATTGGTGACTTGAACCGTCGTCGCGGCATGATCTCTGGTCAAGAAGCTGGCGTTTCAGGCGTACGTATTAAAGCTGACGTTCCTCTTTCAGAAATGTTTGGTTACATCAGCACCTTGCGTACTATGACTTCTGGTCGTGGTCAGTTCTCGATGGAGTTCTCTCACTACTCTGCATGCCCTGCAAACGTAGCTGAAACTGTTATCGCGAAAGAGAAAGAAAAGAAAGCTGCCGCTGCTAAGTAATATTAGCGAGCGTTCATGCTGAAAATAAAAAGCCCTGCCCGTGAAAACTGGCAGGGCTTTTTTAATTCGTTTATTTTTTTGTATGCCGATATAAACAACTTAGAGCCATTATGTCTTCCACTGCGTTATACACCGATTTGTCGGCCTATTATGATTTGATGTGTGCGGACATCAACTATCAAGAGCAAAGTGACTATGTCCACAGGCTTCACAAAATCTTCGGTAATCAAGGTAACCGCTATCTCGATATAGCCTGCGGCACTGGGCCACACGTTAAACACTTTATCGACGCTGGTTATCAAGCGAGTGGTCTCGACATTAACCAACCCATGCTAGACATTGCTCAAGAGCGTTGCCCAGAAGCGCAGTTTATGTTGCAAGACATGAGTAATTTTAAGGTGGCCGAACCGTTTGATTTGATCAGTTGTTTTTTATATTCCATCCACTACAACGATGGCATCAACAAACTGAAACAGTGTATTGCCAGCGTGCATGCCGCGCTTAATGAAGGTGGGATATTTTGTTTTAACGCCGTTGATAAAAATACTATCGACAACAGAGAAGGCATTAAAAATTCACTCGAACACAACAACAGCTATTTTACATTTCAATCAAGCTGGAATTATTTCGGTGAAGGTGACAAACAAACGCTTCAACTCTGTATTGAAAAAACCACAAATGGATGCACTGAAAAGTGGCACGATCAACATGCGATGGTTGCCGTAAGTTTTCAACAGTTAAAAGAATTTTTGCTGCCTTACTTTGACGTGCATGTTTTTGAACATGATTTTGACAAAATTGTGCCTTGGGGTGAATTCAACGGCAATGCAGTATTTATAGGAATAAAACGATAATGATCAGATTAAATTTCAATTGGAATCAGCGCAAGAACCTCTCCTGAATCTGATCACAATTGTTTGTGCAAAATAAATTGACAACAACATCACATGGCACCTAAATTTAAAAAAATGTGCGCTCTCGTCTCTTAAATCCTCATAAAAATAAAAAATAAAAATACTTTTTTCAAACTAATTTCTCTATTTTTTTATTTTTTCAAAACATTTTTAAACTATTTCCAACATGTCACCTATAGTTAATCTCGAACTTGGGGTTCGTAAGGTATTTATTATCAACGAGGCATAGGCATGAAAATCTACACAAATATAAATTCATCGTTTAAAGTAATTCACTCTATCGCTATTTCTCTTATCTTGGTCGGCTGCGGTGGTGGCTCATCAAAACATGATGACCCGATATCTACAGCGAGCTCGTCTGCAGTAATAACGGCATCATCTAGCCTTGCATCTTCTTCAGCACCTACATCAAGCACTGCAAGTAGCTCAGTAGCAGCCGACACGATTCAAATCAGCGGTGCTGCCGTTGCGAGAGATACTGACGTTGCATCCGTTGCCTCGCTTTCGGAAGATATTGGAAGATTTATTGCGAAATTAAATCCTGTTGCAAAAGCCTGGGCTTCTGTAGATACAGGTGCAGCAGATAATGAAGCACTACCCAATGCGACAGTTGAATTAGTTAAAATTTTTGGCGGTGGTCAACCAGAAGAACTAGTCGATATCGGTGCAGTAACCACTGATAGCACTGGTGCCTATACCATTCCCAGTGTTGAGAAAGTACCAACCTCTGGTGATGCAGACACATCATTCTATTATGAAGTTCGCGTAAGCAAAGGTGATCTCGTACTGAAAACCCCGATCGCTGCCACTGCCAACGTAGAAGCCAATATTTCACCAGAAACAGATTTGGCCGCTAAAATTCTTACCGATGTAGTCGCTGTACCGGGTGTTGCTCATCCACCTTTGCCGGATATCAGCATGGTGGAATCTATTCGTGAATTAGTATTGAGCGAAGCAGCCACATTAACCGATGACAACGCTATCACCATTCCATCAGCAACTTCAGCTGATTTTGATGACACTTCTGTTGCAGCAGCAAATGGCCTTGCAGCAAACGGTAAAAACGCAGAAAAATTATTTAAAGCGGCAAGTTTCAGTGCTGAAGAAACCGCTTTAGTAAACAACACCGCGGCAACTGACGAAGAAGCAACTGGCTACATCAATCGCGTAATTCGTGAAGGTTGTAACCAATCTCAACAAGATTATTTGCCACAACCTATTGCAGAAGCATTTGGCGAATACTTTAACGCTGGCAGCACCTTAACACCTGAGCAAATTGTTAATGCCTATAACGCAAACTTTTCTGGCTCAGATGTTGTGCTAGCGACAGTAGTGCTAAATTTTAAAGCAATGCTGACGGATGTAACTGATAAATTAGCCACTCCAGCGGTAGGCAGCAGCCCAATTGCCAGCGACAAACAATTAGCGCTCTACACTATGCGTTCTTTGGATCCAGCCACCTTTTCTTCAACTACTGCACTTGATGCTGATCAGGCACTCGCGCTCATTCAAACGTTGGGCAATCAACAATGCCAATTCACCGCGCAATTGGATTTGTTCGGTTTTATTGCAGATTTACTGGCAAAACCAACTTTGGCTCAACCTGCTATCGCCTATGCCGACATTTATCACAACAGTGGTTTTGGCTGTAACGAAGGCTCTGGCAAAGGCCATTTTATGGCAACCGTAAAAGTGAACAAAAAGAATAAAACAATTACAACGGTAACCATTTCATCAAACGATAGCGATGGCACAGTGCTCGGCGGCGGATTAGTAACTCTTAATGCTGCTGGCGGCGGGGGTCTATTTTCTACTTACGAAAGCAACTCCAACGCTGTGTGTGTAAATCTCGGTAAAGATGTGAGCTATACCGTTACCGCGAACTTTAGTGATGCTACCTCTGTTAGCACTACAGTAGATCGCAATCATCCACGTATTCCTGAAGCATCCAGTCAAGTTTATGTGGACGAAGCATTCGAACCAGGTTCAGGTGATAGCGCGCACCCAACAGTTGTCGCCGTATCAAGACCACTGTATCAATGGACGTCGCCAGCAGACCTGCTCAACTTAATTGCTAACGACACTGCAAACACAGCGGTTAAGACTGAACTATTGGCTGGCGCAACAGCGGGTGATTACTCTGTGAAATACACCTATGAGTTTGCTCACGTCGATACAGGCTCATCTCCCGTTAGCCCGATTTCAAATCACCCAGAATGCCCTCAAGTATCATCAGGTGCACTTTATTCAGTAGATAGTTTTAACCCCACTGAAGATTGTGATGTGAGTGCTTGTGCAACTGCACTAGGCATTGACGCAAGCAGAATTTCTTGCCGCATGAATATCCAATCTTATCTAGTAGACAAAAACGATAAGGTATTAGGTCAAGCAGCAGGTCACTTCCGCTTCTTCTGTGTTGATACTAACGATGATGGCGATTGCGGTAACTAAAAAACCTTATGGTGAATCAGGAGTTTGATCCTGATTCACCATAACTCTTTTGTAATTAAACTACACATACTGAAAAATAATTAATTACGTCACACTTCGATTTACTCCGCATAACGTTTACACTACCTCCCACTGAATCACACTCTTCCATTCAAGTATTTCACATCACTAAATGAATTCTAATGTTCTACCTATTTTGTATACCTTTAAGCGCTGCCCCTATGCAATGCGTGCGCGAATGGCCATTTATGCAGCGGGTATTACAGTTCAATCCATTGAAGTCTCGCTAAAAAATAAACCGCAAAGCTTAATTGATTGTTCACCTAAAGCGACAGTGCCCGTCGTTGTAACGCCAAGCGGTGAAGTTATCGAACAAAGCCGCGATATTATGTTGTGGGCATTACATCAAGCCGATCCCGATAATTGGTTATTGCAAAACGATACGCTCGCTCAGCAACACATGATGCAGCTTGTTGATAGTTACGATAATGAATTCAAACCATTGCTAGATCGCTACAAATATTTTGATCGTCACCCAGAATTTTCACAGGCGGAATATCGTCAGAAAGCAGAATTCTTTTTGGAAAAATTAGACATTAGATTAGCTCAACATACATTTTTAATGGATGATAAAATACGTTTTGCGGATGTTGCGATATTTCCATTTATTCGACAATTCGCAGGTGTTGATGCAAGCTGGTTTACAGAAAGCCCCTATAAAAACTTACAGCGCTGGCTTGGCACATGTATCCATACTGCGATGTTTGAATCCATCATGAAAATCAAATAGAAAACTACTTACATCTATTTTCATATTTACTTTAAATAGCCTCGCATTTTTTTAGTATCCAATATTTCAAACGTTTATGTTCGCTACCGTACATCTGATACTCAATTGAATCTCTAGACTTAAAAAAATCGCGGATGTAGCCTTTCTCTCCACATACAAATTATCCTTGATGCCAAAAATGAAGGTATATGCGCCATTAGCAATACATCATTTCATTTTGTGAATCATGGCCTATTACCCTAACCTGCTTGTGCTTACTCTAAATCATAGATGTAGATTTAACATTTAACGATCAATATTAAGGGCATTAACAATGTAAAAAATCATAAAATTCAAAGGAGATCTATCATGAAACACATACAACGTTTAGTTTCACTCGCTATTTTTTTCGGTACATCGCTCTTCGCACAATCGACATTCGCATTGCAATTTACTTACACCAGTCAAGCACTAGAATTTAAACAAGGCTATTTGGGCGGACAACCTGACGAGTACATTGGTACTTACGATCCACCCAGCCCAATATTTAATATTTCTTTTGTTGGAACTGCAAATGGTTTGACTACCAAATTGTTATTTGGTGATGTGACGGTTAGCGAGCATGAAAATTTGTATCAAATAGACGATATACCCGCTACCAATAGCAGCCGCATTACACTGAATAATGATGGCAGCATTGCGTCCTGGAGTTTTAGTTTAGGAATTGTCAAAACAACGCCGCAAACTTCAGACAACCCACCAAATCGAGCAGCCTGGCTGTTTCAATCCAGCTATGGCGCTAACACATGCAATTGCGATTTGTATAAAAAATCCAGCGACATCTACACTCCTCGTCCCTATTACACATGGCAATACGTGAATAGAGTTGGCGTTCTTTATGTCGGGGAAAACTCTCTCAGTAATTGGTCAGTAGAAAATACAGAAGTGCCCGAACCAATGAGTTATTTATTATTATTTTCCGGATTGACCGTGATTGGTTTAACTCGGCTACGTAACGTAACAACTAAACATAACAGAACATATAAATAATTTTTATATTTTTATATTTTTATATTTTTATATTTTTAGATGGTTGCTATTTAACTTTATAAATTATTGATTTAAGTAAGGAAATTAACATGCGTACTATATCAAATTTATTTTTTGTAAAATCACTTAAACATGTCGCCGCAATAACTGCAATTGGTATCTCTATGGGAATAGCCAATAGCGCATTAGCAACACTTATCGATTTTGATGACCTTAATCCTGTTTATGATCCAGACTTTCCGTGTTGGTGCGACAATCCACTCACCGATCAATATCTTTCACAAGGCTTATTGATAGATGGCGCATGGGTTAATGGGGAGAACCACGATAATGTGATGCTCACAAGTAACTGGGCATCGTTAGATTTTGTGGGTGTGCTACCAACATTTGTCAGCATGTATGTTACATCTCAACGTGGCGATGCTATTTATTTCGATGCATCTAATCCATCAGGTTACGGCGAATCGAAACATACTGCCGGCTGGCAAGGCCCTTTTGAAGAAGACATTCCGCCAATACCGAATGAATTAATTACGTTTAGTTCTGAATCAGGAATTAGCCATATTATTATTCAGGGATTTTATAATATGCGCACTGAAGCAGCCATTGATAACTTAACATTTACTTACTCTTCCGTGCCTGAACCCTCACCTATTGCACTTATTTGCCTAGGATTATTTGGCATTGCATGGCGCAGATATAAATACTAATTATACAAACTCCACATTGAAAACATGTTGGGCTGCAAAGCCCAACATTTGAGACTTATATTGATAGTATTGTTTTCAGGATTGCGGATGATTGGCTTAGCGCGATTACGCAGTAGCTAAAATGGAAAGTACATAACATATTACAATTTAGATATAAAAAAACGTGTAAATTGGCTAGTAATTATTTTAAAGACATCACCAGCCTACTCACGCTAAAACAGTAGCATACAAATATTCATAGACTCTTAAACGGTATAACTATCCATTAAAAAACCATCATTTATTCTTAAATAGTCTGAATATATTTTTATATGTTAAACACTGTTTTTACACCAGAAAAACATGACGGAAAAGTATACATAAATCTCTTATTGCCGCCGTTCAATTTAAGTAAACATTTGATTTAAATAGGTAAATATTATTGGCTCGCAATATGCTAAATACATAGACCGCACAAGCATAAGATGTGATAAATCAGTCAAAGGCATGATGTGCGAATACTGTGTTCTAGCAAAAAATTGAAGGAGCTTAATGAGATGAAAAAATATCTGCTTTTAACCAGCCTTAGTCTTTTAATTACACAACAAGCCCACGCAGCCTTAATAACAGATCCAAATGATGTCAGATCTTGGCAAGGTGCTACCGTTGGGACATTTGCCCAGCTTTATTATGGCAGCGATACACTAGCAAATAGGCAACTTATTATTGATAACAATTTACTTGATGATGGTGTATTTGATACCACAGGTTATATTGCATCAACATTAGTAGCCAATAGTAATGGCGGTGGCTGCTTAGGTTATTCTACAGACTTAACTGGCACTGGAGATTACAACTATGGTTGCGGTAGTGGCCCCGTAGGAACCAATGCCAATGCAATTGATAACCTTTGGTTTCAAACCGACGGCGTTGTTGGTCAAACTGTTTTCGATTTAGGTTTCGATGCTACAACTGCAGTAGTGTTCAATAGTATTGATCATGGCCCGCTACCTAACGAAGCTATTGAATCAACAGTTTATTTATCAAACGATCAAATAACATGGACGGAAGCAAAAGTTGAACGTGTTTGGCTTGAAGGTTTTATGGCTAATACTGACATTAAATGGGATGGTTTCTCCTATGCAGTAGGTACGGGAACCAATGACACATTCCGTTATGCTTCTATTATTCATGGTGGCCCAGGTGCTTTACAACATGATGGGGATAATGAAATTAATGGAATACTAGGCGCAAAAAAAGATTATCAACCCCCGGTTGAAGTGCCAGAACCTACCAGTTTGGGGTTAATGTTACTGGGAGCATTAGGACTTGTTATTATGCGTATGAAACATCATGTCGAGTTTTAGATAATTTAAAAATTCTAAAAAATGAAAAGTGAAAATAAAAAACCCGCAGGCTTTGCGGGTTTTTTATTTAACATTACGTAAATATGACGAAAAAATCCATCAAACATAACCACTAATCAAAAAAACCTTTATTAAAATACGCTTTAACTTTTGCCACAATTTGAGGGTTAGTTAGCTTATCAGTGGTTTCAAACCCCACAATACGCCCACCAATGCTTTTGGTTTCAAAACGCTTCTTAAATTCTTGCTTTGCTTCACCTGGGCCAAAAATTAGAATAGAGGTAGCACCTTTCATTTGCGAGATAACTTCATCATAGTATCGATCAAGGTGACTACCGTAACGTCTGTCGCGTTGATCTTCCGCTAAACCTTCTGCTGATACGGCATGCTCCGAATAGCGCACATGCTTTTCCATACCTGAAACGATATTTTTTACATTCTTATTAGCATCATGGCTCTCGCCATTTTCATGACTTTCACTATTTTCATTATTGAATACCAAGAACGCTTCTTTATGATCGATCCACACTCCGACTTGGTGGACTTCTACCAGCTGATTGTGCATTACACTCTCCTTCGTTTAAGTTGACACTCATCATAAAGTGAGATGGTAACTGGCCTCTGTGCGCAATCGCACTTATCTCAATATAAGCCATTTCGACATAGAGAATGCAATAATGCAACGCAGCAATATTGCCAACCAAGAATGGAACAATAAAAAACCACTATTTTTTATTTACTGAAGCACCAATAAAAAATGGTAGTAAAAATTATTTTCATAAAAAATAACATCATAATTTTTCTTCTCATAACATCTATTTGATGCAATTCGTATAAATCAACACGAATATACGATAGCGATCACACTAAATTTAATAATTAAATAATCAATTCTGTTAGTGTTCACTCGCCGGTTTTCGGAATGATTCGGCAAAAAGTGAGTTAATAATTAATGTACACTTCATCTAAGGATCTTAATATGAAACATAAGCTTATTTTCAGTTTGCTATTGGTAGGTTTGAGTGTAGGAGCTCAAGCTAATAATTGCGGCACTACGAAAATGTACGAACGCGGCACTAACAATGGTTGGACAAATCAAAATCCAATGACCTGTAATTTTTTTGGGAAGTGGATTACCACTGTGAATTTTGCGTCAACCGGAAGTTTAAAGTTCGAACTCACAGGCAATAATACGTGGGGTGAAAATTACGGAGATAACAATCTCTCCAACCTTAAAGTTGATGCAAGCGGTGCCAATATCCCTGTAACTCAAACGGGCAGCACCGGCGTTTTGTTTGATTACATTAACAAAACTTATGTAATCAGCAAATGCGCTGTTGCTGGCTCAGGCCCTCTTCCTGCACTGGATGCTGGAAGCTTCCCTCCCACACCACGCACAATGGGTTGCGGCACTGATGGCCGCTGGACCGCGGATTTATTTTTTGCACCAAGCAACATTGCAAATGCTGACACTAGCAGCCCATGGCCGAATGGCATTAGCAGTGTTCAGGTGATTAATAATCTATCGCAAGTAGTGGCAACCCTTATTCCACCCGTAAGCGGTCGTTATCGTGCAGCTGTGAATGGTGCAACTTTCGCAAGCCAATTGATCCCTCAAGATTGCGGTGGTCTTGGTTTAAATCTAACTTACAGCAACGCCACGGGTCATGAACAAAGCCTACCTATGACATGTAATGCACAAACACAAACTTATAGTGTTAATTTCACACCAGCATCTATAGGTGGCTCAGGCATTCGCTTTATCGATGGAACTAACGTTGCCTACGGCGATAATCAACCTGATGGAAATTTAGAAACTTCCGGCAACCTTATCACTGTGACAGGCCCCAGCCTTGTGACTGTTGATCTGCATGCAAAAACTTACAAGGTCCAACCGCCTTGCGGCACTGCATCTTTAGCGTTTTTAACACCTAACGCTACTGGTCATGAACAATCTATACCCATGACCTGTGGTGCGGACAATAAGTGGCATTTGCAACTTACTGGTGGCTCTACATCGCCAACGCTCTACTTGATTCGCTTACAAGATGCACAAGGTACTTTCTGGGGTGACAATCAACCTGATGGTGTTCTTGATGTTTCAGGCAATTTGATCAACAGGCAAGCCTTTACGCTTCAAGCAACGGTTGATTACTTTACAAAAACATATACGATTCAATAATCTATAAATTTTTGTTTTAATATAAAAAAGGACATCACTCGCGTGATGTCCTTTTTTATTATGTGTTTTATTGTGTGATAAACAGCATCTTAAACAGAAAGATTAATGATACTGCCGCTAATAGCATCAGCTTGTGGACGATTCACGCCATCACCTTCTGATTCAGCAATGAATGAACTCGTTGAATGAATATTGTTTTGTACTGCAGCACTTGAATTAATAGCTTCTGTAGGTTTGGATATACTCGATGGAACCGGCACTTTATCAACTTTCTCTTGAAGCACCTGAATTTGTTGACTTAAGTTGGATACGATTTTTTGTTTTTCTGAAGTAGGTGTTGTTGCACACCCTTCCCAATCAGCACATTTGCGCTGCAATGTCTGAATTTGATTGAGCATAGAGGCGACACTATCGCTCCCCTTGTTATTACTTGCAAAATAACTAGCTATGTCAGAACTTGCCGCAATAATTGTCATACTGGCCTCATCGCACAAAAAATACTTAATGTATAAGTATGAAGAGTGGACGTAGGATCATTTTGTTACAACAATGGTTAATTATTTTTAACGCCATTCTGACAGTCATTAGCGAATAGCTTTTTTTTCTTCGCACTATTATGCTGACAGGCCACATGACGATGAGCTACAGGAATGCCCCTACCATATCAACTTAAATGGAATGCCGTTACACACCCAGGATTGAAGCGCAACAACAATGAAGATTGCTTTGTTAGCTCGCCAGAAACAGGGCTTTGGCTAGTGGCAGATGGCATGGGCGGACATGAAGCGGGCGAAGTAGCAAGTGCTATTGTTTGCGATACACTCAATACATTATCACACCAATCCTCAAGCTTTTCTCTCAGTGCAGCCATCCAAATAACACACCAAAAAATTTTAGATGCCGCTGAAAATGGTATTGGTGCTATTGGCATGGGCTCTACCGTTGTTGCACTGCTCAGCCATAAAAAAAATTATCAAGTCGCATGGGTTGGCGATAGTCGCGCTTACTTATGGACTTCTTCACCAACAGGCGGCGAGTTATCACGATTAACGCGCGATCATTCTTATGTACAAATGCTGCTTGCGTCCGGCTCTATAACCGCTAGCGAAGTAGAATCGCACCCTGAAAAACATGTCATCACCCAGTGCCTTGGCATTCAAGAAATTCCTATTATCAGTGTTGATGTAACACATCAGCAGTGGCAACAAAATCAGTGGGTTATTTTATGCAGCGACGGTTTGAGTGATGAACTTAGTGATGAAGAAATTGCAGAGATTTTAACGGCAAATACTAATAGCCTCGATGCCACAAATACATTATTAGACGCAGCATTACAGCATGGTGGCCGCGACAATATTACGCTGCAAATTATTGAATCGCCGATTCAGCAACAAGCTCAGTCTATTGCAGCGATATTGGATAAAATAAAGCCCATTGTTAAACGTCGATTCAACAATGGGCTTTATTTTGTAATGGGTATTGCAGTGTTGCTTCTTATTTTACTTGCTATAACGTTTTACTAGCACTTGATACAACTCGTCTTTAAATTCTGATTTTGTTGTATCCAAACTCTGTACCGCTTCTACCAAATGCTCGTTATCTTCACGGCCATCGTGCCAATGCTTACGGTAAGTACCGTCTTTATAGCCGTGATCCTGGCGGAAAAAATTCAGCACATTTTTACCCACATAGCCGCGATAAAGCTGCTCGAAGCTCATATCAATACCCGCCATTAAGCGACCAAATAAATCGATATGGAATTGGCGATCACCTAAGGTTGCGGCAACAAACTTTTCCAAATCCAAACGGAAATCTTTTTCATCAGTTTTAATAGTAAGTGCAGCTTGAATTTGAGCAATCAGTTCAGCTTGTGGCTTGCCACTTTGCAATAAAATACTTAAACCAAAGTGCCAAATATCAATTAACTCAAGCGCAACTTGTTCAGTATCCGGCGTTTGTTTTTTCCACCACTTCCAACCGTAATGATCCATCAGCTCTGCACACTCTACCCAAATGGCGCGATACCATTCATAGCCTTGGCTTTGCCAATCGGCATTCACCTTGTTATTCATGTTGTTTTGTAGCTCTAGCATGATGCTAATTTGTTGGGCTTGTGCGTTCATGATTACTCTCGATAAAAATAAAATAAGCGATAATTAAGCAGGTAAATATTGTTTTGCTTTGTTAAATAAACGGTAAAAATTTTCGCTGGATTGCGCAGCAAAATCATCTAAGTGCATACCTTTGATATCCGCCACAAATTGTGCAACTTCAAGCACATATTTAGGTTCATTCGGTTTGCCGCGATAAGGGATAGGCGCAAGGTAAGGTGAATCTGTTTCTACCAACAAACGGTCAATAGGCATATTGCGTACGACTTCGCGAATTTGTTCGGCATTTTTAAAAGTCACAATTCCTGAGATGGAAATATAGTAATTTAAATCCAGCGCCGCTTTCGCCATTTCCCAATCTTCAGTGAAGCAATGCAATACACCACTATGTTCAAGGCTGCCATGTTCTTTAATGAGTGCGAGCGTATCTGCCCTCGCCTCACGCGTGTGAACCACAACAGGCAAACCGATTTTTTTGCCCACATCCAAATGCATCGCAAAACTTTCGTGCTGCAATGCTTTACTTTCGGTTTCGTAGTGATAATCCAATCCGGTTTCACCGAGCGCGACAACTTTAGGTTGCGCCGCCCATTGGATTAATTGTTCTGCCGTCGCGGTGCCATCTTTTACATCGCACGGATGTACGCCCACTGATGCCACAACAGATGGATGCGCATGAGCGATATCAATGACGGTTTGAATATTATCAAGGCTAACGCTGATGCAAAGCATTTGCTGAATGCCGCGTTCATTGGTTGCAGCAATAGCTTCAGCAAGGCTGCCGTTGTAGCGATCGAGATTGATACGGTCGAGGTGGCAATGGGAATCGATTAACATAAATAAGATATCAGCAGAAATTGTTCACAGTTGTATAAAAAATTGAGTGCAATTTATTAAATAAAAAAGCCAGCGCAATGCTGGCCTTTGATAAGCGGGTGAAACGATTACATGGTATGAGTTGGCTTATCTGAGCCTAATGAACCTGCCAGATAAGTTTCGATTTTGGTAATAGCCGTGTTGTCTTGATCTGAAAACTGCACGCCGATTCCCGCTGCACGATTACCTTGAGCGCCGCGCGGTGTCACCCAAATCACTTTACCTGCCACCGGAATTTTTTCCGGCTCTTCCATCAAACTCAGCAACATAAACACTTCATCACCCAGCTTGTAACTTTTACTGGTGGGGATAAACATGCCGCCGTTTTTCACAAAAGGCATGTAAGCAGCGTAAAGCACTGCTTTGTCTTTTATGGTTAGAGAGAGTATGCCGTTACGGGCACCACCTGCTATAGCTTGCATATGAACATCCGCTTAAAGTCGTATGTGAACATTAATAGATTAGCGTAGACCTGTCCAGACGCCAGTACGATTCCCGCTGCAAAAGCCCTTTTCATAGTTTATATACTAACTTCTTTTTGCAGCACTCGCACGCAGCAATGCGCCCCAATCCAATAAAACCTCTTCCAGTAAAAGCTGCTTGTTAGGGTTAGCGCTGCCCAGTAATTGGCGCTTGGCAATTAACAGTTTTTCGACATAACGATGCAACAACGCCGCTGGAACATAACTTAATCTGTCGCGCAAATCTTGCGGCAATTGGTTGATAAGAACATTCGGCATCCCAACCTGCCAGCGCATCAGCGAATGCAGCCACGAAAGAAACCATTCAACAATTGCGGTGACATCTTCTTTGTACCATTGCCCCGCCACTTCAATCGCAGAAGCTTGCCCCGAACTTAAGCGTATAAGATTCAACATCCACGCATCGCGACGCTCCAACGAATCGCCTTTTAAATAAGCCAATGCCGTCAACGGCGAACCACCTGCGGCTTCCATAAGTTTTTCGATGGGCACTTGGCTACCTACAACCAAAGGTGTAAGCCAATGTATAACTTGCTCGCTGCTCGGCATTGGCAGCATGCGCATTTGGCAGCGGCTGCGAATGGTGGGAAGTACAGCGCTTGATGAATGACTGACCAGAATTAATAGCGTCTTGGCCGCTGGCTCTTCAAGGGATTTCAACAGAGCATTTGCCGAATTAGTGTTCATCCCCTCCGCAGGTTCAAGCACGACCACTTTATAGCCGCCTTGCTGCGAGGTTTTAGCCAAATCGTCAATCAGCGCACGCACTTGATCGACCTTAATGCCTTTGCTGCCGTCTTCTGGCTCCACGCGGATTAAATCCGGATGATTCTGCACTTTGTTGAGCTGACAACCGCGGCACTTGCCACAAGGCGTTCCTTCAATGGGCGCGGCACACAATAACAGCTGCGCCAGCGACTCCGCCAAATGGCGTTTCCCAATCCCCTTGGGGCCGGCAAACATCAACGCATGGGGTAATTTATTCGCGACGATTTGCTGATTCAGCTGCTGCCATTCAGGTAATTGCCAAGGATAGGGATGCAAAGGGAAATCGGTCATTCATAAAACTCTATTAAAGCCCCCATCTCATGCCAAGAAAAACACAGATCAGAAAAGCACAGAAAAGGACAAGAAAAACAAGAATAAGTCAGCAAGTTTACCCATAGACGCGCAGATTTGCGATAATCGCCACCCTTTATTATCACCTGCTGAATTTACATGACCGCTGACGACCTGAATATTCTTTATCTCGATGACGATTTGCTGATTGTGAATAAACCCGCAGGGCTATTAACCGTCCCCGGCAAAGGCCCTGAAAAGCAGGATTGCATGATTAACCGCGTGTTGAAATTCAACCCCAATGCGCGTGTTGTACATCGCTTGGATCAAGGCACATCCGGGATTGTGATGTTTCCGTTAAATTATATGTGCCTGCGATTATTGACCAAACAATTTGAAACACGCGGCATTCATAAACATTATGTTGCCGTGGTGGCAGGCTTAGTCGAGCAAGACGAAGGCGAAGTACAACTTCCACTAATTTGCGATTGGCCGAATCGCCCATTGCAAAAAGTGTGCTTTGAAAGCGGTAAACCCGCTCACACGCGCTACACCGTACTCGAACGCAATGAAGCGAATAATTCCACTCGTGTTCGCCTTGAACCCGTAAGCGGCCGCACCCATCAATTGCGTGTACACATGCTCAGCCTCGGCCACCCCATGCTTGGCGATCAACTTTATTCACCGCCAGAGATCCAAGCCCAAGCACCGCGCTTATTACTGCACGCCCAGAATATTCGGCTTACACATCCGATTAGTGAAATAGCCATTGAAGTGGAATGCTTGGCGGATTTTTAACTTGAAGATAAACCACGCCGCTTGGCGCCCAATAGAGCAAAGCGCAATGTGTTTGGCTATATTGTTAGGGCTACACTGCACACATATTTACAAGCCGAATAAGCTTATTTAGCTTTGGGGATAGGCTCTCTCTAATATGTGCAGCGTTTTGTTCATCACAGGAAGATAAAGATTCAACCATAAGCACAAACTCCTCAAGTGAAATTTCAATAATGTAATTGTGATGCGTTTTATTAGTTCCAAAATCCGCAACATCATTCGCATTAAATATTATTTGAGCACTGCCAGCCTCATGCTTAATTGCAACATTCACATTATTTAATTTAATGCTTGCTTCTGGACTGGTTGCTCTAGCTCCACTTCTGCTAATTTTCACTTAGAGTTTCCTTGCTTAGAAATAAATATCCAAAACCTGAAAGTATTATTGCAATAGAAACAGTCAATGCATATTTAAGTGGAAATGCAATGCGTCCCTCCCAGTATGACTGGGTAGCAAAATCAGCTTTAACAAATTTTCCTTCAACTAGAACCACTTGGATCCAGCGTAAAGACCCCATAAAGCCTCGTTCAGGATCATAACCTCCCGAAAAAACAATACTCGTTAAAAACAAACCAATACCTACAAGGATTGATATTATTGCTATTTTTCTATTCATTTCTTTTTTCCTAACAACTAAATTAATCAGCGAAAAGCTGCTCTAAAACCAATTTTATATCCGCTTGCACAGCGACTAACTCTTGCCCTGCGTCAATGACTGCATAATGGTCTGGTGCTGCTTCCGCTCTTGAGCGATAAGCTTTGCGGACACGTTCAAAAAAGGTTATGGCCTCACTTTCAAAACGATCAAGTTCACCGCGCTGGCGCGCGCGATTAAGGCCTAATTCGACATCGATATCCAAAATCAGCGTTAAGTCTGGTCGCAAATCACCCTGCACCAAGGTTTCAAGTTGCGCGATTGTCGTTGTGTTTAAACCGCGGCCGCCACCTTGATAAGCATAAGTCGCATCGGTAAAACGATCACATAACACCCAAGCGCCGCGCTCAAGTGCAGGTTTAATCACCTGCTGCAAATGCTGTGCGCGCGCCGCAAACACCAGCAAAAGCTCGGCGGTTTCATCAACGGATTCATCACGTTTCGCGAGCAATAAACCGCGAATTTCCTCCGCCAAAGGCGTACCACCCGGCTCGCGGCTTACCACAACATCAATCCCTTGCTGCAAAAGCCAATCGCATACAAAAGCCAAATTAGTGCTTTTGCCAACGCCTTCTGTACCTTCAATCGTCAGAAATTTACCGCGCTTCATAAATCGCTCTCATCAATCACATATCATCAAAAATCAGTCGCCCCTTAAAAAAACACCGCTCATAAGTTCCTTCGTTGGCAGCGAGCGCGTATCATACCCGCTTTTTTACCATTGGAGTTTTAGCATGATTACTTTACACACCAACCACGGCGACATCGTTATTGAATTGGATTTTGAAAAGGCGCCAAAAACTGCCGCGAACTTCAAGCAATATGCAGAAGAAGGCTACTACAATGGCACCATTTTCCACCGTGTGATTGATGGCTTTATGGTTCAAGGCGGCGGCATGACCGAAGACATGGAACAGAAAAAAACGCGCGATCAAATTGAAAACGAAGCGGACAACGGCTTGAAAAACGAAGTGGGCACTCTGGCTATGGCTCGCACCAGCGACCCACACAGCGCCTCATCACAATTTTTTATTAACGTAAAAGACAACAGCTTTTTAAACCACAGCAGCAAAACATCGCAAGGCTGGGGCTACTGCGTATTCGCTAAAGTGACTGATGGCATGGACGTCGTAAACAAAATCAAAGGCGTTAAAACCGGCAGCAAAGGTCATCACCAAGATGTGCCAAAAGAAGCGGTTATCATTGAAAGCGTTACTGTTGCTGAATAATGCGCACACTGTTTATTTCTGATGTGCATCTACACGAATCACGCCCGCAGATCACGCGGGCGTTTTTTGAGTTTTTGCATGGGATTCAAGAGGATGTAGATGCACTTTATATCCTTGGCGATTTTTTTGACGCCTGGGTTGGCGATGACGACGACGCACCTTTAAATGCAGACGTTGCCGCCGAATTAAAATTGCTTAGCCAACGCGGTACCAAGATTTTTTTAATGCATGGCAATCGCGATTTTTTATTAGGCGAACAATTTGCCGCTCAAGCTGGCGCAAAAATCATTGCCGAAAACACTGTGATTGATCTTTACGGCCAACCTACACTTTTACTACATGGTGATGAACTTTGCACTGGCGATCAGGAATACATCGCCTTTCGCAAACAAGTACGTTCACCACAATGGCAAGCACAGATTCTCGCTCAACCACTCGCAGCACGCCGCGCACTCGCAGCACAAATGCGCGAAAAAAGCCAAGCGATGAACAGCTTAAAAGCTGAAGATATTATGGATGTTACACCGGATGAAGTTGTCCGCGTAATGGCAGATGCCGGTGTAACCCGTTTGATTCACGGCCACACCCACCGCCCTGCTCGTCATGCATTAAACATTCGCGCTACATCCGCAGAGCGAATTGTATTAGGCGATTGGCATGACAATGCCTGGGTATTAATCGCGACAAAAGATGAATTAACGCTAACGCACTGGGCGATTTAATATCTTCCTAGCTCGCCAAAATTCAGACAATAAAAAACCTGCAAATGCAGGTTTTTTTACAAACATTCTTTACAAGCAAAGAAACTGGAAACTTAGGTAGCAGCTTGGGCTTGTGGTTCTATGCCATCCCAACCAGACTTGATCGTTCTCATCAAGTCGATAACTTCAGCTACCATTTCAGTTTTATTGTAGGTAGACGCTTCCAATAAGCGGCGACCCATATAGTCGTACAAGTTATCAAGATTTTCTGGAAGATCGGTATTAGGCACGCTCATATCCAACGAACTGCGCAATCCAGAAATGATGCCCATCGCTTTACCAATCAGCACACCTTTTGTCGCGGTATCACCTCGCTCCATAGCAGCTTGAGCAGCGGTTAAACGCTCCAAGGTGCCTTCCATAAGCAATTGAACTAAACGATGCGGTGAAGCATTGTTAATTTGCGTCTCCAGACCAAGCTGGCGATATTGCTTAAGGGCTTCTTGCGAATTGTAATTGGACAATGTGGTCGCTCCTGTGCTGGCCTTATTTGCTATTTATACCGCTAAGCCTAGCACTAAATCAATGCGCAATCGAATTAACTTCATATTTACATTGCATAATCATGTTTTCATACACATTTTTCAATTCATTTAGGGCTAAAGCTAGCCCTTTTGCATCATCTTTATTGGCGGCAATTACTTTATCGACCAGTACAGCACACGCCTGATCTAGAAAACGAATCTTATTCCAATCACCTTGATACAAGGCGGCATTTAAATCCTGCCGCAAACAACGCAGGTAATCAATGCCAGTCACACCGCTGTAATCCAACTCTGTAGCTAACTGAAGCGACATTTAGCGCACCTGCTCTGCTATAGCGTCCCACGCTGATTTAATATCGCTTAATAAGCGCGAGCACTCATCAAGCATCTCTACATTGTTTTCATAATTGGCTTGCGATAAACGACGAATAACATAATCGTATAAATTATCGAGATTGGCAGCTAATTCACCGCCTTCTTTATCATTAAGGCTACCTTGTAAGCCGCCAACAATAGCGACCGCCTTGCCGATCAGCTCGCCTTTACGGGCGATTTGATGTTGCTGCATAGCACCCTTAGCCTGCGCAATACGCTCCAAAGCGCCTTCAAACAACATTTGAATTAAACGGTGTGGAGAAGCATCAGTCACATTGGTTTGCACTTTAACGGAGGAGTAATGTTGCGCAGCTTGATAAGGATTCATAAATGATTGCTCTCGTCGTTTACTATTATGCAGCAGTTGCCACGCCGTTCTGATAATGTTAACGGCATTGCATTGAATTGCTTTAACCACAAATTAGACTTTTTATTATCGTAACCAAGTTGAAATTATGAGCTTAACAAACTACCAAACTCCCACGATATTTATCACCGGCGCCTCATCAGGTATTGGCTACTATTGTGCAATCGCATTAAAAAATGAGGGTTATAACGTTATCGCCAGTTGTCGCCGACAAGAAGATGTAGAGCACTTACGCAAAGAGGGAATTAGTTGCGTACAAATGGATTTAGCAGACTCAGAAAGCATTCAGCGCGCCGTTAAAGAATTTTTTACGTTAAGCGATGGCAAAATTTATGCACTGTTTAACAATGGCGCTTACGGCCAGCCAGGAGCAGTAGAAGACTTAACACGCGATGCCTTGCGCAAACAATTTGAAACCAATGTATTTGGTTGGTGCGAACTGACTAATTTGATTTTACCCACCATGCTAGAACAAGGCCATGGTCGTATTATCCAAAACAGCTCTGTATTGGGGTTTGCCGCCATGCCATTTCGTGGTGCTTATGTCGCCAGCAAATTTGCAATTGAAGGCATGAGCGATACCTTACGGTTAGAACTAAAGGGCACCGGCATTTTTGTCAGCTTAATTGAGCCCGGCCCCATTCGCAGTTTATTCAGAAAAAATGCGTTGCAAGCATTGCATGACAATGTGGACATCACAAACAGTCGACACGCATTACAGTATCAAAACGCGATTGAACGCCTCAACAAAAAGGGCGACGCCGCAAAATTTACGTTGAATCCAGATGCTGTATGCAAAAAATTACGTCATGCACTTGAATCAAGATCACCCAAAACACGATACTCTGTGACTACACCAACCTACGTTCTTTCATTTTTGAAACGGATTACCAGCGATAAAATGTTGGATAGATTATTAGGTAAAATATCAGCTTAAAAAATATTCTTTAACATTGAATCTTTACAGCATTATTTGTCTACGTGTTAGATATAAAGCAACATCACACAAAAAATTAGCCTTACCCAAGGAGTAAACATGCAAAAGGTTAAACTTTATTTATATTGTTCCGTATTTTCTTTTTTTGCCGCAACACAGGTAAATGCAGAGTCATTACGTTGTAACGGTGATATTGTTGATATTGAAGACACAAAAGCAGAAGTCATCCAAAAATGTGGTAACCCTGAAATGACAGATTCTTTTTGCGAAAAGTCATATAAAAATATTATACGGTCTAATGGGGAAGCAGCTGTAATCGAAAGCTGCGACAACGTGGATATTTGGACATACAACCCCGGCAAAGGTCAGTTTTTAACAAATTTATACTTTGCTCAAGGCAAATTACGAGAAATGCGTTATGGCGATAGAGTGAAATAATTCTACTAAACGATAAATCCACGTCGCCCCTGCAAACCACCGGTATGAATAAGTATCAATCGGCTACCGCGGGGCCAATATTGTTGTTGCAATAACTGCGCAACACCCCAACACATTTTCGCGGTATAAACGGGATCAAGATTTATTGCTGTCTCTTGCTCAAAACTCTTACAGAAATCCTGTACGTGAGACGGGAGTTTTTTACCGTAACCACCGGCATGATAACCACTGATTAAACGCCAATTGTTAGGCCTTATCGCATGAGGTTTTAGGGCTAACGACTGGTGATGAGAAACAATAGCCTCCCCCAAACCGCCCTCGCCTTTTAGCACTGAAAAACCTATCACTTTTGGATGCTCAACAACACGCGCAACACCTGCTATGCCCGCCGCAACACCCGCCATAGTGCTGCCGGTACCGCAAGCAAGACACGCTGCCGTGTAATCACCGTTGAGTTGTTGATCTAATGCCCAGCCAATAACTTGAGCGCCTTGAAAACCCAAACTGTTTGAGCCACCTTCGGGAATACTATAAAAATCACTGTATTGTTTGCGTAAAATTTCATTCAATTCCGGTAAGTTTTTTTGCTGATATGCAGTGCGAGACACAAAATGCAATTGCATTCCCCAGCGTTCGGCATCCTGCAACATGGGGCTCAATAATGCCGGGCGCTCACCGCGGATAACACCAATAGTGTTAAATCCTGCATCACGACCTGCCGCTGCTAAAGCGTATAAATGATTGGAGTATGCGCCACCAAAACTTAAGAGTTGTTGGTAACCGAGGGATTTTGCATGATGTAAGTTATAAAATAATTTATAGAATTTATTGCCGCTTAAGCTGCTATCCACCAGATCATCGCGGCGCATAACGACATCAACGCCATAGTGTTTTGCCAAATTCCATTGCAGTGGTTGCATTAGCACATTCACAGCCCTGTGCAGAAATTCATCCTCAGACATTAAATCAATCAATGCAACCTCTGAATTCTTCGCTGCCGTTATTATTTATCGCTTAGCCATTATCTACTGTGAGTTTATACGAGACTGCTTGATGATTTTCACAGCGATCGCTTTCCCCTACATGAAACTTTAATGGCGAATCAATTTTTGCTAAGGATTTACCACACACGTGTCCTTTATCATCTACTACTTTGCAAACAGGCTTTTGATAATGCTCAATCCAACTAGAGTAAAGCGTTTCACTAATATCTAATTTCTGCGCGACGAATGCGCTGGGATTTTCCAAATAGCGGCTTAAATCTTCCAACGGCACTGTAAATTGCCCAGCGCCTGGATGAAAAACCACAAAGCTAACACCGGCTTGATTAAGGCGTGTTAGTAACTGTTCACCACTGCTGCTTAATAACGCTTGATATTGTTGTTTCAGCTGAACAATTTCTTCTTTAAGACTGGTTTCATTTTGATGGCGATAAAATAATTCTATATTGCGCATATCAAGCGTTTCACTTAATTCTCGTGTTGCCGCTTGCACTTTTAACTCTACTTCCAATGCAATATCTTCTTGCGTAGTTTGCTCTTGATTCGCCTCATCAAATTGCACCATTTTCAATTTGTGTGCGTAATATTCGCGAATGCCTTGAACTTTTCCCGCCTGAATATCAAGCGTTTCTTTAATCGCTGCTTTTTGTGTTATTAGTTCCGCATTTTGCTCTTGCAATGTTTGCAGATGCTCTTGATAAACACGTACACGCTGCTGATGTTCTTTAAGAAGATTTTTAACATGATCTTGATGATTTGATTGCAGCGTAGAAATACGCAAACGTTGGCGTTTTAATTCTGCCGCTAAACGGTCGCGTAATTCTTGTGAATAATGTTCATGCAGCTGTTTTTTGATAGCTTGTTGTTTGCGTTCATTAGCTTCTACGTCAGCCGTAGGTTTACGCCTATCTTTTACAACCGTTTTTACAACTTCTTCAACAACTTCTGCTACCACAGGCGCTTTAAATACTAGGCCAAGGCGATTTGCTTTTATCGTTTTTTTCAAGGATGCAAAATCATTTTTCCCGGGCTCCATTTGTGGATCCCACAAATTATTGCGTTGCAACTCTATTGCACACTGACTAAAGCACGCAAGGCGAATTTGCCCCGCACCCAAATCAGGCCCACCGGTGGACGCTTCCGCCAAAGCACGCAAAGGCACATTCCAACGTGAATCTGCCATGCCGCCATCATCAAAACTAATCACAAAGAAAACAGCAGTAGTAATACACAATGATGAATTGATAACCAAGTAAACCGCTTTGGCCGTTTTACCTTTGAAATGAGGTTCAGAAACATAACCATCTAAAATGGCTTCAAACTCTGGATAGAGTAATTCCCGGGTGATTTTGTCACCCTCCATCAAAACGACCGCTTCAACAGTGTCGCCACTATCTAACTGCATACAAATTTGTCCTAGTTATCCGTGTCAGTCACGCAAATAGCGCAAGTTATTAACGCGGAGTATAAACTAGATCAATTGGGTGAGCCCAATGACAGCCTTAAAATTGCCCCATAAAGCAAAGATTACGGCAGAACTGGAGGAAATGGAGGAAATAGATGTCAAAACTCTAAATAAGCAAAAATAGATGAGTAAAAAAAAGATAAGCAAGAAGCTTAACAAATAACTTATCTGGGAGAATTACAGAGAAAGCAGAAACGAAAGAGATGAACTAGCAGCGTTTGCTGCTACACATGATTAAATCTCAGAATAATCTTCAGCGATATCGTCATCATATTCATCGTTGGCGTTATCGAGTAAATCCTCTAGATAGTCCTGCATAAAATACTCCTTAAAAGTTAATAGATTAAAAATAGGTTAAACCAGAACTCCCTTTCCCAGACTGGATTCCACAAGGCTTAAATTACCCGCCCATAATGACAGTTGTATGAATTGCAGGAAAATAATCTCCCCGATTCACAGCTCTAGCTCCCGGGATATCAAGGAAACTCAAACGCACCATTATTTGGCACCAAAACCACCACTCCTTTTCATGCAGACATAAAAAAACCCCTTCAGCAGGCTGAAGGGGTTTTTAGGAATTAGTGGCGGACCGGACGGGGCTCGAACCCGCGACCTCCGGCGTGACAGGCCGGCATTCTAACCGGCTGAACTACCGGTCCGCAAAAACAATCTCTCGAGGCACTAAAGTGGTGGGCGGTACAAGACTCGAACTTGTGACCCATGCCTTGTAAGGGCATTGCTCTACCAACTGAGCTAACCGCCCTTGTCGAGAGGTGCGCATTCTACCTAATTTTCAGGGAGTGTCAATTTTTTTCATGAAAAACTCTATCCATTCAGAAACAAGCATATTATTTATACAGCATGTTTTTTACGAGAATGCTTTAGAAGCCCGCGCGTCAATGCGACAATAGGCATAACTCAATCAATAGTCATTCAACTGTTAACAACAATCCTCATGAAACTATTTACCCAACAAATATCCAGCCCAAGCATATTCACGCTATTAGCAAGCTTGTTACTGGCGAGTAATTGTCATGCTGAAATAACAGAAGACAAAGGTATAACCCAAACCATACTGATCATTATCGTCTGCTTATTGGCTTTACAAACATTAATGATTATTGGCTTGCAACGTAGTCGATTAAAAAACAAAGGCGCTAGAAATACTCTCAAAATTCAGCAAAAAAGTCTCGAGCAAAAAATACAGGAACGTACGCAACGCTTGTATCAAAATAAAATTGAATTAGAAACTGCGATTGAAGACCAAAAAGTCATCGCCTTACAATTGCTAGATACCAAACGTCTATTACAAACTATGATTAATTCGGTGCCGGATATATTAGTTGGCATTTCTGCAGATGAAAAAATCACTTATTGGAATACCGCCGCGTTTGAAAAAACCGGCGTATCATTTGACAAAGCATTAGGCACCCATATATTCAGTGCCCTACCCCAATTGCCTATAACCCAAAAACAATTAGCGCATATCATTAAAAGTGAACAGCCTTTTATCAATCAACGCATACAACATACCGAAAATGAAGAACAACATTTTTACGATTTACGTATATATCCTTTAATGAGTGCACAAAATTCCGGTGCGGTTATTCAATTAAAAAATGTTACCAAACAAGTCCATGTTGAAAACATGATGATTCAAAACGAAAAAATGTCGTCATTAGGTGAATTGGCAGCAGGGATAGCCCATGAAATTAATAATCCTTTAGGTATTGTTCTTCACAATGTACAAAACATTATTCGTCGCACCTCAATCGACTTGCCTAACAATATAGCGGCTGCAGAAAAACTTAATATTCATTTTGATGATATTCGCCTTTACCTGCAAAACCGCGAGGTCAATCTTTTCCTGGACAACATCAAAGCTGCCGGTGAACGCGCCGGCTCGATTGTCAGCAATATGTTGGAGTTTTCTCGCACCAGTCATAATGAAAAAACCTGGGTCGATATTAAAAATCTCGTTAATCAAGCGATTGAGCTCAACATCAAAGAAGGCTTCGCAGATCAACAACGCGTTAATAGCATTCAAGTTCACGCGCATTTTAGTGCAGACTTACCACTCATTTATTGCTCGGCGCCGGAATTACAGCAAGTACTTCTCAACTTACTACGCAATGCTTACCAAGCACTCACAGCTGAGGACTACGAACATAATGGCGCGTTAGAAGTTAATATTTCTGCATCACTCGACGCGCGAATGAATGAAGTTATCATTGATGTCAGCGACAATGGCCCAGGCATTAAAGATGCTGTGATCGACCATATTTTTGAACCATTTTTTACCACAAAAGAAGTGGGTAAAGGCACTGGCCTTGGATTATCTGTTTCTTATTTTATTATTACAGAACATCATCAAGGTACCATTACTGTTTCATCGCCCAATGGCAAAGGCGCCACCTTCAAAATAACCTTACCGGTTTTAGAAAAACAACAATACTCATTTGATATTTAGTAGCCATCTCTTTAAGCAATCTATACAGCACCCCATTATGACTAAAACGCAATACACAACGGCTGAATACCAAGCTCAGCTTTTAGAAAAAATCGCTATTTTTAAACAGGATTTTTCTGAATTTACACTCCCTCAAGCAGAGATTTTCGAATCTACTGAAAAACATTTTCGCATGCGTGCCGAGTTCCGTATTTGGCATAAAGGCCCAGTATCGACTTACTGCATGTTCAGTGACGATGAATTCAAACGCCCCTACGACATTACTGAATTCCCCATAGGTTCAGAATTGATGAATCGCCTTATGGTGGAGCTGATGGCAGAAATTGATGCCGATGAAGTTCTTCGCACCAAACTCTATCAAATGGATTTTTTAACAACATTAAGTGGCCAAGCGTTAATTTCGCTTATTTATCATCGCAAACTGGATGACGAGTGGATGCAAGCGGCGAACAAAGTGCAAAAGAAACTCAATATTTTTATTATTGGCCGCAGCAAAGGCCAAAAAATTGTTGTTGAGCAAGATTTTGTGATTGAGCAGTTACAAGTTGGCAACAAGCAATTTCGTTACCAACAAATAGAATCTGGCTTTACGCAACCCAATGGCCGTGTATGCGAAAAAATGCTGACATGGGCAGTTAATAAAAGCCAACATTGGGGCGGCGATTTAATTGAGCTTTACTGTGGCAACGGAAATTTTACGCTACCACTTTCACAAAACTTTAATCGCGTCCTAGCGACTGAACTGGCAAAACCTTCCGTTAAATCCGCACTTTATAATATGGAATTAAATCAGGTTAGCAATGTTGCTATTGCACGCCTATCGAGCGAAGATTTTTCACAAGCGATGGATAAAGTAAGAGTATTTAATCGTTTGGAAGGCATCGATTTAGACAGCTATAACTTCACCAGTATATTTGTAGACCCGCCCCGTTCAGGGATGGATCCACACACCACATCCATTACACAGCGCTATGAAAATATTATGTATATTTCCTGCAACCCTGTAACACTACGTGAAAATTTGAAAACAATCACTCAAACACACGACATTACTAATGTGGCGTTATTTGATCAATTCCCCTATACGCATCATTTAGAAGTTGGAATGACTCTTAAGCAAAAAGAGTCATAGATTTTTATCCTTTCAACAAAAAAGCCCACTCATTTTGTATGGTGGGCTTTTTTGTTGAGAGATCAGTTTACATCAATGCAACTTTAATCGTGGACGAAGCCAACGATTAAGGCGACCCGCAAACATGACCAATCCGGTTTTAATAAAACCATAAATGGCTACTTGATGCATACGATACAAAGAAATATAAACCAAACGCGCCAAACGCCCTTCAATAAATAAACTGCCCTTACTTAAATTCCCCATCAAACTACCGACCGTAGAATAGCTGGCTAGCGAAACCAATGAACCATGATCTGTGTAATGATAGGCTTTTAGAGGTTTATTCGCTAAAAGCGCACGAAGATTGTGATAACAAATACTTGCCATTTGATGTGCCGATTGTGCTCGCGGTGGCACACGAGAACCATCCTCAGAAATAAATTGCGCGCAATCGCCGATAGCAAAAATACATTCATCGCGATTTGTTTGTAAAAATTGATTTACATGTAGCTGATTAATGCGATTGGTTTCCAAACCGGCAATATTGCTCATGAAGTCAGCAATTTTAATGCCCGCGGCCCATACCATTAAATCAGCAGCAACCAAGCTTCCCTCTTTCGTATGCAAACCTTCTTTTGAAGCAGAGGTAATCAAGGTATTCAGTTTGACATCCACACCTATTTTTACCAATTCACTCTGCGCAGCAGAAGAGATGCGCTCTGGCAAGGCGGGCAATAATCTCGGCCCTGCTTCTACTAATGTTACTTTTAATTGCGAATTTTTAACCGCATCAAATCCATAGTTATGAATTTCATCAACCGCATGATGCAATTCTGCAGAAAGCTCAACACCAGTAGCGCCGCCGCCCACAATCGCAATACGTAATTCACTATCCTTCTCTGGCAACCGTTGAATACGCAACAATAAATTTAATAATTTACTGCGAAATTTGTGGGCTTGAGTTGGGCTATCCAGAAAAATACAGTTGTCTTTAACGCCTGCTGTATTGAAATCATTGGACATTGAACCAAGCGCAATCACTAAATAATCATAATCAATGCGAGTGGACGGCAAAAACTCTTCGCCATCCTCATCCTGCATAGGTGCCAGTACAACTTGTTTTGCAGTACGGTCAATATCAACCAACGTGCCCACGCGAAAATTAAAATGATTATTAATGGCGTGACCGCGATAACTAACTGCATCAACACCTTCATCCATAGTGCCAACAGCAATTTCGTGGAGCAGAGGCTTCCAAAGATGGCTAGTATTTCGATCTATTAATGTGATGGCTGCTGCTTTTTTGCTTTTACCTAGCGTATTACCAAGCTTGGTAACCAACTCCAAACCTCCTGCGCCGCCGCCAACGACCACTATTTTTGTTACTGATGCTGTCATACGCTATGAACCTTCAGGTAAAAATAAAATCTGTAAGAAACAACCTAAAAATGCTTCACCATATAAAATGCTGCATCACTTGCATCTAAATAGGTTTCTACATTATTTTGCTGCGCGCTATCTAATTTCAAAAACTCAGAAAATCCAAATCCTTGCCAAAATTCTTTAGAGTTTTGTACCGATAAGAGAGCCATTGCTTGCGCGAGATTACTTAATGCAAACTCAGTGGCCGCGTGAATCAATTTTTTAGCAACGCCGCCTCCTTGCGCGTTTTTAAGCAGCGCAAGATCATGCAGATATAAACAATCAGCATTTTTAACCTCGCTAAACGGTGCATTTAAAGGATTTATTTTTCCAATCTTTGACCAATAACCCACCAAGTAAGCGCACACTTGCCCTTCACGCTCTGCAACCCACGCAGTTGTAGGGCTTAGGTTAAAACGTTGGGCGATAACATCGGCAGCTTCTAAAAAATAATCGGCATAGGCTTCGGATTGAATATGCTCAACGGCCGTTAAATCGTTAACCGTCATGGCGCGAATCGTAAAACTCATTCATTTGATCCATCAGTAAGGCTAGTAACTGCATCTATTGATTCGTCGTCAATGGACTCAAGTAAAAGCGATGCAGTTTCGCCTTCATCTTCTAATAAATTTGCATCAATACGTTTTTTAGTTTTAGCACCTAGCTTGCGCAAATCATCGACACGCTTAACTAAATTTCCGCGTCCAGTTTGTAAACGACTGCGGGCAGTGCTGTAAGCTTCTTGGGTTTTATTCAGGTAATTCTGAACATTATCCATAGCGCTTAACAACATAACAAATTGATCATGCAAGTCACCCGCTTGTTTCGCAATCAATTCAGCATTTTTATTTTGTTTTTCATAACGCCAGATATTTTCGACAGTACGCAAGGTTGCCAACAAGGTAGTCGGGCTAACTAGAATAATATGTTTATCGTAAGCGAGGCGATAAAGCTCCGGATCATGCTGCAACGCAAGCATAAAAGCGGCTTCGATAGGGATAAAAATAAACACAAAGTCTAATGATTTAACGCCTTCAAGCTTTTCATAATCCTTAACATTCAAACCTTTGATGTGACTGCGCAACGAATTAACATGGGCATTTAAATATAGCTTTCGCTCTTGATCATCATCTGTTGAACAGAATTTTTCATAATCACTGAGCGATACTTTGGAGTCGATAATAATATCTTTCTGTTCCGGCAAGTGAATAATCACATCCGGCATACGGCGAGAGCCATCATCACCGGTAAAACTCATTTGCGTATCGTATTCATGACCTTTTCGTAAGCCAGACTCTTCCAGTAATCGTTCAAGAATAACTTCGCCCCAATTACCTTGGGTTTTGTTATTTCCTTTCAGCGCTTGCGCAAGATTTACCGCATCTTCACCAATTTTTTGCGCTTGCTTTTGCAGCTCTAACACTTGGCCGGACAAACGGTTGCGGTCTGCATTTTCTTTTTCATAAACGTCTTCCACTTTTTTGCGGAAGTCATTGAGTTGTAATTTAAACGGATCAAGCGTCGTTTCTAACAAACTTTTACTAGAGGCAGAAAACTGTTGTTGTTTGTTATCAAAAATCTTATTGGCGATATTTTCAAACTCTTTGGATAATTCCACTTTGGCATTTTGTAACAGCGCGAGTTGTTCAGCAAAATTTTTACGCTCCTGATCTAAACGTGTATTTAACTCAGTCGCCTCCGCCGTTACTTTCACCAGTGCGGCATCTTTTTGTTGAAGCTGTTGTTGTACATCGGCAAGCTGTTGTAACTTTTCTTTAGCGGCGGCGAGCTCTTGCAAGTTGAGATTAGATTCTTCTTGCAACACCTGATTCACAGCTTTTAATTCACTTAATGCTTGCCTAGTGTCTTCTACTTGTTGTTTTGCTTGCGCCAGATCGTGCTGCAGCCCCGTTTCGCGCACCTCTGCCTTATGTTGCTCTTGCACATAAAACGCCTTTAACTCGTTTTCACGCAGTAAAAGCGCATCCTCCTGACGTTTACGGCTATTCGCGCCCAACACGATATTGGCCAAAAAAAAGCCAGCCACAAGGGTAATTAAAACCACAGTAAGAATAACAAATGCACTGTTCACGGAAGATCCTTAATAAATAGGTTGAGGGCGGGTGCTTGCTACCCTAGAATTCACCACTCAGAGACATGCACATTCTACCAGTATTTTTTTAATCCGAGCCGCCATGCTTTCATCACAAACCAATACAAATCCCCGCATTCTGGTTTTTGATTCCGGAGTCGGCGGCTTGAGCATTCTGCATGAAATTCAAAAGAAACTGCCGTTTGCGCCTTTAATATACGCGTCAGACAATGCCTTTTTCCCTTATGGCACCAAGGGCGAAGCCGAATTGATCACACGCGTCGACGCTGTGTTTCACAGGATTACAAAGGCATATCCCATCGATATCATCGTGGTAGCCTGCAATACCGCCAGCACAGTTGCCCTACCTCATATTCGCAGCCACTTTTATCAGCCGATTGTGGGCGTTGTACCGGCGATAAAACCGGCGGCAATCAAGAGTAAATCGCAAGTGATTGGTTTATTGGCCACGCCCGCCACAGTAGCGCGTCCATATACTCACAATTTGATTCGTGAGCATGCACCTCATGCTGAAGTGATTTCTGTAGGCTCAAGTGAATTGGTACAGCTTGCTGAATACAAGTTGCGCGGCGGCTCAGTCACCCCCGAACAACTTAACTCGATTTTGCAGCCGTTTTTTACACACCCACGTGGACACGAAATGGACGCATTGGTACTCGCCTGCACTCACTTCCCTTTATTGCGCGATGAATTAGCCGCGCAGTTTTTGCCGCAGGTTCAACTCATTGATTCCGGTGAGGCCATCGCACGTCGCGTTGCTTCACTATTGGAGTCACATACGTTTATTGAACAAGAACCAGAATATTCAGCAATATTTACCAAAGCATCACCCTCAGTGGATTCACTCAGCCCACAACTCGGTCAATTTGGAATTCAGAACATAAACATTATCGACGTTTAATAGTCTGATATTTAATAGTCTCAATATGTAATCGTCTTGATATTTCATTGTCGCAATGTTTTCTACAGGTATCACCATGGCGCTGCCAGAGCTAGAACAATTTTTTAATCACATACAACAAGCATTTACTAACAATAGCTTGCAACGCTTGGTGCTTTCAAAATATCAAGGCGACGAAGCAGACCTTGAGCGCATTACCATTCGCCCTGTTCACATTAAGAACGAGTTACTACTCTCATTTTTGTATGAATATCGCACCAACCACATCACCAAAAATTTAACCCTAGATGATGCTATTTTATTTTTAGAAAAATTCCTCGGTATGGATTTTAAAAATGCCCACTTGTTAACAAACGATTGGGAAATACAATTAAGTTTTAGTAAAAAAGGCAAAGTACTAATCAACAAACATCGCAATAAAAATACTAAACCTGAAAATGAAAGCTCACAAACTCACAACAAAGAAAAGCCTTTAGCTCAGGATAAGAAGCCATTAGCGCACAACAAAGAGAAGCATCGCTTTGTAGAGCAAAGCCGCCCTTACCTGCATGAACTAGGCATTACCGATGGCAATGGTCAAATTATCCCGGCCATGTCGCGCAAGTGGAAACAAATCAATAAATTTATTGAAGTACTTTCCAGTGCGATTGAAAACACGGGTCTCGTGCAGAAAAAAGAAGTTCATATTGCAGATTTTGGCTCCGGCAAAGCCTATTTAACCTTTGCGGTACACGATTATTTAAGCGCGCAACTCGGTGTAGCAACGCAAGTAACGGGTGTGGAGCTCCGCCAAGCATTAGTGGATTTATGCAATCAAACTGCGAGTAAGCTTTGTTTAAGCGGCATTAAATTCGAGCAAGGCGATGTACAACATTTTGCCGCACAAAATATTAATGTCATGATTGCATTGCACGCCTGCGACACAGCAACGGATTACGCCATTCATATGGGTATTCGCGCTGGGGCAGAAATCATCATGTGCTCGCCTTGCTGTCACAAACAAATTCGTCCGCAACTGAAAAGCCCGGCACTACTCGCCCCCGTATTGCATCACGGTATTCATTTGGGCCAAGAAGCAGAAATGATTACCGATGGCCTGCGCGCACTGTTGCTGGAAGCCAATGGTTACGATACCCAAGTGTTTGAATTTATCTCGCTTGAACACACCAGTAAAAACAAAATGATCCTTGCGCAAAAAAGTAAAAAGCCGCGCGATAAAAACATTATTTTGCAACAAATTACGGCGATAAAGTCCTTTTATGGAATTCAAGAACATTGCTTGGAAACGCTGCTTCAAAGTGATTATCTACACTCGTAACGGCTTGAAAATACAACAACAATGAAACATCTAGCGGTTCCTGAAGTCATAGATACCGTTATTACTATTAAAAGCTTATATTTCAGTCAATTTAGCCTTGGCTTGAATAAAAGCGTGGCTATCTACATATAAGCTTTGTATTATCGGGTTACGCCTAAAGCCATAAACAGGCTGGCACCTAAAAACGTAGCAGAGGAGACTCATTATGCAAAACATCTCAAGTATTCAGTCCGTTCAAACGGTAGACCAAAGCCAGGCAAGCAAAGTCTTGCGTAACACTTATATGCTACTGGGCTTAACCTTGGCGTTTAGTACTCTGTGTGCGGGCCTCTCCATGGCAGCTAACGTAGGCTATGGCCTAGGGTTGATCATGAGCCTTGTTGCAATGGCGCTTATTTGGTTTGTACTACCACGTACAGCAAATTCTTCTACTGGCTTATTGGTAGTATTCGCTTTTACAGGTTTGATTGGCGCCGGCTTGGCACCTACCCTCAACCATTACTTACATATGGCTAACGGTGGCAGCATTATTATGCAGGCACTGGGTGGAACTGCTGCGGTATTTATCGGGCTTTCTGCTTATGTATTAACAACGCGCAAAAACTTTCAATTTCTGAGTGGTTTTCTTGCAGCCGGTATGATGTTAATGCTCGCGGTAATGTTCTTCTTGATCGGCGCTTCATTTTTTGGCTACCATTTTTCTGCCGTGAGCCTAGCGCTTTCAGCCGGTATTGTGTTGCTAATGTCTGGTTTGATTCTGTATCAAACCAGCGAAATTATTCACGGTGGCGAAACCAATTACATTATGGCAACCACCAGCTTGTTTTTGTCGATTGTTAATCTGTTCACCAGCTTGTTGCAATTACTTGGCGCAACTGACGATTAATTAACGTGATGTAATAAAAAAGGCTCCCGCTACACAGCGTCGGAGCCTTTTTTATTGATTGTTTTCTATTGATAGACTGAACATAAATTTTCCGCATTGGACATTGCATGGCCGCCACCTACCTTTCATTACAATTACTGTTGCCCGCACTCAATAAAAACGCGCTGATTCTCGTACCTAATAATCGTTTACGGAATCATTTACTGCGCGCATTTGCGTTAGAGCAAACAGCGCAGGCATGGCTCAAGCCCAACATTCAAAGCTTAAGCCAGTGGTTGGAATTGCAATGGGAAGCCTTACAAAACAAAGGGGTTAGCTATTCCTGCGCGACCATCGCCAGCCCATTGCAGCGTCAAATTCTTTGGGAGTCAACCATACAAGGTTCCGCATTAGGTGCAATGCTGTTACAGCCAAAACCTTTAGCGCAGCAAGCCGATAGTGCTTTAAAAAATCTTGAGCTTTGGCGTTTGCGCGATACATTTTTAACCGATACCTTTACTGATCCTAATAGTAACCATGCACAGTTTTCGCAGTGGATGAAATCATTTAATCGCGCACTGACATTGCAACATTGCATCACGCGAGAAACAAGTTACGCACTCATTGCACAAGCATTTAACGATGGTGATTTAGAAAAGCTTGATGAAATTTATCTTGAAGGTTTTGATGATCTACCACCATTGATGCAACACATTTTAGAGTTAGCGACCAACCAGTTAATTCGTTTACCCAATCAAACTGCAACACAAACGACGTTAGTTCGCACCCAAGCCAGCACAACCGACGATGAAATACGTGCAGCGGCTTTGTGGAGCAAGCAGCAATTAACACAAGCACCAGATACAGCCTTAATTGGCGTTGTAGTACCCAACCTCGGCCAATGCCGTGATCAAGTTGAACGCATTTTTACCGAAGTGTTTGAGCCACATTCTCTGTTGCCATATTCGCCACGCTACACATTACCTTTTAACTTTTCGGCGGGAACACCTTTAGGTTCAACGCCATTAATACATAGCGTGTTTGAAATTTTACGTTTGCAAGATAACAACTGGCCACTGGAGCGTTTGTGCAATTTAATACACTCTCCTTTTTGGGGCGATGAGCCGCAAGAAATTTCCGCACGCGCACATCTGATTATGCAATTGCGCAAATTAGGGCGGCTTTCGCTTAACACAAGCGATTTGCGCTATTGCGCCAGCAAACTGGAAGAGCAACTCCCGTCATTAGTTAATGCAGGTTTAAGTAGCCGTTTTGAAACAGTGGGAACTTTATTGCGTCGCCGTTTTGAAAATAAAACAGCGAGCGAATGGTTAAGTGTTTTCGATCAAGTATTGCAAGCCATGAATTGGCCAGGTACACGTCGTTTGGATTCGCAAGAATACCAACAACTAAACCAGTGGTTTGAAGTACGCGATCAATTTGCTTGCATCGACAATCATTCAGCACCCATCAGCTACACACAAGCGTGTCGCTACTTGCGCGAGCTAGCAGATAAAACGCCGTTTCAAGCACAAACACCGGATTCGCCCATTCAAATTCTCGGCGCGCTCGAAGCCGCTGGTTTGCAATTCAGCCATTTGTGGGTAATGGGTTTGAGCGATAACCAATGGCCGCCTGTGCCCGCACCCAATCCGCTATTACCATTACATCTGCAACGTGAACACCAAATGCCGCACGCCAGTGCAACACGCGAATTAGAAATCGCGCAAGGTTTAACGCAACGTTATCGCCAATCCGCGCAGCAGGTTATTTTTAGTAGTGCACATAACGATAGTGATAATGAACTGCGCCCCAGTGCATTGATTCGCGATATTCCATTAACACAATTGAACACTATTCTCAGCGACGTAAATACAAGCTTGCAAACGTATTATCAACAACTGCAAACCTCTGCGCAGTTAGACATTATTGTAGATGCAAGCGGCCCAGCGCTTGGCAAACAAGAACCTGTTCGTGGCGGTAGCAGTTTATTTAAATATCAAGCCGCCTGCCCTTTTGAAGCCTTTGCACGTTTACGTTTAGGCGCAAAAAATCCCGATGAACCCGTGATAGGTTTTAATGCAGCAGAGCGCGGAAATTTATTGCATGATTCACTCGCCGCCATTTGGCGTGAACTCAAAAACTCAGATGGTTTAGCAGCGCTGGACGAAAATGCTTTACACAATATTGTCAGCACAATAACTCAAGATATTATTGGCAACGCGCAATCACGTAACCCGCGCAAACTCGGCAAAGTTTACTGCGAGCTGGAACAAAAACGTCTTACGCAATTATTGTGTGAATGGTTGGAAGGCGAGCGCGAGCGCCCCAGTTTTGAAGTCATCGCTATTGAACAAGATCAAAGTATTTCATTTGCAGGCTTAACACTTAAATTGCGTATCGACCGCATTGATGAATTCAGCAATGGCGACCGTTTATTAATCGATTACAAAACTGGAAATGCCAGCGCAAAATCATGGCAAGGTGAACGTTTAACAGAACCGCAATTGCCACTCTATACAGTGACTCGTGAAGATATAGCAGCAATCAGCTTTGCGCAAATCAATCGCAAATCACAAAAATGGGAAGGCCTTGGCGAACTGCACGATACCAGTTTAAATCAAGTGGGCATTAAACCCGCTGATAACTGGCCAGCACAATTGGAAGAATGGCAGCAACAATTACAACAACTGGCCGATGATTTTATTGCAGGTGATGCACGCGTGGATTTTAAAGATGTAAATGCCAAAAATTACGCTGCCGATTTAGCACCACTCACTCGTTTGGCTGATGCAGATGCTCTCGCACAATTTACCACTCAAAAATTACAAACAGCGGGAGCAAAACAATGAATCTCCCTCTCGACTATTTAGCTCGCCAAGCCGCACTCGACCCAACACGTTCTTTCGCGGTAAGCGCTCCCGCTGGCTCCGGCAAAACCGGCTTGCTCACGCAACGTTTACTCAAACTGCTGAGCTTGTGTGACAACCCCGAAGAAGTACTCGCGATTACGTTCACGCGCAAAGCGGCGGGTGAAATGCAAGACCGTGTATTGCAGGCATTATGGAAAGCTAAAGAACAACCAGAGCCGAGTAATCCGCACGATGTGCTCACGTGGCAACTCGCGCAAGCTGTGCTCAATCACGATCAAACTCATGGCTGGAATTTATTGCAATGTCCGCAACGTTTGCGCGTACAAACCATCGATAGCTTGTGCAGCTCTATCAGTCGACAATTGCCGATTGCCAGCGGTTTTGGCAGCCAACCAAAACCCGGTAATGATAGCGACACTGCATATCGTCAAGCAGTGCATCAGCTGTTAAACGAACTGGAATCAGAATCCACAGTCCGCGCAGATCTAACGCGATTGCTAGAACATTTGGATAATAATCTTCAATCGCTTGAAAATTTATTGATGGCTTTACTCGCCAAACGCGATCAATGGCTTGGTGTCGTTTTTCAAGCGCAACATGAAAATGCGCGCGCTTATTTAGAATCGGTACTGCAAGATATTATCAACGACAGTCTCAACAGCGCTCACCATATTTTGGCATTGCATGGCAGCGAATTGGCAAGCATTGCAGATTGGGCCGCAGGTAATTTACAACAATCAGCGCCCGACTCCTCTCTAGCAAGTTTGCATGGCATTACAGGCTTACCCGAGCCTGAATTAAATGAGCTTCCGCAATGGTTCACCATCGCTAACTTTTTGCTCACAGGCGGAGGCACGTTTCGTAAAAGCCTCACAAAAAATGAAGGCTTCCCTGCGGCAAAAGAAAGTAAAGACAGCGCAGCGTATAAAACTCGCTTTGGCGAAATGGTCGGCGCCATCACCGAACTGCATCCCGATGCTGCCGATATCATTAATGATTTGCGCAGCTTACCGCCCAGCCATTACGACTCCAATCAATGGGAACTACTCGATTGCTTAACGCGTTTATTGCCACGCTTAGCAGCACAACTTGATTTAATTTTTGCCGAACTTGGTGAAACCGATTTTACTGCCATCAGCCAAGCTGCATTAAAAGCCTTAGGCGATGAAGAATCACCAAGCGATATCGCACTACAACTCGATTACCGTATTCGCCATATTTTAGTGGACGAATTTCAGGATACCGCGAGCACACAATTACAATTGCTGGAAAAACTTACCGCTGGTTGGCAAATAGGTGATGGCCGAAGTTTGTTTATCGTCGGTGATGGTATGCAAAGTTGTTACAGTTTTCGCAACGCCAACGTAGGTATTTTTTTAGAAGCACGAGCAGAAGGCATTGGTCATTTACCCTTAGAAAAACTCGACCTCACGGTAAACTTTCGCTCGCAAAGCGGTGTAGTGAATTGGGTCAATCAACAATTCCAAAGCGCATTCCCTGTCGACGATGATATTAGCCGTGGTGCCGTAAAATATTCTCCATCAAATGCGTTTAAACCAGAATTAGCAGGCGATGCGGTTGAACTTTATTTAAGCCCATTTACAAAAGTGGAAGAAAAAGAAAATCGTTATCCTGACGAAGAAAATGATGATGACGGTAGCGGCAATCGTTACTTAGCAGAACTGCAAGAAGCGGAAGCCATAGCGCGTTTAATTAAAGAGCTGCGAACTAATCACCCTGATGATTCAGTTGCCCTACTCGCTCGTGGCCGCAACCATTTACAACAAATATTTCCAGCAATGAGCCGTTTAGGTTTAAGTTGGCAAGCAATGGATATCGACAGCCTTGCGCAGCGCATGGCGATTATCGATCTCACTAGCCTCACTCGCGCATTACTCAATCCCGCCGATCGTATTGCATGGCTCGCGATTTTGCGCGCGCCCTGGTGCGGATTGGACTTAAGCGATTTACATGCTATCGCCAACGCATCCATCGGTGAACAAAACCCAACTGCGAAAGAAAATGATTTTCCAATTATTTGGCAGCAAGCTTTATTGTTCGAACAGATTGAAACCTTAAGTCACGCAGGCAAACAAGCGCTCTCGCGTTTTATCAATATCATTCAACCCGCACTTGCCACACGTCAACGCAAACCACTACGACAATGGATTGAAGGTATCTGGCTCGCACTCGGAGGCCCCGCTACATTATTAGATGCGCAAGACATTAATGATATCCCCAGCTTTTTTGCGCTGCTCGAACAACACCAACAAGGCGGTAGTATTAATGATTGGCAACTGTTTAATCGCGCCGTCAATAAACTCTATGCTGCACCGCGCCAAAATGCCGATGCAAAATTGCAAGTGATGACGATGCACAAATCTAAAGGTTTGGAATTTGATCACGTCATCATTCCACGCCTGCACAAACTTTCGCCCAGCGACAGCCAACAATTATTACTGTGGAAAGAACGTTTAAACCATCACGGCGAGCGCCAATTATTGCTAGGGCCATTAGCCCCAATCGGCGGTGAAAAAGATAAGCTTTACGCCTACATTAAAAAAGAATCCGCACTGCAACTGCAATATGAAGCAACGCGCTTATTCTATGTGGGCTGCACCCGCGCCATTAAAAAACTGTATTTATTCGCCAGCCTTTCACAAACCGATGAAGGTACATGGAAAAACCCATCCAAAAACTCTTTATTGAACAGCATTTGGCTGAATGTACAATCGCAAGTTAAAACTATTACACCAATAACACTTGCGCACAAAAATACAACAACACAATTTCATCGCCCAGGATTACAACAGCTATTACGTTTAAAACCAGAATGGCAAACACCTGCTTTGCAAGACAATGAGCTATTAAAAATCTATCGCGGCAAAGAATACAGCGATGAAGAAAATACTCCCACACCCGAAACGCGCAGCGCAAAACTAGCACGCCACACAGGCACACTTATTCACCGCGCATTACAAAATCTAGTGGGTATCGCTAACACTATTGACGTTAAAAAATGGCAAGAAACACAACAATCGTTTTGGAATGTATATTTAAAACAAAATGGCTGGAATGCCGATGAAATTGCGCAAGCGATTAAAAAAATATCACAAGCCATCCATAGCACCCTAAATGATAAACACGGGCAATGGTTGTTAGATAATTCTCACGCACAAAGCGCCTGCGAACTCGCCATCACCCACAAACAAGGCAATCACATCGATTTAAAACTACGTGAAAATATTGTTGACCGAACTTTTATCGCAGATGACGTACGCTGGATTATTGATTATAAAAGTAGCGAACCACGCTCAGAACAAACAGTTGCAGATTTTTGCACACAAGAGATAGCAGCGTATAAAACACAACTCGTTCGCTATAAAGCCTGTTTTGCAGCATTAGGGGAAACAGAAATAAAAACAGCGTTGTATTTTCCATTGTTAGGAAATGGGGAAAGGTTTGTAGAAGTGGATGTTTGATTTGCCTGCGGCACGCCTCACTTTTCTTTCGGCAACTGCTCCTGCGTTGCTCTATCTTCTACATCCATGTAGTCGTGCTTGCCCACAAAATTGCAGGAGCAATTTTGCACAACATAGTTGCCCGAAGGGTGAAAGCCACGGAGGCTTTCATGAAAGAAAAGAAAGCAAAAGAAAAGACACCCAGCTCGTTCGTATTTCCTGCGCTTCTCAGATAATTCCCGCCGTTCCGACGAGACATCCATATCTCGACGTCACTAAAACCTACTTCCTGTAGGTTTTGCAGAAATTATCTTCCGATGCTCGGCGAACTCACATGGGGCTTTATAAGCGCAAGAAATTAAAAATATAATTATCTCTTAAAACTTATAAACCAACGTCGCCGATGTAGTGGTATCTACTTTTTCTTTACCGGGATCAACCTTAGTATCACCGGCGATAGCGACAGCAAATTTCATTTGCATAGAGTTAGTAATCGAGGCCGATACGGACGTTTCACTCATAGTCCGAGTATTGTCTGAACTAGCCTCAACACTAACGACTTGTTTAAATGCAGCGGTTTGGCTGAACTTCCACTCCAACTCTGTTGCTACACGCAACAATGCGCCTTGCTCTGTTTCATAAATATAAGGATTATTAATATCATCCGTTTGCAACGCTTTCTCACCGCGAAAATAACCAGGGCCTGCTTCCAAAAACCAAGTCAAGGTCGGTCTTGAATATATCCAATCACCATAACCAATAGCGGCAGTAGTGTAAGTTTTATAAGAACCGAATTTATCGTGAGTGTAAGATGTAAAACCAAACAAATACGATTTATCTGCATCTGTTAATAAATATGAAGATTTAATAGACCCTAAATATTTCTCGGCAGTTTTCTCTTTTACCTTGCTATTATCATCCTGTGTCACTTCATCATTTTTAAAAAGCGAGCTAAGAATGTACTCATTTTTCCACTTAATAAAATTCTGTTTTGCATCTAACTTAGCGTGAATACTGGTTGTTTCCGTATTACCTGACGTTGCTATTGCACCCACATCAAGCTCTAGATCCCAAGGCTTCATATCTTCCGCAACAGCAACGCTCGACATAAAAGCAAGAACAACTACAAGATTGATTTTTAACATTGCTTACCCTATTAAATAATGATGATTAAACACAGAGACAACAAAAAACTCAGCATTAGAAATATCTAAATAAAGGAAGCTACAGCTTTTGCTGCGAAGCTCTAATATTCACATTACAGTATTGGTTTATTTTTGCGCCTGCAACAGCAGATTTACCCATCTTTTTCTGCAACTTCCAAAATTGGCATTCATTACTCATCTGTTTTTTTAATTTTGTTTTAGTAAATTCTTTTTCTTGCCGTTGAGACTCTAATAAAGCCTCCCTCTTCTCTTCTTCCTCAGCAAAGACTTTTTTGTGCGCCGAACTACTCGATCCAACCTCTTGTGCAGAAGTAGTATAAATTTCGTAACCCCTGTCGTGGGAATCAAACATTTTATACACCCAAGCAATAACGAACACCACAAACATCAATGTGACGATGGCACTTAAAATTTTAAACCTGATCTGCCTGACAAACCTACTAATCAAAAAAGTTCCCATCCATTTTTTAGCAATATCAATAACTATCACAACATAATAAAGCCTCATTACATATTCGAGGCAATATGATTATTGAATAGCCCTATTCACGTCGCCATTGAGTAGTACCATCGCGGGAATCTTCTAAAACAACGCCCTCTGCCAATAACAGCTTACGTACCTCATCAGCACGCACATAATTTTTGTCTATTTTCGCTTGAATACGCTCAGCAATTAAACGCTCAACCTCTTCCGCTGCAATACCGTCACCATTACCTGCCTGCAAAAACACTTCAGGATTCTCTTGCAACACACCTAAAATCAGACCAAGTGATTTTAATTGCGCCGCAAGATTCTCAGCCAAAGTAATATCATTTTTTGCATTATTTAAATCACGCACTAAATCATACATTCCAGCCAATGCCACACGGGTATTGAAGTCGTCATTCATAGCGTCAACAAAAGCTTTGTAATAAGCACTTTCTTGCATGTCAGTTAATACAAGAGGCGCAATATGACTATAACTGCGCAAAGCACCATAAAAACGCTCAAGCCCTGTACGAGCCTCAATCAAATTATCTTCCGCATAATTAATTGGGCTACGATAGTGACTGCTCACCAATAAAAAACGCACAACTTCAGGGTGATATTTTTCCAGCACATCGCGGATGGTAAAAAAATTGCCGAGCGATTTTGACATTTTTTCGCCATCAACTCGCACAGCACCAGCATGCATCCAGTAATTTACATATTTGCAACCATTGGCAGCTTCACTCTGCGCAATTTCATTTTCATGATGAGGAAACGGCAAGTCTGGCCCACCACCGTGAATATCAAAAGTCTCACCGCAGCATTTTTTACTCATTGCCGAACATTCAATATGCCAACCTGGGCGGCCAAGCCCCCACGGCGAACGCCAATGTGTATCTGTAGCTTTGGCAGCTTTCCACAATGCAAAATCACGAGGATCTTCTTTTGCTTCATCAATTTCAATACGCGCACCAGACAACAACTCATCAACATTTTTATTAGTGAGCTTGCCATAGTCGGCAAAACTGGTAACACGATAATACACATCACCATTAGCAGCGGCATAGGCATGGCCTTTACTAATCAGCGCATCAGTCATATCGATAATTTCACTGATGTAGGCAGTCGCACGCGGCTCTTGATCCGGACGAGTAATTCCCAAGCGAGCTTCGTCTTCATGCATGAAATCAATAAAACGTTTGGTCAATGCTGTGTATTCTTCGCCATTCTCTTTAGCACGATAAATAATTTTATCGTCGATGTCTGTAATGTTCCTAACATAATTCACATCCCACCCTTGGCTGCGCAAAAAACGTGTAATCACATCAAACGCTACCAGTACACGCGCATGCCCGATATGGCAAAAATCGTACACTGTGATGCCACAGACATACATAGAAATCTTACCCGGATGAATAGGTTTAAAAATTTCTTTTTGACGCGTAAGTGTGTTGTAAATCTGTAACATTATTTATTCCGATCGTAATTCAATATATGTTGATGATTATTCTTGATCATCAATTTTTGCAAAGCTATCTTTCAATCCAATCGTGCGATTGAAAACAAGTTTATCTTTAGTGGAATATGTACTATCCAAACAAAAATAACCTTGTCGCTCAAACTGGAAACGATCGTCAAGCTGCGCATTACCCAAACTCAATTCTGCTTTACAGCCGTTTAAAATTTCTAAATTATGGGGATTAATGTAATCCAAGAAATTTTTACCACCGGCATCTGGTGCCTCATCGGTAAATAAACGTTCGTAAATACGTACTTTACAATCCACATTCTGCGTAGCGGACACCCAATGAATAACACCTTTAGCTTTAACCCCATCCGCAGGATCTTTACCTAAGGTGCCTTCGATAATTCGCGCGCGAATTTCGATAATATTTCCAGCCGCATCTTTAATCGCTTCGTCCGCCTCAATCACATAAGCACCGCGTAAACGAACACGCTTACCTAATACTAAACGCTTATATTTTTTGTTGGCTTCTTCACGGAAATCTTCTTGCTCAATCAAAATGGTTTGCGTAAACGGAATGATGCGATCACCCATATCATCACGATTAGGATGATTATGCGCAGTCAACTGTTCAACTTTATCCGCAGGATAATTAGTTAAGGTAACCTTTAACGGACGCAACACACACATAGCGCGCGGAGCATTTTTATCCAAATCATCGCGAACACAAAACTCAAGCACGCCAACATCAACAATACCGTCAGAACGTGTTACACCAATGCGCTCACAAAAATCACGTAATGCTGCAGGCGTGTAGCCACGACGACGCATACCTGAAATAGTTGGCATGCGCGGATCATTCCAGCCATCAACGTGATGTTCATCCACCAATTGTTTTAATTTACGTTTACTGGTTACCGAATAATTAATATTTAAACGCGCAAATTCGTATTGACGCGGCACGGCTGACACTGGTAAATGTTGAATGAACCAATCGTACAAGGGTTTGTGATCTTCAAACTCTAAGGTACAAATAGAATGCGTAATTCCTTCTATCGCATCACTTTGACCATGTGCAAAATCGTAAGATGGATAGATGCACCACTTGTCACCCGTTTGATGGTGGTGAGCTTTTTTAATGCGATAAATAATCGGATCGCGCAAATTAATATTGGGCGACGACATATCAATTTTTGCACGCAGAGAGCAAGCACCTTCTTCAAAATCACCTGCGCGCATTTTTTCAAACAGCACCAAGTTATCTGCAACACTACGCGTGCGGAATGGGCTATTTTTTCCAGGCTCAATCAAGGTGCCACGATATTCACGCATTTGATCAGCATTTAAATCGCAAACAAACGCCAAACCGTGCTCGATTAAATGAATTGCCCATGCATGCAGCTGATCAAAATAATCCGACGTATAACGAACAGCGCCACTCCATTTAAAACCTAACCATTCCACATCTTGCTTAATGGAATTAACAAATTCTTCATTTTCTTTTTCAGGATTAGTGTCGTCAAAACGTAAATTGCATGTACCGCTAAATTCTTCAGCAAGACCAAAATTTAAGCAAATAGATTTTGCGTGACCAATATGCAAGTAGCCATTAGGCTCTGGGGGAAAGCGTGTAGCAATTTTTTTATGTACGCCCTGCTCTACGTCTTTACGAATTATTTGCTGTAAAAAATGCAATGGCTTCTTTACATCATTTGTAGTGTTAGCGTTATTGGCAATATGTTGATCGGTCATGCTGGTATAAATTCCAATGTAAAAACAAAATGGCGAGTAATCGCACTATTAATAATAGTTGTATTGTAAGTAAGCTTTACGCGCTTGTCATGGTGATAACACGCTATTTAGGCGTAGATCGATAATCGCTGCGCCTTTGAAGCTGATAACGCTCTGTTGCACGCTGATGATCAAGTAATGTTTTTGAAAACTCCGAGGTTCCATCACCCTTTGCCACAAAATAAAGTGCATCGCCCTCAGCAGGATGCAATGCGGCATATAATGATGCTTTACTAGGCGTCGCAATAGGCGTTGGCGGTAATCCATCAATCACATAGGTATTGTAAGGTGTTGGGCGCAGCAAATCATCTTTGCCAATTTTTCCTGCAAACGCATCGCCCATACCGTAAATAACCGTAGGGTCTGTTTGCAATTTCATACCCACTTGCAAACGGCGCACAAACACACCCGCAATTTGTTCTCGCTCACTGGCGGAGCCTGTTTCTTTTTCAACAATCGATGCCATGATCAATGCCTGATAATCATTGGCATAAGGTAAATTAGGTATCTTTTCTGCCCAGGCTTGATCTAATGTTTTACGCATAGTTTTATAAGCTTGCGTTAAAAGTTCAATATCGGTTGCGCCTTTGGAAAAAGTATAGGTATCAGGATAAAACCAACCTTCAAGGCTTGATATCGGCAAATTTAAAATAGCCAATTGTTCCGCAGCGGTTTTATTGGATAGGAGATGCTTTAATTCTGCTTGCTCATCCAAGGCAAAAAGTATTTGCTTAAATGTCCAACCTTCCAACAGCATGACTTGATGAAGAATAACATCACCTTTGTTAAGTTTTTCCAACAACTGCAATGGCGTTATACCCTGCTCTAAAAAATATTCGCCGGTGTGAATTTTTTCATTTTTTTGATAGCGGGCATACCAACCCAACCACCGCGGATGCTCAAGTACGTTTTTATTCGCTAAATCATGTGCCAAATAAGAAATTGATTTGCCATTTTCAAGCTCATAATAATAACCCTCAGCAGGCACAATTAAAGGAGTTACCAGCCAACGCTGAAAGCTTATCCATAGCCCGCCCATTACAAGCATTGCCACAATTAACAACGAAATAAAAGCAATGAAAACGTTTGATATTGTTTTTCGCTTAGAGAACATCATTACACTCTATCATTTAATGGTTGCATATCTTATGACAAAGCATTTAAGGCTTTGATCAACAATTGCTGTAACTGAGATGTTATTTTTCCTACAGGAAACTTACAAGCCGGCTCGCCAACAACTTGAACAACAGGCCAAACTCCAAAAACACTATTACAAAGAAAGACTTCATCTGCAGAATATAAATCATCCAGTGTTAGCTTTTTGATTACTGGTTCCACATTTAATTGCGAAGCAACACTTTCCATAATAAAACGTCGCATAACGCCTGCCACACCAGATTGCGTTAAATCAGGTGTAAGTAAAGAGCCATCTTTTACAATAAAAATATTACTGACCGTAGCCTCTATAAGATTGCCATTCGTATCCAGCAATAAACCTTCCGCAATATTTTCATCGCGCCATTCTGCACGCGCCAAAATATGTTCCAAACGATTCAAATGCTTTAAACCCGCAAGTGACGTATTAGAGCCAAGCTGCTGGTTACAAACTCTTACAGTCACGCCGCGATTGTTATAATCTTCAGGATAAACAGCCGCAGGAAAAACACCAATGCAAATAGTAGGATTAATCACATCAGGTAAACGATAACCACGGCCACCCTCACCACGCGTAACAATAATTTTTACTACCGCATTCGTTAATTCAGTAGACTGAACCTGCTCAATAAGCTGCTGCAGATATTGCTCAACAATATTGATCTGAATAGGTATTAACAACGCATCACAGCTGTCAATCAAACGTTCGCGGTGAAAACGCCATAAAGGAATTTTTGCGTTGACCATACAACAAGTTTCAAACACACCATCGCCATAAGTAAAACCACGATCAAGTGGCGATACTTGTTTATCGACAACACCATTAATGGCAATTATTGGGAGTTTGCGTTGCATAACCTGCCTTTTTATAAATGTGCCTTTATGCAAAAACGCCGAACAGTTGTCCGGCGTTTTTCATTAAAAAATACACCAACAGTACATTAAATTTTTCTAAATATTAATGAGCCGTTTGTTCCACCAAAACCAAATGAGTTGGAAAGAACCGCATCAATTTTTCGTTCTTGTGCTGTATGCGGCACAAAATTAAGATCGCAACCTTCATCAGGATTATCCAAATTAATGGTTGGCGGAGCGACTTGATCACGAATCGCCAACACACTAAAAATAGCTTCAACTGCACCAGCAGCACCTAACAAATGTCCAATCATCGACTTAGTGGAACTTACCGCAACTTGTTCCGCTGAAGTACCTAAAACAGATTTAACTGCTTGGCATTCTGCTTTATCACCTGCAAGTGTTGAAGTACCGTGCGCATTGATGTAATTAATCGCAGACACCGGAATCTGTGCATCTTTAATAGCATTCAACATCGAAGCCGCTGCACCGGAACCGTTTTCTGGTGGCGACGTCATGTGATACGCATCGCCACTCATACCAAAACCGATTAACTCTGCGTATATTCTTGCACCGCGTGCTTTTGCATGTTCGTACTCTTCTAGTACAAGTACGCCAGCACCGTCGCCCAGAACAAAACCATCGCGATCTTTATCCCAGGGGCGGCTTGCTGCTGATGGATTATCGTTGCGGGTCGAAAGCGCACGTGCCGCTGCGAAACCACCTAAGCCAAGTGGTGTTGTGGCCATTTCTGCACCGCCAGCAACCATTACATCAGCATCGCCGTATTGAATCATACGCGCTGCAAAACCAATACTGTGAGTACCTGTAGTACACGCTGTAGTGATAGCGATATTCGGGCCACGCAAGTTGTGCATGATCGAAAGATTGCCCGAAATCATATTAGTGATTGCACTGGGAACAAAGAATGGAGAAATACGACGCGGGCCTTTTTGATCCAGCGTTATAGCGCCTTCTTCAATAGTACCAATGCCGCCAATACCTGAACCGATTGATACCCCGATACGATCTGCATTGGCTTCTGTTACTTCCAAACCAGCATCGCGAATAGCTTGAATACCTGCAACCATTCCAAACTGAATGAACGGATCCATTTTGCGAGCTTCTTTGCTGGGAAAATAATCATCGACGATTAAATTTTTCACCGAGGCGCTAAATTGAGTTGTAAATTGCGATGCATCGAAATGCGCAATCGCAGATACACCACTTTTGCCATTCACAATGCCTTGCCATGTATCAGCAACTGTATTTCCTAGTGGACTGATCATACCTAGACCAGTTACAACAACTCTTCTACGTGACACGTTTGATGACTCCTCAGGGTGAAAACCAAAATCAAAGAGATTTTTTGCAATGGGAAAGCAGTAAAAGAAAAAAGCCGTACTATTTCGCAATAATACGGCTTTTCGAGAAGATAGTTAATCAACTACTGTAACAATTACGCCTGATTGGCATTAATGTAATTGATAGCCAATTGAACTGTAGTGATTTTCTCAGCTTCTTCATCAGGAATTTCTGTTTCGAATTCTTCTTCTAGAGCCATTACTAACTCTACGGTATCCAAAGAATCAGCGCCTAGATCTTCTACGAAAGAAGCTTCGTTTTTCACTTCATCTTCTTTCACGCCCAGTTGCTCAGCAACGATCTTTTTTACGCGTTCTTCAATGCTACTCATGATGTTATGTAACTCCAGTAATGTGTTAAAGATAAAACCGTCAGTAAGTTGAGCCGACATCTATTTAGCTATCATGAACCCAGCCATTATGTTTCGGTCAAAATCGACGCGCATTTTACATCTATTTAAACAAGTTGTAACCAACCCGACAACAAAAAAACATCTTTTTTCTGAAAACCTTTTAAAAACAAAAGGTTGCAGACAATTTTACGACATGTACATGCCGCCATTTACATGAATTGTCTCGCCGCTAATGTAGCCACCAGCATCGCTGGCTAAAAAGGCAACAACAGAAGCAATCTCATCCGGCGAACCTAAACGCCCCAAAGGAATGCGCGATAATAGTTGCTGCTTTTGCTCATCAGGCAATACTTTTGTCATATCAGTATCAATGAAACCCGGCGCAACTGTATTCACAGTAATGCCTCGCGAACCCACTTCTGCTGCAAGTGAACGCGCAAAACCGGCCACACCCGCTTTAGTCGCCGCGTAGTTAGACTGCCCAGGATTACCCATAGCACCCACAACTGAACTGATATTGATAATACGGCCCCAGCGCGCTTTCATCATACCGCGCAAAACGCCTTTGCTTAAACGATACACAGCGCTCAGATTGGTATTGATAACATCAAACCACTCATCGTCACTCATGCGCATTAATAAATTATCTTTAGTAATACCAGCATTGTTCACCAAAATCGCAGGCGCGCCAAATTCTTCAGTAACGCTTTTCAATAAACCCGCCACAGAATCAGCATCAGTAACATTTAATACTTTGCCAACACCACGAATACCTTGCTCAGCAAAACGCGCCGAAATTTTTTCTGCGCCAGATTCGCTAGTAGCGGTACCAATAACAATCGCGCCAGCTTTGCCTAATTGTTCAGCAATAGCTGCACCTATACCGCGGCTCGCGCCAGTGACTAATGCAACTTTATCATTAATGCTCATGTGAATTTTCTCTTATTAAAACTTATTGAAAACTTGCTAATACAGCAGCAACTTCTTCCGATCTTTCCATCGATAAAGTTGTCAACCCTGAATTGATGCGCTTATTTAAACCTGATAATACTTTACCCGGACCACACTCAACGGTTGTTGTAATTCCGCTTTCACTGAGCGTATTAACACACTCAACCCAACGCACAGCACTGTAAATTTGTTCAATCATTAATGCTTTAATTTTTTCCGGATTCATTTCTGTTTGCGCAGTAACATTATGCACAACAGGAATCGCAGGAATATTAAATTGCGTAGCTGCAATTTGCTCCGCTAAACGATCTGCCGCAGGACGCATTAACGATGTATGAAATGGTGCGCTCACAGGTAATGGCAAAGCGCGCTTTGCTCCAGCCTCTTTACAAAAAGCACTCGCACGCTCAACTGCAGCAGCCGTACCTGCAATCACTACCTGACCAGGAGAATTAAAATTAACCGCAGCAACAACTTCACCTTGTTCTGCTTTTTTGCATGCTTCAATAATTAATGCATCTTCCAAACCAATGATGGCTGCCATAGCGCCCTGCCCTGCGGGCACAGCTTCTTGCATAAACTTTCCGCGCTGCTGAACAAGTTTTACTGCATCAGTAAACGCAACAACACCAGCGCATACTAAAGCAGACCACTCACCCAAACTATGACCGGCAAGAAACGCAGGTTGCACGCCATTTTTTTCTTGCCCCTCTTGTTTTTCTTGAAAAAGGCGCCATACAGCAACACTTGCTGTTAACAATAATGGCTGTGTACGCTCCGTTAAATTGATGTCTTCTTGCGCACCATTTTGCACAAGATCCCACAAATCATAACCTAACACTGTTGATGCTTCTGCAAAGGTTTGGGTTACAACAGGATATTCATTTGCCAAATCAGCAAGCATGCCAATTTTTTGAGAGCCTTGACCTGGAAATACAAAAGCAAGATTTTTTTGAGTCATAAGAATTTACTTATTGCAGTGGAAAAAATGTTTATATCGATGAAAACTGCTGCTGAATTCGCGCAGGAACATTTTGAATAATTTGCTCGCGAGCAACCATTAATGCCTGTAAAAAAGCCTTTTTATTAGCATTGCCATGACTTTTTACAACAGTTTTTTGCAGCCCCAAAAAGCTAGCACCATTATACATGGATGGATCCAACTCTGTGCGCCACTGATTGAGTAGCGGCAACATTATAAAACCCAAGAATTTATTAAACCAATTTTTGGTAAACCCACGTTGAATTTTTTTTGCGATAAAACGCGCAGTACCTTCTATGGATTTTAAAGCAATATTGCCATGGAATCCATCACACACAATCACATCAACATCGCTAGAAAAAATGTCATTGGCCTCTACAAAACCACTGTAATGTAGACGCTCATCATTTCGCAACAATGTTTGCGCGGCTTGAATGACGTCCGTACCCTTTGTATCTTCTTTGCCAATATTTAACAAACCAACTCGAGGCTTCATCGCAGGTGACGACGCTAACACAGAGCCCATCAATGCAAATTGATGCAACTGCTCAGCACTGCAATGAATATTTGCACCCAAATCGAGCAAGTACGCAGTGTGTGCTTCGGTAGGCATCGCCTTGCATATTGCAGGCCGCTCAATACCGGGAAATGTTTTTAATAAATATTTACTAATCGCCAAAAGCGCGCCGGTATTACCTGCACTCACACAAGCATCTGCACGATTATTTTTAACGGCATCAATTGCGCACCACATAGACGAATTTTGCTTATGGCGCAGCGCAACCAATGGATCTTCATCCATAGTAATAACGTCAGCAGCATGAATAATCGTAATACGGTTTTGGGATAGTTTTTTTGCGGGAATTTTTTTTGACGCTAGCGCGAGCAGTTGTTGCTCATCACCAACTAAAAGAACATCGACATCAGCAAACATCGCAGTAAATTTTAGCGCAGCCGAAACAGCAACGCGGGGACCTAAGTCCCCGCTCATAGCATCAATCGCTATTCGAATTCTTGTCGGCAAGATGAAATCGTCTTGCTGAGAAATTACTCGTTGCTGCCTTTGTCGATTACTTTACGGCCACGGTAAAAACCGTCAGCGGTAATGTGATGACGCAAGTGCTTTTCGCCGCTAGTTGCATCTACTGACAACGTTGGGCCAGTCAATGCATCATGAGAACGACGCATGTCGCGCTTTGAACGAGATTTTTTGTTTTGTTGTACTGCCATGATTTACTCCTATTTACCTACTCGCTGGAACCGAGGCGCCTCTTAGATTTATTACTGATTTGACAAACTCAATAACAAATTTTATTTCGGCGAGCTCTTAAGTTGCTCCAACACCTGAAATGGGTTTTTCTCTTTCTTTACCTCAACCGGCTTGCCACTTGTGTAAAGCTTGCTATCAACGCAAAGCTCTTCATGGTAGGCAACGGCGGGCAAACTTAATAGCATTTCCTCTTCGATCATATCGTAGAGGTCAGCTGCACCTTCACCAACTATCCAAGGGTCAAGAGATTCAGGCAACGAGGTTGCATGCTCTTCATCCCAAACAATACCTAATGAAATATCACTTTCGACCAATACCGTTACAGGACTCAAGCAACGCTGACATAACAATGATAAGTTAGCGCTTACATGACCAGTAACGATCTTTTTCTTTTCTTCACTTAAGCCAAACGCCAAGTCAGCCTGGATTTCTCCAGTGCTATCCTGCAATGCATCAGCCAATCGAGGCAGAACATTTACAGGTACAAACCCTTGCAGCGATATGCCCTGCTGGGCAAATTTGCGAGGGTCTCCCTGCCGAGGCAGAAGCTTCTGTAAAGGGGTCGTAAACATAAGCGCGCAATCATAGGGATCTGCTCTGCGTCTGTCAAAGAAAAACGATGCAAATAGCGCTATTTAGTGTCTTAAAGGTAAAATTAACCCCCTATTTATGGTTTTCAGGAAGACAAAACTCTATGCAACCCATTTTATTAGCCTCAAGTTCGCAATATCGTCGCAGCATTTTAGCCAAACTCGGCCTGCCATTTGAGTGGGAATCACCCGATATTGATGAGTCGGCGCAACCTCATGAAAGTGCCAATGTGCTGGTTAAACGCCTCGCTCTCGCCAAAGCCAACACTCTCACCGAAAAGCATCCCAATGCGTTGATTATCGGCTCCGACCAAGTGGCGACCATTAATAATAAAATTATTGGCAAACCGCTAACGCACGAACGCGCGTTTGAGCAATTACGCTCCGCCAGCGGATGTGAGGTGATATTTAAAACCGGGCTATGCCTGTTAAATAGCGGAACGGGCCACTCGCAAATTGCCGTCGAAAGCTTTTCCGTATTCTTTCGTGATCTTTCAGATGATCAAATCAATCGCTATCTTTTGCTGGAAAAACCCTACGATTGCGCAGGCAGCTTTAAAGCCGAAGGCTTGGGGATATGTTTATTCAACAAATTAAGAGGCGACGATCCAAACACATTAATAGGATTGCCGTTGATTGGCTTGGTAAAGATGCTTGCAAAAGAAGGGGTAGATCCATTGGCCACGACCATTTCCACCTAAGTTAAGTTAAGCACCATTAAACCAAACGATGCCAGGTTAAAATGGCATCAATACTATCAACACATAATTCTGGCTCATATTGATGCAACCTATCAGAGTGATGAGCACCATAACTCACTGCAATACGTGGCATATTAATACGGCGCGCCATCTCCATATCGAACTCTGTATCGCCAATCATGACGGCTTCGTTAACGGGCACATCAAAATGCTGCAACAGCTGTTCAAGCATTAAAGGGCTTGGCTTGGACTCGGTCTCATCGGCGCAACGGGTTGCATCAAAATAGTCGATTAAGCCATGTGTTATCAAAACCCTATCCAAACCCTTGCGGCTTTTACCCGTAGCGACTGCTAATAAATGCCCCTGCTCACGCAGTGCAGATAAAGTTTCATGCACTAACGGGAAAAAATCTGACGCTTTTTCATCTTCAAGACGAATAAAATTAACCGCATACCTATCGCGCAACTCTGATCGCTTAAGATGACTGGCATCGGGATACAAATGCAAAATCGCTTCCGGCAAGCCAAGACCAATAATGTTGTGGATAAGATGATCCGCCAAAGGCTCCCACCCCAAATCCTGCGCCGCAAGCTGCATCGAGTGCGTAATTTTGGCTTTTGAATCGATAAGGGTGCCATCCCAATCAAAAATAAATAACAACGTTAAACTCCCTTTGATTCAGACGAATTTATAACAGTTAACTTTTGCAGCACGGCCGCCAAATCAGCAGCCAAAGGTGCTTTTACGATGGTCAGCTCTTTTGAATCTGGCAGATAAAAGCCCAATTCAGCCGCATGCAGAAAAAGCCGCTTAACACCCAAGGCGCGCATTGATTGATTGAATTCATCATCGCCGTACTTTTCATCGCCCACCAAACTATGGCCGGCATATTGAGCATGAACGCGAATCTGATGCGTTCGACCTGTAATAGGCCTCGCTTCAACCAGCGTGCATTGCTCATAGGAGGTAAGAATTTTGAACTCTGTTAAGCTGGGTTTGCCATCGGCATGAACGCGAACAATACGTTCATCATTGGCAACCTCTGTTTTGAGCAAAGGCGCATCAATGCGACAAACTGATGTCGACCAAGCGCCAATCACAAGTGCCTGATAAATCTTGCGGATTCCGCTTGCACTCTTCTCCCGCAACGCCGCTTGTAGATGACGCAACATGCTGCGTTTTTTAGCGATCATTATGCAGCCTGATGTATCGCGATCAAGGCGATGTATAAGCTCCAAATAGCGCGCCTCAGGGCGCATTTGCCGTAGAGTCTCGATCAACCCTAAACTAACGCCACTGCCGCCATGAACTGCCAATCCGGGAGGCTTATTAATCACCAATAACCCTTCGTTTTCAAACACGATGGACTGCTCCAGCAATTTAGTCATCACATTACTAGGCTTGGCCAACGGATCTTTTTCTGCCATGCGCACAGGCGGGATGCGAATTTCATCGCCCATCGCGATTTTATAGTCCGGCTGGGAACGCCCTTTATTTACACGCACCTCACCCTTGCGAATAATGTTGTATATCTTGGATTTAGGGACACCTTTAAGCTTCGCCATCAAGAAGTTATCGAGGCGTTGGCCAGCCTGATCCTCGTCAATCAACGCAAAACTTACCTGTGTAGGCAGGTTTTGCGGCGCAGCGACACTGTTTTCCGGCGCATCGGCTTTGACTTTAGGCTTACTAACGTTAAGTTTAGGCTTACCAACGTTGAAAGGAACCTTATCGAACGGTGCTTTTTTATTGCTTGGAGGATATTTTTTCATGGCGCGCATAATACCTCAAAGCTGGATCAGAGAGTCACACCTAAACACCAATCTGTGCTTTAGATTGCTGCAACTAAAGATAACTGCTATAGTCAGACGGCTTATACAGGCTGGTTTCCGGGTCGCGCAGCAAAGGCGCACTGCTAGGGAATACCGCTGCTAGCACGTAAATCAGATTCGCCACGCCCTCGAGCAAAAGGCCATCTGCTTTACAAGAGTAACCAACAGGGTGACCTTAACTACGAATAGTGTAGGCACCGTAAACAATTGCGCTGAACAAAAAAAGCGGCATTGTTAATGTGAAATGTTTTGTTGAACTCTGCTTTCTATTTGTTAATTTATGGATTCAAGGCCAACACTCACCACCTCATTACAGAGGCAGAGTTGCCCTAATTAATCCGAGACATGTTGTACGTGTAAACACGAACCTTACATTAAATGTTAATTATATTAATTATAAAAAAATGTTTGATTCACAACTGATTAACCTCCTCACAACAGGCCAATAATCAGTTTGTCTGTTTATAACCGTTATCAGTGTCGCAAACGGATGTACGCCGCTTGCTAACTGGCCGCGATGCCAGCCACGACAACAAATAGAGTAAGGTAAACATAGCTTTACCTCATGCGAGTTAAGAAGGGATTGCCAAGAGCTCCAGCCCAAGGCACACACTCTGAGCGCTGTACAGCGAACATCTTAGAGCTCCCCTATCCAACCGCTGTTGCGAGCAATTTGTAGCGCAGCAGTCCATAAGGTTGCACAGACATTCATATTAACCTAGCCATTAGTTTGCTCACGCATTCACTAATAGATTAGGTAAAACATGAAAAGAATGCTCATCAATGCAACTCAACCCGAAGAGTTGCGTGTCGCACTAGTAGATGGTCAATGGCTCTATGATTTAGACATTGAAAATCGCAACCGCGAGCAAAAAAAATCCAACATTTACAAAGGCCGCATCACCCGCGTTGAACCAAGCCTTGAAGCTGCATTCGTAGACTACGGCGCAGATCGTCACGGCTTCCTTCCACTGAAAGAAATCTCTCGCGAATACTTCACCAAAAACGGTAACGATTCTGATGGTCGCATCAAAATCAAAGACGTACTGAAAGAAGGCACAGAAGTTATTGTTCAAGTCGATAAAGAAGAGCGTGGCAACAAAGGCGCGGCATTAACAACTTTTATCAGCTTGGCTGGTCGTTACTTAGTGCTTATGCCAAACAATCCTCGTGCTGGCGGTATTTCTCGTCGCATTGAAGGTGAAGACCGTGCAGACCTTAAAGATGCACTCGGCGCTATTGAAGTACCACAAGGCATGGGCGTAATTATCCGCACCGCCGGTGTTGGTCGCAGCGCTGAAGAATTGCAATGGGATTTAAACTACCTATTACAACTGTGGGAATCTATTGATGGCGCTGCAAAAAAAGACCCAGCACCTAACTTTTTATTCCAAGAAAGTAACGTGATTATCCGCGCAATCCGCGATTACCTTCGTCAAGATATCGGCGAAGTTATTGTGGATAGCAAAGAAGCGTTTGATTTGGCATCAGGCTTTATTGAACAAGTAATGCCGAACTACCGCAGCAAAGTGAAACTGTATCAAGACGATATTCCTTTGTTCAACCGTTACCAAATCGAAAGCCAAATTGAAACTGCGTTCCAACGCGAAGTAAAATTGCCATCGGGCGGCTCTATCGTAATTGATGTTACCGAAGCGATGGTCGCGATCGACATTAACTCATCGCGCGCCACCAAAGGCAGCGACATTGAAGAGACCGCACTAACCACCAACCTTGAAGCTGCCGATGAAATTGCACGTCAATTGCGCCTGCGCGATATGGGCGGCTTGGTCGTTATCGACTTTATCGATATGCAACCTGTACGCAATCAACGTGAAGTTGAAAACCGCGTTCGCGATGCATTGTTAATGGATCGCGCTCGCGTTCAGATCGGCCGTATCTCTCGTTTTGGCTTGCTCGAAATGTCTCGCCAACGTTTGCGCCCATCACTTGGCGAAACCCATTCAAAAGTATGTCCGCGCTGCGAAGGCCAAGGCACTATTCGTGGCACTCGTTCATTAGCATTATCTATTTTGCGTTTGGTTGAAGACGAAGCACAAAAAGAACGCAGCGTAGAAATTCGTGCAATCTGCCCTATTTCGGTTGCCACTTATTTGCTGAATGAAAAACGTAAAACCATTTCCAGCATCGAAACTCGCAACAAAACTCGCGTTGTGATTGTGCCAAACGCAGAAATGATGACACCACACTTTGAAGTTCAACGCTTACGCGACGACGACGAAGGCACACTCGAGACGAGTTACAAAATTGTTTCTCACACCGATGAAGCAAAAGAAGACGAAAAAGAAATCGACACCAAGCAATTGAATGCACCTAAGCCTGTTGTGCAACCAGTAGCGCAAACACAACCGGCACCAACGCCAGTCGCCGCTAAAAAAACAGGCTTGCTATCACGCATCATGAGCTCCATAGCGTCTATATTTGCAGACGAAAAAGTTGAGCCAAAGAAAGCACCAGCACGCGACACCAATCGCAATAACCGTCCACGCGGACAAAATCGCAATCGTCGCGATACAAGAGGCCGCCGTGACCATAAAGATGATCGTGAAATTAGCGATAATCTTGAGCCACGTAATCACGACTCAAAACCGCAAGATCGCTCAACTGAAACTCGCGAAGCTCGCCCACCTCGTGGCAACCAACGCGACAATCAAAGAGACGGGCAACGTGACTCAGCTCGTGATAGCGCAGAAGGTTCAACTGAAGGTCGCGAAAATAACCGCAACAACAGAAACAATCGTCAACCACGCGAACCGAGAGAGCCAAGAGAACCACGTCGCCAACATCCGCAACAAGCACCTGTAGACGCAGAAGTATTGGATAGCAATCTACAAACGCCTGAAGCTGTTGAAGCGCAACATGAAGGTGATGAGCAACGCCCTGCAAAACGCCCTGCAGGTCGTCGCACACGTTCAAATCAACGTCGCCGCCCGGCTCGTAACGATGAGTCGCCAGTAACTGAACAGCAAGGTGAAATTGAGTTTTCTGCACCGGAAAGCGTAACTGCTGCACCGACAATAACAACTCAACACGCTAGCCAACAAACCTCTCAACCTGCGACAGCATCAACCGAGGCACCAAAATCAATTACAGCACAATATATTGCGAAATCTGCATCTGCAGAGCGCGATTTAGCCGCTATTGAATCAAACCTGGTTACCGCTATCGCTAAAACCACTGCAGCACCACAAGAGCCAGTAGCCGAAACTAAACCAGCGGCATCTGAATCTAATATTGTTGCAGAGAAACCAGTAATTGCAGAAACTCCTCGCAGCAATGAACCTGTTGCCCCGCAAGTGGTAAACTTTGTTAAAGCTGAAGAGTCAGCAATCATTCCAGCCGCAGCACCAAGTGGCGCGCGCGCAACTAATGATCCGCGCTTAATGCCAAAACCACTGGCAGCAATTGAAATTGTGACGGAAGCTCCTGTGCGCAAACAAGCGAAGGCATTAGACACAAGTCTTCCACCGATTGTTGAGCACAATCCGCGCCCCATAAATCGCCCTGCAAATGATCCACGCAGTGCAAAGAAGCAAGAGTCACAAGCAAACGAATAACATAAACTGTTTTCGTTTTTTGTAGAAAAACCGAGCATCTTGCTCGGTTTTTTCTTTTCGGAAATTCAAAAAGTTAAAATTTTTAAAAGATATGGCCTTTTTCTCTATTTGGATATTGCTGATCTGAAAAACCCATGTATAATTCGCGCCTCAACGGAAGGGTGGCAGAGTGGTTTAATGCACCGGTCTTGAAAACCGGCGTAGGTTTATAGCCTACCCAGGGTTCAAATCCCTGCCCTTCCGCCATATCAAAATTAAAAAAGGCACCATTCATATGGTGCCTTTTTTATTTGCGTGAAACCTATTAAACTCACCCACACTTCACAACTCTTGTAGATATTCTCTAGCAATGATTTTCTCTCTTGCAATCTATGCTGCACCCTACTCTTCGCAAGCAAGTGACTCTGCTTATAGATTTGCCTTAGCGCTACTTAAAAATGGCCACAAACTCTACCGCGTGTTTTTTTATCACGACGCAGTACACAACGCCTCAGCATTAGTCACGCCACAGCAAGATGAAATCAATTTTCCACAAAACTGGCAATTTCTCAGCAAAGAGCACAATGTGGATCTTGTCGTTTGCATTGCAGCAGCATTAAAACGCGGCTTATTAAACACGCAAGAAGCGAATCGATACGATAAACCTGCATCCAACTTGGCGCAAGGTTTTGATATTAGCGGCCTTGGGCAATTAGTGGATGCCGCCGTTATCTCCGATAGACTTATCACTTTTGGCAACTAACTAATGATGACAAGCACCAGCAAAAAGCTTTTATTTATTAGCCGCCATGCGCCCTACGGCTCATCGCTCGCCAAAGAAGCCTTGGATGCTATATTGGCTGCATCTGCATACGATCAAGAATTAAGCCTATTATTTATGGATGATGGCGTATTTCAGTTGCTGCAAAATCAAGAACCCAGCCATATCGAACAAAAGAATTTTGCGGCAATGCTTCCGGCACTTTCTCTTTATGACATCAATAACATTTATGTTCACAAAGAATCATTAGATGCTCGACACATAACGAACGCTGAACTTATTTTTGACAGCATCCACACTATAAACAGTCATGCGGTTAGCGAACTAATGGCCAAGCAAGATCAACTGCTGAGTTTTTAAGATGAGCACTTTGCATACGGTTAACAAATCATCCTTTACACACTCAACGCTTTTATCATGCCTTGAAGTGTGTAGCATCAATGATGGCGTGCTGCTTATTGAGGATGGCGTATTTGGTGCAATGAATAGCTCACCATCCGCAGAACAACTTATAGCAGCAATGAGTAAAGGCATAAAAGTTTATGTGCTTAATGGCGATGTAAAAGCTCGTGGACTTAGTGCAAAACTGATTCCTGACATTACCATCACTGACTATGACGAATTTGTTCAACTCAGCATTAAACATCGCTGCGTGCAAAGCTGGTATTAATATGCAGCTAGTTGTTGAAAATAAAATTATTGAACTCGACAAAGAAGGATTTTTAAAAAACTTATCAGACTGGAACAAAGAAGTTGCGACAGAAGTTGCCATAAAAGAAAATATTGTATTAACAGCGGAGCACTGGGAAATTATTGAATTATTACGCGATTTTTATCAGCAATTTCAAATATCTCCCTCCATGCGCGCACTCGTTAAACGCACAGAACAATTATTAGGAACAGACAAAGGCCGCAGCGTTTATTTATTGCAACTTTTTCCTACGAGCCCAGCAAAAATCGCCAGCAAAATAGCAGGCTTACCAAAACCACCTAACTGTTTGTAGTTGCTTGTAGTTGTCTATAGCTGCGTAATATTTAATTACCTGAAAACAACACACAATAAAAAAGGAGGCATTGCCTCCTTTTTTATTTAATATTTATTAGCGCAACATATTTATGCAGCATCAATAGACTTAATAGTGCCTTTTGGCAAAACAGCATGTACAGCAACTTTTTGAAATTTTAATTCAATATTGTTGCCAGTTTCCAGCACCACATAATTATCATCAACTTTGGTAACTTTTCCAAGCATACCGCTAGTCATTACAACCTCATCGCCTTTCGCCAAGGCAGAAACCAAACCTTGATGTTCTTTTTGACGCTTACGTTGAGGGCGAATAATAAAAAAGTACATGAAGGCGAACAATCCACCAAACATTACAATGCTAATTAAAGGACTAGTACCGGACGGTGCTTGTGCAGTTTGTGCAAATGCGGAAGAAACGAAAAAACTCATAGGAAACCCCTAACGAAAAAAAACGCTAACTCTACCCTTTTTACTATGGGCAGGCAATTAGCGTTTATCGTTAAAGAGAAAACAACTTAGTAATTAAGCGTAATCTCTGAACAGTTTGCGGAATACACTGGGAGACAACCCAGTCCAACGCTTGAATGCGTTTGTAAAACTTGTTCTATCTGAGAAATCGAGGGCCTTTGAAACAAAGTCCACACTCAAATGATCATCAATAAGATATTTAATAGCGTAATTGAATCGAACATCGTCGCGCAATTGTGCAAAATTCGCATTTTGCTGTTGTAAGCGGCGTTGCAGCGTGCGCTTGGATAAACCAATATCTTCAGCGATACGATCAATTGACAAATCTGAATGACCAACGCGTTGGTGAAGTGCATTCACAACACGAGCCGATACTCCTTCACAATGAGGGATTCTCGCCAAAGTCAAATATTCTTCATAAGATCTCACAGCTGATTGACTAAACTCGCCATCAGTTGTCATTTCTTCATTGCGATAGTTGCGCTGTAACTGAATCATTAGGGCCTCTCTTTTAAGCCAATTGGCATTATTATTTGTAGAGATTTGAGTTGATGAAATTACCCGTAAAACGCGCCTGAAGCAAATCCTTTTAATGGCATCCTGAGTACGCTATTCGCCTCCCTGCTATTCACCTACTACAGGAGATAGAATTTAAACGACATACTTTAAAACAAAAAAACAGTCATCAGTTCACAAATTCCACATTTAATATACCATATTGTCTCATATGTTGTCTTTAATATAATGAATAATATCTGCATTATGGGTTTTTGTGTTTACTTTTTCGAAGATATAGCGCAATTTTCCATCAATATCGACCAAAAAGCTACTTCTAATGACACCCATAAATTCTTTTCCCATGAATTTTTTTAGCGCCCATACACCATAAGCATCTGCAATAGCATGATTTTCATCAGATAAAAGCGTAAATTCGAGCCCATATTTATCATCAAATTTACGTAATTTACTGGGTGCATCCGGGCTAACACCTAAAACCACCGTATTTATAGCAGCCAATTCATCCATTGAATCGCGTATACCGCAAGCTTGTGTGGTGCATCCAGGAGTCGATGCGCGGGGATAAAAGTAAACAACAACATTACTTTTGCCGCGAAACTGCTTAAGCGTTATTGTCTTGCCATTTTGATCAAGAAGCTCAAAATTAGGCGCAAGATTGCCAATTTTCGGATATGCCATTAATAAGTCCTTAAAAACAAGTGCCTAACTTTGATTATCATTATTGATCATATCGAAAAGTGCGCTTTTCTCTTCTGCAGTAACAGATTCGAATGACGTTACCGTATCGAGGTTTGGATACGCCACAAAATTACGGCCGTTATGCTTGGCTTGATAAAGCAGTGCATCAACTCGCTGAATAAAAGTTTCTGATGATTCACTCATCTTTGCCGAAAATTGATCCACACCAAAACTGGCTGTAATAGTTGTTTGCGCTTGATCATTTAATTGCAAAGGCGTTGTCGCCAACATTTCGCGAAGGCGCTCCGCCACAGTGATTGCCTGACGCAAATCTGTATTAGGTAATAAAATAATAAATTCTTCACCGCCAAATCGACAGGGATAATCTAACTTGCGCACGGCCAACTTGATTAGGTTGGACGCATGAACTAGCGCATGATTCCCCAATTCATGCCCCCATTGATCATTAAATTTTTTAAAATGATCTATATCGAGTAAAATCATGGATAGCGTTTGCGTACCGCGCCGAGTCCGCTCCATTTCCAATTCAATCGTTTCTTTAAAAAAACGAAAATTGTATAAACCTGTCAACGCATCAGTGCGAACTTGTTCTGTTAAAAAACTGACTTCTTTACGCAATTCCTCAATGTCATTGAAGAACTGGCAATCATCTTGTCTGCGTGAGCACAGTAGATTTTCTGCTGGCTGTTGGTTAGAAACTGATTCCATAGATTTTTTAAAACCTACTCGCAATAAATTTTATCTGATATTTAATGAGCCATGTAAAGGGATTACTCAGCTAAACGCCTGAAATAAAACCCCTTCTGGCAATTGCATAATAATACGATGCAAACTACCGCCCTGTTCAATTAAGGTTGTGCAAGGAATTCCCATAATTTCAAGCCCGGGAAACGCTTGCGAAATTACATCTAATGCATCTTCATCGCTCAATGCATCATAAATAGGTACCAAAACGCATTCGTTGATAACGACAAAATTCGCGTAGGTAACGGGCATACGTTTATCGTCATCATTAAATTTTGCGCCTGGCCAAGGCAAAGGCAAAAGACGATATTTATTTCCATTCACGTTTGTTAACGAAGCCAACTCCGCTTCCATTTTTTTGAGCTCATCGTAGTGCTCATCATTTTCATCATCGCAAGCGGTATACACAATCGTGTTATTGGGGCAAAGGCGAGCCAAATTATCAATGTGGTTATCAGTATCATCACCCAACAAAAAACCATGCTCGAGATAATTAATCTTATTAACACCAAACGATTCTTTTAAGCGATTTTCTATTTCAACTTTCGATAAATCAGGATTGCGATTTTTATTCAGTAAACATGCACTGGTTGTTAGTAATGTACCTTGACCATCTGTTTCAATCGCACCAGCTTCAAGTACCCAATCTTGCGTTTCAAAATCAGCAGCAGGAAAAGCATTTTGAATTTGCAATTTTTTTGAAACTTGATTATCTAACTCTGGATGGGATTTTTCCCCGCAACCATTAAACGTAAAATTAATGAGCTTTACGTTTTGTTCAGCTATCACGCCAATGGGGCCATAATCACGAACCCAAATATCTCGTGTATCAACAGGATAAAAGTAAACATATTCTAGTGGAACTGACATCGCCTCAAGACGAGAGCGAGCACCCTCAATCGCCGCCGCCGGCAATGCAATGACAACATCCGCATAATCACAAATAACCGATACTAATGCCTCATACAGCTGAGTAACATCTGCCAGCATCCACTCCCAATCCGTATTTTTATGCGGCCACGAAATAAGAACAGCATCCTGAGGTTCCCATTCAGCGGGTAACCGCTGTGTAGAACTAGTCATCACTTAACATTCCCCATTATAAAAGCGGCTAGATGCCAATGTCTGTGCGAAATTTGGCTAATTATAACGAAGAATAACCCAAATAGGTTCATTGAGTGGTGATACGCTCTTCAGCGGGGAGAGAAATGACTTTTTCGCCCGATGCTTTTTGCAGGGCTTTTGTAGGCTGTTCATCTATTGCGGTGACAGCCCCCACCTGAACAATAACCGCCAAAGAACGGGATGAGGATGCGTCTCCTGCAGTAATGCCTGTATGTAGATTGAGATAATAGCGCCCATCATTTGCCGCATAGAGATCTACTTTGAGCTTATATTGACCATCTACGTTGTTTGTAAAGTCATAAGAGGCTTTATCCCCAAGCAACTGTAGCCCTTCGCTTGGGTTTAGCTCCACATGCATATTGCCATCATCAACTTGGGCATTGAGTAAAATCTCAATGCTCGTTGTTTTAGCTGCAGCAAGAGTAACTATGCTGCTCGAGGCCAACCTTACTTTAGCGCCAGGCTTAGCGTCTTTGGTTGTTTTTAATGCAGCAGAAGATACTTCAGCAACCCTAGTGTCTGGATGATTGCTTTGGCTATTTTTTTGCTGGCAGGCAGAAAGCATCCAGCAGCCCAACACCAACATCAATAGTAGTAATTTATTCATATTGATCCTAGCCATTAATTGGCGCTCACCCGAAGATTGAAGCAGGTGGTATTGTGTTGTGTATTATATTCATCGCGATTTTTTGCATCAAAAACTTCAATAATGTAAACGCCTTCTGCCAAACTTACACTATCGGATACAAAATCATTCACTGTATTGTTGACGTATTTAATAGATTCACCACGCTTAAATATGATGAACTCAGGTTGTGAAGTAACTGAAGCACCGCCAAATTTTATTGCGCTAACCGTGTAAAGTTTTTCTTGCGGGATAGTAAGTTTTACCAGTTGCGAATTAGCGAGTTTATTATATTTACCAAACTCTGCAGAACTGCAAACGTTTAGCAATGTGCCATCCGGTAGAATCGTTTTATAAAGAGGCAAACTGGATGCATATCCCGCATTATTGGTTTCATCGTCGCCATAAGTATTGGTACCAAAAATGTTTTGCTCTTGCATTAACGCATTAAATTCTACGGCTTGATCTGAAAAAAATGTGTTTAAATGTTCGTAAAATAAGAAAATACTTGTCATGGCGTCATTAGTGATATATTTGCTATCACTTAACACACTGAAGATCGTCGAAAAATCATTAGCTGTTTTATTATTTGAACTCACATAGTAGTTATAGAATATAGAGCCAATAGATCCCTCACTATAAAAACCTTTTGCTGTACGGTTACGACTACTGATATCAAGAAAAAACCCCGAGTTTTGTGCATAACCTGACGCATCAGAATAATAAGGATCATCCAGCATGATGGATGCAAACCCATTAGCAAAACCTTCTGACATAGCAACACGCATATCTAGCTTATCGCCATCAGTATGGTTACCGCCAAAACTATCGGCGCGAAATAAATTTTGCTCCAGGTAATGCCCCCATTCATGAACAATAACATGGGAGTCATATTCATCCGTATCGTTATCAGCATCACCTAAAACATAAATAGAAGAACCATCAAAATAGCTGGTGCCAATTTCACCTAAACGTTCATCGCCATTGGCTGCATTATTCTTAGTACTCCAACGCAACTCTAATGGCGGTAAATTTGTAGTATTCCCTGATGCACTTAGATGCATCGCACCGATATAAATATCATCCAAAATCGCAAAAGGCGCAGCAGTACGTCTAATTGAATATTGAAACCCATCCCAACCAGAAACCGCATGTAAATTTCGTTGCGAATTAATGCTACCTGTAGACGTCAAACTTCCATCTAAAACATAGACTGCATAATTGCTGGTGTTATCCGTGACTTTAAAATCCCATGTCGGGGATGTCGTTTTAAGCAGCTGTGCTTTTACTCGTACTTTTACGCGAGTGTTTTTAGGGGCATTAAACGAATAGGCACCGTTACTGTCTGTATTATCGGCAGCAATTACAGTACCACTAGAATTCAACAGTTGGACAACCGCGCCACGCACAGGCATTTCTCTTATTGCGTTATAATTTAGTCCTAACTGATTATTGTTGTGAGGGACAAAATCATAGGTAACCGAACCAGACAAGGTTACTGGATCAATAATAGCAACGCTGGCTAAAGAACTACTTGAAGAACTATCTAGGGGCTCGCCAGATGGGCTGGATGATTGAGCAGATGCTCGTGAACTCGTTGCCATCGTATTAGCAGTTGATCCACTACTCTTGGACGACGAACCCCCGCCACCACACGCGCTAAGCATACTAAGCATTAAAATCGCTAGCCATACAGTACTAACATATGGACGATAACTACCATAAAATCGGCTTAGCATTATAATTTCCACAATCACCTTAACCCAATAAGCATAGACAAGAGTACAAAAGAGACCAACAATTTCCCTAGTATTTTTGACAGAATTCGTCAGAATGTATACAAATACCACAATCAAAGCGTGCGTTAGAAATACGCAGTGAAAAGTGCCGCACCGGCTAACGATTTTAGAATAAAGCCGCAAGGCTATTCATAATTCAACAGGAAAGACCATGTTTCAACTGCTTTTATTAATTGTCAGCATTGCACTCCTAATCATTACCGTAGCAAAAGTACGCAGCCTTCCTACGCAACAAAAAAAGTGGTTATTTATTCAAATTGGTATAGGTGTATTTTGTTTTTCTCTTTTATTTATTTTAGTAACCGGCAGAATACACTGGTTGGGTATTGTTGTTGGAGCGCTGATTCCAATTCTAAAAATGCTCCTGGTAAAAACACCTGTTAACAACACCAAAGATAACACCAGCTCACAAACCAATTCAGAAAACACGACCGATACTAAATCAGACAACAAGCACCAGGCTTCAAGCAACAGCGCTTCAATGGCGATAAAAGAAGCGTTAAATGTTTTGGGACTTGAAGGCGATATAGAATCCGGTGAAATTACACCAGAAATCGTGATTGACACTCATCGCAAACTCATCCAAAAGTTTCATCCTGATCGCGGCGGCAATGACTATCTCGCTGCAAAAATCAATCAAGCTAAAGATGTGTTGCTCAACGAATTAGAAAAGCATTAATGCTTTATCGCTAAAATATGAATGTAGCGCCCTAGCGATAAAAACGGCTCTTGCTGCGAATATTGCAACTCAAGCGCAATAACATTTTCTGGCTCTCGCTCACGGTTATCGTGATCAAAAATATAATCATGAAATACACGTATACCGCTGCGATTCAGTACATGTAGCGGTAAATCCGCTAGCCATGCATCAATCGTCGCGGGCGCCATCGGGTTAATCGGCGTTAAGCTGCCTCGCGAACCACCAAAATCTTTTTCAATAATTTTTTTGAAATTTGTGCGCAATAAGTTTTTATAAATCAGCGAATTCACATTGTAATAAGTGAATGATAAATAACCTGACGGTTTCAAATACGACAACAAACAAGGCAATAATGTGTGAGGCTCAGTCATCCATTCAATGACAGCATGACATAACACCACATCAAACCCGTCTGTTGTATTTGGCAAATGCGCAGGTAAATCCTGAATCGCACAATTTACCAACTGCACGTTATCGTGCAACGATTCTTGCGCTACCACCTCTTCTGCAAGCTTCAACATTTCCATTGAAATATCACAGATCACAACATGGTGCCCTGCTCGCGCGAATTGCAGCGAAAACTGACCTTGGCCGCCACCTGCATCTAAAATCCGTAAAGGTCTATCGATTTTGGCTGACGGAGTTTTATCGGACGAAAATGGCGCTACGGGAATATGTTGGTGAAAATCACGATTTAACACAGCCAAACGAATATCGCCTTTTAAACCGCCATAGATATTTTTTTTAAAGCGTTTTGCAAGGTCGTCAAAATTTCGGTCTTGGTTTAGAGGTTGTTTTGTCATGAAAGTTCTGCACGAAAGCGTTTTTTATTAAATTCAATTTTTGAACTGACTGCGGCTGCCATATCAATATCCAGCTGATTGCAGAGTTCATTCAGGTACATAATCACATCCGCAACTTCATTAGCCACTCGCGTTTTTTGCTCGCTCGATAAATGGCAAGATTGCTCAGCCGTTAACCACTGAAACTCCGCTAAAAGCTCACCTGTTTCCACCGCAACTGCCGAGGCCAAATTCTTAGGCGTATGATATGCTTGCCATGCATTTAACACAGCGATTTCGCGAAACTCACGGGTGATGTAGCTAAGATTTATGAGCTTATCACGAGGCTTAGTTTCTGAAGACTTAGTTTCTGACATGGTGCTCTCTCTATTTTCTTTTATGGACACTTATGGATGCAGCGTTACATTCGACGGATCTACATCCAGAGAATACAAATCCAAAAACATGGTGGGTGTACATGATTCGCACAAACAATGCGCAATTGTACACTGGCATCACCACAGATATCCAAAGGCGCTGGCAAGAACATCTTACCGGCAAAGGTGGCGCACGTTATTTTCGCGCACACACACCACAAGCCGTTTGTTTTTTGGAAGAGCACCCTGATCGCAGCAGTGCCAGTAAACGCGAAGCAGCCATTAAAAAACTAACGAAAACAAACAAAGAGCTACTGCTGCTCGCGCATCCACTTCCTGATGATTTCAGTTTAAACAATGACTAATTCAAGCATGACTAATTCAAACGATGGTACAAAAGCAGCCAAACGCCAATCTTGCCCGCAATGCTTGCGCCCACTCAGCACATGCATTTGTGGATTAGTGCAGCCCATTCAAAATCAGATTGAATTAATTATTTTGCAGCACCCCCTGGAAGTGAAGGAAGCAAAAAATACTGCGCGCCTTCTGTACCTCTGTTTAAAGAACAGCCAAATTCATGTTGGCGAAAGATTTGGCGATGCGTTTTTTGAGCAATTTAATGCGCCATCTACATACAACTTACTGCTCTACCCTGAAACGCCGGAAGAAAAATCATTGGGGATTATTGCGCCGCCATTACTCGATTCAACAAAGCTCAATATTGATATTGATGAAACAACAAACCATAAAAGCACGCTTCGTTTGTGGGTATTAGACGCAACATGGCGTAAAAGTCGCAAAATGCTTTACCTGAATCCGGACTTGCAACGCATGCCGCGCATCAATCTTGTGGATGCACAGCCATCGCTCTACACCATTCGTAAAGCCCATAGTGAAAATCAGCTTTCCACATTAGAAGCAAGTTGTTACGCTTTGCGACAACTGGAACACAACCGCGTTGACTATTCGCCCGTATTAACGGCATTCGCGGGGTTTATCAAACAACACAACACGTTTATTCCGTCTCCTTAAATTACGATTGGAAATACTATGACCCACCACGCTTTTGAATTTATCCGCAGCCAAACGATTGATGCTTTAAAAATTCGTGTAGAAGAATATCGCCATAAAGTCACAGGCGCACAGCACATCCATTTAGCTGCAGACAATCAAGAGAATGTATTTTTAGTCGCCCTACGCACCGTACCGCACGATTCAACCGGCGTTGCGCATATTTTGGAACACACCGCACTCTGCGGCAGCGAAAAGTACCCGGTACGCGACCCCTTCTTTATGATGGTGCGCCGTTCACTTAACACGTTTATGAATGCCTTCACCAGTTCTGACTGGACTGCCTACCCTTTCGCCAGCCAAAACCTGAAAGATTTTAATAATTTATTAGATGTTTATTTAGACGCAGTATTTTTTTCGCGCTTACACGAATTGGATTTTGCCCAAGAAGGCCACCGGATAGAATTTGCTGAAGCCGATAACGCTAATTCGGATTTGGTTTATAAAGGCGTAGTGTTTAACGAAATGAAAGGCGCCATGAGTTCTGTACCGTCACAACTCTGGCACACGCTGTGTAAATATTTGTACCCAACCACCACATACCATTTCAATAGCGGTGGCGAACCCGAAGATATTCCCAATTTAACCTACGAACAACTGAAAGATTTTTATCGCGTGCACTATCACCCAAGCAATGCCATTTTCATGACCTATGGCGATATTCCTGCTGCAACACATCAAGCAAAATTTGAAGATCAAGCGCTGTCACGTTTTGAAAAACTGGAAACGGTTATCAGTGTCGGCGATGAAAAACGTTACCACGCCCCTATCGCGGCTGAAGAATTTTATCCCGCAGAAGACGAAGAAGACCTCAGTGAAAAAACACACGTTGTATTTGCATGGCTATTAGGGAAAACCACCAACTTAACCGAAAGCCTTGAAGCACAATTGTTATCTAATATTTTATTAGATAACAGCGCATCACCTCTGCAACAAGTATTAGAAACCACTGAGTTAGGCCAAGCGCCCTCACCTCTGTGTGGCATGGATGATTCATCGCGCGAGATGGCATTTGTCTGCGGCCTTGAAGGTTGCGCAACTGAAAATGCCGATAAAATTGAAGCCCTAATTTTATCAACACTGCAAAAAGTCGCCGATGAAGGTGTACCTTTATCGCAATTAGAAGCATCACTACATCAACTTGAATTACATCAACGCGAAGTTGGCGGTGATGGCTACCCTTATGGTTTGCAATTAATTTTAACAGGATTAACATCAGCCACGCATCGCGGCGATCCAATTGCATTATTAGATATGGAAGCTGCACTCACAAGCTTGCGCGAAAAAATTCAAGATCCAGAATTTATTAAAACCTTAATCAAAACTTGGCTGCTCGATAATACCCATCGCGTACGTTTGATCATGAAGCCAGACACTCAATTAAACGAGCGCATTCAACGCGCAGAAGTGAACCGTTTAGCGGCGATAAAAGCCGAGCTCACCGATGCAGAAAAACAACACATCATTCAACAAACTCACGCGTTGCAAGCACGCCAGTTACAACATGATGATGAAAGCATTCTGCCAAAAGTCGGCATAGAAGATATCCCCGAGCACCTGCACTACACTGCAGGCACGCACGAAACGCTTAATGACAATCCATTACGTGTATATAGCGCCGGCACAAACGGCCTTGTATATCAACAAATCACCTGCAAAATGCCTGCACTCACCGCAGAGCTGCAAGCTATATTGCCAATCTATTGTTCGTGTATTACTGAATTCGGCTTAGGCGATAAAGATTATTTAGAAGTACAACGTTGGCAAGCAGAATCTGTCGGCTCTATCCGCATGTTTAGCAGCGTGCGCGGCACAGGTGATGATGTACAAAAAATCGATGCGTACATTACGCTATCTGCAAAAGCCTTAACGCGCAATCAAATCGCCATGAGCGAATTAATGCAAGCAACATTGCAACGCGTTCGCTTTGATGAACCCGAACGCTTACGTGAACTCATCGCACAAAAACGCGCACGCGCAGAACAAAGTATCACCGGCCAAGGCCACAGCTTGGCGATGACAGCCGCAAGCGCAGGCATGAGCCCCGCCGCAAAATTATCACAACAACTGGGTGGTTTAGCAGGCATTGCCACACTTAAACAATTAGATAGTACTTTAAATGATGATGACAATTTGCAACAACTCAGCGCAAAACTTTCGCAGCTTCATCAATTAGTATTGCAATCACCTAAACAGTTTTTAATTGTAGGCGAAGATGAACATTTGGATGAGTATCGTTCAACCTTAAATAAACTCTGGCCAGTTAACAGTGCAAACGAAAACTTTGCACCGCTGACACTGCCACCGGTTAGCGAACAAATAAAACAAGCGTGGCTCACCAACACGCAAGTAAATTTCTGCGCAAAAGCTTATCCAACAGTGCCAGCTGATCACCCGGACGCAGCACCACTCACAGTGCTCGGCGGATTTTTACGCAACGGATATTTACACCGCGTTATCCGCGAACAAGGTGGAGCCTACGGCGGCGGCGCAAGCCAGGACAACACCATCGCCGCATTCCGTTTTTATTCCTATCGCGACCCACGCTTAAGCGAAACGCTGGAAGATTTTGATGCGGCATTAGGTTGGCTAAAGGAAACTCAACACACTGAGCAATCGCTAGAAGAAGCCATCCTCGGCGTCGTCAGCAGCATCGACAAACCCGGCTCACCCGCAGGCGAAGCAAAATCTACCTACCAAGCCGAACTCTTCAACCGCACCCGCGAAAAGCGCGAACTCTTCCGCAACCGCGTGGTAAAAGTAACCGTCGCGGATTTATTGCGCGTAGCGAATACCTATTTAAAACCAGAAGTTGCGAGTATTGCGGTGGTAAGTAACGCAGCGCAGAAAGAGAAACTAGAAGGATTGGGATTGGGGATTTGTACTCTGTAATATGCAGACCATACGGCGTATTGCTTCGCGAATACGCCCTACATAAACACCCATTTAAAAAACGAGACCTATTTTCGTGAAAAAATTTCCTCTTTGGAATGACATCCAAAAATACATTACGGCGCTATGTGCAACCTTATTTATTACCACCAATATTGCACAAGCTGTTCTGCCTAATGCTGAAACCACAAACAATCCACCATCGCCACAGAAGACACTTCAAGAGCTTGACCCATCAATCTCAAAACCAAAACTCAAAAAAGATTCATGCGGGATTCCGGTATATCCAGAAGTATCTAAACGGAACGGCGATGAGGGAAAGGTGGGGCTTGAGCTTCACGTAAGTATCGATGGTGATGTTTTAGAATCTAAAGTTGTTATATCTTCTGGTTTTCCTGAATTAGATGCCGAGGCTGTAAAATTTATATCACAATGTAAATTCAATCCTGCGCAAAAAAATGGAGTTCCAGTTTCCGTTTGGTATCCCATTTATCACAAATGGCGACTTACACCTGAAGGCAGTGACGATCTCACCCCAACTGATGGCAACTATACATTTAAATCACAAGACAACAATTCATTTTCAAGCTTCTCAGATCGAGCTTGCTCCTCTTTTGTAAATGAACTTATTAATAATAATTGGCTTCATAACTTAGAAAAATCACAAAAGCCAGTAAGCACAGAAGTCTGTGCCTGCCTTGAGTCAAAAATAAGAAAAGATTTAATATTAAATAAGTTATATGTAAAGGATGCCAAAGACATTAAGAGTTTTATTGATGAAGAACAACTTAAGGCATATATTCCCAGAAAAACAATTTCTTATATTTTAAGCTGTACAGCAGATTCGCTAGATATTCTTGCGCCAACTCTTGAATTACCCAAAAATCAAACAAACATTAAAAAATAACACGAAGCAAGTAGGTTGGGCAGCAATGCCCAACATTTCGCAACATTCGCACACATTTTAACTTTCGGCTTAACTTGCAAGATGGTCGTGTTGGGCATTGCTGCCCAACCTACAAATTTATTTGTATTTACGCTTCATCGTTATGCACACGAGCTGGTATCATTCATTAACGACTCAACCCACGCAATTTGTTTAGGCAAACAAACAGTGCGTAAATCATAATTCGTTACTGAAAATTCACGCGCAGCCTTACCTAAACGTTCACGCTCGGATGGATTTTGCAGTAACGCAACAACCTGCCCTGCAAGCTGTTTTGTATCAAAAAAATCAACCAAGATACCGGTTTCATTGTGTGTGATAACTTCGCGCACAGGCTCTGTATTACTGGCAATAATCGCACAGCCGATACTCATTGCTTCAAGCAAACTCCAACTTAAAACAAAAGGATACGTTAAATAAACATGCACAGTGGAAAGCTGCAACAGCTTAATGAAATTAGGGTAAGCCACCTGCCCTACAAAATGAACGCGGCTCATATCTAACTGATCACGCACTTCATCTAAAAACAATTTCTTCCACGTGGTACCTTCTGGCGCTTGAGCGCCGTAACTCACATCATCGCCACCCACAATAATCACACGCGCATTCGGCCTGTTGCGTAGAATTTCTGGCAGAGCTCTCATAAAAATATGATACCCACGCAAAGGCTCTAAATTACGATTTACAAACGTAATAACTTCACTAGAGCGGTTAATCACAAGTGTATTGTTAATACGCAATTCTGCTTCAGCATTAGGCTGTAATAGCTGCGTATCAATACCATCGTGAATCACATCAATATTTTTTTGGAAAGCTAACGGGAACGTAGAACGTTGAAATTGCGTGGGTGATAAAGCTCTTGTCGCCAAACCAAATTGCAAATCATGATTTGCATTTTTAATTCGCAACCGACAAGGCTCTGTTACTCCAGGCTTCGCAAACTCAGCATCAAAATTCACTTCATTTTTATTATGTTGATAATAAAATTCGCAATATAAACCCAAGCGCGCCTGCGGCCATACATCCATCAAAAACAAACTCTCACCCCACCCCGGATGCGCCACAATCACATCGGGATAAAAACCTTCATCGCGCATCGCAACGGCAGCCAAAAACGCAGCCTCACCGCGAATCACCTTAGACTCCATATCCAATAACCAAGAATGAATCTGGCGACTACTAGCCCGCATAGGCTTATATCGCGCAACATCTAAATTCGTCGGATTTGAGTTAGAGTTAATCGTCAACACTCTCACATCATGGCCATGATTATCTTTAAGCGCAGGCGCCAAATGCTTAAACTGCGCAGGGAAATTTTGGTGAACAAAGAGTATTTTCATTAAATGTTATGGCCTTTACTGCCCAGCATACCTAAATGGGCGATGCAACAATTCATATTTATTATCTATAAAACCCCATGATATCCGTTCAATACTGCCACTGCATACACGCCCGAAAGCATTTCTCACCTATAAAGACCTTCATCACCCCTATTCTTTATCTTTGAGAGAACTGAAGAAGAGCATATATAAACGGCTATCCCACTATGCAAGTGACTTACCTCACAGAAAGGTCATTTCGCCTAAAATTCACACAAATAAGTTGATTTACGCGTCATTATTTTTGGTAAGATAACCATATCGCAATACAAGGATATGCATATGCAAACCAGAAAGATAACAGATATTCAATTTATAACTCCAACAGGTTACAGGGCTAGCTCAAAGTCCCCCTCACAAAACTTTATCCCCAAGAAGAAAACAGAAAGGTCTTGGCGCCAGATGAATGGATTATATTTTCGAAAAGAATAGTTAAGGTCGCATGTTATGTAAGCGAGGCAGGATGGATCAATAAGCCTCATCAATAAATCATCTGTAGTATTAACCGCGAAGACATAACACTCGCGCGGTTACTGTTGAGGTTTTTATGTCTGTTATTGTTTCTGATGAGTTAATGCAGAATCCCGAGCCAGTGGATTCAGGGTTAATCAGTTTAATTTTATTGGCGCGGTTTCATGGATTGCCCGCCGAAAGCGATCAACTTATTCATGAATTTCGTCAACCCGGTCAATTATTTGGCGTGACTGAAATTATGCTAGCGGCTAAAAAATTAGCACTGCAAGTCAAGAAAGTATCTACCACAGCAACGCGCTTGGATAGAACGCCCCTCCCTGCCATTGCCATCAGTAAAACTGGTGAGTTTTTTGTATTAGCACAAACAGATGGCGATACGTTTTTAATTCATCATCCATCAGAAGCACGCCCTTTGGTATTAAATGAAACAGAATTTGCCGAACTATGGAGCGGCGAATTAATTTTGTTTGCCTCACGCGCATCTGTGTCTGGCGATTTGGCAAAATTTGATTTCACCTGGTTTATTCCCGCCGTAGTAAAGTATCGTCGTTTGTTGGGTGAAATTTTACTGGTGTCGTTTGCATTAAATTTGTTTGCATTAGTGACACCGTTGTTTTTTCAAGTGGTAATGGATAAAGTCCTGGTTCACCGTGGTTTAACAACACTGGATGTTATCGCGGTAGGGTTATTGGTTGTTTCTATTTTTGAAATTGTATTATCTGCACTACGTACCTATGTTTTTGCACATACCACTAGCCGTATTGATGTGGAATTAGGGGCTCGAATTTTCCGGCATTTGCTAGCCCTCCCTATGGCTTATTTTCAATCGCGTCGCGTCGGTGATTCAGTCGCGCGTGTACGTGAAATAGAAAATATCCGTTCATTTCTTACCGGAAATGCCATTACCTTAATAATGGATATTTTCTTTTCCGTCGTATTTATTGCCGTCATGCTTTTTTACAGCGGATGGCTAACGTTGATAGTGCTAGCGTCGCTACCTTTTTATGTATTAATTTCAGTATTGATTACCCCCTTGTTACGTGCACGATTGAATGAAAAATTTAATCGCAGTGCAGAAAATCAATCTTTTTTAGTAGAAACCATTTCCGGCATCGACACTTTGAAAAGTATGGCTGTTGAGCCGCAAATGACTCGCCATTGGGATAAGCAGCTCGCGCATTATGTATCCGCTAGTTTTCGTGCAACCACGCTCGCTACCATTGCTCATGAAGGCGTTAATTTAATAGGCAAGATAGTTGTAGTGTGCACCTTATGGTTAGGTGCACGCTTGGTAATTGATGGCGATTTAAGTGTGGGGCAATTGATTGCATTTAATATGCTCGCAGGGCGTGTTGCTCAGCCAATTATGCGTTTAGCGCAGTTATGGACTGACTTTCAGCAAGTCGGGATTTCCATGCAGCGTCTTGGTGATATTTTAAATACACGCACTGAATTATCGGCAGACAATCGCTCCAGCTTGCCACGCATGGAAGGACGCATTGAATTTGATAATGTGCGTTTTCGTTATCGTGCTGATGCACCAGAAGTCTTATCCGGTTTGAGTTTACATATCAATGCCGGAGAAATCGTGGGTATTGTTGGCCGTTCGGGCTCTGGCAAAAGTACCCTTACGCGCTTAGTACAACGTTTATATGTACCTGAACGCGGTCGCGTGTTAATTGATGGCATCGATTTGGCGCAAGCTGATACAGTTTCTTTACGCCGTCAAATTGGTGTTGTGTTACAAGAAAACGTTTTATTTAATCGTACTATTCGTGAAAATATTGCCTTAGTAGAACCTGCAGCAACCATGGCACAAGTTATTGCGGTAGCAAAACTTGCAGGTGCGCATGAATTTATTTTAGAGCTGCAAGATGGTTACGACACAATGGTGGGTGAGCATGGTTCTACCTTATCAGGAGGGCAACGCCAACGCATTGCGATCGCTCGTGCACTCATGGGCAACCCACGCATTCTGATTTTTGATGAGGCAACCAGTGCGTTGGATTATGAATCCGAGAGAATTATCCAAGACAACATGCAAGATATTTGTCGTGATCGTACTGTAATTATTATTGCACATCGTCTTTCATCGGTACGCCGTGCCGATCGCATCGTCGTTATGGACAAAGGGCAGATTGTAGAGTCAGGTCATCATGATGAACTGGTTTCCAATGCCGCCGGCCCTTATGCGCGCTTATTAGAATTGCAGGGAGGTTGAGATGAATATCAACACGCAAGCGTTTAAAGATTTAATTCAACGTTACAAAATAATTTTTACAGAAGTATGGGCGCGCCGCTCTGAATTAGATGCAGTCCCAAGACTGCGTCATGAATATGAATTTTTGCCCGCAACCTTGGCCTTGCAAGAAACTCCCGTACATCCTGCGCCACAAATTTTTATGCGCCTCATTTTAGGCTTTGTTTTTTTATTGTTAGTGTGGTCAATATTTGGAAAACTGGATGTCGTTGCCTCAGCAACAGGAAAAATTGTACCGGACAGCCGCAGTAAAATTATTCAGCCTATGGAAACCGCTGCAGTTCGCGCAATTCATGTTATCGATGGTCAGACCGTCAAAGCTGGCGATAATTTAATTGAGTTGGATGCAACGGTTGCACAAGCTGATAGTGATCGTTTACGAGCCGAATATTATGCAGCAGCTTTAGATGTGGCCATGTACAAGGCCTTACTTACTGCGCAGGAAAGTGAATCTGTATCAGGAAAATCAAAAACGATAGATTTTGGCACCAATAAAATACTGGCAAAAATTCCTGCTTCAGATATTAGCGCACAAAAACAATTGGCCAATGGGCAGTTCGAAGCTTTTAAAACACGCTCATCGCAATTGGCCGCAGCAATTTTGCGCCACCAAGCAGAAGAACGTTCTACTCAATCATTATTTGAAAAATTACAGCAAACTCTTCCCATCATGCAACAAAAGGAAGCTGATTACCAAAATTTACTCGCTAAAAATTTTGTATCTCGCCACGAATATCTGGAGTTCAAAACGAATCTTATTGAACAAGAACGCGATCTCGTTGCACAGCAAGAAAAGTTGGCTGAAATTACTGCCTCTCGCATTGAAGCTGAGCGTGAACGTAAACAGTTCTATGCCGAAACGCGTCGTGTTTGGCTTGATAAATTACATGAGGCAGAACAACGCACATCATCATCATCACAAGAGGTGATCAAAGCAGACACTCGTGGTCGTTTTATGCGTTTGACCGCTCCAGTTGATGGGACTGTGCAACAATTGGCGATACACACCGTTGGCGGTGTTGTAACGCCTGCCCAGCCACTGATGACTATTGTGCCCCTAAACAGTCCTATTGAAGTTGAAGCTTATTTATCCAATCAAGATATAGGTTTTGTGCATAAAGGACAAAAAGTTGAAGTTAAAATCGAAACTTTTTCATTCACAAAATACGGCACTATCAAAGGTGAAGTCGTTGCAGTATCGTCTGATGCAATCAAAGATGAAAAATTAGGATTAGTATTTTCAGTACGTGTACGACTTAATAAAAATACTATTCATGTAGACGGCAATAATCTACATTTATCTCCAGGGATGGCAGTTACCGTTGAAATTAAAACCATGCAACGTCGCGTGATTGAATACTTCCTTGATCCACTGATGCGACATACTAGTGAAAGCTTACATGAACGCTAAATATTATATTCAGCAGTGAAGTAATACTTTACACAATTACTTTTTACAATAACCTATAAAAAGCCTGCAATGATTATAAACCATAATCATTGCAGGCTTTTTTTAATTGCTTTTTACAGCATCAAACACTAAAAGTATCAGCCATTGACGTATACTTTTAGTGCGACTCATTTAACCATGACTCCCCAACATAGGTTGATTCATATCACTTTGACGGAGTAGCATTTTAGTTTCACCTGCAGTAGCCGGAGCAAACGCAGCCATCGCTTGAATCAAACTATCCATTTGCGCCGTGCTTGAGGCAGGTGCTGACATCTTCAGTTGCTGGTTTCCCGCTACCGCTACAGTCACTAACGGCGCAGTTACCGACGTTGCAGTAGATGTATTGCCAGCTGCATCTTTCGCCGTAATACTTACAACTTCCTTTTTCACCAATGCTGTTGTCAGTGTAACAGTGTAAGCACCTGTAGTCTGGTCGGCTGTTCCCATACCAATTTGTACATTAGAAGCATTTTTCACAATTATCGTGCTATTTACTTCAGCAATACCTGTTATTTGTTTTCCAGTTGAATTAAAGGCAGCTGAAGGTGCTTTCGGAGCCGTTTTATCTGGAGCATTAAATATAAAAGGATTTGAAACATTTCCTACCGTATCTTTCAACGTTACATTGATAACCTCGTTGTTCAACAATGCAGACGTAATAGTAATCTTATAGGCACCTGTTGTTTTATCAGCAACCATACTACCCAATTGAGTATTTTTTGCGTCTTTTATCACTACAGTACAACCTTTTTCAGCCACGCCAGATATAATTTTACCAGTACTATCAAACGATAATGTCGGCGCCAGTGGAGCAGTTTTGTCTGGCGATGAGAGAGAGAGAGCTGCTGATATATTTCCTGCAGAATCCTGTGCCGTTATTTTAACAACTTGACCATTAAGCAATGCATCTTTTAAGGTAACGCTAAAAGTCCCTGCTGAAGTCAACGAAGTCGAAACCAACTCACTTCCAGCTGTATCTTTCACAACCACCGTGCTATTCGCTTCCACATTACCTGTAATAACTTTTCCTGCAGTATCAAATTTAGCAGTAGGTGTTCCAGGAGGAGTTACATCCGGAGCCTTAATAGATATTGATCCTGATGTATTTCCCGCACCATCTTTTGACACTACTGTTACGGTTTCTCTATTACTCAATACAGTAGAAAGAGTAACCGTGTAATCGCCCGTTGTTGCCGTAACTAGACTACTACCAATTTGTGTACCTGCCGCATTTTTAACAATAACAGTACTGCCTACTTCTGCTATACCAGCAATTTTTTTCGCTGTTTTGTCAAAAACAGCTGTTGGTATTGATGGCGCAATTTTATCTGGCGCGGGAAGAGATAAAACTGCTGATATATTTCCTGCAGCATCCTGTGCTGTTATTTTAACAACTTGACCATTAAGCAAAGCATCTTTTAAGGTAACGCTAAAAGTTCCGGCTGAAGTCAGCGATGTTGAAACCAGCACACTTCCAGCAGCATCTTTCACAACCACCGTGCTATTCGCTTCCACATTACCTGTAATAACTTTTCCTGCGGTATCAAATTTCGCAATAGGCACTACAGGTGGAGTTACATCCGGAGCCTTAATAGATATTGCCGCAGATGTATTTCCTACACTATCTTTTGCAGTTACAGTTACGGTTTCTCTATTACTTAATACCGTAGAAAGAGTAACTGTGTAATCACCTGTTGTTGCCGTAACTAGAGCACTACCGATTTGTGTACCTGATGCATTTTTAACAATAACTGTACTGCCTACTTCTGCTATACCAGTAATTTTTTTCGCTGTTTTGTCAAAAGCAGCTGTTGGTATTGATGGCGCAATTTTATCTGGCGCGGGAAGAGATAGAGCTGCTGATATATTTCCTGCAGAATCCTGTGCTGTTATTTTAACAACCTGTCCATTAAGCAAAGCATCTTGTAGGGTAACAGTAAAAGTTCCTGCTGAAGTTAGTGCTGTCGAAACCAACAAACTTCCGGCAGCATCTTTCACAACCACTGCGCTATTCGCTTCAACAGTACCCGTAATAACTTTTCCTGCAGTATCAAATTTCGCAATAGGCACTACAGGTGGAGTTACATCCGGAGCCTTAATAGATATTGAACCAGATGTATTTCCTACGCTATCTTTTGCAGTTACAGTTACGGTGTCACGATTAACAAGTACGGAGGTAAGATTTACCGCATATGTACCTGCTGCATCAGCTGTAGCAAAGCCAATTTGTACGCCTGATGCATTTTTAACAATGACTGCACTATCTGGTTCTGTAACACCACTAATGATTTTTGCAGTATTATCAAATTTAGCGGATTGCAAAATAGGAGCAGTTTTATCTGGAGCATTAATTGAAATAGCAACAGATGTATTTCCCACAGAATCGTTTGCCGTTACATTGACAAGCTCTTTATTAATTAGCGCAGATGTGAAACTAACCGTGTAAGCACCTGTAGTTGGATTAGCTGGTACAGTTGCCAATGTTGCGGTATTAGTACTGTTTTTAACAACAATTGTGTAACCCGGCTTAGTAATACCAGTGATAGTTTTTCCAGTAGAATCAAAATTAGCAGTTGGCGCTGCAACCGCTACCACTTTTGGTGCCGTTGCTTTGGTTTTATCAGAAATGTTTCCTGCTGCATCTACAACAAAAACGCTGACAACCTCTCTATTAATTAATGCAGTTCCCAATGTCACTTTAAATGTTCCGGTGCCGCGATTAATGCCACTAAGATCAGGACCAGTAATCGCAGCACCAATTTGATCACCATTTGCATTTTTTACAATAATCGTACTGCCAGCTTCCGCGTCACCAGAAATAACCTTTCCTACAGAATCAAAAACAGCACCAAGAACCTGCATAGGAGCTTCAAAGTCTGGCGCACGCAGATTAAAAACTTCTGATGAAATACCAGCTCCATTAGTTGCAACTACTAAAAAGTTTTCACTATTTATAGAATGCATGCCAGTACTAATAATAAACGAACCATCAATTAAACTTGCTACTGTATTCCCAGCGCTACCAAAAGTCGGCGAACTACCACCGCCATTAGATATTAATTCAATCGAACTTCCTGGATCGGCAAAACCAGTAACGACTGTTCCATCGTCATTAAAAATCGCCGTCGGCCTTTTTGGCGCACCTGGTTTAGGTGGAGTAGGAGGAGTCACAACAGGTGCAGTTATTGATCTAACAAGTGATATATTGCCTGTCACATCTCTTGCAAATACGCTAACAGTTTCTTTGTTTGTTAATGCTGTTGCCAAATGAACGTTGTATGTACCTCTTACATCACCACCTCCAGATGAACTACCAACCACGGCGGTGCCAATTATTTTACCAGCTGAGTCTTTTACAACAACTGTACTAAGCGCTTCAGCAACGCCACTAATAATTTGTGCAGTAGCATCAAACAAAGCACTTGGCTGTGATGGTGCAGTTTTATCATTAACATCAGGTGTAGCTAATTCGACCCATGATTTATTACCCGCTGCATCCATGGCGTAAACTGTAATTATACTGCCATCAATAACAGAATCTTTTAACGTAATAGTAAATGCTCCATCAATACTATTTGTTGTAGTCGTTGTAATAACATCTTCTTTGCTATCCGAGCGACTGATAACTTCAATTAATACACCTTTTTCAGCAACTCCCGTAATTTTCGATCCTGTAGTATCAATAACCGCTATTGGCTTAACAGGAGCGGTGCGATCTGGTACAACCAAATCTACGGAAGCTGAAGAACTCCCCAATGCATCACGAGCAATTACTGTTAAATGCTCGTGATTACTTGGCATATCTGAAGGGAACACGCTGAAAAAACCTGTTTTCGAATCAGCAACAACCGTAGCAAGAATATTATTACCATTTTTAATTTCTACCGTACTGCCAACATCAGCATACCCAGAAACCCCAGGAAAATACTTCGAACCAATAATTTCAGCAGATAAGAATGAAGGCCCTACTTTATCAGGTGCGGCAACATAACTTTTACTAGAAGTTCTACCTTGCGAATTAATAGCAGTAACACTAAAAATTTCCAAATTTGTAAATGTTTTTGGCAATACAAATGAATACTTTCCATCAGAAGAAACAACATTCAGCCTACCAACTTCAATATTATTGGCATCACTAATGACCAAAGTATTACCAACCGTACCTACTCCAGAGATCACCTTCCCAGCACTGTCAAAGTTAGCTGTAGGTTTTAATGGTGCATCATTGCCGGGACGATTTATTGAATAAAGTTTTGATCCATTTCCTGCGGCATCAATAACTTTGACACACATGATTTGATTAGCAGGTATTCCTGACACATTAATTTGAAACGAGCCATCACGTGACGATGCCTGTATAAGAGAGAATGAATAATTAAACCCTGAGAAAACCAAATCACGACCAAGTGCGTTTAATATTTGCACCATCCCGCCAGGTTCTACAAAACCTGAAATAGTAGATCCATCATCGCTTAGCGAAGCGAATAATTTTGTTGGTGGAGTCAAGTCTGGTGATTTAACGCCTTTTTCACCAGAGATGTTTCCTGAGGCATCAACAGCAATAACTTTAACGAATTCACCTTTATCCATCGGTTGAATTAAATTAATGCTAAATGCTCCTGTTAGATGGTCTGCGTCACCTTTAACAAGCACATTATTCTGCTGATCTTTAACAATAATTGTTGCACCTGCTTCAGCAACACCATTCAAGACCTTACCTAAACCATCAAAATTACTCGTAAGAACAATAGGAGCTGTATAATCAGGAGCTTTAATAATTGTAGGAGGTGAAAAAAGAATTGTATTGCTAACTAAATCTGTATAAGCCCCTGCACTCACTCTTATTGTGTTGCCGACATTAAAATCTGATATGCCAGCATCATGAAAATGCTCGAAGACTTCTATGGTGTATGACCCAGTAATTACATCAGAATGCACCATCTCCGTAGTAACATTACCTATTTCTGCATAAACAAAATCACCAGGACGGGCGAAGCCTGTTATAAACTTTCCAAAACTATCAATTGTTGCTGTAGGCGAATTAGGTATGCCACTTGGTTTTACAGGTATTACAGATAGAGGAATTTGAGCACCGCTAGAATCGTTCACAAATACACTTATACGGCTAGAATCAGCAACAGCAAAACCAAAATCAAACTTGTATTTTCCAGTAGCATCTACCGTAACGCTTGGTAAAGTGGCTATAGAATTATCTTTATTTTTATAAGTAACTGTAACTTTTAAACCAGGCTTTGTTATACCACTAATTGATTTTCTATCTAAAGATAAAAATGATTTTAATTTATTGGTTTCATCCAATACACGTGCATTATTCCATAATGTGCCATCAGCAAATACAATCTCAAATGTTTTGCTATCAACGAAGTTAATTCTATCTGATGTCCCTTTAATAGAAAGGTCAATTCTATTCTGTTGTTGGGAGTCAAGGTCATAAGTAGTTAGGTATAACATGTCTGGTGTAATACCTGCACCTAACTCTATTCGATTCAGATTTGTTGTGTAGCCAAAAACACTGTCAACACCATCACCAAGCCCAAAACGAATAACAGAAGAGCTGGACATAGTATCCATAACAATCCAATCACTTCCTTTACCTCCAACTAGAACCCCACTTCCTCGTAACGAATCATCTCCATCCCCCCCCATTAAAGAATCGTTGCCGCCTTCACCATATAAACTATCATTACCTGCTCCTCCAATAAGCGTATCGTTACCTAAACCACCATGAAGTTCATCATTACCAGCCAAGCCATCAATTGAATCATTAAAATCCGCAGAATAAACAACATCATTACCTGTAGTTGTCGTAAGCAAAAGGCGCTGTTTTATAGCTTGTAAATTCCAGCTCGTATTGTCTGAAAAACGAATATTTTCTATTGTCGAATTTGAAAATTCGTTTTTAACAGTTATAACACCACCATCTTTTAGCTTAATATTTAAATCACTTCCTGTGTAAACCAAAGCCACATCTGCTATTGCAATAGTGTTACCAAAAACAAGTACATCATTACCACCAGCATCATCAATGACATCCGTACCATCACCCAATTGATAGTTGTAACTATCATCTCCTAGGCCGCCGCTTAGAGAATCATTACCTACTCCACCAGTGAGAATATCATTTCCGACTCCGCCATCAAGAATATCATCGCCAGCACCACCGGTAAGCGCATCATTACCAGCATCACCGAAAATTGAATCACTCCCAGCATCTCCTGCAAGCGTATCATTACCAGCATCACCGAGAATTGAATCATTCCCGGCACCTCCTGCAAGCGTATCATTTGCGATCGCGCCATAAATAAAATCATTGCCAGCTGTAGGCTTTTGCGCCAACTGTAAAAAATGCTGCAAATCCAAAACAGTATTATTTGCAAATTGGATATTTAACGAGCCATTTTCAATAATATTAAATGGATCGATAATTTTTATACTATCGTTTTGATTTATAGTAAGCGTTAAAACTCGATCCTGAAAAAAATATGCAGAGATTTGTTCAGGAAGAATTCCGGCACCAAAAACAATTTTATCCCCCCCTCCAGCATTGAAATATTGTGTGATAGTGTCATTGCCATCACCCAGATTAAATCTATATTCATCATCGCCTAGGCCTCCCTCCAGAAAATCATCCCCTCGACCACCAATAAGAGTATCGTTACCAGATGCGCCAACAATCTGATTATTACTCGCATCACCTTGTAATAGTTGTGGAAGAAACTCTTGATCAAAATTTAAAACGGATCCATCGGCAAACTGTAACGACTCTATTCGTCCACTAGCGACCCAATTTTTAACCATTATTTGATCAGCAGTTCCTTTGATAGCTATCAGCATGTCATTATTTTGCGCAGTTAAAATAACATCAGTTTTGCTAATTCCCGCACCAAAAATAATTTTATCTTTACCTGTCCTATCATCCAATTGATCAGCGCCATCACCAAGATTAAACTTGTAAACTTCATCGCCTTGATCATCTACAAAAATATCGTTACCTAATCCACCAATATAAGTGTCGTTACCTTTTCCGCCATTAACAAAATCATCGCCCGCTCCAGCATTAAATAATTCACCAGCATTAAAACCTATAATCGTGTCTACACTTTCGGTACCTTTAATTGCTTCTTTTTGGATCCGTTCATAATCCCACTTCGTTCCATCTGCGAACTGAATAAACTCGAAAGACGACTCAGAATTCAACTCGCCTGAAAACTGCGAACTCCGTGTATCGTTTCTTTGAAACATGGATTCATAATAAATGAATTCACCGGTACTCAGCGTTATCATTAACCCACTTCTATTATTTGCTCCCTGCACATTTAGAGCCGGCTCCACTCGTATTATTACGTCTTTCTCCTTCGTATCACTGGGGAGTTCTATTGTATCAATCCCACCCGGAGCACCGCCGTCACGCACACCAGGCGGTATAAATGGACAACTTATAAAAGTGCCTTCTTCGATCCAAACAAATTTCGCTCCGTGCTTGATTCTATACGTATCATTATCGTCACCGCCGTTTAAATAATTTCGGTCAGAATTAGTATCGGCAACAAGAATGTCATTCCCTGAACCCCCAAAAAGATTGACACCCGCCCCAACTAAGTAATCATTACCTTTATCGCCGTATAAATCGCTATTACTACTAAACATAGTGTCGTCATCATCGCTGCCATGCCTATCAAAACCCCCGTTTTGCGAATCTTGGCCTAAACGCCAAATGGCACCCCCCAAAAATGATATCGATTCAATTGTGTTGGCAGTAATACCGCCGTATCCGCCAAACTTGTACATACCTTTAATAGTAATTGTCGCACCATCTGGCATCCGTAAAATTAAATTGCCCTCTTCATCAGGCTTAATTTTTAATTGAGATTGCGCAATATTCAATTCAATCCTATCGTATCCGCCAGAATCGATAATTACATCATTACCATCGCCTAAATTGTATTGATAAGTATCATCGCCCGAAGATCCTGACAATTGATCATTACCTTGACCGCCAACCAAAGTATCGTTGCGCTTATCACCAACCAACACATCATTTCCAGCCGATCCATTAACTAGCTTATCGTAGCCAATATCTTTTAAATCAAATTCATCCCATTCGCGGAATACTTTAATTGGTCCTGAGATAGTATTTTCCGTGCGCCAATCGTGCGCATAAAATTTTAAATATTCGAGTGCGTTAGATGTATAATTTCCTAAATTATCAAATGCATTTAGCACAGTAATAACTTGTTCGTCTGGCAATCTAATTAATAAATTATTGGAAGAATCTCGAGTTAGTCTTAATAAATCTTTTGTAATACCATCGCCAAACTCAATTGTGTCATAACCAGCAATATCCGTAATAACATCATTACCATCACCAAGCTCATAATGGTAAACATCATCGCCAGCACCGCCGTTTAACTGATCATCACCTTTTTTGCCATTCAAAATATTGTTAGATACATTTCCTGCAATAACATCATTGGAATCAGTACCATTTAAAGGAGAGTTATTTTTTAATATCTCTGCGTTTATTCGGTCACTATTCCACACATCAGAGCCGACCTTGATTGTTTCAATCCGATTTTCAACAAAGCCAGATATATATTCTTGCGGAACGATTAAATTAAAATGCTTTGGCGCGCCTACAACAGCATCTGACACCACATCATTTGCATCTAACGATGAATTACCATAATCAGAACCAGCAATGGAACCTGTATCTTGATCGTATAAATTTAATAATGAATCAATGCTTGCAAAACCAGCATTAGAAAAATGCGATTCAAAACTTGCTAAATTATTCCACGCACCACTCATACCATTGTGAGCAAGGCTCACTGATACCAAAGACGCATCCAAGGTTTTTTCTGCCTTTAACTCATCTAATACTTCCTTAATTCCCACTCCACCATTACGTCTAATTTCATCATCTAAAAACTTTACTGCTATATAGCTAACCGAATAACCAAAACTAGTATCTGGTGATCCAGATGTTGTTTTAAATAATGCATTAAAATTGGTTTGGTTATTTATAATTTTTAATTCATTTCTCACCCGCTCATCAGCGCCATGAATAAATTCTGCTGCACCTTCTGTAAACCAACCAGGTAAATTCGAGGTATCCATATTGGCAGCCATTGCCGCATGCACCATTTCATGAGCGATCATTCGATCATAGAAAACGGGTCCATCACCGTTTGATGACAATGGCATGTTGTCAAGATTAATAATCAACGACAGATCTGTAACAATTTGTCCATTATTATTGGATTGTGAAACCTCAACTCGTGCTGCTTCAAGCGATGAATCATGAACAAATTGTAACGTGATATCACCACTGCCAATTAAGCCATAGCTGTTCTCTATAAGGGTTTCAGCTTGAGGGATCCAACGCGTTTGTAACTGTTGGATAATGTAAGCAATATGCGGATCTGCAGCCGCAGGATTTTTTTCAGCAAACATATCTTTAACAGTGATAATTGCACCGTCAGATAACGTTAAAAGAAAATCTTTACCTGATTTTGTAGCAACAACATCCGAAGAGGAAACACTTGTTATTTCAATAGTGTCATCTCCTCCCGCTATATCTGTAATAATGTCGTTACCATCACCTAATGCATAACGATAAATATCACTACCTGCACCACCCAATAACTGGTCATTACCCAAGCCACCAATTAAAATATTATCTCCAATATCGCCTGCAATCACATCATTCGCAGATGTGCCACTTACAGTAAGCAAATTGTTGTCAAACAACTTCCCATTCAAGGCCAACAATCCCCAGCTAGACCCATCGGAAAATTTTATGTTTTCAATAGCATTGCTTGTAAAATTGCCAAAACCATCCAAAGCGTTTGCGATGGAAATTTGTCCGCCATCAGCAAAATCAAGAAGTAGACTACGATCTGCGCCTCTTCTAACAATTACTTGATTTTGTGCAATACCTGCACCCAATTGGATAGTGTCATTACCTTGTCTATCGATAATAACATCCTTCCCATCGCCTAATGCATACTGATAAGTATCGTTGCCAGCTCCACCACTTAGTAGATCATTACCTTTTCCACCAGAAATAATATCGTTGCCTTCAAACCCACTGATCACATCATTAGCATCGCTACTGATAAATGTTTTTTGTTTTATGTCATTAATATTCCAAAGAGTTGTGTCATAAAACAAAATATCCTGTATGGAATTTGCTGCAATCAGAGCCCCAGTGTTTGCATCAAACATATCTTTTATAGTGATGCTTTGGCTATTGCCGACAGCGATAATTAAATTAGCTCCATCGCGATGTACTTTCACATCACTTACCGCAATATTTTTATCCAACTTAATGCGATTATTACCGCCTTTTTCGGTAATGATGTCATTTCCATCGCCTTTACGAATTAAATAAGTATCATTGCCTACATCACCATTTAAAGTATCATCGCCTTTACCACCCACAAATCGCGTACCGCCACTGTTTGCAGTAAGAGTGTCACTCACCAACCCACCAACCAAATACGTGTTTACAGTTTCAGCTTTTACTTTCAAAGAGGTTTGTAAATTACTCAGCATTAAGCTTGCGGTATTGATTTGTGATTGTGCGAGCAGATTACTTCCGTTCAAGAAAGTATCGTCTGTAATAGATGTGAAAGTTATTGGTGTCGATTTAACTTGTTCGACTGAGCTGCCTGCAATAATTTGCATAGCATGAGTAGCGCCACCATTAATCGTAATTTGTTTATTGTCGGCCAAGGTCAAAACAATATTATCGTCAAACCCAACGACGGTAATATTATTAAAATTATTTATCCCAACAAGTGCAAGTGTGTTATTTCCTTCGTAATCCTGAATACCTACAGAACCTTCATTAAAAAAAGTAGTGGTTCCAAGGGTATCTGCCAGAGTAAATGCGGTGTTATTAGTCGAATTATTTGATGTAGATACTGTAACGCCAGCCACATTAGCTGATGTTAAAACTTTGTGTGTATCAAGAATAAAAACGTCATCACCAGCACCACCATCAAGGTAATCCATTGCCATGCCGGCAACCAACGTGTCGTTACCGGTGCCACCGTATAATTCATCCTTTACATTATCATCACCTGCATATAGGTAATCATTGCCGTCGCCGCCATAAATAATATCAGCATCTGCACCGCCATCGAGATAGTCATCACCAGCCCACCCCATCAGCGTATCATTTCCATCACCACCATAAATAACATCGTTATTACCGATAGGTGATGCAGTATCATCATCGCCAATTAATGCGTCATCACCTGCACCGCCGATCAGCGTATCATTACCAGCGCGACCAAATAGGATGTCGTTACCAGCACCACCATCTAATAAATCATGACCACCTTTTCCATCAAGCACGTCATTATCATCACCACCGTAAAGCTCATCCCTACCATACCAACCCACCAAGAGATCATCACCCTTATCACCGTACAAATACGCATATTGCTCATTAGCAAGACTTGCTTCTGTAACACCATCTGGCAAGGGAATAGCCAACATTTCTAACGAGCTAGGAAACTTTAGCCATCCACCCATAACACCATTGGCGTCTTTCACACTTGGATTGCTATACCAGACTTGGATGTTAGAGTTATCAGACGGTAAAGTATTTTGATAATCATATTGCGCAACGCCACTGCCACTTGTTGCTGAGGGATCAAACAATTTTTTGTTACTGTTAAATACAAACTTATACGTCCAGCCTGCTTTTTCAGATGCACCAGTGTAAGTACCAGGTTCAACGCCATTCCATGCCGAATAACTATAATAAGTAACACCGTTTTTAACTTCTTTGTAGACTTTAAAATCAGATTTGAAATTCTTTTCTAAATCACGCCAAAAAATATCTTGATACGAAAAATCAGTCGCAGCATGCGTTTCATTAAACTCATAATAAAATGCACTTCTACCAAACTCTACATTGGTTAGTAACATGTCCTTATCATCACCACCGTGCCATATAGAACCTTTGGCCGCACCAGTAATTACATCGTTACCTTTACCGCCATTGATAATATCTTTACCGTGATTTTGAGGTGCTGGCTGCTCTGGAATATTATAATAGATAGATTCGGCAGTGATGATATCGTTACCATCATCGCCATTAAGAATATCACTCCCGTAAGTACCGGCTATTTGATCGTTGCCACTTCCACCATGAATATCAACTTCCTTATAATTTCCATTACGCTGAACCCCTTGAGCATCAATATATTTTTTTGTTTCTGCTGGGAATAACACGTTGTCGTTAGCATTACCAACTCTTGCAACAAGATTAATAGGCTGATCGTCTTCTTTAAGTTCTAACGCAACACCTAATGTACCATCATTCCAATTTTTGATAGTGACGCTGTTATTTCTATTTGCGACTGACGAAATAATGAGTGAAGTGCTATTGCCTTCAATGATTTTTATAGCTTCGATTGTTTTGTCACTATTGAGATAAACGATTCCGTCTTTTGTAACTTGAGTCAGTGAAGAAACGATGCCGTTAATATCGATACTACCGACACCATCACTATCAATAATCATGTCGCGGCCAAAATTGCCGGTGAAAATGTATTTGTCGGCACCTTCACCACCAGCAAGAATATCGTTGCCGTCGCCGCCGGTTAATTCGTCATTATCAGCGCCGCCGTATAATTGGTCTGCACCTGCGCCACCGTCAAGCTTATCTTCGCCTTTACCGCCTTCTAAATAATCGTTGCCTTCGTTGCCTTTTAATTTGTCGGCACCTAAGCCACCATAAATGCGGTCGTCATAAAAACCGCCGCCCAATGGAAGAGCCTTATCATCACCAAATTTAATGAACTGAATACCAGTGCCACCAGAGGTTTGCGCTTTTGAAATAAGTGGTGCACCACCGACAAATGCATCAGAATAATAAATATCCTGTGAGCCAAAATTAGTAGTGGTGTCATTTTCTTTATCGTCTGTATTGCGTGCAATTTGCGCTGCAAGCATAGCCGCGCGATCTGCATACCAAATATCAGAAAAATTAGCTTTTCCATTGTTGCGATCTTCAGCACTTAATTTACTATCAGCGTTCCATAAATCATAAAGTTCAGAGTGAAAATCTTTGAGTAGATCTTCACTGCCGGATAAAACAAAAGGCGATAAATAATAAAGCGCTAAAAATTGGCCATAGTCAGTTTGCCCGTGCTTCGTATACTCATCTTGTTTAACAATGTGCACTTGATTTACGAATTTTTTTAATGCTCCAGAATTTATTGCATCAGTTAATTCTTGAATGTTTTTATAATAATCGACACGCGAATCTGCACTCTTATCTACATCACCAATCTGCGTAGGATTTTTATACAACCCTACCATCTGCCTAAAAGCATCCAGTACCGACTCATAAGATGCTTCTGTTTTATTTGCACCAGCATCAACAATGCTATTGAGCAATGGAATTTTAAATGAACTATCAAGCGTGTACATCAGGTTGCCCAATGCTAATAAATCAGTGAGCTTATACATGAAATGATTGCCAACAACATTCGCGCTGTTTTCTTGCGATAACGGGGAGGATGAACCAAATTGAATATTCAGAAAATCGCGAGCAGTTGCACTTAAACCATTTTCAGCAAAATACCTAGTGTTAGCATACCCATCACCACTAAAACCTAAAATGGATTGTATTTGCGCAAACAACAACAAACTCATTGGGTTAAAGCCTGCGCTGTTAAATGTATTAACATCTACTACATTGGTATTAGCACCATCAAACAAGCGAGCAAACGATGTCGCCAAACCGCCACCTAAACTGTGACCATTAACCGTAACCGATGAGCCATTTGGAATTAACCCCTCACCTTGTACTGGAGTAGATTCAACAAAAAGAGAGGGGAGTATTGCACCAATAACAGTAGGAATGAGAAGCAAGGATGTATCGACAAGTGCTACTTGTTTTGCAAGCTGAGTTGGTGGTGTTGAAATACGTAACCACCAGTTAACCATATCTACAATTTGACGAGCTGGGGCACCATTACTTAAAGTCAAGTCCGCATCAGTTATAAAATCCTGTGGGCCAAATGTGCCTTGCATAGACACATAAATTTTCCCGTTATCTTTTTTCTTCCACACTGTTGCATCAAAGCCAGAGCCTAATATATCTCCTGATTCCATATGTGTAACGAGGATGAAGTTATCATCAATATATGTGGCAAGATTGAGAGTCATGCGAGGAGAAAGCATATCAATTAAAGGCTTACCATGCAGCCCATTGATATTATTATCACTTAATGCATAGGTTGCATCGGCTAAAATCGCGTTAATAAACGCATCAGCTATAGTTTCCATAACTACTCCTTATCAGTGAAATTTAATTTAACTTTTAATTTTTGGAAATTGCTCCAATAATTATTTGGGGCACAATGCCCAATAAATGTGTATGGGGGGTTACCTTCAGGAAAATTCAAAAAATGTGACAACCATCCACCTTCTGCATCATATATATCCCACCTGATAACTATTTCATTAGTAAGAATATCTTTGTACGCCCAATAATGTTTGTTAATTGGCAAGATATAACCATCTAATGGTAAAACGTTTCCTACATAAGTGATTACTTTACCCATTGCCTTTTCTTCATCTACCACCACTACAGCACCTTTATTGCAAAGTGACCTAAACTGAAAGCCGCCCGCAATATCATCAGCCACTGGCGCAAGAAATAACAACACGCACAACATTGCCTGAACGCCATATCTAACCAGATCGCGTTTAACCTTTCCCACTAAAAAAGCTGACAACTTATAAGAAACAAAACCCCAAAAAACTAATATAGCGAGTGCGATTAAACCAATCATGCTAGAACCCTTAATGAGATAAATTTAATTTAAAATTACTTAAATAATTGATAAAATAAAGTTTTAATGAATAAGTAGCATCTTCCAAAATTACATTGATACAAGCATCATTCATTCCATTCATAATCTATTCCTTAATTGTAAATAACCTTAATATTAAGTTTTTTAAAAATTTTGCTGCCGCCATTTTCTGGCGCACAATTACCATTAAATGTATAAGGCGCATCACTACCTAAAATATTCAAAGTACGAGATAACCAACCACCTCTAGCTATAAAATAATTCCAACTGACCACTGTTTCTCCAGTAGCAAGATCTTTATATGAAAAATAGAATTTGGTGATGGGCAAAATATAACCGATCAATTCTGAATCTTTCGCACCAATGGAAGTTAAGTTTTTCCCCCTTGCTTTTTCTTCATCAACCATTAAAACAGCTTCTGTATTACATAACGCCCTAAACTGAAAGCCACCCGCAATATCATCGGCCACAGGAACAAGAAATAACAACACACACAACGTTGTCTGAACGCCATATTTAACTGCGTTACTTTTAATTTTTTTCACTAAAAAATCTGATAATTTATAAGAAACAAAACCCCAAAAACTTAAAATAGCGAGTGCAATTAAACCAATCATGCTAGAACCCTTAATAAGATAAATGTAATTGTAAAATGAGTTATAAATGCTAGCTTTTTTTTAGAGAACCATTTAGGTAATGTGTTTTGCAGGGAATTTAAAATAAAGAGAAAAGGCGCTACAAAATAGCTGGGTATAATACGCAAGTGAGGTGCAGCAAAGGAAAGCATAAAAACATATGCAAGGGTGCGCATGTTGCGATTGTTGTTACAGGCTACGTCTGTCAAGTATTCCATGTTTACATCCGTTTAATTGCGTAGGTCATATGCTCATATCCGTGCTTCGTGTTAGAAGGTCAGAACCTTACGATGTATTTGGCGCCAATACTAGCAACAATATTGTCTGGATAGTGAGGGATTGCGCGGTTTGTAGACTATTTACACAGTTTGATGACAAGCCTTTGAAGTGTGTCACAAGTCTAGGCCTAAGGCTTACCGCCCTCCCCTGTATCAACACCCCCTACCCTCTAGCCTCTCAAACCGGCAACAACTTGCAGGTCAACTATTGCCATGGGAACGCTGGGATTGCCGCTTGTTGGCTGCTAACTGAACTAAAATATAGATATAGGGCTATTTGACAGGATAAAACGACTGTGGCATAAGCTTTGCTGAAGTACACTTGTCGTCTAGGTTAATGTAGCCGTAGATCAATATGTTTTAGGTGTGGAGTAGAGTTAAATGGCAATGTTGCACACGGTATGGCAAAAAATTTCGGGAAACCCCTTTAGATCTGCGGCAATGCCTGCAGAGGATGACTCATACCTGGATACTATGGTCGAACCTAGCTTCTCTACTATTGATGATATGGATCCCCCTCTTTCACTTCCTGATAAGTATTTGCCTTTGTGGAGACTACAGTCGCAACGCCAGATTCTTGAGGTTAAAGACGAGGGTAATCGCAGCTATCAGACAATCGTGATAGCGATTGATATACAGCGCGGCATTGTGTGGCTGGATGATCTATTCCCTAACCAGCACATGCTGGAGATAGGCGATGAACTCACGCTGCACCATCATCGCAATGGCAAGCAATTGTCCTTTACGTCGCCCATCGTGGCTTGGGGCAAAAGATATGGCGCTGGCGGAGTGGCAATATTGCTGCCAGAGCAAACCACTTACCAGGCACGCCGTCAAAGTTCACGTTTTGATCTAACGCATAAATCAGCGATTACGGTCAAAATCCTTCCTGCTGGTTTTGATGCAAGCTTTGGCACACTGCAAGACCTTTCAACGGGCGGCTTGCGTTTACGCGTGGCCGGTAAGTTAATAGATCAATTGCGCCATGGTGCATTAGTCACAGTATGCGAATTCAGATTGAGTAATGATGTACAAATTTGCTGTAGCGCGCGTATCCGAGCTTTTCGTGTAGAAAAATCACCGCTTCGCTGTACGCATATCAGCGTCGAATTTATTGATCTTGCTATTGAAAAACAAAAACAAATCCAGCAATTTCTTAATAATGAGCAGATTAATAAACAATTAAAACAACAAATCGCACTGCCTGAGTTATCAAAACGTTCTGCATAAAAAAAACGCTCAAAAAATCACTCAAGGATGAGATGAATGCCAATAATTTCCCCCCTCGTTTATTAACAAAAAATTTCCAGTAAAAACACAATATTGCGCTATGCTGAATTCACTATTCAATGGATTTTATTGTATAGGTGTTCTCTGCTACAAATATGTATTAGTTTGAAAAAAACCCACACACAAGAAAAATACTTATAACCGAGAATGTTAATAAAAAGGATATCCCATGCGTAACAGTTCCCCTATAACTGGTAAAGAAGTTTTTCTTGCTGCGACCGAAGAAATTGTCTCTTCTTCTGATCTCAAAGGTACGATCCTGCTTTGCAATGACACCTTCTGCAAAATAGCAGGCTACAACCGTGAAGAGCTATTAAATCAACCACATAATATTTTACGTCACCCTCATATGCCCGCACCTGTTTTTGCGACCTTTTGGAATACCTTAAAATCTGATCGCCCTTGGATGGGGATTGTAAAAAATCGCTGCAAAAATGGTGATCATTATTGGGTTGACGCCTATGTAACGCCGATTCATGACCAAAACCAAATTAGTGGTTATGAATCTGTTCGCGTAAAAGCTGAGCCTGATCGCATTAAGCGTGCCGAAACTGTTTACCAACGCATCAATAATGGCCAACCTATAATCCCCACTGTCGTTCAACTGTGGATTAATTGGAGCCATGCATTAATTGCTTCTGTTGTTAGTTTTATTTTCTTAGCATTGATTGCTTTTTTCACCAGCAATATCACTACAAATTCATTGTTAGGTTTAGCATTTGCTTCTATTACGATAGGTATTGGCGCCCGCCAAATTTATTTATTAAGCCTTAGCACCGTGCTTCAAGAAGCGAGGAAGGTTATTCATGATCCTATCGCGGCCTACATTTACACGGGAAGATACGATGCTATTGGTGAAATTATATTGGCGCAAATTGCTATTAAAGCGCGCTTGCGAACCGCACTAGGGCGTTTTGGTGAAGCCGCGGGTGAGTTAAATATTAAATCTCACACCGCACACGAACATGCGCAAAAAACGCATCTGGGAATGGATGCTCAACAACGCGAAACCGCAGGTGTTGCCAATGCAATGCAACAAATGTCTCTCGCCGTACAAGAAGTTGCAACGGGTGCTACCAAAACCTCAACTGCAACAAGTGATGCCATCACTGAGGTAAATACAGGTAAACAGGTTATTTCTGCTGCCAATAATGCTATTGCTGATTTATCCGTCACAGTGGGAAATCTAGGGCAAGTACTTGGCAAGTTAAGCGAAGATAGCGGAAAAATTGCCAGCGTAGTCGATGTTATTCGAGGCATCGCCGAGCAGACTAATTTATTAGCGCTTAATGCTGCGATTGAAGCTGCACGAGCAGGCGAACAAGGCCGTGGTTTTGCTGTTGTAGCAGATGAGGTGCGCACACTAGCCCAGCGCACACAAGAATCAACCAGAGACATTCAAGAAATTATCGGCAATTTAGGCAAGGCCACCATTGATGCCAGTAAAAATATGGACGACTGTCAGCAACTTGTTGATCGCAGCGTGAGTGAAATGAGCAATGTTCACAACGCCCTTACATCGATTGCTACCGCCGTGGATACAATTGACAAAATGGCTCATCAAATAGCAACGGCAGCTGAGCAGCAATCCGCAATGGCGCGAGAAATTGAACAAAACACATCCGCAATTGCACATATTTCTAATGAATCCCAACATGAAATTCAAATAGCAGATAAACTCAACTATGAAATGGCGGAGTTATCAGAAAAACAAAAAGAACTCATTGTGCGTTTCCATTAAAAAATTACGACAGTAATGTGTGTTATAGATTAACGGCAATCAGCGATTGAAATATACGCTGACGCGGTTTCTATAACACTCAAAAAATTAGCAAAATCATCAGCCAAACACTAACAAACCTAGAAGTAAGAACGTCGATACTGGCTTATTTATCAGTGCATAAAAATAAGCATAACCTGAAGAGATTGATATGTTATCTGCTACTGAAATACTTGACTCCGACAAAGAATATCTTTGGCACCCTTATACCTCTTTCACTAACCCACCTACGGTTTATCCTGTACGCAAAGCAGAAGGCGTAAATATTGAGCTGTATGATGGCAAAAAGTTAATTGATGGCATGTCATCCTGGTGGAGTGTTATTCACGGCTACAATCACGCCGTCATCAACAAAGCGATTAAAGAGCAAGTTAATCAATTTTCGCACGTAATGTTTGCAGGCTTTACCCATGAGCCCGCCGTTTCATTAGCAAAAAAATTAGTTGAAATTACACCCGAAGGCTTAAATAAAGTTTTCTTTTCTGATTCAGGTTCGGTTGCCGTTGAAGTTGCCATGAAAATGGCCATTCAATATTGGCACTCACAAGGCCAAGCTCAGCGCACCACGTTTATCGCCCTTAAACGCAGTTATCATGGCGATACGTTTGGCGCCATGAGTGTGTGCGACCCACACTCAGGAATGCATCATTTATTTCACCAAAGTATTAATCACCATTTATTTACAGATTCACCGACATGCGGTTTTGATGAAGCATGGGACGAACGCAACATCGCTAATTTCTCCCAGTTGCTGCAACGCAATCGTCAAAAAATGGCGGCTGTTATTTTAGAACCTATTGTTCAAGGTGCTGGCGGAATGCATTTTTATTCTCCGCACTATTTAAAAAGAATTCGCGAAATCTGCGATGAAATGGAAGTGTTATTAATTGCTGATGAAATTGCGACTGGCTTTGGTCGCACAGGCAAAATGTTCGCCTGCGAACACGCTAATATAAGCCCAGATATTATGTGCGTCGGCAAAGCCTTAACCGGAGGCTACATCACCCTTGCCGCAACACTCTGCAACGATAAAGTTAGCGATGGCATTTGCCGCGGCAAAACCAATGTATTTATGCATGGCCCAACCTACATGGCGAATCCACTTGCCTGTGCCGCCGCCAATGCCAGCATTGATTTACTCTTAAAAAATGATTGGCAGAGCAGTGTTGCGGCAATAGAGCAACAATTAAAAGTTGAACTTGAAGCTTGCCGTGAACTGCCCGCTGTAGCCGATGTACGTGTACTAGGCGCAATTGGTGTTGTGGAATTAAAAGATAATGCAGATGTTGAAAGTTTACAGCGTCAGTTTGTTGAACGTGGAGTTTGGATTAGGCCGTTTGGTAAATTAGTATATGTAATGCCGCCCTATATTATCAGTAAACAAGAGCTACAAAAATTGACATCAGCCATTGTTGCTGTAGTAAGCACTATCCCTGCCCCAGCTGAAGACGTTTTTTAACAACAAAACAATTAATAAAAACAATCAATAAAAAACCTGACAAAGACTCAGCAACTTTGTCAGGTTTTTTATTGATGTGATTTTTATTGAATCGACAATCAAAAAATAAAAATACAATATTATTTAATTTTTTTAATGCCTACTGCTTCGCGAACTTTTTCCAGCAATGGTTTACTGTGACTTCGCGCTTTTTCAGCACCTGCTTGCAGCACTTCTTCAATATGTGTTGGATTAGCTAACAGCACTTCGTATTTTTCGCGTGCTTCGCCAATATGATTATTAATCAATTCAAACAATTGTTTTTTTGCTTCGCCCCATGCGATTCCCTCAGCAAATGCTTTTCGCATATCCGCTGTTTGCGCTGGCGTTGAAAATGCTTGCCACATTTGAAATACCGCCGAGGTATCAGGATCTTTTGCTTCACCCGGCTCCAATAGATTAGTTACAATTTTATTGATCGATTTTTTGAGTTGTTTTTCTGGCAAGAAAAGTGGAATGGTATTGTTGTAACTTTTACTCATTTTACGGCCGTCCAAACCTTGCAGTAAAGCCACATCATCATCGACTTGTGCCTCCGGCAATACAAAATGTTCACCGTAATGGTGATTAAATCGCGCTGCAATGTCGCGCGCCATTTCAACGTGTTGGATTTGATCTTTACCCACAGGCACTTTGTGAGCGTTAAACATTAAAATATCGGCCGCCATTAAAATGGGATAAGAATACAAACCCATTGTAATACCAAAATCTGTATCTTCACCCGCTTCTTTATTGGCATCCACAGCTGCTTTATATGCATGCGCGCGATTCATTAACCCTTTTGCGGCCATGCAGGTGAGCATCCAACAAAGCTCTGGAATTTCAGGAACATCAGATTGACGATAAAAAATAGCGTTATCGGTATCTAAACCCAAGGCTAGCCAAGTCGCAGCAATTTCACGCGTTGACTGGTGCACTAACACAGGGTCATGACATTTAATCAATGCATGAAAATCGGCTAAAAAATAAAAAGATTGCACATCGGCTCGCTGGCTCGCTGCAATTGCAGGGCGAATCGCGCCCACATAGTTACCCAAATGTGGGGTGCCAGTTGTTGTAATACCAGTTAAAACACGGTGTTTGTTCATAGTTAAACTTCTTAGCTCATATCGGTGTAACGGCTTAAAACATCAGCCAAACAAATAAACGCGGCATTATACAGACCAGCAACAGAATGTGGAGAACAAACGAAGTACGCGTTTATCCATGACTAACTAGTAACATGCTGCAAACTTGCATGCTGCAAAATCATGGTTTCAAAACCGGCCTGACTTAACAATTGCGTAGCAACATCTGCACGGCGACCGGCATCATCAGCCACAACATAAATAATCGTGTTATTTAATTGAGGGAGCATTCTTCGCAATTGATTGAGCGGAATATTACGGCTGTTAGGAATATGTTGAAAGCGACGTTCAAACGGAATTCGCACATCTAATATTTGATAGCGCCCATCATATTTCATAATATTTTGCAGTTCTTCAAACCCGATATAAGAGCGCACAGGCTCTTGCAACAGCATAATAAAATCGGGCTTATCCAAGCGCATTAATACCCCCGGCGTTAGCATTTTGATGGTTGCATTTCTGGTAGTATCCCCCACCAATGCCTCTTCACCAAAGAAATCTCCCGCACGCAATGTCGCCAAAAAATTACCTTGCTCATCTAACACCGTAGCGCTGCCAGATTGCAGCACATAAAAATAATCGCCTTTCTCCCCCTCTCTCATAATGATGTCATCTGCATCTACTTTATGAGATTGAAAACGTTGAAATAATTGGCTGATATTCCCCGGGGGAATTTTTTGAAACAAAGGCGATTGCAAAAGATTAAACATCCAATCGTTTTCTTCTGCATCAAAAGAAGCTCCAACTTCGGCTTCATCATCATTACCACCTTCGCTCCATGCCATCACCAAATCTAAAAAATCACGCTCAATCGTTAAGGTGACTACGGGTGTTTTTGCTAGCGCGGATACTTGTGTGGGCGATGCCTCATCCAGCATGAAACGATAAGTTTCATCATCACTAGAGATCGATTGAATATCAAAATGTGCATCAATTAAATCAACATTACCTTTTACTAAATAAAAAGCTTCACTTACTTCGCGCCCACGTTTAAAAATAATGGCGCCTTTCTCAAAATGTTTAATGCTGACCTTATCGATAATCTTGCTTAAGCATTCAACCGATAAGGTATTAAATGGAGCATATCGCTCCAATAATTCATGGGTGATCTTCACAACATCTCCATATTTACATTAACAGGCTATATTGATAATTAGCACAATTATAGCCAAGCTTTGACCTCAAATTGAGGAATATTCAAAGTTTACAATTAGGCTCACAACGTGTCATTAATACGCATAACACGCTGCAAAAAACTAAAAAGAAATTGTTTGTGGATACTGATAAAACGCTGTTGCCACACGGTATAAATAGTGGGCATCTTTAACGCCGGCAAGCTCACGAATGGAATGCATTGCAAATGTTGGCGCCCCAATATCCATTGTTTTAATGCCAATTCCAGAGGCAACTATAGGGCCAATGGTACTACCGCATCCCATATCTGTACGAGCGACAAATTTTTGAAAAGGAACCTGATTCTGCTCACACAAATGCTGGAAAAAGCCACTCGTTTCACTGGTCGTTGCGTAGCGTTGATTTGCATTAATTTTGATGACAGGACCATGGTTTAATAATGGGCCGTGATTTTCATCATGCTTATCAATAAAGTTAGGGTGAACACCGTGAGCGTTATCCGCAGACATCATTAACGAGCGCTCAATCACTCGCACACGTGTTTCAAAATCCGGAATCAAGCGCTCTAAAAATTGTTCGAGCATGGGGCCATTAGCACCGCAACAAGAAGTGCTGCCAACCTCTTCGTGATCGGTACAGATCAATAAGCTGGACACCTCATCATCTGCTTCCAATAGCGATTGCAAACCAACAAAACAACTTAACAAATTATCCAACCGTGCGCTGGCAATAAAATCTTGTTGCAAGCCAACCAACGCAGGAGCTTGCGTGTCATACAAACTGATTTCATAATCCAATATTTGCGCTACATTGCTATTGGGATATTGCTGTTTCAATTGGCTGTGCAATATATTTTTAAAGGTTGTAGCCGTTTGTTGCTCTACTGGAAATTGTAATACCAATGGAATGATGTCTTTTTGCGGATTAATACTGCGTGCGTTGTTAACTTCGCGATCCAAATGTATTGCCAAGCTAGGTATTACAGCAACAGGAACTTTAAAATCAATTAATGAACTGATAATAGTATTTTCTAATGTCAGATAGGTTACACGCCCTGCCATTGATAAATCGCGATCAAACCACGGCGCTAAAAGTGCGCCGCCATAGACTTCAACACCTAGTTGAAAATAGCCTTTTCGGTTTAGCTCGGGCTGTGGTTTTACTTTTAAACAAGGGCTATCGGTGTGCGCGCCAAGCATGCGAATACCGGTATCAAGCAATGCTTTTTTGCCATATACAAACGCAATAATAGACGAGTCATTGCGCGTCACAAAATAACGTTTTCCTGCTTGTAAATTCCACGTATCCGCTTCAAATAATTGCTCAAAACCAGCCGCACGCAATCCGCTTGCTATTGATTGTGTAGCGTGAAATGCAGTGGGTGATGCTTGCAAAAATGATAATAACTGTTGATTGAATTCTGCTTGTGTTAATTTTTCTTTCATTGTTTGTAACGTCATAATTTTCTCTCAACTCGCATAGCCCACTTTTTTGCATAGCTAAACTAAATGGGGCTTGTTCTAATTCTTTGTCGCTTTTGCCAAGAAACAGAATCACGCAAATACACAGGTTGTGCATCCACTATAGATATTTGTTCATTGCGTTTAAACGCGGCTACGGCCAATGCCACTATATCTTTCGCCTTAGGATGTACATCTAACACAACACGTTGTGGCGCAATTATTTCTAAATCTGCGTAATGCCAACCTGCACCAATCGCAATAAATTGTTTCTGTAATTGCGCAATCTCGGCCTGCTCTTGCAGCAGAGCAGGCTTCATCACATGCTCTGCACCAAGAGCCTGTGCGAGCAAATCTGTATTAAATAATCCCCAATAAATTTCTTCCATACGCGCATCTAAAGCAGCCAGTATCGGTAAATTATTCTGTGGGTGTTGTTCAATATAGCCACATGCCATGGCTTGTAAAGTAGAAATCGGCAACACCGGTAAATTGGCGCCGAATGCTAGGCCCTGCACAACCCCCATGCAAATGCGAAGCCCCGTAAATGAACCTGGGCCACGACCATAGGCAATCGCATCCAAATCACGCAAGGTGCAATGAGCTTCGGCAAGAATTTCATCGACCATCGGCAACAATCGCTGCGTATGGCTTTTGGCTGCCAACTCAAATATATGTGTGGTTTTGCCATCAATATGCAATGCCACTGAACAGGCATCCGTAGATGAGTCTAGCGCAAGAATTTTAGTCATAAGGTCTCTTTTTGGGACAAAAAAATAGGCTCACATGGAGCCTATTTTTATACTTGATCGTAAACCTCAGCCCAATACAGGCGTTTTATCCACTACAGATAACAATTGTTTACGAATAGCATCGACACTACCTACACCATCAATTCGAGTGTATGTAGGCGCATTTTTTTTGCCTTCGCTAACCAACTTTTGATAAAAGCCTACCAAAGGTTTGGTTTGCTCGTGATACACACGCAAACGCTTGCGAACAGTCGCTTCAAGGTCATCAGGACGCTGCACTAAAGGCTCGCCGGTCATATCATCATGGCCTGCAACTTTAGGGGCATTGTGAATGATGTGGTAAACACGACCCGATGCTTCATGGACACGACGCCCACTCAAACGCGCCACAATCTCTTCATCCGCAACATCAATCTCAATAACATGATCAATGGCTACACCAGCATCCAACAACGCTTCTGCCTGTGGGATTGTGCGAGGGAAACCGTCAAACAAAAAGCCATTATTGCAATCACTTTGCACAATGCGCTCTTTTACCAATGCAATAATCAAGTCGTCAGACACTAAACCGCCCGCCGCCATTATATCTTTTGCTTGCAAACCTAAAGGAGTACCCGCTTTAACGGCCGCGCGTAACATATCACCGGTAGAAATTTGGGGAATGCCAAACCTCTCCATAATCAACTGTGCTTGCGTACCTTTACCTGCGCCGGGCGCGCCCAACAAAATCACTCTCATTACGGATTGCTCCTCAAATTTTACTCTAGCTACAGCGATATGTGCATGAGGCGATCATATAATGAACAGCCGACAACCCTGCATATAAGTTCTTATAAAAAAGGCGTTACGATACACGGCTAAGCCAGCAATCACAACCTTATGGCACGAATCTGAACCAGGAATAATGCCACAAAGACAGATTTAAAAAATAGCAATTCCATGAAAGAAGCCAACCGCTCTACCCCACACTATCAACATGCAGAATAAGCGCTGCAATTAGAATTTATCCTAATTTGATTGAATCAAGAGAACATCCATCCTAGAATTGCACGTAGAAACATTAAAATGAGCACATTGTATGACCACTAAAGTAGAGCTCGATGAATACGACCGCAAGATTTTACGCGCCCTACAAGCAAATGCTGACATTTCCATGGCAGATTTGGGGAGCCTTATTGGGCTATCTCACACGCCTTGCTGGCGACGCTTAAAAAGGCTGGAAACTGAAGGTGTTATTCGCAGCAAAGTCACCTTGTTAGATACTAAAAAAATTGATTTAAATGTCCGCGTGCATGCGTTTGTGACCGCTAAAAATCATGACGAAGATGCGCTCAGCGCTTTCGAAATAGCGGTTCAATCCATACCTGAAATTGTGGAGTGTTATTCAACCAGTGGTGATAAAGATTACATTTTGCAGATTGTGACTAACAGCGTTGATGACTACGAACAATTATTGCGAAAAACGCTTTTAAAATTGCCCAATGTAGGAAGTATCCATTCCACTTTTTCCCTGAAACAAATTAAATACACCACGCAATTACCTATCTAGACTGTTTAAACTTTTCAAACGGTTAAATCTTTTAAGCGATTAAATCTTCTGAAATCGCCCATAGCAAAACAGCCCCATTCGGAGCTGTTTATTATTGATCACGCTACACGTTTGAAACCCTGCTGAACTACACTCGAAAATGTCGCAACAACGTACGCAGGCGAGAAGATAGCTGACTTAATCGCTGACTCTCTTGAGCCGTGCGCGTGGCACCATCAGAGTTACTCACTGCCAATTGATTAATCTCCACCAAATTACGATCAATTTCTGCTGTGACGCTACTTTGCTCTTCTGCTGCCGTAGCAATCTGCAAGGCCATGTTATTAATTTCCTGAACTGCGGTCGCAATACCCGTTAAGGATGCACCCGCATCACTCGCGGATGTCACTGCTTCGTTGGTCATTGAAGCGCTCGCATTCATTGCCTCTACCGCTTTTTGCACGCCACCTTGCAACTGACTCAGCATACCTTGAATATCTTGCGTGGATTGTTGGGTGCGGCTTGCCAGAGTGCGCACTTCATCCGCCACCACCGCAAAGCCGCGCCCCTGTTCTCCCGCACGAGCAGCTTCAATTGCAGCATTCAATGCCAGCAAATTAGTTTGTTCTGCGACACCGCGAATAACATCAATAACCGAGGTAACGCTTTTTGCGTCACCCTGCAATTTTTCCATCGTCGATGCAGTTTGACTCACATAGTTCGACAACTCTTGCACACGATTTACCGCCAGGCGAATAAGCTCTTGGCCCTGATCGGTAATGAGATTTGCATCTTTTGTGCTTTGCGCAGTTTGGTTGGTATTGCGCGCAACTTCTTGAATGGCCATCGTCAATTCATTAACTGCCGTCACTACTTGGGTAATCGCTTGCGATTGTTCATCAGCCACATGCTGACTTTTACTGGATACTTCCAGCAAGGATTCGGCAGCATTAGACACTTCATCGGTATTGCTACCAATTTCGCGAATTAAACTTTGGAAGGTATCCATAAAGCGATTAACATGTCCCGCTAATTCGCCCAACTCATCGTTCCGCTTGATATCAATACGAATCGTTAAATCGCCATCACCCACTGCAATATTTTTTAAGCGATCGCTAATTTGTTTTAACGGCACGGTTACTAACAAAGGAATAAAAAATACAGCCGCTAACATCAATAATGCACCCACCACTAACAAGGTGCTTAACTGTGTTGCAATTGAATCGCTGTTTCCTTGAATTTGTTTTGTGAAACTATCGACATGCTCTAACCGCCTGTCTTCCAATGCATCAATAAAACTTCTGGCAGTCCAGAACATTTTAAATCCTTCACCTAAAGACTTAGCCAATAACGCAGCACGAGCTACTTCGTCGGCATTACGAGATGACTTAACGAGATCTTCTGAAAAAGATTGCCATGCTTGAAGATAACCGAGATATTCTTGCTTCTCTACATCTGTTGCAGTATCAGAAGTTTCCAAAGATTTAAGAACACGATCATGCGCTTGTTTAATATTATCAGCGTGTTCTTTCAGAAAAGTATCAATTTGCTGTTGGGTGAGATTAGGGCTGAGTAAAGCACGCTCAGCAGTAAGCGCTTGATAAAGATCTCTATCCGCTTGAATAAGAAGTTGAATTTCTGGCAGGTTGATTTTAGCGATTGTTTTTGCGTCTTGTGCCAGCAAATTACTCGACCTTATCGAATAAACACCGACATACAAAAACATTATAGCTAACAGAAGTAAAGGGAGCCCCAACTTCCAACGAAAAGACATATTTTCATACCAAGCCATATCTTATCCACCCTTACCTTAGTTAGGTTTATATTCCCACTAAAAATATTAGTAGGAATTAATGGAAAAGATAGCGCTTAGTTACGAAAAAAACTAAGTAAGATTACCTATACACATATATTTTATGTTGACGTAATCTTCGATTCCATAATGCGAACCTTCCCTGCCCCAACCAGATTGTTTGACGCCACCAAATGGAGTCATTTCATTGGATAATATTCCTTCATTTACACCTACCATCCCAACCTCTAATTGTTCAGCTACACGCCAAATCCGCGACATATCTTGCGCATAAAAATACCCAGCCAAACCAAATTCTGTCGCATTCGCCATCGAAATCACTTCCTGCTCTGTTGTAAATTTTATCAACGCAGCAACAGGGCCAAAAATTTCTTCACTGCATATCCGAGCAGTAGATGGAACATTAATTAATAATGTCGGCGGATAAAAATATTCCTCAGCTAAATTTTCAGAAAGTGTAAAATTGCCAACGTCTTTTTTCACCGCACCTTTTGCCAATGCATCATCCACTAAATGCTGCACTTTTTGCACGGCCTCTGGTGAAATCAAAGGGCCAAGTGTTGTTGCTTTATCAAGGCCATTACCCATAACAAGCTGCGAAATTTCATGCGAAAATTTTTCAACAAATTGATCGTAAACATCGGCATGAATATAAAAACGGTTGGCGCACACACAGGTTTGTCCTGAATTGCGAAATTTTGACGCTATGGCTCCGTGCACAGCAGCATCTATATCGGCATCGTCAAATACAATAAAAGGTGCATTGCCACCTAACTCCATAGTGACTTTTTTAACACTGGATGCACATTGTTGAATAAGTTTTTTTCCAACCGCCGTTGAGCCTGTAAAACTTAATTTGCGTACCAATGGATGAGTTGTTAATTCATGCCCAATCGCCTCAGCATTTTCGCCACAAACAATATTGAGAACGCCCGCAGGTACTCCCGCCTGCTCTGCCAATACCGCTAAAGCCAATGCCGACAATGGTGTTTGTGCCGCCGGTTTTACCACAACAGTGCATCCAGCAGCCAAAGCCGGTGCTAATTTTCGTGCAAGCATCGCGCAAGGGAAATTCCACGGTGTAATGGTAGCAACAACACCAACAGGCTGTTTTAGTATGATTGCTCGTTTATCGTTACTCTGCGGCGCAATAACATCACCGTAAATACGTTTCGCCTCTTCGGAAAACCACTCGATATAACTTGCACCATAGTCAACTTCACGTTGCGCTTCCGTCAGAGGTTTGCCTTGCTCGCAGGTAAGAATGTAGGCTAAATCTTGTTGATTCTTCGTAACTAAATCAAACCATTTACGCAATATAGTACTGCGTGCTTTTACAGTGAGATGCTTCCATTGCTTCTGTGCATTATCAGCTGCTTCAATAGCGCAACGCGTTTCAATCGCACCGCCATCCGCCACATGCGCAATTATTTTACCGGTTGCAGGATTCACAACAGAAAATTGTTTTTTGTTGTCAGCATCGCGCCACTCACCATTGATATAAAGCTGAGTACGCCACAATGTATTATTGACGAGAGAGTTCACAATATCATCCTAAAAATAATTAGCAGAAGAACTTCAATACTATGAAGCTTTATTGTTTCAAGCTTTACTAGTATAAAGTTTTATAAGCGAGGTTTTTTTATTTAATTCTATTTATTTAATTTTAAGCCTACTTTAATAACGCGCTGACCTTTCATGGTCAATACAACAAATTCAACGGAACCTAAAGCCACCCTATCACCTACCACCGGATGGCGATATTTGCTGAAAATATAACGCGCGATACTCCAGTTGGCCATTTCATTCGGCACTGGAAAATTATAAACCATACTTAAGTCTGACAACTTAGCGCGCGATGTAATGACAAACGCACCAAAGAATGCTTGCGCCGATAAACGTTCCGTTTCTTGCATACCCACTAACAATCTATCGAGCTCTTCCAATTCTGTTGGCAAACTCAATAAAAAAATATGGTCATTTGCTAAAAACGTTTCCTCAGCTTTAAGTGCTACAGGGTAGCCCTCTCGCAACAAACACAACAATTGCACTCGGGAAGGCAAATGCAAATTGCCTACAGTACGACGCAAAATAGGACTATCTTCGGCAAGTTTATAACCCACGAATTCATGACCAACTTGACCCGGAACTCCTAACTCAACTCGCTGTACTCGCGAGCTACTTGTCGGCACATGCAAATTTAACCAACGCGCTAAAGGCCCCACAGTCCAACCTTGCACCAACAAAGAAATAAGAACAATAAAGAACGCGATATTAAAAAAGAAATTCCACTCGGGAACACCGGCCAACCAAGGAAACATTGCCAACACAATAGGTACTGCGCCGCGCAAACCTACCCAACTAATAAAGGTTTTTTCCTGCCAGGAAAATTGAAAAGGGAGTAAACATATCCACACTGCCAGTGGCCGCGCGACAAACATCAACAACACACCTACCAACAATGCACTGGAGGCATAACCCAACAATTGATGCGGTGCAATCAATAAACCCAACATCAAGAACAAACTAATTTGTGCTAGCCACGCAAATCCATCATGGAAACGTTGAATATTATAAAGACCACGCGATACCCGATTACCAACCATCAACCCAGCCAAATAAACTGCTAAAAATCCACTGGAGTGCAATACAGCCGCCAAACCAAAAATAAACACACCGCCAAACAGAGCCAATAATGGATATAAACCAGGACTTAACGATAATCGCTCAATGGCATAGGCTAAAACTCTTCCACCCAAAATACCAACCAGCGATCCCATCCCCATTTCCCACGCAAAGTCAGCCAGCATTAGCCAATCAAAGCTAGTATGTTTTGATACTATTTCTACCAACATAACGGTAAGAAATACGGCCATGGGATCGTTCAAACCTGATTCAATTTCCAGCGTCGCCCCAACACGCGATTTCAACGCTAAATTCTGCATCGTCAGCACAGAAAACACCGCAGCGGCATCGGTAGAACCGACAATGGCGCCCAACAATAAACCGTGTACCCACGACAAATCCAAAATCCACGCCGCCAAAGCACCGCACACACCCACAGTGATAACAACACCGAGCGTGGCTAACGATAAAGCCGGCTTAAGGCCAACCCGAAACAGCTGAATTTCTGTACGCAAACCACCATCAAACAAAATTACAGCCAACGCCAAAGTGCCCATAAAATAAGCAGCTTTAACATTCTCAAAATGGATGCCAAAAAAACCATCTTCACCGGCTAACATGCCGATGATTAAAAACACCAATAGCAATGGCATACCCATGCGCGGCGACAATGTGCTCGCAAGAATGCTGATAATAAATAGGGCAGCGCCAAAGAGCATCAGCTGGTTTAGAACGTCCATCAATAAATCTCAATAAAACAATAGGTTATTGGAAGATATTACTACAATCCTAGCGCAAAGATTCACACCTTTTGAGAGATATGCACGTAATCGTCATCTAGCAGCGACATTTATTCAGGCAGGCCTCAAATCCTGTTATGATTCGCGCCACTATTTCTTGCTATAAGTTACTCTTATGCTTAACAAAGACACGCTGTCACAATTAGCTCAATTAAAAACCACATTAGTCGCGCAAAAAGACATTGCCCAAGGTGTTGTTCGCAGCACGACCAAACGCTTTGGTTTTGTAAAACTCGACGATGGCCGCGAAGCATTTCTTGATCCAGAACAAATGATGCGCGTTTTGCCGGACGATAAAGTCGAAGTCGAAATCGTCACCAATAGCAAAGATCAACTTGAAGCGCGTTTGGAAAAACTCATCCACAGCCCCCTGAAAGAATTTGTCGGTCACTATGTCAGCAAAGGTAACAATAATTTTGTTGAACCTGATGTAGCCAATTTTAATCGCTGGTTGTTTGTTCCCCCACAAGAACGCAAAGGTTTAAGCGAAGGTGATTTAATTCACTGCTCAATTTCCCGCCACCCGTTTAATGACGGCAAAGCACAAATCCACATCATCAATCGCCTTGGTAAGCCCGATGAACCCAATGTGGAAAGCCGTTACACCATCGCAAAATATAAATTGCCCAATGAATGGGTAGCAACCGCAACTACTCAAGCAAGCAGTATTGGTTGGTCTCCCCTCACCTTTGATGACCATGTTCTGGATTTAACGCACCTACCCTTCGTGACTATAGATTCCGAAAATACGCGCGACATGGATGATGCAATTTGGATTAGCAAAAACGAATCCGGCTGGGAATTAATTACTGCCATTGCCGACCCAAGCAAACACATTGAAATGGATAGCCCGCTAGAAATCAGCGCGCGCGTTCGCGCCAGCACTGTGTATTTGCTCGGCCAAACTATCACCATGTTGCCGTCCGAGTTATCGCACGATACTTATTCTTTAATACCAGAAAACAAACGTGCTGCGCTGATATGCCGAGTGCAAATTGCCACCAATGGTGAAATTACCAATTATGAATTCGCCGAAGCGCAAATTCGCTCGCAACACAAACTCAGCTATCAAGCTGTTGCCGATGATTTGAATGGCATTAAAAGTTTAGCGGATGCGGGATTTACTATTGGCGATGATGTAAAAAACTTACTCAACGAATTAAAAATGTTTACGCAGGTGCGTGCACGTTATCGTTTAGAAAATGCATTGGTCATGGACGAAAAAGCAGATTATTTTTTCATTCTGAATGACCAGAAAAAAATTGATCATGTCGACAAACGTGAACGCAATATCGCCCATCGCATGATTGAGGAAGCCATGCTGGCAACCAACATTTGTGCCGGCCAATTGTTTTTGCAATACCCAGGCTACGGCATTTTCTCCACGCACGTTGGCTTTCGCCCTGAGCGCATCAACGATGCCATCAGTTTAATTACTGAAGATCGCCCTGATTTAATTGAAGCAGGCCTCACGGCAAACGATTTAACCCAACTCGATAAATTCCAAAAACTCTTTAAAGAATTGCGCACAAACCCCAGCAGTGATGCAAATAACAATCCTAAAAACACGGCGCTGTTATCGCTGCTACAACGCATGCTACAAGCGGGCTCATTATCATTTGAGCCAATCCCGCATTTTGGTTTAGGGTTTGAAGCCTATGCAATGGTGACCTCACCGATTCGCCGCTATAACGATTTTTATAACCACGTCGCCATCAAACGTATTTTGCACGGGCAACCTAAAATTCACAGCAAGCATGAACTTGCCACCCAGCTACAAGAAACATTAAATATTGGCCGCCAAGCATGTCGCCATTTAGAGTTGTGGTTATGCAGCCAATATATGGCAACGCAAGTTAATACATTACATATCGGCACTATCGCCCTCGTTAACTCTAATGGCATTGGCGTTCGCTTGGATGATCTCGGCATTGAAGGCTACGCCATGCTCGCGCCAAAAGATGGCGAGGTAAAAGCACAATTTGATTCGCGTCGATTAAGCTTAACTATAGAAGGCAAAATCTATCGCCTCGATGAAAAAGTCTATGTCATGATCAATGAAGTCGATATACAAAAACGCAAAGTATCTTTAGGCGTTGTCGATGAGGAAACCGCAGCGCGTTTAAGTGCATGGTTATAATTCTTAACCATATGGAGAAATGAGGTATTACACGTGAAAAATTACTGGCTCTTTAAAGCGGAACCACACATCTACGGCATAGAACATCTTGCCGCAGCGCCAAAAAAAATTGGCCGCTGGGATGGGATTCGCAATTATCAAGCCCGTAATTTTTTACGCGATCAAGTTGCATTAGGCGATGAAGTATTTATTTATCACAGCAGCTGCAAACAAGTCGGTATTGTCGGCATAACCAAGATAGTAAAAACCGCCTACCCTGATCCCACACAATTTAATCCAGAAAGCGATTACTACGATCCAAAATCTACTAGCGAAAATCCACGCTGGGTCTCTGTGGATATTCAATTAACAAATATATTCCCGCGGATTATTTCACTCGCCGAAATAAAAGCACAGCTCGCATTAGAAAACATGGTACTTGTTAAACAAAGCCGATTATCGACACAGCCTGTGACAGAATATGAATGGAAATTCATTAAAGGATTGTTATAACTCCCCCCCTAACATTACGCCGAGCAATCCATCACACTCAATATAAAATTTAACGGTAAAGCATCAAAGAATTTTTTGGCGCCGCCATTAATTTTTAGTCACCAGAAAATATTTATGCCCGCGATTTAATTTTGTCGCTATGTCTGACTGAGCATAGACCAAACAATTTACTATCCGTTGTTGCATCGGCAGCCAAGCTGCAGTTTGCACTTTATCGCCGACTAAAGGATCCAAGTAATAAAATGTTTGTGTTTTCGAGCTGCTATCCACACCAACAAGCAGAATATAATGCCCCACCCAACTTGCCGCCTGACCCAAGCCAGATCCAGCCAATATGATAGGCCCAACCCTCATCAATAATTCTTCCCATGAGTCACTTGATGCTGGCTTGTCGCCGCTCTCCACAAGCAAATCTTTTGCATGCGGATAATCATCATAGGCATCGAATCCAATATAGTCCCCCCAACCACTTGTGGGCGGCGTTATTGATAACCTAGTAGCCCGCGTTCCGCCTTGCTTTTCATGCCAATATTTGAGTAAAGACTTAAGACAATATCTTCCGCAAGTGGGATCAATAAGACCAGGAATATATCCGCCAAGAAGCCGTTGATATTCCATATTGGGAATAGGATTTATCATGTACATTATATAATTCCTTTCAATGAGGGTTTAGAAATAAAACGCACTGACAATATATGACTATCTAACTTATGAAATCAACCAATAAAAAAGCCGATCAGATGATCGGCTTTTTTATTGTCAACGTAACGCTAAAAATTTATTCCCACTCAATAGTCGCTGGCGGCTTGCTCGACACATCGTAACAAACACGTGAAACACCAGAGATTTCATTAATGATTCGACCAGATACTTTCTCTAACAATTCATAAGGCAAATGAGCCCAACGTGCCGTCATAAAATCTACCGTTTCAACGGCACGCAATGAAATCACCCATTCATAGCGACGGCCATCACCCACAACACCAACAGATTTTACCGGCAAGAAAACAGCAAAAGCTTGCGACGTCTTGTGGTACCAACCAGATGCGTGCAATTCTTCTAGAAAAATCGCATCAGCTTCGCGCAAAATATCCGCGTATTCTTTTTTCACTTCACCGAGAATTCGCACACCCAAACCTGGGCCTGGGAATGGATGGCGGTAAACCATATCGTAGGGCAAACCTAATTCCAAACCAATTGCGCGCACTTCATCTTTAAATAATTCACGCACAGGCTCAACTAATTTGAACGCCATATCGTCTGGCAAACCGCCGACATTGTGGTGCGATTTAATAACGTGCGCTTTTCCTGTTTTAGCTGCAGCTGATTCGATAACGTCCGGATAAATAGTGCCTTGCGCTAACCATTTAACATCTTTTAATTTAGTCGCTTCTGTATCAAACACATCAATAAAAGTGCCACCAATAATTTTGCGTTTTTTCTCAGGATCATTTTCGCCTTTTAGCTTTCCTAAGAATTGTTCCTGCGCATTGGCGCGAATAACTGTCACGCCCATATTTTTGGCGAACATATCCATTACTTGATCGCCTTCATTTTTGCGCAACAAACCGTTGTCAACAAATACGCAGGTAAGCTGTGAGCCAATCGCTTTATGCAACAACGCAGCTACAACCGATGAATCTACACCGCCAGACAACCCAAGCAACACTTTGTCCGTACCCACTTGTTCGCGAACTTTTTTAATCGCATCTTCAACAATGTTAGCTGGTGTCCACAAAGGTTCACAACCACAGAGTTGCAATACAAAGTGTTCCATCATGCGCTTGCCCTGCAGTGTATGAGTCACCTCAGGATGAAATTGCACACCGTAGAATTTTTTGGCTTCGTTGTACATGCCGGCAATAGCGCATGACGGCGTTGATGCCAGCAAATTAAAACCTTGTGGCATTTTGGTAACTTTATCGCCATGGCTCATCCAAACATCAAGTAATGAATTGCCATCAGCATCAACATGATCTTTGATATCTTTAAATAACGAGCTCTCACCATGAACTTTAATTTGCGCATAACCAAATTCGCGCACATTAGAACCTTCAACTGCACCGCCCATTTGTTCAGCCATGGTTTGCATGCCGTAACAAATACCAAATACAGGAACACCTAAATTAAAAACAATTTCAGGCGCGCGCGGTGAGTTAGCTTCATGAACTGATTCTGGCCCACCGGCTAAAATAATTCCGCGAGGATTGTAAGCGCGAATTTCTTCTTCACTCATATCCCATGCGCGAATTTCAGAAAACACACCAATCTCGCGTACACGACGCGCAATGAGCTGTGTGTATTGCGAACCGAAATCCAAAATAAGAATGCGCTGTGCGTGAATATTTTGAGTCATGCTATTTCCTGAAAGGTAAAAATACAAAAAGAAAAAAATACAAAAATGAATTCGATTTAAATGAAAAACTCGGGCCTAGCCCGAGTTTTTGTGTCGATCATTTACGATATAAATTAACGGCCACCAATAGGATAATTCGGCGCTTCTTTGGTGATCTGCACATCGTGAACATGGCTTTCGCCCATACCAGCAGACGTTACACGAACAAATTCCGGCTTGGTGCGCATGGTTTCAATATCATTGCAACCGGTGTAGCCCATCGCAGAGCGAACGCCACCCATCATTTGGTGGATAATCGCCGTTAATACGCCTTTGTAAGGAACACGGCCTTCGATACCTTCCGGCACCAATTTTTCCGCGCCTTGGCTTGCATCTTGGAAGTAACGATCACTAGAACCTTGAGTTTGCGCCATAGCACCTAATGAACCCATACCGCGGTAAGCTTTGTAAGTACGGCCTTGGAACAACTCTACTTCACCTGGCGCTTCTTCAGTACCGGCAAACATAGAGCCCATCATCACCGCATGAGCGCCTGCAACAAGAGCTTTAGCAATATCGCCAGAATAACGAATACCACCATCAGCAATGGCGGGAACACCAGTACCTTTAAGCGCAGCAACCACGTTGGCGATAGCCGAAATCTGTGGAACACCAACGCCGCTTACGATGCGAGTTGTACAAATTGAACCTGGGCCAATACCTACTTTAACTGCATCAGCACCAGCTTCAACTAGCGCTAAAGCCGCCGCGCCAGTAGCAATATTGCCACCAATCACTTGCACATCAGGATATTTGGTTTTGATTGCACGAACGCGATCCAATACATTTTTAGAGTGCCCGTGAGCAGTATCAACCACCAACACATCTACACCAGCTTCAACCAACGCATCTACGCGATCAGCAGTATCGCGACTGGTACCAACACTGGCGCCAACGCGCAAACGGCCTTCTGGATCTTTACAAGAATTCGGGTATTTTTCGGCTTTGTTGATATCTTTAACCGTAATCAAACCGCGCAATTCAAATTTGTCGTTCACAACCAACACTTTTTCGATACGATGTTTGTGCAACAGATTGCGCACTTCTTCCGATGATGCACCTTCCTTCACGGTAACAAGCTGCGACTTAGGAGTCATTATGCTGGAAACACTAGAATCCAAATTGGTTTCAAAACGCACGTCACGACCAGTCACAATCCCGACCAAATCGCCGTTTTGCATGACTGGCACACCAGAGATATTATTTTTACGCGTTAATGCAATTAGCTCGCGAACCGTCGCGCTAGACTCGATGGTGATAGGGTCTTTTACAACACCAGCTTCAAATTTCTTAACAGCGCGTACCTCAGCTGCTTGCTGCTCAATAGTCATGCTTTTATGGATGATACCGATACCACCGTCTTGCGCGATAGCAATTGCTAAACGTGCCTCGGTAACAGTATCCATCGCAGCGGAAATCAAGGGAATATTCAATTGAATTTTGCGGGTCAATTGAGTTTTTAAAGACACATCCTTTGGAGTTACATCGGAATAACCGGGCACCAACAAAACATCATCAAACGTGAGGGCTTCTTCAGCAATTCGCAACATAACAACCAACCTCAAACCAAAGTGCTTAAATCAGGGAGAAAATAAACGCGGAATTATAGCGAATTACGACCTATGGGTAAACCTAAAACATCCTGCAAATCCTGCATCTCCTACTGTAAAAGGCCTACAGCATCACACGTAACAAACCGTAATCAGCTTAGCAAGGCAGTAATGGGGTTTTCCAACACCCATATCAACCACCAAATGAACAATTTTTGGCCATACTTCAGCATTCTCAAGAAAAACCGCCATAATCATGACAACAGATCATTCGCCACTCGTCATTCGCGTGAAACGCAGGAATTCAACATGCAACTACATAGCATTCATCATGTCGCCATCATTTGTTCGGACTATGAAATCTCCAAACGCTTTTACACTGAAATATTGGGTTTGCGAATTATTGCCGAAGCCTATCGAGCGACGCGCCAGTCCTACAAACTGGATTTAGCATTGCCGGACGGCACCCAATTGGAATTATTCTCCTTCCCAAACCCACCTGCCCGCCCTTCCACTCCAGAAGCCTGCGGCTTACGCCATATTGCGTTTGGGGTTTCCAGTGTAGATGCGAGCAAACATGACCTAGAAAGCAAAGGGATATACGTTGAGCCGATTCGGATAGACGAATATACCGATAAAAAATTTACCTTCTTTGCCGACCCAGATGGGCTACCAATTGAGCTTTACGAACTAGCGACAAAAAGTTAGCAATAATTATATAAATCGCAGAACAAAAGCCATAAAAAAACCCAGCTTTTAGACTGGGTTTTTCGCAACACAGAAATATCAAAGAATATCAAATTGCTTTATAAAGAATACCAGGATCGCAGCGCACCATTTCAAATAAATCCGCTGCCCCCGCCAAACCCTCTGACGATCCCAAATATAAAATCCCCTGCGGCTTTAATGACGCATGAATTTTTTGCAAAATTTGACGCTTTAATTCGGCATTAAAATAAATAAGTACATTGCGACAAAACACAATGTCAAACTTACCGAGTGCAGCATAAGAATCCATTAAATTAATAGGCCGAAACTCGATTCTTTCTTTTAGTAATGACTTAACTCGCCAGTTACCATCAAGGGTTTTATCGAAAAATTTATCCAGCCTTTCATTGGAAAGACCACGCATCACGGATAATTTATCGTATTCGCCTTTGCGCGCTTGATCCAATACCGTGGATGACAAATCCGTCGCAACGACTTGAACTTGCTTTGGTAGCGAACCCATATTTTTTTGGCGAAACTCTTCCGTCATCATGCTAATGGAATAAGGCTCTTGCCCTGAAGAACAGGCGGCCGACCAAATACGCACGGGACCAAATGATTTATTCGTAGCGCCCATCAACTCCGGCAATAAAATATTTTTTAAATGCTCATACGGATAAATGTCGCGAAACCAAAAAGTTTCGTTGGTTGTCATCGCATCGATAACTTCATCTTTTAATTTGCGATTACTGCCTGATTTTAATATTCGAACCAATTCTGCAAAACTAACAATTTTATTATCGTCCATCAAACGGCGCATGCGGTTTGTAACTAAATATTGTTTGTTTTCACCGAGAGAAATTCCGCAAGCATCCTCCAAAAACACTCGAAATTGATCGAATTCCGCCTGATCAACATCACCGCGAGTGGCAGCTTTTGCAAACATGTCACTATTAACCGTAGGATCTTTGTTTATCATAATAACTCGGTATTTTTATCTATAATTCATTAAAGTGCGCATATGGTAATTAGGCTTCTTCAGGAGGAAGAATACTTTCACCAGTGATAGCTAACACCCTGTCATTAACGCGACGCGCCAATTCATCAGGATGGAATTTCGCCAAAAAGTCATCAGCACCTACTTTTCTTACCATCGCCTCGTTGAATACACCACTTAACGAGGTGTGCAAGACGATATGCAATTTTTTGAGTGCAGGATTGTTACGCACTTCGGCAGTAAATGTATAGCCATCCATTTCTGGCATTTCGATATCACAGATAATCATGATTAATTCAGAAAGAGGATCTTTACCCTCTTTAATTAATTGATTCAAATATTCCAACGCTTCTTTGCCGTCTTTTCTGATCGTGGTGCGAATTCCCATTCCCTCCACTACACGCTGAATTTGTTTGCGCGCAATGGTTGAGTCATCAACAATTAATATGTGTTTTTGCACAACTTTGTCGGCAATACCATCTTCAATAACACCCGCAGTAACATCCTCTTTAACCGGAGATACTTCAGCGAGAATTTTTTCTACGTCAATAATTTCAACCAACTGCCCATCAACTTCAGTTACTGCAGTCAGATAATGCTCTTTACCCGCACCTTTTGGTGGAGGATGAATATCACCCCAATTCATATTGACGATACGTTCAACAGAACGCACCAGAAAACCCTGAGCGGTGCGGTTATATTCCGTGATAATGACAAAGCAGCTTTCAATATCCGGCAGTTCACGACGCCCGATAGCCAAGTTCATATCCATGATCGGCAAGGTGCCACTTCGGATATGCGCCACACCACGCACTACAGAATGACGGCCTGGAAGCGCATTTAAGGGAGGACACTGCAACACCTCTTTAACCTTAAACACATTTATTCCATACAACTGCTGTCCGCCAAGGCGAAACAAAAGCAGCTCCAAACGATTCTGCCCAACCAACTGCGTACGTTGGTTGACACTATCCATTACACCGGCCATCCCGCCACTCCTGATTTATAAGTCTTAATTAAGTCGATTAATTCGTTGTTATTACTTGCTAGTCGTTAATTTACTTGCAACTTTAAGAGCAACAGGAATTGACTGATTTCATCTCATCGAACAAGCCCAAAAACACGGCATAGTCTTTGCATTATTCCTAATAACAGACTTAACGGCTGAAAGTCGTCACTCTTCGGGTAGATACGCTAAAGGTACTTATTACTTACCCCGCACTGCGCCTACCTTTGAGAATAGGACAAATTATGAAATTTCGTAGTGTTTATAGAATTTTCTTTTTTACAGAGAGCCCACTAAACCAAAGCCTGATAAAAAATATGGGTAATTTGGCGTTTATATTGCTAAGCCTGTATCCACACAGCTCCAAAGCACAGGCCGGATTAGAAAATATTGAGCAATTACGTCAAGACACGGCCCAATTTGTTAGAGAAGAGTACCGCAATGCGGACGCCAGCAAGGTAGAGGTAAAGGTAGGTGGCTTAGATCCTCGCTTACGCTTGGACAAATGCGACCAACCCATTGCCTTTAAATTGCAGGATGTGAACGGTAATGGCGGCAATATTAATGTTCAACTGGCCTGCCACGGTTCATCGCGCTGGACAATTTTAGTCCCTACGCAGGCAATTGTTTACCGCCCCATGGCAGTTGCTAGCCGCAACTTGCAACGCGGAGAGTTAATCAGCGAAGGCGATATTGACGTTAGTGTTCTCGATGTCAGCCAATATCGCCAAGGCTACACAAACAATGCCGACGATATTGTTGGCAAAGAATTAAAGTATCCCATCAATAAAGGCGATGCGTTTCGGGAATCCGTATTAGACGCCCCGCTCGCCATAAAACGCGGTGATGAAGTTAGCGTGGAAGCATTAGCAGGCAGTATTCGCGTCGTCACTACTGGCACCGCCGTCAGTGATGGGCGAATTGGCCAAAAGATTAGGGTGAAAAACAACCAATCGGCAAAAATCCTAAGTGCCACTGTTATTGGCGCCGGTAAAGTCCAGAGTGTGTTGTAAGTAAAGTAGTGGGAGGTTATATGAAGGCTCAAAAAACACGTTATAAAAAATGTAAATTGATTGCTAAAGTTATTCGGCACCCTGCCGACAACCCTTATAGGGAAGCCATATACCAAGCTTCTCTATTACATAGCAATCGTTGGGGAACGACATCATGGTTATAGATACGAACAACATAAACTCATCTGGCGGCACCAGTGGCGCTCGCCGCAGTGTTCCAGCGGCGCCTACCAGCACTGCCAAAACGCCGACTACACCTGTTGAAACTGCTGTCGCAAACAGCAAAGACAATGTGGTGCTAAGCCCTGAAGCGCAGAACCTTACGCGCCTACAGGCAAAAATTAGCACGCTACCGGATGTCAATCTGGATCGCGTGGCTGCCATCAAGCAAGCCATTGCGGAGGGTCGTTTTGAGATCAATCCGGAAAGGATTGCTGAAAACATGCTCAACCAAGACGAATTACTCAATTAATCAAATCTAACTGCCGCCCCCAACAGCGTTAGATTTATAGATACTTTAGATTTATAGATACTATATAGAGGTTGCTATGTCTCTCAATATCAATTACCTAAACGACATGCTCGTTCAGGATTCTGCCGCTGTACAAAAACTAAAAAAATTGCTTCTTCAAGAGCGCGAACTGCTAGAGCAACGCACACCTGAAGGCCTGCAAGAAATAATTCCTCAAAAAGATCAGCAGCTAGAAACACTTACCTTCAATGCTAAGCAACGCGAACAATTACTCCGCGCAGCTGGGTTAGCAACAACCTTGGCAGGATGGGAGCAATTATTATTACGCGATCCAACCACCCACATACTCGTCGCCAAATGGCAGCTCCTCACCTCTGAGTTTGTTGAGTGTCAAAAAGCGAACGAAATTAATGGCCGCATGATCAATCGCTCAAAGCAAACGCTAACCAACTTACTTAATCTTATTCGCGGTCAGGTTAGTATGCCTTCGCTATACACTCAAAAAGGCTCAACAACAAATCACAATAGTTCAAACAGCCTTGTGAAAGCGTAATTCTATTTAGTGATGCAACAATTATCACCAGCCCTTTGAGCAATAAAAGCAAAGGGCTTCGGGGATAGCACGTAAAAAATAATAATTTATTCCCTCAATTTCTTGGTTTATCGTTTCAAATTCCCTACAATGCACCCGCAATTCAACAACGATCCTATTTGCTCCGGTAGCTCAGTTGGATAGAGCGGCCGCCTCCTAAGCGGCAGGTCGGACGTTCAAATCGTCTCCGGGGCACCATCTTTTTATGAATCTGGTTTTATTTTCCAATAAAGATTTTATTGCGGACAATGTCATCAGCATTCGCGATGCTCGTCGCTTGCAACATATTAATAATATTCACCAAATCACTACGGGAGAATATTTAAAAGTAGGTTTGTTGAATGGCAACATGGGTAACGGCGAAGTTACTTATTGTTCTAGCGATGAAATACGCATCGCTGTATCCCTAACGCAATCTCCACCTGCAGCATTACCTGTCACTCTTGTGCTCGCATTGCCGCGACCTAAAATGCTTAAACGTACACTGCAAACTATTGCCACACTCGGCGTAAAAAAAATCTACTTAATCAATAGTTATCGCGTAGAAAAAAGTTACTGGCAAACGCCGCTTCTCAGCGAAGAATCGATTAACGAACATTTGTTATTAGGGTTAGAACAAGGCTGCGATACACGCATGCCAGAAGTGACGCTGATAAAACGCTTCAAACCGTTTGTAGAAGATGAATTGCAAAATATTGTGGGAGATACACGCGCCTTAGTTGCGCATCCCTATACTGATTTACCCTGCCCCGCGCAAATTGATTACCCCATTACCTTAGCCATAGGCCCGGAAGGGGGATTTATCCCTTACGAAATTAATTTATTAGAACAGTGTGGGTTTTCAGCGGTTAATTTAGGGGACAGAATCATGCGAGTAGAAACTGTTGTCCCCTATTTATTAGGCAGGCTATTTAATTAATTGCTTGATTAAATTATCCGATTAACGTGCTAACTTAACAGCTCTACCAACTGCTGATCGTTCGTTAAAATTCGCTCAAATTTTTCCAAATTCAATGCAGGATTAGACAAATAACCTTGATAGAGATGACAGCCAAACTGCCTTAAAATAACCAACTGCTCAGCCACTTCAACACCCTCTGCAACAACCTCCATATCTAACAAACGCCCCATCGTAATAATGGTTTCCACCAATACACGATCATTTCGGTCATCAATAATATCGCGTATAAATGACTTATCAATTTTTAATGTACTTACTGGTAAACGCTTCAAATAACTAATCGAAGAATAACCTGTACCGAAATCATCCAGCGAAAAACTAATTCCATTTTCAGACAACAACGCCATGGTAGCAATCGCTTCATCGACACGCTGAATAACAATACCTTCTGTAATTTCCATATCCAAAGAGTTAGCAGGAATTTTATAAGTATCCAAAGTTTCTAACACATCATTCACGAAGGCATTGCGACGGAATTGGCGCGGACTAATATTAATACTGAGGCGCATGCCATCATGCCACAAGCCAATCTCCTGCCAACGAACCAGACGTTTACAAGCTTCAGTTAGCACCCACTGCCCTACATCAATAATCATCCCCGATGTTTCCAATACAGGAATAAAATCAATCGGCGACATAGTGCCTTTAACAGGATGCTCCCAACGTAACAATGCTTCAGCACCTACCACACGACCCGTAATAACATCGACTTTAGGTTGGTAAAATAATTGGAATTGATCTTCTTCAAGTGCGCGATGCAAGTCGCCTTCCATGACTAACTGACGGCTAACTTTTTCAGCCATTTCTTCATTAAAAAACTCAATCGCATCGCGGCCTTTCTCTTTTACTTGATACATTGCTGTATCGGCATAGCGTAATAATTCATGCACAGAATTATTTTTATCGGGATAAACCACCACGCCCACACTGCAGGTTACGCGCAGCTCTATACCGTCATACGTACAAGGCTGCGAAATAACCGTACGGATTTTTTCACTGATTTCACCGGCACGCAATGCCGCCAGTTCAATATCCTGATCCAGCACAGTCAATACAACAACAAATTCATCGCCACTTAAGCGCACCACCAAATCTTCATCGCGCACCGTGCGCAACAAACGTTTTGCAACCTCTTGTAGAACCCGATCACCTACTGGATGACCTAGAGAGTCATTAATAGTTTTAAATTGATCGAGATCAATAAATAACACCGCACCATAATAACCGTGGCGTTCAGCACGGCTAAGTTCATGCTCTAAACGCTCTACCAATTGCAAACGATTAGGCAAGCCCGTTAACGCATCGTGATGCGCCATGAATTCCATTTTTGCTTGCGCATGTTTGCGATCGGTAATATCAATCGACACAATAAGCGCAACTTTTTCATCATAAAATGCCAAAGGCATAATGTGCGTTTGCAAAAACAACTGCTTACCTGTCGCGGTAATAAAACGCTCTTCTACTACATCAAGCTTTTCATTACCGCGAATTACACGGTAATCATTTTGCAGCATCGCATCTATATCAACCGCCGAATTTTTGAGGAGCTGGCTTACGTGCAAGTTGCGCATTTGTTCAGGCGTAAAACCCAATTCATCGGCAAGCGCTTTGTTCGCAAAGAGATAATAGCCCGCAAGATTTCTCGCACCAATCATTACGGGTAAATGATCAATAATATGACGTAAATGCTCTTCGCTTTTTCGCAACGCCAATTCCACAGCACGACGCTTAGCCAAAGAAAGCTCAACAACATCCAACAAGTGATTTGAACTAGCAATTAACCTCGCCAACTCATCGCGTCGACCTGCTGGTAATTGCGTTAAACGATGTACACCTGGGCGATCAGGATTAATGTTATTAATTTCTCGCGCAAGTTTCGCCAACGGTTTGGTTAAGGTGATATAAAACACCACAAACAGCATCAACACCAACACCATATTACGCAAAATACCCGTAATAAGCCCAAGCTGAGAGCGCGAATAAAATCCAGCAAGTGCTAAATCCATATCAACTTTAAAATGGATACTACCCGCCGTCTCCTCGCTGTAACCGGGAATCGCTAAAACAGCACTGTATTCACGAGTATTGTCGGAAATTTTTTGGGTAAGCCAGCGCGTTGATGACGCGGCGCGCGCACTTTTTTTCTGCGCCAAAATATTGCCTTGTTCATCGATGATTTCTACCTCATAGATAAAACCATAACGCAACAAACCATTCACCACTTCATCGGACAGTTCTTCATCCAATGTAGCCACAGAGCGAGCGGCAGGAGGCATAGCAACTTGAATAACGCGATCAATAAGAGTTTCAAGCTCTTTTTTCTGATTGTGATAATCAAGATACAGCTGTGCAGAGCTCATGATAAAACTGAGAACAAAAGCCAAAATGATACCAATTTTGGCTAATTGAAAAGAGATTCCATGGAAAAACGATGGAGCGTTATCTCTCATTGGCGAGGGTTATCCATACAATAGTACACAAATAAGCAGTTTTGAGGAGCAGGCTCGAATAACACATGGCTATTTCATTTATAACCTTAATAATCATATTGCTTTCAAGTATAGATTAAAGCTCGAAAATAGGTATAACCAAAAAAATAAAAATTATCTCGACTGGTTCAACATTTTTATATTCTGCTTACACAATAATGTCGCGGGCTTAAAACCTCTACTGCAATATTAAAAAATTAACGCATGCACCATATTTACGCACCTACTTTATGTATTTACGTTTACATTTTTAGGCTTACATTTTTTATTGTACGAAACAAGAAACACTGACATAGCAATACCAACATTGGCGTAACTATTGCTTTAACCCTATTAAGCATTATTTGATGTGATTTTTGGCAAAAAATTGGCGCGCAACATTTTATAAGACCCAATTCACCTGACAAAAAATGTCATTTTTACGAAAACTGGCAATAGTGATCGAATACAGCTACAACTTAAATATGAAAAGAATTCTCGTCAGAAGTTGTATCTCTGCGAGAAAGAGAGGTTACGATGGGTATTTATGCGAAAGACTTACGCGAACTTGTAGTACGTCCTACTCTATTACAACTCAACGAATGGTCGCCAGCAGCTGAAAATTTATTATTAGGGACAGCCGCACACGAATCACAATTGGGATTTAGGATGCATGCCAATAACGCAGACGGAGCTGGACTTTATCGTATCTCCGAAGCAACGCATATACAGGTATGGGACAAGTTTTTAGTCACCGATCCAGAACTTGCCTCACGCGTACGCGGACTTGCCAGTCAGCAGCAATTTTTAAAATTTCCTCATTGCGAATTAATTACCAATCTTGGATACGCTACCGGTATCGCATGGATGATTTACAAGCGCAATAATATTCAATTACCCTCCGAAAACGATATTGCAAGCTTGGCAAGTTGCTGGCAAATGTTTTACAACAGCCGCGACGCTAACCAAGCAACATTGGCATCAATCTCTAATAATGATACCGATAAATTTATTAGTAATTACCGCAAACTTGTATTGCGTGAAAATAAAAAATTAGCGGCTTAACGCTGCTAATTTTCACTCCATCCCTTCATATATCGCCCTTTATAAAGTTATTTTAGAGCCCTCATTTAAGCTATACTTAATCTAACAGCTATATAGCGACTTAAAAGCCCTCTAGCCTGGCGATTTATTCATCAGATTAGAGTTTGCCTTTTGTCATTAAAAATATCTATTGTCAGAAAAAGAGAATTTAGCCGACAAAAGAGTGTAGCCAAACGCATAAATGTTTATCATTTCTTGAGGTTTAGAAATGCACTTTCAGTTTTTACGCGGCCTTTCACTGCAATTATGTGCAGGCCTACTAGCTTCCAGTATCAGCTGCACTAGCGTTTTAGCGGCTACTGGTAAAAACAGCCCTCAAAACGCAAAACAAATACCTACCGCTACCACTACTAACGCAAACACGACAGTTTCAAGTGCGCGTAAAGCTGAACGCTTATATTATGCCGAAGCGCAAAAAGCGCTCGATAAAAAACAATTATCGCGCTACGAAGAAATTTTACCCAAACTCAAAAACTATCCGCTTTTGCCTTATCTTGAATATCAAGAGCTAGGCGAAAGATTAATGGCGCTACCACGTCGGGAGGTGGAACAATTTTTTGACCGCTACCCAGAATCATTTTTGGCTGAACGTTTACGTCACCGCTGGCTTCGTACTTTAGCCAGCCAAGGTCTATGGGCGGACTATCGTAAATTTTATGACCCCAACCTCAGCGACCCTGAGCTCGCCTGCTTTAATGTAAATGCACGCTTAGAAACAGGTGACACAACAGCATTCAACGATGTAGAGCCATTGTGGAATATTGAAAAACCTCAATCAAAATCCTGTGACCCTGTGTTTGCCGCATGGAAACAAGCTGGATATTTAACACCTGCATTGTTGCGCAGCCGCCACATGAAAGCAGTTAAGGCTGAAGAGTTCGATTTGGCCAGCAGCCTTGCTCAACAAATGACGCCGACTCAACAAGCTTACGCATTGCAATATCAAAATATTGCCAAAAATACTCGCTTAATATTTCAACCAGAACTTTTCAACACTCAAGCGGCTGAAGCTCGCGCAAGTATTGCATTAGGTTTAGAACGCTATGGGCAAACCGATTCTTTAGGTGCTTTGGATTTGTGGAAATCCTATGAGAAACACGGGAAGTTCACTGAAGATGAAATCATCCAAATTAATTATGCGTTAGCGCGACAATTGCTGAATCAAGATAAAACAGAACTTGCAGAACAATTGGTTGCAGCAACGCCCAACCTCAGCCATGTCGACTTGCTTGAAATATTAATCCGCGAATCCTTGCGCAGGCAAGATTGGGGACAATCAAACCGCTGGATTCAGCGCTTACCCAAAAAGCTTCAAGAAAGTGAGCGCTGGAGTTATTGGCAAGCGCGCATCATGGATCAATTAAATATCAAAGAAGTTGAAGGTAAAAAAACAAATGATATTTACGCAAATGTTGCGACTACTCGCGGTTTTTATGGATTCCTAGCCTGCGATAAATTGGGAACCGATTACAACTTGGTAGATAAGCCATTGCCATTATCGAAAGAATTTATAAAACAAGTAGAGCTGGCACCTGGCATTCAACGTGCGCGCGAATTTTATTTGTTGGGTGACCTGAATGCATCCAGCCGTGAATGGTTACATACAACGCGCCACATGGCAGCAGATGAAGTCGTAGCCGCTGGCCGTTTGGCAGATCGCTGGGGCTGGTACCGGCTTGCCATTCAAACAATGGGGGATGCACAGCTTTGGGATGAACTGCAAGTTCGCTTCCCTATCGTCTATCCCGAAAACGTAAAAAATGCAGCGCGCCAAACGTCCGTTGATGAGCATTTTATTTTTGCAATCACTCGACAAGAAAGTGCATTTAAAACAGATGCAAAATCCCTCGCCGGCGCAATGGGATTAATGCAATTGTTACCCTCTACGGCGAAATCTACCGCCAAGAAAAATGGCATGAGCTTTAAGGAACAGGATTTATTTCAGCCTGAAAAAAATATTACTCTCGGCAGTCAATATCTTGATCAACTGCTCGGAACATTTTCAGGAAATCGTATTTTAGTGGCCGCAGCTTATAACGCAGGCCCTACGCGCGTAAAAAAATGGCTCAATAAAAGCGATAGTGAAAAACTACCTTATGATGTGTGGATAGAAACAATCCCCTACAAAGAAACACGAAATTATGTACAAAATATTTTGTCATACTCGGTTATCTATGGATATCGTATGGGAAGCAAACAAAATTTTGTAACCCAGGCAGAAGCTACTCAAGGACTTTAAACAACGAAACTTCAAATAAACGAAAACAATAATCTAAAATATTAACGCAGAGCTGTAACACCATAAAAATATAAACGCAGGTGTTACAGCTTTAAAAATTGTCTCAAGCGGTTTTGAACAACTTTCGCTAATTCATCAGGTTGAAATTTAGATAAGAAATCATCGCACCCTACTTTTTCCACCATAGCTTTATTAAATTCACCACTCAAAGACGTATGGAGGACAACATAAAGATCTTTTAGTAGTGGATCTTTGCGCACTTCTGACGTTAGACGATAGCCATCCATTTCCGGCATTTCGGCATCCGTAATCAACATTATAATTTCTTCCGTTACATTTCGCCCCTCACGCGTCCATTGTTGTAATTGCGAAAGCGCCTGCAAGCCATCTTGTACATAAAGCACTTCTATGCCCAAATTTTTCAATGTCGCTTGCACTTGTTTTACTGCTGTTGGTGAATCATCTGCTAACAAAACTTTTAAATTACGTTTGCGTGCTTCGGCTGCCAAATCAATATCTAATACTGCATCAGAGACTTGCGTACTGTAAGGAATAATATCCGCCAGCACGCGCTCAACATCTAATATTTCTACTAACTGATCATCCAAGCGCGTAATCGCGGTTAAAAAATGGCTGCGCCCTGCACCTTTGGGCGGCGGCAAAATCAGCTCCCAATTAAGATTGATAATACGATCCACAGCACCAATCAAAAAAGCTTGCACTGAACGGTTGTACTCGGCCACGATAAGATTCGCATTCGTTAAATCTGTAATGGGGCCAGCACCAATGGCGGCACTTAAATCGATCACAGGAACCGTTTGATTACGTAAATGCGCCACGCCACGCACGTGCGGATGGCTATGCGGAACAGGTCGTAATGCCGGAACCTTAACAACTTCTTGCACCTTAAATACATTAATCGCGAATAGCTGCTGACCTTTTAGGCGAAACATGAGTAACTCGAGGCGATTTTCGCCGACAAGCTTAGTGCGCTGATCAATGGAATCTAATAATTTAGACATTGAGATATACCACTTCGTGTGATTATGTTTAAGGTATTGAAATCTGTACCCAAAAGTATAGGCCTAAATTAATGAGCTAACTGGATATTTATGGGGCGAAGATGGATATTGGCAATCAAGAGTTCGAGCAGAAGAAAAACTGTTGGAGCGCGTTAGATCGAGGCTAATTCGCCCAGAAAGAGGTCTATATCATTTACAGTAAATGGCCAATTTAATTCACGCTCACTCAACGGTGAACCCAATACGGGAATCCGAATGCCATAGCGAGCAATTAAATCATCGTCATCCGCTATCTCAACTTCCACCAAACGAAATTGATGCTTTACCAATAAAGGCCATAATATTGCCTTTGCTAAATCACAAAGATGGCATCCCGCCGTACTATATAAGTATACCCTCACCGTTAGCCACCTCAATACTTGAAACCGTTTTACACACTACGAATAATTAGAAAATGCGCAACATATTATGGCAAATACAAACTAAAACAACTGCCACCTAGCCTGCCACCATTATGTAAACGAATAAAGCCTTGCTGCGTTTTAGATTGATGCATTAACGCCACCTTGTACGCAAACAGCAACCCAAGATGTGGGCTACCACCAGAAAATCCAAACTCAAAATGATCAGGGCTTTCAAGCATACTTTCAGGATAACCCGGCCCATCATCTTCAATTGAAATGCATAGCCCTTCTTCAGTGTGAGAAGCCGCCACCCGCAAATTATTTTTGCAATAACGAGCGCAATTCAACAAAATATTATTCACAACACTGCCAATTAAGTCAGAGTCAAAATAGCCTTGCAATGTTTCATCACAATCCAACTCTAATTCAATTTTCCGCGTTTGCAACACACCCTGATTTCGTATAATTTGATCCTTTAATATCTCACCCACATAATGCTCATCAATATGCAGGCGAATATCGTCATGATCCAAACGATAAATAGATAATAATTGAATCAACTCACTATTAATTCGTGCAGCTTCATACTCTAGAACAGCATAAGAATTAGCATGACTCTCTGTTTGTGGAGGATATTGAATCATCACATCATTGAGGCTATTCAATAACATACCCAAAGAGTTTTTCATATCATGAACGCTGGACGCAAGAACAAATGAAAAATCCAACGGTGGTACTTTAGTCTTCATAGCAAAGCCTGATTATTATGAGCGCGTCCCTTTGTTGCAGAAACTCCATTTATCACATCCTTTACTGCTGCCTCCAACTGACGAAACCGCTGATATTGCTTATGGTTAGCAGGAATACTCGATGCTACACCATACACTATTTGTTGAGCCTCATCTGAAATTAATGAATTGCCTTGATCTGTTTTCAATAGCTCTATAAGCGTTTGCAATAAATTTAAACGCAAACCAATATGCTTGGGAAGTTTTTGTAACGCACGTTTGAATAACAAAGCAGCGTGCGAAAAGTCTTTAGCCTCGTAAAAGGCAATCCCTTCTTTGTTGGTTTTTGAAACAAACTTTTTATTTTTAGCGCTGGAAGGCTCATCCAACAAATGATCAATTTTCTGTAAATCTTCTTCACTGGAAGAATACTCAGACAACAGCTCGGCAGTTATGCGCTCTGCTTCTGCAACATTCCCCATAGCACGCAAAGCACTGACCCATTCAATTTTGGTCCATAACGCCAACGACGTTTTTTCTTTCTCGATAAGGGTATTAGCTGCAGACATAGCCTCTTTGCTTTTCTTGGCATCACCACAGGCTACTTGTAATTGCACCTCTAACAAATGCGAACTTACTTTAGTATCAATATTTTTTCCAAAGCGAGACGGCAAATCAGAAACTGATTTCATCGCATCACGCAACATGGATTTTGCCATAGTTTTATCAAACACAGATAACTGAATAATAGAACGCACAAAATTGATAAGGCAATTTAAATTATCATAATAAGAATTTTCGCCTAACTTAACAGCCTTTCGAAAAGCCACAGCGGCTGTCTCGATATCATTATTTTGTAATGCTACCTCTCCTAATGCTTGCTGGCGCAATATCGACAACGGAGAATATTCCAACGCTTGCTGCAATAATAATTGCAACGCTGCAGTATCATCGCGCTCGCGCAAGATTTCCGCCAAGACATCATAAGCTTTCAAACACAGAGGATTAAATTGAATAATTTCTTCCAGCCATTGCTGAGCACTTAATGAATCGCCTTTTGATTTTTTAACATTTGCCATCCCTAACATTGCCCAATCCAATTGGCGAACTTCTAAAATACCGCGATATAGCTGCTCTGCGTCATCCAAATATTCCATCTTTAACAACAAATTTCCGAGCAGTTTTTGACAATAATTTTTATAACGTTGATTGCCCACTATTTCAGTGCGACACAAATCAATAGCAGCATCAAATTTCGCATTTTTCAATGCTTTAAAAATAGGGGTTAGCGCTAAACGCTGAGTCAACAAGCGATCCAAACGCTGTTCAAGCGATTGTGTCGTAATAGGTTTCGTTAAATAGTCATCGGGCTCATGATCGAATGAAGCCATGATGATATTTTTATTGGATTCAGCGGAAATCAACACAAATAAGCTGTCGCTATTATTGTTGGTTGTGTGGCGCAACACCTCCAAAACCTGTTGGCCCGACTTCCCAGGCCCCAAATTTTGATCGCATAAAATAATGTCATACGTATTGATACTGCAAAGGCGTAACCCTTCAGCGCCAGAACCAGCAACATCTATTTTGGGGACGCCAAGCTGTTGCAACATCAAAAACAGCATATCGCGAAAACTATCGAAGTCGTCGATAATCAAGGCCTGTATTTTTTCATAACGCAAATCAGGCATACAATGTCGGTCTCTTTAAATATTCGGTTTAGCCTTCAAATAGGCTTACAACATATAAACACAGCCAAATATGGCGCTTATTTATTATATAGATTAGCCCAGAACAGTAAAAAAAACAGACCCAACCCCTTAAATCAATTGAATTTGTCGTCCATCGGTTAGCAAGTTACAATAAACACTATTGCATCAATTCTAGCGTTTTTATTTTTAGCAGTTTTACTCTAAAACACAGTGATTACTAACACAACTCATGCCTATTACCGACAACCTCTACGCCAACCCGCTCGCGCAAATTGATACATTCACATTTGATGAATCGGTCGTGAATGTTTTCCCGGACATGATCAAGCGTTCAGTACCGGGTTATGCAACCATCATCAATATGATTGGCAATTTAGCCGAACGTTATGCCCAGCCGGATAGTTGCTGCTATGACCTAGGCTGCTCGCTAGGCGCAGCAACTCTTGCTATGCGCCATAGAATCCAAGCTAATAATTGCTCTATCATCGGCGTGGATAACTCTCAAGCAATGTTAACGCGCTGCCAGCAAGTCATTGACGCTGATAGTGCCGAGATTGACGTCTCGTTACATTGTGCCGATTTGTGTAATTTTCCTATCGAAAACGCCTCTGTCGCGGTGTTAAATTTCACTCTACAATTTATTCCTGTAGAGCAACGCTCCGACATTTTGCGTAATATTTTTAACGGGTTAAAGCCTAATGGCGTGTTAATTTTGTCTGAAAAACTCGCCTTTGAAGATGAGCAACATCAGGCATTAATGATTGAATTGCACCATAACTTTAAACGTGCCAATGGCTACAGCGATTTGGAAATTGCGCAAAAACGCAGCGCAATAGAAAATGTACTCATCCCGGAAACACTGACAACTCACCGCCAACGCCTCAAAGATGCAGGATTTAGCAGCGTCGACGTTTGGTTTCAATGTTTTAACTTTGCATCGATAATTGCCATTAAATGATCAACTACGACCAACTTCTTCGCTATTTACCAGAAACCCCATTAGCCGCTTGGAGCAAATCGCTACCCGCACAGATTGCCGACGGTTTATGTGAAAAGCGTTACGGTGACTTACCGGCGTGGAAAAAAACACTCGCTTTACTACCTGTGATTAAAAGCACACAAAATACATTGCTGGATAAAGTAGAAATAGGTGCGCCAAACGATTGCGACGAAACCACACGTACCAATTTACGTAAAACGCTTGAAGCCTTAATTCCTTGGCGTAAAGGGCCTTATTGGGTTCACGGAATTCATATTGAAACGGAATGGCGCTCTGATTGGAAATGGGATCGAGTTCTCCCTCACCTTGATTCACTGCAGAATCGTTTAATTCTGGATGTCGGTTGTGGCAACGGTTATCACTGTTGGCGCATGTTGGGGGCTGGGGCACAACGTGTTATTGGTATAGATCCCTCACCACGTTTTGTGGTGCAGTTTCACGCCATTAAACATTTGGCCGGAGATGAATACCCAATTGATGTTTTACCTGTTGGCATCGAGGATTTACCGCCTAAGTTGCAGGCGTTCGATACTGTTTTCTCCATGGGCGTGTTTTATCATCGAAAATCACCAATGGATCATTTACGGGAACTAAAAGAAACTCTGCGCCCCGGCGGACAACTTGTGCTCGAAACCTTAGTAATAGAGGGTGATTTAGGCGATGTACTGGTACCTGAAGGCCGTTATGCAATGATGAATAACGTATGGTTTTTACCCAGCTGCGAAACCATGCTGAGCTGGCTGAGAAAAATGGGCTTCAATAATCCACGCGTGGTAGATGTTAACAAAACCAGCATTGAAGAACAGCATGGGACGGAATGGATGAAATTTCATTCTCTGTCCGACTTTCTTGATCCGCAAAATCATAATCTAACCGTAGAAGGCCACCCTGCCCCTATACGTGCCGTTTTTGTTGCCGAAGCATAGTTGCTTCTGGCAACAAAATACTGGCTAAAACCACCTACCGAACCCTTAGCAACAATCCTTGGCATTGCCCTTGGAAAGCCGCACTTTCTAGTTGCTTCAACTCTTTATCTGTTAATTTTCCAGGACTAGAAATAACGGTGTGGCTATTACCTGCAGCCAAAGATTCCCATGTAATCCAAAGGCGGCTTGCTTCATCACTGCAATGAATCAACCGTAAAAAACGCGTATCGACTCCGTAAGCCTCTAGAAATTCTCGCGTAACATGCAAAGGTGCAATCCAGGTTACCCAACGGTTTTTACAGCTTTGACTGATAAAAGCAATCATTGGCATCAGCAGAGCCGCTTGTTCAGGTGAGCCATTAGCGATAATTAATTCCGTAATGCCACTTACAGGCACAGCGGAGGGCGATACTTTAGTAGAGGGAAATTGATGTGCTTTATTCACGACGAATTACTCCTACACTCAAACCTTCGATAGAGAACTCTTGATCATTCAAGTCCACATGGATAACGTCAAAATCGGGGTTTTCTGGCCAAAGCTCTACCTGTGAACGATTAGCTGCGCGCTTATAGCGCTTAACCGTCACCTCTTCGCCGATTCTTGCTACGACGATTTGCCCATTACGAACTTGATCGGTGCGGTGAACAGCCAGTAAATCGCCATCAAGAATGCCAATATCTTTCATGCTCATGCCACTAACGCGTAATAAGTAGTCAGCATTGGGAGAGAAGAAGCTTGGAGGAATGTTGCAGTAGTCTTCTATATGCTCTTGAGCCAAAATCGGACTACCTGCCGCAACTCGCCCAACAATAGGAAGACCTGGTGATTTTTCTGGCAGACGAATACCGCGCGATGCACCGGGAATAACTTCAATCGCCCCCTTACGTGCAAGAGCTTTAATATGCTCCTCTGCCGCATTGGGAGATTTATAACCGAGAATACGAGCAATTTCCGCACGCGTTGGTGGATACCCTGTCTCATCAGCATAACTCTTGATGAGCTCGAGAACTTGTTCTTGACGTGCCGTAAGGTTGTACATTAGAAACTCCACATTAAACTGTTTACTCATACAGTAAATGTGATTATATACAGTATTTTAAGCTTCGCAATAAATTTATCAAAAAATAGGCAATATTTTTGCGGAATACAAAAACAATAATAAAAATGTCTTTGCAATCAATGATATAAAAGGGAAATCTTAGGAGGGTTATTAACATCTAAAAGCCTTGTCCCTCAGGCTTTTACTTAATATTGCCGCTTACTGAATGAAACTAATCATCAATTTCTTCAAGTTCAGAATCCAAACCAAACTCACCATGAATTTGTGAACACCAACGATTTAGTCTTTCCCCTGTTAAATCTTCTTGCTGATCTTCATCCAGTGCCAAACCTACAAACAGCCCCTCACCAGGGATTTCGGCTTTAGATGCATCAAATTCATAACCATCTGTAGGCCAATATCCAATAATGTTTGCGCCAGATTGAATAACTACATCATGCAACATGCCCATAGCGTCGAGGAAATAATCGCCATAACCAAACTGGTCACCTAAGCCAAAGAAAGCGACGGTTTTTCCAGCAAAATCTACGGCTGCAATATCATCCCAAAACTCTTCCCAATCGGATTGGATCTGACCAAAATCCCACGTGGGAATGCCCAGAATTATCTTGTCGTAATCAGCAAAATCCAACTGAGTGACATCAGCGATATCGCGCACATCGACTACATCAGCACCAATACGCTTTTGAATACGGTAAGCGACGCGCTCTGTATTACCTTCGTCACTCCCAAAAAACAGACCTATCTTGGCCACAAATACCTCTAAAAGTACGGATTAAAAAAACAGCTGATAATTTTCCCAACAAAGACGTGATTGCGCAAGTAAAGTTTGGGAGAGGAAGACATTATCAAACTTACAATAAACAATTATGGTATTAGCTCATAAATGCCTGGGGCATTGCGCCACCCGCCCTCATAGTCCATACCATACCCAAACACATAGGCATCAGGAACCAGCATCGCAATATAATCTGCGGCAATCGCCGGCTCAAAACCAGCAATGACTTTTTTACACAAGACAGCAATTTTTACTTCACTGGCACCCAGCGCGTAGCATTTTTCGGAGATTGCCTTAAGCGTAATCCCTTGATCTAAAATATCATCCACCAATAAAACAGAACGCCCCGCTAGCGGAATATGAGGTTCATGCAACCACAACAACTCACCCGTTGTTAATTGTTTTTGGTAGCGACTTGCATGCACATAATCAACTTCTAAATAAAATGGCAGGCGCGGCAAAATATGGCCCATTATTGCTAAAGCACCACGCATAACACCGATTACTACTGGGCGTTTATCTTTCAGATCATGGGTAATATTTTTTACAATGGCATCTAATCCTTGCTCAACTTCTGCGAGAGTAAAAAGACACTTACTGTTTGCCTCTACATATTCAAGATTGTGAAAAAATTTCATCACACCAAGCCCACTGCACGTTTGGACAAATAACTATCATAATCAGGAATTGCGCGCTCAGACGTCGAATTAAATAAAGGCGATGCCACCATAAAATCCGCAGAACTTTGATTACACGCAATCGGAATATTCCACACCGCTGCAATTCTTAATAACGCTTTAACATCGGGATCATGTGGTAGAGGTTCAAAGGGATCCCAAAAGAAAATCAATACATCGACATTGCCTTCTGTAATCAGCGCCCCCACTTGCTGATCGCCACCCAACGGACCGCTAAGGAGTTTATTAACGGTCAATTCTACTTCTTTTTCTATAATCATTCCTGTTGTGCCCGTAGCATAAAGTTTATGCGGCAACAGATCAGCTTTATGTTTTTTACACCACTCAACAATGTCTTTCTTTTTATTATCATGCGCAATCAGAGCGATGTTTTTTGTAGCACCAAGAGTTACTTTTTTAAATTCCATAACTTACTCCAAAGATATCGCAAACGAAAAAAGCCTTGGCTAGAGTATAGCCAAGGCTTTAAACAAAAGAAAAAGAAAAACAAATAACAATAGTACAATGATATTAGTGACTAAGCTCCAACAACAATTTATTCAAGCGTTGTACATAGGCAGCAGGATCTTGTAGCTGTCCACCCTCCGCCAAATTTGCCTGATCAAAAAGGATATGCGCCAAATCAGCAAAACGAGTTTCGCCAGTTTCTTGCTCTAACTTTTTCACCAATGGATGCTCTGGATTCAATTCCAAAATAGGTTTTGACTCAGGCAGCTTTTGCCCAGCAGACTCCAAAATACGACGCATTTGTGCGCCCATATCGTGCTCCGCTACAACTACACACGCAGGAGAATCTGTTAAACGATGAGTAATGCGCACCTCGGCAACTTCTTCTGTAAGAACATTTTTTACGCGCTCCAGCAACGGCTTTAATTGTTCCGCCACTTTTTCTTGCGCTTCCTTTTCTTCTTCTGAATCAAGTTTTCCTAAATCCAACTCACCTTTACCGACGTCCTGGAATGACTTTCCATCAAATTCAGCAAGATGGCTCATCAACCACTCATCAACACGATCAACAAGCAGTAAAACTTCAATACCTTTTTTGCGGAATACTTCTAAATGCGGGCTGCTTTTAGCAGTATTAATATTTTCTGCAGCGATGTAATAAATTTTTTCTTGGCCATCTTTCATACGTGTTACGTAAGATTCAAGCGATTGATCTTGATCTGCTTTATCAGTATGAGTTGATGAGAAGCGTAGTAATTTGGCAATTTTTTCACGGTTAGCGAAATCTTCCGCCGGACCTTCTTTAATGACTTGACCAAATTCATTCCAGAAATTTTGATATGACTCTGGCTCATTGGCCGCTAATTTTGAAAGCATATCCAACACACGCTTGGTCAATGCGCCGCGCATGCTGTCGATGTTAGGATCTTTTTGTAAAATTTCGCGCGACACATTCAATGATAGATCGTTCGAATCAACTACACCTTTTATAAAGCGCAAATACAAAGGCAAAAATTGTTCTGCATCATCCATAATAAAAGTACGCTGAACATACAATTTTAATCCCCGTGATGCTTCACGATTGAACAAATCATAGGGAGCGCGAGCAGGAAGATACAACAAACTCGTATAATCTAAATTGCCTTCAACACGATTATGGCTCCAGCTTAGCGGCTCACTAAAATCGTGGCTAATATGCTTGTAAAACTCTTTGTATTCATCGTCAGAAACATCAGTACGTGAACGCGTCCATAAGGCCGTTGCTGTATTGATAACTTCGTCTTCTGGTTCTGCTTTAGCATCTTCGCCCGCAGGAGTTTGCTTTTGCATCACAACAGGAATAGCAATATGATCTGAATATTTTTTAATGATAGTGCGTAAACGCCAATGATCAGCAAAATCCAATGCATCATCTTTTAAATGTAATTCAACCGTCATTCCGCGCTGCGCTTTTTCCACGGTTTCAACAATGAACTCAGCATCGCCATCACATTCCCAACGCACGGCTTCATTTGCCGCTACACCTGCACGACGGGTAGTTACAACAACTTTGTCGGCAACAATAAAGGCCGAGTAAAAACCAACACCAAATTGACCAATTAATTGAGCATCTTTTTTCTCATCACCGCTCAATTTTTGCATAAATTGCGCAGTACCTGACTTAGCAATAGTACCGAGATTTTCGATCACCTCCGCACGAGTCATACCAATACCATTATCGCTAATGGTTAGCGTTTTAGCGTCTTTATCAAATGTAATGCGGATTTTTAGATCAGCATCACCTTCATATAAATCGCCATTCGATACAGCTTCAAAACGCAACTTATCTGCCGCATCCGACGCATTCGACACCAATTCACGCAAGAAAATTTCTTTATTGGAATACAGTGAATGAATCATCAGATGCAATAATTGTTTCGCTTCTGTTTGAAATCCACGCGTCTCTTTGTGAGCATCTACGGTCATGAGGTAACTCCTAGAACAAGTAAACATTAATATCGACGGAAGGCTAAAAAACCTATGGATACAAAATGGGGCAATAAATTGGAAAATCAAGGGGCGGGAGAATAAGAGAGCGACAAGAATGTATCGATTGAAAAACGATCAGACAAAAAGAGAGGGGCTGCCCTTTCGGTGCAGCCCCATGACAACGTCAATGTAGAGGGTAAACAACTCCGGCATCCTGCCTCCCTCACCTCCTGTGCATTAAATCCATCATATCCCGATGTTCGCACAACCCTGCACATCCATGTGACGCGATTTACATCGCATCCCGTGTTACTGCTATAGATGCCACTATTCCAACACGCATTTACATCCTGTAAATTTATGAGGGAAAAATGGCATCCTGCCTTAACAATCTCCATCACATCCTTGCTAACACAAACGGTATCCAAACCGCCTAGCAAATTGGTCGCATCCATTGACCTTACCTGGTCGACCTACATCCTAGAGGACCTCCTTGTTGGAAAGCATTCTCCCGGAAAACCACATATCAGAATAGTCGCTAAATTCATCAGTTTTTGTACGCCATCAACGACATTTAAACGCCGACATTAAGAAAACTAAGGCGCCAACAGCTACTCCCAGGATATATAAGCACGAAAAAAAACGGGCTACGTATGTCTACGTAACCCGTTTTTTGCTGTCTGGTAGGACTACCCGGACTCGAACCGGGGACCTCTACCATGTCAAGGTAGCGCTCTAACCAACTGAGCTATAGTCCTAAAGAGGCGCGCACTTTACCAAGCAATCACTCGCCAAACAAGTAAATATTGCGAGAATGAATCAGCATACGTAAATCAGACCTGCTCCATCGTTTTGCGCTCAGCTAATGCCGATCGTACTAGGACAATAAATATACTCAAAATCACTGAAACGAAAATAACACCAATCAATATCAACATTTTATTGGGTTTGATGGGATCAAAAGTAGCCTCTGGTGGATTGACTACAGAAAACAATTGCAACTTGCCATCTAACTCCTTTATACGTTCAAGATCAGACTCCATTTGTATACGCCAATTTTCCATATTACGTAAATCTGAAGAAAAAGGAGCTAATGACTTACCTTGTCGGGCACTTAAAATGCCAATTTGTTGTGCTATAGTTTTTGTTCCCAGCAAGTAACCTTGGCCATCTAAAACTTTTAGCTGAATATTTTCAAGATCCTTAAAAGGAGTTTCCTTAATACCGAGAGATTCTGCAATTTTTAAACTTTCACGCAAATTGATTAATGTATCATTCAATTTGCGCTCTTCAATTTTAGCTCTATTAGTATAGTTAACATCAAGCGATTTAAGACTAGCTTCAAAGCTTAAATTCATCTGTTGAATTTGTTCAGATAAAACCTGTTGCGCTGAAAAAGCTAAATACTCTTTTAACATTGCAACACCTAAAGCACGACTAGTATGTTCAAGTGAAATTTTTCTGGCTGTTACATCAACCGTTTTAGCATTTGCTGGTTCCAAATAAAGCACACTTACAAATTTCTTAAATTCTCTAAGATTCTCCCTGTCTTCATTTGACTTAATATCCTCTTTTCTATCAGGCAACGCCTTACCTGTTTTAGCCTCCCAATAAGTGCGCAATGAAGAAAGAGAACCAATTTGTAATAATACTTTACCGTATATTTTTTTCTCATCAGGTGCTGGAACTTGATATTCCTTGGCCTCCAACACAGATGGGAAAAGTGCTCTTAACTGATCGGCTGGCAATGCATCCACAGTTGCTTCGATCTTGTAATATGACGGCGATAATTTTAAAGCTACATATGCACATACCGCACTGCTAATTACAATGGCAGCAATTAGCAGTCTGCCTTGCCAAATCTTGTTAAATAGTTCACCCAGATCCACTTCATCATTATTCACCACCGTGTAAGCAACCGGCTGAGACCCATTAGTATGCGCCAAAATATATTTCCCCTGTAATCAACAAAATAATGGCCGCCAGCATAAACAAAGTCACCATAAGATTCACCTAGAGATTACACATAGCATTAAATTAATGCGCTATAGAGCTCCTAGATACAATAGGAACAAAAAGAAGAGTGCCTGTAAATTCAGCAACAAGCTATAACACCAAAGACGCCTAAATCATCAAGAAAGCATAGAAAATACTAAATTTGGCCATATCAATGCCCCATAAGCTGATCTGATGAGTTAAAATGCCATTAAATTTATCTCGAGCAGAATACTCTCTAACAAGTCGCTAAAATGATCAGGTAATTTATGCTCCCATCTCTTTTCAATTCTTCTCGCGCTACAAAACGTTTTGTTTCTCTAGTTTTTGATGTAACTGCAATAATTTGTGCCTTTTATATCGCAAGCTGTATTAGGTTAGGCACCCTATTCCCAGAGCTAGGCATAAATGAACTTGTGATGGTTGGCGTCTCAGCTGTTATTAGTATTTTTATTTTTATTCGCATGGGAATGTATCGTGCAATTTTGCGATATATGTCTGCTCAAGCCATGATAACTATTGTTATTTGTGTGTTTACTTCTGGCCTAATACTAACAACTGTAAGTTTTTTTACTCACGCCTCTACACCAAGATCCATCCCTTTTATTTATTCATTATTACTACTTATTTTTATTGGTATACCACGACTACTCGTTCGCAGTATTGTTTTAATACTAAACAATCATACCTATGATGCAAAAGAACAAATCGCGATTTATGGTGCAGGATATACAGGGCATCAACTTGCACTGGCATTAAATTCAAGTCATTACAAAGTTGTTGCATTTATAGATGACAATAAAAGACTGCATGGAACAACTATAGCTGGGGTAAAAGTTAGCTCTCCAATGTTTATTGGATCACTGATAAAAGAAAAGGGAATCTCTAAAGTTTTACTTGCCCTAGGAAATGCCACACATGCACACAGAGCAAGTATCATAAAAATGCTTGAGCCTTACGCGATATCAGTGCAAACGGTGCCTGCTGTTGCAGACATATTAAGTGGGAAAACGCGTGTAGAACAAATACGTGATGTGGAGATTGAAGATCTGTTAGGTCGTGATCCCGTTAAAGCTAATCCTACACTTCTACATGCATGTATCATGAATAAAATCGTCATGGTTACAGGCGCTGGAGGCTCTATTGGAAGTGAACTTTGCAGGCAAATTATAAAGCAGTCTCCAAAAGCACTTATTCTTTTTGAGTTGAATGAATTTAGCCTCTACAGTATAGAAAAAGAATTGCAAACTGAACTCTCTAAAAAAGGTAACACTCATATTGAACTGATAAGCCTATTGGGCTCAGTGCAAAATGAGGAGCGGCTATCTAATATTATGACAACATTCAGTGTTCAAACTATTTATCACGCTGCTGCCTACAAACACGTACCTCTCGTTGAACACAACATTGTTGAGGGTGTGAAGAATAATGTATTCGGTACATTAAGTTGCGCAGAGGCAGCCATCAAAGCAAGTGTGGAATCATTTGTTTTAATCTCTACGGACAAAGCGGTGCGCCCAACCAATATTATGGGCGCCTCAAAACGTATGGCTGAGCTCGTATTGCAAGGTCTGGCTCAACGTCAAAACACAACTCGTTTCACCATGGTACGATTTGGCAATGTATTAGGTTCATCTGGCTCTGTTGTCCCTTTGTTTCGCGAACAAATTAAACAAGGCGGCCCAATCACGGTAACTCACCCAGATATTATTCGTTATTTTATGACAATTCCTGAAGCCGCAGAACTCGTTATTCAAGCTGGATCAATGGGTAAAGGAGGAGATGTATTCGTGCTCGATATGGGCGAACCGGTTAAGATTGTTGATCTCGCCAAAAGAATGGTTCATTTATCAGGATTGGAGATTAAAGACGACAATCATCCAGATGGGGATATTGAAATTGAATACGCAGGCCTACGACCAGGCGAAAAATTATTTGAAGAACTACTCATTGGAAATAATGTTACTGGAACTGAACATGCAAGAATAATGAGAGCAGAAGAACATAGCCTTGATTGGACTGAAATCAAACCTTTGTTAAATGAAATTAATGAATCTTGCCGCCTGTATCAATGTGACTTGGTAAAAGAACAATTATTGAGTGCCCCCACTGATTATACCTCTACAGAAAAATTAGGTGATACAGTATGGCTAAGAAATGAATCCCCTGAAAAATTACGAGTTAATGTTGAAAGTATACTATTTATGAAAAAAAAATAATGTTTGTAGAATAATTTATAAGGGAGGCTTAGGAACAACTATTAAATTAGCTTTAATTATTGCAAAAAGCATAAAAATGATTTGCGGAAAAGCCAATAAAAAATGCAAAACTAGTGCAGTAGCTAATGATTTTTCAGTTGGAACACCTACAAATTTAGTCAAATAAAAGACAATTGCAGCCTCAAATAAACCTACACCACCAGGCGCAGCAGGAATCCCAAACGACATTGTTGTTAAAAAAACTAAACTTAACACATCATATAATCCAACTTGAAAATATTGCAGGGTTAACCTGTAATACATATACATCATAAAAACAGTAACCACCCAAATAATCACGGTGGCATAGAGTGATCTTTTTATTGCCGGGTTAGATATGACCTCATGAAAAAGAATACAAATATCGTTGATCTGATTATTCTTCCTAATAGCTTTCACCCATTTTGATTCAGACTGCATTATGGCAACAGCCATAAAAGTTATACCTAAACAAGCAACTAAGAAAGCTGCAATCCAAACCAGATAATCATGTTTTACAGCAACAGCACCAAACAACAAAACAGCCAAAGCCCCAATAACAAGCAATGCTGACAAATCAAAAAACTTTTCCATGACCTTAACAAAAAGAAGTTTTGCTGCAGAAATATGAAAATATTTTCGTGCGAAAAATAATTTTAAGATATCGCCTATGCGAAATGGGAAAATATTGTTTGCGCCAAACCCAAAAGACACCACCCAAAAGCAAATGTCGCGCTTTTTACCGATTAAACAAGACAATCTTTCAGCATAGAATCCAAGAGTAGAAATTCCCAATAGCAAAACAGTAAAAATTGCACTCAATGGAATTTCAAAAAAAGCTTTTATAAAACTATCCCAATGAATATTAGATTGAAACCACAGGTATAAATAATAGAAAAAAACAAGATTTCCAAGTGTCAGCACAATATATTTAGCAGTGTTTTTATAGTGCATGATTGTGAACCTGATTGCGCTTGGCTATATTTAAAAACACCTCGCAAACATGGTCGATATCAGCATCCGAAATCATAGTGTAAGATGGCAGGGAAAGGACATTACGGGCAACATCAGTAGCATTAACCAAAGGCTCTGCATGATAGATAGGAAGCTCTGAAAGTGGGTAAAAGCCTGGGCGTGTTTCTATACCGGCCTCTTTCAACGCAATAATTAAATCATCGCGAGTCAAACTCACTACTGTTGAATCAATTTTAACAGCAATTGCCCAAACAACTGGCTCGCAGCCATCAGTCATAACTTGCAGAAAAATTCCCTGCTGACCCGATAGATTTTTTTTGTAACGTTCATAAACACGTTTTTTATTTTCTATGATTTTGTCAACGTTTTCCAATTGCGCATAACCTAAAGCGGCCTGTAAGTTAGTCAGTCTAAAATTATGCCCGACAACCTCATGCCAATATCTTTTGCTAGGTCGCATACCGTGATTGCGAATAAGGCGCGCAATTTCTTGCAGGCTAGGATTATTGGTGCAAATAGCTCCCCCCTCACCCATGGTAATAGTTTTCGTGGCCTGAAAACTGAAAGAACCAATATCACCAAGAGTTCCAGCCTGCTGCCCTCGATAAGTTGAAAACGCAGCTTCTGCAACATCTTCGATAATATACAAATTATATTTCTCGGCAATGTGACGTAACTTATCCATATCACATACATTGCCATAAATATGAACAGGAACAATTGCTTTCGTTTTAGCAGTAATTTTTTCCTCTACAGACGTTGGGCAGAGCAACCACGTTTCAGCATCAACATCAGCAAAAACCGGCGTTGCGCCTATCGCCAAAATCATGTTTGCCGGCGCTGCAAAAGTAAATCCAGGAACAATAATTTCATCGCCTGGCCCTAAGCCCAACGCTAGATAAGCAAGCATCAGCGAAGCTGTGCCATTGCTTGTGGTAATTACATGCTTAGCACCAAGGATTTTTTCCATGGTAGACTCAAATTTTTTAATGTACTCTCCATCGGAAATCCAAGTGGACTCCAATGCGTCGAGAACATATTTTTTTTCCTCACCCCAAAAATGAGGTTCGTACCAAGGAATCATTTTATGACCTTTATTTTAAAATAATTTTTTACATCTCGAATTCGCATAAAACGCAATCCTTTTCGCCAAAAACAAAAAACATCATGCGATTGCGGAAAAGAATTATAGGAACAACTTGTTGGAATATGTATATCCGCGTCCTGTAGAAAATCAAAATTCAACATCATATCAACGCCAAGTACGGTGACTTTATTCATATAGTCCCCCATGCTTGGAGCGACTAAAGTTGCATCAACAGATTGCTGTTTTATAACCTCTCCGGCATCTATTTTGTCTGTCACTTTGTGAATTGTCTGATAATATTTCCCAGAATGATATGGGTTTAACAACAACCAAAACTGCGAAAATAAACCTCGCCCCTCTGGAAGAGGCGCTGGGTGAATATTATAAGTATCACTGTAGTAAGAGAGAGTTTTTGCCGAGAATATTTGGTTAAAATAAGATGAAAAGAGCACCGCCCCTTCATGTTGCTTGTGCGGGTAAGCATTAATATCACCTATAACTTCAACAGGCACATCATATTCTTTTTCCAGCTCACACAATGTTTTGAAGGGGCGGTTGTTTTTTGATACACATTTTCTGTAGATCAAAAATAAAATACTTTCAAAAAACTTAGGCACCAAAAACAACAAAGAAGACTTCTTTATTAGAAACAACATTCCTTGTATTCCAGTTTTCTCCGCATATATTGTCCCACTTTTTAAAATTTTGATGACTTCAATATTTTTATTATTTAAGCATGCCTCTACCAGAGGAAGAGAATAAATCCCTTCATAAGTCACCAAAACAATTTTTTTCATTTCAATTTTTTTCTAATGCGAAAAAGATTAACCCACCTTTGCCTGAAGGCTGAGTATTTAAATGAGCTAAAAAAGAAAACAAAGGCACATGAATCAGCTTTGTTACCAGCTTACGTAAAGGAGGCAATAAAAACCATCTATTGGTTAATTTTTTGACTACAAATGAAAATAGACACAAGGGGGTAGCGATATTATTAAATATACATTGCGTCTTAGAGGCATATTCAAATTGCGCCTTTACCTTAAAACCGCACTGATTAAACAATAGCTCCCAATCAGCTTTATTGTAGCAGTGGTAGTGGCGCCAAAATTTATTAAACATATTTTTGTATTGGAGTGCAAAACCTTTTAAACCCAAACCCGATAAAAATTGATAGCCAACACTATATTGATCAAATTTATCTGTTGGCAAGGTAAAATAGGCTTGCCCATTATCGGCGAGCAAACGATGCAATTCCAACAAAACAGGTTTTATGTCAGGAATATGTTCTAACACACTATTACTAAATATTGTCTGAAATGACTTATCCTGCTTCGGAATACTATCCCCAAAACATCCAATCAACTCAATATATTTATTAAGTGAATGCGCACGCTCTAATTCAACAGGATTTGGCTCAACACCTACATCAATTTTTTCATCGACCAGATTTAACGCAAAAAGTCCTTCTCCACAACCAAGATCCAAAATGGGCCGCAGAAAATTTTGCGCCGATTGAATCTCACACTCCCAGCATCGTTCAAGCGCTAAAGGCAATGGTGCAGTGACAATATAATCTTGGAAAAATATTTTCTTGAATTTCATTTTTATTCACTACTTAACGCTAAGAGGATAGATCAATTTTGTTTTTTTAAATTTATCAGAGTTTTCGAAAAACTCATGAAAGTGCCAGGGTAACACTAAGACATAATCTGGATCTTTACTTAAAACATCACTCTCAGATGCAATTTCAATTAACGAACCTGGAGTGTACTTGCCATATTTCTGATCATTAACTTCGCCAATTTTCGGAATTAAATCAGGAGTAATGCCACAGTATTGTAAAATCACATTACCTTTAGTGGACGCCCCTATTCCATAGACTGTTTTTCCTTCAGATTTAATTTTTTGCAGCACATCAACCAAGTCATTCTTAGCTTTTTCTACATGACCGGAAAATTCAGTGTAGGCAGTCAATTCTTTAAAGATCAACTCATCACGCAATACTTTTTGGATTTTTTCATTATTAGGCTGTAATGAGCTAGATTTCAATGCAACAACAACAGAAAAACTACCACCATTGATATTATTAAATTCAACATCAATAATTTTTAAGCCAACTTTATCGGCAATCCATTGAATTTGTGTCAACCCATAATATTCCAGATGCTCATGACATACTGTATCGTATGAATTCATGCGCATCATTTCTGGCATATAGCTTTGTTCCAATACCCATATACCATCAGTTGCTAATATGTTGGCAATCTCTGAGGCAAACTGAATCGGATTTTCCAAATCGTAAAACATTGAAAATGAGGTAACAATTTTTACCTTTCTCGCCCCCATTGTTTGCGCCAGTTTTTCTGCCGTAAAAAAATCAGGGATTAACTTAACATGACTTTTATAGTATTGGGAAAATTTGCTGCCAGTAGGGTCAATACCCACTAAATCCCAATCACCTTGTGGATAAAAACCTAAAGTAGTACCGTCATTACTGCCTATATCTATTACCAAATCATTTGGCAATAAGGTTACACGCTGTAAAATATCCACAACTTTTGATTGTAAATGACGAACCATACTGGCATTCAAGCCTGATCTATAACCGTAATTTTCCCCGTAGAGTTCACTTAATTCATAAGTGTGTTGCAACTGTAATAAATGGCATATTTCACCTGCGCCGTGGCATTTCACTAGTACCAATGGGCCTGCAGTGATTTTTTGATTTCTTGTTGCAGGGAAAACCCCGGTAAGCGCTTGAACACCAAGATCCAATACTTTAACAAGATTTTTATTGCCGCATACACGACAAGCAGAAAGAGTCGAATAAGTCATTTGTTTTCATTCTTACCGTTTGTTAGAAAAACCAGCTTGATAACTTCTACTGTATATTGCATTAAGGTTTTAATCATTCGCGTATTCCCTTCCCCTCCCAGACGCTCACCCAACACACCTGGAATTTGCAATATGGAAACTCTCTTCTTCTGCAAGTAATACATAAGACGGATACAATAATCGCCATATCCCCAAAATACTTTATCGAAATTTACAAGACTTAAAATTTCACGTTTCACTGCAAAATAACCAAACAAGGAATCAGTAACAAATGTCCTGGTCAAGATTCGAGTAAATATATTAAATAACCAACTACAAATATGACGAAATCTATTTCTCATATCACCACCATATACAAAACGCGATGCAGAAATAAAGTCATAATATTTCAAGTTATCAACCATAATTGGCAAATATTCAGGCTTATGATTAAAGTCACTATCCATTACAATTAAAAAATCCCCAATAGATTTTTCTATGCCATAACGAATAGATTTAGCCAAACTTGGATCTGAAGTACGCTTAAAAACTTTAACAAAAGGCAAATTTGAGTTTGCAACTAAATCGTAAGTCCCGTCAGGACTGTTATCATCAACGACGACGATTTCATGTGTATGTTCTTTTAAATAAGAATGAATCGATTCGATCAAGAATAGAATATTTTCTTTCTCATTAAAGCAAGGCAAGATAACTGATACTTTTACTGGAGAAGACTCGTCGGCCATTTTTAGCGTACTCATTATTTTTATACTTCAAACCCACTAAAGATTTTATGACCATTTTGCTTAAGAAGATATTCACGTTTAAAGAGCTCCAAATCACTGGTGACCATATCATAAACCAGTTCTTCCAATGTGTGTTTGGGTGCCCAACCTAATTTCTCTTTAGCTTTAGATGCATCCCCTAACAAGATATCCACTTCAGTGGGGCGAAAATATTCTGGTAAAACTTCAATTAAAATTTGATCTTTACTCAAATGATCTGATTGGATACCGGTCTTCAAATAAAATTTATCTTTGTCTATAGTGCTTATTCGACCCTTTTCCTTTAGCCCCCCCCCCTCAAATGTGATATCAATACCTATCACAGCAAACGCTAAAAGAACAAACTCTCTTACTGACTTAGCAACTCCAGTAGCAATGACAAAATCATCCGCCTCATGATGCTGAAGTATTAAATACATAGACTCAATATAATCTTTTGCATGCCCCCAATCTCGCTTCGCATCCAAATTTCCCAAATATAATTTGCTATCGAGCCCAAGTGCAATTTGGCTAACAACTCGCGTTATTTTACGAGTAACAAATGTCTCACCTCTTGACGGAGATTCATGATTAAACAAAATACCATTGCTTGCAAACATGTTATAAGCTTCACGGTAATTTACGGTAATCCAATAAGCATATAATTTTGCAGCAGCGTAGGGACTACGGGGATAAAAAGGTGTCTTCTCATTTTGAGGCATTGCTTGAACTTTACCGTACAACTCACTGGTAGAAGCTTGATAAATTTTTGTTTTTTCAGTCATTCCAAGCAAGCGAACTGCTTCTAACAGACGCAAAGTACCTGCACCATCAACGTCAACAACATATTCTGGCGCCTCAAAGCTAACATGCACATGACTCATTGCGGCAAGATTATAAATCTCATCAGGCTGAGTCTGCTGAACAATCCGAATAAGGCTGGTGCTGTCAGTCATATCGCCATAATGGAGAAACAATTTTGCATCTTTTTCATGACGATCCACATAAAGGTGATCAACCCTATGGGTATTAAAAGAGGACGAGCGACGCTTGATGCCATGAACGATATATCCTTTATTCAATAAAAACTCGGCCAAATAGGCGCCATCCTGCCCTGTGATACCGGTAATTAATGCTGTTTTTGCCATATCAGACCTATTTTATTAAATTAACAGCAAGGGATTATCTTACTGCGAGGCTATTTTGCCGCTCTGTCTTACTATGCCTATCTTTTATACTGTATTGAAGTGGATTATAGCAATAAGCCCCTATTTATACTCGCGAGATTTATATTTAATGCTTCGATAAAATTTCGTACTGAGCATTTTCAAATCGCGTAACATAGCCTTGTGGCTTATTCATACCAGCATTCTTTTCATAAATAATAAAATCTATTTTTCCAGCCTTATTTGTTTTTGATATTGCGGCAATTTCAACTATTTTGCTATGAAACTCTTCATTCCTTTGGGGTGTTAAAAAAATATTTTCAATAGATTTGTTGTACGGATAATACATGACCGCAGTATAAAAGGAATAAATTTGGTAATCCTCATAGTTCACTCTTTGACTCGGTCTATTTTCAATTTGTGCATCCATAATAGATAACTGTTTTTTTTCAGCAGCTAAAATCCTTTCCAAATACCTATCCTGTATTCCAAATATATCCAGAGTTTGAAAATAACGACTCATCAGCTCTTGAAAGCTTAAAGGTGAAAAATCAAACAACTGAACATAGGGTTGAGAATTAGTATACTGAGGGATGTAATATGCATCCTCCAAATTAGGCGATGCAACAACATCTGTACGTCCTGTATTAGTACGCAGCCATTCAATTACTTCCGCTTTATCTTTTTCTATATAGCCATACCAGCCTATAAAATTGGGGGCTAAAGAAATATACACAACAGCGGTAATTGACGACAATATGGCAAAAGGTACCACTTTATAAGAGCATAATCTTTCCCATTGATTGAGCAAAATGGTGCGGAGGAGCTCAACCAATGAATAAATCAATAAAACATGAACAAATATAGCTGACCCTCGCAACCATATGCGTGAACCTAATGCAAAAGAGTCGCAAATAGATCCTAAAATGATAGAGGATATATAAAGCCAAGTTAATGGAGATTTAGCTTCCGATGGTAAGAATTTTCGTATTAATGGTAAAAAAATCAGCAAATAAAAATAATGTATTTTTATTTTCCAGGAAATTAGAGAGCCCGTCTGAAGATTTTGTCCTTTTTCCGTTTGATAAAATAAATTCATTTGGTATCGAACATATAAAAAAGAACATATTAATGCAAGCCCAATGCCTAACATATGATAATCAATTTTTTTATCTTTAACTAAAGTAGCTATTCCATATAACCCTAGCCCCAACATCATAGTTACTGTTAACGGTATGGAGAAATTCCCAAAACACAATGACAATATAATTAATGCACTATATATTCTAATATCAGATTTCTTAAAAAATAAAACTAATAATGTTAGATAAAGCAAAGCAAAAGCCCACGTAATTTGCGGATTTACTAATCTAAGAAAGTCAGGATAATAGAATGGAGACTCTGTAAATGGGTAACTTAATGAACCACTATATACCCCATAAATAACTCCACGTGAACAGTACGCCAAGAAAAATCCAAATATTAATAACTCAATCCACCGAACAGATTTTGATCCACGTAGCACAATATAAACCATCAATGCACTAAAAAATAAAAAGCTAGTTTGAAGAATAAAGGCCAGCAGAGTCTTCGTAGTCCAGTCAACAGGTACTAACTGAGCAATGTAATCAAACAATCCTGCAGTCAAAAGAGCGCCAGAATATACACTTTCTTGCCCTGAGTTTTGGTAAAAAAAGGATTCTTCTTGCTTGATTGTCTCATCAACAAATGGATTTAATTTTAAAACAGCTTTTTTTGCTAGAATATAATAATAATAATGATCGCCGAATTTAGTCCGGCTACTTTGCATGGGTGCGGCGACTGCATCAGCTGGCGCTATAAAATGCTGGAGTAACATATCCTGATGAAAAATACAGCCCAGAGTTAATGCGACAACAAATGCAACCAAGATACGCTTCATAAAAAACTCACGTGACGTTAATAATTTTTATACAATATAAATGCATAAGCCATAGAAGCGACAACTTCTATGGCTTTGACGAAAATTAGGTGCCATGCAGACTTCGATTAAAGCAAACCATCAATACGATAAATTACTATAACCATTCACTAGCCTCAACTTTTCAAGGTAGTTAAATATAGTCGCATTAAAACTATTCATTTTTAAATTTAAAGTTGCGCTCTTATTTGAGATAAACTCAATACCCGATATATCTGTCAATTCATTGTTTTGAAGATTTACATAAGCAAGCTTTGTATTTTTTGTAAAATCAACTCCCGCCAACAAATCCCCGCGCAAATCCACATAAGTCAGCTCTGTATTATTTGTAAAATCAATAGAAGTTAATGGGCATTGCATAATTCTTAAATCGGTTAATGCTGGTAATACCGTAGTATTTAATGATGTTAGATTGCAGTCATTCATGTGTATTTCAGCTAAAGCGCTATTGCTTGCAGATACCGTTAATAACGATAGGGCCCGGTTATCCGACAAATAAACGCTTTTCAGTACAGGCAGAGCACCAACATCTAAAGAAATAAAATTATTATTGCTAAGCTCCAATGAATTTATAGAGGCGCTGGCAGAAAAATTAATGCTGCTAAGGGAATTTCTTGCAGCACTGACGCCAGACAACATAATTAAATTACTTAAATCAAGCGATGTTAACTGATTGTCATCCAGCAATACATGAACCAATTTATGATCTCCGGAGAAACTTATAGTTTGCAATTGGTTTCTGCCTAAATAAACCTCTTGCAACATAAATAAGTTACTAAGATCTAGCACGGAAAAATTGTTATCACTTGCATCCACAGAGATTAGAAATGAATTATTTGACAAATCTAAGTCGGCTAGTGAATTCTGAGATGCATTGAGAATTTTTAGGGCTAATACTGAACTGACATCTAGAGTAGATAAATTATTATTACTTGCATCTACCTCTGTCAGCGTGGAACTCCCTATAGGTAAAGTTAGATTGGTAAGTTCATTATTAAATACAGAGAGAGTAGTTAATTGGGTTAGTCCGCTAAGATCCAAATCGGTTAATAAATTATGGGAAAGATCTAAAGTAACCAACTGACTATTATGAGAAAGATCTATCGCTGAAATTGATACCGATGGATCGAGAACATAAAAGGAACCAACATCAGTAACAGTAGTATTAATTTGCAAATTAATTAATTTTGTATTTTTCGATAAATCAATCGCTGTCAGATTTAGATAACTTGCGTAAAGATCCGTTAACTCGGTTAGCATACTCACATCGATGGTTGAGATCGGGTTACCTTTGTCTCCACTATTCCATATGGCCAGTCCCGAAGTCGTATAGCCTCTAGGATAAATATAACTTGCATCGCCAAGATCTAAAAAAGTAAGTTTAGTATTATGCGACAGATCCAGCATATGTAATTTATTGTCGTGAACAAATAAAGTTTTTAAGTTAACGAGGGAACTTACATCTAAAAAATTTAACAAGTTATGGCCCAAATTTAAATAAGTCAACTCTGTATTTTTTGACAGGTCAACAGCTTCAATACCATAATTGTAATTTAGGTTCAAAGAGGTAAGCTTGGTCAATGCTGACAAGTCTAGGTAACCAGAAAGACGCCCCGAATTCCACTTATTATAAAGAACGGTTTGAGCATTAAAATCCTGTCCGGCTATACCGTGAAATGGAGGATCGACCCTCGGGGTACCCATAATAGATAATTGCTCCAAATCAACAAATGCGCTGAGGCCATCTAAAGAGGCCACATTTTTACCATCACAAATAAGGATGGTTAACGCCTCAATAGATTTAACCCCAGTATCCTGAATACATTGAGACAAGGCAGGGTCAGTAACACCAAGTGTGCTAGCAAACGTCTTCTTTGATGTCGCAGAAACAGTACAATCTTGCGTAATTGCCCCCGTTGTATACACAGTCCCACTAAGAGTTCCGTTACATCCCACTACACTATCTATCTCAAAACCCGCCTTTGGGGTAAACAAAAATGTTTTTGATAAGCCCGCTGCAACACCCCACTGGTAGCCAAAAAGGTCGGGATTTACTGCACTTGTTATACCTCCATCAAAACCCACGGTAATAGTATAACTATTTTGTTGCGCCGCAGACGAACTTGATGACAAATTCATAGTAATATTGCTTTTAGATCCAGACCCACAGCCCACTAATAAAAAAACAACAGAAACCAGCAGTACAATTCCCTGAACATCCCATTTAAAATTAAAGTAATTCATACACCCTCCAATGGATTTAATGGCAATAAAATATAGCAGCTTAAAATCAAAAAACATCTTTCATTAGAAATAATCAATAGTTTAAATTTGTATAACCAGTTTTCAATCGTAATTTTTCAAGATATGTAAATGTGCGATCATTAAAATTGTTCATTACTAAATTTAAGGTCACAGCCTTACGTGAAATACACTCAACCCCTAGAATATCCGTTAATTTATTATCTTGAAGGTTTGCATCAAGAAGTTTTGTATTGTTTGTAAAGTCGACCACAGTTAGCAAGTCGCCACGCAAATCCAGGTAGTTAAGCTCTGCATTATTGGTAAAATCAATGGTTGCAAGCGGGCAACGCATGATTCGCAAATCAGTCAATGCTGGCAACACCATAGTATTTAATGAAGTCACGCCACAATCATTCATCCGTATTTCCGCTAAAGCCTTATTATTTTCCGAAACACTCAGCGAAGTTAATTCTCGATTGTCTGCCAAATAAATATTTTCCAACAAGGGAAAACCACCGACATCCAGGGAAGCCAAATGATTATTGTCAAGATTCAATGAGCTTATTAAATTGCTGGAAGAAAAATTAATACTAGTAAGCAAGTTCCTGGCAATACTAAGATCGGATAACATTGTTAAATTGCTCGCGTCGAACGAGATTAACTGATTGTTATCCAGAACCACATGCGTAAGCTTTGGATTACCTGAAAAACTTACATTTACAAATTGATTTGAACTTAAAGAAACCTCTTTTAAATCAGGCAGATTACTAAAGTCCAATGAGGATAGAGTATTATCAGAGAGATCCAATGAAATTAATTTGGTGTTATTCGACAAATCCAACTGCAATAATAGATTGTGTGAAGCATCTAAGGTTGTTAGTGCTGCAAGGGAGCCTAGGCCTAATGACAACAATTTGTTGGCACTAATATTTAACTCTGTAAGCGCTGTGTTATTGAGAGGTAAACTTATATTGTCCAGTTGATTTTTAAAAGCGGCAAGGCTAGTTAATTGTGTTAATGCACTAACATCCAAGCTGGTTAGTAAATTATCAGAAACATCTAAAGTTACCAATTGTGTATTGCGACTAAGATCAATCGCCGTGATTGGTGCATGTTTTTCTATTGGTAAGCGCTCATTAATATAAGTCATGCCATTGGCATTAATATGCAAATTAGTTAGTTTCGTATTCTGTGATAGATCAATGGTGGTAAGTCTCAAATAACTTAAATACAAATCCGTCAGCTCAGTAAGCATGCTTATATCTAAATTTGAAATAGTATTGCCATAACTTCCACGATAAAAGTTATGGTCACCATAATAATCCGTTAAATAGTTATAATCTGCGTCACCAAGATCTAAAAAAGTAAGCTTTGTATTATGCGACAAATCGATAGCTTTTAAATTATTATCGTGTACAAATAAAGTTGTTAATTCACTAAGTGAACTTACATCTAAAAATTTAATTGCGCTATGCCCCAAATTTAAATAGGTCAACTCTATATTTTTGGAAAGATCTATTAACTCAATACCATAATTATAATTGAGATTTAGATAGGTAAGTTTGGTAAGCAATGAAAAATCTAAGTATCCGGAGAGTCGTTTAGTAGCAAACCAAATGTCATAAATTTGCTTGCCAACCGAGTAGTAAGGCGTATCGGGTCGAGCCTCACCTTGAATTGATAATTTTTTCAGATTAGTAAATGAGCTCAATCCTTCAATAGAAGATACACCTTTGCCATCGCACTCCAACACAGTCAGTTCTTCAACTGATTTCACGCCGGTGTCATAAATACATTGGGCTAAAACAGGATCCGTAATTCCCGCAACACCGACAAATGTATTTTTCGAAGTGGCAGTTATAGTGCAATCTTGGGTCATTGCTCCAGTACGATACGATAACCCCTCAAGCGATCCACCACATCCCATCACCCTATCTAAGACATATCCTACATCCGGAGCGAACGTAATTAACGTTGAAGATCCCGATTCGATCAACCAATTATTGCCAAAAGGCGATGTCACATCTAGATGAGCATCGGCAGTCAAAATCACATGATAATAGTTTGAATAGGTTGCAGATGATGTGGCTATACTATTAGAACCCGACGCAGTACTAGGCTCGGAACCGCCACCGCAAGCCGTCAAGAAAATGCCAAGATAACTCATTAATAATATTGAGATGAAATTTTGTCCAGTCATAAAATGCTCCTTAAAATGTGACAATAAAAATCACATCACACAATATTTTAATTCATCAATTTTTTAAATTTTCTGTGCCGTAATACACCATTCAATAACATGATTGCCAATTAAGGCTCCCCTTTCAGCAATATCCAACTCAACTAATTTCAAAGACGCAGGTAGTAACGCATCTATATCTTCACGAGAAGTGAAACGAGCCAACCCAGTTCCTAAAGTAGGACCCACCTCAGTTAAATATGCGTTGTAGCCCAAGGCCTCACCGGTCTCGTCGCCAATGCAACCCTTAGCAAAACATCGACTGTAAAATTTCCCACCAGGCTTTAAAACACGGGCCATTTCCTGATAGATCTTTTTTGCATCATCAAAGCCATTTGCATAACACGCTTCAATATCTAATACTGCGTCAAAATAATCATCAGGGAAATTTAAAGCAATTATGTCGCCTTGCTGCAAAGAACCTTGCCAAGCTGGCACTTCCTCATCAAGTCTATTTTGACATAGATCAACCGCTGCTTGCGATCCCTCCACGCCAAAAGTTGAAAAACCTTCACGAGCCATAAACCATAAATTTGCGCCAGTGCCGGAGCCAACCTCAAGCAACTTTATTGCTGATCTATCTGGCACACTATAAAAATTGCGGGCAATAAATCGAATGACGTCTTCACCTGGATATTTGCCCCATAACTTTGCTGAGAACAATGCCTCCCATGTTTTATCCCAAGCCATACACTACCCCTAAATTATTCATTAAGATGAAAAGCTAAACGTTCAACAATATAGTCTAAATCAGTCTGCGCTAAAGTAGCATATATAGGTAGAGACAAACACGACAGCCAAATACGCTCTGCATTTGGATAGTCTGGGCTTTTTAATTTATATTGCTCTTTATAGTAAGTCATCTGATGTAATGGCTTATAGTGTACAGAAGTCCCTATGCCATCATTAGCCAACAATTCAATTAAATCATTTCTTGAAACTGGAGCAGTTGTTTTTAAGGTTATCGGAAACAAATGCCATGCATGATCATCAAGCGCAACTCGAGACACAGGTAAATTAATATGCTTAAAACTTTTTAATTTTTCCAAATAGAAACTGGCACAACGCTGTCTTTCATTGCGCATGTCATAAACGCGCTCCAATTGCGCCAAACCTACTGCAGCATTGATATCCGGCATATTATATTTAAAACCTGGAGCAACAACATCATACTCCCAGCTTGATTTTTGCGACGTAAATCTGTCCCAAACATCTCTATTAATGCCATGCAATCGCATGATTTTAATTCTTGCAGCAAGCTCATCGTCATTCGTGGCGATAACACCGCCCTCACCTGTTGTCATCGTTTTATTTGCATAGAAACTAAAACAAGAGATATCACCAAGACTTCCGACTGCAACTCCGCTATCTTTAGCTGGAAATGCATGTGCAGCGTCTTCTACAATACGAATATTATTAGCTTTGCAAATGCTATAAATTGAGTTTTCATCATTGGGATTTAAATCAACCGATTGCCCTGCATAATGTACAACCATTAAAAATTTTGCATCGGGATTTTTTGCAACCGCAGCTTTGAAAATGTCTGGGGTTAATAAAGTTGTAGAGAAATCCACATCCAGAAAAATAGGATCCGCCCCCATATAACGAATAACTTCAGCTGTAGCAGTAAAAGTCATAGTGGGAACAAATACTTTATCACCAGGCTTTACATTTAAGGCATCCAAAGCTAAATGCAAGGCAGAAGTACATGAATTCACTGCAAATACATGCTTCACATTAATCGCTGCAGCAAATCGCTCTTCCAATTCTTTTGCCTTAGCAGCAGTTGTTAGCCATCCACTTTCAATAACTTCTCGAACATATTGCATCTCATTACCGTTGCAATCGATTTTAGCAAAAGGAATTTTACGCATAGAATCTCACTATTTAAAAACAGCAACGAAGGTTGCAATAATAATTTTAAAATCTCCCACTATCGACATTGACTGAATATAGGATTCATATAGCGTTAGTTTTTCAGGAAGTATTTCATTTTTATAAGCTTCTTCAGGATTGGCCGATTGACTCAATATTTCTTCTTCATGTCGATATTTAATAGAAGCGGGATCAGTTATGCCTGGCCGCACACTATGTACATATGACCAACGCTCTGGATATATGTCGACCCACTTTTTCACTTCAGGACGAGGACCAACAAGAGACATATCCCCAATCAAAACATTAAATAATTGCGGCAATTCATCTAATTTTGTTTTCCTTAGTATTTTTCCAATAGAAGTTACTCGGGCACGGCTTCCAGCATCAAACGCCCCTTTTTCAGCATTTTTGTCGACGGTCATAGTTCGAAATTTAAACAAATTAAATGCTTTACCATTTAGACCTATGCGTTGCTGTACAAACAATACCGGAGTGCCATTAAATATCCTAAGAAAAATCACAATTATAACAATAAACGGAATCAATATTATTATTCCAAATAATGATGCAATAAAGTCCAGAGATCTTTTCATAGTTAACACTCCCTATCTGGAATTTTTTACCGAAACTATGGGAAACCCTAGCAGTAACTTTGTTAGACCAACCAAATATCCACAACCATAGGAAAAGTGCATAATAAACATAGCCGTCAATACATAGGGCCAACATGATAAAACACTCATATGCCCCAAGACAAAATACTTACGCTTTTTTAAATCATTTGTTGCAACAATCGAAAGCAGACAATATGTAATAATAATAAATAGATATGTGACCTGCGCAAGTTTAAAACCAAACAATGAGAGTATTAATAATATCAAATTTCCAAGCACGAAAAATGGCGGGATTAACTGACGAAACGTGGCGGGCCTGCGAAGTTTAGCTACAGTTAACGGCTTGAATAATCCATATTGATAATAAGTAAGCCAATGTTTTCCAAAAGAGCCCCGTGCAAAATAGGTAAGTTTGGGTGAAGGTAGTAATACAACTTTAGCACCCGACTTTATTATTCTTCCATTGAACTCATCATCTTGATTGCGTATCAAATCAAGATCAAAGCCACCTAATTTGGCAAAAATCTCACGTCTAAAACAGCCATAAGGTACAGTATCCGTACAGATTGGAGATTCTCTTTCAAGCCTATACAAAGCGGAGCCAACCCCAAATTTGTGCGAAAGAGTATGTGCTATTGATATTGCAACTCTGGTATTATCTGAAGGCACCGTATCAAATGGAACACCACAGTTTTCCACATCAGGATTATTCTCCATATAATTTATTAGAGTAGAAATATAATTGGATGGGTAAATTGCATGAGCATCCAGCCTGACAATATATTTACCGCAGGCTTTAGAAACGCCTATATTGAGTGAGGACGAAACATACCCCAAAGGATTAGACATCACATTCAAACATTGAATTTCCGACTCAAGCTTTTTAAGTAAATTTGTAGTGCCATCGTTAGAATTACCATCAATTACAATTATTTCCCCTGAAAATGAGGCAAAGATATCCTGCTGCAAGACACTTCGAAGCATACGCTCAATAAAGCCAATCTCATTACGACAGGGAATAATTATACTAAAGTCACAAATACTTTTATTCACCGCGCTTACCCAAATTAGTCATATGATTTTTCTCTTAAAATAGCCGTAAACTACGGAAATTAGCGCTAACAATAAAATGAATGAATCGTTATAGACATTAACATTGGCATTAGAAAAAACAAATGTCCCTATAAGAGCATAAAACATCCAATTTCGATCACTGCCTCTTTTAGTCGAGCGAAAAACACAATATATAGAAGTAATTAACAACGATATATATAAAAAAAGTGCAACTGCCCCACCTTCAATTAAGAGCTCGAGGAAATTATTATGCGTACTTTTTAATGCTCTTAAAGGTAGCAATAGATCTCTAGATTGATTTAAGCCATAACCAAATATGGGGCGCTCCTTAATTAGCTCTAATGTATACTCCCACAACTCCCATCTTCCGCTTCCAGTTTCTGTTCTTGCCACCCTAGAATCAATAATACCATTTAAACTATCCACCAAAGAAAGATTAATTACAAAATAACATATGATCAAAACTATAAAAAACAAACACATTGAAACTTTAAAAAACCTCGCTGATATTTTCTTAAAATTAAACTTTGAAATAGAAATAACGGACATAATAAAAAAAATTAGCATAAAAGCAAAATATGTAGTGGTGGAAATTGTTGCGATAACTGAAAACACAAAAATTATATACAAATAAATAGGTGGCTTCTCTTCGTAAAAAAATAAAATAGGGAAAAATATTACGCTATACATTCCAAAATTATTTGGGCTATCACAAATTCCACGAAAACGAGGCATAATGCCGCCCTCAACATAAACCCCATAAAGAGAAGAAAATGCTGCCTCATCACTCACCAAGTCTAAAGATACATTAAAAAAATAATAAGCTATACACCCAATCAAATACCACGCAAATGATCCGATAAAAAATATTTTTGCCGCAACTACCAAAACTTGCCTGAAATCAGCCAATGACAAAGATAAAGAATAAATTTTAACTATAAAATAAGAAATTATTAGAACGCAGAGTCCTCCCATTAAATGCAAGGCAATTGCAGTATCGTCAGCGTAAACAATAGTACAAAAAATATACGAATATAATAACAAAAGCGAAAAATCAATAGGATTAATGTTTAAACTAAAGGATCCCCTTTGAACGACTGATACAAACACAAAAAGGGCATAAAATATAACTAAAACCATATAGGGTCGTATTGGAGTAATATCTAAGGGTATTGAAAACTGTTGCGCAGCAAAAGCTATTAATAGCATCAAGAATAATATTTTTGAACGACTAACTTTTAACAAGGACATTACCCCTATTTATATATAAATACATTAGTGCTCCAAGTCTTGCGCTTTCAAAGCAAAATAATGCTCCTTATTTCTACTGGAAAAAACTTTTGCTGGATGGCCGCCAGCTATAGCACAACAGGGTATATTAGAAACAACCACACTTCCTGCTTGAATTATCGCACCTTCTTCAATTTTAACGCCGGGAAGAATCATTACTCGATTACCAAGCCAAACGTTATCGCCTATAACGACATCTTTAATAATGTAAGTATCGTCATAAGGAATTTTATTACCTTCAAAATTGTGGTTTTGTGTAATAATTTCACACTCTGACCCAGAGTGAAAATTATTGCCTATGAATACCTTACCATTTCCTTTTATTTTCATTCCATTGAAGCTCACATTCTTACCAACTATTGTTTTCTTGGTTAAAATAGTCCATCCACCACAAAATACTGGTGTTTTCGCTTCGCCGATCATTTTATTACCAATAAAACTATAAATTGTCACTCTGAACCAGCGCACTAGTTTTCGCATTTAAAAATCCTATTCATAATTCAAATAAGTACCCTTGAGCGGTAAAATACAAAAAAGGCAAAAACAACACTAGATAAACAAGTAGCTATTGCACCACCTACAACCCCAAGAGATAAAACCAAAATAATTGTTAACAATATATTTAATACCGAACAAACTGTCGTTATTACTGCAAGCTCTCTTGTTTTCTCATAGTAAAAAAATTTAACAACAAATATTTTATAAATGCCCAGAAAAAAATAGGTTGCAATGATCCAATATGTGACTGCAGAAAGATTCGAATACCGACTATCAATAAAATATTTATACAAAAAAGGAACTAATAACGCAAAAATTAGCGAGGCAAGCAATAATCCAATCATTGAAAGCCGAGAATATTGCTTAAATAAAGACACACTTTTATCTGAAAATATCTTATATGCATAAGGCGCCCATACTTGACTAAATGTATTTTGGGCCAATGCCATCATCATTCCTATTTGGGCTGCGACTGAATACTCCCCAAGCCCTTCGCTGCCCACAAGATATCCGATAATTATCCGGTCTGATGCAAAAAAGATAATTGCACTCCATGAATGCAGTAGCATTCCAACACCAAAATCTAATCCTTTTTTAATTAAATCGATTCGTAAAGGGAAAAAAAGATATTCTTTACTCAAAAATAAATATGCAATCCAACAAAAACTCAAAAAAACTGGGCCTATATATATCCCCAGCAATCTGCCTTCAGTTGACATATTAAAGGTTGATATAGCTATCAATGTGATAACCGCAGATAACGAGACACTTGCTACCTTAAACATTCCATAATAGAACGCCTTACCTTCCATTTGGAATTGTGCAGCAGCCAAGGCATTTATCGCCAGTGCATAAAAAACTATAATTAAAGAGAAAACCCAGCCTCCATTAACCGTCACCGGCAGCAACTTGAAATACCCTATAAGGGCAGCAATCGGTATAAAAAATAATGTTATTGCACCGGACAACAGCAACAATGATGTTATCAACTTACGTTGATCCAACGCTGTACATTTATTGTAAAAAGCACAATAAGAACCATCTATCCCAAATATTATCATGGGTGCACAGAGCATGATTACGGATTCAATAAATGCTACGCTACCCATTTGCTCCGGATTTAAATTCGAAGTCAAAAAGGGCAGAAGCAAAAATGGAATAGCGCCAGAGAGCACATTTCCAAATCCATAAATAAAAAATCGTTTAATCATTAAAGAACCGACCAGTACTATTCAATAATGCTTGCGGAGGCATTAGCAAGTATATACGTATGACAAACATTAAAAACCAATTGATGATTTTCTGGTAAAAAATCACGCTTAAAGTCGATTAGATATACCTTTATATGAGGGTATATATTTGCTATGGTACATATGGCAGCTGAAGACACGCCCACAATAGCGGTGGGCAGAGTTAACTGCTGACAGACATAAAACTCGAGCGGCAGCAAAGGCCTAACAATTTTAAAACCAAAACGGCATCTTATTTTTTCAATCAACTCATCAGTTTCTTCCCTATGTGGAAAGTACACAATCGTTCCCTTATTAAACTTTAAAAAAGCTTTATGGCAAATCTCCATATAATCACTTTCAGTCAATATTCCCTCTTCTACAAATTTAGACCCAACAAAATAAACCAAGTTAGATTCGACCACTTGATTCTTTATTTTTTCTGCGCTAAACGCCTCATTCAAAGATATTTTTTCCACTACAAAAGGTAAGGATACATCTATATTCAAAAACGTCTTCAATACAACAGATTCGGATCCGTTATTTTTTTTCAAAAATAACTTGGCGACAAACATATCTTTTTGATCAATCACATTCCGATCAAAAAAAATCTCGCCATCTTGCATTTTAAATAAATTAAGCGCTGCTATACCATCATCTAGCAGCCAGAGTCTTTTTCCGCAAAAAAAACGATATAATGCCTGGCACAAACCAGAACGAAAATCTCCGAAAGCAACAACATCTATACCATTGCGCTCAAAAATACATGCCGCTCTCAGCTTAACAAGCGCAAGCAAACTAAAATAAAAATCAAAAGAAGACAGTAACTTATTTTTTCTTGCTCTCAAGATTAAAACTGAACTCCAATTATTATTGGAAGAAGCTAGCATCTCTTCTAATTGAGCATCATTACGGGCATGACCATTTTTTCTTAAAATAAGAGTGTTTTTACAACCAACTAGTGTCTTTGCGCTTTCAATCGCAGCAATCAATTGAAAGGGAGCTTCAACAAAAAACAAATTAATCATTTACGCAGCCTAGTTCAGAATATCCTGCAATTTTTTGATAAATCGGGAAACAGTTTATTTGGTCAGCCAAAGAACAAAGCCGTGCAAGATCACCTCGGATAAAAGCTTGTACCTGCAAATAGAGACCAGGTTTGAATTTTTCATCCAAGCTGTAATCAATGTCCTCGACATCGATAAGCGCCAATGTTCCGCGGCGCTGAACACTAAGCTTTTCCATTGGCCTTAGAACATAACGATTTTGCGTGGTATTTAGCTCTAACGACCAGCGGCCAGCACCATCCCAATAACCGAAATAGCTCATCAAAACATTTTTTTCTGATATTCCAGCGCCGACAAATCTAGCCGCCGTTGGATGCCAAGAAAGAGAGCCCGACATATATGAACTAATTTGTTTAGGAATCCCTGCAAGATAGAAAGCTAAATCAATTACATGCGTACTATTCGCTAACAACCAATGCTGTTTAACATCAGACTCAACTAGCTCATTTTCAATTCTATGCCCCCATTCGGTAATTTCAAAATTTACCGCTGTTAGCTCACCATCAGCTTCAATTAATTTCTCTAAAGCTAAAACAGATTGAAAAAATCTACGATTGTATCCAATTGATACCAATGCGTCCGTTTTATCTGCTAATTCTTTTAAAGACAACAAATCAGTCAAATAAAGTGAGCCAGGTTTTTCAACAAGGATAGATTTAACGCCAGCATCTATTAATTGTTTTGTAACTTCGCAAAGAGAACCAACAGGAGTACACACAATCGCATAGGTAGGAATTTTTTGGGATGTTAGCGCGGTAGGAACACCACCTTCAATGACTTGAATATTTGTTTCATTAAAAAATACTTTGGCCGATTCGCTACCACGCCCAACAACAACAAAGTCAACATTTATCGCCTGAAGAACTTTACAATAATCTTTGGCCATAAGGCCAGCGCCAACAATCCAAATCATCTTATTCTCATGTCACAGGTAAAAATTCAGTGTTTATACCAGTGATCAACTGGTATTGTTTTAATAAAGCACCAACAAAAGGTACATGTTGCGACATTGACAGAGAATAATTAGCTAAGCCACAGTCACCAAACTGTTCAATATCGAGAATTATTCTACTCGTTAAATTGCTCTGAAATACGGGTTCAACTACACCCTGCTCTTTTATTTCATCCCTTATTGAAATAGTAAACGCGCCAGAAAATTCCTCTAAGGAAACAGATAAATCATTTTGTTTAATAGACACCAACGATGTACTTGTATTTTGTTGTTCATTATCCAAAAGAGTTAATTTACTACCAGAAGAATACTTAACAGACAGCAATCCACCAAACTCTATAAATCGCTCACGTTTCCCCTTTATGATGTTTTTTGTAATTCCAGTGGAATCAACACTAATTACATGTTCTTCTGTCAGATAATTAAGCGCATCAATATAGTGAATACTATTACAGCCTAAACCCCATAAACCACCCTCAAAATTAAACTCCACGGGCGAAGATGCTACCAAATAATCATTTTTTAATTTTTGATAGAAAGGATACAAGCGACGAGGGCAATTAACCCAAGCTTTTATTTTATGCTCATCAAGTATTTTTTTTGCATCTGCATAATCAGATAATCGCTGGAAAAGAACTTTTTCGAAAATAACGTATTTAATAGAAAATTTATTGGCGATTGATTTGAAAATGTCAAACCTAACATCAGAGGTTGTTGCTATTACTGCATAATCAATTTTTACAGCGTTGATTTGCTCAATTGATTGTACAAAAACAATTTTTTGTTCGGCGCCCGTTTCAATCTCAGCATAACGCTCTCGCGCTACGGCTAATGATCCCTCGAATGGATCCACAACAAAAATTTCAGCTGGAAATGGTAATCTAGCAATGGATTGTAAATGCCTACTGCCTAGCTGACCAGCACCAACAAGTAAAATCGATTTCATAATGTGCCTATATCTATAAGTTTCGCACTAAACTAAATTTTTACGGATTTTATTTTCCGCTAACTCAAAATCTTCAAGAGTATCTATGTCTATAGATTCACTATTCGACATTTTAAATGCAAGCGTATCATCAAGAACAAACTTCTTATCCTCTAAAAATTTTTTTACCTCAATGATATAAATTGCTCCATTTACTAAATAAGCAATCGGTAGCTCTTGGCGTCGAGAATACTTCTCGGCTCCATCAAGGACATTTTGCATCCGCCCTTCATCATTTACCCAACACATCCAATAAGGGTTAGCTTCACTTTCAACAACACTTACTATTGAATGTGCATCCCGTTTAAACATCAACTCCAAAGAAGAATCAATATGAACAGCACTTCTAAAGGGAGATGTAGGCTGCAAAAGAACAAAATAATCATATTCCGCTGATATAGCGCCCAATGCATGGAGCACCACAGATACGCTATCCGCAGTATCCGACGCTAATTCTGGGGGGCGGATAAAAGGAACATCACAATTAAACTGTCGGGCAACAGCGGCTATTTCATCATCATCAGATGATAATATCACTCTATCTATATATTTAGAATTTAATCCTGCCTCAATAGTCCAGGCAAGAAGAGGTTTGTTACCCAGTAATTTAATGTTTTTTCTAGGGACACCTTTACTGCCCCCCCTAGCAGGAATAATTGCAAGAATTTTTTTGCCGTTTATCATTAAAATACCTGCTGAAAATCAAGATTAGCTTTTTCAAAATCATGCATTTTTCCAATATCTAACCAATACTCATGCACTGGAAACATAACCACATCTTTACGAATAGCAATTTGTTGTTCCAACAAGGTTGGCATATCAATTTTTTGGTTAATATTGACAGATTTAATAAGTTCCTGGCTAACCACATAAATACCTGCATTAACAAAAAACTTATGGGTTGGCTTTTCCACCATGCTGATAATTTTATGGCCATTGGATTCAATAACACCATAAGGGACTTGATACTCATACTCCCTAACACACATAGTGGAAACTGGATTGTGTTCATTGTGATACTTCAAAAGCTGTTCAAAATCCACTTTTGTTAATACATCGCCATTCATCAAGATAATAGGCAAATCCGGAAGTGATTTAGGTAGCAAACCCAAAGCGCCACCAGTTCCCAAAGGAACATCCTCATAGATGTAATGAATATCCACACCCCATTTGGAGCCATCACCAAAATAATCCATGATCATTTCAGACATATAATGGGTTGAAATATAAAACTGATGAAAACCTGCAGCAATAAAGCTTTCTAAAATAGTTTGCAGGATTGGCTTATTACCTATTTTCAATAATGGTTTGGGGCAATTATCTGTCAATGGTCTTAAGCGGGTACCAAAACCACCCGCCATTAAAAACACAGGATTATCATATTGCTTACGCTTCACGATTTGCTGCAAGGTTTCAAGGCCAACCAAAACACCATTTTCAACAATCGGAATCGATAATAAATTATTTTTTTCCATCAAGACTAAAATAGCTTCTTTGCTTGTATTTAAATCCACAACCTTTGGGTGTGCATTCATTACCAAACTTACAGGATCACTTAAGGATTTTTGGTTTAGCAAAGCTCGCCTTATATCCCCATCAGTCACTGTGCCTAATAAATGATTTTTTTCATCTACAACCAATGCCAAACGTAAAGCTTCTTTATCAATAGCAATAATAGCATCGTGAATGGAAGATGAAGGGGAAATTAATATATTACGCCAATTATGACTCATGAAAATTCAATCCTGTAAATTGCACATTTTTAATAAATTTATTTGCAAAAATATTTACTCATTAAAACCATTAAAAATCATAAAAGCTCTTAATTTTTAGCTGTGAAAAATTAAGAGCTTTTATAATGTCTTTAATCTTTTTGCAAGTTTCAGGCTGTTCATAGGGATTAATAACATTGCGTAGATTATTTTTAAATGTTGGTTCATATATTGTTTCAAAAACGTTTTTCAATTCCAGATAATATGGCTCTACATCCAGGGTACTAGCTGCCCTGATACGACCTTTCTGGCGGCCGCCAATATTAATGGTCGCCACCTTAAACGATGGCACTTCTACAATACCACTGGACGAATTGCCAACTACTGCATCGACAAACTGTAATACAGATAAATATTTAAGTTGTCCCAATGAAGTAAATACTGCTGCCCTATCTCCATTTAAAGCAACAAATTCATCTATCATTTTATTAATTTCCCTTCCGCCAACATCAGCATTTGATTTGGTGAAAATTAATTGTGTATCTTTACACTCAACCAATGCTTTTAAAATATCCGCGAAAGAATTTCTTATTGCTTCAAGGGATTCGCAGGTTTCAGGATGATAAGTAATAAGGAGATTTTTTTGTTTGAATTTAATTCCCAGCAAGCCTTCAAGTTCAGTTTTTGACAACAGTTTTATTCGCTTAATATTATCAAGCCCCGGCTCACCAACGGTATAAACCCTTGAGGGATGTTCTCCCATGCGCACCACTCTATCGGCATACTCTTGAATTGACGTAAAATGAATATGCGATAATTTTGTTACAGCATGGCGAAAAATTTCATCGATTGCTCCCTCTGTTAATTCGCCACCACTGATATGGGCAACAGGGATACGGGCAATATTGGCCGCGGATACTATGGGTATAAGCTCATATCTATCGCCAATGACTACAACCAAATCCGGGTTTAATTCATCATAGGCTTCAGCAAAACTAATTTGCGCCAACCCCATACTTTTACTGACGCCAATAGCACTGTCAGAAGAGAGGAGCATTTCGATTTTTTTGTTAATGTGATAGCCATCTGCCTCTATTTCTTTTAGGGTGTAGCCAAACTCTGGAGATAAATGGGTGCCAGTCACAATCAATTGAAGAATCAAATCCGGGTCATTATCAATCTCTTCCAATAGGCATCTCATAGCGCCATATTCGGCACGAGTTGCGGTAACTACGCAAATTTTTCTCTTCATTACAGCAAATCTCCTGTTTGATAATCCTTAGCAGCATTGGTATTGATAACCTCATCCCAGCGAGTTGGAGGTATGCCATTTCCGGGACGCCTAATGGCAACATTTGTATCTGTTAATAAATCGCCTTTTTTAATCGGCATAGCAGCAACCAAACTCTTCCGCACAATTTTCCGATTTTCACGTTCGGACACTGTGGGTTCTTTGCGTCCATTTCCCATAGCAGCTTCAATATTGCGTATGGCAATGACCATATTTTTTAATTCAGTTGGATCAAGGCTTGCCAGATGATCAGGGCCCGTCATATTTTTATCGAGCGTAAAATGCTTTTCAATAATGGTTGCCCCCAATGCTACTGCCGCAACAGGCATTTCAATCCCTAAGGTATGATCAGAATAACCAACTTCTATACCAGGAAACGCATGTTTTATAGTTAACATAGCCGTTAAATTGACTTCGTCCATAGGTGTTGGATATTGTGTTGTAGCATGCAATACCGTTATTTTATCCCTACTTAAACCTTCCCCCGACAAAACTTCAAGTGCATGTTCAATTTCCGAAAGATAGCCCATGCCCGTCGATAAAATAACTGGTTTGGCGAAACGTGCAATGTGGCGAAGGAATGGAGTGTTCGTCAATTCACCGGAGCCAATTTTAAAAATATCCTGTAAATCATTTAAAAATGTCGCGCTGGTTTCTTCATCGGGTGTAGATAAAAATAAAATATTTTTTGCGTCGCAATATTTTTTTAATTCCAGAAATTCGTTATAACTTAATTCCAATTTTTTCAACATTGAAAATTGGGATTCTACGATTTGCGTGTTAACTTTCTGGTATTCGGCCATTTCAGCCTGCTCAGTCACAAGCAACTCTGTTTTCCATGTTTGGAATTTAACCGCATCTACACCGGCATCCACTGCTGCATCAATTAATTTTTTTGCCAAATCGATACTGCCATTGTGATTAACACCGGCTTCAGCAATGATAAAGGTAGATTTACTCATGTTTTCACTCCCTATTCAGCGCGATATTTTTGAAATAGACGCAAGTTACGCTCAGGATGCTTTGCATCCCACATTTTATTCAGTTGTTGTTTTTTTTCTGGCATAAAATCTACTCCAGAAATATAAAACGGCAGACTCACCGGAGAGAACTTCGCCTTAAATTGGAAAAGAGGATCATCTATAGCTGATGTCCTGCCCCCCCCTAGCATCATGTATTTACAACCTTTGGCTTTGGCGTGATCAAAGGCAAAATCCAATAACTCATAATTGCCATTTTCTTTTATGTAATCGGCATTATTGGCAGACAAATGATAGTGAGCCAAGTCACCACTATGCATAAAATAACCGCAAGATACAATCTCGTCCGCCAAGCTCACCGCCAACAAATCAACTCCGGCAATAGCGGATAAATGTTCAAAATAATCATCGCCAAAATAGTAAAAATCGCCTGCTTGATTTTTATCCATAGTTTTGTTGTACAGCGCCTGGAACTGCTGAATACTTATTACATTTGCAGAACGGATAAGCTTGCAAGATGTTTTGCGAAGTATATTGCGTGTCGTTTTGGAGTAGCGCTTCCAACGCTCTTCCACATCGGAAAGCAAGTCAACTATAACAACCTCTCGCTCTTTGCTGTGAAAATCATACAAGAAATCAAAGTCACCCAATTGATTAAAGGGATGGAACCTTATAAATTCTGAAACGATTTTTTCTTCAATACATTTTTTTTTATAAGCATCAAAAGCACGTAGCAGAAAATCATGTGAATAATCATTAGTCAGCGGCCCTCCGTAACCATACTGGCTCTCTAAATCATACAAGGGTTCATCCAGTGCGGTTCCCGCCACCTGATGTATTAAACGTTTGATTGAACGAAACACTATGCGTTTTTGCCCTTCGCAATATTCATATTCATAAATACTGTCACCACCATTGAGATAGAGTGCAGAGTAATCTTTTAAATAATAAATATCATTTTGTAAGTGAACCTGTTCGCTTAGCACATCACACCTCTACAGGTGTACTGGGTAAATTTACGATACGTGCTTCAAGCCACTCGGAATTTGTTAATTCACCGCGAATAGATTCCTGGAACATGGGCAATCTATGCATGAGTTGCCATACAGGACGAGTCATAACATTGTTCTTATTAGTATCGCTCAACAATTGATCCCGCGACTCCTTCGAGCGACAAACTACGGCATTCAACCAGTAATTTGATTTGGCATAATCAGGTTCTGTAACAAATGCATATTCCTTATCCATAAAGAAATTTTTATAGGCTTCGGCAAGCTTTCTTTTTTTCTGCAAAAATAATGGCAAGGATTCCATTTGCGCACAGCCAAGCGCGGCATTCACATTAGGTAAGCGATAATTAAAACCAGATTGGTCATGATAAAATTCATAGGGATGAGGCACTTTAGCCGTTGTTGTTATATGTTTAGTCGCCGCACCATCCTCTATGGATTTGCACAACACCATTCCACCCCCGCCCGTGGTAATGATTTTATTTCCATTGAAACTCAATGCACCAAATTTTCCAAGAGTACCCGTGTGACGACCTTTATAAAAAGACCCCAAACTTTCCGCGGCATCCTCTACCAGCACAAGATTCCATTTAGTGCATATTTGTAAAATTTCATCCAACTCGACTGGATGTCCGAATGTATGCATAGGCATAACAGCCTTGATGCACTTGCCAGACGCTTTATGTATGCATCTACCATTGTTATCCAACATTGCAGATGCATCTAAAAAATCAGTCAGCGCACTGGGGCACATTCCCAATGATACTTTGGATACGTCGACAAAAACCGGCTCAACACCCATATGGTAAAGAACATTACAAGTAGCAACGAATGTAAGCGCTTGGGTGATAACTAAATCGCCAGGCTTTACACCGCTCATATACAAAGCCGCATGCAGCGCGGCAGTGCCGTTAACAGTTGCAACCGCTTTTTCTGATTTTGTAAAAAGCTCCATGTCTTTTTCAAATCTATCGACATAAGCACCGACACTGGAAACAAATGTACTGTCTATAGTATCGGTAACATATGCCTTTTCATTACCAGAAAAAGTAGGCGCATGAAGAGGGATGAAATCTTTAGTGCGGTATACTTCTCGAATAAATTCTACTAATTGGGTAGGCATATCTATTCTCAAACATTATAAATTTCAGATTTATATTTCGCTAAATTTTCCGGTTTGGTAAACCACTCTACGGTCAGTTCCAAACCTTTACGAATATCATATTCCGGCAAAAAACCCGTCAATGAATTGATTTTTGTATTGTCGCACCATAGGCGAAATACTTCCGAACCCTCTGGGCGAATACGTTGCTCATCGGTAATAAAATGAACATCACTTTTCATAATGTCTTTAATTAAATTAAGCGTATCGCCCACTGTGATTTCGAAATTTGAACCTATATTGATAGTTTCGCCTATGGTTTTATCCGACTCTGCCAACATCATAAAACCACGACATGTATCTTTCACAAAATTAAAATCGCGCGTTGGGGAAACATCACCCAATTTAATTTCTTTCGCGCCATTTGCAATTTGTGTGATGATTGTTGGAATCACGGCGCGAGCAGATTGCCTTGGGCCATAAGTATTAAAAGGACGCACAATCGTAAGCGGCAAATTAAATGCATTATAGAAACTCATTGCCATAGCATCGGCACCAATTTTTGACGCACTATATGGTGATTGCGGTTGCAGCGGATGATTTTCATCAATAGGTACATATTGCGCTGTGCCATATACTTCGCTGGTAGAGGTGTGAATTACCCGCGAGACTCCGTTCTCCCGGGCAGCCTGACAAATATTTAAAGTTCCTTTGATATTAGTGTCTATGTAGCTATCTGGCGCCACATATGAATACGGAATCGCAATCAAGGCTGCTAGATGATAAATAATATCTACCCCCTTGGTGATGTGTTTACAGTAATGAGGATCGCGAATATCACCAGTCAAAACCTCAACCTGCTGTAAACAGCTAATGTCTTCAAGCCATCCCCAATAATTAAATGAATTATATTGTGAAAGCGCTTTTACTTTATAGCCAGCAATTACTAATGCTTCAACCAAATGAGACCCAATAAACCCATCTGCACCTGTTACCAATACCGTTTTTTTCATATAAATAATTTTCCTAAAAAATAATCAAATAATATTTCCCAAACGCTCGCGCCGATAACTACCATCCTGAACATGAAGTGCCCAGCTTAAATTTTTCAAATACCATAACACTGTCTTACGAATACCGGATTCAAAGGTTTCCTCGGGAAACCAATCTAGATCGCGTTTTATTTTAGACGCGTCAATCGCGTAACGTAAATCATGACCAGGCCTATCCTGCACAAACGTTATAAGCTGCTTGTAAGATGTAATAGATAAATTTGCATTAACTGCAGGCTTAAGCTCATCCAACAACTCACAAATTGTATTCACTACATCAATATTTTGTTTTTCATTATGACCACCAATATTATAAGTTTCACCAACTTTACCTTGTGTCACAACCTTGAATAAAGCGCGCGCATGATCTTCCACATACAACCAATCGCGAACTTGATTCCCTTGACCATACACCGGCAGAGGCTTACCTTCCAACGCATTTAAAATAACCAACGGAATTAATTTTTCCGGGAAATGATAAGGGCCATAATTATTTGAACAGTTACTAATTATTATCGGCAGACCATAAGTTCTAAACCATGCGCGAACCAAATGATCTGAACTTGCTTTACTTGCTGAATAAGGAGAACTTGGCGCATAGGGAGTTGTTTCAGTAAACAAATCCTCAGGCCGCTCAAGATCACCATAGACTTCATCGGTTGAAACATGATGAAAACGAAATGCAACCTGCGCTTTTTCATCAAGAAATTTCCAATAGTCTTTTGCGGCTTCTAATAGCGTATAGGTGCCAATAATATTTGTTTCAATAAATGTTGCAGGCCCATCTATAGAACGATCAACATGACTCTCAGCAGCCAAATGCATCACCACATCAGGCTTGTATTGTTGGAATACTCTTGCCACTTCCACACGATTACAAATATCAACTCGCTCAAAAGCATAACGCTTATCGGAAGCAACAGATGATAAGGATTCAAGATTACCCGCATAAGTAAGCTTATCAAGGTTGATCACATAGTCTTGTGTATTATTGATGATGTGACGAATTACAGCAGACCCAATAAAACCTGCCCCGCCTGTGACTAAAATCTTCATATAAATACTTTACGCGACAACAGGTTAAGCACTGGCATGACCATTTGAGAAGTATGCAAAAGAGGACTAAAAAATCCAAAAAAGTGAGGCAAGTGTAGCAGTTCAACACTACATTGTGAACTTAAAGAAAAGCTGTACGCGGAATAACGCACCAGAAAGCACTACAAGTTTTATAAATGCAGAGCTTAAATATTGAGGGTTAAAAAAAGATAAAATTTCGTAAGCATTAACACTAAACAGTCAGTCAATATTTTTAGTGGCGCACGCACAAAAGCACTCAACCATTAAGAATACTTTCATTAACGCGATCACGCATTTCTTTTCCGGGCTTAAAATGAGGGACATATTTTCCCTCTAGGACAACCGATTCTCCAGTCTTAGGATTGCGGCCCGTGCGAGGAGCACGATAGTGGAGGGAGAAGCTGCCAAAGCCACGAATTTCTATGCGATCACCGGCAGCTAAAATATCAGACATATAATCGAGCAGCAATTTAACTGCAAGCTCAACATCTTTCACAGGAAGCTGATTTTGTTTTTCAGAAATGAATTCAATAAGCTCAGATTTTGTCATTACCCTTACCCTAAAGTTATATCTAAAGTTAGATGGTTAGCTGGCAAAATTCCTGCAGTTCTTTTCCATTAGACAGGAAATAGTAGAACTTAAAAATGCAGTTTTTAGATCTCTGAAAACTCATGTGAATTTACAGAGAGTTAAACACTGATAAAAAATCAGCCGACACTTGGTCGGCTGATTTTATAACGATTACTCTTTGCTTTGCATTTGCGCTTTGATCAAGTCGCCCAACGTAGTTGGTGCTGCAGCTTGTTCAGTTTGCTTAGTACCATGATCTTTCAATGCTGATTTTTCTTCTTCAACATCTTTAGATTTCACAGAGAGGCTAATGCTACGATTTTTGCGATCTACTGCAATAATTTTCGCTTCAACTTCATCACCAACTTTCAACACATTGCGTGCATCTTCAACCTTCTCACGACTCAACTCAGAGGCTTTCAAAGTGCCTTCGATATCGCCCTGCAAAGTGATAGTTGCCGCTTTTGCTTCTACTTCTTTAACGATACCTTTAACAACGGCACCCTTGTCATTGATAGAAACATATTCAGAGAATGGATCGGTTTCAAGTTGCTTGATACCTAAAGAAATGCGCTCACGCTCTGGGTCGATTGCCAATACAACAGTTTCCAGCTCATCGCCTTTCTTGTACTTGCGAACAGCTTCTTCGCCAGCTTCATGCCAAGAAATATCCGACAAGTGAACCAAACCATCAATACCACCGTCCAGACCAATGAAGATACCGAAGTCAGTGATTGATTTGATTTTGCCGCTGATTTTGTCGCCTTTAGCGCAAGTGCGAGCAAATGCATCCCACGGATTTTCTTGGCATTGTTTCAGGCCAAGAGAGATACGACGACGCTCTTCGTCGATATCCAATACCATAACTTCAATTTCGTCGCCCAATTGAACAACTTTTGAAGGATGAATATTTTTGTTAGTCCAATCCATTTCGGAAACGTGAATCAAACCTTCAACGCCCTCTTCCAACTCAGCAAAACAGCCGTAGTCAGTCAAGTTAGTTACTTTAGCTTTAACTTTTGCACCTTCTGGATAACGCTTGGTGATTTGGATCCATGGATCTTCGCCAAGTTGTTTCAGACCTAAAGATACACGATTGCGCTCGCGATCGAATTTCAAAATCTTAACGTCGATTTCGTCACCAACGTTTACGATTTCACCTGGGTGCTTGATACGCTTCCAAGCCATGTCGGTGATGTGCAACAGACCATCTACACCGCCCAAGTCAACAAATGCGCCGTAGTCAGTAAGATTTTTAACGATACCTTTAACAGCTTGACCTTCTTGCAAGGTAGCCAACAATTCATCACGTTCAGCAGAGTTGGTTTGTTCCAACACAGCACGGCGAGAAACAACAACGTTGTTACGCTTTTGATCTAATTTGATAACTTTGAATTCAAGCTCTTTGCCTTCAAGGTGAGCTGTATCGCGCACAGGGCGAACATCTACCAATGAACCCGGAAGGAAGGCGCGAATGCTAGCAACGTCAACGGTGAAACCACCTTTAACCTTACCATTGATAACACCTTTGATAACTTCTTCAGCCAAGTGAGCGGCTTCAAGAACTTTCCAAGCTTCTGAGCGCTTGGCTTTCTCGCGCGATAGTTTGGTTTCACCAAAGCCATCTTCTACGCTTTCAAGGGCTACTTGAACTTCGTCGCCGATTTGGAGATGTAACTCACCCAACTCGTTACGGAATTGCTCAACAGGGATTACACCCTCTGATTTCAGGCCGGCGTGAACAGTCACCCAGTCCTTGTCGATATCGATAACAACGCCGGTGATAATAGATCCCGGAACCATATCAACGGTCTTTAAACTTTCTTCAAATAATTCAGCAAAACTTTGATTCATACTCATGGTATTACCTTTATAAAAGACAGAGAAATTACATCTGCCATACCGCGCGGCCAGTCATGCGGGTCAATTAAAGTTAAATAAGCGCTTCCTCAGGCTGGATGCTAGCGCTTATCCGATTGTCGCCAAAAGCAGTTGAGCCTACTGGCGGGAGCGGAATATTAACAGAATCATCCTTATTTATCAAGAAGTTATACGTAATTGGCGGCAGCAAAAACCGGCGCCCCTTGATCCTTCTCCGAAACCACAGGCTCAGCAAAAAGCTGCCAATTTATCCCGAGCTGCTCATCGCACCACAAGATGGAGCGCTCGCATTCAGAAGAGTAGTAACTTGTTGTTTTATAAAGACAATCTGCAACATCACTCAACACATAAAAGCCATGAGCAAATCCCGGTGGAACCCAAAGCTGGCGCTTATTTTCAGCTGAAAGAATAGTGCTCTCCCACTGCCCGAATGTAGGAGACTGGCGACGCATATCCACCACCACATCTAAAATCTCACCAACAGTAACCCGAACCAGCTTTCCCTGTTCCTTAGGTGCGACTTGATAATGCAAGCCACGCAACACCCCTTTCGTAGATCGGGAATGATTATCTTGCACAAAAGTTACTGCCTCCCCCAAAAGGTCATCAAGCACTCTCTGACTATAGCTCTCCATAAAAAAGCCACGTGAATCCTCGTGAACTTGAGGCTCTAGAATCTTCACTCCTGACAAACTGGTTTCCAACACTTTCATAGCACATCCTTTTGAGCAAGAATGGATTTAACAGCCATCTGCCAATTTGAAGGTTTAATATCCAACAGGTTTTCTATCTTCGAAGAATCAAGACAAGAATTTAAGGGCCTTTTAACGCGAGAGGGATAAGCATCCGACAAAACAGGCGTTAAAATGCATTCATGTTGAGCTGGCAATGCAGCTTGAATGTACGACGAAAACGCATGCCAGGACACAAAGGGATAACCCGCATAGTGATAAATCCCCCAAGGCAAAAAATCATTTTGACTATATCGTTGCAATATTACCTCAACCACACCAGCCAGATCATTCACGTAAGTAGGACCGCCCACCTGATCATTAACTACATTCAATTCTGCAGATGACTGTAGCAACCCCACCATTTTGGTGAAAAAATTATTGCTATTCCCAGCAAAAAGCCAAGACGTACGAATGATGAAATATTTATTAGTTTCTTCTGTAATCGCGACCTCCCCCGCTAACTTTGTTTGACCATACACATTAAGCGAATTAGGGAGATCAGATTCCACATAAGGTAATTTTTTTATACCATCAAACACATAATCAGTTGAAAAATGAATCAGCAACGCACCCAACTTTTTCGCTACTTTGGCAAGATTTCTTACGCCGATATTATTCACTGCATCTGCCTTAACAACATCTACCTCAGCACGCTCAACATCGGTATAAGCAGACGCATTTATAATCACATCGGGTTTGTGTTTAATAAGCTCCTGCTCGACTTGTGCGTGATTGGTAATATCTAAGATGCACCTTCCAACACCAACGAGATTCCATTGTTGTTGCGACAGCACTCGCATTAAACATGTACCTAACATTCCTTCTGCGCCGATTACAAAAATCTTCATAACACAAATCCATAATTCAAAAATCAAAAAACCGCTTTCGCGGCTTTTTAGTTAATCTACCTTTTGAATACTTTTGCCTCGACCAACCGCATAATATTCAAAGCCGTAACTAACCATGCGTTCAGGCTCATAAAGATTTCGGCCATCAAAAACTACAGCATTATTTAACGTTGCCTTGATTAGCTCAAAATTAGGCGCACGGAAATTCTTCCATTCAGTACAAATAATTAAAGCATCCGCGTGTTCAAGCGCAGCTTCTTTTGTACCAACCAATTTTAAATCCTCACGAAGACCATAAATATGCTGGGTTTCATCCATGGCAACAGGATCATACGCTTGCACTTTTGCACCAGCTGCCCATAAAGCTTCTATCAACACTCGGCTGGGAGCCTCGCGCATATCGTCCGTGTTAGGCTTAAAAGAAAGTCCCCACAATGCAAAAGTTTTACCTGCAAGTTGCCCAGCAAAATGCTTATTAATATATTCAAATAATTTACTTTTTTGCGCCTGATTAACACGATCAACTGCTTCCATTAAGTTAGCTTTATAGCCAACATTTTCAGCAATATTGATTATCGCTTTAACATCTTTAGGGAAACAAGAACCACCATAACCACAGCCTGGATAAATAAAATGATAACCAATACGAGGATCCGCACCGATACCATTTCTAACCTGTTCGATATCAGCACCTAATTTTTCTGCAAGATTAGCCATTTCATTAATGAAACTAATTTTAGTGGCAAGCATTGCATTGGCGGCATATTTAGTCAGTTCTGCTGAACGAACATCCATGACAATCATGCGATCATGACTACGATTAAACGGCGCATAAAGTTCGCGCAAAAGTGTTTCAGCTTTAGGGCTATCGGTACCAACAACAATACGATCTGGTTTCATAAAATCGTTAATTGCTGCGCCTTCTTTTAAAAATTCAGGGTTTGATACAACATCAAAAGGAATATTCTCACTACGAATTTTTAACTCAGCGAGTAACGCCGCGCTAACTTTTTCTGCGGTGCCTATAGGTACAGTCGATTTGTTAATCACAACTTTGTAACTTTTCATTAGCTGGCCGATAGTCTTAGCCACCGCAACAACGTACTGTAAATCAGCCGAGCCATCTTCACCCGATGGCGTCCCCACTGCAATAATTTGCAACTCACCATGTTCAACAGCTGTATTCATATTAGTCGTAAAATTCAGCAACCCATTTTGTACAGATTGCTTAACTATAGAATCCAAGCCTGGCTCAAAAATAGGAATAATACCGTTGTTTAGGTTATCCACTTTTTTCTGATCGATATCAACACACAGAACATCATGACCAACGTCAGCAAGGCAGGTACCCGTAACCAACCCTACATAACCGGTACCAAAAATAGTAACTTTCATTCTCTATACCTTAAAAAATCGATTTATCGATACATTAAAAAGCAAACTACACCCTTCAGAATTAAGAGCGCCCATAACTATCTTCATAACGAACAATGTCGTTATCATCCAAGTAAGATCCTGATTGCACCTCTACAACTTCTAGAGGAATTTTTCCAGGATTACTTAAACGATGTTTTATCCCAATAGGAATAAAAGTTGATTCGTTTTCAGACAACAACATAACCTCATCACCTTTTTGAACTAAGGCCGTTCCTTTCACAACTATCCAATGTTCTGCTCGATGATGATGCAACTGCAAAGACAAGCTAGCACCAGGCTTTACTCTAATACGATTCACTTGATAGCGATCGCCATTATCTATGGCGTCCGAACAACCCCACGGGCGATAAACCTCACGGTGCTGCAAATGTTCTTTGCGCTTCTGTTTTTCAATTTGAGAAATAATGGATTTAACATGTTGCGCTTGAGATTTATCCGCAACCAATACAGCATCGGGCGTGTTGATAATCATTAAATTATCAACACCCAAAGTAGCCACTAGCTTATCGTGAGAAAAAACTAACGTATTGCTTGAGCCAATATCAATACTGTCGCCGATAAAACTATTTCCTGAATCATCTTTTTGCGAAACATCCCAAAAAGATTTCCAATCGCCAACATCACTCCAATTTGCATCTAAAGGCACGCAAACAACATTGTCGCTTTTTTCCATCAATGCATAATCAATAGAAATATTCGGTGCAAGTGCAAAAGCTTCCATATTGACACGCATAAAATCCAAATCACGGACAGAGAGCTCTCTGGATTTTTCTGCCGCAGTTACAACATCTGGGCTATATTTGTTTAATTCTTTTAAAAACACATCAGACTTAAATACAAACATGCCACTATTCCAGTAGTAGCAACCCGCTGCCAAATATTTTTCAGCCGTTTCCAAATTTGGTTTTTCAACAAATTGTTCAACCGCAAAACTACCTGCAGCATCAGATGTTTCTTGGCGAGTTTTAATGTAGCCGTAACCAATTTCAGGATGTGTAGGCTGAACACCGAATGTTGCCAGATGACCCTTCTCGGCGGCATTGATAGCTGTTTTTACAGCCTCATGAAATACAGGCACATTGCCAATCATATGATCTGCAGACAATACCAATAACGTAGGATTTGGTTGCATTGCATTGGCCTGTAATGCAGCCAATGCCAAAGCAGGTGCCGTATTTCTAGCGGTAGGCTCAAGAATAATAACTGAATCCGCCAACCCAATTTCATTCAACTGTTCTGCAACCATGAAACGATGTTCAACATTGCAAACTACTATGGGCGCAGCAACATCAGGCAAACCAACTAATCGCAGCAATGTTTGCTGCAACATGGTTGTATCACCAAATAATTTCAATAACTGTTTTGGATAATGTTGACGAGATAAAGGCCACAAACGTGTACCTGAACCACCAGCAAGAATAACGGGAATAATCATACACTTTTACCAACATTACACATTACAGTTCGAACGATCTTCAATATTGAAGACCAACTACTTTACAAAAATTATTTAGCGTAACGATCTTTCAAAAACGCTTCAAACTCAGCACCAATTGCATTATGACGAGTACCATAAATAACATTTGCAGTCATATAGCCCAACTTGGTACCGCAATCATGACTGCGGCCAATCAATTGATAAGCTTCTATTGTTTCCAATCCCAACAATGCATCAAGCGCATCCGTTAACTGTATTTCACCGCCAGCACCCGGCATAGTTTTACCTAGTAAATCCCATACAGTTTTTGAAAGTACATAACGACCTACAATTGCCATATTGGAAGGCGCTTCATCAACAGGAGGTTTCTCTACCATTGCTTTTACAGGAGCAGTTTGCCCTTCTGGAATTTGCACGCCAGAACAATCAACAACACCATACTTATCAACTTGATCATGCGGAACTTCTTCTACAAGAATTTGGCTGTGACCCGTTTCTTCAAAACGTTTAACCATACCAGCAAGGTTATCTTGTTTAAGATTACACTCAACATTGTCTACCAAAACATCGGGCAGCAGCACTACAAATGGTTCATCACCAATCACTGAACGAGCCGATAAAATTGCATGCCCCAACCCTTTTGCTTCAGCCTGACGCACAGAAATAACGGTCAATCCTGGTGGAGTGATTGAGCGAACTTCATTTAACAATGAACGCTTCAAACGAGCTTCTAATTGAGCTTCTAATTCAAAGCTGGTATCAAAATGGTTTTCAATGGCATTTTTACTGGCGTGCGTTACCAAAACAATTTCTTTAATGCCCGCTGCAGCAGCTTCTTCGATAACATATTGAATCAAAGGCTTATCAACGACAGGTAACATTTCTTTAGGAATTGCTTTAGTGGCTGGCAACATGCGAGTGCCCAAACCGGCAACAGGAATAACGGCTTTTTTTATGTGCATTTTAGATTCCTTAGATAGAGATTAATAATATTAAAAATTTTGTTTAGATTAATAACGCTAAAATTTCTTTGGTTTTTACATCAACCAATGCTTTATCTGCTCGGCTTTCAACATTTAAACGCACAACAGGTTCAGTGTTGGACATTCTTAAATTAAAACGCCACTCAGGAAACTCAAGACTAATGCCATCTGTTTTATCTATTCCAATAGCATCTTTGACATAAAGATTATAGACATTATCGATAGCCGCTTTTGCATCTACCACATGACGATTAATTTCACCGGGCGAAGGAAATTTTGCAATGCGATCTTGCAGCATAACCGACAAAGGTTGTTTTTTGCGGCTGACTAGCTCAGCAACAAGCAACCATGGAATCATTCCGCTATCGCAATAAAAGAAGTCACGGAAATAATGGTGGGCACTCATTTCACCACCATAGACTGCATCTTCCAAACGCATGCGTTCTTTAATGAAAGCGTGGCCTGTTTTTGATTGAATTGCATTGCCTTTACTTTTTTCAACAATATCCTGCGTATTCCACACCAAACGAGGGTCATGAATAATATTAGCGCCGGGATTTTTGAGAAGGAAAGATTCCGCCAAAAGGCCAACAATATAATAACCTTCAGTGAATTGGCCTTTTTCATCGAATAAAAAACAGCGGTCGAAATCACCATCCCATGCAATACCCATATCAGCACCATGTGCCAATACAGCTTCACTCGTTACGGGCTGATTTTCATGTAATAACGGGTTGGGAATCCCATTTGGAAAAGTACCATCTGGCTCGTGATGAATTTTAATAAACTCAAATGGCAAATATTTTTCAATAGCATCAATCACGTGACCAGCTGCACCATTGCCCGCATTAACCACTAATTTTAATGGTTTTAATTGTGTTACATCCACATACGTCAATAAATGTTGGATATAGGCATCAAGAGTACTTTCTTCGCGATAAGAACCACGCTTTGATGGATCGACTGGAGAAAAATTATTTTCTTCAGCCAAACGTTTAATTTCAAACAAACCAGTATCACCACTAATCGGTTGTGATCCGGCGCGAACCATTTTTAAACCATTATAATCAATAGGGTTGTGGCTCGCAGTCACAACACATCCGCCATCTGTTTTTAAATAACTGGTAGCAAAATAAATTTCTTCCGTTCCGCACATGCCGATATCAATAACATCAGCACCTTCATCAAGAACACCATTGGCAAAAGCTTCTTTAAGCTCTTTACTGGTTAAGCGAACATCGCCACCAACCACAACAGATTTCGGTTTTAAATAAGCAGCATAGGCACGGCCAATACGATAAACAATATCTGCATTTAATTCAGCACCCAATTTACCGCGTATATCATAAGCTTTAAAACAGGTTAAACTCATTTAAAAATCCATAACTAGATAAAGTTGAAAAAATTTGTAACGCGCTGACAACTACTTAGCAACATCAACAACGTTGTTCACTTTGGCTAAAATTGTCTCGAGCACCTGCTCTATGGTGAGCGATGTACTATCCAGCAACATAGCATCCGCCGCAGGCACCAAAGGCGAGACGGCGCGATTAGTGTCGCGCTCATCGCGAGCTTTAATATCCTTAACTAGCTCCTCCATATTTACACTAGCGCCCTTTTGTTGCAATTGCTTATAACGACGCTCTGCTCTTGCTTCAGCGCTCGCGGTCAGAAATATTTTTACCGACGCATCAGGAAATACGGTAGTACCCATATCCCGACCATCGGCAACTAAACCGGGAGCTTGTGCGAAATCTTTTTGACGCTGCAGCAATGCGGCTCTCACCAAAGGATATGCTGCCACCAGAGATGCATTCATACCAATATCTTCACGGCGGATATCAGCCGTCACATCTTGAGTGTTAAGGAGAGCTCGCGGCGTATCCCCATGAACATCAAATGTAACGTCAAGAGATGCCGCTATTTTCGCGACCGCAATTTCATCATTAATGTTTGCAGATTGCTGTACGGCAGATAACGCAACCAAACGATATAAGGCACCACTATCCAGCAAATGAAAACCTAATCGCTTTGCTACTAACTGGCTAAGCGTACCCTTACCTGAACCACTTGGTCCATCAAGAGTAATCACAATTGTATTTTTTTTACCCGTATTCAACGTTTGAACCTTAGCCTATAAATGATAATGAGTCTGTTGGTGTAATCGATTAGCGAGCAAATCAATTCTTTAGTATCGATTGAGCAATTGCTTTACACGTTGCTACTGGATCCTGCGATTGGGTAATCGGGCGGCCAATAACAAGATAACTACTTCCCGCTACAATAGCAGCATGTGGCGTAAGAGTACGCTTTTGATCATCTTCAGGGCTATTTTCTAAACGAATACCAGGAGTTACTAAGCATAACTCCTTACCAAAATGGCTGCGCAGCACACTCGCTTCACGAGCAGAGCAAACAACACCATCCAAGCCAGAATCTTTTGTAAGTGTGGCGAGGTGTAGCACGTGTTCTTCAGGGCTTTCAATAATACCCACAGAGCGAAGATCGTCTGCGTCAAAGCTGGTCAAAACAGTCACAGCGATCAGCAAAGGTTTGTGCCCATTATGAAGGCTGGCATGCTGCTCAAGGATATCGCGTGCAGCCATCATCATGCGCTGACCGCCAGAAGCATGAACATTCACCATCCATACACCCATTTGTGCAGCAGCTTTCACTGCTTTGGCAACTGTATTGGGAATATCATGAAATTTAAGATCGAGAAACACCTCAAACCCTAAACGCATTAACTGCTCTACAACGCGAGGGCCACAGGCTGTGAACAACTCTTTGCCAACTTTTAAACGACAATACTGCGGTGATAAGCGTTTGGCCATATAAAAACAGTCATCCGCATTATCAAAATCCATTGCCACAACAATACGTGGACCTTGAATATCTATCATTCGTACCTCGCTTAAAATAGAAAAGCCCAGACTTTACAGTCTAGGCTCCTATTAAAACAAACTTCACGCAAGTTCGCAGCACCTTATTACAGATGTCGCGCTTAAAAAAGCAAATTACTGCTACTTAAAGCAAGAACGACTACAAACGGATATTTTTACGGTTTTTCTCAAGCGTGGCAGCACCGATACCTTTTACTTCCGTAAACTGCTCGATGGTTTTAAACCCACCATTTGCCTTACGCCATGCAATGATAGCGTCAGCCTTTTTAGGCCCAACACCTTTAAGGTTGATTAAAGTTTGTGCATCCGCAGTATTGATATTAATCATATCTTGTTGCACGGCAACTTTTGCAGATTCAGCCGCAGGTTTTGGCGCAGGCACTGGAGCAGCAGTTGTGTTTGCATTCGCAGCATAAGATGCAGAAGACAGAACAAGAAGAGAAGCAAATAAAGCGGAAAGGATATTTTTCATAATGACTCCATGTCAAAAAACGAGATTAATTTAGTTAAAATGTTACGACCAAGCTCGCGATTGGCGAGTGGGTATAGATTACTTAACTGGCGCCATTTCCAAAAGTGGCAAGAGGCGTCATTTTTTGTAAGAAATCACTTACACACAGAGATATATCAGACATAAAACTAAAAAGCCCCTGAATTACTTCAAGGGCTTTTTACAAAACACTAACCTAGCAATCTAGCCTGCAATTATTTTTTCAATACTTGCGCTAAATCTACTGCTCCCCAATGCGGGAAATGCTTACGCACTAATTCATTTAATTCCAGCTCAAACGCACTAAAATTCGTTGGCGCAGCAATTGATTTTTCATTGAGGCGCGCCGCAACCATGCCAGCACCAACGGTAATATTAGTAAGGCGATCAATCACAATAAATGCGCCGGTCGCACGATTTACTTTGTAAGTATCCGCAACAACGGCTTGCGTAAGCAAAAGATCAACAACAGCAATATCATTTAATTGCAACTGATCTACATGAGTATGCTCTTGCGTATTTACATCTATGCGATAGTCGATAGCTTCAATTTGTCCGCTGATAATTTTGCTTGAAAATTTAAATAAATAATCAGAGTTTGCACGAAGTGGTTTTTCAGTCATCCATACCACATGCGCTTTTAAATGATTTGATTCCGGCACATCATCTTTTGCCAGCACAATAACATCGCCACGACTGACATCAATTTCAGTATTAAGTGTGAGAGTAACTGCTTGACCTGCAAACGCTTTTTGCAAATTACCATCGTAAGTCACTATTGATTTTACGGTGCTAGTTTTGCCAGAAGGCAATGCTTTAATAGTATCGCCAACATTTACAACGCCTGATGCAACATTGCCGCAGAAGCCACGAAAATCTAAATTGGGACGATTAACATATTGCACAGGGAAGCGGAAATCTTTGAAATTTTTATCTGCCGCAACTGGGACAGATTCAAAAATCTCCATCAAGGTTAAACCTTTATACCAAGGCGCACGCTCAGAGCGATTAACAACGTTATCGCCATCCAATGCCGAAATAGGTACAAAGAAAATATTTTCAGTGCCCAACTTTTTAGCAAACTCTAAATACTGCGCTTTAATATTTTCAAATACTGATTCGTTAAAATCGAGCAAGTCCATTTTATTAATGGCAACCACAATATGTTTGATGCCGAGTAGCGAAGCAATATAGCTGTGACGACGAGTTTGTGTGACAACACCATAACGCGCATCAATCAAAATAATCGCTAAATCGCAAGTCGATGCGCCCGTTGCCATGTTGCGTGTGTACTGCTCATGACCAGGAGTGTCCGCAATGATAAATTTACGCTTTGCCGTTGAAAAATAACGGTAAGCCACATCGATAGTAATGCCCTGCTCGCGCTCAGCTTGCAAGCCATCAACTAACAATGCCAAATCAATTTTTTCGCCGGTGGTGCCATGCTTGGTGCTATCTGAGCGCACAGCTTCCAATTGGTCTTCATAAATCATTTTTGAATCGTGAAGCAAGCGGCCAATCAGTGTGCTTTTACCATCGTCCACACTACCGCAGGTTAAAAAACGCAGTAATTCTTTTTGTTCATGTTGCTTGAGATATGCATCTATATCTTCGGCAATTAAATCTGATTGATGACTCATACTAGTCTCTTGTGCAATCGCAATAAATTTTAAAATGTTTGATGAAGATTAAGAAAAAACTAGAAGTAACCTTCTTGTTTCTTTTTCTCCATTGAGCCAGAGCTATCGTGATCAATAACACGACCTTGGCGCTCAGAGGTTGTAGTGAGCAACATCTCTTGAATAATTTCTGGCAAGGTTGTCGCTTCAGATTCAACAGCGCCCGTTAATGGATAACATCCGAGGGTACGGAAGCGCACCATTTTTTGCTCAATTTTATCATCCGGGCCGATGGGCATACGATCGTCATCAACCATAATCAAAGTGCCATCACGCTCAACCACTGGGCGTTTTGCCGCAAAATATAATGGAACGATTGGTATATTTTCCAAATGAATGTATTGCCAAATATCCAACTCAGTCCAATTTGATAACGGGAATACACGAATGCTTTCGCCTTTATCGACGCGGCCGTTATAAATATTCCACAATTCAGGACGTTGATTTTTTGGATCCCAACGATGATTTTTATCGCGGAAAGAATACACACGCTCTTTTGCGCGAGATTTTTCTTCATCGCGACGCGCGCCGCCAAATGCAGCATCAAAACCGTATTTATTCAGCGCTTGTTTTAAGCCTTGTGTTTTCATGATGTCAGTATGTTTAGCGCTACCATGAACAAACGGACTAATGCCCATATCAACACCTTCTTGGTTGATATGAACAATCAAATCCCAACCTAATTCTTTAATGCGCTTATCACGAAACTCTATCATTTCATGAAACTTCCACGTGGTATCCACATGCATTAGCGGAAACGGTGGTTTACCCGGGAAAAAAGCTTTCATGGTGAGATGCATCATCACCGCTGAATCTTTACCCACAGAGTAAAGCATAACGGGATTATCAAACTCAGCAGCCACTTCACGGATGATGTGAATACTTTCAGCTTCAAGTTGTTTTAAATGAGTCAGTTTATAGTCGGACATTACAGTGTTTACCGATGTAAAAAAGGAAAAAAATTAATCGTTCTTAGCCGCGTCTTTCTTAACAACGTTCTTAGCAACGTTAGGCTTGGCGAAATTTGCAGTGAAATCATCACGCACAACTTTTGCGCGCGTAAAAACATCTAACATGTATTGCGAATCTTCATTTTCAATACTAGTACGCAAACGTGTCAGGTTAGCAATAAACATATCCAGCGCGTGCAACACGCCAGTTTTATTCGCACGCATTATATCGTGCCACATAATCGGATCGCTGGACGCTATGCGCGTAAAATCGCGAAAACCACCAGCGGCATAACGAAATATATTGGGGTTGTTGATGTCATGTGCAAGGGTATCGACTAACGAATAAGCAATAGCATGCGGCAAATGACTCGTTGCGCCCAATACTTCATCATGCTCGGCAACCGACATCGTCAGCACTTCCGCCCCCACACTTTGCCACATACGCGTGACCAGATCGAGATGCTCAGCACCTGTTGATGCCAATGGCGTTAAAATGCAACGATGATTTTCATACAGATCAGGATTGGCAGCACTGACGCCGCTTTTTTCAGAACCTGCGATTGGGTGCCCCAATACAAATTGAGCAGGCACTTCGCCATAAACAACTTCTGCGGCAGCTTGAACATTGCCTTTTACACTTGCACCATCCGTAATCGTGACAACGGAGGAAACACATTCTTTTATTTCTTGCAGCACAGACTGAACTGAAAGTGTCGGCACAGAAATAAAAATGACATCACCAGCCGTTAACTCATTCGCAATACTTTTTAATGATGTATAAGCGCGATCAACAACGTTTAGATTCACAGCCGCACTACAGGTTTCTTCACTGCGGGCAATACCGATAACTTCTTTACAAATGCCACGCTTTTTTAAACCTGCGGCCAAACTGCCACCAATTAATCCAATACCAATTACCACCAACTTATTAATAAGTTGTGGGCCGTTAATATGATTTGGATTTATAAGTGTCATACAAAAATTATAAAACCGCTTTAGGGTATGAACCGAGCAGTTTCAAATCTGCACAGCGTCCAGCAACTTCTTGCAACACATTGCTAATTAATGAATCGTCCGCATGGCCTGCAAAATCAATAAAAAATACGTAGTTCCAAACACCTGTGCGTGATGGACGAGTTTCTACACGCGTTAAATCAATATTGTGGCGATGGAAAGGTTCTAACAAATTATGCAGAGCACCTGGCTCATTACGCATTGCGACAACAATCGACGTTTTATCAACACCGCTTGCTGGGACAGCTTGCGTGCCAATAATTAAAAAACGCGTGGAGTTATCGGGCTGATCTTCAATTTTTTCGGCGAGCATGGTTAAACCGTAAAGCTCTGCCGCCATACTTCCCGCAATAGCGGCTGCATTCCATTCGCCCTTGAGGCGTTTCGCTGCTTCAGCATTACTGCTTACTGCAATACGCTCTGCATGCGGATAATGCGCATCCAACCATTTGCGGCATTGCGCTAATGATTGAGAGTGAGAATAAATTCGGCTGATACTTTTTGTATGGGTAACATCTGACACCAATAAATTGTGATGAATGCGCAATTCAACTTCACCACAAATTTTTAAATTGGAGCCCATGAAATTATCGAGCGTATGATTAACAACGCCTTCCGTAGAATTTTCAACGGGGACTACGCCGTAATTAACCGCACCGGATTCTACTTCGCGAAAAACTTCATCAATAGCCGAGAAAGGTAAAGCTACTGCAGAATGACCAAAATGTTTTAGTGCCGCCTGTTGCGTAAACGTACCTTCGGGGCCAAGAAAAGCAACTTTGATGGGATTTTCAAGAGCCAAACACGCAGACATAATCTCGCGAAACAAACGCGCCATTTCTTCATTGCTGAGTGGCCCGTTGTTGCGCTCCATCGCTTTGCGCAATACTTGTGATTCACGCTCGGGGCGATAAAAAACAATTTCTGCATCAGGCGCAAGGTTAGCTTTTTTAACTTCTGCAACTTCTTGCGCACAGCTGGCACGTGCTGAAATTAATCGGCCAATTTCCTCGTCAATTGCATCAATTTTATGACGCAACGCGAGGAGTTTTTCTGCTTCAGTTTGTTCACCAGACATTTATTTACTCGTCATTAGCATCATCAGTACCGACGTCATCATCGGCAGCATCGTTTTCAGCTACAACATCATCTGCTACACCATCATCAAGCGCTTCTTCGCCTTCAGCAGCTTCAGCACGTGCTAATTCACGCTTGGCATTTTCATCAACATTTTCTTCGATGCGTTCAAGGCCTTGCATATGCTCGCCTTCTTTTAGCTTAATCAGGCGCACACCTTGAGTATTACGACTCAGTACAGACACCTCATCAACACGAGTACGCACCATAGTGCCTTGGTCAGAAATCAACATGATTTCCTCACCGTCAAACACTTGCACTGCACCCACTAATTGACCATTACGATCTGTGGTTTGCATGCCAATAACGCCTTGCGAACCACGACCTTTCGCCGGGAATTCGCCAACTTCAGTACGCTTGCCGTAACCATTTACGCTCACAGTTAGCACTTGACCGTTTTCCATCGGAATAACCATACCGACAACGCGCTGACCTTCAGCCAAACGAATACCGCGAACACCGCGTGAAGTACGGCCACTGCCACGCACTTGCGATTCACGGAAACGCGCTGCTTTTCCTGAGGAAGAGAACAAAATTACATCGCAAGTACCGTTAGTAATTGATGTGCCTACCAAGGTATCGCCTTCATCCAATTCAATCGCACGCAAACCAACACTGCGTTGACGAGCAAATTGTGTCAATGCAGTTTTCTTAACAGTACCGTTTGCCGTCGCCATGAAAATAAATTTATCTTCATCGTAAGACTTCACAGGCAGAATCGAAGTGATGCACTCGCCTTCTTCCAACGGCAATAAGTTTACAACCGGGCGACCACGCGCTTGACGTCCAGCAACAGGAATCATGTAGACTTTAAGCCAATACACTTTACCCATGTTGGTGAACAACAAAATGGTGTCATGGGTGCTAGCAATCAATAGATGCTGAACATAATCTTCATCTTTTACAGCCGTTGCCGATTTACCCATACCGCCGCGACGCTGCGCTTGGTAATCATCAAGTGGTTGACTCTTCGCATAGCCACCGTGAGAAATAGTGACAACGCGATCTTCAACGTTGATTAAATCTTCTGTGGTTAAATCTAACGTCGATGCAACAATTTCAGTGCGACGCTTATCGCCGTAGTCGTTCATCACTTGCGTAAGCTCTTCGCGGATAACTTCCATCAAGCGAACAGCGTTACCAAGAATTTCTAAAAACTCTGCAATTTGAACTAATTTTTCATCGTATTCGGCGAGCAATTTGTCATGCTCCATACCGGTTAAACGATGTAAACGTAATTCCAAAATCGCTTGTGCTTGTGCGGCAGACAAATAGTAGTGTCCATCGCGCATGCCGAATTCAGCACCCAATTCTTCTGGGCGGCAAGCATCTTCACCTGCGCGCTCAAGATAAGGAGCCATTTCAGAAGCATCCCAACCGCGCGACATCAAACCATCTTTTGCATCTGAGGGTGATGCAGAATTTTTAATAAGCGCAATAACTTCATCAATATTGGAAATAGCAACGGCCAAACCTTCCAACAGATGACCGCGTTCACGCGCTTTACGTAAAAGATATACCGTACGGCGTGTTACTACTTCACGACGGAATTTTACAAAAGCCTCAAGCAAATCTTTGAGGTTAAGAATTTTTGGCTGACCATCATCCAACGCAACAATGTTAACGCCGAAGGTGGTTTGCAATTGTGTTTGCGAGAAAAGATTGTTCAACAATACTTCTGCTGATTCACTTTTCTTTACTTCAATAACAATACGCATACCGTCTTTATCAGACTCATCGCGCAGCTCGCTAATGCCTTCAATTTTCTTTTCTTTTACCAATTCAGCGATACGTTCAATCAAGCGCGCTTTATTTAATTGGTAAGGAATTTCGTGAACCAAAATGGTTTCGCGACCGGTTTTTTCATCGCGTTCAATTTCAGTTTTTGCACGAACAATAATACTGCCGCGACCAGTGCGATAAGCCTGAACGATTCCCGCACGACCATTAATAATCGCGCCCGTTGGAAAATCCGGGCCAGGAATAAATTCCATTAATTCGTCGATAGTAATATCGGCGTTATCAATCACCGCCAAACAACCTTGCACAACTTCTCTTAAATTGTGTGGCGGAATGTTGGTTGCCATACCTACGGCGATACCCGAAGAACCATTCACTAAAAGATTGGGAATGCGCGTTGGCATAACCGCCGGGATCATTTCAGTGCCGTCATAGTTGGGCACAAAATCCACAGTCTCTTTATCTAAATCAGCCAGCAAATCATGGGCGATTTTAGACATGCGGATTTCGGTATAACGCATTGCCGCTGCGCGGTCGCCGTCTACCGATCCGAAGTTACCTTGACCATCAACCAACATGTAACGCAAGGAGAAAGGCTGCGCCATACGTACGATGGTGTCATAAACCGCAGTATCACCATGAGGATGGTATTTACCGATTACATCACCCACCACACGGGCAGATTTTTTGTAAGGTTTATTCCAATCGTTTTTCAATTCGCTCATGGCGAATAGAACGCGACGATGCACGGGCTTTAAACCATCGCGCACATCAGGCAAAGCACGACCTACGATTACGCTCATGGCGTAGTCGAGGTATGACTTTTTCATTTCGTCTTCAATACTTACAGGTGATATTTCTTTTGCGAATTCGACCATGGGAGTACAGCGTTCCTTATTATGGTGATTGCTGATTGATTAAGTAAGGGTCGGCCAATTGTGCTGTCAGCGCTATAAACATAAATGAGATGGATAAACCATGACTCAAAACGCCCGCAACACATTTTTACAACCTAAATTTAAGCCCGCGATACTATCACAATCCGTCGCAGATAGGCACGTTTTAGTCGCTTGATATTATTGCCCTTACGCGATCATTAAAAGTGTTTAGAAAGCGTTCAAATCAGCGCGCAACCCTCTTTAGCAACCCCTTTTAAAAGCACTGCAACAATTCATCCCACCCACATCACTTACAAATCAAGCATAAAACAGCTTTGTCAATTTTTTGGCAAGCGGCAAAAGCGTGCCGACCACTCAACCAAACATTGCCGTTTAATTGGCGAAAAAACCACCGAAACCCTGTCAATCCACTGCAACAATATCACCTATCCATTTGTTTTAATTGATATTTTTTCACTAAGAATCAACTGGCACAGATTTCGCTACATGGCGTGTAGCAGGACAAATTTTATTCAGCGTTCGATAGCTAAAAGCAAAGGCGCTGAACATCTCCACTTATCTGTAGGTATACGATTATGCGTGACTTAAATAAGTTAACCGGCGTTCCAACAACATCACTTCGCCACGCGGTGGTGCTTACGCCAGAACAAGAAATAGAAGCACGCGTCAAACTTATTCAAGCACTACAGATGACACTAGACCCAAATGAAGTGCTGAGAATTTTTTTCGCGCACTTAAAAGCCCTTATTCCTATGGGTGGCATCCAGTTTCGTTATGCAAATGACAAAGACATCACCAAATTAGGTAACGATGCGATTCATCATTGCGACTATCGCCTAACAACCGATGAAGGCTACCTAGGCGAAATCATCTTTAATCGCAGCAGACGTTTTAACGAAACAGAACAAACAAGGTTAGAGATTCTGTTGGGTGCACTTATTTACCCAATGCGCAATGCTCTGCGCTACAGCACCGCAATGCAAATGGCGCTACTAGATCCTCTGACTCGCTTGGGCAATCGTGCAGCATTGGATAATGCCTTGCATCGCGAACTGCAACTTGCAGAGCGTCATAAACATGAGCTTTCTTTATTGATGATAGATGTCGATCATTTTAAGGCAATCAATGATCAACACGGCCATGCTCGTGGCGACGATGTATTGCAAGCTATTGCCAATACTATTGCGCATGTATGCCGCGAAAGCGATATCAGTTTTCGTTTTGGTGGTGAAGAGTTTGTTGTTTTATTGCGCAAAACCAATGAAGCAGGAGCAGGAATTATTGCGGAACGCTTACGCGCTGAAGTGAGTAAAATTAGCCTGAGCCAAAATGGAAAAACGATTCAACCTACAGTCAGTATTGGCATCAGCACTCGCGTAGCAGATCAAAAAGAGCATATTGAAGAATTATTTGATCGCGCGGATAAAGCATTATATGAAGCCAAACAAGCAGGAAGAAACCGTGTGATGAATAGCTCGAGCATTGCATAAACTGCGCGCACTATTCCATAAGCTCATTCAGTAATTCTCATCCAGTAAGTTCAATGAACCGACATAAAAAAACCGCTGTTAACAGCGGTTTTTTTATGAGTGCGACTTACTATATCTATGTAAATCAGTTTTTAGATTAACTTTCAGTCGGCGGTTTTTTACGGGGTGCTGGCTTAAAACGTTTTGGCCCTGTGGTCGCCGCACGCAACTTTTTCTCGTGTCGAATGTTTTTCATACTTTCATCACGCGTTGGCTGCATAACTTTAGTATGAGTACCTTTATCAAAACCCGCGGTTAAACATAAATCAGCGATTTCACGTTCGCCCAATTCAATCCACTGCCCCACACGTACATGCGAAGGAATAAAAATATTCGCATAACGCACACGTTTTAAACGGCTTACTTTTACGCCTTGAGATTCCCACAAGCGACGAACTTCGCGATTGCGACCTTCCATCACCACACAGTAAAACCAACTGTTGCGCGATTCACCCGCGCCATCAACAATATCAGTAAAACGTGCAACGCCATCATCCAGCAATACGCCATCCAATAAATTCTGACGCATTTCATCGGTGACTTCGCCTTGAATGCGCACAAGGTATTCACGATCAATAACAGACGATGGATGCATCAATTTATTGGCAAATTCACCATCGTTGGTAAACAACAACAAACCACTGGTATTAAAATCCAAGCGGCCTACTGAAATCCAACGCTCACCTTTTAATGCCGGCAAACCATCATAAACAGTTCTACGGCCTTCTGGATCTGAGCGTGAACAAATTTCACCTTCAGGCTTGTTGTATAAAATAACGCGACGACGAGCGAGATCAGAACGCGCCATAACACGATGGCCGTTCACAAAAATTTTATCGTTTGCGGTAACGCGATCGCCCAATGTTGCAGTGCGATCATTAACTTTAACCTGCCCCGCTTCAATCGCACGTTCCATTTCACGACGTGAACCCACCCCAGCGCGAGCTAATACTTTTTGCAGTTTTTCATCCGTAGGCGCAGCCGTTGCATTTTCTACAGCGGTAGCCTGCAACGAATCAGTTGATTCATCTTTTGCTGGTTTATCCGCACGAGTATTTTTAAAACCCGCTTTCTTTTGCGGAGCTGCAGCTGAATAAGCACCGGTTTCTTTTTTTCTAGACGGAAATTTTTCCGATTTTTCAGTAGTGGCCTTTGAATAGGCAGATTTACTGGTTGCTGCTGGCTTCGCAGCCTTGGCAAATTTTTCGGCAGGTTTTTTAGGCCCATCGAAAGGATGTTGAGTGATTTTTTTTACCATAAATAGTTACAACGACTAAGCGTTGTTGTGTTCCTCATCAGTGTCTTCAGATAAAACGTCGTCCGCTCCATCGTCCGTTGCATGCAATTCTTCATTGCGATTAATAACAGAAACCGGTTCAGCGTTTTCGATAATTTCAAACGCTTCCTCTCCATCAATAAATTCTTCCATTTCAAGTTCAGCGGCAACTTCATCTGTTGACGCTGCTGTGCCTAACATTGTTGCTTCAGACATTGGCGACACCACTTCATCGGTATCTTTTTCACCAATGCCTTCTTCGTCACCTAAATTCAACACGTTGTTCAATTCATCCAAATCGCGGATTTCACTGAGTGACGGTAAATCTTCCAAGCTGCGTAAATTAAAATAATCCAGGAATTGACGGCTGGTTGCGTAAAGCGATGGACGCCCTGGAACATCACGATGCCCAACCACTTTTACCCAATCGCGCTCCATCAATGTTTTCATGATGTGCGAACTTACGGCAACACCGCGAATTTCTTCAATATCGCCGCGAGTAATGGGTTGGCGATAAGCGATTAATGCGAGAGTTTCAAGCAACGCGCGCGAATATTTTTGTGGTTTTTCGTCCCACATGCGATTCACCCAAGGCGCCAATTCTGAACGCACTTGAAAACGCCAGCCGGAAGCAACTTCTTTCAGCTCATAACCACGATCATGGCAACTGGCTTCAATATCTTGCAGCGCAGCAACAATTTCTTCTTTGCTCGGCGCGACTTCTTCATCAAATAATTCCAGCAAACGCGCAACGGTTAATGGCTGACCTGCAGCCAAAATAGCGCCTTCAAGAATTTTTTGTAGCATTACTTTATCGACAGGTTGCTGAGTGACGGCGACGGTTACAGCCTCTTCAACCTCTGCTTCTTCATGCCCAATCGATTCGATATTAGCAACATCAGCATCGATTTCTTCAAGATCATTTGTATCTATATTTTCGTTTGTCATTGTGTTCTTGCTTTCACGTGAATAGAGCCAAAAGATTCACTTTGTACAATTTCTACCAGTGATTCTTTAATTAATTCCATCACCGCCAAAAAGGTAACTACTACGCCCAAGCGCCCCTCTTCAACGGTAAATAAGCTAACAAAAGGAACAAAGTGCTGATGAGCCAGCGTGTCTAACACTTGCGCCATGCGCTCGCGGGTGGAGAGCCTTTCTTTCGAAACATGGTGACTTTCAAACATATCTGAACGACGCAGCACTTCTGAAAGCGCCAGCAGCAGTTCTTGTAATTCAACATCAGGATCAGGGCGAGTCAGGGTACGATCCGGTGCCTGCGCCGATGCCTGAAATACGTTTCGACCGATACGCGGTAACGCATCCACATCTTGCGCAGCTTGTTTGAAGCGCTCGTATTCTTGCAAACGACGAATCAAAGACGCACGAGGATCATCATCTTCCTCTTCTTCTGCGCTTGAACGCGGCAACAACATACGCGATTTAATTTCGGCCAACATCGCCGCCATCACTAAATATTCAGCCGCCAATTCAAATTGGCTAGCATCCATTAGCTCAACATACGCCATGTATTGCGTGGTGATTTCGGAGACATTAATCTCCAGAATATCAATGTTCTGACGACGAATAAGGTACAACAATAAATCGAGCGGCCCTTCGAAAGCCTCTAAAAAGACTTCCAAAGCATCCGGCGGAATGTAGAGATCCTGCGGTAGCTGGGTGTATGCCTTACCGTGAACCATTGCAAAAGGCATTTCACCCTGCATAGGCTTAGCTTCCTGTGCCGACGCTTCATCGGCCTGCGCAGTAGCTTCAACTGCGTCAGCAGCAACCTCTGACAAAGGCTCGGCAGACGGCAAGGCTACTAATTCAAAGGATTCATCACACGTAGAAGTCACTACTCAAACCTGTTTTAACCAAAGACGTTGCGAATATCGGGACAATTCGCCGCTGTAAACCGAGCATTATAGCCATATAAGGCAATGCGGGACAGCATTACCGCGAGCGAGCGAGCTTAATCCCTGCAACCCCTTGTGAATTCTAGGATTGCAAAATTTTGGTCGCGATTTCAGCCCCCGGAACACCGGCGTCGGCAATCAACAGAATCATGCCCAAGAACAGCAATGAAACGAGTAAATACCATGCCAACGAGACCCAGATACCATATGCTTTGAGGGGAGTAATATCATCTGCAAGCGGTACACTCCAACCCGCCACCACATCAAACACTCCCAGCACGATAAAAAAGGATAAAAAGATCAGACCAGCTTGCCAGGTTAATACGAGACAAAGTGCGGATATTGATAACAACAAAACCAACGCAATATAACGACGACGCGAAAACACCAAGGCTTTCACGACGCGGCCGCCATCCAAGGGATATACTGGGAAAAGATTGACCAGATTTAATAATGCACTGGTGGATGCAAGCAAACCGCAAAAATGGCTGCCAGTTACAACATATATCACAAAAAATACCGCCGTCATCAATAGGCCATATACGGGGCCCATCATTGAAATATAAACATCTTCCCATTGCGTACGCGGCTTATCACCAAGGGCAATCCCCCCGAAAAAAGGGATTAAATACATTCCTTTGGTAGGAATTCCAAATTTTTTCATCGCACGCAAATGACCGTACTCGTGAAATACCAATACAGCCACCAGCGCCAACGCGAACTCAAAGGTAAACATGATGCTATAGGTCGCAACTGTTGCCGCAGCTAAGGCTACTTTTGCTACTTTTGCAGTTTTTAACAGCTTTAATCCAATACCAAGCAGGATTACCGCACTGCGCTTTGGTGGAGTTTTGAGCTCCGTTGCAGGTAGCACAACCCCCTCTTCAGCAAGAATTTCTGTTGTCTCCTCGCGTAAATCCAATAAACCCTGGGCAACCATAAGATTGTTTTGCATCAACAGATAACTGGCCTGCCGCACGGTAAAATCAAAAGTAAAATCGACAGCAACAGCGCCCAATACAGGGTGCTTAAACTCGTGCATACTCACAACATCAAAGGGTTTGACGGATACTTCATCGCCATTTACAGCCAAATGAACAAACGTGTGCTCAGGGTCAATACTCAGCGCAAAGTGATGTTCCGCATAATCAAATGACAACAAATCCATACAAATTCCAGTAATGTTACTGCCAATATCCAGTGCATCGCCATAATACAAGCTTTACACTAGCGACACTCAATTAAGCGAAGGTTAATCATGCTAAAAATCGGTCAAATGAACCAGTTGCAAGTCATCAAGCAAGTGGATTTTGGTATTTTTCTTGATGGCGGGAAATTTGGCAACATATTATTGCCGCGCCGCTATGTTCCAGCATCGGCAAAAATAGGCGATACCCTTGATGTGTTTATTTATTTGGACTCCGATGATTGCATTATCGCCACGACTCTAACCCCCAAAGCAATGGTTGGCCAATGCGCGTTTCTTGAAGTAAAAGAGATCAATGCTGTCGGCGCCTTTCTAGATTGGGGCTTACCCAAAGATTTGCTCGTCCCGTATAACGAACAGCAAAAGCCTATGGAAGCAGGTCGCAGCTATGTTGTAAATATATTTTTAGATGAACACACCAGCCGCATTACCGCATCATCTCGCTTGAGCCGTCACCTAGAAGAGCGCGCGAGTGGATTAAAAGCACAACAAGAAGTGAATTTATTGATTTGCGGACGCAGTGATTTAGGGTTTAAAGCCGTTATTAATCACACACATTTAGGTTTAATTTTTCGCGATGATACGCCAAGAACCTTACTTCAAGGCGAACAACTCACTGGCTACATTAAAGAAATTCGCGATGATCGTAAAATCGGCCTAAGCCTGCGCCCGCCTGTCAGCAATAGTAAAATTCGCGATGACTTAACCGATATTATTCTCGCGCATTTACAAGAAAATAACGGCACATCCACACTGACCGACAAAAGCGAACCAGAAGAAATTTATCATCAATATAAAGTCAGCAAAGGCATTTATAAAAATGCATTAAGCAAACTTTATAAAGAAAGAAAAATAGTCATCACCAAAGAAAATATTTCATTAGTGTAAATTAACTTGCAACACATTATTTAGAAACAAAAAAGGCGACTGAATTCAGTCGCCTTTTTTGTGAGCAAGATAATTGTTAATTACTAATTTTTAAGAAAGCAGCTTTAAATGGAGCCAATACTAGATAGTAAGCACCATCTGTATTGGTATAGACAGTTGATGAATCTAATAAGTCAACCAAATTTCCAGAGGCATTAATAGCTGATGCAGCAACACTAACACGAACTTCAGTATTAGTAGTGTTGAGCGCATAGAGAATGTGGTCATCGCCCGCATCCTTTCGATCAATATAAACACTCGTATTAGAGTAGATATGGGTGCGGCTACCATTCCACAATGCCGGGTGGGCATCACGTAAATTCATTAAGCTTGCAACATAACTTTTAAGATCGGACTGTTTGGAATTTAATGTAACACCACCTACACCCTCAACAATGCCTGAACTACGTGATGCATGATCATCACACAACCCCTGACTAGAGCAGACATTATTGTCCACTTTAGCCGCAAAATTTGGAACCTCTTGACCAATTTCATCGCCATAGTACAGAGTGATAGGGCCAGAATATGCTGCCATAAATGAAATCGCAGCTTTATGACGTAACCAATATTGATCATCGTTTGGACCCGCTATGCCTCCGCGCTGAATTAAATCACCAAAGCGTAACAGATCATGATTGCCTAGCATTAAATTAGGCATGGCATGGTCAGGATAACCAGCAAATGTTGAATAGCCTTCATTTAAAGTCGTTGCCGGTAATTTTCCTTTCCCACTCTCTTCAACTGCAAGCGTTTGCACTAGGCGATAGCGCATAGGGAAATCAAATGCAGACAACAAACCTGGAGATCCTGAAGGACCATAGCCTAGTGTTTTGATATCTGCTTCACCTTTCCACAGCTCGCCAACCATGTACCCTAAAGGATGTACGCTTGCACCTGATGAATTTGTATAATTAGTAGATGCAGAGGTATCTTCAACTACTTTGCGAATATCAGCCCAATTATTAACAGGCACTTGATAAGCTTGATCTAAACGCCAGCCATCAATTTTAAAATTCGTAATCCAATAAGCGGCAACTTCTTTAAAGAAATCCAAATCATTGGGATACACCGCTGATGCATGTGCATTATTGGATGAAAGTGGCGTAACTCTTTTACCAGAAGGTGATGGAAAACTATTTGCATTGCCTTTGAAATGACCAAATACACCATCAAGCAATATATAGAGGCCTTTTGCATGAGCTGTATCGATTAATTCTTTTAATTTTTCTTTGCTTCCAAAACGTGGCTCAACATTAAAATAGTTACTGGCAAAATAACCTGTTGCATCATCATTATTCGCCGATCCGCCATTTGTACTATCAAAAACAGGGGTTAACCAAATGGTATTCACGCCTAAAGATTTAATATAATCCAAGCTGTTAATAACACCTTGCAGGTCACCTTTATGGTGACTAGTGCCAAAACCTGTATTCATATTAATGGTGTCATCACCATTAATAAATGCTTCAACCATAATTTGATAAGTACGCAAATTACACGCTTTTTCGCCAGCACTTTTATAACAAGCCAAACGTGAATCTTTTGTACCAAGTGCCGCTTTAACATCCGCAGTATTATTAGAAGTAGGTACACTTGAACTGCTACCAATACTACTTGATGATTTGGGTGGCTCAACACCGCCACATTCACTTGTGCGTTTGGTTGCAGTAATTACATGAGAGGAAGGGTCAAAAGTAATGTCATAACTGAAGTTTTGATCTACTAGATAGTTTGCTACAGTTTGAGGATAAGCTTCACTCCAATGATCCGTTAGGCTGCCATTACTTATTTTAAAACCAGAATTAGTTTCAGCAAATTTCTGACAAGTCACAAATAAATTGCCAGACTGAGTCATTGAGGTTTCACCCCAATTATTTGGAGTCCCTCTAAACAACCAATTAACATTACTTGCAATTGAGCTTGAGCTTGAGCTACTTACTTTACTAGATGCAACACTAGAGCTACTTACTTTACTTGATGCAATACTAGAGCTAGCAATAACGCTTGAACTGGTTTTTACACTGCTTGCTACAACACTAGAGCTGTTAACAATTACACTGGAAGCAGCCACTGAGCTACTACTCTTTTCAACACTGCTACTTGAACTAATACTTGGAGCACTGCTTTTTACACTGCTCGCAATAACACTACGGCTACTACTGACAACACTCTTAGAACTGCTTGCTACAGGTTCATTAGGTGCTGGATTAGTGGGTGGCGTAACACTACTTCCGCCACAAGCAGACAATATGAAAGCACTCAAAATAATGGTGAATAGCTTTAAAGAACTCATGAATCAAAACCTCATTATTATAATTTTCGATATGCCAAAAAAATTAAAATTTACGACTACTTATAATTTTTACAGCAAATCAGTGCATATACATGTTCAGTAGTAGGAGCAGAAATTGTGGTGTTTCATCTAGAACGCGCATTTTATTAGTATAAAAATTAATAAATCTAAACGCAGACTTGTAACGAAGAACGTAGTATCAGGTGAAATAATCTAGAAAACCTGTACCAATCGACATTTTTAAAAAAAGTAGGGTTTCACGCCACTTTCAGCCACATTGGACAGGAAAATGGCGCATTTTTTGTTACGTCTATTCCCAACAACCCCACAAAAGAAAATAGTATTTGAGTAGAAAAGTAGCCTGTCCATTTATAGTGCTTATATTGGTCGGCTAATCGACCTATCTACCCCCAATAAAAAAGGCGAGTGATTTCTCACTCGCCTTTTTTTATTGGTATAAGTCAGTCAAACTGTTTAAGTTTCGACCTATTTTAACCAATATACTTATCGTTACTACTTTCTTAGCTGCGACTTAAGCCAAGCTCTTACTCACTACCTCAAAGACATCTTTCGATAAATGCGGTTCAGCCATAATTCTTTCAAGCTGTGCCTTCATTAACGTTTGTCGAGTTGGATTATATTTTCTCCACTTAGTGAGCGGTGTTAATAAGCGCGAAGCGATTTGAGGATTTTGACTATTCAGTAAAATAATCTTATCTGCTAAAAACTGGTAACCTTCGCCCGCTTTATCATGGAAGTTAATCGCATTGTTGTTACAAAAACTGGAAATTAATGCGCGAATTTTATTAGGATTTTTACTGTCGTAAGCGCTGTGCGTTTCCAATGCTTTTACACGAGCCAACGTATTAGGCAAACTGCACGTCGCCTGCACAGTAAGCCATTGATTAACAACCAGCGATTCATCTTGCCAACGCTGATAAAAATCAGTCAGCGATTTTTCAGCAATCTTTTGTGCAGATGAAGTTTCTGCATTCACCAATTGCGATAACGCCGCCATCACATCTGTCATGTTATTCGCGCTTACATATTGTTGCTCGCAAGCATTAATATGTTTCACATCGCCCAACAACATTAAATACGCGAGAGCGACATTTTTTAAACTGCGCGCTGCAATGGCATCCGCCGTGGCAGTGTAAGCTTGTTGATGTTGGTAACCATTATAAATACGGTCAAAGTCAGCACCTAGTTCACCTGCAATTATTTTACGCACGGTCAAACGACTATAATGAATGGCCTCTACATCAACCACATCCGCCAGCTCACTAATATAAGCTTCTGAAGGCAAGGTCAACATATAAGCCACCATGGCTTTATCGAGACTGTCATCTTGCAACACACTGCGATAGGCGTTAATTAAACGCGAATCGATGTTAACCGTTTTAATATCTTCACCGCGCTGATAGGCCGCGACAACATCATTAATGACTTGCAACGCCAATTGCTGACTCGCATCCCAACGATTAAAACCATCGCTATCGCGGCTCATTAATAACATTAAATCTTCACGCGAATAATCGTAATGTAATTTTACCGGCGCAGAAAAACCGCGCAGCAATGAAGGCACCGGTTTTTCTTGTACGCGTTCAAATGTAAACGTTTGCTCTGCTTGCGTTAACTCAAGAACCTGATGCGTGTTATCGCTCGTTTCAAAATCGGGTGTTGTATTTTTTAGATAAAGCGGTAAATCCCCTGCACTACCAAGCAAACCTATCGCAATAGGTATATGAAAAGGCAACTTATTTTGACATTCAGGTGTGGGCGGACAAGCTTGTTTAATGTGTAACGAATATTCTTGTGTATCTTCATTGTATTCATCTGTAACTTGCAAGCGTGGTGTACCTGCCTGTGAATACCAGCGTTTAAATTGCATTAAATCTTTGCCAGATGCATCTGAAAGTGCAGCGACAAAATCTTCTGTCGTAACCGCTTGACCATCGTGGCGAGAAAAATATAAATCTGTGCCTTTTCGGAAATTTTCTTTACCCAATAAATTGGCGAGCATACGGACAATTTCCGCACCTTTCTCATAAATGGTCATGGTGTAGAAATTAGAAATTTCGATATACGACTCAGGGCGAATGGGATGCGCCATAGGACCGCCATCTTCCGCAAATTGCAGTGTACGCAACATGCTCACATCTTCTACACGTTTAACTGTGCGCGAACCCATATCCGCAGAAAACTCAGAATCGCGATATACGGTAAAGCCTTCTTTTAAACTTAATTGAAACCAATCGCGACAAGTAACGCGATTGCCGCTCCAATTGTGGAAGTATTCATGGGCAACAACTCCTTCCACGCGCTGAAAACCACCATCGGTTGTCGTTTCTGGTTTAGCGAGCACGCAAGATGTATTAAAAATATTGAGGCCTTTATTTTCCATCGCGCCCATATTGAAATCATCGACGGCAACAATCATAAAAATATCGAGATCATATTCACGGCCATACACTTCTTCATCCCAACGCATGGAATTTTTAAGTGATGTCATTGCATGCTCGCACTTATCCAAATCCTTTGGCTCGACATAAATTTTTAACGTCACCTCGCGTTTGGAGCTGGTTGTGAACTTATCGTCAATGTGCGCTAAATCACCGGCAACTAATGCGAATAAATAAGCTGGTTTCTTAAAGGGGTCGTGCCAAGTGGCAAAGTGGCGATTATTATCCAAATCGCCTTTGCCGATTAAATTACCGTTCGATAACAACACCGGAAATTTTTTATCCGCCACCACCGTCGTGGTAAATTCGCTCATCACATCAGGGCGATCAAGGTAGTAGGTAATTTTACGAAAACCTTCAGCCTCGCATTGAGTGCAATACATGGTGCGGGATTTATATAACCCCTCAAGTGAGGTGTTTTGCTCGGGTACAATTTTAGTAACACTGGTAAGTAAGAACTGCGCTGGAGTATTTTTAATGGTTAACGTTTCCTCACCAAATTCATACTGATCAGACGATATCGCACTGCCATTGATGGAAATAGAAACCAATTCCAAATCTGTGCCATGTAACGTGAGCTGCGATACGGCTTTGTTAGCCGCAGGATTTGCGCTCAAGGATAGATTAGAAGTAACTAACGTATGACCATCATAAATATCAACATGCAATTCAGTTTTTTGAATTAAGTAATCCGGAACTGTGTAATCTTTTAAATAAATAGCTTGAGGTTGTTGTTCGCTGCTAGACATAAAAAATCCTTGGGATTAAAAATGAACAGGCTCCATCAGGAGCCCTTATAGTAAAATTTATTTAACAACTAACTTTATTCGACCCACTTAATGGGCTTATCTTGATCGGGATGATCGTGTTCATGATCATCCGCACAGTAGCTATGCGGTTCGGGAGGAATATAACCCGTGTGCTCTTCTGGCGATAAGTTTTTATGTTCATAGGCAATAACCGCTTGCATGCAAAGCTGGCGCTGTTCACTAGAAATTTTATTGCCATCCGGCCACTTACCTAACTCAATCGCACGTTTTAAATTCTGGTAAATATCTGGCGTAATATTGCTTAAAAGCTGCTGCACATTCATGAATCAGTCTCTAACTCTTCTCTTAATTTTAATGATACTTACAGCAACTAACGCAAACACAATGCCAGCAACCAAGCCGCCTACATGTGCCGCATTCGCTACACTGCCGCCAACAAAGTGATCAATCGCACCTGTCGTGCAAACAGCTAACCAAATCAACATAAAGCCTAAAATGCCAGGTGCAACTGCTGTAAGAGGATGAGGCGCCAACCTGTGGCTAACCATGATAAAACCCACCAGCGCATAGACAACACCCGACATACCACCGAACAAACTTGCGGGAGACCAAAAGGACTGTGCAGCATTAGATACGATCGCCGTCACCACAAAAAAAACAAAATACCATTTCTTTCCCAGTAAAAGCTCCAAACGACGGCCTAAATCCCACATCCACATACTGTTAAACAACACATGAAAAAAACCAAAATGCAAAAATACCGGGGTTAATAAACGCCAAATCTCACCATCTTGAAGTGAAGTTGAACGCGGAATAAAATTCATTTTTGAAAATTCATTCAAGGTGAAATTTTGAAAGCTCAACCAGTGGACAAAACGATTGCTAGTATCGAACTCAATAAGGCATGCACCTACTACGCTTAAAATAATTAACCAAAAAGTAATAGGTGTTGCTTTAATTTGATCTACAAAAGACGGTACAGATGAAGGCTTATTTTTCGGGACAGGATTAACAGTTGATTCAAAGTGAATCGTACCCTGCTCCACCCCATCCAGCATTTTCAACAACGCATCAACAATATGAGGATTGGTAACGGACAGAACTTGCTCACCAGATTCTTCATAAACCTGGTGCGCAATACCGCGTTCACGCAGATAGCCCACTACCATCGATAAATCCGTTTCTAATGATACTTTTTTTACAATAATCCAATTCACAGGCAGCTCTTTCTTTGAAAAGTGAGTACTTAGGGGTCGACATACACCCAGACAAAATTTTTCGCGTTAAGTTGCTGCTCACCATCCATACGATAAGCCACTAAACGCCCGTATTTTACCGCACTGTAGTCCAGGCATGCGATATTATTCGTGATAGGTTTTGGTTTGCCTCGCAGCCAATAATGTCCTACGAATAATGGCGGCTCATCCGGTTCATAATTGACCATTTGTGAGCGATGATCTTTAGTGATTCTCTCTTTGGCAATTTCTTTGGGCAGCGGATCTGGCTGAAAGAGTAATTCGCCATAAGTTTGTGCTTGTTGCGACCAAAATTTGGTGCGAAAGCTACTGCGCTCATGACCATCACTAGAGCGTACCTTCATCCCTTGTGGCAACGGTAAAGCTACACCGCTGATTAAGCGTTGTTTAATACGTGCTGATAATGAATTGGGCTGCGCTGTCTCATGAATAAATGCGTCATCAAAATGCCCATCGCCAAAACGCGCTTGGTGAGCTTGAATTAATTCATGATCCCAACAAGCGTGAATAACACGAAAGCGATTCCCTGCATCAACATCACCCAACTCCATAAATAGCGGTTGAGTCTTGAACCATTCGACCAGCTCTCTCCACTCATCAGGGTAATTAGCAAACTGTTCGAGCGTTTCTGAAATCTGACGTGTATGGCCGGAAGTGTGAGAACGCAGATATTCCACATCATTAGAGGTGGGTTGTTTTACTTTAGTGCAATAAGTAATTGCATTAAATTCGTGATTGCCCAACACCATCAACGCACTGCCTTTTTGCACCATACTGTGTGCGAGTAAAAGTGCTTCGCGAATGCGGGGTCCACGATCAATAATATCGCCCAAAAAAATCACGCGACGTTTGGGATGTTGATATACGCCCTGAACTTTTGTGTAATCTAATTTTTGCAGCAATCTTTCAAGTGTTGCTCCACAACCATGCACATCGCCGATAAGGTCATAACCTTCGACAGGGGACAGATCTTTATTAGCATGATCTATAAATTGCATTGTATTTGTACTACTCACGTTAAAAATATATGCAGTTTTTAATCAGTTTAGCAGAACCACTCTACCCTAAAAGCGTACCACCCCACCCAAGCTTTGTTCGGCAGCGCTCGTAAAAATTGTAATCCGTAGGATGTAATAGCTTTAACAAATCCGGTTTTTTGGTAATGTGAATTTCATCGCCTAGCGACATAGGGAAATGCATTTGCCCATCGCAAGAAACCATGGGTACGGCACGACTATGCTCTCCCACACGAATCATAATATGGCTATCGCCAGCAACCACGATCGGACGGCTACTCAATGTGTGTGGATTCATTGGCACCAGAACTATTGCATCTAATTTGGGATGCATTAAAGGCCCGCCACCACTTAATGAATACGCCGTAGAGCCTGTAGGAGTTGATACTATAATGCCGTCAGAGGATTGTGTCGTAACAAAATCGCCGTCGATATAAATTTCGTATTGCAACATGAGAACAAATTGCCCCGGATGCAACACAACTTCGTTCAGAGCTTCACCGCTTGCAACAAGTTTACCGGCACGCTTGATCGACATATCCAATAAGAAACGCGGTTCAAGTGTGTATTGACCAGAAAGTACTTCGCCGACTTTTTCTTCAATCGCTTCAGGCATAATATCCGTCAAAAAACCAAGACGACCACGATTTACACCGAGCAATGGCACCTGATGCTTTGCAAGTATACGAGCACCGCGCAACAAGCTACCGTCGCCGCCGACCACAATAACTAAATCACACAATTTACCGAGCTCTTCGATTTCAACAATTTGATGTGCAGCATCTCGCATTGGATCATCAATTAACAACCCAGCTGTTTCTTGTTCCAACACAAACTTAATGTTGCGCGCCTGAAGAAAAGTAATCAGGCGCTTCAGCGAATAGGTAGCACGCTCATTGTGCAGATGGCCAATTAAGCCAATAATAGAGAATGCTGTCATCTTATCTCGCGATTCGTTAATCATATGATGAGTTAATATCAATAAGCCTCTCAACAAACAGGCATGATGTGATTATTATAGCCTTAAACCCGAATAACAAATTACGGATATTTACAATGAATCGCCCCTTCTTACTTTCGAGTGCGTTCTTATCTCTACTATGCCTGAGTGGCTGCGGCGATACCAATAAAAATCAAGCATTAGGCACACTTGAACGCGATCGTATTGTACTTAAAGCCACCGCGTCTGAAATTATCACTGCACAACCAATACGTGAAGGTACCGCCGTTAAAAAAGGCGAGCTTTTAGTGCAATTAGATGACACGCAAGCACGCGCCATGGTCGCAAGAGCAGAAGCCATGCTTGCTAATGCCAAAGCCATACAAGCTAAATTACGTCATGGTGCACGCGTAGAAGATATAGCCGCAACTCAGGCGCAACTTGATCAAGCTGAAACCCAATTGACGCAAGCCGAAGCGACTCTGCAACGCACAACGATATTAACCAAACAAAAACTCGCCGGCCAAGCAGATTTTGATAATGCCCGCACCATCCGTGATTCAGCGCAAGCTGAAGTTAGGCGAGCCAAACAAAATTTGTTATTGCTAACTAACGGCACCCGCGCTGAAGATTTACAACAAGCGAACGCTCAAGTCGCGGAAGCTGAAGCAACCCTTACGATTGAAAAATATAAACTAGAGCAATTAAGTATTACCGCCACACGCGATGGCTTTTTAGATCGCCTTCCAAAATATGTAGGCGAACGGACAGTCCTAAATGATGCTGTCGCATTATTGTTAGCAGGCACAGCACCCTATGCCCGCGTTTATATTCTGGAGCCGGAACGAGTAAAACTGCACATAGGCCAAACCTTAAAAGTTCATGTAGACGGTTATCCAACTCCCTTTGATGGCACACTGCGCTGGATATCAAAAGATCCTGCATTTACGCCCTACTACGGATTGAACTCGCGCGATCGCGCACTATTAATGTATTTAGCCGAAATAGATTTACCAGAAAGTACAAAAGAATTGCCGAGCGATTTACCCACGCAAGTTGATTTAAATGTGGACAGCAAACAATGACCAATAACATTGCCATTGAAACAGAAGCATTAACGCATCGCTTTGGCAATTTTACAGCGGTGGATAATTTAAATTTATCCATTCCTGCAAAAACCATTTATGGGTTTTTAGGGCCAAATGGTAGCGGCAAATCTACAACCATGCGTTTAATTACCGGCCTGCTTACGCCGACCAGCGGGAAGATTCGCGTGCTCGGCATGAACATTCCCCAGCAAACCGAAGAGCTACGTTTACGCATTGGTTACATGACACAAAAATTTTCACTCTACGAAGATTTAAGTGTGATTGAAAATTTACGCTTTATTGCACAAATTTATAATTTATATTCGCAGCTTGGCAAACAGCGTATTAGTGAACAAATGAGCGCCTACGGATTAAATGATTACCGCTCACGCTTAGCCGGTAGTTTAAGTGGTGGTCAGCGTCAACGTCTTGCGCTTGCCTGCGCCACACTTCATCAACCTGAACTATTAGTATTGGATGAACCAACCTCAGCGGTAGACCCGGAAAATCGTCGCGATTTCTGGGAAAAACTGTTTGATCTTTGCGACCAGGGCACCACCATTTTAGTATCCACCCATTACATGGATGAAGCCGAGCGCTGCCATGGCCTCGCCATTTTAGAAAACGGTATAAAACGCGCCGATGGCTCGCCCACTCAATTGATGAAAGAGTTAGGCGCACAAGTGGTTGAAATTAGCGGTGATAATTTACGTCAACTCAAACAACAATTAATCGCACATAAAGATATTGTTTCTGCTTCACAGCAAGGCACTCACTTGCGAGTACTCATTAAAGAAAGCATTGAACAACCACAACAATGGTTACAGCAAGAATTTTCCAGCTTAATGCAAGGTCGCACTATAAATATTATACGCCCTAGCCTTGAAGACGTGTTTGTTCACTGCACTGGCGAAGGACGAAATGAAAAAGTATCCAATAAAGAGAGCGCGATATAATGTTTACTATATCGCCTGCAGTTAAAAAAAGCGTCATCCATAGCCTGCAAAGAATTTATGCCATTACCGTAAAAGAGCTGCGTCAATTGGCGCGCGATCGCCCTACGTTTGGCATGATTGTAATGATTCCCTTAATTGAATTATTACTGTTTGGCTTTGCTATCAACACCAATGTACGCAACCTGCCCGTTGCAGTGGTCGATAAAAGCCACAGTGAAATTGCACGAGCACTGATTGCTGATTTAATGGCTACGCAAGTTGTCACTTTTGTCGCAGATTATCAAACTGCCACGCAAGCAGCCGATGCATTAACTCGCGGCGACATACGCGCAGCAATAATAATTCCAAAAGATATCGCACAGCGTTTGGATGATGAGCGCCCTCTTGCGCAATGGATTATTGATGGCTCGGATACTATGGTGGGCAATGCTATTTTTGGTTTAAAAGATATGCCATTAACAACGCTCAATGCACGCGCATTTGCTGGCAATTACGCCATGAAAAAATCTACGTTTGAGATGACGTTGTTTTACAACCCGGAGCGGCGCTCTGCGATTAATATTGTACCTGGGCTTGTCGGTATTATTTTAACCATGACGATGGTGCTGTTTACCTCCGCTGCATTAGTGCGCGAACGTGAGCGTGGCAACTTAGAATTATTAATTACCACACCCGTTAAACCGATGGAATTAATGGTCGGGAAAATTACACCTTATATATTTGTCGGCTTACTGCAAATGGTGATTGTTTTAGGGCTTGGCCATCTGATTTTTGATGTACCCATCAATGGTCGCATTGATCAAATATTTCTGGCAGCACTTGTCTTTATCAGTGCAAGCTTAACGCTCGGCATGTTAATTTCCACTGCAGCAACTACGCAATTACAGGCGATGCAGCTCACAGTATTTTTATTAATACCGTCTATTTTGCTGTCAGGCTTTATGTTCCCTTACGAAGGTATGCCTAAAGTCGCACAATGGATTGCTGAAGCTTTACCCGCCACGCATTTTATTCGTATGATTCGTGGCATAGTTTTGCGCAGTGCAACCTTGATGGATTTATTACCAGACCTTATCTGGCTATCGTGTTTTACCGTTATTGGATTGCTTATTGCCGCAAAACGGTTTAAAAAGCGGTTAGATTAATATTGAAACTATTCTCCCTTACATTATCGCCCTCTAGAATTTATACATAAGGACTCACCATGAAATACGATAATATTTTACAAACAATTGGTAATACACCGCACATTCGCATCAACCATTTATTTCGTAGCGATATTGAAGTATGGATGAAGGTAGAGCGATTCAATCCCGGCAGCAGCATTAAAGACCGTATCGCATTGGCAATGATTGAAGATGCCGAAGCAAAAGGTATTATCAACAAGGACACCGTAATTATTGAGCCTACCTCTGGCAATACAGGTATTGGCTTGGCATTGGTGTGTGCAGTAAAAGGTTATCGTTTGATATTGACCATGCCAGAATCTATGTCGATAGAACGCCGTAAAAATATGAAAGCGTTAGGCGCAGAATTAGTATTAACGCCAAAAGAATTAGGCATGGGTGGCACTATCGCCAAAGCAAATGAATTATTGGCAGAACATCCTAACAGTTGGATGCCGCAACAATTTAATAACCCTGCGAATGTCGAAATACATCGCACTACCACAGCGCAAGAAATTCTCACTGACTTCCCGGAAGGCCTTGATTATTTAATTACGGGCGTGGGTACTGGTGGCCACATTACCGGATGTAGCGAAGTACTGAAAAAATCTTTCCCGCATTTAAAAACTTTTGCCGTTGAACCTGAAAAATCACCCGTGATTAGCGGCGGACAAAAAGGGTTGCATCGTATTCAAGGAATAGGCGCAGGTTTTATTCCACAAGTATTAAATAAAGAAACCTTGGATGGTACATTATTGGTAAGCGAAGAAGCTGCTTTTGACTTTGCTCGCCAATGTGCAGTAAAGGAAGGGATTTTTGTAGGAATATCGTCAGGTGCTACGCTTGCTGCACTTGCACAAAAACAACATGAGATGGCTGTAGGTAGCCGCGTAATTATTTTCAGTTACGATTCTGGTGAGCGATATTTATCGATTGAGGATTTATTTCAGTAGTAAAAGGGGAATATAGATTACAGGCTCGGCCAATACTTGCCGCACCTGTAATACAATCTATTGTCACATTCAATCTATAGCCACATTACAATCTATAGTCACATCATTCTACATAGCGAACACGAATACCTAAATCAAAAGATAGGCGAATTTCATCCGCAGATAACTCATCAGGGAAATAACAACCGGAAATGTGTGCCTGACAGAAGCTAGCACCTTCAATATTACACTTGCGAAAATCAATGCCACGTAAATCTGCACCACGAAAGTAAGCGTCGCTAAAATCAAGCCCATCTGCATTTAATTCACGCAAATCCAATCCACGATAATCGCCGCCTTTGAGTAAACCGATAGCTGATTCACCTGTTGCTCTACGCTTATTAAATTCATCAATTTTTTCAGCGCGTAGCAATTCATAAAGCACATTGGTGTGAACAATTGGATGCCCCATATAATCTCCAGCCTTAACAAGAAAAATACATCGAGAAAAATAATTAGCTTATTTGATTATAGCTGACAAACTCATTTTGTCATGGCGCGCAAATATACAAATAAAGCATAACGCAGGAGGCAATAGAGAATAATATAAATGAAGGAAATAAATGCAGGGAAATCTAATGTAGAACTTTAGGATTGTGCACCGCTAGCGTTTAACTGCATGGCTTGTATGAGCGAAGCTTCCGCACGTGACAACCCACAACGACGCGCAACCTCATCGCAATCCACACCCAGTGTAAATAGCTGGGCGGCCTGAGAATACGGCTGAAAATCGTCTGCGTTTGCACTATCTATTTGTTGGGGAACCAACGTAGGAATAGAATCAGCCAGCAAACGTTTTTCAACCGCTATCAAACGCTGGCCGATATTAACGGTACCGGTAGTGGATAATGCAATTTCGTGGGAAAGCCGCTCTGCCATTTGGTCAAATTGCGCTTGTTGTGCTCGTGCCAAAAGCAAACTTTTCACAGCAACAGCCAAAGCAATCACACAGAGCAGCAAGCCAATAATTAAACCTACTTCAAGTGTTGATAGTGTCATGTTATTGCCTCACGTTTTTGCTATCTAACGCTTTAGAAAAACCGAAAATTAGAGCAGAAACTCTGAAAATTACAGATCTTCTAAATCTGACCATTCTTCGCCGGTCAGTAGTTTATTCAATTCAATCAAAATAAGCAGCTCATTATTTTTATGGCAGACGCCCTGAATAAATTTCGCGCTCTCTTCATTGCCCACATTAGGTGCTATTTCAATTTCTGATTGGCGCAGATAAACCACCTCTGCAACGCTATCCACCAAAATACCAATAACGTGACGATCAGTTTCAATAATCACAATACGGCTATTATCGGTAATCTCGCCAGCACCAAGATTAAATCTATGGCGCGTATCAATCACGGTGACAACATTGCCGCGTAAATTAATAATGCCCAATACATAAGAAGGCGCACCTGGCACTGCGGCTATCTCAGAGTAACGCAATACTTCTTGTACCTGCATTACATTGATGCCGTAGGTTTCGCCATCTAAACGAAATGTAACCCACTGCAATACAGGATCATCAGTACTTTTATTTTTTACCGCGTCATTAGCAGCCATATGTTTTCCCTCGGAGCAATACTCAGTCAATTAAGTATGCCAAATGTGGATTGTGGAACGTTGCCTATAACTATAGTCGAGGCTGACTGCTCCGCCAGTATCAAACGTGATTTTTAGATAAGTTCTTATCAGATTCCATCAACATTTGACCAATCATTGGAATATCTAACAGCGCGCACATTTGTTCTTTAATTATTCCCGCGATCCACGGGCGTTTAGTGCGATCGGTGCGCCATCTGATTGCTTCCGGTTCCAAGCTAATGGGTTGATTTACAGAATCAACCGCCAAGCCCCAAGGCACACCATTTATAGAGACAAGAAATTTTGCACTTTTAACAAAATTTTCGTCATAACGTTCGGGCATCACAAACTTTGCCGTATTTACGACACGAACTTTACCAATTTTTGTCGGCTGAATTCCTATAAACCAATCCGCCTGCCCAAATATATGCGTCAATTCATCTGTAATAGGTTGAATCTGCCCCAGTGATATTAACGGCACGGCTAAGGTTAACCCGGACACTTCAACTAAAAGCACATCAAATTTTGCTTGAGCCCATTGTGGTAAACCATTTGGCATCCACTCTACACCGGGCATGTGATAGCTTTGCTCAGCTTCTGCTTGCGCAATGGCCACATCCAGATTTGTAGCTGATTCAATAATCGTAGACGTTGCTGTTCCTATATCCCACTCTTGTATTTCTACGAGATCAGTTTTAAGCGTCACAGGTGCGACAACTGCTGCTTCAGTCGAAACCACTGGAATAATAGGTTGAGCACTGCGCAATAATTTTTGCAGCACTTCTTTTTGTTTCGCAAGTGGATCCGCAAATTGAGGTGACGCAATCGTAGATGTTGTTGCCGCAGCGGTTAATGTCGCAGGCGCTGCCACTATTTCAGAAGCTGTTTCAGAAGCTGGTGCTGTAAAAGGCACTGTTTTTTCAACGATATATTGTTGTACAGACACTACCGATTCAACAACTCGCTCATTAACAGTTTTTACATCTGGCGTTACAACCTCTAACGGAGGAAAACTCAGTTCGGTTTTAACGTCAGTTTCAACTGACATGCCGAATAACAATTCATCAAAATAATCTTGCAAACTATCGTTAGGATTTTTTAGGTCGCTCATCATGCACTCCCCGCAACTGGAGGTTCATAATCAGCGGCAAGTCTTTGCAAGAGCCATTTAAACAGTGACTCATAAGCCTCAACACCACGCGCAGTACTATCAAACAAATGTGGCGGCATACCCGCCCTGCTCGCGTCGCGAAACTTTGTATCAACTGGAATTTGCGAAGGCCATGCTTCGTCGGGATAGGTATTGCGAATAGTCCGCAAACTCACAACAGAGGATTGCGTTCTACGGTCATACATCAAGGGTAAAATCGTATACGGCAAAGCTTTTTTGCGCGAGCGGCTCATCATATTGAGCGTATTCACCATACGCTCAAGCCCCTTAAGCGCAAGAAATTCAGTTTGAACGGGAATAATAAGATGCTGGCAAGCCGCCAATGCATTGATCATCAACACGCCTAAAATAGGTGGCGTATCGATAAACACAAAATCATAATCATCGTGAATCAGCGCCAAAGCACGTGCGATCACCAACCCCATACCATCTTGCCCAATCGCCTGCCGCTCTAACGTCGCCAGCGCAGTTGCCGATGAGATTAAATCAAGATTGGGGAAATCTGTCGTACAGATCAAACGCCTGACGCTCTCGGCAGTAAGCTCTTTTCGCTCTTGAAATAGCGTATAAGTACTGCGCGATTGACTGTCAGGATCTTGGCGAAAATAGGTACTTAACGAACCATGCGGGTCGATATCCACTAACAGCACACGATAGCCATGCGAAGACGCCAACCCACCAAGTGAAACACTGGTAGTGGTTTTACCTACTCCACCTTTCTGGTTGGCAACCGTAATAACACGCACGCAGTAATCCTCAAAGCGTCAAGCTGACGTCAGTTTAGGCGTTGATTGCCCATTGGCAAGCAACCTAGCTGAGGTTTTGCAAGGTTTATGCCGATAATCCACAAAATCGTCAACAAACAATATTGAAGAGCGGCAAGAGAAGCAAAATAAGAAAAGAACCGGTATAAATTAAATCTAGCTCTAAAACAGCCAGATCTCTTACTTTATTTTAGGTGGATGGAGGTTTTATGAAAGAAGAGAAATACATTTTGAGTGTAATCGGCAATACGATTCCACTCAAAACATTGCGGCAATTGTTTATAGTTTTCGTCCTAATCGTTTTTCAACGAGCTTTCTTTCCCAATTTACTCCGATAGGTTTGAGTACTTCATAGGCATTAAGGGCATGAAATACTAACCCTATTCCCCATCCCCAAAACATCCAGGGGATTGAATTCCCATAGTGACGCCCGTAATACCGATTATAACGATAAAACTGATTAGGTGCGAGTAAAAACCAATAAGGCCTTTTACATATTCAAGTGCTTCTTTTTCGTCCGCCTCAAGGCTGACGCGCGTTACAGTAGTTGAGTTATTTTGCATGCTGTTGTCTCCAGAGTTAAAGGTTGATATATCTACCTCGAAGACGGATGCAAGTGATGCTTGTGATTCCAGGCTTGGCTGCTGCCCGCGCTCAATTCGTTGAATAGTGCGAACATTTAGCCCCGTTAGCAATGCTAGCTGCTCTTGTGACCATCCGCGCTGCAGACGTAGTTTCCTGACAATCATGTGCATCTCTCTCAATGTCTTAAAGGTGTGGAGATCATAGCTGTGATAACTACTTCATCCCACGACATCAACCTGACAAAACCCCGACAGATCTTCTAAATCAATAGCTTAGATTCATTTATCCTATGGATAAAATCAGCTGCAAGGTTTAATTACTTTGCAGCAATTGCGCCCATCAAACTAACACCAAATAATATCCAGTCATTGATAATATGTGTGCCAGTCGAGACCCATATATTTTTCGTCATAATGTAGGGCAATGTCAGTATCAATCTGGCACTGCCAATCACCAGTACACACTGAATTAAATTCCAGTCATACGTGTGCAGATGATAAAGCCCAAATAATATTGACGAAATCAACCACGCAAAAAGTATTGAACGTTTACGTGTCAAATTGAATCTACGATAAAATAAAGCCATCAATGCAAGGAATGGCAATATTGTTATGATTTCTTCTCCCATCAGTTGCGGAATTATTTTTAGAAAAAACAAAATCCGTTCCAGAACCGATAGTGCTGCTAAATTCGAGTTTACGGGGTTGGAGTTTGCACCCACTGTCTCGTAAACCAAAAAACCGACTAAAAAAGTGACTAGAATGTTAAGTAATGCAAACCCAAACATCCATTTAATATCTTTTATTGTCACTTTGCGAAATATCGCCGCCCAATAATGAGGTGCAACTAATGCCAATCCACACAGAGGGATAAATACAAATAAGAAGGCAGGAATAAACTGTGCAAAATTACCAGTAAAAAAAGGCACTGGGGCAATTAATACACCAAACCCCACAGCAACTGATAAGAGTATGACAATCCATTGCGTTGCGGTTAGCGCTATGGGTTTTCCGTTATAGAACGGAAAGTCATCTTGAGGGTATTCCAATTTATTAAATCGGGTATTGTCGATGATTGTCTCCTCGAATTTCTTTCGCTCTTAATACTAATGTGAAATGTGTATATGCGTATTACCCATTAAAGCTCCTTCGTTCTCCCCTAACTATATCGCCTGGTTGCACACCATATTCCTCGCTTCGATTTTTACTTTAGGTCTTGAAAAGCAAAATAATGCCCGCAAATAAGCACCACTACTTACCACAAGGAACTGATATGAAGTTTATAAAAAAAATAATGCTTATCCTAGTGGCATTGATCATCTTATTATCGATCATTTATGGAACATTAAAAGTAACAGGAAACGACCAAAAATTAATAATTTCAGCGGTTGGTTATTTGTTTCAGCCAAGTGATGATTTTGATTACACAAAAATGGCGTCAAAGCCAGATTATTCATTAGAAAAATATTGGTTGTCGTTACCCGCTCGTACCGATGAAGCCGATCTGGTTCCAGAAGGAGTAGAGGAATCAATAAATAATAACAAAGCGCCTGCGGATGTTTTTTATATTCATGGCACAGGTTATCTAAATAATGCTAGTTGGACTGCCGCTATTAATCCCCACACAGCTACTGAAGACAATGCTAAATTTTCATTGGCAAACGAAGCGAGTATTTTTAATGGGTGCTGTAACATCTACGCACCTCATTACCGCGAAGCCTCAATGTTTGCTTATCTAGGTTTAACTGCAGAAAAACGAGATCATTTACTGGACGTAGTATTTAAGGATATTGCAAACGCCTTTGATTATTTTATTAAACATCATAACCAAGGTCGGCCCATTGTTATTGTAAGCCATAGCCAAGGTGCGCATATGGCTATGCGCCTGCTGCAAAAAATTGATATGGACGCCACATTAACAAATCGGATAGTTGTCGCTTACCTAATTGGTAGTGGCCCTGTATCGCTTGATAAAGATTATGTCAATTCGCTCACGCATTTCACAACCTGTACAGCTCCCAACAGCATTAACTGCATCGTGCACTGGGACACCTACGGAGAGAATGGCAGCAAAAAAATATTTTCCAGCCCTAAACCCTCCATCTGTATTAATCCGCTCAGTTGGCAAGAAAACGACCTGCGTGCTCCTGCAAGCCAGCACTTGGGAGCGGCACCAATATCAGGAGCCTATACAATAAAAATGGAAGGAGATGACACATCGGAAAATATTGCGTTCAAACGCCAGGCTGAATTAATACCCCAATATACTTGGGCGCAATGCCGCGATGGATTCTTATATGTTGCAGACCAAGCAGGTACTGATTACGACAAACTCGGCAAACTTCCAGATAAATCCTATCACGGAGTTGATTTGCCCATGTTTTACGGCAATATTCGAGAAAACGTAAAGCACAGAATTGCTGAATTTTTACAACAACACCAATTAAAGCAGTCCACCAATTAAAAAGGGCAGAAAGCCAACTCCCACTCATTAACAGATCAAATATTGTCTTTTCTTGTGGGAATGACTATCTTTAAACAGTGTGAATGTTTAACCTGTGCATGCTTATTTATTGTTGAGTATTCTTGTGCGATCCATCCTGCGACATAAAACATTGGCCTTTGTGGCACTTACCTTCTGGCTGTTGGCCGGTTGGAGTGGTGCGCATGGTCATTTTTGTTTTGATGGGCAGGAGCCACCGCTGTCTATGCATATGGATATGTTGGGTGAACACCCCGAGCACACCAGTGCTGAACAACACGCGGATGCAGATATTGATTTGCTCCAGTTTGCATTTGCCAAACTTGTGAAAATTGATTTGCCGATATTGATAGCAGCATTGTTGCTATTGGCTGTACTGTTTGTAAAACCTTTTGTTGTTATTCCCCACTATTCTCGCTTTTACTCACGTCGCGTTATTGGTTTGCGCCCACCGTTGCGCGCACCGCCTTTCTTCCCAGCCTGATTCCCATAGATTCCCTTCTCTGAAGGGGTAACTCGTGCCTTTTTCTGAATTGAAAATGGCGTTATGGCTGGAGCTTTTATGTATCATTTTTATCGAGCGATTGTCGTTGCGACTATCGCAGTATCATCCTGTTTTTCATTCGCTGCCGCCCCATTAAATACTGGGACTGAAGACTTAACAACTACAACACTTAGATTGCGTGATGCCATCAGCGCAACGCTACAACATAATCCGCAGCTTGCTGGTTATGAATTTCACGTTAAAGCACTTGCGGGTGAGCAACAAACAGCTGCGCTAAAACCACAACTGCGTGCTTCTACACAAGTTGAAAACATTGCAGGGACTGGCGAGTTTACTGGTGTGGATGCGGGTGAATTAACGCTTTCTTTATCATCAGTGATGGAAATTGGCGGTCAGCGCGATGCTCGCCTTGGGCTGGTGACTGCTCGTCAACAGCAACTTGAATCGACACAACGTGTTTTAACACTAGATGTTCTTACGCAAGTAACGCATCAGTTTATTAAACTCGCCGCGATGCAAGAACAATTAACACTGCTGCAACAAACGCAACAACTAGCAAAGGATTCCGTTAATTCACTCTCCAAACAAGTGCAAGCAGGCCGCACACCAGAAGCAGAATTGTGGCGAGCAAAAGCTGCATTGGCGCGTTCAGCGATTGAAGTACAAAAAGCAGAGCAAACACTGAAAAGTGAACGCATTCTACTCAGCGCTTTTTGGGCAGAAACACAGCCTCAGTTTACTCACATCCAAGCAGATTTATTTACACTTCCTGCTCTTGTGACTCTGCCAACACTTATCACACAACTGGATAGCAACCCCAACCTTGCTGTGCTCGCTGATGAAGTTCATGTGCGCGCCGCAGAAATACGCCAAGCACAAGCCGAGCGCAAACCCAATGTGGAATGGAATGCGGGTGTTCGCCGTTTACAAGCGAGCGAGGATTCAGCACTGGTGATCGGCATGAGCGTGCCTTTAGGTTCAGGTGCGCGAGCGACAGGTGCTATTGCAACAGCAAACGCAAACCAAGCAAATGCAGAGCAGCAACGCGATAGCGCGCGCATTCAATTACATGCGCAATTAGTGAATTTATATGAAAGCTATCAGCAAACGCTCGCAGAAATAAATGCGTTGCGCAGCGATGTATTACCACCACAGAAACAAGCCATGCGCGCCACCACTGAAGCTTTTGAACAAGGCCGCTATAGCTATTTAGAAATGAACCTTGCGCAACGCGAATTACTGGATACACAACTCGCACTCATTACCGCCGCTGCTCGCGCTCATGCGTTGAATACTGAGATAGAACGCATAACTTCTACTGGATTTTCGCCCGCTGATATTGAACGGAAAATATTGCCATGAACAAAAATATGATGAATAACATTTTAAAAAACCTCTCTCTTGTATTACTGATGTTAGTTAGCGTAACTGTTTACGCCTCAGGTGATGATCACGATGAAGAAAGTGCAAAACCAGAAAAAGGCCCACATAATGGCCGCTTGCTTATTGATGAAAAATTTGTTGTAGAACTTGCTATTTTTGAGCGCGGAGTACCGCCAGAATATCGCGTGTGGGCAAGCGTTGATGGCAAGCCCATTGCACCAAAAGACTGGCAACTTAATATTGAGCTAACACGTTTAGGTGGCAAGGTGGATAAATTCCGTTTTGTTGCGCAAGACGATTTTTTACGCAGCCAAAGCGAAGTAACGGAGCCTCACTCATTTGATGTTTCTGTTACCGCAACTTACAAAAACCAACAGCATCATTGGACATTTCCCTCTTACGAAGGCCGTGTACAACTCAGCACCGCTCTCGCCACACAATCAGGATTAACAACTGCAATTGCAGATGCGGGAAAACTACAACAACACCTTAAGCTTTACGGCCAAGTCTTACCTGACCCGGATCAGGTAAGAAAAATTAACGCACGCTTTCCCGGTATAATTCGCTCAGTAAAAGTGCGTGTCGGCACGCAAGTTAGTGCGGGAGGAATACTGGCAATAGTGGAAGCGAACGAAAGCTTACGTAGTTACAACATTACATCGCCTATTACGGGAATTATTGTTGCACGCAATGCAAACGAAGGCGAAATAACAAACGAGCAAGCGCTGTTTGTTATTGCTGATTATCGCCAACTCAGCGTGAACTTGCCGGTGTTTTCGCAAGATGCTGCGCGCGTAAAAGCGGGACAAAAGCTGCGTATAAAATCTGACAAACAAGAAAGCATCAGCCAAGTAACTTCACTTACGCCAGCAGCAGATGGCTCCCCTACCCTAACCGCACGAGCAACAATTGATAACGCTAACAATGTATGGACTATTGGAAACTGGGTAGACGCGTCTATCACTATTGCTGAAATTCCTGTAGCACTGATGATAGACAACCGCGCGTTGCAAAATTTTCGCGACTGGCAAGTGGTGTTTATTCAAGTCGGTGACAACTACGAAATTCGCCCGCTCGAATTAGGACAAACCGATGGCCAATTTACAGAGGTGCTCGACGGATTAAATGTGGGTGACCGCTATGTTGTTGAGAATAGTTATTTGCTCAAAGCTGACCTGGAGAAATCCGGTGCCAGTCACGACCATTAAGGAGCAAATAATATGATTGAATTTTTATTACGCTTCGCCATTGCGCGACGCTGGTTAATTTTATGTGCTGTTATAGGTTTAGTCGCTCTTGGCGGCTGGAGTTATCAACGCTTACCGATTGATGCCGTGCCAGATATTACGAATGTACAGGTGCAAATTAATACAGAAGCACCAGGTTATTCACCATTAGAAGCTGAGCAGCGCATTACATGGCCAGTAGAAACTGCACTGTCAGGATTACCACATTTAGCCTATACCCGCTCGCTCTCGCGCTATGGTTTATCGCAAGTGACGGTAGCATTTGATGATGGCACCGATATTTATTTTGCACGCAATCTTATCAATGAACGTTTAGGAAAAATTAAAAGCCAATTACCACAAGGACTCGAACCTGCAATGGGGCCTATCGCCACAGGTTTGGGTGAAATTTTCATGTACACGGTGGAAGCCAAACCGGATGCAAAACAAGACGACGGTTCACCTTACGATGCCACTGCACTGCGTGAAATTCAGGATTGGATTATTCGGCCACAACTTGTGCTAGTAAAAGGTGTTACTGAAATTAATACCATCGGCGGTTTCAATAAGGAATATCACGTTACACCTGAGCCTGCAAAATTATTGGCCTTTGGTTTGAGCATGGAACACATCCGCCTAGCGCTGCAACGCAATAATCAAAATCGCGGTGCGGGTTATATCGAACACCAAGGTCAGCAGTGGTTAATACGCACGCCGGGGCAACTGGAAACACTGAGCGATATTGAGCAAGTCGTTGTGGGTGAACATAAAGGTATTTCGATTCGTGTAAAAGATGTCGCCGATGTCGCGATAGGTAAAGAACTGCGCACCGGTGCGGCAACACAAAATGGAAAAGAAACGGTGATGGGCACCGCGATGATGTTGATGGGCGAAAACTCGCGAACTGTCTCGCGCGATTTGGCAACTGCTCTCACAAAAGTGAATAGCTCTTTACCGGAAGGCGTCATCGCCACTGCAGTTTATAACCGCACCACACTTGTTGATAAAGCTATCGCCACTGTGCAAAAAAATCTGCTTGAAGGTGCGCTGCTGGTTATTGTTGTGCTCTTTGCATTGTTAGGAAATTTACGTGCTGCACTCATCACCGCTGCAGTAATTCCCATTACTATGTTGATGACGATTACCGGCATGGTGCACGCAGGTGTGTCCGCAAATTTAATGAGTTTGGGTGCGTTGGATTTTGGATTGATTGTCGATGGTGCGGTGATTATTGTTGAAAACACTATTCGCCGATTAGCCGAAGCGCAGCGTGAAAATAATGGCTTATTAAAAATCAAAGAGCGGTTGGAGTTGGCTTATGATGCAACCAATGAAGTGATTCGCCCAAGTTTATTTGGTGTGGGCATTATCACCTTGGTGTACTTGCCAATTTTTACACTCACAGGTGTAGAAGGAAAAATGTTTCACCCGATGGCAATTACCGTCGTCATGGCGCTCAGCGCGGCGTTGATTTTATCTGTCACATTTATTCCAGCCGCTATCGCACTTATCATGAACAGCAAAGTCGCCGAGCATGAAAATGCACTTATGCTCGCCGCAAAAAAAGTTTATCGCCCACTCTTATTGGCTGCACTTAAATTACGTTGGTGGTTAGTGTCTACGGCAGCAGTTTTGGTGATTTTATGTAGCTGGTTGGCAACAACTCTCGGCTCGGAATTTATTCCACAATTAGACGAAGGCGATATCGCATTGCATGCACTGCGCATCCCTGGCACAGGGCTTGAGCAAGCAGTGGCAATGCAATCATTGTTAGAACAACGCATCAAACAATTTCCAGAAGTCGATAAAGTATTTGCAAAACTCGGCACCGCAGAAGTCGCCACAGATCCAATGCCACCGAGTGTCGCTGATAATTTTGTCATGTTAAAACCGCGCGACCAATGGCCAAATCCAAACCGCAGCAAAGCAGATCTTGTTGAAGAACTTGAAGCAGCGGTTAAACAAATTCCCGGCAATAACTATGAATTTACGCAACCCATTGAAATGCGTTTTAACGAACTTATCTCAGGTGTGCGTTCTGATCTTGGCATTAAAGTCGTGGGCGATGATCTCAAACAAATGCTTACCTCTGCGAATCAGATTCTAGAAGTTCTGGAAACGCTGGAAGGTGTAGCCGATGCGCGCGTTGAACAAGTCACTGGCCTGCCGATGCTCTCCATCATCCCTAACCGCGCAGCGCTGGCGGCTTATGGATTAGCAATGAGTGATGTTCAAGATGTAGTGGCAACCGCATTGTCTGGAGAATCTGCAGGGTTGATATTTGAAGGCGACCGCCGCTTTGAATTAGTCGTCCGCTTGCCTGAAAGCTTACGCCAGAATCCACAAGAACTTGAACGCCTGCCGATTCCAATTAACAAAGCACCCGGCTTTGTCCCACTCGCAGAAGTTGCGCAGTTGCAACTCGCCAATTCACCCAATCAAATCAGCCGCGAAAATGGCAAACGTTTAGTCGTGGTTACCGCCAATGTGCGCGGTCGCGATTTGGGTTCATTTGTTAACGAAGCGCAAACACGTATTGCAACTGATGTAAAACTACCCGCGGGATATTGGCTAGATTACGGCGGCACATTTGAACAACTAGAATCCGCAAGCAAACGCTTAAGCATCGTTGTACCCGTTACGCTGATTATGGTAATTGGCTTATTGGTGATGGCATTTGGATCACTCAAAGATGCGCTAATAATTTTCACCGGCGTACCACTCGCACTCACCGGCGGTGTACTCGCACTTTGGCTACGCGATATGCCACTCTCAATTTCAGCGGGTGTCGGCTTTATTGCGCTCTCAGGCATAGCCGTGCTGAACGGTTTAGTGATGCTTTCGTTTATCCGCAACCTATGGCATGAAAACGGCGAACTTATTTCCGCGATTATCGAAGGTGCATTAACACGTTTACGCCCAGTACTGATGACTGCATTAGTCGCTAGTTTGGGATTTGTACCTATGGCATTGAACACAGGAATCGGTGCAGAAGTACAACGACCTTTAGCCACTGTCGTAATTGGTGGAATTATTTCATCAACATTGTTAACGCTGCTGATATTGCCTGCGCTTTATCAAATTGTGCATGGGCGTAAAAATAAATCCTACCAGAGAAATAACTAACTTCTTATGCAGAGAAAAAAACACAAATAGCACTATGCTAAGCGACAGTTTTTACATTGTGGTTTTGTGGAATACTTTTTTCCAGCAAAACCACAAATAACTTTTCATAGAGCAGATGAGGTAATGAATAAAGCTTGAATAATTTATTTAATCATCCACGCCGAACCGCCAAAAACACACCAATAACCATAAATACCAAACCAAGAAAACGAGTTGCGTTTATTGGATTAAGCGGTGCACCTAACAATTTGAAATGGTCAATAAGTGCCATAGAAATAAGCTGCCCTAACAAAACAAATGAAACCGCATTACCAATACCAAATCGAGGTGCGATCCATGTAATGCTAAGTACGTAAAACACTACAAAGGCACCACCGAAATATTGATAACCTGGTATATCGCTTGGAATTGATTTAGGGGCGTTACCGGAGACAAACAAATATATCGCTGAAAGTACAGCAGCAACAATAAACAATATCGTTGTCGCCATAGCTGGATTCTGCAGCTTAACTCCAAGCCCAGCATTTAATGCTGCCATGATCGGTATTCCCAATCCGGTTAACAGCATAATCAACGCGTACATCACGAAATTATTAGCATTTAACATGTTACAACCCTTTCAATTTAAACGGTGATATTGCGAAGTTAATTCCCAATGATAATTACAAGAGGACAACACATAAAAGAGCGCGAACATTACTCATCATTTAATCCTTTTCCATTAAGAATTTTTTCCATGCATTTTTCCACTCTTGCCTCACGAGTTTTAGATTGTTTAGCCTCAGAAAAATGAAGAATATATGCGCGTTGCCGTCCCGGCGTTAATGCCCCACAAGCAGTCTTCAAGGCAGGAATTTCATCTAATTTTTTTTGAAACTCTTCAGGAATTGTAAACTCTGCAGTCTTTTTAAAATCCACTTTCACACCGGATTTTTCGATTTCAATAGCCTCATGAACGTAGGCTTTCAAGATAGATTCCATTTCAACTATTTCTTGAATAGTGGTGAACCTAATCTGGCGTCCCGCCTGTACATTCTCCGTTTGTTGGATGAGAATTCCATTAGCATCTTTTAATAAAGCACCTTTAAAAAATAGAAGTGCACAGTATTCTTTAAATCCATGTATTAAAACTATATTGCTTTCCTGAAGCGTATAACAAGGCTGCCCCCACTTCAATTCTTCAGTCAGCCCACAATCAAGAATAATCTTCCTCAGTTTTTCAAACTCTTCCTTCCACTTTTTTGCTTTCCCTAAAGATTCATCAACCTTAGGATTCATTTTAATGTTGACGGATTGATTCATGTGAAACTCCTTAGTATTAAGCTGCTTTCCAGCCGACGACAATAATAGCCATTCCAATAAGAGCAACTGCTGCCCCTACCCAATCGTAAGTAGAAAGTTTTACTCCATCAACATAATGCAGCCATACCAGCGCTGTCGCAACATATACACCACCATAAGCCGCATAGACACGACCACTGGCAGCGGGATGTAAAGTCAACAACCATACAAATACGACAAGACTCACCACTGCAGGTGCCAACAGCCAAATTGACCCACCTTTACGCAACCACAAGTAAGGTAAAAAACATCCAATAATTTCGGCCAAAGCCGTAACAATAAATAACAACGTTGTTTTAAGCATAATTGACCTATCCGTTCGCTATATTGGAAAATATTTATAATGGAAATATGAACGACAAAATTAGTGCGGTAACGAACCGAAATTACAGCAAATAAGTAGCAGGCTTATTATCCACAGTAAATTTTAAAGGGGATAATAAATGACTAAAACTAAAGATGGTAAAGGTTTTTCAGAGCAACCTGAGCGCGTATCAGAAGCTGGCAAAAAAGGCAGTGGCGCTGTAAACGGCAATTTAAAGAGAGATCCAGGTCGCGCAACAGAGGCTGGCCATAGAAGTAACGAACAGCGTCGTGGCAGTGGTGATAAATCGTAATCCATTCAGCATCAGCGATTGAAGGTTACTAATATGAAACTCAAAAGTGCAGCTATCTAAACACTTAAGTAACTGAGAAAATTATGAAAAAAATTAATGTTAGCTATGCCCAAGAGTTAGAACAACGTTTGGACAAACTAATCGAATGGGTAGTTGAAATCCAACCACACACAATAAACAAACTTTCCATCGCTGATTTTGCCATGCTGCGTGAAAATTTTTTAACACTTTCTAAAAGTGGTAAAAAACACACAAACTAAGCGCCTGAGATTGAGATCCCTGAGCCCTCTGAAGGTGGACCTCAATATATCAATGATAACCCCACACCATGGCCTTAAATATAAACAGCAATATTAATAATCGATTCTATCTCCCTATCATTTCAAAAATATCACCACCAACAACTTGTGCATATTGATAACAATTATTGTTACAGAATGAAAAATTGCCGTAACGTAAAAATTTTAGAAGCATTTATATCAGGCATAAAAAACCTAAAGCGATCAATGATCGCTTTAGGTTAAATATTTTATTCAAAGTTAAATCGTAAACTTTCTTGATCACAACCTTGGCTAAACACCAACGGAGTTCCTGCAGCGGGAGCTGCTGAATCTCCACTTGGATGGATACAACTACCACCACTGCGGTGTTTTATACTTGCTAATGCAGTTTTGTCATATTGAATATTTGCGCCCCCAGTACAATGCGGGAAAAATACCCAAGATGTGCCATTACTTGGCGTACTTGAACCGCCGTTAGGATGCAAACAAGCACCTGAGTTGATATGCAGTAAAGCACCGGAAGCTAGCAATTTAAACTTAGCATTGCTGGAACTGCAATCATCAGAAAGCACTGCGCGTTCATTCATTGCAGGCGAACCACCAAACTCTGGTGCTACGCATTTTCCACTGCTGTGTTTTATCACTTGTCCGGTAGATGCAAAATTATTAGCGCCAAATTGATTTCTACTCAATTGTGGGTCGATCCAAACACTCCAATCACTATTATTGTTGCCATCATCAAGAAATTCTAACTTCAACACATTGACGTTGGAGATATCAACAACACCTGAACTCACAGGAGATGTTTGAGCAGTAAAACTTGGCGAACGATATAGCTCAACACCATCACCTGAAATTTTCGCAACAACACGACCAGGGATACTATTATCTTTAATGACTGCTTGTGTATTAAATGCAATCCATTGTTTGTTCAACTGATATGTCAACGAAGACGGTGCGTGAGCATAAATATTATTAGTACGACATTGGTTATTCACCTCAACCATATCATTAATATCTAGATCACCAAAGCCTACACTGGTGCTTGTACGAAGAGCCTTATGTAAAAACAGACGATCTTCACTACCGGAAAGATTCGCAGCATCAATCGTAGATTGAACAGGATTAGCTTTACGTTCAAACATGGTTTGTATGGTGCTTTGTTCTGCCGGGGTATGCATGAGGCTCCATCCATCTAACCCAGTATAGGATTGCAACTCACTCCACCACATACGGTACTGACCGAAAGCATCATTAGGCCATACACGTCCTTCCACCTCAATCTTATAAGGAGACCAGCGATCATGCATAATTTGTTTAAATGGAGCCCATTTATCACCCGTCAAGAATTGATCTTGGAATTGGTAAAGCTTAGGCAGCAGCGCTGTAGTATCCATTGAACACGTGGATTTAGCTGCTCGTTCTTGAGCAATCCATTCTCGAGCATTTACAATATGGCCATCTTGAGTACGCAACAAATTATCAGCTTCCATTGCATAAACCTGTCCAAGTAACGGCAAATGAGAGTTGAAGCTTGATCCTGGAAAATCAAAACTATGTTCAACTTCGTGAATCATTACACCGCCAACAATATTTGTGGAACCCCAAACATCTCTCAAAAAGTCATCACTCAAAAGATTCGCATTTTTAAGAATCATACCATTGCCTAAATTTGTACCCAAAGCAAACACATCCCAATCTTTAGGCACAAAAATATTTTGCTTGGTACATTGCGTAACAAAACTTTTACCCGATAACTTACGCATATTTTCAGCAGCACGACTTATGCGAGCAAAGTAATTTTTTGTCGCCTCTACGCCACCTGTTTTAGTAACAAAATCGTCATAAATATTAGCCGCTAGATTTGGGAATTCAAACTGAGTTACACCATTGCCTGAAAGCTTTTCAATACGAATATTGTCGACTTGAAAGGTACCGGAGTAAACGCCTTGCCCTGCATTGTTACCCATTTGTAAATGTAGATCGACGGCACCATGAAATGGCACAACAAAATCAACAGCTACATCATGCCATTGCCCTGGATTTACTGCATCTATACCTTGCTCCGATGCATCGCCATGAACACCTACACGCACTCTTGGCAACTTCCATAAGCGCTCACCATCGTTAATGCTTCGCGGCACTTCAAGATTTGAGGGAGCATTCAACAAACGAACTCGTGCGCGCACTTCGTAAGCAGTATAAGGTTTCAAAAATACAGTTTGCACCCACTCAGCAGAACTTCCACCCACAGGCGCACTGATCTCTAATACTTTGCCTGTAGCAGTGCCATCAACAGCAGGGGTTAATTTCATTAACGATAATAAATTACTATCGTTTGTACCTGCCTTTATCCAAGCACTTGCAGCATTTGTATTATCTTCAGAAACTAAACGCCCCTCTGCATAAAACGAAATAATATTTTTTACAACCGATGTGCCCGAAGTTGCTGTAACTTCAAAACTATAGGTTTTATTTTGTTGGGGTGTAAAAGAAATATTTTGCCCATTAAACACAGCAGTCGATTTATTGCTACGACTATTGATAAAACTAGACAAACTACTCAATTGACTGAATGACGTTAAAGACTCATTAAACGTTTCTTGCAACAATACGCCTGTAGCGGTTGTTTCTTCCGGCTTTGAAAATACGTCTATAGGTACTTCTTCCCATTGACTGCTACCAGGTTTTTGCCACAAAACACTAAAATGACCAGATCCAGCTTTATTAATATATAAGAACTCGAATGGATAAACCGTATTGGCGCTCAACTCAATTAGCTGACTTGTATTGTTAAAGTTCGCAGGTGCTACAGGCTGAACAGATGAAGTTAATAACTGGCTAATGGTATTTTTAGTGATCCGCAATTCATGCATATCATCGGCCGCTACCGCAAATTTATACATGCCATTTGTAGGTGGATATAACTTACCTGAAATACGCTGCCCAACACTTTCTGCTTGGCAACGAAAGTCCTCATTATCCCTATTCCACGTTAAATCATAAATATCTTTTCTGTTATAGGTTTCATCCTGAATAAGTTTCCACTGATACTGCCAACCCGTACCAGATGAAATCGAAGCATTTAGGCTTGCTGTTTCGTTTGCATACACTCTTCCATCACTAGCCGCGACATTTAGCGTCATCGTCAACGATGAACTAGATGAACTCACAACAACAGAAGAGCTCGACACAGAAGAACTAATTGCAGATGAGCTTGATGACGATACCCCACAATTAGCGGGTAAGTTTTGTTGTACAGAAATCGCTTTTGTGGTGCTGTTGAATAATATTTTCACCCAGCCAGCTGTTACAACGAAATCAGCTGCCGGAATACCATCACCCCATGCACCATTAGGATCAATTTTAAAACGTGGGCCGCCATTAGTGTCACCACCTACAAAATTAACGCAACGTTCATAGCTATCTGTTGTACCTACACGACTCATCAATGTGCCTTCAAGCCAACCATTAAAAGTACCACGTACATGATAAATACTAGCTGGCGCACTTGAAGTAACGGAAGAGCTTGCTACTGATGACTTAGAAGAGCTAACGCTAGATGAACTTGATGCAGCAGCACAGTTAGCCGCTAAATTTTGCTGGGTGGTGATAGCTTTAGAAACACTATTGAACGATATTTTTACCCAACCTGCTGTTACAACGAAATCAGCGGCTGGAATACCATCCCCCCACGCTCCATTAGGATCAATTTTGAAACGTGGGCCGCCATTAGTATCACCACCAACAAAATTAACACAACGTTCATAGTTATCCGTTGTACCTACACGACTCATCAATGTGCCTTCAAGCCAACCGTTAAAAGTACCACGAACATGATAAATACTGGCAGGTGCACTTGAGGCTACAGAAGAGCTGGCAACAGATGACTTTATAGACGATGAAATTACAACAACTGAAGAATTTGATGAAGACTTCATCGAAGATGAACTAGCCACCGCTTGAGATACAGCAATATTCCAATTCTTGGTATCAGTGAAAAACTTAATATCCCATGTGCCCGCAGCTACGGCGATATTGCCGCCACCCAAACCGCCGGTACCGTAATTTTCTTTCCAATCGCCAAAGCGATCAAATTTAATATTGCCAGCAGCAGTGAACACTACATTTTTCAACTGCATAGTATTGGTACCAGCTCCTGCTGATTCCATTTGCGCCGCAGCCCACGCATTGTGAGTACCGCGCAAAAACCATTCGGCATTGGCGTTACCACAAAGGCTAAATAAAACTGCAATTAATAAATATTGATATCTCATCCTGATATTCCCTAGCTGATAATGAAGAAAACTTATAAAAATGAAATTCTATAGATGGAGAGGGCAAATAACAAAAATTTTATTGAGACGGAGTTAATACATTGGATATTTATAGTTGCTGAGGTGTAGTTGCTTGGGGCGCATAACCAACTGTCAGATAAATCAAAAAGACAGGCATAAAAAAACTCGCCCCTACATTGCTTCAGGACGAGTTTTAGGTATTTAACAAACTTCGTTAAACGTATATATGGTGCCCGAGGCCGGACTTGAACCGGCACGACCAGAGGTCGACAGATTTTAAATCTGTTGTGTCTACCGATTTCACCACTCGGGCAGAGTGCTTTTACGGGTAGCGTAAAAGTGTAGTGGAGGCGCGATCCGGAGTCGAACCGGACTAGCTGGATTTGCAATCCAGAGCATAACCGCTTTGCTATCGCGCCCTTTCGAGAGCGCGCAATTTTAGCGGAGTCGTTTTAAAAATCCTAGTGTTTTCTTAGGCTTATACTAAGTTTTTAGCGATAAATTTGATTGCTTGGCGTTAACAGTGACTATTACGCTCAATACGTTTACTTTTTAGCCGCATCAGCCAAGAGGAATGGCGAAGCCGCACGCAAGTACAAAATCATCGACCACAATGTTAGGAACGCGGCACCCGCAAGTGCTATATATCCTACGAGATATAAGCTTTCTATATCCGCCAACAATACAATAATGGCGATCATTTGCAGAGTCGTTTTAATCTTGCCAATGAAGGAAACGGCGACACTGGCTCTTTGTCCGATTTCCGCCATCCACTCACGCAATGCGGATATAACAATCTCACGTCCGACGATAACTGCTGCCGCGCCCACAAACCATGCCGAATCATGATGAATTGAAACAAGCAACAATAACGCAATAGCCACCATTAACTTGTCCGCTACGGGATCAAGAAATGCGCCGAAAGACGTGCTTTGATTATATTTACGGGCGACGTAACCATCCAACCAATCGGTGATGGCAGCAACCGTAAAGAGAACAGCACAGGATAAATGTGCCCATGAAAAAGGTAGATAAAAAATCACCACAAATAATGGTATGAAAATTATCCGCAACAATGTTAGCTGATTAGCTAGGGTCATAACCAAAATTTCTCAACAATGCGTAGAGGCTTAGGCACAAGGCCAATTTATCAGGAACCTTAAGCCCCATGTCGATAGTAGATTGAGATAATACACTAACAATTAATCATTATGGAAAAATGCGTAAATTTCTTCTGCTAAACGGGGGCTTATACCACTAACCTTTGCCAGATCAGTAATGCCAGCCTTTTGGATTTCCTGTATCCCACCGAAATGCCGTAATAATTCCCGGCGTCGTGTGGCGCCCACCCCTGGAATATCCTCAAGTGTTGAGGTTTTACGCTTTTTATCGCGGCGCTGTTTATGGCCAGTAATGGCAAAGCGATGCGCTTCATCGCGAATATGCTGAATTAAATGAAGCGCAGGCGAATCATTATTTAGCACAATCTCACTATCAGTCGCGGCGTTATAGAGTGTTTCGAAGCCAGCTTTACGGGTTGAACCTTTGGCTACACCAATAATAAGTACATCATCAACGCCAAGCTCTGCCAATACGGCAATCGCTTTTGATAATTGCCCTTTACCGCCGTCAATGAGCAAAATATCTGGCATCTTGCCCTCACCTTTTTTTAACCGCGTGTAGCGACGTTCAAGCGCTTGTTCCATTGCCGCATAATCATCGCCGGGCGTAATACCTTCAATATTAAAACGCCGATAATCAGATTTTAACGGACCATTAATATCAAACACGACGCAGGATGCAACGGTTAATTCACCACTGCTATGGCTGATATCAAAACATTCCAAGCGCTGTGGCATATCATCCAATTGCAATACATCTTGCAATGCAACAAATCTATCAAGCACATTTTGTTTGCTATTGAGATGTGAAATTAAATTTTGTTCAGCCGCATTGACTGCCATTTGCAACCATTTTGCGCGATGACTGCGTACATTGTGAGTAATGTGTACTTGGCGACCAATAGATTGTTGCAATGCAGCCGCAACAACATCCGCATCTTCTAATTCATAATTGGTAATGACTTCACGGGGAATGTCGCGCCCTTGGCTAGCAATATAAAACTGCGCAACAAATTGTGAAAGAATATCCGCTGGTGTTTCTTCCAATCCAGATTTAGGAAAAAAACTTCTGCTACCTAATATTCGCCCCTGACGTATAAACAGAATATGCACACAGAGCGCATTGGGGCGAGCAACAATAGCAACTACATCAATATCGCCATTACCCTCTTCAACAATTTGTTGTGATTGTATGCTGCGTAAAAAAGTAATTTGATCGCGATAATGTGCTGCTTTTTCAAAAGCGAGAGACGTTGCCGCAGCATCCATTTGATCGGCAAGTTCTGTCATTAGCTCTTGGTTGGAACCCGTTAAAAACATGCGGGTATGGCGCAAATCGTTGGCGTAATCTTCTTTGCTAATAAATTCTACGCACGGCGCCGTGCAGCGTTTGATTTGATATTGCAAACAAGGGCGTGAACGATTATTGAAAACACTGTCTTCGCACTGGCGCACGCGAAATGTTTTTTGCAAAAACGTTAAACTATCACGCACAGCACTTACATTGGGAAATGGTCCGTAATAATCGCCCTGCTTTTTTTTCGCGCCGCGATGAAAACTGAGACGAGGATAAGGCTCACCACTGGATACAAAAATATAAGGGTAAGACTTATCATCGCGCAGCAAAATATTATACGGCGGGCGATTCGCTTTAATTAAATTTTGTTCAAGAATAAGTGCTTCTGCTTCCGTTGACGTAATCGTCACTTCAATGCGATGAATACGCGAAACCAACGCAGCCGTTTTAGGCGAGAGGCCAGCCTTGCGGAAATAACTGCTCAACCTTGATTTTAAATTTTTTGCTTTTCCGATATAAAGAATATTGCCGTCAACACCAAACATTTGATAAATGCCCGGTTGCTGCGAAGCATCCGCTAAGAAACGGGTTGCATCAAATTGGGGAGATAAAGGAAGTTCAGACATAGTGGAGTAAATAAAGGCAACATGAAAATTGAGGGAGTAAATATATCAGCTGCCCCTCATCGCTGCGCAATATTGTAGTGATGAGTGTGTTACACGACAGCTTCAGGATCCAGTAAATTGTATTTAACAGCAAGCAGCGTTAATTCAACGTCACTATTAATATCCAGCTTTTCAAAAATACGGTAGCGATACGTGTTAACCGTTTTTGGGCTTACGCAAAATGTATTGGCAATATCAATGACTTTTTGGCCATTTGCAATCAACATTGCTGTTTGTAGCTCGCGCTGCGATAACTTTTCAAAAGGGGTTGCCTGATTGCCAGCACCCGAAAAGTTTTTCAGCGCCAATTGCTGAGCGATGCTGTTACTCATATAAAGATCGCCGCGCATCACTTTATGAATGGCATTGATAATTTCAGAAAACTCAGCACCTTTGGTCACATAACCCACTGCACCTGCTTGCATGAGTCGAGTTGGATACATGTCATCATCACAGGCGGTTACAGCAATAATTTTAATAGATGGATTAACCGTAATTAACTTTTTGGTCGCTTCTAATCCGCCCATACCGGGCATTTTTACATCCATGAGCACAACGTCAGGCAACAGCGAACGCGCTTTGATAACGGCCTCTTCACCACTTTTGGCATCTCCAACCACTTGGAAGCCGTCAATATCGGCCAACATACGTACAATCCCCATACGTACCAAGTCGTGATCATCGACAACAAGTATCTTAGTCAAGCTGACCCCCAAGCCGTTAGGCAGTGTTATTTCTTATGTACCGACTGTTTCTAGTAAACATTTCTAGCAAACATGTTTTGTCGTATTTTTAACGATTGTAATGACAGTTAGCGCAAACTACCACTCATTATTATATCTCAAGTTACGCACTTTATCGGATATAGAAGCTAACAGTCATACCCACAAACGTTGATGCAATTAAAATCTAAATAAACTGATTAATTACCTTTCGTTTATGTCGCCGATAACTACACTTAAAGATGTTTACGGCGCCATCAGGAGATTAACTCGGATAAATTCTCGGCTCTACTTCCAAATGAACACCAAACAAGGAGAACACAGAACCCTGAATTTTCTGCGCTAGATCTAAAATAGCCTGACCTTTTAAGCGGTTTGGATTGGTAAGCACTAAAGCCTGCTGGCTATGCACAGCAACCCCGCCCTCACTAGCCCCCTTCCAACCTGCGCAATCAATCAGCCAACCTGCCGCTAATTTTACGCTTCCGGCACCTACAGGATAAAAAACAATAGCGGGATAATTTTTTTGAATTTCATGCAAAGTAGATTCGCTAACAATAGGGTTTTTGAAAAAACTACCCACATTGGGAATCTGTTTCGGCTCCGGCAATTTACTCTGGCGAATATCGCAGACTAACTCGCTGATGAGATTGGCATTGATGTCGCCCTCAGCATAACCGGCCAACGCATTTTTCAGTGCTGGATACTCAAGCACTAAATGTTGCTGTTTTTGCAGTTTAAAAGTAACCGACGTAATAATGTATTTATCTTTTAACGCACCCTTAAACACACTATCACGATAATTAAACTGACAGCTCTCTTTTAAAAAAGTCACCGACAAGCCAGATTGCACATCCAATGCCGTTAATTCACTAAATATACTATCCAACTCTACGCCATAGGCACCGATATTTTGAATCGGTGCGGCACCTACACTACCAGGGATTAATGACAGATTTTCTAAACCCCAATATTGGTAAGTTAAACAATATTGAACAAACTCATGCCAGTTTTCACCCGCAGCCGCCTTCACATAAATGAAATTGTCATCTTCAGATACAACATCTTTACCCAGCAAATGAATATGGATTACAAGACCAGGGAAATCATCGCGCAATACAATATTACTTCCGCCAGCTAATATAAGCAGCGGTAAATGTCGCTCACGGGCAAACTTTATCGCCTCCAGCAATTCAAGCTCAGTATTCACACTGACAAAAAACTGCGCCGTAACAGGACATGCTAGCGTATTGTAGTTTTGTAAATTAAATTGTGGCAAATAAAGTGGCACGGATATTTCTCTTTAAATCAAAAACTATATATTGTGTTTCTTGCGGATAAACTGCAATAAACCTAAAGACGCATCTTCTACTAAATCCAGCACCAACTCAAAATCCTTGTGATCGCCGTGATAAGGGTCTGGTACCTCATTATATTTTTTCTGCTCACCAAACTCCAAAAACAATCCTAGATGACCAGAAAAATCGTTTGGTTTTAACGCGTGCAGATTATGCAAATTTTCAGAATCCATCGCCAAAATATAATCAAATGACGAGAAATCATTTTTTAATACTTGGCGAGCACGCAATACCGACAAATCATAACCACGGGTTTTAGCAGCCGCTACAGTACGAGCATCCGGTGTGCGCCCTTGATGCCAACCTGCCGTACCTGCTGAATCCACTTTGATATGTGCATCCAAACCAGCATCACTAACCAATTTTTGAAATACGCCATCCGCTGTTGGCGAGCGGCAGATATTGCCAAGGCACACAAATACTACATTAATCGTCATGCTATTCAGGTTCCAACGTTTAACTTTCTACTCTTCTTTAAAACTCTAACTGTTTCTAACTTTCTAACAGTTTTTTAATGCGAGCTAAATCTTCTTCTGTATCAACACCACCGGGAACAGCGACAATAGATTGTGCGACATGAATAATTTCGCCATTCCAAAGCACCCGCAACTGCTCCAAAGATTCAATTTTTTCTAAAGGTGCAGGCTGCCAGGTTACAAAACGATTCAACAGTGCAACACGATACGCATAAATACCAATGTGGCGCTGCGCAATAAAACCTTCCGGCAAACTTTGCACATCGGCAGCTGCAAAATGATCGCGCGGCCAAGGAATAGGCGCACGTGAAAAATACAGTGCTTTACCTTGAAAATCTGAAACCACTTTTACAATATTCGGATTACGAAAATCATCAAGACTATGAATTGGCTCACTCAAGGTCGCCATGCTGGCGCTTGTCATTGCCGCTAAATTTGCAGCAACCTGATTAATCACCTGAGCAGGAATCAGCGGCTCATCGCCTTGTACATTTACCACTATCGCATCATCCGCCAACGTTAATTGGCTTACCACTTCCTGCAAGCGATCTGTACCCGATGTGTGATTAACAGATGTCATACACACTTTGGCACCAAATTTTTTCGCAGCCTCTTCGATACGCACATCATCCGTCGCGATAATAACATTAGCCGCCCCACTCTCGCAGGCACGCTCATACACATGCTGAATCATCGGCTTACCCGCAATCTCTTTCAACGGCTTTGCAGGCAAACGTGTGGACGCGTATCGCGCAGGAATAACAACGGTGAAGCTCATAATGTAAAACCTTGTAAAAACGATTAATGTTAAATACTCAAACTATGTAGGTTGCGGGTAAGGCGTGAGCTTGCGAACGCTGCACCCCAACACGACCACATCCCCGCAACGATAAAAATTAATATAGGCAATGATACTTAATAACAAACTTCCGTATCCAACAAAGCACACTTAACACTTCAGATATGTTGGGGTGCGCAAGCTTACCGCCAACCTACGCGTTTGTTAGCTTTGTACCAGCTGATTAGAAATAATCGACAAAACTAAATTTCTATCATGTTTAATTTCAAGACAAACATCTGCGAAAGCTTGAAAGTATGGATTATTGATTTTGACAGAGCTAACAAGTAATTCACCATTATTGCATTGAGAATTTTCATTTTTAGCTATTAAAAAGTACAGCGTTGAGTTACCTATAAACGTTTTTCTAAAAGGTTCTTCAAGCGATAAAATCACACCAAAAAATACTTTATCTACTGTTTCCATTAATGCATCTGGATTCGCCTTAAAACCTTCGACTGTCCCATGAGAGCCATATCTTAGCTTTTGAAATAAACTCCCAGGCTTGTCATCAAATGGCTTGGTAAACTTCACAATATCTTGATCTGAAAATAAAGGGTTAAATACTTCCGCTTTACTACGTAGTTTTTCAAGATTATGTCCGTATTCAGAACTAAAGTAACTAAGTGAATTCTCTTTTTTTTCTTGAATTGTTAGATAGAGTTTTAAAGATTTCTCTATTACTTCTACCATTTTTACAACATTAGGTTGCACAAAGGCTATTCGCTCAAAATTATAATTGAATTTTAAACATAAATAATCTGAAAACAGATGTTGGCTTAATTTAGAACTAAAAAAAACCACCCTTCGTCCTGTTTTTTTCTGGTTTTTTTTGTAATAGACATTCAGAACTCCATTTTTTATTTAAAGTCAATATGTGTAGCTCGAACATATATTTATACAACCAAATTTTCATGTTAATTACTTCGAAAAAATTCATTCATTCCAACATATAGCTTTCAAATTCGCTATTTTTTAAAACCATCCAACTTCTGCTGAAACGCCTTCCAAAACTCACCCGATAACTCCGCACCAACAATCAACGAATACCATTTCTCTTTTGCAAAAGAAGAGCATTTCACCGCATCCTTTTCTGTCATCACAACAAGTGAATCACCGAAGGTACTAAAATCTGCTGGTGTAAATTGCTGGTGATCAGAAAAAGCATGGGGCTCAAACTGCAACGACAAAGCATCCAGTGTGTTAAAAAAACGCTGTGGATTGCCAATACCAGCCACGGCATGAATGTCTTTCTCAGCAGGCAATTCTTGCAAAGGAATGATTGTTTGAGTGCGTAACTGGCGCCATGCCGTGGGCACAATATTCATGGCATAGCTAAGATGATTACTTACGGGTTGTTCTTGCTGTGGGTTATTGACGACAACAAGATCGACGGTTTTTAAACGAGATGTTGGTTCGCGCAACGGGCCAACGGGTAAACAGTGTTGATTGCCGAACAACCGCAAGCCATCCACCACAGCGATTTCAATATCGCGGCCTAAACGATAATGCTGCAAACCATCATCACTTAAAATAATAGTGCAGCCCTGTTTTACTAATAATTCAGCGGCAGCAACACGGTCTGGCGCAACGCAGACTTTGCATTTTGTGGCATTGAATATCAACAAAGGCTCATCACCAGATTCATGAGCCTTTGAAGATTCCGTTAATAAATAAGGATACTGAGGGGCAACGCCACCGTAACCACGGCTTACTACACCTGGCGTATGACCCTGCTGCTGTAAATAGCCGATAAGCGAAATAATGAGCGGGGTTTTACCCGTGCCACCTAAAGAAATATTGCCTACAACGACAACGGGCACAGAAATCTTTTTTTGCGAGAAAGCAATTAAGTAATGTTTGCGCAAAAAAGAAATGCAGCAATACAACCAACTTAACGGCAGCAAGCAGTAAACCCATATCGAGTTGCCGTGCCAAGCGTTTAACCACAGGTTGTGGGATTTTTTCACGAGATGCTCGGGATAATTATGTACGTGAGCATTATTACGGAGTTACTTTTTTGGCATCAGGCTGGCGAGTAGTAATACTCAACTTCACAAAACCTAATTGACCAACCGCATCCATCGCCGTCACTACAAATTGATGTGGTGTTTTACCATCTGCAGTTACCAGTAAAGGCATATCCGTTTTACCTTGTGAGACATTCATAATCGCTGACTTTAAGGTTTCAATTTCATTATTAACTAATGCTTGGCCATTCACTGAAAAATTGCCTTGTTCGCTGATTAAAATTTCAATTTGATCTTTAGTATCGCTTGATGCTTCGCCTACCGCTTGTGGAAGCTCCACACTCAGATGAGTCTCTTTGGTAAACGTGCTCGACAACATAAAAAAAATCAATAAAAAAAACATCACGTCGATGAGTGATATTAAATTCATGGGTTCGATTTCACGTGACTGTCGACGAAATTTCATAAAGGTACTCGCAACATTACACTAATTTAATATCGACACTGCGCTCAGAGTGCAACGCGTCTATCAATTTAATCGATTCTTCTTCCAAGAGTACCGCTAAAGAATCAACGCGACGAATAAAGTAACGATGCAATATGGTTGCAGGAATCGCCACAATCAAACCTGCTGCAGTTGCTGTTAGTGCTACCGCAATACCGCCCGCTAATACGGTCGCATTACCAGAGCCTTGAAGCATAATTGCATTAAAGGTTTCAATCATACCGAACACGCTACCCAGCAACCCCAACAAGGGTGCCACATTTGCAATAGTGCCTAAAGTGCCTATATAACGTTCTAAATCATGGATCACTTGATTCGCTGCATCTTCAATACTTTGCTTCATCACTTCACGGCCATGACGAGAATTACTCAAGCCAGCAGCAAGAATTTTGCCTAACGGTGAGCTCTGCCTTAATTCACGTAATTTCCCAGCATCGATATGATTATTTTTTATCCACGTCCATATTTCTGCAAGCAATGTTTTAGGTGCAACTTTCGCAGGATTCAACGTCCAATAACGTTCAACACTTATAGCAATAACGGCAATTGAACACAAAATGATAGGTATCATCATAATACCCCCTGATACAATCAGCTCAAACACCACTAACCCCCTTAATTCTTATGTTATATGAACGTATCTTGCGCAGTTTTTGGCTGGAAAAACAAATCAAAAACCGATTTAATCTGCGGCGTACATTACCACAAGCAGCTTAGAAAGCCATGCTGCGCAGCAATTTTATGGGCTGAACAGTGGTCTAAAGCTAGCCCCTGAAGCATGATAGTTTACTAAAGTAACACTCACTGCTTTTCACCATCAAACCAGTAGCGTTGTGATGCTAGGCGATACTCGCGCGGCTCGTTAAAAAGTCCATGATTCCAAGTAAACTCCAATGCACCACTAAAAGCGGTATTGAATGCCAACGCATTCGATAAAATATAGCGCTCGATAACATCTTTATGAGGGTGGCCATGTTGGTTATGGTAACCCGCACTATAAATCACAATGTCGGGCGATGTTTTCTCCACAAATGCTTGTGTCGAGGATGTATGGCTACCGTGATGCGGTGCTAATAAAATATCCACATGCTCCAAACTATTCTGTTCAAGTAATGTGCGTTCGACTTCTTTCTCAATATCACCCGTTAACAATATTTTATGCCCTTCGTATTCCACCAGTAAAACACAGGAATGATTGTTTGCTTTTGCTGAAGAAATTATAGGATAAGTAATAAATCTAAATGTCACTTGATCCCACTGCCACGGCTGAACGTCATGACATAACTCTATGGCTGGCGCAGGAGTAGAAGATAATGGTGAAGATGTGATTGAAGATAAAGGCTGTGCTGGATGATATTTTTCCGGCTCGCCCAGCAACAACGAATCCACTTGCGTTGCGGCTAATACACCGGCTAATCCACCAGAGTGATCGCTGTCATTGTGGCTAACAACAACTCTATCCAAATGACGCAAACTTTGACTTTGCAAATAAGGAACAATCAAAGCGCTGCCCGCATCGAAGTTTTCAGTATACAAAGGCCCTGTGTCATACAGTAATTGGTGATGTGGCGTGCGTAACAGAATAGCAGTGCCCTGCCCCACATCAAACACCATCATTTGCAAAGCGGGCAATGTTTTTTGAGGAATTATTAACGCAAATAAAACGGCACCCGCTCCCAACCATTTATTACCTAAACCGCGCGGCAATAACAGCAACAAAACACCTAATACCGCAACGACAACCGCCCACGAATTAATATTAACCAGTGGCGTGAAATTACCTGCACCTAGCTTAATCAAATAACTTAACCATTGATGCAGCCACGCTAATCCCAATTCAGCACAGCGCAAAAAAATATCTTCAAGCGCACTACTTGTACTCCCAGAAATAAAATGACAGATCGCCGAAAAAATCAAACAAGGCACAACAAAAAAAGTTACTAAAGGTATGGCAATAAAATTAGCGGGAGGCGCTAAAAATGTGGTGCAGTGAACTAACAGAGCAAGAGGAATTAATAAACCGATAAACATGACCCATTGCGATTTAATAAACGTGCTGAAGTGATCGAGTGCAGACGCTAACAGTGATGTTTTATTTTTTTGAGCCACTCGCCCAGAAAAACAAAACATCAGCATGACAACCGCGCCAAAAGAAAGCCAAAAACCAATATCAAACGCGGCGAGAGGGTCATACAGCAACACTAACACTAATGCGAAAAGCAATGTATCACTGCCACGAAAACTTCTTCGCCACACCAATACCCATTGCACAACAGCCAACATAATTAGCGTTCGCAATGTAGGAATATTTAGCCCAGCAATAATGCTATAAAACACCGTAAAACATATTGCAAACAAATAACCGATATACATGGATGGACAACTTCGCCACAACAACTGTACGCATCGCCCGATCATATTACCGATGAAAAACCCAACAATCGCAAAAAATCCCAAATGCAAACCTGATATGGCAATTAAATGGTTAGTCCCTGTTTTTAGCATTTCCCCCCAATGCTCTTTATCCACACCGGAAGTATCACCCACCAACAATGCCACCAAAATTCCTTTCTCCGGGCTTTGGCTTTTTTGCGAGAGCCATTGCTGTAATTCATAGCGCAATACATTCATAGAGAATGATGGTTGCGCTTGTAATAATTGATTGGATGAACTGGGCTTTACATAACCTACCGCACCAACACCTCGTCGCAGTAAAGATACTTGATAATCGTATCCGCCCGGATTTACAAAACCACGAGGCCGTTTTAGTTTCACTGACAAACGCCAATGCTCACCCGTTTTTACACGCAAATCTCCGTAACTACTGAGATTTATTTTTGAAGGGAAATCGGTGTATTTACTCTTATCTTGATCATTCGAATATGCGTTGGTAACAGCCAATGAAAATAATTGTCGGCGATTATCTTCTTCGGGTAAATCCATTACTTGACCTTCAACAACAATATCCTTACCCACTAATTCATTGCTTAATTGATTAGACAGATAATAGTAGCCAGAGCAAATACCATAGGTAATGCCCAGCCAAAAAGCTAAGAGTATTTTTACAGCAGGAAATTTTTTGGCAAAATAAACACACAGAGAGAAAACAAACAGCAGCGAGGCAACAACATAAACCAATGACGGCAAGGCTGGTAAATAACTAGCAGCAACAATACCAATAGAAAAGAATAACAATAAACTTGTCATAAAACATCCTTGTTTACAATATTACTAAATCATTACATTACTAAATCATTAACATCTAAAAATACTTAATCATTAAGCATCCAAACAAACACCTGTACCGCCTAACCCACAATAACCATTGGGATTTTTTGCCAAATATTGCTGATGGTAAGATTCAGCATAATAAAATTCAGTGAGCGGTAAAATTTCTGTTGTGATATCGGGCAAATCAGCGTCGGTTAACGCTGCCTGATATTCTTTTTTTGTTTGCTCGGCAAGATCTTTTTGCTCAGCAATAAATGTATAAATACCTGAGCGATATTGAGTGCCGCGATCATTGCCTTGTCGCATACCCTGCGTCGGGTTATGCGATTCCCAGAATACTTTTAATAACTGCTTTAGCGATATTTTTTTAGGATCGAATACTACCAATACCACTTCATTATGTGCAGTTAAGCCGGAGCAAACTTCTTCATAAGTGGGATTTTTAGTATAGCCGCCCGCATAACCCACAGCCGTGGTATACACGCCTGATTGCTGCCAAAAACGACGCTCTGCTCCCCAGAAGCACCCCAAACCAAACACTATTTTTTCCATCCCAGCTGGAAATGGTTCTACAAGCGGGTTACCCAAAACAACATGATTATGAGTAACCGGTATTGCTTCACTACGGCCCGGCAATGCCTGCTCGGCAGAAGGCATAGACAGTTTTTTATAGGAGAACATTCTTAATACCTCTTAATTAGCAGTTTAATGTCAGTTCTCAATAGCAATCAATACAAATCACGCTTCAACAAAATAACCTTTTAACATACATGACCTTTAACATACATCACCCTTTGACATACATTAAAAGAAGCGACTGTTTTGTACTTTATCCCACACACTAAACAATGCACGTTCAACAACAGCTTGTGCAGCCATACCCAATTTTTCTGGCAAAGATTTTTTAACGGTGAACTCTACTTCAAAAATATCCGCTGTTTCTACTTGCGCTAATAAGTACTCATCACTTGTTTGCAACTCATCAATCAAGTTAACCGCTTGAGCACGACGACCAAACCATATTTCACCGGTTGCCACAGTAGCAATATCGACCTGCGGGCGATGCTCGCTGACAAACTCTTTAAACAATACGTGAGTATCTTCTAAGTCCTCTACAAACTTTTCACGGCCTTTTACGGTATTTTCACCAAACATGGTAACCGTGCGCTTATATTCGCCTGCGGTGAACATTTCAAAGTCGATATCATTCTTTTTCAACAGTCGATGAAAATTAGGCAACTGAGCAACAACACCAATAGAACCTAAAATAGCAAAAGGCGCCGCAATAATTTTATTCGCAACACAAGCCATCATATAACCGCCAGATGCGGCAACTTTATCGACACACACGGTTAATGGAATTTGTTTATTCGTTATACGTGCCAGCTGGCTGGATGCCAAACCATAGCTGTGCACCATACCGCCGCCGCTTTCGACTTTCACGACCACTTCATCTTCAGGGGTAGCTAAAGTCAGTACAGCACTGATTTCTTCGCGCAGATTCTCGCAAGCAGACGCTTTTATATCGCCAACAAAGTCCAACACAAAAACACGCTTTTTATGTTTTTCAATTACAACATCCGCATTTTTATTTTTCTTCTCAAGCTTTTTCTGCTCAGCCTTCTCTTGCTTTAGTTTTTTCTTTTCATCTTTTTCATGCTGCTTTTGTTTTTCTTCATCAAAAATTGCATGCTGCAAAGCTTCACGCATCGCCTTGTATTTTTCATTTAACTTGTTTACATGTATTTGGCCCTTTTCTGTAGCCTTGCCACGTAAACTAGCAGAAACCACTAAAGTAATCACAACAAAAACCGCAACTAAAAAGGTAACTGTTTTTGCCAAAAATAAACCGTAATTCGTTAAAAATTCCAACTCTGTAACTCCACTCGTTAATGTGTCTGTTTACTATTAGTGCTACTTACATTAGTGCCATTCAGATATCGCTTTTTTGGCCGCGTCATTTAACGGACGAGCAACTAAGCCGGCATTAGATAAATAAACTTCGTACAAAGCACCTACTTTCATCGGCAAATACGTTGCACTGCCATAGGTTGTATCAATAATCGGAAACCATTTAGGGTGATCGTAAATGAATCGCCATAAATCTATACCAAGAAAACTCGTAGTAATTGAATGATGTGTACGCGTTTCAGAAGATTCTGCTTGAATATCATAAAAACGGCCACTTAAACGATCCAATCGATACGCAGGTTTAATATCCATAGATGACAAAAAACCTTTCCACTTAAGAAAGCGCGCATTTAACTGCCATTGATCGCCATGCAACGAAACACGTTTTTCACTACCACTTTGCTCAACCACTACCGCGGTAAAATGTTGTGGCTCAGTACCTTCAAAACTAACCGTAGCAACCGGTTGCTCAAGTAAAACCGGCCTATAGGTATAAATATCGTACGCAAGCAAGCCAGCGCCTACTGCAATGACCAACAAACTCAAACCCAGCATTCCTCTAAGCCAACCCATAAACCAGCTGGCTGCCAATAACATGGTTATCGCACGATGTATTACTAACACAGCAACGCCAGCAAACACGAATGCAAGCAATGTATAAATCATAAAAATTCCTATTTTATGTTAAGTGCTTTTCTTTGCTGCACAAAAACATCAATTAAACGACCCGAGATTGTTGCGATGTTAGGAGTTTTGGGCAGTTGATCATAACGGTACCAATTAGCCTCTGTAATTTCGTATTGATCCACCACAATATCACCAGCAGCATAATCCGCTAAATACCCCAGCATCAATTGCCCGGGAAATGGCCAAGGTTGGCTCATAACATAACGTATATTGCTAACCTGAATATTGACCTCCTCCATTACTTCGCGCACCAGAGCTTGCTCCGGACTCTCACCCATTTCAATAAATCCCGCAAGACAGCTATTGGTTTGATTAGTTGATCTTTTATGCTGCGCCAATAAGCAATAATCACCGCGTACAACCAGTGTAATTATACAGGGGGATAAACGAGGATAAACATCTAAAGAACAAGCAATGCACGACTTTGCAAGATCATGTGGGTGTTGCACGGTAGGCTGACCACAACGACCACAATATTGATGATCGTAATGCCAACGCAACATTTGCAGCGCACGCCCGGCCAATTGAAACTGTTCTTCCGGAAGTACGCCTACTTGCGCGCGCAATCCTAGCCATTGATATCCTTCAATATCACGCTGATCTATAGCCACAACCCAGAACTGTTGCCGATTATCCGCCAAAATAATGTGCTGCGAAAGCACATCCAATGCCAAATTAGAAAACTCTTGGTCATTGAGTATTAGGAGGTTACCGTCAATAGCACAAAGTAATTGATCGTTGGCAGAGATAAAATAGTTATTATTATTTTCCACAATTCATTACACCTTGTAACCCAACACCTCTAAACTTTCTTCCGCAACATACAGCACATCCGTATCTGCATTTTTATCAATTTTTAAGCTATCCAAATAATATTCCAAACTCACAATCGCATCTGCAAACGTTTCCAGCATATGTTGCGTTGTTGCTGGGTGCTCACTAAACATAAGTGAGTTATTGATAAACGCCATGCAATTTGCCAATACTTTTGCTACACGCGGCAGGCCTAAAACAAACATTCCACCGCGAATACCATCCAATGTGGTAGAAATAGTAGCGATATGGGTTTTGTCATAATTGGATTCAACAAACGCACTCAACGCACGCTTAACAATTGCAACGCCCGTTTCAGCTTCATCAATAACAAGTTTCTCTGCTTCAGCAATTTGATTATTTGCCATCGCATCATCGCGAGCGAGCGAATTTATTTTTGTTAATTTATCATCTGACATATTCGTTTTGCCAAAACCTGCAACAGTACTTTCTACATATAACAACGTATCTGCAACGCTCAATAAATCGCTAGCGGGAACACTCTTATCGTCCGTTTGCCAAACACGAATCTTTTCAATTTCTTGTTTAAGGCTTTTACTCGGTGCAACCAACCCGACTAGCGCTAGTATTTCAGAAATTTTACTGAGCGTGCCGATCAATTCAGGCGCATCTGCTTTTAATTCAGCAACACCTTGTGCTGAATGTTCTAACATATTTTTGGTGTTTTTTAATTCATCATTTAATAAAGCCACCATAGAGCTAATCGTATTTGTGCTCGGGCCTCTTAAAAATTCCATCTCGCGTATTAATTCGGAATCGCTGTAACTAACAGACGGTACACCATAAGCTTCAATAATGGTCTGTGTTTTTTGCGATGTGGATTTTGATAGCACTAGCAAATACAGCATATCTTTTAGTAGAGCTGCAGGAGGCGCACGATCCAACACCAACACTCCATCAACCTCAAGATTTTTTATTTCACGATCAATACTGCTTAATAAAAATTTTCGGCTTTTGATAATACTCAAATTTTCTTCACTGATAACACTGAGCGTTGCGTTCGCCACCCACCAAAAATTTCCCATGGATGATGTGCCGCATATAGATTCTAATCGTTCCAATGCGCGACACATCATACTCAATGACGATTTAACTTGATTGCCTTGCAACACTTTGAGCAACCCAGTTTGATACATATAACGCAAACGACGAATCAACACAGCATTACCTTCTGGAGCTATTACTGCTGTGGTGGCTGTACGATTAATCGTTGAAGGCTCAAAATCAAAATAATAACTTTCAGGCAAAGGCGCAGCGCGACGAGCTTGTCTTAATTCGTTAATTTGTGGAATTAATAGCATCCCCATATTGCGCGAGGTTTGAAGGCAATATTCAAGATAGCGTGGCAACATGAAAAATGCTGATGACATTAACTCTAGCTGTTTATCCGTTTTATCATCTTCAATTAATGTCATATCCTTGATATGAGCAACCAACTCTTCTGCCAGTAAATTAACACCTTTAAGCTCAATCAAATTCAAAATACCACGAATTTGTTTAATTCCATCTACGCAACGTTGCAATAGTTCGCCATTGGTTCTATCTATTAAAAATTGTTCAATGAGATTGGCTGATTCTTCAATGGTAGTCAGTAGCTCACCTTGCACCATTTTTAGCGAAGCAATATTGACGCTTTCAGTTTCACTCATGTTGAATTCCCAATGTTATTTATTTTTGTAAACGTAAATACAAATATTATTGTTAAACTATTGAATAGACGGTTCTTGAACAGACAGCTCTGCTTTCAACCATATACAATTATCACCACTGCTTTTTTGAATGCTCACCAATTTTTGTTGGTGCAAAACAAGCTCATCATCGCTAGCCATTAAAACTGGCAAAGGTTTACGCGTTGCAGACAGACGTTTAATTTCACTAGCACCTGCACTTCCCGCATCTTTATTAGTTTGATTACCACCTAGCGATAAATCTGTTTGGCCGCCGGTCATTAGCAAATAAACATCAGCTAAGATTTCAGCATCCAGCAAAGCGCCGTGAAGATCACGCTGGGAGTTATCAACACCATAACGCTTACAGAGCGCATCCAAATTATTTTTTTGGCCTGGATGTTTTGCTCGCGCCAATAGCAAAGTATCGATAACTTTGCAGCGAGTTTCCATATAAGCAGGCTTGGGATTTAAACGAGAAAATTCAGCGTTAATAAAACCAATATCGAACGCCGCATTGTGAATAATAAGATCGGCATCACCAACGAAAGCAATAAAATCAGCAGAGATTTGCGCAAATTTAGGCTTATCTGCCAGCATGTCGTTACTAATACCATGGACTTGAAAAGCGCCCGCATCCACTTCTCGCTCTGGATTAATATATTGATGGTAGTGTCGGCCTGTTAAGCGGCGATTAAAAAGTTCAACGCAACCGATTTCAATGATGCGATGACCTTGCGAAGTTTCAAGACCGGTGGTTTCAGTATCGAGAACGATTTGGCGCATAGTATTCTTCTGTTATTTTTTGCTATTTATGTGCGATTTGTTGCTGTTATTAACTATCACTGTATCAACGCATCAGCGATTCAATACCACGATTGGCAAGACTATCGGCAATTTCATTTTCACGATGCCCAGTGTGGCCACGCACCCAACGCCATTCTACTTGATGACGTTGATTTTGCTCATCCAGCCGCTGCCATAAATCTGCATTTTTAACTGGTTGCTTTGCGGCAGTACGCCAACCATTGCGCTTCCAGCCCACCAACCATTCTGTAATACCTTTACGGACATATTGTGAATCCGTAGTCAGCACAACAGTGCAAGATTCTTTCAAGGCTGTTAAACCTTCAATAGCCGCCATTAATTCCATGCGATTATTAGTTGTATCGGCTTCACCACCAAAGAGAGATTTTTCAACGCCTTCGCAACGCAATAAAGCTCCCCATCCACCTGGGCCGGGATTGCCTTTGCAGGCTCCATCAGTAAACACTTCAACACTTTTCAACGAATTTTCTCAATATTAATAATAGAAAGAAGCAACAATTAGCGCTTATGTTGACCAGGATTATGGCGATTCGCACGCCCTAAAATCTTAGTCACTCCCCAACCGCGTAAAGCCGCATAACCTTGCCACTCAGGTTTTAATGGTGTCATGGCAAGATAATCTTTGCGCGCCACTATTAAATAGAATCCGCCCCATGGCAAGTGCAATCTTTTACCCCAGCGCTCCAACCATTGCAAATATTTAATCGCATGCGGATGCTGTGCTGCAGGGCGATAAAATCCCTGCTGAATAGCAACGGGCTTTAAATCCAAAACAGCCAACCAATCTATAACGCGACTTAATCGCAACGACTGATGCCGCCATTGCGGCGATGTGCTGAATAAACGCGCAAACCATCGCCCAATTCCAAATAAACTCCAGGGATTAAACCCCACCAGAATCAAATGTCCGCTCGAAATTAATACGTTAGCCGTTTCGCGCAATACATGATGCGGGCTTTGGCTGTAATCAAGTACATGATGGAGAAGTACCACATCAATAGAATTTGCCGGCAAGGGAAGATGATTAAAATCAGTGATTGCCGAAATAACCGAATCACCCGCTGGCTGAGGATACAAGCCAAAACGGTGAGAAATGCGGCTAGCCCCCATCAAGTTTTGGTTGTTAGTAATACTTAATTGTAACAAATGATAGCCAAATAAATTACGTAAATGCTCATCAATTAATAGCTGCTCCTGCTCCAATAGCACCTGCCCCAACGGCGATGCAAACCACTCATTTAAAGGCTTTAATGATTTTCGCAGCGGTAGAATACCAAAGCGCTTGCGCCACACAAGACGGCTTGCGGCTAACAGGCGGTGAACTCCAACAACTAAACGGTGTGGCATTCTCGATTCTCACACAAAAAATAGAGGCGGCAAGTCTGTTATCATCTACCTAAAATGAAAACAACGGGAAGTATTATGCTGCAGATCTATCCCATCCCCGCATTTAACGATAATTATTTTTGGCTGATTCAGCCATCTGCCAGCGAGCCTGCGGCTTATATTATAGATCCTGGCCAAGCAGAACCGGTTATACAAGCGCTCGACTATTATAAGCTCGACCTCAAGGGGATTTTAATCACCCACCACCATCACGATCATATTGATGGTGCATTAGAACTCAGCAAAATCTATAACATTCCTATTTACGGCCCAGACTCTGCCAAAATTCCAATCATCACTCATAAACTCACGGAAGGCGATAAAGTTCAACTGGGGCCATTAACCGCAACAGTCTTAATGCTACCTGGCCACACACTGGATCATATTGGTTATTATCTAGACACTACTGCACAGGGTGCCAAGATAGATATAGGGCAATCTCGACTGTTTTCTGCAGACACCATTTTTGCAGCAGGCTGCGGTCGACTATTTGATGGTAGCGCCGCACAACTATTTCAATCCCTACAACGTATCGCACAGCTACTTGATGACACCTTGATTTATTGTGCCCATGAATACACCCTTTCTAATATTCGTTTTGCACGCACGATAGAACCCGAAAACACAGATCTTGCAGCTCGCCAAATTGCCGAAGAATATAAACGCCAACAGAATATCCCAACCATTCCCAGCACAGTATTGCTCGAAAAACGAACTAATCCCTTTTTACGATGTCATTTACCCACTATTAAGCAGCAAGTTGAACAACTCACAAAGCGGACTTTGGTCACAGAGTGCGATGTTTTTACCAGTTTACGGCAACTTAAAGACCACTTCTAAGGCTCTACGGATGCTCAAAGGTTGACCCACTTTAGTTCAAACCTTAAAATCCAAGGCGCTTATAGATATTGAGCCTTCAAATACTAAACATTTTCCAACCAGGCCTTCCAACTATCCGGATGACACTGGCAATCACTTAAAAATGACTGATGTGACCTTATGAAAGTATCAAATCGACCGCTATTAGCACTTATTTTTGCATCGACACTGCTCGCAGGCTGTAGCGTGTTTAGCCCCAAGAACCAAGATCAGGCTCAAACCGCAACCCCAACACCTGAATTAGCGCAAGCTGCCGATGAAACTCAACATCACAAACACCATACTGCAAACCCCAACAACGATAGCAATTACAGTAACATCTGGGACAGAGTTCGCGATGGATATGGATTACCCAGCGTTAGCGATAACCAAATAAGCAGCAATTTGCGTTGGTACGCGAACAAACAAAGCTACTTCAACCGCTTCACAGATCAAGCTCAGCCTTACTTGTATTATGTTGTATCAGAGATGGAGGCTAATGACATACCGCTTGAACTGGCTCTTATTCCGGTTATTGAAAGCTCCTACGACCCTAACGTCAAATCACCCAGCAACACTGCTGGTATTTGGCAATTTGTACCAGAAACCGGTAGAAACTTTGGATTAAAACAAAATAATTGGTACAACGGCCGCAAAGATGTCATCGCATCAACCGATGCCGCCATTCGCTATTTGAAAAAACTCAACAGCGATCTTAATGGCGATTGGCTACTGACCGTAGCGGCCTATAATGCCGGCGAAGGCACCGTCAATAACGCCATCGAAAAAAATAAGCGCGCAGGAAAGCCAACAGACTTCTGGTCGCTCCCACTACCTAAACATACTAAAGATTACATACCGCAACTCTTAGCACTTTCAAAAGTTATCGCTAATCCGCAGCGTTACAACGTAAGCCTTCAAGCAATTCCTGATAGCCCATACTTTGTAAAAATTAATGTCGATAAACAAATCAATCTTGCGCAAGCAGCCAAACAAGCCAATATCGATCCTAATGAATTGAAAAAATTAAATTCAGGCATGAATGGCTGGCTAACATCGCCATTAGGCGGGCATCAACTTTTAGTTCCCGTAGAAGATGCAGCGGCATTTACGTTGCAATTAGATTCATTACCTAGACCTGCAAAAACGCAATGGCAAGAACACGTTGCGAAAAAAGGCGATACGCTAGCCTCTGTTGCAAAAATGTATGGTAGTGATGCGGATACCATCGCGTCCATTAATAATTTACAAAAAACACCACTGCACGCAGGGCAACGTTTGCAAATACCACTATCAGCATCGGCATCAAACAATAGTAATAACGCAGACACAACGAAACCAGATACAGCAAAAACAATCGCTGACAATAAGAATTCAAACAAACGAGATAAACCAGAGAAGCGTGCAAAGCAAGAATCGCAAGATAAAGAAAATCGCAGTTATTACACGGTGAAATCCGGCGAGAATTTATGGACTATTGCAAAAGCGCAAAAGATTTCAGTCAACGCGCTTGCAAAGCTTAATGACCTATCACTAACGTCAACATTGAAGCCCGGACAAAAACTTCTTCTGTTAAGCCAAGCAACACCTTAAGTTGATTGACTGTATCAGTTTAACAATTCACGTTAATTAAAGTGTGGAATCGCTGCCAACAATTGTTGTGTGTACAACTCTTTAGGGGCAGCGAATAATTGTTCGGTTACCCCCTCTTCTACTACTTTCCCATTCTGCATCACAACTACCCTATCGCACACATAACGCACCACTGACATGTCATGCGAAATAAACAACATCGTCAACTGATGCTTTTGCGTAAGCTCTAACAAGAGCTTTAAAATCTGAGCACGAATAGTTACATCCAATGCTGATACAGGTTCATCTGCAATAATTAGTTTTGGTTTAAGCGCAATAGCGCGAGCAATAGCAATACGTTGACGCTGTCCACCAGAAAATTCGTGCGGATATTTACGAATAAAACGTCGATCCAACCCCACATCATCCATTAACTGATGCACTTGCCCCAATACGGTTTTCTTAGTAGCAAGGCCATGCACTAACAAAGGTTCGGCTAAGGTATCAAACACCGTCATACGCGGATTAAGAGACGCATAAGGATCCTGAAAGATCATCTGAAAGTTACGACGCGACTTATTTAAATCCGAAAGAGATAACTGACACAAATCTTTACCTTCAAGTAAAATCTCTCCAGATTGTGCATCCACCAAACGCATAATACTACGACCCAAGGTTGACTTACCCGAACCCGATTCACCCACAACACCCAGAATTTCGCCGCGATTAATTGTCAGGCTAATATCATCAACACCTTTCACAACACTGATCAAACGTTTGATAAATACACCACCAAATTGCGAAAAATACGTTTTCAAATGCTTAACCTGCAAAAAAGGTGGTTCGGTTTTTTCTGCCATACTGGGAGTTGGTTTTGCCGTCGTTAATACCGCACTCAACAATTTTTGTGTATATGGCTGTTGCGGCTGTTTAAAAATTTGCGCTGTGGTCCCTTGCTCTACCAGCTTTCCTTTCTCCATGACTAAAATATGATTCGCCATTTGCGCTGCCACACCCAAATCATGGGTAATAAAAATCACTGCAAGCTTGCGTGTTGCCTGCAGGCTTTTAATCAAGGCTAAAATTTGTGCCTGTACTGTAACGTCCAATGCAGTGGTAGGTTCATCGGCAATTAATAATTCTGGCTCCGCGATTAACGCCATGGCAATCATCACCCGCTGACGCATACCGCCAGAAAATTGATGCGGATAATCATCAATACGCGTTTCCGCATCGCGAATACCAACTTCATTTAATGCTTGAATGGCTTTATTACGTGCGTCTTTTTTTGAAAGAGGATTATGCTGTAGTACGGCTTCAACCAATTGATCAACAACTCGCATATAAGGATTCAGCGAGGTCATAGGGTCCTGAAAAATCATGCCGATTTTATTGCCGCGAACAGTGCGCAATTCTGCTTCGCTCATTTGCAACAAATCTTTACCGAAAAACTCAGCTGTCCCGCGCTCAATTTTTCCGGGGGGAGTTGGAATCAACCCCAACAAACTATAACAAGCCACAGATTTACCAGAACCAGATTCACCAACAATACCTAATACTTCTCCAGCCTTAAGTTCAAAACTTAAATCATCCACCGCAACTGTTGTGCCGTTACGAGTATTAAATAAAACACGTAAATTTTTAACACTTAACATAGCAAACTCGATGCGTTAATTAATCTTTAGATGTGCGAGGATCTAGCGCATCGCGCAAACCATCGCCTAAAAAATTCAATGAGAACAATGTAATTGACAAAGCAAGCCCAGGAAATATTAATAACCACGGATATTCCTCCATAGTTTCAACACCGCCAGAAATTAATGAACCCCACGAGCTTTGCGGTGGCTGAATACCCAAACCGAGAAAGCTTAAAAAAGATTCCAATAAAATAACACTAGGAATCGTCAAGGTGGTGTAAACAATAATGGGGCCAAGCACATTAGGAATTAAATGCCGCGTAATAATGCGCCACGGCGACAACCCCATAGAAACAGCCGCTTCAACAAACTCTTGTTTTTTAATCGTTAACACTTGGCCGCGTACAATTCGCGCCATGGTCAACCACTCAACCGCACCAATTGCCAAAAACAAAAGCAACATACTGCTGCCAAAAATAACCGTTAATAAAATAATAAAAATAGTAAATGGCAATGCATATAGAGCATCCACAGTGCGCATCATAATCGCATCTACACGGCCGCCTAAAAATCCTGCCGTTGCGCCCCACAAAACACCGATCAACAACGCGACCGATGTTGCGATAAAGCCCACCATTAATGACACTCGGCTGCCGTACATAACTCGCGTTAATTGATCGCGACCTAAAACATCCGTACCTAACCAATGTTGCATAGATGGCGCTACAGCACCTAGCTCCAAATTTTGGCCTTCATAGGTATAAGGTGCAATCCACGGTGTTAACAATGCAATGGCGATAAAAAACAGCAACACACATAAACCAATCATTGCCATTTTATTTTTACGCAAGCGAATAAATGCATCCTGCGTAAGTGATGTACCTTTTTCAATATCACTATTGATTTTCACACTAGTATTGTCTTTCACATTATTATTCATACTAGCGCCCTCCACTCACGTCGTGACGAAGTTTTGGGTTAAGCCATACCAAAAGTACATCCGCTAACAAATTAAACACCACAATTAAAAATGCAAAGAAAATAGTGCAACCCATAATCATCGTATAGTCACGGTTAAACGCTGCCTGCACATAAAAACGACCGAGACCTGGAATCTGAAAAATCGTTTCCACCACAAAGGAACCCGCCAATAAGCCTGCAATCGCTGGCCCTAAAAAAGAAATCACGGGAGTAATACCGCCACGCAAAGCATGCACAAACACAATGCGCGTAGTCGATAAACCTTTTGCACGTGCCGTACGAATGTAATCTTGCGATAAAATTTCCAACATTCCACCGCGACTAATCCGCGCAATATAAGCCGCATATGCAGCACCTAAAGTAATCGACGGCAAAATTTTATCGCCTGGAATTTGCCCCCAACCTGCAACCGGTAACCACTGCAACCAAATACCAAACACCAATAACAACAAAGGCCCCAATACAAACGAAGGCAAACAAATCCCCAGCATAGCGCTAGACATCGGAATGTAATCTTGCAACGAGTTAGGTTTTAATGAAGCCGTTATACCAGCCGTTAAGCCCACAACTAATGCAAATAAAGTGGCGTAAATTGCCAACTCAAATGTTGCAGGGAAGCCAGCAATAATTAAATCGTTAACAGTGTGACTGGGATATTTAAATGAGGGGCCAAAATCGCCTTGTAGCAAATGTCCAACATAACCAAAAAATTGTTGCCATATAGGCTGATCTAAATGATAGCGCTCGTTGAGATGCTTAATTACTTCAGGAGGAACTACACGCTCTTGCGAAAAAGGGCCGCCAGGAGCAGCGTGAATCATAAAAAAAGTAACAGCCGTTACCAATAACAACACAGGTATAGACTGTAAAATTCGTTTCACTATAAATACAAACATTAATGCGTTACCTGTGGCTCAAGATAAATATCTTTATACGACCAAAAATCAAGCAAATGATTTTTCCAGCCTTTTACAGAGGGAGACACTAAGCGATTCCCAACATAAGTATAAATAGGAATAATCGGCACTTCATCATTAAGAATTTTTTCAGCTTGTTGGAAATATTCAAATCGTTCAACATCATTAGTTGCAGCGGCAGCACTTTTAATTAACTTATCATAAGTAAGATTTGACCAACCCGTTTCATTGTTACCGCCATCTGTAATGAAGAGTTGTAAAAAAGTATCAGGGTCAATGTAATCGCCTATCCATGAAGCACGACACATTTGATAATCCATAGTGCGCTGATTTTCTAAAAATGTTTTCCATTCTTGATTTTCCAGCTGAATGTCAATACCCAATGCTTGCTTCCACATTTCTTGAATCGCAACTGCAATTTTTTGATGCCCTTCACTAGTGTTATACAAAAGTTTCATTTTAGGAAATCCAACCCCACCGGGATAACCCGCATCCGCTAATAATGCTTTTGCTTTTTGTGGGTCGTAAGGCATCTTATTGTTAGAGGTATAACCATGAGGGTTCGGTGGCGTTAAGGTATACGCAGCCAACTCTCCACCTTTAGTCACATTTTTTACCAGAGCCTCACGATCCAGCGCATAGGCTAAAGCCTTTCTAACACGCACATCATTAAATGGTTTGACAGTCGTATTGAAGCGATAGAAGTAGGTTCCATACATCGGAAATGTGCGGTGTGCGGGATCGCGTTTGTCTCTGTAATACGCAATTTTTTCTCTGGGAAGTTTATCAAATAGATGTACTTGCCCAGCGCGATAGCTACGTTCAGCATTAGCTTCGCTTTGGATGGGGTAAAAGCGTATTTCATTCAGCCTTACATGCTCAGCATCCCAGTAATAGGGATTTTTTTTCACTGCCACGACTTTTTGTGGTGTCCATTCTTTAAGAACAAAAGGACCATTACCTACAAAATTTTCTGCTCGTGTCCAAAGCGTGCTGCGTTCATCAATAGCACCAAATTTCAAAATGGTCTTTATATGCAGAGGATACATACTATTGTGATTAAGTTGCTGTAAAAAATAAGGGGTATTATTAGCCAATGTAATTTCTAAATCTTGCTCACTTAACGCCTTTACACCAACCTCATTAAAATCTTTTAACTCTCCTTTATAGAAAGCTTCTGCATTTTTTATAACAAATAAATAACTTGCCCATTGATTACCCAATGCAGGCAACAAGGCTCTACGCCAAGTATCTACAAAATCCTGCGCGACTAACTTATCGCCATTACTCCATTTAGCAGTCTCGCGAATATGAAAATGGTAAACCCTACCATCTTCCGAAATAGTCCATGAATCAGCGACTGCTGGTTTAATTTCTAATGTTTCTGAATCTTGCGAAACCAGCCCTTCAAATAAAGATGTCTGAACATTATGTTCTGTAGCTCCTGTTGTAGTATGGGGATCTACATCTGCAATTTCATCGCCATTTCCTATATGCAGAATCTGTTGCTCATTACCAATCTCAACAAGCGTTTTATGCTTTCCTTTGCAGGCAGTTAGCGCAAGAATTGAAATAATAATTAGGAGAATAACTTGAAATGGAGATTTCATTAATACTCGAAGGAGTTAGGGGTTGAATATTATTATCCCCGCTTAGCGGGGATAACGTGGAAGTTAGTTATTTGCGCACACAAAAATCAATGCGCTTTTTCTAAATTTTTCGCAAACGCATCAAAACTAAATGGACGACCTAAAAAATCAGCAACCAAATCCGCAGCATCTTTGGATCCACCAGGCGTCAATACCGCCTTACGATAACGCTGCGCCACCACAGGATTACGCAACCCTTCTTTTTCAAACTCACTAAACATATCGCTCGCGATAACCAGCGACCACATATAGGTGTAATAAATAGCCGAGTAACCATTTAAGTGACCAAAGCTAGCATAAAAGTGCGTACCATCTACATAGCCAAAAGGTGAATATGTGGATTGAATTTTCTCCATTGTTTTATCTAAATCGATACTGGCTGGATCTTTGTTATAAATATTAAGCGAAAGTGCAGCGTAAAATAATTGATGTTTTGTCCATAAACCGCGGCCAAAATCGCGGCCAGCGCGCATTTTTTTCACGAGTGATTTAGGAATTACTTGGCCTTTTTCGTTACTGGCAAAACTGGCGAGCGTATCTGCATCCCACACCCACTCTTCTAGCATTTGCGACGGAGCTTCTACAAAATCCCACTCTGTTTTTACGCCAGAAAATGCAACACGCTCTTGATTACCGCTGAAAATATTATGTAATAAGTGACCGAACTCATGTAAAAACGTTTCGACATCATCATGTTCCATCAATTCATTCGGGTTATCACCGCCCGGGAAATTACACACTAATGCAGCAATAGGTAGTTGTACGCCCTTTACGCCACTTTGAATACCAAACTGCGCCGCGTGTTTATATTTTCCATCACGAGGATGTAAATCCAGATAAAACCGGCCAATCACTTTATCGCCATCCCACATTTCATAGGCTTTTACCGATGGATCCCATGTTTCAGTTTGCCATGGCTTGATGGTAACGCCGAACATGGTTTGTGTTAAGTCAAAAATACCTTGTTGAACTTTAGCAAAGGGAAAGTATTGACGAATTTTTTGTGCATCAACTTGATACTGTTCTTTTTTAATCAGTTGCTCGAGATACATTTTTTGCCAATCAGCAACATAAGTCGCCTTGGGGTTTATTTTTTTCAAGCGTTTAAGCAATACTTGATATTCTTGCGCCGCACGAGGGTTGGCAAGTGTTGATACTTTGTCGATAAAATTCTGGGCATTCTGCGGTGATTTAATCATTTTATCCTCGGTTACGTAAGTTGCGTAATCGGGATAACCTAATAGCGTTGCTAATTCATAGCGCTTAGCGAGTAAATTTTGCAGAACCGCCTTGTTTTCTGGATAAGCCATATTGCGATAAATTTTGTAGACTTTTTCACGAAGCGCATCATTTTCAGCATACTGCATCACTGGCATATAATCCGGAGTATCGGTAGTAATAATGATTTTGCCTTCAGCATTCGGCTTGTGACGCTCAATATAATCCTTAGGTAAACCCTTTAGTTCTGCAACAGAATTAACTTCAATTTTTTTACCACCCTCGCGATAGTTCTTATCAAACTGCTGGCCAATTAAATTAATTTCTTCATTGAGCTTTTTAATTTTATTGCGAGTAGCTTCATCTTTATCAACACCTGAACGATGGTAGTCACGCAGCATGTGCTCGACATAGCGCTTATCATCCACAGCCAACTTACTGATCTCTACTTTACTCACAAGGTCATACAAGGGGCGAGACAAACTCATCTCACTACCGAGCTCTACAAAATGTTGCTCGCAGCTTTCTGCAGCTGTTCTGACTTCTTTATTAGGATGAACACTCGAATAAAGCCCAGCCTTATTCATTTGTGCATCCATGACAATATCCATTTGGTTGATTTGATCCAGCAACGCGGCATCAGTAAGTGCCGCGACTGGCTTGCTCAACCTATTAAACTGAGCAGCGACAAGGTTGTAATCAGCCTCGCAGGCTTGGAGATATTGTTTAGCTTCCGCATCCGCAGGCAAATCCCATGACGGGGACGCGGCTAGTGCAGCTTGCGGTGCTGACTTTGGCGATGATTGTTGGCAGGCTATTGCTGCTAATGCCGCCACAATAATAAGGCTACGTGAAAATAATTGAACAATACGATTCCGGTTAAACATGGAATAATTTTTTTTCATGAATTTAACGACCTTTATTTGCATGTAAACTGTTATTGAAATTCGGTGCGCTCGCGTTGAAAAATACGACATTTTTCGCACAAGTAGATTGCCCCCATGGTATTACACTTTAAAAAAGGTTCAAAGCACGACAGCGCGCTTTAACATAGAGATTCCTGTTTATTGAGCTGTTGGATTTTTATCATATCCAATCGCATATTGCGTTATAACTGCTAAGCTTCATGTATCTCAAACCGTCGATACGATGATAATTATGCTCGAACTTTTGCTCAACGAAGATCAGCGCGATTGCCTGCAGGAAATCACCAATGTTGCAATGGGGCGAGCTGGTGATCGTTTGGCTAGATTATTGGACTGTTTTGTCGTCTTATCTATCCCGCATGTCGCTATTCTGAACCCCACTGATATTGCCATGACACTGCAATCGCTGAATCGCGAAGGCCAAATTGTTCATGGCGTGTGTCAGGGATTTATTGGCGGCGGTATTGCTGGCGAAGCGATGCTGATTTTCAATGGCACAGATTTCAACGATCTGGCTGAGCTTTTGAAATATGAGGAAATAACTGACACGCAAGCGCAGTATGAACTACTAATGGATACCGCGAATGTGTTAAATGGTGCATGCCTAAAAGGGCTCGCCGAACAACTTGATACTAATTTTAGTTTTGGCCCGCCAATGCTTTTAGGGCAACATTGCAATATTACTGAGTTACTAAAAAGTAATAATATGAGCTGGAAGCAGGCACTGGTGGTGGAGATAAACTACTCGATTGAAAATCATAAGATCAATTGCGATTTATTACTGGTAATCGCTGAAGATTCGATATCAGGTTTAATAGAAAAGCTCAATTATTTGCTCGACTAATTAGGTTGAAACCATCGCATGGCAGCTAACGATCAAAATACAGACCCTCTTTTTGGTGATGTTCATTGGCTAATGGACATACTACAAAATATTGATGTTGGCCTGGTTGTCATGGATAAAAACTATAACATCGTGCTATGGAACAGCTTTATGCAAAACCATAGCGGTAAAGCCCCCGAACATGTTTTAAACCGCAGCCTTTTTACTGCATTTCCAGAGCTGTCTGAAAGTTGGTTTAAACATAAAGCGCAATCCGTTTTTGTTCTGCAAAATGCTACCTTTACCACATGGGAACAACGACCTTACCTTTTTAAGTTTCCCCATTACCGACCGATTACCGGTACGGCTAAACACATGTATCAAAATAGCACCATAATTCCCCTCGCAGATACCAAGGGGATAGTTGAGCACATCTGTTTAATTGTTTATGACGTGACCGACACCGCTATGAATAAAATTGCGCAGGAAGAAGCCAACACACAATTAAAAAACTTCAGCAATAAACCCTCCAAGAAAAATGAAGACACTTGTAATTAAACATCTGTTTTTATTCATTATCAGGTTTAAGTTACACATATCATTTAAACAAATATGGAAACAACGTTTGTTTTTCTTCCATGGTTAATGCTTGCATACGCTGCTTATTGCGCTCGGGAATCCCTTCCACATCATCCACATAATTCATTGCGATTGCCAAACTCGCCTCGCGAATAATATGCAGTATTGGATAAGGCGCACGATTAGTAAGATTTTCCACATCATCATACTCAGCACCTGCAAAACAATAATCAGGATGAAAGCTGGCTATTTGATAAATGCCTTTCCATCCGTTTCGTTTTATTAAGGATTCAGCCCAAAGCAAAAACTGGTTGTAATCAAAAAAATCGTGCAGCAAATTAGGCACAATCAATAAGGTTGTTTCTATTTCACTAGACGGAGTGTTATCGAGCAATGTCATTTCATCTGCTAGCTCTTGCAGCAACTCTTCTTCGTCCGCAGCGTTACTAACCTGAAAGTGAACGCGATTTTCATTCGTTGGTTTATGTGAAAATGGACAAAGATTTAAACCAAGCACAACAGCATTCAACCATTGAATGACATCTCTTTTAACAGAATCCATAATTGCCCCAGACACATATAACCCAAAAGAAAGAAAGAAAGAAAGAAAGAAAGAAAGAAATAATATCGTGCAACAAAAATATCACCAATAACATCGCATAAAAAAAGAGAGTTGCATTGGTTCTTACCCACTGCAACTCTCTTTTTTATAATGCTACTGTTTAATGAGTAAGCGATAACTCTAATCAAACAATATTATTTACGCTTAATTTTTGCTACTTCTTGCAAATGAGATTGGTAGCTTTTCAAATCATACTCACCATTAATATTGGCGAGTTGCGTAGAAATTGATGCTTTTTGTTCTGCCGGCACTTTATCATCAGCACCCAAAGTAACCGCTATTAAAGCAATTACAGCAACATCACCTTTTGCAGTTTTTACACTACCCAATACTGGCGCGTTAGCCACTGGGTTCGCCAACTTAAATACGTATTGCAATACATCTTTATCAGTATCTTTATCGTTGCGGCTAGCAGCAGTAGCAGATTTTACTTCTAATCCAGCTGCCTTTGCTTGTTCCGCGATAGACTTGCCTGCATTAAGTGATGCAACAAAATCACTTGCTTGCTTAGTTAACAATGCTTGAGTTTTTTCTGCACGTACCACAGCTGCGATTTTCGCTTTAACACTTTCCAAAGGCTCTAACTCACTAGGCTTACGATCAGTTTTTTTCAATACGACCACATGGCTAGGCTCCAACTCAATCACATCACTTGCATTACCTTGATCCAAAACTTCTGCAGAGAATGCAGCTGTTACAAATAATGGGTTAGCCGTTAAGTCTTTACCGCCTTCTTTAGCAAACAAACCGGTATTTTTTACCGTTAACCCTAACTCTTTAGCAACTTCCGCTAAGTTATCCGCATTGTAAGAAGCATCACCTAATTTTTTAAATTTTTCAGTGTATTGATTATCTGCTTCAGCACGTTTTAATTGTTCAACGATGCCTGCTTTCGCTTCAGCCAGTGTTGGTGGTTGTGCACCACGCTCTGCCAACAATTTAATGATATGTGTACCAGCGCTTGTTTTTACCGGTGCAGATACTTCGCCCACTTTTAATTTAGCCAATGCTGCTTCAAATTCCGCAGGAAAAGCATCGCCAGAACTAAAACCAAGATCGCCGCCCTGCTCTTTTGAGCCAGCATCTGTTGAGAATTGTTTAGCGAGTTTTGCAAAGTCTTCGCCAGCATCTAATTTCGCTTTAATATCAGCTGCTGCTTTTTGTGTATCACCTTCTAACAAAATATGCGCAGCTTGACGCTCTGTTTTAGCAACAAACGTTTTTGTATTTTGCTCATATTGTTTTTGTACTTGCTCATCAGTGACGTTAATGTTTTTCATTAAATCAGCTGTGCTCAACTCAACATAATCAACAGCAACACGCTCAGGTAAGGTGTAGCTTTGAGGATTCGCATCGTAATGCGCTTGAATATCTTTATCCTCAACAACAATACTTTTTTCCGCTTTATCAGCCGGAAGAACAACATAACTGAAGTTACGTGTTTGGAAACTTAGACCAATAATATTTTTTAATTCAGCCGGTGTTACAAACGCAGTATTCATAAGACCGTTTTGCAACTGATTAATCACCGTATCGTCACCCAGCGCTTTCAAGTAAGTCGCTGGAGTAAAACCCTGATAACTTAATAGCTGAACATATTTGGCTTGATCAAATACACCACCTTCTTTTTGGAAAGCTGAGGTGGTGAGAATTTCTTTATTCAAGCTTTCAGTATTTGCCGCTAGCCCGCCTTTTTTGGCGGCCTGAATCATCAAAGATCGTTGAACCAAACTATCAATTGATGGTTGACGTAATTTTTCATCGGTTAAGAATTCAGCGGGAACAGATTCACCATAACGACTGATGATTTGTTGTTTACGCATAGCGATAGCACGCGCAACTTCTGTTTCAGAAATGGACTCGCCATTGACGGAAAGAGCTTTGTTCGCGGAGGCATCCCATTTGAATAGTGCTTCGGCGCCTGATATGGCAAAAATAATAACGAGCAATCCGATCAAAATACCCGAAATGACGCCCTTAGAATTGTCCCGCATATGTTGTAGCATGTTTAACTCCCAGCCAACTTCCTAACTTATTAATACAAAAATTAAATGCGCCCGATGTAACAATATGGGAAAGCCTAACTTTCGTACTGACAAACCAATGTTAATGTTTAATAAAAAAGGCGCATCTATAAAATGCGCCTTTTTCCTACCCTACCACCAACGTGATGAACAGAAGTCGGCAGTAATTGTTTTTAGTTCACAGCGTCTTTCAACGATTTACCTGCTTTAAAGCCTGGTACTTTTGATGCTGCGATTTGAATCTCTTTACCTGTTTGTGGGTTGCGACCAGTACGCGCAGCACGCTCTTTCACAGAGAAAGTGCCGAATCCCACTAACACAACAGAATCACCGCCTTTAAGAGCGGTAGTAATGCTTTCTACAACGGCATCTAAAGCGCGGCCAGCGGCTGCTTTTGGAATATCTGCTGATGCTGCGATGGCTTCGATAAGTTCAGTTTTGTTCACGCGTAACCCCTTTCTGATTATTAGTTTAACTATTTTGTGCCGCCTGTGATTAAAGCAAAATAACCCAGCACTGCCCATACAATAAATGAATTGCGATTTATACCAACTGAAAACTTAAGGGTCAAGGAAACATCAAACTTTCTGTTCAGCAAATCGAATTTAGTACATTTTATAACCGCTATCCTTAGCGTTTTAGCAATCTTGTTTCATTTTGCCACGATTCATTAAAGTGACATATTAATGAGTACTGATGCGCGCTGCGTCGGTTTGCAGTGCTTCTTTTTGCAAGGCGCGATATTCCTCATCGGAAAGTGGTTTAGGCATACGCTGCAACGCAACCTCTAACACCTCATCAATCCACTGCACCGGCTTGATCGTTAAATCCGCTTTGATGTTCGCAGGAATTTCTTTCAAGTCGCGCTCGTTGCCTGCAGGAATGATGACGGTTTTAATGCCACCACGATGCGCTGCCAATAGTTTCTCTTTCAATCCACCAATTCGCAGCACTTCTCCACGCAAGGTAATTTCACCCGTCATGGCGACATCTGCTCTTACCGGAATGCCTGTCTGTACAGATACCAACGCCGTACACATCGCTATACCAGCACTTGGACCATCTTTAGGTGTTGCGCCTTCTGGCACATGAATATGGATATCCACTTTTTCATGATAATCCGGTGCAATACCTAAAACTTGCGAGCGCGATCTAACAACGGTGATTGCCGCCTGAATAGATTCTTGCATTACATCGCCAAGAGAGCCTGTTTTAATGATACGGCCTTTGCCGGGAACCGCAGAAGATTCAATCGTCAGCAACTCACCGCCCACTTGCGTCCACGCCAAACCAGTTACCTGACCGATTTGATCTTTTAATTCCGCTTTACCGAAATCAAATTTGTGAACGCCGAGCAAATCTTGAATAACAGAAGAATCAATTACATCTTCTTTGATATTTTTTTCTTTTACGTGACGCGTTACAACTTTGCGGCACAACTTAGCAATCTCGCGTTCCAAACCACGCACGCCCGCTTCACGGGTGTAATAACGTACTATGTCGCGAATCGCTTCTGGCTTAATATCAACTTCGTTTTCTTTTAAACCATTTGCTTTCATTTGCTTTGGAATTAAATAGCGCGCAGCAATACTTAATTTTTCATCTTCGGTGTAGCCAGGAATACGAATGACTTCCATACGATCCAATAATGGACCTGGGATATTCATCGAGTTCGACGTACACACAAACATTACATCTGACAAATCGTAATCAACTTCTAGATAGTGATCGTTGAATTGATGATTTTGTTCTGGATCGAGAACTTCTAACAATGCCGATGCTGGATCGCCGCGATTATCCATTCCCATTTTGTCGATTTCATCGAGCAAAAATAATGGATTTTTTACGCCGACCTTCACCATTTTTTGAATGAGCTTACCTGGCAACGAACCTATATAGGTACGTCTATGACCGCGAATTTCTGCTTCATCGCGAACACCGCCCAATGCCATGCGCACAAACTCACGATTGGTTGCACGCGCAATGGATTCGCCAAGCGATGTTTTACCAACACCTGGTGGGCCAACCAAACATAAAATGGGGCCTTTGATTTTTTTGACGCGCTGTTGAACTGCCAAATACTCGAGAATGCGTTCTTTAACTTCGTCCAAACCAAAATGGTCTTTATTCAAGACTTCTTCTGCACGCGTTAAATCATGGCGAACTTTACTGCGTTTTGACCAAGGTACTTTCACCATCCAATCAATATACGAACGCAAGACCGATGCCTCTGCCGACATAGGAGACATCATTTTCAATTTATTTGCTTCAGCTCGCGCTTTTTCTTCAACGTCCTTAGGCATACCAGCGGAAGAAATTTTGCGTTCGATTTCATCGACCTCGCCAACTTCTTCGCCCATTTCACCAAGTTCTTTTTGAATGGCTTTTATTTGCTCATTCAAATAATACTCGCGCTGACTTTTCTCCATTTGTTTTTTAACACGGCCGCGAATTTTTTTCTCGACATGGAAAACATCAACTTCGGTATCCATCAAGGCCAGCAAATGATTGAGGCGTGCACGCACATCAACAATTTCAAGAATTGCTTGTTTTTGCGGTAACTCTAAAGACATGTGCGCAGAAATCGTGTCCGTCAAACGACCCGGATCATCGATACCAGACAGCGAGGTAATAACTTCAGCAGGCACTTTTTTACTTAAGCTAACGTATTGTTCAAATTGCGCAACGGCTGCGGTAACCATCGCATGTGCTTCTGAACCTGAAACACCTATTTCTTCCAAAGGCTCAGCTTGAGCGCGGAAATAAGTATCCATATTTTCGATTTTTTCGATCTGCGCACGCTCTTTACCTTCAATAAGCACTTTGACTGTACCATCGGGTAATTTTAACAATTGCAGAATCGAAGCGATTGTACCAACGCGGTAAAGATCATCCTCATTAGGATCATCAACAGCAGGATCTTTTTGCGCAACCAATAATACTTGTTTATCAGCTGACATCGCTTTTTCAAGCGCTTCAATTGATTTTTGCCTACCCACAAATAAAGGCGTGACCATGTGAGGGTAAACCACCACATCGCGCAGCGGTAAAAGGGGTAAATCGTTTACAGTTGATAAACCAAAATCTTGCGTGCTCATAGGCATCCTCTCTCACTGAAGCCAAAAACCTCATTAATGTGTTAAGAGTGGGGGATATTTATTGAATTACAAGTTTGTCACAAACAAATAAATAAAAAGAGCGCTAATTAGCGCTCTTTTTATACAACTTAGTCATTAAACGATCTGCAATTATCAATCGGCGGTTTTAGCCGATTTTTCAGGGTTTTCATAAACCAACTTAGGTTCAGACTCCCCTTTGATTACAGACTCATCGACAACAACTTTAATAACGTTCTCTTCCGATGGAATACGATACATAGTATCGAGAAGAACATTTTCCATGATCGAGCGAAGACCACGTGCACCTGTTTTTCTTTCCATCGCGCGCTCAGCAATTGCATCCAACGCATCAGGACGGAAATCAATAGAAACACCTTCCATTTCGAACAAGCGTGCATATTGTTTTGTAAGCGCATTACGCGGTTCAGTCAGGATTTGCACAAGCGCAGGCTTATCCAATTCGTCCAACGTCGCCAATACTGGTAAACGGCCAACAAATTCAGGAATCAAACCGTATTTCACCAAATCTTCTGGCTCAAGATCTAACAGCGTTTGGCCAAAATTACGTTTCTCATCTTTACTCTTCACTTCTGCCGAGAATCCGATACCGCCTTTTTCAGAGCGATCGCGAATAACTTTATCTAAGCCGGCAAAAGCGCCGCCACAAATAAACAGAATGTTTGAAGTATCAACTTGCAAAAACTCTTGTTGTGGATGCTTACGACCACCTTGTGGTGGAACAGAAGCAACTGTGCCTTCGATAAGCTTCAAGAGTGCTTGTTGCACACCTTCGCCTGACACGTCACGAGTAATTGATGGATTGTCAGATTTACGTGAAATCTTATCAATTTCATCAATGTAAACAATACCTTGCTGAGCCTTATCCACATCGTAGTCGCATTTTTGCAACAATTTTTGGATAATATTTTCAACGTCTTCACCAACATAACCCGCTTCGGTAAGCGTAGTCGCATCGGCAATGGTAAATGGAACGTCTAACATTCTGGCCAATGTTTCAGCCAACAATGTTTTACCACTACCCGTTGGGCCGACTAGCAAAATGTTACTTTTACCTAGCTCTACTGGCTCTTTTTCTTTGCTTTTGGTGCCAATACGCAAGCGTTTGTAATGGTTATACACCGCTACAGACAACACTTTTTTAGCGCGTTTTTGACCAATAACGTATTGATCCAAAATAGCGGATATTTCGTGTGGCTTAGGAAGCTTCTCAGAAGACCCTTCAACAACACTTTCCTGGATCTCTTCACGAATAATATCATTGCAAAGATCAACGCATTCATCGCAGATAAATACTGATGGACCTGCAATCAGCTTGCGAACTTCGTGCTGACTTTTGCCGCAAAATGAGCAATACAACAACTTGCCATTTTTATCGCCAGCATCACTTGTGTGATCGGTCATTGGAACTACTCCATATTAGTAAGCAAGACATCTGCTTAGGAATAACGTGGTACAGAGTACAAGCTAACGGTCGACTCTAATATCTAACAAGAATAGACCTTTTGGATCAACTTGCACGCTTATCAATCACAGAGTCAATAAGACCATAGTCTTTAGCTTGCTCTGCAGACATAAAGTTGTCGCGCTCAGTATCAAGCTCAATTTTCTCAACTGGCTGACCAGTGTGCTCAGCCATCAGCTTGTTCAGTTTTGAGCGTATGGTCAAGATTTCTTTAGCTTGAATGTGAATATCAGACGCTTGGCCTTGTGCACCACCGCTTGGCTGGTGAATCATCACACGTGAATTTGGCAGGCAAAAACGCTTACCTTTAGCGCCAGCATTCAACAAAAAGGCACCCATACTGCAAGCTTGGCCAATACACATAGTGCTGACATCTGGCTTGATAAATTGCATAGTATCGTAAATCGACAAACCAGCAGTTACGGAACCGCCTGGTGAATTAATGTAAAGATGGATATCTTTATCGGGGTTTTCAGCTTCCAAAAAGAGTAGCTGAGCCACCACCAGGTTTGCCATGTAATCTTCTACAGGGCCTACCAAGAAAATCACGCGCTCTTTGAGCAAACGTGAATATATATCAAATGAGCGTTCGCCACGGGCTGTTTGCTCAATAACCATAGGCACGAGGCCACTATTGGTGACAATGGGCGATGCATTTTTTGAGTAATCGTAAGACATATTGCCTTTTATCCTTATTCAAGGGTTGCAACAACTTTGGAGATCCGAAAGTTGACGGTATTAGACAATAAGGAGCTTAACCTGTGATTTGATTATATGCCAGTATCAAGCGTAAATTGCGGAGAAATTCTAGAGAAGGGAGCCGCAAAACAAGCGTTTTGCGGCTTTTTTAAACAAATTAACGTTGTGCGTTAGCCTTGATAATTTCATCGTAGCTTGATACTTGATCGGTCACTTTAGCGGTAGCCAAGATGTGATCTACCACTTGATCTTCTAGCACTGCAGATTCAACACCCGCTAACAATTCACGATTGCTATTGTAGTATTCAACCACTTCTTTAGGATCTTGATAAGTAGAAGCGATATCTTCAATCATAGCGTTTACACGCTTGGCATCAGGCTTCAGCTTGGTAGATTTGATAATTTCACCAACGATCAAACCTAAGGTTACACGACGTTGGGCTTCTTCTTGGAACATAGTGTCCGGCAACAAAGATTTGACGTCAAAGTTTTGCTGTTGGCCGCCAAAGCGCTGCATCATTTGATCGCGCAACACATTGATTTCATTGGCAACTAATGCTTTTGGCAAATCAGTGGTGTGCGAACCAATCAATACGTCCATCACTTGAGTTTTTACTTTAGCTTTAAGCGCATTAGCAAGCTCGCGCTCCATATTGGCTTTTACTTCTTTGCGGAACTGCGCTTCACCGCCGTTTTCAATGCCGAATTTAGTGAAAAACTCTTCATTTAATGCAGGAAGTTGCGGTTCAGAAACAGAATTTACGGTAATTTTGAATTCAGCAGCAGCGCCTTTTAGTTCTTCTGCTTGGTAGTCAGCAGGGAAAGTCACCTTGATGGTTTTTTCCTGGCCAGCTTTCATACCAACAACGCCATCTTCAAAACCTGGAATCATTGATTTTGAACCCAACACCAAGTTTTGGTTGTCGCCTTTGCCGCCTGCGAACTCAACACCATCTTTGGTGCCAAGGAAATTGATATTAACTTGGTCGCCATCCGCAGCCGCGCGCTCAACAGGAAGCCAGATTGCTTGATGCTTACGCAATACTTCAATCATGTTAACAACATCAGCATCAGTAACGTCTGCGGTGTAGCGAGTAATGTCGTACGCAGACAAATCACTCAACTCAACGGTTGGGTAAACTTCAAACGTAGCAACGTATTGAAGATCCTTACCAGCAGCAAGTTGTTTAGCTTCAATTGATGGCTGGCCAGCAGGCTTTACGTTTTCTTTTTGTACGGCAGCGTAAAAAGAGCGGTTAATAACATCGCCAACCACTTCTTGACGCACACCAGCGCCAAAGCGTTGTTGCACAACCGACATTGGCACTTTGCCCTTGCGGAAGCCTTTGATAGCCACTGTACGAGCAGCTTGTTTTAAACGGTTTTCAACTTCGGTGTCAATTTGTTCAGCGGGAACACCAATCGTAAGACGACGTTCTAGACCAGAAGTGGTTTCAAGAGAAACTTGCATATCTGCCTCATTGAAGATAGATGTGAGCATTTTGATAGAGCCGCAGCGCGACTCCGAGGAATTTGTATGGTGCGGACGGAGAGACTCGAACTCTCACACCTTGCGGCGCCAGAACCTAAACCTGGTGTGTCTACCAATTTCACCACGTCCGCGTTGCTTCAAAACTTCAGAAGCGATTCTACTTGCATGTTAACTGATTGATTTTTATACAAAAATCGAACTTATCAACCAGCCCTACACTTGAAGGGTGCAAATTGTGCCATAGAGCTTTGCAGTGTTCAACCGTTACTGATGTTTAAGGTGAAAATAACTAAAACTCCGCGCTGGTTTCACGTTGGCGCTTCACCAAAGCCAGGAAATCAGTGTGCCATGCGAGGATAAGGGGAATATCGACCTGAGAGATATCAAAACGTGGGTCAATGTTTACCGCGCTGATAATAATCTCGTTTTCTTGCGACTCCTCAGAAACCGTTGCTAGCGCAGTCGATACAGGCACCACCCATAGCGCATCGTAATAGCGATGCAGTTGCGCGAGCCAGGAATTAGTATTCTTGCGCAGGGAAATTAATTCTTCTGCTTCCGCTGGATGTTTTTTGGCGGCGAGAAAAGCTTCACTCAAGTCCGACTCGGTACGAATACCTGAAACGTTTTTAAGCCAATAAGTTTCTGCAATTTCGCGCAAGTAATGTTGATACGCGCACACCAAATGAAAAGCTGCAGCTTCTTTTAATGCGTTGCAATGAACAGACGTAAGATTATTGACATCGACGCCATCCAATAACGCACGGACTTGCGCCAGTTTTTGGTTTACACGTGTGAGAGATATATTGGCCATAATAAAAATAATCTACAACGAAAATATTAAGAAAGAGAAACCATAAAGAAAATGGGCAATGACTTATACAATCATTGCCCATCATAAAACACTAAAACGCTACTGGAAAATTACTTTTCTGAAGCTTTCCATTTTCCGCCTTCATAAAACGCTTTCCAACCTGTCGCTTTACCGTCTACTTCAGTTTGTACATATTGCTCTTTTGTTTTGCGACTGAAGCGAACAATGGTTTTGATTCCGTTAGGATCTTTTACCGGTGCAGACAATAAGAAATGATATTTAGGATCAATCTTATCTTTTACCGTTAACAATTCTGCAACCAAAGGCGCACGTGTTTCGCGATTTTTAGGAAACTGGCTTGCCGCAAGAAATAAGCCCGCCGCACCATCACGCAATACGTAATGATCATCCACTTTTTCGCAGCGCAAATCAGCCATCACAATCGGATCAACTTTTGGCGGAGCAGCTTCGCCGCTTTTTAACAGCTTGCGAGTATTTTTACATTCGCTGTTGGTACAGCCAAAATATTTACCGAAGCGACCGGTTTTAAGTTGCATTTGATTGCCGCATTTATCGCACTCGATAGACGGACCTTCATAGCCTTTAAGTTTGTAAGTGCCCTGCTCAACTTCATAACCGGCACAATCCGGATTATTACCGCAAATATGTAACTTGCGCGACTCATCCAGCAAATACGAATCCATTGCTGAATTACATATTTTACAACGGTGTCTATTGCGAAGCTGTTTTGATTCTGCTTCTTCATCGGCATCCGCATCAACGGCTTCGTCACCAGAAACCAAATTCATCGTATGCTTGCAACGCTCTTTTGGCGGCAAGGCATAACCAGAACAACCTAGGAATACACCGGTTGTTCCCGTGCGAATCTGCATGTGGCGACCACAAAGTGTGCAAGGGATATCAGTTTCCGTCGGGTCATTAGCACGCATACCTTTGTTGGCACTTGATGCTAATTTTAATTTTTTCGTGAAGCCCGCATAAAATTCGTCGAGTAGTTTGCGCCAGTTTTTTCCACCTTGCGCAACAACGTCTAACGACTCTTCCATATTGGCAGTGAAACTGTAATCCATTAGATCATCAAAACTTTCCACCAAACGCTCAGTGACAATATCACCCATTTTTTCAGCGTAGAAACGGCGATTTTCAACGCGCGCATAACCACGATCTTGAATCGTAGAAATAATCGCAGCATAAGTTGATGGACGACCAATCGCGCGCTTCTCCAATTCTTTTACCAAACTCGCTTCCGTGTAACGCGCAGTTGGTTTAGTGAAGTGTTGATTCGGATTAACTTTAATCAACGGCAATACTTGCCCTACTTTCATATCAGGCAATACAACATCTTCATCTTTTTTAGCGACTTGTGGCAACACTTTGGTGAAACCATCAAAGCGAACCACACGGCCGCGTGTACGCAATTCAAAATCGCCTGCACTCACTACAACGCCAGTACTGGTGTATTCCGCAGGGCTCATTTGGCAAGCGACAAATTGTTGCCAAATTAACGTATACAAACGCTCAGCATCGCGCTCCATTGCGGTAAGATTATTTGGCATCACGCTAACGTTAGAAGGACGAATTGCTTCATGCGCTTCTTGTGCGCCTTCTTTGCTGGAATAAGCGACTGGCGACTCTGGTAAGTAACGTTTACCAAAGTTTTCTAAAATATAATCGCGACATGAATCCACCGCATCTTTACTAAGATTGGTTGAGTCGGTACGCATGTAGGTGATGTAACCCGCTTCGTACAAACGCTGCGCCATCATCATGGTTTTTTTCACGCCAAAGCCCAAACGTGTGCTCGCCGCTTGTTGCAACGTCGATGTAATAAAAGGAGCAGAAGGTTTTGATTGCGTCGGTTTATCTTCACGACTGGCGACGGTGTAAGTCGACGATTGCAGGCTTTTAACAGCCGCCATTGCCTGCGCTTCATTAACTGGCTTAAACGCCTCGTCACCTTTCTTTTTAACTTCAAAAGGAACGATTTCACCCTTTCCAGCCTGAAGGTCAGTAAATACTGTCCAATATTCTTCCGGGATAAACGCGCGAATTTCGCGCTCGCGCTCAACAACTAAACGCACAGCGACTGATTGCACACGACCTGCCGACAAACCACGAGCCACTTTTTCCCACAATAACGGCGATACCATGTAGCCCACAACGCGGTCTAAAAAGCGGCGCGCTTGCTGTGCATCAACGCGATCCTGATCGATACGACCTGGGTTTTCAAAGGCGGTTTGAATCGCTGTTTTGGTAATTTCGTTAAACACCACGCGGCGATAACGCTCGGAATCACCACCAATAGCCTCACGTAAGTGCCACGCAATGGCCTCTCCCTCTCTATCCAAGTCAGTTGCGAGATAGATGATGTCGGCTTTTTCGGCGAGTTTTTTCAGTTCATCCACGACTTTTTCTTTGCCGGGAAGGATTTCATAATGCGCAGCCCAATCGTTTTCCGGGTCAATCCCCATACGATTAATCAATTGGCTTTTGCTTTTTTTGGCTTGATAAACAGCTTTATCTTCAGGAGACATCTTACGTGTCGCCGCCGCTTGCTTGGCGCGTTCTTTGGCATCCACGGGCTTGGCGCCACCACTGGTGGGCAAATCGCGAATATGGCCGATACTGGATTTAACGATAAAATCACTGCCAAGATACTTGTTAATCGTTTTGGCTTTGGCAGGTGATTCTACAATAACTAAGGATTTGCCCATGTTTTAACTGTCTTTTTTAATCGATTGGAGTGTTTGGGTGTGGGCGAAGGTATCGCCAATGTAGAGCAAAGCATAGTCACAAAATAATTACTTTGCCGAAAAGGTGCGCATATATAAGACCTGAAACCGCTACGGTCAAGTAAATGTTCACTATCGGCTTATTTCAAGAGTAACCTGGAACGCAGTAAATAACGCCATTCCCCAACACCCTAAAATAAAGTTTATTCTTTTAATATCATTGAGTTACTTTACAAAAGGCCATCAATGAACCATAACTAGATGATGTGATTTATTAACACTTTTTTGTTAGGCACTTAATCTCATGCTTGCAGTGATCATCTTTCTTCTTCTTGCGGTTATCTCACTTTTCATTGTCAATGCCATTAATGGCATTCAAGAGAAAGAGCGAATCCGTCGCCAGAGCCAGCGGAAATTAACAGTGCACGCTGACTCATTAATAAACACAGTTAACGCGCTCGAGCAAATGGTGCCCAACAAAATGATCGCCAAGGTTATCAATGATGAAGCCATCAAGATACTCAAGGAAGCACTGGCGCTCGAAAAAGGCCCCTCACCCCACACCACACACCTTGAAAGTAGCATTCAACAAGCACAGTTACATTCAGACGTATTAGCAGCAGCTAACGCAAGTGACATCAAGGCTAATTACCAACAAGAAACCGATGCTCAAATTACCTACGCACAATCAGAACTGAAGGAAGCGCTTAACATTCTTCGTCAGTTTAGCTTCGAAAATATCATCACTGATGATGAATTTACTATTTATGAAACTGACCTTTTATGGGCAATATTAATGGTGAACGTCACATCTTGCATTGGTCAAGGCCAAAGAATGTTGGCGATGGGCGATCGTTTTGTTTCAAAAAGTTTATTACAAAAAGCACACAATTTATTGGCTGAGTCGTCACTTCCAGACCCTAGGCGCGTAGCAATGATTGCTGAAGTGGATGAAATCATTGAAGGAAAACGTGAAGCAATGAGCCCGCACTTGTTACATCAATAGATGTGTAATGCTAGACAGGTTTGACTTGTAATTTTTTAAGATCCTGCAGCAATCCCATTACCTGCTGAAGAACTGCTTCACCACCCTTCTCATACCAATACACACAAATACCTTGACTGCCAACGCTAACGGCACGCACATTTTCAGGAAATAATGGTAAATATTTTTTCAGTATGTTTTGTTCAGCATCAGTGGCCCGCACCTTTCCTTGCCACGCCCAAGAACCTAAAAAATGAATCTCATGTTCATAGCTTGTGCGCAACAGCAGCCAATCATCGTTTTGGTGATCTTTGATCGGCGCAAAAAAATAGACGGGAATAGGCGCAGGTTTTTCAATTTCGCTAGGTTGTTGCGGTAAATTTTTAACGGAAAAACGAATTCCTTTTGTGAAAGCAATTGCGCGCAAGTTTTCTTTATTTTTTTGTGCAGTATCTGGGCGCATCATCATCATCGGACCAACGATTAATGCAATCACAACAACCGTAATAATTACAAACCACATCATTATCTTTAAATTCCTAAACTGGATAGGGGTTGATTATCTGTCTATTCTGTAATAATAATCTAGCAGACAATAGTTGTATGTTAACTAAAGAACATTTCGCATTTAAACGCCAATGGAGTGATATTAATGACTCAATCGCCTTGTTTGTATAAACATATTCTTGTGGGCTTAGATTTGTCAGAAGAATCTCCGGCAGTGCTCAAGAAAGCAGTTAACATTGCCCGCGCTTGCGGCGCGCAATTAAGTATTGCACATGTGATAGAGCCAATCACATTTGCCTATGGCGGTGACATGCCAGTGGACTTGTCAGAAGTTCAAGATTTACAAATCCAAAAAGCAGAACAAACGTTGCAAACACTTGCGCAAAATTTGGATATGCCGGTTAAACAAAAACACGTTCTGGTAGGACAACCCGCGACAGAATTACATTATTTGGCGCAGCAAGAAAATGCAGAATTAATTATTGTAGGCAGCCATGGCCGCAAAGGCTTTGCGCTACTATTAGGCTCAACGCCAAATAGTGTTTTACATGGCGCAACCTGCGATGTGCTTGCTGTTTTTGTCAGCGCACACACCACTGGCGAATCATAAACTAATCCAGTGGGCATAAACTAATCCGCCTGCTGCATATCTTCCAATTCAGCCCAACGCTCAAAACATTGCTCTAATTGTAATTCTGCTTGCGCAAGCCCCTGTAACTTTTCTTCGATAAGTTTTGGCGCTTGCTGGTAGAAATCAGAGGCTGCAATTTGCGTTTTTAATTCCGCCAATTTCTGCTCAACAGACTCGATAAGTTTTGGCAAATCATCAAATTCTTTTTGTAGTTTATAGCTTAATTTTTTAGCGCGTGCCGGAGTACGCGCAGCTGTATTATTAGCTGCTTTGTCTGTTAATTCCAACACTGCAGGTTTCACGTCTGGAACCGGAACAGCAAGCGCAGCCACATCAGTTTCAGGCAAATCCGCCTCTGTCCACTTGCCGCCCTGACGAATCCAATCATCGTATCCGCCGATATATTCAAGCACGTTACCACGACCTTCAAACGCAATCACACTACTGACAATATTATTCAAAAATGCACGATCATGGCTTACCAATAATACAGTGCCTTTGTAATCCGTTAAGATTTCTTCAAGCAACTCTAGCGTTTCAACATCGAGATCATTCGTCGGTTCATCGAGCACTAATAAGTTGGCAGATTTACTGAATAATTTTGCCAACAACACACGATTACGTTCACCGCCCGATAGAGCCCGCAAAGGTGTGCGCGCACGTTCACCACTGAACAAAAAGTCACTTAGGTAGGAAAATATATGTTTCGACTTTCCGTCGATTTCAATAAAATCGCGACCTTCTGATACGTTATCAACCGCACTTTTATCCAAATCCAATTGATCGCGCAGCTGATCAAAATAAGCGACTTTTAAATTTGTACCCAATCGAACCGAGCCGGATTGCGGTTGCAATTCGCCTAAAATTAATTTCAATAGCGTACTTTTACCAGCACCGTTTGCACCAACCAAACCAATGCGATCACCGCGCACAATAGTCGATGAGAAATCTCTCACAATCGGTTTGTTGCCCCACGAATAAGATACATTTTTTAACTCAGCAACTAACTTGCCTGATGCCTCACCAGTCGCCAAAGCAAAGTTCGCTTTGCCGATGACTTCACGACGCTCTGCACGCACATTGCGCAACTCTTTTAACGCACGTACGCGACCTTCATTACGCGTGCGGCGCGCCTTAATCCCTTGGCGAATCCACACTTCTTCTTCCGCCAATTTTTTATCAAACAATTCGTTGTGACGCGCTTCTTCTGCCAACGCTTGTTCGCGATATACTAAATAACTCGCATAATCTCCAGACCAATAACGTAAATGTCCGCGATCCAATTCCACAATGTGTGTGGCCAAAGTTTGTAACAGCGAACGGTCATGAGTGATGAATACCAATGCGCCGTTAAAGTTTAATAATTGCTTTTCTAACCAATCAATCGCAGCGATATCCAAATGGTTGGTCGGCTCATCGAGCAGCAACACATCCGGATCTAATACCAAAGCGCGAGCCAACGCCACACGACGACGCCACCCACCTGAAAGTTCGCGCATATATTTTTCGGCAGGTAAATCTAAACGCGTTAAAATTGATTCGACTTTTTGCTGCATTAACCAACCATCTTGCGCTTCAATATCGTGCTGGAGTTTTTCCATACGAGCTAAAATATCGTCAGTAAATTCTGTGCCGTGAGCAAGATGATGATACTCACTCAACAGATCACCCAAACCTGGAAATGCACTCGCCACCGAATCAAACACCAAGCGATCATCCGCATCCGGTAAATCTTGCTCAAGGCGTGCAATGCGAACACCGTTTTGCAAAATCACATCGCCTTTATCTAAATCCACATCGCCTGCAATAACTTTTAACAAGCTGGATTTACCTGCGCCATTGCGGCCGATAAGACACAAACGATGGCCTTTTTCCACCACCAATTCCACTTCGTCCAGCAAGACTTGCAGGCCGTAACTTAGATAAGCTTTTTCGATTTTAATAAGGGACATAAATAAAGTTCTTGAAGGCTGGTTGGCGGCGAATTTAAACAGCTATAATCGCTGCCACGGGATTTTAAGGGCGGCATGATACCCTGTTTTAGCGGGTTCACCTAGGCCAACCACTCAATTCCGGTAATGCTTGCCAGCCCATAAAAATGATAATTATCGTGTTTCATCAAGGAGATGTGTTTTGAATAAAACAATGAATTGCCTATTAATAGCCTTAGCTTTTAGTGCTACTTGCGTAATTACTGCTTGTACCACTCATCCCGCAACAACACCAAACCATGTGATCTCTATAAGCCCACTCGATAAAGACCATATAAAAGTTGAATACAAACTGCTTGCAGACTCTATCGAACTTTCTGAGTTTTATGGAGGGAGATCCCCGCAGCTACGCGATAACTGGAAACCCCTGAACAATTGCGGAGAACTTCTTAACGGTAAAACATTAACTCAACATAAAGGCTGTAACAGCGTCAGCTTTTCTGTACCGATTGAAGCGAAAATTATCGACCGAGTAAATGCTATTGCCTACCCCATGGGTGAAGAAGGTGTATTAATACATACAGGAACCTTTGCGATCAATGCTGACAATGTTATTTGGCAATTTTCATCCTCTAAAGGCAGCTTAGTTATTGACGGCATTACGATAGATAAAAAAACCAGCATTCAACAAAACATGCAAAATTCCATTTACTACACGGGTGTATTTTTTAGCTATCGAAAAATTCCGCCCAATACTTATGTTTTTGCGACTACAAGTGTACCAGATAAACTTTTACATGAAATTAGCGATGGCAGCCAACAAGTGAGTCAATATTATCAATCCACTTATCCATCGCTGAGCTTTTTACAGCCCTCGCTTTTTATTAACAATATCATTCAGCCAAACATAAATGGTAGCCAATCTGATGTTTCATCGCACCGTATGATTCGTTTTGGCTTTTTTAATTGGCAAGACAATCAATTCGGAAATGCTCGCGAAACCGCTGCTCATGAATTCGCTCATGTTCTTCAACCAAAAATAGATAATCCTCCTATTGTGAGCGAAGGTGGAGCTGAATTTATTCGCTGGATAGCTGAATATCGCATGGGCTGGCGCGATAAAAATTATCTTGCCAATAATTTTAGCGACGCGCTGCAATTTTGTTTGGATTCTGCCGACAGTCAATCCTGGCAAAACATTAAAAACAAACAAGGTAAAGGTGGCTACACCCCCTATACCTGCGGATTAGCGATGCATGTTATCGCTTTAGCATCTCGTCAAAACCCTGAGAATGCCGAACAAACCTTAGGCGCTTATTATTTAAATGCGAAAAATAATCCACACATTGATTTTGCCCAAGCAATCGAGTGCGGCACGTTAAACGATTGTAAACCTCACTTTTTGTCAAGATTACTTGAAGGAGACGAAAGCATTGCAGACGTATTTGAATCACAGCTTAATAAATTGTCGCTTATCAAAAGCAAAAGCTATGGCGAAGCATCATCCCTGCAACAATTTGGCACAAAAGCGTTTTGTAGCTTAATGCTGGAAGATTGCGAGGGAACTGATGTTTACACACTTCAAGATCACTTCAAAACTGGCAATATGCTTACGTGTAAATCCTTGCCGCATAACGCAAACATTACCAGTGTCGAAAGTGTTTCTTACTTTAAAGATCCATTAAAAGCCATTGAAGCGCAAAACAATGGATGCAGTACGAAACATCAGGTCACCTTACGTACGCTAGACAATCAATCCATTAAAATAAGCTGCACAAAAACATTCACTCCGCAAAAAAATCACTACGACATCGATATAGACAAACTATTACCACTACTAGATAAACATTAAAAAAATGCCCTCAAATGAGGGCATTTTTTATTTCTTGTTTAACAAAATTAACGTTGTTCCACTCAATAGATCGTGCAGCATTTTTTGTTGCGGATGAAAAAATTTGTACCAATAACCAAATCCTAACAGCAGTAAAGATAGGATCGCCGCAAGGCTGCGAATAACGCATTGCTTGTAACTTGCATACTGATAAGTTGTTGCATCCAGCATTTGAAAACGCCAGGTTTTCATACCCAAAGTCTGACCAAATCTGTGCCAAAAGTACGCATAAAAAAATACCAATACAGCCAGCCAGCCCACACTAATCAAACTACCGGAAAGTATACTCCATTGAATGCGCTGCCCTACCTCAGGCTGCCCCTGAATCGCCACACGCAACCCCACAACTAACGCGCCGTAAGCAATACTAACCGCCGCCAATAATAGACAGTCATAAACCATAGCAGCAAAAATTCGCAGTAAACTAGGCGATTCGTAGCGTAATACCGAACTTGGCTGTGATGGGTTCATAAAATACACAAATTCAACGTATGAAAAGAGTCATTGGTAGGAATCGTCACTGATAGATATCTAAATAGGCCTACTCGCCAGTAAAGTCATGGAACAAAAGCAAGGCTCAAGTATAAACAGAGTTTAGCTACAGAATAAGCACATCAGAAACAAAAAAGGCCTGCATTTCTGCAGGCCTTTCTATGTTTGGTACCAGTGGTCGGACTCGAACCGACACGCTTTTAAGGGCGCGGGATTTTGAATCCCGTGTGTCTACCAATTTCACCACACTGGCAAAGTGGGGCGCATTATATCAATGGGTTTTGCTGCGTCAATCTTAATTTTTAGATTTTTGGCGCTATTAATCTATATTGGCAACAATGATCATTTAACAGCCACTAATGCACCGGCTGAAACAACCAAAGCACTGAACGTGCGAACTCGTTACTCCATGCAGTCTCGTTATGATCGGCGCCAGCAACAATACTCAACGTTGCCTTATCACTTGGATGCCCACGTCTTAATACAGATTGATAGACTTTTTTCACATTAGGAACCATTGGTCCACCCTCAGCCGCCCCCATGTAGAAATACAAACGTGCATCTTTTGCTGCAGGCGTGGCTTCAAAAAAACCTATAGCACCAGCGCCAGCCCAATATGAAGGAGAAAATATACCGGCTTTGCTAAACACTTCGGGATATTTAACAATCGCATAATGCGACATTAGCCCACCCATTGAGCTACCCATAATGGCAGTGTTTTCACGATCGCCAAGGGTACGATATTGTTGATCAATCATCGGCTTCACAACGTTAACAATAAAGTCCATGTACTCCTTCCCTTCGGTTTTGCCAAATTTTTTATGATCCCAAGGATTGAGCTCTGTCATACGTTTATCCTGACCATTGTCTATACCCACGACAATAAGGTCCAGATGATTGGACTCTGACAAACTATTCAGCGTTTCATCAACTTTCCATTCGCCCGAATATGAAGTGGTAACATCAAATAAATTTTGAGCATCATGCATATACAACACCGGATAGTGCTTATTTGATTCTGCATAATGTGGTGGCAAATAGATACGGATCTGACGCTTGCGATGTAAACCAGGCATCTCCAGCGAGTCTTTAAGTACAACAATATTAGGTTGCGCAGTGGTTGATTTCTTGGTGGATACAGCTGTTTGGTGATTACTTTTACTGCTGCAAGACACCGCAAAAAATACGAATAAGAAAAAAAGGGAAATTTTATATAATCGATTCACATGAAAGTCCTTATTTTAAAGTTTTTGTTAAATGTAAAATTATTTATTAACTCAATTAACTCACAGAAAAAATCAATCAAAATACATATCTTTAGGGACATTGATGTTGCGAGGATATTTTGGTTTGTCGCCACGGCCACGACGGTGGTTGCGCAATTGGAATACGTAAGCGAGCACTTGCGCCACGGCAAGATATAAACCTGCGGGAATTTCGTGCTCTAATTCAGTGGTATGGAAAATCGCACGCGCAAGAACTGGGGATTCGATGATTTCTATTTTGTGTGCTTTTGCAATTTCGCGGATTTTTAACGCAATATGGTCACCGCCTTTAGCCAGCATAATCGGCGTTGCCATTGTTTCTGGATCATATTTAAGTGCTACTGCATAGTGCGTAGGGTTGGTGATAATCACATCAGCTTCTGGTACTTTTGACATCATGCGACGCTGAGCCATTTCGCGTTGCAATTGGCGAATACGGCCTTTAACTTCAGGCTTACCATCCGTATCTTTCGATTCGTCTCTAGTTTCCTGTTTAGTCATTTTTAATTTTTTGGCGTATTCATAAATTTGCAAAGGCACATCAACAGCGGCAATTAATAATGTTGCTGCGGACAATGCGATGGTTGCAACGATGCTGATTTTCGCAGAATGAAGAATGGCAATATTGATTTCTTCATCGCTTAATCGATACATATCTTGAGCATAAAATTTTAATACAAGAACAGTAGCACCAAAAAGAACGGCTACCTTTGCAAGTGCCTTTGCTAATTCAATCAGCGACTTTACTGAGAACATGCGCTTGAGGCCAGCCATTGGATCCATGCGGCTTAATTTAGGCTGCAAAGCATCCACACTGAACAACCACCCACCCAATGCAACAGGGCCGATGATGGATGCGGCCAGCATTAAGGCAAAGAATGGCATCATGCTAACCATCCCTTCATAAATTGCTGAAGCTAAATGGCTAATCATGGCATTGGTATCAAAAATAGTAGCGCGACTTAAAATAAAATTAGCGCGAGTGAGACCAATGATTCTCGCGAACATAAAGTCCGCGAAATAATATAACCCTATTGCACCAAACAAAAGAACGACCGAGGTTGTAAGGTCACGCGAACGGGGAATTTGCCCTTCTTCACGCGCCTTCTCAAGTTTTCGCCCACTGGCCTCTTCCGTCTTTTCCTGACTGTCGTCTTCTGCCATTAGGGCACCTCGAGCAACACTTGAACAGTCGATAAACCTTCTTCAATAATTTGATTAAAGAGAGGTAGGAAATTTGAAAGCGAATACCACATTAAAAGATAGCCAAACAAAATCATGATTGGCATGCCGACCGAAAACACGTTCATTTGTGGCGCAGAGCGGCTCATTACACCAAACGACATATTCACAATCATCATGGATGTTAATAGCGGCAAGGACACCAGCAAGCCTGTTGCAAACATCCACGAAAACATATCCACAATGTGCTTGTAATGCTCTTGGGTTAACCCTGTACCGCCAACAGGAAAACTAGCAAAGCTATCAATGATCATTTGAATCATGATCAAATGGCCATTAATAGCTAAAAATAGTAATGTCGACAGCAACAAATAAAACTGCGAAAGCACCGTAACACTCACACCGCTGGATGGATCATTTTGCGCAGCAAAACCCAAACCTAATTTAAGCGCGACCAATTGCCCCACCAAAATAAATACATGCAAGACAATTTGTAATGAAAAACCCAGAGCCATGCCAATCAATACTTCTTTCATAACCATTACCATACCCTGTAATGACATGAATGAAACAATAGGCGCATTCGGTAAAAGAGGAACAACCAGTAAGGTAGTAAAGAGCGCAAGAATAATTCGAATACGGGCAGGAACAGTTCGAGCACCGATGATAGGCACTGCAAAATAAAATGCGCTAATTCGTATTAACGGCCAAAGATATTGACCAATGAATTGATTGATTTGCGCTTCACTGACAACCAGTTCTTGCATATCGCCATCATCCAATCAGATAAGGGATATTGGTATAAAGCCGTGTAAACAAATCGGTAAATTTAGTGATAATCCAAGGCCCCGCAACCATCAATGTTACGATGGTCATAATTAAGCGTGGTAAAAAACTGAGTGTTTGTTCGTTAATTTGTGTGGCGGCTTGAAACATACTTACCAGCAAACCCACCAGCAAGCTAGGGCCAACGATTACCATCACCATGAGTACAATAAGATAAAACGCATCTGAAAAGAGATCCATTACCACTTCGGGAGTCATTATCGTATCCTCAGCTAAACGCCATAACTGGCGGCAAGTGTACCTACAATCATCGCCCAACCATCGACTAATACAAAAAGCATAATTTTAAATGGCAATGAAATAATTAATGGTGACAACATCATCATACCCATTGCCATCAATACGCTCGATACAACGATATCAATAACAAGAAATGGGATAAAAATAATAAAGCCAATTTGAAAGGCTGTTTTTAATTCACTGATAATAAAAGCAGGCACTAAAATATTAAACGGTGTTTCTTCAGGGCTTGCTATAGGTGCATGTTTGGCAATTCCTACAAACAAACCAATATCTGACTCGCGTGTTTGCGCCAACATAAACGCATGAAATGGTGCTGATGCTTTTGCGATTGCATCCTGCGCACTTATTTGTTGATTAATGTAAGGTTGCAACGCATCTTCATTCACTTTATCAAATACGGGCTGCATGATAAAAAATGTTAGGAACAATGCAAGGCCAATTAATATTTGGTTAGACGGCGATTGCTGTAAACCTAACGCCTGTCGCAAAATCGAAAACACAATAATAATTCGTGTGAAAGATGTCATCATCATTAACAATGCTGGCAAAAACGTCAGCATTGTCATAATGCCAAGTATTTGCAGTGTCACCGTGTAATCTTGCGTACCATCTTTATTGGTTTTAACCGTTAGCGCAGGCAAACCAGGAATAGCCGGCAGAGAGCCACCTAGATTAATGGCTGGTGCTTTGGTTTGCGTCAATGGAGTTTGATTTTGCAGTGGAGACGCCAAAGGCGGCGGCGTAGTTTGCGCAAAACTGTTTAACGAAAAAACAGCAACTAATAAAATCAAAAAATATTGCCAAGGGCGAATACTTTTTTTAGTACCCAAATACTGTATTTTTCTATCAAACATAACTGCCCTTACTCTTTTATATTCTTATGTTCAGAAGGCTGCGCTTTGCCAAGATTTTTCTGTTGCAATATTGCCATTAATTTCTGACTAAAATCTGACGCTGATGGCGCCTGAGACGATGTTTGATTATTTTTTTCAGCGTGCATAACTGGCTCATCAAACACATGCAACGTATTTATCTGAGTTGCTGTAACACCCAGCAGCATTTGTTTGCCGCCCACATCCACCAACATCAGCCGCTCCCGAGTTCCCAATGGCATAGCAGATAGCATTTTAATGGTGGAGTTTTGCATAAACCCACCCTGGCTAAAACGTTTAACAAACCAGGATAAACCATAAATCAACAATAATATTAACGCCAAACCACCCAATAAATTCGCTAGCTGCGATGTAGTGCTCGGCTTTTGCGTAGCAGGTAATGTGGGTTTATAGGCATTAATCGGCGATGTAGTTTGTATAGCCGTAGGAGTAACAACAGCCGCAGCAGAATTCGCTTCTACTACTGTAGGTTTTGCTTCTGTCGTTTTTATGTCTGGCGTTTTTATGTTTGTAGCTTGCATTACATTATCCGCATGTACGTTAACGGATAAAATATTGAATACAAAAAAGCAAACAACCAATGCAATATAAAAACCGGCGAATTTATTGTTATGGTATCCGGTATTGTTTTTCATGATGGGGCCTTGAAAAATTAACGTGAATAAAAATCCCAGCAATGAATGGTGAATACATCCATTGCCTCTTAAAAACAACACCCTCTATTAAATTCTAACGTAGCTTTTTAATACGCTCGGCAGGGCTAATAACATCTGTCATACGAATACCAAATTTTTCGTTAACAACAACCACTTCGCCATGCGCAATCAAGGTTCCATTAACTAATACATCTAAAGGCTCACCGGCTATACGATCCAACTCAATCACAGCACCTTGATTAAGCTGTAATAAGTTACGAATGGTAATTGATGTACGGCCTACTTCCATTGATATGTAAACAGGAATATCTAAAATAACATCTAACTCTGGGTTAGTTGCAGCCGTATCAGTGTTATTTTTTTCATTATGAAACTCTTCAAGTGCGATAGGGCTAACGTCAGGGACAGCCGCTTCAGCAACAGCCTCATCGACATCAGCTTGCTCTGCCATAGCAGCAGCCCAATCATCGGCCATACCGTCTTGATCAACATCAACTTCATCATCACTTGCCATTTTTAACTCCTAATTTACCGTTTTTGGGCTTTGGCCGTTCAATCAAATCTTTAACTTTTAATGCAAGATTACCGTGGGATTGACCTAACTGTGTATTAAACATAGGCACACCGTTAGCCGTAAGCACATGAAAATCCGGGAGATCAATAGGAATCACATCCCCTACTCGCAATTCAACAATGTCTCGCAATGTAACTTCACGACGAACAATATCGCACTCTATATCGACTCTTGCATCTAACACATCTTCACGTAGCGCATTGAGCCAACGATCATCTTGCTCATCACTATCTGTTTGCAAACCCGAGTCTAATACTTCGCGCAAAGGCTCAATCATGGAGTAAGGAATAGTGATTTGAAATTCACCGCCGCCGCCGTCTAATTCAATATGAAAGCTGCTAATAACAACTGCTTCATTGGGGCTTACAATGTTAGCAAGTGATGGGTTTACTTCTGAATTCACATATTCAAAATTAATATCTATTATCGATTTCCAAGCTTCTTTTAAATCAATAAACGATTGAGTTAACACCATTTCTACAACACGAAGTTCCGTAGGTGTGAATTCACGACCTTCAATTTTAGCGTGACGACCATCGCCACCAAAAAAATTATCTACCAATTTAAAAACAAGTTTTGCATCGAGAATAATTAATGCTGTCCCGCGCAATGGACGGAACTTCACCATATTTAAACTGGTAGGAACATACAAGGTATGAACATACTCACCAAACTTTTGAATCCGCACACCACCTACTGATACATCCGCCGTACGGCGTAATAGGTTAAACATACTGATGCGTGTATATCGAGCAAAACGTTCGTTAATTAATTCCAAGGTGGGCATACGCCCACGCACAATACGATCTTGACTCGTAAGATCATAGGCTTTTACCGAGCCCGGCTCGGCGCCACCGCGCTTACCGCCGGATGAGGTATCTATGTCGCCATCATCAACACCATGTAAGAGGGCATCAATCTCGTCTTGCGATAATAGATCTTGCACAGGTTCTACCCTTTTATTGCATTACAAAATTGGTAAAAAGAACTTGGTCGATATTAGGCGCATCTTTACCATGCTCTTTCACGAACTTTTCTTTTTCTTTTGATGACAATCTTGCAAAAGCATCAGCTTGTTCTTTGTCAAGAATATCTTGTACGGCTTGTAATGCATCAGCACGTAATTTTTCTTTGCCTTCAACCGTTTGCAAATCATCAAAAATCTGACTGCTCAACAACAGTACCAAACTATTGCGTACCGCAGGCATATGAAGCTCTATTATTTTTAAGAGTGATTCATCGCGATAAGCAAACGTTAATTCTGTTTGTAAAAAACGCTGCCGCCCACCTACATCATAGTTAACCGTAAAGTTGGGTTTAAGCGCGTAATAGATGACAGGGCTTTCAACCGCTACAGCCTCTTCACTCGCTTTAGGCGCATCATCTGATTTACTTTGAGGTGACAAAAATTTCAAAGCCCCAATGGTGCCGCCAACTGATACGAGCACTAACAGCACTCCAGCGCCAATCATGATCATCATTTTTTTCTTTTTTTGCGAGGCTTCCGCATCTCCCACGGCAGGCGCAGGAGCAGCTTTCTTGTCGTCTTTTGGATTCGCCGCCATGTCAAAACTCCGTCACATTTTCTCGCTAATAGGGTTTGAGCAATAGCTATGCCAGCTATTGCTCATTGAAGAGTAGCAGCGGATTAAGTGTTTGCGAGAAATGAGGAGCAACTATTGCGTTTTTTTATCGCAATAGTTGGCATGAACCTAAGAGATGGATGTAATCCAAGCGGAATGGTTAAACAATCAACGTTACTTTTGCTTCAGTGTTATTAACAGTATGCAAACCCTTAACCCTTACGCGTAATGATCCACCAAGCGTTGTTGAACAATCGCTGAAACAGCTACGGGCGACTCATCGTCTTCCTGTTCGCCATGGCTACCCTGCCCTTGCTGTTCACTGCCCTCACCTTGGTGACGCTGAAAGGATCTATCAGAAACATCGACATTCACCAAATTCAAACCTTGCTCGTTAAACATATCACGCAAACGACCAAGGTTTTGATCCAGAACTTCACGCACACCAGCATGGTGACTCGTGAAATTGATGCTTGTTTGTTCTTGATTGACGCTGATTTTTACTTGCATGGGCCCCAGCTCTGGCGGATCAAGCCTTATTTCAGCGGAATGAACATTTTGCGCCGCAAGCCACAACACTTTTTCACCTACGGCCTGGCTCCATTGCGGCTGCCCAACTGGAACTGGCACCGCTGTTTGCACGACAAAACTTCGCGCTGCAGGAGATTGTGCATCTGCACCACGAACCAAAGAATCAAGAACCGAAGGAGTAGTTGAACTTGCCGCATTAGCAGACGTGATTGTATCGGTAGCACGCCCCTGAGAATCGGGAGAGCCTTGAGAGTTTCCATCGGCATTAGTATTCGTACCGGTACTGTTAGACATTGCCTGCAGCATTTTTTCGAAAACAGCTTTAGGGTCTGCTGAAGTGGCGGAATTATCATCGCTGACTGGAGACGTTACGGGAGTATCGCCAACCTTAGCTGCACTATTTTTAAGTATATCGGCGCCAGCGGATGCAATAACATTAGACACTACCTCTGCATCATCAACGACCGCAGTAATATTATTTGCGTCAATTCCTGTTGCTCCTGTCTTTGTTGCATCTATTGGTGCAGCAAGAGGATTTACTGCTTCTTGCTGAGACTCTTCCGCGGTATCGACAACAAGTGGGCTCTCAGTATTTGTGGCAACTGTATTTACAGTATTTGTTGCAGGTGCACTCGGAGTATTTACCGCCGGTGAGGCGTCAATAACGTTTTCCGTTGTTAATAGTGGGGAAGTATCTTCTAATACTGAGCTATCAGTCTGTTGTACTGTGCCCGTAGAGGCAGCAACAGTACCAGCTAGAATCGACGCTTGAGCAGTAGGCTCAGTTGGCACAGCTAATAAGACAGAAGCACTCTGAGCACCTTCCGTATCATCGTCTTTTTTAGTGTCATCGTCAGAAACAGCGCTCTCGTCACTCTTGGTATTTGTATTTGATTTTTCAGTGGACTGTGAAGCGGGCTTTTCAACAGATGTCGTAGTGTTGTTATCTGCAACGGCATCATCAGGCTTAGCTTTAAGGCGTTTATCCGCAGATGTTACTTTTTTAGCACAAGGTTCTTTTGGCTTAACATCTTGTTCTGGGCGTTGCTCTGAACGAACATCATCCAACGCGCGTTTAAATGCAGCGTGCGAGTTATCATCAGATACATTTCGTTGAGACAAAGTATTTGTTTTAGGTTGTACAGGTGATGTTAATAACACATTACTAACCGCCGAACTGCTATTCATTGCCACTGCTCCTACGCCATAACGGCAACATCTTGCCGCTTTTGCTGGAAGTTAAGGGTTATTAGAAAGATCTAATTGAATAGGAGCAAGGTGAGTGCCAACTCTGGCGAGGGGATGTAACAAAAAAATAGATGATTTATAGGCTATTTTAAAAAATCTTGAAGTAGTTTTTTAACGACAATAAACTCTTCTTGAATCTCACTGACATCAGCATCGAGCGATGCAAAATTTTCTTGTAAAGCATTGCGTTCAAGCGCACTGCATAAACTCGCTAACCGCGATGCACCAAGATTACTGCAGCTACCTTTAAAGCTATGTGCAGCACGGCGAATACCATCCGCATCTCTTATCTCTGCTGCACTATTCAGTGCCGAAATACGACTGCTTGAATCATTAAAATACGTATCAATTAAAAAGGTAAAATCCTCTTCCATAATCTCTTTCAAGGCATTGATTACATCGTAATCCAGATGTTGGTCAATTGTCATATCGCATTCCTATCAAACAAAGATCAAAGGTATAATGTCCAATAATAACAGTACATCACTACAGGCTAACTTAAGATTATGAGTTGTGTAATATCAAAAAAAATTTGAACAATGACTAATCGTCATTAACCCATTCAAAAACAACTTCCACCGTATTACCGCAACCAAAATAACGAACTGATTTACACAATCTTTCAATGAGTGCTATGCCGCGCCCACTATAACCTGTGGTTAATATTTCTTGTCCTTTGAGTGATTCAAAATCAAATCCGGTACCGCTATCCTTAACGCAAAGACATAAGGTTCCGCCATCAACTGTCGTCGCATACGTAAAATGAATGCGAACAAAACCCTCAGTAATCTCATTCAAACGTTTTTCACGTTCGACATAATACTCAAGGAAACCTTCAGGCGATGCTTTCATCGACGCACTCAATTCCAATACACCATGCTCCAGCGCATTAGAGTATAATTCCGCCAAAATAGTATAAAGGCTACCGCTAAAACTACGTAATTCAGGAACATCCATTAAAATGTTCAGTAAAAAAGGTAAAGGATCAAATACTTTAAAACTAGAGGGTTTTACCTCGAAACTCATCTCCCATACAACAGGTGATGATTTGCGCAGTAAAAAAGAATGCTCTGAATTGTGATTATCGTGAACAGGAGTTTCCATTTTTATTTCAACGATAGATAAATCATCGTCTTGCTCGCCACTACCAATAAATGATTTAACACTATTAAGCACTTCATCAAAAATTTTGTCTGGTTGTTGATTGCTAGCAAAAACATCGTGCAGCCGCTCTTCGCCATACATATCGCCCTCAATATTACGGGCTTCATGAATGCCATCCGACCACATAAATATTTTGTCACCCGCATCTAAATCAAAAACCTGTAAATCATCTTTAAAACTTTTATCCGCTAATACCCCTAACGGTAAATGGGTTGAGCGAAGATGCGTCAAACTGGCATCTTTTTTTCGATAAATGACACCTGCAGGCAACCCACCATTCCAGACTTTTAAACGATTGCGCCTAAAATTTAAATCCAAAATAGTTGCACAACAAAAAAGACCAACAGGCAAAATAGATTTTAATTTTTTATTAACTTCACGCAACACGTCTGGCATGGAAAAACCTTTATAAACCATGCCGTAAAATGTAGACGCTAGTGGCATAGCGCCAATCGCCGCCGGTAGCCCATGCCCTGTGAAATCACCCAACAGAACCATCATGTTGCCGTTGGGACGAATCGCAGCAACCAAAATATCACCATTAAACACGGCGAGTGACGATAAAAAATAACGGACGTTACTCGCATTCAAACAACCGCTGTGCGCAACATTATCAAATACTTGTTTCGCAACAGACTGCTCTTGCAATAGCCGATTATGATGTTGCGACAATTGATCGCGCTGGCTCAGCATAGTGGTATGCAAACCACGCATGCGGTTAAACGATTTGATTTTAGCTTTGAGGATAACGCGATTGTAGGGTTTCGATAAAAAATCATCGCCGCCAGCATCAAGGCAATGCACTAATGATTCAGTATCTTGTAACGATGTGAGGAAAATAATGGGGACTAGTTCATCGCCTGCCAATTCTTTTATTTGGCGTGCAGCATCAAATCCATCTAGCTCCGGCATAAGCGCATCAAGCAGAACAATATCAGGGCGCTGTTCTTTAAATAAGGCGACTGCTTCTAAACCATTTTTAGCAGAACAAACCCGATGCCCTTCTTTACGGAGAATCGATTCCAAAATCATGCGATCGGAATCGGTATCGTCTGCAACAAGAATGTTTAGGTTACCTATTTCAGTCATAACAACTGTTCCCACTCACTATCCATGGTGATAACTTTATCTGCCACACGCTTATTTCGATAGACACCAACGTACCTATCAAGCCATGTTTATTGAATGACAAACAACTGTTCGAAATTTGAAATTAAGAGAATTTTTTTCACATCAGTTGAGCAATTAATAATTTCAATATTAGAACGATCGCCACCAGCATGATCGCGCAACAGCAATAACATACCCAACGCCGAACTATCTAAATAAGATGTATTTTGTAAATCAACGCAATAATGACTAGGCGCTTTAGCCAATTTCTCATAAGACGCTCTGAAGTCTTGATGAGAGCTAAAATCGAATCGACCTTGAATGTAGATGGTCACTTGAGTTCCATCTGCTGAAACGGTAGACGTGATCGCCATGTTTAACCTCTTTGTCACATGATTCAACTGTTGCCGGTTAATATTAACGCGAGCAATGTTCCGATAGACCCTTAAAATTCTTAATTACGCAGCAAATATAACGTTAAGGGTAGCCGATAACTGTTCATTGTATAGCTACGTATAGCTACGTATAGCTACGTATAGTTACATTGTACCTATAACTGTACCTACATTTGTACCCACAAGAAGCAAATGCTTCTTGTTAGCATAAGGGTATTCTAAAACAAATCTCGGCGGCTGTATTGCTGTCCTACTAATTCATCCAATTCTTTTTGTAGACGCTTATCCGCTAAAGCATTTTCATCTTGCGTTAAACGCTCTATTAATTCTTTAATCGATTCGCATTTGTGATGAGCTATACGCCATAACTGCTGCAATCGATCAAATACTTTTTGTTGTCGCTCAATTTTTGCTTCCTGCTCGCCACGCGCTGTACCTAAGCGCTGAATAAACCCACTATAGGCAATCAGCTCATCGGGTCGCACATTCATTTTACGCCCAGAATAGGCATGTAAGTATTGCTTTGCGTATTCATCAAGCTGACGCAATTGTTCAATTTCTTGATCTACTAGCTGGCGTTGTTTTTGAAGTTGTTGCCCTGCATCCTGCTCTTTGCGTTCGGCCAATAACAACACAACTTGCATACGCTTTGCGCGTGATTCAGCCATGAGTTACTCCGTTAATGTCGATGCTGCGCAGCTAAAGGGCCACTGGCTTTAGCACCCTGTTGATTAGGGGCGCCAGGGTTAACATTGGTAGGTTTTAACAAGGCACGTAAATTTGCAAGGGACTCTGCCATCAACACAGGTTGCGAAATACCTTGCTGAATAAATGCGCGCAAATGAGGGAAACGATCTATCGCCATATCGGTTTCTGGATCAGCGCCCGGCGTATAAGCGCCAATTGCAATTAAGTCGCGATTTTGTTGGTAACGCGATAACAATTGTTTGAAACGTTGCATATGCCTGAGGTGATCTTCCGGCACTATGTTTTGCATCGCACGACTGATAGAGCCTTCCACATCAATCGCGGGATAAATCCCCTCTTCCGCCAATTTACGCGAAAGCACAATATGGCCATCCAAAATTGCACGCGCCGCATCGGCAATGGGATCTTGTAAATCATCGCCTTCCGTTAATACAGTGTAAAACGCAGTGATCGAGCCCTGACCTTCGGCGGCATTACCGGCACGCTCAACCAATTGTGGAATTTTGGCGAATACCGAAGGTGGATAACCTTTCGTTGCCGGTGGTTCACCAATAGCCAATGCGATCTCACGTTGCGCTTGCGCGTAACGTGTTAATGAATCCATCAACAACAAAACATTTAAGCCTTGGTCGCGATAATATTCAGCAATGCGACTGGCTAATTGCGAAGCACGCAAACGCATTAATGGCGCATCATCCGCTGGCGATGCAACCACTACCGCACGACGTAAACCTTCTTCACCCAGAATGTGATCAATAAATTCTTTTACTTCCCGGCCACGTTCACCTATCAAACCTACGACAACAATATCCGCCGTGGTGAATTTGGTCATCATGCCCATCAACACACTTTTACCGACGCCGCTTCCCGCCATTAAACCCAAACGTTGACCACGTCCAACGGTGATTAACGCATTGATAGCACGCACACCTACATCGAGTGTTTCACTGATGGGATGACGCAACATGGGGTTAATTTCTTGCGGGGCGAAATCGAGAAATTCATCGCCTACTAGCGGGCCTTTGCTATCCAACGGCTGACCAATACCATTGATAACGCGGCCTAATAATTGCGGGCCAATACGCATGCCTTGTTGTTTAGAGATAGGCACAACGCGCGCGCCGGGCTGCAAACCTTCGACGCGTTTAATCGGCATTAAAAATACTTTATCGCCAGAAAAGCCAACGACTTCTGCTTCAATACGACGGCCATCGTTATTGATAACTTCGCACTGATTGCCAATGGAAATATTTAAACCGACCGCCTCCAGCGTTAAGCCTACCGAACGCGTGATTCGCCCTTCAGCCAATGGCTCCACCACCGCTAATCGGCGCGGTGCGACTTGTTTTAAGCGGGAACCTAGGGATGGGCGATCAGAAAACATAGTGATTCCAGTTTATTGTCCTAATAAAATATACATATAATCGATAGAGTAGCATTGATGAAGTAGGAACGATTAAGTAGGAGCAATGGAGCAAAAAAATCATGCCATATTATTAGATGATGTTGTCATCCGGATTTTCAAGTAACGCTTCATTAGAATTTTCATCCAGCTTTTCTTCAAGAAGTTCATTCGTATTTTTATCGAGCGATTTATCTGTGCTTGCATCAGCACTTTCAACCAATACATCATCAAGATCATCGCCACCACTTGCTAACTGGCCTGTTAAAAACTGTTCTAATACAGTTTGTAAACGCATCGACACTGAAAAATCTACACGGCTTTCTGGCGTTTCAACACGACATCCACCGCGCTGCAATTGTGTATCGCCAAAAAACTTCCAGTCTAATTGATGTTCTGTTGCATAAGTTTGTAATGTAGTGACATCTTCTGGATTGAGACAAATACGAATATTTTTGCTACCGACAGGCAAGGCATCGACTGCCGTTTTTGCAAGTAATAAAATTTGGCTGGAATCTATTTGTAATTCGCGTTGCACAACGCTTTGTGTGAGCGAGCAAATAATATCGAGCAACATATTTTCCAAATCATCATCTTGTGCCTTAATCGGATCTAATAATGCATGCATGATTTGTTGTAAACGCTGTTGCTCAACCGCTAACTGTGCGCGCAATTCCATAAGGCCTTGCTGACGCCCTGCTTCGTAGCCTTCAGCATTACCTTTTTGAAAGCCGGCTTCATGACCTTGCTCAAAACCCTCTTTTTCAGCGGCCTCGTAGATTTCTTGCATCTCTTGCGCGCTGATGCCTACTTGTGGCGCAGGAGATTCTTCATCGGCAACCTCAGGTAACTCCGGCATCTCAATAATTTCGATGGTTTCTTTTTCTCGGCGCAACAATCTGTCACGTCGTTCACGCGCCTCTTTTTCGGCACTGGATAATATTTTTCCAGAGTCTTCAACCGGCGGCAGCATCCAGGATGTGACTTCCCCCAAACTTTCGACGGGAATGCGGCCAGGAAGTGATTTTGATGTCATTGATATACCTGTGGGTAAAACTTGTTTTTTACACAATAAAGAATCTGAGATAACACGCTAATCCGCGGCCAGCTCTCCCACTTAAACCATTACGTCTATTAAACTATTCCTCACTTAAACCATCGCCTCACCACTATCACCTAGTGTGATTTCGCCGGCATCAGACATACGCCGTGCAATAGTAAGGATTTCTTTTTGCGCCGCTTCTACATCCGACAAACGCATGGGCGGTTTGGTTTCCAAATCGTCGCGTAACAATTCTGCAGCACGTTTTGACATATTTTTGAATATTTTTTCTTTGAGTTCTTCGTCGGCACCTTTGAGCGCCACAATAAGAATTTCGGAAGACACTTCGCGCAGTAATGCTTGAATGCCGCGATCTTCCACATCTTTGAGGTTGTCGAAAACGAACATAAGGTCTTGAATTTGATTTCCCACATCTTCGTCGAGTTCTTTGATGGCGTCCATCAAATCTGCTTCGATTGAACCATCCAAATTGTTCATAATTTCCGCCGCCACTTTGTAACCACCCATAGCTTTGGTTTGCGATGTGGCATTGCCAGCGAATTGACGTTCAAGAATATCGTTCAATTCTTGCAACGCAGCGGGCTGAACATTATCAAGTGACGCTACGCGCATCATAATATCGAGGCGGACTTTATCATTGAAGAACGACAAAATTTGGGCGGCTTGGTCTGCTTCCAAGTAAGCGATAACGATAGCCTGAATTTGCGGGTGTTCATTACGAATAACGTCAGCAACTGAACGCGGCTCCATCCACTTTAACGTATCCAAACCGGTGGTATTACCGCCTAGCAAGATGCGGTCGATAAGGCCGCTGGCTTTATCTTCACCCAGCGCAGACACTAACATGTTACGGATATAGCCATCCGCATCCGCGCCTAAACCAGTCAGAGTGCGAATTTCATCCAGAAAATTACCCATGACCATTTGCACATCGGCTTGCTGGATGTCAGACAATTGGGTCATCGCTGAGCCTATGCGCTGTACTTCTTTTGGCCCCATATGCTTGAGAATTTCAGCCGCATCTTTTTCGCCAAGTGACATCAATAAAATAGCCGCCTGATTCAGCGTGCTCATTTTAGCTTCAGCGGGCAATTGCTGTTCTTCTTCAACTTTTTCTGCGGGAGCGCTCATGTATGTCCACTCTTCTTAATGTACAACGTAATGTGCAACGTTTTAGGGTGCCGTTCTTATTCGCCATTTAAATGGCAGGTAATGACAGGTAAATTATTAAATACCTTGGTTAACCCATTTCTTAACAACCTGCGCAACACGACCAGGATCTTCCGCAATCAAGGCTCTAATGGCATTGAGTTGCTGCTCATAACCTTGCTGCGGCGCCCCTAAGAGCAAGGCATCGCCACCACTGAGCGTTACTGTTTCGTCACCGCCACCGCTGCCAGCTTCTAACGCAGCCAAGGCGAGAGCTTCATTGCCATCTTCATCAATTTCTTCAGTTTTACCTGTATCAGATAAGTTCTTAAATACAGGACGTAACAATCCAAAAATTAACGCCAGAATGATCAGGAAGCCAACAATTAACTTAAGATGCGGCAGAATCCAGACTTCCCACCATGGCAAGGCTACTTCGACACCATCATCCGACCCTGCAAAAGGAGAGTTTAGTAGGTTTACGCTGTCTCCGCGAACCGCTGAAAAGCCGACCGCGTCTCTTACTAGTATAGTCAAGCGTTCAAGTTCGTTGGCCGTCCACGGTTGGCGTGTTTCAACACCATCAGCGCCTTTAACTACTTTATCGTCCACCACCACAGCAACTGTTAAACGCTTAAGAGTACCTTGCTGGTGTTTGGTATAGCTTACGGTACGGTCTAATTCAAAATTTCGCGTGGCTTGTTCGCGATTATTGGTTGGTGTTTTGGCTGTTTCGCCATTTTGTGGCGTAGCTTTCTCAGGCGCTTCCGGGGTTGTAGGAGGCTGATTGGTCAGTGCACCAGGAATGCCTACCGCTTCACCTGAAGCACGGCTCTCCTTCAAGGTTTGCTCACTGCGCATGGCTGGGAGGTCAGGGTTAAATGTTTCAGCGGCTTGCTCTACAGCGGTAAAGTCAATATCAGCGCTAACTTGCGCACGAAATCTACCGTTGCCAATCACTGGTTCTAGAATACCGTTAACACGCTTGATCACCGACTCTTCAACAGAATGTGCGTAATCGTGCTGTTTGCCTGCCAACAATAACTCCTGACTTTCTTCTCCGGTGGATAACAAATCACCATGCTGATCGACAACGGTGACATCCGTCATTTTTAAGTCAGGTACGCTGGAGGCAACCAAATTCATGATCGCTTTTACTTGTGCAGGCTCGACTGTTCTGCCTGCATAGACTTCCACAAAAATGGATGCGGTTGGTTTGGAAGCATCGCGTACAAATACGGTACGTTTTGGAATCGCTAAATGTACGCGTGCACTGCGAATAGAACTGATGCTAGTAATCGTGCGGGCTAACTCGCCTTCAATACTGCGCTGATAGCGGGTGCTTTCAACAAATTGACTGGTACCTAAAGGTTGCTCTTTGTCCATCAACTCGAAACCTTGTGTCGAGTTGCCGGGTAAACCGACTTGAGCCAGTTTAATACGCGCCATGTGAATATCATCAGCGGCAACCAAAATAACACCGCTATTGCTATCCATTTTAAACTTGATTCGATTTTGCTCGAGCACCTGAGTAACGCTACCCGCATCCATGTTATCCATTCTGCTAAACAATGGACGATAATCTTCTTCTTGTGTCCACAATACAACGGCAAACCCTATAGCGACACTGGCTGCCAATGCAACCATTAGGCCGGCCTGACGGACTAAATTAAGGTTGCTAAAACCTTCAAGCAAAGAACTACCTACTATTTTGCCTTTAGCAGGAATTTCTTCATTCGCTGTTGCTGTAGTGGCCATAATTTTCAAACCTTCAAAGGCAGTTAACCGACATTACACCGCTGAAATTATCCCTATTCATCAATTTTTATTTAGTTTTTATTCACCGATTAGATAGGCATATTCATTACATCTTTATAAGCATCAACCAGTTTGTTTCTCACTTGTACCATCGCCTGAAAAGATACTGTCGCTTTTTGCGATGCAATCATCACATCTGTAATGTCTATACCTGCCACACCTTTTTCATAGGAGTCAGCCATAGAGCTCGATTTTTGCTGCGCTTCATTCACGTTATTAATCGCTTGCGTCATTAAATCGCCAAAACTTGGGACTTTATTCGCTGGATTTACTTGGCCAGTTGGGTTGACTTGCAAACCGTTAAGCGCACGGTTTGGCGCCATATCGCCAACGCTTAGCCCTTGCGGCTTCTGAAATGCTTGTGTTTGCATTTTGATATTGCGCATTTCGCCAAGTAGGCGATTAATATCAACACGATCAGTCATGACAAATGCTCCTGTATTAAAAAGCTGTTACGACAAATTATTGGCAACAACCAAACTTACAGGGGATATTGCACAAAGCAGGCCAAATGTTGCCGCATGGCAAAGAATCGCCAAGGCCTAATAGTAAGAACGACAATAAAAAACAATAAGAAGGACAACAATAAGATTATCAAAGCGGCTAAGCCTGCTCACATTTCATGCGGCTGTCATATTGGGATGATATTTTTTTGGCAAGTTGAATCAACAAAGAAGGAGTACATATACTATGAAAACATCCGTTCAACATCGTGATGCCGATGTAATAGATCACGCCATGGCGATTTATTTGTTAGATGCCATGGACACAAAACGTAAACATAAAAAGATTAAAGTGAATATGGAATGTCGCAGAAAGTTAGAAATCAAATGGGAAGAGCGCCGACTACAACGTGACACCTCTGAATTCGATTTTAACTAGAAAAAATTTAAGGATATCGAGTCATCAAGGATGATGTTTTATTTTTTGATTGGACCACCTCATTTTTTACATCTTCTGCGTTCATGTTACGATTTAAAATATCTTCCGTTTTTAATTCGATAACAGTGCGAGTAGAGCTTTTAAATAGATCCATCCCATTTTTAAGGCTGGGAATTTGGTAAAATAGCGCATCAAAACTACCATCTTGTTGCGCTATTTTAAGCCCGCGCTCTATTCTATCCGACAAGGCTATATTATTTTTATTCACATAAAAGCTGTATTGAAGCGGCGTATCGTATTTAAGTAGAAATTTATTTTCTAGCGCTAAACCAAAGCTTGCATACGCAGCCATATCATAACCAGCCTCATGAACGCCTCGCGACATAAAATCAAATCGCCCTGCCGCTAGCATTTTAAATAAACCGGAATAGTTAGTTCCCTCCATAATGCTAAAACCATTCGCAGACATAATAGCGGTATCCGTCCAATGCGCCCCACTACCCATCATAATTTTTTTTAACCCGTCGACATTTTCGATTTTATTAAACATATTCTGATTATCGTTGCGGATTAACAGCACGCGATAATTATTCAATGTTTTTAATAAATCAACAGGAATAACACGTAGGGATTTTTCGCGCTCTTTTGTGACTGACCCCCACATCACATCAATGCCAACTCCCGACATCAATAACGCACGATCACGCTCAATTCCACCACCATGATGATTGTGAACAATCTGAAAATTCCCATCAGTGTCATAGGTTTTCTCTAGCGAAAGGCGTAATAATTGTTCAAAATAATAACTGGGCTCAGAGGAATTAATGGCCTCAGCATTGGATATGGCTATACGTAATGGAGTAGCAGTAGTACTTGCGTTAGCATTGACGCAAGTACTCACAATTAAAAACAATAGTAATGTCACCCTATGGCGCCAAAAATCGCCAAGCAGACACAAACTATAATTAACGAGGAATAACATAGCAAAGCCTTTAATACGTAAAAATGACTGCCAACAACCATTAAAAACGCAACTTCATATCTATGCTATTTAAAATAAACTATGAAGAACTATAACTATGGTCATTTATAGTTATAGTCAATTTTTTCATAAAAATACAATTACTTTATTCAGTAATAGCAAAACCTTCTTCACGTAAACGAGCCATCTTGTAGCGTAACGTGCGTGCACTAATACCCAAACGCTCGGCGGTATTTTTTCGGCTGCCACCTTCTTGTTGCAATGTACTCATAATAATTTCATATTCGCGCTGCTTTAAGTCACTGCCTAACGCTGGATTTGGCATATAAGGCGACGAACTCACTAACGCAATATTATCGTTCATCATATTCGGCACACGTAAGTCTTGTGCAAACTCTCGAGCAGAATGCACATTGCTCCCCATACCCACCATATGATGCGAAGCTGGATTATGCTGAGCTTGATAATGAATTGCCGCTTCTACAAGATTAGGTTTTTGGCTATAAATATCACCGGCATCCAAGCCCAAATCTTCTGCGTTAATAGTATTAGCCATTTGCAAAATCAAAGCACGTTGCATAATGTTATCCAACTCGCGTACGTTGCCCGGCCACGAATAACTTAGCAACGCCTGCTGTGCTGTCATACTTAAACTAACACCGTGACGGTTTTGTTTTTGTGCATGTTTTTGTAGAATTTTTTGTGCAAGTGGCACTATATCTTCAATTCTGTCGCGCAACGGTGCCCACTGTAGTGGCAATACACTCAAACGATAATACAAATCTTCGCGGAATTTTCCGGCGACAACTTCGCCGCGCATATCACGGTTTGATGTCGCAATAACACGCACATCCAACTTGATAGTTTTGCGCCCACCCAAACGTTCAACTTCGCGCTCTTGCAAAACGCGCAATAGTTTTGCTTGCAAACCGATATTCATTTCTGAAATTTCATCAAGCAATAATGTACCGCCATCCGCTTGTTCAAACTTTCCAGGAGCACTGGAGTGTGCGCCGGTATAAGCGCCTTTTTCATGACCAAACAACATTGCTTCCAACATATTTTCTGGAATAGCGGCACAGTTAATCGCAATAAAAGGTTTTTGCGCGCGAGGTGAATGGTTATGAATATAACGCGCCAATACTTCTTTACCAGTACCTGATTCACCCACAATTAATACGGTAGATTCAGATTGCGCGACACGTTGCGCTAATTGCAATAACTGGCGGCTTGATGGCGCTTGTGCGATCGGCTCATCACCTTGAATTTGTGCAACACCTAAATGACGCGCAATAGTTTCTACAAGAATATTCGGCGCAAAAGGTTTTACTAAATAATCTACCGCACCATTTTTTATAGCATCTACCGATTGGCTAATACTGGCATAGGCAGTAATTAACATCATCGGAATGTGCGGGTAATGTGCTTTCACTTCACGCAGCAAATCATGGCCACTCATTGCGCCCATGTTGACATCAGAAATAATCATTCGCAGATCATCGTCTTCCGCTAAGCACTGCAATGCCTCTTCTGCACTCTTGGCAGTAAGCACATTATATTTTGCTAATTGCAGTGTATCGCTCAATGCTTCGCGCAAATTATTGTCATCTTCAACAACTAACACTTTTATCGCATCTTCTACACAGGCTACGTTAAAGGACGATGATGAAGACGATGTCGCTAATGATGTAAGTCCCATGTTATTTCTCCGGTTGAATGGCGAAAGGCATATAGAGGCTGGCGCACGTGCCCTGCCCCAATGTCGATTGCAAATTAAAATGACCACGATGTGCATGAGCAACTGCTTTAACAACCGCCAACCCAAGGCCTGTGCCCTGCGCTTTGGTCGTCACAAATAATTCACCCAAACTAGGCAACAATTCTGGCGCAATACCGGGCCCGGCATCGCACACAACAATCATAAGCTGAATATTTTTTGGCGAAGATTTATTGTCCGTGAGAGTGAAAGTAATACGTAAATTCGCACGCTTACCTACCGCTTGAATAGCGTTATTAACAAGATTTAATAGCGCACCGACTAATGCTTCACGGTTGCACAAAATAACTTTTTCTTCGCACTCATTGCGCCACACGCAGCTTGAATTGGTGGTCATTAATGGCACTTCCATCGCTTCAGCAAAAGCCTGCTGCAATGCTTTGACGGTAATAACATCGTTAAGCGGTAATTCACCTTTTGCAAACACCAACATATCTTGCACTTGGCGCTCAATATTTTTTAAACGATTGCAAATTTTTTCTGAAAATTGATGACGCTTCGCTGCATCAAGCTTGTCGCTACACAAGTGGCCGGCATAGAGCATCGCGGCGGATAGCGGTGTGCGGATTTGATGCGCAAGTGCGCTCATCATTTTACCCATCGCTGAAAAGCGCTCATTGCGGCTCAGCTCACTTTGCAAGCGGCGGGTTTCTGTTTGATCCGTTAGTAAAATAATTTGGCCATCAATGCCGAGGTTTCGCGTGGCGATACTAATACGACGGCCATCGCGCAAAGATACTTCATGCCCATCGTCTTTTCGTGGCGCAAAACTACTCGCAATCACATCGCGCCATAACTGTCCTTGCAATGGCTCACCCAATAAATCAAGCGCAGCAGGATTACATTCAGACACTCGGCCTCTGGAATCCAGCACTACCACACCACCCGGTAAAAAATTCAGCAGGTTGGCCAAACGGTTGGCGATTTTTTCTTTTTCGGCTAATTCTTTCAGGCGTTGGTCAGCAACGCTGCTTAATTCTTCGTTGAGTTCTGCAACACGGTTTTCAAGTAAAAAATACGAGTCTGTCAGCTGTTGTGACATTTGATTAAAAATCTCAAACGCACTTTGTAGATCCTGGCTTTTATCAGACATCGACATTGGCACTGCCGATGGCGTTGCAGACAAAGGCTGTTCAATCGCTGCTGGAGCGTCAGATGCAGCCTCAGCTGCCACGAGAGGCACTAACGACAAAGGTGTTACGGCTTGGATATGGTGTACACCCGCCATGGGCTAGCCCTCGTATAAGTGCGTCAAACAATTAACGCAAAATGATGCTCATACGGAGGATTTTGCAAAGGTGATGCCAATAAAATTAAGTCTTTAATTTCAATAGGTTAGCGATAACAGCAAGTTCGCAGTCAAAACCTTGGCGCCGAGCCATCTGTAGTGATCCAGTAAAAACTGATGAATTGATAACGCCCGCCCATAAAAAAGCCCCGCTTATAAACGGGGCTTTGGGAGCACTTAACTATGCAAATCTCTATTTTTAATAAAACGAGGGTTCGCCTGCTGGTCTAGTTTTAAAACGCGGTTGCGCCCAAAAATATTGTCCAGGGATTTTGCGAATTTCAACTTCCATAAACTGATTCACGCGTAAGGCATCCTGATATTCATCTCCCGTAGGATAATTCTCAAAGGCAGGATGAATCACAACTTCATAGCCTTTACCCTTAGGTAAACGTTTTTGTGTGAAAGGAACAATTCGCGCACGGCCTAACTCTGCGATTTTTGCGGTTGCCGCGACAGTTGCAGTTTGCACACCCATGAAAGGAACAAAAATACTCACCTTTTCACCAAGATCACGATCCGGTGCGTACCACATCATACGGCCTTTACGTAGGCGGCTAATCATTCCGCGTACATTGTCACGGCTGATAGCGGTACTATCATTTTTTACACCGCCAGGAGGAGGAATACAGTAAGTTTCGCGTCGTGATTTTTGCATGTAATCATAAACAGCATTATTGTGCGGGCGATACATACCATCATAATTGACCAGTGTACCCAACATCGCACTACCAATTTCCAACGTTGTAAAATGCAAACTTAACAACAATGCTCCCTGCCCATCACGTTGCGCAGCTTCTATATGTTCCATACCGGTTACGGTAAATAAGCGGCGCAATCTCCAATGCGGCCAAAACCACGAAATTCCGGTTTCAAAAATAGCCATCGCCGTAGAAAAGCTTGTTTCATTCAATAATATTTCGCGCTCTGCTTCATTGAGTTCAGGGAAGCATAATCGCAAATTAATGCGCGCTTGCGACATACGTTTTTTATGACGACGCAATAAAGGGGCAATTAAATAAGCCAAATAATATTGCACAACATAGGGAAGCTGTGCCAATAAAAACCAAAAACCCATTCCCAGCCAAGCAGGCCAATGGCGTGGAGCAAGAAGTGCGCGAGTAAATACGGGAGTCTGCATAAGCTCATCAGTAGAAATTGAAAGAGCGGTCATTATAGCGGGTTAAACAAATTTTCTCTTGCCTGAATCAATAGATACTGGTCTATTTAAAAATACAAAAGCCAGCTATTTGAGTGCTGGCTTTTGTATCTAACACATTATCTACTTAATAGAGAGTATTTACTTAATAGTAACTGACCTAAACAAGGGATTGCCCTGACGCAAGAAACGAATTGCTTTGGGCACATTTTTAGGCAGAGTAGCGACCTCTTTGTTATAGCTCGCGACCGAATCTATCTCGGCAAAATCCAGTTGCGTAATGATATCGCCGCGCATTAAACCTGCCCGTTGCGCAGCGCTATCTGGTTCAACATTAATAATTTGTACACCAGATTCTTTAATGCCTTCTTTAGGATCAATTGGCGCAACAGTAATACCCAAGACATCCGTTTTAGTAATAGGTGGCTCATCACCTTGTACATTCCGTAAACCCTGCGCTTCATTCACAGGCAACTTGCCGATCATGACACTTAAGGTTTCTTTTTTACCTTTACGGATAACCTCAAAGTCCACTTTAGTATTCGGTATCATACGGCCGACAATATTGGGTAAGTCCGCCGACTTATGAATTGTTTCACCGTTAAATTGCGTAATTAAATCGCCAGCTTTTACACCCGCTTTCATCGCCGGTCCTTTAACATCTACGTCAGCCACTAGCGCACCTTGAGCTTTATCCAAACCATAAGAACTGGCAAGATCTTTATCGACGTCTTGAATAGTAACGCCCAACCAACCTCTATCGACATGCCCTTTTTCTTTTAATTGTGTTACCACATCAAGCGCAACCGAAGCAGGAATTGCGAACGATAAACCTACAGAGCCGCCCGATGGCGAATAAATTTGCGAGTTAATCCCCACAACCTCGCCATCCATATTAAATAACGGCCCGCCGGAATTACCGGGATTAATGGCCACATCGGTTTGAATAAAAGGAACATACGTATTTTCATGACGCTCTGAAGGAATGCTGCGACCAATAGCGCTAACAATTCCAGCCGATGCTGAATAATCCAAACCAAACGGAGAACCAATCGCGACAACCCACTGACCTACTTTTAACTTTTCATTTTTTGACAAAGTTAAAACCGGTAAATCTTTCGCATTTATTTTTAACAAGGCAAGATCTGAACGCTGATCAGTGCCCACTAAACTTGCATCGAATTCGCGTTGATCACTCATGATAATTTTTATTTCATCGGCATCACTAATAACGTGATTATTCGTCAGAACATAACCGTCAGACGACACAACAAAACCAGAACCTAAAGAGCCATGATCCTGCTGCGGCATTTCACGTTGCTCTAATAGCTCACGCAAAATATCCGGAATATTTTGTTGCTGATTATAAGGGTTTTGATTAGGTACATGACGCACTTGTCGCGCCTTAGTGACAGCTGTTATTTTTACAACAGCAGGAGAAGATTTTTCAATTAACTCGCTAAAGTCTGGCAAGTTTGCCGCACGCACTTCAACCATACTCAAACTTGTTGCAATCAGCAATATAGTTGTACAACGAACCAACAACGTCTTCATAACCACTCCTGTTAACGACAATAATAAACTCACTTCACAAGTGACTTACACCGCAGTTAGGACACAGAAGCTTAAAAAAAATTCCCCGACGTCAGTAAATTTTACCCTATTGCGTTGGAACCAAATCCAACCCATCGACCATTTTAGTGATTTGCTCAGTGGTGATTTTACCATTACTCGATACTCCAATTTTTTCTTTGGGAGCCATTTTAGTGGAGACATGTTCTGCTCTAACTACTTTTCGAGATTTTGAAGCAACTTTAGCCAGCTCTTCTTGTTCCTTAGCAAGCGCCTCAGCTTCAGCTTCTGCTTTCGCTTTTTCAGCAGCCGCAAGCTCCTCTTTCTTTTTCTCTGCTGCTGCCTTTAGAGCAGCTCGCTCTTCCGCAGCTACTCGGACAGACGCTCGCTCTTCCGCTAATTGCCGCGTCTCTTCATTCTCTAAACGCACAGTTATTCTGCGATTTTGCAAACGCCCGTCTTCTGTTTTGTTATTTCCCACGGGAAATTTATCGCCATGCCAACGCGCAGTAATTTTTTCTGCATCAACACCTTGCAACACCAAGTACGCACTTACCCACTCAGACTCTTGTTTTGAGATTGCATCATTTTCTTCAGGGCTACCTTGATTATCACTGTGCGCGTCAATCAACACACCCAGCACACTTGGATCAGCTTTTACATAGCGAGCCACTTTATTGAGTTCAGTTTTATGCGTCGCGTTTAAACCTTCAGCTTTCTCTGAATAATGTAACAAAACAGACGAAACCTGAGCAAACGTGTATGGAATAAGTACATCCAAACATTGTTGGTAACTTTTATACGCCGACGAAAAATTCTTGGGATCCAACACTACTCGCATCACACCAGATGCAGAGGTAGACGTATCCTGATCCGCATTCACAGATGAAGCAGAAGTGAACATAATCTTCATCTCACCAGTCAACTGCGATAACAATGGAGCAAACGCTGTTGGCGCTAATTTCACAGGCTTATCACCCGCCACTGCCGTCACATCGCCCAAATGAACGGGTATGGCATCGCTACGCCACGCTGGGGGTAAAGTATCAATACTCGCGGCACCACGTGGAAATACAACAGAACCTTGGGGGGTTAAATAAAATATTTCTCCGCTGCCTGTTTTACGCGAAAACACCGCATTGCCGAAACCTTCAATATGGTGTGTCAAGACACAAGAAAACGAACCTGATTGCGTTTTCCAATCTGCATTGAGAATATCCGCCGCGTATATTTTTGTTGTGCCTATGGCGCGACTACTGGGATTAGGCGAGGATTCATCCAGTGTCTTCACCGATGGGCCTGCATAAGCAGCCACTTTGACAATCTGCGAACGATTAGATTTTGAATCTGCCCCATTGGATTGTGCGTAGGCCATATTGCAGATAAAAGGCAATATAATCGATAACACTCGACGGGGAGAGTAATGCTTAGACATGAACGCAGCCAAAATGATATAGAGTTAAAAATTAGTATAGACAAAAATTAAACATGTAAACCGAGGATAATGTTCTAAGAACATAAGTTATTGCGGTAAGTTTGGTAGTTAGTGCTAATTTTGATAGCATGCCGCACGTTTAAAATATCAAGAGAAAGTGTTCCATGTCGCCACAAATTACCCTGACCCGCCCCGACGATTGGCATATACATCTACGCGATGGCCAAGCACTAGACCGTACTGTGAGCGATGCTGCACACCAGTTCAAACGCGCTATCATCATGCCCAACTTGGTACCGCCAGTAATGAATACCGAGCAAGCCCTCAGCTATAAAGAGCGAATCCTTGCCGCACGCCCCGCTGGCAGCCAGTTTGAGCCGCTAATGGTGCTGTATTTAACCGATAATACCGATCCAGCAGAGATCGCCAAAGCAAAAGCTGCCGGTATTACCGCCTGCAAGCTTTACCCAGCAGGCGCTACCACCAACTCAGCATCGGGCGTAACCGACGTAGCCAAGATCTACCCTGTTTTGGAAGCCATGCAAAAGGCCGGAATGCCCTTTTTGCTACACGGTGAAGTAACAGATTCAACTATTGATATTTTTGACCGTGAAAAAGTATTTATTGATCGCACACTTAGCACTCTGGTTAAGCAGTTCCCTGCATTAAAAATAGTGCTGGAACATATCACCACTGCCGATGCCGCCGAGTTTGTAGCTCAAGCGCCAGCGAATGTTGCAGCCACTATCACCGCGCATCATTTGCTGTATAACCGCAACCATATGCTTGCCGGCGGTATTCGCCCACATTACTACTGCTTGCCAATATTAAAGCGTAATACGCATCAGCAAGCGCTTATCGCGGCGGCCATTAGTGGCAATCCAAAATTCTTTTTAGGTACAGACTCTGCCCCTCACGCGAAAGACAAAAAAGAAGCCGCATGCGGCTGCGCAGGCAGTTATACCGCCTATGCGGCCATTGAATTGTATGCAGAAGCATTTGAAGATGCCTGGGCACTTGATAAGCTAGAAGGCTTCGCCAGCCATTTTGGCCCGGACTTTTACCAATTGCCGCGTAATACCGATAAAATCACCCTAATTAAAAATGACTGGCAAGCGCCCGAAAGCCTTACAATGAGCGACCAGCCATTGATCCCGTTGCGCGCAGGTGAAACACTTCGTTGGCAATTGCTCAACAACTCATCAACACTGTAAATTTTATTAAGGCATTCCAGTGAATCCACCTGAAAACCAAAAAGATCCATCTTCAGCCATTGCCCAGCGTTTTCGCGGTTTTTTGCCTGTCATTATTGATGTAGAAACCGGTGGATTTAATCCACTTACCGATGCATTGCTGGAAATTGCCGCCGTCACCATTCGCATGGACGAAGACGGCGTTATACATCGCCACGAAACCTTCTCGTTTCATATCGATCCCTTCGAAGGTTCCAATATCGAACAAGCGGCATTAGATTTCACCGGCATTGATTTAGATAGCCCCGACCGCATGGCGGAACCAGAACTTATGGCTCTGACCGACATGATGCAAGCGGTGCGTCGCTCGGTAAAAGAAAACGGCTGTACTCGCGCCGTTGTCGTTGGCCACAATGCGCACTTTGATTTGAATTTTTTAAACGCTGCCATTGAACGCTGCGATATAAAACGCAGCCCATTTCATCCTTTCAGCGTATTCGACACAGTCACCCTCGCCGGCCTTACATTCGGTCAAACCGTATTAGCCAAGGCCTGCCGTGCCGCCGGTTTAGACTTTAGCAATAGCTCTGCACATTCCGCCGCTTACGATGCAGAAAAAACTGCAGATTTATTTTGTTTTATCGTTAACAAATGGAAAGTACTAGGTGGCTGGCCGATTGTGAGCGGAGAAGACGACGAAGAGGCAGAATAATATTTAACAAGAAACACATCGTAAGTTGGGCAGCAATGCCCAACACCCAATGTGAAACAAGAGTAAGGTTAATAAAAATCGTTTTCGATTAACCCTTTTTTTGCATTAAGCTTCCAGTTTTTCAGCAATGCTATTCCGCATTTCTATAAAGTCATCTTCATCCAAACTCAAATATTCCAACACCAACTCTTTGCAATGCAACCATTCGGGATTATCGGCTTTATCGAACTGATAAAATCGTGCAATTTCACGCGCGCATTTAACGATGGATAGCAAAAACATTGTTGGATCACCAGCATCACTAGTGGGCAATATAACATTGGTGTTATGTAAGTGATAAATAGCCATTACGATCTGATCAGGTAATGTCCACACCTGCGCCATAAGCGCACTCAAAATATTGTGCGTGGTGCCGTATTTTTCTTCTTCTTCCGCAATACTTAAAATCCAGCCTTCAGCATTCCCCGCAAGAAAAAAATCGTAATACTCAGGGTGTAGATTCATTAAAAAAGGGCTGCAGGCATCGTGAAATAATCCCGTGGTATAGGCATCATCAGCCAAATTGGATTTTTTACAATACTGGGCCACCATAACACCAGCGGTGGCAACGATAGTTCCAAACTCCCAGAATTCATCAAGATTATGCTTAGATGCGATCGCCGCACGAATTGAGACCGAATTTACTATCGCCAACACTCGCTTAAAACCAAGCATATTTAATGCTTGGTCAATAGATCCCATGGGGCTTGGGCGACGAAACGCAGCAGAATTGGCAATTTTTAACACTGACGCCGAAATACTAACATCCTCAGCAATCAGTTTAGCGATCACCGCGAAGCTGGCATTTGGCTTCTCCGCTTCCTTATTAATAGCGATTAGCGTTTTAGGGCGAGGTGGTAAATCGCCTAGCAGGCTTGCTCTATCGGGAATTTTTTGCGTTTGTGTCACGGGCACCACCTCGGAAATATAATTGAGAATTTGCAGTATAGGATGGGCTTAAACAGTCCGCGAAATTTTTTGCAATATTTTTAACAAATGGAAAAAGCTCGGTTGATGGTCACCGTGCTTTCAGAGGAATATGAAGAAAAGGTAGAATACGTTTAAAAGGCGGAGACATTGTTGGGCATTGCTGCCCAAGCTACTCTTAATTCAAAACTATTAACTCAAAACAATTTCAGGCAACACAGGCGCATCAATAGTTTGCTTCTCGCTTGGAGCAATCACTTCCGCAACACCTTTTGCAATTAACTTTCCATCTTGATTATGCGCTTCGCACTCAAGCACCACTAATTTTAAGCGCTCTTTTATTTCACCCACCGTCAGCGTTACGGTCACAGTATCGCCAACTTTTACCGGATGTTTGAAATTCAAACTTTGACTGCGATAAACAGAACCTGGCCCCGGAAGTTGCGTGGCAATGGCTGCGGATATCAACGCGCCCGTCCACATACCATGCGCAATAGGTTCACCAAATGGTGTCGTCGCCGCATAATCTTTATCTAAATGCACAGGGTTTACATCACCAGAACAAGCGGCAAATAAAACGATATCTTTTTGCGTGAGTGTTTTACTGTAGGTTTTTGATAATCCCACAGAGATTTCTGACAGGATAAGATTATTTAATTGCGTCATGAATATAAGCCTTATTTTCTATAAATGTATTTTTCTTTTATGTTCTACCGTGAACTTTAAAACTTCGCCGCCGCATTCAATTCTCTTTTTAGTTTACTTAACCAAAAATCAAAAGCCAAACGAATGCGTAAATTGTTTTGTACTTTATTGTTTAATTCCCACATTGCACCAAGATCATGCTCATCAGTTGCAATCATTATGAGCTGATTAGTTGTTGAATCATAAAACTCAAACACAATCGTCATCCGCCCAAAACCTTCACTGTAAACATCCATTAGATTGGGGCGACTTTTAAAATCATCTTTAGATGCATGCGGTGCTATATCCGTAATTTTTGTTTTTAATACTACTGTATCAGCATCACTACTAGCAGCTAAAGTGAACAAACCAGAATCCAATAAATTGCGTTTGGCAGATTCAGAAAACTGAGTTTGATAATATTGTTTATCACCTTCACTTAACGCCCACGGCGCATCAAAAGAGTTTTTCGAGCTAGGCTGAATGATCACAGCTTGTGACAAATCAATATCATTAATAATGATTTTTTTGTAGTGCGAAAACGCTGCTGTTTTGGATATAAAAGTCGCATCAAAATGTGGTTTCGCAACAGCAACCAAACCTGCCTGCGCTGCTTGATCTTGAGCTAATTTTTCATGCGGATGAGTGACGGCACATGCAACAATACTAAGCGATAAAACAACTATTAATAAATATTTCATACTAGGCTCCTGTTGGCATCAATACTGACTACATAATTATCAACTGATTAACTATTGAAACACAAAAAGAACGCTGACATACAAAAAGAATAAAGGAGGCTAAGCCTCCTTTATTGTATTGTTTTACAAAAACCTCTGGTGAAAAATCACTAGATTATTAGCTTGTAAACACGCGTGCATTGCGGAACAAACGTAACCACGCGCCATCATCTTGCCAATCATCCGGGTGCCATGAGTTAGTCACCGTGCGGAACACACGTTCCGGGTGCGGCATCATAATCGTCACGCGACCATCACGACTGCTCACACTGGTAATACCTAATGGTGAACCGTTAGGATTCGCAGGATAGGTTTCCGTAGCATTAAGATTGTTGTCAATAAAACGCATCGCCACTGTGCCGCTGTCATTACAATTTTTTAACGCTTGTGCATTCGCAAATTCCGCATAACCTTCACCATGCGCAACCGCGACTGGCATGTGCGAACCGGCCATACCTTTAAACAATATCGATGGCGATTCTTGCACTTGTACCAAACTAAAACGCGCTTCAAATTGCTCAGAAAGATTGCGCACAAAACGCGGCCAATGATCTGCACCTGGAATTAAATTTTTCAGGTTAGACATCATCTGACAACCGTTACACACACCTAAACTGAATGTGTCGTTGCGATGGAAGAAACGTTCAAATTCGTCACGCACTTTTGTGTTAAACAAAATAGTTTTTGACCAGCCTTCGCCTGCGCCTAATACGTCGCCGTAAGAGAAACCGCCACAAGCCACCAAGCCTTTGAAAGTTTCAAGCGATACGCGACCAGACAACAAATCGCTCATGTGCACATCAACTGCATTGAAACCCGCACGATCAAATGCCGCTGCCATTTCAACGTGACCGTTAACGCCTTGCTCGCGCAAAACCGCAATCGAAGGACGCACGCCAGTATTAATAAAAGGTGCTGCAATATTTTCATTTTGATCGTAAGAAAGTTTTACGCTCAAACCTGGATCCGCTTTTAAAATCCCATCAAATTCTGATTTAGCGCAAGCTGGATTATCACGCATAGCTTGAATGCGATAGCTCGTTTCTGACCACATGCTTTGCAAGAGCGCACGAGATTTTTCAAAAAGTTTTTTGCCATCTTGTGCGATACGAACTGTGTCATCAGCGTTTAATTGTCCAATGACTTTTACGTGCGTAATACCAGCAGCAGTGAAACGCGCTTGAACCTCAGCCGATTTATCACGTGCAACTTGCAATACAGCGCCCGCTTCTTCGCTGAACAATACTGCTAAAGCATCGCTGCCAAGACCATCAAGATTTATATCGATACCCGTGTGACCCGCAAAAGCCATTTCCGTAACAGTCGCAAACAAACCACCATCGCTACGATCGTGATAGGCAAGAATTTCATTCGCTGCCAAACTCGCTTGCATCGCATTGAAGAAGCCTTTGAGCTGTGCGCCCGAATCCAAGTCAGCAGGTACATCGCCCATTTGATTGTAGACTTGCGTTAGTATCGAACCACCTAAACGATTTTTACCATTACCGAGATCAACCAAAATTAAATCAGTTGCGCCTTTGTCCGTACGCAATTGCGGCGTAACGGTTTGACGCGTATCCACGACTGGCGCAAATGCGGTAATCACTAAAGACAAAGGTGCTGTTACTGCTTTATCTTTTCCATTTTCCTGCCATGCCGTACGCATAGACATGGAATCTTTACCAACAGGAATGGTAATGCCTAACTCAGGGCATAATTCCATACCGACTGCTTGTACAGTGCGGTACATTTTCTCGTCTTCGCCTTTATGGCCAGCAGCGCACATCCAGTTTGCAGACAGTTTTACGTCAGACAATTTTCCAATACGCGTTGCCGCGATGTTGGTAATCGCTTCTGCAATCGCCATGCGACCAGACGCAGGCGCATCCAAAAGAGCAAGCGGCGTGCGCTCGCCCATACTCATGGCTTCACCTTTAATACTGTCATAACTCACAGTCGTAACCGCGCAATCCGCCACCGGAACTTGCCAAGGGCCAACCATTTGATCGCGCACAACCATGCCCGTTACCGAACGGTCGCCGATAGTAATCAGGAAGTTTTTGCTGGCAACAGCCGGATGCTTAAGCACGCGTTCAGCAGCGTCATCAATAGTAATATTTTTTGTGGAGAATGAAGTCGTAACTGCTTTATAGGCTTCTGCCGTGCGATGCATTTTTGGCGGTTTGCCGAATAGCACCGACATAGGTAGATCAACAGGCTTAGCGTCAAAGTGTTTGTCGTTTACCAACAAATGCTTTTCGTCGGTCGCCTCGCCCACTACCGCATAAGGACAACGTTCGCGTTTACAAATGGCTTCAAAGCGCGCTAAATCTTCTGGATTGATCGCCAATACGTAGCGCTCTTGCGATTCGTTACACCAAATCGCTAAAGGGCTCATGCCGGGTTCATCATTAGGCACATTGCGCAATTCAAACTTGCCACCAGTGCCACCATCTTTTACCAATTCAGGAAAGGCGTTAGACAAACCACCCGCACCAACATCATGTATAAAAGCAATAGGATTTTTGTCGCCTTGCTGCCAGCAAGAATCGATCACTTCCTGACAACGGCGTTCGATTTCTGGATTTTGACGTTGCACAGAAGCGAAGTCCAAATCTTCAGACGACGATCCCGATGTCATAGATGAAGCAGCGCCGCCACCCAAACCGATCAACATCGCTGGGCCGCCGAGCACTACTAATTTAGAACCCGCTGCAAAAGGCGGTTTCTCGATATGTTCAGCTTTAATATTGCCATAACCACCCGCCAACATAATTGGCTTGTGATAACCGCGACGCTCACCGTCAAAATCTTCTTCAAAAGTACGGAAGTAACCGCAAATATTAGGGCGACCGAATTCATTATTAAACGCTGCACCACCGAGTGGGCCATCGATCATAATGTCCAACGCCGTTACTATGCGGCCTGGTTTGCCATACCCATCTTTTCCATGACTGAGTTCCCAAGGTTGAACGAAATCAGGAATCTGTAAATTAGAAACCGTAAAACCATTCAAACCCACTTTAGGTTTGGAACCACGACCAACCGCACCCTCATCGCGAATCTCACCGCCTGAACCCGTACCGGCACCAGAAAAAGGTGAAATAGCCGTTGGGTGATTGTGAGTCTCTACCTTCATTAATAGATGAATGGGCTGAGGATTATATTCGTAGGTTTTTGTTTCTGAATTTGGATAGAACCGCCCTGCTTCGTGACCAGCAACAACCGCAGCGTTATCTGAATAAGCAGAAAGCACATCCTCACCACCGACTTCATTGGTATTGCGAATCATCTTGAACAAACTGCGCTCTTGATCGACGCCATCAATAGTCCAGGAAGCGTTAAAAATTTTGTGGCGACAGTGTTCAGAGTTGGCTTGCGCAAACATCATCAATTCAACATCGACAGGATTGCGGCCAAGTGTTTTGAATGCTTCAACTAAATAATCAATTTCATCGTCGGCCAATGCCAAGCCGAGCGATTTATTCGCAGCAACTAATGCATCGCGGCCGCCACCAAGAATATCCACACTAGTTTGTGGCGCTGGGTCTTGCGATGCAAAAATTTGTTCGGCAGCAGCAAGGCTATCGAAAACAATTTCCACCATACGGTCATGTAATAAAGAAGCAACAAGTGTGCGCTCCCCCACCGAAAGATCACCAGTCACATAATAAGCTACACCTCGCTCAACCCGTTTAATGGATTCAAGCCCAGTGTTTTTAGCAATGTCCGTCGCCTTAGATGCCCACGGAGAAATAGTACCCAGCCGAGGTACTACCAAAAACAACACACCTTCGTGACTTACTTCCCCTTCTACTTTAGGGCCATAAGTTAAAAGTTGTTGCAGCACCTTGGTTTGCGGCTCGCTCAAAGGAGCAGACACATTGGCAAAGTGAACGAATTCCGAAGAAATCCCGGTGACTGCTGGAACCAGTTGTTGCAGATTGGCCAAAAGTTTTTGGGTACGAAAGCTAGAAAGAGCGGGAGCGCCACGCAGAATCAGCATAGTGAGTTGAGCCTCAAGCGTCGGGGAGAATTTTAGAGGGCGCAATTGTACTTGATTTAATGGCGCGCGAGACAGACTTTTTGCAGCACAAAACACAGTATTGACTGAGTTTCTTTCTGACGAATGGATAGATTTAATGGCATTTTTAGTGACTAGTTCACAAAAAAACTTACAAAAAGTGCATTCCTATGGCGCTCAATTACCGATATTTGTCACAAAAAAATACATTTTTTAACTTTTTTTTGTCTTTTTTTAGCCCACAAGGCCGCGCTCAATAGTTCACCAGAGCCCCCGCCATTACTGGCTATAGGTAAAAAAAGCTCGATTTTTAGGCAAATGCCTACTCCAACCAAGATCAAAAAACAAGCTAGGCAGGGTATATTCAAGCCTTTACCATGGGTCAATGTTGCAAGAATCGTAAAAGGATGTGATTCGGCAAGAGTGCATGTCACGAAAAAGAAGACCTTTTCGGCGATGCAGATTACAAAAAAGAGGAGCTCCATTATGGATATTCGCAAGCATAAAAATGCAAAACGACTTTCCATCACTAACGTGTTGATTGCTGTATTTCTTATTTGTTGCACAAGCTTGTTGGTTCGTAGCGCACCGCAGAGCCAGCTTGAACAAATACTTGCCTCTGGCGAGTTGCGTGTTATTTCACGCAATGGCCCCACTACCTTTTATGAAGGTTCAGAGGGCCTGACCGGCTTTGAGTACACATTACTCCAAGGCTTTGCCCATTCTTTGGGTGTCAAATTAGTCATAAAAAATGATGACCTACTCAATGACGTCTACCCAAAAATCAAAAGCGACGCGTTTGACGTAATCAGCGCTGGCGTAGCATCAAAATTCAGTGCAACAGAACATTTGCGTTTTGCAGCACCTTATATGGAAGTCACTCAACAACTGATTTTCAATACCAATCAAACTGCACCGCAAAATGTTACCGACTTGATCGGCAAAAATATTCTGGTTCTCGCCAACTCAGCTCAGCTTAAACAATTTCACAGCCTGCAAAAACTCGTTCCAGAATTAAAATGCACTGAAGTTGAAGGTGTAGAAATGACCGATTTACTGGATATGGTTGAACAAGGTAAAGCTGACTATGCTGTGGTTGATTCGGCTATTTACAAGCTCTATCGCTATTCATATCCACATACACAGCTAGGCCTTAACCTAAACGAATCTCAACCTGTTGCATGGGCATTTGCCGAAACGCAAGATAACAGCCTGTATGAAGCTGCCCAACAATACTTAACCAGTATTCGTCATGATGGCACGCTGGCACAAATCACCTCGCGTTTTTTTGATCAAATGGTAGAAGTGAGCACAGACGATACAGTCCGGTTCTCACAAGAGCTGGAAAGACGTTTACCTTACTGGGAAGAAGGAATCAAAGCCGCCGCCGATGAATATGGGTTGGACTGGCAATTAGTAGCCGCAATAGGTTATCAAGAATCTCACTGGGATCCAAAAGCAGAATCCGTAACCGGCGTACGTGGCTTCATGATGCTCACCAATAATACCGCCAAAGAATTAGGGGTTCGCAATAGAGAAGACCCAGCACAAAGTATTAACGGTGGCGCAAAATATATTAAGTATCTTCAGGAGCGCCTATCTGACAAAGTCCAAGGCGATGACCGTTTGTACATGGTGTTAGCCGCTTACAATTTGGGCTTGGGCCATTTAGAAGATGCACGCACACTTACCGAGAAAAAAGGCGGCAACCCAAATCGCTGGGAAGATGTAAGCCAGTATTTCCCCTTATTGGCAAAATACCAATACTACAGCACCGCCAAACACGGTTATGCACGCGGCTGGGAACCTGTTACCTATGTTCAGAACGTAATTAACTACCAAAAGATTCTCGAACGACATGAAAAGCACGCACAATTCCGTATGGCAACACTAAATACCAATGCGAATGGTGTTGCTAACCCAATGCAGCTAAAATCTACGGCTGTTGAAAAACTAAGTCGTAACAATTTGGATAATTCGTCTTCATTGTCTATTTTGTAATGTGTATAATGCTTTGAATGAACATAAAAAACGCCACTATGCGGCGTTTTTATTTTTACTTATTTAACTTACCCTCTTCACGCCGCCGACGAAAAAATGCACTTAATTGCTGCTGGCATTCACTGGCACAAACGCCGCCACTGTATTCCATTCGATGATTAAAATAACTCGCATCTAATAACTGTGATTGGCTAACAACAACTCCTGCTTTTGGTTCAGTCGTTCCAAATACCAAGCGTGCAATTCGTGCATGTACCAACGCCCCCACACACATAGTGCAAGGTTCAAGGGTTACATAAATCGTTGCATCAACTAAACGATAATTTTGCACATGTTCAGCAGCCTTACGCAACGCCACAACTTCTGCATGCGCTGTGGGGTCGTGGCTTGTGATAGGTTGATTAAAGCCTTCGCCAATCACTTCCCCATCACGCACAATCACTGCGCCTACGGGTACCTCACCCAAAGCCTCACCCTGCTCGGCCAACTCAATAGCGCGACGCATCCAGCGCTCATCTTGAATTTGAATATCTAACTCAGACACATTCCATTCCAGAGGCAGGTTTACTATTGATGTAAGCTGCAAGTTCATCTGCCGATAAATCACGAACAAAACTGAACCTCGGGATAATATCTCCAGCGACTTCAACAGTTTCGATGAACATACTAAGCGGCCTTACCCACCATGAAAAATCACCGTACAAACATTGGTAAACCACAAACGATTCTTGTGTTTCACTGTGATGCGCCACCTGAAAAACATAATAATCTTCGCCTTTGTAATGACGATACAATCCAGACTTTACGTGCATAAATAAACTCTACATAAATAAATACAAAAAACTATTTGTGCTAAATAACACCTGATGTTTTTAGCGTATCAATATCTTTTGCTGACAATTTTAAAAGATTTTCTAAAATATCCTGAGTGTGACTGCCCACCTCTAATCCAGGCCAATCCGTACGTCCGGGAGTTACCGATAACTTTGGCAGAATTGCAGGAATTTTTAACGGCTTGCCATTAATCTCCACCTGCTCAAACATTCCGCGCGCATTGAAATGTGGATCGGCAAACATGTCTTCTACATTATAGATAGGGCCAGCAGGAACGCGTGCTTTTTCAAGCAATGCCAATATTTCATCCGATTCTTTACTCAAGCACCAAGTGGCAAGCGCATGATCAATTTCAGCCTCATGGATAACACGACCAGCATTATTTGCCATCCGCGGGTCGGTTGCCATTTCTGGATGGCCTGCAGCTTCCATTAAGCGTTGAAAAATGGAATCGCCATTACCACCAATCACAACATATTTTCTGTTTTTACAGCGATAGGTATTCGTTGGCACTATGCCAGTTACCGTTGTGCCGGACGGCTGGCGAATTACGCCCGCACCATCAAATTCCGGCACGACTGCCTCCATTAAATTAAACATAGATTCGTAGAGCGCAACATCTACGATTTGACCTTCGCTATCGTCAGCACTATTTCTTTCACGCTCCAACAACGCGAGCGCAATACCAAGCGCAGCATGAATGCCGGCAATGGTATCGCCAATACTTAAATTAGGGCGCACCGGCGCTTGATCAGCAAAACCATTTACATAACGAAAACCACTCATACCTTCGCAAACAGATGCAAAGCCTGCTTTGCTTGCATAAGGGCCTGTTTGGCCGTAGCCGGAAATGCGTGCGTAAACTAATTTTGGATTTGTTTTTTTAATATCCTCTGGCCCAAGCCCCCACACTTCCATGACACCCGGGCGAAAATTTTCGATCACCACGTCAGCAGTATCAATTAATTGTCGGGCAATGTTTTGGCCTTCGGCTTGTTTTAAATCGAGCGTGATACTTTTTTTATTGCGCCCAATGCTGCGCCACCATAACGATGTGCCATCTTCAACCACACGCCAACCGCGAATAGCATCGCCTGATTCGGGCGGCTCAATTTTAATTACCTCAGCACCAAAGTACGCAAGCATACAACCTGCAAAAGGGCCTGCGATAAGTTGGCCAACTTCAATAACACGAATGCCATCCAAAGGTCGTCTTGTTTTATTCATTCTTATTCCAATATTAAGACTATTTTTCCAATATGCTGATTTGATTCCATACGTTCATGCGCTTTTACAACATCACTTAATGGAAACACAGAATCAATTATTGGTTTTATTTTTTCTTGCTCATTACCTAATAGCGGCCACACATGCTGTTTTAATTCTTGAGCAATATTCGCTTTAACTTGTGGTGATTGCGCACGCAATGTTGAACCAGTCAATGTCAGACGCTTCATTAATAGTGGCATCAAATCGAGATGTGCTTTGCTGCCATTTAAAAAAGCAATGCTGACAATCCGGCCTTCTTTTGCTGCGGCCGAAATATTTTTTTGAATGTACTCATCACCCACAATATCCAAAATAACATTTACACCTTGTCCGTGAGTGTAGCGCTTAATTTCTTCAGCGAAATCCTGTTCACGATAATTAATAGCCACCGAGCCCAAAGCTTCAATTGTTTGACACTTCAACGTGGAGCCTGCCGTGGAAAAAACCTTTATCCCAAATGCAACTGCTAACTGAATAGCGGTAGTGCCAATTCCGCTCGTGCCACCATGAACTAATAAACTTTCACCTGTTTGTATTTTCGCGCGCTGCCACAGGTTATGCCACACAGTGAAAAATGTTTCCGGCAGCGCCGCTGCTTGTATAAAAGAAAAACCTTCAGGAATGAGTAAACATTGTGCTGCCGGAGCGACGGCATATTCTGCATAACCACCACCATTCACCAATGCGCAAACTTTATCGCCCACATTCCATTCAACTACATTTTCGCCACGCGCAATAATCTCCCCCGCCACTTCCAAACCTAAAATGGGCGATGCATCCGCAGGAGCAGGATACAAACCTTGTCGCTGTATAATATCGGGGCGATTAATGCCCGCTGCATGAACACGAATAAGTACTTCATCCACTTTAGGCTTTGGACTTTCTCCATCCTGAAGCTGCAATACATGTGGAGAGCCAAATTCTTTTATTGTAATAATTTTCATTTTAAACTCTCGCCAAATGTATGCAAAAAATCAAGGCTCCAACCTTTCAATTGTCCACGATTTATCTTGCTGTAAATTGTATTGAAAACGATCATGCAAACGGCTTGGGCCACCTTGCCAAAACTCAATTTGGTGGGGCTTAACGCGAAAGCCACCCCAAAAATCTGGCAATGGAATCTCACCTTTCGCAAATTTATTTTTCATCGCATCAAATTGCTGCATCAATAGAGCACGCGATGATATTGGGCGGCTTTGTTGTGAAGCCCAAGCGCCAATCTGACTGTCGCGAGGACGCGTAACAAAATATTTTAAAACATCCACCGCAGAAAGCTGTTCTGCAACACCACAAATTTTGACTTGGCGTTCTAAAAAATGCCACGGGAAATGCAAACTGATTTTGGGATTCTGCAACAAATCCTTCGCTTTGCGACTGCGCAAATTGGTGTAAAACACAAAACCCTTTTCATCAAATTGTTTGAGTAACACAATTCGTTGCGATGGCTGGCCACTAGCATCTACTGTAGCAATGGTCATCGCATTTGGGTCAGGGATTTGTGTTGCAATGGTCTGCTCCATCCAACGCTTAAATTGCTCGATAGGATTTGCCGCCAAATCGGCCGCATCTAAACCACCTTGTAAATATTCGCGCCGCAGGTTTTCTAAATCTAATGACATCATTATCACTCTCACAACATGAAGTTTGCATACTAATACCCAGCAACAAAAAAGGCACTGTTTTCACAGTACCTTTTTTAAATAGCACCTCTATCATTTCTATAAATTAATAAGCTTTATAACAGCGCTTTAACACGCGCCGCATAATCTGGATCAGCCTTGGCAAATTGCGCGAGCATACGCTCTTGCACCGAAGGTGTTGCCTGACGTAATCCACCTGCAATATTGCCAACCAACTGTTGCTTTTGGCTTTCATTCATCAGCCGAAATAAATCACCCGCTTGCGAAGAGTAATCAGCATCAGACTGATCATAAGCCTGCACTGCTGCGGGCGAAATATGCAACGGTGGTTCTTTTACCGTAGGATTAGGCGCGGGCGAACCCAACTCAGCGCGATCATTCGGGTAAAAATTTGCATCGCTGCCCTGAATACTTGCACCATGATATGGGCACCCAGCCATAGCACCATCGCGTTGATAGTGATTTACCGGGCATTGCGGGCGGTTAACAGGCACTTGATTGACGTTAACCCCAACACGATAACGGTGAGCATCCTGATAGGCCAATAATCGCGCTTGCAGCATTTTATCGGGTGATGCGCCTATACCCGGCACTAAATTACTTGGTGCAAAGGCCACCTGCTCTGTTTCCGCAAAGTAGTTCTGCACATTACGATTAAGTTCAAGCTTGCCAATTTCGATCAAGGGGAAATCCCCATGCGGCCAAATTTTGGTTAAATCAAAAGGATTAATGCGATAAGTCGCCGCTTGCTGCTCGGTCATAATTTGCAGTTTCACAGCCCAACTTGGAAAGTCACTGCGATCAATCGCTTCAACCAAATCTTGTTGTGCGCCAAATGCTGGAAGACTAGCCGCCTCACCTGCCGTTAATGTTTTAATACCTTGATTGCTTTTAAAGTGCCACTTAACCCATACGCGTTCACCTTTATCGTTCCACAAGCTCAGTGTGTGCGAACTAAAGCCATGCATGTGACGATAAGATGCTGGAATACCGCGATCCGACATCAAAATTGTCATTTGATGCAGCGATTGCGGATGATTCGCCCAAAACTCATAAACGGCTTGCGGATCAGGCAGATTCGTCCGTGGGTTTTTCTTTTGCGAATGAATAAAGTCTGGAAATTTAATCGGATCATTCAAGAAAAACACGGGCGTATTATTGCCAACCAAATCAAAATTACCTTGCTTGGTATAAAATTTCACCGCAAAACCACGAGGATCGCGTGCATAATCGCTAGAATCCTGCCCGCCGCCAACGGTAGAAAAACGTACGAAAACATCGGTTTTATCGCCGATCGTCTGCAAAAAACTAGCAATCGTGACATCACTTAAATTTTTAGTTAAGGTGAAATGACCATAAGCACCTGTGCCGCGCGCATGCACAACACGCTCAGGAATACGCTCGCGGTTAAAGTGCGCAAGCTTCTCAAAGAGGTAGTGATTATCAAAGGTTAATGGGCCGCGCGGCCCAACACTGATGCTATTATTGTCATCAGCGACCGGCGCACCTGCTGAGGTGGTTAATGTGGTTTTGCTCATAATATTTTTCCTGCCTTGAATGATGTGTAAACAGTACAAACAAATAATAAGCAAACCGACCCTATAAATGAAATTAATAATTAGAATGAAGCTGATAGGTTTTACAATAAAAATAAAATCAAACATTCTGCTCCATTCGCACATAAACCCTGATTAGTACTGGTTAACACTATGGCAAAAGCATCTGAATCTGTTGTTGGCATTCTTCTCGCTGGAGGCCTTGCACGGCGAATGGGTGGTGGCGATAAATGCCTATTAACATTAGGCGGCAAAACACTGCTAGAACGCACGGTGAATCACGCAAAGCCACAAGTAGCAACTCTGATTCTCAATGCTAATGGAGATGCAGCGCGTTTCGCACACACGCAACTACCCGTGGTTGCAGATAACTTCCCCAACTATATGGGGCCACTGGCAGGTATTCACGCTGGCTTACAATGGATGCGTGAAAACACATCTCACACGTGGATGGCAAGTTTTGCATCCGACACACCGTTTTTTCCTTTTGATCTTGTCGAAAAGCTATTTGAAAAATCACAAGAGACTGTTAAAAACACAAATGAAATACCAATAGATCTTGTAGTAGCAATATCACACCATGAGGCACAATCCGTTTTTGCGCTTTGGCATGTATCACTGCTAGAAAAAATCGACGCGCAATTAAAATCAGGAAAAATACCGCGGTTACAAGACTGGATTAAAGAACAACATATCGCTTATGTGGAATTTAGCTCAGATATGTATGATCCATTTTTTAATATTAATACTCCAGAAGACCTTATTGCAGCAGAATCTATTTTGCTCAACGAAAAATAATTTTTTCATTTACACTGTGTAAACAAAAATTAAATATTGCATTGCTATTATTACTGCCTCTTTTTAGGACTTTTATTTTATGTTGATTTGGCGCTCACTTTGTTTAATACAGTTTTTTATTCTTCTAGTGATTTATGTCTACTTAGGCCTTTCACCTCACCCCGAAAACACAGTACCTATGTTTAACGATAAACTCATGCATTTCAGCGGTTACTTTGTTTCTGCATTTTCAATTAGTTTTGCGCTTCCACGCTGGCCATTTTTGCAGCGCGCGATTTTTATGATTGTATTTTCAATCGGTATTGAAATTGGCCAACACTTTATGCCGCCACGTACGTTTGATGTGTTTGATATTTGTGCAAATTCTGTCGGCGTTATTGTAGGACTTGGTGTAATAACAATATTGGAAATGAAACTGCAGTGGTTTAAAAAGTTTCTTTATCTGAGCAAGCAATAATTAATAACCCATAAAAAAAAGCCAGCTAAGCTGGCTTTTTTTTATGCTACACAACATAACAGTTTATATTAGAGCAACAAACGTCTTACATCAGCAACAACTGCTGTTAGAACGGTAAAGAATCGACCTGCATCTGCACCATTAATTGCACGGTGATCATAAGACAATGACAACGGCAGCATGTTGCGCGGTATGAATTCTTTACCGTTCCACACAGGTTTAATTTGTGCACGCGACACACCGAGAATTGCCACTTCCGGCGCATTCACGATAGGTGTAAAACCATTGCCGCCTGATGCACCCAAACTAGAAATGGTGAAACAACCACCTTGCATATCCGCAGGAAGCAATTTGCCATCACGCGCTTTTTTAGCGATCGCATTAATTTCGTCAGTTAATTCCCATAAGCCTTTTTTGTCCACGTTACGAATAACAGGAACCATCAAACCATTAGGAGTATCTACTGCGATACCAATATGAACGTATTTCTTCTGCACGATGTTTTCGCCATCGTGATGCAGAGATACGTTGAAGCTTGGCTCAGCAACCAATGCAGCAGCGCACGCTTTCATGATGAACGGTAATGGAGTGAGTTTGCTACCACGCTTTTCTGCTTCTGCTTTCAAACCGTTACGGAAAGATTCCAAATCGGTAATATCCGCATCGTCCCATTGCGTTACGTGAGGAACATTCAACCAGTTGCGAGTCATGTTGTCCGCAGTGATTTTTTTCACTTTACTCATTTTGATGGTTTCAATCTCACCAAATTTCGCAAAATCAACTGCAGGAACACGTGGAATACCAGAACCGCCACCCAATGGAGCACCGGACTGAGCGGCTACAACGATTGGCTTCACATAACTGCGTACATCATCTTTTAACAAACGGCTACGAGGACCAGAGCCACTTACCTTGCCTAAATCAACACCTAATTGACGAGCTAATTTACGCACTGCAGGGCCTGCGTAAACATCGCCAGTTTGTACAACATCTTCAGTCACAGCAGCTTTAGGTGCTGGTGCAGCGGCTTGAGTAACAGGAGCCGCTTTTGCTTGCGCTGCTGCAGGGGCTGGAGTTGATGCTGTCACAGAAGCAGGAACAGATGCACCACCCGTTGTTGCCAACACACCAATCACAGAACCTTGAGAAACTTTATCGCCAACTTTTAATGCGATGCTTACAATTTTACCAGCAGCTGGTGAAGGAATTTCCATTGAAGCTTTATCAGTTTCAAGTACAACCAATGAATCACCTTCGGCAACTTCATCGCCAACTTTTACAGAAATTTCGATAACTTCAACACCTTCTGCACCACCAATATCTGGGACAGGAATATTTATTTCAGCGCTCGCCGCCGCTGTTGCGGGAGCCGATGCAACAGGAGCGGACGCTGCAGGTGCAGGCGCTGCTGTAGCCGGAGCAGGTGCACTCGCACCTTCAGCTTCAACGTCTAACAACAAAGAACCTTCAGAAACTTTATCACCAATTTTTACTTTAATGGCGACAACTTTACCTGCAACACTGGCAGGAATTTCCATTGAAGCTTTGTCGGTTTCTAACACCACAATTGAATCTTCAAGAGCGATCACATCGCCTACTTTTACAGAGATTTCAATTACTTCAACGCCTTCAGCGCCACCAATATCCGGGACTTTAATTGTTTGAATTGCCACTGTTTTTCCTCACTCGTCTAAACCTAATACAGGCTTTAAATATTCGATCAAATTGTATTCAATATAAATGTAAAAACAAAAACGCCCTCTTTGTGAGAGGGCGATTATTTTTAAACACTCATTGGATCCGCTTTTGCTGGATCAATGCCAAACTTCTTAATTGCCTTAGCGACCACATCAGCTTTAATCTTGCCTTGATCAGCCAAAGATTTCAGGGCAGCAATAACAACGAAATAGCGATTAACTTCGAAGAAATGACGCAATTGTGAACGCGTATCACTACGACCGAAACCTTCAGTACCTAACACGGTGTAATGACCAGGAACATAGGCACGCAATTGCTCTGAGTAAGTTTTCAGGTTGTCCGTAGAAATAATGAATGGACCTTCAGCACCTTCCAACTTCTGAGTAATGTAAGGTTTGCGTGGAGCTGATGTTGGGTTCAACATGTTCCAGCGAGTTGCGCGCTGACCATCGCGAGTCAATTCGTTCACGCTGGTTACACTCCACACATCCGCTTCTACATCAAAGTCTTTGCGTAGAATTTCTGCAGCGAAGCGCACTTCACGCAAAATAGTACCCGCACCCATCAATTGAACACGGTTTTTGGCTTTGCCAGTACCTTTTTCTAACTGATACAAACCTTTAATGATGCCTTCTTCAGCACCGGCTGGCATATCTGGATGTTGATAGTTTTCATTCATCAAAGAGATGTAATAAAACACATTCTCTTTGTCGTGATACATGCGCTTGATGCCGTCTTGAATTATTACAGCCAACTCGTACGCGTAAGTGGGATCATAAGTACGGCAGTTAGGAATGGTGTTGGCCATTACGTGACTGTGGCCGTCCTGGTGTTGCAAGCCTTCACCGTTCAATGTGGTACGACCAGCTGTTGCACCCATCAAGAAGCCGCGCGCTTGTGAATCGCCCGCTGCCCACGCCAAGTCACCAATACGCTGGAAACCAAACATGGAATAGTAAATGTAAAACGGGATCATCGGCTTGCGATAGTTACTGTAAGCCGTTGCCGCAGCAATCCATGAAGCCATTGAGCCTGCTTCGTTAATACCCTCTTCCAGAATTTGGCCGGTGGCCGATTCATGGTAAGACATCATTTGGCCAGCATCATGCGGGGTATATTTTTGACCTTCGGATGAATAAATACCGATCGTTTTAAACATACCTTCCATACCAAAGGTACGCGCTTCGTCTGGTACGATTGGAACGATTTGCTTGCCGATAGCTTTGTCTTTTACCAACGATGACAAAATACGTACAAAGCTCATCGTAGTAGAAATTTCACGCTCGCCAGTGCTTTTTAGTTGCGCAGCAAAAGCATCTAGTGCTGGAGCCAAAACCGCATCGAAATCTGCTTTACGCGATGGCAAATAGCCATTTAGTGTATTGCGGCGAGAATGCATGTATTGCATTTCTGGACTATCATCAGCTGGACGATAGTATGGAAGTTTTGGCAAATCTTCGTCGCTGATTGGCAATTCAAAACGGTTGCGGAAAGCTTTCAAACTTTCGATATCTAACTCTTTCAACGAGTGAGTTTTGTTAACCGCTTCGCCCGTTCCCATACCATAACCTTTAACGGTTTGAGCGAGAATAACGGTTGGCTGACCTTTAGTATTTACTGCATTGTGATAGGCGTTGTATACCTTCTTCACATCGTGGCCGCCACGCGCCAAATACAAAATGTCCTGATCGCTAATATCGCTAACAAGCTCTAACAATTCAGGATATTTACCGAAGAAATGTTCACGCGTATAAGCGCCGCCATTGGCTTTGTAGTTTTGCATTTCGCCATCGACAACTTCGTCCATGCGCTTTTGCAATAACCCGGTTGTATCTTTTTCTAACAAGCGATCCCAACCAGCACCCCAAAGAACTTTAACAACGTTCCAGCCTGCGCCGCGGAATACACCTTCAAGCTCTTGCACAATTTTGCCGTTGCCACGTACTGGGCCGTCCAAACGTTGCAAGTTACAGTTGATGACGAAAATCAGGTTATCGAGCTTCTCACGCGCCGCGAGAGAAATAGCACCCAAGCTTTCTGGCTCGTCACACTCACCATCGCCCAAGAATGCCCATACTTTACGATCGCTCACTGGTGTGAGGCCGCGCGCTTCCATATAGCGGTTAAAACGCGCTTGATAGATAGCCTTAATAGGGCCCAAGCCCATAGATACGGTTGGAAACTGCCAGTAATCAGGCATTAACCATGGGTGAGGATAAGATGACAAACCGCCGCCATTTACTTCGCGACGGAAGCTGTCCAAATGCGCTTCATTCAAACGCCCTTCTACATAAGAACGGGCATACATACCGGGTGATACGTGACCTTGGAAATACACTAAGTCGCCTGGAATATCGCCATCGTTACCACGGAAGAAATTATTGAACGCTACGTCATACAAGGTCGCGGAAGACGCGAAAGACGCGATATGACCACCAAGGCCATCATCGTTGTCATTCGCTTTCATTACCATTGCCATTGCATTCCAGCGGATGATTGAGCGAATTTTGCGCTCCATCTTCAAATCGCCGGGATAATCAACTTCTTTGTCAACGGGAATACTATTGCGATAAGGGGTGCGTATAGATGAAGGCTGTTCGATGCCTTGGTTGACCGCCGATTCAGATAGAGTTTTTAACAACTCAGCGGCGCGTTCTGTACCAGCGTGGCGGACAACTGATTTTAAAGCATCCAGCCACTCTTTGGTTTCAATGGCATCGATATCTTGTAGCATTCAAATCTCCTCAACCATGCGCTTAACGCGCATATGGACGTAGTAGCAATATACTTAAATAGGAATGTAAATCTGGGGTATCCGCGTCAATGTGAGCCTTACATCAGAGATTTTAGTAAGGTTATCAACGGGAATTTCCTTGTAGTAGCGTGCAAAAAGAAGCTGATTCTTGCATAAATGGCACTTATTTACCAGTCCCTCACCTGTCAAGGCAAAGCATAAATAGGCACAAAAATAGTGCAAAAAGAAGCATTTTTAGTTCACATAAGCCATTGTGAGCAAATATTGCTAGCGCACAAATCCGGTTTCGCATTATTACTCAAATTTTTACATTTCACAAAGCAATAAAAACAGGAATAGTTATTAGCTCACATAATAACGCACCAAAAAATCCCACAAGGATTTAAGGATACAAATAGCCTTGTTGTTTCTGTTGATACTCTGCAACATTGCTAATAATCTCAAAATCTTTTCCATTTTCAATGCCATCAGTGCTCAACCACAGACGACGATTTTTTTGCAGAAAAGTATTTTCATAATAGCCAAGCAAAGATTCAGGTGTAATCGCACCCACCGCTGCAATTAATTCTTGTTGCCGAGAAAAAGTTATATCGCCCAGCAAAATACTTTGCCAAAATTTTTCTGACTGCTGAGACAATGACAAAGGCACTTTGCGCAGTTGCGTTAAGAGTGCATTTTTAGTCTGCGCGAAATTTTCCGTTATAGTCGAAGGCGCGCCAGTAAGAAACTTATTAATATCTCCAATCATCTGCTCACTATTCATCGTCGGTGACTGCACCACGAATACACTCGCTTCCAGATTTTTTAGCGGTAAAGGTAAGAGCGCCGTTAGTGCGTTCGGCTGGATATCAGTGCGTAGCTGCTGATAAAAGGCTGGCTGCAATAATTGATTAAGCAATAAAGTATGCGCGGCAGAACCAATCGTAGGCGATAGCGCCGGAATATATAAGGCTACGGCGTGATCACCGCTTGCGACCGGATAAATATAAAGCCAGGATTTATTGTTTTTATTGTCCGTGCGTAAACCTTTAGCAGATTGCGGCACTTGATTGCTTTTCTTTTTCAGTAACTGATGATCAACCAAGGCGGCTAACTTGATAGCATCCTGCGAATATAAATTCCCATAAAATAAGGATTCTATTTTTGCATCGCGCAACATTTGATTAGCAAAAGATTTAAAGCTACTAAACGATGTTTTCTGCAATGCATTGGCATATTCACTCAGATCCCAATGAGGAATATATTGCAGCCGAGAAATCTTTCTTATTAATAAAGTAGACGGTGGACTTTTATTTTCATCGCGCCAATCGCTTAGTAAATTTTCCTTAAACATCTCAAACCGACTTTGTGTAAAACTGCCTTGCGCAATAACACCGACTATTTTATTCACAAGCAGGCTTTGCTTATCGGTATACCCCGTTACATACATATCAAAACCACGTGGATTTGCGGTTAATGCAAAGGTTAATCCCGCCAAGCCTGCCGAATAAACGTATTCATTCAGCTCGTCCATCACCAAAGCAGTGAAGAGTTGTGTACGAGCTGCGTTTTCCAGTGAATTATTGAGCTCAGGTAATATAAAACGAAAATTTAGTTCTGCCTTGGGGGATTTGTAATATTGATCCTGCAAAAACCACAAGTTGTATTGGTCATCACTTAAAATCAAACTGGGGTTACTTTTGGCAGATGCTTCACCTTGCGCAAACTGCATTGATGGCGCTTTTACGGTTGTGTTTTTAGGGATGAATATATTGCGTTCAGGTAAGGATAATTTTTGACGGTAAAGAGGTTTTAATTCCAACAAATCAGGAACACCATGTATTGCAGTATACGGAGTGTGCGAATAACTGGATTCTGCTGTTGTACTTACCCCTGGAGCGACGTAAGTGATAATCACATTATCCTTACGCAAATAACCCAGCGCGCTTTTAATGAGATTTTCATCAAAAGCAGCGTAATTATATTTCCCCCAAAGTACATCTTTAGCGGGATAATCTTGCATGGCTTGCGCTAGCTCAGCCGCTGTTTGAATAGGCGATAGTTTTTCATTGAAGCGAAAGTCCAATTCGGCCATTTGTTTGAGTTCGTTAAATCGCCAATCGGTAATGCCCCGCGCTGCAACTATTTTTAAATATTCAAACACAGCCGATACAATTTGATCTTTCGCTTGTGAGCCTTCCGGTGTAAGCGCAATAGATATTTTAAACAAACCACCCTGCCGGCCTTCTAATAACTCACCTGCAGTTAACGATTCTGCCCAACCTAAACTTTTTAATAACGACAGTAAACCACCCGACGACTCACCACTTAATAAATGAGCTACATAATGCCAAGGTTTGGTTTGATAGTTTGCAGCATACGTTGGAATGGGAAATACAAAAGATAGCTCTCGCGTATCTTTCACGGGCTTAATAGCCAGACTCAGAGGCAATGCTCCCTCTGCAAATAAAGCAGGAGACGTATTTTCAATCACTTTATTATTGTTAGGAATGAGCACGAAGCGCGCTTCAACCATTTTTTGCAAATTATCTAACGATTGATTACTCACAATCACTAGCGACATGAGATTGGCAGAGTAATAATTTTTATAAAAACTAATAGCGTCATCACGAACAGTATGATTTTCTAAATCGATTAATGTTTCAGTATTACCGATTGAAAAAACCGCTGCAGGATGATCTGGATTGAATAAGCCGCGGTAAACATCCCATTCACGATGGGCTTTATCATTAATACTGGCAAGATATTCTGCATTGACTGCATTTTTTGCTTGCTCAACATACGCAGCATCAAATGAAGGAGCAGTAAACGAAGGCGCAATAAAAAATTGCGCGAAGCGATCCAGCGCAGGTTCTAAATAAGCGCTATCAATATCAAAATAATAATGCGTATTTTCTGTAGCAGTAACGGCATTCACATCACCATCATGCTGACGAATGAATTCTTGGTAATCGCCCACGGCAGGATATTTTTCAGAGCCTGCAAACAACATATGCTCTAAAAAATGCGCTAACCCAGGACGCTGCTGAGGATTTTGATTATTGCCGATATGAACATTTAACGTAGCTGCTGATTTTTCAGCACTGAAATCAGAAACGAGCAATACATTTAACTGATTGCTGAGCGTTATATAGCGATAATCGCGCGTATCTGTATCACTTTTAACAATGTTGGTACGCTTTGGACTGGTAGTCAGTAATTGAGCTTGCGATGGATACGTAAGTACGAGTAACCATAACGCTAACACGCAAAAATGCCAGCAAGACAATGTATTTCTCATTGCGATAAGCCGAATCATTGTTGCGGTTCTGTCTTAATGGTTTTAGACGCACGTAAAACCACAATGGAGCCAGTGCCTAGAACAAAAGTCCAGGAGTGAAAAGCAGTCAGCATAGATTTATCTCGTTAGAAGCGCGCAACACAGACTACTAAAGAACGAATCATTGTTTGCGGATAAGGTAGTAATACACCTGATCCTGCCTATAAAAGCCTTCAATAATTTGCCCTGTAATCTGTGCAAATGACACAAAATCTTTCAGCGATCCAGCGTCCGTTGCGATAATTCGGATCAACTCATTTACTGCCAAGCTTCGCATGGCTTGTTTGGCTTTTAGTAACGGCAGCGGGCACGCTAAACCACGAGCGTCCACTTCTGCAATCACTGGCTGCGTTATTACGGCGGAATTGTTAAGAGCGTCTAATATTTGAGGAATTTCTGTCGCTTCAAAATCTGTTTTCAAGGCTTTTTCCAACTTCACACAAACTAATGATAAGGATTTAAACGAACATCGGACGAACTAAACACCAAAATGCACCTCCAATCACTGGCAACTGCGTAGCCATTAAGCAGCAAAACCGATAGAGTGCGCCGCAGAGACTATCACAGTGTCCGGCAATGCTGTTATTACAGGTTGCAACAACTAGGCACTGCTAAAAAACACCCACTTTTTCAAAACCTTCGAGCTGTAAGGAGTTTACCTACGTGAGCCAAGTCATCCGTCAGTTAATCATTGCTATCAGCCTTGGGCTGAGCGCCAATGCGACTTTCGCCGAAGTAGAACTCCCGGTATTAGGTGATACCAGCTCTGCCCTCGTTTCGCCGGTTCAAGAAAAAATTCTTGGCCAACGCTATTTAAAATTGTACCGCAGCCAAGTGCCTACGTCCTCAGACCCGCTGGTGATTAACTACCTCGAAAAGTTGATTGATGAATTACTCCCCTACAGCCAACTTGAAGACAAACATATTGATTTAGTTGTTGTTAAAAACCCTACGCTCAATGCCTTCGCCATTCCAGGTGGAGTGATGGGTGTTCACACGGGGGTATTTAATTACGCGAAAACTGAAAACCAACTCGCGGCGATCCTCAGCCACGAAATGGGTCACCTTAGCCAACGCCATTATGCGCGCATGCTCGAACAACAAAAAAACAGCACAATTCCAATGCTTGTCGGCATGGTCGCGGGTTTAGCCATGATTGCTAATGACCATGGCGATTCAGGGATGGCGGCTATTATGGGCACGCAAGCCGCGCTGCAAAGTTCAGCGTTGCGCTTTAGCCGCGAGAACGAACAAGAAGCAGATCGCATCGGCATGCAAACGATGCTTGATGCCAAGCTCGACCCATATGCTGCATCCGATATGTTTGAAGAAATGCTGCATCTCAGCAGCGGCTCACGTCGCCCGCCAGAATATTTACTCACTCACCCGGTTACAGAGCGACGCGTTGCCGATGCACGCAACCGCGCTATGCAATTCCCTAAAAAAGCTTATCCGGACAATATTGAGTTTCAGTTAATGCGCTCGCGTATTCGCTTTGAACTGGAAGATACACCTCAACTTGCCGTCAAACGTTTCAAAAGCGAACTTGAAGGCGACAGTCTTTCTCCCGATGCCAGCCGTTATGGTTTAGCGCTCGCCTATAGCCAAACTGGCCAATTTGATTTAGCACGCACAACCCTGCAACCGCTGCTTGATAAAGATCCAAAACGCATTACTTATCTGATTATGAGCACTGATATTGATGTAGCCGCTGAACGCTACAAACCCGCTCTGGATTTGCTCGAAACACAATTAAAACTAAACCCCGACAATTATCCACTCACCATTCGCTATGGCGAAGCGCTGATGAAAGCAGGCCTTTACGCAAAATCTGCTGAGCTGCTGGATCGCTATTCACGCAAACGCAGCAACGATGATTACGTGTGGTATCTCCTCGCCGAAGTAAACGGCCTCAATGGCAACATTCTTGGTGTACACGAAGCGCGCGCAGAATACTTTATCGCCAACGGCATTTACGACAAAGCTCAAGTTCAACTACGCAATGCCCTCCGCCTGGCCAAAGGCAATTTCCAACGCAGCTCTATTTTGGAGGAGCGCTTACGGTATGTTGAGCGCGAAATGCAGGAAATGCGTTACTGATTTTGCAGAAAATTAGCCCCAAGTTAAGCAATCCAACGGCCTTTAGGCTGTAGGTTGTCGCTTTTATATGGTAAGTTGGGCGCCCATTTTTCCGGTCTCGCCCATACCCACAAAAACAGGTAATCAGGCAGACTTTCGACAACTTGTCATTGGAGTCCAAACGATGGCTGTAGATCGTTCTGATATCGCAAAACTCGCTACCTTGGCACGCATCGCCATCTCTGACGATGCCGCCGATGAAGTGGCAAACCGCATTTCTACCGTGCTCGCCTTGGTCGACCAACTGCAAGCAGTGAATACCGATGGCGTATTGCCAATGGCTCACCCTCTCGATGCCGTGCAACGTCTTCGCGCTGATGTGGTGAGCGAACCAAACCAACGCGAACTATTTCAGTCAATCGCACCTGCCGTTCAGGATGGTTTGTATCTCGTCCCGCAAGTGATCGAATAAGCCAAACACAAGTAATCATAAACCAAATAGAGGCACTTCTCGCCGCCATTACGTGCGTAACCGATTAGGAATTTTTGAATGCACCAGTTAACTATTGCCGAGCTAGTAAAAGGCCTGCGCAGCAAGGATTTTTCCAGCACTGAAGTTACCCAACATTATCTTGAGCGCATCGCGCGTTTGGATAAAACCTACAACAGCTACATCACCGTTACGCCTGAACTTGCGCTGGCGCAATCCGCTGTTGCGGATAAACGTTTAGCAACGGGCAACGCTCCTGCACTTTGCGGCATACCCATCGCTCACAAAGATATTTTTTGCACCATGGGTGTACGCACGTCTTGCGCATCCAAAATGCTCGATAATTTTATCGCGCCTTACAATGCAACCATCGTTGATAATTATTTAGATTCAGGCGTTGTTATGTTGGGCAAAACCAACATGGACGAATTCGCGATGGGTTCATCAAACGAAACAAGTTATTACGGCCCTGTAAAAAATCCGTGGGCGACAGATTGTGTTCCCGGTGGTTCATCCGGTGGCTCTGCTGCGGCAGTTGCTGCTCACCTCGCACCTGCGGCAACAGCGTCTGACACTGGCGGCTCTATTCGTCAACCCGCTGCACATTGTGGTTTAACAGGAATCAAACCTACTTATGGCCGTGTATCACGCTGGGGCATGATTGCGTTTGCCTCGAGCTTGGATCAAGCCGGTATTTTGTCGCGCACCGCAGAAGATGCCGCGATTTTATTAAACGATATGGCGAGCTACGACACCAAAGACTCTACCAGTGTTGAACGCGATGTGCCCGACTACACCGCAACGCTAAACGATTCGCTCAAAGGTTTGCGCATTGGTGTTCCTAAAGAATATTTTGGTGAAGGTTTAAACCCTGAAACTGCTGCTCATGTTGAAGCTGCAATTAAAGTGTACGAAAGTTTGGGCGCAACTATTCACAGCATCAGTTTGCCTCACACCAATTTATCTGTTCCCGCTTACTACGTGATTGCACCTGCAGAATGTTCTGCAAACTTATCGCGTATGGACGGCGTGCGCTTTGGGCATCGCTGCGAAAATCCAAAAGATTTAAATGACCTTTACATGCGTTCACGCAGCGAAGGTTTTGGTGATGAAGTGAAGCGTCGCATTCTGGTCGGCGCTTACGCATTGTCTGCAGGTTATTACGATGCTTACTACAGCAAAGCGCAAAAAGTTCGCCGCTTGATCAAACAAGATTTCGTCGATGCATTTGAAAGTGTGGATGTAATTCTCGGCCCAACATCGCCATCACCTGCATTCCAATTCGGCGCAAAATCTAAAGACCCTGTCGCCATGTATTTGGAAGATATTTACACCATCGCCACCAACTTGGCAGGCTTACCCGGCTTATCAATCCCCTGCGGTTTTGTGGACAAAAAACCGGTTGGCTTGCAATTGATCGGCAACTTCTTTGCCGAAGCAAAACTATTAAATGCTGCGCATCAATTCCAGCAGGCAACCAACTTCCACCAACAAACCGCCCCTGGCATTGAATAAAAAAGAGGAGAATAAAGATGCAATGGGAAACTGTAATCGGCTTGGAAGTTCACGTACAACTCGCCACCAAAACTAAAATCTTCTCAGGCGCAAGCACCTCATTTGGCGCAGAGCCAAACACACAAGCTTGCGCCGTCGATCTCGGGTTACCGGGCACATTACCGGTTGCAAACGCGGAAGCATTTCGCCTCGCCACTATGTTTGGCTTGGCAGTAAATGCGGAAATCGGCAAGCGCTCGGTGTTTGAACGTAAAAATTATTTTTATCCTGATCTGCCCAAAGGCTATCAAACCACACAACTCGCCGAACCGATTGTCGGTGCTGGCTTTGTAGATTTGGAGTTGGGCGAAGGCCGCACCAAACGCGTTCGCATTCACCACGCACACTTGGAAGAAGATGCGGGCAAATCCCTGCACGAAGATTTTGCAGGCATGAGTGGGATTGATTTAAACCGCGCAGGCACTCCACTCATTGAAGTGGTAACTGAACCGGATATGCGCAGTGCAGAAGAAGCTGTCGCGTTCGCGAAAAAATTACACTCCATTGTTACGGCTATCGAAATTTGCGATGGCGAAATGAGCCAAGGCTCAATGCGTTTTGATGTAAACATTTCTGTGCGCCCTAAAGGCCAAGAAAAACTCGGTACACGCACTGAAACCAAAAACCTAAACTCGTTTAAGTTTATGGAAGAATGTATTGCACTCGAGGTTGAACGCCAAATCGACGTACTCGAAGACGGCGGAAAAATTCGCCAGGAAACTCGCCTCTACAACGGCGACACTAAAAAAGCACGCTCCATGCGCAGCAAAGAAGACAGCAACGATTATCGCTACTTCCCCTGCCCCGATTTGTTGCCAGTCATTATCGACGATGAATACATCGAATCTGTTCGCAAACAAATGCCGGAGTTACCAGAAGCAAAACGCGCACGTTTTGTGGAGCAATATGGTTTGAGCAGCTACGATGCTGGCCAAATCACAATGGATAAATTCAGCGCAATATTTTTTGAAAAAGCCGCAAACATTTCTGGCGAAGCAAAACTCACTGCAAACTGGATCATGGCGGATCTCGGTGCTTATTTAAATCGTAGCGAACAACGCATTGATCAATCGCCCGTAACTCCAGAATTATTAGCGGGCTTAGTCGTTCGCATTAAAGATGGCACCTTGTCGAGCAAAATCGCAAAACAAGTGTTTGAAGCGATTTGTAACGGTGAAGGCGATGCTGACACTATTATCGAAACCAAAGGTTTAAAACAAGTTTCCGATACGGGCGCGCTGGAAAAAATTATCGACGACATTCTTGCCGCCAACATCGCACAAGTGGAAGGCTACCGTGCCGCCGCTGAAGATAAACGCGCAAAAATGCTTGGCTTCTTCGTCGGCCAAGCCATGAAAGCCTCAAAAGGCCAAGCGAACCCACAAGCGCTGAATGAATTGTTAATCAAAAAACTAAATGGCTAATTAAAAACTCTCGCTCCCAAACAAAAACTTGGGCGCGAAAAAACGAATAGAAATAGAGACTGTAAAATGAGCTTACGTAAAGACAAAGAGAAAGTACTCGGCGAAATTTTCGACGAAGCACGCATCGCCACCTTTTTAGACTTCACTGCCCCCACTGGTATTGACGCAGACTTCCACCTATTAGAAAAAGCTTACCGTGGTATGCGCGGTGAAAACTTTGTTACCTTCATAAAACTATTTATAGAGGCTAATAGAAACTTAAATGCTATAGGTCCAGAAGGAAAAACATTTTTGCAAACCATCAACACTCATCGTAATGGCGAAGAGTATGTTATTGCACTGAAAGCTGCTGGCGCGAAATAAATAGCACCGTCGTCCAAAAACAAAAAAGGCAACCATTTAGGTTGCCTTTTTTTATTTTAGAAGAGTGACTTCGCAAAGCTAACTGCCGAATTATATATCAAGGCTTGTAAACTCTATTGCCCATACCCGTATCCACAAGATCGACGCCATTCATTTTCAAAACCTCTACGTTATTATCATTCCCGGAAATACTAACTTCAGGGTCACGATTGGTTACAAAATCACTCTGCATTTTCACCAAATTACCACTACCTGCTATGGTTAAACGACAAACTGTGTAACTATTTTCAATAGTAATATTATTTAAATTACCAGATACGGTGAGATATACAAACGGCTTGTCTTTTAACTGAATGACACCGCTATTGTCTGTAATTTCAACAATAGCCCCACCCACATCACAACCATGATCGGATACAGCATTATTCTTTCCATCGCCGCCACATGACACCAACAAAACACATAAACAAAGACAACTCTTCTTTTTCATTTTTAATACTCCCTGAAAAACATCTATTTTTTGTAAATTCCACATATCGATTCCTCAACCAACAACATTGAAGCGACACACTCGCCGATAGAATAACCAATTAATCAGTACATAAAACACAACTGTGTCACGCAATTGCTCATGCACTCCGAACAAACCGAAAAATATGAGCACGACAAAAGGAAAGCCGCGCCACCCGTAAAAATAATTTATCGTGATTTTTTAGCGACAATTTAATGAAAATATATGGAAATATAAGCGGTTTTTTGTTTATTAATTTCTTAATTGACCATCAAACAAAAAAACTTACAAACGCAAACCTATTGACATAATTTCTTGTAGCTATTAATTTGATTTTAAACAAGCATATGTTAGTAGCAGCATTACAAAGTAATTTACATTACATGGAATTACACAAAAAATATAAAAACAATAAATTATTCTTTCGTTTTATACGATCGTCAAAAGCAACAGGAAATTGACTATGCGCATCGCCACTCAAGAAACATTTAGAGATCCAAAAGTAGTTTCCTCTTATGCGCGAGCAGAATACATTGAGCCCGCAGAACGCACCCTACTCGAACTACTACAACAAAAAATGCCACATCCGCGCATACTTGATATTGCCGTTGGCGCTGGGCGCACAACATCTTATTTTGCGCCAATTGCAAGCGAATACGTAGGCATAGATTATTCCCCTGAAATGATTGAAGCTTGCCACAAACGATTTGGCTCACGATTTAGCAACGCACGATTTTCTGTGCTAGACATGCGCACATTAGACTCTTTTGAAGATAACAGTTTTGATTTTATATTGATTAGTTACAACGCTATTAGCGCATTACAACACGAAGAAAGGCTCCACGTTTTTAAAGAAATGAGTCGCATTTGTAGCGATGAAGGACAACTGTATTTCTCAGCACATAATTCGCAAGGACTGCATCGACTTTTTAGTTTTTCTGCACTACTAAAAGATATTTCTTTTTTACATCCTCAGATTACCTACTGGAATATAAGAAAATGGTTTTTGCGGAGAATCAAAAATCCTCTTTTAACGTACAGCCGCTCATTACACAGCAGGTATGCAATGATCAATGATGGCGCGGAAGACTTTCGCCTATGCATGTACTATGTAAAACCGTCAGAACAGGTTAGTCAGCTATCTTCCTATTTCAATAAAGTACAGGTTTTTTCAGCAGAAGGATTAGAAATCACAAGCCAAGATAAATTATTAAAAGCCGATGATCCGTGGCTTTTTTATCTGGCAACTGATCATAAATATAATTAAAAATAAATGACATAACGCAAGACTACCAGGGGTTAGTTACAATAGATGCCAATTATGATCTACAATAATGGCATCTAATAACTATGTAGCACCACGAGTAGAGCATGTTACAAAAAGTCATCTCACCTAGCCTTATACTTTCGTTGTCTCTGATTTTTTTGATGCTTTGCTTCAGCATGGCGGGAACTCAGGTAGAGCTATTACTCGAATTTAATCGCGATAAAATTCTTCAAGGTGAATACTGGCGGCTGATTACCAGCAATCTGGTTCATTATGGATTTGCTCATGTAATGATGAACGCAGCAGCATTTATCATTATTAGTTTCACCTTGCTGCGAGACCTTTCACTAAAATCCTATGTTTTGCTATTGCTGATATGCGCCCTTGCTGTAAATCTGGGGACGTTAGTATTCAACCCGGAATTAACATTTTATCGTGGATTTTCTGGTGCGTTACACGGATTAATTGTGGCAGGCTTATTATTCAACAGTGTTCGCAATCGCTGGTTGAGTTATCTAGGTGTCGCTTTAGTGTTCGGTAAAATTATTCACGAACACCAAGCAGATTTTCAAGCCAATGAATTACAAGCATTGTTACCGGTTAATGTCGCTGTAGACTCTCATCTTTATGGAGCACTAGCCGGCTTAGTTTTTTTTGGTTTGATTTTCGCTTACTCACACTTTCGAAAAAACACTAACCCAACCTAAATCAACGCCAAACAAATCCAGAAATATACGTATTAAAAAGCAATCCAGAAAAGTTTCTTTCCGCGTGCGGCGAAGCGACACTGGCCGCCCCAAAACATACATGCAACGGCAATAAATGCTCTTCACGTGGATGACAAAAACGCGCTTCTGGCGCTGCCTGCCACAACTCCAATCTTGACTCTCGATCAATATTTTCCAAGTATCCATTCGTTAAGGTATCGTTTAACCATATATCAAATAATTCGCTTCTAGCTTTAACACTAGGATTGCCAGAAAAAAATGCCTGCATGTTATGAAATGACATTCCCGAGCCAACAATCAACACACCTTGCTCACGCAAAGGCGCTATAGCTTTACCTAATGCAATTTGTGCCGCAGGGTTTAACGAATTCACTAACGATAATTGCACTACAGGAATATCCGCCGCCGGGTACATCAACATAAGAGGTACAAAGGTGCCATGATCATAACCACGCTCAGCATCCAAACGCGCATCTATCCCCTGCTCATCTAACAATTCGACTACTTGTTGCGCCAATACTGGATCCCCAGACGCATGATATTGAAAATGATAACTTTCTGGAGGAAACCCATAGTAGTCATAAAACATAGCGGGACTTGATGCACTTGATACAGTCGCCACACTCTCTTCCCAGTGAGCGCTGATCACTAAAATTGCGCGAGGGCGCGGCAACGTCGCAGCCACTCCTTTCAAAAAAGTAACTAATTCGGCGTGATTAGGTTCGCCCAACACTGGCATCGGGCCGCCACCATGAGGGACGAACAGCACAGGCATTAACGCTGATGGTGTTTGCAAGGTGTGATCATCACTCATAACGACTCCGATAGTTTGTAAAAATCAACTTAAGTACTGACATTATGCATGTAATTCACCCCTTACATCTAGGTGCAAGTCCGTGCGAAAATAGACGCCTACTACAAAGACTATAAATACAACATAAGAAATTTACCTATGGCTTTCTCTTCAATTATTACCCATCGAATTCAACGTGAATCACCCACCGCAAGCGTAAAAATACATCCCCGCTCAGAAGCTTTCGCTGCTAGCGGTAAATTAGATGAATTGGCTTACGAGCTTAAAACAAACTTTATCCGTAAAGGCGGAAAAAGCTATGGGCGATTCTCTAACGAAACGGTGGAATTTCCTTTTTCGTCTTGGTTACAAGAATATCGACAAGATCGCTTAGGTTTTGAAAGTTTTACACAAAAAGCCGTAAACCACTTCAAAAACGAATTAGAAAAAAGTGAACACTTTTTTGACGCCTACCTATTTTTTGCCGTTGAAAAAATTGAAGCTGGTGATTTCCTGCATGTGTTTGCTGTTGAGCATTTAAGCGGGCTTTATTTGGATGCAGATCTCACCATAAACGACTCACTTTATTTGGATAGCTCAGGCTTTTCTCTCGCTGCAAAAATCAACCTAACGGATTGGGATGCTGGTGAATCCGTTACTTATGTCACTTTACTACGTGGACGCGGAGAAAAAGAGATTACAGACGCATTTACTAACTTTATAGGCTTTAGCGATAAGCACGATATCAAAAGCGATACCGTGGACTTCTTACAAGCCGTGGAAAGCTTTAGTCAAACACTTGATGAAGCCACCGCAAAAATTACGCGTACAAAAGTCGTCGATTATTGCATGGAACAAAAGAAGGCAGGAAAACCCGTTGTGATCCGCGAATTATCTGATACATTATCACAAGAAATAAAAAGCTACGAACCGGAACACTTTTCACGTCACATAGAAACCAAACAAGCCGAATCAAAAAGTGAATTTATTCCAGATGCAGCACAACTGCGCAATTACATTCGCATCAGCGGTCGCAACGACTCGCTAAGTATGAGCTTTGCCTCAGAGTGTTTGGGCAATGAAATTGTTTACGATGCAAACAGCGATAGTTTAACAATCAAAAACATCCCGCCAGCACTAAAAGCAAGATTACTGAAACACCTGAAAGAAAGTTAAGAAAATCGAGAGTTAAGAGAACTAAAAATAGGATATATGAAAACGAAAGGTGGAAGTTAGCTGATTATTTAACTTCCACTTTTTGTTCTCCGCAGCGGGCACATTTAGACACTGTCACTAACTTGCCCTGCTTCACATCAAACTGCTTATCTTTTACGACAACCCATTTATGAAACCCACTCCGGCATAAGGTTTTACCTTTGTGCTTTTCAAAGTCAGTTGGGCGCTTAAATGGCAATACATTACTCATGTTAAAACCTACTACCTAATGATTGTTAACGCGAAACCAACCCGCAATACTTTTTCGCTCTCGAGTTGCCGGTAATACTTCATGGGGAAATTTTTCACTTAAAAAAACAATCAAACGCCCAAAGGTTGGCGAAATTTTTTGCAAAGGTTGATCGCCATCTTCCGCATAAAGCACCAACTCACCGCCATCGCTTTCACACCAATTTTCATTTAAATAAAGAACTGTTGAAAGAACACGGCTCAATTGTCCCTGTTTATGCCCACCAAAAGCGTCCATGTGTTTTTTATAAAAAGCACCTGCCGCATAACGTGCAAAATGGCTTTCATAATCAAATAAGCCTAAAAACAATCGGCGATTAATCCCTATACGCAGCAACTCCATCCACGCTAAAAATTGTGTTGTTACATCTTCCTCTGTTTGAGCCGTATTGCCAAGCCAATGAATTTGATCTGAACGCACAGCCTCTTGTAATTGAAAATCTGCTTGGCGACCAATTCCAGCGAGTTTAAACCCGTCAGTATTTATCGTATCAAAATAGGCCCATAGTGAAGCTAGCAACTCACTCGGGATAACTCGTTCTAGCAAAATATACCCGGGATCCACCAAAGCATCCGCAATACTATCCAATAATTCTTCATCAATATTTAACATATGCGTTTTCAATAGGAGATACTAATGAGTAATTATACTCATATCGGAGGCTAAGATCGCTGCACAATTTCAATAAATCGTAACAATATTTGCACGAAAACAGGGCGAATTTTAATAATTTTGTCGCGCTTATTCAGTTAGTGAAATACAGCTATAAAAAAACATACCTTATTAAAAAGATACAACCAACAAAAAATAAAACATCACCAATTTGGTGCAAATATTATTGCGCAATAACACATTGATTCCTATAAAAAATATTTTTTTGCTGTTTGATTTATCACTGTTTTCTTCCTATATTTATTGAGTAACTTCACATAAAAAAATCATAATTTCCCTCCTAATTTTTAGCGCACGTAGGCCATCCATGAAAATTTCACACAAGTTAGTTCTCATTTTAACAACACTGTCTTTATTTTTATTGGCAATCAGCATGTTTGGATGGCATGCGGTAAAACTTCAACATGCCAGTATTGAAACCATTTATAAAGATCGTGTTATTCCCTTACGCGATTTAAAAATTATTGCTGATAGCTATGCGGTTTCAATCATTGATCTTACTAATAAAACTAATGCTGGGCTTATCAGCGCTGAAGCAGCAAATACTGAGCTTGATAAAGCAGGAAAACTTATTAAAGAAAAATGGCATGGTTATATGGCCACTTATCTTACAGTCGAAGAGAAAAAACTCGCAACAGAAGCCGACCAACTATTTATACCTGCCGATGCAAAAGTACAAGAGTTAATGCATTTTTTGCAAACTAAGCATGGAATAATTGCAGGAGAGCTAAACGATTATGATGGGCCGCTATACGCCAGCATTGATTCTATTAGTAATAAAATATCTGAGCTTGTCGAATTGCAGCTTAATATCGTAGATACAGAATACAATAACTCAAGTACACAATTTGAAGATGCTAAATTAATATGCATAGCCGGTATTGTTATCGCTCTTTTAGCAAGTATTGCAAGCTTCTTTGTTGGATCAACGATTATCAATCAACTTTCGTGCCTAGGCGGTGAACCTGATGAGGTAGCAACAACTGTGCAAGCTATTGCGCGAGGAAATCTTTCATTAAAAATTGATGATAGAAATGCAAAAGACGGTAGTATTGTTAAAGAAATGAATCAAATGTGCAAGCAACTCAATGATGTTATTAGTGATGTAGGTAACGTAAGTACAAAACTCAACAATACCTCTGCATTACTTCTGCAAAACAGTGAAAAAAGTATTGGTGAATTGCAGGCTCAACATCAACAAACTGAGCAAGCCGCAACAGCCATGCATGAAATGACTGCGACAATTTCCGAGGTTGCACGTAACGCTCAAAATGCTGCACAAGCTAGCCTAGCAGCAGATAAAGAAGTAGCAGATGGAAATAACCTTGTTGACACCGCTCTGCGCTCCATTCTTGGATTAACCAATGAAGTAGAAGAAGCTGCAAAAGTTATCACTCAATTAGCCAGTGACAGCACAGAAATTGGAAAAATATTAGAAGTGATTCGCAGCATTGCCGAACAAACGAATTTACTGGCTTTAAATGCCGCCATTGAAGCAGCACGTGCGGGCGAACAAGGCCGCGGCTTTGCGGTTGTAGCCGATGAAGTGCGCACATTGGCAAGCCGCACTCATTCATCAACACAAGAAATTCAGTCAATGATCAATCGCTTACAATCCGGTGTTGGTAATGCAGTAGTCGTGATGGGGAAAAGCCGTACCGAAGCACAAGAAACTGTCGCCTATGCAGAACAAATTCAAACCGTACTAAAAAGTATTCAATCTTCAGTTTCAGATATCAATGGAATGAATTTACAAATTGCAACAGCAGCCGAAGAACAAACTATGGTTGCGGATGAAATACACAGAAATATTACCAGTATCAATGAAGTTACGGAGTCGACGGCACGATCCGTTACGGAGTTTGGCCGAAACAGCAAAGAGCTATCCGATTTTGCTACCGAACTTAAAACAAAAGTCAGCTACTTCAAATAAATTTTACACTAACAGCGTTATTAAAATACTGATGCCGGATGCAACACATCCGGCATTTTTTTTAAGGTATAAATATCAAATCGACTGGATTTACCTTCCAATTGATATGAGGGTGTTTTATTCGCAATAAAAGGCGCTTTACGAGGGCGCTTCACCACTACACGATAATGTGCAACCGCGAGCGCTTTTTCTAATAACGCATCTGCATCAATATCCTTTCCCACCACATGATGAAACGCTGCCATTTCTTTTTTTACATCTGCAGTTTTTTGACGATCTGGAAACATCGGATCAAGATAAACCACATCGGGGCGCTCACTATCGCTCACACTGCTACTAGCAAGCTGCAATAAATAATCGTGGCTATCCGCAGCTAACAATTCCATCCGCGCAACAATCTGTTGTAATTCAGGATCATCATAACTAGACACATTACGTGCGCGCTCTAGCCCGTTTTGTAGCAGCGCATGCACATACAACGAACGCTCAAGCATTTGTACTCTGCACCCCAACGTCGCTAACACAAAAGCATCTTTACCTAATCCAGCAGTCCCATCTAATACCAAAGGATAAACATTTGCCTTTACACCTACTGCCTTCGCGATCATTTGGCCTTTACCGCCCCCAAATTTACGGCGGTGATCAACAGAGCCCTCCGCAAATTCTGCGCGTATTGGTCCCGGCGCTTTACGGCCAGTTTGTTGTATAGCGATGCCGCTCTCGTCAAGCAGCATCACAAACTCTGGCTCGATCAAACTTTGCACATCTACCCCGAACTGCAGAGATATACCCAAGCGCTTCGCCAGCATGCCTGCCTGCTCACGATAAAGCTCGTGATTGCAAATAACCAACATTGGGATATCTGTCATAATAAAGCCTTAAAAAATAAATACATTACGTACGCAGCTAAGTAATAAAAGGCGCGACTATAACCAACAATTTACTGACTATCCAGAAGCAACACGTTACTATTCGACCTTGTAATTTGGTTTTTAATCATCATCATGTCAATTCTTGTAAAATATCATCTCAAAGGAGTCCCCCATGGCAACAGTTACTTTAAAAGGCAATCCATTTCACACTAATGGCGATCTTCCCGTTGTAGGCAGCAAAGCACCTATGTTTACCTTGGTTAAACCAGATCTGTCTGACTTAACCGATAAAAGCCTTGAAGGCAAACGTATTGTGCTCAATATTTTCCCAAGTGTTGATACACCAACTTGTGCACAATCTGTTCGCACATTCAATGCACAAGCAAGCAGCCTGAATAACACCGTGGTTGTATGTGTATCAAAAGATTTACCTTTTGCATTATCACGCTTCTGCGGCGCAGAAGGTTTGAACAACGTCATCCCTACATCAGCATTCCGCTCACACTTTGCAGTTGATTATGGCTTGAAATTAATTGATGGCCCACTTGAAGGCTTAACAGCACGAGCAGTGATCGTATTAGATACTCATGGAAAAGTTTTACACACTGAATTAGTTAGTGAAATTGCTAATGAACCAAACTATGAAGCTGCATTAAAAGTGTTGGCATAATAAACAACATCACGTAAGAAGTGTTTTTAAATCAGCACTTTTTACGTGTTAATCAACATACACAATTCATTATCGCCCTATTTATTACACCGCATTACCATCAAATATTTTTCGCACTAACGAAATAACCCCCTAATCGCAATACGATATAACATCTTATTTTTTTGCGCGCTACACTCTGAAAAGTTAGTTCCAGCATTTTTTGTTTAGAATTATTCTAAAAAATTAAGTGCTGTAGGAATATCATTTTGGGGATATCGGATGTCATCCATTCATGCTGTAAATAATATTACTTCTGATTTCACAAGCTCTCTGTTAGATGCAGTCCCCGCTGGCATTATCGTATCCAAAGCTAATGGTGAAATATGTTATTTGAATGCTGAAAGCGAGCGTTTATTTCGCTATACCAAGGAAGAACTTCTCGGAAAATCAATTGACCTTTTACTACCAGAACGATTTTCTCACGGCCATGCAAAACTACGGCAATCTTACGTTGATAATCCAACACCAAGATACATGGGTATTGGACGAGAACTATTTGGCCTACGCAAAGATAACACTGAATTTCCGCTTGAAATTGGATTACGGCCAATACACTCCGATGGCGAGCAATTAGTCATTTCTACTATTGTTGACATTACTGCACGAAAACAATCTGACGAACGCTTTAAACAAGTCATTGAAGCATCACCCTATGGAAAACTGTTAGTTGATGCAAACGGCATCATTCAAATGGTCAACCCCTCATTACTGAATACATTTGGTTATGAAAAAAATGAATTGATTGGCAAATCAATGGATATTCTCCTACCTGATCGTTACCGCGAAAAGCATGCAGAGTTGCGTGAAGGCTACATTCAAAAGCCAAGCTTGCGCGCAATGGGCAGTGGTCGCGATTTAACAGGAAAACACAAAAATGGTACGGAAATACCAATTGAAATAGGATTGAATCCTGTTGAAATGATTACAGGAAAACTAATTCTTGCCGTTGTTATAGATATTTCTGAACGTAAACGATTAGAGCTAAGCCTAAAATTAGCTAACACTCACCTTGAAGAATTTACCTATGTTGCCTCTCACGATTTGAAATCTCCATTGCGGGGTATTTCTGACTTAGCGGAATGGATCACGGAAGATATTACCCCTGAAACACCGCAATCTATCGTTAAAAATATTGGCAGAATAAAAATTAGAATAGGAAAAATGGAACGATTAGTAGATGATTTATTAATATATGCTCGTGCGGGAAAACGCACAACAGAATCGTCTATTATTAACATTAAAGATCTTATCAACAATATTATAGAGTTATATCCCGCGCCAATTGATTTTAAAATAGAAACTATTATTGAAATTGATTTTCTACAAGCATCAAAAACACCACTAGAAACCGTACTACGAAATTTATATGCAAATGCAATTAAACATCACGATGGTGTAACTCCTATTATTACTATTAAAGTAGAACCTAGCGGAAATTTTTGTTTATTCCGTATCATTGATAATGGTCCTGGCATCCCAGAAGCGGCTCACGATCGGGTGTTCCGCTTATTCCAAACACTTAATGCATCAGAACATGCTAGTAGCGGCATAGGATTAGCTTTAGTTAAACGATTAACGGAAAGTCATGGAGGGCACATTGAATTAATGAGTGAAGATGGAAAAAGAGGTGCTTGTTTCAATATTTTATGGCCACGGTTTCCTAGGAGAGATTTAGATGAGTAAACCAGCAATGAATATATTGCTCGTTGAGGATGATGACGTTGCAGCAGAAGCCGTTATCCGCAGCTTGAGTAAAAATAATCTTAATTTTCCTGTTGTGATTGCAGAAGATGGATTAGAAGCACTTCACGTATTACGCAACGAAATACCCTCAAAAAAAATAAAAAAGCCTTATTTAATATTGCTTGACTTAAATATGCCGCGAATGAATGGTTTTGAATTTTTGCAAGAAATTCGTAGTGATAGCGAACTAAAAGACAGCATTGTTTTTGTACTGACCACATCAGATGCTGACTCGGATAAATCACGCGCATACGATGATAACATCGCAGGCTATATGGTTAAATCCGCTGTCGGCCCACAATTTTTAAAATTGGCAAAGCTTTTAGATAGCTATCATGCATCAGTCAATTTACCTTAATTTTTGACAGGCCACTGAAAAATGGAAGCAGCAGTTACAGAAGATATAAAAGAATTTGTAAAACATAAATATTCTATTCTTGTTATAGAAGATGATGACGTAGATAGAGAAAAGATATTGCGATTATTAAAAAAATCAAAAATATCTTTAAAAATATATGAAGGATCATCAGCCAATGATGCTTTAAAAATATTAAAAGAACAGGAATTTAACTGCGTTATAGTTGATTATTATTTACCTGATGCAATAGGTTCAGATTTAATAAATGCTATACATAACCACAAAAAAAATCCGACTCCGATTATTATGATCAGCGGAAATAGCGATGAACGTATTATCGCGAATGCAATGAAAGAGGGCATTTTTGATTATTTACCTAAACGCAATTTAGAATGTGAACAGCTAAAGCAAACCCTTGAGGCAAGCTTTAACTGGGCGGATAACGAGCAACAACTTAATGAAATAAACACTCGCTTCTCACAACTAGCCGAAGGGCTTCCCCAATTAATATGGACCTGTAACGCAAAAGGAGAATGTGAATTTCTTAACAAACGCTGGTGCGACTTCACAGGCATTAAAGCCGAACATCAACTAGGACTTGATTGGATCAAACAAATACATTCTGAAGATCAAATTGAATTTATTAAAGCTTGGAAAAAATCCATACAAACAAGCAATGAAATGTTAATTAACGTGAGAATTAGGCGCAACGATGGCGAATATCGTTGGTTTGATACGAGAGCCACGCCACAAAAAAATAGTGATGGCGAGGTGATACGTTGGCTAGGGAGCAATACCGACATTACAGAAATTGAACTTACTCGACAAGCACTGATTAATAGTGAGAATAAATTTCATGCTGCTTTTGAATATGCGCCTCTAGGAATGGTATTAACGGATACTAATGGTATTATTTTACAGATAAATACAGCATTTTCATCTCTGCTTGGAGCACCATGCGTTGATGATTTTTATAATTTTGAAATGGAAAAATTATATGACCAAAATGATATCGTTTTTATAAAAAAACAACTTTCAAAACTAAATAATGATACCAAAAAAAACATTCAATTTGAAACCTATTTAAAAACAATGGATCAAAAATTCATACCCGTTTTTATTAGTGCTGCACTACTTAATACCACCAAGTTTACCTTCTGTTATTTATTTCAAATTTATGATTTATCAGAACGAAAACGCTATGAGGAGGAACTTAAAAAGCTTGCTCACTTTGATCCCCTAACAGGATTGGCCAACCGCGCAAAACTACATGAAGAAATTGAGTTTCTTATTACCCAGTCGCACCGAAACGCAACACCATTTGCCGTTTTGTTTGGCGATTTAGACCACTTCAAACAAATCAATGATGGTTTGGGCCATGAAGCAGGTGACAAATTACTACGCATAATTTCACGCCGCCTAAAAAAAGGGATTCGTAGAGGCGATAGCATTGCACGACTAGGAGGAGATGAATTTGTTATTTTACTAAAAGACGTAACACGATTTGAATCTGTTGTAGCCGTGACTGAAAAACTTATAGGTTCCATCAAAAAACCTATAAAATTGTACGGCACCACTATTCACATCGGCATGAGCATTGGTATAGCACTTTTTCCTACTGATGGAGACAATGCAAAAACGCTATTGCGCAATGCAGATAGCGCTCTTTATGATGCAAAGGCAAAAGGCAGAGGAACTTATCAACTTTACCGAAAAGAACTGACAGAATACGTTCACAACAGACTACTTCTGGATGCAGACTTACGCAGCGCCATTGAAAAGAATGAGTTTGAGTTGTATTTTCAACCAGTTATCGATTTCACAAAAAACAGCATAGTTTCCGTAGAAGCGCTTATTCGCTGGCATCACCCTCTACGCGGAATGGTTCCACCTGATGAATTTATCCCATACGCTCAAGAAACTGGCCTAATTACATTTATTGATTCTTGGGCGGTTAATAATGCTTGTCAGCATGGTGCAATATGCCATCAAGAAGGATTTCCGATAAATATTTCCGTTAACATCTCTGCACGGCAATTTCAAAATCATCTATTAACAGCAACCATTAAATCTGCCACAAATAATAATAAATTTGATCCTAAATATTTAATTATTGAGATAACTGAACAGATGTTTTTAGAGAATACAGAAAATAATCTAAAACAAATTAGTGAAGTAAAAGCACTTGGATGCAAGATTTCTTTAGATGATTTTGGGGTAGGATTTTCATCCTTAAGTTATATTATTCGATTTTCACCACACTATTTAAAAATCGATAGATCATTTATTTCAAAAATAGGCGAAGCATCAGAACATGATGAAATGGTACGAGCAATACTTGGCTTAAGTAAAATCATACCTATGCACATAGTAGCAGAAGGTGTAGAAACCGATAAGCAAAGCGCATTCCTGAGAAATCTTGGATGCCACTTTGCCCAAGGATACTTGTATGCACGGCCACTTAAATTTAAAGACTTAATGGACTTATTAAAAAGCCAATACACCATTAATTAGCTTGCTTAACTCCTTGCAAATTTTTCAAGCAATGTGCTTTTGCTAACTTTAAAAAATCTTGCACATAACCTGCAGCTAAATGCTCTTGTCGCACAGCAGCATAAAGCGTAGGCCAAACACCTTTTTCTCCCGCAGAGCGCACGCTAATTAATTGTTTATCAACATATTCAGCTAACACCCAATTTGGTAATGCGCATAATCCGCGCCCGCTCGCTACCAATTGCACCATCATCAGTGTTAATTCAGATGTGCGAACTGATAGCGGCTCTATGCCAGCCGGATTTAAAAATTGTTTAAATACATCTAGACGGCTGCGCTCAACCGGATAAGTAATCAGTGTTTGATCAACTAAATCTTGTGGCAACAAAAATGTTTTAGTTGTTAATGGATGTTGGTTAGCAAGCCCAATATGCATTTCATAGGAAAACAAAGGCACATATTCCACACCTTTTATTGGCAATGGGTCAGACGTAATCACTAAATCCACTTCACCTTGCGCAAGCGCAGGCAGCGGCTCAAAAGTAAACCCACCGGAAAAATCTAATTCAATCGCCGACCATTGATTGCGAAACTGTTCCACTGTAGGCATGAGCCAATTAAAACAACTATGGCATTCAATCGCCATAAACAAGCGCCCCGCTTCACCGTGCAATAATTTTTTTACGTCGCGTTCAGCATCGCTAACTTTGGCAAGCACATCGTCCGCCAACACTAATAAACGTTTGCCTGCTTCACTAAAACGTAAAGGGCGACTTTTGCGAACGAACAGTTCGCATTCCAAACGTGACTCCAGCTCCTTGAGTTGATGAGATAAGGCCGATTGCGTAAGGCATAAACGTTCAGCAGCCTCAACCAAGCTCCCCGTTTCGCGCAATGCAACAAGCGTTTTTAAGTGGCGAATATCAAGCATAGGGCACCTCACATAAATGATATCGCCCAGCTTACATTAGTTTTATTCATGGTAAAACTGAAAATTATCAGTTTGATTCATGTTGCTGGTTGCGGAAGAATGGCTCTACTCCCTTAAAGTCCATCAATAGGAAATTAAACATGACTCAAATTTTTCTTAACACCAACCCAATCGTCACGCACAACCTTGGGTTTCCGCGTATCGGCGCTGACCGCGAACTGAAAAAAGCCCTTGAAGCCTATTGGCGAGGGGATATTACCCAGTCACAACTGGAAGATGTTGGTCGTGAATTGCGCCGCAAACACTGGCAACTACAAGCAGATGCCGGGCTAGATCTTATCCCTACTGGTGACTTTGCCTGGTATGACCAAGTACTTACACTTTCAGCAACCTTGGGCAATATTCCCGCACGCCATCGCAAAGGTGTAGACGCTGGGCATTCACATAGCGCAGATACCCAAACCTGCTGCGCCCATCACGCGCAACAAGACGCTCACACGTTTGATAATCAAGCCTGTACCGATATTGATCTGGATACATTGTTCCGCGTTGCCCGCGGTCGCGCGCCTAGTGGAAATGCCAGCAGCGCAAGCGATATGACGAAGTGGTTTGATACCAACTATCACTACTTGGTACCTGAGTTTCATCGCAACCAAAACTTTGCATTGAGCTGGACACAAATCATCGATGAAACAAAAGAAGCCATCGCGCTCGGCCATAATGCAAAGCCAGTCATCATTGGCCCACTTACCTATCTCTGGTTGGGCAAAGAAAAAGAAAGCAGCTTTGATCGTTTGGAATTGTTAGAGAAAATAGTCCCTGTGTACGAACAATTGCTAACCGCTTTAGCCGATACTGGTGTGCAATGGGTGCAAATCGACGAACCGATTTTAGTATTAGATTTACCCCTTGCATGGCAACAAGCATTTGAAGCGGTTTATCATCGTTTGCAAAACAAACAATTGAAAATACTATTGGCAACTTATTTTGGCGAATTGGGTGAGAACATCACCACCGCCGTCAACTTACCTGTCGCTGGCCTACACATAGATGTCGTACGTGCACCCGCACAATTACTGACTGTGATTGACCGCTTGCCAGCACATAAGATTTTATCAGTAGGTATTGTTGATGGCCGCAACATTTGGCGCAATGACTTGGAAAAATCACTGGTTAGCTTGAAGCTTGCACGCGAGCGCTTAGGTGATCGTTTGTGGATTGCACCTTCTTGTTCACTATTACATTCGCCAGTGGATTTAAATCGCGAAGAAAAATTATCACTCGAAATTAAAAATTGGTTTGCATTTGCAAAACAAAAAGTAGAAGAAGTTGTTAGTTTAAAAACTCTTTTACTACAGCCATTAGATGGCAATGCATTAAAAGCGCTAGATAACAGCAAAGCGGCTGCAAAATCTCGCTTGTTATCACCGCGCATACATAATCCAGAAGTGCAAAATCGTTTGCGCGCTATTAAACCTGAACACGCCCAACGTATTAGTGTTTTTTCCAAACGTATTGAAAAACAACAAGCATTATTACAATTGCCTTTATTCCCTACCACCAGCATTGGATCTTTCCCACAAACAGAGCATATTCGTCAAACACGTAGTGAATTTAAACAAAATAAAATTAATGCTGTGGAATATGAAAATCGTATTCGTCAGGAAATTGCAGACTGCATCGCGCGCCAAGAAAAACTGGGCATTGATGTATTGGTTCACGGTGAAGCTGAACGCAATGACATGGTGGAATATTTTGGTGAGCAACTCGATGGCTATGCGTTTACGCAATACGGCTGGGTGCAAAGCTACGGATCACGCTGCGTTAAACCGCCGATTATATTTGGCGATGTATCGCGCCCATCGCCGATCACCATTCAATGGGCACGCTATGCGCAATCACTTAGCAATAAGCCCGTAAAAGGCATGCTGACAGGCCCAATTACCATGTTGTTTTGGTCATTTGTGCGCGACGATCAACCACGCGCAACAACTGCACAACAAATTGCATTAGCATTGCGTGATGAAGTTGTTGACCTGGAAGCCGCTGGTATTAAAGTTATTCAAATTGATGAACCAGCGATTCGCGAGGGTTTACCTTTACGCACTAAAGATCGTGCAGAATATTTAAAGTGGGCGGTAAAAGCCTTTCGCATTAGCGCCAGCGGCGTGCAAGATGGAACTCAAATTCACACTCACATGTGCTATTCAGAGTTTAATGACATTATCGCTGCCATTGCTGATTTGGATGCCGATGTTATTACCATTGAAACTTCGCGTTCTGATGGTGAGTTATTACAAGCATTTGAAAGCTTTAATTATCCCAATGATATTGGCCCAGGCGTTTATGATATTCACTCACCGAACGTCCCTGAAGTACAAACCATGGTCAACCTACTTAAACGCGCTGCTCGTGAAATTCCTGTAGAACGCTTATGGGTTAACCCTGATTGCGGATTAAAAACCAGACGCTGGCCTGAAACAGAAGCCGCTTTAGAACGTATGGTAGAAGCAGCAAAAATATTACGGGCAGAATACGCTACGAATACTAGCAACAAAATATACTCTGCAAATGAAGTAGCCTAACGTTCATTCCCATTGATTAACTTGTCACTTTAACTTAAGGAAGAGTTAAAGCGATTAAGGCTTTATTATATTCAACGCCACGCTATCTACAACTTTTCTCTGAAACACGTAATACAAGCTGCAATAGTCCCTCCCCCTGAATACAGTAAGCCTCCCAAAACTCCCTTAGCCTGCACATTAAATACCAACCGTAAAAATTAATCTTCTTTGCCAAAAAATTGATTGGCGCAAAATGTAGAATTTTTGACGCATAAAATACACATTTTTAAAACGATTAATATCCGTAGAATTACCTATAGATGCAGCTGACCCTTTCTTTGACTTCTTTATCAATGCTTACTATAACTAACTCTCTCATAGAGATTGTTTTATTTTTTTATTAATCAAAATCATTAATTTTTAATAAAACCTGAATTTTTTAAAACTCTTAGTAATGTATTTACTAATGGATTGAGTGGAACACTATGATCTCAAACGACTTTTCAAAGAATAACGATTTATCAAACAATAATATTAAAAAACCGCCGATCTATGTCATAACAACAGCTTTATTTACAATCGTTATTATGGTTTTATTTTTAATAGTGACCAGTCAGATGTCGATAGAAATTAAATCGGCTTTGGCATTAGTGATCGCGATTGCAACAATAACTATTGTCGTTCAAATACAATTTTATCTGAAAATTTTTCGCGAAAATCAAGATAAACATGAGATGGGGAAAATTCAAAACAATCAATCTACCAATCTATATGCCATTATTAATAATTATCAGCAACTCATCCTTGATGTATTACCTCAGTGGCAACGCCAAACAGACCTTGCCAAATACCAACTTGAAACAAGCATTACATCACTGGTAACAAAATTTTCAAATATTTACGAGCGCTTACAAAACTCAATAGCGGCATCAAATACAACCGCTAAAGGCATGGATGGTGAAAGTGGCCTAGGTCATGTAATCAACTATGCAGATACTGAACTTGGAAATATCGTTCAAACACTACATCAAGCCATGCAGCAACGTGATGAATTATTAACTGAAATTGTTGAGCTATCAAAAATAACATCTGAACTAAGCACAATGGGGACAGATGTTGCAGGCATTGCATCGCAAACAAACTTGCTGGCATTAAATGCCGCAATCGAAGCTGCTCGTGCGGGAGAACAAGGCCGAGGCTTTGCTGTTGTAGCAGATGAAGTGCGTACACTTTCAAGCCGCTCAGGTGAAACAGGTGCACGTATTAGCCACCGTATTGAACAGGCAAACAGTGCGCTCCACAAAACATTAGAACGCACTACTGCATACGCACAAGAAGATGATCAACGCTTACATAAATCTGAGTCATCCATTCAAGAAGTGCTCAGTAAATTTCAAAAATCTGGCGCAGATATTTTAAATTCCGCACAACTGTTAGAGCATGAAAGCTCTCAAGTACAGAATGACATCGGCGAAGTGCTGGTAAATTTGCAATTCCAAGATAGAGTTAGCCAAATTTTAAGTCATGTGATTGATAATATAGAAAAATTAACGACTTCTATTCATGACCACAAAAAATCTATGACAGAAGGAAAAGAATTAACCCCCATCGACATTAAAGAATGGATGGAACTACTGACCAAAACCTATACCACCATTGAGCAAGTAGAAATACATCAAGGTAAAAACAATACCAAATCGCCAAATGATTCCGAAGTTACATTTTTTTAGGAGCAATTCATGTCCAAAGTAATTCTAGTTGTGGATGATTCCGCAAGCGTTAGACAAGTTGTCGGAATAGCACTACGTGGAGCTGGCTACACAGTAGTTGAAGCACAAGATGGCAGAGATGCATTAAAAAAACTGGATGGACAAAAAATTAATTTAGTCATATCAGACGTCAATATGCCCAATATGGATGGCATAAGCTTTGTTAAAGAAATGAAACAAAATCCAACCTATAAATTCATGCCTGTGATTATGTTAACTACAGAAGGTGCAGACGAAAAGAAACAGGAAGGAAAAGCCGCTGGAGCAAAGGCCTGGATCGTCAAACCCTTTCGCTCTGAACAGTTATTACAAACTGTATCCATGTTAATTATGTAAGGTAGCTACCATGAAAATAACGTGGGAAAACAACAAAGCAGGAAGTTCATTAATGCTAGAGGGTGAATTAACTATCTATAACGTCGGTGCAGCCAAATCTATGTTGCTAGATGACATTCAAAACACAATCGAGCCTATCGCCCTCGACTTAAGCAATGTTAGCGATATAGATACCGCAGGTATACAGCTTTTATTGTTCACAAAGAAAACATTTACCGAAAATAATAAACATCTTTATCTTTTGAAAAGCAATGATTATGTAGATGGTGCTTTAAAGATTTTTGACATAGCGAATCATTTTACTTTGGAACACTAAGATGGATATTGACAGCGTATTACAGACATTTTTTGCAGAAGCTGATGAATTATTAGTGTCAATGGAAGCCATTCTTTTAAGAATGGATGACGGCGATAACGACATTGAAACCATCAATGAAATGTTCCGTGCAGCCCATACTATAAAAGGCTCAGCCGGAATGTTTGGCTTGACTGAAATTGTGGAATTTACTCACAAGGTTGAAAATATACTGGATCTTGCCCGCGAAGGGAAAGTTACAATCACCGCAGATTTACTCAGTATTTTATTATCGTGCCGCGATCATATTACTCTGCTTGTCGATAATGCAAAACAACAAAAAACTGGCGATGACGACTGTATTAAACAAGGAGAAAAACTATCGAGCGCTTTAAAAGCCTGGGTACCTGCTGATAATAAAACTGTGAGCGCCCCTAAAGCAGCATTGCCTGAAACTGCTACGCCGCAACAAGATGCATCCGAAATAAAAGAATCCTCTAATGCAGCTAACCTTTGGTACATATCGGTACGATTTGGTGGCGATTTGTTGCGTAACGGAATGGATCCGTTAGCCATTATCCGTTTTTTAAATTCATTAGGTGAAGTAACGCATATCACCACTATCACCGATAACTTCCCAGAATTAGCCGAGTTTGACCCTGAAACATTGTATTTAGGCTTTGAAATAGGCTTGAAAAGTGATGCAACCTTAGAAGACATTGAAAATGCTTTTATGTTTGTGCGCGAAGAATCCACACTAACCATTATTCCACCACGAAGCAATGTTCAAGCCTACATCGATTTAATAAAATCTCTTCCAGAAGACAAGCAACGCCTTGGAGAAATTTTAATAAAAGCACATGTAATCACTCTAGAAGAATTGGAATTAGCATTAGATACACAAAAGCTGCAGGCAAAAAACCAAAGCCCTGTAGCCCTACTTGGCAACATTTTGATTGATTCACAAACCGTAGAACCTGAATTAATTAATGCGGCCATTGATAAACAAAAAATCAACAAAGACAAAAAAGAAACTCGCGCAGCAGCCCCTGAATCAAAATTTATTCGTGTAGATGCAGAGCGATTGGATCATTTAATTAATTTAATTGGTGAATTAGTTGTCAACCGCCAACGCGTTGACTTGCTGTCATCAAAACTCGGCAACAGCCAACTTACTGAAGCTGTGACTTCAATGGGAAATTTTACCGAGCAAATTCGCGATGCTGCTTTAACATTAAGAATGGTGGCAATTGGCGATACATTTTTACGATTTAAGCGCGTAGTGCGCGATACAGCCAAAGAACTTGGTAAAGAAATAGAATTAGAAATTGAAGGCGCAGAAACCGAACTCGACCGCTCCATGGTAGAAAAACTTAATGATCCACTCATGCATATTGTACGCAACGCAATGGATCATGGCATTGAATCTATTGCAGTTAGACAATCAAGAAATAAACCAAATATTGGCATAATTTCTTTAAAAGCGAGTCACGAAGCAGGCAACATCGTTATTGAGATTTCAGATGATGGTGGCGGTTTAGATTTAGAACGCATTCGCAAAAAAGCAGTCGCAAACAATTTAATTGAAGAAAGTGCTCAGCTCAGCAGACAAGAACTTTGCATGTTAATTTTTCATGCAGGATTATCCACCGCTGAACAAGTTACCAATCTATCTGGGCGCGGCGTAGGCATGGATGTGGTTAAGCGCAATATTGAAGCACTGCATGGCGCAATTGAAATAGATACAGAATTAGGTGTTGGTACATGCATCACTATTCGCTTGCCATTAACACTTGCGATTATTGATGGCTTCCATGTAGCGGCCGGAAAAATTGATTTTATCATTCCGCAAAATACTATTCTTGAGTGCGTGGACTTACCTTCTTTCAATCACATAAAAGAACAACACTGCGTGAATTTGCGGGGAGATCAGGTTCCTTTTATTCGCTTGCAAGAATTATTTGCTTTAGACGTACAAGAAAATGTTCGTGAAAAATTGGTTGTTGTGCAATTTGGTGAAAAACGTGCCGGCATAGTAGTAGATAGTTTATTTGGAGAAATCCAAACCGTAGTAAAACCTATGGGGCCAATTTTTCAAGCACTCAAAGGCGTTGGCGGCTCCAGTTTGTTAGGTACAGGTTCAGTTGCTTTAATTTTAGATGTACCACAACTTATTAATTTTGCCATGAGCAAAGAATATTTACGGAACAATGTACCTATAGCGGGAATGCAGGAGTAAATGATGAGCATGCTGCGTAAACAACAAAAACAATCTACTCAAGTCACCGATACAAAACAATTTTTAACGTTTCGAATTGGCGAAGAGCATTATGGCCTTGAACTATCGCAAACACGGGAAATTATTGAGTACGGTGGCATTACCACTGTTCCATTAATGCCTGATTTTTTACGCGGCGTTATAAATTTACGGGGAGAAGTTGTACCCGTTATTGATTTGGCAGTTCGGCTTGGGCGAAGCCCTATTGATGTACAAAGGCGCACATGCATTATTGTTGTTGAGCTAGAAAATACCGAACAAAATCATGTGCTGGGTTTGTTAGCCGATGCAGTCAGCGAAGTGATTGAGCTATCAGATGAAAATATTGAAGAAGCACCCTCTTTTGGAGCCAACATCCGAGCTGAATTTATTCAAGGCATTGCAAAATTGAATGATGAATTTGTAGTTCTATTGGATGCCAACAAAGCCCTATCCATTCGCGAACTAGCACATTTGGTAGAGGCTCAAATGCAATAAACTATTTTAAATAACACAGCACAACAACATTTTTAATTAAAAACCCATACATTCATATTATTTATAAAGTTACAACGAGGGATTTAACATGACAGTTCTCAAAAAAATGTGCTTATTAATCTTATCAGCCTTATTTGGCATTATCTTATTGGCAAGCATTGCACAAATACAAATGAATCGCGTATTTGAAGCCGCCAACTTTGGCACCGTCAATACCGTCCCAGCATTAAAGGCGCTTGGCACAGTTACCAAAAACCTATTAGAGATGCGCCTAGCAGTTGCTAAATTTGTAGAAGCAACAGACCCAAATAAAAGAAATAGTATTGAAGAAGAGCTAAAAACTTATCATACAAATGTGGAAAGTGGCTTCAAAGACTACTTTGAAACTATCGATAATGCAGAAGATAAAAAAATGTACGAAGATGAACATGCCGCATTTGTAAGCTACGCAGAAAAAATACCTCCCATGTTCGAGTTATTCCGCGCCAACAAAATAGAAGAGGCAACAAAAATTCGCGATGCAGCAAGAGATTTCTCAGCTCAGGCAACCAAAGCAATTGATGCGCACATTCTTTATAACATCGACTTAGGTAATAAAGGTGCAAAAGAAGCAATTGATACAAAATCTTCGGCAATGGTTCTATCTATTATTATCGCACTAGTTACTATTGTAGTGCTTTCAGCGATAGGATTTTTCATTGCGCGTAGCTTGTTAGATCAATTGGGCGGTGAACCCTCATACGCAGCTGAAATTGTGAGCAAAGTAGCATCCGGTGATTTGAATGTACGTGTCACCACAAAACAAGGTGATACCACCAGCATGCTAGCCGCCATCAAACAAATGATCGAACGCTTAACCGAAGTTATTACCGATGTGCGCAGCTCAGCCGATGCCCTCGCCTCTGCGTCAGAAGAAGTTAATGCCACTGCGCAATCGTTAGCAAAAGGCGCTTCAATTCAAGCGGCAAGCGTTGAAGAAACCTCTGCTTCCATGGAAGAAATGTCCGCATCTATCATTCAAAATAATGAGAATGCTAGCGTTACAGATGGTATGGCTCAAAAATCTGCTCGCGATGCAGTAAGTGGTGGCGAAGCTGTATCAGCCACGGTTGCAGCCATGCAAAAAATTGCAGAACGTATTGCTGTGATTGATGACATCGCCTACCAAACTAATTTACTCGCACTTAATGCTGCAATTGAAGCAGGCCGTGCGGGAGAACATGGACGAGGCTTTGCGGTAGTAGCCTCTGAAGTACGCAAATTAGCAGAGCGTAGCCAAGTTGCATCACAAGAAATTGGCCAGCTTGCAGGTGAAAGCGTTAAACGCGCAGAACTTGCAGGAAGTTTATTACAAGACATAGTACCTTCGATTCGTAAAACAGCAGATTTAGTACAAGAAATCGCGGCTGCATCTTCAGAGCAAACCACGGGTGTTAATCAAATTAATACTGCGATAAATCAAGTAAACCAAACCATGCAGCAAAACGCAGCAGCATCGGAAGAATTAAGTTCAACGTCAGAAGAAATGAGCGAGCAAGCTTTACGCTTACAAGAAGCTATGACCTACTTCAAGCTTGCTAATGATCGTTCTGGCTCAAGCCACTCACGCGCACCGAGAGAAAAAGCGCCAGAGAGAAAACATGCTGCACCATCACATAAAGCAACTGCTTCCATAGATGATCATGACAAAAACTTTGTCCGCTACGATTAATAATGTGACCTTATGACAATAGATCAAAGCAAAAACTTACCGACAGATGAAGAATTTTATAAATTTCAGAAGTTGATTCTTGATAAAATAGGTATTTTTTTGCCTTTGACAAAAAAGTCATTGTTGGCGAATCGCCTATGGAAAAGATTAAATGCTAATAAGATAGAAAGTTACCATGATTACTATTGTTTAATTGTAAGCAAAAAAGGACAAGCAGAATTAAATATTGCGCTTGAACTTGTCACTACCAATGAAACCTATTTTTTCAGGGAAGAAAAACATTTTGAATACATGGCTGAACACATACTGCCGCAATTCAAAACAAACAATAAGATAAGAATATGGAGCGCTGCAGCATCCACTGGAGAGGAACCCTATAGTATTGCAATGCAGTTAGCAGATCGCTGTACTGCAAGCTGGGATTTACTTTGCTCTGATGTTAACTCCACTGTCATTAAGCACGCCAAAGCTGGAATTTATCCTGAGTCACGCACGGAAAATATTCCTAAAAATTATTTACGCCGTTTTTGTCGAAAAGGTGTTGGCCCACAAGATGGATATGTGCGTGTCATTTCCGAACTTCGCTCACAGGTAGAATTTTTTACACTCAACCTGAACAATGATATTGCCTTGGATATTGGCAAGTTCGATGTTGTTTTTTTACGCAATATTTTGATTTATTTTGAAACTGATACAAAAGCTAAAGTACTGGAACGAATCGCTAAAAAGATGAATCCCAATAGTATTTTATTTATTGGCCATTCAGAAAGTTTACAAGGCATTGACACTCCTTTTATATCCGTTAAACCAGCAATCTATCGGTTACCTTAAAGGCTTTGTATGTCATTTACACCCAACAACTACAGCAATCGTTTGGATGTTCATCCGGGCGATTGGTACTTTGGCAGTGAGTACCAGTACATCTACACCGTTTTAGGTTCTTGTGTATCGTTAACAGCGTGGCACCCGAGATTAGCAATAGGTGGTTTGTGTCACTTTTTATTAGCACAAGCGCCATCGAATGCTCAACATGCCACAACGGAGGATAAAAAAAATCCTGCGCGCTATGCGAATAACGCACTATTCTTAATGAAACAAGCCATGACCCATTACGCGCCGATGAATGAATATCAATTGGGTTTATTTGGCGGCAGCACTATTTTATCGCAACGCAGTATTGGCGAACAAAACATTCATTATGCACAGCAATGGATGCACACTGAAAAAGTAAGCGCAAAAAAAGTTGATATCGGCGGCAATGACTCCCGCACAATAGTACTCAATATTTTAACGGGCGCGATTATCGTGCAGCATTATTCTATGTAGTTAATGTATTACCGTTATTAAAAATTCATTAAGAGATGCTCATATGGCAATTGAAGTGCTAGTTGTAGATGATTCCGCTGTTGTGCGTCAGGTTATGCGCGAAGTTCTTAATGAGGCGCCAGACATTAATGTTTACGATGTTGCTAGCGATCCCATTGTTGCTCTACAAAAAATGCAAAACAAATGGCCTGACGTTATTACGTTAGATATAGAAATGCCACGCATGGACGGTTTAACATTTTTACGCCAAATAATGGCAGAGAGACCAACACCCATAATAATTTGCTCTTCTCTCGCCGAAAAAGGTGCGGAGCTTTCCTTGCAGGCATTATCTGCAGGAGCCTTTGATGTTGTAACAAAACCTCAAATGGGGGTTAAGGATTTCTTGCTAACGGCCAAGCAATCGCTATGGAGCACTGTGCGCGCCGCCGCATCGTCACATGTTAAATTGCGAAAACCTGCCACAGCAGTTACAGCCAAAGCTCACACACCTAACATCACGCCACTAGCTGATTTAGTGACAATGACAAGCACTACTGATCGCATAACAGTAATAGGCACATCTACAGGCGGCACGCAGGCGCTTGAAGAAATATTAACAACTATATCGCGCACCTGCCCTGGCATTGCCGTTGTACAACATATGCCAGAAAAATTTACTGCAGCATTTGCTCAACGCTTAAATGATTTGTGTGAAGTAGAAGTGAAAGAAGCAGTCTCCGGTGACCGCTTAATTCCAGGCCGAGTACTGATTGCACCCGGCGGCCATCACTTAGAGATTCAACGTTCAGGCGCGCAATATATTGCAAAAGTTTTTCGTGGCCCTAGTGTTAACCGCCACTGCCCTTCCGTAGATGTGCTATTTCGCTCTGCTGCTCAAGCAGCGGGACGAAATGTTACAGGGATTATTATGACAGGCATGGGAGATGATGGAGCTAGAGGGCTTCTCGAAATGCGCCAAGCTGGCGCAAGAACGATTGCTCAAGATGAAGCTTCATGTGTTGTATTTGGCATGCCAAAAGAAGCTATTAATCTTGGGGCCGCAAAAGAAATTTTATCGCTAACTAAAATCGCAGCGATATTGGAAGGATAAACATGCAAAAAAAATTAACCGAGCTAAGTGTGTTAATTGTGGATGACAGTATTTCACAGCGGCAGTATGCACAACAAATCTGCACGGATCTAGGATTACATACTATTTATAATGCCGAAAATGGCATAGCGGCGCTTAAACTTTTTCAAGAAAAGAAAATTGATATTGTACTAATAGATCTCGAAATGCCCATCATGGACGGCATTGAATTAATCAGAGCAATTGCACAACATCATTTTTCCACCAATGTCATTATTGTTAGCGCCAAAGACCCTATTCTCATTTCAAGTGTAGGCACTATGGCCGAAGCTGATGGCTTGCATGTGCTTGGCACCTTTCAAAAGCCGCTACAAATAGATTTATTAAAATGCAGCCTACTCCTTTTCATTCAAAACTTACTCGATGCACAAAATGCCGTTGAAAAACCGCCCATTGAAGAAATTACTGCAGTAGAATTATGTGAAGCCATATGTAACAACGAAATCATATTAGCCTATCAGCCAAAGTTAACGGTAAAAGGTTTACTATTGCGTGGTGCTGAAGCACTTGCACGATGGAAGCACCCTATAAAAGGCAATATACCTCCCGATATATTTATTCCATTAGCAGAAAGACATGGGCTAATTGATGCACTTACGCGAAATATTATTGAAATAGCATTTGAGCAGAAGAAAAAGTGGCAGCAACTTGGGTTCACATTTCATTTGGCAGTGAATTTATCACCTCTATCGTTATCCGATAAAGAATTAGTGGAATGGCTTGTTAATTTAAGCAAGGAGTATGAAATACCACCTCAAGATATTACGTTTGAAATTACCGAAAATGCACTCTTAAAAGAACTCGCTTCAGCCATACATACACTTGCACGTTTAAGACTGAAAGGTTTTAATATTTCTATCGATGATTACGGCACTGGTTTTGCGAATGCACAACAATTATCGCGCGTACCCGCCACCGAATTAAAATTAGATCGCTGCTTAGTTCACAATGCAGCTATTCATCCCCAGCAACGTACTATTTTAGCAAGCTCAATAGAACTTGCTAAAAAATTAAAGATGTTAACAGTAGCTGAGGGCGCAGAAACGATTGATGATTACAATATTCTTTTTGAACTTGGAGCTGATCAGGTGCAAGGATTTTATTTTTCAAAGCCTCTCTACCCCACTGATTTTTTAACATTTGTTAAAACGGGCTTAACCGAAATTCGTGCTCGACATAATTTATAAAGCATTATATTTTTTTAAAAATTCCACCGCATTCCTACCTCTATCTCATGCCCACTACTCGGCACACCTACTTTATTTAGAACACTTTGAATGGCAGGCTGGGTATATCTTTATCGGTTAGATTGCGCACGTTAAAATAGCATTGCCACGCTGAAGTAAATTGTGAATTATATTATTTTTAAAAAAATGAACATGTTGCTAGCTTTTATAAATGTCATTTGATTCCACCCATCGCTCAAAATCGACAGCAGGTAATGGTTTAGAAAAATAATAACCTTGAATTAACTGACAACCATGATGCAATAACATCTGACATTCAATTTCTGTCTCGACTCCTTCTGCAATAGTGCCCTTACCTAGCGCTGTTGCTAAGGTAATAATCGAATCCACAATAGCAAGCGAAGCAGGCTCTGTGAGCATATCCCGCACAAATGATTGATCAATTTTAAGCATATGAATAGGTAGATGACGCAAATAGCTTAAGCTTGAAAATCCAGTACCAAAATCATCAATAGCGATTTGGTAACCTAAATCGCAAAAATTTTGCAGTAACTGAATAGAGGAATCCATATCACCCATCAAAATACTTTCTGTTAACTCCAATTCAATAGACTGCGGTTTGGTATTTGTTGAGCGCAGAATCGCTTCTACGCGCTCTAAAAAGTCGGATTGCCTAAATTGCAATGCAGAAATATTTACACTCACAACTAAATCAACATAGCCTTTTTGATGCCATTCAGTCACTTGCCGGGCAGCTGTTTCCAAGACCCATTCACCTAGCGGAATAATCAAGCCCGTTTCTTCTGCTAAAGGAATAAATTCCAACGGTGGGATTAATCCGCGTACAGGATGGCGCCATCGCACTAACGCTTCTGCCCCCCTCAAACTACCATCACTACCAACAATAAGCGGTTGATAGTGCAATTCAAAATGCCCAAGCGCTAACGCTTTGCGCATATCACTTTCAAGCTTTAAACGATCAAGCGTGCGTGCATTAAGTGCCGGTGTATAAAATTGAAAATTATTGCGGCCTTTTTCTTTCGCCAAATACATAGCAGCATCGGCATTTTTAATTAATGTATCTGGATCATTGCCATCGGTTGGATACATAGCAATGCCGATACTCGGCGTTAAATGTAAGCTGATACCGTCAACGTGATATGGCTGCTGCAATCCCTCGCTCAGCGCTTGAGTCATATCAACAAGATTTCCTTCATCTTTAATTTTAGGAAACAGTACAACAAACTCATCACCACCTAAACGCGATACCGTATCGCCAGTTGTAATAATATTACTGAGGCGGCGCCCCATTTCTTTTAGGATTTGATCGCCCACAGAATGACCCAAAGAATCATTTACATTTTTAAATCGATCTAAATCAATAAATAATATCCCCAGCATTTTTCGTTCGCGCTTAGCCGTGCTAATAGCCATTTCAAGGCGATCATTTAGCAATATGCGATTGGGCAACCCAGTTAAACTATCGTGATGCGCTAAAAAATCAATTTGTGCGCGAGTATTTTTTTGTTCTGTAATATCATTAAATATCGCAATATAATTTTCTGGCTCGCCACGACCATTCGTTACTAAGCTAATTGAAAACCAGCAAGGAAATACTTCACCATTTTTACGCTCATTAAACATTTCTCCTTGCCAATAACCACGCTCTTTTAATACCGACATAAAGTTGCGAAAGAAACCATGCGTATGCAATCGCATACCAATAGCAGCGGTATCCAAAGCCAATGCTTCAGATTCGTCATAACCCATGATTTTTTGGTAAGCCCGATTCACCGAAATAATATGCAAATCAGAATCGGTAATCATGATCGCTTCATTGCTACCCTCAAATACCTTAGCCGACAAACGTAACTGCGATTCATGCTGCTTACGCTTAGTAATATCCCTCACCACTATCAAAACTTCATCGCCATCACGCTGTTGAATTCGCGCCTCCCAAAAACGCTCTCTTTCGGATGATTTCGACCACTGAAACTCCAAGAGCTGCATCCCATCACCATTGATTACGGCTTCAATTCGAGCACTTATGATGCTATACACAGCAGGAGGCAATCTTTTACATTTTTCACCTTCTTCGATGTAACTCCACTCTTCCATGTCCAAAACATATGAGCCAACTTGCACATCCAACACACGCCCATCGCGATGGGCGAGCATCAAAATATCAGGAATACTCGATAGCAATGCACGTGTTTTACTTTCACTCACACTTAATGCAGCAAGCGCACGACTCGCCTGCAAAATATAATGGATACGATAAGGTAGAATACCCCAGCTGACAGGTTTGGTAATAAAATCAGTCGCGCCATTTTGATAACCGCTTTGAATAGATTCTAAATCATCCAATCCTGTCACCATCGCAACCGGCAAATCTTTACCAGATGGATGATTTAGAAACTCTTTGCACAAACTAAATCCATCACCATCAGGCAAGAGCACATCAAGCAATACAATATCTAATTTTTGTTTATAAAAAATCTCACGAGCACTTGCACAATCAGCAGCCGTTAATACAATAAATCCCGCCCGTTCTAACGTCGCAACCATCATTAAACGAGCAGCTTCATCATCATCGACAATCAATATCGTTGCTGCATTACCATCAATATTAATCACGATATTTTCCGCCTTTCTGATAATCACTTAACGCAATCAACGCTTTAGCGTAACTTTCCTTAATGCCAAATAATAAATTTTGTGCTCCCTCTAAATTACCTTGACGTGCGCGAACCTCAAGATCGCGACACTGGTCTGTTAATTCAGTAACACCTAAATTAGCGGCACTATTTTTAATGGAATGTGCCGTTTTATACAATAAATTAGCATCGCCTGTATCTATAGCATTCTGCATAGTACTTAATAACGTTGGGCTCGACTCATGGAAAAGTTGGATCACACGCTGCAGCAAACCATCACCTAATATTTTAAGTTGATCAATAACTTTTTTATCAATTTCTAATGACGTTGAGTCAACCACACTTTGCTCATTACTATCACTCCACTTTAGAAGCCAACGCGACAGTAGTTCATGCAACTGCTCTATGCCAAACGGTTTACTTAAATAATCATCCATACCTTTTGCAATACACATTTCGCGATCGCCTACTATCGCATTTGCAGTTAGCGCTATGATTGGCTGCTTTGCAGTACCATGTTCCAGTTCTTTTTGGCGAATTTTAGCAGTTGCTTCAAAGCCATCCATTACCGGCATTTGGCAATCCATTAAAATCAAATCAAAGTTATCTTCCATCATTAGGTCAAGTGCCTCTTGACCATTGGTCGCCACTTTAAATTGAAGGCCAATACGTTGCAGCATGGCAGTGGCAACTTCCTGATTAACAGGATTATCTTCAGCAAGTAAAATTTTTCCGCGTAATTTAGGCAAGCCGTGCCCATTCACAATCACTTCTCGTGGCGAATCATTCGGTTTTTGTCGAGCTTTCAGCTCCACCCCCGCTACAGCAGCAACCAATAAATTATGTAGCTCTGATTGCCGCACTGGCTTTAACAAATAAGCAGTCGATAACTTATTCTGCTCAGATGACATACCCGCAGAGCTTAAAACCACAATAGATAAATCATTAAATGTTTTGTTTTTACGGATAGCATCAATCAACTGACCACCATCCATTTCTGGCATCATCCAATCAGTGAGCAATAAATTAAATGGCGCTCCAGCCTTTTGATATTCTTCCAGCAATTGCAATGCTTGCGATGCGGAGGTCGCCATTATTGGCGCAACTCCCCAACTGGAGAGCCAATGCTGCAGAATTTCAAGATTGGTTTGATTGTCATCCACCACTAAAACGCGCAATCGCCCAAAACCATCCACCAATTGAAAATTACGTAGATCGTGCACTTTAGGCAAGGTAACCGTGAAGTGAAAATAAGAACCTGAATTTACCGAACTATCAATAATAATTTCGCCGCCCATCAAACCAACCAGACGCTGCGAGATAACTAAACCCAAACCGGTTCCGCCGTATTTTCGCGTCATAGAAGAATCGGCTTGTGTAAACGCATTAAACAGTTTTGATTTTTGTTCAACGCTAATGCCAATACCCGTATCACGCACACCAAAATGCAACGTTACGTCATCCTCAGTTTCTTTAACATTTTCAACTAATAATAACACCTCACCTTTTTCAGTAAATTTAATGGCATTACTCAACAAGTTTGTGAGCACTTGCGCAATTCGCGCTGAATCACCTTTTACAGAAATCGGTGGCAATGGTGTACTGCACAGCAACTCCAAACCTTTAGCTTGTGCCACTGGAGCATAACGCTCAGCCAAATCTTCCAAGAGTGTGCTTAACGGGAAAGGCCTTGGATCCAGCTCCAACTTGCCGGCTTCAATTTTGGAAAAATCCAAAATATCATTAATAATAATCAGCAAATCCTCACCTGATCTACGCACGACTCGCGCAAAACGTTTTTGCGTAGCATCAAGCGGACTATCCAATAACAAACTTGTCATTCCCAAAATTCCGTTCATGGGAGTGCGAATTTCATGACTCATTACCGCTAAAAATTCACTTTTTGCACGGCTCGCTGCTTCTGCACGCTCAGTAGCTTGGCGCAATTGCGATGTACGCTCTTCAACACGCAATTCCAACAGCTCATGCTGTTTACGCAATTCATTATCTTGCAGTTCTATACGCTCGAGCATGGCATTAAATCTCAACGCCAACAGACCAACCTCATCACGACGCCTATCCATGGGCGCACGCAAACTGTAATTACCATTATTACCTACACTCTCGGCAAGCTCGCTTAAACCGCGCAATGGCTTGGTAATAATTCTCACAAGAATAGTGGCAATAATTCCCGAACAAATCAGTGCAATCAGCGCAATTGCTAATGAAAATCCAATTTGCCGATACAGTTGATGTTGCAATGCCGACATATCAACATCAAGATATAAACGCCCTACTTTTTCATCCTTCCAAATAACCTCTACGGATATTTGCTCATCACTTTTTCGATTCTCTTTATTGATGCGGCGATACTCAGCTAACTGCTGTTTATTAGCCAAAATTAAACGCGCAGAGAGTACCTGCGGATCAACAATCAATGCTTGCAGCACATCTTTCGCTGCTTGCTCATCACCAAATAAACTCGGTGATGCCGCATTAAATGCTGTTGCTTGTGCAAGAATTTGCAGCTGTCTATTAATTTGCTCGCGGGCAGCATCGTGCTGAAGCCAAACCCCCAACAGAGATGTACTCAGCACAGCAATCGAGGAAACAAGCATGGCAAGCAGACTAATTTTAAGGGAAAGACTCCAACGCCTCGTCATAGTTGATTTTTCCCCACTTGCGCATTTTTTGCCAACTTAAGAAGCTGACTACTAATCTTTACTCCTGCTTGAGCAACGGCTGACTGATTTATTTCAAACTCTATCCGCCCTTCGCCATTACGCATAAGAACAATACTGGCATTGAGATCATCTTGCGCTTGTTCATTGGTAACTAGCACTACACCTTTTGGCAGTGGATTCGGCAATACCATAGAAGTGCTTCGGCTTGACCGAAACACCATCTGGCAATGCTCAAGAGGAGTGGATGCAAGGCTTTCAGCATTGAGATAAACAAGTTCTATTGTTTGTTTATTAGCAGACTTTCCATTCAATTGATCTAGCGCTTCATGCATCTCTTTATTGGCACCAAGCACACACAAACGCAACGAAGAAGATAGGGGGAAAGAAGAAGAGGTAGACGGAGTTTCAGTCGGCCAATCAATAAATTTAATGAAGTTATAAACAAAAGCAACTTGTAAAGTCACCTCAGACGCACGCGCGCTACTCGACAGAGCGATCATTCCACTGATCACCCCCATAACAATTGAGCGCTTTAAAAAAATAACAGCCCTATCGAGCACTATTCTTAGCTTGCTCAATGATACCTCCATGCCATTTTATCGGATCACAAACTCTGATCGCTTTAATAACTACATTTTTTAAATCATAGATCATTTTCATTAAAAGAGTTATTAATGAAGCGTTAACCGCCACTAATTTTAATGCGTAGCAATTGTGCTCAATAACACATTAATATCCAGCATATTACAACAGTGATTCGTTAACATTCGCCCAGTAAGTGATATCATGCAAACCTCTCATTTACTACCAGAATATGCCTCATGCTGCTGTTTGTTGATAACCTCACTAATGTCGATTTTAGCTTCCTTGATCCGCAGCGCGGCTTGCTCGGTGAAACATGGCTCGCCAATGTAAAGCTTCTTGGTGAGCTTGATGAGCAAGGAATGGTCTGCGATTTTGGCACCGTCAAAAAAGTACTGCGCCATTGGTTAGATACCGAACTGGATCACCGCTTGGCCGTACCTATTCACTCACCCAACATTCGTATCATCGATGACGGTGAATTTCTCGATATTCATTGGCAATTTGGTAGCAGCAATGAGTTCCTTCATACGCGCTCACCGCACGATGCTATCGCCTTGGTTGATGCTGTTTCGCTCACCCCTGAAACCGTTGCTGCATGGTGCATCTCTCAACTTAAAAAACTCTTTCCGGAAAGCGTTGCAACACTGGAACTGAACTTTACGAGCGAAATCATCGACGGCCCGTCTTACCATTACAGCCACGGCCTGAAAAAGCACCTCGGCAACTGCCAACGTATTGCTCACGGCCACCGTTCACGCATTGATATATGGGAAAATGATGAAAAATCCCCTTTCCTGGAATTGCACTGGGCTGAACGCTGGCGTGATATTTACATTGGCACACGCGAAGATATTCTCGCCCAACCCATGCACAACAAGCAGGCCTACTATCACTTTGCCTACCAATCACAGCAAGGCAAATTTGAGCTCACCATCCCGCAGCGCTGCTGCTATTTGATTGATACCGATTCCACGGTTGAACTTATCGCCCACCATTTGGCGCAAACAATCAAAACTCAGCGGCCGCAATCTCTGATTCGCGTTAAAGCCTTTGAAGGTATTAACAAAGGTGCAATTGTTACACTTTAAACAAAACAAACTAAAGGTATTAATTTACCCAAAAAATGCCAAAAAAGCACTTAAGAGTTAATTTTTTACCTTCAATTTGATTTTACATATTAATAGGTATATATTTACTTACAATATGTATATTTTTAATATTAAAGGTAATTAACTATCTTTTATGAAATTCAATTCAATGACTAATGCAGCCATTGCGGCTGAAATAGGGCAGCGCTTAGAGCAACTCAGGCTCGAACGCAACATGACTCAACAAACGCTAGCCGATGAAATTGGCATCACCCCCAAAAGCTATCGCCAGTTAATTGCAGGCGGGGGCAAGCTTGAAAATATGATTGCAGCCCTTCGTGCACTTGACGCACTAGATCATTTGGAAAACTTTCTTCCAAGCACCCCCTTCAGCCCTCTTGAACAACTTAAAATGCGCGGCAACCAACGCCAGCGTGCGCGCACTAAACACATCGACGAAAACAAGACTGAAGAACTAGGCGTGCGCGAACCAAGGTTGGATTGGTGATGGAAGATCTCGCGGAAGTCTGGCTGTGGGATAAATTGGTCGGCGCACTGGCATGGGATCCTGCAACCAACACAGCAACCTTTGAATTCACGCCCGAGTGGGCGGCAACAGGCGTACAGATTTCGCCCTTACGCATGCCGACTACGATAAACGGGCAGCGTAAATTTAACTTCCCGCAACTCAGCAAAGATACCTACAAAGGCCTGCCCGCCGCGTTTGCCGATACGCTCCCAGATGATTTTGGTAACGCGGTGATTAACGCATGGCTTGCCCGCAATGGGCGCGATACCAATTCACTAAACCCACTTGAGCGCTTGCTTTATACCGGCAAACGCGGGATGGGCGCTTTGGAATATGCACCAGCGCTACGCCGCACCCCCACTGCAAATACCAAGTTGGAGTTGGAATCGCTGATCAACATGGCGCAGCAAGTACTCGATCAACGCTCTGGCATTGTTAGCCCACTCGACTCCCACGATAAAGATGCCATGACGGCCATCTTACAAGTGGGCACATCTGCCGGTGGCGCACGAGCCAAAGCACTGATTGCGATTAATGCTTCTCGTACCGAAATACGCTCAGGGCAAGTCAATGCACCCTCAGGCTTTGAGCATTACTTGCTTAAGTTTGATGGCGTGATTGAACATCACAACCACAACGAAACGTTTGGTGATCCGCAAGGTTTTGGCAGAATGGAATACGCCTACTATCGAATGGCCGTCGATGCGGGCATTAATATGTCGCCTTGCGAACTACTGGTTGATGGCGACCGCGCGCACTTTCTTACAAAGCGTTTTGATCGCATCGGCAATCGCAAGCTACATTACCAATCGCTCTGCGCTATGGATCATGCCGATTACAAAATGCCCGGCCATTACAGTTATGAACAACTATTCAGCGTTGCGCGACAATTGCGCCTAACACGTGCAGAGGCGGTAGAAATTTATCGCCGCATGGTTTTCAATATCATCGCTCGCAACCACGATGATCACAGTAAAAATACAGGTTTTTTATTACCGGATCACAACAGTCACTGGCAACTCTCCCCCGCCTTTGATATTGCCTACAGCTACAAGCCCGGCTCACCGTGGGTAAATTCACATCAACTCAGCTTAAATGGAAAACGTGATAACTTTACGCGCGATGACTTATTGCAAGCTGCTTCACTGATCAGCAACTTCAACAAAGAAGCTAAACAAATAATTCAACAAGCTTTAAGCGTCATTAGCGAATGGAAAAGCTACGCACAACACGCGGGTGTATTTGAAAGTTTTAGTAATCACATACAACAAAATTTACGTATTAATATTTAATATTTACCATGTAGCTATTTACAGCTCTCGTTACAAGCGCGAGCTACAAGCAGCATTACAACCAAAATTTTCTACAGAAATGAAACGCAACCGTGTAAATAATTACTATGCTTAAAAGAGTATTATCAACAATGCTGTAACCGAGAAAGTAACTCGAATTATTCAGCGAACGAATGAGTTAAGTCATGACAGAAAATGCGCAAATCACTTTCGCTGACCTCTTGGTTGATTATCTGAATCAGCTCGGCATTGATACTGTTTTTGGTGTGCCGGGTGGCGCTATAGAGCCTTTACTAAATGCCTTAGCACGCAGCGCGCGTAATGGCGGCCCTCGGTTAGTCGTCGCGCGACATGAAGGCGGTGCAGCGTTTATGGCTGATGGCTACTACCGCGAAAGCGGTAAAATGGGAGTGGTTTGCAGTACCACAGGCCCCGGTGCCACCAATTTAATTACTGGCGTCGCATCCGCACTATTAGACGATGTACCCATGCTCGTCATTACCGCACAAACTCCTTTACCGAAATTTGGCAAACGTGCACTACAAGAATCCAGTTGCACATCCATCGACACCGTGGGGATTTTTCGTTACGTCACCCTCTACAACACATTGGTATCACACGAAGAGCAATTAGAAGGCAAATTAATTGCAGCCATCATGGCAGCTCATCGCGGCCCCAAAGGACCGGTACATATCAGCATTCCCTCTGATATTTTACGGGCGCCCTCCACTATTCCAGCACCGCTAAGTAGTAACCTGCTCACACACGATTTTTCAATGTCAGATGATCTAGCGATTACAACACTGTGCGAAAAAATAAACCAAGCGTCCAATATCGTTTTGTATATTGGCAGTGGCGTCGGTAACGCCAGCAAAACTATTTTGGATTTTATTGAACTAACAGGTGCCGCGTATGTAAGTAACCCCATGGGCAAAACTTGGGTCAATGAAAAGCACCCCCAATATCGAGGTATTTACGGTTTTGCCGGCCACGAAAGTGCAAAACAACTACTGCAAAATACTAATATCGATTTAATACTCGCTGTCGGTACCGCATTAGGAGAACTCAGTACCAGTGGTTGGAATAGTGAAATCCTCAACAAAAGACTGGTGCATATTGATTCAGCCAAAGAACACTTTACTCGCTCGCCCATGGCTAACTTACACGTTCTTGGCAACATCGAAGTTATTTTTGAGCGAATGCTCGCCTACGTGCAAAAATCTCATAGCACTGGGAAACGTTGGCATTCACTACTAAAAGATGCCCCCGTTAATATAAATGGCGGTTACGCAACACTGAAAGAACCTGAAAAATGTTATTCGAATGATCTCCCTCTCAAACCGCAACGGCTCATGTGTTATCTATCCAAACATTTACCTCAAGACACTCGCATCTTTGTCGATGCTGGCAATGGCTGGGCATGGGCGACGCATTATCTTACCCGTAGCAACAACCAAGGTTTCTATCGCATTGCAATGGGTTACGGCTCAATGGCATGGTCAATCGGTGCAGCTATCGGCTCAGCTATCGCAAACCGCCATGTACCAACACTGAGTATTGTCGGAGATGGCTCTTATTTAATGGGGGCACAAGAGCTAAGTGTCGCTGCGCAACAAAAACTACCTATCGTTTTTGTGCTCTTGAACGATGGCGCACTCGGAATGGTGATGCACGGCCAACGTCTAGGCAATCAAGAATCTATCGGATGGGAACTGAATCAGATTGATTATGCGATGCAGGCAAAAGCAATGGGGGTGGATGGCATTGTAATTGAATCAGCGGAGCAGCTAGATGCATTAAATATCGCCGAACTCTTCAACAAACAAGGCCCTACTCTGCTGGACATTCGCATTGATCGAGAAGAAGTCCCCCCTATGAGTGACCGAGTTAAAGGCTTGGCAGATAACTCAGCAATTAAAGGCTCAGCAACACCGGGGGGATAATGACCTCTACTCCGGCACAGCCCGTAAAGCTTCACCTTGGTAATCAATATCTTCACATCGTAATGGTAAGAATGTATCCGCAGGGCGATGCAAGGTATCCACATAACACGCGGTAACACCGCTCGCTACCAGCATAGTAACCATTTGATAGGCCTCTTGCGGAGAAAATCCTTGATCTGATAAAAATGCAGAAGCATAACCATTTATATTCATGCTTTCGTCATAAGCGTTACGCAAAACATCTTCAACTTGATAAGCCAGCGCAAGATGTTTCCCAACAGAAAAGCCCAGATCTTTACTCACCCGCTCCATGGCAACAATACGCTCGTCTCCCTTGGCAATCGGCCTAAAATAACCCACGATAAGCGGCTTACCGCTTTTAACAGATTCTACGTTGTTAACAATTTCCTCTGCCGACATTCCTTTTTTATGCTGAACCAACGCTCCCTGAATAAACTCCATCCCACCCACTATCGTAAAGGATCCATAAATTCTAGAGTCGGCCGCCAATGAACCCATTGCCGTAGCCGCTGCAACAGACGTTCGCACACTACCGGCAAGCGCGCCAATCTGGTTGCACCAAATCCGCGAGTCTGGCCAACTGAGACACGCGTAAGCCGCTTCCAGCCAATCAGCCAATGCTCTCTCCACTAGCTTTCCAGTTGCATTCAAAACCAGTATTTGGAAATAGGATTTTTTACCCACTAAATCATCCAACATCGAATGCCCGTGACTAAACACACCTTTGCCGGGAAACCATCCACCCGTGTTGCTGATGATTTTTCCTCGTCGCTGATCAAGATACCCAATGAACTCGGATTCATAGCGCATCGCACTGATACTTGTGGTTGGCTTATCGTTCGACAACATAATTTTCATCACTGATAAAAGGCATTGCATTGATGGGTTTACTCGCCATTTCAAGACCATGTGCTAGCAGGCCAGGAGAACCGAGTAACTGGAATAAGCAGCCACCCACACGCGGTGCAAAACCCAAATCCGTAAATACGGCTGCAGCCACGCCAGTCATTAACCAGCTAATGCCATGCGGCGATAAACTTGTAACCAATTTCTCTGCCCATTTGAGTGCGCGCCCTGCGCCTTCCAACTCCAGCAAATGATGAGCAATTCTGGCAGCCATAGGATCAATGCCACCATAGCGTTTGCCAAACCCGGGAGTGACGGATGCAGCACTCTCTTCACTACTGCTATCAATGGATTGAAGCATGGCGCTTTTCGAAACAACAGAAGGATCGCTGCCAAGATATTTATCCAAAAAATGCATTGCAGTTTCAACTTCTCCACCACCCATAAATTCACCGCCCAATACCGAAGAAGCGATAGGCAAAATATGCAAAGGATTTGTTTTGCCCACGCCGGCATTCATAGCCGCTCTGGTAGCAGGATGGCGCGGGCCAGGATTAATAAACGCAACCATAAGCGTTTGCAATAATTGTGATTGCGCTTTAGTAGGTAACTCTCCGCTAAACAATAAATAAAAAACATCAACGAAGGATCGCTTCTCCATCAGTTCACATAAGTCGTAACCATGGCATAACGAATTGACAGCCAAATAAGGGTTATGGCGGCTTGGCTCTTCGTACCAAATACGCGTTGCCGTTCGCTGTGCAAATGTTTCTTTACGCAAGCTCACGGGATCATGTTTACGCTCTGCGGTCATGGCGATATCTCCATATGCCACCTTTGTACTCAATGAACAAAAGTGGCTAACGATGTAAGGAGTTAAGAATTATTGAAAGGTATATTTAAGCTCCAACCAAGCACTGCGTGATTGAAGTGGATAATCTTCAGGAATGGATACAGGCATAGTGTCACCTGCACTAGGCTCGCGCGCATCAGCATCGGTAGCGTTGCGTAATGCCAGCGACAAATCCAAACCGGGATAAATATTCTTACGGTGCAGCGTCAAATTGACCAGCGTGTAATTATCGATAGCAGGACGCACATCTGTGTATGCACGTTGACGATCGGCAACTCTATTTAGCTGACCATTAAGAAACCAATTGGATGCAAATTCCCAATTAGCATTCACTTTTACTTGCTCGCCAGGTGCATCGGCAACTTGAGTACGTGTTTGGCAATAGCGAGCATCTTGCCAGGAGTAACTCGTACTCATACGAAACTCAGGTACGATTTGCCAATTCACTTCAAGTTCAAATCCTCTTCCACTCAGATCATGAATATTTTGCGCTGTCTCTGTGAGGGCATTGGCGTCCGCAACAAAATCGATCATATCCCTAGCTTCATATGCAAATAATGTGAGTGTTGTTTGCAATGCTTTGGTCGCATGGTAATTAAATGCCGCCTCTAGCGTATTAATCCGTTCAGGTTTTAAGTCAGGATTACCTAAAGAGATAGGATTATTTTTTATATAAAGTTCAGAAAAAGAAGGGGCACGAAAAGCGCTGCCGTACAACAATTTAGTCGTTAGTTTTTCCGTGTTTGACCACACCAAAGCAACGCGAGGATTGGTTGTTCCCCCCACATCAGAGTAATGGTCATAACGCACACCGGTGGTTAAGGCAACGTCATCAACCAGCTGCCATTCATCCTGCAGCGAAAAATAATGCAACCTGCGCGAGCTATCTTCCAAATATATATATTCAGTACCAGTCACTGAATGAAGTGTGCCATCAACCACCGGTACTGTTGCATCAACAATTACACCTGGGCCAAAATTTTTGCGCTCACGCGCTGCCACACGCTGATCCATAGCGCCCACTGCCACTCTTAATCGATGTGAATCCCATCCACTAAATAGAGATATAAAATCTACCTTGGCATTTTTTGAAATACTGCCAGGGCTACCAATTAATCCATCGGGAAACTGAACAAAACCTGCGGGTGCCGCTGCATTAATATTGCCATCGCTGCCAATCGGCAATGCAGCATTAGGAGGGAAAATTTTAAATTTCGCCTGCAAATCAACATACAAATAACTGACGCGAACACTGTTGTCCCACAAGCTATCGGATTGATCTGATGCAGGGTTAAGATGATAGGTAAAGTCAGCCATCCATAAACTATTATCATCCTTGCCTACAGGATCAAGTGCCTGCGCCGCACCCGCACCTATACCTGTATCAGTCGTCAACCAATTCCACAAATTGACTTGCGTCTGCTCGTTGTTCACCGCGACGTGTGTATCCAAAATATGGTAACGCGTTGAAAGTGCGCCTGGCGCAAGCGAAGCATTTGTATTCAAGACAGCATCTAAAATGGATTGCTGATCACTATGAATAATACGATCAGGATCGCCATCTGTTTCTTGATAGGCCATATCAAATGCAACTCCCAAACCCTGCCACTCAGTCACACCCTGTAACCACGCATCATGGGTATCAAACGAACCCGAACGAAAACCTATTTCAGAATCGACCATAGTCTGTGACGTTTTAGTAATTACATTGATTACGCCTGCATAAGCGTCGGCACCATAAATTGCCGAACCTGGGCCACGTATAACTTCAACACGCTCAATACTCATCACAGGCAAACGAAAGAGCGTAGGTCGCCCTCCCTGAATCGCAGATTGCACTGGCACCCCATTTAGCAACAACAACACGCCTGAACTAATTTCTGTATGAATTCCACGAATAGAATACACAGCATCCAAACGGCTAAGGGAAGATAAAGAGACGTGCAACCCGGGGACAGTTTCTAAAACCTCATCAAGATTTCTTGCACCCATGGCTTCAATTTCAGCGGCATTAATCACGGTAGCAGTCGAGGGGGCTTTATCTAGAGGAGTGCCATTGCCCGTAGCAATAGAGACTTTAATTTGGCCGAGCTCGACAAGAGATAAACTCAAATAATCTTCAAGGTTGTCTTTTTTTGAGGCATCGGCAAGCACCAGGTTTGCATTAAACGCGAACCCAATACAAAAAAGAATTGTCCAACTATAACGTGCAAGCATACTTACCATTATTTATCAGCGTTTCAGAATATTCTCCGTCACTACAGCTATGGTTACTGCAGTTGAGAATAATTAATCAAGAATAAAATGAAGTTACTCAATGACCGGTTATAACTATTGGACATTCACAAAAACACCAACAGAGAACGCAATGATAGGTAATACTAACTACAGGCGGGTTAATCCTTGCGCTCAGCTCAACTAACTATAGTGTATCTACAGTTGAACGCAAATTATGGCGCGCGAACCTTCAACGTTCGCGCGCCATTAAAAAATTTAAGAAAAAAATAAGAAGAATTGACGCAGAAATTAACAATTTTTTCGTTTACTATTTTAATTTATTGTTCTAACAGATCACGAATTTTTTGTGCTGTTTGTTTTAGCAATTCTCCATCTGCATTTTTTGCATGAGCAAAACTTAAATCTTCCATTGAATCCATAGGCACCAAATGAATATGTGTATGTGGCACTTCTAACCCGGCAATCATCATCCCTATTCGTTTGCACGGAAACCCTTGTTTTAAAGCATGTGCAATTTTATGGCTTACTTCTGTCAGGTGTGTCATAACGCTCACAGGTAAGTCCGTCCATTGATCCACTTCCATGCGAGGGATAACCAATACATGACCTTGGCGAATAGGTTGAATCGTTAAAATAGCGACAGCAATGTCATCTTGATACACAAAATTGCCGGGGATTTTTCCTTCCATAATTAAAGTAAATACACTTGCCATATTTTTCTCCACATTGTTTTTACTATTTTTATAAAAGTTAAATAATATTCGGGTAAATTAAGTAGTCGCGAAAATCAATAAACAGCCAAACCAAAACCTATCAATTGTTTTGCTAACAATTCATCCAACTGCACAATCGTTTCATCATGCAACTCAATAAAATCATAACCATGCTTTTTATAAAATTCTTGTTTTTCAAGTTTGGTTGTTAACGCCGCTGCATTATCTCCCCCACTCCATATATCAATGGCAACTTGTAATTCGGGTAGAAAAAAATCGGCATTTACAACATCATCGCCAGCTCGCAACTCATAATGACAAGCGTGATGCACACCTGCAATGTACAACCAGTTTTCTACAACAAATGCCGGCATTGAAACCATGATCTGCCCGCTTAATGCTGCCTGAGATTGTACAAAAGCAGCTCCCGTTATCTGCGCCACAGCAGATAAAAATTGTGTATTGTCGAGCAAGGTTTCTGGCCAGGTCACAAAAGGAATGCCGGATTGCTCACTGGTATGCTGTTCGCCACCGATAGCTTTACCGCGCGACGTTAATAGCCAGCCACGAATATGTTTTTTAATCCATCCCCTTTCCGCCAACACTAAATTGACAAGGCGAGCAGGCAAATCCACTTTACTGCCAATATGAGTTGCACTCAGCGGCGCTTCGGGCAAAAGCTTTAACAGTGGATGATCTTGCACAGACTCCGGCCAGGCAATGTATTCACCAAACTTAGGGTGATTAATATAAATCCCCCCTTCAAACTTGCCCTTTTCAGTCAATTGCCAGTGATTATCTACCTTTACCATCCAGCCACCCTGTGCCAGCAATATAAATAACTCCTTGCTCTCTTTATGGATCAGGCGCGCCAACGCGGTGGTCGATATATGTTTTTCTGACATGATGTTACCCATAAAACCTAAAATCTGATGAGCGCGAGTCTATCCCATGCACTAGGCCATTCCCAAATCGAAATAGAGTAAACGCAATTTTTTGGTAATTCAGGCTGATATAACAACCCGCGAGCTCAGCATTTGGCGCATGAATTTATACTTTGGCGCAATTTTGCTGGCTTTAATTTACTCAACCCCCTATACTGCGCGCACTTTCAGTAAAGCCCCTCCTAATTCGTGAGATTAAAGTTGCGGGGTTATGCTGAGCAGGCAGGATGCCTGAGGGCTGCCCGAATACTGACACGACCGTTCGCTATTTCAGCCTGCCAAAAGTGCGCAATCATCGCAGAGTTAGGAACAACTCGCCGATTGCACTGTGCTCTCTAACTCATAGTGTTGAACAGAGCACGCGGGATTCGTTGATTTAATCGCCTCAAAATTGCATCAAGCTTGCATTGCCGCAATTCTTATTTGTGTGCCACGTTTTCATATGAACTTTTTGTATAAAGAGCTTCGTATAAAAAATCTCACACCCATAGCGACCCGATCATCGCGCCCACATGGGCTACGCAATTTTTTGCTTAGCAAAAATTATCGATCAATAAAAACAAAAAACAAAACCACTCACTGGCTTATTGGCTAGCGACGAATATTGCTTTTTTGATTTTTACATATAGGTTTAAAAATGACTGACCAAATTCTGTTTACCGACTTAGCCCTGTCTGAGCCCGTAATGAAAGCCATCCAAAAAGTTGGCTACGAGCAACCATCACCCATTCAAGCAGCAGCAATTCCTATTTTGCTTGCCGGTGGTGACATATTAGGTATGGCACAAACGGGTACCGGTAAAACAGCGGCATTCGCACTGCCGTTATTGTCACGCATCGACATCAAACAAGCTGACCCACAAATTCTGGTGTTAGCTCCAACTCGCGAACTTGCTATACAAGTTGCCGAAGCTTTCCAAAAATACGCGAGCGAAATTCCAGGCTTCCACGTATTACCAATTTACGGCGGCCAGGACATGACCAGCCAACTGCGTGCATTAAAGCGTGGTGCTCATGTCGTTGTAGGTACTCCAGGTCGCGTAATGGATCACTTGCGTCGCGGCAGTTTGAATTTAAATCATCTGAAAAGTTTAGTGCTCGACGAAGCCGATGAAATGTTGCGCATGGGCTTTATTGATGATGTTGAATGGATTTTGGAACACACACCAAAAACCCGTCAAACCGCGTTATTTTCTGCCACCATGCCAAAAGAAATTCGCCACGTTTGCGACAATTATTTAAACGATGCAAAAGAAATTAAAATCGCAAGCAGCCAAGCAACCGATGCAAACATCGAACAAGTTTATTGGATGGTAAGCGGCACTAATAAATTAGACGCATTAACCCGTATTCTTGAAGTTGAACCTTTCGACGGCATGATTATTTTCGTGCGTACAAAAACGGCAACTGTTGAACTCGCTGAAAAATTAGAAGCGCGCGGTTACTCTGCAGCGCCGCTAAACGGCGATATGAACCAACAATTACGCGAGCGCACTATTGAGCGTTTGAAAACTAACAAGCTTGATATCGTTATTGCAACTGATGTTGCTGCACGTGGTATCGACGTTGAACGCGTAAGTCACGTTGTAAACTACGATATTCCATACGATAGCGAAGCATACGTTCACCGTATTGGCCGTACTGGTCGTGCTGGCCGTAGCGGTAAAGCAATTTTGTTTGTTGCACCACGCGAAAAACGCTTGCTTTACACTATCGAGAAAGCAACCAAAAAACCAATTACATTGATGGAATTACCAAGCGGCGCAACAGTAACAAAACACCGTATTGAACAATTCACATCGCAAATCACTACCGCACTTACTGAACACCCAGACATGTCATTCTTTAATGATTTGCTCGCTGAGTTCAGTCATAAAAATGATGTATCACCAGAAGAAATCGCTTCTGCATTGGCATACATTTTACAAAAAGATCGCCCATTGCAAGTGAAGTTCACCGACGTAAAACCAGAGCGCTCAAGCGAACGCAGCAGCCGTGATGATCGCCCAAGCCGCGATGATCGTGGTGGTCGTGAAGACCGTGGCTCACGTGATCGCGGCCCTCGTGAAGATCGCGGTGATCGCCCAAGCCGTGAAGATCGTCCACGTCGCGAAAACAATGATGAAAATATGCAACGCTACCGCATCGAAGTGGGTCGCAATCACGAAGCTCGCCCAGGCGACATCGTTGGCGCAATCGCAAACGAAGCTGGCATTTCTAGCAGCAACATCGGCCACATTAAACTACACGACGAATTCTCAACCGTAGATTTACCAAAAGGTTTATCTGCTGATGTACTTAGTCACTTGAAAAATGTTCGTGTGCGTAATCGTCCACTGCAAATTTCTGTTGATCAAGGCGGTGCATCTAGCGGCAATAGTGGCGGCAGAGATCGTGACTTTGGCGATCGAGCTCCACGTAGTTTTGATAAGCCACGCGGTGATTTCGATAAGCCACGCGGTGAAAAAGCTAGCTACGACAAACCACGCAGCTTTACCGATAAACCACGTGAATTTGGTGATAAGCCTCGCGAGTTCAGCGATAAACCACGTAGTCGTGACGATGCACCACGCGGAAAAATCAGCTTTGCTGATAAGCCAAAAACTGCACGTGCTGGCGAATCAAAAAGTAAAAGCTTTCGTCCAAAAAAGTTTGATTAAGATCTCTTCTTAATTCGACAATAAAAAAAAGGCCAGCAATTGCTGGCCTTTTTTTTATTATGAATGTACAGCTACTCATCAAACATCTGAATCATATAACCGGTTTTAATCGCTTCGGCCATTGCTTTATCCGCCGCGACAACACGCGGATCGCCGGTTAGATTACTCGGCACAAGCTTACGTTTTTCGATTTCGATATCAGTAAAACCCGCACGCATTAAATAAACTTTGCATAGCTGCTCAGCGCCAAACAAATCAATAAAATTGATATACACAATAAAAGGGACAACTTGCCCTTCTTGAACCCCATCGCGCGCTTTTTTTGCTTTTGCATTTACAGAAAAAATATACATAGAAAGTCCTAATATAATTAAAAATGTATTAAATCGTCATAATCACGCGCAACGAATCCAAACGCAATTTAGCTTGCGACAAATAATGTTGACTTATAGCTAAACGCTGCTCTAAATAATCAATTTCAGATTGACGGACATTCGGATTAACCAAAGCCAACGCTCGCATACGCGCCAACTCTGCATTAATTTCTTGCGCGACCTGTTGTTGCGCAGCAGAAATTAATTCATTCTGTTGCGGCAATGCTTTTTCTTCTGCTTTTTGTAACATTTCATTGAGCTTTGGGCGAGTATGGCGAACCAATTCCTGAGCATTGTTGCGTGGTACTTTCTGCAATAGCTTGCTCAATTTTTCGATATCGAGCGCTGCGCTTAAATCTTTTCCATTGCTATCCATTAACACGCGCAGCATAGACTGCGGCATAAAGCGAAACAGTTGCAATTCCGCAGGCGCAGGACAATGCAATACAAACAATGCCTCTAACATTAAATTGCCAGGTTTTAACGGCGGCAATTTCAAGGTACAAAATGCAGTATTACCAAATTCTGTTAATGCAATTAATTCTTGTGCGCCGCGAACCAGCGGATGCTCCCAGGTAATAAATTGCAAATCCTCGCGTGACAACGCATGCTGACGTTGATAGGTAATCGTTAAGCCAACTTCTGGCAACCCGGGGAACTGTTCAACGCGCATGTGCTCACTGGGATGCAATACCAAGCTGTGTTCGCTGTGCCTTTCGGAGTCAATCCCAAACGCATCAAACACAGAATCCATATATTGTTGAAGATTTTTATCGTCGTCTTTATCAGCCAATAAATTTACTAATTCAGCCGCTTGCGCAGGCTTACAAGAATTTAACTCTAACAAGCGATCGCGGCCATTTTGTAATTGCGTAACCAAGTTGTCCGCATACTGTTTTGTATCTGCAAGTAAAACCGCAAATGCGGTTTCATCATTACTCACTAACGATTCAAGTAATGGCTCGCAGAACTTCACATAAACGGTTTGCCCGATAGCGCAGGTTTTTTCAAAACCATTGAGGCCTTCGTGATACCAATCAATTAATTTTTCTTGCACGCTACCTATATAAAACGGCGTGTGAACATTAACCGTTGCAACTTGCCCGATACGATCTAAACGGCCGATGCGCTGCTCTAGCAAATCAGGATTGAATGGCAAATCAAACAAGACTACATCTTGAGAGAATTGAAAGTTACGGCCTTCGCTGCCTATTTCTGAACAAATCAAAACCTGCGCACCATCTTCCATATCAGCAAAATAAGCTGCTGAACGATCACGTTCCACTAAACTCAAACCTTCATGGAATACTGATGTCATTACACCCTTACGCAAACGCAAATAATCTTCCAGCGTTTGTGCGGTATTTGCACTCGCACAAATAACCAATACTTTTTTACGACGATGTTGTTTTAACCAATCACACAGCCAGGTTACGCGAGGATCGTGCAGCCACCAATCATTTTCTTGCTGTTGCCAATAGTTTTCTGCACACAATTGTTTTGCCAATGGCAATTCACTTAATTGTGCGAGATGTTCTGGAGAAATAATTAATGGATGTTTATGTAATTTACGCTCAGGGAATCCGGGAACAGAACTTCGGGTGTTGCGAAATAAAACTCGGCCTGTGCCGTGCCTATCCAATAAATCACCAATCGTTTGATCAATAGCTTTCCCTAAATTTTCTTCGCGAGCTACTTGTTGCAATTCAGTTAAGGTTTCTTTTGACAAATAACTTGTTAAAGTATTAAGCAGCTCGGCAGGAATTTCGCCTGACGCGTCAGAATGAATAGCTAATAACGACTGTACTAATTCATTGAGGGGCTCATAGGATTTTTGCTCTGTAATAAATTTTGCTAAATCGTAGTAACGATCAGGATCCAATAACCGCAAACGCGCAAAATGGCTTTCTAAACCAAGCTGCTCAGGTGTTGCTGTCAACAACAGCAAACCTTTTGCTACTTTTGCTAAACCTTCAATACACTGATACGCAATGCTGACGTTATTTTCACTCCACTGTAAGTGATGTGCTTCATCGACCAATAATAAATCCCAATCCGCCGCAACAGCTTGCGCATAACGCTCAGGATTTTTAGTAAGAAAATCGAGTGAACATAAAATTAATTGCGCGCTTTCAAAAGGATTGTCACTGGTAGCTTGTTCACCATCCTGAAAAGTATCATCCGTAAAATCATCAACGTAATCGATAGACTCCTCAACACTATCCAAACCTACCAATGCCTGACAACGCGCTTCATCTAACAACGTAAATGCCAAATTAAAGCGGCGCAACATTTCAACTAACCATTGGTGTTGCAAACTCGTGGGCACGACAATTAATGCGCGCTGTACACGACCACTCATTAATTGTTGATGTAAAACTAAACCTGCTTCAATCGTTTTACCCAAACCCACTTCATCCGCTAACAACACACGCGGGGCATGACGCTGCGCGACTTCATTAGCGATATAAAGTTGATGCGGCAATAGTTGCACACGCGGCCCAGCCAAACCAAAAATTGGCGATTGGCGATGTTCATTGGAATATTTTAAGGTTTGATAACGTAAGGTGAAATGCGTGTGCTTATCAATTTGACCGGCAAACAAACGGTCCCGCGGCGTACTAAATTGTACAAAACTATCCAGCTCAAATTCTGGAATTACCATTTCAAGTTTTTCTTCAGTAACACCGAAATACAACAGGCAACCGTGCTGCTCTATCACTTTTGTGATTTTCACACTGGTGCCATCTTGATGACGAACCTTCTCACCCACTTCATACATAACGCGGCTAACAGGCGCATTGTCCATGGCATAAGTACGACGCTCACCCGCCGCCGGAAAACTGAGTGTTAATCGGCGACTAACAACATCTAACACTATTCCCAAGCCCAATTCAGCTTCTGCTTCACTGATCCAACGCTGACCGATTACGTATTGCGATTTACTCACTAGAACACCCAACTTACACAAATGATAAAAAGGGGTGCATCATACTGTTTTAAGACGCTCAATTCCAAAAATATCCGCATTTTTCAGATGATTGCTATCTCAAAGTTAGCTACCATTAGCCCCATCGTTATTGTCATCATGCAGATTAGACTGCAAGGGGTTAGGCAGGTATATGTCATCTAATGCAGTCAATGTAACCTCATCAAACCTAAGACAATTACAGCACATGGAACAATTACTCAAACGCAGCAACTTTTTACAACTGATCAGCAGCAGCGAGCAGTACCCCAATAGCCAAGGTACTGGCCTTCCCTTATTAAAGGTACAGACACCCTTATGCAGTGCTGTCATTGCACTACAAGGAGCACAATTACTTGAGTTTACGACTGCACAGGGCAAACCCTTGCTTTGGGTCAGCCCTAATTGTAATTTTTCGCCAGGCACTGCACTGCGCGGCGGAGTACCTATTTGTCTCCCTTGGTTTGGCCCTCACCCAACCGATCCTAAAAAACCCAAACATGGCTTTGCGCGCAACCAACCATGGCAATTAACCAACGCAGCATTACTACACGATGGATCTGCAACATTAACCTTTAGGTTTAACAGCCCTGCCAATGAATTATTTGCGTTTGATTTTTCAGCAGAACTCACAATGACTCTTGGAAACACCGCAAAACTGGAAATCACAGTAACGAATACCGACGCTAACGCCTTCGATTGCAGCTGGGTATTACATAGCTATTACAACGTTAGTTCATTACGTGATGTGAAAGTGAAAGGGCTGGCAGGAAAACACTATTTGGATAATTTAGAAAAACACGCTGAAAAATATCAACAAGACGATGTTAATTTCCCCTATGAAGTAGATCGTGTTTATCCCGGTATCGACAATACATTAATCATTGAAAGTTCACCGCGCATTGAAATAACACATCACAATTGCCCGAGTGTTGTCGTGTGGAACCCTGGTGCAGAAAACGCTGCAAAAATGGCGGATGTTGGTGTAGGTAACGAGCAACATTATATTTGCGTTGAACGCGGAGCAGTTCTTGGTGAACAATGGAATTTAAAAGCTGGAGAAAGTAGAAGTGCTTGGATGGAATTTAAAGAAGTTTAAGCAAAACATTCAGTAAATATCTTGATGCATAAACCTGACAAATAAAAAAAGCCGCTAAATGTAGCGGCTTTTTTATTTTTTACTTACCTACTATTTTTACTTACTTACAAAATTATGCAGGCAATAATTCTTTTACTGCATCACGCTCTTCTTGCAGCTCTTTCTCAGTTGCAGCCATGCGTGCATAAGTGAAATCATTCATATTCAAGCCTTGAACAATTTCCCAATCGCCATTTTTGCACGTTACTGGGAATGAATAGATCAAACCCTTATCGATACCGTAGCTACCATCGCTGTATACACCCATGCTCACCCAATCATTTGCTGGAGTACCAAGAGCCCAATCGCGGATGTGGTTAATAGCAGCGTTTGCTGCAGATGCTGCAGATGACGCACCACGTGCAGCAATAATTGCAGCACCACGTTGTTGTACAGTTGGGATGTAATCTGCTTCGTACCAAGCGCGATCAATAAGATCCATTGCCGCGGTGCCTTTTACTTTTGCTTGGTGCAAATCTGGGTATTGTGTAGACGAATGATTACCCCAAATAGTCACGTTAGTAATATCGTTTATTGTAGTGCTTGTTTTGGCTGCCAATAGAGACAAGGCACGATTGTGATCCAAACGTGTCATCGCAGTGAATTGACGTGGGTTGATATTTGGCGCATTGCGTTGAGCAATCAATGCGTTAGTGTTTGCTGGGTTGCCCACAACCAACACTTTAATATTACGTGAAGCATGATCATCGATAGCTTTACCTTGTACAGAGAAGATCGCGGCGTTAGCAGCCAACAAATCTTTACGCTCCATACCTGGGCCACGTGGACGCGCGCCTACCAATAAAGCGTAATCGGTATTTTTGAAAGCAACTGCAGGGTCATCAGTAGTAACAATGCCAGCCAATAATGGGAATGCACAATCGTCCAATTCCATTGCTACGCCTTGCAGGGCTTTCAGAGCTGGGGTGATCTCCAATAATTGCAGAATAACTGGTTGATCTTTACCCAACATATCGCCAGCTGCGATGCGGAACAAGAGAGAATAACTAATTTGGCCAGCAGCGCCGGTGACAGTAACTCTTACAGGTGATTTCACGTTGAGACTCCATTTACGGGTGAGATGGTGGTTGAACAAAATTGATGGCATTGTGTGCCGGATAAAGCTGGCGTGTATTATAGTGATTTGAGAATAAATTTCATCCTCTCGATAAAAAGAAGAGGAAGACTATTTCGCATTTTTGTTTACTTACACGACATTGATGATTTATTCGTCAATAATTTCCTTAGCTCACTGTATAAAATAGCAAATTGCTGTTCCAGCACGACAGCTTCCCCTAAAATGCAGCCATGACAAATTCTGACCTATTAAGCACCACCACTGAACGCGAAATAATCACGGTTAGCCAACTTAACCGCCGCGCTAAACAATTATTAGAAACCCATCTGCCGCTTCTATGGGTAGAGGGCGAGCTTTCTAATGTATCCGTGCCCTCTTCTGGCCATTGGTATTTCACCCTCAAAGACGATCAAGCCCAAGTGCGATGTGCGATGTTCCGCAATCGCAATATGAGCGTGCGATTCAAACCGCAGCAAGGTCAACACGTGATGATTCGTGCGCGAGTCAGTTTGTATGAAGGTCGTGGTGATTACCAAATTATCGCCGAACACATGGAAGAAGCTGGCGCAGGTGCATTACAACGCGCATTTGATGAACTCAAATTAAAATTGGCACGCGAAGGCCTATTTGATGAACACATTAAAAAATCACTGCCGCCACTGCCTAAACATATTGCGGTAATCACTTCACCGACGGGCGCCGCTATTCGCGATATTTTATCAGTTTTAGATCGCCGATTTCCCAGTATTCCGGTCACGATTATTCCTGTCGCTGTGCAAGGTAAAGAATCCGCACCACAAATTGTTAAAGCTATTGATTTAGCCAATAGAGCCAACTTATTCGATGTTGTAGTACTCACTCGTGGCGGCGGTTCATTAGAAGATTTATGGCCATTCAATGAAGAGATTGTCGCACGCGCTATTCATGCCAGTAAATTACCTATCGTCAGCGCAGTAGGTCATGAAATAGATTTTACGATCGCCGATTTTGTTGCCGACCTGCGAGCGCCCACACCCTCCGCTGCCGCAGAATTAATTACACCGGATGGTGAAGAGTGGCTGGAAAAATTTATTGGCTATGAAGTACTACTCGAAGAAATTATCGAGCGAAAGCTACATCACTTACAGCAAAAACTAACATGGTTACGCTCACGTTTACGTCACCCAAAAGAAAAGTTAGAACAACAAGCACAGCGTTTAGACAATCTTGAGTTGCGCTTAAAAAATGCCATAAAAAATACTCTTGCTGATTATCGCAATCGACTGAACACATTAGTTATTCGCCAAAAGCCGCTACACCCACAACATCGTTGTGCGCAATTACAAACACATTTTCAACAAGTACAACAACGTTTTAACAAAGCACAGCAATTATTACTGGCACAAAAACAACAACGTTTTAGCGAAGCTGTGCGAATGCTTAATACATTGAGCCCATTGAAAACATTGGATCGTGGATATGCGCTGGTTACTCATGCAGAAGGAACAACACCTATCACCAGCACGCAACACATTAAAACCGGCGACAAAATAAAAACACAAATTGCTAAAGGCGAATTTATTGCGGTAGTAGAAACAATAACGAAATAGAAAGGCAATTAATCACAAGGCATCCAATTAACTGTAGCGCAGAAGTAATGAAAAACCCCTGCGCTACTCACTTATTAAGGCCTTGCAATAGTCCAGGATGGATACTCTCCTGTCGTTTGATCCGGCGCAGTATCGCCCACAAAGAAATACAAAGGCTTGCCTTTATAAGCCCACTGTTTAGTGCTGCTGTCTCGCACAACAACGGTAAAATCGCCAAACGCAGTTGCATCAGCAGGAGCATAAAGCGCAGGCCATGTTGTTAAGCAAGCATTAAAACAGGTTGTACTACCTACGGGATCATTATCAAATGTATAAAGCGTAAAATCATCACGTGAATGATCAGCCGCACCCGTTGCACCAATAATATTTCCATGGGCAATAAACAACATTCCTTTGGTTGGATTATCATCCGCCGCAACAGGTGGAATCCGCGCAACATGCCAGATCTCATTAAAATAATCCCCTTTTGCATCACCGGCTTTAGTATCACCAACATAGAAATACAAAGGTTTTCCATTTAAAGCCCATTGCGATTCTCCACTCGCACGCACAACCAAACTGTAAGGTGCAACAGGAACTGCACCCGCATCTGCAATAAGTGCAGGCCATGTGTTAAGACACGCACCTGTACAATTGCTCATACCTACTGTGTCATTATCAAAGGTATAGAGTGTGAAACCATGTTTTGCGGAGCTGCTGGTTTGCTCGACATTGTTAACCGTCATAGCACTTTTTACCCATCCGGCCGCAGCCAATAATGAACCTATAGACGAGTTACTTTTTACTTGAATAGACATTGGGCGAGCTAAATGCCAATTAGGAATTGCCTTTCCAGAAGTTTGACCTGCAAGCGTGTCGCTCAGAAAAAAATAAAGCGGCTTACCTTGATAAGCCCATTGCTTTGCAGAACCTGCAGCCCCCATTGAGCGCGTGATAATGCTGTAAGGTGCTTCTGCTTTATCATTAGCATCCGCCAATAAAGGTGGCCAGGCAACCAAACATGTACTGTTGCAATTGGATGTATTAGCAGTGTCATTATCAAAGGTGTATAAACTAAATCCTTCACGGTTATGCCGCTCCGCCATAAAAGCGGTATTGCCATTAGAAGGCATTCCCACAAGAACATTACCGGACGCAGTAAAATAATCGCCGTCATTCGCATTCACTGCAGCATTAACGTGTAAGACAGGCTCATATAATGCAACATGCCAAACAGTACCAACGCCCTCCCCTTTAACATCACCCGCATTAGTATCGCCCGCATAAAAATATAATGGTTTATCGCGTAACGCCCACTGGTCATTACCATCTGTGCGTCGAATAATCGTTAAAGGTTCGACAGCAACTGCATTTGCATCAGCTAATAACGGTGGCCAATTCGACATGCAACCTACAGAAGTGCAAACAGACTGACCGCCAATATCACTATCAAAAGTGTAAAGCGTCATTCCGGTTTTATCTTGTTGTTGAATCGATAAGGTTCCTGTATTCACCAACACATTAACCAGCCCCTCCGCCACAAAAGTCCCACCTATATTTGTAATCTGTGTAATGGGGCCAGTAGTTGACGAAATGGATGATGTGCTAGAGCTAGAGCTACTGTTGACTATAGAGCTGGAATGAGCAGAACTGGACATCATTGAATTTGAAGAAGAGCTGTAGTTTGGCGGAGGATTTCCGCCATAACTACCTCCACCCCCGCCATTACCGCAAGAGGTAAATAGTAATATCGATAATAATGGCGTTACGTATTTTATAATTACAGAAATATAATTCTTCATGCGTGCATCTCCTTGAGTTAAGATTTTATGAAGTTTACAAAATCAACATCTTTACATTACAAAGGCATTAACAAATATTTTTTTAAATGAAAAATACTAAAATAGAAATTATTTCATCTGAATATTCACGCTGTGAATTCAGATGAAACACCAGAAATCGTTATATATAGTAAATTATTAGATTTTTATAAGAATTGGTTTTTAGCGCCAAAAACCATATTGAAAGCTTTTTAAAAGCCGCAGCAGAAAAAGCCTGCTAAAAAGTAGAGCTGACTATCACACAACAGTTACAAAAATACAAATACAAAATAAGCCCAATGGGTGTATGCGATATTACATTTTATTTAAACGACATAAAAATTTGAATTGAAGTTTATACAAGGGTTTTATGGCATCAATTTTCACTTTCAATATAAATTACTAATTGATACGCCTCGTGAATTCTATGTCTGTGGTGACACCAATTCATAAATATTTCAAATCCCTTTACTTAAAAAGTGGGGAATATTCTGAATCCTATCTAGTTCAGATTCCGCACGATTTATCACTATTAAAAATTTCGTATCAAAATCGGCATCATTCGGGGGTTATGTCCAGATTAAAAAAATTAAATGCATGGAATCAACTTTAACTATACGCCCCCACTCGATAACATCAACTACGCTTTTTCGCCTGTTAATTAAGAAAGACGTCGTTTAGATAAAGTGCTATATTTTCAGTGACCTTCATGGTTTCAAGTTCAGCAATTGTTATGTCATAGGCAAATCAGTCTCGCAAGACCATAATAAGTTATAAATAATTGTCTATTTGGCCAACATATTGCTTTATCAACAATAACTTGCAGCGTAAAAACGTGCATCGCATATTGAGACCGGAGGAAAACTGTGCAGTTTGTGGTGAACAATAATCCTGTAACCATTACCAGTATCGCGCCTGACATGACTCTATTGCAGTACTTGCGACGTGAGCAAAATCTTACCGGAACAAAAGAAGGTTGTGCATCGGGCGACTGTGGTGCATGTACGGTTCTGATCGGTCAAAAAAGCTCACAAGGTATTGCTTATAAAGCAGTAAATAGTTGTATTTTTCCACTGGGAAGCCTGCACAATCAGTATGTGATGACTATTGAAGGCTTAACCCATTCGATGGCTTCAGGTGAGCTGCATCCCGTTCAGGAATCAATGGTGAACTGTCACGGTTCGCAATGTGGTTTTTGTACACCCGGATTTGTCATGTCGTTAGCAGGCTTGCACAGCAACACGGATTTACAGCAAGTATCAAGCGACACAGTTCGCGCAAAAGTGATTGATGCTATTTCAGGTAATTTATGCCGCTGCACTGGGTATCGCCCTATTATTGAAGCTGGAATTCAAGCTCTTACAAAACCTGCACTATTGCTCAATGATGTGCAAAATTGGGAACCAAGCGTCCCTTTAGCGAGCACAACTACCCTTCCTTCTTTAGCATTAGAAAACGCTAATTATTTTTACTGGCAACCAGAATCAGAAGCACAATTACAATCGTTGCTCGTACTCCACCCTGATGCCCGCTTGATCGCAGGCGGCACAGACTTAATGTTGGAAGTCAGTCAGAATTACAAAACCTTACCCAAGCTGATTGATCTAAATACTATCGCAAACCTGATGAAAATTAGTGTCGACGATAAACAAGTGACATTAGGTGCAGCAGTTCAGTACAGTGAACTGGAAATAGCACTTGCTGATCTTTCTCCCGAGTTCGTCAAACTACTTGGTCGTTTGGGCTCTCGCCAAATTCGCAATCGCGGCACTCTCGGTGGCAATATTTGCAATGCATCTCCCATTGCCGATTGCCCACCATGGTTGCTAGTGTTGGACGCTGAATTAGTGATTGGCAACCGTCGTGGTGATTATCGTCGCGATATGTTGAGTAACTTTTATCTCGATTACAAACGCACAACGCTCGCTGCTGGTGAATATCTCGCGCACATTATTATTCAACGTAGCGCTCTTTCTCAGCCGCTTAAATTATACAAAATCAGCAAGCGCTATGAAGACGATATCTCAGCCGTTATGGGCGCATTTCGTCGCGACGACTCTGGTAAATTTTTTATTGCCTTTGGTGGCATGGCCGCTATTCCAAAACGGGCCCGCGCTACTGAAAATTTCTTAAACCAATATGCGAACGATTTGAATGAAGATGTAATCGAACAAGCATGTAATATTCTCGCGCAAGAATTTTCACCGCTAGGCGATGTGCGCGCCTCGGCGGAATATCGCATGGCGATGGCCTGCAGCTTGCTCAAAAAAGCCTGCACTGTATTTACCTCCGGCGACACTATCGCGGGAGTATTTGATCATGCGTAAATTAATTGAACCGAAGTTGCGCAGTAATTTTAATGAAGGTGGCGTCGGCCACTCTATCGCGCATGAATCTGCTGCGAAACATGTGTGCGGCAGCGCCGAATATGTGGATGATTTACCGGTTGCGGCTAATTTAGTATTTGTCGCAACCGGCCAATCTACTTTACCGCACGCACGTATTACCCGAATAGATCTCAGCAGCGTAAAAACCGCACCGGGTGTGGTTGATGTAATAGTGCAAAGCGATATTCCTGGCAAAGTTGATATCGGCCCCGTGTACTCTGGCGATCCATTGCTTGCAGGCGAGATTGTAGAATTTATTGGCCAGACGATTTTTGCAGTAGCCGCGACAAGTTTTGAAGCCGCACAGCGCGCCGTGCAACTTGCGGTTATTGAATACGAACCATTGCCTGCATTGCTTACTATAGAAGACTCACTCGCGGCCAATAGTTTTGTGCGGCCACAGCATCAATTATTGTTAGGCGATCCCGATTCCGCAATCGCCACGGCTACACATAAACTCAGCGGTGAAATTTATGTGCGCGGGCAGGAACATTTTTATCTCGAAGGGCAAATCAGCCAAGCCACAGTCACTGAAGATGGTGGCATTCACGTTATCAGCTCATCGCAACATCCTTCTGAAATTCAAAAATTAGTTGCTGAAGTGCTTGGCATTTCATTGCATTTGGTCGTTGCAGAAGTGCGCCGCATGGGCGGTGGTTTTGGCGGCAAAGAAACACAAGCAGCGCCGCTCGCGTGCATGGCCGCGATTTTTGCCAAACGTTTAAAACGCACAGTGCGTTATCGTATGTCGCGCCGCGATGATATGATCCAAACTGGCAAGCGCCATGATTTTTTAAATCGCTGGCAAGCTGGGTTTGATCATGATGGCCGTTTGCAAGGTGTCGATATAGTACTCGCGGCCAAGTGTGGTTACTCGCCGGATTTATCTGATGGCATTGTCGATCGCGCAATGTTTCATGCTGACAATGCATATTTTCTTAACAATGCGCGCATTCTCGGTTTGCGCTGCAAAACTCATACAGTGTCCAATACCGCCTTTCGCGGATTTGGCGGGCCCAAAGGTATGATGGCAGTCGAAACATTGATGGATGATATCGCCCGCCATTTGGGCAAAGACCCACTCGATATCCGCACAATAAATTTGTATCAACAGGGTCGCGATGAAACTCCTTACGGGCAAAAAATTGAGCAGCACCAACTTGCCGATATTATCGCGCGCCTTGAACACACCAGTGATTACCGCGCGCGGCGAATTGCAATTACGGAATTTAACCGTACTCACACTCATCTCAAAAAAGGTTTGGCATTAACGCCGGTAAAATTTGGCATTTCATTTACTGCCAAACATTTAAATCAGGCCGGTGCACTGCTGCATATTTATACCGATGGCACTGTGCTTATCAGTCACGGCGGCACAGAAATGGGGCAAGGACTTTATACAAAAATTCGCCAGATAGTCGCGAGTGCGTTTGGACTTTCGATTGATCGTGTGATGGTGGCTTCCACACGTACGGACAAAGTGCCTAATACATCTCCCACCGCGGCATCATCAGGCACTGACTTAAATGGTATGGCCGCGCAAGATGCCTGCGATAAAATCAAACATGACCTTATCGCCTTTGCCAGTGAACATTTTCATTTAGCCGTTGAGCAAATTCATTTTGCAGAAGACCATGTGCAACTTGGTACAGAGGTAATGGAGTTTGAAGAATTTATCAAACTCGCCTATCTCAATCGCGTGTGTTTATTTGCAACCGGTTTTTACCAAACGCCAAAAATTTCTTACAACCGCGATACAGCCAAGGGCCAACCATTTTTATATTTTGCTAATGGTGCAGCAGCATCGGAAGTTATTGTCGACACACTCACGGGCGAATATCGCGTAACGCGCGTGGATATTTTGCACGATGTCGGAAAATCTATAAACCCGGCAATTGATATCGGCCAGATTGAAGGCGGATTTATCCAGGGCATGGGTTGGCTCACTACCGAAGAATTACTGTGGGATAACAAAGGTCGTGTTATTTCTAATAGCCCTGCCAACTACAAAATTCCCACTGCGTTTGATGTGCCGGAAATTTTTAATGTAGCGCTGTTTGATCAAGTGAATAACGAAGATACTATTCATCTTTCCAAAGCAGTTGGTGAGCCGCCGTTAATGCTCGCTATTTCTGTGTGGTCGGCATTGCGCGATGCCTGTTCCAGTACAACTGATTATCGTTTTAGCCCAAGACTCGATACACCCGCCACACCCGAACGAATTTATTGGGCGCTGCAAGCTTGTAAAGTTTTTAATAAAAACCTCAATCAAGAGGCAACAACTTTATGAAAAAATTCTTCAGCCATAAAATGTTAAACTGGTCGGCCGCTATTCAGTACTGCGAACAAGTTGGCAGTGGTTATGTTATCGCCACTATTATCAATACCCAAGGTTCAACACCGCGCGATAGCGGTTCCAAAATGGTGATTGATGCGGAGCACACTTATGACACCATCGGTGGCGGGCAACTCGAATTTTTAATTGTGCAACAAGCCCGGGATATGCTGGCAAAAAATCAATCCTGCCAAGTATTAAAACCTTTTCCACTTGCTGCAGAAGCGGCGCAATGTTGCGGTGGCAATGTCACAGTAATGCTCGAATGTTTTGCCGCGCGCGATTGGCAGATTGCTTTGTTTGGCGCCGGCCATGTTTGCCAGGCACTGATTGGCATTCTCAGCGGCCTACCCTGCCAGGTAAAAATTATTGATAATCGCCCTGAATTATTACAGCAAGAACTGCCGATTAATTGCCACTATCAATTGCATGAAGATCCTGTCGATGCAATCGCGAATTTACCGAACAATAGTTGGATCATTATTTTTACGCACGATCACTCATTGGATTTGCAATTGTGCAGCGCTTGCTTGCAACAAAATCGCTGGCAATATCTTGGCTTAATCGGTTCACACACTAAAGCCTTACGTTTTCGTAAACGTTTATCGCTGGCAGGGTTTGCAGAAAATAACATTGCACAAATACATTGCCCCATCGGTTTAGCTACTGTTAAAGGAAAATTACCAATGGAAGTGGCGGTATCTATCGCCGCAGAATTGCAAAGTTTGTATTACGCAGAACAAAAACCAAAAGCACAATCCACTAGCTGGCGCGATATTAAAACGATTTTGCAGCAATCAAACAGCGAATCGATCCCAACTTCCACCGAGCATAAACTATGACGCTGGATGAATTTAACAATTTATCGGTGGATGATGCGATGGCACAATTATACAGTTGTTGCCATTGCAATGAGTGGGCGGAAACGCTTGCAGATTTACGACCGTTTGATGATATCGGCAATTTATTATCGAGCGCTGATATTGTTTGGCAGCAGTCGAGCGAAGCACAAATACTGGAAGCCTTTAGCGGCCATGCCCGGATTGGCGATGTCGCCTTGTTGCGCTCACGCTACGCAGGCCGCGCCACTGCTGAACAAGGGCAAGTATTAAATGCAGATGAAACTGTGCTACAAGAACTACATCAATTAAATAGTGATTATGAAGCGCGCTATGGTTTTATTTTTATTGTTTGCGCTAGCGGAAAATCTGCTGAAGAAATGCTTGGCCTTTTAAAAGCGCGCATCAACAATGGCCGCAAAATAGAATTAACTAACGGCGCCATAGAGCAAGGCAAAATTATCCAATTGCGACTACAGCAACTTTTCGCAACCACTGCATAATATAAATGAGCACACAATGACCAAAGCAGCCATTACTACACATATTTTAAATCTTGATAGCGGCAAACCTGCAGCCGGTGTAAACGTATTACTATTCAATAACAACTATGCAGAAGCCATCGCCAGCGCAACAACCGATAATGATGGACGAATTATTCAATGGGATAAAAACATCGCCGTGCAACCCGGCACCTATCGACTTGAATTTGCCGTGGGTGATTGGTTTAACCAGCAAGGTCGCAAAAGTTTTTATCCTGAAATCAATATTGTCTTTACGCTTGCAAACATCAATGAACATTATCATGTGCCGCTACTATTAAACGCATATGGCTATTCAACGTATCGCGGCAGCTAATCATTTTGCGTGAAGGATTTTTATGAGTGGGTCAGCTACACAAGCATTTCGCGCACGCATCCTGCATTTCACTGATGTACCTGATCCCCTAACAGGTGCGGGTGTTGAATATTTTTCTGATGGCGTATTGCTGGTAGAAAATGGTTGTGTAAAAACAGTTGAAAGTGCAGAAGCAATATCTGCTGCTGGTTTTGATTTAACACAATGCCAACACTTTCCCGAACATTTAATTATGCCGGGATTTATCGATAGCCATATCCATTATCCACAAACCGATGTGATCGCTTCCTATGGTGAACAACTTTTAGATTGGCTCAATAACTTTACCTTTCCCACAGAACTAAAATTTTCTGATCCAGAGTTCGCTGCTGCTGCCGCTGAACAGTTTTTACAATTGTTGCTCGAAAATGGCACCACTAGCGCAATGGTTTACACTACAGTATTTGCACAATCTACTGATGCTTTTTTCCGCGCGGCCAAACAAAAGAATATGCGGATGATTGCGGGCAAAGTGATGATGGATCGCCATGCACCAGCAGCGTTATTGGACACGGCAGAATCCAGCGAGCGCGATTGCCGTGAATTAATAGAAAACTGGCATCAACAAGGCCGCTTGCATTATGCATTAACACCGCGCTTTGCTCCGACCAGTACTCCAGAACAATTAGCGGTCGCAGGAAAATTATACAACGCGTATCCCAATTTATATTTACAAACCCATCTTTCAGAAAACCATCAGGAAATAAAATGGATAAAAACACTATTTCCCAATGCTTGCGATTATCTTGATGTCTACGACAGTTTTAATTTACTGGGGCCACGCAGTGTATTTGGTCACGGCTTGCATTTAAGCGATAGGGAATTAAAACGTTTAGCCGAAACAGAATCCAGTATTGCGTTTTGTCCTACGTCCAATTTATTTCTTGGCAGTGGTTTGCTCGATGTCGCACGTATTGAAGCAGCGCAGGTGCCATTGAGTATCGCCACCGATGTTGGCGGCGGCACCAGTTTTTCATTGTTGCGCACACTGGCTGAAGCTTACAAAGTATTGCAATTGCAAGGGCAAAAACTTCATCCATTGAAAGGCCTTTATATGGCAACGCTTGGTAATGCCCGTGCACTACATTTGGATTCACATATCGGCAATTTTGCAACGGGAAAAGAAGCGGACTTTGTGGTATTAAATTTAGCGGCGACACCTTTGCAACAATCGCGGCAAAAAAAGGCCAATGATTTATCGGAAGCATTATTTGCATTGATGACACTTGGCGATGAACACAATATCGCGCGCACTTATATTATGGGTAAGCTGGCATTTAGCCGTGCTGCTCGCGCACCAGAGGATTTGCAATGGTTGATTTAATACTAGAGTGGTTGAACCTGGCATTCCGCTGGTTTCACGTTGTCGCGGGTATCGCCTGGATAGGGGCATCGTTTTATTTTATCTGGCTGGATTTAAGTTTACGCGAACCGCCGCAATGGAAAATAAACAAAGGTGTTAAAGGCGATTTGTGGGCAATTCACGGCGGCGGTATTTACGAAGTTGCAAAATATCATGTACGCCCTGAAGTTATGCCACAAACCTTGCATTGGTTTAAATGGGAAGCCTATAGCACCTGGTTAAGTGGCAGCTGTTTATTAATTCTAATGTATTACGTGCAGGCACAATCCTATTTAGTCGGTTACCAAACCTGGATTCAATCACCTGCCATGGCAATTGTCGCCAGTATTTTATTTATTGTTATCGCACAAACTATTTATGAAATTTTATTGCGCACGCCGTTAGTAAAAAAAGGATTGTTATTTGCTGCACTATTACTCGTAGTCATTACGTTTGCAAGCTGGCTTGCCCACCATTTATTTTCCACCCGCGCTGCGTTTTTACATATTGGTGCAATGATGGCAACCTGGATGGCCGGCAATGTATTCTGGGGCATTATGCCCGCACAGCGAAAATTTGTAGCCGCCGTTAGCGAGCATACAGAGCCAGACCTTACCGCCATGGGCTTTGCAAAGTTGCGCTCGACGCACAACAATTATTTAACGTTGCCGGTTATTTTTTGCATGATCAGCAATCACTATGCATTTCTTTATGGGCATTCCTATTCGTGGCTCAGCCTAGTAGCAATTGGTAGTTTACTCGCATGGGGGCGTCACTTTTTTAACCTCAAGCATCTTGGCATTATTAAACCCAGCATCTTGGTAAGTAGTTTTTTAGGGTTAGTATTGGTCGCTATTATTATGGCTTACACCGATAACATTCATTCTTCAGCTACAGAAACAAAAATAGAAACAGAAGGTAAAAAAATATTATCCGCAGCAACACCAGAGATCACCGATCAACAACTCATTCAACAGACACAACAAATTCTTAGTGTGCACTGCGCTGGTTGCCATTCACAGCAGCCCACACAACTTGGTTTGAATGCACCGCCCGCCGGATTAATTATTAATACTCTTGAGCAATTACAAGCCATAAAAATTCGCGCGCTGCCCGCTCTCTCTTCAGGTTACATGCCGCTGGGCAATCTTAATCAAATGAGTGATCAAGAGCGTAAAACATTGATAACGTGGTTGGAGTCGCAATGACTGCTTATGTGATTGTTGATATTGAAGTGCGCAATACGGAAAAGTATCCAGAGTATCTTGCACAAATTACCCCCACCGTATTTGCCTGTGGCGGCCGCTATTTAGTTCGCGGCGCCAATGCAGAAGTGGTTAACGGTGCTTGGCAACCAAAACGTTTAGTCATTATAGAATTCCCTGATTTAAAAATCGCACAGCACTGGGTGACTTGCAAAGAGTATGCACCCATTCATGCGTTGCGCAATCAGTATGCTGATGCGAATATGATTATTGTGGAAGGTAGTGTAGATTTTGTAGGATAGTTTTAAAAACTCCTTTATGCATATTAAAAATATTTGGAAAAAATAATGAAGCTCACCTCAATTAATATCGCAAAAAAAGAAAGGCTGGATCTACCAAATAGAACCGTTACTACAGGCATCTATAAACTACCTTCACTTTTTGACAAAGTTAATGTTACAAAACTTGGGTTGGAAGGCGATGTAATCGGTGATAAAAAAGTCCATGGCGGTTTAGATCAAGCGATTTATATTTACGGCCAAGACGATTACGAATGGTGGTCGCAAGAGCTCGGCAAACCTATATTGCCCGGCACATTTGGCGAGAACTTAACTATTAGCGATTTCAGCAAATATAAATTCGCTGTTGGTGATCGATTAAAAATTAATGATGTTCTATTAGAAATTTCTGCCCCACGAACTCCCTGCTCGATACTAGTAGCAAGAATGGGCGATCCTGACTTTATGAAACAATTTATAGCCGCAGAAAAACCAGGAGCTTATGCACGGGTTATTAATGAAGGTGAATTGGAAGTTGGGGCGGATGTGACTTTACTAAAAACCGAGTTTGATTATCCAACGATTAATGAAATTTTTGTGGAATGGCATTTGAAGAATCGATCTATGGATGTTTTGAAAAGAGCATTAAACTCTCCGCTTTCTGGGTATCACAGGGGGAAGATTGAGAAATGGTATGCTGGGGTGAATGATTGATAATTTAAGATTATCGATAAGGCTAAATTCAGTATGCCTGCGGCAGGCCTCACTTTTCTTTGTTTGCCCAAAGAAAAGTAAGCAAAAGAAAAGGCACCCAACTCGTTCGTGTTTCCTGCGCTTCTCAGATAATTCCCGCCGTTCCGACGAGACATCCATGTCTCGACGTCACTAAAACGTACTTCCTGTACGTTTTGCAGAAATTCTCTTCCGATGCTCGGCGAACTCATATGGGATTTAATTAATGCAAGATTCAAATATTGAGCAGGAAACTTTAATGTGGCGCCAATCCCATGTGAATTTTCCGAGCATCGCAAGGCGGTAGAGCAAAATAGGCAGGACGCCTATTTTAGTTTCGAGAATACATGGATGTATTGTCGAAACGGCTCGTTAGCGCCTGAGAAGCGCAGGATCAAAAATTCGCTGGGTCGCCTTTCTTTTGCTTACTTTTCTTTGGCGAGACAAAGAAAAGTGAGGCCTGCCGCAGGCACTTAGAACTAAATATTTTCCGAAATTTTCAATAACGTTTTCGTCAACGCTTCTATAACCAACTCAACATCTTCAACCATCACCAACTCATCAGGGTGATGACTCACGCCACCTTTACACCGCACAAAATACATAGACACATCCGCTATCGCAGCAATCGCCATTGCATCGTGCCCTGCTCCACTCATTAAGCGAATATGCTCGAGACCCATTTCACTCAACACATCAGCTTGTAAATCCTGCAGCCACTCTGCACAACCTACTGCAGGAGCATTGTGAATTTCAGTCCAGTTACAGGTGAGATTACGTTTTGCGCAAATCAGTGAAAATTCTTGCTGGATTTTATCGAAAGCTTGATCGCGAAGTTGATCGTCGCCGGAGCGGATGTCGAGAGAAAAACGTGCGCGGCCAGGGATAACATTGACTGCACCAGGACCACATTCAATTTGTCCGACAGTTGCGACTACACCAAACTCAATCGCAATACGTTCAACTAATTCCACACCTAAAGCAGCACCGAGCAATGCATCTTTGCGCATATGCATTGGCACTGTGCCTGCGTGACCTGCATAACCTTGTACATCAATTTTGAAGCGGCGCGCACCAGCAATTGAAGTTACTACACCAAGTGGATGATCGCCCTCTTCCAATACAGGGCCCTGCTCGATATGCACTTCAATATAAGCGAGAAAATCTTCACGAGTACGTGCGGCAGTGCTGATAAGCTCTGGTTTTAAACCAAAAGTCGTAAACGCTTCCTCAAGCGTTACACCGTCACGATCTTTCAGCGTCCACCACTCTTGCTGCCATGTACCTGCAACCGCACGACTGCCCAATAAAGTACTGCCAAAACGCGAGCCCTCTTCATCGCCAAAGCCAACCACTTCAATCGCAAAGGGTAATTTTATATTTTGTTGGTGAAGTTGCTGTACCGAAGCGATAGCAACCAGCACGCCAAGAATTCCGTCGTAAGCACCAGCATTTGGAATTGAGTCCAAATGCGAACCTAGCAATAATGTTTTTACGTTACTGGTTTTTACATTGCTAGCGCTTGCTTCATAGCGACCCCATAAATTTCCGGCTGCATCCGTCCAACTTTTCATACCTGCTGTTTGCATCCATTCTGCAACTTGCGCATTGCAACGTTTGTGTTCTGGGGTGAGATAAAAGCGGCTGATGTTGTTTGGCGCAGAGCTGATAGCAGCGAGTTGATCGCACCATGACATAACTTGTAAGGCGAGGGTTTTGCTGTTGAATGTAGTGGTGGTTTGCATAGTGTGGGCTCTGGATTTTGTTTAAGATCGTGGTGCCTGCGGCAGGCCTCACTTTTCTTTGCTTGCCCAAAGAAAAGTAAGCAAAAGAAAAGGCACCCAGATCGTTCTTGTTTCCTGCGCTTCTCAGATAATTCCTGCCATTCCGACACGACATCCATGTCGCGACGTCACTAAAACGTACTTCCTGTACGTTTTGCAAAAATTATCTTGCGATGCTCGGAGAACTCACATGGGACCTAATTGGTGCCACATCGAAAACAACAATATTTTTAATCAATTAAAACTCTTCGCATAAGTTTCCAGCTCATCAACAAAACCCTGCTTCGCCTTATCGCTAATAAAGCTCGACGTAAAACTATTGTGCGCTAGCTGCATCGCCTGCGCGCGAGTCATTGGAAACGCCTCTGCTAACGCAAAATAATTATCATTAAGGTAACCACCAAAATACGTCGGGTCATCGGAGTTAACCATTACGCGCAAGCCAGCATCCAATAAATTAAAGATATTATGGTCAGCCATTTTTTTATAAACACAAAGGCGAACATTGGACAGAGGGCAAACTGTTAATGGGATTTTTTTAATGCGCAAATATTCCATAAGCTTTGGATCTTCATCGCAGCGAACCCCGTGATCGATGCGCGCCACTTTCAGCAGCTCAATAGCTTCCCAAATATAACTCGGAGGCCCTTCTTCACCAGCGTGGGCAACAGTACGAAAACCTTCTTCGCGGGCGCGATCGAATACGGCGGTGAATTTGCTAGGGGGATGACCCATTTCAGAACTATCCAAACCTACTGCAACAATATGGTCTTTCCACAGTAGTGACAGCTCTAAAGTTTCCATCGCACTTTCTGCACTTAAATGGCGGAGGAAATCCATTATCAATAATGAGCTGATTCCCCATTCACGCTTCGCATCATCCATCGCATGGAGTATACCGCTGATGATTGTTTCAAAAGGAATGCCGCGAGTGGTGTGAGTTTGTGGATCAAAGGAAATTTCGGTGTGGCGAATATTATCCGCCTTGCATTTTGAAAAATAATCACGTGTTAAATCGTAAAAATCTTGTTCCTGGTTCAGTGCAGATGCGCCTTGATAATACAGATCAAGAAAACTTTGCAAGCTGGTGAATTGATAAGCTGCTTCAATTTCTGCAACGCTGTTGTAAGGTAATTGCACATTATTGCGTTGTGCGAGGGTAAACATTAATTCGGGAGAAAGTGCGCCATCGAGATGTAAATGCAATTCGGCTTTAGGCATGCCCGCTAAAAACTCGCGACTAGCTCGCATTTGCATATTGGGCAAATGTTTAAAATCAGAATTCGCCAGTTTTAATGTCATAGACCTTCCTCTGCGTAAATTTTTATTGCTGTATCTACACCAGCATTAGGGGTTTGCGAATGGCCTGCGCGACGCATCACGGCTTCCAATGCAATGAGCGTTTCCAGCACTGGATCTTTGCGCGCGTTATAACCCATAGTGCCTATACGCCAGATTTTCCCGTGCAATGGACCAAACGATGTGCCTATTTCAATACCAAAATCATTCAACATAGAGCTTCGTACAACTTCACCGGCAACATTTTCAGGAATATAAACCCCGACTACATTGTGCATTTTATGAAATTGATCGCCGAACAATTTCATATTCATCGCCGCTAAACCTTGTGCCATAGCGCGGCCGTGAATGCGATGGCGCTTGATGGAATTATCGACACCTTCTTCCAATAAAATTCGCGCACATTCGCGTGCGCCATACAGCATAGTCGTTGCTTCAGTGTGATGATTTAATCGCTCTTCACCCCAGTAATCCATAATCATACCGAGATCAAAATAATTGGAGGCGATGCGACGGCCTTTGCCATCAACATGCGTAGCGTTGCGAATGCCTGCTTCAACATGCTTGCGTTTGCGAATCACTTGCACAGCTTTATCACTGAGCGTAATCGGCGCGCTGCCCGATGGGCCGCCTAAACATTTTTGCAAACCGACGGACACTGCATCGAGTTTCCATTCATCGGTTAAAAAAGAATTTCCCGCGATGGAAGCAGTTGCATCCGAATAAAACAACACACCATAACGCTCGCAAATTGCGCCCAGCTCTTCGAGTGGTTGCAACATGGTGGTGGAAGTATCGCCCTGCACTATCGCTAATACTTTTGGTTTTACGGTTTTGATTGCCGTTTCAATTTCATCTGGCGTAAATACTTCGCCCCAGGCTTTTTCAATTTTATGTACGTCTGCACCGCAACGCTCGGCGATTTCACACAGCAAGTGACCAAAGCGACCGAAGATAGGCACCAATATTTTATCGCCCGGCTCCAGTATCGAAATTAAAACGGCTTCGATGCCAGCGCGTGAAGTGCCATCAATTAATAACGTCCACTGATTTTTTGTTTTGAATACACCGCGATACAACGCCATGGTGTCGTTCATGCATTGCGTCATCGCTGGATCATATTGCCCGACCAATTGCGCCGACATTGCGCGCAATACGCGCGGGTCAACGGTGATTGGCCCCGGCCCCATCAGCAAGCGCGGCGGTGGCGAGAAAGGACGCAGCAATGCAGGATCTACAGCAAACGAGTCAGACATTTTAAACTCCAAAAACTTGCATCAGCATACGGCCACCGCTAATACATAAGAAAATCGCAAACACACGCTTAAGCATTACTGCATCTAATTTTGAACCAATCCACGCACCGGTAGGCGCGAGCAATACGGTTAGCGGAACTATGCAAATAAAACCAGCGAGATTAACCATACCGATCATACCGGCAGGTGCATCGGCAGGCGTGTGCGCTAACAACATCGCGGTTGCGCCCGGTAAAGAAATCAACATGCCGAATACAGATGTTGTACCTACGGCGCGGTGTGGCGAATAGTTGCAAGACGTCAACAAAGGCACGCCCACAGTGCCGCCACCAACTCCCATAATTACGGAGAAAAAACCAATCGAACCAGCCATCAGCCCCTGCCCGGCCATACCCGGTAATTGCTGCGCGATAGGTTCAGCTTTAGCGCGAAACAACATATTCGCTGCAACAAGCAAAGCCACTACACCAAAGATAGCACTCGTCACATGACCTTTCGCATTCAATGCGAAAATACTGCCTAAAACTACACCGACAACCATAAACGGCCACCAGCGTTTAATTAAATCCCAATCCACATTGCCGCGACGATGATGTGCACGAATTGAAGAAATACTGGTAGGCACAATCACCAATAGCGACGTTGCTGTTGCCACCAGCATTGAAGTCGCAGGGCTAACGCCCGCTGCTTGCAACACAAAATAAAGTACCGGAACAATTACGATGCCGCCGCCCACACCTAATAATCCCGCGAGAATACCAGCAAAAGCACCGGTGACTATCATCGCGATAATAGTGGGCAACCATTGCTGTAAAAAATCACTCATGAATGCGCTCCAGCAACTAGCCCAGTACCATCACTGCGTGGATCACTCGCCGCACTTGCGCTACCATCGCTGTGACTCACTACAGCACCTGCATGCCCCATCAATTCATTACATGAGGCTACCGGTTTAAGCGCATGTCCACGAGCACTCAGTTGCGCCCCCACTACATTCACCAAATCTTGCTCCATCTTTAAATCGTGATTGTTATCGCCCCAAGTGCGCCCCAGTAGCCAACGCCCTCGGCTAATCGCTTCATTCAATGGTAGCCCATCATAAATATAGCGCGTTAATAATGCTGCTTGGGTTTGTGGCTGGCCTTCGCCACCCATGGTGCCATAACTCATACGGCGACCATCGTTTAATACGGCAAACGCAGGGTTAAGCGTGTGAAAAGGTTTGTAACCTGGTTGCAAGGCATTGCGATACTGCGAATCAAGGCTAAAACTTACGCCGCGATTATTCCACACCAAACCCATACCGGGGATCACCACACCCGAACCAAACTCCCAATAAATACTTTGGATAAAACTCACCATAACGCCATCTTTATCGACGCAACCCATCCACACAGTATCACCGGGTTTGGCAATATGCGGCCAAGGTAATGCTTGTTCAGTAATTTGTGCAGCGAGTTGATCAATATGTGTTGGCGATAATAAATCTGGCCAGTGTTCGCTTAACCGACGAGGATCACTCACTTCGCGATCGCGAATAATAAACGCTTGTTTGGTCGCTTCAATTAAACCGTGAATGCGAGCAGCTTCATCCCACTCAGGTTTAAACAGTTGATCATAAATGGCGAGAATTAATAGCGATGCAATTCCTTGCGTTGGTGCAGGCAAGTTATAGCAAGTACCAAAACGCGTTGTGACCGATAAAGGTTTTACTTCTTGCGCTGAATAAGATTGCAAATCTGATAAACGAATTGGGCTGCCTACTTTTGTCAACGCGTTTGCAATTTTTTCAGCAAGCTCGCCATTAAATGCATCTTGCAAACCATTCGCAACCAAACGCTCCATAAATAATGCGAGATCAGGATTACGAAAAACTTCTCCTGCAATCAACGGGCGACCGTTAGGCATAAACACGCGTTGATATTCGGTTTGTTCATGCAATTCCAATTCAACTTTACGGCTCGCAGCAGCAAGGCTTTCCGTTACAACAACGCCATTGTTTGCCAAGGCAATTGCAGGCGCGAGTAAATCCGCAAGCGGTAAAATATTTTGCGATTCAGCAGCAATATCGCGCGCTCGTTGCCAGCCGCTAAGCGTACCGCCAAGAGTGACCGCAGCAAGCGCACCGCGACAGGGAATTTGTATAAAATCTTGTTGTTGATACCAATCAATACTCGCGAGTTGCGCAGCATTACCGCAGGCATCAATGGCGCGCGGTGCTTCACCCGGTTTATGGATCAACCAAAAACCATCGCCTGCAAGACTATTCATATGCGGATATAAAACAGTAATGGCAGCAGCGGCGGCGACCATCGCATCCACCGCACAACCGCCCTGCTGCAAAATTTTCAAGCCAATATCAGCGGCTTGTTGATGTGGTGCGCTAAACGCAACTTGGCTCATACAGAACCGCCCGCAGCATCTTTCGAATAATCTAACGTCGAATAATCTAAACGCGCGGCGAGCTGCAATAAATCGCGATCAAAACCTTGCGGCGCTAACAATGAAATTCCCATCGGAGCCTTATCAATAGGTGAATTGTCAGACATTAATACAGGCAAATGAATTTGCGGCAAGCCAGCAAGGCCAGCAGGCGCAGTTAAGCCCATTAGCTGAGTGCGATAATTATCCATCCACTCACCACTGGCACCAAGCAATGGTGCTGGCCCGGGCGTTGTCGGTAACACTAACAAATCAACTCCTTCAAACCAGGTTGCAATTTCTTGCTGTAATTCTAGTCGCTCGGCAGCAGCAATATTTTCTTGTTCGCTGGTTAATTGGCTCGCCCATTCAAAACGCGCATGAATATCCGCAGCAAACGTCGGCTTTTGTTTGCGAATCCACTCACCGTGAGTTCGCCAAATATCGCGCCCTTGTAAAATACGAAAACATTCGCTCGCACGTTTACAAAAATCTTCACACAAAGACAAACGCTTAAACTCCACAAATGTTTTTTGTTGCGCTAACCAATGATTGTGCGATTCATTCCAGAGCTGTGTGTTATTGATAACCGGAGAAATAACACCAACATCCAGTGTGCGCTTGTTACTCCACAGGGTAAATGCAGGCGGCAACAAAACATCGCCAACTCGCCATAAAATTTCAGCGGATGCCGCAAGCCAACCCACCGTATCAAACGCAGGTGCGAGCGGCACCATATGTTCACCGCTCAATAAACCATGCGTGGTGCGAATACCAAATAAACCGTTGTAACTTGCAGGCACACGAATGGAACCGCCAGTGTCAGACCCCAAACCAATATCAATATCGCCCGCCGCAACCGCAACTGCCGAACCGCTGCTAGAACCACCCGGCAAACGCGATGGCGCTTTAGGGTTACGTGGCGCGCCATAATGCATACTTAAACCATTCAGGCTATACGCCAACTCATCGGTTTGCGTTTTGCCAACAAACGTTGCACCAGCATTTAACAATTGAGTAACTATCGGAGAAGTTTGGTTTGGAATGGGGTGACTGGCCAACCAATCAGGATTACCCGCCCCCGTCGGCAGGCCTGCGATATGAAATAAATCTTTAACGCCGAGACGCAAGCCATCAAGCTCGCCAGATAATTGTCTGGAACCTGTGGATTGAGGTGAAAATGTGCCACGCCAAGCATAGACCGATTGATCAAACTGCATTTAAGCTCATCTTTTAGCAAAGAAGTAGAGAGATGTTATAGCGCAATGCCAATGCTATTTATGTAGTTTATAAAATGCCATAACAGTATCAATAAGGATAGCTGAAATAAAGATTGTTAACGATCTAATGAATTGATTCCTATGTTATTTATCACCTGTAGGTTGGGCAGCAATGCCCAACACATCCCTTTATTTACGCGTAAGCCATAAATTAAAACGTGTAATTACTTTTAAACAACATTGTGATGCTTTACATGATTCAAAATGTTGGGCATTGCTGCCCAACCTACGGCTTGTATGCAAAAATTTATTACCCTGCTGAATGCAATGTGAGAGATAAAAAAGAGTAGTGCAGACCTAAAAATTAACTATTGGCACCACAGTCACTTGTATGAATGTGATTTTTCATTAATAGGCAAATCCAACTCCGATTTGCTTGCTAACTAATTGCCCTGTAGATTTATTATATATTTCCGGCTTCCATGTCATTGACGAGTGATCAGCATTTGCCCGAATGCCATAAACTTCACCCTTCTTTGCTTCCAGTTGCACTATTATTCCTGTTTGTGCTTGTATAAATCCTTGCACATATATAAATTTTATAGTTCTAGTGCCTGGGGCAATTTCATATTCTTTAAACATCCCTACACCTCTCCATTTTCCATCAATCTCTTGAATAATCGGACAATCGTTATCACATGACTCAACATTAATTACAGCATATTCAGAACGAGGCAGATATCCTAATTCAGGCTGACGATACTTGGAGGAGCAAGCTGACAACAATAAAATGCTAAATAATATAATTACTATGTTTGTAAATTTCATTTTACCAACCCACTCTCTTTATAAGAAATTAAATGTAAATGTTTTGCATTATCCTAACGCCAAGCTAAATGGTAGTTTTAAGTCACAGTCTTATGGAATACTTTTCGCAGCGAATCACATTAACTTTACTCTGACCCCAGTTTTATTTACAGGGATTTGTTAAATTTTATTCACTCATGCACGTACTAGTTGTTGTAGACTCGCGAAGCTCTTGAACTGTCTTTACACCGAAATCTTTAGGTGTGTCTACAAGACCTACATTCCATGAAGCATTTACCACAGAAACCGTACCTACAGGAAAACCAGATAGCCCAGACAAGCCGACACTTAATAAGATAAAATTTTGAGAGTTTTCTGTGGTTTGTATTTCAAGATTTAAATCTTTTCCTATTACCGCAGTTACAGTATGTTTACCCGGCTCAACAAACTTTCTTAAATAACCACCATTAGCAAGAATACCAATCTCCTTACCATCTACTTTTACTCGATAGCAACCACCTGAAGCAGCTATTTGACTTTTACGATATATAACTAATTCAGATCTTCCTGTTGATGCCACAGGTGCTAGCTCACTGTATTTTTGTCCGGTAGCAGAACAACCACACAATAAAAGAAATAAAGAAAAAAAAGCAATTTTTAGACGCATAGATGTTTTCGTTCCTGATTGATTTAATGCTGTACACAACGGCAGTTTTTAAGTTGTGGTTTTATGGAATACTTTTTCGCAGCAAAACCACGAATAAATGGGATCAGAGTAAAATTAAATCGAGCCAATCAACATTAACTTTACTCTGACCCCAATTTTGTTAATAGAATAGGTTGGCGCAGAGAAACCTTCCTCTTTCCATTCGGCAAGGAGCATATATTTTTAGCTCGCTTCTTATAGAGTAAATTTCAACTTTTGTATTTTTCATATTCAGTTAAAAATAAGCGCTCAGACTCATCACGAAATTGGTTTCTCTTCTGATTTAATTCCTTAAGCTTTTCACTAATACTTTTATAAATAATTTGATGGGCTTGATTTTTTAACCCGTTCTCATCGTATTCATCGATTTCAAAGCTATCTTGGAGCGCTAAATCAACCAAGCTCAGCAAAGCTGTTTTGTCTATTTTATCCACAGTTTGGTAGTCATTCTTTTCTGTTAGAAAATGACCCTGATTATTTTCAATTTTTAATGCTTTCATACCCACTTCTCCTTTCGACATATGCAGCTTCACCTGCTTCTAATGAGTTCATTGTCACGTGGAAATTATCTATCTTTTTTCCGTCAATAGAACACAGATCTTTATCAGATGGATGCCCTGAATATCTTCTATACACAATGTTATTTTCTTCAAGCTCTTTGGACGTATACACAATGTAATCAGCATTGATTGAGGCTCCAACAGTACTGTTGTGCGTAACAATAACCACTGGCATGGTCTTAGAGATCTCTTTCAGTATTTGGTTAACCTCACCTTTCAAGAAAAGATTATCAAATGAAGATTCGGGCTCATCTACTAATAGGTAGTCGAAATTTTGAGCATCTTTGATTTCTTGTAGCAACCGAAATTCCGACCTCTCACCACCGGAAACTTTAAACCCGTCTTTATTTAGTATTTCATACTCAATACATGCAAAATACTTGTAGAATTCAGATGGGGTAAGCGCTTCATTTTCCTTTAGCGCTACAAGATACCTGTAAGGGTTAGCATACTCCCTAAATGCATCACTGAAAGCGACCTTTTGACCACTGACATTCTTTATCTCACCCGCTCCTTCAAAAGCTCGCTGCTTGCACACAATTTTAAATCCTTGAATATTCTCCTCAAATATTATTTTTTCAGTCTGCAATAGCTTTGCGACTTGGTTAAATTTTGAGACTTTCTTGTTATCTATTATCACTCTGTACAAATCAACATCTTTAATTTGAGTTGCTGACGTCCTTAGCTGAAGTTTGCTTCTCACATCACGCACAATGTCGTTAATCAGAATTTTTTTCTTTCTTTCAAATGCCTTAGACCACAGCAGATCTATTAACTCACATGCCAATGCCTTTAAATTATTTACATTAACATGCTTATCAATCACACCCCTGTATTCAATGTTTTCGACTAGCTGACGAACAGAGCCAATCAAGTCGCCAAGAGCTTTGTCTGCACTAACTTCAAATAGAGTTTCATTAAAAAGAGCTACTTTAGAAAAAGCATCAAGCTTCTCGGTTTCATCTGCCGATTTTAGAAGAGTTGTAAGATAATCTTCGATTTTCCGGTGATTAAACCCAATCTCAACATTCAACACATCATCCAACACAGTTTTGAACGAGCTCAAGTGTTTATCAGCAAACATACTTTTCTTGCGGGCAACATCCGCATTGAATTCTTTTTCATAATTAGCATCATCTCTCTGCACAAGAGAAAATTGAGGAATATATTTTACATTCTCACACTCTTTACTTATTCGATATAAAGTTTCAGTTTTACCTGAAGATCTTGCGCCAAGAATAATATTTAATCCCGTGGAAAGCTTCTGCCCATCATCAAACACCTGAAATAGTGAGTTACCTTCAGACTTGGAGAGAACCACTTTATTTTTATCGCGAAGACTAAACTTTAATGACTTTAGAGAAAAATCACCGCAATCAATATATGTTTGTCTTGTCGGGAACTTGTTCATGTCTTCGCGAATTCGCACATCGCTGAATATTACTGGTGTTATTTCTGCCTCATCTTTTATCATGCGGATAAATTTCTTGGGACTGTCAACCTCGCCCGCGGAGATATATTCTCTTATTTGATCAAGCGTATTTCCCGATATAGCTGGTCTTTTACCATAGTGAGGGATAAGCAAGTAGTTATTGAGATCACCGAAGATGTGAGCCAACTCATTTACAGTTATTGAATCGCCTATAGCCGTAATTCTCTCCGATACAGCTTGAGTCTTGAGTTGAAAATCATATAGGTTTTTATTTTCAGAGATAATAAGAAGATGCCCAGCATCTAGATTTATTTCAATGCCAGGGAGTACGACACATTTAATCTCTTCTGTGATCTTGTTGAATTGGCCAAGGTCGAACATGTCGTGATTTGTTATAGCGATGACGTCGAGTTCGGCTGAATTAACGTATTCACTTAATTTTTCCAGTGAAAATATAAAGTGTGCGTCGCTAATTGTAGGCACAGTGTGTATGTGAAGATCAATTTTTTTCAATGCTTGCTCCATCAATAATTATAAAAAATATGCTCACAGCTGAATCACGAAATAACTTAATCTCTTACACAAATTAATATTTTTTAAGCGAACTAACGATAACTGGGGTCACGATAACTGGGGTCAGAGTAAGATTAAGTGGAAAGCCCGACATTTAAGAATGCTAATGCAACAAAAACAATTACACTCCATAACATAAGCGTTTTTTTGCAAAATCAGACAAAGAAGTCAGAAATGTTGGGGTGCGCATGCTTACCCCAACCTACACACTACAAATTCACAACCTAATTTTCTAAATCAGAAACACGCTCCCATACATTAAAAAATCCTGATTTACGCATGTGTTTTGTTATTTCATAACTGAGGTCAGGCAACATATCTGTATTGCTTTGGCGACCTAACACTAAACGCCCAGCTTCCTCATCATCATGAATTTTATCGACTACACCCCAAACAAAAAGACTAAACGTTTCGGCATCTTTTTCATTGGTAATATCAGTAGCCATGATGCGAGAGATTTCAGGATTGGGAGTTTCTGCCAAATAAAATTGGAGAAGGTCATTAATGTGGGTATAGCGATCAAAATAGATCATATAGCTCTTCCTCCTTCTTGAATGACTGATAGCCTGTATGAAACTATTTTAAGTTTTTCCACGAGTTGTGAAACTAACATTTTTTCCGTTACCGTAAGAAAATAGTGACTTGGGTTAGTTTTATCTTCTTCAAATTTTAACCCAGGAGGTATGTCTGCCTCTGAAAGAATCCAATATACATCAACAGGCTTTAATCCTTTTGTTCTTTTTGTTTGCATACCGTGAACAAATTTCAAATTACTCCACGTTGAAGAGAACGATAGCCCCATTTGTGGGTTAGGCAATACCCACTTCTCATCCGCTGAAAATTGATAATCACAAATACGTACTCCCATTACCGTGCGGTATTTACCATTGATCGTTTCTTTATAGAGAGTCGGATGATCGCCCTTAATAATTGGGCGCGCTCGGTATTCTCCCAACGTTTCTAAAAATTCGCGCAAATCTGTTAAACATTTATACTGTTTTAATGCTTCCAAGGTAAGCTCCTTTGCTTGCTTCCATTTTATGCTGATACCAAAAGTAGAATTAAACGAACCACATTAACGTTACTCTGACCCTAATTTTTCCTTGCTGTAATTATTTACCAACCTTACATACACTACAGGAAGAACTAACATCGATAGAGCATATAATATAATTACTCCATAAAACCGTAAGATATTTACATACCCTATACTGTTAATAAGTATTGAGAGATTCTCAACCAAACTAACATCTCCCCCCCCTATGGAAGAGAATATTATAGGTACGGCAGAGCCAACGATAAACAAAATAATCAAATACAAACCAACATAATAGCTTGTACACCGCTTCAATAACAAAGGGCTAATAGGCTTCCATACTTGTAACCCCCAGAAAGCGATAAGCGAAATTGTCAGCATTAACCGAAAATAGGAAACTTCATATGCAAATTTCGATAAAATCAAATAGTGGAAGTAAGAGTACTTACGTATGTTTTCTCTTTGAACTGTTGATTCAGACAAAAAATTAATAACGTCAATATCGGACATTAGCATCAATATTAAAAGCACAATCATCAGTATTACTACTGCTCTTCTCACAATTACTTCCTCAATAAGTACTCATAGCACTACCAACGTAACACCAAGTTCAGCGGCAGTTTTTAAGTTGTGGCGTATGGAATACTTTTGCGCAGCAAAACCATAAAACCGCGACTTAAAAACTCACCAAGGAGCGTAGCTACTGGTACTGCAATTTATATGTTTATTTTAACTTGATGCACATTAGAGCACCTAAAAATGGAGCAAATATTACTATTGCGATATGCGGCCATTCAACAAGGCGCTGCAAGGTGCTTTCTATACCACTAGTAAAATTGAAAGCCAATACTGGTAAAATACAGCCAACCAAATATAACACTTTTGATTTATAGCTTGGATTTGCAAATAATTTAAACCAAAAAAAGACAGCAACTGCATTAAGCAGAAAAACAGGAATTGTCAGAAATAATAAATCAACAAAAACAACACCCGCTGTTTTATAGTTATGTATTAAAGAATATGCCCAAGTAGGAAATTTAATATATGCTAGCTTTCTGATAAGCATATACGTTGGTATGAAAGCAAGAACACCTAAAATCAAGGACTGAAAACTCCTCTCGGTATTTTTTTTAGTTCTAATCTTTATTCCTGGCAATTTATTCATATCATCCGATTTACAGCCGAGTTCAGCGGCAGTTTTTAAGTTGTGGTTTGGAATACTTTTGCGCAGTAAAACCATAAAACCGCGACTTAAAAACTATCCTGCACGCGGAGCGTGCAATACTTGAGCGACTGTTAGGTAACTATTTTTTAAAAGGTATTGGCTTCCAGTATCCACTTTCAAACACCACTTCACCTTCAATTGGAACTGAAGGACAACAAAGTGCATCTTTTTTAAAATCAAACTCAAGTGCTGAATAGTAAATTTTTTCGTTCTTAATATAAATACCGGTTATTGTTTGTGGAAAACTATCAGGAGTTTGAATTGGAGAAGAGTACTTAGGATTAATAAAAATATTTCTAGGATGCGACCTGTCATAATTTGTAAGAACGACAAAATAAGGACGGCTCATTGCAGAACCTCCAGAACAACCTAAATCCAAAGAAAAGACCGAAAGATACGAATTTTCCTTCCAGTTTTTTAGTTCTACTACATTCTGATTTTTCATTTGAAAATTGCAACCAAAAGAAATGGCATATTTCTCTACGGTATCAGGAATATTTTTTATCCCTTCTTGTTTTTCTATTTGGTAGTCAATCTCAAATTGTTTTTCTTCTTCCTCTGGGTTAGCTATAACTTTTAGACTAAATAGAGACGTGACCATTAAACCAATAATTAATATTCGCATTTTTTCTTTTCCATAAATAATCCGTTAATTTATTATAACTGGGGTCAGTGTAAGATTAAGTGAAATATCCAACATTTAATAATGCTAATGCAACAAAAACAATTACACTCGATAACATAAGCGTTTTATTTTTGTACAACCAAACAAAAAATCAGAAATGTTGGGGTGCGCATGCTTAACCCAACATAGACAATGAGAAAACTACTGTTTAAGGTCACTTAATTATTTCAACTCCTGCTCAATCTCTTCAAAAACAATATTCCATTGCTTATTTGCAGATTCCATAGACTCATCGGTCCATTTTTTTAATTTTTTGCAATCACCATCTCGTGAAATATTAAAATAATCCCCAAGACTTAATGATCGCTCTTTTTCGTGAAGCTTTTTCAACTTTTGATTATTGAGCACATTAGTTCTGTATAAAAATAGATCTTTATCACTAAAATTTTTCTTTATTTGTATTTGTTGAAGATAATTATCAAACTGCGTTAATTTTTCTGCGCGATACTTTGCTTGATTTTCTGCAATATCATGATCTAAAGCCTTAAATTCTTCGCTAGTACAAGCTTGAACACTCGCAATTCTCAAAAAAAATAACGCGATCAAAATAAAAATAATTTTACTCATGAATGTATCCTTCTAATTGTTCGATGATGTGCTTGATGACATTGAGCTCTGCTGGGCATCTGAAGAAGTAGTCTCACTTTTATTTAATCGCCAGACCATACTTACTTCAGACCATTTATCACCACCTGATTCAGACTTAAATGCGTGATTATTAAGGCATTTATTCATAGTTTTTAATGTTACCTCATCTAAACGTGGATAGCCTGTCGATTGAGATATTTTGCTTTCATAAGCATTGTCTGCAGAGTAGCGATAAGACACCACGGCTTTACCTTCTTCATTATTTCGTACTGATGAAGGAGGATAATCAATATGGAATACCATACAGCCATGCAAGCCAGCAAAATCTTTATGGGCCTTCCATTTATAAGTAAATTGTTTATTGGCCCCCAAAGGAAGGTTAACGGGGGTTCTGACATACTGACACCGCTTGGTTAGTGCCTCGATGATTTTTACATTATCTGCATCGCTTCCGTTCGAACTTATAATTTCCGCCCCAACGGGTTTAGCATCTCGATCAAAAGTAATTTCCAACACAGCTGTGCCATCGACACTTGAATCTGACAAATCCGGCGTCGCACAACCAGTCTGAAATGCCAAACTAGCTATAGTTGCAGCCTCAGTTTCTGCTAGTAATGATGGCGAAACAGCGTACAAACCCGCAAAACAAATACTCGATACCATCGTAAATAACGCACAAAATAATACTTTAAATAAATACATGTGAATTTTCCCATTAATATAGATTTTTATTTAAAACAAATCAGACTATTGATTTACGTCATACATACGCCCTACGCCCAATTATTATTTTTTCTCTTTCTACAACCTATAAAGATAGCTGACATAAAGCATGTTAAATACCTATATGTAACGAGGATGTATTACAGATAATAATATGGATACAGAAAACCCAACAATTCTGGCCAGAAGAAAATTAAATCGCTAAGCATTTATTTTTGGATCGCGCATATACTGCAAACAAACGACGCCAGAAGGAAATACCTTACTTGAAATAAGAGTCAGAGCTTGTTTGTTTCTGATGTTATTGAAAAGTGGAATACCTTCAGATAGCAATACAGGATTAACGAAAAGCCAATATTCGTCAATTAAATCTTCAGCCATTAGTGAGTGAGTCGCCGTTGGGCTACCGAATAATAATATTTCACTGCCTGACGTTTTCTTAATATTGGTAATTTCTTCGGTTAAATTATTACTAATGACTTTGGTATTAACCAAGTCTTTCTCATTTAGAGATTTTGATAAAACAATTTTGTTAACGTTTTTGTACCATTTTGAATGTTCAATATCATGAGTGGATGGATTGGGTTTATCGGCAGCCGTTGGCCAATACGCTTCCATCATTTGATAGGTTACTCTTCCGTATAGTGCGGTATCTGTTTTTGCTATTCTAGCCCCCACATAAGAAAATAATTCGGCATCCAACTTAACCCAATTTAACTCACCTTTAGTGCCCGCTATAAATCCATCAAGCGAAATATGCACAAATGAAACTATTTTTCTCATACCATCCTCACCAAACGTTAATCGTAATATTTATTGTGTTGCGATCTATTTAAAGCATCTATTTAAAGCTATCTATTAAAAACAACTAATAACAGCCATTATTAGCAGTCACGCATAGAAGTTTATGATTTACTCTCTTCCGCTAACAATTGTTTACGAATGGATGCAAGCTCTGCTTTTTTCGCATCATCGGTAATAGGATATTGCATATCTAATGCTTTCAATGTGTTAACAATAATTTCTGAAATAATTAATCGAGCATTGTATTTATTGTCGGCGGGAACAATATACCAGGGTGAATTTTCGCTACTGGTTTTACTGAGGCACTCTTCGTAGGCGTCTTGATAATCGTCCCAGCATTGTCGCTCTTTAATATCGGCTGCACTGAACTTCCAATTCTTCTCAGGGTTTTCAATGCGCTCCAGAAAACGCCGCCGCTGTTCATCCTTTGAAATATGTAGAAAAAATTTCACAATGCGCGTGCCATTGCGATGCAAATGTTTTTCCATATCAACAATAGATTCATAGCGATGCTTCCATACTGATTTTTTATCTTTGTCTTCATCTGGCAATTGTTCCGCCTGCAAAATTTCAGGATGCACGCGAACAATTAATACTTCTTCATAATAGGATCGGTTAAAAATACCTATGCGGCCTCGTTCAGGCAAGCACTGATTGGTTCGCCAGAGAAAATCATGGTCCAAATCAGTGGCGCTTGGATGTTTAAAGCTAAACACCTGACACCCCTGTGGATTAACACCTGACATAACATGCTTAATAGCACCATCTTTACCGGCAGCATCCATGGCTTGGAAAATAAGTAATAGTGAATAGCGGTCGGATGCATACTGTAACTGCTGCAATGCACTAAGCTCTTCAATTTGATCAGCCAGCAGTTTTTGATATTCTTCTTTAGAGGAAAAAACCGGCTCTATCAGCGTAGGCCATTCTTTCAATTTTATTTTTTCACCCTGCTTTACATGGAATTGTTTAGTTTTAATTTTCATATATACATCTATCCACTAATTGAGTAAAAATATGTTGAGTAAAAATATGCCATCCACAAGCAGCGCTAAATAAATTTATAGGAATACAGAACTGTAATGCTACTGCACCCATGGAGGCAACATACTTAGCTGAATCTTAATGCATTCCGCAGCGCTTCGCTGAAGCAAATTGAAGGCGGTTTCAACAAGCGTCACATGTGAAAATGCTTGTGGGAAGTTACCCACCACGCAATGGTGTTTCCAGTGGGTATCCCACATGCCCTCGTCGAGAACGGGATAACATAAAAACACCCTCAAGATGTCACTTTTAGCCATTGTGTTGCTAACGCCCACTAATAGTGAACAAATAAATAACGCGTTAATGCATAATTTTTGAAAGTCTCAATTACACTGTAAGCTGAAACCTTATAAACGAACCATGTGAAAATAAGAAAAACCAATTTCATTAGGCGACATATATCCCATGAGCGACTGCAAAATTCCATCACCCTACCCACGCGACATGATCGGTTACGGTGCCACGCCACCCAATGCCAATTGGCCAGGTGGAGCACGCATTGCCGTGCAATTTGTTATCAACTATGAAGAGGGAGCAGAAAATTGTGTGTTGCATGGTGATGCAGCATCGGAAACGTTTCTCTCAGAAATCATTGGCGCACGCGCATTTGAAGCTCGCCACATGAGTATGGAATCACTGTATGAATATGGTAGCCGCGCGGGGTTTTGGCGGTTACATCGCCTGTTTCAAAAATACCAACTGCCCGCCACAGTTTACGGCGTTGCTATGGCGCTTGAGCGCAACCCGGAAGCCGTTGCTGCGATGCTGCAAGCCAATTGGGAAATTGCCAGCCATGGCTATCGCTGGATTGATCATCAATTTATGCCCATAGAGGTTGAGCGCGAACATATCCGCACTGCCATTGAAATTCACACAAAAGTAACGGGTTCACGGCCTCTTGGTTGGTATACCGGTCGCGATAGCCCCAACACGCGCGCGCTCGTTATTGAACAAGGTGGATTTCTCTACGACTCTGATTCTTACGCAGACGACCTGCCCTATTGGACGCAACACTGTAATGATAAACATAATGATAGTAATGGCGGCAAGCCGCACCTGATTATTCCTTACACGCTCGACAACAACGATATGCGCTTTGCTGCCGCGCAAGGGTTTAATTGCGGCGATCAGTTTTATACCTATTTAAAAGATTGTTTTGATGCACTTTATGCCGAAGGTGAAACATCGCCCAAAATGATGAACATCGGCCTGCACTGCCGCATTATCGGTCGCCCGGGGCGCATTCAAGCACTTGAACGTTTTATGCAATATGTTTTAAAACATCAGGATGTATGGGTTTGCCGCAGGGAAGATATCGCTAAGCACTGGCATAAAATGCATTATCCAAATAATTAACAATAAAGGCTCTACTTAACATCAACACATTAAGTAGAGCCCAGGCTAACCAAGATCCACACATAATTACATAATCAAACTCTTGCCATTCGTGTATAAAATATTAACAAAAACTCGACCATTATTTTTTATATTGCAACGGCGATGAAATGCTTCTCTGTTTTCAAATATAGTTGTTCCTGCATCGCCAATTAAGGTAGCAATAGCATTGCCGTATCTGTTTTCTGCTTCTTCACGTTTAATCCCTCCATTACAGATATCGCTTAAGCGTTTATTACGGTGACTTCCTTTTATAAGTACATGAGGAACGCTTGTTTTTTCGATATCAGAAAGATAAATAAAAACATTCAGTGATTTAGCACCCACAATATCGTAATGGAAATCTTCTTCGCAAACACCTTCAGATGCTGAACCAGCGGTTTCAACGGTAACATTACAAGAATGCAGCCTAGGCTCAAAACCAAAGTAATCACGCACCACCGACACAATTGACTCATGGTGCGTAATATCAAAAAGTAGCCTGTCCGTTAAGTGTGCATTACGATAGATGCGAGCAGAAGCAGATGCATAACGATTTTGTAAAAACGTTAAAACATCAGACTGAAGTGTGGGGCCATAGACATAAGATTGTTCATGTAAAGCGCGCAGCCTATTGCTGTCTTTCCTGGAACAAACAAATAAGCGTTTATCATTCGTTTCCATTTCAGGATAGGACAGTAAACGATTAAAACCATGCTCTATTTTCACCCAAGGAGATTCGTGAAGTAAAAAACGGGCGGCTCTAAGAAGTTTAAGAAATGACGGATACCAAAATAACCATGCCTGCAAAGCAGATAAAAACTTATACAACAGATCATTACTGGAAGGCGGTTTGGCAAATATGTTATTTACGGATACGGACATTTTTTGATGAGAGACATCACCAGAAAAATGTAAGCGTAATGATACCAGCCGGAGTAATTGCAAATATTTTAGCAGAGAGTTTTTAATTGAAGTAAAAACGGAAAAACGTGCAGAACCTAACAATAGGTTTAAGGGTGTTATCTTCATCTCAGTCTTCTCCTTGATAATTTTCACATCCCACGCCACTATATAAAATTACCTTTTTCAAATAGTAACGCGTACAGCAACACTACGCTAAACGTTTCCTATAACGTAAAGCAGATGAATAGATTAACATTTACGCATTTATTTACTACAACTTATTGCAACCTTTTTATACAAAAAACTGATATGCCGAACAATAAACTTGTATTTTGTGGAATGAAATATGAATATTCACGCCACATTGGTTTTATTTGGCACATAAGCATTCTTTTTGATTTTATATATGAATTCCCCTAAAACAATTCTTCTACCCATATCCAATATCCATATCATATCTAATATCCATATATAGACACCCCCATTTTGATGCGCGTCCACCCAAAAATGCCTCGCACAAAAACCCGAGTTCGCACTCACCCTACTAATAATAAAGAATTCATCAAACTGAAAAATTGATAATTTAAGATCATGGATTTTTAAAAATAAGATTTTACCTTTCGAAATAGTTACGATTTTTTAACGCAACCTTTTTTGAGGTTAAATTTTGAGGTTAAATGTAAAGCAGCGATTTATGTGCATATGCAAAATCGGTTCTTTACTCGTCATGAAAACTTCCGCATGATCGCCATCTCAAAATTATCCAATAATGCAGCACGCCTTGGGCGATGGAGTTTCCATGAAGTTATATAGCTATGCAGTGTATTGTCTGCCCATTTTCATGTTGGTGGGATGTGGTGGCTCCGGCGGTTCCAGCCCAACCAATGCTGGGGCTAATCCTGCACCAATCAGCAGCAAAGCCAGCTCAATTGTGGCTAGCTCGATCAAAAGTTCGTCGTCTAAAAAAAGCAGCTCTTCATCATTGGCCAGCTCTTCTTCTGCTGTAAGTTCTGCCTCGATTGTAAGTTCTACTTCAATCGTAAGTTCCACTGCTGCGGTCAGCTCTTCCTTAAAAACAAGCTCATCATCCGCATCGTCGCAAAGTGCTGCCCAAGAGCCAACACCAAGTTCTTCCTCTTCTTCAAAAGTAGCATCAAGTAGCTCTTCTGTTGTGTCGAGTACTGCATCAAGCTCATCGATAGTAAGCTCATCGTCAACAACCAGTTCATCACGCTCATCCTTAGTAAGCTCACTCTCTAGCAGTTCATCTTTGAGCAGCTTGCCTTCTAGTAATTCATCTAGTAGCTCATCTTCAAACAGCTTATCTTCTAGCAGTATTTCCAGCATAAGCTCAAGTTCGAGTTCAGTATCGAGCTCAAGTTTAAAATCTTCCTCAAGCAGCGTGAACTCAACTCGCTTTGCTGTAATTGGTGATTACGGATGGCAAGGTCAAGACGAAGCCGATGTTGCTGCACGAGTAAAATCATGGTCACCCGATTATGTCGTCACCGTTGGCGACAATAATTACATGGATGGTTTTGCTGCAACGATGGATATAAACATTGGGCAATATTACAGTGCGTTTATTTCACCCTACAAAGGCACCTTTGGCGCAGGCAGTGCGACCAATCGTTTCTATCCTGCGTTAGGTAATCACGATTGGAATACCGGTAGCATTCAGCCCTACCTTGATTATTTCACTCTACCTGGCAACGAACGCTATTACGATTTTGTACAGGGCCCGGTGCATTTTTTCATCCTGGATAGTGATGAACATGAACCTGATGGCGTAGATGCAAATTCATCGCAAGCACAATGGCTGCGCAACAAACTGAGCACCGCAACTGAAACGTGGAAATTCGTGGTAATGCATCACGCGCCCTACTCATCAGGCAATCACGGTTCCGTACCTATCATGCGCTGGCCGTTTAAAGAGTGGGGAGCTGATGCGGTAATAGCGGGTCACGATCATCACTACGAACGTTTTTACGTAAATGGTATGACGTATTTAGTTAATGGTTTGGGCGGTCGCAGTTTATATACGATGAATGCAACACTTCCTGATAGTCACTTCCGTTACAACAGTGACTTTGGAGCCATGTTAATTGAAGTGGCTGATAATGTTGCATCGTTTAAATTTATACAAAAAACAGGCACCACACTGGATGCATTTACGTTAAGCAAAGGTTTCCAACACAACTTACCTTATGTGTTTTTCCGCGGAACACCAAATTCGTGGGGCACAACGCCGATGCGTTTAGTTGGCGATAATACGTGGCAAGTTGAGGCGACCTTTACCGCAGCCGCAACAGAACGTTTTAAATTTGATGTGTATGGTGATTGGACACAAGCTTACGGTGATGGCAACAATGACTCAGTCGCCGACAGCGGTGGCGATATTCCTATCATCCAAGGCGCAGGGCAATATCGCATACAATTTAACGATGCGACCAATCGTTATAGTGTGCTGAGGCTGTAAAGGTCGCAATATTTATAGAAAAGAAAAACGTGCGGCAAATAATTTTTTACCAACAGTTATCGCCGCACGTCATTATTTTTTGATGTCATTAATGCTAGAAAATCTGCAGGTGCTGGAGCTTCAAAGTTCAGCACCTTTTTTGTTTTTGGATGTGCAATCGTTAACCGTAATGCATGCAACCCCATACGTAAACCTGCTGTACCATAACGCTGATCACCCACCACCGGATAACCAAGCCACGCCATGTGTGCTCGAATTTGATGTTGTCGCCCAGTTTCTAATTTCACTTGCAACAAAGCACGCTCACCTACAGTGCGTTCAGTTTTGTAATGCGTAATTGCAGGTTTAGCATCTGGATGCTCACCAACATGCATACGATACTCAACCTCATCGAGTCGTAAAGGCTGATCAATTGTACCTTCTGCCGGATTAGGGCAGCCGACTACAATTGCCGCATAAAATTTTTCTGCTTTATCCCAGTTAGCCATTACTGCTTCACGCATTTCACGCGATGTCGCAAACAACAAAACGCCTGAAGTATCGCGATCGATTCTGTGCACAGGCCACAACTTTATTTCCTGCCCACGACGCGACAATTGTTTGCGTAAAATCGCCAACGCATGCTGCTGCGTTTCATTGGCTGTCGCAACGGACAACAAACCTGCTGGTTTGTTAATCGCAACAAGATCACGATCCGAATACAAAATTTCCAACTGCGCCGTTGAGCTACTCATCACTTTGGCAGTTGCGCCAACTTCAACAAGATCGCCCACAGCAAGTGCAAAATTATGCTGCGTAACTGACAAGCCATTCACACTCACACAACCGGTTTGCAAACGCTGTTTAATTTTACTGCGCGACCACTCGGGTAAACGCGCATTCAAAAATGGCAAAAGACTTGAGGCTTCGTTGACTTGTAACTTGTCCGACATGGGGTTTTGCCTTTGGGGTGAAGAAACTGTTTTAATAAAAAATTGAAGCGATTTAGGCTCAGAGTAGCATTTAGGTATCTGGCTCGTCTAAGTAACTACGGATAAAACTTTCTTTTCATGCGAAGGTTATCTTGCAAAATTAAGCGGGATGCATTCGGCGCTTCCATGCGCCTCACCCTTCGGGCAGCTTCGCTGTGCTAATTTGCTCCAGGCAAATTGTGGCCGCTCTTGCGCTTCCTGCGCCCGCGGCATTAGTGCATCCATGCACGTCAACCGGCTAAAGAACGATCCCGCGAAAGCGACACCGTAAAACTAAAAAACCCACCATAAAGGTGGGTTTTTTAGTTTTAATTGGTGGAGCTAAGCGGGATCGAACCGCTGACCTCAACACTGCCAGTAATTGGTTTTCGTAAAACTTCAGTAATTTAACATATTACTGAGGGTATTTACATGCCAGCTAAAACTTTTGGCGTCATTTGTACCAAAGGCGGCGTGGGTAAAACCACTGTTAGCGCTAATTTGGGCGCTATTCTTGCCGATATGGGGCAGCGCGTGTTGTTGGTGGACGCAGATCCACAGCAAAGCCTTTCCCGCGTTTACCCCCTTCACACCCAGTCACCCTTTGGGCTAACCCAGCTATATCGCAACGCCAACCCCAAAGACTGTATATCCAAAACTGTTATTGCGAATCTGGATATTGTCATTAACGATGACCCAGGCAGTGACAATGGCGCTATTACAAACCTCTTGCGCGAGTCGGTGACCCACTTTCAACATCTTTATGTGGCACTGCAAGTAGTTCGCGATCAATACGATTATATTTTGATCGACACTCAGGGTGCTAAAGGTATTGTCCAAGAGTCGGTGATCTTTGCTGCCGATATATTGTTATCCCCCGTTAGGCCCCAAGTACTGGACTCACGTGAGTTTATTCATGGCACTGTCGAGCTCATCAATAAATTCAAGCCCAAGCCTGGTTTTATTAGCATGACGGGGCGCCCCCTTCCCCCTGTCAAAGTGCTCATTAACCTATGGGATCGCACGTCGAATGCTGATGCTATCTCCAGATACCTTCGCGCCGAGTTTGATCGTCAAGCGGACGGTCAAATTACGGTACTCAATACCCTCATTCCTGATCTTCATGTCTATGCGGAAGCCATAGGGTTATGTATGCCGGTTCATCGACACGAAGTCACTCGCCGTGGTGTTACACGTTCTGCCAACGCCACTATGTTAGAGCTTGTGTATGAGCTAGAGCCAAAATTGATAGGTATGGAGCCATCATGGTCTGGGATGAACCTAAAAGCTAAATCACAGGGAGGCGAATGATATGAATATCAAAAAAGATATTGCCTCCTTGTTGGATAGGCCACATTTTCAAACGGCGGGTGGCAATGGACAATTGCCACCGGATCCAACAATTCCCACCCGTATGAAGGTAACGCTTGATCAATTGGTGCCTTACACCAATGACCCGCGCGTATCTCAAAATCCTAATTATGCGGATATCAAAGAATCCATCAGCAATCGTGGCTTAGACCATACCCCCAATATCACCCGCCAAGGCCCAGATCACCCCTATATGATTAAAGACGGTGGCAATACTCGCTTAGCCATTCTTAATGAATTGTGGAAAGAAACGCAGGAGCGCCGTTTTTATGAATTGGACTGCATGTTTTACCCGTGGACGAGCGACCTTGATGTGCTGGTTGGTCATATGGTTGAAAACGAAGCGCGCGGTAATATGTTATTTATCGAGCGTGCAATAGCAGCAGTTAAAATAAAAGATTATTTAGAAACTCAAGGCAATAAAAAGCTTTCAATTAATGAGCTATCTAAACGCATTACCAAACTGGGCTGGACTATCGATCAAAGTAATTTAAATCAACTCATTTATGCTCATGTCTTCTTGTTCCCCATTATCCCTAATACTTTTTGGGCTGGCATTGGGAATGATAGCGTTAAAAAAATACGCAAGATGTTAGGCAATGCTCGCACTTTTTGGGAGTCAGTGGCCACACCCGATGAAGGTAACTTCGATGAAATCTGGCAATCGGTTTTTATGGAATTGGATAACGGTGGGTTTGATATTAACGATGCACAAAATCAACTTGAAGCGGAGATAGCACAACGCCTTGATTCACCGATGATGTTCGTTAGTGGTGAAATCCAGGCTATTGCACAAGGCATTTCACCAGGAGGTGTCCGCCCCACTAATATTCTCCCAACAGTTGAAAGTTCACCTATCAGTAATTGCGGTACGAATAACCGCAGTCCTGCCGCAAAACCTACATCGCAGGCAGAGCCACACCCTAATCCAACAATAATAAACGGAACCGCAGAAAATATTATTAACAATAATGATGAAGGCGGTGTGACTGAATCCGCAACGCAAACATCAATAACTACACTGCATCATTTACTATCCTATTCAATACAGGAACTCATGGATAACGCATTAGGTCTTGCGCTCGACTATGCCTCACACTTTGGTTTTGATAGTTGTGTTGAATTACCCAGTGATCACGATTTTAACGGCCATGATGGTTTTCACAGTGGTTTTGTTTTGCTGCCTCCCTCTCAAGAAATAAGAGAAACCGTATTTGCAAATCCCAATGTCATTTTGAATTACATGTATCTATTTCAATTATCCAATTGGTGCTGTATGGATAATGATGATCCCGTGATGAAATTGGTATCGATTAACAGTCCACTCTCATGGCTCAGTGAAGAATATGTAGATCGTGCGAACAAATCGATTATGCACATGCGTGCACTGCTAGTCGCGAGGAATTTACAGGGTGATCCAGCAGGTCATGCCTATACCGTCATGGAAGAACTTGAAGCCACTATCGGCATCATCATTAGTCGATTCAGTGCGCATATAGCGCAAGGAGTTTGATATGGCTATGGACAATGCGTTCGGTGCGCTCAACCAGCAAGCGCTCATTCTTGCCGTGCTAGCGTTACAACATGATGATGCAAAATTGTTAACCCAACTTGGTCTCACCGATATTGATGAGATGCTCGCAGGACAATTGCGAGACCTCACCATTGAACATCTCAATTCTGCAAAAAGTTTTCGCGGATCACTTTTTCAACTTAAGTTTGAAACCCGACAATTGAATTTATTTTTAAATATGGCATTGGGTAAAACCCGCGAAACACATCAAATTAATGACGCTATCAAAGCGGGTTTACGACAACCTATGCTTGAAGAAATTAAAGGTGTTTCTCGACGCGAATACGCCTCTCGCCGCTCACTAATGGGGTTACCCGAAAACCACAGGGGACGCATTGAAACCTTGAGCGAAGAAGATGAATTGCTGGTACTGAGCACATGGCAAAAACTCAATGATATTGAAGATCCGTTAACACGATGGTTGAGCCTGCATGAGATAACAGGCATAAGCCTTGATCGTGCATGGATCACGATTCAACAATTTGCCTAGGAGTTGACGATGACTGATAAACATTATGATTCATCCACACTGCTTCGACAGATTGAAAAAGCTGAACAAGAGTTGATTGAAAAGCGTATTCATCGCGGTGATGAAGAAGATGGTATAGCCGTACTCTTCACTGGCAATTGGCATGCGGCATTTCCACACCAATTGGTGCTCGACCAAACACTATCACCCGTAGAGAAAATCACCTGGCAAGCACTTAGGTTATCCATTACTGATCCATCGCGCCCTGGGGCAACACCGCGACGTGATGACTTGGCCAGCATGATTAATTGTTCAGGGCCAACCGTCACCAGTTCACGCACTATGCTGCGCATTTGTCGCTGGATGACGTTTTGCAAATCAGTACGTAAGCAAGGGCGTTTTGTTGGTGATATTTATTTATTCAATGATGAACCTATGTCTTTAGCGTCTACCTTGGTGTTTGATAGCTATTACATTACGTTTCTACAGCAGCAAGCACAATCCGCCAGTAAACGGTTGCGAACCGTAGCAGCAGCAACCTTGAGAGAGATCGACACCCTTCGCGATATTGAACAGCCTACTGAGCTGGATAAAATATCTGCGCGAATGGGATCTTTGTTATTTGCACCGTCCCCTATAACAACCCAGAATCACCGTAGCAAAATTTTTGCTGCGGTAAATGAAAATAAAAAGGACACAAAAAGTACACTGAATAGTAGTAAAAGCGCTATTACTGGTGTTCAGGACGATAAATTTGCAGCCGACGATGCAAATAAAAGAGACGAATTAACGCACCAGAGCAAAATTTTTGCTGCGGTTGAATCTGACCAAAACAAATTTTTTACCAGCGAAAAAAATTTCTTTCCCCACGCGCGCGGTAGTAATAATAATTATATTAATAATAAATATATTACTGCGCGCGAAGAAAACAGCGAATCAGCGCAAAACACACACGATGAATCCATCGAACCCTTGCCACGATTTGAAAACTTCAATCAGTATTGTGATCCTGAAAAAACATTCTTCTTAGCGATTCAAGCGTTTCCCCAACTTGCATCATTTGGTGTAAAACGTTACGTCATCGCTACATTCTGGCCTAACAAAGAAAATCAAATTCCCATTATCCAACGCATCATCAGCAAAGTGCCTGAGCCAACACGCAACTATGTGTTGCTGCAACTCATTGGCCGTCATGCGAAAGATATGCACGGATGGTCAGATAAATTACTTCACAACGCGATCAGCTATACCCGTGTCATGGTTGATAAAGCGTTGAAAAATGATTTCTTTCCCGATGAATGGGCATTGGCTTTAGAAACCGCCATTGCGAATGACGACGATACCTATTTTCCTGATAGCCCTGAAATGATGCGCCGAAAGCGATTAGTTAATGGGGTTGATAGTAATGGTGATGTTATGTGATCGCGCTATGTATACAAAATATATGGCTCTGTAAGTTTGGTAGGCTACCAAACATTAGATGAATTTAAGAGAGATTAAGAGGCGCTGAAATAGTTTGGTAGCCTACCAAACTATTTCAGCTCGTGAATGATATTTACCTTATGAGCTTTACAAACTACGGACGCCGCATTCACAACATATGCGGTTGCGATATGAATATCCTAACTGCAAACGGTAGTAGCCGCTGGATGATGCTGAGAGATAAATGCGTGAATCTGAAAGTGTAGCCAGTGGCTACAACAGAAAGTTAAGTAACCCATGATGACTGACAAACAGGTGAATCCCATGAGCGATACGACTGAAATAAATGTAAAAGAAATAGATGAGACTGAAAGCCACATAAAATCTGACGATAAAACCATTGAATCTGCGATCAAACAACAGCAGCGCGTGAATGCGCGTGTGGCTACAAAAAACTGGAATCAGGCGGGGAAATCCGATCCTTTAGTTGGCCCAGGGACATTAGCGATGAACCCTGGTGTTATGCAAATGTCGGTAACTGTGAAGTTACATTCACGATTAGCCATCAATTTATTTCGTGGACGCAAAGGTGAACCTGAAAAAAATATTCGCCCAATCATTGGGCTGGCGCGCTTTGCAAGACAAGTGTTATTAGTATGGTCGGCAGCATCTCTTGATGACCCATTCGCAGATCAAGTGTTGCTGGATATTGAGCAAGCCTACCATCTAGCGAAAGCCACTCTTGATAGCAAAACGGAGGCAATGCAACGACTACTGGATGGTCTTGATTATTTCGACATTACGATACAAGCAAGTGTAAGCCCTGTAAGTCTTGTACTGAATTTTGCCAGCCCTTGGAGTTTTAGAGGAATGTCCTTGCTCAGTCAATTTGATAAATTGGTGCGCATTGCGCTGACCGCTCGCCATCTCGGTATTTTCACCGATGATGACTGGGAGGCTGTTGTGCATGAATCTCAGCGAGCCATAAGGCACATGTTTGTAGAGGCGGATGGCTGGGTGGCAACGGGCGTTAGTCGTATTGATATACGCACCAATTCAAAACTAGCCCAACGCGCCAAACAAAAATATATGGATCTGAAAAAAGGCTATTTAGTGCTGGATGACGCTGTGATGAGTGGTAAATACAGAGCGGAGTTGAGCCCTGTTAACAGGATGCTGGAAACCCACATGACGGAAACTGAAATTAAAAATATGGTGACGACACAGCACAATAAAGCTGCGAAAAAAACACCTGGAACTGCGGCAACTACAGCCGACCTGGATGAAACTGCACAAGGTGATACTGCCAATCAAAAACAGGGAGCTGCGAAAAAAACTATTTTTGGTTTTGCGGCAGGTCAATCTGACACACAGAATAAATCCATTACCGATTCATTGGAGGAGAGGAAGGACTAATGATGCGCGAAGAAACGCGAATTAATGACTATTCAATAGCGGAGACTGTCGGGATGGTGGACGATCCTTTAAAAGGCCTTTTAATGGATAAGGGGGCGGCAGAGGCGGCACGCCATATTCATAATGTTCAGCGAAAAATGACTTGTGTGCAAGAAGCAATGATGCAGCTTGTAGAGTCGCAGCGTGCCAGCGCTAAGGCTGCCGGTTGCGACTGTATGGATTTGTATCTGGCGACAAACAAAGTGGCTGATAGCTCTAGACATGAAGCAGCAATCAATGCTGGAACATTATTGTTGGATGACATGAAAGCGGCTTGCGTGTTGGAATGGCGAGCAAAGCAAACGTTTGCACGGCAATTTTCATTAAACCCCTCCAGCCGATTACATCCATTTGATGCGGAACATGAAACACATCCATTGATTTTTAATTATCTGATGCAAACATCCCCGAGCTATTACAAGGTACTTGCTGCGTATGAGACTGCACGCCTAAGCCTGAATTTCTCCTTAAAAGCGTTACGTAAAATTGCATTGGATATGCAAAAACTAAAGTCAGAATCTGAGGGTTTTCCACGCGGGTTATTCGATAAGAAAACTTCACGGCTAAGTGAAAAACTTATTGCTGATATTGATTCAACCGGTGAGCTAGCGCGGATACTGCAAGGTTTATATTTTGATATGCAGGAAGCAGAAGTGAATAATTAATTGTTGTAAATATGAGCGTAAACATAAGTTCACCTCTAAAAACTTATTTGTACGCTGTTAAGTAGATTTAACCCTAGAGTGGTTCAAGATATTTTCATAGGCTGCAATCGTTGGTATTGATCGTTAACACCGATACATCAAGTCCCCCTTGGGCGCTCTGTGAGCGCCATTTTTTTATCTCAAATTGCACAGTACAAAAACATATTTCATATGGTGAATAAAATATCTTCTCTGCATGATGGATTTAAACCATTTTCCATTTTAGTGAAACCAATTCATCAGAGGAAATACCGTGAAAAAAAATATTTTTGTGGACGAAGGGAATTTAGGTGCTGATCCGATGTTGAAGATCGTTCCGGTAAAAACACCTAATGGCGTTGAGCAGCGTAGCGTGCTTGAGTTGCAAGTTCGATTTGATGTGAGCAAGAAAAAAGGCAACAGCTATGAAGATATCGGCGGCTTCTGGGCCAAGGTCGAACAATGGGGAAAACGTGCCGAATTTAACCATGCTTTTTTAAAGAAAGGTTGTCGTGTATTGGTGGTAGGTAAACTGAGTCAACATCCATACATTGTCCAGAAAGGTGAGCGACAAGGCCAAGCCGCAACGGCCACTGAAATTGAAGCATCGAATATCGCGTTAGTGTTGTTAGGCGTTGAGGCGATCACCTTTCAAGAAAAATCACCGCGCACTGATGAGCCCGCTGACGATGATGAAGCAGATTCATTCGATGATGATTTGCCGATATGACAATGTTCATGTGATCTGGCAAAAAATGTAATCAGTATTTTTTAGTGCAATTAAGATTTTTTTGAGGCGGTTGAGCATGAGAAGGCAGCAATGGCAGTTATACGGCATGATCTCACTATCCTTCGGATTACTATTTTCTTCGATGGCATTTTCCGAAGAATATATAAGAACCGATAGATACACATTAGCAAAAGTGGAAGCCGAAAGTGACCAAAAAGTACCATTAACTACGCTTGTCACATTGTCTTTTGGGGCCGATATAAAAACGATTGGTGATGCAATTACAGAATTACTGCAAGGTTCTGGTTATCAATGGGTAATCAATAGTAACGGTCATGACGATCAACTATTACAGGTGCTAGCACTACCAGCTATTACACGAACACTAGGTCCGATTCGGTTAGATTATGCACTAACAACACTTGCAGGTAGTTCATGGCTGTTACATGTCGATGAGCTGCATAGAACCGTATCATTTGAAGTGGCTACAACTAGCCAGTCAATGGCAACACCATAAACTTCATTCAACTTATTAAAGGACTACAATTATGTTGGTACTTACTCGTCGCATTTCAGAGTCACTCGTGATGGGTGATGGTGAAGTTATCATTACTGTACTAGGTGTGAAAGGCAACCAAGTGCGTATTGGCATACAAGCACCTGAAAATACACAAGTGGATCGGGAAGAGCTTTACCTGCGTAAGCAGCAAGATAAAAAAATGAAAGCATCGCGCGATAATACTGTTGCTGACCAAAACGATTCAAGCAAAGCAATCACTGAAAAGTCTAAAGCTAGAGAAGACATGAGTGATGGTTGATACTCATGTACATGTTACAAGCTAAAGAACAGAACGGCGAGTGAATTTTCTAGCAGTGTAATTCATAGACATCCTTTCACTATAATCGGGAGCCATGAACAGAGAAACTCAGCAATAATTAACATGCCACATATCTCGTTATTTATGAGCCCAGTTTATATCTTGCGTTAACACTGTTACTTTAACGGTATCCATAAAGAGTTTACCTACGCGCTTCTGATAAACTTATATATTTCTTATATGAGGGTAACAACCCCCATATTCGACTACTAAGTCCCAACAAAAGTAAATAACTACCAACAATTCCAACGAATGAAAATGAGATAGCATTTATTGGATTAAAAAAAACAAATGATAAATAAATAATTCCCGCACTGAAAAAAGTCATTCGTATTCGTGTGATAATTTTCGACCAACCTAAAATAGCCTCCAATGTATGATCTATATCATTACTAGATGGACATAAATGCAGATTGAACGGCTGAAAATCGAGTAGCATGAGCGTTTTAATGTCTGATTGAAATAATTTTGGAGTATCCCCCTTTCAGCCAAAATTGATCCAAACCTATTAATCGCATAGCCCCATTTTTGGGGCGAGCACCATCTCGCAAATGCAACTTACTACTTACTAAGTGGTGCTGTCATTTTAAATCAACATCATGAGCACCTTTCATCTCTTAATAATGAATTTACTCAAACAAAATACGACCTGTAAAGCCAGTCTCAAGCGGAAATGTAAGATTGCTTTCTTTGATGGATAAGAAACTATTTTCTAAATTAATTCAAGGAAATTAACATGTTTTTGCCCTGAGATTTGGACCACGTCATTTGCCAAGTCAGCACCAATTATTGTATAATGGATCTTTTAATCTCATCCATGTCATTGGTTAATACTTTACGTTAACCAGGTTTTATAGATGGGGTGTCTAATTATCTGTTAGGTGTAAATAAGTGCTTCATTTTATAGATGCGGAAGCAAAACATGCTGAGCTTCTTCGAGATACGTTAATCACATCAAAAGGCTACTGGGGCTATTCTCAAGAGCAACTTGAGCAATGGCGATCCAACTTAAAATTTGAAGAAGAATATTTTGCTCGTAACATAGTGAAATTGGTTATGGCAGAATCAGAAGTGATTGGATTTTTCGCTATAGTTAAGGGCGATATTGACGAACTAGATCACCTTTGGCTTCTCCCAAAAGCCATTGGAAAGGGCTATGGAAATCTGGTGTTTGATGAAATTCTCTTAGAATGTAAGGCACAGGATATAACTGAGTTTTACATAATATCTGATCCCGATGCTGAAGGTTTCTATTTAAAGAAAGGGGCGTTGAAAGTTGGAGAGTTTTATAGCGAACACCAGAAAAGAATGCTGCCTAAACTAAAATTTTCGGTGGTAGTAACCTCCTAACAATCACAGGCAGTCGAAGCGAAACTGCTGCAGGCGTTAAAGGAGCTGAAACGCTCGAGAATCTCGCCGACTTAGCCGGTCAAATATTCAAAGCCAAAGTTGCATCAGAAGGCATTCGGTTAACAGACAGCCAAATTGCTGCACTAGAGCGAAAAAAGTTGGATGATGAAGCTTGCGGTGAAATTGAAACCCATCACCCTGGTTGCCTTGGTTCGCAAGACACATTTTATGTAGGCAATCTCAAAGGGCGTAGGCCGAATCTATCAACAAACCTTTGTAGATACTTACAGTAAGATAGCATCTGCAAAACTCTACATCAGTAAAACGCCCATCACATCGGCTGATATTTTAAACGACCGAGTGCTTGCCTTTTTTGACCAAAACCAATTACCCATTGAGACATCGCGGTAATGAATATTGCGGACGGATGGATCTGTACGACTATCAGTTGTATTTAGCCATTAACGATATTGACCACACCAAAAGTACCTTGCGTTAAGATTGTGCTGTCTACAGAACAACGCTTGGGACATGTCGCCTTCTTCAAACTTTAAGATCAGCGACTACCATTGTCGCTGCGTGAGTCGTGCCATTATAATTCTCCGAATATTGTTTACATCGGAGGCTAGCCGGCTTCACGTTTTAAGTGCAGGGCGGAGTTTGATTAGCGCCTAGACGCTTAGGTCATTCTAAGATCCAAACTATTTAATGGCTGAGAAAAAACATCATTCATCATAGAATCCCAGTTCTAATGTTCAATATCAGTGATATACAAATTAGCAATTTATTTAGAATGAACTTATAAATAAATTCAATAACTCCGCAGGAGCTTTTTTGAATTCATAATGCCCTCCAGATAAAACGTGGAAAGAGACCTCACCTAATTCACTCCAGGACTTTAATTGGTCAACGCTATAGAACTCGTCATTTTCCCATGCCAAGACTGAAATTTTTGTTTTAAGTTCAACCTTTTTCTTTGAGTAATTTCGATGAAGTTCAATATCTTGCTTTAGATCAGAAAGCATTAACTGCAAGAAGGATTGCTGAATTTGTCCATTCTCTTTTCCCATCCTAAAATGAATCATACTAATGAGCTCATCATCATCATAATTTAACATTGGTCCGCTTGGACCTAATGATGGTGATGGTTGAGCTGAGACAAACAAATTTTTTGGTTTTCTTAGGCTACTTTGCTCAAGTTGACTAACTATTTCATATGCCAGCAAGGCTGAAGAACAATGGCCATATATATTATATTCACAATCTACAATTGTTAGGTACTCGTTAATTACCCACTCGGCCAATTCTTCAAAGGAGCCCTTGCGAGCCTCACGGAATCTGTTTTCCTTGCCAGGCAATTGCAATGGAATAATTTGTAAAGAACAAACCTCTTCTGGCCATGCAGAATACAAAGATGCTCCAGTTCCTGAATAAGGGAGGCAAAATACTTTCATCAATCAATTCCTTAGTTTTGCTTTAATAAGTAATTCCTTGTACCCATTTATAAAATTAGAATTAAGTCTTTTGGTTTTTGAATGGTTAACCTCAATACTCGTAAACAGTTTAATAAACTGCTCCATAAATATTGCAATGGACTGTCTTGCAAGCACGTGGCCTACACATAAATGGGGTCCAAAGCCAAACGCAATATGGTCATTGGGCTTTCTTCGCAAGCGAAATTCTAAGGGGTTTTCAAAGAGACTAGCATCCTTGTTCGCCGCTGCAATCCATGCTGCAACCGGCTGCCCTTTCTGAATTGTATTCCCGTCAATTTGCAGCTCCTTCGTCGCATACCTTATAAAGTGACTGGCAGGTGATGACCACCGGAATGATTCTTCAACAGCGCTTCTATGAATTGAATCAATATTTTCAAACCAATCATCATAAACTTTAGTATCCGCTATTTTTAAAATCGTGGTTGCAGGTACATGAGGTGTTGTTACGTTTGCTCCCAACAATAAACTATATGAATTTGAGACTAAGGATCCAATTGACAATGGCTCACCATTATACCGAATATTGCAAAGGTCGCTTAGAGCATCGCTACCGGGATGCTTCTTTCTTTCATTTATTTTTTCTGAAAAATATGTAAATAGCATTCGATGGCCTAGCTTTAAAGTCTTATTCGGACAACCATCTACTATGTACTTCTCATCGTCTGGGGCTATACACATATTTGTATAGTTTGTAAGTGAGTCCCTGTCTTCATCTGGCAAACCAAGTATCATTGAGGCTGTTGCGGTACTGAATGCTGCAGTAATCTGAGAAAGATTTACTTCCTCTCCGTCGAATATCGGCTCAAATAATTTTGTACAAAGCTCTTTAGTTTTCGGTTGCCATGATTCAATTGACGATTTATTTAGAGCCTTCATTAGTGGCTTTCGATAGACGCTATGCATTGGAGGGTCAGTAACAGCCATTTGCGAACCTCCGGCAACATCTATATTTCCAAGATTATTCAAAAGCGTCCCAAACTCTGAAGTAAAATTTTCATAGTCCGCTAATACTGTCCTACAATCTTCTATTTTGGTTACGTTCCAAAATCCACAGGAATTTAGTTTACTTTTCTCTGTATAAAATGTAGGGCTATTAGAATGGATTTCCGACCAAAGTTCGTCTAAATCTGATTTAGCATGTATGGAGCCATCTATTAAATTTGGGAGGCTATATTTGCTTTTTTTGACTTCACTATGCATCACTAACTAGTTCCGAAATAGAATTGCTTAAAGAATGAATCGTTGGATTAAAATAGAATTTGATAGCATCAATCGATACTGCAAAATCTGTACTGACTCTGTCGAAGAGCTCTGCTGCCAATAGAGAATGGCCACCTAAATCGAAGAAATCGTCAGTCGTTGCTATACCTTTAATCTTGAGCAATTCCTCCCATAATGCAACCAATCTTTGCTCAATACGCGTATTCACCATTCCAGAATCAATGAAATTGTTAAGTTCAATTGAATTCTGCATCATTAATTCTTTGTCTATTTTTCCATTCTTGTTGAGATAACACTCGTTAACCCACCTTACGCTTCGTGGCATAAAGTAGTCAGGTAAGCTTTCTCGAATATGTGTTTTCACTAAATCAAAATACTCCTTATTCCAATTTTCTTCATCAGTCTCAATTACTAGCTCTACAAAATTCTCACCAAGAATGTCTTTCTTAGAAATCGCAATACTAGACCTAACCCCTCCTAACTCATTTACAACAGATGATATGTGTCCAAGCTCGATCCGGTAGCCTCTAACTTTTACCTGGTCATCTTTTCTTCCAACAAAGTACAACTGATCATTGATGATTTTTGCTATATCTCCTGTTGCATAGAAATAATCTGCGTTTATTTCTTCAAACGAGCTATTAATAAATCGTCCTTCATTTAGCGATTCATTTACGTAGCCAGAGGCAAGACCTTTACCGAAGACAAATATTTCGCCCTCTTCTCCTAACTCAACCACTTGCCCATTGCTTACTAAAGCAATTCCTGTACCCAGTATTGGCCTACCTATTGGAACACTTTCCGAAGTTACTTCACTTGAAATATCGAAAGTTGTTGTAAAGGTTGTATTCTCCGTGGGACCATAGCCGTTTATCACTGTCAAGCCTGCATACTTGCCTAATAAGCAATTCACATTTTTCTTATTTAGGACGTCTCCACCTGTAAATAAGAACTTAATATTTTTTAAGGATTCATTGTGCTTATTAACCATAGTGTCAAACAGGCCAGAGGTTAGCCAAGCTGTATTAACAGAGGATCTCGCAAGTAAATTTGACAGTTCGCTAGTAATGACTTTTCCCGGCCCATAAGATGTTAATACCCCTCCTTTTGAAAGAGTCACCCATATCTCTAAAACTGATGCATCAAATGAGCATGACGATATCTGCAAACAGTTTGTTTTTTCATCAAATGAGCTCATTGCTTTTACCAAGCGTGAGATAGATTCATGATTTACACAGACCCCTTTTGGATTACCAGTTGAACCCGAGGTATAGCTAATATAAGCCCTCATGTTAACACTGCTATTTGAATGGAGTTCATTCCTAGATTCGGAGCAAAATATGTCGTCTATAATGATTTCGTTTTTAGTAGTACAGTTTGTTGCAAAGTCCCTATGCTGAATAGACAGTTTTGCTCCTGTTTCTAGAATCAATTGATCCACGTATTTTTTTGGTGCGTCAATTGGAACAAAAAGGTAATGATTACCCGATTTCCATATTCCTAAGAGAGCTGAAATTAACCTTGCCGACCGTTCCATACATACAATCACACAACTATCTTTAACACTAGTTTCCTTTGATATTTCTAGCGATAAGTGATCGGAGTCTGCTTTCAGCTGTTGATATGTAATTTGATGGTCTCTATCAACTATTGCTAGTCTGCCAGGGTCCCTGATAGCCCAATTATCTACGCTGTTTACAACATGCTCCTCTTCATGTATCACCAGCAATGGTTCATTTTCTAAAACTGAGAGATTATTGTTCACGATTGAGCCTCACAAGTCATCCTTAAATAGTACAGGACAAAAAATAAATAACGCTATGAAATCAGGTGTTTAGAAGCTGACTAACTCCATTTAACCTGTAAACTTCGGGTTCCAACACCCTACCGAAGTATAAGAAACATAGAGATGAAAGTGCCTGTAAACTGCAATATTAGTTTTTCTCATACAACTCACATTCAACTCGATAGCTTGAGATAATTTCCTGGAAGAGATTCTTTGAAGAAAGGTAGGTATTTGCTTTAAATATAAAAGCTCCTCCGTTTGGCCAGCGCCCATTGATCTCCTCGGTAAGAATATCGTTTTTCTTTGGGGTTTTTGACCAGATTATATCCTTTGAAAGTGACTTAAGCCCAACAACATTAACAACCCTGGTAACCCCCTCTTCTTCTGGGTACACGTAGAGATAGCCAAAAGAGTCTCCTTCAACAGAACGAATAATAGATTTGCTGGACAACGCACTAGGCAGCCCCATGTCAATGAGAAGCGCCTCCTCCATCAGATCAACCCCCAACGAATTGGAAACAACCTGTCTAACGCCTGCCCCCCCGAATCTACATGCTATTTCCAGAAATACAATACGCTTATTCGGCTCAACAAATAGCTCAAGATGGAAAACTAGATCACTAAACGGCAATGTACGAAGTATATCGCGAGTAGCATTTTCTAAAATCTCAAAAAGAACTTTATCGTCAATCGTTATGGAGCATAGAGGCTTTCTTTTATTTATTACATCAAAGCAGGAGTGCTCATATGCTGAGATGCTCAAGAGTTTTAATTCCCTATTCCGCAAAACACCATCAATATGGTATATCGGGGCATCAATATATTCCTCAGCATATATTCGCTCCGAAATATTTGTTTCTTGTTTAAGGTATTTCTTTAGCTCCACAAGACTTGGGTAATACCTTATTCCAAGAGCACCGCATTGTGAAACAGGCTTCAACATAACGCCTTTATTTATATTTTCAAAAACTGTATCCAATTGATTTATTGAAAGCTCATCCTCTAAATAAATATATCTTGGAATAGCGACTCCACTTTTTGCAAGATATTCTCTCATAGCAACCTTATCACGACATATCGTCACCATAACAGGAGTCGCTCCGGGAATATCATATTTTTCCCTTAATCGAGCAGCAGGCAACACGGTATGTTCATATATACCAATAATAGCTACTGGTTTTCCGTATTTAGTGATGGCCTCCCCGCACAGATCGTAAATTGCTTCGATAGAATTATCATAACAATCCACATCAATCCTCGGAGGTATCTCAAATCTAAATACATCAGAGTAATATTCCTTAGCGTCATTATTATCGACCACCCCTTTTATAGAGTGACATATTAAACTCAATGTATATTGACTATTAGAAACATAGGCATCGATTCCTTCAATGTGACCAATAACTATGACGTGACTTTTCATCTTGTTTTATTAATCCTATCTGTTTTATATATGTCAACTTAAATCTGCAAATTGAAGCATATCATACAAGCTCCAAGGCGTCAGGATAGTTGTCGTACCTGCTGTTAAATTTATGGGAGGATTACTTTATCGATCAAGCCAGTGAGTCGCAGAAAAACCATCAATATCTGCACCTATTCCATTTGCCAATGCCAGATTAAATGTCAAGTCACCAAGACCAAGGTCAAGAATACCTAAACCAAAGGGGCTAAATATTGTCGGCCTATCAAGCTCCTTTGCTTTGGCCACACCATTAACTAATTGCCCAATCGTTGCTCTAATAAACTCAGTATTTTTAGATGAATTAGATGCAAGGTGAATTGACGTATTGGCACGACAAATATGATCGACACAGTCAACAACATTGTCATTTTGTAAAATAATCTCTGGACTCAGATCCCTAAGCGAAAGATTTAGTATGATTTTATCTGGACTACAAGCTGGCAGATTTTGAATGTAAGGTAAATTTGCAGTTGTGGTCAACGCAACAACATGAGAGGAAAAACATTCTTTTATATCATTTACAATATTAAAGTGGATGCCAGAGTAATATTGCATGCACTTATCTCTAAACTGCTTAATTCTATTTAAGTCTTTATCAAATAAATTTACGCACTCGATATTTGGGCATACCAGTTTCAAATAACCTAAGGTTTCAAAGCCAATTAAACCGCATCCAATTATGCTAAAATCTCTGATGCCATAAACATTTTCAGTCAACATTTTCACTGAAAGTGCGGCACTAGCTGCTGTTCTAATTGCACTAATTGTTGACCCCTCAATAATTGCAATAGGCCTACCCGTTTTACTGCAATTAAGAATTATTGTTGCAGAAGCTCTTTCCAAATTTAATTCGATATTTTTTGGAAAGGACGCTATCCATTTAATTCCTGCAACATTGAATTCCCCACCTAAGTACCCTGGTAAAGCTATGATTCTAGACGAAGTGTTGTTTGGAAAACTAAGAAAGCTAGAGTGCGGCAAACTACAATCATTTTTATCGTATAAAGAATAGCAACGCTCTATTACCTCTAATATTTCCTGTTCCTTGTTGCGCAACAAAGACAGCACTTCGTTTCCTTTAATCATCCTAATTGAATATTCTGACATACATTTTTCATCTATAATTTTAGAGTAGCACTATTAAGGTTGTTACAATCATCGCAACAATTGCAGTTAAAATAATTTGGCCTCTGATCCTTTTGAAAAAAAGCTAAGGGCTCTATATTATAACAGTTGAATAAAGTAAATATGTTTTTACAATGCGTTATTTTTGGTTGCATTGCCACACGTTAAAAACCCACTCACTGTCCTATAGTTAATCTGTAAAGACTCGATGTGAATAGCGCTCAAAGCTCTGCCTCACCTCGGCCTGTAAAATACTAATAACACTGTTCAGTAAACGCAGTTCGAATCACCGCCTACATCTACAGCCAATTGTACCAAAGCGAAAGTGGTAATTTTTAATCGTGACAAGTACATACCAATGACCACAATGACAATGAATAACCAAGAGTCAAAAGTTACTAAAATCTCTCTCCTTACTTAATTTGGGAAAATGGTTTGCTATCCACTTCTCTGAATAGATCGTGTTCAAATAGCGCTCACCTCTATCGCAGAGAATGGCAGCACATATGGCGCCCTCCGGAATAACGGGAGCCATTTTGTTAAGTGCCGACATCACACCGCCTGATGAGCCACCAGCCAATATAGATTCATACTTTAGTAAATCATGGCAGCCTATTACGCAATCTTCATCTGAAACCAAAACGAAATCAGCTTCCAAACCTTTTTGATAAATATCAGGCACGATAGAAGCACCATGGCCCGGAATAAGCCGTCGCTTATTCTTGTCTCCAAATATCCCACTTCCTTCAGCGTCGACGGCAATAACTTTTGACTGTAATTTATTATTTTTTATTGATTCAGCGCACCCCCTAAGAGTACCGCACGAACTAACCGCACAAAACAAATAATCTATGTTAGGCCCAAGCCTATCTATAATATCTTGCATAGTTTTTTGGTGCGCCAATGGATTATCAAGATTTCCATATTGATTTGTCCAATAGCTTCCCTTAATTGAACTCAAAAGATATTTGACTCTCGCAATTCGTGCTGAAAGATACTGTCCACTTTCATCCTTTTGAGTAACCCGATCAATTCTCGCCCCGTAAGCTTTCAAAAGCTGAATATGCTGGTCTGTTGTCAATGGGTCAACGACACAAACAAATTCAATTCCCAAATAATTGCATACTTGAGCCAACCCTATTCCAAGATTCCCAGATGATGACTCGATAATAGTTGTTTTTTTTGGCCGAACTTCACCTCGGCCTACGGCTTGGAGCACCAAATTTATCGCCGTACGATCTTTAATACTACCGCCTGGATTAAACATTTCCAATTTTGCAAAGACTTTTAAATGCCCTAGATTTGGATAACGAGATAATTCTACAATAGGGGTCTGGCCTATTTGAGTCAAAATACCTTTATCTATCACTTTATTTCCTGCCTCACCAAAAATCCCTCGAAGTAAAATATTCAAATCAAATATAAATCTTACATAATTCTGTTTGCTGGCAAACAAGACAGGTCGAGCTAAATCTTATTCTGGCCTTACCCACAGCCCCACCCTAACTATGCCGCCAACGACGCTCGGGGCATGTTCCCGAGATTTTCGCCATGCGGTTAAATGATAACGCTCATTACCGGTTTCGATAATATGATAGTAATGAGTAAACCGACCTAATCAAGTTTGCGGTGCTGCATCTATTAAATTAGTTAAACCGGTTTAGATATGAAGTAATAATCTCTGACAGCTCATCATCTGGCAATGAACCATGACCACCTGAAAATGTATATAGCTCTGAGTGATAAAACTGTCCTTTTAAGCTTAGGGCATTTGAGTAAGGCACAATAGAGTCTTCCTTGCTATGTATGATTAATGTCGGTATCTTTCTAGCCTGTTCAGAAACATTGTTATTAAAGTTGTTATCAATAATGATACCGGGTAGAAGTAACTTTTTCGAGATGAACTTTCCATAATTTGCATGGCAAGAGTATAACACCAGGGCTTTAGGAAGCCTTTGGTTAATTAGGGAGCAAATTATACTACCGCCCATAGAGTTTCCAAGTATATAAATATCTGTAACGATAGTGTTTAACTCCAACCAATCAAATGTTTTTAGATAGATGTCTTTAAATGATTTGTTGTTTAGCCTCCCTTTGCTTCTACCATAGCTTGGGTACTCTACCATGAGGACATGATACCCTTTTTCCTCTAGCAATCGCGCAAAGCTTAAGTTTGTGTCTATTGTACCGCCGCTTCCATGATAAAATAGAACGCAAGGGGCATAAGATTTTTGTTTTAAGAACCAAGTCTCAATATAACCCGAGTCGATCTCAAAGAATTTTATCTCAATTCCTTTAATCATATTTTTACACGATACCTCTTTGTGTTTCCCTGCCAATGGGAACTGAACCGAGGCATGTATTTTCTTGCCAACCACAAGGTAGAATAAGATATAAAGTAAATACACTCCTAAAGCAATTGATGTTACAGATATCAGACTCATACTATATGGTGACTCAACTATAAAATGGAACGCAGAAGCTTATCAATTATTTTTCTATTCGCATAAATAGGATAAAAAAACCTTACAATAGGCCCCGCAAAAATAACAAGTGGTAACATTTCTATCCTATTTAACCAATATATAGAAATAAATTAGTAAAGAGTCATGAACGATCTTTGTACTTTTTTGTTTTTGATTTCAGAATCAACAAGACCTATTTGTGCACACACCTTAACTTTCAATTAATCGCTTGAGACAATTTATATAACTCTGGGGTTGCTCACAAAAAGTAGGGCCCAACCTATAATGAACCATTAGCCCTGAATCCCCCTTGGCATCAATAGCCATTTGCATTGCCTGGCTGACAAGTTGATCGCTCATGCTAGTGCCAAGACTCCAGCCTACGATTTTATGTGAGCATAGATCCATCACCACCACAAGGTTATGACTTATTTATACTGTTTCTTCGAGTTCCTAAGCGCCCCCTGCGCTTGTCCGCTCTTTCAGTAGCACTACTGATAGCCTGAGACACACGTTGGGTTTTCGAATCCAAGTCTTTGGCAAGCCCTCTAATCGTGGGAAATTGAAATAACTCAACAATATCAATTTGGGTACGAAATGCATGCAACTCTCGATTCAGCCTGTCTTGCAGGTCGACCATCAACAAAGAATGCCCCCCTAGTTCGAAAAAATTATCGTCTATTCCAACTAACTCAACGTTAAGAACTATGCTCCAAACTCCAGCAATTAACTTTTCCATTTCGCTTTGAGGTGGAGAATAAATTTGCGAGTTTAGTCGCCCTGAATCATTTGTACCTTTTTTCTTAATTTCATCACTATACATGTAACCAAGTTTAGGTAGAGTCGCTAACAATTCGTTAACATTGAGATTTGGCTCTCTGACAAATTTTGTAGTTAAAACTTCCCACTCGCCTTTAATTTTCTCGATCGTTACACTGCTATATAAGTCAGTGCTATATTCAATTATCCCCTCCAAACCATTGCCAGTCTCGACCAAATTAAAAGAAAGATCATACTTGGAATATAAATAAGGAGTGTGTTCTGGTACAACAGTTAACTCATTTGTACCTAGTTGAATGTTTTGATTGTTTTGGTAAACAAACATTACTTGAACTAATGGTTGGCGATCAATATTTCTATGGCTCGTTAATTCTGTTACTAACCTCTCAAAAGGAAAATCCTGATTGTCTTGTGCTGAAATAAATTCATTTCGAGTTTCAGTAACCAAATTAATTAAACTTTTATCAAAGTTCACATTGCTTCGAATGGGAAGGGTATTAACAAAAAATCCAATTAAGTCCTCGGTCTCTTGCCTGCGTCGCCCAGCAATGGGCGTACCTATAACTACGTCATCGCCAATAGAGTACCTACGTATTAAAACAGAGAACAGAGTTAATAAGACCATATAGGTAGTAGAATTTAACGACTTTGCAAGCTCTTTTAGCTCAAGGAAAACATCGCCATTAAGCTTTAAAGGTAGGCTATTTCCTTTCAAGGAAGGTATATTTGGCCTCTTAAAATCCGTATATAAGTTTAGATTACCTGAATATCCATCTAGTTTTCCTTTCCAAAACTGCAATTGCTTATCATATAGCTCTCCTTCAAACCATGCCCTCTGCCAAATAGCGTAGTCCGAATAGTCAATTGGCAATGACTTAAGTTTAAGTCCGCTATAGAAAGAAAAGAACTCCCTAATAAGTATAGGAATTGACCAACCATCTGCAGCAATATGATGGATACAGAAAAATAATTTATAGCGATTTGATTCGATTCTAGCGATGCTTACGCGCATTATGGGAGTTGAGGATAGATCAAACCCTTTTTTTGAATTTTCAAGAACAATATTGTCAAACTCAAATTCTGGATTCTCCAAATCAGTTAAATCGGCATAACTAAAGTCTATATAATTAGACGCTACATCAAACCCAACTTTTTGAATAGCCGATCCGTGCTCACCAATTTTATATGAAGTCCTCAGAATCTCGTGTCTGCTAATGATGTCCCCAAATGCCTGCTTTGCCCTATTGATGTCAAAAGATCCTGTAATTGCAAAAACCTGGTGAATGTTATACACAGGATTTCCGGGATCTAGCATGTTAATAAACCATAGCCGCTCTTGAGCATATGAAAGCGGTATTTCTTTAGGTTTCTGGGTCAATCGTTTTAGTTCGAGTGTGGATTCGTATGATCCGAGATTGTTACTGATCAACGTGGTTAAATCAGACAATTTAGAATTATTGAAAAGGTCGGAAATGGTTACCTCTACTCCAAATTCTTTTCTAAGACGCGAAACTAATTGTACGGCTGACAAAGAGTGGCCGCCAAGTTCAAAGAAATCATCATTTAAACTTACATTTGCTGTGGAAAGTAACGTTGACCAGATAATAGCGGTTTGTTTTTCAATGCTAGTTTTAGGAGCTTCGAAGACGCCCTTGCTTTCACTGGTATTGTGCAAACTCATGGCTTGCCTTATAAGATCCCTCTGTTCACTTTCTGATTTCGGTATAGAATCTACGATGGTAACACCATAATTGATTTTAGCCCCATAGCTATCTAGTAGGTTCAACTTCTCCTGGCTTTTTAATTTATCTGACAATGAATTAAACTTGTCACACACAACATAAATAGATTCAGCTGAGACCGGCTTAGATAAAATGCGAGACGAGACATTACGAAATCTATTATCAAGTCCTACAAATAGGCTAGCTGATTTATTATAAGCAATAGCTAGTAAGATAGAATCCAAGCCTTCTTCTACACTTAATGACGAAAAACCTTTAGATTCAGCAAGAATTTTAGCACTATGATTTTGGCTCATGCCGATACCATCCCATTGTGTCCACGCAAGAGATACCAGCTTGTTTTTGGTAGCCATTTTCGAATTGGGTAACTCACTTACATAGCAGTTCGCAACAGAATATGCTGAAGCGAGGTTTCCTCCGAACTCACCATTTACAGAGGAGGCGACCACAATAAATACATCAGAATTTTCAGAAAATATTTCGAGAATATTCTTTGAACCATGTACTTTAGGCGCTATTTTTTGTTCAAACGAACTTAAGCTTTCTTCAGCAATACTGCTATAGTCAAGTATTCCTGCAAAGTGGAATACACCTGAGACTTTTGCTTGATGAGTCACTTCGGCTTCAATTATAGAATTCCTAACCGAATCGTGATCTGTAATATCAACCTCTTTAAAAGTAACACGATCATGATAAGCACTAACATCCTTCCACTTTCGACTTTGAAAGTCTATCGCGCTTCTTGATAAAAGCAGCAATCTTGCATTGAACTTTTTTAGTAAATATTTTGATAGGCAACTTGCGATACCACCACTAGCACCTGTAACTACAAATAGCTTTCCCGAAAGGTCTATTGACTCAGTAATCGAATTGAAGCTTATTTGAGATAATTTAGAAACTAATCTATTTTTCCCACGATAAATGATTTCATCATCTGAGTCCAAGCTGTGTAACTCGTCAACTACAAGCCCACCTATTTCCTCATCACTCGCAATTCCTATATCAATTAGCTTGGACTGGCAACCTTCGACTTCAATTGTCAAAGACTTTAGTAAACCAGAAATCGCTGCAATTTCTGGATTTGAATACTCATTTTCATTACTGGACCAGATATTTCTCGCCAATACTAAAAACCTATTAATTGAGAAGCTTGCTTGAACTGCATTAATTACATCAATAATTATAGAGCTCTGATCAATTGTTTCGGAGTTGCTTTTAATCACATCAGGGGCGATAACTAAATCCAATTCCGTAATATTCAACGAGCGTTGTAATTCACAGTAGTGAGCTAAGTCATCTATTTTCAGACTAAATTCATAGTCCCCTATTTTGTTAAATTCATTTGCAGCAAATACTGATATGGATCTCAAACCATTGTCTAAACACTGCATTCGAATATCTTTATAACTGCCTGAGTTCGCAGTTATAATCATTATTGCTTTTTGCCTTTGAAACTTTCGAATGTTTACGATGTTTTTATGAACCCATGTTTTTTCATAGACTGGCTTAAGCTCCTCTGTATTTAATTGATTCTCTTTTTGATAATCGACTACCAACTCAAATTCGTCATTAATAAACTGATGCTTTAGCTGATTTCGTTGGACTTTTCCACTAGTGGTCTTTCCAAATTGATCTCTTTTCATTGGAACAATGTAGGTAGGTGATACCAAGAATTCATTAGAAATCATTACCCGAATAGATTTGGAGATGTCTAACGAGCTTTCATTTGATTCTGATACAAAGAAAACCACTAAATGCTCAGAGCCGGTTTGACTATCTTGGATGCCTACTGCTGCTACGTACGTAGGTAGAACACCAGGTAATTCACTAACCTTGCTCTCAATCTCGTAACAACTGTAATGAACACCTCGGATGATTATTTGTTCCTTCTCCCTACCTACTATGTACACATTATTATCCGATATATAAGCTAAATCACCAGTCTGAAACCACCCATCTTTGGTGAATGAATCATTGTTAGCTTCTTGGTTATCTAAGTAACCAGGCATGACAACATCGCTACGTACTTGTAGCCTCCCTATCTCATCGCAATTCAATACACAATTATTCTCATCTGCAATCCTTACCTCGACCCCGGGTGTTGGTTTACCAGAAGAGACAAAGTAAGTCTCTATTTCATTAGAACCAAGACTCGCTAAATCAGGCCTTTTGATGCGATTACTATTTGATACGATACCGCTTGAGTAAGTAATACAAGTACCAAGTTCGGCCATTCCAAACGCAGGTTGAAGGGCTTGTTCTCGCATCCCAAACCCATTCATCAACTGACTAAATTCCTGAACAACATTTAGAGTTATCTGCTCACCAGCATTCATAAAAGACTTAACTGAAGACAGATCAAATTTGAGATCAGTATCCTTTCTGACTGAATCAACAAGCAGCTTAAAGCCAAAGTTAGGTGACCAAGTATGAGTTACATTGTACTGCTCAATCAGTTCTAACCATCTAAGCGGAGATTCGATAATATCGTTAGTAGTCGTGTGAATTTGGTTAGCCCCTAAGTACACGTCTTTTATATGGAATGTTAGCAACGGAACAACATGATCAAAGCGCAACCAGTTGAGAGTTATATCATCTTTAGATAACCGGTTATGACTCGTGGTTGACTGAATGTGCTGTATAACTCTTCCGTGAGTTTCAGGGATGCACTTTGGAGTACCGGTACTTCCAGAGGTCAACTGATAAAAAGCCACATCATCACTTTGTCGTGTTACAAGTTTACCGATTCTATTATCTGATCTTAGTGATTCTATCTCTAGGACCTGAAGCCCTTCAGAGAGGTATAGCGTTGAAAGACTCTTAAGTTCATGTGTTAAAGAATGAGTTGAAATCACATATGGCATTTTGAGCAACTGCCATGTACTCATGAATTTATTTGTTATGGAATTCATATGGTCATATGAAGGTGAAACTGCAACAGTAGTTGGAACATATCCACCTAGCAGGCAAGCCCAGAAGGCTTCTAAGAAACTAGCGTCTTCATCAAATTGTAAAATCACAGGACTACCTACCTGAAGCCCAGTTTTTTGGAGACCTCCCAAGACAAGCAAAGCATTCTTCAGAAGTTCCTTATATGTCATTTTTCTCTGTGTGCTTTTACTTACAAATACGATCCCTTTTTCAGGGTATTGCTCCGCAGTTCTAATCAGTGCGGAACACAAATCGGTTTCCTTATCTGACTCTAAATAAAAGTCCCCCCCTGATAAATACGAGCTAGATTGGCACGCCTTATTAACAACACTGACATTGACATTCGCTGTTAAGGGTTCAGAACTGCTCTTATTGATAAACGCCGAAAGCAATTCGAATCGATTAACACTGCTTCCTTGCTGGCGCGGTGCGTTAGGACCTATGAATACAAGATAATTTTCATGGGTATACAGATGATCACGAACAATAGAAACCTCCCTTTCAGAAAGGTGAGGTATTACTTCTAATTCCGAAAAATCGACTTGACCTTTTTTATAAGGAATACTTGTGACTAAAACAATTTCAACATTCGACAGAGACAAAGAGTTATCAACAGTCAGTTTGGAACGAATATCCTTACTAGATAATCTATCATCATTTATCACGACATAGACCACCACATCCCACAAACCCATATAATTCTTTCTGAAAGCTGCAACCGAATCCCTGACAAAGTTCATTCGAAAAAACGCTTCCTGTATGCGCTCTAAGCTTAAAATGGATGAGTTAATTATCCTTGCTTTATGCTGCTTCTGTTCAACTAAATGAATCAGGCCATCTTCATCTTTCCTCGCATATATACCGGTGGAAACTATCTTCTTCCCATTCCAGCAATGTAAAACACCTACTTGATTTGGAATAGCAGAAAACCCCAGATGATCAAAAACTTCCATCTTTCCTAGACTTGAACTCCCGATCACTGAACTAGATTTTAATGGGAAACTTGATTCATATAAAGGCGGACAACCGCTAGGGGCATTGATATAAACTGAACGACAATCGCTCGGTATTAGAGAAATTACTTTATCATGGCAATCCAGTGGCTCGCTTCCAAACACAATAGTCTTGAGGGAATCTGGCAACCGTAGTGAGCGATGTAATATCAAGCTAAATATTTCAGACTCCAAAAAGACAAATGAACTATCGGTTAAGAAATCTGTAGAATTGATTGAACTTGATACTAATGATACCTTAACGGATTTTCCAGATAGTATTCCGGCCAACGCAAGTTGAAGCCATTGTACAGTGAGCGATGAAAAGCATAATGATATGACACTCTGATCATGAAAATTAGAAATTCCAGACCAGCCATTAACGATATCTAAAACCTCATTTTGTGAAAAATCTAAATAGTTATCAATTACGCAAATACTAATTTTTGAATTATTTGAAATTTTATTAAAACTCTGGGGCTCAAATGCAACGTTTTCCTGCCACTTAACTGGCATAATGGCAACATCACTTCTTTCATAAAAAGAGATAAGATCTTCATCACAAAGAACAAAACTGATTCCCTGATCTTCGAGCCTAGCTTTAGTGTATTCAATACCTGAAAATCCATCAATATAGCAAACGTCTACGCCTATCTTGAGACACGCCAAAATAGCAACAATAACTTCATCAGGTTTTTTTGAAATTACAGCTAGTTTGTCTGATGAATTAATTTTTGACTGCCCAATTTTTCTAGCAACGTATTCTACGTTTTCCTTCATCATACTGAAGGTGCGTGATTTACCAGAATAATTGATTGCTTCTGCAATGCTGAAATTTTCGCATGCGTCTTCAAATTTTTGAAAAATTGATTTCGAGTCAGCTGAAGCAGCTTGCGAATTTGCTGTATATTTTGCTATAGCTCTTTCTATTAAATTACTAGGGACTTCAGACTCGTCAACATTTAATTTATCAGCAAGCAATTGTATGATTTTTGTTCTTAGTTCCATTTTTTTATGACTCACAATATCACTCGATTAAATATCTAGTTCTGACAGTATATCTTCTAACTCGGCATCAGAAACGTCATGGCTAGCCCCCAGTCTAGAGCCAACTCGTTCATAGCTTTCGGATAAAAACATTTTGTCATCACATATCCAAACTGCTAGTAGATTGCTTATATAATTCGCAACGGATTGAGCTACAGATTCATTAATGACACAAGTATTGAAGTTGAGATGACCTATTAGTATTCCATTCACTTCCCTTAGGTTTAGAAATAAATCGAATTTTGCATCTTTATCTTCTAGCTCTACTTCACTAATCTGCAGATTAGAAATCGAACTTAAGTCAAGGTCATTAGTCTGTAAAATAAAAGCTGCTTGAAATAACGGATGAGAATTACCTATGCGAGGTGGATTTAATCTCTCTAGTATATAGTCGAAAGGAATGTCATCATTTTCGAAGCCATTTAAGACAATCTCTTTTACATATTCTAATAGTTGACTAACAGTGACATCCTTGATTTGATTAAATCTCAATCCAAGAGTATTTGCGAAAAAACCTAACAATTCTCTTATTTCTTTCTGATATCGATTCGCCGATACAGTACCAATCACTAAGTCGTGTTCATCATAAATACGGTATAAAGCTATATAGTAACTGGCAATAATTACCATAAATAACGAACAGCCATTATTACGTGCCAATTCCTTAATTGACTCCAGAATATCAGTTTGAATCTCTACTTTTATCCCTCTTGAATTGTTTAATAATATCTCTTGTCTAGAGCCACTATTGCTAAAATCTAAATAACACGGATGGCCATCTAAATGTCTTAGCCAATATTCCACGCGTGAATGATATGTATCTAAAACTGGCTGACTTTTCTGCCACACGGAGTAATCTCTGTATTGGATAGAATCATTGTGTCGAACGTCACTATCAAATGTTAATGGCCCATTATTATTCCAAAGTGATGCAAACTCTCCTACAAGAATCCCCATTGACCAGCCATCTGAAACGATATGGTGCATATTAACTATTAAATACGATTCATCATTAAGAGACAGCAAATTGATACGTAACAAACTGTCTTTCTCAAGATCAAATCTATATCCCATTTCACCATCGATTATCGCTTGAACTTGGGTGTAACTTTTGGCGATGGTTTTGCTAAAGTAAAATTCATTACTACTGCGTATTTTCTGATAAGGAACACCTTCATCTGAGTGAAAGCTAGTTCTTAAAATCTCATGGCGGTCCACGATAACATTGAATATACTTCTAATTCTGTCAGTTTCATAAATACCTTTCGCTTTGAAAGCTCCAACCACATTGTAGTTTGCTGAGCCACCTTGCATTTGGTCAATAAACCACATTCTCTGTTGAGCAAAAGAAAGCGGATATCTGTTATTTTTATTTACCGTTTTACTTACCGGATAATTAATTTTTGGCTTTTCAGATTTCTCTATTTTGTTTTCCACTACGTATGCCAAACTTCGAGGATTACCATTTTCGAAGATATCTTTTAAAGACAATGTAACATTTAACTTTACTTCGATTTCATATACCAAATCCATCGCCTTAAGAGAATGCCCTCCCAGTTCAAAAAAATCATGATTTACGCCTACTTTTTTGACACCAAGAACCTTTTTGAAAATACCTATGATGAGTTCTTCCAGCTCACCACAAGGTAAAATTTCTTGTGCAGCCTCATTCAAATCATTAATTGGATTTGGAAGCAATAATCTATCTATTTTACCGTTCGCATTTAATGGGAAAGTGTCCAGTGAAATTATTTTTTTAGGTATCATGTAGTCTGGCAAGTACTGTCGTAAGAAGCCTTCTATTTCAACGGACTCAATGTTTTGATTAGAAACTATATAAGCCACTAGATACTGGTTCTCACTTTCCCCAGAGGATATGACTAGCGCATCTTCAACTTTTTCCAATTTGACGATTAGGCTTCTTATTTCACCTAATTCGATTCGATGTCCTCGGATTTTTACTTGGAAGTCACGTCGACCAACAAATTCGATATTCCCGTCATACCTCCAACGACAAATATCGCCAGTCCTATACATTCTTTCTTGAGATATGGGGTTAATGGTGAATTTCTGAATATTTAAGACATCATTGTTAATGTACCCATTTGCTAGGCCAGCGCCTGAAATACACAACTCCCCTTCAATCCCAATAGGGGCTAGTTGATCGTCTTTCAATATAAATATTGAAGTGTTTGGTAAAGCCTTACCAATTGGTACAGGTTTATCCGAATGTATTGTATCGTCGTAAGAATAGTAACTTGCTACCACTGTACATTCAGTTGGGCCATAACCATTAACAATTTTTATTTTTGGGTTCAATCGCTTGTAAGCATTAAGCGTTTCATACTGAATTGGCTCTACACCGACTAACAACTTGTCTAATTTACAACCTTGGAATTTGGATGTTAAGTTTGTACAAACTTGGTTCAAAATTGACGGCGGTATATAAGCTGAAGTAATTTTTTGTTCATGAATAAAGTCAGCTATCTGCTTGTAATAGAGATCAGGATTTTTGTAAAGTACCAATGTGCCACCAAAAACCAGTGGCATCAGAAGTTCAAATATGTATACGTCGAAGCTGATTGGCGTTAAGCTTAAGCATCTGTCCTCGCTACTATAATCTTCACCGAATGCGTGGAACATTGAGTAGATAAAGTTGATAGTCGAACTATTTGAAACACTAACACCTTTGGGGCGTCCAGTTGAACCTGATGTATATATTGTGTAGCAATTATCTGGCCCTGGATTTGAGAAGGCGAATGCTTTTTGAGTGTTGAGTTCAAAATCATGCTTTAAAATATCAATGACTACCAAGCTGTTTTTATTTTCTAAGCTTAGCGTTTTCGAATCTTCGATAAGCAATACTTTGGCGCCGCTATCTCCAATAATGTATTTTAATCGTTCCTTAGGTAGCGCAGCATTCAGGTTTAAAATGCTCGCGCCACACTTCCAAATACTAAAAGTGGCGATTATTGAGTTGATAGATTTATCCATAGCGATACCAACAATATCCCCAGGCTTTACGCTCTCTTCTATCAACTTGTGAGCTAATGAAGTAGCTCTATCGTTGAGCTCTCTGTAAGAGAGGCAAGACACACCGTCAGTCACAGCAATATTTTCACTGTATTTATCAACACTGCAACTAATAAGCTCAGCCACAGAAGTCGATATAGGGAACTCTTTCGTTTCCCCCTTGCTAAAGTGATTAATCAAGCCCTCCTTCTCACTACCATTGACCAATTCAATTTCATGAACTGATACAGTCGGATCAATCGTCACTTGCTTCATTACATTTACCAAGTGACCATACAATCGACCAATCGTGTCATCTCGATATAAATCGGTCCTGTATTCAATAATAACGTTCAAGTCATCATTGCTTTTAGGCTCCACTATGAACGACAAGTCGAATTTGGAAGTGTTTATTTCAACTGGATGCTTTACAACTTCCATATCACTCATATATAGCTCTTCATGATTGGTGTTCTGAAGAACTAGAAATACATCAAATAACGGATTTCGACTTTCATCTCTTGGTACGTTTATCTCTTCAATTAGCTTTTCAAACGGGTAAGCTTGATGCTCTAATGCTGATAAAGTATTTGATCTAAGCTTATCGAGAAACCCTCCGAACTCCGAGCTTCGATCTACCATGTTCCGCATGACTAGCGTGTTCACGAACATACCAACAATTTCCTGAATATCTTCGTGAGAACGACCCGTTACGGGAGATCCGATTGCTATATCTTCCTGCCCGGTGTATTTGTGAAGAACGATATTCAATGATGCTAAAAAGAACATGTAAAGAGTTACATCTTCACTTTTACAAAAACGATGAATCTTTCTGGACAGATCTTCATCTAGTTGAAAAGAGAGCTGTTTGCCTTTAAATGTCCGATTATTAACTCGAGGGTAATCTGTCGGAAGTTCTAGTGGTGCAATACCATCTGATAAATTTTCTATCCAGAACTCTTGATCTTCTACTGCCTTACTACTTAACAACCATTCTTCTTGCCATACTGAGAAATCTTTATATTGCAATCGCAAGGGAGTTAGAGGTTGGCCGTGATATATTTTTATAAAATCTCGTATGATTAATCCCGTTGATACTCCATCCGAAACGATATGGTGCATGTCAATTAGTAAGTAATTTTCATTACTAGACTTACTTAATAGCATCACGCGTATTAAGGGTGCTTTTTCTAAGTCAAAAGATCGCACGAAATCTGCAATGCTAGAATCAATACTCTTATCTAACTTGCCTACTTCAATCTTAAAATCGACAGAATCTTTTATCTTCTGAATAACTTTACCATTCTCAAAAGAAAAAGATGTTCGTAAAACCTCATGACGTTCAAGCAATTTGGAAAAGGACTTTTCGATTTGCTTAATATTAATCTGTCCTTTCAACAAGAACACTGCGGGCATATTGTAACTTGTTGACGAATCCTCGATTTGATTAAGAACGAACAACCGCTTCTGAGATGATGATGCAGGATAGCTATCTCGTTTCTCAGTAACAGGGTTAATATTGAAGTACTTACTTTTCTTAGTATGACTTATAACAGATGCAATTGATTTTACATTGGAGTTACCAAAGATATCCTTCAACGATACATCAACATGGAACTCCTTGAAAATCCTTGTAGATAGTTGAATTGCCTTTAATGAATGCCCCCCAAGTTCAAAGAAGTCATGTAAAACACCAATCTTTTTAACCCCCAATACAGATTGGAATAGTTCTATCAATACCACTTCCGTATCATTACTTGGTTCAATATATTCAGTGGTAGAAATGCCATCCAGCAATGGGATTGGAAAAGCATTCCTATCAATCTTTCCATTTGGCGTTAGCGGAAACTCCTTCATCGGAACAAAGTAGGCTGGGATCATGTAATCGGGCAAGAAATCGGTTAGATAATCTCTCAAATCCGCACTACTAACATCAGCTTCCTCCAAAACATAAGCAACTAAATATTGGTTATTGAGCTCACCATAGGAAATTACAACAGCATCTTTGATTAAACTATGTTTTGAAAGCTGGACCTCAATTTCATCAATTTCAATACGATAGCCCCGAATTTTTACTTGATGATCAGATCGTCCTAAAAAGTCGAGAGTTCCTTCAAAATTCCATCGCCCTATATCACCAGTTCTGTATATTGGACGGGAATCTGAATCGCTCAAGCGTAGAATTGTAAATCGTTCATTAGTTAACTCTGGTCGATTTAGATATCCTAAAGCAACGCCTTGGCCTCCGATGCAAATTTCACCAACAAATCCAGCTGGCAATAACTGTTGGCTTGGGTCCAACACATAAACTTGAACATTTGGATTAGGCTTGCCAATTGTAGTGGCTGAATTACTTTCAAAATCTCGTTGCTCTAAATGATACGATGTCGAGACATCAGTACATTCTGCTGGCCCATAAGAGTTAATTATCTTTGCCTGACAGCTTTTGGAATTATACCAGCCACTTAAGAATTGAGGTTGAAGAGGCTCACCACCTAAATATACAGCTCGAAGCGGTGCCAGGGAACTATACTCAGGATCTAGATCGATTAATGGCTTGAAAGCACTTGGAGTACAGTTTATTAATGTGATTTCATATTCTTTGATTGTCCGCAAGATACTTCGATAATCAAATAATCCTGGTTCTAAAATATAAAGACTACCTCCCTTAGCCAAGCTAACAAATAAGTTTTTTTGGGCCAAATCAAAGCTAATTGGCGCCATTAATAAGACATTATCTTTGTCTGTTACTTCATAGTGATCTTCCGAATACCACTTCAACAGGTTTTGAAAAGAATGCTCTGTGACCTTAACCCCTTTAGGCTTCCCTGTTGAACCAGAGGTATACATTAAGTACAGACTCCGGCTAGGGCTCAGATTCAAATCCAAATTGAAAGTCTCAAGCTTCTCTTGAGCTAAAATGTCTTCGATGCTATAGAAATGCAATCCTTCCATTAGATTATCATGATCCATATCATCGCAATAAAGCACTACCGACGTCCGTGAATCATCAAGTAAATAACGAACTCGATCTTTAGGGTAGTCAACGTCTATCGGAAAATAAGTAGCGCCTGCTTTAACTATACCGTACAAACCGATGAGCATCTCAAAGGAACGGCTAACCATCAAGCCAACAACCGTACCTTCTGTCACACCCTGTTTTCGAAGAAAATGAGCAACTTTGTTGACTTCGAGATTTAACTCAGTATAAGTCATCGACTCACCATCAAAATGCAATGCGGCTCGATCAGGTGTGCGACGAACTTGATCTTCAAACTCTTCTACAATCGACCTTGAAAAAGATAGCTCACTAGGTGCGGAATTAAGCTGGTCTAGTAATAGTTCTTTCTCCTCAAAACTAATGTAGTCCAGTTCACTGATTAACGTATTAGGATTTTTAACTATTAAATTTAATACATTCAAGTAACAACTAACTAACTTTTTAATTGTTAGATTGCTAAAAAGTTCATTTTTGAAGTTTAGCGACAGAAAAAGCTTATCCTCACCCTCGGACAGAAATAATTGAATATCTCGCTTAATGGGTGACACTTTTAACTCTAGGGATTCTAAAGCTACTTTACCTAGTTTCAGTGTATGACCGCCAAATCCAATAATAAATGGAGCCATGGCACGGTATTTACGCGGGCGATCAAATGCAAACTCTATTTGATCATGGGCACTATCTAAGCTAACTCCTTCAAAAGAAGCACAATTCTTAATGAAAGCAAATGGATATTCTTGATTCTTGATAAATGTCTTCGATCTTTTGCTTACCTCTTGTATTAGCTCAGCAATACTCCTATCTGGCTGAATATCATGACGATTCAAGATCGTATTCACAAAGAATCCGAACGTATTTCTAAATTTTCTTTCGCTTCGACCAGAAAACGGGGTAACAACTGAAACGTTACTTTTACTTGTAATTTTAGACAGTAATATAAGGAATCCGGTTAAGGTAAGCTCATACATCGACTTCCCCATAGTTTTGGCAAAGTCCTTTAGTGCCAAAAACTCTTTTCCGGAAATTATTATTTTTTCTGAAGATGTGCGACTGGACCTAGCATCACCCCGAACATAGTCTGGGAGGAGAATAGTTGTGTCTACTTGAGCTACTTCAGCTTCCCAAAATTTCTTGAGCTTATCTCCTTTAGCGCTCGCTAGCATTTCTGACTGATATCTGGCAAATTCAAAATAATTGTTAACGCTTACTTGATCAACTTCAAACCCTTCACTCCCACTAAGTAATTGACCTAGGTCATTTGCAAAAGTGGTCATCGACCAAAGATCAACAGCGATATGATGAAATCCTAAATAGAAGATTACTTCACCATCAGACAAATAGAAAAACTTAGCACGCATCAACTTACCCGATTGAAGGCAATATGGTTGAGTTGATTCTGATTGAATAGCTTCAGAAACAATATCCATATCTGCGGTTTCAAGCCATACATCTTCAACATGGAAATCAGTGCATTGAACAACACACTGCTTTACCTGCCCGTCTTCTTGCCAATAGGACGTTCTTAGAGAGTCATATCTAGAGAATATTTTGGATAAGGCAACCTTAATATCGTTGATATAATCCTTATCCAATAACTTGGCAGCAAAGTTCAAGTGATTAAAGGCATCACTACTGTGAGATTGATTCTGTAACCAAAGAGATAGTTGAGCAGAAGATAAGTCAGAATAATTCGACGATGTTTTACGCATCTTTCATGTCTCTATTTTTAATTATCACCTTAGCGATTCCATCAAACATAGAGATGACCTTATCCGAATAAAAAATTCTATTAAAAATTTGTTTTAGATTTTTCATGGTTAGCTCGTCACTAACCCTACTAGTTCATTGTTAATATAACGTCGAATTTCCCGATACCATTTCTCTATGAAAAAGTGCCCTCCTTCGTAAAAAAGATATTTGCATTCTTTGCTGCTTAATCTTTGCCAGCTAGCTATTTCCTGGGGATAGATATCGTCAGATTTTCCATTGATCAAACTCAACTGAATATCAATAGGCAGGTCGTTCCGTTTGAAATCATACCTAGATAACATTCTAAAATCCGCTCTGAGAATGGGTAAAAAGATATCTAGCGCCCGCTGACTATCTGTTAAATCGCTTCCTACTCCACCCATCTCTTTTAAGAATGAAACTAATTCAGAGTCTGGCAAATCATAGACCTTTCGAATCGGCCGTGCTGACAAAGGTGATCGTCTTCCTGATAAAAACAAATGCTCAGGCGCCCTGTGGCCGCAATCTATGATTCGTCGGGCAAGCTCAAAAGCAATAGTGGCCCCCATACTATGGCCGTATAGTGCATATGGACTAGAAATATTGTGATCAAGAAGCCGCAGCATTACATCTTGGACACATTCATCCAGGCTACTATAGAATGGTTCCCCGTAACGACGGCCACGACCTGCAAGTTCAACTGGAATCCACTCAATCAATGGATGGCTCTCAGAGCACCACTTGGTGAAGGTTGTACTAGAACTTCCTGCATAAGGGAAGCAAAAAACCTTTGCTTTACTCATACTTACTATTAACCGCACCGATAGTTGTAGAAGGTTCTTTATACACTTCAGTTAAAAATAAATTTGTTAGCTCCAGTATCTTTAGGATCGTAGACTCACTGAAAAGGCTCTCTCGGTATTCAATAGATAGTTTGAGACTCTCAGGTTCTCGATAAGCTTCTAATCTTAAGTCGAAACGTGCTGGGACGTTCTCATCATCTTTTATAGCTGCAATGGAAAATTCAGTATTGTTAAAATCGTAATCGTAACTTTCGACCCAAACAATTGACGTATCGAAGTATCCAGCTGCACTACCCCCATCTAATTTAGCTAAGTCTTCATATTTAGATATTGATGGAAATGATCTATTTAAATAAGAATTTGTAGACTCTTCTTGGCAGTATTTTATAAACTGCAGGAGAGACATATTATTTTTAACATCAAGAATTACTGGCACAGAATCAAATAGCAGACCAACACAATTTGTAAAATCCGACTGATCTCTATCCGCTATGATCGAAATAAATGAAAATGATTCACTGCTAAAAACTCTTGACAGTGCATAGGTAAACGCTGATTGACATGCACTATATTCGCTAACCCCATTTGATCTTGCGAATTCAACCAACTTACTTAGATCTGTGCTAGATAGATTCAACCACCTACGCTTGCCCTTATGTGAAGCGATTATTGAATTTTTTTCATGATCTTGAGAGAACAGTCTTTTCGCACCATCTATAAATTTGCCTTCCCAAAATGCTTCTTGATTTCTACTTTCCCTTGAACGGTGTAAATTATGTTTTCGTATCACATACTGAGTATAGTCATAGTCCTTGACCTGTTGTTCAACTGGAGTATCGAAATATAGACTTAAAAACTCTCTTAAAATAATAGCTTTAGAGTTGAAATCGGCGGAAATGGTGTGATTATCAAAAAATAGATAGTGAGTTGAATCTGAAACAGAATAAATTTCCATTCTAAACAATGCTTGTAAATTTAGCACATAGGGCCTTATAAATTCAGACCAAAGACCTTCAATATCACCCTCACAGACTTTGCCCGTTTTAACTTCAAGCTTTGCATTTTCATCGAACCGAATCACCAAGTCATTATTATCGTTTACTTTAAAGTTAGCCTTCATAATCCAGTGATGGCTGACTAGTTTTTCAAAAGATTTCTTGGCTTTTAGTAAATCAAATGGTCCTTTAATTACGCCCTTATAGGGCATGTTGTATAGAGTGCTAAAACTATGCTGCTTAACTTGATTATAGATTCTTATGTGTTCAGGCAAAGCTGGCACTTCACTAATGAAGTTCACACCCAAGTCATTTTCTTGATTGGTTTTACTTTTTGCTTCGCTATATGCAACTGCAAATTGAGATAGCTTAGGGTGCGTAAAAACCGTTGTAAAAGGCAAGTTCACTTTCTCTTGTTTGCTTATCTTAGCTACAAGCTTCATTGCTTTTAACGAAGTTCCACCCAACTCGAAGAACTCATGATCTAATCCAATGGTATCTGCTTTTACTTCCAATACCTCAGACCACAAGGTGGAAAGGTTTATTTCGTCTATAGTTCTCGGTTTAACAAATTTTGTAATCGACAACTCTTCAATAACCGGTGCAGGCAACGATTTTCGATCAACCTTTCCATTCACCAATAAAGGTAGTTTTTCCATTATCACCCAGTTTTTTGGAATCAAATAATCAGGTAAAACATTGATCAACGAAGCACGCAACTCCCGTTTTGTTTGCGGATTACGCAGGCTGACATATGCACATATCTGTTGGTCTTGCTTTCCATCCTGGGATATGGTGCTGACTACTACCTCTCGAACATTTTCATTAGCAAGTAATGCATGCTCAATTTCGCCTAACTCAATTCTTACACCATTTATCTTTACTTGGTGATCTACCCTTCCTATATACTCTATTGCTCCTTCAGAATTCACTTTCACCAAATCGCCAGTTTTGTATAGTCGACTATTAGTATTTGGTCGGTATGGATTGATAATAAAGTTTTCTTGTGTTTTAAGAATGTTATTTATATATCCCTTCCCTACTCCTACCCCACCAATGTATAGCTCCCCGACTACATTCCTAGGAGCAACATTCATATCTGAGGTCAAAACATACAAATCTATCCCTTGTATTGGATAACCAATAGGCACAGTATGTTTGCTTAAGTCAACTTCGCTATTTACGAAAAAATGAGTGACATCATCAGAGCATTCTGTTGGTCCATAAGCATTAGCTATTCTAATTTCAGGACATAAAGAGAACCACTTCCGACATAACTCTGCGTAAAGCTGCTCTCCATTTAGAACCAACAATTTCAAGCTTGAAATATCGTACTCGTTAGCATCCAAACTTAGTTGGTCCAACAGAAGAATAAGATGGCTGGGAACTGTTTCAAAGATAGTAACTTCTTTTTGACGTATCTCATTGAGCACTAGATTTGGTTGCCAAGCTTTCTCATTTTTGAAAACAACCGTTTTGGCACCTACCATAAGTGCCGTCAAATATTGCCAAACTGATACGTCAAAGCTTACGGTAGCGGTCTCAGCAACGACATCAGAGGAATCTAATTGAAAGTCATTCACTTTTGCATGAAGGTGATTAATCATTCCTCTATGTTCAACCATCGCACCTTTAGGTTTACCTGTAGATCCGGAGGTAAAAATCACATATGCTAAAGAACTTCCTAAAATATCTTTCTTTACATTAGTTTCTGAACATGAGCTTTCGAGGATTTCTTCACATAAGGAAATTTCATAAGATTCATCAACACTGTGTACTGAACTCAAATGCTCTAAATCCGTAATTATAAGCACTGCTTTGCTTTCGCATAGTATCGTTTCTATTCTTTGCAGAGGTAAAGCTGGATCAACAGGAACGTAAGCTAAGCCCGCCTTAAAAAGGCCTATCATAGATACAAGAAAGTTAATATCTCTTGCTTGCCATAAAGCGACTATCGATCCTTCAGGAATATCTAGATCTATTAGGTAATGTGCAAGCTTATTTGCTTTTTGATTTAACTCTCTATAAGTCAAGAAATCCCCATCAGCTTCTATCGCGATGTTATTGGGATATCTTTCTACTTGCATTTCAAAATATTGGGGAAAGCATGTACCCTCAGATTCGACCTTAGCCCCTCTTAAGAGAGCTAATTCCTCTTCAACTTGGTCTAGAAGTTTAATATCTGAGATACAGCAGTCTTTGTTGTTAACTACTTGGACTAAAATATTCTTAAATCGTTTAGAAAAATCAATTATGGTGTCAGAAGTAAATAATGATTTATTGTACTCAAGCCTAAAAGTCATTTGTCCGTCAAATTCGGACGAATAAAGCTCTAAATCAAAGTCAGACGTTCCTTTATTCAGTTCAAGGCTAGAAACCTGATATCCACCTAAAGTTAGATCACTACGCTTCATATTTTGCATAGTGAACATAACATCAAAAAGAGGATTACGATTGATATATCGCTTCAGATTAAGACTTTCTACTAGCTGATCAAAAGGAATTTCTTGGCAGTCAATAGCATCATTCACATTACTTCTGATTTCGTTGACAAAAACCGAAAACAACTTATCGTCGAGCGGTTCACCTCTGATCGCAATTGTATTTACAAAGAGTCCAATGAGATTTTGAACCTCAACTTGAGTACGGCATGCAATTGGTGAACCGATAACTAGATTCTTTTGACCAGATTGCTTAGAAAGCAGAATCATAAGAGCACTAAGCAGTAGAGAGTAATTTGTGACCCCTAGCACTCCTGATAAGTCTTTAATCTCTTTAGTAAAACTTTTGTCGAAATAGAATTCGTACTGCCCTCCTTCTTGCCCAAGCATATCTGGTCGAGGATAATCTGTAGGAAGAGTTAGGATCGGGGGCAAGTCCAGGAATTTAGAGGCAACTAGATTTAATTTTTTACGTGCCTCCTGAGACATAATCCAGTTAGCTTGCCAATTAGTATAGTTGCTATAGTGATAAGTTAGCCTTGATAACTTTTCTCCCTCATATGCCAGCTGAAACTCGCGAAAGAAAATTTGCATAGACACACCATCGGACACAATATGATGCATATCTACGATAATATTGGCCTGGTCACCACCGACGAGGCACACGCCCATCCGTATTAGAGGACCATTCTCCAGATCAAATGGTCTAACGAACTCACTGCCAAACGACTTCAAATCCATAGAATCATAAATTTCAATTTCTAGCTCAACTTCCGAATTGATCTTTTGGACAAATTCGTCATCAACAAAGTGAATAGTTGACCTAAGAGGCTCGTGTCGATTGACAACAATATTAAAAGCGTTCTGAATTTGATCTAGCTTAATAGGTCCTTTAACTTCAAATGCATGAGGCAAATTAAATGCTATCGAATCCTCATCTGCTTTTTGAAGTAAATACATACGTTTTTGTGAAGCTGACAATGGACTAAAAACAGAATGCGCAGCTTTAACTATGTTTTCGTTATGACTACTAGCCCCCATTAAATCGATTGACTTCAATGGATCTACTGGTTTTCTCTTTAATCTATCGAGAACTGAATTTGATTTATATTTTTGTTCGCTCACACTAACGTCCCAGTGTACCTAAAATTTCATTTAATGATTCATCTACAAGAGACAACTCTTCTTCGCTAAGCTCTTCCATTTTCTCTAGAATAATATTTGCAAGATGTCTAATTGTAGGATTTTCAAAAAAATCACTAATGAGGACTTCTACGCCTAGATGTTTTTTGATTTGGGAAAGCATCTGAATGGCTATGAGTGAATTCCCTCCGAGATTCATAAAATTATCAGTACAACCTATTGCTCGAATCTCAAAGATATTTTGCCAAACTTGTCTGATTATTAACTCGAGCTCACTCTCAGGCTCAATAGTTTCGAGCTTGGGATTTGCTAAACCTTCATTAGAACTTGCATTACTAAGTGCCTTTTCAGGCTTTTCTCGAACGTCAAGCATCGAGTATTCTGTTCGTTCAAACTGATAAGTTGGAATAGATATTATTTTTTTCTCTGAATTCTTATGGAATACAGACCAATCCAGACTATTACCCTCTTGCCATAGACTACTAAGTGTTTCTAAGAAGTGCTCTTCTTGGTTAACAGTGGAACGAACATGTGGTAACAAGCATAATGCTTTTTGGCTTTGAAATGTCGATTTAACAATGGACGTTAAAGTATTTCCAGGGCCAATTTCTACAAAAATATTATCGCTATCTTTAAGCGAATTCTTGATCATTTCATGAAATAGAACGGGCTTTCTTAGGTGATCTACCCAGTAGTCCGAATTTGTCATTAACAAATCATCAGCCCGTTGACCCGTTAAATTCGAAAAAATTTCCGTTTTCGGGCTTGAGAGTTTAATATTGTCAAAAGCTTTCTCAAAATCCCCCATAATTGGTTCAACCATTCGTGAGTGAAAAGCAAAGTTTGTGTTAAGCAAGTTGTGCCTCACAGAGCACTCTATACAGTATTTAGCCAATCTCTGAATTTCGCTCGATGGACCGGAAAAAACAGAATTTTCACTGCCATTAATAGCTGCTATATCAATCTTAGGAAACTTAGATTGCAGCTCCTTAACAAACTGATCATTAGAATAAACAGCTAGCATCGCGCCATCTTTCAAGGTCGCCATTAGGCGGCCTCGTTGTGTCACAATTCTTAATGCATCTTCTAAACTGAATACTCCACTCAATGTTGCAGCTACAAACTCCCCTAGACTATGTCCTGCATATGAGTCCGCATTCATTCCAAGTCGTTGGAGCATTTTAGCTAAACTATATTCGAATATGAATAATGCCGGCTGGACGATCTCTGTACCATAACTATGCGAGCTGGAAAGAGAAGCCTCATCTGTCCCACCAAACAACTGTTTCTTAATTAATTTCAAAGGGGCAGAGGCGGGTAATTTCCCAATACAAGAATCAAGCTCTTCTCGAAATATATCTTGATGAACATACAATTCAAGAGCCATTCCCTCAAATTGTGATCCTTGTCCACTAAACAACCAGACTACCTTTTTAGAATCCATGCTTACAGTTTTCACGTCATGGGCAGATTCCAACTTAGATAAAAGCTCCGTTGTGCTTGATGCAACAAATGCAATCCGCTTATCAAATTCTTCACGCCCTGTACCCAGTGAATATGCTAGGTCCATTATGCTTGTCTTAGGGTTTTGATCAATATAGTCCCTTAAGGCTTTACAGTAGTTAGTTACTGAATTAGCAGACTTTGCAGAAACTGGAACAATTTGACGTCGATTTTTTTCAGCTAACGAACGATTGGTGGGACTTTCAGAAAGAATCATATGTACATTAGTACCACCGATACCAAACGAACTTAGTCCGGCAAACCTTGCTGTGCCTTTCGATTGCTCCCAGTCCTTTAATTCTTTATTTACATAGAATGGTGTATTTTCGAAATTGATTTTCTGATTGGGTTTAGAAAAGTTAATGCTTGCTGGCAGCATTTTGTTTTTAATTGAAAGCGCAACTTTTATTAAACTAGCAATACCCGCAGCAGCATTTAAGTGCCCTATATTTGATTTAACAGAACCTATGGCACAAAACCCTGTTTTAGCTGTTTGTTCTGAAAAAGCCCTACTTAATGCAGAAATTTCAATAGGATCTCCGAGTGGCGTACCAGTACCATGAGCCTCTATATAGGTTATGTTTTCTGGATGAATACCTGCATACTGTAAAGTCTCGTTAATAACTGCAGCTTGCCCATCTAAACTTGGAGCTGTATAACCTATTTTTTCTACCCCATCATTGTTGCATGCTGTCCCATGTATGACAGCATAAATATGATCACCATCTTCTAATGCATCCTCAAGACGTTTTAATAACACTACGCCAACACCAGTACCTTCGACAGTACCTTTCGCATTGTCATCAAAAGGTCTGCATTTCCCATCTGGCGAAAGAACCATACCTTGTTTGAATAAGTATCCCTTTTTCTGCGGAAAATTTAACGAAACACCTCCCGCTAATGCCAGGTCGCACTCACCATCCTTTAAACTTTGACATGCTAAATGAGTTGCAGTTAGAGAACTTGAGCAGGCCGTTTGAACAACAATACTAGGTCCAGTAAGGTTTAACTTGAATGAAACTCGGGTGGTAAGAAAGTCTTTATCGTTTCCGAGTAATAATTGAAAACTATCGTATCGAGTATTTATTGAAGGATCTTTTGCCATGCAATCCAACAAATATGTACTCATACTCGCACTTCCAAATACACCAATCGGTACACTGGATCTATATTTAATAGCAGCACCATCTTCAAGAGCGGACCAACACGTTTCCAGAAACAATCTCTGCTGTGGATCAATTGTTGCTGCTTCTGCAGGCGAATAGCCAAAAAAAGAAGCATCAAATGACAAAGAATCTTTCAGTATTCCTTTCGCAGCGACATAGTCTGGGTGCGCAATTAGTTCCGTTGACTCACCAGCTTCAATCAGCTCTTCTGTAGTAAACTTACTGATACAATCTCTACCTTCAACAAGGTTAGACCAGAATTCATGAATATTATGAGCCTTGGGAAATTTCCCGGCCATACCAATAATTGCAACTAAATTTTTACTATTTTCTTCATTCATATGATCATCTTTTCGACTAAATTAGACAGAAGATTTTGAAACCTAAGCAGTAGCGAGTCATCAATGTTAGGCGCCGAACAAGCTTTTTTACCTAGCATAACATTGGCAGACTTTTCCCCGTCAGAAATATCGTGAAGTATTTCCTCCCGTGGCACACATTCATGTGCCGCTATCTTACTAAAGCTTAAACCGGATCACCGCCAACTCTATATCTGAGTGTAAATGGTTTTGCCACGACAAATAAGTGAGGCACGGCCTCCTGCATATGAAAAACATATTAATCGCCTGGAGGCCCTGGGATTGATTTTTGGAATATGAATGATTTCGACATTGTCATTAATCATCTTCACATATATCGGTCATGCAATCAGCAAGATTGATTATTTCTTGAGTCTGAATTGACTGCTTTTCCTTACCAAATATATAAACATTATATTTTATTCTGATGTATTTAAACTCTTTATTTTTATTATCGGAAAAAAAATGAATCAAACCGTGAAAGGGATAATTTTGTGACGCTACAATATATCCGCCATACTGGCTGCGAATTAATTCTTCTTCCTCCCCTATAACAATTGCTCCATCTTTATCGTAATGCTCAGATTGAATTAAAAGTCTATTTTCTACTTTTCTAATGTTTATGGAAATCCCTTGGCTTACATATATACCGAGATACTCATCGACATTAATATCATTGCTTAATGCGCAGGAGTTAAAGATATTTTTATTAAAAATAATCTTAAATGCATCGTCTAAAAAACCAATAGCTGGAGAACAATTTGACTGCACCACAATTGATTTTTTTTGCTTTATATCAAATGCAACCAGAATATGCTGCCCATCTTGACCAGTCAAAAAGCCATATATATTTTGAGAGTAATTAAACCACCCCATCCCCCATCCAGACATAACAGGATGATACTGAATGATTGAATCGATTGAAATCATCCGTTCGACGCTCTTCTTAGAGAGAATTTCTCTCCCGTTCACACTGCAACCATTATTGACTAGCACATTTACCAGCTTTAATAGATCCTCGGAGGTAAGTAAAATATCAACGGACTGAGCAGGATCCAAATAGCGTCGCTGTTGTGAGAGATTTTCAGATTCGAATTTTATTTTTGAGTCTAATGTACATCTATAAGAATTGGCCACATGTTCTCGCTCATACTCATCGCAAATTGGGGTTATATCCAATGGCTCAAATAGCAACTCATTAACTACTGATTTCCATGGTTTCCCACATACACACTCTATCAAATATGCGACAATTATTAATGAGGACGGTGAGTATATGAAATCCTCACCAGGCTCATAAATGAATTCGTAGTTAACACACTGCTCAACAAAATCCGATAGTTCTTTTGTATTCCTCTGAAAGTAATTCATTGCTGACTCATCAAGTCCTGCTCGATGTTGCAATAAATGCTTTAACGTAATGCTTTTCAACTTAATATGCTTTTCAAATATCTCAGGGAGAAACTCACCCAACCCTTTATCTAAATCCAACAGACCTTTGTCACAAAGTATAAGTGCCGTATAGGTTACTATCACTTTACTTATGCACAGAATTCGGAACCTCTTTTTTTCTGTCATAATAGAATAATTAGTGTCGTTATAACCTAGCGCAAAATGCTGTATATCATTTATGTCACTTAGCGATATAGTCGCACCTAATATACTCGAATTGTTAAATGCATTTTTAATAGCATTAGCATATGTAGAAAGTGGGATTTGCATGCTATCAGATACAAACTTGGCATCATCGCTTTTATTCATTAGCATATGTGCCGTATGACTGATTGTCATACCTGAATATATTTGTGAAAGACTTAAATGGAGATTTGTACACTTAAAAATTTCACTTCTCAATATTACTGCAAGTAAAGAATGCCCACCTAACTCAAAGAAATTATCGTGTATACCAATGCGATCTATATCGATACCCAAAATACGAGACCAAATCTCAGCAAGCTGATGCTCCAATTTAGTTCTCGGGGTTACATAATTTGCGCTTGCAATAAAATCTACTGCAATGGTCTCTAAGGCTTCACGATCTACTTTGCCATTGGAGGTCAAGGGCAATGCATCCAATGTGACAAATGCAGAGGGAATCATGTAATCAGGT